>JAESGR010000009.1_pt1 | contig 1394600 bp, 1143 predicted proteins | sample 9269771 | NCBI WGS metagenome assembly JAESGR01 (sample SAMN15739572, study PRJNA653492) | algae metagenome | isolation source: Chroococcus sp. CMT-3BRIN-NPC107 and co-occurring heterotrophs from well... | place: USA: Clark Mountains Wilderness, California | collected 2010-04-18
GCGGGGCCTTCGTTGGTGGCTACACCCGCGGGGCCACACCCGTTCCCATCCCGAACACGGCCGTTAAGCCCGCGGGGCCGATGATACTGCGTCAGCGGGAAAGTAGGTCACCGCCAGCGTTAAACACAGAACCCCCGGCTCGATGAGAGCCGGGGGTTCTTTTTTTGCGCGTGTGGGGTGGATCTGGCGGCCGGTTGCGGATGGGGTGCTTGCAATGATCCGCGGGCGTGGCGGCCGCGCGAGGTGTGCGGCGGTCTGGTGGCATGTACAATTCGGCCGGGGCTGGTGGCGAAGGAGTCGGGCGCTTGATTCAAGTCATGGGGTTCCACAAGTCTTACCGTGAGACAGTCGCCGTCGCCGACCTCTCCTTCGACGTCCTGCCCGGCCAGGTGCTCGGCCTGCTCGGGCCGAACGGCGCCGGCAAGACGACCACGATGCGTGCGGTCGCCGGCATCATCCCGCCCACTTACGGCCGACTGCTGGTCGCTGGTCGGGACGTCCGCCTCGACCCGGTCGCTGCCAAGGGCGCCCTCGCTTACGTTCCCGATGACCCCAAGCTCTTCGACGCCCTGTCCGTCTGGGAACACCTGAAGTTCATCGCGTCGGCCTACCGCGTCGAAGGGTGGGAGCCGCGCGGCGAGGCGCTGATCGACCAGTTCGAGCTGGCCGAGAAGCGTGACACGATTGCCCAAGAGCTGAGCCGCGGAATGCGCCAGAAGGTCGCGATCTGCTGCGCCTACCTGCACCGCCCTTCGGCCATCCTGTTCGACGAACCGCTGACCGGACTCGACCCCCGTGGCATCCGGACGATGAAGGATTCTGTCCGCCAGGTCGCCGCGGCCGGCGCCGCCGTCGTGGTCTCGTCCCACCTACTTGCCCTCGTCGAGGACCTGGTCACGCACCTCCTGATCCTCCATCGCGGCCGCCGCCTCTTCTGGGGCCCCGCCGCTGACGCCCGCGGCGCGTTCGCCGCCCAGGGCGACGCGAGCCTGGAGGAAGTATTCCTACGCGCGACGGAGAGCGTCTGAAGCAGGGAGCTGCATGCGAGCGCTGGTCACGCTGTCGATGTTGCAAGCAGGCGCGCTCGCCCGCCGCGTCGGGCGCACGCTGAAGAGCGTGAAGGGCGCGCTGTTGTTTGCCTTCGGCTTCGCGGTCGTCACGCTTTGGCTCGCCCCGTCCGTCTGGCAGGCGATGGTCATGCCGCGGACGGACCCGCGCGTCGTGCTCGAGTGGGGGCCGGTCTTCCTGCTCGCCAGCGTCATCCTGACGGTCGTCACGTCCGGCGGGGACAAGGCGATCACTTTCACCCCCGCCGAGGTCGACTTCCTCTTCTCCGGCCCGTTCACCCGGCGGCAGTTGCTGACCTACAAGCTCGCCAAGTCTGCCGGGGGCATCCTCTTTTCCTCGTTGCTGCTCTCCTTTGTCCTCCTCCGACACGCCCGCTCGTGGCCGGCGGCGTTCCTCGGGCTGACGTTCGCGATGCTGTTCCTGCAGATGGTTGGGGTCGCGTCGACCCTGGTCGGGCAGTCGGTCGGGGAACGGGCTTACACTCGGGGCCGGCGGGTCGTGCTCGCGGTGGCGGTCGTCGCGGCGCTGGCGTGGCTGGTGCCGACGCTCGCCGCCGGCGGCGGGCCGACCGGCCGCCCAGCGTTCGACGGGCTCGTGAAGTCGCTCCGCGGGTCGACCGTCGGCTCGGTCATCCTCGCGCCGCTCGACGTCTTCCCGCGCCTGTTCGTGACGGGCGCCTGGTGGCCCGCAGGCCTCCGTGACGCGGGGCTCGCCCTCGCGATGAACGCGGCGTTGATCACCCTCGTTTACGCGCTCGACGCCGACTACCTCGAGGCCGCCGCCGCACGGTCGCAGGCGACCTACGAGCGGATGCGGCGGCTCCGGCAGGGGGGTATCGGCGCCGCCGCCGGGATCCCCAGCAAGTCTCGCTGGGCGATGCCCCGCCTGCCGTACTGGGGCGGCGCCGGCCCGGTCGCCTGGCGGCAGGGGACGACCGCGCTCCGCAACTCGCGCAACCTGCTGCTGATCCTCCTGCTCGTAACGATCGCGGTCGGCCCGGTCGTCCTGATGGCCCACCGCGAGCGTGGCGCGGCGGCCGGTTCGGTCGTCGGCGCGATGGCCTGGATGACGCTCCTGGTCGGCGCGTGGCTCCGGTTCGACTTCCGCGGCGACCTTGACCAGATGGACCACCTGAAATCGCTTCCCGCGTCGGCGTGGGCGATTTCCGCCGGCCAGCTCGCCGCGCCGACCGTGCTGATGACGCTCTGCCACGGTCTGATCGTCGCCAGCGCCGTCGCCGCCACCCGCCGGCTCGACCCGGTGCTGCTGATCGCCGCCGCGGTCAGCCTGCCGTTCAACGCGATGCTGTTCGCCGTCGAGAACCTGATCTTCCTGCTCGTCCCGACCCGCGCGACTGCCAACCCGACCGACTTCCAGGGCTACGGCCGCCAGATCCTCGTCCTGTTCGTGAAGGGCGTGATCGTCCTAGTCGCCGGCGGCCTCGCCGGACTCGCGGGATTGCTCGCGTACAAGCTAACCGGCTCGTGGGGCGCTACCGCGACGGCCGCGGCCATCACTTTAACGGCAGAGGCCGCGGCGCTCGTGCCCCTGGTCGCCGTCGCGTTCGACCGGTTCGACGTCTCACGCGATACGCCGGCGTGAGTTCACCGCGTTGCTACCGCCGCAGGTGCCGGAACCGGTCCAGTGCCGCCGCGAGCACGATCGTCCCGCCGATGAAGATCCGCTGCACGAAGCTGGAGATGTCGGCGATCACGCACCCGCTGTAGAGCAGGCCGAGCATCAAGATGCCCAGCAGCGTGCCGACGATCGTCCCCTCGCCGCCGAACAGGCTCGTCCCGCCGATCACGACCGCCGCGATCACGGTCAGCTCCGCCCCGCTGAACTCCGACGGCTGCCCGCCGCTGAATTTCGCCGTCATCATCACGCCGGCGAGCCCGGCCGCCGCGCCGGCGATCACGTAGCAGAGCGCCTTGTACCGCTCGACGTTCACTCCGCACAACCGCGCGGTTCGCTCGTTCGACCCGATCGCGTAGGCGTACCTCCCGACGACCGTGAAGTGCAGCAGCGGCGCCGCGACCCCGACCACCGCCAGCGTGATCCAGACGTTCGGCGGCATCCCGAGCATGTGCCCGAAGTGCAGCTCGCGCAGCGACGCCATCGACGCCCGCGCCGGCGCGCTCCAGGTGTGGTCCGGCGACACCGGCGTCCCGCCGGAGAGGTACAGCACCAGGCCGCGGACCGCCTCGAGCGTCGCCAGCGTCACGATGAACGGCGGCAGCCCGAGGCACGTGATCAAATTCCCGTTGACCAGCCCGACCGCCGCCCCGACCGCCACGCCGACGAGCACGCCCACCGCCGCCGGCATCGCCGGCGTCGCCCGCCCGGCGACGGCCAGCCAGACGATCGCGACCGCCAACCCGCAGCCCGCGCCCGCCCCCGCGCCGACCAGCGCCGCCCGCCGCCCGCGCCCGCCCGCCTGGAGAGAACGCGCCGCCGCGCAGATCCCGACCAGCAGCGCTACGCTCCCGCCGACCGCGACCGTCGTCGCCCCGTCGCGCGGCGGGAACTCCACCCCCCGGATCGCCATCGCGCAGCAGACGCACGCCAGCGCCATCGTCGACCCGACGGAGAGGTCGATCCCGGCGGTTACGATCACGAACGTCATCCCGACGGCCGCCACCGCGTAGTGGTAGTTGTTCGTCAGCACGTTGACGAAGTTCCCCTGCGTCAGGAACCGCCCCGGCTTCCACGACCCGAAGATCGCGACGACGACCAGCAACCCGATCAGCGGCCCGAGCACCGACGACACCGACCGCCCCACCCCTGCCGACCACAACCCCCCCTCGCGCGGCAACGGGGTGACGTACTCGAGCGGCGCGTTCGGCTGTGTCGAAGTCATGGGCGGCGTCCGTTTTCCATCGCTGAGGCCGCGGTGTCAAACGATTGCATCGGCGGCGCCCGCCCCATCAGGCTTTGACCGTGGCCCCACCACTCAAGCGGTGGGCCGCGACGTCTCATAGGGCGTGCTCCAGCACGATCGGCGCGCCCGCCGCCGGCGCGTCCGTGACCACTTGTTCGCTCATTAGTGCTCCTTGCTCGACCGGGCCGCATCCCTGGGGTGTGCTTCAGCAGACCGAGTCCCTTAGGCAGGACAAACCGGTCCGATCCGCCGCGTGGGCGCCGCCCGCGCACGCCCCCACCGCCAGCTCCATCACCCGCTCCGGCGTCAGGTCCGCCACGTCGTGCGCCGCCGACAGCACGCCCCGGCTCATCACCGCGATCCGGTCGCACGTGCCGAATAACTCGGGCAAATAGCTGCTGACGATCACCACCGCCTTCCCCGCGGCGGCGAGCCGGCCGATCGCGCGGTACAGGTCCACCTTCGCCCCCACGTCGATCCCGCGCGTCGGCTCGTCCAGGAGCAGCACGTCCGCCCCGGTGTACAGCAGCCGGGCCAGCGCGATCTTCTGCTGGTTCCCCCCCGACAGGGAGGAGACCTTGTGCTCGGGCCCCGCCCACTTGATCGCCAGCGTCTTACCAATTTGCCGCGACGCCGCCGATTCGGCCCGCCGGTTGATCACCCCGAGCCATGACGCCCGCCGCAGCGCCGGCAGCGTGATGTTCGCCAGGCTCGACAGCGTCTGCGCCAGCCCCTCGACCTTCCGGTCCTCCGACAACATCCCCACCCCCCGCCGGTTCCAGTCCCGCGGCGTGAACGCCTCAATCGCCACCCCGCGCAGATTCGCCACGCCCCCCTCGCGCGGGTTCAATCCGAACAGCACCCGCAACGCCTCGGTCCGCCCCGCCCCGACCAGGCCCGCGATGCCGAGAATCTCCCCCCGGTGCAGCGTGAACGACACCCGCCGGGGCCGCGCCCGCCCCGCCAGATTACTCACCTCGAGCAGCGGCCCCCCGATCGCGTGCGGCGTCCGCGGGTACATCTCGCTCACCTCCCGCCCGACCATCGCCTTGACGATCATGTCGCGGGAGAAAGGGTTCGGGGTTCGGGGTTCGGGGTTCACGGGAGAAGCGGACGACGAAGCCAAGGCCGCACTTTCGCCAGTCTTCGCGTCTCCTGAATCCTGAATCCTAAGCCCTGAACCCTCTCCGGACCCTCTTCGCTCCTCCTCCCGCGCGATGGTTCCGCTCGCCACCGTCCGCCCGTCCCGGATGACCGTGACCCGGTTCGCGATCTGCTCCAATTCCTCGAGGAAGTGGCTGATGTACACCACCCCTATCCCGTCCGCCCGGAGTTGGCGGACGACGTCGAACAGCCGCCGCACCTCGTCGGCCGCCAAAGCGCTGGTCGGCTCGTCCATGATGATCAGCCGGGCGTCGCTCAGGATCGCACGGGCGATCTCGACCATCTGCTGGTCCGCGACGCCGAGCGTCCCGACCCGCGCGTCCAGCGGCACGCGCACGTTCAGCCGGGCCAGCGCCGCCCGGCAAGCGTTCCGCTCCGCTGATCCGATCTTGCTGGCCAACAGCAACCCCCCGACGCGCCGCTCTTTGCCGAGCAGCATGTTCGCCTCGACCGACAAGTGCGGCGCGAGGTTAAACTCCTGGTAGATCATCGCGATCCCGGCGCGCAACGCCTCCTGCGGCCCGCGCGGCGCGAACGACTCGCCCCGGAACTCGATCGTGCCCGCGTCCGCCACTTCAGCCCCCGCGAGGATCTTCATCAGCGTCGACTTCCCTGCCCCGTTCTCCCCGACGAGGGCGTGCACCTCCCCCGCCGCGACTTCCAGCGACACGTCCGCCAGCGCCACCGTCGTCCCGAACCGACGCGCGATGTTCGACATCTTCAACAGCGGCGCGACGGCGGGCAGGGGGGTGTTCATGACGTATCGCTCCGCGGACGGGCTTCGTCGCGGCACGGGCGTTATGCCGCCGACCGACAGCGGAGTGGCCGATGACGCCAGCCCGCCGACCCCGCGCCGTAGTTCACGGGACTTGGGCGCGTTTGCTCGAGCCGCGGGAGGCTCGTGCTGGGCCCCACATTTGATCGTCTCCGGGGGGGACCTACCGCGTTGGGCGCGTCCCCGCCGCGCCGGCCGCCCCCCGCGTCGTCGCCACCGCCGGCCCCTTCGTCTGCGTCGCCGCCGCCGGGGCTTTGAACGGCCACCAGATCATCCGCCCGGACGGGTTCGGGGGGATCTCCCCCGACTGCTCAGCCAGCAGTTGCCCGTCCTTCTCCACCCGCACGACGTACCTGCCCGGCGGCACGTGGAATCGCCGCATCAGGTCCGATTCTTTAGACACCGCGGACTCCAGCCTGCCCTGCGGCAGCGCTGCGCCGGTCACCGTCACCTTCGCCTGGTCCCAATCCGGCGGGCCCCAGACCACGATTGTCGACTCGTAATGCTCGGCCCGGTACCACCGCGAATACAAGATCCCGATCGCGACCGCCGAGATCAGCAGCGCGCCCAACAGGCTGACCACGATCAGCGTCGCCCGCCGCGGCCCGCGCAACAGGTACGACTGCCGGTCATCGTCGCTCCCCTCCCCCCCCTGCGCCGCCGTTCCCGCGCGGCCGACGTCGCCCGTGCCGTCCTCACTCCCGCCCGTCGCCGACCCCGGCCCGGCGGCCCCGGGGGACGAGCCCGCCCCGTCGGAGGCCGAGAACGACGTCGGCGAGTCCAGTGGCACCGGCACATCGATCGTCCCCGGCGGCACGAGTGGTGCCGGCGAGTAGGGGGGCTGCGGTTGTGAAGGATCCGTCGTCATCGTCGTTCACCGCGGCAGCGGCAAGCCCGCTTCGGCAGGACGCGTCTCCGGAGCAGTTAAAATGTCGGCCGCAACAGTTCTTTGATGCGCGGCTCGTCCTTGTTCGCCGGTGTGGCCAGGGCCGGCTCGATCGGCTGCTCCTTCGCGACCGCTTCCCCCTTCATCGCCGCCACCGCCGCCTTCACCGACAGGTAGCCCATGTTGACGGGGTCCTGGAGCACCAGGGCATGGATGTGCCCTTTGTCCAGCGCCGCGACCAGCTCGGCGCTCGCGTCGAACCCTACGAACTTCACCTGCCCGAGCTTCTTCGCCTGGTCCAGGGCCCCCAGCGCCCCGCGCGTCGTCGACTCGTTCGACCCGTAGACCGCGTTGATCCCCGGGTGCGCCTGGAGCAGGTTGCTCATCAGCTTGGCCGCGTCGTCCCCGGTCGCCCCGGCGAACTGCTCGGCGTAGAGCTTCACGTTCGGATTCTTCTTCACCTCGTCCAGAAACCCCTTCTCGCGCTGCAGCGTGCTCTCGGATTCCGGCCCATACCGCACCACCGCCAGCTCCACCCCCTTCGCGTCCCCGAGCAGTCGGAGCATCTCTCTGCCCGCGAGCTGTCCCCCCTTGTAGTTGTCGGTTGCGACGAACGCGTTGTACTCCTTAAAGGTCGACCCCGAGTCGAACACGACCACCGGCATCTTCTTTCTCGCCGCCTCCATCGCCGGGCTGATCGCCGTCTGGCTCACTGGCGCGACGACGAGGGCGTCCACTCCGCGCGTCTGCATGTCGTCGAGGATCCGGATCTGCGTGTTGACCTCGCTCTCGTTTGGCGGCCCGTCCCACTTGATGTCGACGCCGAGCTCCTTGCCCGCCTTCTCCGCCCCCGCCTTCACCGACCGCCAGAACACGTGGCTGGTCCCCTTCGGCACGACCCCGACGATTTTCCGAACCCCCGAGTTCCCGCCCCCGGCACCCCCTTTGTCCCGGTCACACCCCCCGACCGCCCCACCCAGCAACACAACGGCCACGACCGCCGCCACCGTCGCGCCGCCGGCCCAAGCCTTGATTCCACGCGCCATCGCCGTTCCTCCGCCAGAAGTCCCTCGGCAGTCGATTTAACCCGCAACCGCCGCCCGCGGCAAGTTGGCCGCCGCCACGTTGCCCGTTCGCGCCGCGGCGGCGTCGTGGTACAGAAGAGCCGTCACGTTTAATCAAGGAGCTCGATTATGACCACGCCCCGATGGACTGTCGCCACGTTGCTCGCTGCCGCCCTCGTCGTCGCCGCCGGCTGCGACGATTCCAGTAAGCCCACCGAGCCGAAGGTGAACACCAACCCGACCCTCCCGACTGCCGACCAGCTCAAGGCCGACGCCGCCAAGGCGGTCGACCAGGGGAAGGCCGCCGTCGGCAGCGCCGCCGAGAAGGTCAAGGAGGCGACGCCCGCTGTCGTCGACAAGGCGAAGGAGACGACCGCCAACGCCGTCGACGCGACGAAGAACGCCGCCGCGAACGCGGGCGACGCATTGAAGGGTGCCGCCGCCAAGGCCCCCGACGCCGCCAAGAACGCCGCCGCCCACGCGACCGACGCCACCGCCACCGCCCGCGCGCAAGGCACCGAGCTGCTCGCCAAGCTCCGCACCGCGATCCAGGAGAACAAGCTGACCGACGCCCAGACCTACGTCGACGGTCTCGAGCGGATCAAGGCCAACCTCCCCCCCGAGCTCAAGACCCAGTACGAGGGCCTCAAGGCGAGCTTCGACGCGATGAAAGCCAAGGCCGCCGGCGCCGTCCCGCAACTCAACAAGTAACCCTGCGCCGGCTCAAAACAAAGATGGCCACAGATGGATACAGATGGCCACAGATGAAGACAAATCATCTGTGTTTATCCGTGTCCATCTGTGGCCGTTCTTCGTCGCGTCAGAGGCGTGCTACATCCGCTGCCGCCCCGCGATCGCGTCCGCCAAAATGTTCCGGTTCGCGTACTCGATGTTCGACCCCGCCGGCAGCCCCCGCGCCAGCCGCGTGACCGAGACGTTCGGAAACCGGTTCGCGACCTCGTTCTGGATGTAGAGCGCCGTGCCGTCCCCCTCGACGGTCGGGTTGGTCCCCATGATCAGCTCGCGCACGACCCCACTCTCCAGCCGCGCCATCAGCGCGTCGATCGTCAGATCGGACGCGTCCACGTCCTCCAGCGGCCGGATCGCCCCGAGCAGCACGTGGTACACCCCCTTGTACAGCCCCGCCCCCTCCAGCGCCAGCAGGTCCTTCGGCTGCTCGACGATGCAGACGAGGCCTTGGTCCCGCCCCGGATCGGCGCAGACGTTGCACGGGTCGCTCTCGGTGAGGTTGAAGCAGACCGAGCAGTGCTTAATGCGGGTCTTCACGTCCCGGATCGCGTCCGCGAGGGCGAACGCCTCCTCGGGCCGCTCCTTGAGCAAATGGAACGCGATCCGCTCCGCCGAGCGCATCCCGATCCCCGGCAGCCGCGCGAACTGGTTCATCAAATTCTGAATCGCCTGCGTGTACGAAGCCATAGGGATGATTATAGGCGCTACCGCGTGGGGCGCATCACGCCCGCCAATCTTAATCACGCCCAGCGCTGTGAGGATAGATGGATCCTCGGTGCGCGTAACAGTCAGCGAACGGGGGACGTGTACGTCGCGGGCCGAAGGGTGGCCCGGGGGTCGCGCGAGACGCTGGGCACCGGGGCGGCGGCTAGGCGGTTGCGCGGGACTGGTCGGCCGCCCCCGCGGCGCCGTCGGGCAGGAGGACGCCGAGGAGTTCCGCCGGCGTGAACGGCTTCTGCACCAGTTGCTCGATCGCCCCGCTGTGCAGGCCGGCGACGATGCTGGCGAGGTCGTGATAGGTCGTCATCAGCACCCGCCGCGCGCTCGGTCGCATCGTCCGCGCCGTCTCGAGCAGCGACACCCCGCTCGAGGTCCGAAGCACGTGCTCGGTCAGCACGACCCCGACCTTCGGGTAGTTCTCGAGCCACCCGAGCAGTCTCCGCGGGTCGCGCGTGCTGAGGACGTAGAAGTGCGGGGCGCCGACCTCGGCAATCGTCCGGAGGACGGCGTCGTCGCCGTCGAGCGCGAGCAGGGGCGGTTTTGAGGTCACGGGGCAGGTTCCGAACAAGCGGGGTCCGCCCGCGCGGTCGTCGCGCGGGCGCGGGGTGTCCCAGTTCCAGGCCGCCGATCGCGCCGCGGCAGGCTTCCACTATTTCGGCATTACCCCCGTCCGACTCAGCATAAAAATCACGACGCCGGTGACCGTGCCGTCGCCAGCCCCTTACAGGCTGTTCCCCATCAGCTTCGCGAACTCCAGCGCCACGATCTGCTCCTCGACGACGACCGCGAACGCCCCCGCGCGCTCGGCCTTGATCCCGGTCGACGTGTAGTTGCACCGCGCCATCATCCGCACGTTCGGGTTCACCTGTTTGGCGACCGCCAGCACTTCGAGCACCGTTTTTTCGTCCGGCAGTGTGACGGCCAGGAACTGCGCCCCCTCGAGCCCCGCCTCACGGAGCAGGTTCGGGTCGCGCGCGTCCCCGCACACGACCGGCTTCTTGCACGCGGCGATCGACCGCGCGTTCGACGGGTTCCGCTCGAGGACGCAGTACGCGACCTTGCGCGCGTCCAGCACCTCGGCGACGAACCGCCCGGGGAGCCCAAACCCGACGATCACGACCGCGACTTGCGGCGGCGCGGCCGGGACGACGCCCCCGGCGGCGGGGCAGTCGGCGGAATCGGCCCGCGGCGGCGGCGGCGCGGGCGCAGCGGCGGTCGGGGGTTGTGGGTCTGCTGGCGCGTCCATGGTTCCTCTGCCCGCCGGCCGAGACGTGGGGAACGACCGCCAGTAGGTTCGGTCACCGCCGCCGCCGCGTCAAGAGCGAACCCACCGCCGCCGCAAGGCCGATGACGGCCACCCCCGCCGGCTCCGGCACCGCCGCCATCGCCCGCGCGAACTCGGGTCCGAATCCCGCCGGCGTCGAGCCGCCGTCCGGCGGCAGCGCGCCGTCGTAGTTCTGCGCCAGGCGGACGAGGTCCGCGAAGTCCACGTCGCCGTCGTAATCGAAGTCGCCGCGCGACCACCCGCCGCCCGTCCCCACCGGCCCGTCGTACTCCTGCGCGACGCGTACCAGGTCGTCGAAGTCCACCCGCCCGTCCAGCGTCGCGTCCCCCGCGAGCGTGAACCGCACCAACACCGCCGACGCGTTCACCGCCCGCCCGAGGAACGCCTCGCCCGGTTCCAGGACGTCCGCCGCCTCCGCGTACCCGACCGCAAACCGCGACGCGTCCGCCGCCGCGTCCGACGACACGATCCCCGGGCCGTCCCACGCCCCGCCGCGGTACCCGCGCGCGACGGCGGCGGCGACGTCCGCCAGCGGCGACGGCCCGCCGGGCGCGTAGTCCACGACCATCGCGTTGCGCGTCAGGTCCAGCCGCCCGCCCCCCGCCGCCGGCGCGGTGAACCCCCCGGCCCGGATCACGCGCGTCGTGCCGCCGCCGGTCGGGCGGTTGACGACCACCGCGCCGCCCGCGAGGTCGAACGCGCCGGCGACGGTCAGGTCGTCCGCCGTCTCCAGCCGCCCGCCCCCGACGCTCAACGACCCGACCGCGACGGGCGCCCCGGTGTTCAGGCGGAGCACGCCCGCGTCCGCCACCGTCAGCGCGGCCGTCGCCAGGTTCAGCCGCGCGCCGCGCCCGACCGTCACGTCCGCCATACCCGACACCGACACCCGGTTGGTCACCGCGACCTCGCCGAGCACCGTCGCCACGACGTTGCCGTGGAACCCCAGGCGGTTCGCCCAGACGCGCGAGGCCGACTCGAACCGGTGCGCGCCGCCGCCGAAGTAGAAGCCGCCCCGTGGGCCGATTGGGGAGAGTTCGAACCGCCCGTGGTGCGTACCGCCGCCGTCGAGCGACAGCCCGGTGTCGTCGCCGGGGTTCCCGGTCGACCGGACCAGGACGTAGTCGTCGTTGTTGAACATCGTCGTGTAGGAGGTCACTCCCGTGCCCGCCCAACTGAACCCGCCCCCCGGCACGTTGTCGAACCGCCCGCCCAGGAGGCGGACGCCGCTGAACGCGTCGATGGTCTGATCGACGCTCCGGATGACCACGTCCGGGCCCAACTCGATGTCATGCTCACCCGACCAGTGCCCCCCGCCTTTAACGATCACACGGCGGGTGCCGAGGATGCGCGCGGTGTTCGTTCCTTGCGAGTCGAAGTACCCGTTGACCGTGATGTCGCCCGAGCCGGTCACGGTCGCCCCGGAGACTTCGAAGCCCCAATTCGTGGTGACCGGCTGGTCACCCGTGAACGTGCCGCCCCGGAGTTGAACCGCCAACACGGACAGCGGCACCGCGGCGGTCAGCGTGCCGCCGGCGCCGGCGTGGAGGTACGCGCTGGTCAGCGTGACCGGCCCGTCCACGACGACGCGCCCGCCGCTGCCGGCCGTGATTTTCCCAGGAACGGTCCCACTGCTCAGCACCGCGAGTCCGCCCCCGCTGACGCCGATCGACTCTTCATAGTAGTCGTTCGCGATCGAGGCGCCGTTGGTCACGCGGAACGTGCCGCCCGTGGCCAGGACCCTCCCCCTGAACGTGGCGCGGTCGAGCGTGAAGGTCCCGGTCGGATCGACGCGGACGGACACCCCCTCCAGCTTCGCGCCGTTCGAGACGACCAAGGTGCCCGCGCCGGGACCGGCCGAGCCCACCGTCACCCCCGCAAGCAAAGGTCGGGGCCCCGCCACGACCGTCCCCTCGCCCGTGACCACCATACGCCCGTCTCCGCCGGCCGTGCCTACCCGAATCGCCATGTATTCGGCGGTCGCCCCCCCGGAGACTCTCAGCTCGCCCGACGCGCCTGGGGCCCACCCCCCGACCTCGATCCCGTGCCCGCCGGGCTCGATCAGGCGCGCGCCGTCGGTCACGTGCACCAGCGACCCGCCGGCCGATCCGATAATGCCGGTGAACGTCAGCGTGCTGCCGGCGTCCCGCGCCGTCATCGACGCGCCGGTGAAAGTGGTCTCGTCCAGCGTCAGGGTCCCGCCCGCGCTCACCTCGGCGACCGCGTTCGGCGCGAACGTCAGGTCGTCGGCGTACGCGTCCCGGTGGGCGAACGTGCCCCCGGCCACGCGGAGGGACGAGCCGACGTGGAACCGCGTGTCCCTCCCGACCTCGACCCACCCGCCCCGGTCGACCAGGACGTTGACCCGCGCCGTCGGCGCGCCGACCGTTTCACTGCGCACCCGCAGCTCGGCCACGGCGGTGCCGGCGCCGTTGCCGGCATTGCCGACCCGGATCTGTCGCGCCCACAGTCGTCCCCCCGTAAGGGTGGCGCGCGAGGTCTGCGCGGGTTCGGTGGCGGGCACGCCGGCGCCGACGTCGAGCACGTCCACGTCGAGATCGGCATTCGCGACGGCGAGCGTCCCGCCCGGGCCGACCGCCATCCCGGCCGGACCGGTTGCGACGAACTTCAGATTGGACACCGGAATCCCGAAGCCCGAGTTCTGGAGCGTCAGCGTCGCGCCACCGCTGACGGCGGCCGACCCGACCGTGTACGTCTGGACCTTGTTGTTGGGCGAAGCCTTCAGCGTCACCGCGCCGGCGGTGAACAGCGCGGCGCGGTTCGTCGCGTCGGCGGTCAGCGTCACCGTGTACGTCTGCGGGAGGCCGAACGTCGCCGCGTCCGCGGGGCCGGGGACGCCGGCCGACCAGTTCGTCGGCAGGTGGAACGTGCCGCTGTACACCCCGCCGCCGGGGCCGGTCCAGGTTGAGTCCGCCGCAGGCGCGTCGGCGGGGCTCAGCCACCCCGCGCCGAGCGCGGCGGCGAAGGCGGCGGCGGCCACCGCGCGGGCGCGTGGCGGCCGCGGCGCGTTACGAGAACGGGGGCGGTCGGAAGAAACCGTCCGGCGGGCAGGTCGGTGGGGCATCGTCGTCCCTTGTTTCGTCCGCCGCGCCGTCCCCCGGCTCTCCAGACCCCCGGCCCTCCAGACCCCCGGCCCTCCGGGAACGACCATCGCGGCAGCGACCTACTTTACGCCGTGTCCACTTGCACCGAGTTCGTTCAGCAGAAATCCGAGCAGGTCCACGTGGTACTCGATCTGCTTGGCCGTCGGCTTGCCCGCGCCATGGCCGGCCTTGGTCTCGATGCGGATCAGGGCCGGACGGTCCGGGGTCTGGCACGTCTGCAACCGGGCCGCGAACTTGAAACTGTGCGCGGGGACGACGCGGTCGTCGTGGTCGGCGGTGGTCACGAGTGTCGCGGGGTAGCGCGTGCCGGGCTTGAGGTTGTGATAGGGGCTGTAGGCGTGCAGCGCCTTGAACTCGGCCGCGTCATCGGCGCTGCCGTAGTCGGGCACCCAGGCCCAGCCGATGGTGAACTTGTGGAAGCGGAGCATGTCCATGACGCCGACCGCGGGGACGGCGGCGCGGAACAGGTCGGGCCGCTGGGTCATCGCCGCGCCGACCAGCAGGCCGCCATTGCTGCCGCCGCTGATCGCGAGTTTTGCCGGCGACGTGAACTTGTTGTCGATCAGGTACTGCGCGGCGGCCAGAAAATCGTCGAACACGTTCTGCTTGCGCAACTTCGTCCCCGCCTGGTGCCACTCCTCGCCGTACTCGCCGCCGCCGCGGAGGTTCGGCACGGCGTAGACGCCGCCGCGCTCCAACCACACGGCGTTCGCGACGGAGAAGCCGGGCGTCAGCGAGATCGCGAAACCGCCGTAGGCGTAGAGGATCGTGGGGTTCGTGCCGTCGAGCGCCAGGCCGCGCTTGTGCGTGACCAACATCGGCACGCGCGTGCCGTCCTTGCTCGTGAAGAACACCTGCTTCGTCTCGTACCGCGCCGGATCGAAGTCCACCTTCGGCTGCTTGAAGACGGTCGACTCGTTCGACTTCAGATCGTACCGGTAGACGGTGCCCGGCGTGGTGTACGAGCTGAACGCGTAGAACGTCTCAACGTCGGTGCGCCGCCCGCCGAACCCGCCGGCCGAGCCGATGCCGGGGAGCGGGACGTCGCCGAGCGGCTTGCCGTCGAACGCGAACGCGCGGACGGCGCTGTGCGCGTCGCGGAGGTACTTGGCGAAGAACCGGTCGCCGACCGCGTCCACGCCGCCCAGCGTCTCCTTCGACTCGGGGATCAGCTCTTTCCAGTTCGCGCGGTCGGGCCTGGCGACGTCAATCGCCACCAGTCGCCCGCGCGGCGCGTCCTTGTCGGTCTTGAACCAGAACGTCGTGCCGAGGTTGTCGACGAAGTCATACTCGGCGTCGTTCTCCATCAGCAGCTCGACGACCGGCGCGTCCGGAACGGACAAGTCCTTGTACAGCACCCGGTTCTTCGGGCTCGCCCCCTGCGACGCGTGGATCACGAGGTATCGCCCGTCGTCGGTCACCCGGCCGTGGAAGTTCCAGTCCTTGTGGTCCGGCCGGTGGTACACCAGCACGTCCTTCGACTGCGGCGTCCCGAGCCGGTGGTAGTACAGCTTGTGGAAGTAGTTCGCCTTCGTCAGCCGCTGCTGCTCGGTCGGCTCGTCGTACCGGCTGTAGAAGAACCCCTTCGCGTCTTTCGTCCAGCTCGGGCCGGAGAACTTCACCCACCGCACGACGTCCGGCAGATCGGCCGCCGTCGCGACGTCGCGGACGCGGATCTCCTGCCAGTCCGACCCGGCCACCGCCAGCCCGTACGCGAGCAACTTCCCGTCGTCCGACACCGCCGTCGCCGTCAGCGCGACCGTGCCGTCCTTCGCCAGCGCGTTCGGGTCGAGCAGGGGGGTCGGCGGCCGGTCGAGCGCCGGCGCGGTGTACAGCACCGACTGGTTCTGCAGCCCGTCGTTCCGCGTGAAGAAGTACCGGTCGCCGCGCTTGAAGGGTAGCCCGTACCGCTCATAGTTCCAGAGCTTCGTTAGGCGCTGGCGGAGACCGTCCCGCTGCGGGATCGCGGCGAGGTACGCGTCCGTCACCTTGTTCTGCGCCTCGACCCACGCCTTCGTCTCCGGCGCGTGGTCGTCCTCGAGCCACCGGTACGGGTCTGGCACCGCCACGCCGTGCAGCGTGTCGACGACGTCGTCCGTACGGGTCGGCGGGTAGACGAACTTCGGATCAGCCAGTGTGTCGAGTGCCATGGCGCTGACGAGGAGTAGGAGGATGAATGTTCGCACGCCGCCAAGCCTATGCGGCAGCGCCCGCGGTTGTCCAACGCCCGGTCGGGCCGACCGAGGGACCGAGCGGCCCCCGGACCGCGACCGGCACCGCGGTGCCAGCAGCGCGGACGGCCGCGACGGGTTTGCTACCGGTCGCGACCCGCCCGGCGTCTTGAACTCCAGAGCCCCCACGCGGCGACGCCCGCGACCGCGCACGCCGGCTCCGGCACGGCCGCCATCGCCGCCGCGAGATCTGCGGTGAACGCATCCGTCGCCCCCGGGACGCCGGCCGGCATCGCCGCGTCGTAGTTCTGGGCCAGCTTCACCAGGTCCGCGAAGTCGACCTTGCCGTCGTACGTGAAGTCCCCGTGGAACCAGTGTCGGTCCGAGGCCGCCGACTCGTAGTTCTGCGCCACCTTGACAAGATCCGCGAAGTCCACCGTCCCGTCGAGCGTCGCGTCGCCGTAGAGGGTGTGGCGGACCAGGACGGACTGGCCGGACACGGGCTGGCCCATCCATTCGAAGGGGGTGGCGGAGAGGAAGCGAGCCTCGGCGTAGCCGACGGCGGTGGCGGGGTCGGTTTGGGCGGAGGCGGAGCGGATGCCAGGGCCGGACCAGGCGCCACCGTCGTAGCCGGCGCGGATGCGAGTGCGGGTGTTGGTGAGCTGGGGGGTCGGGCCCGCGTCGAAGATCGCGGCCGCGCCGGAGGACAGGTCGATCGCGCCCGCGGGGTCGTTGTACAAGCCGGCGACGCGGAGGAGGGCGCGGTCGGTGAGGTGGATGAGGGCGCGGTTCTCGACGCTCCAGTTTCGGCCGAGCGCGAGGGTCGAGCCCCGGAGGTCGACCAGACCGCTGTTGGTGAGCGAGCCGGAGGCGGTGCCGTTGCCGACGGAGGCGGTGGCGCCGGGGCCGATCGTGAGGGAGCCGCCGGCCGGGAGGTCGAGGCGGGCGAATTGGGCGTCCGTGCTGCGGGCGAGGGTTCCGCCGGTTTGAACCTGGATGGAGCCGGGGTTGGAGACGGTGGTGACGATCTCGAGGCGGCCGCCGGACTGGACGGTGACCGCGCCGCGGTTGGTGGTTGCGCCGGTGAAGCGGACGGTGCCGCCGGCGTGGGCGACGACGGCGCCGGTGGGGGTGATGGCGCCGCCGCCGGCGATCATCCCGCCGTTGGCGGCGGCGGCGGAGCCGGAGTGGGTCCACGTGCCGACGAGGGTGACCTTTCCGCCGTCGAGCGCGTCGAGTGAGCCGGGGTTGGTCCAGTCGCCGGTGATCGAGATCGTTGCGCCGTCGCGAGCGAGGACGGAGCCGGAGTTATCGCCGATGACGGTGCCGGTCGGGCCGGGGGATCCGAGCTTGATGGTGGCGGCAGGGCCGGTGGCGCGGATCGTGCCGGCGTTGGAGACGTACCAGCGGGACGACAGTTGGCCGGCGACGTCGATCGTGCCGGCGTTGGCGAGGCGATGTCGGGCGTCGCCCGCGAAGGTGGCGGCGGCGGACGCGCGGACATTGAGCAGGCCGGCGGGGGTGACGTCGGTCCGCAGGTTGTTGAAGGTGCCGGTCGGGGGGGCGAAGGTGGCAGTGGAGCCGGGCAGAAGGTCGATCGAGCCGGCGTTGGTGAAGGCGCGGGCACTGACGGCGAGGGCGCCCGCGGTCACGCGGACGGTGCCGGTGTTGTCGAAGTGCCAGCCGCGGCCGCCGACCGTGAAGGACGAGCGGTCGACGTCGATTAGGCCGGCATTGTCGAGGCGGTCGGGCGCGTGGGACACATCGCTCAGTCCGTCGAGGGTGGCGGCGGCGGACGGGCGGACGCGGAACGCGGCACCCGCGAGGATGCGGACGACGGCACGATGGGTCCCGACGAACTCGGTCGTCGCGCGAAGCGAGGTGGCCGCGAACCAATCGAGCGTGCCGTCGACGGTCAGGCGGCCGCGGTTGATCGCGAGCGGGCCGGAGGCGGCGGGGACGGTCATCGTGCCGCCGGGCCGGACGTAGAGCTCGGCGTTGTCGAGGATCGACCCGCGGAACGTTAGGTCGCGGACGGTGAGGCGGGCGCTCCCGGAGATGCGGGAGGCGTCGACGCCGACCGGGCCGGTGAACTCGGCGGGCCGGTAGACGTGCAGGCCGCTGACGACGGCGGATACGCTGGTGCCCGTCGCGACGTTGACGACTCCCGGGAGCGTCAGACCCGGGGCGTCGAGGACGACGTTGCCGCGGAGGTTCAACGTTCCGGCGTTCGTCACCGAGACGTTGCTCACGGCGAGGAAGGTGGAACCGGGGCTCTGCAACGTGAGCGTCGCGCCGCTCGCAACGTTGATGGCGCCGCCAAGGTTCCCCGACAGGTCATCGGGGCGATCGTACGGAGCATACCGTGCGAACGTGAGGTTCAGGACGGCGCCGGCCGTTGGAAGGTCGATCAGCCCGGAGTTTCGGAACGTCTCCGTCGAGAGGTCGAACGGGGCGGTGACGCGGAGGGTGCCCGTATTGACGAAGCGCCATCCGCTCGAGCCGTCGATGCGCGCCCCGGCGGCCGGCGCGAACAGGCTGGCGTTGCGGATCTCCCTGGGGCTTGGCGGGGGGTAAGGGTTGAAGGGGTCGGGCGGCGGAGCAAGGAGGTTGAGCGTTCGGTCGAGGGCGAAGCGGGCGGTAGGTAGAAGATGTACCCGGGCCGACGGGTTCACGGCCATCAGCGAGACCGCCGTGGCCGTGCCGGAGAAGCCGAACGTGCCGCCGATCGTAACTGCGTCGGCGAGATTTCGGGGGGCGTCGCCGCCGGCGATGACAAAGCTGCCGCCCGCGGCGACCGTGACCGGCACACCGACGTAGCCGGACGCAAACGTGAACGTGCCGGTCACGTCAATCCGATTGCCGCCGGAGGCGCGGATCAAGCCGTCGTTCACCGACAAGTTTCGCAGCGTCGGGGAGACGTTGAGCGTGGCGGCGCCGCCGTTGAAGACGGCGTCGTAAGTGTGGCCGAGGTTGCCATTGTTTGGGAACGCGTTGACGGCCGGCGCGTTGCTCCAGTTAACGGGGGCGTTCCAGTTGTCGTTGGCGTAGGTCTTCCAAGTGGAAGTGATGTCGGCGGCGGGGGCTGGGGCCGGCAGGAACAGGCCCGCGACAGCGGCCGCGGCGGCCGACCCGAGCAGGCGCTGAGCGCGACCATCAGAGCGGCGGCGGCGGTCGAAGTCGCAAGGGTCAGGACACCCCCGGATCGGCATGGTCGCGGGAGTGTACCGGGACAGCGGCGCCGCGCACAACCACCGGCGGCATGCATCGCAGCAGCCGGGGCGAAGCGTGACGCAAGAACCCGCCGGAATTCCGAGCGCGCCTCATCGGCGGTCGTATCGGCTGGGAGACACAGGCAAGAGCGAGACCGTCTTCTGGTCCCGCGATGCCACCGACGGTGGAACCAGTTAGCAGCCTGAATCGACGTCCTCGATCTCGCCGACACGGGGTGACCGATCGCACACATCATCTACCCGGACTCCCCCGCGGAGCCCGCACGTAATAAACGTCCCACTCCCCCTCGCCTTCCTTCTCGAACCCGTGCCGCAGGTAAAAGCCGTTCGCCGGGCTGTCCCGCAGCGCCCCCACGCGCAGCACGAGGCCGGCCGCGTCGGCCTCCGCGAACACCCGCGCGAGAACGGCGGATCCGGTCCCCCGCCCCTGGACGTCCGGCAGCAGGTACAAGTGGTCGAGCAGCAACCCGCCGTCCGCCGGCCGGACGGCCACGAACCCGACCCGCCGCCCCGCCACGCACACGTGCCGCGCGTGCGCCGGCGCGAACGACGCCGCGAACCGCTCCCGCGCGCGGGCCGGGTCGAACCGCCCGAGCCGCTCGAGGCTCGGGCGCATTGCCTCGACCCGCAGCGCCAGCAGCGCCTCGAAGTCGCCTTCGGCGACGGGCGTCAGCGTGATGTCGCCGGGTGCGGGCATCTTGGCTACGACTATACTCGCCCATGCCGACCCTGCCCCGCCCGACCCCCGCCGACCTCGAGGCCGCCAGGGCCAAACGCCTGCCCGACGTGATCACCCCGGGCCTGGCCGTCCTGTTCTGCGGCATCAACCCCAGCCTCTACTCCGCGGCCGTCGGCCACCACTTCGCCCGCCCGGGCAACCGGTTCTGGCCCGCGCTCCACCGCGGCGGCTTCACCGACCGCCTCCTCACCGCCGCCGAGGACCGCCGCCTCCTCGAATTCCGTTGCGGCGTGACCAACCTCGTCCCCCGCGCCACCGTCGCCGCCGCCGAGGTGTCCGACGACGAGCTCCGCGCCGGCGCGCGGTCGCTCGCCCGCAAGGTCCGCCGCCACCGCCCCGCGTGGGTCGCGTTCGTCGGCATCGGCGCCTACCAAGTCGGCTTCGGCGAGAAGGCCGCCCGCGTCGGCCGCCAGCCGCGCACGATCGCCGGCACGGGCGTCTGGGTCCTGCCCAATACCAGCGGCCTGAACGCCAACTACCAGATCGCCGACCTCGCCCGCCTGTTCCGCGCCCTCCGCGACGCCGCGTTCGACCGCGGTCCGGCCAGTGGCGCGACGGCGACCTGAAGGGCCAGCCGATAGCCGCGGGCCGACGTCCCGCAGACGCCCCCGCGGATCCACAGCCTTTGGTTCTCACGAAGGTCAGCAGCGCGCCGCGCCGCAGCGGTCTGACGCGCCCCGGCTGGCTTACGGCAAAGACCGCCCCCGCACGCGCGGCCGCAGCACGTGCACCAGTTCGGCGCCGTTTCGGGCCGTCAGGTCCGCCCCGACCTCGCGCAGGAGCGACGGGTCACCGTTGACCGCGTTGCCGCCGATGGCGACCAGCCCCGCGAACCCGCGCCGCCGCAGGTCGGCGACCAGCCGTGCGGCCGGCGCGACGCCGGCCGGCCGGCCGATGCTGAGCAAGACCGCGTCCGGGTGCAGCCGCTCGACCGCATCCGCGGCGGTCGCGCGGTCGTTGGACGCGAGGAAGTGCACCCGCCAGTTCGCCCAGCGGAGGAAGTCGCACACCATCCGCAAGCCGATCAGGTGGCTCTCCTGCCCGACGCCGGTCGCCACGGCGACCGGGCCGTTCGTCTGGAGCGGCACGAACCGGTGCCGGACCCGCCGCATCAGCCGGAGCGTGTGGTGCGTGACGAAGTGCTCGTCGTGGTGCGTGATCCGCCCCCGGGCCCAGAGCGTGCCGCTCAGGTTGAGCGCCGGCTCGAACAGTCGCAGGTACAGCCGCTGCGGCGGCCACCGCCGCAGCGCGTCGTCCACGACGCGCGTCGCCGCCTCGACGTCGCGCCGGTAGAGCGCCAGCCAGTACCGTCGGTAACTCGGCCGGCGGGCACCCGCACACGCAACCCATCGATCTCCAGCCATGCGTGTGCACAGCCTAGCGCGATCCTGTACGGAGTACAAGCGCATCTTCTCGCTCGCCCTCCCCCCCTGGCCAAACCTGGGAAACGTCTCCCGGCTTGTTCGCCCCGCAATATCCTCACACGCGCCGTTCTGCCGTTTGCGCCGTAGGGTTGATGTGAACAGGCAGACGCCTCCCGATCACGGCAACGTTGGGGGCCGCCGAGCCCGCAGCGGTGATCGTCACCACGAGCACCGACCGGCATCGGGATCCCGAGCCGGCCTGGTTCTCCGAGCTCGTCCTGGCCCCGCCGCGCTCTTCAGCCGTCGCCGCGTCAGAGCTGCCACTTGAGCAGCGTGGCCGTCCGCTCCTTGAGCTTCTCGGCGGCCGGCCGGTCCCTCCACAGCTCGTACGACACCGGCCTCGCCTTCGCCAGGTCCTCGTCGAACATCCCCGCCTGCTCGGCGGCGAACGCCGGGTCGAGCACGTTCAGGTTGGCCTCGGCGTTCAGGCGGAACGAGCGGTTGTCGAGGTTCGCCGACCCGATCGACACCCACCGGTCGTCCACGATCAGCAGCTTCACGTGGTACATCGTCGGCTGGTACTCGAAGAACTCGACCCCCGCTTCGAGCAGGCTGCCCCAGAGCGCCCGCGTCGCGCTGCGGGAGACGGGGACGTCGGTGATCGGGCCGGGCACGAGCACGCGCACCCGCACGCCGCGCTTGCGCGCGTCGAGCAGCGCCCGGATCGTCAGGTCGTCCGGCACGAAGTAGGCCGTTCCGATCCGGATCTCCCGCCGCGCCGCCGCGAACGACATCAGGTACATGAGCTGCATGCTCTCGCTGCCGCCCCCCTCCGGGCTGCTCTTGACGACCTGCGCGAACTGCCCGCCGGCCGGTTCGATCTTCGGGAAGTAGTCGTCGCCGTGGAGGACGACGCCGCGCGTCTCGACCCAGTGGTCGACGAACGCCGCCTGCAACTGCGCGACCGCCGGTCCGACGACGCGGTAAAACGTGTCCCGCCACTCGTGCGGCGCCCTCGCGTCCCCGAGCCAGTCGTCCCCCACCCCCGCCCCGCCGGTGAACCCGACCCGCCCGTCGACCACGAGGATCTTCCGGTGCGTCCGGTTGTTCAACCGGGCCGCCGACGACAGGTCCCACCACCGCAACGGGTGGTACAGCTGAACCTCCGCCCCCGCGTCGGTCAGCCGCCGCAAGTACCCCTCGTCGATCCGCTGGGACCCCACGGCGTCGATCAACAGGTGGACGCGCACGCCGGCCTTGGCGCGCTCTTCCAGCGCGTCGGTGAACTGGCCGCCGATCTTGCCTTCGTAGTAGATGAAGGTCTCGAAGGTGATGGTGGATCGGGCGGCGCGGATCGCCTCGAGCATGGGCGGGAAGAAGCCGTCGCCGTTGTTGAGCGTCGTGACGGTGTTGCCGCCCTCGAGCGGGGGGCCGAAGAGCGTTCCCATCGTCCGGGCGAACTGGGGATCGTTCACGGCATAGACGGAGTCGACCTGGTACGGGTAGCCGGGCGGGAGGCCGCGGCATCCGGCGAGGGTGGAGAGTAGCGTGAGGGCCAGCAGGGGGTTCAGGGGCCGAAGGCGCATGGGCGGGTCATACCGGAGGAGAGGAGATGGGGGCAGACGAAGAACGTGGGGGGGTGGAGGCCCCTCACCCCGGCCCTCTCCCACGGGCGATGTGCGTGTCGGCGGGGTTGCGTGGCCGTGTCGGGGTCAGTTCTTTGCCACGGGGGCCTCCAGGACGTATCGCATCAAGTCGCGGAACTCGTCGTCCTTCAGGATCTGGTCGAAGCCCTCGGGCATGACCGACTTGTTGCTGACGCGGCGTTCCTTGATGTCCTTCTTGGGGACGACCTCCTCGCGGGGGCCGGCGGCGAGGAGCTTGACGTACTGGTCGGTCTCCTCAACGAGGCGGCCGGTCTTGGTATCGCCGTCCTCGGTGTCGATGATCACGTTCTCGTACCCCGCCCCGATGATCTGGTCGGGGTCGATCACGTTGTTCAGCAGCATGTCGAGGGTCGTCCGGCCGACGCCGGTGAGGTCCGGGCCGACCGGGAGGTTGGCGCCCTCGCCGTTCAGGCTGTGGCAGGTGGCGCAGTTCTTCATGAACAGGTCCTTGCCGCGCTCCTTGTTGACGGCACCGGTCATGACCACGGCTTTCTTCGCCTCGATCAGCTTGAGCTTGTCGCCCGGCGTCTCGCGGTAGTTGCCGACGGTCGCGGCCATCAACTTCTTGAGCGCCTCGTCCTTCCCGGCGAGCGTCGCCATCGTGCGCAGCGCGGGCAGGGGGATGTCGCTCGGGTCGACCTTCTTCTCCTGCACGGCCGTCAGCAGCGCCTTCGCCCAGGCCGGGCGGCCCGCGAGGGTCTCGGCGGCCGCGCGCTTGACGTCGGCTGTGTTCGGGATCGCCCACGTCTTCAGCACGACCGCGGCGTCCGCGTCCTGCCCGATGTCGGGGAGCAGGCGGAGGATCTCGAGCTTGATGTCCTCTCGCCGCCACTCGTTGAAGACCGCCAGCAGTGCCTTGCGGACCTCTTCCGACTTGTTGCCGCGGAGCAGCTTCACCGACGCGGCCCGGTCGCCCTCGGCCGCCTTGGTGTCGCTGACGATCTTCAGCGCCGTGGCGACGCTGGCCTTGGCGCCCCAAACGGTGGCGAGTTGCTTGGCCTTGGCGGCGACGTTCTTGTCGGCGCTCTTCGCCAGGTCGGCGGTGAACGCCTCGCCGTCGGCCGGTGGGGTCATGAAGTTCTTGTGGCCGGCTAGGATGCCGTCGAGCAGGACGGCCGCCAGCGGCTTGTCCTTGTTCGCCCGGAGGAACGCGTAGAGCGGCTCGGCGAGCTTCGGGTCGTTGCTGGCGTAGAGGCGGCGGGCGATCGACCGCGGCACGAGCGGGCCGGACGCCGCCAGCGCGCTCTCGTTGCCCGCGAAGAAGTCCAGGAACACCTTTGGGTTCTTCGCGACCAACGGCTCGGCGGCGTACCAGATCAGTTGCGGCAGCATCGGGTCGGCGGCCGTCCCCTTCTGGTCGAGCAGCGTCATCACGATCAGCGTCGCGTCGAGGTGGGCCAGGCGCTTGGCCGACTGGGCGACGGCCGCGCGGACGACCGGCGACGAATCCTGCGCCAGGAACGCGAGCCCGCCGAGCTGTTCGTCGTCCGGCTTGACGTTCTCTCCGATGAACCGGGCGACGCCCGCGCGGACGGCCGGCTCCGGGTCCTTCGCCAGCGCCTTCATCGTCGGCGTGTCGAGTTGGCCGGTGGACTGAAGAGTCCACAGGGCGGCCATGCGGTGGTCGAGGTTGTCGGACTTCAGTTGCGCGGCCAGCGACTCCTTCACGTTCGCCTTCCGCTCGGTCAGGACGCGCTGGGCTCGCCGCCGGGTCCAGACGTTCTTGTCCTTCAGCGCCTCGACGAGCTGCGCGTCGGTCATCTTCTGCAGGTCGAGGTCCTTCGCCGCGCGGGAGCCAACGGCCTTACCCTTCTCATCCCCCGTGTGAACGACGCGCCAGATCCGCCCGGTGCTCCGGTCGAGGTCCGGCTGGCGGGCGTTCTGGTAGCACGGGTACTTGTCGTACCAGTCCATGACCCACACGTTCCCGTCCGGGCCGACCTGCGTGCTGACCGGGCGGAACCACCCGTCAGTGCTGTTCAGGAACGCGTCGTCGTGGTGGTCCTTCCCCTTGTGCAGGTCCTGCGCGATGAAGCTCGAGCCATTCGGCACCAGCTTATCGCGGTTGATGCAGTTGCCGTGGATGTTGCCCATCAGGATCGTGCCGTCGTACTCCGCCGGGTACGCCCCGCCTTGGTAGATCTGCACCCCCGCGTAAGCCGCGCGGTAATGCTTGTGGTCGTTGATGTGCTTCAGCAGGTCGTACGCGTGCTGCCACCCCGGCACGCCCCCTTGGCGGACGTAGATCCCGCCCGGCACGACGTGCCACAAGTGTTCCACGACGCAGGCCGAGACGAACGCGTTACCGTACCGGTCCCAGTCCACGCCCCACTGGTTGCTGATCCCGTCGGCCCACAGTTCGACCCGCTTGTCGGCCGGGTTGAACCGCACGACGCCGGCGTTGAACTTCACCTCCGGCCGGTCAGGGTTCTCCGGGTCCTTCACCTTCGAGTTGGTGAACACGCCGTGGGTGAAGTACAGCCACCCGTCCGGCCCCCAGGAGAAGCTGTTCAGCAGCTCGTGGCGGTCCTCGAGGCCGAACCCGTTCAGGATGACCTTCTTCTCGTCGGCGACGTCGTCGCCGTTCGTGTCCTTCATGAACCACAGGTTCGGCGCCGCCCCGACGTACACGCCGCCGTTGCCGACGGCGACGGCTGTTGCCAAGTTCAGCCCCTCGGCGAAGACGGTCACCTTGTCCGCCCGGCCATCATTGTCCGTGTCCTCCAGCACCTTGACGCGGTCCTTCCCGAGCTTGTTCGGCGCGGCCGACTTGTCGGCGGTGCTGTACGGGTAGTCGATCAGCTCGACCACCCACAGCCGCCCGCGGTCGTCCCACGTCATCGCAACAGGATTGACCACGTCCGGCTCGGCCGCGAACAGCCGCACCTCGAACCCCTCCGGCACCCGGAAGTGCTTGACGGCTTCGTCGGGGTGCAGCGCCTTGGTCGGCGCGGGGTCGTGCGGCCCGGCGAGGGTAGCAGCGGTGGCGAGCGAAAGGGCGAGAGCGGCGGTCAGTCGCTTGAGCATCGGCGATTCCTTTGACGGACGGAGATGGTCGACACGAGCACGGAGGATCAGTGATGGGAGAAGGCGCCGGCACGGCACTTTCAGCGGCCCTGCCTTGGCTAACCGCATCCTGCCTTCCTCCTACCCCCGCCACGCCAGGCGCGTTGCGGGGTACGTAGGGGCGGGTATTGTAACGGGCCGTCCGCCAAATCTCACATCTCGAAGGAGCTCGAACATCATGAACCGTTCGCTGACCGCGCTCGCGATCGCCGCCGCCGCCACAGCCGCCTGTTTCGGGGGCGCCGCCTCGGCCCAGGAAATCGGCTGGAAGAAGATCAAGCTCACCGACAAGTTCTACTCCGAGGGGATGGCGGCCGGCGACTTCAACAAGGACGGCAAGACCGACGTCGTCTACGGCCCGTTCTGGTACGAGGGCCCCGACTTCCAGAAGCGGCACCAGATGTTCAAACCCACCGGCAAGCAGGCCGAGGGGTCGTGGAAGCCCGACAACGAGTACTCGAAGGACGCGTTCTTCTCGTTCGTCTACGACTTCAACAACGACACCTATCCCGACCACCTCGTCTACGCGTTCCCCGGCGAGGCCGCCCGCATCTACCTGAACCCCGGCAAGGAGGGCCTCGAGCAGGGCAAGCCGTGGGAGATGATCAAGGCGTTCGACGTGATCGACAACGAGTCGCCGACGTTCGCCGACTTCGATGGCGACGGAAAGCCCGACGGCATCTTCCACACCAGCGACGCCAAGGCGCTGCCGGACGACGGCAAGAAGGGGGGCGCGGTCGGCTACGCGACAGTCGACTGGTCCGACATCAAGAAGCCGTGGAAGTTCCACCCCGTCTCCGCCAAGGGTGGCTGGCAGCGGTTCACCCACGGGTACGGCTTCGGCGACGTGAACGGCGACGGCAAGAACGACATCCTGACCAACCGCGTGTGGTTCGAGAACCCCGGCGACAACAAGGCCGGGCAGTGGAAGGAGCACAAGGTCGACATGGGCGGGGGCGGCGCGCAGATCCACGTCTACGACGTCGACGCCGACGGCCTGAACGACGTCGTCACGTCCCTGAACGCCCACGGCCTCGGCCTCGCCTGGTACAAGCAGGGTCCTAAGAACGAAAAGGGCGATATCACCTGGACGAAGAACTCGATCCTGAACGACAAGGCCTACGAGCCCAACGCGCAGGGGATAAAGTTCAGCCAGCCGCATGCCGTCGACCTCGTCGACATCAACGGCGACGGGTTGAAGGACATCGTGACCGGCAAGCGGTACTTGGCGCACGGCTCAAAAGGGGACGTCGCCCCGCTCGACCCGGCGGTCCTCTACTGGTTCGAGCTGAAGCGCAACCCCGCCGACAAGTCCGTCGAGTGGGTCGGTCACAAGGTGGACGACGACAGCGGCGTCGGCACGCAGGTAATGGCGACCGACGTCAGCGGCGACGGCAAGCCGGACATCCTCGTCGGCAACAAGAAGGGTGCCTTCGTGTTCGTCCAGGAACGAAAGTAACACCTGCCACGCTGGTGCGAACCCGACGCCCGTCCCCGATGGAGCGCATTGGTGGCGGGCGTTTTCGTGCGCATATGACAGTTATGGCGCGCGTCACTTATGCCGGGGCGCGCGTCGGCCGCGGGATTCGGTGGCGATCGCAGGATTGGGGAGTATCATTCCGCACAAGGGCCGGCGAGGGCGTCCCCGGTCGAAGGGGGACGACCCGGTTCTTCTCGACTGACCGACTCAGGATGGCAGACACGATGTCCACGAAGGCTAGGCGTGCGCCGATCACCGGTCGTGCGCGGGTGCGGTGCGCAACAGCCCTGCTGGTTCTCGCGTTCGCGCCGGCGGTGCGGGCAGTCGGGCTGTTCAAGATCGACCTGATCGCCGGCCCCGCCCTCCAAGCTGACGAGCAGGCGCTGGGCGCATTCCGGCGTGCCGCGGCCGATTGGGAAGCGGTCATCTCCAGCCCGATCAAGGTCAACGTCTACGCCGACCTGCTGCCGTTCCAGAACCCGAACATCATCGGCGCCACCGGCTACGGCAACGAAAACCTTAACTTGGACTACGACACCGTCCGCGACCGGATGGCCGCCCGCGCCAACCGCCCCGGCAACGGGATCCTCGCCCACCTGCCAACGTCGGCCGAGCTGAAGGTCAATCTGCCGCCCGGTGCCGACGCGACCTACATGACCGGCACGATCGGCATCCTCCGCGCCAACCAGAAGGCGCTCGGTCTGATTGCCGACCCGCTGACCGACCGACGACGTGATTGACGGCACGATCGCGTTCAACCCCGCCTACGCGTTCGACTACGACAGCCGCGACGGCGTCGCCGCCGGCAAGATCGACTTCCAGACCGCCGCCGCCCACGAGCTCGGCCACCTACTCGGGTTCATCTCCGACGCCGACGAGTACGACGCGATCAGCCCGACGATCGCGACCAACGTGACCACGCTCGACCTGTTCCGCTTCAACGCAGCCAGCAAGCCGACCACCGCCGACGACTTCCGCCTCCTCCCGCGCGAGATGCGCCCCGGTCAGGCAGCCGTGCTGAGCGACACTGCCGTCGAGCACGCCCTTTCCACCGGCGTCGTCAGCGGCGACGGCCGTCAGGCCAGCCACTGGAAGGACGACTTCATCTTCGACGGCACGAACATCTACATCGGCCCGCTGATCGGGATTATGGACCCGACGCTGAACACCCGCGTGACCGAAAACGTCGTCGCGTCCGACATCCGCGCCATGGAACTGATCGGCTACGACACCCCGGAGCCGGGCGGGGCCGGCGTGGCGACCGCGGCGGCACTGGCGACGATGGCGCGCCGCCGCCGCCGCCGCCGCCGCCGCCGCCGCCGCCGCCGCCGCCGCCGCCGCCGCCGCGAGGGCGGGGCACGTCTTCCGACAGTCAGCTAACTGCTTAAGTGCGGGCTGACGTGCGAGTACAGCTCCTGCCAGTTCCCCCGCTTCGGCACCACCTCGCGCGCGCCCAGGTCCAGCGCCCGCTTCGCCGCCCCCGCCTCCGCGATCGCCGTGTACATCACGACCGGCAGCTCCGACAGCTTCGGGTCCGCCTGCATCCGCTCGAGCACGGCGAACCCGTCCATCCCCGGCATGCTGACGTCCAGCACGACCGCCTCGAACGCGTCCGCCTCCAGCATTCGCAGCGCCGACGGGCCGTCCAGCGCGCAGCTCGCGTGATGCCCCGCCGCCCGGAACAGCCGCGCGACCACCTTGCACAACTCCGGCGAATCGTCCACCACCAACACCGTGCCCATGTCCGCGTCCTCGCACCGGCGTGGCCTCTCGGCCACCGCTCGCCCGCCCCTCCACGGGCGTGGTCGGCGGCACCGTGCCGGCGGTCCCGTTGTACCGGCGGTGGCGCGGTTCACCTACTGACAATCCTTACCCCCGATCGCCTTTTTGTCCGACGCGGATTAGGTTGAGCGGCGGTCCGCGAGCCGCCGACGAACCTGCGGCGAACGCCACTCGCAGATTTCAAGCAACTCCAGCGCGCTCCAGGCGGGCTCAACGGGTGCCGCGCCATTCTACTCGTGCGGCCATATCAATCCTCAAACTCGTCCGCGGGGTCGAACGCGGGGATGGGCACGTTGATGATCTTCATCTTGCCGACGGCGCGGTGCCGGCAGCCGGGCTTGATGAAGATCGACATCATCGGGCGGACGGGGATGCGCTCGCCGTCGAGCTCCATGTGCCCTTCACCCTCCAGGATCAAGTAGATCTCGGTCATCTTCTTGTGGTAATGGACGCGACTGTCCTCCTCGATCACGACCATGTGCATCGTTGCGGTGGTGTTTCCGGGCACTGCGAATGCACGCTTAGCCCAGCCGCAGGGGCAGCGGGTCGGCTCGATCGCGTTCAGGTCGGCCACCATGTAGTTCGCCATGGCGGCAACACTACCACCGCGGGCGGTTTGGATCACGGGAGGTTCGTTCGGGGCACGCAGGCGCGGCCGCGCTTCTTAATGAGTTACGCCCTCGCCTCGAACACCGAGGCAAGGGCGCGGTCTCGGTTTTCCAAGGATCGTGCGTCGGCACTACTTGTTCAGGTCCTGCGGCCGCGGCAGGCTATAGAGCTTGTCGCCCGCCTGCACCTCGATTTTGTCGAAGGTGTTGAAGTCGGCGATGCCGCCGCCGGACTTGTCGGCGAAGTCGCCGCGCTTCAGCGTGACCGAGCCGTTCGCGGGCACGTCGTTGACGGCGGCGACGTACCGACCGTCGATCCACACGCGGGCATCCTTCATCGGCTGGTCGGAGCCGTTGCGGATCGTCAACGTGTTGGCCTGGCGGTCGACGCTGGTGGTCGCGTTCAGGCCGCCGGCGGGCAGGGCGTCAGCGGGGTAGGAGACGATGCCGGCGAAGACGGCGCGGTCCGGGTCGGGCTTGCCGGCGGGGTTGTCGGCTTTCCTGTCGGCCTGGGCGGTAGACTGAGCATTGGGCTGCTCGGCGGGCGCAGTCGGGGTGGCGGCCGGTGGCGCGACGACCGCGCCGGTGTCGCTGCGGACAGCGGGGCCGGCATCGCGATACTGTTGGTCAGAGCGGATGGGCTCGGTGCGGAGCGCGTCGGCGCGGGGCTCATCCGCGCGGGGCGCGCCAACCACCGGCTCGTCTCGCCGCGGGGCAGGTGCCGGCGCGTCGACCACCTTCAGATCGGCGGGACGGATCGCGCCCGAGGCCGTTTCCGCGCGGTCCACGTTGCTCTGCACTTGGCCGCTGCGGAAGGCGGTCGGTCCGGTGAGCCGGCTGCCGGTTTGGAAGTCGGTGTCGCCGTAAACGTTGTTCCGGTCGCGGAAGGAGTACTGGCCGTTGACCGGGGAGCTTTCACACCCTGCGAAGAGCCCACCGGCGAGCACGATCAGCGCAAGAGACGCTTTGCGGTTCATGGGTCTGCCTTTCGTTCGAAATCCGGAAAGGCAGAGTTGTAAACCGCGTGCCAGATCACACGGCGCAGCGGGGTCAACAGGGCTATTAGGCGAGAGAATTGAGGATCTCGCAGCCTTGTTTCAGTTTCTCATCCGTGGTGGCGTAGCTGATGCGGAAATGGGTGTCAGCCTCACTGAACACGTTGCCGGGAATGATCAGGACGTTGTTCGCGATCGCGCGCTCGACGAACGCCGCCGCCGACCCGCCCGGGGCCTTCGGGAAGATGTAGAACGCGCCGTCGGGGCGGACGACCTCGAACCTGAGGCGGAGCGTCTCGTACGCGATGTCCCGCTTCCGCCGGTACGCGGCGACGGCGGCGGTCATGTCGAGATCGAGCGCCGTCAGGGCGGCATACTGGAGCGGGCTCGGCGCGCACACGTACGTGTACTGCTGCAACTTCGTCATCTGCGAGACGATCGGCTCCGGCCCCGCCGCGTACCCCAACCGCCAGCCCGTCATCGCGTGCGACTTGCTAAACCCACGGAGGACGAGCGTCTTCTCGTACGTGGTCGCCGCCGACGGCAGTGAGTGCTTCCTTCCTGAACCCTGTATCCCGGACTCCAAGCCCTCGTAAAGGAACGGCTCGTAGATCTCGTCGGAGATGATCAGGAGGTCGTGCTTCCGCGCCAGTTCGACGGCCGCCTTCACCTCGTCGGCGGTCATCACGACCCCGGTCGGGTTGCTCGGGCTGTTGAGGATCAGCAACTTCGTCCGCGAGGTGATCGCGCGCTCCACGCGCTCCGCGTGGAAGCGGAAATCCGGGTAGCTGTCGACCGGGACGCACGTGCCCCCGGCCATCGTCAGCAGATGCTTGTACATCACGAAGTACGGATCGAGGCAGACGGCCTCGTCCCTCGGGTTGACCGTCGCGAGGATGGCGAGGAACAGCCCGCCCGAAACGCCCGACGTGACGAGCACGTCCCCGACGTCGCGCCCGAACTCTTTCGACAAATCCGTCCGCAACCGCTCGCGCAGCGGCGCGATCCCCTGCGTCTGCGTGTACCGGTTGTGCCCCTCCTCGATCGCTTGCAGCGCGGCGGCCTTGGCGGGCGGGGGGACGTCAAAGTCGGGGAGACCGATCGACAAATTGATCGGGTCCTTCATCTTTGCCGCGAGGTCGAACACCTTTCGGATGCCCGAGGCGTCAACGCCCAAGGCGCGCGAGGAGACGTATTCGGCGGGAGAGCGCATGGTCACACTCTAATTGGAAAGCAGCCAGTAGTCAGCGAGGGGCCCCGATCTGGGCCTCCCACTGACTACTGGCTACCGGATGGCTGCTGAAGGTCTGCTTTACTTTTTCTTGGCGGCGCCACCGGCCTTCGCACCGGCGGCGGGGGCGGCGGCGGCCTTGCCACCAGTGGCGGCGGGGGCGGCGCCCTTCGCACCGGCGGCACCCTTGGCGGGGGCGGCGGCGGCGGCCTTGCCACCCGCAGGGGCGGCACCGGCGGCCGGAGCGGCGGCGTCGCCGGCCTCCGCCTTCTCCGACTTCACGATCGCCGCTTTCCGGTTGCCCACCTTCGGCAACCCGTACACGCTCTTCGTGTCGTTCCACTTCTCCTGCTCCGCCAACCGAACCAGGCGCTCGGCCCGGGTCAGGACGTTTCGGTGGCGGATCAAAGAGTTGGCGGCCTTCAGACTGCGATCCAGCGACATTTGTTCACCTCAATGGTCGGCTTCGTTTTCGTCGGGTAAAGGGCGGGGAATAGTACAGGTTCTGCGGTTTCAGGGCAAGCGGGTGCCTTCATTGCGAGCGCGAGGTGGGCAGCGGGGGGAGGGCTCGTAAAGGGAGATGCAAGCCGTTGCAGAGTAAAACTGATCCACCGACCAAAAATCTACCCGCCCGCCGTGCTGACGTAACCGGTTGTAGAGGAGTGAATTGCATCCATGCGGCCCCGTGACTGCGCGATCATCGGGATGGTACCGGTGGGGCAGATGGCGGCGTTCCAGCACCACATGCGGTCGACCGGACACTAGATGACGACGGGAGGTTGAACAAGCTGCGCCGCATCTGACCGTGTGTCACGGCGGAGGCACGGGGGGGACTGAGGCGCGCGCCGGTCGGTGCCTCCGGGCGAGGGCGGCGAGCAGCAGGAGCAGAGCGGCGGCGACTGGGATTGCCACCGCAGGTTGGGCCAACCGAGACGCGGGGGCGGCCGGAGCCGTCGGCTGCGACGCCGTCGTCGCGGCGCGGGCCAACGGCAGCGTGAGTCGGGTCGGGAGCCAGACGCCGTTGACGCGGGTCAGCATCTCGGTTCTGCCCGAAGGGGGCGTACGGATAAGGGTGGTTGATTGGGGCAGGGCGAGCGCAGCGAGGCGGAAGTCGGTGTCGGGCAGAGGCTTGGCCGTCAGGACGCGGACGTCCATTAGGATCGTCCGCGGCGCCCGCGACCGCATCTCCGCCGACTCGACAACGCGGCGCGGCACCCAGGTGTCGGGCGGGCCGGCGGGCTGCAGGTCGACGACGTTCTCGAAGGCAGGACCCTCGCCGGAGTTGCCGTACATGGCGAAGCGGACGACGGCGTGGCCGCAGGCGGGGTCGAGGTCGTAGACGTAGGTGGGTTGCTTGGGGGCAGTCATCGGGGTGAAGACGCTGAGACGAAGGACGGGCCGGCCGGAGGCGTCGGTCGCGTCCTCGACGGAGTAGCGGTTGGTGTGGCGGTGAATCGAGAGCATCTGCCGGAGCGTCTGGCGGCCGCTGCCGAAGGCGTAGAGGAGCGGGTCGTGGGCGAACTCGATCTCCATGCGGTTGACAATGTCCTCGGACGGGGCGGGCGCGTCGTACTCGTACTGATACGCGACGGCAGTGTCCGCCCTCCAGGTCGCGTAATAGGCACTGTTCAGGACGGCGCGGCAGCGCATCATTCGCGGGCCGCGGGGTGGCTTCCAGTCCACGGACTGCCACGCGTGCTTGTACTTTCGTACGCCGCCGAACGTGTCGCGGCCGATCCCGCGGTCGGTGTGCACGCCGGTGATCTCGCAAGCGAAACTGGTCAGGCGGGCGCGGGTCTGCTCGTTGGCGAGGACGGCGGCGCGGACGCGCGGGTCGGGGGGGAGGTCGTCGATGGGGGCGGTGGAGGGGCGGGTGGCGGCGGTCGCTACGGCGGAGAGGCCGCCGGCGACGGCGAGGATGAGGGTTGCGAGGCGTGGGGTCATTCGGGCGCTCCGGTTTCGACCGGGAGGGCGACGGCGACGGGGGCGGGCCGGGCGGTGCCGCATTCGGGGCAGCGGTCGAATCGTCGGCCGTCGGCGTCGCCGGTGGCGCGAAGGTCGTAGCCGCAGGTGGGACAGAGCCCGCGGCGACGGCGGACGCGGCGCGTGCGGGCGCGCCGGGCCGCGAGCGCGGCGGCTATGAGCGGCCAGGCGGCGAAGAGGGCGAGGGGCATCCAACAGGGGATTCCCGTGGCGGAGAAGCTGGTCGGCGGGGTGTAGATCGGCGTCCCGTCGGCCGGGTCGCGGGTGAGGAAACTCGCGGTACCGCGCTCGAACGTCAGGCCGAGGGATCGGCGCAGGTCGCCCGGGCGATCGGAGACGATCGGGACCCCCGGTACGCCGGCGGCGCGGTGGTACACGTCCTCGCGGAGGCGTTCGCGGACGGCGGTCGCGCCGGCTGCTTCGGCGGCGGCTTCGGGGTCGGTGGCGCCGAGGCGGCGGCGGAGGAAGGCGGCGTGGTCGAGCAGGAACTGGCGGGACTGCTCGACCTGCTGCACTTCTCGGCGGAACCAGCGGGCGACGAGGATAGGCCGGGCAGACGGGTTGGAGGCCGCGACGCGGCGGGCGGTGTCCCGGTCGGGCCAGTCACCGGCGCGGGTCAGCCAGAAGCTGCCGTCGCGCACGCCGAAGTGGGACGTGGCGCGGCGGTGCGCCCAGGCGACACCGAGGGTCCGTGAGTGGCTCCAAACCCACAGCCCGACAATCGCCGCGCAGAGCGCAATCGAGGTCGTCGTCACCACCGTTCCGACTCGGATCTGAGGCCCGCGGTTCACGCCACGATTCTACCGCGGGCGACGAGTCCGCACCCCGGCGTTGCAATCCGCGACCCGCGATCGACAATCCGCAGTCCCTATGGCTTTGAACCACGACCTGTCCTCGCTGTTCGAACGCATGGCCCAGTTGATGGAGATCAAGGGGGTCAGCGTGTTCAAGTCGCTGGCGTACCACAAGGTCGCGCGGATCCTCAAGGACATGACGCTCGACGTGCGAAAGGCGGTCGAGGAGGGAACGCTCCACGAGATCGAGGGGGTCGGCGAGTCGAGCCGCAAGGTGATCGAGCAGTACGTCCGCGAGGGGCGGAGCACGGACTACGAGGAACTGGCCAATTCGGTGCCGGCGGGGCTGGTGCCGATGCTCGAGATCCCCAGCCTCGGGCCGAAAACGATCTCCCTCTTCTGGAAGGAGCGCGGGGTCACGAGCGTGGCCGAGCTGAAGCGGGCGCTGGAGGAGGGGAAGCTCGATGGGCTGAAGGGGATCGGCCAGAAGAAGCTGGACTCGATCAAGCAGGGGATCGAACTGCGGGCCAAGTCGGCGGGGCGGGTGGGGATCGGCGAGGCGCTGCCGGTCGCGCGGTCACTGGTCGGGCAGTTGCTGAAGGTGCCGGGCGTGAAGCAGGCGGAGTACGCCGGGAGCTTGCGGCGGCGGCGGGAGACCGTCGGGGACGTCGACCTGATCTGCGCGGTGTCGGACGAGGCCGACGGGGAGGCGATCGCGCAGGCGTTCGTGGCGTTCCCGGAGGTCGTGCGCGTGCTCGGGCAGGGGAGCACGAAGGCGAGCATCCTGACGGCGAGCGGGTTGCAGGTCGATCTGCGGATCATCCCGCAGGCGCACTTCGGGGCGGCACTGATGTACTTCACCGGGTCGAAGGAGCACAACGTTAAGCTCCGCGGCCGGGCGCTGGACATGGGGCTGACGCTCAACGAGTGGGGGCTGTACAAGATCACCATCGAGAAGCCGGAGCGGGACAAGGTGAAGAGCGGCGGGCGGGTCGAGAAGGAGACGGCCCACGCGCCCAAGGGAAGGCCTGTGGCGGCGGAGACCGAGATCAAGGTGTACGAGGCGCTGGGGATGGCGTACGTGCCGCCGGAACTGCGGGAGGACCGCGGGGAAGTCGAGAAGGCGGCCGAACGCAAGCTGCCGAAGCTGATCGAGGTCGCCGACATCCGCGGCGACCTGCACATGCACACGACGGCGTCGGACGGGCAGAACTCGATCGAGGAGATGGCCCTGGCTGCGAAGGCCCGGGGGTACGCGTACGTCGCGATCACGGACCACTCGAAGAGCCAGGCGATCGCAAACGGGCTGACGGCCGAGCGGCTGCTGCAGCACGTCGAGGCGATCCGCAAGGCGGACGCGAAGGTGAAGGGGATCCGGATTCTGGCGGGGTGCGAGGTGGACATCCTGGCGGACGGCTCGATGGACTTCGACGAGTCGGTCCTCAAGGAGCTCGACGTCGTGATCGGGTCGCCGCACGTGGCGCTGAAGCAGGACGAGCGGAAGGCGACGGACCGGATCGTTCGGGCGATCGAGACGCGGTACGTAAACGTGATCGGGCACCCGACGGGGCGGTTGATCGGCGGGCGCGAGGGGCTGCCGCTGGACTTCGCGCGGGTGTTCGAGGCGGCGGCGAAGGCCGGGGTGGCGCTCGAGATCAACGCCGGCTACCCGCGGCTGGACTTAAACGACGACAACGCCCGGCGGGCGATCGCGGCGGGGTGCCGCCTGGCGATCGACACGGACGCGCACGCGGTGCCGGAGCTGGACGAGATCGAGTGGGGGATCGGCGTGGCGCGGCGGGCGGGGGTGGAGGCGCGGCACGTGATCAACTGCGGGACGTTAGAGGAACTGCAAGCGTTCATCGGGCGGAAGCGTTAGCCCGGAACCGGGGATGAGGGTGGGCGGCGAACAGACTCGGCAACGCGAGGTCGCCGTCAGCGCCCAGCGCAGGGTGAGAAGGGCCCGGACCGAGGGCATCTGGCGGTGATACGGGCGTCTTGCCAAACACTAACAGCCGAGCCTTTCGGCTCGGCTGTATGTTTTGCCAGTACCAACAATGCGCCATCCAGGACTTGAACCTGGAACCCGCTGATTAAGAGCTATCAGATTTTCTGCTTTTCCTCGATTCCAGTCCAGAAATGAGGCTCCGACGGCACCTAAACGATGCTAATCCGCCTAAAGCGCTCCTCACCGGGTGTCGCCGACACCCGCTTCTTCGTCGTCACCTCCCGATGGCTTACGCCCGCCGCCCCCGCGCCATGTTGCAGTACCTGTGGACGAGTCGCGCGTTCTCGCGGACCGTCTTCCCACCCCGCCAGTAGTGTCGCTCGTGGTCGAGCTGGGCGTCGTCGAGCTCGGCGATGTTCTGCTTGCAGATCGCGCACGTCGGATCGCGGTCGTAGAACTCATTCTTCAATGCGCGGGAGAAGCACCGCGGCTCCTTCTTGCCGGTGCCGACCAGGTGTTGCAACCGCTGCCTCCAGACGTCGATCCGGTAGCGGACGCGGTCGGTCGTGTCGGTCGCGATGAACTTAGCGAAGCCCCGCTCGGCGGGCCGGACGCTGGGACGTGGTGGCGGGCATGGTCGGAACCTCCGGCGAATGGAAGGGAAGGGGAAAACGAGAGAGGGCCGACCCGAACACGCGGACCGGCCCCGACGCCGTCCGGTTTCGTGGTCGCGCTCGCGCTACCGACCGCTGACCCGGGTGAACCTCCCGCCCTCGACCATGAACGACAGGTAATCGCCCGCGATCCGGTACGTCTCGGAGAACGCGCCGCCGCCGTAGTCCGTGCGGTCCAGGCGGCGCCACTGGCTGATCGACGTGCGGAGCAGCCCGTCCTCGAACGCCCGGTACTCGTTGCCGACCCGGACGATGTCGCGGAGGTCCACCGCCGCGTCGAAGGCCGTCCGCGAGTCGAGCTGCGGGGCGAGCGGCACGGTATCGGACACCCTGGGCTGCATGTACTTCGAGAGCGGCTCGTACTTCGGGCTGACCTCGTGGTAGTGGCACCCGGACACGAACAGGAACGACAGGGCGAGTAGACGCTTCATGGGGCCTCCAAAAGAGAAACAGGCCGGCTCGCGACGTGCGAGAGCCGGCGCGCAGGACCCAGGTGTGGATCGTCGCGACCGGGGCACGTCCTTGTTCTCGGTCTTGATCCGCCGCCGGTCGATCGCGGCAAGGCCGGCCGCCGCCGTCGCCCCGCCCGGTCCCCCGTCATCGAACAGCGCAGGGCCGCCTCCGCCCCCGCTGACACGTCGTCCACCATCGTGATCCTCCCGCAGAACCCGCTTCCCGAAATGCTAGTTTTAGGCTGTCGAGCTTTGGTCATCATGCCGTGACAGTCTGCGGGGTGCAAGCGGGAACTTCCCAGCAGACCGTCGCGGCCGCCGTCCGCCGCCTCCGGCTCCACCGCGGGTGGTCGCAGGAGGAGCTGGCGGCGCGGGCCGATTTGCACCGAACCTATGTGGGGTCCATTGAGCGGGGGCAGGAGAACGTGACGCTGGCGACGCTCGACAAGTTGGCGAAGGCCCTGAAGGTCGAGCCGGCGGAGTTCTTGAGTCGCGACCGGTGATCGAGGTCTACCTCGAACCTGGCCCCGATTATGTGGTCGCGGGCGCCAGCACCACGCAAGGGGTGCTCGAGACCCGCATCATGCCCTCGCTTAGGTGTCGGCAAAGCCCAAGCGGGATCGCAGATCGCGCAGCGGCATCGCCAGCAGCTCGTCCCGGGTCAGTTCCAGCGACAGCACGCCGCGGGTCCGCCCGCCCATACGCCACCCCGCGAGCAGGCCGCGTGGCGTGAGGAGCAGCCCCCACCCGACGGCCGCGGCCACCAGCAGCCAGAGCGGAACGCGAGCGCCCCAGCTCCGCGTCCGCACCTCCCACGCGGCCAGCCGCGCCTCGCCGCGCCAACTCGTGTCGAACCCGGTCACCAGGTGGTTGACGTCGTGGACGTGGAGGAACGCACGCCGCAGCCGGCCGTTCGGGAACGGGACCCGCAGGCGACTCAGGTGGAGGTACGCGACGCGGCGGTTGGCCCCGCCGTGCGGCCCGTACCCGTTCACGGCATAGAACCGCTCGAGGTGCGCGGCAACCGAGTCGTCGCCGGAGTTCTCGTTGACTTCGTCGAGCGCAGTCCCACACGGTGCGTCTACAGTCATGCTCGGCAATATAGCGACGGGCCGAATCGGTGTCGGGGTGTTTAGACGGTGCTGCTCACCGCGGTCCTCGTCGACGCGTCAGTCGCCTGTCGAGGGGCGACGTGGCTGAAGAACAGCGAAAGACCCCGCCCGTGGCACGGAGCATCCGGGGCAAAGGCAGCGAGATGACCTGAACTGGTCGGGCCTGACGGGCCGTCGGCACGGACCACCCGACCGCTTAAGCCCGGCCTTGCCTAGTGAACGGCACCTTTCTCGCCCGCGGCCCGGCCCGAAACCAAGGCGCCGCCCCGCCGCACCGACGTCCGCGCGCCCGAAACGGGCGCTGCGGCCGAGGCCGTCGGTCCGGTAGGGTCGTCCGGTGCTATGAACGCCCCACCGCCGAACGAGTTCCTCGCGATCGTCAACGGCTACCACGTCACCGCCGACTGCCCGCGCGACCAGATCCGGCCCAGCGACCCGTGCTTCGTCCTCCGCCGTCGCGACGGCACGGAACTCGCGCGCGGCCTGCCGTGGGCGGCCGTCCTCGAGCTGATCCGTCGGGACCAGGAGTCGGACGGCGACGCCCGGCCGGCGCACGAGCCGTCCCCGGCGGACGAGGTGCGTCGTCTCGCGGCCGACGTCGAGCGGGACGGGGTGACGGTCGAGCGGCTGGTCGCGTACCTGACCGGGCGGACCGGCCGCGACCTGGTCGAGCCGCCGGCGGCGGTGCGGGTGATCGCGGCGTCGCTGACGCGGCTGTTCACGGGGTTGCCGGCCGACGGTGTCGCCGGATTCCTCCGCAGCGAGGCGGACCGGCTCGACCGCGGCGAGTGACTGCGGCCGCCGACCGCCGCCGGCGCCATACCCACGGCGGTTCCTCGGCCGCCACGCGGTCCTCGTGCGACGCCCAGCCCCAACCGTTGGCGGCGCCCGGGCGGCGAACATGAGAGGGCGGTGAGGGCGGGTCGGCCGCGCGGGCTGCGGACCTGCGTTTGCTCGCTTGCCGCCGGAGTTCCACGGGTCGGCCGCCAGTGAAGGCGGACGATCTCCTGTGGTGCCGCTCGTCGGCGGGCTAACGGCCCGCCGTACCGCGGTGTCGAAGAAGAAGACGGCCGGGCCCTCGCCCTCCTGACCCGCCCGCCTCGGGGGCGCGAGTCGGAGGTCGAGGGCGTGCGGACCGTGGGAGGAGCGTTGGCCCGCGGACGGCCGTTGGTTCAGGCGGAGCGGCGGGCCGGCGGGCCCCCCGGAGGAGGCACCGATGGATGACCGCGGGCCCGAACGAGATCACGGACGCGCCGCGCACGTCGAGGGCGCGGCAGCGGCGGAGCGGCGGGCCATGCGGGTCCTGTCCTACACAGCCCGGGAACCGGCCGGCAACCTGATGCTCGTCCAACTGGACGACGGCGGTTTCGCGATCTGGCGGGACGACCGCCCGGTCGGCGGGTGCTCGTGGCCGCAGACGGACGAGCAGGAAGCCGTCGCGCGGTTTCAAGCGATGCGGGACGGGCGCGCGTAGGCGACCGTCAGCTCGCAGCGGGTTGGCCGCCGGCGGCTGTCGGCCCGCCGCCCTGGCTTGGGCAGGTTGCGGCGTCGGCGGACGTAAGGGCGCGCGCGGCCGGAGGGAGCACAGATACTGGCCGAGGGACGCGGCCGCCTAACGGCTCCTGCCGCTCGGCGTCGGGTCGCCTTTGAGAGGGCGGGCAGGTACTCAACCCTTCCCGGCCGTCGCCAACGCGTCGACCGCGTCCAGCGCGCGGGCGACCTCGGGGAGCGACGCGGCACTGACGAAGGCCTCGCACGATGGGTGGCGTCGGGGTCGACGGCGTCCGCGCCGGCGGGACTCCGCCCGGCGCGTGGCGATAAGACAGGTCTAACAGGCCGTAGTCCACGACGTCACACACACCTCCGTGTTCGGCTCCGCCTCAAGCCGCGGCCCGATCGTCCAGCCGTCGCGCCTCGTCCCGGAGGCACCCGGCGACCTCCGCCGCGGACAGGTCGCTGAACAGCCGTCGGAGCGACGACGCTACCGCGCGGACCGCGGCCGGCGGCTCGATCAGCGTCGCCTCGGTCGAATCCAGGATGAACGCGCCGAGGTCGCGGAGGCGGACCCGGTGGCGGACGACGTCGTCGGCCAGCCGGCGGAGCGCGTCGGCGTCGGACCCGAGGTTGTTGGGCGTCGTGTCGTTCACGGGCGGCCATCCCCCGGGGGCCGCGGCGCGGTTCCGGCGCCGCCGACATTGGGCCACGCCCCTAGCGCGTCCCGTGATCGCACGGTGCCGCTGCCACAAGCCGTTTCCGTAGATCCGCCGCCGCCGACGACGACGCTCGGGACGCACGCGTGTGGGGCGACGTGAGCGAGGCCCCGCCGCAGCCGCTCGGCGATCGTGGCGGGCGGCACGCCGGCGGCGGCCGCGACCTCGGCCGGCGTGAACCCGTCCAGGACGACCAGCACGACCGCCTCCCGGTCCTCGGGCCGCACGCACGCCAGCGCGCCGCTCGTCGGGTCGTCCCCGGCGTCGTACGCCGCCGTCCGGCGCGTGCCCTTGGCCGTGACGATTCGGAGTGCGAGGCCGCGGGCGGACAGGAGCAGGTCGGTGGCCGCCGCGAACCGCCCGCCCGAGGCGTCGTCCGGCCGCGACCACGCGTGCCACGCGTCCGCGAACACCGCCGCCGCGACGTCCGCGGCGTCCGCCTCATTCCCGACGATCCGCAGGGCGACGGCCATCACCCGGCCGCAGTGCCGGTCGTACAGCCGCCGGAACGCGGCCCGGTCGCCGGCCGCGACGGCGGCCACGAGCGCGTCGTCCGGGTCGTCGGGTTGGTCCGCCTCCACGGTCAACTCCGGCATTATTCGCGAGTCCACCGATGCATCGACATCGTGCCCCGGACGCCGCACGGGGTCCTGCCCGTTAAGCCGCGCCGAACGCGACAGTTGCGGCCGCGCCGGCCGTTTTGCCGATGGCGTGACGGCCGGTGGACACCCGTCCGGTTTTGGCGCCGACGTGCGCCGCGGCCCGCGACGCCGCGCGTCTTGAGCGGTTCACGGTCGTGGTCGCCGACATGGTGCTGCCGGACGGGGACGGGCTGGAGTTGCTCGGCGAGGTGAAGCGGGCGTACGGGTGCCGGACGATCCTGCTGACCGGGATGGACGAGCCGGACGACGGCGCGCCAGCCGCGGTCGACCTGTGGGTGACCAAGCCGGTCCACGTCGCGTCGTTCCACGCCGCGGTCGGCCGGATGATGTCGGCCTAGCGCGGCCCCGGCGCGGGCGGCGGCGGCAACGCCGGCGGGGCCTGCGCCGACGGGCGGAGGAACGCGTCCATCCGGCGCTTGAGCAAGTCGAACGGCGTTCCCTTAACGATCCACTCGTCCGCCCCCATCGCCAGCGCCCGCGCCCGCTCGGCCGTATCGCTGATCGCGCTGTACATCGCAACAGGTGTTCGCCCAACGGCCGGGTCGGCCCGGATCGCCCGGAGCACTTGGAACCCGTCCATGCCCGGCATCATCACGTCGAGCAGGACCAGGTCGAACCGGACGCCGCGGAGCGCGTCGACGACGCCGGTGCCGTCGTACAGGCAGTTAGACGTGTGCCCGCACTTGGCGAACAGCCGCCGGAGCATCTGGCACGTATCTACCCTATGGTCGACCACGAGCAGGTGGGCCATGGGCGGAGATACCTACCCGCTCCGGCCGGCGGCGGTCAACGAGAAAGGCGTGTCGGAGCGTTCGACGCGCGGGCATGATGGGGGCGCCGGACGTGGCCCGGGCGGCGCGCTAAATGTCCACCGCGGCAACCCAGCCCTCGCCCGCGGCGCAACGCATGTGGACGAGACGGGTTACATGCCGACCAGGGCCGGACGACCGCGGCCGGCGGGCGACGCGGGGCAGTGGCGGGCGAATGATGAGGCCGTCATGGACGATACCGAGCTCGCCGGAGCGACCGACGCCCTCACCGGACCCGTGCCGGACGTTGTCGTCGACTTCTGCCGCCTGAGCGGCGTGCTCGCCGTCCCGAACCGGCTCGCGCTGCTGGCCCTGCTGGCCGACGGCCGCGAGCGCGACGTGCAAGAGCTGGCCCGGGTGACGCGGATGCCGCAGCCGACGGTCACCCACCACCTCAACGTCCTCCGCGGGCACCGGCTGGTCGAGAGCCGCCGCGACGGCCGGTTCGTGCGCTACCGGGTCGGAGGGGACGCGGCGGCCGCAGCGGCGGGCGGCGGCGGCCGGCTGACGTTCCAACTGGCCGGCGCGGCGGTGGTCGTCGACCTGAACGCGCTGCCGTCGCCGACGCCGCCAACGAGGCACCCCGCCCCCTAGCATGGGGCAGGCGGGGCGGGGCGTCACGTTGTGCCGCGAAGGTTACACGGTGCGGGATCGGCTCGTCCAGACGGGCGTGAACGCGCCAGCGGGGCGGGGATTGCCCGGGGATCGGCGTCGTGGCGAGGGGCGGGTATGATGCCGTGGATGGGGCAAACGGGAGGCTCCCGAAGCGATGTTTCAGTACGCGATCCTGCTTCTCATCTGCTTGGGCGTAGCAGGCTGCGCGCTCTGGACAGGCTCCGTCGGTTGGGCCGGCATGTCGCGGACCGTGAGGCGCGCCGACGAACCATTCTGGTTCTGGGTGTGCATTGGCGTTCCGCTGGCCTTCGCCGCTTACCTGATCTTCGCGCTGCTGAAGACGATGACCGCGACGCCGGCGTAGTAGGCGAGGTCATACCGCCCCCGCGGCCTCTCACCCGCCCCCGCACGGCCGCCGCGTCCCCGCCGCCCGTCGCGAACGCACCCGCTCAAGTCCGCCCGCCGCTCGTTCCGGCGGCTCGCGCCCGAGCTGGGGTGGTCGACGACCAGCGGTGCGAGTTCGACCACGTCGAGCGGCGGCTGACGTGACGTGACGGGGGCCACACCGGCGTCCGCGGGACGACCCGGCAGACCGCAGCTAGTCCGCCCGCACCTCGTCCAGCCGCCGTGCCTCGTCCCGCAGGAACGCAGCGACGTCCGCGGGCGGCAGGTCCGTGAACAGGCGGCGGAGCGACCCGGCGACCACCCGCGCGACGGCCGGCGGCTCGACCAGCGTCGCCTCGATCACGTCCTGGATGAACGCGGAAAGGCGACCGAGGTCCACGTTGTGGCGGACGACGTCGTCCGCCAACAGGCGGAGCGCGTCGGCGTCAGGGTTGGCGGCTTCGTCGTACACGGGCGTGCGCTCCTCGGGCGGGCCAGCGCGGCCCCCGCTCCCCCGAGACTAGGTTGCTCCGTCGGGTCCCGTTATCGCATTGCCGCGGAATCAGTTCAACAGGAAACGGGAAATCCACCGCCCGTCGTCCCGGCACCGGCGGGCCGCTCCCGACCGTCTCGGCGCGGCCGGCTGCGGCACGACCCGGTCCGCCACCGCCTTCGCGCGGCCCCGCGCAAACAGCGCGGCCAGCACGGGGTTCTGGTACGGCTCGAACTTGCTCCCCTTCCGCGCGCTTGGCCCGGCTGCGCCCGGAGTACCCCCTCGCCATGGTGCTGCTCCTCGATCGCGATCGGAGACCCGCGCCCGACACCGCGCTCGCGCCGGCCGTTAACGAAAATGCCCCGGCCAACGAGGCCGGGGCGAGTGGTGAACCAAACAGGGCGGGAGGATAGCTTTGGTCCGGTCGCGGACGCAACGGGCTAAAAGCGGAAGCCGTCGCGTCACGTCCGGGCCGGGCGGCGCCCGGCGTACCCGTCGACCAGTCCCTGGACTGCGCCGCGGAGGACCGCGAGGTCGGCCGGCTTCATCAGCCAGGCGTCGACGCCGTCCGCCTCGTCCGGCTGCGGGTGCCCGCTGTAGATCAGGGTCCGGCAGCCGTATCGCGCCTTGAACTCGGCCGCGCACGCGACCCCGTCCCCGTCCGGGAAGACCGAGTCGGCGATCACGAGGTCCGGGGTGCCGAGCGTGGCCGCCGCGTGCCGCGCCCCCTCGCACGTCGCGACCGGCAGCGCGTCGATCCCCATCAGCGTCAGCACCCGGCCGAGCATCGCAAGCGTGTCGGCGTCGTCCTCGATCACCATCACCTGTGCCCGGGGCGGGGGCGGCATGTCCGGCGTCGTCATGGCCGCGAATATTGCGCCGGGGCGAATAGTTCGCAAGACCCGCCGGACGTCCGACGCCCGGCGGCAGATCCAAATAGGTCCGTCCGCCGCGGTCGTGACGGATTTACCGTTGCGTGACCCGCCGCGAAACCCGATCGTGTCGCGACCGATGACCGACCACCCCGACGAGCTGCGGAACGCGCGGAACCACCTGGCCGAGACGATCCTGTCGATCTCCCGCGTGCTGGCCGCCAGCCCGCCGGCGGACGTCGACGAGTTGAGCCGGGCGTGCGACCTGCTGGCCGACGCGCAGGGCCGGCTGGCACGGTACGACGTGCGACTGCGCGGCGGCGCCAGCGGCGGCGTGGGCTCGCGCGGTTGAGGCGGTCAGTTCGCGGCCGCGGCGCGGGCGACCCGGTCGCGGACCACGTCGAACGCCGTACCTTTGCGGACGTAGTCGGCCGCGCCCAGCGCGGCCGCGCGGGCGACGGTGGCCGGGTCGTGCAGCGCGCTGTACATGACGACCGGCGTGCGGCCGGCGACCGGGTCCGCGCGGATCAGGTCGAGCAGGTCGAACCCGTCCAGTCCGGGCATCATCACGTCGAGCAGCACGACGTCGGCCCGCACCGTGTGCAGGACGTCGACCGCCGACCGCGGCTCGGTCACCGCGGTCGCGATCCATCCGGCCCGGCGGAACAGCGCGCGCAGCGTCGCGCAGGTGTCGTGGTGGTCATCGACGATCAGTACCGTGGGCATGTCTCCGTGAGCAGGATAACAGAACGGCCGGCGGCGTGCGAGCGGAAGCCGGGACGTAGCGCACAGAGACGGCATAAACTGCCGCCCCGAACGGGTCGATCTTCAGGGTGGAGTCGTCACCCATGAACACCGTCACCCTCCGCTGCCCGTCGATCGGGTGCGGGCAGATCCTGAGCGTCGCCGGGGCCGCCCGCGGCAAATTGGTCTCGTGCCGGTACTGCAAGCGGGTCGTCCGCGTGCCGGCCGCGCGGGGCACCACTCCGGCGCCGGCGGCCACTACCACCCCGCCAGCCCGATAGCGTAGGATCGCGTTCCTGATGGCGAACGCCGACGACCAGCACGCCGACGACGACCGTCCGATGGCGCCCGCCCCGCGGCCCCGACTGTGGCGGAAGGCCGCGACCGCCGCGGCTGGCGCCGACGTCGCGGTGCCGGCCGCTCCCCCGTGGTGGAGACGCACGTGGGGCCGAGTGCGGGCCGCGGCCGGGTGGGCCGGCGGGCGGGTCGCGTCCCTGGTGCGGCCGGTCGGCGGGCGGTGGCGCGGCGGGGGCCGCGGGTGACGGGTGGGCGAGGCCGGCCACGAGCGTCGACCCGCGCGAGCGGCCCCGCGATCGCCGCTCGGCACACGGCGTGGCGGGGCGTGCGGGTCGTCGGGCGACGTCACCGGCGCGGTCAGACGTGGCGCGCGCCGCCCCGGTCGTCGTGCCGGCGGCCCTTGGCCAGCCCGGCCAGGCCCAGCAGCCCGAGCAGGCCGAGCCAGCCCCAGTTGCTGCGGCCGTCGTCGCGCCGCGTGTCGGTGGCAGTGGTTCCGCCCGTGCCGCCGCCGCCGCCGGCGGTCTGTGCGCCGGCGTCGAGCGGCGCTAAGGCGAGCAGGGCGGTCAACAGGGCGGTCCGGGCGAACGTCTTGAGGTGGGGCTGGGACATCCGGTGGGTCTCCGTCGGCGGGGCGAGGCGTGGCCCGCGCTCGGACGCCCGAGGCGTCGGGCCGCCCGCTCCCGCGTCGGCGCGTAACCCTAGTCGGGTCGCCTCGGTTTACGGAATGGAGGAAGTGAGCGGGAACGGGGTGCCCTTGACGATGGCGATGACCGCTGTCCCAGACAGCCTCGCCGTGAGAGTTGAGGTCGCCGCTCGTCCGGCGGCAGCGCGTCGCGCAGGGCGCGTGGACCCGCCGCCTTGAGGGAAGCCCCGGCCGCAGCAAGCCGCTTCGACAGGAGCGCGAACGGCGAGACGCGGCGCCCGCCAACGAAAATGCCCCGGCCAACGAGGCCGGGGCGAGTGGTGAACCAATGCGGGGGCGAGGGTACCGACGACGCCCGCCGAGGGCAACGACGAAACCCCCGGGGGGGCGGGAGGAGGCTGGACGGGCCGGCGGCACGGAACACCCGGCCGCCCGCGCCCGCCCCTGCCTAGTGAACCGTCACCTTATCGCCGTCACGGCGTCGGACGCAGCGCCGGAACCGGGGCGGCGGGTTCGCGGGCGGCAAAGAACCGTGATACGTTCTGGGAGATGCCCCAGATACTGATCGTCGACGACGACCGGGACGGGCGGGACGCGCTCCGCCAGTTCCTCCGGAAGCACGGGCACGAGGTCGCCTGCGCGTCGAACGGCCGCGAGGCGCTGTCGGCCGTGCTCGCGCGGACGCCCGACCTGGTCGTCCTCGACCTGTTCATGCCGGAGCTGGACGGGTCGGGCCTGCTGGAGATCCTCCGGTCGTACCTGCGGTTGCAGTCGCTGCCGGTCGTGGTCATGACCGGCCTGCCGGACAGCCCGCTGCTCGACCGGGTCCGCCACCTGCACGTCAACGCCGTCCTCGTCAAGGGCAAGACCACGTTCCACGACGTTCTTCAGGCGGTGAAGCAGGAGGCGCACCGCGTCCCCGATTGACGGCCCATGTCGCCGCCGCCGCGGCGCCCGCCGTTTCGTCCTTCCCCTCGCCCGTGCGACGGCGATATCGCCGGCGGCGGCGCGGCGGGGCCTGAAACCCCCCAGGGCTTTCCCCCCATGGAGCGGCGTCGGCCGCCTGCCGATCTTCCCCCCATGGCCCCGACCCGCCCGACCGACCGCCGCCGTTCCGCCCCGGCCGACGCCGCCGCCGACCCGCTGTCGGTCGCGATCGCGACCCGCGACCCCGACCCGGGCGTCGGCGGGCGCGACGCGGCCTTGGCGCGGCGCCTGGACGACGGGCGGCGGCGACTGGCGGTTTTCGCCCGCCGCTGCCCCCGGCCCTAGACGAGCGGCGGTCGAACGACCGCACCACCCGTGGCCGTGCGCGCCGCCGTCCCCCTCGGGGGCCGGACGCCGGATTTGCCGTTGCGTTGCCCGGCCCGCCCGACGATCCTGTCGAGTCCGATGATCGACCCGAACGAACTCCGAACGGCCCGGAACCATCTGGCCGAGTCGATCCTGTCGATCTCCCGCGTGCTGGCGGGCAGCCCGCCGCAGGACGTCGACGAGCTGAGCCGCGCGTCCGACCTGCTGGCCGACGCGCAGGGGCGGCTGGCCCGGTACGACGCTCGTCGGCGCGGCGGCGGCGGCGGCGGCGCAGGTTCGGACGGTTAGCCGGCCGGCCCGGCCCGCCTGTCGCGGTCGGGATTCCCGATAGGCGCGGGCGAAAGGCGGCGCATACCATCGGTGCCAGCTACGACACGCGTCCGTTCACGTCCATGCCCAACAACGAACCCGAACAGCAGGCCGCACCGCCCCGCGTCTTGGTCGTCGACGACGGCCCGGACGCCCTCGTCCTGATCGGGAAGATCCTGTCGCTGATCGGGATCGACGCGGTCCCTGCGCCGACGTGCGCCGCGGCCCGCGCCGCGGCCCGGCGCGAGCGGTTCACGGTCGTCGTCGCCGAGGTGCCCGCTGAAGATCAGCGTCCGGCACCCGTGCCGGGCCCGCATCGCCGTCGCGCACGCGACCCCGTCCCCGTCCGGCAGCGCGGAGTAGGCGATCACGAGGTCCGGCCGGCCCAGCGTGTCCGTCGCCGCGTGCCGGGCGGCCTCGCACGTCGCGACGGGCATCGCGTCGATCTGCATTAGCGTCAGCACCCGGCCGACCATCGCCAGCGTGTCCGCGTCGTCCTCGATCACGATGACTTGGGCGCGGGGCGGGGGCGGGGGCGGGGGCGGGGGCACGTCGAACGTGGTCATGCGTGCGACTTTTGCCACCGGGCAAGGCTTTGGCAAGGTTATGGAGCGGTTTCTGACGTGGCCCGACGACTGGGCGAGGGTCGGCCATCATGTGGGTAAGGGATTTGGCGTTGCGTGAACCGATCCCCGCCGCGATCCTGTCGCGTCCGATGACCGATTCCCCTGACGACCTCCGGACGGCCCGGAACCACCTAGCCAAAACGATCCTCGCCGTCTCCCGGGTCCTGGCCGCCAGCCCCCCCGTTGACGTCGACGAGCTGAGTCGGGTTTGCGACCTATTGGGGGACGCGCAGGGGCGGTTGTCGCGGTACGACGCGCGGCGGAAGCCGCGAGGCGCGAGGGCGGAGGGGCGCTGACACCGGCTCCGGTCAGCCGCGGCCGACGGCCAGCAGCGCCCGCCGCATCTCGTGGTACGCGGCGGTCGCGGCGGCGGACTGGGCCCGCGGCCACCGCTCGGTCTCCATCGGCCGGTCGTCGAGGAACAGGCGGAGCAGCCCGTCCGCGCACTCGCACAGCATCACGTTCCCGGGCTTCCGGGCGGTGTAGAACAAGACGTGCCGCACGGCCTGGTCGTCCACCGTGTGACACTGGTTGCGCACCGCGTGCGGCGTTGTTCGGGCCTGTCCTGCGAAGGCTCCGCGCGGACGCTCAGGTCGCGTCGTCGACGGCGGCGGCCGGCAGGGTCAGCGTGAATGTCGACCCGACCCCGACCTTCGACTCGACCGTCAGCGTCGCGCCGAGCAGCTTCGCGGCCTGCGCCGCGATCGCCAGCCCGAGCCCGACGCCTGGCTTCCCGTGCGGGTCGCCGCGGCGGAACGACTCGAAGATGCGCTCGAGGTGCTCGACCGCGATTCCCGGCCCCTGGTCCGACACCGACACGCCGCACCGGCCGTCCGCCCCGCACACGGCCGTCACGCATACTGTGCCCGCGGACGAGTACTTGACCGCGTTCCCGACCAGGTTCTGCACCACGAGGGCGATCAGCTCCCGGTCGCTCGCCGCGACCGCGCCCGGCGCCGCGTCGACCACGATCTTGATCCCCTTCGCCTCCGCGGCCCGCGACGACTGCCGGGCCGCCGCGACCAGCAGCGCGTGCAAGTCGACCGGCCGGCGTTCGGCGGCGGCGGCCCCTCCGGACTTCCGGAGCCGCTCGCTTTGGAGGAGCCGGCCGGTCCCGCCGACCGTGTCAAGGATCGCCTGCTGGGCCGCGTCGAGCGTCTCGACGTCGCCGGCGAACTCCGGCGACGTCGCGAGCCGCTGCCGCAGTACCTGGAGCATCACCGTGACGCTGCCCAGGTTGTTGTGCAGGTCGTGGGACAGGAACGACAGGTACTTCAGCTCCGCCTCGGCGGCTTCGCGGAGCCGGGCGTTCTGGTGGGCGACGAACGCGACCACCGCCTGCTGCAACATCACGTCCACGGCCGCGTGCAGGCCGATGTGCTCCCCGTCTGTCATCGGCCGACCCAGAGCGGCCCCGACGTGCTCGACGATGACCTGTCGGAGCAGCCGGTCCTCGAGCATGACCTCAGCCACGTCGTAGCGCTGCCCGAAGCGGGTGACGCCCTGAGCCGGTGACTGCTCGACCAACTTGCCGATGCCGCCGTCCAAGGCGTCGGCCATTGCGGGCAGGATGACGGGCTGGTGATCCCTGATCTGGTCGTCCGTCAGGTCGTGGGCCGAGGGCACGGCCCGCCGAACCTCCCCGATCCACGCCTCAATGATGCGAGGGGTCTCGGACCGCAGGGCGGCGGCGAGTTCGGGGAACGACTGGTCACGGAGGGCGGCGGCGGGTCGGTCGGACACGGGTGCTCCTTAGCGGGCGGGGGGAGGATTGCGCCGCACAATCAGCAACCGTCAGATGTCACGACCGGTGAACGGGCCACCTGTGAGGATGGAGGGGGGCACCGCCACGTCCAGAATGATGCTATGTTCGGACGTTCGCCGAGTTCCGCCGTACGGCGTTCCCGGTGAGGCAGGTATAGCAGGTGTACGGCCCGGCCAGGTGGTCGTTCGGGGGATAGCGAGGGAATCTACCGATTATCCTTGGTCGTTCGGGCAAGTTCCCCTAGCATTCTGGATCAAGGAATCAACCGCTATGCCAACTCCCCTTCGGGTTGTGATCGCCGAGGACAACGCCGTCATCCGCAAAGGGTTGGTGATGTTGTTGCGGATGGAGGCGGGGATCGAGGTCGTGGGCGAGGCCGGGGACGGGCCGACCGCCGTGCGGCTGGCGGCGGAACTCGGCCCCGACGTGGTGGTGGTCATGGACATCAACCTGCCCGGTGGCTTGACCGGCATCGAGGCCACCCGACAGATCACCGGGGGCGGGGCGGGGCCGAAGGTCGTCGCCCTGTCGGGGCACTCGGACAAGGTGGTCGTCGGGCAGATGGTGGCGGCCGGGGCGTCGGGCTACGTGCTCAAGGTGTCGGCCGGCGCGGAGCTGGCCGACGCGGTGCGTGCCGTGGCGGCCGGCGGGACGTACTTCAGCCCGGCCGTCGCTGCCGACGCGGTCGGCCCGAACGTGTGAATCACTGGTTCTTCCGGCGAGACCGCGGGCGGACAGGAGCAGGTCGCCGCGAACGGGGTTTTGGACCTCAGCGACTCGCGAGGGGGGCCGCGAGCAGCTTGCCGATCCGCCGCTCGACCTCGTCGGCCTCGAGCCACCCCTTGACCCAGTAGTCGTTCGCGCCCAGCGCGAGCATCTCGTCGCGCAGCCGCGGGTCGTTCCGGGCCGAGTGGATCGCCACCGGGACGGCCGCCGTCGCCGGGTCCGCGCGGACGGCCCGGAGCACGTCCGACCCGTCCATCACCGGCATCATCACGTCGAGCACGACCAGGTCGGGCACGGCCGTCCGCAGGTAGTCCAGCGCGTCGGGGCCGCTCAGGACGTAGTCGGGCCGGTGCCCGAGCATCCGCAGCAGCGCGGCGGTCGCCCGGCACACGTCCACCGCGTCGTCGACGATCAGTACGTGGGCCATGGCGGCCGATCGTACGGACGCCCGGGCGGGCCGGGTACTCGGGAAGTCCGGCAGGTCCGCACGATTCCGCGGCGGCCGGCGGCGGGATCGCCCGTTCCCATTGCCCCCCAAGATCGGCGATCCTGCGGGGCGATGAAACCGACCTCCCCCCCGAACGACCGGCAGCGCAAGGCTCTGGGGCTGCTGCTCCGCGCGGATGAGCGCCGCTGCTCGCCCGCGACGATGGCGACGCTCGCGCACCGCGGATGGGTCGCGCCCGGCGCGGGCGGGGCGTACCGCCTGACGGCCGTCGGCCGCGCGCTTGCCGAGTCGCTCGAGTCGCCCGCCGCGACGGCGCACCATCCCCGATAAGCCCGCCGGGAAGGGTTCGCGACCGGGGTCACGGGGCGGGCACGTCCGACAGTAGGTACAGGGTGTGGAGCAGCCACCCGACGACCGCCGCGACCACGGCGACCGTCCCCGCCAGGATGACGGCCTCCGCCCGGTTCTTCCTCAAGCGGGGCATCGTGACTGCTCACCGGCAGATGGCGTGCCACCCGCGCCGGAGGTTCGGCGTTGTCGCCGCGGCCCGGAACCCGTAGGGTGGAAGCCGGTGGGGGGGGACGATTGCAACCCGTTGGAGACCCCGGATGAGCGGCCGGAAGACGCGGATCTTGCTGGCCGACGACCACGAATTGGTGCGGGCTGGGCTGCGGGCCCTGCTGAGGGGGCGGCCGGACATGGAGGTCGTCGCCGAGGCGGCCGACGGGCGGACCGCGGTGCGGCTGGCGGGCGAGCTGGCGGTCGGCGTGGTCGTGATGGACGTGAACATGCCCGGCCTGAACGGGATCGAGGCGACCCGCCAGCTCGCCGCGGCCGGCGGCCCGCCGGTCGTCGTGCTGTCGGCGCATGCGGACGCAAGGGCGGCGCGGGAGGCGCTGCGGGCCGGGGCGCGGGGGTACGTGCGGAAGGACCAGGCGGTCGACGAGCTGGTCTACGCGGTCGCGGCCGCGGCCGAGGGCCGGGTGCACGTCAGCCCGGCGTTCGCCGCCGCGGTCGCGGACGAGCTGGGCGTCGGGGCGGCCGGTGTCGGGGCGGCGGCCGGGGTTGCGGCGCGGTCGGCGTTCGAGGTGCTGTCCGGGCGGGAACGGGAGGTGCTGCAACTGATCGCGGAGGGGCGGCCGACCAAGCGGATTGCGCTCGAGTTGGCGATCAGCGTGAAGACGGTCGAGACGCACCGGAAAAGCCTGATGGACAAGCTCGCGCTCAACAGCCTCGCCGAGCTAACCCGGTACGCGATCCGCGAGGGCGTGTCGTCGCTGCGCGGCTGACGGCCGCGCCCGTGGCCGATCGCGCCGACGGCCGGACCTGCCAACCGCTGATTACCCCATCGCTTGGACGCTCCGCCGTCGTCGTCCTGAACCTGCGGCATCGGCATCGGCAGCGGCCCGCCCGGGCTCGCGGTCATCGCGTGCATCAGGTGCCCGACGTGTGCGAGCTGCCTGGCCGCCTCCGCCGCTTTGCTCGCGTCGTCCGGGCGGAGCGAGGCGGTCAGGTCCGGTCAGGATGCCGGCGGCCGAATGGAGGTGGAGGCGGACGAGGTCGAGCGGGTGCGCGTGGTTCATGCGGACAGCTTGCGCCGCGGCCGCGCGGGCCGCCCCTCGGGATTTCCCGCATCGGGACGCTGGAGCCGCCTCCCGCTGATGGCCGCGCGCTGGCAGCTTCCGCCGAGTCCGCGCGCGCCGGAGCGGGGCCGAAGACGGCGCCGGCGCCGCGCGTCCCTTAACCTGGGTTATTCCCGCGTCGCCGCCGTCCGCAGCACCGCGTCCCGCAGGTCGGCCAGCCGCACCGGCATCTTCAGGTGCGTCGCGCGAACCCGGCCGCCGCCGTCCGCGCGACGTCGGCGGCAGGAGCCGGCCCGCGGCCGCGTCGCAAGCGCCGAGGTCGAGCCCCAAGCCGTGTGGGCAGGCGGCCAGCGGGTACGCCCGGGCGTCCGCCAGGTGGTCGGCCCCGTACGAGACTGTCTGCACCAGCCCGCCGTCGGCGCCAAAGCCGATCGTACGTCGCCCGACGTGCGTCCGGCCGTCCCCAGTCACGGCGACGGGCAGAACCAGGCTGGTCGGTTGCGTCACGATTCCTATCCTGGGTGGCGTCGGACTGACGTGGTACAGGGGGCGACCGATCGCTTTACCCGTCCGGAGCGGTTGGCGAGTAGGATTACGCTGGAGGACGAAATTGAGCCGCCGCTTCCACGACGACGACCTGTCGCCGGTGCAGGACAGGGAGCGACTGGGGCGACCCGCTCCGGCAGATCACCGACCCGCTCGGGTCTTCGCGGGCGAACTGAACGGTGTGCTGTCGTGGGTGCGGGCCTGGCTTGCCCGGGAGTGCCTGCCGCCGCACCGCGCCGGCGACACCGGCGCCGCCGACTGCCGGACTTCCCGGGCGCGGGCCGTCGCGCGGCGGTGGTAACGTCGGCCGGCCGCGGCGTCGCGGACGACGCCGCCGCGCACGACGGCCCTCGCTCCCCGGCACGGAAGGGGTGGACGTGAAGTACAGCAGCCGCAACCTGAACGACCCCGGCGTCCGGCTCCCGCTGCCGGCCCCGGTCAAGATCATCGTCGACTACCTGCCCGGCGGCGTGGTCGCCGACCACGCGCCGGTCTTCTACTCGGCCGACCCGGAGCCGCACGTCGACGCGATCGTCCGGGCCAAAGGGTGGGACGCGCGGCCCGGGTTCGATCCGGCGGACGTCTGGGTCGACGGCGGGCTCTGACCCGCCGCGGGCGCCCAATGCGGCTGGCGATTGCTGGCGGCCGACCGGTCAGGTCCGTATGGTAGGGGGCCGATGGACGACGCTACCCCACCGCATCACCATGACTCCGCCGTGCCCCCGCCGGCCAGCACCGTCGACCCGGGTGTCGAAGCCCAAGCGCGGCTGGCCGCGATCATCGAGTCGTCGGATGACGCGATCGTCAGCAAGACGCTCGAGGGCGTCATCAGGTCGTGGAACAAGGGGGCCGAGCGGATCTTCGGGTGGGCCGCCGCCGAGGTCGTGGGCAAGCCGATCACCGTCATCATCCCACGGGACCGGCTCGACGAGGAGCCACAGATCCTCGCCCGCATCCGGGCTGGCGAAAGGGTCGACCACTTCGAGACGATCCGCCAAGCGAAGGACGGCCACCTCCTGAACGTCTCGGTCACGATCTCGCCCGTCCGGGACAACTACGGTCGGATCATCGGCGTATCGAAGATCGCGCGGGACGTCACGCTCCAGAAGCGGTTCCAGGCCGAGCTACAAGCGGCGAAGGATCAGGCGGAGGCCGCGCGGGAGCAGGCCGAGGCGGCAAACCGGGCGAAGGACCACTTCCTCAGCGTCCTGTCCCACGAGCTGCGCACGCCGCTAATGCCGGTGCTCGGCGCGGTCAGCCTGCTCGAGGCCGACCCGACGATCCCGCCGCAACTCGCCGAGCAGGTCGCGATGATCCGCCGGAACGTCGAGACCGAGGCCCGGCTGGTCGACGACCTCCTGGACCTGACGCGGATCGCGCGCGGCAAAATCAACCTCCACTTCGAGGTCGTCGACGCCCACGCGGTCGTCCGGAACGTCGTCGCGATGCTCCAGACGGACGTGGACGAGAAGGGGATCGCCGTCACGGTGTCGCTTCGCGCCAAGCCGCACCACGTCTGGGCCGACGCCGGCCGGTTCCAGCAGGTCCTGCTCAACCTGCTGTCGAACGCGGTGAAGTTCACCCCGGCGGACGGCTCGATCACCGTCCGCACCTCGAACGAGAACGGCGCGATCAAGATCGAGGTCGCTGACACGGGCGTCGGCATTGAGCCGGACGTGATGCCCCGGCTGTTCCGGCCGTTCGAGCAGGGCGAGAAGACGACGACCCGGCAGTTCGGCGGGCTTGGGCTCGGGCTCTCGATCGTGAAGTCGCTGGTCGAGATGCACAAGGGCAGCGTCAGCGCGACCAGCGGCGGCGCGGGGCGCGGGAGCACGTTGGTCGTCCGGCTCGACACGGTCGCGGGCGCGAAACAGGGCCAAGCCCCGGCGGCCGCTGCCGCTCCGGACGCCGCGAGGCGGACCCGCGTCCTGCTCGTCGAGGACCACCCGGACACGCGGGAGATCCTCGGCCGGCTGCTCGCCAGCCTCGGGTGCGCCGTGACCGCGGTCGCCAGCGTCCGGGCGGCGGTCGAGGCGGCCGACCGCCAGCCGTTCGACCTGCTCGTCTCGGACATCGGGCTACCGGACGGCAGCGGCGTCGACGTGATGCGGCACGTCGCGGCCCGCCACAGCTTGAAGGGCATAGCACTCAGCGGGTACGGGCAGGACGACGACCTCCGGCGGAGCCGGGACGCCGGGTTCCTCACGCACCTGGTCAAGCCGGTCGGCCTGCGGGCGCTCGAAGACGCGCTCCGGAAGGCCGCGGGCCACCCACCCTCCTGACGTGCGGCCTGTCACGGTCAGCTCGCCGACACCTCCGGCGGCTGCGCACCGCCCCGCCGGCGGGCGCGCCACGCGTCGTAGACGGGACGGAAGGCGTGGTACTCGGCCGCGAGCCGCGGCCCCCCGGCCCGGTCGGCCAGGCCAGCGTCCTCCCGCGGGAGCCAAGCGGCCGCCCGCGGCGTACGGGCGACAGTCGGCCAAGTCGGTCCTCGTGCCGTGATCCCGATCTGCTCCATCGCGTACTTCGAGGGGGCCGGGTGGCCCTGCGCCCTCGCCGCCGCGAGGTGCGGGAGCGCGCGGTGGACCGGCCCCGCGCCGCACAGCTCGAAGTAATCCTCGGGCTCGCCGCCGAAGTCCGCAGCAGGGCGCCTGGACTGCATCCCCCACGCGAGCGCCACCAACTCGTTCCCGGGTGCGAAGTCCTCGTGCAGGTGCAGGTTCAACTCAACGAGCAGCTTGCCGAGGTCGTCAGCCGTCCACTCGCCGGAGTAGCCCGGCAAGTCCCGGACGTCCGTCCCCCGGAGCCGGTCGAAGTTGATGGTCTCGACCCCGCCCCGGGCAATGACCACGCGCGCCTGCATCAGCCGGTGTGCAGACTTGTCCTCGTCGTCGGTCAGCGGCTCGTACTCCCCCTGGCCCAGGTCGGATCAGGGACCTCGTAGTCCATCAGCTTGGGCCACACGTAGGCGGCGAAGTTCCCCCGCCTGTCCTCCGCCGCCAGCAGCGCCAGTACCCAGAACGCCACTTGCTGCTCGATGTCAATCGCCGGGACGTAGCGGGCCGAGTAAAGGCGGCCCGGCATTTTGACTGGCGTTGGGCGACGGCTTGCTTTGCTGTGCCGGCCCCCGACATAATGCTGGCGGCTCCACCCCGGTCATCCCACGACAAGGCGGGCACGCAGGCGATGAGCACCTTCACCTGGCTCGACTACTTCGAGCACGAGCGGCGGCAGGCGATGGAGGTCATCGACCTGTTCGGCGAGGACGAGACGCGGGACGAGCTCGGGCTCGGCACGATCCGCGACGCGTTCGCGGACCTGCTGTTCCCCGGCACGAGCACGATCCAGACCCGGGCCCGTTACTTCCTGTTCGTCCCGTGGGCATTCAGGGACCTTGAGCGGCGGCGCCGGACGGCGAGCGCGCAGTGCGCTGACCGCGCGCGGGCGATCCAAGGCAAGCTGCGCGACGCGCTGATCGCCGGCGGGCCACCGCCGATACCTCCACGCGTTCCACATGCGGTAGCGCTTACTCACCGCCCGGCTCAGCCGAATGCGCGAACGGCCGACCGCAATGGGGCGGGCGGAGGGACTGTCCGGAGGGTTTCTTCACAGGCGCGGGCCGCCCATGCTACCTCGGCTGGCGCGGGCAGGTAGCCCGGCCCCTAGCGCGTCGCTAAAGGACGAAGCTGGCGACGTTGCTGTAAGGCGACTTCACGCCCGCGGCGTCGACGGCGAACACGCGGTAGTAGTACCGCTTGCCGGCGGTCAGGCCGGTGTTGCGGTAGAAGGTCATGTTCGCGCCGCCGCCGGCCAGGGCGCTGAAGTTCACGCCGTCGGTGCTGCGCTCGACCTTGTAGCCGGTCTCGGCGGACGCGTTGTCGATCCACGACAGGTTCAGGGCGTTGGCGACGGTGGTGCTCTTGCTGATGACGAGATTGGTCGGCGCGGCGAGCGGGCCGCCGGTGGGGGCGGTCTGGGTCGTCGCGTCGGCCGTGTTCGAGAAGGCGGAGTTGGCCGAGCCGAGGGCCTGGACGCGGTAGTAGAACCGCGTGGCGGCGGGCAGGCCGGTGTTGCCGTAGGCCTTCACGTTCGCGCCGATGGTGGCGAGGAACGCCCACGTGGCGCCGTCGGTCGAGCGCTCGATGCGGAAGCCGGCCTCGTTGCCGCTGTTGTCGGCCCAGGCGAGGTTGATCTGCGAGGCGCTTGCCGCCGCCGCGGTCAACGCGCTGGGCGCGGCGGGGGCGGTCGTGCCGGCGGGCGCGGTCGTGGCGTTGGCGGTGTTGGAGAAGCCCGAGTTCGCGCCGCTGCCGATCGCCTGCACGCGGTAGTAGACCTTCTGCGACGCGGCGAGGCCGGCGTGGCTGTACGACGTGGCGTTCGCGCCGGCGTTGGCGAGGAACGTGAACGTGACGCCGTCGGCCGAGCGCTCGATCCGGTAGCCGGTCTCGGCGGTGGCGTTGTCGGCCCACGTCAGGTTGATCTGAGTGGAACCGGCGGCGACGGCGGCGAGATTAGTGGGGGCGGCGAGCGGGTTGGTCGGCGTCGTGCCGGTCACGGCGCTGGCGACGTTGCTGTAGGCGGAGTTCCCGCCGGCGTTGTAGGCGAACACGCGGTAGTAGTACTTCTTGCCGGCGGTCAGCCCGGTGTTGCTGTAGCGGGTGCCGTTCACGCCGGTGCCGGCGAGCGGGTAGAAGGTCATCCCGTCGGTCGACCGCTCGATCTTGTAGCCGCTCTCGTTGGTGGCGTTGTCGGCCCAGGTGAGGTTGACCTGCGTGCCGGAGACGGCGGCGGCGACGAGGCCGGTCGGGTCGGCCGGCTTGGTCGACGTGACCGTGCCGCTGACGGCGAGGTTCTGGTTGGCGTTGAAGACCGACCCGGGGACCGACGGCAGCCCGAGCAGGTCCATCGCGAGGTTCGCGACGTCGCCCGTGCGGATCGGCTGGGGCGACGCCGCGTTGCCCGGGCGGCCGGTGCCGGGGTTCTGGCGGGTGCCGGCGTTGATCGCGTACAGGTCCGCGCCGGCCGTCACGCCCGGCCCCCAGACGTAGAACGGGATCGTGTAGGCGACGGGGTCGGCCGGGTTGCTGTGGCCGGTGCCCTCGCCGCCGTGGTCGGCCGTGAGCACGACCGCCGTCCGGCCGGCGAGCGTCGGGTTGCCGTTGATCAGGTTGAGAATCTTGCCGAGCTCGGCGTCCACCTTTCGCACGGAGGCGAAGTACGCGGTGCTCAGCCACCCGCTGGCGTGCCCGGCCTGGTCAGGGCCGAGGTAGTGGATCATCGCGTAGTTGAACGGGCTCGCCCCCATCGCCGAGACGAACGCGTTCGTCATCACCGACTCGTCCGCGTTTATCAGCGTGACGTCGATCTTGTCCCGGCCGTTGTCGACACCCGTCACGTCGGGCGCGCCACCTTGGAGGGCGGCGGCGTCGCCGTCGTAGCTCGCGTCGTACAGGCTGAACTTCGACTTGCCGCTGTAAAGCCCGGTCCGCCGGCCGTGGTCGTGGGCGACGTCCCACGCGCTGGCGACGTACGACCCCTTCTTCGCGTGCAGCGTCTGGCCGGGCAGCGGGTCGACGTTGTCGACCCAGCCGTGCCCGGCCGCGCCGGCGACCGGCCGCCCGGTGACCATGCTGGAGTGGTTCGGCAGCGTCAGCGTGGCGTCGTGGTCCGTCCGGGCGTTGTCCGTGAACGCGCCCTGGCCGCGCAGGCGGTGGAAGTTCGGGGCCTGCGCCGGCCCGAGGGCGGTGACCGCGTCGGGGCGGAGCCCGTCGACGCTGACGTGGACCACGAAGTCGACGGCCAGCATCTGCCGCCCCTCGAGGGCCTCGAGGCCGGGACGGGCGGGGCGGGGGGACGGGGCGGCGGTGCGGGAGCGGACGGCGGGGTGCTTCAACGTCAAACGGCCTCCGGGGGACGTGGGTGAGGGTCTCATTGTGCCCGTGTGAAGACGCCGGAGTCAACGGCCGACGTGGCGCGGGTCGGCCGGATCGCACCCGGCCCCCGTTCTGGGACGCCCCTGCGGGTGGTACAATCCGCCCCATGAAGCCGAGCGCGACCCCGCAGGCGATCCTCGAGCGCGTCGGCCTCAAGCGGACCGCGGTCCGGCTGGGCGTGCTGAAGCTCCTGCTGGCCGAGCGGCAGGCGCTGTCGGTCCAGCAGATCCACCGGCGGCTGCCGCCGGACACGGACCCGGTGACGGTCTACCGGACGGTCACGACGCTCGCGAAGAAGGGCGTGCTCCACCCCGTCCGCGGGGACGACCGGGCCGCCCGGTACGCGGTCGGCGAGCGGGAGCCGGGGGCGTCGCACCGCCACCCGCACTTCCTGTGCGACGAGTGCGGCCGGTCGGAATGCCTGGACGGGGTCGAGCTCCCGGCGGCGGCGGCGGCGGACCGCCACCCGCGGATGAAGAAGGGGTACGAGATCCGGTACTCGGAGGTCATCCTGCACGGGTGCTGCCCGAAGTGCCGGGCGTAAGCCCCGGCCTAAACAAAACGCAAATGCAATGCGATTGCATTTCCCTTGACGCTCGACGGCTCGTCCGCTACCGTGGCCGCCTTCCGGTGACCGCGGCGGTCACCGCCCCCGTTCGCGTCCGTCGCCACCCCTCATGCGCGTCCCGCGTCTCATCCCGTGCTGGGCAGCCCTGCTGGGCTTCGCCTGTTGGGCGACCGGCCTCACCCGGCTCGCGCACGAGGTGCTGGAGCACGACGCCGGCGGCGGTGGCCACCGGCACGTCGCACGCGACGTCCCCGTGGTCGCCAAGGTCTCCGCGGTGAGCGAATGGGTCGCGGACTACGGGCAATGTCACCATCAACACAGCCACCACCACCACCGCCACGCTGGCCGCGTCGCCCACGATGAAGCGGACGACGGGGACCACGACCCGGCCGAGCGGTCAAGCCCTGACGACCGACACGATTCCCACCGGGGCTGCGCCGTCTGCGTGGCGATCGCCGGCCTCGTCGCGGCCGGGGTTCAGGCCCCCGCTCACGCGGCCGTCGACGACGCCTGCGAGCCGGTTGTGGCGGGCAGTCAGGACGCGCCTGCCGAGGCCGCGTTCCCGCCCGTCCCGCCCGCCCGCGGGCCGCCCGCGCCCCACACCCACCTTTCGTGACGCGCCGCGTCCGCGCGCGTCGCGGTAAAGACTCGTCTCGAAATCCCGTCCAGGGCCGCCGTCGGTGTGCGTACCGACGCCCCATGCCCTGCCCCCGGGCGTCCGCCGAGTCCGTCGAGCAAGCCCCTTTAGTTTAGTGCCGAGGTATCCCTGTGCCCGGATTGCCCCGCTCCTGCGGGCGCGTCGACCGCCCGTGCGGTCGCCTTGCGCCCGCCCCGCGCGGCAACCAGCCGCGTCGACGCGCGTTCACGCTCGTCGAACTGCTGGTCGTCGTCGGCATCGTCGCCGTCCTGATCGGCGTCCTGCTGCCCGCCCTGTCCAAGGCCCGCGCGGCCGCGAACGCCGCGAAGTGCCTGGCGAACGTGCGGAACATGCAGGTCGCGCTGGTCATGTACGCGAACGAGAACCGCGGCCACCTGATCCAGGCCGGGATGGCCCACGGCGGCGTCGGCGGGAACGAGGCCGCGTCCTGGTTCAACACGCTCCAGCGGTACTACGAGACCCCGCTGCTCCTGCGGTGCCCGTCGGACGACAGCCCGCACTGGCCCGGCGGCGTGCCGGTCCCGAACAGCGGCGGGACGCAGTTCCGCCGCACGACGTACGGGATCAACGCGTTCCTCGACCACGATTTGTGCCCGTGGGGCGGACCGTACATGAAGATCACGCAAATCCGCCGGTCGTCCGAGACGGTCTGCTTCGTCGAGATCGCCGAGCACGGCGAGTACGCCGGCACCGACCACGCCCACGTCGAGCAGTTCGTCAGCAACGTGCCCGTGCAGGCCGCGGCCCGGCTCGCCACGTCGATCCACGGTGGCCGGCCGAAGTCGTGGCAGGCCCGCGCGACCTACGGGTTCCTCGACGGGCACGCGGAGACGCTCCCGCTCAAGGACGTGTTCGAGTCGTTCGACAGAAACAAGTTCGACCCGGCGGTCGCGCAGTAGCGCGGCCGCCGAGGCGGTCCCTGTCGTCACGCCCGCCCGAAACCCCAGTTGTGTCCCCCCGGAGGGGACGGAAGGAACGTCCAGCTATGAATTACGCAACTCGTGCCGCAGCCGCCATCGCGCTCCTGTCCGTCGCCGAGACCGCAGCCCTCGCCCAGCACGCCGACATCGTCCCGCGGGTCGCCGGCGGCCGGATCGAGACCGGCGGGTTCGTCGACGCGACCGCGGAGTCGCTCCCGGGCCTGCGCGTGTTCGGGTTCGACTTCGGCGAGGACGCGCTCGACCCGTACTTCGCCGGCGACCCCGGGTTCAACGCGCCGGCCGCGTCGCTGCCGGCCGGCAGCCAACTCCGATTCAACGTGCTCGGCAGCGCCTCGTCCGGATTGCCGGCGACGCTCGCGCACTGGGGCGGCGGGGCCGGCCCGGTCACGCTGACCGGCGCGCCGTCCGGCGAGACGCTGCGGCTGAACTTCGGGTCGCAGAACGCGACGGCCGGGGCCGGCGCGGGCGGCGTGGCCGGGTTCGCGATCGGCACGGTCGACGGCCTCGGGTCGATCCACCGCCACCTGAACTCGTTCCTGAACGGGTCGGACCAGAACAACGTCCCGGGCGACGGGGTCGAGCCGGCGGCGGGGGTCTACGTGGTCGCGATGGAGCTGACCAGCAGCGACGCGGCCGTCCACGGGTCGCTGCCGATCTGGCTGGTCTACAACAACGGCCTGACCGAGGCCCAGCACGACCGGGCGATCGCCCACGTCCACGACACGCTGGTCCCCGAGCCCGCGACCTTTGCGGCCGTGGGCGTCGGAGGCATCGGGCTACTCGGGCGTCGACGTCGGCGGCGATCGGATTCGCGTCGGTAGCGGCGGGGGCGACGCGGGGACAGATCGTCGGCACGTCACCGCCCGTCGTGCTCCGGCCGGTGAAAGCGAGCCGGCCGCTCAAACCATTTGCAGTCTGAGGACAGTCGCGGCCGCCGGCGTTGCACCGCCGGCGGCCGCAGGGGAAACACGTACCGCCGCAGTCTAGCGGCAAAGGACATCTGGATGAAACCGTTCTCCCGTCTCGTGCCCGGGGCCTTCCTTGGCCTGTCGGTCGTCGCCCTGGCCGCCCCCGCGAGGGCCGACGTGGCGTCGTACTACGTCGGCGTAGACGACCTGACCACGATCGCGACCGGCGCGCACGCCGGCCTGCCGAACCCGAACTTCAACCGGCTGACGATGCTGTACGCGCACCCGTCGGCCGAGGCCCCGTCGACCAGCCACTATCACTCCAAGGCGACCCGGATCTACACCGGGCCGAACCTCGGGGCGGCGACGGCGACGACGTGGTCGGCCGGCGACTACCTGCCCGAGGGTTCTGTCCCGCCGATCCGCCTGACGCCGGGGAGTGGCGCGTACGCGGGCAAGCTCGCGAGCAACCCGTACGCGGACGCCGCCGACCCGGGCTACCCCTTCTCAATCCTCGAGATGCGGTCGACGCAGTCCCTGGCGGGCAACCCGACGGGGTCGGTCGAGCAGCACTTGTTCAACTCGAGCGGCGGGCGGTGGGACGCGGCGTTCGGCGCGGCCGACGTCCACCTCGTCCTCGTCGGCCGGACGCCCGGGCTCAACGTCGGCACCCCGGGCGGGCTGAGCGCGGGCCTGGTGAACCCTGGCGACGAACTTCGCTTGGGCGAGCCCGACGCGGGGCTGTCGTTTACGCCGACGTTCTGGACGGACGCGTCGGCCCCCGCGGGCGTCTACGAGGCGCGGTTCAAGCTGGTCGACGAGACCGGGACGTTCGGCGATTCCGGGGAGTTCCGGTTCCTGGTGTCGGTGCCCGAGCCCGGCGCGCTCGCCGGGCTCGGCGTCGCGGGGGCGGTGCTGATGTCCCGCCGCGCCCGCCGCGGGTCGGACGGGCGAGTGTGAGTCAGTCGCGCGGCTCCCCTTCGCGTGGAGCGGGCGGGCCGCCCTCATCGTCCCGCCCGCTCCTCGCTGTTGACCGCCCGCAGACGTTCTGATCGAGGAAGCGGGGCGGGCCGAGGAACGGCCACCGATCGGCGATGGTGAATATGCTTGCGGATTCCGAAACCGACGACTACGGTGGGCCGCGCGTGAGGTCGACGGCGTTCCGCATCTTCTTCGTGGCCTTCCAGGCGATCTGGCTCAACGCCGTCGTCCCGGGGCACACGCGCGGCGCCATCACCCTTTGCGGCGCCAGCACCGCGACGGTCGCGGCAACCGACGCGGCGACGGGCCCGAGGCAAACCGCCTGCTGCCCCACCAAGAAGCCGGCCTCCGACCCCGCCCCCGCCGGCCAGAAGTCCGACCACTGCGCCGTCTGCCACTTCGCCGCCCGCGTCACCCCGCCGCCGGCGTTCGACTTCACGCTCCCCGCGCTGGCCCGCACGTCGATCCGCGTCGACGTCCTCCCCGCCAGCGCCGACTCCGCCGACCTCCCCCCCGCCTTCTACGGCCGCGGCCCGCCGACCGCCTGAGGACACCTGCCCGAACGTTCGACGGACCCGCGCCGCAGCCCGATTGCGCATGCGCGTCCCGTCCCGCCGCCCCCCGGGCGCCTGCGCCCCCGCGTCACGCGCGGGCGCGGGTCGCAGCCCCGGCCTTCGCGAGACGTCCCATGAACCCGACATCCCCCCGCGCGCCCCGGCCGCGATTGCCGAGCCGTTCCCGCGCGTTCACGCTCGTCGAGCTGCTGGTCGTGATCGGCATCGTCGCGCTGCTGATCGGCATCCTGATGCCGACCCTGTCCAAGGCCCGCCAGGCCGGCGTCCGCACGAAGTGCCTGTCGAACGTCCGCAGCCTCGCGCTCGCGCAGGCGAACTACGCCGCCGAGCTCCGCGGGCTGCTCGTCGAGGCCGGCGACGGCAGCCACAACGTCCAGGGGTCGTGGATCGGCGCGCTCGAGCCGTACGCCGGCGCCGCCCTCGTCCGCCGCTGCCCTGCCGACGAGAGCCCGTTCTTCGACGACCCGTTCACCGACGCCGGCCCGCCGGTCAACCGGATGACCAGCTACGCGATCAACAACTACGTCTCCCCGACCCATGCCCCGCTCGGCGTCAAGCCGTACAAGCGGATCTCGCAGGTGCCCAAGTCGTCCAGCGTGATCCAGTTCGTCGAGCTCGCCGAGACCGGCACGTACACGGTCTCCGACCACGTCCACGTTCAGGAGTTCTTCTCCCCGATCGCGCCCCAGCAGACGCTCGGCCGGATCGCCAAGCAGATGCCGGTCGGCCGGCACGGCGGCCGCCGCCACCAGTGGGACGGCGTGCTGAACTACGCGTTCCTCGACGGACACGCCGAGTCCGTCCCGCTCAAGGACGTCTACACCAACCCCGACTCAAACCGCTTCAACCCGGCCGCCGCGAACTAGCCCCCACGTCGCGCCCGCCACGCACCGACGATTGGCAAGCACCACCCCGAGAGTCACCGATGAGCCGTACCCCACCCCTCCGCCACCGCCCCCTCCCGCCCGGGATCGTCGCCGGCGCGGTCGCCCTTACCCTCGCGCTCGCCGCCGCCCCGCGCGCCCTCGCCCACCCCGGCCCGCGCGTCTGGGTCAACGTCGAGGACGGCGCGGTCACGACTTACGCCGGCGCCTACCCGCCCGGCGACCCCGCCGCCTACGCCCGCGCCCGCGTCTTCACCCAGGCCATGACCGACGAGGAGGACGCCTGGTACAGCGACATGCCCGGGTTCCAGCGCGTCCCCGGCGGCACGGTGCCGGAGAACACCGGCTTCTCCTACGACCTCGCCGGCCCGCTCCTGTACTTCGAGCCGGCCGCCCCGTCCCGCGCCGCCCGCTTCCGCACGGTCGCCCGCCATTTCGCCGCCGCGCCCGCCGTCCCGCAGTTCGCGGTCACGAACGAGCTGTTCCAGACCACGTTCACCGCCGCCGGCCCGGTCGCCGGCCACCTCGCGTTCGCCTACAACGGCGGCGCCGGCGACCACAACCACCTGACCTACACCCTGCTCGGCGACGGTCAGGCTGCCGGCGGCGGCCCGGACGGCGTCTACGCGCTCCCGCTCCGCCTGACCGCCGACGGCGTCGCCGCGCCGTCCGACCCGTACTTCCTCCTGCTCGGCAAGAACGCGTCCGCCGCCGACCTCGCCGCCGCCGCCGCCCTCGCCAACGTCACGCTCGTCCTCCCGGGCGACGCCAACACCGACGGGGTCGTCGGGTTCGCCGACTTCCAGCGCCTCGAACGCGGCTACGGCAACCCCGACGCCGAGTGGGCCCACGGCGACTTCGACGCCGACGGCGTCGTCGGCCCGGCCGACCTGAAGCTCCTGATCCAAAACTACGGCCGCCGTCGCGACGGCACCACGGACGGCGCGCCCGTGCCCGCCGCCCTCACCGCCATGGCCCGCGTCCCCGAACCCGCGACCACCGCCGCGCTCGCGGTCGCCGCCCTCCCGATCCTCCTGCGCCGCCGCGGCCGCCGACTGACAACCAACAACTGACCCTCTGACCACTTACGCGATCCGTTAACCCCTCTCTTGGAGACCCCATGCCCCGCGTCCGCGTCCGCCGCCTCGCCGCCCTGGCCGTCACGACCCTCGCGCCGTCGTTCGCCCTCGCGCACAACCCGCAGATCCAGATCGTCAACGAGAACGGCAAGATCGTCACCCGCGGCCTGTTCGCCGACGGCCCGTACCAGTCCCACACCGCCGGCCAGCGCGCGTACGCGATCCCGCTCGTCCAACGCACCCTCGGCGACGCCAACGACGGCTGGTACGCCGCCCCCAACCACGCGAGCTACCCGTTCGCCGGCCCCGGTGCCGCGCTCGTCGACGGCCACTTCGCCGCCGGCTCAAACCTGAAAGTCGAGTTCGTCGGCGGCCTGAAACTCTGGAACGGCTCGGCGTTCGTCGACCCGGGCGCCGAGCAACTGGCCGTGTCGTCGAGCGCGCTGTTCACGCCCACGACCGCCACGACCGATGCCGCCCCGTTCCCCCAGATCGCCCTCTCGGCCGTCACCGCCGCCCACGACGAGCACAAGACGCTCCGCTGGCGGCTGCTCGGCGACGGCGCGTCCCCCAACACCCCCAGCGACGACGGCGTCTACCTCGCCGGCTTCCGCCTGACGTCCGACCAGCCGGGCGTCGCCCCGTCCGACCCCTACTACTTCCTGCTGTCCAAGAACGCCCCCGCCCCCGACCAGGCCGCCGCCCTCGCCTTCGTCAACGCCAACCTGGTCCCCGAGCCCGCGGCCGGCCTCATGGTCGCGATCGTCTGCGGCCATGCCCTTGCCATCCGGCGCCGCCGCCACTAACCGGAAGTTTCGCCCGCGCGGCAAACCGCGTCCGGCGGGCCGGCTAATCTTCCGCCAGCGTCGCACCGCCGCGCCGCCGAGCATCGTACCGCGCCAGCCGACCCTGCGCGTCGGCCAGCAGGTCGCAGACCCGGCTCAGTTCGTCGGCGTCAGCCGCGGGGCTGGCAACGAGCACCCGGGAGATCGACAGGATAGTTTCCGCAAGGTGGTTTCGCGCGTTCCGTAACTCGTCGGGTCGGTTGTTGGTCATGGCGACGCGACAGAATCGCGATCGCGGCCGCTTCACGCAACGGAAAAACCAGCACAACCGCGGAGGCCCGAGTCGTGGACCGCTACCGGGGTGCGGTGTTCATCGTCGGCTCGAGCAGGGCGGCGGCGATCGTGGCGGAGGCGGACATCTTCAGGATCTCCTCGGTGCCCTTGCCGAGGTGGAACAGGTCAAACGCGACCATGGTGGCGAACTGCGCGCCGCCGGCGGCCATGGCCCAGATCATCCACGGGTGGCGGAGGACCGTGGCGCGGTGCCGCCACCAGACGCAAAGGAGGGCGACGCCGTAGTCGAGGACGATCAAGTCGTCGAGGTGGGTGGTGACCTTGTGGCGCGGGTCCATCCCGAACAGCCAGTGGACGCCCTTGTCGAGGTTCTCGTGGATCGAGAACTGGTCGTCGGCGGCGAGGAACGCGAACGCGGCGGCGTTGAACGTCCAGAAGCGGCGGGCGGCGGGGTCGGCGGCCGCGCTCGTGCGGCGGGCGGTGGCGTGGGCGGCGGCGGCGCAGGCGACGAGGAGGGCGACGTTGGTGTAGGTGCCGGCGCGGTTCTCGCCGAAGTAGTAGGTCGAGTCCCCGTTCCTGACGCGGGTGGCGTGGGCGATCATCGCGATGCCGACCAGGGCGGCGAGGACGGGGGCCAGGGTGGCGGCGGTGAGCCAGGCGGCGGCTGGCCGTCCGGGGTGGGCGAGGCGGCGAAGAACCGCCGGGGTCGGCGCGTCCACAGTTGTTCGCTCCACCGTCACCTGGGTCGTCATAGAACATTCTCGCACTCAGGTTGCTATACCTGGCGTTGAATTGGCGTCAACGATCAAGGGGCGTGTGGTTACGCGGATGCTTTGGGGTGGCCGTCCTAGTCGAGTCCCATCACAACGCTTTCCTCGGTCGGCGCGCGCACCCTCACCCCGCGTTGGCACCCCTCGGATGGGCGGTCCGCCCGCGAGGTGCTGGCGATTGCGCTCGCGCGCCCGGGCGGTGGCATCGTCGTACAGGAACGGGAGGAACGCGTACCGCGTCCCCCTCGTCACCTGCGTCGCCTCGTGCAGGAGCGAGCAGGAGAACACGACGGCGCCCCCGGTCGGCGCCCCGTACTTCCGCCGCCTGAACTCCGGGAACCACAACTCCCCGCCCTCGAACTCGTCCGCGTTCAGGTTGAGCGTCACCGCGAACCGGCGGTGCGCGGTGCCGAGCGTCGTGTTGTCCCGGTGCGCCCGGAAGTGCCCGCCGTCGCCCGCGTCGTAGCACGCGACGATGTGCCGCTCGATCCGCGTTGCGTTGAACTGGAACGCCTGGCGGATCGCGGGGATCACCCGCCGCGAGAGCCGCTCCTGGGTCGCCTTGATTAGACCGTCATCCTGCACCTCGCAGTCGGCCCGGCGCTTGTGGCTGTAATCCATGACGGCGACCGTCTTGCCGTCGACGATGCCCGCGAAACGCGCCATTGCCGAAGTGGGTTGCAATAGCTGCCACCCGAGGCGCGACCGGGCTCGCGTGTTACGTCTGTCCAAGTCGAGCGCTCGCCGCTGAAAGGTAGCTAGTACCTGTCGATTCGGTCCAGTGACGCCGCCGCGCTGCCCACTCGGGCCTCGAGCATGCGATCCCACGCGTCGAGGCACCGCGCTTGGATCGCCGCGTCGCGCGTGTCCTGCGCCTGCTCGTACAGGCGCAGCACGAGGGGGGAGGAGAAGTGGGCGTCCCCGGCCAACCGGTGACGGCGGTCGCGCGACAGATCGGCAAGCGCGGTCGCGAAGACGTCGCACGCCTCCAGCAATGCGTCGGCGTACCCGACGATTGACCCGGGGTACTGCCGGAGGACGTGGAGGAATCGACCGCCTTGATCGTGAAACGCGCGGGTGTGGACGAACGTCCGGACGAGCTCGGGTATGCCGAGCGCGTCGAACACGCCGCAGCTCAGGAAGCCGGACGCGCTTCGGCGCACCCCGGCGTCGTCGTCGTCCAGCAGCGCGGGGAGCAGCCCCACGCACCGCGAACGGTGGCGCTCGTCCTCTAGCCAGTCGGCAGCGACCTCCGCCACCCCCTTCCGCTGCGCCGGAGTGCCCACCCGATACCGCTCGACGTCCTCCGCCAGCCGGTCCCGCTCGAGCCACGCGCACGTCGTGCGCCCGGCCCCGAGGGTCGCCACGGCGGGAAGGTCCGAGGCTGCCATCGCCCTCAGCACGGGCGCGATCGCGTCGAGGTGAGTGTGGCTCAGGGCGCCCAAGATCATGTCGGCGTCAGGAACACACAACGCGGGTCCGACCTGTCCGGCCGCCGCGAGGAACAAGCAGGCCGCGCGCTCGCGGTCGGCCCGAAGCAGCACCCGGCAGACGCGGAGGGCGGCGGCCCTGACCGCCGGGATCTCGTCCGTTGACAAGCGCTCCACGGCCGACGAGAGCACGCCCAGCCGACCCGGCTCGGCCCGGATCAGGTCGGCGATGGCACGGCCCGCGACCGAGCGGACGTGGTTCATCGAGTCGGTGACGACGTCGCCTGGGAGGGCGTCCTCGTCCCGCGACTGGTCGGTCTGCCGCCAGCGGACGAGCGAGCTCCCCGGCCCGGGGTCGGGGTGATCGACGGCCAAGCGCGCGAGCAACCGCAAGGTCGACTGCGACCACCCCAGCGCGGCGCGGCCTGCGACTAGGCCGCTGATCGCCATGCACACCTCGCGGTCCCGGAGGTGCCCGAAGTGCGAGATAACTGCCTCGAGCTCGTCCACGCCCGCCGCCGACCAGCCGGCGATCGGCCGGCCGTCAACCTCGGGGGCTTCCGCCTGCCCGACCCCCGCGATCAGGCCACAGACGTGATGGACGTCTGCCGCTGGCGGCACGCGGAGGGCCAGCCGCGCGAACCGCGACGGCTCGCGCCGCGCCTGGCCGGCGAGCTGGCCGGACACGATCCGCGGGTCCGCCCGCAGGTAGCGGTCGCCGGCGCGGGTCGTCCGCAGGCGATCCTGCGGCGAGCGCGTGATGATCCGCACCCACGCGTCGTCCGACAGCCGGGGCACCGCCGCGGCGGGGACGTCGCTCTCGACCGGCAGCATGCGGTAGTCGCGCCTGGGCGGGCGGGCGGGTGAACCTTCGTACTTGCGACCGAGCTGGCCGAGCAAATCCTTCGCCGGGCCGGACAGCCGTGCCGCGGGCATGGCGTCCAGCAGCGCCCGCTGGGCCCGTCCGTGCTCGTTGGCGCGCAGCCAGCCGCGGTCGCGCCAGTCCTCGAACTGATACTTGAAGCTGTCGAACTCGTCGGGCTCGTGGTACGCAAGCAGCACCGCCTCGAGCCTGTCGTACGCCGCCGCGGAACAAGCCGTCCCGAACCGCCCGATCAGCCGGGCGGCGAGTTCCCACCGCCCCTCGTCCCGCCACAGGTCGAGCCGGAGCCGCGCCGGCTCGTCGCACACCCAGTTGACCGCGACGTCGGCGAGTTCGTCCGGGGCTCCGAGCAGCGCCAGCAACGCGAGCCGCTGCATCGTCCAGGAGCTGTCGGCGGACACGGGGTTCAATCGGCTCAGGAACCCGCCGAGGTCGGTCGTTGCCAACGTCTGGCCCGCCAAGGCTATCAGCCCGACAAGGTCGGAACCGTCGTCGTCGATCACCAACCCGCCCCCGTGCCAGATCGTGTCGCGGAAGTAGGGCCCGTCGTCGCGGCGTGGTGCCGACCGGGCGGCATCGGCGAGCCGCCTGACCATCGGCACGAGTCGGTCCCACATCTCGGCGGGAGCCGACCGCGCGGCCGGCGAGAGCGTCTCCCAGTGGTGCTTGCCGAGCACGATCGGGAACGCGTCCTCGTCCCTCATGCCGCCGCGGAGGATCTGCGGGTTGCCCGCCAACCACGCCAGGCGCGCCTCGAGGAGTTCGGCGCACCACCCGGGCCGTTGCCGAGCCAGCTTCTCGCCCCACAGGTCGTGCCCGGCCAGGACACCGCGGCGCGCGAGGCCCAGCCGGACGTCGAACAGGGCGCGGCTGGCCTCGCACTCGTACAGGCGAACGACGTAGTGAACCCGATCCTGCCAGCGGCCGGGGACGCCCAAGTACGGCCGCAGGAGGTCCGCGACGCGATCCCCCGAGGTCTCGGCCCACCCCCACAGGAGCCAGACCGTCGCGTCGACGGCCGGTGCCTCGTCGGACGCGAGCAGCGCCTGGAGCGTGCCGCGGTCGCTCAGCGCCTCAAGCCACGCGGGGCGCTTGAACAGGACGAGCGGGCGGACGTGGTCGCGCCAGTAGACGTCGTTCAGCAGTCGCGCCACCAGGTCGGCCTCGCGCGTCAGCGGCGGGTCGCACTGGCCCAGGTGCTGGAGGAGCAGGTGCTTGAGGTGGAAGCGGACGCCGCCGTCGCCCAAGAGGTCGGCCAGCGTTCTGACGTACCGCGGTTCGTCCTCGTCGCGGAGGAGGACGAGGACTTGGCGGAGCTGCTCCCGCCGGAACAATGACTGGTCGTGTTCCTTCAGCCACGCGGGAACCGTCACCGCGCCGGCGTACAGCTCGCGCAACACGCGTTCGGCCACCAGATAGTCGAGGTAGCTTTGGTGTGCGAAGCTCACCGTGCGGCGCGTGACGGTGACCACGTTCAGCGACCTCAGCTCCCGACCGGCGAGCGGGTGCCGCTCGAGCACGCGCTCCGGCGCCTCGAGCGTTCCCCCGCCGTCCATGTGCCCGACCAACGCGTCGATCGCCGCCTCGGCGTCCGCGGACGAGATTCCCGCGGCGGCGATCCGCTCCCGCCGGTTCGCCCAGAACGCCCGCATCAGGTCCGTGACCGTGCGGAAGCGGCGAGGTGCTTGCCGGTCGGCTTGGAGCTCGGACCACAGGCTGAGGCACTGGGGCGAGCGGAGGAGCAGTTTTTGTCGGCCGTCGAGGTCGTGGTAGTGACCGCCGGCTTGGTCGAAGACGCGTTGGACGTCGTCGGCGGGCAGCGGGCCGACCTCCACCTCCTCGCACAAGGCGCGGTCGCCCCACTGCTTGAACTGCGGGTCCTCCCGCCAGTCGAACGTCCGGCACGCGACGACGACGCGGAGGTTCGGCTCGGCCCTCGCCTGCGCGATCACCTCCCGGCACGCCTCCCACGCCGCGCTCGCGTGCGCGGCCGTCCAGCGGACCGCGTCGAGCTGGTCGAGGATCAGCACGCCGCGGCGGCCGCCGGCGACGGCGGTCAGGCAGTGGGCCGGGGAGGACGGCAGGTCGAGTTCCTCGCCGTACTTCCGCGCCGACGACCTCGGGACCGGCCGGTCGAGCCGCAGGGCCAGGAACGGCACCCCGGCCTCGCGGAGGTGGTCGGCGACCTCCAGGAGCACGCCGCTCTTGCCGTCGCCGGCCCGCCCGTGGATCACGACGATCGGCTTGGCGTCGGGGGCGGCCAACAGCTCGACGACCTTCCGAGACTCGGGGCGATGGATCAGGCTCTCGCCGATCAGGACTTGGCGGATCGAGTCCAACAGCCCGTCCCGGAGCGCCTCGACGCGGGGGGCGAGGCCCGGCTCACGCAGGAGGTCCCGCGGTGCAACGCCCTGCGTGCGGAGCACGCCGAGCAGATCGTCCGCGTGCCACTCCCGGTCGAACGAGCCGTTCTCCTGGGCGAGATCCGCGAGAAAGGTCACGACCGAGCGCGGGGCCGCGCCCGTAGTTCGGTACTCGGCGAGGGCCTCAACGTCCCGCCGCGCCTCGGCGGTGTTCGCGAAGTTGTGGACGGTAATCCTGCGGAGGAGGTCGTGTGCGGCGACGACGTCGGCGGGGGCCGACGGGTCGAGGTCGGCGGCCGCGCAGAACTGCGCGAACGCGGGCGACAGTTCCTGGCCGCTGACCTGAAGCCGGAGGAAGTCCGCCGGGTCGGCCGTCGACGCCGCCCGGTCGGCCATCGTCCTCAGCTCGGGCGCGTCCACGCCGGACACGAGCGTGAAGCGGTTCGACGGGGCCCGGCGGAGCTGCCGGACGAGGTGGCCGAGAATCCCGCGGGCCCGGAGGTCGCGGATCGGCCACCGCCCCTGGTTGCGGTTGTCCGCCTTGCACTGCTGGGCCTCGCGCGTGCCGTCGTTGTGCGTCACCCAGAGGTCGACGCCGTGCTCGTCGTCGCCGACGCGCTCGACGCTGACCGAGCGGAACGTCCCGCCGAGCACGAGCAGGAACTGGCGGGCCGCCCACCAGCCCTCGTAGCGGTTCCCCGATTTGTCCCCGCGGCCGCCCGGCTCAAGCGCCATCCAGACCTCCTAGGATCTAGATGATACCTCTGACGGCCGCCTGACCAACCGGGCCGGTCGCAATGCACGGATCTTAAGCGCCCGGCGCACGCGGATCGCAAACGGCAGATCGTCGCCGGCGTCGTCGGCGATCAGCACGATCGTGGGGCGGGAAGGGGCGACGGTTGGTCGGGGGTCGTTCGTCATCCAACCACCTGGGCCTTCCGCGCTAGCATCCACGGGTGTGCTGGAGTGAGAGGCGACGTCGAGGCATCCCAGGGTGCCCGGGTGGTGTGATAGTTCGGCGGTCGGGGCACCAACAGCGTGCGGCGCCTTCGGCTACTCCCCTGTGCCAACGGCGCTCGTGGGGACGGCAGCATCGGGAACGTGCGCCGTAAAGTCCGCGCCCGCGATTTCTCAACCTCCTTTCGGGAAGGAGCGGGGCGTACAACGCCGCCCATGACTCACCACACGTCCGACGACGGCCGCTCCCGGTTGACACAAGATAGCCACGATCCCCAAGACCCATACGACCACAATGAACCGCAAGATAACGAAGACCACCAGGGCCCCCACGACCCCCACGGGACCGACACCGACCCCCACCGGAACCGCACGACCGACATCGGACCGAGAGGGAGCGCGGCGCCCGGGCCGGGCGGGCGCGCCGTGGGCTACACCTATGACCAGTTCCTCCGGTGGCTGGACGGCGACGCTGGCGCCGTGCTGCCGGTCGGCGACCACGTCGCGTGCGCCGTGCGGCACAACGAGGAAGTCGTCGCCGGTCTGGAGGACGACGAGGCGTTGAAGGCGGGCGACCCGACCCGCTACCGCGGGCGGACGTGGGAGTTCGTGCGGTCCGTTAAGTCGCACGGCGACCTGACGCCGCTGACCGCGGCGGAGGCGTTCGCGCGGGTGGAGGCGACCCTGGCGGAGCGGCTGGGGGCCACCGACCCGTGGGACCGCGCGTTCGGGCTGAGCCGCGACGAGGCCCAGGTGGAGTTCTACCACGACTGGCGCGTGGTCCGGATGCTCCGGTGCCGCGACCCGCTGACCGAGGCGTCGCGGCTGGCCGCGGAGCACCCGCTGGCGCCGCCCCGGTTCGGGGACGTCGCCATGTACGTCCGGTTCGTCAGCCTGGCGGGGTGGCTCCAAGTGTACAACGGCCCGGGCCGGACGATCCTGCTCCCGGTCCGGAAGGTCGGCGACCACCTGGGCGTCAGCCGGCAGACGGTGACGAAGCTGCGGAAGTGGGCGATCGAAGACGAATTGCTCCGGGTGGCGCGGCAGGAGCGGTTCGGCGTCGACCGGGCGACGGGCGAACGGTTCCAAGACGCGACCGAGTTCTGGTTCGCCGTCGAGAAGTACGACGTGCTCGTGCGGCACGGCGGGCCGCGGTAGACCGCGACGATGCGGGGGCCCGCAACCGGCACAGTCTCCCCCAAAACGCAACTTGGCGAAAAACTGGCCGTAAAAACGCCTAGAGTGGTGGTAGGCGCGGGGTCGAGCGGTCGACGAGTATCTTCGGCACTTCACGAAGCCGGTCGGCGCGCGAAGGCGACCACGCCACTATCGGGCTCGTTCGGGCGAACCCGGGGCGGGCGGGGCTGGACACGGCGGTTTGGGGATCGTCGCCTGTACCGCCGCTCGGCGACGGGCCGGTTGGCACCTATGCCAGCCGATCTGCCGTCGCCTATCTTTGCGATATTGCGCCATGTGTTGCGCTCCCGTGTTATGGGTCAACTGGCAGTGACCGCATCGTCATCGGGTGGGATCGTCGTGCTCCGGCGTGACGTCGTCGCGTGACGCGATGAACCGCTCGATGTCGCACCGCCGCCACCGGAGGCACCGGCCGATCCGCACGGGGGGAGGTAGGGTGCGCCGCCGCGCCATGCCGCGTACCGACCGGGGACGGAGCCGCAGCGTCCGCGCGACCTCGTTCGTCGTCAACAGGATCTCGGACTCGTCCACGATGTACCTCCGCGCCCCTACCCGCACCCCGGTGCTCCCTACCCCTTAGACGCGGAATGAGGGGGTTGCAGGATCACCCCCATTTTACACGGCCGCTTGCGCGACCCACCCGGCCCCCGTGGCGGCCCAAGCGTCTTTGTCACCACCGACGCCCCGTCGACCCCCGCGGTCAGGGGCGATATGGCGGGTCGCATCCACCAGTGATCGGCCCGTCCTGGTGGCCCGGGAGATCAGCGCACGGGCTGTTGCCCGTCCACCCCCTCGGGCGACCACCAGGCGACGACGCCGCGGGTCCCGAGGACTGCGGCCTTGCGTAGGAGTCCGGCGGAACGCCCGAGGCCGAATCCGGGCCTCCGCCCGTCGGCATCTTCACCCAAGGATGGGAAGGTCGGTTCGGGAGCCGCGTAAGCGTTTTACGCCCCGCGCCAGGCCCTCCCATTCGAGGAGTACGTCAGATGCAGAACGAGATGAAGCCAAACCAGTGGCACGGGGTCGTCGCCCCGCCGTCCGCCCCCGCCGACTGGACGCTCGGGGCGCCGTGGGCGCCGTCCGAGCCGGGCGACGCGTCGCCCGTCCCGGCCCCCGCGCCGCCACCTCCGCCGAATCCGGGCCCAGGTCCGGAAGGACCGGCGGACGAGGACGCCCCGGTCGTCCGGGTGGTCGAGCTGACGCAGGCGGAGATCGACCGCCTGTGGGACGACGAGCGGTTCGCGCCGCCGACCGACCCGGACCCGTTCGTCCGGGCGCAAAAGGTGGTGATCGCGTACTGTGCCTATCACGGCTCCACCGTCCGCCGGACTACCTACACGCTGGCCCATGCCTACCGCGAGGCCCGGAAGGTCGCCCGGCCGCTGGCCGCGCTCGGGGCCCGCGTCCCGCTGTCCGGCGAGGAGCTGGCCGAGTACGCGTACTTCATCTACGACGCGCTGGCGAGTTGGGCGCCGGTCGAGGACGCGGCCCTGCACGCGATCGCGGGCGTGTTCCAGGCGTACGGCCTGCCGCTCGAGAACGTGAGCTACGAGCACGTCGAGGATTGAGGCGGGTCGGACGTGATCCCGCGTCAGCGCGCCGGCGGATCGGCGCGTGGCGGCCGGCAGCCGGAATATGGCAGGCGGTCGGCGCGCGACGCAGGGGTGAGCAGGGGGGTGACGGCGGGTGTGTTCGCCCGCCAGCGCACCAAGCGGCGCGGCCCGGGTGGTAAGCCCGGGCCGCGTCATTACTCGTTTTGGAATCGCCCGGCCCTACGCCAGCCGCAGGGCCGGGTCGCTCGGTTCGACCGCGATCGTCACCCGCTCGTCGTCCGGGTCGATCGGCTCGCCGTCCTCGCCGCCGACGATCTCGACGCCGTCGGGCCCGAAGCCCCAGTCGTCTCCCTCGGTGGACCACTCCGCCACCACGTACAGGCGGCCGGCCGCGTCCTTCCGGAAAAGGTACCCCTCCGACCGGGTCGGATCGGTGAGGTCGAACGGGTCCGCGATCAGATCCCGCATCAGCGTGCGGAGGTCAACGTCCGGGCTGCGCACCACCACGGTGCGGACGAGGACCAACTCGCCCCAGCGGATGTGGACTTGGAAGTCGACCGCGCCGAAACAGTCGCGATAGAGGGTGATACGCTTTTCGATCATCTCGAGGCTCCGTGTGCGAACGATGTGCTCATCCCGGGCACCAGGTCACACGACCTGGTCGCCCCTGATGACGTCGGGGGGAAGCATCCGCTATTCCGAGCGCCGAAAGGAGGTTGAGAAATCCGGGGTCGTGGTTGGCCGCGGTCACGAGCAACGGAGCCCTATTTCGCAACCCCCTTTCGGGTGCGCCGAGCCCGTAATCTAGCGGCCCGTCACGGAGCCCAACTCTCGCGCCACCGCTCGCCATGACCCGGAATACCCTTGGCCGCTTGTGATCCGCAACCCGAGACTTCCATGGCCTGGCATGAAGGCGTCGCTAGGAAGATCGTTCGCGCGCTCGGCTGCGACGAGGACGCGGTGCAGAAGATCATCCCGATCATCCGCAGCGCAATGGAACGCTGGCAGTGGCTGACTGTGAAAGAGTTCGCGCGCAGGCACGGCATCTCGCCCGCCCAGGTTAAGCGGCGCTGTGATCGACAGTTGTTTCCGCCGGGGATGGTTCAGGACTGGGGGATGGGCTCACAGCATTACTACCTGATCCGCTCGGACGCGCTCGACCACATGGCCGCCGAGCAACGGTCCTCCCCTGCCCCTCCGGCATCACCGATGGTGTCACGACGAAGCCCCGCGCGCCCGCCCGGCTACACGCCGCAGATCCTGACTTACTAAGCCACCAACTGATCCGACGTCACCGCGGTCGGCAGGGGGCCGGTAGTGCCGGGAACAGGGGACGGCGCCTGTTCGGGCCACAGCGCGGCCCGCACCCCGTCAGTGTACAAGAGCAACTGCTCCTTCCGCAGCTTCACGTAGCTGTTCGCGGACCCGGGGATCTTGTGCGCAGTGATCCGGTTGATCGCGTCGAGGCGCTCAACGTACTGCACGTCCATTCCCAGAGCGGTGGCGGCCAACGTCCGGAACGTGTGCCGCCAAGCGCCGAACGTCACCCCAGTTCGCTTGAGTCCCAGGTCCCTGAGCAACTTGGACGTGTTCTGCCTGAGCACGTCGGTCCGCGTGTCCCGCTCGTCCGCGTCGACGGCCGCGTCGCCGTGGTTCACGGGATAGCCGTTGGTCGTGATGAACACCAACTCGCTCCACTGCGACCGCGCCGGCGTCGGCCGGACTTCGAGGTACTCGCGAATGGCCTGAACCGTCACGGGCCACAACGTCGCCTGCCAGAGGGTTGCCGTCTTTTCCCGAAGCCGTTCGAGATAGCCGTCGTCAAGGCTCAGCTCGCTGATGGTCAATTCGCTGATGTCTGCCGAGTACGCACCGGTGTTCGCCGCGAGGTACGTGCATGCCCGCATGAGGCGGGCACTGACGTGCTCGCGCCATTCGACGCGAGATCCGGTGAAACGGTGAGGCCGCGCGCTGACCGCATCGTCCCAAGCCCGAAGGATGCGCCTCGCGTCGTCCGGCTCGAACACCCGCTCGCCGTTCTTCTTCTGGATCTGATACCGGAAGCGATCCTTCTCCGCCTTGCCGACCGGGTCGAACTCGCCGCCGTAGTCCGGGGTCTGCGGGACGAGCCGGGCCACACTCGCCGCCCAGTCGAACATCGCGCGAACGTACATGATCCGCTGCCCTTTGGTCGCGGGCGAAGCTGCTCGGTCGCCTACGGTCGCCGTTTCGGCCTTCTTGAACGCCGGTCGCTCACCCTTCGCGACTTTCCGGGTGACCCCAGGGGTGACCATCGCCAGCTTCAGCCGCAACCGTCGGAAGTCTTCGGGCGTCCAAGTCATCGGATCGGAGCGGCCGCCCATGATGCCGATCAGCAGGATCATCGCGGCCTTACTGCCCGCCCAGGTGGTGCGGCTGATCCGCGCGTCGGGGTCGGGGCAGTCGATCAACTCCTTGCGCATCACCAGCCAGCGGTCGGCGAGGTCGCCGAGTGAGGGGGCGGTGGAGGCGACGGGGGGAGGAACGAGCCGGGGGTCGCGACCCGCTTCCCACTCGGCCCTTTGTTGATTGTATTTCTCCAGCGCCGCCTGCGGGTTCGCCCAAACCCCGAAATGGCGGCGCGTGCCGTTGATCTTCTTCCCCCACTGCCCGTTGTCGTAGGGCTGGAGGGGAAAGGTCTTGTACGGCTTCTTGGGCTTGGTCTGCTGCTTCCGGCTCGTCATGGACGCGAATCTAATCGCGGTGCGCGCCCGAAAGGAGGTTGCGAAAGGTGTCGCGTCGGGTGTCGTGGGGTGGGGACGGCTGTCGTCGGCGGAAACTTCCAAACGCAAAAACCCCTGATTTCTCAGGGGTTTTCGAGGAGTGCGCCATCCAGGACTTGAACCTGGAACCCGCTGATTAAGAGTCAGCTGCTCTGCCAATTGAGCTAATGGCGCGTCACCCGGTTAAGGGTCGGTAACTTTATCTGCCCGACCTCCGATGTCAAGTAGTCGGCCGGGGTCGTTCAAGCGGTCGGCGGCCGGTCGGGCTTGGATTCGCCGGCGGGCTTACAGGGGGCCCGCCGTCCCTGTAAACGGGTTGATCGGCAAGGTCTGACGGGGGGCTTTACGTTGTTGTCCTTCGGGGTATCGGTAGCCCACCCGGTTGAGCACGTTGTCGAAGTTGAACCACTGGGCGCGCAGCTCCTGCTCCATCCGTGACCGCTCCATGCCGGCGAGCCAGGCAGCCTGCATCGCCGCGCTGTCCTTCGTCCAACGCGGCTTGAGCTGGTCGACCTCGACGACGGTCACCTTGCCCTCGGCGGGGAGTTCGATCAGGCCGATCGGGTAGTCCTTAAACGCCGTCGACACGGGGGCCGATGTCGGCGCGGCCGCCTTGGTCGTCGCCGCGGCCGCCGGCGCCGTTGTGGGCCGGGTCGCGGCGACGCCGGCCTTTTGGGTGGTCGACGTCTGGGTGGTTGCGGGCGGGGCGACCGGCCGCGGCGCTTCGCCACCGCCGCGCGGGGTGGCCTGCGACAGGAGCTTGTACGCGCCCTGCACGAACGCCTCCGCCGCCGCGCCCTTGAGGTCGTAGTTCGGCACGCCAGTCTGGCCGGCCGTCAGCTGGAACGCGCCGGTCGTGATCATCTTGCGGTTCTGTTCGTTCGCGACGCTTTGGAGCCACTTGCCATTCTTCGCGGCATCGAGCATCGCCTGGGCGGCCTGCTTGGCCTTGTCGTATGCGGCCGCCTGACGGACGTCGGCGACGACGCGGTCACGCACCTCGTCCAGCGACGCCGGCGCGTGCGCCGGGTCGGCGGCGGTGACGCGCGCGATCAGCACGTCGTCCTTCGCGTTCGTGAACGCCGGCGTCGGCTCCCACGCCGCCGCCCACATGTTCCCGCGCGTCGGCGCCGCCTTCCGCTGCTCCTCGGTGAGAAACGGCCCGACCCGGCTGGTCAGGAACTGCCCGAACGGCCCCTCGGCCCCGCCGCCGAACGCCTCTTTCCCCAGCCTCGACTCGGCCAGCGTCTTGGCCGACTGCCACCCCTCCTCGCGCTCGATCGTCAGCGTGACCTTGTGGTCCGCCTGCACCTTGTCGCGCAGCTTCGCGAGGTACTCCTTCGAGTCGTACGGCACGCCCAGCGGCGTCACCGGCGCCGGCTTCGTCGCGGCCCCCGCCGTCGCGGGCGCGGTCGCCGCCCGGTACGCCTCGAAGTCCGCCCGCATCCGCTCACGCACCGCGTCGCGGATCTTTTCGGTCAGCTCGTCCACCCGTTGGTCGGTCAGCTTCTGGACGATGCGGTCCTTGACCTCGGAGAACGGCTGCTGCCGCGTGGTGGGCCCGCGGTCGATGTTGAACTGGTCCTCGGGGCGGGTCGAGGGGCCGGTGGTCGACACGTACTCGCTGCGGTGGGCGACGTAGTACTCGGCCGCCTCTTCGGGCTCGACGGACTTGATCCCCTTCTTGACCTCGTCCTTACGGATGACGACGGCCTCGTACTTCACGCGATTCGGGTGCTTGTACCCGAACGCCCCCTTGCCCTCCCCCGGCTCGACGGATTTGTGCTTGTCGTAGTGGGCCTGCACCTGCTCCGGCGTCGGCGCGGGCACCTGGTCGAGGAGGTCCTTCGCGTCAAATTCGACGACGTTGACCGCCAGATCCTGCCCGCGCTGCGCGAGCTGGGCCGCCGCGCTGGGCTGGCTGACCTTGGCGACGCTCGCCGCCCGGTCCGCCGACGCGGCGACGGTCAGCAGCGTGGTGATCGGACCCTTGAGGCGCTCGTACGCCTGCGGGTCGGTTTCTTTCGACGCCCCGCCGGTCGTCAGGAACGACTCGACCGTGTCGGTGCTGACGGCGACCCCGTTGCGCTCGGCCTCCTTCGCCAGGAGCACCCAGAGCTCCTCGTTCTCGCTGATCTGCTGGAAGTACTGGTACCCGAGCATCTGCTTCGTTCGGCCCATCGGGTCCATCGGGTCGCCCTGGACCAGCCCCTGTCCGAGCGCCAGCACCACCGCGCCGGGGAAGCCCTCCTTCAGCACCTGCCAGTCGGCCAGCAGGCGCCGGTACTCCGCCGCGGTCAGCTTGACCTCGCCGTTGTACATCGACCCGAACTCGGTCGGCCGCCCGGGGCCCATCTGGCAGCTCGTCGGGACGGAGAACGCGACCATCAGCAGGGCGCCGAAGATCGCCATCATCATCTTGCCGCGCTTGCGGAGGAACTTGTTCATCGATGTTCAGACTTGTCCGGCCACCGGACTCTCGAGAAAAAGTGAAGAATGCCCAACCCGTCCAGTCGCGCCGGGGGTCGGGGCGCCGGCGGGAACCCCACACCTTACCCGCGCGCCGCCCCCTTGCCCAGCCGGTCGGCGCCCCTCTGCGCCGCCTCGCCGGCCGGCGTGTTCGCGTGCTCCCGCGCGACCTGCTGGTACACCTTCAGCGCCGTCTCCGGGTCCTTGATCGTCTCGTGGATCTCCGCCACCTTCAGCAGCGCCGCCCCGGCGTTCGCGCTCTGCGGCGCGCCGACCACCACCTTCATGTACTCGATCGCCAGGTCCCGCCACTGGTCCGCCGGCGCGGTCGGCGGCAGCTTGACGGCCCGGCACTCCGCCAGCACGTACGCGACGTCCGCCCGCCCCGCGTCGTCCAGCCCCGCCGCGTCGATCTTCCCCACCCGCTCCGCCGCCGCGTCGTACCGCTTGTTCGCCAAATCGTTCAGCGCCAGCCCGCGCAGCGCGTCGGCGACCTCCTGCGGGGTCCCGCCGAGCGTGATCCGCCGATCCAGCGTCTTGGCCGCACCCTCGGTGTCCCCCATCGCCGTCTGCACGTCCCCGAGCATCTCCAGGTACACCCGCTGGGCCTCCGGCTTCTGCGCCCCGCCCGCCCACGTCTGCAGCGCCTTCGCCCCGTTCGCCAGGTACTGGCTCTTCGGGTCGATCCCGTCCAGCGGCGGCTTCGCCTTCGCCGCCGCCGCCGGGTCTTTCTCGACCATCGCGCGCCACCCGTCTAGCGCGGCGTCGAACCGCCCGGAGCGCGGCGCCGCGACCTGCATGCGGAGCGCGGCGTAGTCCTTCATCCACGGCTTGTTTGTCGACCCCATCGTCTGGGTGTACCCGCCGACCGCCTCCGCGAACTTCGCCTTTGCGACGGCCTCGTCCTTCGCCACCCGCGCCTCGGCGAACGCCTTCTCCGCCGCGTTGAACGCCGCGTCCCCCGCGACCTCCAACCGGCTGACGTCGGCGACCGGCCGGTGGCTCTCGCGGCCGTTCACGTTGTAGTACAGCTCGCCGTCCTTCACGCCCTTGATCGTGACGTTCTTGAGTTGGAGCTCCGCGCCCTGCGACCCGCTGCGCATGTACAAGTCGTCCGCGCGCGCCGCCCCGCCCCCCGCCAGCGCCACCACGCAAGCCGCCGACACGATCAGCCGTTTCACCGCCAACGTCATCGCTCGTTTCCTTTCCACACGCGCCGGCGCGCCAGCCGCCCGCGCGGCGCCCCTCGCGTATCGCACCCCCTCAACAATCGTACGACCACCAACGCACGCCTCGATTCAATTGCCGCCCGTCGCGTTCAATGCAGGAGAGGGGGGTCGAACCCCTACACCTTTCGGTACAGGCTCCTAAGACCTGCGCGTCTGCCAATTCCGCCACTCCTGCCCAACGTGACACCGGGAAACCGGGCGCCACCAACGAGTTCAAGACCGCGACCGTTCGAGTTCCGTGAACCCTGATTGTACGAGCGCCCCTCCCCCCGTCCAGTCCGCCCACAACTCCCGCCTTTCGCCGGTGGCCTATTTCTCAAATGTCGCCGTGATCTGCACCACCGCCGCCACCTGCGGGTTCGCACACGGCTGCCCGGGCGCGTCCGCCGCCAAGAACGCTTTCACCGCCCCCAGCGGCAGCGCCGGCAGCCGCTCCATCGCGTCGTCGCGGTTCGCCATCTCCACGCCGACCAGGTTTCCGCCCGCGTCAAGCAAGGGGGCGCCGGGCAGCCGCGGATGCTTGCCCAGTGCGACCTGCCACCCGTCGTCCTTCGCCGCCACCGCCCGCCCCTGGATCGTCTCCAAGTTGACGCCAAACACGGACACCTCCGGGAACGCCGGGCAACGCACCGGCCCCCCGTCGAACGCCGTCGCGAGGTTCACGTACGCCATCTTCTGCCCCTGCACCTTCAGCAGTGCCAGCCCCTCGTCCTCGGTTCGCTCGACCGTCGCGTCGATCGACTGCCCGCCGGTGAACTCGATCGTCACCCGCTTCGCCCCCTTTACCGCCGACGCCGCCGTCAGCAGCAGGTCCGGCCCGATGGCGAACCCCGTCGCCGACCGCGCGAATGTCCGCCGCGCGGTCGGCGTCGGCGTAACCGGCTCGAACGCCCGCGGCGCCGTCGCCACCCCGCCCCCCGCGATCGGCCCCGCCGCCACCGGGGGCTTCGCCGCCGTCCCGCCCAGGCTGAACTTGACCGACCGCGTCCCTTCCGCGCCCCCGGCCGCCGCCACCTCCGTGCCGCCCGCCTTCGCCTTCCCGGTCACAACCACGTCTACGTCCTTCGGCGTCAGGATCCGCGCGAAGTCGTCCTTCGACAGCGTCGGCACCGGCGGGATCTGCTGCCGCACCTCCTCCGCCTTCGCGTCCAGATTCGCCTTGGTCGACTTCGCCTGCGCCAGCCGGTTCAGCGCCGCGGTCAGCGCGCCGCGGTTCTTGACAGACCCGCGCCGCGCCTGCTCAACCGACGCCTGCGCGTCGCTCACCCGCGCGCCCGCCTCGTCAGCCTTCGCCAGCGCGTCCTCCCACCGCTTCAGCGCCGCCTTCCGCCGCTTCATCTCCTCGTCGAACGTCTTCTGGTCCACCCACTGCACCCCCCAGCGCCGCTCCCCCGGCCGCGTCGACTCCAGCCGCTTGTTGAAGTCCTCGTAGAGCTTGACCATCGGCTCGAACTGCAGCGCCCGGTTCGTCACCCGGTCCTCCGCCTTTCGCAGCGCGGTGAACATCAGGTCCAGCAGTTCGCTGTCCAGCTCGTCCGGGTGCTCCTTCAGGTAGTTGGTCAAGCTGACCGCGGTCCGCATCGCGAGGTACCCCTGCGTCGCGTCCAGCACCCCGCGCGTCAGCAGGAGCTGCCGCGAAACCCCTTTCGAGCTGCACGCCCGGTCGAGAGGCGAGTTGTTCTCGAACAGCGGGCTCGCCCGCTCCGGCTTGTTCACGAGTTGGTACGCCAGCGCCAGCCCGTGCAGCAGCGCGACGTGCTCCGGGCCCCCGACCGCCACCACCCCCCGCCCGCGCAGCTTCTGGTCGAAGATCTGCTTCGCGTCCTGCAGCGCCTCGAGCGCTGCCGGGTACTCCCCCGCCGCCAGTGCGTTGGTGCCTTGTTGCAGCAGCTGGTCGAACACTTCCCGGCCCTTCAGTGCCTCGTCCGCCGTGAGCGGCCGGTTTGCCGCCGACACCGGCGCCGGCCCAGCCGCCGGCTTGGTCCCCGGCCCCTGCGCACCCGCGCCCACCGCCCCCACCGCGTCGAGCAACGCCAGCGCGACGGACACCCGCTTCAGAGGACGCCCCTCGGATCCTGATCTCATAGTGATTCCCGCGCAAAACCCGCGATTTGAGAGGCAAGAGACTACCCCCGGGATTCCACCGACGCAATCGAAAACCACGTCCGCGGGACGTCCGCGTCCGGCCGCGAATTGACATTCGAAATCTCCCGCGTTCTCATGTCGCGCTCTCAGAACCCTTTACCACGAACGATCCGGAAAAAGCGGAAGGAGACGGACAATGGCGCGTGCGGTCACGTTGTTCACCGGTCAGTGGGCGGACCTCCCGTTCGAGACCATCTGCCAGAAGGCCAAGAGCTTCGGCTACGACGGCCTTGAACTCGCCTGCTGGGGCGACCACTTCGAGGTCGACAAGGCCCTGAGTGACGCCAACTACTGCAAGCGCCGCTGGGAGATCCTCCGCGACCACGGCCTGAAGAACTTCGCGATCTCCGCCCACCTCGTCGGCCAGGCCGTCTGCGATTTGATCGACGAGCGCCACAAGTCGATCCTCCCCCCCGAGGTCTGGGGCGACGGCGACCCCGAGGGCGTCCGCCAGCGCGCCGCCCAGCGGATGAAGGACACCGCCCGGGCCGCCCGCAAGCTCCGCGACGCCAGCCCGGACAAGATAGCGTTCCCCGCCGTCGTCAACGGCTTCACCGGGTCATCGATCTGGCACAGCATCTACGCCTTCCCCCCCACCGACCAGAAGTACTGGGACAAGGGCTTCGCCGACTTCGCCAAGCGGTTCGGCCCGATCCTCGACGAGTTCGAGAAGCAGGACGTCAACTTCGCCCTCGAGGTCCACCCGACCGAGATCGCATTCGACATCGCCAGTGCCGAGCGCGCGGTCAAGGCCGTCAACGGCCACAAACGGTTCGGCTTCAACTACGACCCCAGCCACCTCGGCTACCAGCACGTCGACTACGTGAAGTTCATCCGCACGTTCCCCGACCGCATCTACCACGTCCACATGAAGGACGCCTGGTGGGGCCACGGCGACGGCACCGCCGGCGTGTTCGGCGGCCACACGACGTTCGCCGACCCCCGCCGCTACTGGGACTTCCGCTCCCTCGGCCACGGCGACGTCGTCTTCGAGGACATCATCGTCGCCCTCAACGACATCAACTACCAGGGCCCGCTCAGCGTCGAGTGGGAGGACAGCCGCATGGACCGCGAACACGGCGCCACCGAGGCCGCCGCCTACGTCAAGAAGATCGACTTCAAACCCAGCGCCATTGCGTTCGACGCCCAGTTCGACCGGTAACGCGGAACTCCGATTCGAATACCGAGACGCGGACGCGCCCCATCCGGGCGCGTCCGCGTTCGTTTCCCCGTACATGTCAGATCACCGTCGGCCTTGGAAACGTGTGGGCCGTGCACGTCTTGTTCAGTCAGTTTCACCTGCCTCGGGAGGGGGTGGTAGGATGTGGTGGCGGGGGTTGGGCGGTCACGCTGGCAAGGGAGCGGTTATGGCTCGTTGGGTGGTGGGCGTCCTTTTCGTGGGGTGTGCTGGCGCGCTTGTCGTGGCCTGGCTCGGCGCGGCTGGTGTTGGGGGTACGGAGGTGCGGCCGGTGGCGGGGGGCGGAGGGACGACGCGGGCGCGGCCGACGACCGTGGAGATGGCGCAGCGGGCGGCGCGGTGGCGGGAGGCGCAGGTCGCCGAGGCGCGCGGGGAGGATGATGCGGTGGCGCGGGTGTTGGACGAGCGGCGGCCGGTGATCGGGTTGCCCGAGCGGGTGCGGGGGGTCTGGGTGGACCCGGACGGCCGGGCGTGGCTGAAGGTGGAGGCGGGGTCGGACCCGGTCGCGGAAATGCGCGACTCGATGGAGCGGGCGGTGTCGGGGCGGCAAGGGGGGCAGGGGCGGGTCATTCGGGGCGGGCTGCCGGTGTTGCGGGACAGCCGGGGACGGGTGTGGGTGGTCGGGTATGCGTCGGGCGGGCGGTACGTGGTCGGGTATGACGGGAAGCAGTGGTACGAGCGGCGCGCAGCGGACCCTGCACCGCCCGGGGCGACGCAGTGGGGGTGGATGAACGAGCAGGCGTGGGAGGACGCGGCGGGGAACGTGATCTTCGTCGGGAGCGACCCGGCGCGCGGGGTCGGGGTGCACCGCCTGACGGCGGACGGGCGGTGGGAGTACCAAAACCTGGTGGCCGCGGCGGACCTGCGGGCAGCGGAGCACCGGTTTCTGGACGGGGAGTTGCTCTACGCGGTGCGACAGCCGGGCGGGCGGATGACGCTGTGCGGGTCGCGGCCGCTGTCGGGCGCGGGCGAGCTGCGCGCGGTGCACTTCGATGGCGCGCGGTGGGCGGTGATCGCGCCGGGCGTCTGCCGGAGCGACGTGCACTCGGTGTCGGCGGCGTTCGCCCTGGCGGACGGGTCGGTCGGGTCGATCTGCAGCGCGGGGCGGTTGTGGACGCACTGGCCGGCGAGCACGCCTTTGGACGACCGGGCGGTCGCCACGCTGGTCGGGCGGCTGGATGCGGCGGACGCTGGGGCGCGGGACCGGGCGACGAACGAGCTGGTGGCGCTGGGGGCGAAGGTTCGCGGGCGGCTGGAGGCGGCGCTGGACGAGGGGCTGACGCCGGAGGCGACCGTGCGGGTGCGGGCGGTGCTGGCGTCGATCGCGGCGACGGAGCGGCACGGCATGGGGGTGCTGTACGGCGGGCGGTTCACGTTCGGGCGGTGCGAGGTCGTCAACCGGGCGAGGGACGGGCGGACGACGCTGCTCGCGCGGGACGTGGAGGACCTGTCGGCGAGACGGCGGCACGAGGCGGCGCTGCTGGTGGTCGGGGCGGACGGGGCGTGGGACGTGCGGCCGGTGCCGATCCGGCAGTGGCGGACGGCCGGGTGGTCGCGGGCGCCGCAGGACTGCTTTGAGGACCGGGCCGGGCGGTTGTACGTCGAGCCGGGCCTGCGGACGAACGCGAAGGGGGAGTTGGAGCGGGTGACGGACCTCGGGGTGGCGGCGGATCGCGTCCTGGGGGAGGACGCGGCGGGGCGGTTGTACGTGCGCGGGCGCGGCGGGCTGTTCGTGCTGGACGAGGCGGCGCCGGCGGCGCGGCCGGACCTGCCGGTGGCGAGGCACGAGATGCTCGGGTTCGGCGGGTTTCCAGGGGACGGGACGGCGGTGGGGCTGTACGTGGGGAAGGCGCGGCCGGCGCTGTCGCGGTTCCGCGGGGGGCGGTGGGAGGGGGTGCCGGAGGTCGCGGGGCGGGGGGAGGTGTCGGTCTTCTTTCCGCTGGCAGCTGGGGCGGCGGTCGTGCGGTTCGGCGTGGGTGAGGCGTGTCTTTTCGATGGGACGGCCGTGCACGAGGCGGACGGCCTGTGGCCGCTCGTGCGCGACAACGCGGCGCGGTTAGCGAAGCTCGCGGGGCGCGGGATCGAGCCGACGGACGGGACGCGGCTGGCCGTCGACGACCGCGGGCACTTGTCGTTCTCGAGGGTGGAGTACGAGTCGGCGGCGGGCGACCCGGTGGCGCAACGGCTGGCAAACCGGTTGATGCATTACGACGGGGCGCGTTGGCGGGACGCGTGGGCGGAGACGGGGTGGAAGCCGCCGGTGACGGACGCGGTCGTCGCGCTGGCGGACGGGGGGCGCACGATGCTGGTCCGGATGATTCCCGCGGGCGAGTTGCGGCGGATCTGGTTCGACGGGGAGCGGCTGCGCGGGGAGGCGGTGCCGGCGCCGGCGGGGTTCGCGATTGTGACGCCGGACCTCGTCGCGTCGCCGGCGGCGGGGACGGCGGGGCGGGTGTGGATGACGTCGGGGACGTGGGTGTTCGCGTACGCGGACGGGCGGGTGACGGAGTGGCCGTCCGAGGGGCGGCCGATGTTCGCGGACTCGCGCGGGCGGTTGTGGACGGAGAACTGGGGGGCGAACCCGATCCGGGTGCAGGACGCGTCGGGGGCGGTGGTGGCGGAGGGGATGGTGGGCGGGCACGTGTCCGCCGCGCGGATGGTGGAGTCGCCGGACGGGCGCCTACTGCTCGTACACGCGGAGGGGGTCAGCGAACTGGGGGTGGAGGAGACGGCGGCGGGGTCGGCGCCGGGCGCGGGTCGTGCGGGAGGTGAACCGGTGGTCGTGGGGGACGCGGCGGAACGAGTTCTCGCCGGCGTTCTGCGATGCGGAGAACGGGCTCTGGATGAGGGCGGGGGCGAATCTGTACGAGCGGTACGAGTTGCCGGCGAGGGGGCAGTGAGGTGCGGAAAGGGGAGTGACCGGGGCGGGCAAGAGTCAGGGTGCGGCCGGCGTCGGTGTCGGTGCGGGTGATCTGGGCGCGGTTAGTGCGGGGCGGGCGGGCGGCGGGTGGAGCAGCCGAGGGTGGGGATGAGGGCCGAGGGCGGTGAGGAGGATTTATCGGCGCCACGCCGCGGTCGCGGTCGGGGTATGGGGGCCACGTTTGAGGGTTTTTGCGGGGACGCTCATTGCTCGAGTTCCTCCTCGCACTCGGGGCAGCGGCCGTTGCTGGCGCGGAGGTCGTAGCCGCATTGGCCGCACAGGCCGGTGCGGATGCGCTGCTCGCGCTGGGCGCGCTGCCAGTCGCGCCAGACGCCGAAGAGGGCGGGGACGCAGAGCGCCAGCAGGACGAGGGTGAAGGACGCCCACAGGCGGCCCTAGAGGAACTGGGCGGAGGCGAGCCAATAGACCGCGGCGCAGACCGCGCCGAACGCGAGGAACAGGCCCAGGCCGAGGTGCCGCGCGGAGCGATCGGCCCGCTCGTCGCGGCGGACCGTGGAGGGGTCGGGCCTTGCGGGGTCGAGGGTGACGAGACCGGCGACCCAGTCCATCCGGCGGCGGCCGAGGTGCTTGCCGGTCAGGCCGACGTTTCCCACGGCCCGCATCATGGCGCGGCTTTGTTCGAAGTTGGTGACGAACGTCCGCACGTCGGCCACGTCGCAGCCGGCCCCGCGGGCGATGCGGGCGCGGCGGCGGGCGTCGAGCAGGTCGACGTCTTCCCGCTCGGCGCGGGTCATGGAGTTGTACACCGCGCGCATCCGGTTCAGGCTGCGGTCGATGTCGCTTTCGCTCAGTTTCACCTGCTTCATCATGTCTTGCATGCCGGGGATCAGACCCATCAACTTGCCCATCGCGCCGAGCCTCTTCACCTGGGCCATCTGGGACATGAAGTCGTCGAGGGAGAAGTCTGGCCGCATGTGGATGCCTCGACGTGTGATCATACCGGGTCGCGCGGGCGTGCGCGCCAGTTCTGGTGAAAGCGCGGGGCGGGTATCGGAGTTGCTGGGCTGTGTGCCGTGAAGGAGGCTGATATGGCCACACGGGCAGGTGCGAAGTCGACGAGGAAGTCGTCGGCGAAGTCGTCTGGGCGGTCGTCCGCGAGGTCGGGGGGGACGAAGCGGTTGAAGGATCCGGAGGGCGGGCTGACGGCGGCGGGGCGGGCGCACTTCGCGAAGACGGCGGGGGCCCGGCTGAAGCCGGGGGTGAAGGGGCGGGCGGACACGCCGGAGAAGATGAAGCGGAAGGGGTCGTTCTTGCGGCGGCACTACGGGAAGAAGTCGCGGAGCCCGTTGAAGGACGACGCTGGGGAGCCGACGCGGTACGCGTTGCAGGCGACGGCGTGGGGCGAGCCGGTGCCGAAGACCCGGGCGGACGTGGCGCGGCTGGCGAAGAAGGGGATGCAGCTGCTCGAGAAGTATCGTAAGTCGCAGGACGAGCCGGCGGATCGCCGGAAAGGAAGGTAAGGGATCATGGCCAGCCGATCGAAGTCGACCGACCCGGATCAGTACACGAAGCCCGAGCTGCGCGAGCGGTTGAAGGAGAAGGTGAAGCGGGGCGACAAGGGGGGCAAGCCGGGGCAGTGGAGCGCGCGGAAGGCGCAGCTGCTCGTGCAGGAGTACGAGAAGGCGGGCGGGGATTACACGAAGCCGCGGTCGGCGTCGCAGCGGCACTTGAAGGCGTGGGGGGAGGAGGCGTGGACGACGGCCGACGGGAAGCCGGCGGAGCGGAAGGGGGGAACGAGCCGGTACCTGCCGAAGAAGGCGTGGTCGAAGCTGACCGAGGGGGAGAAGAAGGCGACGAACGCGAAGAAGCGGGCCGGGTCGCGCAAGGGGAAGCAGTTCGTCGCGAACACGGGAATGGCGAAGGGCGCGCGGAAGGCGGCGACGAAGTAGCGCGGTCGCGGTCTGCGGAGGTGGTCGCCGTGGCACGGGCATCCTGCCCGTGTTCGTTGTCCGGAGCTGGCGGATGGACGTCGTTAGCCGGACGACGCAGCCGTTCATGAGCAGGATGCCCATGCCACGAGGGCCAGTTCGGGCGTTCCGGCGGCGCGCGGGCCCTGTCGCGAGCGTCGTGCGGTTGCGGCCGGTGGCACCGGGGTTGCGTAAGCTTGGTGTCCTTTACAGGAGAGACGCCATGGCTACGAAGACCGCATCGAAATCGGGATCGAGTTCGAAGGGGGCGAAGGGGCGGACGACGGCGGTTCGCAAGTCCGTCGGCGGCCGAGCCGGCGGGGTGGCGGCCGGGGGGTCGAAGGCGAAGTCGGCGTCGGCGGGTGCGAGGTCGGCGGGCGCGAAGGGCGGCGCGACGGCGGCGAAGCGCCGGCCGGAGACGAAGGCGCGCGGGGGCGCGGGCAAGTCCCGTCCGGCGGGGAAGTCGGTCGCGACGACGGCGGAATCGCTGTTGTCGGCGGCGGGGACGGGGATTAGCGAGTTCGGGAGCAAGACGGTCGACGTCGCGAAGAAGCTGGTGGACAAGGGGGCGGAGCTGATTCACGACATCATGCCGGGCACGTCGTCCTCGAAGGGCGGCAAGTCGGGCAAGGGGTCGTCGCGGAAGCCGAAGTAACGTCGCACTAATGCCGCGCGACGCCGCCGGTTGGCTCCGGGCGGCGTCGCGCGTGCGACAGTCTCGCGCCGCCGGCTGCGACAGTTGTGCGGCGGGGGTGACAGGACGTCCGTTTCAATTCGGGTGAAGCGGTGGGGGTCGGCTTGGGCGGGTGGGGCCGGGCCGCTACAATCGGCGGCATGGCTGATCCGTCGCTCCGCGCGCCTGTGGCGATCCCCGTTCATCCCGATTCGGCGACGGCCGAGTTCCTGCAGGAGGCACAGCACTCGCTGTTCGACTTTCACGGGGTGTCGTCGAAGGCGTCGGGGGACGTCCGCCTCAAGAAGTCGGTGAACAAGGCGACGCTGCACCAGTACACGCAGCGCCAGCAGCGGATGCCGGACCTGCCCGACCCGGACGGATTGCGGACGCTGGCGGGGGACATCAAGCAGCACGCGATCGAGCACCTCGACTACTACCTGGAGCAGCTCAAGGCGAACGTCGAGAAGAACGGCGGGCACGTCCACTTCGCCGCGACGGCGGACGACGCCCGGCGGATCATCATGGGGATCGTCGCGCAGACGAAGTCCAAGAGCGTGGTGAAGTCGAAGTCGATGGCCAGCGAGGAGATCGAGCTGGCGCATTTGATGGAGGCGAAGGGGCTGGACGTGGTCGAGACGGACCTCGGCGAGTTCATCGTCCAGATCGGCAAGGACAAGCCGAGCCACATCGTGGCGCCGATCATCCACCTCGACACGGCCCAGATCGCGGACCTGATGTGCAAGCACTTCGGCGTCGAGCACTGCGTCGAGCCGAAGAAGCTGGCGGACTACGCGCGGGTGCACTTGCGCGACAAGTTCCGCCGGGCGGATTTGGGGATGACGGGGGGGAACTTCCTGGTGGCGGAGACGGGGCACGTCTGCGTGGTGGAGAACGAGGGGAACGCGCGGCAGAGCGTGACGACGCCGCGGGTGCTGGTCAGTTTGGTGGGGATCGAGAAGGTGGTGCCGCGGCTGGCGGACCTGGCGGTGATGCTCAAGCTGCTGGCGCGGAGTGCGACCGGGCAGCAGATGACGGTTTACACGAGCATCTTCGGCGGGCCGAAGCAGCCGGGGGAGAAGGACGGGCCGGAGGAGTTTCACCTCGTTTTGATGGACAACGGGCGGAGCGAGATCCTGGCGAGCGAGGAGTATCGCGAGACGCTGCGGTGCATCCGGTGCGGGGCGTGCCTGAACGCGTGCCCGGTGTACCGGAAGATCGGCGGGCACTCGTACGGGTACGTCTACTCGGGGCCGATCGGGGCGCTGATCACGCCGCTGTTCAAGGGGCTGGGGAACTACAAGGACCTGCCGCAGGCGAGCAGTTTGTGCGGGGCGTGCTACGAGGCGTGCCCGGTCAAGATCAACATCCCGCAGCACCTGATCAACCTCCGGCGGGACATCGTCAAGCAGCAGATCAACGGGCGGGCGGAGCGGTTTGTCTACCGGATGTGGGCGAAGACGCTGAGGTCGCCGCTGGTGTACAAGATGATCAGCCAGGCGCAGAAGTGGGACCTGCGGCGGCGGGCGAAGGGGACCGGCTGGGTGAAGAAGATGCCCAGCGTGGCGGCGGGGTGGACGCAGATCCGCGACATGCCGGCGCCGGCGAAGAAGACGTTCCGGCAGATGTGGAAGAAGCGAGGATAAGAGGGATCACCGCGGAGACGCAAAGGGCGCGGAGAAGAGCGGAGGATAGAGGATGGATGAAGAGTCCGGCCGGCCATTGCTCCGCGTGATCCGTCGCCATCTTCCACCCTCTATTCTCTACCCTCCGTCTTCCTCTTCTCCGCGCCCTCTGCGTCTCTGCGGTCAACCGCTTTTGAGAGAGCTATGAGCCAATCGAGCGACAGCGTGATCGACCGTGTCCGCAAGGCGTTGGGCCGCACCGCGCCGCTGACGACGCCGCCGGTGCCGCCGACCATTTCGGAGCCGGTGGCGCGGCTGGTGAACAGTGAGATCGGGTTGCCGGAGTTGTTCGCCAAGCGCGCGGCGGACAACAAGATGCACGTGGACGCGGTGGACCCGGGGGAGGTCGGGGGGCGGGTGGCGGCGTACCTGAAGGGGAAGGGGTTGACGAAGGTGGCGATGCCGGTGTCGCCGCTGCTGGAGCGGTTGGGGGTGGCGGAGGCGCTGCGCGGGGCGGGGCTGGACGTGCGGGTTTGGGATCGGATGACGCTGGACGATTTGTACGACCTCGACGCGAGCGTGACGGACGTGACGTGGGCGGTGGCGGAGACGGGGAGCCTGGTGATCAAGTCGTCGCCGGTGAGCGGGCGGGCGCTGTCGCTGGTGCCGCTGGTGCACGTGGCGATCGTCGAGCCGCGGAACTGCATCCCGGATTTGCTCGACCTGATGGAGATCCTCGGCCGGGAGGGGGTGGGGAACAACGTGAACATCGTTACGGGGCCGAGCAAGACGGCGGATATTGAGGGGGCGCTGGTGGTGGGGGTACATGGGCCGGGGGAGGTGCAGGTGTACGTCTTGCAGTAGGGCGGGGTACCGGTGGCACGGGCATCCTGCCCATGGGTGGTCTGGAGTCCGCGAGTCCGTTCTGATCTGCCGGCCGAAAGCACCCGTTCATGGGCATGATGCCCATGCCACGACCGAGTGGAGGCCCGGGTCAGTCGTGCTGCGTTGCGGCCCAGAGGAGGATGGCGAGGGCGATTGTCAGAGGGGCGAGGAAGGGCAGGAGCCAGTGCCGGCGCCGGTCGGGCGGGAGGACGGCGAGGCCGGCGAGGACGCAGGCGGCGAAGGCGGGGAGGGCGAGGCAGACGAGCCAGGCGACGCCGAGCGTGTAGACGAGGAACCGCCGGCACAGGAGGACGACGAGGGCGACGGCGAGCGGCGTGCTTCAGGCGACGCAGACGGCCGCGAGGCGGAGGGCGGAGATGAGCCGGGCGGCGGGTGGGTCGCCGGCGTAGTAGAGGGGGTGGGGCGGGGGCTTCGGGGCGTGCATCGATTTCCGAGGTGGCACGGGCGTCTCGCCCGTGAGAGTCTAATTCTTCACGGGCGAGACGCCCGTGCCACCTCGTTACGTGGGGGCGATGATCAGGTGGCAGCCGGCGGATTGGATGGCGGCGCGGTGGTCGTCGCTCAGGGTGGCGTCGGTGACGACGGTGTCGATCTCGGAGAGGTCGCCGAGCTTGGAGAGGGCTTGTTGGCCGAACTTGGTGGCGTCGGCGAGGAGGACGACTTCCTGGGCCTGCTGCATCATGCGGCGCTCGGACTGGACCAGGAGGAGGTTCTGGTTGTACAGGGCGTCCTGGTAGACGCCGGCGACGCTGAGGAAGAGGGTCTTGGTGTGGATGGTGGAGAGCGTGTTCTCGGCGGTCGGGCCGAGGAGGACGCCGTAGCGGGGGTACATCAGGCCGCCGGTCAGGATCAATTCGACGTGCTCGTCGTTCAGGAACAGGTTGGCGATCGGGAGGGAGTTGGTGACGAGCTGGAGGGGCTGGCCCAGCAACTCCTGGGCGAGGTAAAAGGTGGTGGTGCCGCCGTCGATCAGGACGGTCTGGCCGGGCTGGACGAGGGACTTTGCGGCGCGCGCGATCGCGAGCTTGGCGGCGTGCTGATAGCCCATGCGCTGGTCGAACGCGTAGGGGCGGGAGGCGGGGGAGGACTTGCCGTCGCCGAGCCAGATGACGCCGCCGTGCGTGCGCTTGACCAGGCCCTTCTGCTCGAGGGCGTCGAGGTCGCGGCGGATGGTGGAGGAGGAGACGCCGAGCTCGGCCGAGAGGGTCTCCATGTCCGCCATGCCGCGGTGGGACAGGAGGGTCTGGAGGCGGGATTGGCGCTCGGCGATGATCACGGAGGAGTTGCCAGTTGTTAGTTGCCAGTGGGTCAGAGGCGGCGGGGAAGGGGGGGGCGGGGGGGTTGGCCGGCGGGGGCGTCGCCGTTGGCGCGGGTGAGGTCGGATTTGATCTTGTCGCGGGCGAAGGCGACCTTTTGGGCGGGGGTCATTTTCTTAAAGTCGGGGGTGCCGTCGGGCTTGGTGGGGAAGGAGGGTTTGGCGAGGACGGCGGTCTTGAGTTCGGGCGCGGGGGTTGGGGCGGCGGGCTTGGGGGCTTCGGGTTTGGGGCCGGGGACGGCGACGGTGCTGCCGGTGCCGCTGTAGCTCGTGGCGGTGGAGGTCAGCTCGAGGTCGGCCTTGAGGTCGCGGTAGGGTTTGATGCCGAGCCGCTGGAGTTCGCCGTGGTAGGCGCGGGTGGCTTCGTCGGCGGCGATCTGGCCGTCGGCGATCGCGCGGAGGAAGCGGACGAACGAGAGCTGGTCTTCGGAGTTGTTGATCTTGCGGCCGTAGAGGCCGGCGCGGGCGCCGTGCTTCTTCGCTTCTTCGAGGAGCTTGAAGGCGTCGTAGGTCGTGCCGCTGCCGCCGCCGAGGATGCCGGGGACGAGGTGGGGGTCGTAGGCGGCCAGCTCCTCCATCGCCCGGGGGCCGTGGTAGACGATCTTGAGGAAGACGGGGCGGCCGGCGGACGGGACGCCGGCCAGCGTGCGGACGATCAGGTCGTTGATGAACCGGCCGAGGTCGGCGGGGCACTTGTCGCCGCAGGCGTTGGGGTCGAAGACCTCGAGGAAGTGGCGGAACCCCTTGGCCTCGGCCTCGACGCGGAAGTCCTTGTAGGCGAGCAGGGTGGGGTAGTCGAACTCCAGGGAGTTGTTGGGGGTGATCGAGTAGAGGCCGAGGTCGGCGCCGAGCCGCGTCTCCTCGCGGGTCGGGTTGACGCGGCCGGACATCAGCTGCTCGATCGTCGCGGTGCGGAACGGGCGCGACGGCTCGGCGCCGTACGTGCCGCCGGCGGGGAGGTGGATGTCGGTCGTGTCGTTGGCGCGGACGGCGGGCGTGATCGCGGAGGTCTCGAAGAGGCGCTCCTTGATCGCGAGCAGGTCCATCGTGCTGGCGGACATCAGCATGATGTCCACGAGGCCCTGGCGGACGATCTCGCGCATCTGGTCGCGGTACTCGGCGAGGCTGCGCTGCCGGCCGGTGACGGCGTCCTTGCCGGTGGCGGCGAGGCCGGTCGCCATGTCGGCGTCCTTGGCGTCGGCGAGGATGAAGTCGCGCGCGCCGTGGGGGGCGGCGTGGATGTTGGCGAGCTTGGTGTCGAGGGACTTAAGCAACCCCGTTCCTCCGGTCAGGACAGTCCAAGTTCAGTGAGCAACGTCAGCAGGAAATGCACTCGTGCAGATGCAGGACTTTGGGTCAGTGGCAACCGCATCGTCCACTCGACAGCATCATGACCATCTTCCGATTCTTCCCAGAGGCGCCGTGCAAGCGCGGCCAACTCGTCCTTCTCCACATTCGACCCGCGCGCAATGAAGTCATCGATCTGATCCGGGAATTGGATATTCCCGTACTTTTCAGCGAGCGGCACGAGGTACGCCAAATGGGGCGGCAGTGTCGACCGATCGAGTAGTGGCAGTGGCTCGGTGCTCATCGTGTTATCCCGCCGCGGCCATGATCTGGTCGGTGATCGTCTGGACGAGTTGTTCGATGTCGCGCTCGTTGTACTGGTCGGGGGCGAGCGCGGCGATCGCCTGTTCGAGGCCGCCCTGAGCGGACGCGGTTTGGGGGGCGGGGGCGGTGCCGCCGTTGCGCTGCATGCGGCCCTTGGTGGCGACGGCGTCGCTGCCCATGCGGGTCAGGAAGTCGTTGTTGCAGGTGAAGCTGGCCGGGTCCTTCATCCGGGCGTCCTGCATGCCGAACTTGGCCTTGAGCTCGAGCAGCTCCTTCATCTCGGCGCCGTCGAGCGGCTTGATGCTTCCGACCTGCTTGGCCAGGATCAGGATGCGGGCGTAGGCGTCGACGATCTCGAGCTTGTAGTAGCACTGCTCGAGGTCGGTGTCGAAGCAGACGACGCCGTGGTTCTGGAGGACGATCGTGTTGGCGTCCTTCACGTAGGGGAGGATCGACTCGCCGAGGCGGGTGTCGCCGGGCGTGACGTACTTGGCGGTCTTGACCGCGCCGAGGAAGACCTCGGCCTCGGGGTGGATGCAGGTCGGCAGCTCGACGCCGGCGACGGCGAAGGCGGTCGCGTGGGGCGGGTGGCTGTGGATCACGCAGGTGACGTCGGGGCGGGCCTTGTAGATCGCCAAATGCATCAGGATCTCGCTGGTCCGCTTTCGCTTGCCGGAGATCTGCTTGCCCTCGCCGTCGACGACGCAGAGGTCGTCGGGCTTGAGGTTCCCCTTGCTGATGCCGGTCGGCGTGCAGAGGAAGCGGTCCGGGCCGAGGCGGTAGGAGTGGTTGCCCTCGTTGCCGGCGCAGAAGCCCTTGAGCCAGATGCGGCGGCCGACGTCGCACATCTGCTCCTTGAGCTTGAACTCGGGGACGCGGGGGGTGCCGTTGGATTTGCCGTTACCTGTGTATGCCATAAGTCACCAATTGTTCCATGTCAGCGGGGGTACGCCGGGGATGCTCTGCCACTCGAGCTCCGCTTGCGCCTGGCGCGCGCTCGGGACTTGAACCCGCACACTCCCCGGCGTGCCGCCGCCGATGTTGTTGATCCGTTGCGCCATCAGATTTCCACGCTCACTACGACTTGGTCGAGGATCGCCGAGTTGTAGGCGTCCAGCGGGACGCGTTTTTCTGGGTAGAAGGGCATGCAGGCTTCGCGGCTTTCGCTGACGGCGATCAGGTCGCCGTCGGTGGCGCCGAGGTGGTCGTAGACGATCAGGGTTTCAGTGGTTTTTCGCGGCTGGCCGGCCAGGGCGAAGCGGTCCTGGACGGCGACGAGGAGGAAGCGGCCGCCGACGAGGGTTTCGTAGGTCTGGGTGAGCGTGACGCGGCCGATGACCTTGCCGATGCGCATCAGTGCCGCCCCCCGTTGCAGCCGCAGCCGGCGGCGGTGGTGGGCGCGTCGGCTGCGAGTTCCTTGAGCTGGCGGGCGAGGTCGTCGGGGAGGTCGCGTTTCGCGCGGACGAAGCGGGAGAGCAGGTTGCGGATCTCGGAGAAGCTCTTGCGCGGGTACTCGAGGATCAGCACGTTGGCGGCGACAGAGGCGATGGCGGCTTCAAGCGATTCGAACGTGGTGCCGAGGATCGCGCGGAGGGCGGGGGCGCGGTTGGCCAGTACGCAAGCCGCGCCACCGCTGTTGAGCATCAGGACGCCGCCGGCGGCGCTGCCGTCTTTGACGGATGCGGCGAGCCACTTGATGACGGGGACGAGTTGCTTGGGGTCGGCCGGGAGGTCGATGGCGGCGAGGGAGGATTCCTTGGCGAGCGCGCCGACGGCGGCCTTGACGGCCCCGCAGGGGCCGTCGCACCACCAGAGGAACGAGCCTGCCTCCGCGGCTTGCGGCTTCGCCGCATTTCCTGAGCCCGTCGCCTTCACCGCCCCATTCCCCTGCGTCTTCACCAGTTCGTCGGGGCCGTAGCCGACCTGGATCTTTTTCGCGCGGGCCCAGTCGACGGCGAGCGGTGTCAGGCGCGCGCCGTAGGGGAGGACGACGTGGCCGTTCGTCTTGTGGAGGTCTTCGAGTTGTCGGGCCGTGTAGATCATCCGATGCTGCGCTTCAATCGTCGATCCGACTCTTCAGGTACAGGCACACCGCCAAGCCGCCGACCGCGATGACCGCGAGACCGATCCGGACGTACCAGCCGACGGTCGTCTCCGGCGGGCCACCGAGCCAGAGCCAACCCGAGACGAAGATCAGCAGGCCGAAGGCCATGGCCGCGTAGTCGAGGTTGCCGTGGTCGGGGCGGTCCATCTACTCGTCCACCACGCCGATCACGAACCACCGCACCGGGCTCTTGTCGTTGCCGATCATCTCGCGGGCGGCCTTGCCGTCGCTGTTGAGGACCACGGTCTGGCCGATGGCGCTGCCGAGCTTGTCGGCCGCCAGCACGGGGTCGGCTTCGGGCTGGCGGGCGACGTTGAGCATCTGCACGACAGCCAGGCGCCAGCCGTTCATCGACGGGTGCTTGATGGTCGCGGTGGCGTGGCCGATCACTCTTCCCAACTGCATCGTTCATCCAGACACGGGCGGGGCGCCCGTGATACGGGCAACTAGATCATTCGCATCGAGCCGGTGATCATGATCCGGCGGTAGCGGGTGAAGGTTAATGGCGTCGTGATGCCTTCGCCTGTCGGCGTTGCAATCGAGTAGCTCAGGTAGCCTTGGCCGCCGAGGCCCAGGCCGCTGGGGCTGGCGCCGTTGACGACGAACAGGGTCGTGTTCGCCCGGCGGCCGAACTTCGTGACCGTGTTCATGTTCCGCGAGTGGATGATCGCGGTGTGGCGGTAGCCGTGCTCGCTCTCGATCGCCATGTCGATCGCGTGCTCGACGTCCTTGGCGCGGACGAACGGGACGAACGGCATCATCTGCTCGTGCTGGACGAACAAATGGTCGAAGTTCGTCTCGCCGACCAAAAGCTGCGTGGCGGGCGGGACGCGGACGCCGGCGGCCTCGGACAGGACGCTGGCGTCGCGGCCGACGAGGTCCTTGTTGACGTGGTGCTTGCCGTCCTTCGGGTCGAGGACGAACGCGCGCTTCGTGAGCGCGTCGATCTGCTGGGCGTTCAGGACGTAGCCGCCGGCGTTCTCCATCTTCGCCATCAGCTTGTCGAAGATGCCCTCGACGGCGAAGACCTGCTTCTCGCCGATGCAGAGGAGGTTGTTGTCGTAGGTCGCGCCCTTGACGATCGAGGTGGCGGCGTTGTCGAGGCAGGCGGTTTCGTCGACGACGACCGGGGGGTTGCCGGGGCCGGCGACGATCGACCGCTTCTTGGCCGCCAAAGCGGCGCGGGCGACGGCGGGGCCGCCGGTGACGACGAGCAGGGGGATGCCGCGGTGGTTGAAGATCGCGTCGGCGGTCTCGAGCGTCGGCGGGACGATGATCGTGACCAGGTGCTCGATGCCGAACTTGGCGGCGATGGCCTTGTTGTACTCGCGGACGGCCTGGGCGGCGCAGTTCGCGCCGCTCGGGTGCGGGTTGGCGACGATCGCGTTGCCCGACGCGACCATGTTGATCACGTTGGCCGAGAGGGTCGGGACGCTGTGGGTGACCGGCGTGATGATGCCGATCACGCCGTAGGGGGCGTACTCCTCGAGGCAGACGCCGTTCGAGCCCGACAGCGCGTTGGTCTTCAGGAACTCGACGCCGGGGACGAGCTCGAGGATCTGCAGCTTCTCGATCTTGTGGTCGAGGCGGCCGATCTTGGTCTCCTCGAACTCCATCCTGCCCCATGGGACGGCGTTGTCCTTCGCCATCTGCTTGACGAGCTTGACGATCGCGTCGCGGTCGTCGAGCGAGAGCTTGACGAGCTTCTTCTGCGCGTCGGTCGCCGCGGCGACGGCCTGGTCGACGTCGGAGAAGACGCCGTACTGGCCGACGGGGATGGACACGCGGTGGCGGTCGCGGATGCCGTCGTTGGCGGGGGCGTCTTCACCGGCGCGGACGCCGCCGCGATCGGGTCCGTTGCCGCCGCCGCGGTTGCCCAGCCGCCGCATGACCTCGGCGACCACGTCCTGTACCAGCGCTTGGTTCATGAATTCCTCTGCGATTCGGCTTGGTAGAACGTCTTTCCACTGAACACGGCGGTGTCGACGATCCCGACGACGACGGCGTCGGCCGGCAGATTCTTGGTCTGCTCGGTCATCCGCGCGCTGCTCCCCTGGACGATCAGCACGAGCTGCCCCTCGCCGCACCCGACGGCGTCGAGCGCCACGATCGCGCGGCCGGTGTTGCCCAGGGCCGCGGGCGTCGTCGTCCCCTCCTCGTACTTGACGTTGAGCGGCTCGACGACGAGCAGCTTCTGCCCGTTGAGGACCTTGTCCTTCTGGGTGGCGACGACGTGGCCGGTGACTCTGGCGAGGAACATCCGAGCTCCAATGGGAAAAACGAAAAGACGTAAAACGTAAGAAGACGGGTGCCCTTACGTTTTCCGTTTTACGTTCTCACGCCTACCCCATCTTCGCCACGTCGCCGTGCGGGCGGGGGATGACGTGGACGCTGACGACCTCGCCGACGCGGCCGGCGGCTTCGGCGCCGGCGTCGACGGCGGCGCGGACGGCGGCGACGTCGCCCTTGAGCGTGATCGCGACCAGGCCGCTGCCGACCTTGTGCTGCTCGACGAACGTGACGTTGGCGGCCTTGAGGGCCGCGTCACACGCCTCGACCGCGGCCACGATGCCCTTGGTCTCGATCAGTCCGATTGCTTCGCCGTTGGCCATGGTTGCTCCAGAGAGAAGAGAGTTGCTGGTTGCGGGTTGCTAGTTGCTCGTTAAGACGCCGACGGTTTGTCGGGCGACGATCAGTTCTTCGTTTGTCGGGACGATCAAGATCTGCGCCGTGGACTCGACGCGGCTGATGCGTTCCTCTTTGCCGCGGACGTTGTTCTTTGCCGGGTCCAGCTGGATGCCCGCCCAAGCCATACCGCGGCAGATCGCTTCGCGGAGGGCGGCACCGTTCTCGCCGATGCCGCCGGTGAACGCGAGGACGTCGCAGCCGCCGAGCGTGACGAGGTATTGGCCGATAAAGCCGCGGACGGACTCGACGAACGCGTCGACCGCGAGCTTCGCGCGGGGGTTGCCGTCGGCGGCGGCCTTCTCGACGTCGCGCATGTCGGGGGAGACGCCGCTGAGCCCGAGCAGGCCGCCCTCCTTGCCGAGCTTTTTGAAGACGTCGTCGAGCGTCACGCCTTGTTTGAGCAGCTTTTGCAGGGCGAACGCGTCGAAGTCGCCAACGCGGTTGTTGTGGAACACGCCGGACTGCGCGGTCATGCCGAACGAGTTCGCGACCGATTTGCCGTCGAGGATCGCGGTGACCGAGCACGACCCGCCGAGGTGGCAGGAGATCACGCGGCGGGCGTCGGGGGCGATCTCCTTGACCCGCGTCGCGATGTAGCGGTGGCTGGCGCCGTGGAAGCCGTAGCGGCGGATGCCGAGCTTTTCGGTCCACTCGTGCGGGATCGCGTAGACCTGGCGGGCGAGCGGGATCGTCTGGTGGAAGGCCGTCTCGAACGCCGCGACCTGGGGCGTGCTCGGCATCTTCTGCCGGAACGCCCGCATGGCGGCGATGTAGGGCGGGTTGTGGGCCGGGGCGACGTCGGCGAACTGCTCCATCGTCGCGATCACCTCGTCGGTCACGCGGACCGCGCCGCTGATCGGCCCGCCGTGGACGGCCTTGAAGCCGATCGCGTCGGGCTTCTTCGGCAAGTCCTTCAGGATGACGTCGATCGCGTCGCCGTGCGTCGCGAAGTCCGAGCCGGGCTGGCCGATCCGCTCGTACCCGCCCTTGGCGAGCACGTCGCCGCCGGCGTCCATGTCCAGCAATTTGAACTTGAACGACGTGCTGCCGAGATTTGCGACGAGGACGAGCATGGGAGTGGCCAGGGTTCGGGGTTCAGGGTTCAGGAAGGAGACGAACCGGCCGCCAATTCCGTGATCCGATTCATCCTTCTGCCTTCATCCTTCATCCTTACAGGCTGGCCCCGCCGCCGCCCGCGCCGAAGCCGGCGAGGAGGTCGGGGTGGGGGCGGGCGATGACGTGGGAGGCGACGAGTTCGCCGACGCGGCCGGCGGCCTCGGAGCCGGCGTCGACTGCCGCCTTCACGCTGCCGACGTCGCCGCGCACCATCGTGGTGACGAACGCCCCGCCGATCTGGATCGTCTTGACGACCTCGACGTTGGCCGCCTTGAGCATCGCGTCGGTCGCCTCGACCGACCCGACCCAGCCCTTGGTCTCGACCAAGCCGACCGCCGTCCCCGTGATGCCGTTGCCGTTGTAATCCGCCATGGGAGTTGCTCCGTAGCACGGGCTGTTAGCCCGTGTCGTTGTTTCTCTGATTGCTCGGTTGACCGCTTACTTCCGCGCCGGGGCCGCCGCCGCGGGCGCGGCCGCCTTCTTGGTCTTGGGCATCATGCCGCCCAGCTCGTCGTGCGGGCGTGGGATCACGTGGACGCTGACGACCGTCCCCACCCGCCCGGCCGCCTCGGCGCCGGCGTCGACCGCCGCCTTGACCGCGGCGACGTCGCCCTTGACGAACGCCGTGACCATGCCGCTGCCGGCCTTGTCCCAGCCGATCATCTCGACGTTCGCGGCCTTCAGCATCGCGTCCGCCCCCTCCATCAACGCGACCAGGCCCTTGGTCTCCAACAGCCCCAACGCTTCGCTCGGCATCGGAATCTCCAGTTGCTAGTTGCCCGTTGCTAGTTGCGAGAGGTCAATCAGCGGATCGCTAGCAACCAGCAACTAGCAACCGGCAACTCTTGTCTTACTTGAACAGTTCCATGTGCGTCGCCGACTCCAGGTCGCACGCGTTGCCCTCGTCGGTGTCGATGTGCACCTCGAGGATCACCTTCGGGTGGTAACGGACCTTCAGGCGGTCGAACGTGACGCCGCACGGGCCGTCGATCTTCAGCTTCATGTAATCGCCGTCGCGGACGCCGTAGTAGTCCATGTCGGCGGTCGACATGTGCACGTGCCGCTCGGCCCGGATCACGCCCCGGGTCAGGTTGACCGCGCCCTTGGGCCCCAGGATCGTGATGCCCGGCGTCCCCTCGTGGTTGCCGCTGATCCGCAGGGGGAGGTCGATGCCGAGGTAGATGCCGTCGGTGTAGGAGAGCTCGATCTGCGTGTAGTCGCGCACCGGGCCGAGGATCCGCACGTTCGGGATGATCCGCTGCCGCGGGCCGACCAGGGTGACGAGTTGCTCGCTGGCGAACTCGCCCTGTTGGTAGAGGTCCTTCAGCTTGGTCAGCTTGGCGCCGGGGCCGAAGAGCGTCTCCAAGTCCTTGGGGGTCACGTGCATGTGGCGGGCGGAGACGTTGACGACGAGCGGATTCGGCGGGCCGCCCGGGCGGCGGGGCTCGGTGGCGTGTTGCTCGCGCGCCGGCGGGGGCGTCGCGCCGCCCCGCAGCTTCTGGAGGAGCACCTCGCGCACCAGCGATTCGACTTCCCGGCGATCCAAAGCCCGCGTTCCCTGAGCAACCATCCGCGTCTCCAATTTCCGCCAGCATTGTGCAGCATCTTCCAGAATCTGTCAAGTGACGGCAGAAAATGCGCGTTGCTGACCGATAATACCGGGCTCAACCAAGTTTTAGCCGCGATATTCGCAGGTAGACGTGCACGTCTCGTGCACGACGATCGATGCGAGCAGGGGGAGGTGAGGCTTGAGCTGGTCCCAGAGCCACTTCGCGATGTTCTCGCTGGTGGGGTTGGAGAGGCCTTCGATCTCGTTGAGGTAGTAGTGGTCGAGCCGGCGGACGATCGGGTCGGTGACGCGCTTGATGTCGCCGTAGTCGATCAGGTAGCCCTTTTCCGGCGCGACGGGGCCTTCGACGATGACGTCGAACTTGAACGAGTGGCCGTGCAGCCGCCGGCACTTGTGGCCGTCGGGGAACGTCGGGAGGTCGTGGGCGGCTTCGAAGCGGAACGACTTGGAGAGGCGGACGATCATGGTCAGCCGCATTCTACGCGCGGCGGCGCGATTGGGCACGCCGGCAGCGCGGGGGGCCTTCGGATCCCTTCGAATCACGGGCAGACGCGAGCCACCCGTGCTGTCATCCTGAGCCTGCGAAGGATATAGCCGCGACGGACAAGGCCTCGCCACTCGCGGCCGGATCCTGTCGGTCGCTAGGGCTCCCTCAGGATGACACTCGTCCCCGAGCGCGCAACGGTGAATTCACAAACGCTCAGTCAGCGTTTCCCCGACTTCGAATCCGGCGTCATCCTCGCGCAGTCGCCACGAGCAAGCGACTACGCTTGCCCATGCCACCCGGATCCGGCACGTCGGACAGAGTCCGCCGGAGCGTGGATCACGTCCCCCGCTTGTTGCCGTACAAGTGGACGTGCAGCCGGGGGCAGAAGCGGAAGCCTTCGCGCTTGCACACGTCGCCGATCCAGCCGGCGCGGCTGTTCAGCGTGTCGGCGTCGGTGCCCTCGGGCATCAGTTGCACGTCGGCGGGTGACCAGCCGTTGAGCTGGTCCAGCAGCGTGCGGATCTCGACCAGGTCCTGCTCCCCGCTGACGACGAACTTCAGTTGGAAGTCCGGCGCGGTGTCGATGAACCGCTGGATCACCGGGACGTTGAGCCGCTGCCGCTCGTGGGCCGCGGCGAACCGGCCGTCCTCGCGGTCGTGCGGGGTGGAGTTGCTCAGCTTCGGCGACAGGGACGCCAGGTCGAGCGGCACGTCGTCGAACACGGTCGCCGCCGTCTCGATCGTGATGTGATGCCCCGACGCCTTGAGCCCGGTGCACAGGTCGCGCAGGTCGGGCATGATCATCGGTTCGCCGCCGGTCAGCACGGCGTGGCGCGCGGGGTGGCGGCGGACCGCGTCGAGGATCTGCGGCACCGTGAGCGTTTCGCCCTCCGGGTGCCAGCTGGCGTAGGGCGTGTCGCACCAGGCGCAGCGGAGGTTGCACCCGCTGGCGCGGACGAACACCGAGGGGACGCCGGTGAGCTTCCCCTCGCCCTGGAGGGAGTAAAAGATCTCGGAAACCTTCATCCGCCGCTATTGTAGCCGGGCGACCCGGTCACTCCTTCGGCTTGGGCAGGGCTTCGGACTGCGGGAGGTCTTTGAGGTTGTTGAGGCCGAAGAGCTGGAGGAAGCGCTTGGTCGTGCCGTAGAGGATCGGGCGGCCGGGCTCTTCGGCGCGGCCGGCGATGTTGACGAGGTGCTTTTCCATCAGGGAGCGGATCGTCTCGCCGCACGCGACGCCGCGGATGGCTTCGACGTCGGCGCGGAGGATCGGCTGCTTGTAGGCGATGATCGCCAGGGTTTCGAGGGCGGCCTTGGACAGCTTGGCGTCGGACTCCTTCTGGTGGAGGCGCTTCAGGATGTCGCCGTACTCCGGCAGGGAGAGCATCTGGTAGCCGCCGGCGACCTGTTCGATGCGGAAGGTGCGGCCGGAGTCTTCGTACTGCTTGTTCAGGTCCTGGACGGCGCGCTTGACCGCCTTTTGGCTGGTGACAGAGAGCAGTTCGCCGAGGCGTTGGCCGGTCAGCGGGTGGTGGGTCGAGAAGAGCATCGCCTCGAGGGTCGCGAGGTCGATCGGCGGGGCCTCGTCGGCGTCCGCTTCCTCTTTATCTTCTCCGACCGCTTCGACTGCGGGCGCCTCAACCTGCCCGTCGGCGGTCTCGCCGACGGCTTCGGCGGGAGCGGCGTCCTGGGCGGTCTGGGCCGCCTCCGTGGGCTGGTTGGCGACCGCGGCGGCGGCGGCCTCCTCCTCGGCGGTCTGCACGGGGCCGTCAGCCGGCTCGGCTTCGGGGGCGGGCACCTCCGCGTCGACGCGGGTCTGTTTGCGCTTCTTGGGCATCGTCTCTTCGTCGGGCCAAACCAGTCGCATCGACATTCGGGTCACCTCGTCGGGTCGAAGACCGTCCGAAACGGTTATCGGCCACGACAAGGATCCGAATGCAATCCGAGCGAAGGGACGTTCTTACTGGATCGCGCGGGGGTTGCCAAGTTGCGCTACCGCCGGAACGAAGACAGGGTCACGGACGTGACCCTGTCGGTGACGGACGCGCGGGGTTCGGTCACTTCTCCGCGATGCAGTAGAGGGAGTTCTTGCCGCGGAGGAACAGCTCCTTGCCGGCGACGGCGGGGGAGGCGTCGATCGGCTCGCTAAGGGTGTTGGTGGCCAGCACTTCCAGCTTGCCGGTGTTCTTGATCACGACGGACGTGCCGTTGCGGCCGACCAGGTAGACGCGGTCGCCGGCGCCGACCGGGGAGGCGTACACGTTCTCGAGCTCGTCGATCCGCTGGGTTTCGAACAGCGGCTTGCCGGTCTTGACGTCGAAGCAGGAGAGGACGCCCTTGTTGTCGGAGAAGAAGTAGAGCTTGTCGCCGTAGAGCAGGGGGGAGGGGACGTAGGGCGTGCCCTTCTTGTGCGACCAGGCGATCGCGTCGGTGCCGGTCAGGTCGCCGGTGCGGCCCAACTTGATCGCCAGCAGGGAGTAGCCGCGGAAGCCGCTGATCGCGTAGACGAAGCCGTTGGCGGCGACCGGGGTGGGGATGACGTTGGCGGTCATGCCGCCGCACTCCCAGATCGGCTGGCCGGTCGCGAGGTCGTAGCTGCGGATCTTCTTCGTGGCGGAGACGATCACCTGGGCCTTGCCCTCGTGCTCGACGATCAGGGGGGTGGTCCAGGTGGTGTCCTCGTCGCGAGGCTGGCGCCACTTTTCCTGGCCGGTCGCCTTGTCGAAGGCGGCGATGAAGTCGGCGCCCTCGTGGTCCCAGTTGACGACGAGCGTGTCGCCGTGGAGCGCGGGAGAGCTGCCCTCGCCGAACGACATCTTCGTCTGCATCCGGCCGAGGTCCTTCTGCCAGACAAGGTTGCCTTCCATGTCGTAGCAGTGGAGGCCGCGCGAACCGAAGTAGGCGAAGACGTGCTTGCCGTCGGTGGCGGGGGAGTAGGAGGAGAAGCTGTGGTCCTTGTGGTGCCCCTCGTGGGGGACCTCTTCACGGGCGACCTTCTGCCAGACGGTCTTGCCGGTCTGGCGGTCGAGGCAGATCAGGGAGAACTGGTGGACTTCGGTGGGCGGCGCGGCGCGCATGCCACCCCCGCGGCGACGGCCACCGCCTTGGGCGGGGGCGTCCGCTGCCGGTGCGGGCGCGGGGGCTGCGGCGGGTTCGGCCTTCTTGCCGGTGGGGATGGCGGCGAGGACGTAGACGCGGTCGCCCCAGACGACGGGGGTCGAGCTGCCGAGGCCGGGGAGTTTAACCTTCCATTTCACGTTCTTGGTCTCGCTCCACTCGCTCGGCGGGTCACCGGCCGGGGCGACGCCGGTGAAGTCGGGGCCGCGCCACTGGCCCCAATTTGGAGCGGCGGCGGGGTCGGCGGCAAGGGCGGCGGCGCCGGCGAGCGTAAGCAGGGCGGCGGCGGCGAGGCGTTTCACGGAGCGGAGGCGAAGGGTCATCGGGATCTCCTGTGGCCAGAAAGCTAAGGGGTCAGTGGACCGCGGACAAGGGGTTAACGCCGGTGTGTTACGACTATTGTCCGGGGTGGGAGGGTCAGCGCGGTCAGGAGACCGACCGCGGCGCCGACGGCGTGGGCGAGGGGGACCGGCACCCAACCGCCGGCGGGGTCGGGGCGGCGGAGGACTGGGGAGCTACGAAGAGACCGCCCGCCGCGTGGCGATGGACCGGCGGACGGTCAAGGCGAAGGTGAGCGCGGCAGCGCCGGCGGCTGTTACTTATGGTAGTCCGCCGGCTTCATGCCCTTCCTGAACCCGTCGAAGCCGTAGGCGGAGGGCTTGTACTCGCCGACGATCGCGACGTCGGCCTTGTCCGGCACCTTCAGGTCGAGCAGGTGGTACGTCGCATTGACGACTAGCCGGCGGAGGGCCTCGTTGGTGAAGTCGGTGCCCGAGCCCATCGTCGTGGTGAACGCGCGGCCCTGCTTGCCACCAGGAATTTGGTAGCTCTTCGTCCAGGCAACCGGCATCATCGGGTCGTTCTTCTTGTTCCCCTCGACCGGCTGATCCTCCGGGCTCAGGCCGAAGTTCGGATCTTCCTCCGCCTTCTTCGCCGGGCCCTTGCGCTTCGTGACCTGGCCGAGGACCAGGGGTTTGGAATCGCCGGGCAGGGGGAGGCGGACGCCGTACACGTCGGTCGCGCCCCAGATCTCGCCGTCGTTGATGCCGTTGAGCAGGGGGTTGCCCTTCGCGTCCGGCGCGAAGATGCCGCGCGTCGCCTCGGTCTTATGACCACCGTGGTGGTTGATCCACTTCTCGCCGAGCACGAGGCGGCCGAAGCCGTCGGCCCACTCGGCCTCGTCCCCCTTATACCCGTTGTTGTACTTCGCGTACTGACCCTTGAGGCCGTTGAACGCGTGGGTCGAGGTTCGGAGGCCGATCACTGGTTTGCCGGCCTTCAGGTAATCGTCGATGTGCTTCATCTGCTCGTCGGGCAGGTTGCGGAAGCGGGTCAGGATGATCATCAGGTCGGCCGAGCCGAGGGCCTCGAGGCCGGGGACGTTCTGGGTGTGCTTGGGGTTGATCTCGCCGGTCTTCGGATCGACGGGGAACAGCACCGTGCACTTGAACCCGTGCCGCTCGGCCAGCATCTTGCCGAGCATCGGCAGGCACTCTTCGGAACGGTACTCCTCGTCGCCGGAGATCAGGACGACGCTCTTGCCCTTGCCGGGTCCGTCTTTGCCTTCGAACGTGACCCACTGCTGCGCGTTCGCGAGCGGTGAGAGCAGGAAGAGTGCGACGATCGTAAGCGCGGCGGCGAGGTGTTTCATCCGAGCGGTCTCCTGTGTTGGCAATCGTTATACCGTCGACGCCGCGGAAGGTTAATTTCCCGTCCCGCTGTGCATCCGCGGCCCCGGCGGCTGGCGCCGGATGATCCCGGCCTCCGCGTCCAGCATTTGCTCCCACCGCCCGGCCACTTCCTTCTCCGGCAGGATCTGCTCGGCCAACTGGATGAACGTGCGGTAGTGCCCGTGCTCGCTCGCCCACAGGCCGCCGTACAGTTTGGCGAGCTCCTTGTCCGAACATGCCTCGGCCAGCAGGGCGAAGCGCTCGCACGACCGCGCCTCGATCAGGCTGGAGATCATCAGCCGGTCCACGAGCTCCTCCGTCCCCTTGCCGCGGCGGACGAGCTTGTGCAGCTCACTGGCGTAGGGGTTGGCGTGCGACTTGGTCAGCCGGCCGCCGCGGCGCGCTAGGAGGCGGCAGACGACCGCGAGGTGCTCGACCTCGTCCCGCGACACGGCCGTCATTGCGGCGACCCAGTTCTCCGGCGGCGTGGGCTCGGGCCAACGGTTGAGCAGCTCGAGGGCGTTGGTGGCGGCCTTCTTCTCCAGGTGGGCGTGGTCGTTGAGCAGCTCGAGCGGCCGCTCGAGGACGGCGGCGGCCCAGGTGACGGGGGTCTGGTGCCTCAGCGGCAGATCGGCGTCGCGCATCGGCGGCCAAGATACCCGGTGGCGCGGCGGCGTCTATAATGTGCCGACCATGTGTGGCCGCTACACGCTGATCCGCCTCCACGACGTCCTCGAACGGTTCCCGTGGATCGAGCACGCGCCGCCGGACCTCGTCCCGCGGTACAACATCGCCCCGACCCAGCCGCTGCTCGTGATCGCCAACGACAACCCCGGCGAGTACGACTACCTCACGTGGGGCCTGGTGCCGTCGTGGGCGAAGGACCCGACGATCGGCAACCGCATGATCAACGCGCGGGTCGAGACGCTGACGGAGAAGCCGGCGTTCGCCAAACCGCTCCGCCGCCGCCGCTGCCTGGTGATCGCGGACGGCTTCTACGAGTGGCGCAAGGACGGCGGCGACGGGCGCAAATCCGTCAAGACGCCCGTGCGCGTCCGCATGAGGGACCTCAAGCCGTTCGCGTTCGCCGGCCTGTGGGAACACTGGCAGAGTCCGAACGGCTCCGAGGTGAAGTCGTGTGCGATCATCACGACCCCGCCGAACGAACTGATGAGCGGCATCCACGACCGCATGCCGGCGATCGTCCCGCCCGAACTCTACCTGGAGTGGATCGATCCGGCCGAGCGGGACGGGGCGGAGATGGCGTCGATCCTCGGCCCGTACCCGGCCGAGGCAATGGAGGCCTACCCCGTCTCGCGCACCGTGAACTCGCCGAGGAACGAGGTGCCGGCCTGCGTTGAGCCGGTCGAAAAGGAGACGCTCTTTTGACCGCCGGGATGACTCACGCCGAGGTCGCCGTCGTCGGGGCCGGGCCGCTCGGGATCGAACTGGCGGTCGCGCTGAAGAAGCGGGGGGTGTCGTACGTCCACCTCGAGGCGAAGCAAATCGGGTACACGATCTCGTGGTTTCCGCCGCAGACTCGGTTCTTTTCATCGCCAGAGCGGATCGCGATCGCCGGCGTGCCGCTCCAGACGCCGGACCAGATGAAGGCGACGCGCGAGGAGTACCTGGCATACCTGCGCGCGGTCGTGCTGCAGTTCGGGTTGCAGGTCAACGCGTACGAGCCGGTGTCCGACATCCGCCGCCCGCCCGGGGGAGGGTTCGCGGTGACGACGTCGCGCGGCGGGGCGACCCGCGCGTACCGCGTGAACAAGGTCGTCCTCGCCACCGGCGGCACCGCGACGCCGCGCCGCCTCGGCGTTCCGGGCGAAGACCTGCCGCACGTCCGGCCGCACTGGTCGGACCCGCACGACTTCTTCGGGCAGCGCGTGCTGATCGTCGGCGGGAAGAACTCGGCGATCGAGACGACGCTCCGGTTCTACCGCGCGGGGGCGAGGGTCAGCCTGAGCTATCGCCGAGCGGAGTTGCCGGAGAAGTCGATCAAGTACTGGCTGCTCCCCGAGATCAAGCACCTGATCAAGCTCGGCGAGATCACGGCGCACCTGGGGACGCGCGTCGCCCGGATCACGCCGTCGGAGGTGACCCTCGCGTCGACCGGAGGAGGTGGTGAGTGGACGGCGGACGCAGATTTCGTCATCCCGCAGATCGGGTACGTCGCCGACATGTCGCTCGCGAAACTGGCCGGCGTCGCACTGACCGGCGAGTGCCAGGTCCCGACCTACGACCCCGAGACGATGGAGACGAACATGCCGGGCGTCTACCTCTGCGGCACCGTGATCGGCGGGACGCAGGACAAGTACGAGGTATTCATCGAGAACGGCCACGTGCACGTGGAGCGGATCGTCGCTCACCTGAGCGGCCAGCGGCGGCACGTGGCGGACGTCGTCTACGCGCAGCCCGAGAGCTGAAGGCCGCCGCGCCGGAAATCCGAACCCCGAAATCGGGATCCGGGTGAACGAGAAAGCCCGAGTGACCAAAGGGGGTTTGGTCACTCGGGCCTGGTCATTCGTCAGGAGAACCCGTTTGCGGTCTCGTGCCTCCGGGCCTACCGGGGCTCGCCTTGCCGCCGGGCTTCGTCCTTCGCTGCCTCCTTCGCGCGGTCGGCGACGTCCCGGCCCTTCTGGGCGAGCGACGCCGGGTCGATCCCTTCACGGCGGGCCGATTCACCCGCGGCGTGCGCCACGTCCTGGACGACGTGGCGGACCTTGTCGGCCAGCGAGCCGGGATGCGCGCCTTGGCGGGAGGCCTCGTCGGTCGCGGCGGACGTCGCCGCCGCGGCGACCTGCTTCCCGCGCTCGAGCACGTCCTCGCCGGCGTCCATCGCCCGCTGCTTCACCTCGTCGGCCTGCTCGCCCATCAGGCGATCTTCGGTACGGGTGTTGGGCAGCAGCAGGCCGCTGAGCACGCCCAACGCCATCGCCGCCGCGCCCATCGCCAGCGGGTAGTCGTCGATCCCGCGCTCGAGGTAATGCCGGCCGGTCTGGTAGCCGCGCTGGAACTGCTCCGACGCGCCCGACGCGTACTCCCGCGCCGTGCGGCCCGCGTCGGAGGCGGCGCCGCGCGCCGACCCCGCCCAGTCGGATACAGCGCCGGCCGCGGACGACGCGGTGCCGCGGACTGAGTCGGCAGCGCCGCCGAGCGCCTGCTTCGCCTTGTCCAGCATGCCGGGGCCTTCGTCATGCTGCGATTGGCCGGCCGTCCCCGGCGGGTAGTCAGCCGCCGCGCCGGTGCTCGTGCCGCCGGCCGTGAACTGCCGGCCTCGCCGCGCTTCGTCGCCGTAGTCGGCGGCGTACGGCTCGCCGGTGCGGGCGTCGACGTACGACCCGCTGTACCCGGGCACGTCCCACTTCCGCGGGGTGTAGTCGTTGCGCGTGCGGCCGCCGCCGTCGCGGGAGTCGCCCTCGAACAGCAGCCACGTCAGCCCGCCACCGATCAGCGCGGCCGGGATCGGGTGCTGCTTGAGCTTGTCGACGACTTTCTGCCCGAGGTCCTTCGCGGTTTCGACGGCGCTCGAAGCGTTGCCGCCGCCGCCGCCGCCGCCGCCGCCCCCGCTGGTCGCGCCGCGCGACGGCGTGCGGAACCACTCGAGCACGTCGTCGAGCAGGTGGCGCGGGCGCAGGCGCTCCTGCAGCGCCTCGACGGTGTGGTCCATCTCCGCGCGGGTGCGGGCGATGTCCTGGCGGATCGCCTCCGCCGACGTCCCCTCCGGGTAGGGGGGCGGGGTCGACGGGTCGGCCGTCGCGTGAGGCGTCCCCGCGCCGCCGCCGGCGTACCGGTTCATCTGGTCGTCTGGTTGCTGAGCCATTGCTTATCCTCTGTGAGCGACTGAACGGTTTTCTCGGGGACGAGCGATTCACGTTTGAGCGTCGAGATCCCCTTCTGCACCATGCCGTAGCCGACGCCGGCCAGCAGCAGGCCGACGCCGAGGAACGACACCAGGCCGGCCCAAGTGTGCGACATGCCCAACGCGACCAAGCCGAAGTAGAGGGCGACGGTCAGCCCGAGCAGCAGGATCAGCCCCCCGAGCAGGATCACGACGCCGCCGATCGCAATCGACGCGGCGTTGCGCGCGGCCTTGGCGATCTTCTCCGACATCTCGGTCTTCGCCAGCGCCATCTCCTGGCGCATCAGCGTCGTCCCCTCGTCGCGCAGTTCTTTGAGCAGGCTCGCGAGCGAGCGGTCGCGGGCGTCGGGGCCGTCGTCGGGATTGGTGGTGCGGGCGGTGTGGGTGACGGGGTCGTACGCCACGCCGCGCCCCGCGCCGGCCTCAGCGGTGCCGGGCAGGTCGGCGCGCTCGAGGCGTTCACGTTCGTAGGGTGAGTTCGTTGACATGGTTAGTGCACCTCCGGTCGATCGGTGCTCGCAGTCGACGAGCCGAACCCCGTGCTGGGGGGGACCCCCAGGGAGCTGCGCGACGTCATGGAGTGGGGGGTCGGGCCCGTCGCCGGGACGACGACGACCGAGCCGACGTCGGACGTGCCGGCGCCCGTGCTGCCGCCGCCGCCCGTGGTGCCGGGCGTCGCGTGACCGACTTCGGGCAACCGGGCGACGGTGCCGGTGTTCTCCGCCCGTACCGGAGGCGCGATCGGGACGGGGGGACGAGTCTGGCCGGACGAGTACCCCTGGCCGGAGGAGTGGGCATGGCCGGAGGAGTGGGCATGGCCGGGCGCACCATATCCGTACCCGTGCTGCGTGCCGCCCGAAGACCGCGCGCCGAAGCGGTCGTGCTCCCGCCCGCGATCCGCGCTCGCCTTGAGAAACCGCGTCAGCGCCAGTCCGGCGACGAACATCCCGCCGAGGAACCACTCCGGCCGTCGGCGGCCAAAGTCCTGCGCGTCACGGACGAGCCCGCGGGCGTCGTGCTGGCGAAGGTAGTTGGCGCACCGGTCGATCTCGTCCGCCACCGCCTCGACGTACCCGGCAATGTTGTCGTCCCGCTCCTCGCGGAACTTGTCCGCGGCGCGGTGGGCGGCGGCGCTGAACGTCTGCAACTGCTCAGCCGCCTTTTGCTTCTGCTGATCGACGACCTCGGTCCCACGCGCCATGGCTTGGCTGGCGTACTCACCCGCCTTCCGCCGGGTCTGCTCGGCGACCTCGGCCGCGGTCTGCTTCGCTTGACCGGCGACCTCTCCCGCCCGCTCCTTAACGTCCCGTGCGGCCCCTCGCGCGGCGTCGGCGGCGGCCGACCCCACCTGCCTCATCTGTTCTTGTGCCCGTTGCGGGTCGTTGTCCGTCGCCGCCCCGTGGGGCGGGCCGGTGCGGGTGTCGGGTCGGGTGCCGACGCCTGTGGCGCCAGTCGCCCCGGTCGCCGGGTTACGCGTGTCCATGCAGCACTCCTTTCGCTGAGCTGGGTTGCGAACGACCCAGACACCGCCGGCCGCTCGGAGACGAACGCGCACGGCAGATCAACGTCGTCCTTGTGTGACGACGTCCGCAAAGGACATGCCCCCCATCCCGAGATCACCCGAGGGAATTCGGTAGCCCACCCCCATCGCCGCGAACTACCCGACCACACCGCAGTGTCCGCTTCAGCGAACTCGCGTCCCCTTCAACCGTGACCACGCCCCGCCCCTGCCCGCCCCCCCACTGGCTACTGCGCCACGAACTGCACCGGCACGGTCGCCTCCGCCACGCGGTTCGCCTGCTGGTCGACGATCGTCACCTTCAGCAGGTACCGCCCGATCGTGATGTTCGCCGGGAACTTCGTCTTCTTGACCACGAAGAAATCGTGCCGGCGGTTGCGCGCCAGGTCCGGGATGCTCTCGGTCTTGTCCTGCCACACGGGCAGGCCGCTTTCGGTGTACAGCACCACCTCCTGCGACAGCTTGGTCTCCCACTGCTTCTTCGCGTTCAGATGCGACGCGAAGTTCTCGACCTCGCAGTAGACGATGACCGGGTGCTCCTTCATCGCGGTGAACCGGGCCGGATCGATCGGCTCGTAAACGCCGAACCCGTCCACCTTCGTGCACAGCGCCAGCGTGGGGATCACCAGGTCGGCCTGCGCTCGGACGCGGTCGGCCAGGTCCAGCAGCGGGCGGACCTTGCGGCTCATCAGCATGTTCCCGTCGGCGCGCAGGCCGTTGCGCAGGTTCGTCAGCGCGTCCATGACGGCAGTCAGCAACTCGCGGTCCTCCGCCGCCAGTCGGGCCATCGCGTCGAGCTGCGGGGTCGGCTTGTCCTTAACGAACTGGAGCAACTGGTAATCGAGGTGGGCCCAGGCGTCTTTCGCGTGGTCGCGGAGGTTGTTGTTCAGCGACATCTCAAGGTCGCCGGCCGCCAGCGCGTTCGTCTTCAGAGGCGTCGCGGTGATCCGGTCGCCCGTCCCGGCGGCGCTGCCGCCGCCGCCCGCCCCGTCGGCGTCGACGCGGTTCACGTTCGCGCCGCTCGCGCCGCCGCGCCGAGGCTCGGCGTTCGCCAGCTCCACCCCCTGGTTGGACACGCTCGTCCCCTGGCCCTGAACCGGGTCCACGATCGGCACGATTTGCACCGGCGGCTCGGGCTTCTTCGCCGTCGCCGCGGGCAGCTCCGCGGGCCCGAGGCGCAGCGCGTCCGGGTCCAGGAACTCGACGTCCGACGGGTCGCCGCGCCGCACCCGCTTGTCCATCAGCGGCTGCATCTCGCGGGCCCAAGTCTGCATTTTGTACTTCAGCGCCTCGGGCGTTCCGGCCTGCGCGTCGGCGGTCTCGGGCGACGGCGGGGCGGGCTTGGTCGTCGCCTGGGGCTCGACCAGCGGCTGAGTCGGCTGGGCGTTCGCGTGCTGGACGTTCTGCGGTTGCTTCTGCTGGCAACCGGCGGCGCCGACGAGGGCGGCGGCGGCAAGACCGGCGGCGCGGGCGATGTGCCGTTTCATGCGGGAACTCTCCGTCCTTGGAGTGCGTGGCAAGCAGTCCGGCATCCTTGCCGGGCGCAGTCCGATAACTGCTCAGCTCAATATAGCCCGCGCGCGAAATGCCGCAACGTGGGGTGAGCCGTCGCACCCAAGCCGGACCCGACGCCTTGGCGATGCCGTTTTTGCACCACTTCTCGATTGACCCCGCGGCACGCCGTGGTCTAATACCCCCGACCCTTCTTGACGGCCCCGAATGCGACATCCCAGAGCCAATTCGGCACGTCCCGGCCGCCCGGCGTTCACGCTGGTCGAACTGCTGGTCGTGATCGGAATCATCGCCGTCCTGATCAGCATTCTGCTCCCAACGATCCGTGGTGCGCGCCGTCAGGCGTGGCTGGTCAACTGCGCGTCCAACCTCCGCAACCTCGTGCAGGCCTCCCACATGCACGCCCAGGAGCACGTCGGGTACATGCCGCTCGCCGGTGAGTTGAGCCCCAGCCCGGGCACGCCCTGGGGCAACGCCCCGCCCGGACTCAACGACGTACTGCGGAAGCGTTACAGCTACGCCCTCGCGCCCGACAGTTCGGTCTCGGTCGTCGTCGCCCCACTCCCCGGCGCCCTCGGGCCGTACCTCGGGGTCACCGACCTCCCGTGGGACAACTGGCGCGAGTTCGACGACAAGCTCAACGCGCCCGACGGCGTCTGGCGCCGGTTCACGTGCCCCGAGAGCAACGCCCACGAGAAGCCCAAGCTCAGGCCGGACGACCCGAACGACACCAACTGGGTCGACCAGGGGATGATGATCGCCCTGTTCGGCGCGTGGTGGGGCACCAACTCCGACTACGTCATGAACGAGGGCGTCTTCGGGTTCCACCACGACTCGCGGTATGAGAACAACCGGATGGCCGGGAAGCTCGCCCGCGTACGCCGCTCGAGCGAGGTCGCGCTGTTCACCGACGGCGTCCCGCGCAAGGCCCCGGCGACGCCCGGGCTCCCGATCGGCTGGATGACGTGGACGCCCTCCCTCGCCGGCACCGGCGCCGCCACGCTCGGCGACGCGTTCGACAACACCGGCCGCGCCAGCTCCCCCGACAGCTTCGACCGCATCCGCCACACGAAGCGGATCAACGTCGCCTTCGTCGACGGCCACGTCGAGACCGTCCCGATGTCGAGGGACGAACTCGACAAGGTTTACCTCGTCCCGCCGTGATCCCACCTGCCTCCCCGGCCCGCGCTACAGCACCTCTTGCGCCCGCGGGTAACTGCCCAGCACCGTCAACTGCAGGCAGTGCTCCTTCGCCTCTGCGATCGCCTTCTGCATCCCCGGCTCGTCGGCGTGCCCCTGCGCGTCGATGAAGAAGTAGTACTCCCAGTTGACCTTCTTGCTCGGCCGCTTCTCGATGTCGGTCAGGTTGATCCCGTTCTCCTTGAACACGTCCAGCACCTCGGCCAGCGCGCCCGGCTTGTGCGCGGTCGTGAACATGATCGCCGTCTTGTCCTCCCCGCTCCGCCGCGCCGGCTCGCGCCCGATCACGAGGAACCGCGTCTCGTTATCCGGGTTGTCCTCGATGTTCTCGAACACGGTCCGCAGCCCGTAGATCTCCCCCGCGAGCGTCGTCCCGATCGCCGCCACCCCGTCCTGCTGGCTCGCCAGTTCCGCCGCGTGCGAGGTCGACGCCGCCGGCTGGACGTCGCGCCCCTTCGCGACCGCGCCGAGCCACCGCCGGCACTGGCTGAACACCTCGGGCTTGCTGTAGATCGTCCGCACCTTCTCCCACGGCTCGCGCGCCAACAGGTTGTGGTGCACCGTGATCCGCACCTCCGCGCAGATCTTCGCCGACGAGCTGAGGAACGCGTCGAGCGTGTCGATCACCCCGCCGTGCAAGCTGTTCTCGACCGGCACGAGACCGTAGTCGATGTGCCCGCGCACGACCTCCTCGAAGACCGACGAGATGTCGGAAAGCGGCACGTGCTCCACGCTGCTCCCGAACTTCCGCACACTCGCCAGGTGGCTGAACGTTCCGAGCGGCCCGAGGAAGCCGATCTTCAGCGGCCGCTCGAGCGCGAAGCTCCCGCTCATCAACTCGCGGTAGACCGCCTCGAGACAGCTGTTTGGCAGCGGCCCGCGGTTCAACCGCCGTACCTTCTCGAGGACGACCTTCTCGCGTTCGGGCGCGTAGATCGGCGCGTTCGTCTGCAGTTTGACCCGCCCGACCTCGACGACAACCTTCGCCCGCTCGTTCAACAGGTCGACAATCCGCTCGTCCAGCGCGTCGATCTGTACCCGCAAGCTATCGAGGGCGGGGGACGGGTCGTGCGCTGAAGGCGGATTAGACATGCCGGGACTTGTATCGCTGCCGGCGAAGGGCGTCAAACCGGCCTAAGCCACGTCTCGATGTCCGAAATCCCTGAGCCTGTTAACCGGCCTCATCTATGACAGTCTACCCGCGCTAGCGGTTTGTCTAAATGCTTCGATTTCAACGAACCGTGGCATCGGCTTTGCCCCAGCTTTATCGGACTGTGCCCACCGTGGGTGCGGAGCATCGACCTGTTGCGAAGGAGATCCCGATGAACGACAAGAACAACCCCAATCACACCAGCAACCTGGACAGCACTAAGGGCCACGACGCCAACCCCGACCCGATCACGGGCGCGCCCGGATCCCACCCGGTCGGCACTGGTGTCGGCGCGGCCGGCGGTGGCGCGGCGGGCACCTGGGCGGGCGCGGCGGTCGGCGCCGCGGTCGGTGGTCCGATCGGCGCGGTCGTCGGCGGTGTCGCTGGCGCGGTGGCCGGGGCCTTCGGTGGCGGCGCGGCGGGCAAGGCCGTCGCCGAGAACATCGACCCGACCGTCGAGAGCCAGTACTGGCGCGACACCCACACGACCCGCCCCTACTACGACAAGAGCTACAACTACGACAACGACTACGCCCCCGCGTACCAGCAGGGGTACACGTCCCGCAGCCAGCACGTGGGCAAGTCGTTCGACGACGCCGAACCGCACCTCCGCAGTGACTGGGAGCGCACCAAGGGGAACAGCCGCCTCGGTTGGGACAAGGCCCGCGGCGCCGTCCGCGACGCGTGGGATCGCGTCAGCGACCGCGTCGAACGCGCCACCCCTGGCGACAGCGACCGCGACGGCAAGTAGTCACCGCCGCCGCAACTTGATGACGACCCCACCGCCCCGCGGCGTGTGTCACCGCCTCCGGGTAGTCCGTGGTCGCGAGATTCTGGTCAGCCCCCGCCCCCGAGTGCGGGGGCTGATCTCATTTCTGCCCGGGTAGCGTCACAACGCGATCTATCCGAGTCGCGGCCGAACGGGAACGGTTCCTCCCTCCCACGCGTCATATCCGTCGCCTTGGTCGGTACCCGCCCCTGTTTTCCCGCCTGCGCCGCTGGGCGATCCGCAAGTCCTCGCGGCGGTGTGGCCGATAAAACGGGCGAGGCACGACTGATGATGCAACAACTGCTCGCCCTGCTCCCCGACCGGATCGACCCCGTCGCCCTGCTGATCGCCGTCGTCGGCGCGTTCCTGGGCGGCGTCCTTTGGCTCGGGGGATCGCGCTTCAGCCGCACGCTGATGACGCTGATCTCCGTCAGCGCGGGGGCGCTGATCGGGCTGCAATTCCCGAGATGGTTTCCGGTCGGACTGGAAGGCTGGGCGACAGCGGTCCTCGGTGCGCTGCTCTTCGGGATCGCCGGGTACGCCCTCCACAAGGTGTGGGTTGGCCTCGGGCTAGGCCTGGTGCTGGCGGTCTGGGCGGCCCTGGCGACGTTCGCACTCTGCGGTGACCCGAAGGGGTTCGTCTGGCCGGTCGCGTCGGCGGGGGAGACTTACCAGGCGTACCTCGGCGAGGTGTGGAACGCGCTGACGCCCGACGCCCGCCGGTTGCTGCCCTTCGCCTGCTGCGCCGCGATGATGGCGGGGATCGTGGCCTCGGTCGTCTGGCCGAAGCTGGGGGTCGTGCTGCTGTACAGCACCGCGGGCGTCACCCTGTTCGTCGGGCTGGGCACGGCGGCGCTCAACTCCGCCAAGCGCGAGTGGCTGAGCGTGATCCCCAACCAGACGTCGTCGCAGATCATCGTCCTGCTGAGCGCCGTCGCGTTCGGCGCGATCCTGCAATGGCGGTGCGCCCCGACCACGGCGCCCGTCCGCCACGCCGGCCCCCGGCGCAACTGACCTCCGCCGCGCGAGCGGATTCGCTAATAATTTCCACCGCGCCCTGCCGATTTTGATGGCGTGGACTTCCTACTCGCATTCGGAAAGAAAGCTGCCGCCACCCAACCCTGGGCGCCCGGCGTCCCCGGCACCTGGCCCGCACAGACCGACCTGCTGACCGCCTGCCAGAACATGGGGCCCGGCGAGTCCTGCATCCTCGTGCTCCTGGGCATCATCTACCTGATGTTCGGGTACGCGATCTTCAAGCTGCTCGTTACGTTCAACGCGCTGGCGGCCGGCGCGTACCTCGGCGCGATCCTCGGCAAGACGGGCAACGCCGTCGCCGCCGGCGCGCTCATCGGCGCGATCATCGCCGCCGCGATCACGTTCCCGCTGATGAAGTACGCCGTCATGATCATGGGCGGGATCTTCGGCGCGGCGCTGGGCGCGAGCCTCTGGCGGCAAGGGGGGTTGCAGGCCGACCTCGCGTGGGCTGGCGCGCTGTCCGGCATGATCTTCTTCGGCATGCTGTCGATGATCGTGTTCCGCGGCAGCGTGATCCTCTACACCAGCCTGCAAGGGTCGGTGATGCTGGTCTTCGGCATCCTCGGGCTCTTATACAAGTACCAGTCGATGGCCCCCGACGTGACCGCGATGTTCAGCAAACGCGCGTTCATCCTGCCGACGGTCGTCCTGCTTCCGGCCCTGGTCGGGCTGCTCTACCAGCAGTCGATGTACCCGGCCCCGGCGGCGCCCGTGAAGAAATGACGGCCCGAAAAAGCCGCGACCCAACGGGAACGCGCCTGTGGACGGCCACGCCCGCGCCCCGCGAACCGAAACCTGCCCCTACGACCCCGTCTCACCCAACGTGGTCGGCGCAGCGCCGGAAAAGTTCACCTGGAAACTGAGCTGCTCGAGCTGCACCGACAGGTCCACCGCGTTCAGCGCCACGTGAGGCGGCACGCTGACCGAGGTCGGCGCGAAGTTCAGGATCCCGCGCACCCCCGCCGCCACCAGTTGATCCACCACCGTCTGCGCGCTGTCGGCCGGCACGGCGATCATCCCCAGCCGGATCTGGTTCTTCTGCACCGTCCCCTCCAGCTCGGTCATCGGCTGGATCGTGAACGCCCCGACCTTCTTGCCGGCGATCTGCGGGCCGGCGTCGAACACGTTGGTCAGGCGGAAACCCTTCGCGTTGAACCCCTTGTACGCCACCAGCGCGCGGCCGAGGTTGCCCGCGCCCACCAGCAGGACGTTCCACACCTTGTCCGTGCCCAGGATTTTCTTGACCTGCGCGATCAAGTCCTCGACCCGGTAGCCGATCCCCGGGTGGCCGAACTGCCCGAAGTACGCCAAGTCCTTGCGCACCTGCGCGTCCGTCAGGTGAAGGGCCTCGCCCAACTGTTTGGAGGAGATCGTCCGCCGGTCCTTCCGCTTGAAGGCTTCGAGCTGGCGCAGGTAAAGCGACAGCCGGCGGACGGCGGGGTTCGGGATCAGTTCCGGACGCGTCGGATCCATAGGACTCCGTTACAGTAGACGGTGGTCGATCGGGGCAGCGAGCCCCGCCGTTAGACTATAATCGACTTAGGGCACGCTCGCGCGCCGCGGGGAGATTTGCAGGACCGATTACGCGGGGTGGCGCGGTCGGCGGGGGCGCAGCGGGGTCGGGGTTTTCTTGACACGTTTCGAGCGGTTTGCTACGTTTTTCCGTGGGGCGCAAGACGATTGCGCTCAACCAATTGGCACGATCCGTGGGGGTTCGAGAGCTGGGAGCCGCACCTGTGATGAATCGCCGCCGCCACCGCACTGCCGCCGCTACCGCCGCCCTGGCGTTGTCGATCGGGACGTTTCCCTTGAGCGTGCGGGCACAGGCAGCGGGGGGTGCGGCGGGCGCTGCGGCGACTCCTCCCCCCGCGGCCGCTGCGCCGGCGGCGCCCGCCCCCGTCGCGTCGCCGCCCGCACCGGTCACGATCCCGCAGGAGGCATACGCGACCGTCAACGTCGCCGCGATCAACGCCTTCGTTACTCCCAACGTCGCCAACCTGCTGAACGACGGCGACCCCGCCGGCCAAACCAAGTCGCGCGACGCGCTCGCGCAGGCGGTCAACTTCCAGGGCCAGCCCGCCTCCCCGACGTTCCTGCTCGAGTACGCGCGGGCGATCAACAACGCGTTCCTGCCGAAGCTGGACGCGAAGGCCAAGGCGTCGATCCGCCAGCGGTTGAACATGGGCATCGTGACCGCGCGGGTCGCGACCGTCGCGCAGAACGCGGGCCTGCAGTTGACGACCGTCCGCCTGCTCGAGGACGCCGCCGAGCCGGTCGTGCTGTGGGGCCTGAAGGCGTCGACCCCGCAGGTGCCGCTGGTCGTCACGCCAAAGCTGCCCGGCAACCGGATGCCGCCCCTGGTCGCGGCAATCGTCCCCGCCGTCGTCCGGCACCCGTCCGGGCCGGTCGTCGAAGAAGCGTACGCCGCGCTGGGCGGCACGAACGATTTGCAGGTCATCGGCGAGCTCATGAAGCTCTGGGGCATGCGCCTCCAGCAGTACCAGGAGAAGGTGCCCGACGACCCCGCCGTCGACGGCAAGCCGGTCTTCTCGCTGACCCGCGCGGAGACGTGGAAGGCGCTGACGGCCGAGAAGGGGCTTCAGACGAAGGTGATGCAGAACATCTCCGACACCACCGCCGTCGCCGCGCAGTGGGCGGACCAGACCCAGCCCGGGGACAAGCGCGACCAGCTGGTCAAGCTCGTCCAACAATGCGCCCAGGGCGTGCAGGTGATCGGGATCAACACCAACGACACGAAGTTGAGAGACGCCGCCAACGACGCCGTGCGGCTGGACGTGAAGTCCCTTCAGAACGACCGGAAGGTGCTGCCGGCGGTGCAGCCCGCGCTGGTGGGGGAGATCAAGCGTGCGTACCCGGAGGTCAAGCCGCCGCCGACGATCGGCACCGCCGCTGCGGGCGGCAAGGTCGCCGCGCCGTAGCGGCCGCGACCCGCCGGGGGGATGGCCTACGCGACACCCTGTGACCGACCGGCCCGACGGACCGAGCCCATGCTGAGACTGCTGACCATCCCGCTGGCGCTGCTGTTGATGTTGCTGGCGGCGATGAAGCTGTCGGGCGGGGGCGGGGTCGTCAAGCGCGCCGATTTCAGCTTCATCAACCGCGGCGACATCTACACGCTCGACCTCAACCAGATGTCCTACATGCAGGACTTCCGGTTGACCTACGGCATCCGCGAGGGGCTCTACGGTCCCGACCCGGTCACGCTCCGCCCGGTCGCCGCCGGCGCCGAGCGGCACGACCTCAGCGACGACAAGAAGGTCTGGACGTTCCACCTCCGCAGGGCCGCGAAGTGGAGCAACGGCGACCCCGTCACCGCGCGCGACTACGTGTTCTCCTGGCGGCGGATGCTCGAGGAGCCAGGCGAGTACACGTACCTGTTCTTCTACGTCCAAGGCGCCAAACGCTACCACGACGACCTGCTGGCCTACTACACGTACGACGACCGGGCGGCCGAGTACGCCAAGGACCCGGCCAAGCACGTCAAGGGGCTCGACGCCTACGCCGACGCCGTCGCCGAGTGGGAGAAGGCCAACCCCAAACCGCCCGCCGGCGCCGACGGCGCCGCCTGGGATCGCGCGCGCAAGGCGCTCGACGCGGACCTGATCGCCAGGCACAAGCCGCAGCCGGTCGCTAGGCCGGAGTTCGCCGACGTCGGCGTGCGGGCGGTCGACGACCACACGTTCCGCGTGACGCTGATCAACCCCGTGCCGTACGTGCCGGAGCTCGTCGCGTTCCCGCCGTTCTACCCGCGGAACGAGCGGTCGATGGAGCCGTTCAAGGAGGTCCAGAACCCGAAGACCGGACAGTACACCTACCGCAACGAGTACACGCGCCCGCCCCACGTCGTCACCAACGGCCCGTTCAACCTGACCCGCTGGGACTTCAAGCGGCGGCTGATCCTCGAGCGCAGCGAAACCTACTGGGACCGCGCGAACGTCAAGAGCCAGTCGCTCGAGATGGTCGTGACCGACAACCCGCTCAGCCAGTTCACGCTGTACGAGTCGGGGCAGGTCGACTGGCAGTCGGACGTCGAGGGAGACCTCGCGGCCGAGCTGCGGGCGCAAGGGCGGGCCGACCTGAGGTCGTCGCCGGCGTTCGGCACCGCGTTCCTGACGTTCATCTGCACGCCGGACCTGCCGGACAGCGTCGCGCGGGCCACCGGGGTCAAGAAGAACCCGCTGGCGGACGTCCGCGTGCGGCAGGCGCTGGCGATGGCGATCGACAAGCAGTTCATCGTCGAGGGCGTCACCCGGATGGGCGAGCTGCCGGCCCGGACGTACGTCCCGCCGGACGGCACCCTCGCCGGGTACACGTGGCCCCCCGGCCCGTACGACCGCGGCCGCACCGAGCCGTACACCGACGCGCAGGTCCGCGAGCGGCTCCTGTCCCAGGAGAACGTCAGCGGGCCGGGGCCCGGGCTCCCATACGACGTGCGGCGCGCGAAGCAGCTCCTGGCCGAGGCCGGTTACCCCGACGGCAAAGGGTTCCCTGCGCTGCCGATCATTTATGGAACGAATAGTCCGGCGCGGCAGAAGATTGTGCAGGTTTTGAAGAACCAGTGGAAGGAACGGTTGAATGTTGACGTAAACATACAGGGGTTGGAGGGGAAGAACTTCCGGGACAAGGTTAGCAACAAGGATTACGCGATCGCGCCGGTCGCGTGGTACGGCGACTACCCGGACGCGTCGACGTTCACGGACAAGTACCTGTCGAGCAGCAAGCAGAACGACGCGGCGTGGTACAACAAGACCTACGACGATTTGTGCGCGCGGGCGACGAAGGAACCGGACGCCGAGAAGCGGCTCGCGCTGCTCCGCCAGGCGGAGCACATGTTGAACACGGAAGTTCCGATCGTGCCGATTTACCACTACGTCAACGTCAGCCTGAGCCGGGACAACGTGCGGGGGGTGAATCCCAACCCGCGGAACGTGACCGTGTTCAAGAGCGTGTCGGTGGAGCGATGACCCCGCGCCCGCCGACCGCGATCGCCGCCGCCGCGACGCCCGCGCACGTCGCGGGCGGGAAGGAAGAGCCGTCCGCATGCTGAAGCTGACCCTGTTCCGGGTGCTGCAGTTCCCGTTGATCCTGGCGATCATTTACGTCATCACGTTTTTGCTGTGCTGGGTCGCGCCGGGCGACCCGTTCACGAACGAGCGGAACGTCGACAAGACGGTGCTCGAGTCGATGAAGCAGAAGTTCCACGCGCAGAGCGCGTGGCAGTTCCTCAGCTACTACCCGTACCGGGTGGTGACCGAGGGGGACTTCGGGCCGTCGATGTCGCACAAGGGGTGGTCGGTGACGGAGATCGTCGCGTCGGCGCTGCCGGTGTCGGTCACGCTCGGGCTGTTCGCGATGATGATCGCGGTGCCCATCGGGGTGGCGGTCGGGACGCTGGCGGCGGTGAACCGCGGGGGGGTGCTGGACTGGGCGAGCCTGCTGATCGCGCTGATCGGGATCAGCGTGCCGGGGTTCGTCGTCGCGGGGGTGCTGCTGATGTTCGCGGCGTCGACGCGGTGGTTCCCGGTCGGCGGGTGGGGGTCGTTCAGCGATTTGCTGCTGCCGGGGCTGGCGCTGTCGCTGGCGCCGATGGCGTACATCGTGCGGCTGACGCGCGTCTCGATGCTCGACACGCTCGGCGCCGATTACGTGCGGACCGCGCGGGCGAAGGGGCTGACCCGGCGGGTGGTGATCTGGAAGCACGCGTTGCGGAACGCGTTTTTGCCGACGCTGAGCTACCTCGGCCCGGCGACGGCGCTGACGATGACCGGGTCGTTCGTGGTCGAGAAGGTGTTCAAGGTGCCGGGGCTCGGGCAGCACTTCGTGGACTCGGTGCTGAGCCGGGACCGGACGCTGATCCTCGGGGTGGTGATGGTCGAGTCGGCACTGCTGCTCGCGTTCAACCTGCTGGTCGACATCGCGTACGGGTGGCTGGACCCCCGGATCGATCTGGCGGCGAAAGGGGGGGCGTAACGTGTCGACGGCCACCCTGCCCGCCACGCCGGCGCCCGCGGCCGCGCCGAACCTGGTTGCCGAGCCCCCGCCCGCGTCGGTCTGGCGCGAGCTGATGAAGAGCCGCCGGGTGACGGTCGGCGGCGGGATCCTGCTGGCGATCCTCCTCCTGTGCCTCCTGACGCTGCCGTTCACGACGAAGTCGGGGTCGGCGCTGTACTACGACCGGCAGGACGCGGCGAGCCGCCACGACGCCCCCAAGGTGTCGCCGGTCGGGTGGTTCGGGCACGACCTGCTCGGGCGGTCGATCCTCGCGCGGTGCCTGATGGGCGGGACGATCTCGCTGGCGGTCGGGGCGGCGGCGGCGACGATCTCGGTCGTGCTGGGCGTGACGGTCGGCCTGTTCGCGGGGTACCGGGGCGGCTGGGTCGACGCGGTGCTGATGCGGTCCGTCGACATCCTGTACGGGCTGCCGTACATCCTGCTGGTCATCCTGTTCAAGATCGCGTTCGAGGAGCCGCTCGGGCGGGTCCTGCGCTCGGCGCAGGCTGCCAACCTGGTCGTGTTGTTCTCCGCGATCGGGTTGGTGAGCTGGTTGACGATGGCCCGCGTGGTGCGCGGCCAGGTGCTGTCCCTCCGCGGGCAGCCGTTCATCGAGGCGTGCCGGGCGATGGGGCTGAAGGAGCGGCGGATCTTCCTCCGCCACATCCTCCCCAACCTGATCGGCCCGATCACGGTGTATGCGACCCTGACGGTGCCGTCGGCCATCCTGCAGGAGTCGTTCCTGAGCTTCCTCGGCGTCGGCGTCAACGCCCCGCTCCCCACCTGGGGCAGCCTGGCCAGCGAGGCCGTTCAGCAAATGAGCCCCGTCCACCTGAGGTGGTGGCTGCTGGTGTTCCCGTGCGCGCTGTTGGCGGTCACGTTACTGAGCCTGAACTTTCTCGGGGACGGGCTGCGCGACGTATTCGACCCGAAGAAAGAAGCGGCTAAGATTTGACGCCCGTGCCCGGGGCCGCCGAGGCGGCGGTGTCGGCGCGGTGCGGGGGATCGGAAAGGCAGTGATGGAAAACCGGTTCGGCGTCAAAGACTTCTTCGTGTTCGTGCTGCTGGTCGCGGTCATCGCGCTGCTCGTGCTGGCGATGGTGCAGTTCGACCGGCAGTTCAAGGAAGTGCAGGCGATCAAGAAGCAGAACAACGACCTGACGCGGGACCTGGTCGCGATCCAGCGGCAGCTCGCGCGGGGGGTGGTGGCGACGGGGGCGGGCGGGGGGGCGGCGGGGGTGGCACCGGAGTCGATGCCGCTGTTCGCGCCGCTGGTCAAGGCGGAGCGGATGCCGGGGTTCGAGCGGGGGGACTGGCTGGTCGACAACTTCGGGACGAAGATCGGGCGGCTGACGCCGTACATTGCGACGGACCTGTACCAGCAGTGGGTCGAGTCGCGGGTGATGGAAGGGCTGGCGACGCGGGACCCGGACACGCTGAAGTTCATCCCGCAGCTCGCGGAGGGGTGGGAGATCAGCAAGGACGGGCTGACGTTCACGTTCAAGCTGCGGCAGGGGGTGACGTTCTCGGACGGGAGCCCGTTCAGCTCGGACGACGTCGTGTTCACGTTCGACTGGCTGCGGAACACGGAGGTGAACGCGCCGCGCGTGCGCGCGTACTTCGACAAGCTGAAGGAGGTCCGGGCGAACGGGCCGAACGAGGTCGTGATCTCGTTCACCGAGCCGTACTTCATGAGCTTCGAGACGGTCGCGTCGGACGTGCGGATCCTGTCGAAGCAGTTCTACTCGCGCTTCACGCCGCAGCAGTACAACGAGCGGACCGGGCTGCTGATCGGGACCGGGCCGTACAAGCTGACCGACGCGGAGAACTGGTCGCCGGGCAAGCCGGTGGAGCTGGTTCGGAACGAGCGGTACTGGGGCGTGCCGCCGACGTTCGACCGGCTGATCTTCCGGGAGGTGGAGGACGAGTCGGCGGAGATGGTGATGTTCGGGAACGGGGAACTGGACATCTTCGCGTGCCAGCCGGAGCAGTACGAGAAGCTGCTGAAGGACGAGCGGGTCGTCAAGATGAGCCAGCACCTGAAGTACCCGTCGCCGCTGAACGGGTACAGCTACATCGGGTGGAACCAGCAGCGGCGGCAGGCGGACGGGAAGCTGGCGCCGACGCCGTTCGCGGACGTGCGGGTGCGGACGGCGATGTCGCTGATGACGGACCGGGAGCGGATCGCGAAGGAGGTCTTCCTGGGATACGGGTCGGTGGCGTCGGGGCCGTTCGACCCGAACGGCCCGCAGGCGGCGCCGGACGTCAAGCCGCTGCCGTTCGACGAGCAGAAGGCGAAGCAGTTGCTGGCGGAGGCGGGGTACACGGACCGGAACGGGGACGGGACGATCGACGGCCCGGACGGGCAGCCGTTCCGGTTCAAGCTGAGCTACCCGAGCGCGAGCGCGACGTACCAACGGGTGGTGCTGTTTTTGAAGGACAGCTTCGCGCGGGCGGGGGTCACGATGGAGCCGGACCCGGTCGACTGGCCGGTGCTGCTGGACCGGATCAAGCGGGGGCAGTACGACGCGTGCTCGCTGGCGTGGGGCGGGACGGTCGAGTCGGACCCGTACCAGATCTTCCACTCGTCGCAGATCAGCGACCAGGGGGACAACCGCACGCACTACGTGAACAAGAAGCTCGACGAGGTGATCGAGCGGGCGCGGAAGACGGTGAACGACGACGAGCGGGCGAAGTTGTGGCACGAGGTGCACCGGATCCTGCACGCGGACCAGCCGTACACGTTCCTGTTCAACCGGCCGTCGCTGGTGTTCATCAACGGGCGGATCGCGAACGTCGGGACGTCGAAGCTGGGGCTGAACTACGTCCGGCTGAACACGACGACGGTGCCGTGGTTCGTGCCGAAGGCGCAGCAGAGGTACACGCAGTGATCGTCGCCGCCGCCGCCGCGCCGGCCGCTCCTCGATTGATCGGTTGAGAACCGCCCCGTCCGCGATTTGACCCGACATGTTCAGTTACCTGATCCGACGAGTGCTGCTGCTGATCCCGACGCTGATCGGCGCGACGGCGCTGATCTTCTTCGTGATGGAGCTGTCGCCGGTCAGCATCACGGACGTGCTGCTGTCGCGCGAGGGGACGATGCGACCGGGCGAGCGGGCGATGCGGGAGGAGTACCTGCGGAAGCGGTACGGGCTCGACCGGCCGCCGATCGTCCGGTACTTCAAGTGGCTGAACGCGGTGTCGCCGGTAGGGTTCAAGGAGGCGGGGGCGGGGTTCCCGGCGTCGCTGGGGTTCGGGTTCAAGAGCCCGGACCTCGGGAACAGCTTCGTGAAGGGGCGGCCGGTCGGGCCGATCATCGCGGACGCGCTGCCGGTGACGCTGCTGCTGCAGTCGATCTCGATCCCGCTGGCGTACGGGGTCGCGGTGACGAGCGGCGTGTGGTCGGCGAAGAACCGGGGGAAGCTGCAGGACACGGCGACCGGGTCGGTGCTGCTGGCGCTGTGGTCGCTGCCGGTGATCTGGGTCAGCGTGATGCTGATCGGGTTCCTCGCGAACGTCGCGTACTTCAAGTGGTTCCCGGCGGGCGAACTGCACTCGCCGCGGTCGGGGGGGTGGAGCTTCTTCCCGTCGGACGGCAACCCGGGGTGGCTGTTCGACACGGCGTGGCACCTGGTGCTGCCGCTGGCGTGCCTGACGTACGGCGGGTTCGCGTACCTGTCGAAGCTGACGCGCACGGCGCTGCTGGACACGCTGGGGGCGGACTTCGTGCGGACGGCTCGGGCGAAGGGGCTGCCGGAGGGCGTGGTGCTGTACCGGCACGCGTTGAGGAACAGCCTGCTGCCGCTGATCACCGTGTTCGCGCACCTGCTGCCGGCGCTGATCACGGGGTCGGTCGTGGTGGAGAAGGTGTTCTCGGTGCCGGGGACGGGGCGGATGCTGGTCGACTCGCTGCTGGCGAACGACTACGAACTGTTCTTGTCGGTGTCGACGATCACGCTGGTGCTGCAACTCGGAGGATACCTGCTGGCGGACATCGCGTACGTCCTGGCGGACCCGCGGGTGAGCTATGAGTGAGCGCCGGACACCGCAGACGACGGACGCGACGGCCGCGGGGACGGCGACCGAGCCGACGCACGGGACGGTGCTGGCCGGGCAGGCGATGGCGTACCGGTCGCGCGCCGAAGACACCGCGCCGCTGGCCGACGCGCCGGCCGCCGACGGGGGCGCGGGCGCCCAGACGGCGGGGCCGCGGACGTTTTTGCAGCAGGTCGTGCGGGACACGCTGTCGAACACGCGGGCGCGGCTGGGAACGGTCTGGATCGGCGTGCTGATGTTCTTCGCGTGCTTCGCGCCGTTTTTGGCGAACAGCCACCCGGTCGCGATGAAGGCGGGGGGGGTGTGGTCGTCGCCGATGTACCGGCATTTGGGGGCGGCGGACGTGGTGCTGCCGGCGGTGTTCGTGACGGCGGCGGTGCTGCTGGTGCGGCGGCGGTTGTCAGCGGGTCGCGGGCTCGCGCTGGTGTTGTGGGTGGCGGCGGTCGTGTTCCTGTTCGCGGGCACGCCGGGATTCTTCGACTATTTCCGGGCCCGGGCGGGCGGCGGCGGCGGGGCGCTGGCCGGTGCGGCGAAGGCGTGGGCGGGGGCGTGGTTCCTTGGGACCGTCACGGCGGGCGTTTTCCTCGGCGTGCTGGCGTACGCGGCGCTCGCGCCGCTCTTCCTGATCCCGCGCCGCGCGGCGGTCGTGACGGGGGCGGCGCTGGCGCCGCTGCTGTTGCTGCTCGTGCTGGCGCCGATCCGGCCGCCGGAGAACGTTACTTACGAGCGATACCGGGAGATGCAGGCGGCGGGGCAGACCCAGGCGGTGGTGCGGACGGTGATCCCGTACAGCCCGACCGACCGGCTGCGCGACCAGCCGGAGTCGCGGCTCACGCCGCCGGACCGCCGGCACTGGGCCGGGACGGACGACTTCGGCGCGGACCTGCTCAGCCGGATGATCCACGGGGCGCGGATCGCGCTGTCGATCGGGTTCATCGCGACCGGGATCGCGCTGGTTATCGGCGTGCTGGTCGGTGGGCTGATGGGGTACTTCGCCGGCGCGATCGACTTGATCGGGATGCGGCTGATCGAGATCCTCGAGGCGATCCCGACGCTGGTGCTGCTGATCGTGATCACCGCGTCGTACGGCCGGAATTTGTACCTGATGATGGCGGTGATCGGGCTGCTGCGGTGGACGGGGGACGCGCGGTTCATCCGTGCGGAGTTCCTGCGGCTGCGGAAGCAGGACTTCGTGCAGGCGGCGGTGGCGTCAGGGCTGCCGCGGACGTCGATCTTGTTCCGGCACATGCTGCCGAACGGGATCTCGCCGGTGCTGGTCAGCGCGAGCTTCGGGGTGGCGTCGGCGATCTTGCTCGAGTCGACGCTGAGCTTTTTGGGGCTGGGGCTGGTGGACGAGCCGAGCTGGGGGGCGATGCTGAACCAGGCGACGCGCGGCGGGGCGGGGTTCAACTGGTGGATCGCGACGTTCCCCGGGCTGCTGATCTTCCTGACCGTGTTCTCGTACAACCTCGTCGGCGAGGCGATCCGCGACGCGTTGGACCCGAAACTGCTGAAGAGAGAATCGTGATGGCTAATCCGACGACGAACGCGGCGACGGCGAAGACGGCGGCGGCGGCGAACCCCGCGGCGGGGCAACCGCTGCTCGAGCTGCGCGACCTGAACGTCGCGTTCGACACGTCGCGCGGGCAGGTCAGGCCGGTGCGGGACGTGTCGTACTCGATTTACCCGGGGCAGACGCTGGCGGTCGTCGGGGAGTCGGGGTGCGGGAAGTCCGTGACGGCGCTGTCGATCTTGCGGCTGATCCCGTCGCCGCCGGGGAAGGTGCTGGGCGGGCAGGTGCTGCTGGAGGGGCGGGACCTGCTGACGCTGTCGGAGCGGGAGATGCGGTCGGTGCGCGGGCGCGACATCGCGATGATCTTCCAGGAGCCGATGACCAGTTTGAACCCGGTGTACACGATCGGCGACCAGATCGCCGAGGCGGTGATGCTGCACCAGCGGGTGCGCAGCCGGGAGGCGTACGCGATCGCCGAGCAGTCGATGCGGGACGTCGGGATCAGCGACCCGGGGCGGCGGCTGCACGAGTACCCGCACCAGATGTCGGGCGGGATGCGGCAGCGGGTGATGATCGCGATGGCGCTGTCGTGCAAGCCGAAGCTGCTGATCGCCGACGAGCCGACGACCGCACTCGACGTGACGATCCAGGCCCAGATCCTCGAGCTGCTGCGGAAGCTGCAGCGCGAGACCGGGATGAGCATGCTGCTGATCACGCACGACTTGGGCGTGGTGGCGGAGAACGCGGACGTGGTGGCGGTGATGTACGCGAGCCGCGTCGTCGAGTACGCGACGGTCGAGCAGATCTTCGACCGGCCGACGCACCCGTACACGCAGGGGCTGCTGCGGAGCGTGCCGAAGCTCGGGGCGCACAGCGAGCGGCTGGTGTCGATCCCCGGGGCGGTGCCGAACCCGGCGCGGTTCCCGACCGGGTGCAAGTTTCACACGCGGTGCCCGCGGACGCGGGAGGCGGCGGCGCAGGCGACGCCGGGCGACGTGGTGGAGGTCGCCACCGCCGAGGAGCGGTTCCGCGTGCTCCGCGTCTGTCAGCAGGACGAGCCGGCGCTGCGCGAGGTCGCGCCGGGGCACTGGGCGGCGTGCCATTTGGCGGACGACTTCCCGGCCGCCCCGGTCACGCGGCCGACGCTCGCCCACCGCCGGGAGGTGACGGCGCAGGCGGTCGGGAGCGTGACCACGTGACGCGGGTCAACCGCCCACTTAGCCCGGTGTGACCACACGCCGGGGAAACTGGCGAACGACTAGGACTAACCGCCCGCCGAACGCATGGCCCGAACGAACCGCATCGAACCATTGGAGTCCCTCCTTTGACCCCCACCGCCGACACCGTCCCGTACCGCCGCCCCGCCGACGCGAGCTTGACCGAGCCGCCGCGGCCCGGCCAGCCGCTGCTCGAGGTGCGCGATCTGCGCACGTGGTTCCCGATCAAGCGGGGCGTGTTCCAGCGGACGGTCGGGCACGTCAAGGCGGTGGACGGCGTCAGCTTCGACGTCGGCGCGGGCCGGACGCTCGGCCTCGTCGGCGAGTCGGGGTGCGGGAAGACGACCGTCGGGCGGACGATTTTGCGCCTGATCCCGCCGTCCGGCGGCACGGTGCGGTACAAGGGGGACGACTTCTTCGCCCACCGCGGCGAGGCGCTGCGGCGGCTCCGCCGGCAGATGCAGATCATCTTCCAGGACCCGGTCAGCAGTCTGAACCCGCGGATGACGGTCGCGAACATCATCGGCGAGCCGCTGACCGTGCACGGGATCGCCAAGGGCCGCGAGCGGGACGACATGGTCGCGGGGCTGCTGCAGCGGGTCGGCCTCGACCCGTCGTTCGGCCGGCGGTACCCGCACGAGTTCTCCGGCGGGCAGCGGCAGCGGATCGGGATCGCGCGGGCGCTGTCGCTCAGCCCGGACTTCATCGTCTGCGACGAGCCGGTCAGCGCGCTGGACGTGTCGATCCAGTCGCAGATCCTGAATTTGCTCGACGATTTGCAGCGCGAGCGGAACATCGCCTACCTGTTCATCGCGCACAACCTCGCCGTCGTCGAGCACTTCAGCGACGACGTCGCGGTCATGTACCTCGGGCGGATCGTCGAGAAGGCGGGGCGGGACGAGCTGTACGCGAACCCGAAGCATCCGTACACGATGGCCCTGCTGAGCGCGGTGCCGGAGCCCGACCCGCGGCCGAAGAAGACGCGGATCGTGCTGAGCGGCGAGGTGCCCAGCCCGAGTAACCCGCCGACCGGCTGCCCGTTCCACCCGCGGTGCCATTTGACGCGCGAGGCGGCAAAGCAGGCGAGCGCCGCCGAGACGGTCGAGATCACGACCGGCGGCGAGCGCGTCCGCGTCCTCCGCAAGTGCGTCGAGGAGAACCCGCCGCTGGAACAGAAGCAGGGGGAGCCGGGCCACGTGGCGGCGTGCTGGGTGACGAAGTGATTTTCCTTTCCCTTGGGGTGCGGGCGTCTCGCCTGCTTTCCGGGGGATAAGGCACGAAGGCACGAAGGGACGAAGGGACGAAGGGACGGAGCGACGGAGGTGGCGTCGGGCGGCGTCGGGCGGCGGGCGCGGGGGGAGGGTGGACCACGAAGGGCACGAGGGATTGCGGGGGGGATTGGCGGATGCGGACCGCGCGAGGGACGAGGTCGGGCGCGGGGTGGGCCCTGCGAAAGGGTGCGAGACATGCTCTTGCTATCACGACGTCCGCCCGCCGACGAGGTGTTCGCGTTCTGCGAGCAGTGGCTGACTCACCTCAGCGGTGGGAGGTATCGGGAGGCCCACGGGATGCTGCTCCCGCACAGTCAACGAAGGTGGACGCCGGAACTAATCGAACAGGTCATCTCGAACTACGGCACGCTTCCGCCCGACGGCCGTAGAGGGACGTTCCGCGTTACCGCTTTCGATACTGCGGGCGGCGCTCCCGACGTGAAGCGGCTACGCGTAGACCCGGGGGACGACACGTGCTCCGGCGAGGTTCACCCCCGCTACCCGTTCGCCGTCTACCAATTCCTCCACGGCCCGTCCCGGCGGGGCAGCGTCGGCCGGGTTCACCTGGACTACCCGCTCAACGGCAGGTGGAGCGACTTGTCCACCACGTTCGACATGATCCCGTGCGGTGACGGACTCGGGTTGGGATTGATCGGCATCGAGGTGATGTAGCGGGCGGAGCGCGAACTCTCGCGTTGCGGCGCGAAGTTCATCGCTTGCGCGAGTGGGTATACTCCGCGAACAGCCGAAAGAACTGATCCAACGCGTCGAAGCCGTCCTTGGAGTGGAACGCGATGATCTGGTTCCACGAGTGCGGCGACCGCACGTCGAAGCGCTCCGCCACCCACCGCTGGAACCCGTCGCCGATCAGGTTCGTGTCGGCACCCGAGGCGTCGCCGGCCAGCAGCCAGCCATCGACGAAGGCCCGAAGGCACTCGATGGTGCGGGCCGGGAGGTAGAGGCCGGGCCGCTCGCGTATCGCGTCGATCAGGTCCGCCAAGTTCTTCACGCGACGCATTGTACCCGCCACCGCCGCCCTGCGCCCGTCCCCGCCAGTCCATCAGGAGGGGCTGCTGGTGCATCCCGCCGCTCGACCCCCCCGCCGGGGCGCTCCTCTGGGCGGAGCCGCCCCCTGTGTCATGCGACGGGGCGAATGCGGCTGCGCCCCTCGACGGGCTCGGGAAGGGCCGCAGGATGATGAGGACTCTCGGCTCCACCCCTCACCCTCCCGCCCCAGCGGGGCTCGCGGGTCGCGCGGCGGGCGGGCGGCCTGGGTCGGGCCGGCGGCGGCTTTTGGTTTCGACCGACGTCGGACCCGCTGCTTCGATTCGGCGAGCACTGCCGAGCATGGGCAGGGGTCGCAGATGCCCCTGCCCTAGAAGGCAATACTCGGGAGGCGCTGTCATTTCCGGGGATGGAGGGGATCCTGTACCATGGCGTGGCCGTGGCGATCAACGACCGTCAATCGACACGCCTCAACTATGCCGCGCCCGCGTCGAGCGCACCCCTGCCGCCCGCCTATGTGGCGATACTGTTGTGCGTGCCGATGCTACTGGTCGGCTTCCTCGTCATTCTGACACCCTTGCGACCGGTGATTCCGTTGCCATCCTATCGATCGTTCTGGATCATCCGCGCGTTCGCGATGCTCTGCGCGCTGATCTCCATTATCCTCTTCTGTGACCATCGCGTGAAACGCCGGCCGTGGTTCGTGCGACTTAACCTTCTCGTCAACCTCCCCGGCCTCGCCGCGTGCACGTTCGGCGTCCTGCGGTACGTTGTTATCAACATTCCGCCGCCCAATTGAGCTTCGCGACTCCTTGCACCATGGCGGGATTGCACCGTGTGCGACCCCTGCCATCGACCGGCAGTGCCCGCCCGCGTTATCCGCTGTGCACGCCGGCGGCACCGGGGGGCGGCAGGGCGCGTCGGCCGGACTCGCGGTTGGGTCTATCGCGTTCTCCTTCGACTCGACCGGATTCTCCGCAGGGCGGAAAGCGTTCTCCGTTGGGGGACAAGGATTCTCCGCAGGCCGGAACGGGTTCTCCGTCGAGTCGAAAGCGTTCTCCGATGACCCGTCCGAGTTCTCCGATGGCTCTATGGCGTTCTCCGATGACCGAAAGGCGTTCTCCGACGACTCAAAAGGGTTCTCGGATCACTCGATGGCGTTCTCCGACGGGCCGGAAGGATTCTCCGTCGTTACGGAAACGGGCGAAACGGGCAGGAAACGCGGCCGGGAGGGGATCGTCGGCTATTTTTCATTGCGTTTGCTCAAGTTCGATCGCGGCGTAAGCCGCGCCGGAAACCCGAAGGACGAGATCTCGAAGAGCGAATCAAATCCGAAGGACGAACGTCGAATGACCGAAACGGGCGGATCACGGCGAGCGGGGGGCCTCGGTTCCGGTTTCCCGTGATCCGCCCGTTTCGTCCTTCCGTCATTCGGGCTTCGTCATTGCTTCGCGTCTTCGAGATCTCGTCCTTCGCCATTCATCCGAGGCCCCATGCTCTCCCCCACCGCTCCCCCGTTCCGCAAAGTCCGCAACGCGGCTCGCACGGCGAAGTCGGCTCGGCCTTCGCCGCCCGGCGTCGCGCTGGAGTTGCTGAGCGCGGCGTACGACGACGCGGACGCGGCGTTGTTCCTGGAGTTCGACCGGCCGGTGACGGTGGCCGCGTTCGTCGGCGGGGCGACGATCGTCGTGCGGGACGGGGCGTTCGACTTCGTCGAGTACCAGGCGGACACGGGGGGTGCGACGATCATCAACCCGGTGACGGTGCGCGTCGTGCTGCAGACGGTCGGGCCGTACGAGGGGGAGGGCGTCGGCATGTCGGTGACGGCGGGGACGGGGATCGCGGCGGTGGATGACGGGGGGACGTGGCCGGGGACGGCGGGCGTTGGGCTGCCGTTCCCGTAGCGGGAAGAGGGGTCGTCCGCGAATGAACGCGGATGGCCGCGCATGAAGGCATAGCAGAGACAGAGTCAGCCACCGATTGCACCGACGGCCACGGATGAGGATTCGGCCTTCATCGGTGTTCATCGGTGGCGGCGGAGCCTCTTTTCCCGCTTCTTCCATTCGCGGTCATTCGCGGGTCACCCGTCTTCGCATTCCTCCGTGCCTCCGTGACTCCGTGGTGGAATCTCCCCGCGGCGTTTGCCCGTTCCCTTGGCGGGCGGCGGCGTGCTACTTCTGGGCGTGGCTTACCACACGGAGTTTACCGATGCCGATTGAGCCGCAGAAGAGCGAAGTGCACGCGACGACCGGGGACGCGTCGACCACGCCGACCGGAGGGGGCGATCAGGAGACGACGCGGCGGACGCCGAGCGACCGGCCGCCGGACGGGCGGCGCGGGGACGCCGGGATCAACCCCGAGCCGCCGACGGACGTGCGGATCGTCAGCGACGAGACGGACGACGCGGGGCCGCTGGTGATCCAAAGCAGCGACCCGGATTTGAACCCGCCGCGGACGCCGAAGGACCCGTTCCCGACGGAGCGGAAGCCGGAGATCGACCCGCCGGTCAAGAAGTGAACGTCCGGGAGAGGGCTGGGGACGGGCGGGTTGCCCGTATCACGGGCGCCTCGCCGGTGTTGACGTTCTCACTCGCTCACGGGCGGGACGCCCGTGCCACCTCTTGAATTGAAGAGCCGCTTTCGCGGCGAGACACGGGCGGGGCGCCCGTGATACGGGCAACGCGGCGAGGGGGCGTGATCCGATTCATCCCTCATCTCTCCGCCCTCAGCCTTCCCCCCTCCGCGCTCATTTGGCCTTACCCAGATCGAACGCGTCGTGGACGAGTTGGAGGGCGCGGGGGCCGTCCTCTTTGTTGATGATCACGCTGATCTTGATCTCGCTGGTCGTGATGTTCTGGATGTTGATCTTCGCGTCGGCGAGCGTCTTGAACATCCGCTGGGCGACGCCGGTGTGGACGCGCATGCCGGCGCCGACGACGCTGACCTTCGACAGATCGGCGTGGTAGGTCGGGCTGGTCTTGCCGGCCAGCTCTTTGACCAAGCGGTCGACGACGGGCTTGACGTCGTTCAGGTCGCCGTGCTCGACGGTAAACGAGATGTTGGCGGTGCCGTCGTCCATGACGTTCTGGATGATGTCGTCGACCACGATGTTGGCCGACGCGATCTCCTGGAAGATCTGGGCGGCGACGCCGGGGCGGTCGGGGACGCTGCGGAGCGTGACGCGGATCAGGTCCTTCTTCAGCGCCGCCCCGGACACCACGATGTGTTCCATGTTCTGCGTCTCCGCGACGATCCACGTCCCCTCGTTGTCGTTCTGGCTGTTGCGGACGTGCAGCGGCACGTCGTACTTCTTCGCGAACTCGACCGCCCGGGTCTGGAGGACGCTCGCGCCCAGGCCGGACAGCTCGAGCATCTCGTCGTACGAGATCCGGTCGATCTTGCGGGCGTTCTTGCAGACGCGCGGGTCGGCGGTGTAGATGCCGTCGACGTCGGTGAAGTTCTCGCACACGTCCGCCTTCAAGACCGCGCCGACCGCGACCAGCGTCGCGTTGCTGCCGCCGCGGCCGAGCGTCGTGTAGTCCCCCTCAGCGGTCATCCCCTGGAACCCCGCGACGATCACGACGCGGCCCTTTTCGAGCTGCTCGAAGATCCGCTGCTTGTTGATCGACTGGATCTTCGCCTTCGAGAACGCGTTGTCGGTGACGAGGCCGATCTGCCCGCCGGTGAACGAGATCGCCTCGTGCCCCTGGGCGTGGATCGCCATCGCCATCAACGCGATCGTGACCTGCTCGCCGGTGACCAAAAGCTGGTCCATCTCGCGCTTGGGCGGGACGGCCTCTTTGCCGCCGAACGTGCAGACCTGTTTGGCGAGGTCGAGCAAATCGTCGGTCGTGTCGCCCATGGCGGAGACGACGACGACGACCTGATTCCCCTTTTCCTTAGCGGCGATCGCCCGCCGGGCGGCGCGGTGGATCCGCTCCGCGTCGGCGACCGACGTGCCGCCGAATTTCTGAACGATCAAACCCATACGCGCTGAACCGCTCCTGCCCCCTCGCGACAAAGAGCGGGGAATTATAGGGGTTCGGGCCGCCCTCACAAGAGACGCACCGGCGCCTCGCCGCCGAAAGCGTGGTCGGGGCGGGGCACCGTCTGGCTTATCTGCCGGGCCGGCCGGCTCCCGCGCCCCCGCCGGCCCGCGTCGCACGTTCCAGTCCCTCCCGGGCGAGGGCGCTCCGCGGGTCGAGCTTCAGCGCCTCGCGGAACTGCTCGGCGGCCTCGGCCGGGCGGCCGAGCTCGAGGAGCGTGTAACCGAGGTTCGTGCGCGCCAGCCCGCTTTGCGGGTCGATGCGGACGGCCTCGCGGAGCTCGCGGGCGGCGTCTTCGTAACGATTCTCCTGGTAGAGCAGCGTCCCCAGGTTCAGCCGCCCCTGCAAGTCGTCCGGGTCGAGCTCGATCGCGCGGCGGGCGGCACGCCGCGCGGCGTCGGTGTCGCCGGCGGCGGCGAAGATGCCGGCCGCGTTGCCGTGGACGAACGGGTCGTTCGGCCCCAGATCCGTCGCCCGCCGCGCCGCCGCGACCGCCGCCGGCAGGTCGCGCTTGAGGTTCAGCGCCGCCGCCAGCCCGACGTGCGCCCGGGCCTCGTTCGGCCGCAGCTCGAGCGCGGCCCGCGCGTGCCCCACCGCAGCGTCCCCCTCGCCGCGCTCGACGTGGACCGCGCGGAGGCTGTTGTAGGCCGCGTAACTCCGCGGGTTGACGGCGGCCGCGTGGGCGAACAGCTCGACCGTGTCGCGCCAGACGTACGCCTGCACGTGACTCCGCAGCACGAGCACCGCCAGGACGGCCATGGCCGCGCCGCGCGCGACTCTGGCCGACCGCCGCCCGGGCGGCTCCAACCACCCGGCGAGCAGCGCCGCCGCCAGCAGCGCGGGGCCCGCCATCGCGGGGTACAGGTAGTGCTCGGACACCGTCGAGTACTGCTGGAAGTCGAACGGCCGCAGCCCGAGCACCGGCCCGAGGCAGATGACGAAGATCGCGCCCGCGAGGAGCACCACCCCCGGCGCCACACCGTCCGCCGCGGGACGCGTCGTAGCACGTTGGGGCGCTTCGCGTTCCTGCCGGTGCCGCCGCCGCGCCCGCAGATAGAGCCACATGAGCCCAGCCGCGAGCGCCGCCGTCGCCAGCAAGGTCACGTGTGCCCGCCCCGAGGCGACCACGACGTCCGGCCGCCGCCCGTGGTCGACCGTCAGCGCGACCGGCCAGACCAGCTTGTACGCGTAGAACGCCAGCGCGTCCGCCGCGACCAGCGGCCGCAGCGCGGGCGACACCTGGGGCACCTCGGGGGACGGCGGCTGCACCCGCGCCGTCCAGACGGCGCACGGCACCGCGAGCACCGCCCATGGCCCGGCCGCCGCCAGCACGCGGCGCCACGGCCGGCCGACCGCCAGCAGGTCGACCGCGACCGCCAGCAGGGGGGTGACGATCGCCGTGGGCTTGGCCAGCATGCCGATGACGAACGCCGCCGTCGCCAGCGCGTACGCCGCCGCCGGACGCCCCGGCCACCCGACGACCGTCGCGCCGCCCGCCCCGCCGGCCGAAGCGTCACGCGCCGCGGTGGCGAACCGCAGATACTGCCACACCGCCGTCCAGATCAGCAGCCCGCACAGCAGGTCCTTGAGCCCGGAAGTCCACGCGACCGACTCGACCTGCACCGGGTGCACGGCGAACAGCAGCGCGCCGAGCAGCGCCGCCGTCGCACTGGGCACGAGCCGCCTCACCACCGCGAGGACGACCAGGCTCGTCAGCGCGTGAACGATCATGCTCGCGAGGTGGAACGGCCACGCCGCCAGCGTCCCGTCACCGGCGGCGTGTGCGATGAGCGCGAGTCCCCACCACGCCGTGTACGTCACCGGCACGTACAGGTGCATGTGCGGGTGCGTCCAGTAGTGACCAAGACCGGCGAACGTCGGCGGGTTGAAGTGCGCGTTTCGGGCGATCGTGTCGTAATCGTCCCAACTCGTGAAGTCGTTCCAGAGCACCGGCCCGAACGCCAGCGCGCACGCGACGACGACCACCCCCGCGTGCGCCAGCCACTGCCGCCGCGCCGCGGCGTCGCCGCCGCCGCGAGCCGGCCCCGCCTTCTGCTGACGTTGCTGCTGCTTCATCGGCCGACCTCTGAACGATCGGCGCCACGCCCCGTGCCCGCCGCGCTCACCGGCCGCCCCGCAGGAAGAATTCCATCAGCTCGTGCCCGCGCTCGACGTGCAGGTCGGCCGCCCGCGCCGCCGCCTCGGTGTACGGCCGGGCGACGGTGTTGTTCACGCGCGTGCCGGCCATCGCGAAGAGCGTGGGGGCGTAGCCGTGCTTGCGGGTGGCGATGTTGGTCGGGTGGTCGGGCATCACCAGCACGCGCCACTCGGGGAACGTCCTGAGTTTCTCGACGACCGGCCCGACCACGTGCTTGTCGATCGCCTCGATGCTGGCGACCTTCGTCCGCCAGTCGGCTTGGTGGCTGGCCTCGTCCGGCGCCTCGACGTGGCTGAACACGAGGTCGTAGCGGTCGAGCGCGTCGGCCGTCGCCTGCCCTTGGCCGGCGTAGTTGGTGTCGTGGAAGCTGGTCATCCCCTCGACTTCCCGCACGTCCCACCCGAGCAGCACGGCCAGGCCGCGGAGCAGGTCGACGCCGGTGATCATGCAGCCGGATTTCACGCCGAACCGCTGGTCGAACGTCGGCATCGCCGGCGCGTGGCCCTGGCCCCACAGCCACACCTGGCTGGCCGGGTTGTGCCCGGTCTCGACGCGGGTCGCGTTGATCTCGTGCGTCGCGAAGAACTGCCGCGACCGGTCCATGATGTCGCGCAGGATCTCGCTGCCGCGCCCCTTCGGCAGCCACTTGCCCGCGGGCTCGTCCGGGATCTCGTGCGGCGGCTTGGTGGTGACGTCGAACTCCTCGTGCCCCCGGTAAACCAGCAGATTGCGGTAAGACACCCCGCAGTGGAACTCGAACCCGGCCAGCCGCAATTCGCGCGACAGGTCACCGATCAGCTTCTGCGCCTCGGCGTTGGAGATCCCGCCGGCTGAGTGATCCTTCATGATCCCGTCGACCACGGTCACCAGGTTGCAGCGGAAGACCCAGTCGGTCGGCGCGAGCGGGATCCGCTGCGCCGCGGCCTCGAGCGGCGCGCGCCCGGTGTGGTACGCGGCCGGGTCGTACCCGAGCAGGCACATCGTGGCGACGTCGGAGCCGGACTCGTACCCCTCGGGAATCGTCCGCACCGTCCCGAGCCGCCCGGCACGGGCGATCGCGTCCATGTGCGGCGTCTCGGCCGCCTCGAGCGGCGTCTTCCCGCCGAGCTCGGCGAGGGGTTCGTCCGCCGCCCCGTCCGGAATGATGATCGCGTACTTCATAAGATGCCCCGCACCCCGCCCCTTACGCCAGCGCCGCCGATTCCTTAGGCTGGTCGATGATCCGCAGGCACGCCACCGGCCCGGCGATCACCGGCAAATCGTTGATCTCGCGGATCGCGCTCTGCAGGGCGCCCTCGCGCGCGAGGTGCGTCGTGATCACGATCGGCACCGCGTTGTTCTCGGCCGACTCGTGCTGGAGGATCGCCGATATCGACACCTCGTACTTCCCGAGCACCGCCGCCACCTGCGCCATCACGCCCGGGCGGTCGTTCGCCGTCACGCGCAGATAGTATCGCGACCGCAACTCCGCAAACGGCAGCACCGCGACGCCGGAGCCCGGGCCCGCATGTGTACCGTCGGGGAAGATCCGCAACTGCCGGAACGCGAGGCCCGCCGTCCCCAGCGCCGTCTGGATGATGTCCGACACGACCGCCGACGCCGTCGGCATCTGCCCGGCGCCGCGGCCGTAGAACAGGCAGTGCCCGAGCGCGTGCCCGTACACGCTGATCGCGTTGAACGACCCCGACACGTCCGCCAGCACGTCCTGCCGGTGCACCAGCGTCGGATGCACGCGCAGCGAGATCGCGCCGCCCGCCGCACCGCCGGCGCGCTCGGCGATCGCCAGCAGCTTGATCACGTACCCGAGTTCCTTGGCGAACCGGATGTCCTGCGGGTCCAGCCGGTCGATCCCCTCGATGTGGATGTCCTGCTCGGCCACGTTCGCGTTGAACGCAAGACTCGCCAAAATCGCCAGCTTCTGCGCCGTGTCGCGGCCGGAGACGTCCATCGTCGGGTCGGCCTCGGCAAACCCGCACCGCTGCGCCTCGGCCAGCGCCTCGGCGTACGTCCACCCGTTCACCGTCATCCGCGTCAGGATCACGTTGCACGTGCCGTTCACGATCCCGACGAGGGCGGAGATCTCGTTGGCGATCAACCCGTGCGAGAGCGCCTGGATGATCGGGATGCCGCCGCCGCACGAGGCCTCGAACGCGATCGAAGTTTGGTGCTTCTTCGCCAGTGAGAAGAGTTCCCGCCCGTGCGCCGCCAGCAAGGACTTGTTGGCCGTCACAACAGGTTTTCCGGCCGCAAGCGCGCGCCGGACGTAATCTCCCGCCGCCCCCGTTCCGCCGACCAGTTCGACCACGATCTGCACGGCCGGGTCGTCGATGGCCTTGGCCGGGTCCGTCGTCACCGGCAGCTTCCCCGCCCCGCGTGTTTTGGCCGGGTCACGGACGACCACGTGCCGCACGTCGAACGCCAGCCCGGTCCGCCGCGCGATGAGCTCCCGCTGGTCCGCCAAAATCCGGGCCACCCCGCCCCCGACGACCCCGCAGCCCAGAAGGGCGATGCCAATGGAACGCTCTGCCATAGTGAAGTCCGACGACTGTAAAGACGCCCCCCTGGCGAATCAAGCACGCGGCCTATCGCCCCGCGCGGAGCAGGCGTAGTCCGTCGCAAAGTGCGATTTCTGTCCCAAGACGCCCCACCCCTTGAAACCCGCCGACGGACAGGTATAACATTCCCCCGTTCGCTGACCACCGCGGGCGTAGCTCAGTGGTAGAGCGTCACGTTGCCAACGTGAATGTCGAGGGTTCGACCCCCTTCGCCCGCTTCCGACTCCGACCCCGTGCCGACTGGTGCGGGGTCGTGTCGTTTAATGCAGTTCTCGGGGGTTTTCGGGGGCTTCTGCTCGCGGATCGTCGTCGCCCGCCCCTCCTCCACCACAGCCTCGTTCGCGCAGGTTTGTGCAACGTTCTGCGTTCCCGTGCCACCAAGGCGCTGCGCCGGCGCTGCGCGGGCAGGGACTTGGTCGGCACGGCCGTTGCCGCCGGTGCAGGTGACGTCGGGGACTTTCGCCAGTTCGTGGGCGAGGGGAATCAGCCGTTCGTCGGTGTAGGGGCCGGAGGTCAGGCGGGGGTCACTGTGGCGGGCCAGCCCTTGGGCGGCGCGCTGACTGACACCGTTGACAGCGCAGGCGGTGACGAACGTCTTGCCCATGCTGTGGAAGTCCGCGAATAGGCCGTCTAGCTCGTACGGAATGCCCGCTGCCCGAAGGTCGGCCTTGTGGGCCTTCATGTTGGGGACGTGCAGGCAAACGCGGGCGCTGGGGTCGATACTGGGGTGCCAGAACTCGGCGAGCGCGGCGTCCAGCGCCGGGTGGATGGGGATGCTGTCCTCCCGGCGGGCCTTGGTGCGGTGCCGGCGGAGCGTTATCTTCTTCACGTCGCCGGTGCGGTGGATGTTGCCCCACCGCAGCGCCTTGATCTCCGATCGCCGCAGTCGTGGGTAAAACGCGAGCAGGTACGCCAGCCGGTAATACCGGCCGCGCCTGGTCGCCTCGACCAGCACCTTCGGCCGCACGTTCGCCTCTAGCCGGCCCTTGCGCGGGCCGCGCCGGATCGTCCGCAGTTCGTCCACCGTGCGGCGCTGCGTGACGTCCAGCAGCGCGGCGAGTTGGTCGGTCGTGATCGCCCGACGCTCGTGCGCGAGCTTCGCCTTCGCCCGGCTGATCTTCGGGAGGTCGGCGAGCGGGTCGAACGGGATGCGCCGATTCTTCGCCGCCCACTTCGTGAACCGTTGGACGCTCTGGCGGTACTCGGCCTCGGTCGTCTCGCTGAACCTGATCTTGCCGGCCTCGGCCTCCGCGCGCAGTCCCCCGAGAAACGCCAGCACCTTTGGCTCGTCAATCTCGTGCGCCCGGGTGGCGTCGATGCCCTCGATGATCCGCAGGACGTGCATCTTCTGTTGCGATGCCCGCAACGACCGCTGGCACGCGAACCATTCGTCCACGACGTCGGCGACCGGCGTCGTCGCCGTCTCCGTCACCATGTCCGCGAGCCCGAGCGCCCGGCGGTGCGCCCGGTCGATCAGTTGGCTGCGGGTCGCCTTGGCGATTTCCTTGTTGCTCGTTTCGACCTTCCGCGTCCTGCGTCGCCCGGTCTGCGGGTCCGTGTACACGATCAACAACGGGGCATCCTTGGCCGGCGGCAGGACGATCCGCGTGCCCGCCGCGTTCAACGGGGCTTTCTTCGGCTGCCCCGCCGCGTCGGTCCACTCCGCGAACTTCCGGACGCGCTGGCACGTCTTCAACGTCACCACGCGTTCGACGATCATTGCGCCCGCCGGGATGGGCTCGTGACGCTTCCGCCTGAATACGCCTTTCACAATCAAATCCTTTCCAGTTACCTTAGGTTCGCCCGCTTCCCTTAGACCCCCACCGGCACTTTTCGGCGCGGGCTTGGCGCGCGGGCGTTGAGCCCGCGCCGCGCGGACACCTGCTGCTACTTGTTGACACCGGTCGCGCGGCTCAGCAAATACTCGGACAAGTCGCACTCCAAGATGCGCCGGCCGCGCCGTCCAACCACCACCGACCGGATGTTCTTGAGCGCGATCTCTTGCCACATCGACCGGGTGGACATTCCAGCCACCGCCGCCGCGTGCGGCACGCGCAGCGCAATGGGGACAGACGTAGCGGGGAGAACCTTAACGGACTTCGAGGCGTTCATGCGGACTCCACAATAACTCGCGATACCGTGCAACGCGGCGAACACTGCCGCGAGCAACTGCCGGCTCGTGGGACGCGGAGTTTATGCGAAGTCAATTGACGAACGGGGCTTGCGAAATGGAAGTTGATCGACGTGCGGCGAGAGGCGCGCGGCGGCGCCGGACAACGTACACTGCGGCCTCCTGCATCCGCTACCCACGCGCGCTAATCTCGCTTTCAGACCCTTTTCCCCCGCGCCAAGTTGCAGTACCGGTGGGCCAGCCGCGCGTTCTCCCGCACGGTCTTCCCGCCGCGCCAGTAGTGCCGCTCGTGGTCGAGCTGGGCGTCGTCGAGCTCCACGATATGTTGCTTGCAGATCGCACAGGTCGGGTCGCGGTCGTAGAACTCCTTCTTCAGCGCCCGTGAGAAGCACCGCGGCTCCTTCTTCCCGGTGCCGACCAGGCTTTGCAGCCGCTGCCGCCAGACGTCGATCCGGTAGCGGACGCGGTCGGTCGTGTCCGTCGCGGTCGAGATGAACTTCGCGAAGTCCCGGTCGGCCGTGACCACGTCGAGGAACTCCTCGACGACCAGGTCCTTGACCGGGACGACCTGCGGCTTCTCGTAGAACGAGAACGTGTACAGCAGCGTGTCGTACAGGGCGGCGTTGAGTCTGGTCTCCCAGAACCCGTTCGCGTCCTTGTCCGTCCCGGGCACGAACCGCCGGAACGCGCGGGCCCCGAACACCGTGTATGCGATGTCCATTGACTTCTCGAACGCCGCCCGCGCCCGGTTCAATTCGGCCTTGTCCGCGAACCGGTACTGCGCCATGTCCTGGTTCATGAACCGGAGCATCCCGGTCTTGTACTTCAGGTGCGTCGCGTGCCAGAGCGCGAGGAACCGGAGCACGTACTGGCGGTCGAGCATCCGCCGGTGGCGCGGCTCGGCGAACCCGAAGATTTTCCGGAACGTCGGGTTCTGCGCGAGCTCGCCGACCAGGTCGTTGTACGGCCCGCGGTACACGCAGTGCCGGAGCTCCTGGTGCGACAGCGGGCAGCTTTCCTGGTTCAGCCGCTCGAACACCTCGAACTTGACCTCCGGGTCCGAGTCGCGGGTGATGACGGTCAGCCGCAGGCTGGCCGCGAGGATCTGCTCCTGGGCCGTCTGGGGCAGTTCCGAGAACTGCTTGCCGTTCAGCTCCCGGGCGACCCGCAGGTTCGACAGCCGGAACGGCCCGCCGTCGCCGGGGAACTTGCCGCTGAGGAACCCGGAGACGCTCGCGAGCCGCTGCTGGCCGTCGACGACCGAGTACGTGCCGTCCGCCTCCTCGGCGACGTACACGACCGGGAGCGGGATCTCGAGCAGGATCGACTCGATCAGCCGGGACGCCTTCAGCGGCGTCCACACGTAGTTCCGCTGGAAGTCGGGCTGGAGGCACAGCTTGCCGCGGGTGACCCACGTATGGATCGTCTCGACCGGCACGTCCTTGTTCTCCGTCTTGATCCGCCGCCGGTTGATCGTGGCAAGCCCCGCGGCCGTCGCCGCGCCTTGCGACCCGTCGTCGAACAGCGCAGGGGCCGACTCGGCCCCCGCTGACACGTCGTCCATCATCGTGGCCTCCCGCAGAACCCGCTTCTCGAAATGCTAGTTTTAGACTGTCGAGCTTTGGTCATCATGCCGTGACAGTCTGCGGGGTGCAAGCGGAATCGTCCCAGCAGCTCGTCGCGGCCGCCGTCCGCCGCCTTCGGCTCGACCGCGGGTGGTCGCAGGAGGAGCTGGCCGCGCGGGCCGATTTGCACCGGACGTACGTCGGGTCGATCGAACGTGGGCAGGAGAACGTGACGCTGGCGACGCTGGACAAGTTGGCAAAGGCGCTGAAGGTCGCGCCGGCCAGACTAGTTTCGCGGGAAGGCGACGGCAATTAGCGATCCTGCCTTCGCGGTGAGCGCGGGAACGGTCACGAGGGTTCCAGTTGGCCGCCGCACCGGCCCTTCGGGTCAAGACGATCCCGCCTCGCGCCTAAACGGCGGCACATCGCCCATGAATACCGTCACTACGCCGGGGGCAGGCTGACGGTGTGGAGCGCGCCGGACGGGTGGTACGCGTACAGCGTGGTCGGCAGGGTGGTGGGGGCGGCGCCCTCCCGCCCGAGCGCGTCGTACGCCTTCCGGGCGACCGATGGGGCGGCGCTGTTTACGCGGGCGCTGGTGGCGCTCCGGAGCCGGCCCTCGTCGTCGTACCCGTACCGGGTCGCGGTGGTTCCCTGCGCCGGGTCGGGGCGTCGCCGCAGCAGGTCAGGGAAAAGGCGACGTTCACCGAAGCCTTATACTCCCGATTATGCGATCACAGGATCGCTCAGATTCAGTGAAATTCCCCCTCCCTACAATCCTCATGTGGATCATCAGTCCGTCCTTTTTAAAGATGAGCTCGCGATTGAATATTGCCTCTTTTGTGACCTTGTTCACCTGCCGAATCACTACATCCGCCGATTCTTGAAATCCAGGCAGTTCTGATTGCCGCACGATCTCCCGCTCCAAATCTCCCCAATCAAATGCCTTTACGCTTGTGATCGAATCCCGGACTCCGGATGCCAGTTCAGGTGAGTTAAGAACGTTGACCGCGACTACCGTTAAGCAGGGTGCGTTCTGATAGCTCGATGGGACTTCAAAGAGAAGTGCCTTCCGTGTCTGCTTCAAATATCGTGGGATCTCCACTGTCAACATTTCATTTCCGTACTCAACCCACGCATCATCGGTAAGGGAAGGATCTTGCATGTGGACAACTCCTTTAGATCGGCACAGGGACGACTAGGAACTTCTGGCCTCGCGTCTTCACTGAAAAACGATACAAGGCGGATAACAGACCACCTTGAATCGAGTTTTGTCTGCCCGGCACTGGCGCGGCAACCGCGCCCGCCCCGCCCTCCGCCGTTGACGCATAGGGGAACTCGTCCAGTTGGCTACCAGGCGGGGCCGTTGCCATCATGCCACCGAAAGCTGCCCACACCGCGGCGCGATTCGCATTCGTCACCGGACTATTTGGTCCATTGTAAGTAAGGAGGTACCACGCCGGGTTGGCTGCCAAAGCTGCGGTATCTAGAGCGTAGATGGCCGGGGTGAGGCTCTTTATGATAGGAAACATCTTCGGTGGTGACACACGGCCCAGCAGACGGCCGGCCTTGGTTGCGGCTGCCCATGCCGCATTCATCGCACTCACGACGGCGCCAGTGTTAGACATCATGGCGACGGCAGCCTGGGTGCTCACGCTTGTGCCAATTTCCCAGAGGCCGTCGATCGCATCGCCGACGCTATTATAGATGTCTCGCTGCACTCGCGCATCTGACAGAATGTACGAAGCCATCACGCCGACAGGCAACAATACCGCTGCGAGCGCCAGCAGACCCCCGATTGTTGCTCCCGTATCAGCAATGCTTTGGGTCCCCAGAGGATCAATCAGGTTAACGGGATTGTGTCCTGTATACACGAACTTATGCAGCGACTGTGGCTCGACGTCGGAACCTTCATAGACGTCAAAGCTGCTGAACCGCCCGATTGCCTGATCGTAGTACCGGGCCCGCAGGTACTGTTGCCTCAGCCCGCTGTCGTACTGCTCCCCCGAGTACAGCAAGTTGGTCAGCAGCGATGCCGCCGCGCCGAGGTCGAACCCGCTCACGCCGTTGCCGAACGCGTCGTAGTCGAGGTGGATGGCCGGGCCGGCCGGGCCGTCGGTCACGATGTTCCCGTCCACGGTCAGGAGCGCTCTTGTGCTGCCGTGGCCGTCGTACAGCAGGTACGTTAACGGATCTGCGGCCGACGGGTCGGCGTCGGCCTTGGCTTGGGCGATCACGTCGCCGCCGACGACGTACCCGACCCGGACTTCGCCGGCCGCCCCGGCGGCGTCGGCCGCCCGCTCCTCGACCACTTGGGCGTACCCGGTCGGGTTGCTCGCGTCGGTCACGTAGACGGTCGTGCCGGCGGCGCCGGGCTCGCTCTTGCGGGCGCGGTTGCCGGCCGGGTCGTATTCGTACGTTGAGTCGTCGGCGGCAGTGTCGGCACCCGCGAGGGGAGGCGGTAGGGGGTTGCCGTCGGCGTCGTACTGCGTGTCGCCTTGGGCGTCGAGGCGGACGAGGCGGTTGCGCAGGTCGTGGCGGTACTCCGTGTGCTCCGTGACCGAACTGCTCAAGACTTGGCCGTTCACGCCGATGATCTGGCTGACCCGCTCGCGGTCGACCGTTGACCCGTTGCCGTCGTAGCCGTACGAGGTGACCGTGCGGTGACTGGAGTCGGCGGAGTCGGTGGTCGTCTCGGTCTCCAGCCGGTCGTTCCCGCCGTCGTCGTATGCATACGCGGTCACCTGCGTCCGATTCCCGGCCGCGGCGTAGAAGACATGCTTCTTCTCAAGCCGGTTCCCGTTGCGGTCGTACGCGTACGAGTCCACGTAGTCGTCGCCGTCGTTGGGCTCGCCCGTGGTGCTGGGCGCGCCGCCGTCGCGGGACTCCTTCGTGAGTCGGCCGGCGTCGTCGTACGCCCATGTGATGGTCACGTCGCTGAACGTCGTGCCGCCGGCCTCGCGCCTCCGCTCCTCGACCTTCGCCCGCAGGCCGTCGACGCGGACGTGGTAGTCGTACCGGGCCAGCAGCGTGCCGTCGGATTGGCGGACCTCCTCGAGGTCGAGGCGGTTCAGCGCGTCGTATTTGTATGTGGTCACGACGCCGTTCGGCAGGCTGACGGTGTGGGGCGCGCCGGACGGGTGGTACGTGTACAGCGTGGTAGGCAGGGTGGTGGCGGCCGTGTCCTCCCGCCCGAGCGCGTCGTACGCCTTGCGCGCGGCGGCCGACGGGGCGGCGCCGTTGACGCGGAGGCTGGTCACGCTCTTGAGCCGGCCCTGGTCGTCGTACCCGTACCGGGTCGCGGTCGTCCCCTGCGCCGGGTCGAGGACGTCGCCGGTCCAGGTGTCGGTCAGCAGGCCGGTGACCGGGTCGTACCGGTGGTTGACGACCGACTCGACCGCCAGCGTGCCGGTCGCGTCGCTGGCCCGTCGCTGGGTCGTCCGCGCGACGGCCCCAGTGATTGGGTCGTAGGCGTACTCGGCCTCGCGGGCGACGGTGCCGTACTGGCCGGGGGCCGGGCGGCCGTAGTCCTTGACGACGGACGGTCGCCCGAGGGTGTCGTACGTGTAGACGGTGGCCTCATCGAACTGGCTCTCGGGCGGAAGCTCGTAGTCGTCGAGCTCGCCGGACTGCGGGATGATTCGGCCGGCCCGGTAGCGGTACTCGCCCTTGACGCGGCCGGCGTGCGCCCCCTGCTCCGCCTCGTACCGGTAGATGGTGGTCTGGCCGGCGAAGTCGACGTGGCTCACGAGGCGGCCGTCGTCGTCGTACGCCCATTCCTCCGACTGCCCACCGGGCAGGACCGCCCCTTAAGCCCCGACCCGAGGGCGGGCCCGCCACGCCTCGTGGATGACCGCAAACGCCGCGTACTCGGATTCCAACTTCGGCCCCGGGCCGATCATCCGGGCCAACCCGCCCTTACCGGGCGACCCGAGGTGACCGCGGGCGGCGTGCGGGGGTCGGACGGCCGGCGCGAACTCCTCCAGCAGCCCGTACTCGATCGCGATCGCCAACAGCCGCGCGTACTGGTTCGGCGTGCAGATCCAGCGTACCAACCCCTTCTCACGGAGGACTCGGAAGTTCGCCAGCGTCGCGTCCCTGGACGCCCGCGCGACGTACCGCACGTCGTCCTTGAGGAAGAACGCGTCCTGCACCTTCACGCCGACGAAGTCGGCCAGCCGTTCGTGGTCCAGTCGCTCCCGCCGGTCCCACGCGAACGCCGCCGCCGGGACCGTCCGCCGGACCACGTCGACGTACTCGCCGGGGCGGAACGGCCGCGACAGGTCGTCGCCCGCCCGCCGCGCCGGGCGGAACGACGGCCCCAGCGTCCGGAACAGCCGCTCGAAGTCACGGCCGCGCTTGCGGATGTCGAGCGCGCCGTCGCCGGTGTAGGTGTAGTGGCGGTGGTAGTAATCCAGGCAGTCGTCGACCGTGCAGGCGCCGTCGGTCGACCGCATCACGCGGCTCCAGCAGTCGAGTCGCCGCCGCGACGCGTCCGGGTCGTCGAACGCGCCGCCGTTCCCGTGACGGACCGGTGCGCCGTCCACACCGACAGAACTGTCGGTTGTCCTACGCATATCATCTTCGTAAGAGAATAGGGCAGGGGACGCGGAAGCGACCGATCGGTACTTCTGGACGAAGTGAGAGAGGGGGATCGGCGCCAGCCCCTCAAACGGCCGGAGGTCTGCGCCCTCGACGTACGGCAGGCGCACCGGGAGGCCGCGGGACACGACCCGCCAGCTTTGGTCGGCGCGGCGCCAGACGGTGGGCGTCCCGTAGAACACAGCGTCTAGGGTGACGCCGGTCGCGAGCAGGCGGTCGTCCTGACGAACCACCCGGGCCAGATCGTCAAACGCGGCGCATACGTCCTGGGCCGACGCCGACCCGACCGCGCACTTGAAGAAGACGTGCCGGCCCAGGCCGCCGGTGCTGTGTTCGACGATGCCCGCTCCGCCCAGGTACTCGTTGACGACGTGGGTCTCCGCCTCGTCGACCCGCGCGGTGCCGTCCTTGTTGTCGAGGTCGACCAGCATCAGCAGGGTCCGGGTAGACTTGCTCAGCGCGTTCGTCATCCACACCGTCCGCTCACGCTGGTTCACGAGGTGGGCCAAGAGCCGTTTCTGCGTCGGCGTGAACTCGCCGCCGTAGATTCGGGCATGCCGGCCCGTCCCGGCGATCGGGCGCTCCGCCCATCCCGCGCCGGGCGCGTTCCGGAACTGCTCCAGTTCCTCGTTGCGCGCCCGGTGGCAGTGCTCACCGTCCCACCAGCTACAGTCCTTTAGTGAGTTGAACCCCGACAGGAACCTTCGATAGTCCCGCAAGAACGCGTTGTCCAGACACGCCACGTCATCCTCCGACAGTTGATCGTGCTCCATGCGCCGGGTCGTTTCGCGACGGGCGCCGCACGCAGCGGAATTTACTGGTCTCCGGAGCCCGAAGAACCGTTGCGAAGTTTGCCCCCCCGCCCCCCTTGAAGTTGGCTTAGCGGGCACAAGAATGAGGGGCCTGGGGCGGACGCGCGCCCTCCCTGTCCCGAACTGCCGGGGTTCACCTTGCCCGTCGACGCCAAGCCACTGTTCCGCCCCGACGTCCTCCGCCTCCACCTCCAGGGCTTCGCGCCCCCGCCGCCGGCCGTCGACGCGGCCCGGGAGAAGCTGGGCCGGTGGGCCGAGCTGATCGCGTCCGGCCGCGCCGACCGGATGACCGAGCGCGAGCTGCTGCCCGACTTCCTGTCCGACCTGTTCGTCGACGTGCTCGGGTACGAGCCGCCGCCGGGCCGCGGCGGCCGGTACACGCTGTCGCGCGAGCAGCACGTCGACGTCGACGGCCAGTGGGCCGACGCCGCGCTCGGCCGGTTCTCGGACGCCGGCCGCGAGTTCGTCGTCGCCGTCGAGGGCAAGGGGCCGACCGACCCGCTCGACCGCCCGTTCGGCGGCCGGCAGATGTCGGCGGTCGACCAGGGCTACCGGTACGCCATCAACTTGCCGTGCGACTGGGTCGTCATCACGAGCGTCCGCCAGACCCGGCTTTACTACAAGGGCGCGAACCAGCACACGTACGAGCGCTTTGATACCGAGCGGCTGGCCGCCGACCCGGCCCAGCTCCGCCGCCTGATGTTCCTCCTCGGCGCGGAGCGGGTGCTGCCGCCGGGCGGCGGCCGGTGCCACCTGTACGAGCTGCTCGCGGCGTCCGAGCGGGCCGGCCGCGAGCTGACCCAGCAGTTCTACCAGGTGTACGCCGAGCTCCGCCGGGACGCGTTCGCCGCGCTGGCGGCCGCGAACGCGGCGGTCGACGCCGGCCTGGTGCTGACCGCGACGCAGAAGGTGCTCGACCGGCTGCTGTTCTGCGCGTTCAGCGAGGACCGCGGCCTGCTGCCGCCGCAGACGATCCAGCGGGCGTACGAGCACGCGGACCCGTACAACCCGCGGCCGATTTGGGACAACTTCCGCGGATTGTTCGCGGCCGTGAACGCCGGGAACCCGCGGCTGGCGATCCCGCGGTACAACGGCGGGCTGTTCGCCGACGACCCGGTGCTCGACCGGATGGCCGTCCCGGACGACGTCTGCCGGCGGCTGGCGGTGCTCGGCGACTACGACTACCGGCCGGCCCACGAGGCCGCGGGGGCAGCGGCCGACGTGGGCGGTGGCGACGACGAAGGGCAGGGGACTGATAATCCCCTGGTCGACGTCGACATCCTCGGCCACATCTTCGAGCAGTCGATCACGGACCTCGAGCGGTTGCGCGCGACGATCGACGTCGCCGGGAAGGGGGCTGCGGTCGCATCGGTGGTGCCTTCGGCGCCCGAGGCGAAGCCGGAGCGGAACGACCGCAAGAGCCGGCGCAAGCGCGAGGGCGCGTTCTACACGCCGGCGTTCGTCACCGCGTACATGGTCGAGCAGGCGCTGGGCGCGGCGCTCAGGGAGCGGTTCGAGGCGGTCGGAACCGCCGCGCGGGCCGCGGCCGCCGCCGCCGATCGTGCGAACAAGCACACGCCCAAAACAGAGCGGGCGCTAGACGACCCCCGGGCCTACGACCTCGCGAAGCTGAGCGACCCGCAGCGCAAGACGCTGCTCAAGTTCTGGGAGGACTGGCAGGCCGAGCTCGGCACGGTCCGCGTGCTCGACCCGTCGTGCGGGTCCGGCGCGTTCCTCGTCGAGGCGTTCGACCAGCTTTACGCGTGGTACGAGGCCGCGAACGACCGCTTGGCCGACCTGCGCGGCCACCGCGAATTGTTCGACCCGGACCGCCAGATCCTCCAGAACAACCTGTACGGTGTCGACCTCAACGACGAGGCGGTCGAGATCTGCAAGCTGTCGCTCTGGATCAAGACGGCCGAGCGCGGGAAGGAGCTGACCAGCCTGGACGCGACGATCCAGGTCGGCAACAGCGTCGTCGACGACCCGGCCGTCCACCCGCGCGCGTTCGACTGGGAGCAGGCGTTCCCCGAGGTCTTTGCCGCGGGCGGGTTCGACGTCGTGATCGGCAACCCGCCGTACGTCCGCCAGGAGCTGCTGTCGCCGATCAAGCCGCACCTCGAGGCGCGGTTCGCCAGCTACCACGGGATGGCGGACCTGTACGTGTACTTCTACGAGCTCGGGCTCCGCGTGCTCCGGCCGGGCGGGCGGCTGACGCTGGTCGTGACGAACAAGTGGCTGAAGGCCGGGTACGCCGAACCGCTGCGGAGGCACCTGGCCGAGTCGTCGTGGGTCGAGTCGCTGGTCGACTTCGGGCACGCGAAGCAAATCTTCGAGGACGCGGACGTGTTCCCGTGCATCCTGGTCGCGAAGAAGCCGGCCGAATCTCAGGAACCACCGGCCCCGCGGGTGGCGGTGATCCCACGCGAGCAGTTGCGGATCGAGGACCTGAGTAGGCAGATCGCGGGGAGCGGGTACGTCGTTGAACGCCGTGCCTTCGGCCCGACTGCTTGGACGCTCGGCAACGTCGGCATAGAGGAACTCGCCCGCAAGCTTCGCGAAGTCGGTGTCCCGCTTGGCGAGTTTTGTCGGACTAAGCCGTTCTACGGCATCAAGACGGGGCTCAACGACGCGTTCGTGATCGACACGTCCACCCGCGATCGCATTGTTGCTGCGGACAGTCGGTCGGGCGAGATCATCCGCCCGTTTCTTAGGGGTCAAGATGTAGACCGGTGGAACTCGCAGTGGGCGGGGTTATGGATGATCTTCGCGCGGCGCGGCACCGACCTGAATCTTTACCCCGCCGTACGCGAACACCTGTCCACGTTTCGGCAGCGGCTTGAGCCGAAACCGAAGGACTGGCGTGGTGACAAGTGGGGAGGGCGAAAGGGTGGCGCGTACAAATGGCACGAGATTCAAGATCCGGTGGACTACTGGGCGGAGTTCAGCAAGCCCAAGATCGTGTACCAGGTCATCCAGTACCACCCGTCCTACGCGTTCGACGCGAACGGGATGCTCGGCAACGACAAGACGTACTTCATCCCCGTGGCGGACTTGTGGTTGCTCGCGGTGCTCAACTCGCCCCTCATGTGGTGGCACAACTGGCGCACTTTCACGCACTTGAAGGACGAGGCGCTATCACCCATGGCTTACATGGTGGAGGGGCTGCCGGTCGCCCCCCCGCTGGAACACCAGCGACGACAGGCGGAGCAGGCGGTCACGCGTCTTGTGAAGATCGCCAAGAGCTGTCAGTCCGGGAAGCGCACGATTTTGGGCTGGCTCAAGGTCGAGTACGACGTAGCTAAGCCCACACTTAAGCTCCAGTCCCCCGCCGATCTCGATGTCGACGCCTTCGTGGCCGAGGTCAAGAGGGCCCGGGCCAAGGAGAAGGCGAAGACGATGACCGCGGCCGCTTTGGCAACCCTGCGGGAGGAGCACGCCCGCACGATCGCTCCAATCCGCGCCCAGGCCGCCGAGGCCCTTACGCTCGAGCAGGAGCTGTCCGACCTCGTGAACGCCGCGTACGGCCTGACGCCGGACGACGTGAAGCTGATGTGGGACACGGCGCCGCCGCGGACGCCGCTGGCGGCGACCGCGCCGGTCGGCGTGGCAGATCGCTGATGTGGCCGAGGGCGGCGGCATCTACCTTGGCGACCCGATCCCGATGTCCTTACCGCGCCCGCCACCCTATGCAGATGCTTGCGGCCCCACTCGTTGGTGTTATATTGTGATGGCGCGGACTCAACTCACCGGTCGCCGCCGGTACTGACCCGCGCGGGGAGAACAGAAAATGCACCGAGGCAAACAGGGCGGCGCTGCCCGTCGCGCACTCAATGGGTCGCCGTCCGCCCGCTCCGGGCGACCCGTCCACGAGCCGCTCGAGCCCCGCCGCCTGCTCGCGGCCGCCCTCCAGCCGGACGGCACGCTCCTGGTCACCGGCACCGCCGGCGCCGACACGATCGCGCTCGCCCCGGCCGCCGGCCAGCTCCGCGTGACGGTCAACGCCGCCGCGCCGCAGTCGTTCGACCCGGCCGCCGTCGCCCGGATCACCGTCCTCGCCGGCGACGGGCACGACGCCGTCACGGTCGCCCCGGGCGTGCGGGGGGCCAACGTCGACGGCCAGGGCGGGAACGACACGCTGGCCGGCGGCGACGGCCACGACACGCTGACCGGCGGCACCGGCGACGACTCGCTGCTGGGCAACGCCGGCGACGACCTGCTCGCGGCCCGCGACGGCCTCGGCGCCGACGCGGTCGACGGCGGGGCCGGCGACGACCGGGCCCCGGTCGACTCGTACGACGCGTACGCGTCGATCGAGGTCCTGAACCCGTTCACGCCGACCCAGGACAACCCGGTCAAGCGGGTCAAGGTGCTCGTCCTCGCGTTCAACCCGCGCGTCCCGTCCGCCGGCAACCGCCCGCTCTGGCAGGTGCTGAACTTCGGCGACCCCCGAGCGGTCGCGGCCGACGCGTCGGCGACGATCCGCCGGGTCAGCGGGGGCGCGGTCGAGTACGACGTGGTCGACTACCGCGACCTCGACGCGTTCCCGCCGATGCGCGACGGCCTGCGGTACAACCCGGACGAGTACGTCGCGGCCCGGCGGGCCGGCGGGCCGTGGCAGCACGCCGACTCCACGTCGCTGGACTACTACCGCATCCTGGCCGAGAACGACGTGGCCCCGCTGGTCAACGCCGGCCTGGTCGACGAGGTCTGGACGCTCGGCGACCACTTCTTCCCGGTCGGGTACGAGAGCCTGACGGTCGGCCCGGGCGGGTTCTGGATCAACGGCCCGAATCTGACCGACTTCCCCGTCGACCGGGCCGTCCCCGTGACCGGCGGCAGCTACGAGTCGGCCAACTTCGGCCTGCACGCGTTCGGCCACCGGTTCGAGGGGACGATGAACCACTTCTACGGCGGGTGGGACCTCGCGAACCCGCGGAACAACTGGGACAAGTTCAGCGCGAACGTCGCGCAGTCGAACGGCGCGGCCGGCGTCGGGACGGTCCACTTCCCGCCCAACGCCCGCCAGGACTACGACACGTCCAACGAGCTGGTCGTCCAGTCGTGGGCCGACGACTTCCTCCAGTACCCGAACCTGACGTTCGCGACGAAACCGCTGTCGCGCACGGCGTGGGGCAAGGGGCCGGCCCCGGACTGGGAGCGGGCCTACCAGGAGTGGTACCACGCCCGCATCCCGCGAGCCGCCGGCGTGAACCCGGACGGCCGGGAGAACAACTGGTTCAAGTACTACTTCGACTTCAACTACTACGACGCCCAGGGCCGGGTCCGCGACCGGTCGGCCGTGCTCGGCGCGACGACCGTGCGCGCGGCCGGCGGCGCGGCGTACGACTTCACCGTCCGGTACTACGACGACGCCGGGGTCGACGCGGCGACCGTCGGCGGCGGCGACGTGGTCGTGACCGGGCCGAACGGGTACGCGCGGCCGGCGACGCTCGTCAACCTCGGGCCGGCCGAGCCGGGCACGCGCGGCGCCGCCCGGACCGCGACGTACCGCGTCACGGCACCGGGCGGCGCGTGGGACGCGCCGGACTCCGGGCAGTACGTCGTCGCGATGGCGGCGAACCAGGTGCGGGACGCGCAGGGCGGGTACGTCCCGGCCGGCGTGCTCGGCGCGTTCACGGTCGCGCTGCCCGAGCCGGGCGCGATCGACGTCCGCGGGCTCGCCGCCGAGGGGCGGGCCGCCGTCGCGGGGAACGTCCCGGGCGCCGACTACACCGCCGTCTTCGACGGCGACGCCGGCACGCTGTACGTCAGCCCGGGCGTGAACCCGCTGACCGTGCAGGTCGCGTTCGACGCGCCGCGGGCGGTGCGGGCGTTCCAGGCCCTGTTCTCGCACGCGCCCGGGCCGTCGTACCGGTGGACGGTCGAGTCGGCCGACACGCAGGCCGACCTCGACGCGCGGGCGGGGTCGTGGCGGCAGCTCGTCGCGCCGACCACGGCGAGCGACCAGACGCTGTCGACCGTCACGCTGCCGTCGGCCGTCGCCGCCCGGTTCTTCCGCCTGACCGCGACCCGGCTCTCGGGCGACAACTTCGTCCACGTCAACGAGTGGTCGCTGATCGCGCCCGCCGCCGCCGACGCCGCGCCGCCCGCCGCGACCGCCCTCGCGGCGCCGGCCGTCACCGCCCCGGGCGCGCACAACGCGTTCCTGTCGATCGACTTCGCGGACGCGACGGCCGTCCGCGTCGCGTCGCTGCGGACCGGGAACGTCCGGGTCACCGGCCCGGGCGGGTTCGACCAGCCCGCGGTGTTCTACGACGTCAGCCACCACCTGGACGGCCCGGCCCGCACGGCGACGTACTACGTCGCGGCCCCGGGCGGGTACTGGGACCGGTCGGACAACGGCACGTACACGGTCACGCTGCTGCCCGGGACGGTCTACGACACGCTCGGCAACACCGCACCCGGCCCGGTCGTGCTCGGCACGTTCGCGGTCGACGTCCCGCTCCTGGCCTCGCTACCCAACCCCGGGTTCGAGGCGGGCACGCCGTTCGGGTGGACGCACGTCCGCGGCACCGCGCTGGGCGCGGGCGACGTGATCGACCGGCCGGCGTTCGCGCCCGACCACCCGCCGTTCGGCCAGCAGGGCGCGTACCACCTGTTCGGCCACCAGTCCGGCGGCGACGCGGCGACCGGCGAGCTCCGGTCGATGACGTTCGCGCTGCCGGCGGGCGGGCACGTCGACTTCCTCGTGAACGGCGGCGCGAGCCCGGCCGACCTGTACGTCGCGCTGGTGTCGGCGGCCGACGGGGCCGAGCTGGCCCGCGCGACCGGCCACGACGCGCTGACGCTCCGCCGGGTCAACTGGGACCTGCCGGCCCACGCCGGGAAGGCAGTGTACCTGCGGATCGTCGACGACCGGACTGCCGGCGGGTGGGGGTGGATCGGGTTCGACGACCTCCGCGTCGGCGGGGCGGCCGTCGCGTTCCCCGCGCTCGCGGTCGCCGCCCCGCCCGCGCTCGACCTGGACGGGCCGGTCCACTCGCTGCGGTTCCGGTTCACCCAGGACGTGTCGGCGTCGCTGGCCGCCGGCGACCTGCTGCTGTCCGACCGGCTGACCGGCCGGCCGCTGCCCGCCGGCGCCGTGCGGGCGGTGCGGTTCGACCCGGCGACGTTCGCCGCGACGTTTGAGCTGGCCGCCCCGCTGGCGGACGGCCGCTACCGGGCCACGGTCGCGGCCGGCGCGCTCGCCGACTTCGCCGGAAACCTGCTGGCGGCAGACGTCGTCTACGACTTCGCGTTCCTCCGCGGCGACGCGACCCGGGACGGGCGGGTCGACTTCGCCGACTTGGTCGCGCTGGCCCAGCACTACGACCATATCGGCGGCATGACTTGGGCCGACGGCGACTTCACGCAAGATGGGAACGTCGACTTCAACGACCTCGTGATCCTCGCCCAGCGGTACGACACGTCCCTGCCCGGCGCCCCGGTCGCGGCGTTCGCTCCGCCGGCGGAGGGATTCGCCCCGGCGTGGGCGCGGGCCGCGGCCACGGTGGGCGCCTCGTCACAACCCCTGCCGAAGCCCGTCCTGACCAAACTGGGGAAGCCCGCGCCCCAGCCACCCGCGGGGGCGCAAAAGCCGGTCATGCGACCGGTCAACAAGCTGGCCTCCGTACCGCCACCTCCGCTGCCGGCCCCCAAGCCCCCCAGCCCATTTGCGGACAAGAGGATCAAGGCGCCGCGCGACGCGGCTCGGCTGCTCGCATAGTCGCCGCGACGCCGGCCGCGGTGGCGAGATGGTGCGGGTATCGTCGCCGGCGCCGTCGGCGATCAGCACGATCCCGAGCGCCGGGGGGTGACGGTCGGCGGGGGTCGGTCGTCAACCAACCACCTGGGCCTTCCGCTCTAGCATCCTCAGGCGTGCTGGAGCGGGCGGCGGCGTCGAGGAACGCTCAGAGAGCCCGGGTGGTGTGGTAGCTCGGCGGGGACGTCGACGCCGGAATTCCCCACCTGGGCCTTCGCGAAACCTGTTCAAGGACGGCCAGGGACTGTCGACCGCGTGCAGGTCTCCGACCGGAAGCCGCCTTTTCGGTTTGCGCGCGACCCATTATAGCGGGTGGACAGGGGGCGCCAAAAATAAGCGGCGATCACACTCGCCGTGGGCGTCGGGTCGTTCTTGGTGCTGTGGCCTGTTTCCAACCAGCACCGGTCTTCCGACCGGTGGCCGCGGCGAGTGGGTCGTTCTCGTCACCACGGCTAGGCTTCTTAGGCCGACCCGCGAGCGCAAGGGCCTTGTCTGTGCTACTAATACCCGGCGCTCTTTAGCTGTCCAGGCCGGTGTGCGGGGATCGAACCCGCGACGTCCATTCACCAGCAATCCCTCGGGGGCATCGGGCTTCCGCCGTCTCAGGGGATAGACGCAGATTCAGTTCCCGCGGCGGTGCGGAGGGAGGCGAGGGAGGGGGGCGGGCGACGACGCCGGCGCACCCGTCCGAAAATCCGTCCCGTCCCAGGGCGAAATTTTTGCGAGAGTCCTGTGGTGCTCCACCCAAGACCGCCCCGCCCGTCTAATGTTTTCGGCAGTCGAACGGGTCTGCCGTCGCCCCCCGCTCGACCAGACACCCGGGCGACCACACCGCTACTCATCGAGCGGCTGGCCCGGCCGGGTGCGACGGGCTGGGCGGCCGGCCGACCCGCGTCCTCCGCGCGCCGTCGGTCGCCTTTGCGCGCACCGGCCGGTGCGAACGCCCGAGGGGGTGATATTGCGTCATTGCGCTCGCTACCCCGTCAATCCTCTCGCCTCCCCCGCGACCTGCGCAGACGAGGTGAGGAACCGGTCGACTTCGGACATGCGCCACCGAAGACACCGACCCCCAACTCCCATCCGGTACGGAGGGGGTAACAACCCGTTTTTTGACCACCGCCGAACGGTCCGCTCGTTCACCGCCAACATCGACGCCAACGTCGCCGCGCCGATCCACCGCTCGTCTCCGTCCATGACGTACCCTCCGCTACCTCCCGATCCCCACCGGTCTCTGATGGGGTAGACGCCAACGGTGGGGCACTCCACGAAATCGTGCTGTTTTCACGCGTGCCGCATGCGCGCGTCGGCTCCGTCCTCGCCGCTCCCACCTGTCTTCGACGCGAACGCCGCCTCGTCCCCCAATCCTGCTCCACCGGAGGACGCCGAGTCCAGATCCCGCCGGCGGACGGCCTGACGATCGTGCAGATCGCCCGGCCGTTCAGCACGGTCCACTCGGCCCCCCATCCGCCTGCCGAACCACCTCGGAGGCGACCGCGCCGCGACACCCCCGGCGTTCGGCGCGCCGCGCGTCGACGTTCACAGCCCGAGGCCGAACCCGGGCTTCCGCCCGTCGGCAGGTGCTCCCATGGGTGGAGGTCTCGAAGGTCGAGACCTGAAACAACCTTTCGCCTCAGTTGGAGGATCAGATGTTCGGCAGACAGAAGCAGAAGCAGGAGTTCGCCTCGTTCCGCTCGCCCGCGGGCGAGCCCGTCCGAGTCCCGTTCCACCGGACGCCGGTGACCCGCGTCGTCCGGTACGGCGTCATCAGCGACCCCCTCAGCACGATCGGCGAGTTGATCGACGCCGCGGTCGGCGCGGGCCCGGCGCTGTGCGACCACGGCTTGCTCGACCCCGCGGACGTCGGCCGGCTGGCGACGATGCTCCACGGGTTCCGCGGCTTCCGCCAGACCGCGGCGGCGGACCCGCGCCCGTCCGGGGAACTGGGGCTCGACCTGCTCGGGCGGCGGCTCCGGGCGTGGGTGCTCGACCGGTTCGACGGCGGTGGCGGGGCCAGGCTAAGCGCCCTATTCGCGCTGGAAGCCGCTTACTTTCTTGAGGCGATCGCGTTCGGCGCCCGGCAGCAGATCCCGCGTGAGATCGAGTGGGAACTCGCTGGCCTTGCCAAGTTGGCGGGGCGGGACGACGGCGTCGGCGACGACCGGACGTTCAAGCGTCGCTTCACGCAGTCGCTTGGCGGTCTGACATTGCTCGCCCGGGCGGAGGACGACCTCGAGGTCTGGCTGCCGGGGCGCGACACGATCGTCATCCCGACCGGCGACGAGTTCCGGTTTACCGTGTGGACGTGCCCGCTGAGCGAGACGGGGCCGGACCGGGTCGAGTTCGTCCTGCCGCGGTGGGAACTGCTCCGCGGGTGCTGGCCGTTCGGCGCGATCTACTTTGCCGAGAACCGCCGGGTCGGCCGCGACGGGACGGATGCCCCGTACACCGTGCCGGCGCACGGCAACCTGCCGACCCGCTGGATCACGCACTACCTCGACCGCGCTGGCGAGGTCGGGGCGTGGCGGCCGGCACCGCAATTCGAGTGGGCAGTCGGCGCGTGACGCAAGGGTGAGCAGGGGGGTGACGGCGGACGTGTCTGCCCGCCAGCACCAATAGACGCGGCCTGGGTGGTAAGCCCGGGCCGCGTCCTCTCTCATGATCCCTCCAAACATACGCGGGAGGCGGGACCGTACTTTCGTCGATCGGCACGGAGTCGGACAAGGCGCGGTCGTCGTTTCGAGCGACCATGCCGTCGTCGCTCGCGACGATGCGGATCGGGTCGGCGCGGCTGGAGTTCACAACCCCGGTCGCCCCGACGGCTGGGGGTCAACCGGCAAGAGACGCGAGGCTGCGGATTGCCGCGCGGATCGGCTCGGATAGTCGTGCCCACGCTGCTACCAGCTTCACGAGGTCGGGATCGAGCGTGCGGACTTGCGCATCCCCGTGCAATGGAATCGCTGCGCCGGCGCTGTGCGGGCAGCGGGGCGGCGAGGTAAGTGCAGATTCGTCCGCATCTTCCGAGTCGAATGGGGTCACGTTGCCAACGTGAATGTCGAGGGTTCGACCCCCTTCGCCCGCTTTTCGAGAAGGCCCGGTGCCGCAAGGTGCCGGGCCTTGTTCGTTTGTGCCGCATCCCGTTGCGTAACGCTGTTCTCGCGGCGGGAACCGAGCCCGGCCAGCCGTTAGCGGTACCGCAATTCCTCCGGATCATCTCATCGTGTACAGGTACGCCGCGATGTCCCGCGCGTCGTCGTCCGTCACATGGAGCTTGGGCATCGTGGTTTTCGGATCCACCGCTTGGGGGTCCTGGAGCCACCTCAGCATGTTGTCGGGCCGATTCTGCAACCCGCCACGGAGTTGGGTGCGAGAGGCGATCCCTGCCAAGGACGGCCCCACCACCCCTCCCGGCCCTGGCACCCCGGGGATCGCGTGACACGCGTTGCAGCCGTACCGGTTGATCGCCGCCCTTCCCCGCTCGACGTCCCCGCCCGACCCGGCTCCGGTTGTGGCCGCATCGCGGTCGCACCCGCCGGTCGCGAAACCCGCGACGACCCAGGCCGCGACGAGAACTCGTTCCAACCTTGAATTCATCAAATGCGTCTTCTCAGAGTGGTGCGTGTTGCGGTGCCACGGCCGGCGAGCGATCTTATGCGCGGCTGACGGTTCGACAAGAAACTGCCGCAGGCTTCGTTGTAACCGTCGCGGGGGCAGGGTCCTGCGTCACGCGGCGAATCTTCGGCCGAAAGTTCTTACCCCTTTGCGGAAGAAAATGACCGCCCGTGGCAACTGTACTCACCGAGCCCACAACCCCCACGGTCACGGAGGCGCGAGGCGTGTCCGATGACGTGGAGTTGCTCCGGCGGATCGCGTGCGGCGACGAGGCCGCGTTCCGTGCGCTGGTGGACCGGCACGCGGCCTACCTGCACGGGATCGCACGGTCGATGACCGGGAACCACGCCGACGCCGAGGACGTGGTGCAGGAGACGTTTGCCGCGGTCGTCAACTCGAAGTTCCGCGGCGAATCGCAGGTGCGCACTTGGCTGGTGCAGATCCTGGTCCGCCGCATCGCGATGTTGCGACGGACGCGTAGGCGCAAGCCGGTCGAGCACCGGCCCGAGGCGCCGGACGTCGCCGCCCCGGGGTCGGGTCACGCCGGATCCGACGCGAAGCTGGACCTCGCCAGCATGCTGGAGCGTCTGTCTCCCGAACACCGCGACGTGATCGTGCTCCGGGAAGTGCAGGGAATGAGCTACGAGGAGATCGCCGCCACGCTCGAAGTGCCCCGAGGCACGGTCGAATCGAGACTGTACCGGGCTAGGAATGAACTTCGGGAACGGTTCAAAGGTTACATGACCGCATAGAAACAGGTTGTACCGCCATGACGTGCGACAAGGCCGTCCAGATTCATACGTATTACGACGGGGAACTCGACGCCGCGACCGCGCGGCAGGTGGAGGCTCACGTCGCTGCGTGTCCGGCGTGCGCCGAAACGCTCGGCGAGCTGCGCGGGCTGTCGGCGCTGCTGGGCGGCGCGGAACTCCCCCCGATGCGACCGATGGCGGTCGCGCGGTTTCACGGGGCCTGGTCGGAGGCGGAGGACCGCGTCCTCGTGCGGATCACCGGGTGGCTGACCGCGGCGGCGGCGGCGGTGCTGATCGGCGCGCTGACGTGGTGGCCGGCGGCGTCGGCGACCCAACAACCCCGGCCGGGGATGTGGGAGACGATCGCGGTCGCGCCCCCTCTGGAGACGCACGGCGAGTCGAACACCGAGCTGGTTCAGGTGGCGCAGTGGATGGCGGACGATTTGTCCCTGGGAGGTGACCGGCAATGACGTGGATGCCCAAGGCCATCCTGGTCACCGGGTTCGCGATCGCGTTCGGCGCGGGGATGACGGTGGGCGTTCAGTGGCGCGGGCAGACGGCCCAGGCCGCCCCCGCGACGACCCGCCCGACGTCTCGCGGGGTTGGATATCTGACCGCCGAGCTGAACCTGACGCCCGACCAGCAGGAGAAGATGAAGGACATCTGGTCCGAGGCCGCCCGCCGCGGCGGGCGCGAGCAGGAGGAGCGCCGCCGGGCCCACCGGAAGGAGCGCGACGACGCGATCGCCGCGCTGGTCCGCCCGGAGGACCGGGAGCGGTACGACCAGGTGCTGAGGACGTACGCCGACCGGAACGCGGCGATGGAGCGCGAGTGGCGCGGGAAATATCAGGAGTCGGTCGAGCGTACGAAGGACATCCTGACCGCGGATCAGCGGAAGAAGTACGACGAGATCCTCAAGAGGCAGGAAAACCGGCGGGCCGACGATCGCGCGACGTCTCGGCCGGGCTCGGACAAACCCAACTGACGTCGCGGAACGCTCTTTCGAAAGGAGCAGGCAGATGATCGGACGTGGCTTGATGATGGCGGTGATCGGGTGTGCGCTGGCGGCGCCGTCGCTGGCGTGGGCGCAGGACGATAACCGGCGCGACCCGGCGCAGATGCGAGAGCGGATGATGAACCGGATCAAGGAGCAGCTCGGCACCAACGACGACGAGTGGAAGGTGCTCCAGCCCAAGCTCGAGAAGGTCATGACCGTCCAGCGCGAGTCCCGCGGCGGCGGCGGGTTCGGCGGCGGGCGGCGCGGGGGCGGCGGCGGCGACGACCAGCCGACGACCCCGGTCGGGATCGCGTCGGCCGAGCTCCGCAAGACGATCGAGAACAAGGACGCCCCGGCGGACGAGATCGCGAAGAAGCTGACCGCGCTCCGCGAGGCCCGGGAGAAGGCCAAGGCGAACCTGACCGCGGCGCAGAAGGAGCTCAAGGAAGTCCTGACCGCCCGCCAGGAAGCCGTGCTCGTGACCATGGGCATGATGGAGTAGGCGGCCGTTGCCGGTCGCAAGTCGTGAAGCTCACGCCGGCGCGGCGTGGTCACCGATCCGGTGCCCGCGCCGTGCCGGGTGAACCGGGCCGTGATTCGAGTCCCCGTCGGCGGAGTGTTGCGGTGGAGAACGTCGTTGCCAAGATGATCGACCGCGGGCTGTTCGGCCCGGACGTCGCCGACCGCGTGCGGTCGCTGCTGGCCGAGGGCAAGTCGCTCGAGGACGCGGTGCTGTCGGCGGACGGGGTCAGCGAAGAGGCGCTGCTGCGGTTCCTCGCGACCACGTTCGACATCCCGTACGTCGACCTCGAGAAGACCCCGCCGGCGAAGGACATCCTCGCGTCGTTCCCCGTGCGGCTGCTGGTCCGCCACCGGATCCTCCCGCTCGAAGAGCGCGACGGGGTCACGGTCGTCGTCGCCAGCCGGGTCAGCGACCACTCCGGGCTCGACGAACTGCGGCTGGTCTGCGGCCGGGACCTGTCGCTGGCGCTCTCGACCTCGACGGAGATCGAGCGGGCGCTCAAGCGGTTGCTCGGCGTCGGCGCCGACACGCTCCAGACGCTGAACCAGGAGGCCGACGGCAACATCCAGGTCCTGGACGCCGACAAGGACGACGACCTCGACCTCGCGAATGCCGCCCAAGACGCGTCGATCATCAAGTTCGTCAACCAGGTGCTGACCGAGGCGATCGAGATGCGGGCGACCGACGTCCACATCGAGCCGTTCGAGAACCAGCTCCGCCTGCGGAACCGGGTCGACGGCGTCCTGACCGAGACCGCCGTCCCGCCGACGATCCGCCGGTACCACGCGGCCATCGTGTCGCGCATCAAGATCCTCGCCCACCTCGACATCGCCGAGAAGCGGCTGCCGCAGGACGGGCGGATCAAGCTGAAGATCAGCGGCCGCGAGATCGACATCCGCGTGTCGATCATCCCGATGATCCACGGCGAGGCGGTCGTTCTGCGTATCCTCGACCGCGGTGACGCGGTGCTCGGCACCGAGCACGTCGGCATGGCCCCCAGCGACCGCGCGCAGTTCGACAAGATCCTCGACATGCCGCACGGGATCGTGCTGGTGACCGGGCCGACCGGGTCGGGCAAGACCACCACGCTGTACGCGGCGCTGTCGGAGATCAACGACACCGAGCGGAAGATCATCACCGTCGAGGACCCGGTCGAGTACCAGCTCCGCGGGGTCAACCAGATCCAGGTCAACACCAAGAGCGGCCTGACGTTCGCCGCCGGGCTCCGCGCGATCCTCCGCCACGACCCCGACGTCGTGCTGGTCGGCGAAATCCGCGACCGCGAGACCGCCGAGATCGCCGTGCAGGCGTCGCTGACCGGCCACCTCGTGTTCAGCACGCTGCACACGAACGACGCGCCCGGCGCCGCGACCCGCCTGATCGACATGGGGATCGAGCCGTACCTGGTCGCGTCGTCGCTGGAAGTCGTGGTGGCGCAGCGGCTGGTTCGGGTGATCTGCAAGCATTGCAAAACGGAAGTGCCCGAGTCGGAGCTGGCGCTGATCCGCGAGGAGTTCGGCGACCTCGTGCCGCCCGTGCTATACAAGGGCACCGGCTGCCGCAACTGCCAGGGCACCGGCTACCGCGGCCGGCAGGGGATCTTCGAGATCATGGCGATCAGCAACCCGATCCGCTCGCTGATCCTCGAGCGGACGCCCGCCCACCTGCTCCGTGAGGTGGCGGTGAAAGAGGGGATGAGGAGCCTGCGCGAGGACGGCTGGCGGATCGTCCGCGACGGCCGGACGACCGTCGACGAAGTCATGCGGAACACCAAGGACGAAGAGGCCGGCACCCGCTTCAACCATCAGGCCGCGCCGACCAATGCGAACGCCGCCGCGGCGGCGGCCGCAGCAGGGGGTGACGCGTGAGCATGTTCACTTACACGGCGCTCGACCGCGCCGGCCGGCAGTTGACCGGCACCGTCCCGGCGCCGAACAAGGCGGCGGCGATGGACCAGGTGATCAGCCAGGGGCTCTCGCCCCTGTCGATCGCGGAGGCCAAGGGCAGCGGCGCGGCCGCGACCGCGGCGACGGCCGAGGCCCGCCCGCCGTCGACGCGCGTCCCGCAGGCGGCGCTGGAGTCGTTCACCCGCGAGCTGGCGAACCTGCTGGCGGCGGGCCTCCCGCTGTCGCGGGCGCTCCACCTGCTCCGCCGCGAGGTGTCCAATCCGGGCGCGAAGCACGTCTGGTCGCGCGTGCACGACGACGTGGTCGGCGGCGTGTCGCTGGCCGACGCGATGTCCAAGTGGCCCCGGGTGTTCTCCAGCGTCTACGTCGCGATGGTGCGGGCCGGCGAGTCGGGCGGGTTCCTGCACGTCGTGCTCCAGCAGATCGCCGACTTCCGCACGCGCGAGCAGGAGCTCCGCGGCAAGGTCAAGGCGGCATTGGTCTACCCGTGCGTGCTGGCGGTGCTCGCGGTCGCGGTGCTGATCTTCCTGCTGACGTTCTTCATTCCGCGGTTCAGCGGGATCTTCGCCGAGTTCGGCGGCAAGCTGCCGTGGCTGACGCAGGTGATCGTCGCCGCCAGCGGCTACCTGACGAAGTACGGGTACGTGCTGGCGGTCGTCGTGGTCATCGCGATCGTGGCGATCAAGCGGGGGCTCGCGACCGAGGGGGGCAACCGGCTGCTCGAGCGGGCGACGCTCGGCACGCCGCTGGTCGGCAAGGTCGCCGCCCGGTTCGCGCTCGTGCGGTTCGCGCGGATGCTCGGGACGCTGGTCGGTGCGGGCGTGCCGCTCGTCGCGTCGCTCCGAACGGCCAAGGAGGCACTCGGCAACCAGACGCTATCCGACGCGGTCGCCCACGCGATCGAGGAGGTGCAGCGCGGCACCGCGCTGAGCAAGAGCCTGTCGAACAACACGCTGCTGTTCCCCGCGTCGGTGATCGAAATGATCGCGGTCGCCGAGGAGACCGGGCGGCTGGACAAGGAGCTGGTTCGGCTGTCGGTCGCGTACGAGGGGGAGCTGGACCGCAACCTGCGAATGCTGGTCGCGCTCGCCGAGCCGCTGATGCTGTTCCTGATGGCCGGCCTGATCGGGACGGTCGTGGTGGGGATGTTGCTGCCGGTGTTTAACCTGTCGGATCTAATCAAGTAAAAAACAGAAGCGGGAATCGAGAGCAAAGCATGCGAAAGGACGACGTTCAAATGCGACGGAACCGTGGTGGTCGGCGGTCAGCGGGTTTCACCCTGATCGAACTGTTGTTGGTGCTGGTGATCCTGGCGGTGCTGGCGGCGGTGGTGGTGCCGAAGTTCACCGGGCAGTCGGAGCGGGCGCGGCTGACGCGCGCCGCGACCGACATCACGACGATCGACGCCGCGCTCGACCGCTTCGAGGTGGACTGCGGGCGGTACCCGACGAACGACGAGCGGCTCGGCGCGCTGCAGCAGCGGCCCGGCAACGTGCAGCAGTGGAACGGCCCGTACCTGAAGCAGATCCCGAAAGACCCGTGGGGGAACGACTACCAGTACCGGTACCCCGGGACGCACAACTCGGGCGGGGCCGACATCTTCTCGTTCGGCCCGGACGGCCGCGAGGGGAACGACGACATCGACAACTGGACGCAGAAGTAAGTCCCGGATCCTTCCGAGCCCGCCGAGCCGCGACCGGCAGAACCGAAGCCATGACCCGTGCACCCCGACAATCCGGATTCACCCTGCTCGAGCTCGTGCTCGCGCTGGTGGTGATCGCGGCCGTGCTCGGGATGGCCGCGCCCAGTTTCAGCGGCTGGGGCCGCGGTCAGAAACTGCGGGGGGCGGCGGAGGACTTCGTTACGGTCGCCCGGTTCGGGCGGGTGCAGGCGCTGCAGACGGCGTCGCCGCACCGGCTGATCATCAGCCCGTCCGATGGCCGGTACTACCTGACCGTGCAGGAGGGGGAGACGTTCGTCGAGGCGCCGGGGCAGCTGACGCGCGGCCGGGTGCCGCAGGACTTCCAGATCCAGTGGACCGACCAGGAGTCGGCCCAGCGCGGGTTCGTGGAGTTCGCGCCGAACGGCCGCGCCCAGGCGGCGCGGGTGCGGCTGACGTCGCAGTACGGGGAGCAGATCGACGTCGAGTGCGCGTCGCCCACCGAGGGCTTCCGGATCATCCCGCCGGGGGAGGTCCGATGACGCCCCGCACCGTTGATCTCGCTCGGGGAGGGCGGCGGCGACGGCTGCGGTCGCGCGTCGGGTTCACGCTCGTCGAGGTGCTCGCGACGATGGTGCTGATCGGGATCGTGATCCCGGTCGCGATGCGCGGCGTCTCGGTCGCGCTGAACACGGCGTCGGCGGCGAAGCGCCAGGCCGAGGCCGCGACGCTCGGCGAGGCGAAGCTGAACGAGCTGGTCAGCCTAGGGGACTGGACGGCCGGCGCGACGTCCGGCGACTTCGGGCAGGATTGGCCGGACTACCGCTGGCGGCTGCAGACGGTCGCCCGCGACTTCGACGTCACCGAGATCGTGCTGACCGTCCAGTGGTCGGAGCGCGGGCAGGAGCGCGTGCTCAACCTCTCCACGCTGGCCACGGCGACGACGGGCGTGATCGGCGGCGGCGTCGGAACGGGGGTGGTGCCATGACGCGCCGCCGCCCGCCAACCCGGCCCCAACGTTGCCGCCGCCGCGCGTTCAGCCTGCTCGAACTGATCCTCGCGCTCTCGATGGTCGCGATGCTCGCCGGGTCGATGTACGTCGCGCTGACGGCCGCGGTGAAGGCGAAGGAGACGGCGGCGTCGGCGGTCGCGCCGATCGGTACCGCCGTGCTCGCCGCCGACCTGATGCGGCAGGACCTCGAGTCGGTGCTGCCGCCGGGCGGCCTGCTGTCGGGGCAGTTCGTCGGGACGTCGAACAGCGGCTCGGACACGCTGCTGTTCCGCACGATCGGGAATGACGGGGCGCTGGTCCAGCACCCGCTGTCCGAGGGGGCGCGGCAGATCGAGCTGGGGATCCGCAGCGACGTCCAGCCGCCGGTGCTGGTGCGGCGGGTCACGCGGAACCTGCTCCCGACGACCGAGGCAATGGTCGAGGAGGAGATCCTCTGCCGCGACGTCCGCACGTTCACCGTCCGCTACTTCGACGGCACGATCTGGCAGGACTCGTGGGACTCGACCGTGATGGGCGACGTGCTGCCCGCCGCCGTCGAGATGACGCTGGAGATGAACCTGCCGCCCCGCGCCGGGCAGACCGCCCCGCGGCCGTATCGGGTGACGCGAATCATCCCGCTCGTGTGCGCCAAGGCCCCCGCGGACGACGCGGCCGCCCTGCCGGAGGTGCCGCAATGACGGTCGCCGCCGCCCTCCGAGACCGCCGTCGGCGTGACCGCCGGCACCGCCGCCGCCGCGGCACGGTGCTGATCGTCGCGATGTTCGTCGTCTTCACGATGGCGACGGTCGTGGTCGTCATGAGCCGGTCGGTGCGGGTCGAGGCGCTGGCGGCGGCGAACATCGCCGCGTCGCTCCAGGCGTCCGCGGTCGGGCGCGGGGCCGAACAGTACGTGCTGGCGATCCTGACCACCCAGAAGGACGCGCTCGACGATTTGACCGAGGACTACTTCGCCGGCGTGCAGGTCGGCGACGGCTACTTCTGGATCCTCCGCCCCGACTACGGCGACAGCCGCCTGCCCCTGTTCGGCCTGACCGAGGAGGCGGCGAAGGTCAACGTGAACACGGCCACCTACGAGTCGCTGATGCGGCTGCCGAACATGAGCGACGAGGCGGCGTCGGCGATCATCGACTGGCGGGATCAGGACGACAACGTGTACCAGGGCGGGGCCGAGAAGGAGTACTACGCGTCCGAGCGCCAGGGGTACGCGAAGAACGCACCGCTCGAGACCGTCGAGGAACTGCTGATGGTGCGCGGCATGACGCGCCCGATGCTCTACGGCAACGGCACCGCCCAACCGCTCGGCACGCAGAGCGGGTTCCGCCAGCAGGCGGCGGGCAGTGGCGTCACCGACATCCAGCTCGCGAACGGCTTGTACGACTACCTGACGGTCTACAGCTCTGAGCCGGCCACGGGGTCGGCGGGCGGCACCGATTCGCCACCCACGCCGGGGGGCGGCAACGGCGGTGGCGGTGGCGGTGGCGGTGGCGGTGGCGGTGGCGGTGGCGGTGGCGGTGGCGCAAGCACCGGCCCGGTCAACCTGAACGACCGCGACCAGCGCACCCGCCTCCGCGAGGTGCTGACCCAGCAGCTCGGCGAAAGCCGCGCCAACGAGATCGTCGGCGCCATGGGCAACGCCAACGACTACAAGAACGTCCTCGACTTCCACTTTCGCGCCAACCTCAAGGCGGGCGAGCTGGCGAAGGTTGAGAACTCGGTCACCGTCGGGAACGGCCGGGCGGCCAAGGGCCGGATCAACATCAACAAGGCCCCGCGCGACGTCCTGCTGACGCTGCCGGGCCTGGAGACGGCCGACGTCGACAAGTTGGTCGCCGCCCGCGACAGCTCCGCGTCGTCGTCCGCGTCCACCTCGTCGTCCGGGGGGCCGTCGATCGCGTGGGCGGTCGATGCGCTGGACCAGAGGAAGGCCGCCACCCTGGGCGATACGATCACGGCACAGACTTACCAGTACTCCGCCGACATCCTCGCCGTCAGCGGCAACGGGCGCGCGTTCAAGCGCGTGCGGGTCGTGATCGACGCGACGGGCGAGGCCCCGCAGATCGTCTACCGGCGCGACCTGACGGAGCGCGGCTGGCCGATGGACCGGGAGATCCTCGCCTCGCTGCGCGCGGGGCAGGGGCCGGGCCAGTGGGGCGCGGGCGGTACGGGCGGCGGCGGCGGTCGGGGCGCGATGCCGGGAGGCATGACGAGATGAAATTGCGGTCGACGAGTTTTCTGGGGATTTCGTTTAGCGACCGCGCGGTCGTGTGCGCGGAGGTCGCCGTCGCCAACGGGCGGCGGCTGGCCCGGCGGTCGGCGGAGTTCCCGATCCCCGCGGGCATGTCAGTCGACAAGCCCGAGCAGCTCGGCCCGGCGCTGGCCGCGTTCCTCCGCGAGCAGCAGTTCGCGGCGACGCGGGCGGTCGTCGGCGTCCCGGCGCGGTGGCTAATCGCGCTCGAGCGCGACGTCCCTCCCGCCGGCGCGGAGCAGGCCAACGCCGTCCTCCGCATGCAGGCCGAGCGGCTGGCGGTCAGCGAGAGCGGCGAGATGGTGTTTGACTACGCCGGCCGGCCCGACGCAAAGCAGGCCACGAAGGTGCTGCTGGTCGGCATGCAGCGGCAGCGGCTCGACGCGGTCGAGCGGACGCTGGCCGCCGCCGGGGTGACGGCCGTCTCCGTCACGTCCTCCGCGCTCGCCCTCGCCGGCGCCGCCGAGGCCGTCGACGGCGACCGCCCGATGCTCCTGCTCGGTCGGCAGGGCGCCGAAATGGTCTGGCGGCACGAGGGCTCGCCCCGCATGCTCCGGCACGTGTCGGTCGTCGCCGCCAACGGTCACGGCGTGTCGGTCGCGCCGCTCGGCCTCGAGCTGAGCCGGGCCGTCACCCTGACCCGCGTCAACGGCAGCCCGACGCCGGGCGAGCTGATGCTCTGGGACTCGGTCGGCCTCTCCGCCGACCAGGTCGGCGAGTTGTCCGATCGCTCCGGGCTGGCCGTCCGCCAGGCCGACGCCCGGGTCGAGCTCAAGGTCGAGTCCGCCGGCGCCCAAGCCGCCGTCGCCGACGACTCGTTCGCCCCCGCGCTCGCCCTCGCCCTCGCGGGCGCCGACCGCGACGCGCTCCCCGTTGACTTCAAGCGCTCCCGCCTGACCCCGCAGAAGGCCCGCCGCGTCGGCCGCAAGTCGGTATGGGCCGGCGCGGTCGGTGCGCTCCTCGCGGTCGGGATCCTCGCCCTCTACCTCGACGTCCGCGCTCGCGAGGCCGAGGTCGCCGCGATCACCCAGCGGCTCGCCGACAACAAGGACTCGATCAAGGCCGCCGAGAACATGGTCGGCCGCGTCAACTACACGCGCGGGTTCTTCGAGGCGCGCACGCCGTACCTCGACTGCCTGGCCGACCTGACCAAGGCGTTCCCGGCGCGGGACAACGAATTGATCTGGGTGACCAGCCTCACGCTTCGGGAGAGCCGCGAGCCGACGCCCCAGCAACTGCAGCAGCAGGGGCCGTCGGCCCGCTGGCCGAAGGGGCAGGCGCAGGGCAAGGCCGACCGCAACGACACCGTCCTGTCGGTGCTCCAGACCCTGAAGCGGAACCCGAAGTTTGCCAACGTCCAGATCCTGGACCTGCGCGACGCGGGCGGCCGGACGCGCGAGGTGTCGTTTTCGATCGGGTTCAGTTACGTCACGCCGGAGTAAGTCACCGTGGTCATGACCAAACGAGAACGTTACATCGCGATCGCGACGGTCTCCGTCGTCGGGCTGCTCGGCCTCGACTACGCGATCGTCAGCCCGCTGTTCCAGCGGCGCGCCGACGCCGCCGACCAGGCCGTCGCCAGGGGCAAGGAGTGGGCCCGCGCCGACAAGCTGATCCACGTCGAGAGCAAGCGCGCCGGGCGGCGGTGGGCGGAGCTGTCCGCCGGCGCCCTCAAGCGCGACGCGTCCGCCTCGGAAAGCCAGGTGCTGAACAACCTGTCCGAGTGGGCGAACCGGGCCGGCGTCGCCCAGTTCTCCTACAAGCCGGAGCGCACCGAGCGGGAGAAGGAGTTCATGCGGTTCACCGTCCGCGCGACCGGCGCCGGGCGGATGGAGCAGATCGGGAACTTCCTCTACCGCATCCAGACCGCGCCGTTCCCGGTCCGCATCACCGACCTGACGGTCACGAGCCGCAAGGAGGGGACCGACGAGCTGTCGATCCAGCTCGGGATCTCGACGATCTACATGGCCCCGTCGACCGACGCCGACAAGACCAACGCCGACAACAAGCCCGCGAACGCGTCCGCGTCGCTGGAGGCCTACCGATGAACCGGCTCACGCGCCACATGACCACGACCGCCCTAGCGCTGTGCGCCGCCGCCGGCACCGCGATCACGCTCGCCGCGGACCTCCCGACCGCGACTACGGTGTCGACCCAGTCCCCGGCCGCCCCCGCGACCGCGGCAGCCGCGGCGGTCAGGACGACCGCGCCGGCAACCACGACCGCCTCTGCGACGCCGGTCCCCACCACGGCCGCCACAAGCACCTCCGGCGTCGACCCTGAGACCGCGCCGACCACCTCAGGCAGCTCGACGTTTACCGGCCGCCCCGGCTCGCGCGACGCGTACCGCGAGCAGTACGCGATCCTCGCCGACCGCAACATCTTCGTGAAGGAGCGGTCGCGGATCGTCCCGTCGGGCCGCAACGGCGACGGCCGTGGCGGGCGCGACACGCCCCGCGACGTCCCGCGCCAGCCCCCGGCCGAGTCCTCGTACATCCTGACCGGCATCGTCCTGGAGGACGGCCAGGTCCACGCGTTCGTCGAGGACATGAAGGCCGGCAAGGTGCTTCGCCTCAGCCGCGGCGACGCGGTCGCGCGCGGGCAGATCATCGACATCTCGATCGACGCCGTGCAGTACCTCGCCGGCGGGCAGATGGTCTGGGTCGAGCTCGGCCGCGACTTCACGGGCGCCGTGCCGTCGTCGTCGACACCGACGTACTCGACCTCCACCGGTGGCGGGAGCACGACCGGTCCGTCCTCCGCCCCGACCGCCTCCGGTTCGTCCGGTGCGCCGGCCGCGGCCCCGCTGCCGATCGACCCGAACAACCCCAACCTGACCCTGGAAGAGCGGATGAAGCTCCGCCGCCAGCAGCAGCTCAACAAGTGACCGCCCTCACCCTGTGACCGGGGCCGCGCGCGGCCCCGGGAAGAATGGACATCTCCGATGGACGCCCGACCGGACGACGTCGCCCCGGTAGACGCTCTCCTCCCGATTGGCCCCGCTGACGTGACCCCGACGCGAAAGGAACGCCCGATGCCCGCCGCCTCCGCCGCCCCCCGTCCCCTGCGTAGCGCCATTAAGCCCGCGCTGGCGCTAGCCCTCGCCGCCGCCACCGCGATCGGCGGCGCCGTCCCCGCCGCGTTCGCCCAGCAGGCGGCCACGACCCGCCCCGCCGGCGCCGTCCCGACCACCCAAACCGCGACCACCCAGGGCGGCCCGAACGCCGCCACCCGCCCGAACGGCTCGATCACCACGCAACCGGGCGGCGGCCTCCTGCTGAACTTCAAGGAGGCCAGCATCGAGTCGGTGCTCGACGAGCTTTCGGCCGCCGCCGGGTTCATCGTGATCAAGGACGTGCCCCGGCTCGAGGGCCGCGTCACGCTCACCAGCAAGCAGCCGGTCAAGCCGGACGAGGCCGTCCCGCTCCTGAACAGCGTCCTCCGCAACGCCGGCTACGTCGCCGTGCAGCAGGGCCGGGTGCTGAAGATCATGTCGCGCGACAAGGCCGAGAAGGCGAACATCCCCGTCCGCACCGGGTCGGACTACACGAAGATCGCCGAGACTGACGAGCTGATCACCCAGGTGATCCCGCTCCGCTCCGCCGACGCCGCCCAGCTCAAGCAGGACCTGACCCCGCTGGTCAACCCGGATGCCGACTTCACCGCGAATGCGTCGAGCAACTCCCTGGTGATCACCGACACGTCCGCGAACATCCGCCGCGTCGCGCAGATCGTCGCCGCGATGGACAACAGCATCATCGACGCCGCCGACGTCAAGGTCATCCAGCTCAAGTACGCCAGTGCGGGGACGGCCTCGAAGCTAATCCTCGAGGTCTTCGGCGAGCAGGCCACCCAGAACCAGCAGGGGGGCGGGCGCGGCCAGGGCCGTGGCGGCGGGGGCGGCGGGTTCGGCGGGGGCGGCTTTGGCGGCGGCGGCGGGGGATTCGGGGGGGGCGGCTTCGGCGGTGGCGGTCCGGGTGGCGGCGGCGGGGGCCGCGGCGGCGGCGGTGGGGGCGGGGCGGCCGGCACGGCCGCGCGCAGGCTCCCGCGCGTCACCGCCTCCTCCGACGACCGAACCAACACCCTGATCGTCAGCGGCCCGACCGCGACCCTCGCGATCATCGAGCGCGTCGTCAAGGACCTCGACGCCGACCCCTCGTCCGAGGAAACCGTCTTCATCTACCGCCTCAAGAACGCGCAGTCGCTCAACGTCGAGTCCGTCATGAACGCGCTGTTCAACGGCACCTCGACCGGCACCCGCGGCACGACCACCGGAGGCCTCCAGGGCGCCCGCGGCGGCACCACCGGCGGCCTGACCCGCGGCGGTGGCGGTGGTGGCGGCCGTGGCGGTGGCGGCGGCGGCCTGGGCGGCGGCCGTGGCACCGGCGGCGGCCTGGGCGGTGGCGGGTTCGGGGGCGGCGGGTTCGGCGGGGGGGGCTTCGCCGGCGGCGGGTTCGGGGGCGGCGGCTTCCGCGGCGGCGTCTCCACCGGCGCCCAGCGCACCGGGGCTGACCTCGCCGGCCAGGTCACCATCATCGCCGATCCGGACACCAACTCCCTGCTCGTCCGCACCCGCCCCGGTAACTACGAGCGCGTCAAGGCGGTCCTCGCCGAGCTCGACCGCCCGGTCGGCCAGGTCCTGATCAAGGTGCTCGTGGCCGAGGTCACCCACGACAACACGACCGACATCGGCGCCGAGTTCTCGATCCTCAACCTCCGCGCCAGCGGGAACGGCCAGCGCGGCGGCACCAATTTCGGCCTCTCCCGCCTCACGAGCGGCCTGGTCGTCCAGATCCTCGAGTCAGACTTCAGCGCGACCGTCCGCGCGCTCGAGCAGGTCGGCAAGCTCGACGTCCTCTCCCGCCCGTACATCCTCGCCTCCGACAACCAGCTCGCCAGCATCACGGTCGGCCAGGAGATCCCGTTCATCACCAACAGCCGGATCACCGACACCGGCCAGACGATCAACAGCGTCGAGTACGACGACATCGGCATCTTGCTCGACGTGATCCCGCACATCAACAGCGAGGGCCTGGTCATCCTCGACGTCGCCCCCGAGATCAGCGCGCTGACCGGCACCCAAATCCCGATCTCCGACACCGTCTCGTCGCCCGTGATCGCCAAGCGGTCCGCCCAGTCGCGCGTTGCCGTCAAGGACGGGCAGACGATCGTGATCGGCGGCCTGATGGAGGACCGCAAGACCGAGACGATCAGCAAGGTGCCGTTCCTCGGCGACATCCCGCTGGTCGGCGAGGTGTTCCGCCGCCGCGAGAACAAGAAGACCAAGACCGAGCTCCTGATCTTCCTCACCCCCCACGTCGCCGCCCAGCCGGAAAGTCTACAGGGCATGTCGAAAGAGGAGCTCGACGGGAGTAGACTGGTGCCGCGGGCCGTGGACCCCAACGCGTTCCGCGACCAGCTCGAAGGCATGCAGCGCGGCCGCGGGCCGGGCGTGATGCCCGAGATGCCGAGCTCGACGCCCGTGCGGCCGGAAGTCCCGCCGCCGCCGCCCGCCAGGGGCGACGCCCCGCCGCCGGCGCCGCTGCCCGAACCGCAGGACGACTAAATGCCTCACCGCCCGACCGACGCTCAGACGCCCGCCGACACCGCGACCCCGCCCGCCCCCGCGCCACGATGCTCGTGCGCGGCGGCGGGGGTGGCGGCGCCGACGACCCGCCGCGCCGCGATCCGCTCCGGCCTGGCGCTCCTCGGCGCGTTGACGTTGACCGGCGGCTGCGGCGGCAGAAGTGGCCCACAGTCCTCTACCCCCCAAGCCAATCGCGGCGGCAACGACGGCAACGCCCGGCCACCATCCCCGTCCGCCAACGGGGCCGGGCCCGACGCCGTCGTCCCGATCTCCAACACCGACCCCTGCGCCACCCGCCTCCACGACATCTGTCAGCCGCTCCTCCTCTACTACCTCCAGAACGGCGAACTCCCCCCGCGCCTCGACGCCCTGCAGCAGATGAAGGGCTACGCAGGCCTCGAACTCACGTGCCCGGTCACCCGCCGCCCCTACCAGTACAACCCGCTCGGCGTCATGAACCCCGAGGTGAAGCGCCGTCTGGTCATCTACGACCCCGCCCCCTCCCACTCCAACATGCGATGGGCCGTTGCGATCGAAGATCCGAAAGAGGGCGGCGTGTTGGTCACCAAGGTCGTCGCCCTCCCCGAGTCCAACTTCACCCTCCAGCTCCCCAAGAAGTAACTGCCTGCCGTCCGGCCCTTCCCGCTCCCCCCCGCCGCCCCGCGCGCCGCTATACTGCCCACCCGATGCCCGACCGCGACCACCTGACCGAGTCCGCCTACGCCCTCGCGAAACAACGCTACGCCACCCTCGGCGTCGACACCGACCGCGCCTGCGCCGCCCTCCGCCAGATCCCGATCTCCCTCCACTGCTGGCAGGGCGACGACGTCACCGGCTTCGAGCGGTCCGACTCGGCCCTCGGCGGCGGCCTGGCCGTCACCGGTAACTACCCGGGCAAGGCCCGCACCCCCGACGAGCTCCGCGCCGACCTCGACAAGGCCCTTTCCCTGATCCCCGGCCGCCACCGCCTCAACCTCCACGCCTCCTACGGCGAGTTCGGCGGCCGCACGATTGACCGCGACGAGATCGATCCCTCCCATTTCCAGGGCTGGATCGACTACGCGAAAAGCCGCCACCTCGGCCTCGACTTCAACCCGACTTTCTTCGCCCACCCCAACGCCGCCGACGGCTTCACGCTCAGCCACCGCGACGACGCCGTCCGCCAGTTCTGGGTCCGCCACGGCCAGCGCGCCCGCCAGATCGGCGCCGCGATGGGCAAGGCCCTGGGCACCCCGTGCGTGAGCAACGTCTGGGTTCCCGACGGCCACAAGGACACGCCGATCGACCGCAAGTCCCCCCGCGAGCGCCTCGCCCGCTCGCTCGACGAGATCTTCGCCGCGCCGCTCGACCCCGCCCACAACCTCGATGCCGTCGAGGGCAAGCTGTTCGGCATCGGGTCGGAGAGCTACGTCGTCGGCTCCCACGAGTTCTACCTCGGCTACGCGATCCGCAACCGCAAGCTGGTCTGCCTCGACGCCGGCCACTACCACCCGACCGAGTCGCTCGCCGACAAGCTCAGCGCCGTCTTCACGTCGCTCGACCGCGTGCTGCTCCACGTCAGCCGCGGCGTCCGGTGGGACAGCGACCACGTCGTCACCCTGAACGACGACCTGCTCGCGATCGCGCAGGAGTTGGTGCGCGGCGACTACCTCTCGCGCACCCACGTCGGCCTCGACTTCTTCGACGCGAGCATCAACCGAGTCGCCGCGTGGGTCGTCGGCACCCGATGCATGCTCAAGGCGCTGCTGATCGCGCTGTTAGAGCCCTTACGGATGCTCCGCGACGCCGAGGCCGCCGGCGACTACACCGCCCGCCTCGCCCTGTCGGAAGAGGCCCGCACCCTACCGTTCGGGGCCGTTTGGGATTATTACTGTCTCACGCAAAACGTCCCCGCGGGCCCCGCGTGGCTCGACGAGGTCCGCGCCCACGAGCGCGACGTCCTGTCCAAGCGGCGGTGAGGGTTCCCGAGCGTGACCGCACTCCTCCAACTGACCGACATCGCAAAGTCCTTCGCCGGCGTCCACGCGCTTAAGGGCGTCTCGTTCGAGCTCCGCCCCGGCGAGGTCCACGCCCTGGTCGGCGAGAACGGCGCCGGCAAGTCCACGCTGATCAAGGTGATCACCGGCGCCCACCGCCCCGACGCGGGCACGCTCGTCATCAACGGCCAATCCGTCGAGCAGAACGACCCGACGCTCGCGAAGAAGCTCGGCGTCGCCGTCATCTACCAGCAGCCCGCCCTCTTCCCCGACCTGACCGTCGCCGAGAACGTCGCCCTCCGCCTCGAGCGCGGCGGCCCGTGGCGCCTCATCAACTGGCGCGAGCGCCGCGCCCGCGCCAAACAGCTCCTCGACCGCGTCGGCGCCAACCTCTCCCCCGACGTTCACGTCCGCGACCTGACGATGCCGCAGCAGCAGCTCGTCGAGATCGCCAGCGCGCTCGGCGGCGACGCGAAGGTCCTGATCCTCGACGAGCCCACCTCCTCCCTCTCTGACCGCGAGGTCGACAACCTGTTCCGCGTCATCCGCGAGCTTCGCACCCAGGGCGTCGGCATGGTCTACATCAGCCACCGCCTGGAGGAGCTCCCGCGGATCGCCGACCGCGTCACCGTCCTCCGCGACGGCAACTACGTCGGCACCCGCAGCATGGCCGACGTCGACCGCGCCGAGCTGATCCGCCTGATGGTCGGCCGCAGCCTCGACGCCGTCTTCCCGAAGATCGACGTCGCGATCGGCGACGTCGTCCTCGAGACCCGCGACCTCGCCTGCCGCGCCGGCGGCGTCCGCAACGTCGACTTGACCGTCCGCGCCGGCGAGATCGTCGGCCTCGCCGGCCTCGTCGGCGCTGGCCGCACCGAGCTCGCCCGCATCCTCTTCGGCCTCACCCCCGCCGACGCCGGCCAGATCCTGCTCAACGGCCGCCCGGTCACCGTCACCAGCCCGTCCCGCGCCGTCGACCTCGGCATCGCCTACGTCCCAGAGGATCGCCGCCGCCACGGCGTGATCCTCGACATGCCCGTCGCCGCCAACACCACCCTTGCGATCCTCTCCGACATGGCCACCGCCGGCCTGATCCGCTTCGGCAGAGAGCGCGAGATCGCCACCTCGTTCGTCCAGCGGCTCGGCGTCAAGACCCCCGGCATCTCCGCCCCCGTCGGCAACCTGTCCGGCGGCAACCAGCAGAAAGTCGCCCTCGCCCGCTGGCTCGCCACCGAGCCCAAGGTCATCATCCTCGACGAGCCCACTCAGGGCGTCGACGTCGGCGCCAAGTCCGAGATCCACCGCCTGATGGGCGAGCTCGCCCAGCGCGGCCTCGCCATCCTGATGATCTCCTCCGAGCTCCCCGAAGTCCTCGGCATGAGCGACCGCATCGCCGTCATGCATGGCGGCCAGATCGTCGGCGAACTCTCCCGCGCCCAGGCCACCCAGGAAAAGATCCTCGAGCTGGCCCTCGGCCACACCGCAGCGCCGACCACGGAAGTGCCCGCATGACCGCCCTCGACCCCGACGTCATCCCCTACGGCATCGAGCCGGCCCACCGGCGGGGCGGCCGCTACGTCCGCGAGCTCTCCGTCGCCGCCGCCTACGTCTTGCTCCTGCTGACGCTTGCGGTCGCCACCCCGCGCTACTTCCGCTCCCAGTTCGCCGCGAGTTGGGTCGAGATCGCCCCCGTCCTCGTCGCCGCCGTCGGCATGACGCTAGTGATCCTCGCCCGCCACATCGACATCTCGATCGGCTCGCAGTTCTGCGTCTGCGGCGTCGTCGCCGGCCTCGCCGCGAAGGCCGGCCTGCCCATGCCGCTCGTCGCCCTGCTGTCCGTCGCCGCCGGCGCCGCCATGGGCGCGGTCAACGGCGGCCTCGTCGCCTTCCTCGGCCTCCCGTCGATCGTCGTCACGCTCGCCACCATGGTCATCCTGCGCGAGGCGCTCCGCTGGGAACGCCAGGGCGCGTTCGTGCAGAACCTCCCCGCCTCCTTCCAGTGGTTCGGCCTGCCGCAGACCGTCGGCCAGATCGTCCTCGTCGCCATCGCCCTTCTGACGCTCGCCGCCTTCGCCGGCGCCGCCCACTGGCTGATGGTCGGCCGCGCCGTCTATGCCGTGGGGTCGGATCAGGAAGCCGCCCGCCTCGCTGGCGTCCGCCCGAAGCGCGTCGTCTTCAACGTCTTCGTCCTGATGGGCACCCTGACCGGCCTGGCCGCGCTGCTCAACACCGTCCGCTTCCCCAGCGTCGACCCCAACGCCGGCATCGGCCTTGAGCTGAAAGTCATCGCCGCCGTCGTCGTCGGTGGCGTCGCGATCTCCGGCGGCCGCGGAACCCTCCTCGGCACCCTGATCGGCGTCGCCCTCCTCGGCACGATCGGCTCCGCCCTTGTCTTCCTCGACGTCAACAGTGCCTGGGAACGCGCGATCCAGGGCGCGATCATCCTCGTCGCCGTCGCCACCGACGGCCTCGCCCGGAGGGCCGGCTGATGTCCTCCACGCTCACCTCCGCGCCTCAACCGCTCGCCGTGCCGCCCGCGCCCGCCGACCGCGCGCCGATCGTCCCGCCCCAGCAGATGATCCTCGCCGCCCTCCTCGCCTTCGAGGTCCTCGTCTTCTCCGTCACCGGCACCAACTTCCTCACGGGCCACAATTTCCTCGAGATCGCCCGCCAGAACGTCGAGCTCGGCCTCCTCGCCCTCGCCCTCACCCCCGTCATCGTCACCGGCGGCATCGACCTCTCGGTCGGCTCCCTCCTCGGCCTCTGCGCCGTCCTCTTCGGCAAGTTCTGGGGCGACTTCGGCCTCCGCCCGTGGCTCGCCGCCGGAGCCGCGATCGCCGTCGGCGGCCTCGCCGGCCTGCTCAACGCGACCCTTATCACCCGCCTCCGCATCCCCCCGCTGATCGTCACCCTCGGCTCCCTGTCACTGTTCCGCGGCCTCGCCGAGGGCATCACCGGCGGCTACCGCAACTACACCAACTTCCCCGACTCCTTCCTCTTCCTCGGCTCCGGCACGATCGCCGGCGTCCCCGCGCAGGTGCCGATCCTCCTCCTGGCCGCCGCCGGCTTCTGGCTGCTCCTGCACCGCTCGACCGCCGGCCGCGCCCTTTGCGCGATCGGCTTCGCCCCCGACGGCGCGCGCCACGCCGGCATCCGCGTCGAGCGCCGCATCGCCCTCGCCTACGTCCTCTCCGGCCTGTTGGCCGGCCTCGCCGCCGTCATCTACGTCGCCCGCGTCGGCCAGGCCAAGGCCGACGCCGGCACCGGCTACGAACTCTTCGCCATCACCGCCGTCGTCCTCGGCGGCACGTCGATCTTCGGCGGCCGCGGCACGATCGTCGGCACCGTGATGGGCCTGTTCGCCGTCGCGATCCTGCAGAACGGCATGCGGCTGTCCGACTGGCGCCCCGAGCTCGCCGGCATCCTGACCGGCGCGCTCCTGCTCGTCGCGATCGGCGCCGACTGGCCCACCCGCCGCGTCGGGGCCGCCGCCACCGGCGCGGCGTCAACAACAAACATTCCGTCGGAGGAATTCGAAATGAAGAACTCGCAGCTCGCCGTGCTGTGCACGGTCATCCTCGCCGCCGCCCTCATCATCGTCGGCGGCAACTTCGTCCTCGTGAAGTCCCTCCAGCAGCAGGGGGGCGGCGTCATCAACGCGACCGGCGGCGCCGGCGGCGGCACGCCGTCGGGTGGCAAGAAGACCACCGTCGCCATGATGCCCAAGAGCCTCGGCAACGCTTACTTCATCGCCGCCCAGAAGGGCGCGAAGGACGCGGCCAAGGAGCTCGGCGTCGACCTGATCTGGGACGGCCCCACCGACCCCGACCCCGCCAAGCAGAACGAGATCGTCGACACCTGGGTCACCCGCGGCGTCGACGTCATTGCCGTCGCCTGCGAGAACCGCGACGGCATCGCCTCCGCCCTCCGCAAGGCCAAGTCCAAGGGCATCAAGGTCCTGACCTACGACGCCGACACCCAGCCCGACGCCCGCGACTTCTTCGTCAACCAAGCCACCCCCGAGGGCATCGGCCACACCCTGATGGACCGGGCCGCAAAGAGCATGGGCGGCAAGGGCAAGTTCGCGATCATCACCGCTTCCCTGACCGCCTCCAACATGAACGAGTGGAAGAAGCACATCGAGGCCCGCCTCAAGGACAAGTACCCCGACATCCAGCTCGTCGACTACCGCCCCTGCGACGACAAGCAGGACCGCGCGTTCAGCGAGGCCAATACGATCATGAACAAGTACCCGGACGTGAAGCTGATCATGGCCATCTGCTCCCCCGCCGTCCCCGGCGCCGCCGAGGCCGTGAAGCAGGCCGGCCGCAAGGACGTCAAGGTCGTCGGCCTCGGCCTCCCCAACGACAACAAGCCCTACGTCCACGCCGGCATCACCGACGCCGTCATCCTCTGGAACACCATGGACCTCGGCTACCTCACGGTGTTGTCCGCCCAGGCCCTTGCAAACGGCACCCTCAAGCCCGGTGACCCCTCCATCCAGGCCGGCCGCGTTGGCAAGGTCGAGATCAAGGGTGACAACATCCTCCTCGGCGTCCCCTACGTCTTCACCAAAGACAACATCAACAACTTCGACTTCTGAGAACGTCCGCTCGACCAATGCCGAGCACTACACCCAAGACGACAAAACCAAAAATCCCGCGCCCCAAGACCTCAGCAGAAGCCCAGTTCGATTCCAAGCCACAGCGAATCCTCGTCTCTGGCGCGCAACTTCTCCGCGATATGGCTTTCCCGACCGCCCCACCCCGCGGCACGTCGCTTGGGGCTTCGCGGATCGACCGACGCCCCCTCGCCCCCGCCCACAGATAAGGTTCGATTCGGGGTCGTTCTCGGACCGGAACGGGGTCGAAAGCGGATCGGTTCAGGGGGCGCTTTCGGGTCGATTTCGGGTCGGTTGTCCCAACCCGCCAATAACTTAACCCATCGCCACACCGGGTCATACGATATCGGGAACCCCCTGTAACCTCTTTTACCACCGACCGCGGCCTCACTTCTCCGGCGTCACCCGCACCGGCCCTATCAGCCCCGCCGGTCGCACCGGCCAGTCCGCCGCGCTGAACGGCTTGTAGTCGATGTTCACGAAGTTGATGTCGTGAAACGACTGCCACTTCACCCCGCGCCGGTCCAGGTCGCGGATCCGGTTGGCGGCCACGCTCGTCACCTCCACCTCCAGCACGTTCCCCGTCGGCCGTAACCGATCCACCCGAACCCGAAATGGGGGCAACAGCAGCGTTCCGAGATCCCGGTCGTTCAACCGAATCCGGGCCGAGTCCCGCACGTCCCCGAGGTCGAGCAGGCAGCGGACGCTCGGTTCCGCCGCGGCCCCGGCCGGCGCGTCGAACGTCAGCGTGTACCGCGCCGTCCCGCCGAACGCCTCGGCGTCCTTGTTGTCCGTCCACGGGGCGACTGCGTCGGCCTCGTACGGCGAGGGCAGCGCCGGGCCCCCTTCGACGAATGCGACCCGCCACTTCCCGCTAAGCGTGACTGGCGTGCCGTTGAACCCCTCGTAGCCCCACCGCGGGCCGCCCGCCAAGCCCGCCGCCTCGCCGAACGTCCGCAGGACGAGCGACTGGCGCGGGTGCAACTGCACCCGCACCGCCCCGTCGACCAGGTCGCCGAACCCGGCCGTCCCGGTCATCGGGTCCATCAGCAGCACCGCCGCGGCCGGGCGAGCGAGCCCGATGCGGGCGTCGATCGCGCGGTCGGTCGGGTTGACGAGGAAGTAGTGGTGCCCCTTGTCCCACGCGCGGCGGGTGAAGCGCAGGCCGGTGTCGACCAGCGACTCGCGCGTCGCGCCGGCCACGGCCAGCGACTCGGCGAGCGCGCCGACGAGCAGCCGGCCCTGCCCGAGCGGGCCGGGGGTCAGCCCGGACGTCATGGCGCGCAGTCTGGTCTGGCGGGCGGCCAAGTCGGCGAGGCCGGGGACGTCGGTCGGGAGTTGCTGCTCGAAGACGACGGTCGCGCCCCCCTTCGCCACGTCGAGCAGCTTTGAGAGCGTCTCGAGCGGGATGTGCGTGCACCGCGGGACGACGACCGCCTTATACCGGCGGCCGCCGACCTCGACGCCGCCGCCGGCGGGTTTGGCGGTCCGGAGCTGTCGGTCGCTGACGTAGTCGAACGCGTAACCCTTCTGCCAGAGCAGCGCGGCGGCGCGGCCGACGGGCTGTCCGGTCAGCCACTCGGTCTTGTGCACGGTCAGCGGCGTCACCAGCCCGCCCGGGCTCTGCCAAAGGTCGTGGATCGGCCAGTACACCAGCACGTCGTTGTCCGGCCGCCCCGACTGGAGCACCGACTGCACGCGCGTGAAGTACGCGTTGAGCGGCGGCGCGTCGCGCCAGATCGGGTTGCGCGAGTTCATCTGCGTCGACGCGTAGAACAGCCAGCCGGGCCAAGGGGCGTCCGCGGGTGAATAGATCGAGCCGTGGTAGAAGACGTGGTTGACGCCGGATAAAAACAGCTCGTCGACCAGCTTCTTCATGTCGCCGAGCGTCTCCGTGAAGTGCTCGGCCAGCCAGGTGCCCGTCTCGGCACTGACCAGGGTGCGACCGGTCACGTGGGCGGCCGACGAAGCGAACTTCGCGACCAGCGGGTCCCGGTCCTTGTTGAACATTTCGGTCTCGGGCACGTCGGCGGCGGCGTACAAGTCGAGCAGGTTGCCCGGCGAGCCGTGGGCCTCGTTGCGCGTCAGCATCTTGCGCCCGCGCGCCCAATCGACCCACGGCGGCATGAACGTGTCGACCAGCAGGTCGGACAGCGTCTCGCGGTAATCGTGCTTCACGCGGGCGACGGCGTCCGTGTCGGCGGCGTCGTCCAGCAGCGCGGGCAGGTGCGGCTGGAGGCGGTAGCCGCGGCGCTTCTCGAACTGGGCGAACAAGTCTGGCGACCAGTTGGACTGGTACTCGTACGAGTCGTGGTAGACGGCCCGCGGCAGCGGGCCGTCGTACTTCGCGAACGCCTGCTCGAAGCGGGGGACGTAGGCGCGGATCGCGTCGGCGTAGAACGGGTTGAGCATGTGCCCTTGGCCGCCCGGCGCGGGCCGCTTCACCTTCTGGCCCGAGGGGCGTTGGGAGAGGGCGTAGAGCGTCCAGAACTTGGTGTCGGCGGGGGCGGTCCAGTCGAGCGTGCCGTCGGGCTTGATCTTGTCGGTCAGTTCGACGGCGGCGCCGGCGTCGGGGACGGCGACGATCGCCTGCACGACGGCCGGGTCGAACTTGTCGGCAGGCGTCGCGCCCGGCTTCATCGCGACTTGCTTCACGCTGAACCGTGCGTTGGCGAAGCGGTCCGTGATCATCGGCCCGCCGAAGCACCAGCCGGTGCCGAGCGTCATGTCGAGGTCCATGCCGAGCCGGCGCGACTCCGTGACCGAGTGCTTCAGCAACTCCAACCACCGCGGCGACAGGTACTCGACGTACTGCTGCTCGTAACCCTTCGCGCCGTAGATCGGGATCACGTGGACGCCGCCCATGCCGGCCTTCGCGAACGTCTCGAGCTCGCGGGTGACGTCCTTCTCGTTCACCGCGCTCGCCATCCACCACCAGTACGCCCAGGGCCGGGCGGCGGCGCTGGGGGCGGGGAAGGCGAGGTCGGGGTTGGCGTCGGCGGCGCGGGGCGGCAGCGCGAGCAAGACCAGCAGTGCGAGCGCGGCGATTCTCATGGGCCGCATCTTACCGCGGTCAGCGCGAGGCGTGCACCTTAGCGAGCAGGTACTCGGCGTCGGCGAGGTGGTACGCCGCCAGGCTGATGTGGACGACGGCGGCGTCTTGACCCGCACGTGTCTTCGTGAATGAGAGGACGTCGCGGCACTGTCGGACGTAAAGCTCCACCGCGCCGACGCGGTCCGCGGTCGCCCGGGGGCGCGGCGTCGATTCGGGCGTCGGCGAGGCGGCGGTGCGCGGTCAGCTTGGCTCCAGAAACTAGAAACTCCGGCGTCAGGGCGGTGGCTCCAACCTCAAACTCCTTGTCCACGAATTCGAGCACATTCTCCGCCGCCCGCACCCGGGCGACGGCCTTTGCGCGCAGGTCGCCGCCCGCGTCGACCGGGGCGGCTGGCTCTTGGGCGGGCGCGCGGTTGACGAGTGACTCGAACCCTGTCGCGAGCGCGCAAGCGACGGCGATCGCGGCGGCGGTCCTGCACTTCACTCGCGTGGTCATGGTGAACGCTCCCTTGTGGTTTTTGGCGACGGTGAGTGATGGCGGTGCCGCCAGGGGATCAGCGTACACTCGCGTGCCCCTGGCCACACACCTAGAGTTCGCGATCTGCCGCCTGCGCCCCGTTCCGAACTTATCAGGGGGTGGGGGTTCGGGTACGCTCTTGCCCCCCATTCACCACCGGAGGTGCCCGCATGCCGCTTTCCTGTCTGGACGTGCCCAAGGTTGATCCAACGCCGGTTTTCGAAGCATTTCGCGGCAGTTACTCGACGGAGTTGCTGACGGCGGCGGTGGCGCACTTCGACCTGTTCGGGCAGCTCGCGTCGCGGCCGCTCACGCTCGATGCGTTGCAGCAGCGGCTGGGCCTCGCGGAGCGGCCGGCGAACGTGCTGCTGACGGCGCTGCGGGCGATGGGGCTCGTCGGCCAATCGGCAGACGGGGAACTGTCGATGACGCCGCTCGCGGTCGAGCATTTGATCCCGGGCGGCGCGTTCTATGTCGGCGATTACGTCGGGCTGGCGGCGCAGTCGCCCGGCGTCGTCGAGATGGTCGAACGGCTGCGCACGAACCGCCCGGCCGGGGCGGCGGACGAGCGGCAGGGGGCCGCCTTCATCTTCCGCGACGGGATCGAGTCGGCGATGGAGAGCGAGGCGAGCGCGCGGCGGCTGACGCTCGCGCTCGCCGGGCGCGCGAAGAACGTCGCGCCGGTGCTGGCGACGAAGCTGTCGGTCGAGGGCGTGAAGACCGTGCTCGACGTCGGCGGCGGCACCGGCATCTACAGCATCGCCGTCCTCCAGCGCCACCCGCACCTCCGGGCAATCGTGTTCGACCGCGCCGAGGTGTTAAAGGTCGCGGCGGAAATGGCGGCGGCGTACGGCGTCACCGATCGAGTTGAACTGGTGCCGGGCGACATGTTCACGGACCCACTACCGGGCGGGGCGGAGGTCGTGCTGCTGTCGAACATCCTTCACGACTGGGACGTCCCCGAGTGCGAGCGGCTCGTGGCGCGGTGCGCGCAGGCGGCTGCGCCCGGAGGCCGGGTGGTGATCCACGACGTGTTCCTGAACGACGACCTCGGCGGCCCGCTTCCGACCGCTCTCTACTCGGCGGCGCTGTTCACGATGACGGAAGGCCGGGCGTACAGCGCCGCCGAGTACCGGGCGATGATGGGAAAGGCGGGTCTGGCAGCGGCGGGGGCGGTGATTCCAACGCTCATCCACTGCGGGTTGCTGGAGGGGCGGAAGTAGCCTTCGGGGCAACGGGGTACCGAGCCGCTACCGGCCAGATGTCCGGGCCGCGTCCTTTCGGTCGCTCTTCGCCTTCGCCACCGTGCCGACCACGAACTCCTCCAGCGCCAGCCGCGCGTCGCGGTCGATCATCTGGCGGGGGGGGTGCTTCATGCACCAGGCGCTGACCTCTTCGAGCGGGCCGGCGAGGCCGGCGTCGCGGGCGAGCTTGCAGCAGCGGACCGCATCGACGACGACGCCGGCGCTGTTCGGCGAGTCCTCGACGGCCAGCCGCAACTCGAGGTTCATCGGCACCCCGCCGAACCCGGTGCCCTCGATGCGGAGGAAGCAAACCTTCTGGTCCTTCTGGAACGGGACGAAGTCGCTCGGGCCGATGTGGATCTGGTCGGCGTCGAGCGGGACGTCGAGCTGGCTCTGCACGGCCTGCGTCTTGCTCCGCTTCTTGGAGGAGAGCCGCTGGCGGTTGAGCATGTTGAGGAAGTCGGTGTTGCCGCCGGTATTGAGCTGGTAGGTGGAGTCGATTTGGACGCCGCGGTCGTTGAACAGGCGGGCGAGCGTGCGGTGCGTGATCGTCGCGCCGACCTGGGCCTTGATGTCGTCGCCCACGCACGGGATGCCCTTGGCGCGAAACTGGGCGGCCCACTTCGGATCCGAGACGACGAAGCAGGGGACGCAGTTGACCATCGAGACGCCGGCGTCAAGGCACGCATGCGCGTACGCCTCGGTCGCCCGTTGGGCGCCCACGGGCATGTAGTTGACCAGGATCTCAGCCCCGCTGTCCCGCAGCACGCGGGCGAGGTCTACCGGCGGCAGCGTCGCCGGCTCGAACCGCTGGTGAAGGGGGTAGTCCTTCATGTGGTCGGGGACGCCGTCGAGCGTCGGGCCCATCCGAACTGTCACACCCGTCTTCGGGATCTCGGGGCAGAAAACCTTGGTGTTGTTCGGCAGCGCGAAGATCGCCTCCTCGAACGGCTTGCCGACCTTCCGCGCGTCCACGTCGAAAGCGGCCACGACCTGCAAGTCGCCCACGCGATAGCCGCCGATCTCTTGATGCTGCAGCCCGATCGTGCCGTTTTCAGGGTTCGCGTAGTGGGCGATCCCCTGCACGAGCGAGCTGGCGCAGTTCCCGACACCGGCGATGGCGATCTTGATCGTGGGCATAAGTCGACAAGTCCTCTCGTGTGCACGAATTATACGGCGGGCTGAGGACGGTGTTGCCCGGATCAGGACTGGCTATTCCTTAACCGCAGCTTGGCGAGGACTTCGACGTTCCCCTCCCCGCCGACGATCGGGCTGCGGGTGGTGGCGTCGGCGTCGAAGCCGGCTTCGTAAGCGTCTTTCAAGACGCCGCTTACGACGTCGTCCACCTCCGCCTCGGGCAGGACGCCCTTCTTCAGCCGCCCCTGGTCAGCCTCGTAGTGGGGCTTGATCAGCGTGACGACGACGCCGCCCGGCGCAAGGACGCGCCGGGCGGCGGGGAGGATGTTCTTCTGCCGCGTCCAGGCGACGTCGATGCTGACGAGTTGGACGGGTTCGGGGAGGGTGACGTGCATGGCGTTCGTCCGCTCCATCACGAACACGCGCGGGTCCTTGCGGAGGCGCCATTCGAGCACGCCGTACCCCTTTTCGACCGCGTAAACCCGGGCCGCCCCGCGCCGGAGCAGGCAGTCGACGAAGCCGCCCACGTTCGAACCGAGGTCGGCGCAGGTCAGTCCCGTCACGTCGATGCCGAACTCGGCAAGGGCGTGGTCGAGCTTCAGTCCGGCACGGGAGGCGAACTCCGACATTGCGGCGCATTGTACCGTGTGTGCGGGTCGGGCAAGGTGGGATCCGCCGCCAGCCCGGGGCGTTCCATTTCTTGCGAGGAGTAACGTTTGACCGGGGCCCGGTTCACGGGGTACTCTGATGTCCGAACCATTTCTAGTTAAACCTCGCGTTTGTGGGAGAGAAAATGCAATTGAAGCAGTCACGGGTGCTTTGGGCTTTGTCGTCGGCGGTGTTGGCGGGCGTGTCGCTCCCCGCGCTCGCCGATCCGCTGCTCGGGCCGGGGGATTTCGTCCGCGCGGTCGACAGCGACGTGCTGGCGTCGGGCAGCAGTTATCCCCCGCAGGAGTCACCGGCCAAGGCGATTGACAATAACGCGCTGTCCTCGAAGTACCTCAACGGCGGCGGCCGCGGGACCGGCTTCATCGTTACGCCGGGGGCGCCGGCGGCGGTCGGCAGCTTCGTCCTGACGAGTGGCAACGACGCCGACGGCCGCGACCCGGCGGCGTACGTGCTGTTCGGCACGAACGCGCCCATTAGCAGCGCCGACAACAGCAACGGCTTAGGCGAGGCATGGACGTTCATCCAACAGGGTCGCCTGTCGCTGCCGCCGGGCGGGGCGGCGGGGCGGAATGTCGCGTACCCGACGGTGAACGTCGCGGGTAGCGGGTCGTTCAGCTCGTACAAGCTGTACTTCCCCGAGCTGCGTAACAACGGCGACCCGAACATGCAGTTCAACGAGGCGCAGTTCTTCACCGGCGCGAACGGCGGCGGAACGGCGATCCTCGCGCCCGGGAACCCGATCCTGGCAATCGACGCGCCGATCTCGCAAGGCTTTTACCCGGAGAACGAGTCTCCGCAGAAGGCGCTCGACGCGGACGCGGGGTCGAAGTATCTGAACTTTGGCAAGGAAAACTCCGGGATCGTCGTCACGCCGGCCGCAGGCAAGTCGGTCGTGACCGGGCTGAAGGTCACGACGGCGAACGACTCCCCGGAGCGCGACCCGGTCGCGTTCGCGATTTACGGGACGAACGACGCCCTGTCGCAGTTGGACAACCAGGACGGCACCGAGGCGGACTGGACGCTGATCCACACCGGGGCGCTCGACCCGTCGACCGACCGCGGGGCCGAGAGCCCGCTGGCGGCGTTCGCCAACACCGACGGGTACACGTCCTACAAGATCCTGTTCACCGGCCTGCGCGACAGCGCGACGGCCAACTCAATGCAGGTCGCGGGGATCCAGCTTGAGGGGACGCTGGTCCCCGAACCGGGCACGCTCGGCCTCGCGGGGGCGGCGGCATTGGCGCTGGTGGGCCGCCGCCGTCGTCGGCTCGCATAATCGGCCGAGGTCCATCCACCGAGGTCTACCGTCCGAGAAAACCGAGGCCCGGCGCGAACATGCGCCGGGCCTCGTTCGTTTCGCGCCAGGAGCGGGGTGAAATCCTGTCTGGACGCGCCGCAGCGAACGCCCCTAGAGTCCCGCTATGACGCAAACGCTCTCTTCCCGACAGCTCGGCCGTTCCGACGTCCAAGTCTCCCCCGTGATCTTCGGCGCGTGGGCGATCGGCGGGTGGATGTGGGGCGGGAGCGAGGAGGCGGAGTCGATCGACGCGATCCGCGCATCGATCGACGCCGGCGTGACTACGATCGATACCGCCGCGATCTACGGCATGGGCCACTCCGAAGAACTGGTCGCCAAGGCGGTGGAGGGGCGGCGAAGCCAAGTCATTATTGCGACCAAGTGCGGCATGCGGTGGGACGGGCCGGCCGACCAGGGGTCGGACCCGTGGCCGCAGAAGGACAACGCCGGGCGGGACGTCCTCATCCGGAAGAACGCGCGGCCGGAGTCGATCCTGTACGAGTGCGAGCAGTCGCTGAAGCGGCTGAAGACGGACGTGATCGACCTCTACCAGATCCACTGGCCCGACACGTCCACGCCCGTGGAAGACTCGATCGGCGCGATGGTTCGGCTGAAGGAGCAGGGGAAGATCCGGGCGATCGGCGTCAGCAACTACGACGAGACGTGGCTCGCCCGCGCGTTGAAGGTCGGGCAGATCGACAGCCACCAGCCGCCCTACAGCATCATCTCGCGGCAGATCGAGGCGCGGGTGCTGCCGTTCACGCGCGAGCACGACATCGCGAGCATCGTCTACAGCCCGATGGAGCGCGGGCTGCTGACCGGGGCGGTCACGATAGACCGCCAGTTCGCCGAAGGCGACCACCGCGCCAAGCACAAGTTCTTCCGCCCGGAGAACCGCCGTCGCGTGCTCAACTCGCTCGAGAAGGTCAAGCCGATCGCGGACCGGCACAGGGCGAGCCTCGCGCAGCTCATGATCGCCTGGACGATCCACGAGCCGGGGATCACCGCCGCCTTGGTGGGCGCGCGCAACGCTGACCAAGCCCACCACAACGCGGCCGCGATGTCGATCCGCCTGAGCGAGCCGGAACGCGCTGAGATCCGCGCGGCGTTCGACGAGACGTCCGCCGCGCTGATGGCGGCGAAGTGATCCCGGCCGGGCCGGCGTTCCGTCCGCTGAAGCGGACCTTGCGGAAAGGCAGGCGCGGGGGCGGTCACGGCGGGGAGGACGGCGGCGGCCCCGCGCCCAGCGGGTCGCGGAGCAGGCGGAGTTGGCAGGGGCGGCAGACCTTGAACTCGCGCTGCCAGTGGACGGCGTTCTCGAGCTCCTCCTCGGAGAGGTGCTCCATCTCCTTGAGCAGGTCGGAGACGCGGGCGTCGTAGTCGGTCTCCTCGAGGTCGTCGGTGGTGACGGCGGGGAGGCTGGGGTCGGCGTAGACCTGGATCTTGACGACGTAGTGGGCGTGCGGCGGGATCGTGTCGCCGCAGCGGTCGCAGATGAATCGGCCGGGCATGCGGGACAGTGTAGCCGATCAGGCGAAGACGGCGTCGTCGTCTCGGACGGGGGCGGTCGCGAAGGCGGTCGCCGTCGCGGTCGGGGCCGGTGACGCGGCGGAGGACGCGGACGAGGTGGCGACGGCGCTGACGACGTTGCTGTAGGCGGACTTGCCGGCGGCGTTGAGCGCGAAGACGCGGTAGTAGTAGCGGCGGCCGGCGGTCAGGTTCGTGTCGCGGTAGAAGGTGGTGTTCGTGCCGCCGCCGCCGACCACGTAGAACGTCTTGCCGTCGGTCGAGCGCTCGATCTTGTAGCCGGACTCGTTCGCGGCGTTGTCCTGCCACGAGAGGTTGAGCGCGTTGGCGACGCTGCCGCTGGGCGAGACGACGAGGCCGGACGGCGCGGCGGGGGCGCCGGCCGACGGGGGCGGGGGTTGCGGCGGCGGGGGCTGGGTGGTGCCGCCGGGGGCGGCGCTCGCGACGTTGCTGAAGGCGGACTTCGCGCCGCCGTTCACGGCGAACACGCGGTAGTAGTAGCGGCGGCCGGCGGTCAGGCCGGTGTTGCGGTGGAACGTCATGTTCGCGCCGCCGCCGGCGAGGGGGTAGAACGTTCGGCCGTCGGTGCTGCGCTCGATCTTGTAACCGGTCTCGGACGTCGCGTTGTCGGCCCAGCGCAAGTCGATCACGGTCGACGAACTGGCGACGGCGGTCAGGCTCGTGGGGGCGGCGAGGCTGCCGGACGGGGGCGGCGGAGGGGGCGGGGGGGTGGCGCCCTTGGTGAGCGTGTAGGTGTCGATCGTCTGGCCGGCCCGGGTGATGAAGCGGAACGTGATGCCGGTGTCGGAGGCGTCGACCTTCATGGCCCCGTAGTCGGCGGCGTAGCGGACGGCGCTGCCGGACTCCGGCGTGGCCTTGAAGCCGGTGCGGAGCGGCGCGCCGCCCGCGCCGTTGACGAAGTAGGGGAGGCCGTTCTTGACGATCCGCTCGTAGTTGTGATCATGGCCGGTCAGCACGGCGTGAGCGCCCCACTGCTGGTACGGGTACTGCATCCACGCGCTGTTGCCGTGGCTCGCGCTGGAGGAGTAGGGCGCGTGGTGCATCACGACCAGCTTCCACGGGGCGGACGAGGCGGCCAGCGCGTTCTTGAGCCACTGCCCCATCTGGGAGTTCTGCGTGTTCGCGGCGGCGCCGGTGTAGCCGAGGTCGGGCTCGCGCGGGTCCGAATCGAGCACGAACAACTCGACCGGGCCGTTGCGCATCGTGTAGTACCGCTCGTTCCCCGGGAGCGTGAAGTAGTTCAGGTGGGCGGCGGCGTTGGCGACGACCCAGTCGTGGTTGCCGAGCGCGGGGAAGAAGCGGTTGACGCCGTTGGGCGAGCCGGCGCCGTACGAGCCCTTATACGGGGCGATGAAGTCGTGGTAGTACTGGCCGATGTTGCGGTCGATCGTCGACGCCTCGCCGGACGGGTAGTTGTTGTCCCCGACGGTGGCGACGAACGCCGGGTCCCAGGACTTGACGCGGTTGGCGACGTCGGCCGCGGGTTGGCCGGCGACGCCGAAGTCGCCGATCACGGCGAAGGTGACGTTGGCGAGGAGCGTGCGGTTCTCGAGCGATTCGACGAGGGGGCGGCGAGGCGACATGAACCCTCCGGGGTGCGCGAGGGTGGATTGTGAAGGCGGGGTGAAGGGAGGGCAACGGTGGAAATGTGTGGCACGGGCATCTTGCCCGTGAACTACGGCGCTCCGACTGGCGAACGAACGCTTCCCGATCGTCCTCGAACCCGATCACGGGCAGGATGCCCGTGCCACGTTCGTACCGGGTCATTCGGCATGCCGGGAGCGGCTTGCGCGGTGGGCGAACACGGGCGGGGCGCCCGTGATACGAGCAACTGGCGCGGGCGCGGGCGGCTTGAGATCGGGGATTGCTCACGGGCGGGACGCCCGTGCCACCTCGGAAGACACGGGCTGGTAGCCCGTGCTACATGGGAGGTGCGTTCGCGCCAGGCGTTACAGGACGAAGCTGGCGACATTGCTGTACGGCGACTTCACGCCGGCCGCGTTGATCGCGTAGACGCGGTAGAAGTAGCGCTTGCCGGCGGTCAGGCCGGTGTTGCGGTAGAAGGTCATGTTCGCGCCGCCGCCGGCCAGGGGGGCGAAGTTCACGCCGTCGGTGGAGCGTTCGATTTTGTAACCGGTCTCGGCGGAGGCGTTGTCGATCCAGGAGAGGTTCAGGGCGTTGGCAACCGTCGTGCTCTTGCTGACGACGAGGTTGGTCGGGGCGGCGAGCGCGCCGCCGGTGGGGGCGGTTTGCGTCGTCGCGTCGGCCGTGTTCGAGAAGGCGGAGTTGGCCGAGCCGAGGGCTTGGACGCGGTAGTAGTACCGCGTGGCGGTGGGCAGGCCGGTGTTGCTGTAGGCTTTCACGTCCGCGCCGACGGTGGCGAGGAAGGCCCAGGTCGTGCCGTTCGTCGAGCGCTCGATGCGGAAGCCGGTCTCGTTGCCGCTGTTGTCGGCCCAGACGAGGTTGATCTGCGACGCGCTGGCGGCCGACGCGGTCAGCCCGCTCGGGGCGGCGGGCGGGGTGACGCCGGCGGGGGCGGTCGTGGCGTTGGCGGTGTTCGAGAAGCCGGAGTTCGCGCCGCTGCCGACCGCCTGCACGCGGTAGTAGACCTTCTGGGAGGCCGCGAGACCGGTGTGGCTGTAGGCGGTGGCGTTCGCGCCGACGTTGGCGAGGAACGTGAACGTGACGCCGTCGCTCGACCGCTCGATCCGGTAACCGGTCTCCGCGGTCGCGTTGTCGGCCCACGTCAGGTTGATCCGCGTGGTGCCAGCGGCGACGGCGGTCAGGTTCGTCGGCGCGGCGAGCGGGTTGGTCGGCGTCGTCCCGGTCACGGCGCTGGCGACGTTGCTGTAGGCGGAGTTGCCGCCCGCGTTGTAGGCGAACACGCGGTAGTAGTACTTCTTGCCCGCGGTCAGGCCGGTGTTGCTGTAGCGGGTGCCGTTCACGCCGGTGCCGGCGAGCGGGTAGAAGGTCATCCCGTCGGTCGACCGCTCGATCTTGTAGCCGCTCTCGTTCGTCGCGTTGTCGGCCCACGCGATATTGACCTGCGTGCCGGAGACGGTGCTGGCGACGAGGCCGGTCGGGTCGGCCGGCTTGTTCGACGTGACCGTGCCGGCGACCGCGAGGTTCTGGTTGGCGTTGAAGATCGACCCCGGCACCGACGGCAGCCCGAGCAGGTCCATCGCGAGGTTGGCGACGTCGGTGTTGCGGATCGGCTGGGGGGTGGCGGCGTGGTTCGGCCGCTGGCCGCCCGGGTTCTGCCGCGTGCCGGCGTTGATCGCGTACAGGTCGGCCCCCGCCGTGACGCCCGGGCCCCAGACGTAGAACGGGATCGTGTAGTCGAGCGCGTTCGTCGCGACGTGGTGTTGGGTGTCCACGCCGCCGTGGTCGGCGGTCAGGATGATCGCCGTGCGGCCGGCGAGCGCCGGCGTGCCGTCGATCAGGTTGAAGATCTTGCCCAACTCGTTGTCGACCTTGTCGACGGCCGCGAGGTACGACGCCGTCATCCACCCGTTCGCGTGGCCCGCCTGATCCGGCCCGGCGAAGTGAACCAGCGAAAAGCCCATCGGCGCCTCGGCCATCGCCGAGACGAACGCGTTCGTCATCACCGACTCGTCGGCGTGCGTCAGGAAGGCGTCGATCTTGTCCCGGCCGTTGTCGGCCCCCGTCAAGTCCGGCGCCCCGCCCTGGAGCGGCGCGGTGTCGGCGTCGTAGGTGTTGCTGTAGAGGACGAACTTCGACTTGGAGGCGTACAACCCCGTCCGCCGGCCGTGATCGTGCACGACGTCCCACGCGCTGGCGATGTAAGAGCCCTTCTTCGTGTGCAGCGTCTCGCCCGGCGCGGGGTCGACGTCGCTCGTGTACGTGTGCCCGCCGGTGCCGTTCAACGGCCGGCCTGTGACCATGCCGGTGTGGTTGGTCAGGGTGACGGTGTTGTCGAAGTCGGTGCGCGCGTTGTCCGTGAACGCGCCCTGCGTCCGCAGGCGGTAGAAGTTCGGGAGCTGGCTAGGGCCCAGGGCGGTGATTGCGTCGGGGCGAAGGCCGTCCACGCTGACGTGGATCACGAAGTCGACGGCTAGCATCTGGCGGCCCTCGAGTGCTTCGAGGGCGGGACGGCGGCGGGCGTGCGCAGCGGTATTGGTGCGGGCGGTGCGAATCTTGGACGTCAATCAGCCTCCGGGGACGTGGGTGAGGGCCGTATTGTGCCCTTGTGAAGACATCGAAGTCAACCGGCGATGTGGCGGGGCGCGGCGGGGCGGCAACGGGGCAAAACTCATGTGGTATACTGAACCGAAGCCGAATCGCGGGCCCGGCGGGTGCGCTGTCACGTCAAACGCGCGTCCCTCGCCGCCGGGGTTGCCGTCCTGTCTTTCGAGAAGAACGACCTCCTCATGAAGCGACTCCAATCGTCCCGGTGTGTCATCGCGACCTTGCTCGGCGGGCTGCTGGGGGTTTCCGCTTTCGCGGCCGATCCCGCGCCGGTCAGCTTCGAGAAGCAGATCCTGCCGATCATGAACGCCTCGTGCGCCGGCTGCCATCAACCGGGCAAGGCCAAGGGCGGGCTGGACGTGACGACTTATCAGGCGCTGGCTACTGGCGGGAAGAAGGGGCCGTCGTGGAAGGTCGGCCACCCGGAGCAGAGCTACCTCGTCGAGCAGATCTCCGGTGACAAACCGGAGATGCCGGCCAAGGGCGACCCGCTCAGCAAGGCCGAGGTCGAGCTCATCTCGCGCTGGATCAAGGAGGGGGCCAAGAACGACTCGACCGTCGTCGCCGCCGCGCCCCCGGGTAGCGCGACGCCTGGGCCGAGCCCGCTCGCGCAGCCGCCGGTTTACAGCGTGCCGCCGGTGATCACGGCGCTGGCGTTCTCGCCGGACGGTCAGACGCTCGCGGTGTCGGGGTACTACGAGGTCGTGCTGCATCGGGGTGACGGCGCGGGCTTGATCGGCCGGCTCGTCGGCGGGTCGCCGCGCGTGCTGTCGATGGCGTTTGCCCCGGACGGGCAGCGGCTGGCGGTCGCCGGCGGGGCACCGGGGCAGTACGGCAACGTCCAACTCTGGGACCTCAAGGAGCGCAAGCTGGCGGGGAACTGGAAGACCGCGTCCGACACCGTCTTCGGCGTCTCGTTCAGCCCGTCGGGCGAGCAGCTCGCGTTCGGCTGCCCGGACAAGTCCGCCCGCGTGATCTCCGCCGCCGACGGTAAGGAAATCCTCCGCCTCGACCAGCACACCGACTGGTGCGTGGGCGCGGTCTTCACGGTGGACGGGAAGCGGCTGCTGACGGGCGGCCGGGACCAGGCGATGAAGCTGTCGGCCATCGTTAACGCGCAGTTCATCGACGACGTGAATAACCCGCTCGACCCGATCACCTCCATGGCGCGCCACCCGAAGGAAGACCTGGTCGTCTACGGCGGGGCGAACGGGTCGTCCCGCATCTACAAGATCGCAGACAACCAGGCCCGCACCGCCGGTCGGAACGACACGAACCTGGTGAAGGAGCTTGAGCGCCAGCCGGCCGGCGTGAACGCGGTCGCGTGGAACGCGGACGGGACTCGGATCGCGGTGGCGGCCGAGAACGAGGCGAAGGTGTTCGACCCGAAGGGCGGCAAGATCGCCACGCTCCCCGGGCACGACGGCGCGATCTTCGCCGTCGCGTTCTCGCCCGACGGCCAGCGCGTCGCCACGGGCGGGCACGACGGGCTCGTGCGGGTCTTCGAACTCCCCAACGGCAAGATCAAAGCGGCGTTCGTCCCCGTGCCGCTCAGCACGGCGGGCAAGACGGCATCGAAATAGTCATCACGAGGTGGAAATGACGGACGGTCGACAGGAACAAGTCCGGACGACGTTCCGAGGCGTTGACGCCCGCCAGTGGTGTTGCCGCCACGCCCGCTGGCTGCCGGTCCTCGTGCTGGTCGCGGTGGTCGGCTGGGTGCTGCACTCGAACGCCGTCGCCCAGCCGGCGCCGGCGGCGAAGTCGCCCGGCAAGATCGTCGCCCTCCGCCTGCTCCCCGACGCGCTGACGCTGCACGACGCGCGGGACGTCCAGCACGTCCTCGTGCTCGGTCAGACCGATGCGGGCCAAAGCGTCGACCTCTCCGCCTCCGCCGGCTTTCAACCCGCCGGCGACGTCGTCTCCGTCTCCGCCGGCGGCGCGGTGAAGCCGCTGAAGGAAGGGGCGACGGCGGTCACGGTGTCCGCCGCCGGTCTGACCGCGAAGCTCCCGGTGACGGTGAAGGGTGCGGCCACGCCCGACGTCGGCTTCGTCCGCGACGTCCAGCCGATCCTCGCCCGCGTCGGCTGCAACGCCGGCACCTGTCACGGCGCGGCCAAGGGGAAGGAGGGCTTCAGCCTGTCCCTCCGCGGCTATGACCCGGACTTCGACTACGACGCGCTAGTAACCGACTTCTCCGCCCGCCGGTTCGATCGCGTCAACCCCGACAACAGCCTGATGCTGCTCAAGCCGTCCGGCGGCGTTCCGCACGAGGGCGGCAAGATCCTTCGCCCGGACTCCGAGTACTACGCGATCGTCCGCCAGTGGATCGCCCAGGGCACGCCGCGCCAGCCGCTCTCCGCCCGCGCGACGGCGATCGACGTGCTGCCCGAGACGATCCACCTGAACCAGCCGGGCGAGTCGCACCGGATCCTCGTCCGCGCCCGCTACGCCGACGGCTCGTTGCGCGACGTGACCAACGAGGCCGTGATCTCGTCGAACAACATCGAGGTGCTCGACGCGAAGGAGAACACGGTCACCGCGCTCCGCCGCGGCGAGGCCGCCGTGCTGGTGCGGTACGAGGGCAACTATGCGACCCGCCCGGTCTTCATCATGGGCGACCGCGCCGGGTTCGAGTGGAGCGACGTGCCGGAGTACAACTTCATCGACGGCCACGCCAAGGCGAAGTGGCGCGAGATGAAGATCCGCCCGTCCGACCTCTGCACCGACGCCGACTTCATCCGCCGGGCGTCGCTCGATTTGACCGGGCAGCCGCCGAGTGCCGACCGCGTCAAGGCGTTCCTCGCCGACAACACCGACAGCCGCGCCAAGCGCGAGAAGCTGGTCGACGAGTTGCTCGCGTCCGACGCGTTCGTCGAGTTCTGGACCAACAAGTGGTGCGACCTGCTCCAGGCCAACGCGAAGACGCTCGGCCAGAAGTCGCTCTGGATGTTTCGCGGCTGGATCCGCGACCAGATTGCCGCCAACGTCCCGTACGACCAGTTCGTCCGCAAACTGCTGCTGGCCAAGGGGAGCAGCTACAAGAGCCCGGCCGTCAACTACTACCGCGCGCTGCAGACCCCCGAAAAGACGCAGGAGAAGACCACCGAGGACGTCACGCAGACGTTCCTCGGCGTCCGCTTCAACTGCAACCACTGCCACGACCACCCGTTCGAGCGGTGGACCCAAAAGCAGTATTACGACTTCGCCAGTTACTTCGCGTCGCTGTCGTTCAAGAAGGGCCAGCTCCCCGAAGAGACCATCGTCTACCCGAAGCCCGACGGGGGCGTCCAGCTGCACCCGAAGACCAAGACGCCGGTTGACCCGATGGTGCCGTACGGCGCGGCCGCGGATCACAAGGGGGCGCCGGACCGCCGCCAGCCGATGGTCGACTGGCTGACGAGCGCAGAGAACCCGCTGTTCGCCAAGTCGATGGCCAACCGCGTCTGGAGCTACTTCTTCGGCCTCGGGATCATCGACCCGGTCGACGACATCCGCGCGAGCAACCCGCCGAGCAACCCGGCCCTGCTCGACGCGCTGACGAAGGACTTCGTCGCCCACAAGTTCGACCTCCGCCACCTGATGCGGACGATCGTCACCAGCCGCACCTACCAGCTCTCGGTGGCGTCGAACAAGTGGAACGAGGACGACAAGGTCAACTTCTCCCACGCGCTCCCTCGCCGCCTGTCGGCCGAGCAGTTGGTGGACGCCGTCGCCGTCGCGACCGGCCACCGCCCGCAGATCAAGGGCATGCCGGCTGGCACCCGGGCGGTCGAGGCGCCGGACGGCGTGGTCGAGGGGATGGACGTGCTCGGCCTGTTCGGCCGCCCGAAGCGCGCCACCGCCTGCGAGTGCGAGCGCACGACCAACTTCAGCCTGACTCACGCGATCAACCTGGTGAACGGCCCGACGATCAGCCAGGCCGTCGCCGACCCCAAGAGCCGGATTGCCGAGCTCACGAACATGATCAAGGACGACGCCGAGCTGATCAACGAGCTGTACCTCGCCACCCTCTGCCGCCCCGCGACCGACAAGGAAAAGACTCAGGTCCAGCTCGGCACCGGCCCCGCGCGCCTCGCCAACGCACAAGACCTCGCGTGGGCGCTGATGAACAGCCCGGCGTTCCTTTACAACCGATAGTCGATACCCCGTTTGGCCGCCCCGGCCCCGGGGCGGCCTCACCAAAGGTGACCCATGCTCTCCATCCCCGGCCGCCCCGGCAGCACCTGTGACGGCTTCTCCCGCCGCGAGCTCCTCCGCGTCGGCGGCGCCGGCTTCTTCGGCCTCAGCCTCGCCCAGATCCTCCAGCTCCAGGCCGCCCAGAAGGTGCTGGCCCAAGAGGGGCCTGCGAAGCCGAAGGAGAAGCCGCAGTCCGGCTTCGGCCGCGCGAAGAACGTGATCCTGATCTTCCTCCAGGGCGGCCCGAGTCACCTCGACATCTGGGACCTGAAGCCCGACGCCCCCGCCGAGATCCGCGGCGACTTCAAGCCGATCAAGACGAACGTGCCGGGGATCGAGCTGTCCGAAGTCATGCCCAAGCTCGCCCGGCAGATGGACAAGGCGACGCTGATCCGCTCCCTGAACTACACGCCCGCCGGGTTGTTCAATCACACGGCCGCGATCTACCAGATGATGACCGGCTACACGCCCGACCGAGTCAGCCCGTCGGGGCAACTCGAGCCGCCGGCCCCGAACGACTACCCGTGCGCCGGGTGCAACGTCGCGAAGATGAAGCCGACCGACGAGGCGATGCTGCCGTTCGTCATGCTCCCGCGGCCGCTCCAGGAGTCGAACGTCGTCGGCAAGGGCGGCACCGCCGGGTTCCTCGGCGCGGCGCACGACCCGTACTACATGTTCCAGGACCCGGCCGGCAAGGTGAAGCTCGACGACCTCGCGCTGCGGGCCGACGTGACCAAAGAGCGCATGCAGAACCGCGCCAACCTGCTGAGGAAGGTCGACGCGGCCATGCCCGAGATCGAGAAGGCCGTCGCCGGCAGCGCGCTCGACGCCTACTACGAGAAGGCCCTCGACCTCGTGATCTCCGGCAAGGCCCGCAACGCCTTCGACCTCGAACAGGAGAAGAAGGAGACGCGCGAGAAGTACGGGATGCACACGTTCGGCCAATCCCTGCTGATGGCCCGTCGCCTGGTCGAAGCCGGCACCCGCTTCGTCCAGGTCAACTGGCCTGCCGTCGCCAACGGCAACCCGACGGTAGACGCGTTCGACACGCACGCCGCCAACTTCGGCCCGCTGAAGAACCTGCACTGCCCGAAGCTCGACAGCGGCCTCGCGTCTCTGCTGGAGGACATGGACGCGCGCGGGCTGCTGTCGGAGACGGTCGTCGTCGCGATCGGCGAGTTCGGCCGCGCCCCGAGGCTGGGCGTCTCGACCAGCGGCAACAGCAACGGCAAGGACGGCCGCGACCACTGGCCGTACTGCTATACCTGCCTGGTCGCCGGCGCGGGCGTCACCCGCGGCGCGGTCTACGGCAGCAGCGACGCCACCGGCTCGGCCCCGAAGGACAAGCCCGTCCACCCGACCCAGCTCCTCGCCACGATCTACCACGCCCTAGGGATCGCTCCCGATACCATCGTCTACAACCACCTGAATCAGCCGCGGGAGCTGATCAAGGCCGAGGCCGTCTACGACCTGTTCGGGTGACCGAGGTGGCATGGGCGGCGTCCCGCCCGCGAGGGGCTTCCCGTAGCACGGGCTAGCAGTCCGTGTAGCACGCCGCGCAAGCGGCTCCTGACGTGGCACGGGCATCCTGCCCGTGAACGGAGGTTTCAGAGAACGATGGCTGCCACTCTCAAGCCCCAGACCTCCAACAGTCGCAGACACGGGCAGGATGCCCGTGCCACGGTCGCGCTCTTCGTCTGCCTCCTCGCGACCGTCGCCGGTGCCCAACCCGTCCCCGCCGCCAAGTCCGTCACGCCGGACTCCGTCCAGCGCGGCAAGACGACCACCCTCATCCTAATCGGCGACAACCTCGCCGCCGCGTCCCAAGCCCTCGTCGCCGGCGCCCCAGGCGTCTCCGCCACCGTTAAACCCGCGTCCCCCGCCACCAAGCCCACCGCCACCGTCACCGTCGACGTCACCACCGGCCCCGACGCCCCGCGCGGCCTGCGCGAGCTCCGCCTCCTCACGCCGCACGGGGTCACGCGGCCGGTCTTGATCTCCGTCGACGACCTTCCGGCCGCTACTGAGAAGGAGCCGAACAACTCGGCTGGTGAGGCGCAGGTCGTCGTGCTCCCCGCCGTCCTGACCGGGCGGATCCAGGCCGACCTCGACGTCGACTGTTTCGCGTTCGACGCCGCCAAGGGGCAGCGGCTGATCTTCGACGTCCAGGCGTTCCGCACCGGGTCGAAACTTGACGCGTCGCTGGCGCTGCTCGACGCGGCCGGCCGTCGGGTCGCGCGGGACGAGGACACGAACGGGCTCGACCCGCTGATCGACTTCACGGTGCCGGCCGACGGGCGGTACGTCCTCCGCGTGCAGGACCTGCAGTTCAAGGGGGGCGGCGACTTCGCGTACCGGATCCGCGCGGGCGAGATCCCGTACGTCGACACCGTCTTTCCGCTGGGCGGGCGACGCGGCGAACAGGTGGCGGTGCAGCTCAAGGGGCGCAACCTGCCCTCGGCGGCGACGATGAACATGGCGTTGGACGCGACCGACCCCGCGCCGATCCGGCAGCTCGAGGCGCCGACGCCGGCGGGGCCGACGAATGCGGTGCCGTTCGCGGTCTCCGACTTGCCGGAGGTCAGCGAGTCGGCCGAGCCGGCAATCCTGTCCACGCCGGTCGTGGTGAACGGTCGGATCGGCAAGCCCAACGAGGCGGACGCGTTCAAGTTCAAGTTGGCGGCGGCCGGGCCGGTCGTGCTGGAGGTGGCGGCGGCGCGGTTCGGGTCGCGGCTGGACGCGCTGCTGACGCTGGCGGACGAGAAGGGGAGCGTGATCCAGCGGAACGACGACGCGGCCGGCGTCGACGCGCGGCTCCAGTTCACCGCCGAGAAGGACCGGGTGTACCAGGCGATCGTTCGCGACCTCACGGATGCGGGGGGTGAGGCGTACGGGTATCGACTGTCGATCGCCCCGCCGCGCGTCGAGCGCCCGGACTTCGACGTCGTGCTCCGGTCGGACGCCGAGGTGCGGTTGAACCGCGGCGGGCGGACGGCGCTGCGGGCGGAGGTCACGCGGCGCGGGGGGTTCAAGTCGGACGTGACGGTCACGCTCTTCCCGCTGCCGCCGGGCGTCACGTGTAAGCCGCTGGTCGTTTCGGCGACGCAGCCGAGCAGCGGGCTGTTCACGCTGGCGGCGGCCGACGACGCGCCGCAGGGGTTTTACCCGCTGGGCGTGGTCGCGACGGCGGCCGTGGGGGAGGAGTTGGTCGCGAAGGCGGCCGCGCCGCATCCGAAGCTGGGGACGACGCCGCAGGCGTACTTGACGGTGCACGAGGCCGCGCCGGTGCACGTCGAGCGGCTCGGCCCGCCGGCGGAGAGCGATCCGAAGGTGCGGGCGGAGAAGATTGCGGCGCTGGAGAAGGCGCTGAACACTTCGACGCCTGCACTGGAGGCGGCGCAGGCGAAGTGGGAGAAGACGTTCGACCCGGCGGCGGCGTGGGAGGTTGTGGACGTAGTCTCGGCCAAGGCCAGCTCGAGCGTGCCGCTGGTGAAACAGGCGGACGGGTCGGTCCGGCCGGAGGGGCGGGTGCCGAGCGTCGACAAGTACACGGTGGTGGCGCGGGTCGCGTCCGGGGGCGTCAGGCGGATCCGGCTGGAGGCGATCAACGAGGGGGCGGTCGGGCCGGGACGTGCGGCGAACGGCAACTTCGTCTTGTCGACGTTCAAGGTCGGGGTGGTGCCGGCGGGGTCGGCGGACCCGGGGGCGGCGACGCCGATCGAGTTGGCGTCGGCGAAGGCGAGCTTCAACCAGGACGGGTTCGACGTCTCGACGACGATCGCGGGCAGTGCGGGCGCGGGGTGGGCGGTGTCGCCGGAGTTCGGGAAGTCGCACTTCGCGGTGTACCAGCTTGCCGCACCGGCACTGCCGGCGGGTGGTGGGACGCTCGCGTTCACGCTGGACCATTCGTCGCCGCACGTGCAGCACGTCCTCGGGCGGTTTCGGCTGCTGGTGACGTCGGCCGACAAGCCGGACGACGCGGTGAAAATCCCGTCGGCGCTGCTGGCGGTGCTGAAGACGCCTGCGGAGCAGCGGACGGCGGAGCAGCGGCAGAACCTCGCGGCCTTGTATCGGTCGGTCGCGCCGGAACTGGCGAAGGTGCGGGACGAGTTGGCGGGGCTGCGGACGTCGGGTGCGGTGTTCCCGCCGGTGGTGTCGGCCGGGGGCGCGGCGGGGAAGGTGGACGTTCTGCTCGCCCGGGCGCCGGAGTTCTCGGGGGACGTCACGCTGGCGCTCGAAGGGTACTCGAGCGGGGTGGACGAGAAGACCAAGGAGCCGGCGGGGTTCGGGAAGAACTTCGACTTCACGCCGGTGACGCTGAAGGCGGGGCAGTCGGCCGGGGTGCTGGAGTTCCGGGCGAAGCCGACGGCGGAGAAGGGGACGCGGGACGCGGTCGTGCGGGCGGAGGCGGTGGTGAACGGGTGGCGGTACGTGGTGTACAGCCGGAGCTTCCCGGTGACGGTGAAGTAGGGGCGGGACTGCCATTTGGCAAGTGGGTTCGTTTTGCAGTTTGCGGGACGGCTTCCACCACGGAGGCACGGAGGGCACGGAGCGGGGTGAAGTGGGACAGGGTGGCACGTGGGTTCGTTTCGCAGTTTTGGGTGGGGGTTTGTTGCGCCGTGTGGCGCTTTGTGGCGCGGTGTGGCGTCGGTGGGTTCGTTTCGCGGCGTTCGCGGGGGTGGCGCGGAGTGGTGCGGAGGGGGAGCGTCCGGCGAGGTCGAAAGAGCCCCTCACCCCTGCCCTCTCCCACGGCCGGTGGCGTCACGCGGCGAGGGGGCGTCGTGGGCGGCCTTGGGAGAGGGAGATGGCTGTTCGCGCGCATGGTGGGCCTCCACCTATAGGGGTGGTGTTGCGCGCCGGGGATGCGCCGGGTGCGGCGCGCGGGGTGGGGGGGCGCGGGTATGCTGGGGTTTGGGTGCGCGGGAGTTTGGATTTTTCGGTTTCGGGTGTTGCGCGCGGGGGGTGTCGGGGGCGCAACACCGGTGGTGGGGGTTTAGAGGAGGTAGCGGGCGCGGCTGACGGCCCATTGGATCAGGCGGTCGGAGAGGGGGCGGCGGCGCCACTGGCGGGGGCTCATTTTTTTGGCGAAGCGGACGTCGTTGTCGAACAGCGTTTCCATCTGCTGGCCGAACGGGCGGGAGCGGATCAGGGTGGAGAGCTCGAGGTTGTACTCGATGCTGCGGTAGTCGAGGTTGGTCGAGCCGACCATGCTGATGACGCCGTCGATGACCATGGTCTTGGCGTGGAGGATGACCCCCTGGCGCTCGTAGATCTGGACGCCGGCGGTCATCAGGGTGTCGTAGAAGGAGCGGGCGGCGACCATCAGGGCCTGGACGTCGCACTTGCCGGGGAGCATCAGGCGGACGCGGACGCCGCGGCGGGCGGCGGCGCAGAGCTCGTCGATCAGGTCGTCGTGGGGGGCGAAGTAGGCCATCGTCAGCGAGATGCTCTTGCGGGCCTCGCGGAACAGCTTGTTCAGGAACGGGCGGAGCGGGCTGCTGCGGGTGGGGACGGAGGCGAGGATGCCGAGCTGGCCGGGCGCTTCCGGGTCGGCGGCGTGGATGACGGCGCCGCGCTTCGGGCGGCGGGCGATCGGCCACTCGCAGGCGCCGCAGACGCCGTCGAGGTTGTAGACCAGCTCGGCGGAGCGGATCTTGCCGCGGCGCTGGGCGTAGTACCAGGTCTTGGCGAACGACTGGAGGTAGCGCACGGCGGCGGGGCCGCGGACGCTGATGCCGTTGTCGCGCCAGAGGTCGCAGGCGCGGGCGGGGTTCTTGACGATCCAGGAGCCGGCGTACTCGCCGGCGAGGTTGAGGCCGCCCATGCCGGCGAGGTCGTTGTCGACGACCAGGAGCTTGCGGTGGTCGCGGTTGAGCGGGCGCCAGGAGAACTTGCCCTCCCAGGGCCAGAACGGGTGGAACTCCTGGAGCTTGACGCCGGCGCGGCGCATGTCGGCGAACATCTTCGGGTCGGTGGCGATCGAGCCGAACGAGTCGTAGAGGACGTAGACGTTGAGGCCCTGGCAGGCCTTTCTCGCGAGGAGGTCGGCGAACGCGCGGCCGGTGTCGTCGCTGGCGAAGATGTACATTTCGAGGCAGACGCGGTTGCGCGCGGCCTCGATGGCGAGGTAGCTGGCGTGGAGGGCCTCGCCGTCCTTGTAGAGTTGGACGGACGAGCCGTCGGCGAGGGGGACGGGGTCGGGGACGGTCCAGCCGTCGTCGTCGCTGCCGGGCTGGATGTTGATGCCGGTGGACGCGCCGGCGTGGCCCTGAGGGTGCATGCCGGGGAGCGGGGCGTCGGCTGGGGAATTCGGGGGGAGGGCGCGCGAGGGGGACGCGGTCGCGCCGCCGCCGTCCCCGTCGGGCGGGGGGGCGGGGGGTCGTCGCTGGGGTTCGGCCACGCCGTCCATTGTCCGTAGGTTATACGCCGCGCGCGGGGCGGGCGACCCCGATTCCGCAGCGCGTCCGAAAAGCCGCGGTTACGCGGCCGGCGGGGTTGCCCCTATAATCCTCCCCCTCATTACACGAGGAACACGACGATGGCTATCGAGTCCGGGCAGGTGCTGGCGGCGCTGCGCACGATCAACGATCCCGAACTGCACCGGGACATCGTCACGCTGGGGTTCGTGAAGCGGGCGGAGGTGCGCGAGGGGGGCGTCGCGGTCGTGCGGATCGATCTGCCGGCGCACGCGGCGGCGCACGGCGGGGTGATCGAGCGGGACGTGCGGGCGGCGCTGGTGCGGGCCGGGGCGGCGCAGGTGGACGTGGAGGTGACCGGCGCGCGGCAGGGGATCGCACCCGTGCCGGCGGCGGGGGCGGGGGCGAAGCGGGACGTGCTGCCGCAGGTGGGGAACGTGATCGCGGTCGGCGCGGGGAAGGGGGGCGTGGGCAAGAGCACGCTGGCGGTGAACCTGGCGGTCGGGCTGCAGCGGACCGGCGCGCGGGTCGGGTTGATGGACGGGGACATCTACGGGCCGAGCATGCCGACGATGCTGGGGATCAAGGGGCAGCAGCCGACGGTGCGGGGGCCGAAGATCGTGCCGTTCCACGTGCACGGGATCCACGCGATCACGATCGGGGCGCTGGTCGAGCAGGACAAGCCGCTGATCTGGCGCGGGCCGATGGCGCACGGGGCGTTCAAGCAGTTGTTCAGCGACAACACGGAGTGGCCGGAGCTCGATTACCTGATCGTCGATCTGCCGCCGGGGACGGGGGACGTGCCGCTGACGCTGTGTCAGTTGCTGCCGCTGACCGGGGCGGTGGTGGTGGCGACGCCGCAGCAGGTGGCGCTGGACGACGCGATCCGGGCGGTGCGGATGTTCCAGCAGCTCGGCGCGCCGATCCTGGGGATCGTGGAGAACATGAGCTACCTGACGCTGCCGGACGGGACGGTGGCGGACGTGTTCGGCCGCGGCGGGGCGGAGCAGGCGGCGCAGCAGTTCGGGGTGCCGTTCCTCGGGGCGCTGCCGCTGTACCCGGAGCTGCGGGTGAACAGCGACGCGGGGGAGCCGGGGCGAAATTTCGAGGGGGGCGGGCGGCTGGCGGAGGCGCTGACGGCGATCACGCGGAACCTGGTGGACCAGGTGGCGATGCGGAACGCGGCGGGGGTGGGGCCGGAGTTGAATATCACGTGAGGGACGGGTGGGCGCCGGGTCGATACAATCTCTAAAGAGGTTCGCTGATGGGTCGTATCGTCGCGGAACGTGAAGAGGTCGTCGGTCCGAGGCCTACGGGGCTCCGGATGTCGTACGAGCAGTTTCTGGACTGGCTTCAGGACAGCGTCCACGCCGAGTGGGTGAACGGGGAGGTCGTGATGATGGCGCCGATTGGCGAGGCTCACGTCCGCCTTCACCTGTTTCTGCTCCGGGTGTTCGGGGAGTTCTTGGACTATCACCCGATCGGCGAACTGCGGTTCGACCCGTTCAACATGAAGATCGGGCCGGAACTGCCGGGGCGGGCGCCGGACATCCTGTTCGTGGCGAACAAGAACCTGCGGCGGTTCAAGAAGACGCACCTCCGTGGGCCCGCGGACCTGGTCGTTGAGATCGTCAGCCCGGGCAGTCGTGGGACGGATCGGGGGGACAAGTTTTTCGAGTACGAAGAGGGGGGCGTGGGCGAGTACTGGCTGCTCGACCCGTACCGGAAGCGGGCGGAGTTCCACCAGCGGAAGAAGTCGGGGCTCGACGCGGTGCCGCCGGACGATGAGGGCGTTTATCGGTCGAAGGCGATGCCGGGGTTGTGGATCGACGTGGCGTGGCTCTGGAAGTACCCGTACCCGGCGCTCAAGGCGATCCGGTCGGCGTGGGGTGTCGATTAAGCGGTCCGCGGTTCGGTGTCAGACGGGCCGTTCGTCGCCGTTTCCCCGTTCGCGTCCTGCCCCGTTCGGGGTTCAATGGGCGCGACTATGAAACCCAGAGACCTGATCAAACTCGGACTCCAGCCCGGCCCGGCGATGGGCGTGGCGCTCAAGCTCATCCCGGAGGCGAAGCGGGCGCTGGGGGCGCGCGTGCTCGAGCGGGACCTGCAGGCGCTGGTGAACGAGCCGAACGCGTACACGAGCCACCCGCACCTCGCGCTGCTGGCGCAGGCGGTGCTGGACCAGAACGCGCGGCGGACGACGTACGTCGAGCGGGAGGCGCCGGCGCCGTACCGGATCTGGGGGGAGGGGCTGGAGGCGGGGGCGGTCGAGCAGATGGTGAACGCGGCGCGGCTGCCGGTCGCGGTGGCCGGGGCGCTGATGCCGGACGCGCACCAGGGGTACGGGCTGCCGATCGGCGGGGTGCTGGCGACGCGGAACGCGGTGATCCCGTACGCGGTGGGCGTGGACATCGCGTGCCGGATGAAGCTGTCGGTGCTGGACATCCCGGCGGACGATCTGAAGCAACTGCACACGACGCTGTCGCGCACGCTCGAGCGGGAGACGGTGTTCGGCACGGGCGGGACGCAGAAGCGGGTGCCGGAGCACCCGGTGCTGGAGGAGGACTGGGGGGTGACGCCGGTCACGAAGCACGTGTTCGACAAGGCGGCGAGCCAGCTCGGGACGAGCGGGAGCGGGAACCACTTCGTCGAGTTCGGGATCCTGACGGTCCACGAGAACGCGCGGGCGGACGACGCCGGTGCTGCGCCGGTCACGGGCGCGGAGTCGCAGAGCAACACGTACGCGAACCACTTCGACCTCGCGCCGGGCACGTACCTGGCGCTGCTGTCGCACTCGGGCTCGCGCGGGGCGGGGGCGACGGTGGCGGACCGGTACTCGAAGCTGGCGATGGACCTGCACCCGGAGCTGCCGCCGGAGCTGCGGCGGCTGGCGTGGCTCGACCTCGACTCGGCGGCGGGGCAGGAGTACTGGGCGGCGATGAACCTGATGGGGCACTACGCGCACGCGAACCACGCGATCATCCACCAGAAGGTCGTCAAGGCGCTGAAGGCGAAGGTGCTCGCGGGCGTCGAGAACCACCACAACTTCGCGTGGAAGGAGCGGCACGGGGGCGAGGAGGTGATCGTTCACCGGAAGGGGGCGACGCCGGCCGGGCGCGGGGTGCTGGGCGTGATCCCGGGGTCGATGGCGACGCCGGGGTTCGTGGTGCGCGGGCGGGGGAGCGAGCCGTCGCTGACGAGCGCGTCGCACGGGGCGGGGCGGACGATGTCGCGGACGGCGGCGAAGGAGAAGTTCCGGTGGTCGCACGTCAAGCCGATCCTCGAGGAGGCGGGGGTGACGCTGCTGAGCGCGGGGATCGACGAGGTGCCCGGGTCGTACAAGGACATCCACGACGTGATGCGGGCGCAGGCGGACCTGGTGGAGACGATCGCGCGGTTCGACCCGAAGATCGTGAAGATGGCGCCGGCGGGGGAGCGGCCAGAGGATTGAGGGGGCAGGGTCACCGCAGAGGCGCAGAGGTCGCGGAGAAGACTCGTTTGCGAGCGGGAGTTCTCAGGGCGGTTTCGCGGGGGATCGGACCCCACAGGGGTCGGCGTGGGTCAGCGGTTCGCGGCGGCGGCGGCGGCGCGGGCTTTGTCCAGCACTTCGGTGAGGCGGACGGGCCTGCCGCCCTGTCGTTTGCTTTCGTCGGCGGCTTCCATGAATGCGAAGAGTTCGAGGGTCTCCTCGGGCGGGATTGGGGGTTTGCCGGTCTTGAAGAAGCGGGCGATCTGTTGGGTCAGGCCTTGGTAGCCTTCGAAGCCGAGGTGGGTGGCGACGCCTTTCTTGCCGAAGGCGACCGCGCCGTAGTCGGCCTTGCCGTCGCGGATGCCGCGGAAGGTGCCGATGCGGCCGTCAGCCCAGGCGCCGACGACGACGTCGGCGCCGTCGGTGCGGACGCGGGTGACGGTCTCGCAGCCCGGGCCCATGATGGTGTAGAGCAGCTCGACGCCGTGGACGCCGTACCAGAAGAGGTCGGGGTGGTGTTCCTCGGTGGGGGAGGGGCTCCAGGCGTCGCAGCCGACGATCTGGCCGACCTTGGGGTCGGTCTTGAGGGCGGCGACCTTGGGGCCGAAGCGGAGGGCCGAGCTGCTGAACCAGGGGACGTTGTGCTTCTTCGCGAGCTCGGCGATCGCGACGGCGTCGGCGAGCGAGCCCGCGAGGGGCTTGTCGATGAAGAGGGGTTTTCTGGCTTCGATGACGGGGCGGGCTTGTTCGAGGTGGGGGCGGCCGTCGACGGATTCGAGGAGGACGGCGTCGACCTTTTCGAGGAGGTTGGGGATCGAGTCGACGATCTCGACGCCGGAGGACTTGAGGTCGGCGGTGAACTTGGCGACGCGGTCGCGGCTGGCGGGGATGTCGGGGCTGCCGCCGGGGAACGCGGCGACGACCTTGAAGCCGGCGAGGTCGCCGGCGGCGTTGGGGTCGTTGAAGGCCTTGGTGAAGGCGGGGACGTGGGAGGTGTCGCAGCCGATGATGCCGATGCGGATGACCTTGTCTTGGGCGAGGGCGGGGAGGGGGAGGAGGACGGCGAGGAGGAGTGCGCGGAGGAGCATGGGGCGGATGATACCCGGCGGACGAGGGCGGGGAGAAGGCGGGGCGCGAGGGACGCTCGCGGCATTTTGAAATGAAGAGCCGCTTGCGCGGCGAATCGTGGGCGGGATGCCCATGCCGCTTGTTGGTTGAAGAGCGGCTGGGGCCGCGGGCTACACGGGCGGGTAGCCCGTGCTACGGGAAGAAACACGGGCGGGGCGCCCGTGATACGGGCAACTGGGCGAGCGGAAGGTCTATTCCCGCCGCCGCTTCTGGGATTCGGGATTCGTCCTTAGAATCACGCCATGGCTGTTACGCTCGAATCGATCCGCGCGGCCCGGGAGCGCATCAAGGACGTCATCTATCACAGTGCGTGCCCGTACTCGTACTCGCTCAGCCGGCTTTGCGGGGCGGAGGTGTACTGCAAGCTGGATCATTTGCAGGTGACGGGGTCGTTCAAGGAGCGGGGGGCGCGGAACAAGCTGAAGCTGATGGTCGAGCGGGGGGAGGCGAAGGCGGGGGTCGTGGCGGCGTCGGCGGGGAATCACGCGCAGGCGCTGGCGTACCACGGGAAGGACCTGGGGGTGCCGGTCACGGTGGTGATGCCCCGGTGGGCGCCGCTGGTCAAGGTGTCGAACTGCCGGTCGTTCGGGGCGGACGTGATCCTGGAGGGGCAGACGTACGAGGACGCGAAGCGGCACGCGATGGGGCTGGGGAAGGAGCGGGGGTTGACGTACGTGCCGGGGTTCGACGACGCCGACGTCATTGCGGGGCAGGGGACGGTGGGGCTGGAGGTGCTGGAGGACGTGCCGGGGGTGGAGGCGATCGTGGTGCCGGTGGGGGGCGGGGGGCTTTTGGCGGGGGTGGCGACGGCGGTGAAGGCGGTGCGGCCGGAGGTGCGGATCGTCGGGGTGGAACCGGTGAACGCGCCGACGCTGCACGAGTCGCTGAAGGCGGGGGAGGTGCGGCGGATCGAGACGCGGCCGACGCTGGCGGACGGGCTGGCGATCGCGGAGGTGGGGAAGCTGTGCTTCGAGTTGATCCGGCCGCGCCTGGACGAACTGCTGCTGGTGGACGAGCCGACGATCGCGCGGTCGGTGCTGAAGCTGCTGGAGCTGGAGAAGACGATGGTGGAGGGGGCGGGGGCGGTGCCGCTGGCGGCGGCGATGACGCCGTCGTGCGGCTTGGCGGGGAAGAAGGTGGTGCTGCTACTGTGCGGCGGGAACATCGACGTGACGCTCCTGTCGCGGATCATCGACCGGGGGCTGGCGGCGGACGGGCGGTTGTGCCGGATCACGGCGTGCGTGGGGGACCGGCCGGGGTCGCTGGCGCGGCTGACGGGTATCCTCGCGGCGACCGGGGCGAACGTGCTGGACGTGGCGCACGACCGGCACTTCGGGCCGGCGGACCCGGCGCTGGTCACGATCTCGGCGACGTGCGAGACGCGGGACCGGGCGCACGTCGAGGAGATTGCGGCGGCGCTGCGGCGCGAGGGGGTTCAGTTCGAGGTGGGGTGAGGGCCCGGGTGGGTGTGCGGGTACGGGCGGGGACGGAACCGCCGAGGCTGCCCCGCGGGTGAGGGGGCGCTGCGGTCGGTCGAGCTCACGCGATGCCAGGGGGGACGTAGGAGCCGCCGGAGAGGATCAGCTTGAAGGCTTCCTCGTTGGAGACGGGGAGGAAGCGGCAGTGGGCGCGGTTGACGAAGTAGAGGCGGCCGCTGGTGGGATTGGGGGCGGCGGGGACGAAGACGCAGAGGGTGTCGCCGGCGGGGGTGGTGGGGTGGCCGCTGGTGAATCCGAGCATTTCCATGCGGCCGGTCTCGTCGGCGACGGCGACGACCTTGGCGAAGATCCCCTCGCCGGGGGTCAGGGCGACTTGCTTCCAGGTCTGGTACACGGGGCGGAGGATCGGCATGCGGAGCAGGAGCCAGTCGGCGGCGCGGAGGAGGAGCTTGCCGAGCAGGGAGGTGACGGCGAGGCCGAGCAGGTAGATGACGGCGACGGCGATCAGGACGCCGAGGACGGGGACGTCGACGCCGAAGAGCTGCTTGGAGAGGACGCGGGTCTTGGAGTCGACGTACCAGATGACGAAGACGGTGGCGGCGATCGGGATGGCGGCGAAGACGCCGGCGAGGAACGTCTTGCGGAGGTGGCCGTGGGCGGAGGTCATAGTGAGGGCCGATTGTGCGCGCGGCGGAGTTGTGACGCCAATCGGGCGGGTTTTATAATCGGTGGGGAAGTTTGGAATGGCTAACTTGCCGGGTCGGCAGGATGGTTGGCAGGATGATGACCGCTCCCCGGAAGCGCGCGCTGATCTTCTTCGCTTGTCTGACGCTTCTGGGGGGCGGGTTCCTGGGGCTGTTGTACGCGAACAGGCGGCCGGCGGCGGCGCCGGCGCGGGCGGTGTGGTCGCCGCCGGCGAAGCCGGTGCGGGTCGTTTCGTACAACATTCTGCACAGCCAGCGGGGAATCGGGCGGGTGGTGGAGGAGGTTCGGCGGCTGAACCCGGACTTCGTGCTGTTGCAGGAGGTGGAGAAGCGGGACTTGTCGCAGATGACGCGGGAACTGGGGATGCTGCCGCCGGCGGTGTACCACGCGAGCGAGAACCTGGCGGGGCCGCGGGCGAGCTGGGGGAACGCGATCTTGTCGAAGCACCGGCTGTACGAGGGCGGGTCGATCCCGAACCCGGGGGGCGGGTCGTTCGGGGTGTGGGCGACGGCGTCGATCGAGGACCGGAAGTTCGTGGTCGCGTGCGTGCATTTGGCGGCGACGTGGAAGGCGGACCCGGCGCACCTGATCGAGTCGGGGAACGCGCGGTGGAAGGAACTATCGAACCTGGTGGCGGCGTGGCACGGGCGGGGGTCGCCGCCGATCGTGGTGGGCGGGGACTTCAACCAGATCCCGATGGGGAACAACTACGCGCTGATGACGCGGGAGTGGTCGGACGCGCTGGGCGTGCTTGGGAAGGACCAGACGACGTTCAAGGCGGGGCTGCTGCGGACGCGGATCGATTACTTCATGGTGTCGAAGGGGTGGGGGGTGGCGGCCGGGGACGTGGTGGAGAGCGACGCGTCGGACCACAAGCCGATCTGGGTGGAGGTGGGGGGGAGGTGACCGGGGGGCGGGCGGGGCGCCTGCACCACGACCGGGTCACCGGGCGGGATTGGTGGCGGGGGGGGTGCGGAGCAGGTCGGCGCGGAGGGGCTCGACCTTGGCGGCGCGGGCGTCGTAGTCGTCGCTGGGGTTGACGTGAACCTTGCGGCCGGTGACGCGGTGGAGGTGGCGGGCGGCGATCGTGCGGATGGCGGGGTCGGGGCTGTAGAGGCAGTCGAGGAGGAAGTCGGCGTCGGACAGCATGCGCTGCGCGTCGGGGCGGGAGAGGAACGGCTGGGTGGACATCACGGCGTCGAGCTGGGCGTTCTGCTCGGGGGTCAGGCCGGCCCGGTCCATTTTGTAGATCACGAGCGGGACGTCGGGGCCGAGCCGGGCGACGGCTTGGCGGGCGGCCTCGCGGTCGGTGTAGCGGTCGGATTCCAGGGCGGGGAGCAGGGCGCGGATGCGGGCGGCGACCGGCTCGTTGCCGGTCCAGTCGTCGGCGAAGACCTGCCAGGCGGTCATCGGGTCGATGGCGAACAGGCTCTCGAGCTTGAGCTCGCGGAGCAGGGGGCGGAGGTATTCGGAGACGAGGCGGGGGTGCTTGCGGCGGAGCGTCGGGAAGTCCGGCTCGCTGACGCTGACGCTCTCGGTCATGTGGCCGTTGTCGTCGCCGGCGTAGACGTTGAGCTGCACGCCGTCGGCCTGACCGTAGGCGGAGCGGCCCTGCGACTGGACGAGGTTGACGCTCTGGTTGCGGGTGGCGGAGGAGAGGTTGCGGCCGATCTGGACGTAGCCGGGCTGGGTGCTGACGGACAGGCGGTGGACGGCGCGGAGGTCCGGGTAGCGGGTGTTGGCGAACGTGAAGTAGTAGGCGCCCTTGCCGACGGGCTGAACCATGAGGACGCAGTAGCCTTCGAACCCCTCGACCTGGGCGCGCACCTGGCGGTTACGGAGCTTGGCGGACTCGTCGGGGTCGAACAGCGGGGACTTGATCACGAGGCGGCCGCCCTCGCCGGTGATGCGGAGCAGGTCTTCGATGCGCTTCGTGCCCGGGAGGGTCTCGAGCCGCTTGTGGTAGGTCTCTTCGTCCAGCTTCTGGCGTTCGATGTTGCGGCGGAGGGCGGCGTCGCGGGCGTCCGGGAGGTCGTCGGCGGGCGCGAGGGGGGCGGCGGCGGCGGCGAGCAGAAGGAGGATGGCGGCGAAGGGACGAAGCATCGGTTGCACGGCGCGCGCGGTGGCGGCGTCCTTGATGGTAGGACGCGAGGCCGGGGGTGGCGTTGAAAATCGCCGTCCCGCGACACCGAGGGCCGCAACCCGTGGAACGTGTCCGGGGGTCGTTACGCGGCAGGGCGACCGCATGTGGCGGCCGTACGCCTTGTAAGGCGGCTGCGGGCGGCGTGCACCCTCACCCCGACCCTCTCCCGGAGTACCGGGTGAGGGGGTAGAGGGCGCACATGCGGCCGCCCTGGGTCGCGGCCGACCCGGTTATGCGGCGTCGAGGAGGTCGAGGATCATCTTCTTGTGCTGGAAGGCGGACGCGAGCAGGGGGGTGGCGGCGCGGCGGACGACCGGGGCGGAGGCGGGGGTGGTGGCGGAGACGCCGGCGGTGGGGGCGGAGTCGCCGCCGGCATTTACGGCGCGGACGCGGTAGGCGTAGGCACGGCCGGGGAGGAGGGCGGTGTTGGTGTAGGTGTTGACGTCGGCGGCGACAGTGGCGAGCAGGGCCCAGGTGCGGCCGTTGAAACGCTCGATCTTATAGCCGGTCTCGCCGGTGGTCGGGTCCCACGTCAGGGTGATCGACGTGGTGGAGGCGGGGGTGGCGACGAGGCCGGTGGGGGCAGGGAGCAGGGTGCGGCGGCTGACGACGGTGCTCGCGCCGTCGCCCGAGGCGTTGTAGGCGGTGACGCGGTAGTAGTACAGGGAGTCGGCGGTCAGGCCGGTGTCGCTGAAGGTGGCGACGTTGGCGGCGCGGGTGGCGAGGGTGGACCAGGTGGCGTTGTCGGTAGACCGCTCGACGCGGTAGCCGGTCTCGCCGAGCACGTTCGTCCAGGCGACGTTGATCTGAGTCGTGGACGCGGCGGCGCCGGTGACGGTCAGGGCGGCGGGGCGGGTGACGGCGGCGGCCTTGACGCTCGGGTCGGAGTAGCCGCCTGCGTTCAGGGCGCGGACGCGGTAATGGTAGGCGGTGCCGGCGGCGAGGCCGGTGTTGGAGTAGCTGGTGACGTCGGCGGCGAGGTTGGCCCAGGCTGCCCAGGTGGTGCCGTTGAGCGAGCGCTCGATGCGGTAGCCGGTCTCGGTCGCGGAGTCGTCCCAGGCGAGGTCGATCTGCGTGGGGGACGGGGCGGTGGCGGTCAGGTCGGTCGGGGCGACCAGGAGCGTGCTGGTGGTTTTGACGGCGCTGGCGGCGGCGTCGCCGGAGGCGTTGAGCGCGGTCACGCGGTAGAAGTAGGGCGTGTCGGTGGTCAGGCCGGAGTCGAGGTAGGTGACGGCGTTGGCGACGGTGGTGGTCAGCGTGGTCCAATCGGTCGAGCCGTCGTCGGAGCGCTCGATGCGGTAGCCGCTCTCGCCGAGCACGTTCAGCCAGGTGAGGCGGATTGACATGGCGGAGGCGGCGGCGCCCGTCAGAGTGGTGCCCGGGGGGACGGTCAGTGCGGAGGCGTTGGCGGTGACCAGCGACACGCCACCTGCGTTGACGGCGCGGACGCGGTAGTAGTAGGTCGTGCCGGCGGCGAGGCCCGTGTTGGAGTAGCTGGTGGCGTCGGCGGCGGTGGTGGTGACGAGGGTCCAGACCGTGCCGTTGGTCGAGCGCTCGACGTTGTAGGCGGACTCGCCCGTCGAGTCGGTCCAGGTCAGGTTGACCTGGGTGGTGGAGACGCCGGTCGCGGTGACGCCGGCGACGGCGGGGAGGAGCGTGCGGCCGGCGACGGCGGCGCTGGCGGTGGAGTCGCCGGACGCGTTGCCGGCGACGATGCGGTAGAAGTACGAGGTGTCGGCGGTGAGGCCGGTGTTGTTGTAGAGGACGGCGTTGGCGGCGGGGGACGCGATGGTGGCCCAGCCGGTGGAGCCGTCGGCGGAGCGCTGGAGGACGTAGCTGAGCTCGCCGGTGACGTTGGTCCAGCGGATCGTGAGCTGGGTGTCGGACGCGGCGGTGACGGATGAGAGGACGGGGGCGAGCGGGATCGTGTAGGCGTTGGAGGACGCGCTGGGGAGGGACGTGCCGCCGGCGTTGAGTGCGCGGACGCGGTAGTAGTACTGGGTGCCGCCGACCAGGTTGGTGTTGGAGTAACTGGTGACGTCGGCGGCGAGCGTGGCGAGGGTGGTCCAGGCGAGGTTGTTCAGCGACCGCTCGACGACGTAGCCGGTCTCGCCGGCGGAGTTGTTCCAGGTCAGGTTGACCTGGGTGGTGGAGACGCCGGCGGCGTTCATGCCGGTGGGGGCGGTGAGCAGGGTGGTCTTGCTGGCGGCGCCGGGGGCGGAGTCGCCGGCGGCGTTAACGGCGACGACGCGGTAGTAGTAGGTCGTGCCGGCGGTCAGGCCGACGCTGGCGTAGCCGGTGGCGTTGACGGCGGGCGTGGCGAGCGTCGACCACGTCGAGTTGTCGATCGATCGCTCGACGCGGTAACCGGTCTCGCCGAGCACGTTCGTCCAGAGCAGGTTGATCTGGCCGGCGGAGAGGACCGTGAGCGTGAGCGCGGGTTGGGCGACGCGCGTCAGCGTGCTGACGGCGGCGGCGTTGGCGGACGCGCCGACGGCGCTGCTGGCGCGGACGCGGTAGTAGTAGCGGGTGCCGGCGGCGAGGCCAGTGTCGGAGTAGGTGGTCTGGTCGGCGGCGACGGTGGTCAGGGCGGACCAGGTCGTGCCGTTGAGCGAGCGCTCGATCACGAAGCCGGACTCGCCGTCGACGTCGGCCCAGGCGAGGTCGATGCGGGAGGCGGAGACGCTGGTCGCGGTGAAGCTGCCGGGGGTGGCGGGGGTGACGTTGACGGTCAGCGCGGCGGAGTAGCCGGACTGGTGGGTGTCGTTGAAGGCGAAGAGGCGGTACTGATAGGTCTGGCCGACGACGGCCCATGCGTCGAGGTAGGCCTGGACGCCGTCGGCGACGTCGGCGAGCGGGGCCCAGGTCTGGCCGCCGTCGTCGCTGCGCTCGATCGTGTACCCGGTCTCGTTCCAGGCGTTGTCGAACCAGGCGAGGGCGACGCCGCCGGCGCCGCTGGTGGCGGTGACGTTGGACGGCGGGGCGACGTAGTTCGGGTCGGGGACGATCGTGCCGGTGATCGAGTACTGGCCGACGTCGCCGTACGCGCCCTTGCTGGAGACGACCAGGCGGTAGGAGCCCTCGGCGACCATGAAGCTGACGGACTCGCCGAGGTTGGTGGTGTCGGACTGGGCGATGATCGTGTTGTTCGTGTCGACGAGCTTGAGGGTGGCGTCGAGCATCGCGCCGTACTGGGCGACGCTGAGCGTGAAACTGACCTGGCCGGCGGAGGTGACGAAGGAGAAGACGTCTACGTCGGCGGTGGTCGTGATCACGCCGGCGCCGGTGACGGTGGCGCCGGAGAGGGTCAGGGCGTCGGCGGTGGCGAGCGTGTCGCCGTGGTCGTCGGGGCGGTAGCCGAAGCCGTTGGTGTTGTTCGACAGGATCGCGAGGTCGTCCTGGTAGTTGGCGTAGCTGTTGGAGGCCTGGCCGTACCACCACTTGGCGCGGCTGGAGTAGTAGCTCGAGCCCATGAACGCGCCGAGCGACGACGTGCCGGCGCGGTACTCGGCGGTCTTGGTCGTGCCGCTGTAGGCGCTCTGGTGGAGCAGGCCGAACGTGTGGCCGGACTCGTGGACGGCGGCGTCAGCGACGTATTTGGCGTTGCCGCCGCCGAGGTTGTTGGGGAAGACCCAGGAGACGTTGGGGGCGGAGTTGTAGAACCCGCCGACGTAGGCGACGCCGCCGGCGCCCTGGCCGAGCCACGCGCTCGACCCGCCGATCACGACTGCGCTGGTTTGCCCGTTGTTCAGGTTGCCGGGGTCGACGGTGGTGACGTTGATGTTGAGCGGGGAGTAGGCCTCGGCGACGCGGGCCCAGATCTGTTGGATGGCGGCGAGTTCGGCGTTGCTGAAAGTGGTGACGTCGCCGTCCTGGCTGAAGGCGGGGGTGGCGGTGACGTTGTAGCCGCCCCAGGTCTGGGCGGCGGCGCCGTTAAAGTCGAGGTAGAGGGTGGCGGGGGCGCCCGGGTTGCTGTTGAGGGCGGGGAGGCTGGATAGCGGGTTGGTCATGACGGGCCCGACGGTCGCCGGGGCGACGGGGCCCATATGCAGGTGGACCGCGGACGTACCGTAGGGGTCGGCCCACGGCCAGGCCTCGGGCGACGGGTGGTAGTGCTCGCCGTCGATGCAGCAGAGGAGGCGGGACTCGAGGCCGGCCAACTCCATGGCGACGGCGGAGGCCAGGCGCTGGTCGCGGTACCAGGCGCTGTCGAAGCGGGGCTGCTTGCGGCGGTCGTTGGCCTTGGACGTCATCTGGCGTATTGCTCCCGGCGGGCGAAATGGCCCGCCGTGGAGAGATCGAATACGCGCGCCGCTACATGTAATGCGAAATTCCGCGCGGGGGCGCGGCCGGTCGGTGAGGCGGGACACGGAACCGGCAGTGCGCGAGTTTGGGCCCGGGTTCTTATCGGCGGTGGCGCGGTGGGGGAGTGTGACGGTTGCGCGGTCCACGCGGGGTGCGCGGCGCGTCAGCGGCGGAGGAGGCCGATAACCGTGTCTGCGACGAGCGCCGAGGAAGCGGGCGGCGGGGGTGCAGGCGCCGGGTCGGCGGCGGCGAGGCGGTGGGCTTCGGCGAGCCATGCGTCGGTGCCGCGGAAGGTGCGGCGGAGGACCGGGCGGCCGGCGGTGTCGATCGGGTGGGCCCAGTTGATCGGCCAGACGTGGGCGACGGCGGCGCAGGACGCGAGGGCGCGGCGGAGGTCGGCGGGGCTGGTGATGTCGCCGAGGGCGGCGGCACGGAACTCGTCGATCTCGGCCCACCCGCGGCCGTGCAGGTGGACGGGGACGCCGGCGCGCTGGAGCAGGCGGACGAGCCCCTGCTGGTGGGCCGGGACGATCAGGCGGTCGACGAACGCGCGCGGGTCGAGCGTTTCCTCGGCGATGCCGGCGCGGCGGAGCCAGCGGGCGAGGTACTGGGCGACGTCCTGGCCGATGGCGAACGGGTCGTCGGTGAGCTCGCGGGCGATCGTGTCCCAGAGGATGCGGTGGCTTGAGAGGTCGAAGTCGGGCGTGGCGAGGGGGAGCGTGTCGGCGATGACGGCGAGGCCGGTGGCGCGCGGGTTGGCGGGGGCGTCAATCGTGCGGGCGGGCCAACTGCCTACGGCGACGCGGTCGGCGGGCCAGCCGGCGGCGGTCGCGAGGGGTCGCCAGCGGTCGTCGGCGACGATCAGGGCGTCGCCGGGGGCGCGGGGGTCGTGGCGGGGGACGCGCGGGACGGTCAGCCAGGTGACGAGGCGGGTTTCGCGCGGGAGGGCCTCGCAGAGGTCGGCGCGGCCGAGGTTCGCGAGGACGACGGCGCCGCGGCCGGCGGCGGCGCGGGCGAACGCGAGGGGGGAGGCGTGGCGGACGTCGTCGGGGTCGAGCGTGGCCCAGCCGGCGGTGGCGGCGAGGCCGGCGAGGACGGCGCCGGCGTCGTCCCATAGCCGGAAGGTGCTGGGGGTGATCGCGCAGACGGTGGCGGCTTCTACAGTGCGTCCCGCGGTGAAGATGGCGCGGGTTGATTCGGCGCGGCGGGCGACCTCGCGGGCCAGCACTGACTGGGCGGACGCGATCATGGACTGGGCGAGGTCGGGATCGATCAGCGGGGTGCGGACGAACTGGCCGGGGGCGGGGAGGCCGTCGCGTTCGGCGAGGAGGCGGGCGAGGGCGGCGGGCCAGTCAGGACCGCAGGCGAACGCGAGGCGGCCGGCGGCGATCTCGGCGTCGAACGCGTCGGCGGCGAGGGTCAGGCGGAGGTCGGCGAGGTCGGGTAGAGCGGCGAGCAGGGCCCTGGCGCGGCCGCCGCAGTCGAGGGTCACGCGGAGCTGGGCTGCGTGGGTCGGGGCGAGGAAGCAGGTGACGGCCGCGCCGAGCTCCATCTTCTTCAGGACGGCTTGGGCGGTGCGGAGCGGGAGCGAGCTGCCGGACCACCATCCGTCGAACGAGCGAGCAGTCGGGTAGCCGTCGCGGCCGTAGAGCCATTCGACGGCAGGCTCGGGGAGGGCGGCGAGCACTTCGGCGAGGTCGGGTTGGCTGGCCTGGAGCGCGCGCAGGTTTGCGGCCCAGTGGCGCTTGGCCGCGCTTTGGGCCGCCGTCTCCACCAACATTTGTGCCCCGGTCGTCGGCTCCTGAACGATCATCCCGGTCTGGGTCCTTTCGCTGCGTACCTGCACTTATCGGACGGCCGCGGCCGGTCGCTTGACCGCGATTGACAACGCCCCGCCGGGGACGGACAACAACGGCCATGCGGTTCACGAAGATGCACGGGATCGGCAATGACTACGTTTACGTCAACGGGTTCGAGGAGGCCGTGGCGGACCCGGGGCGGGTGGCGGTCGCGGTGGCGGACCGGCACTTCGGGGTGGGGTCGGACGGGTTGATCATGATCTTGCCGTCCGACAAAGCCGACGTGCGGATGCGGATGTTCAACGCGGACGGGAGCGAGGGGGAGATGTGCGGGAACGGGGTGCGGTGCGTCGCGAAGTACGCGTACGACCACGGGCTGACGCGGAACAACCCGATGACCGTCGAGACCGGGCGGGGCGTGCTGACGCTGGCGCTGGAGACCGACGGGCGGAACAAGGTCGAGCAGGTGACGGTGAACATGTCGCCGCCGATCCTGGAGCTGGCGGAGATCCCGGTGGACCGTGAGAAGCTGGTCGCGGGAGCGCGGCCGAACGAGTACCGGCTGTCGGTCGCGCAGGGGAACGAGCTGGTGGACGCGACGCTCGTCTCGATGGGCAACCCGCACGCGGTAATCTACACGCCAGACGTGAAGAGCCTCGACCTCGCGCGGATCGGCCCGCCGCTGGAGAACCACAAGGCGTTCCCGCGGCGGATGAACGTGCACTGGGTGCAGGTCGTCGGACGCGGCGAGGTCGTGATGCGCACCTGGGAGCGCGGAAGCGGGATCACGTGGGCCTGCGGCACCGGCGCGTGCGCGGTCTGCGTCGCCGGCGTGCTGACGAACCGGACTGACCGGAAGATCCTGGCGCACTTGCCGGGCGGGGACTTGACGCTCGAATGGCGGGAGTCGGACGGCAACGTGTACATGACCGGCCCGGCGACCGAGGTGTTCTCGGGCGAGTGGCCGGATTGACTCGAGGGAGGGACGTGCGATGGGGCCGACGGTGAAGAAGGTGCTGCTGATCGCGGCGGAAGTCGCGCTGGTGCTGGTGATCGTCGCGTTGATCGCGGCGAACTGGATCCCGGTGATGGTGGGGGCGCAGCCGGCGCGGGTGGCGCCGTAGGAGAGACTTCCGGGGACGAAGGTCCGCAAAGACGAAGACCCGGCCGCTGAAGCGGCCTCGCCGGGACGCTGGTCGCGTCGCCGACCGCTACTCGCCGGCCATACCTGGGGAGCGGACGTCGCGGAGGTAGAGGAGGCCCATGAAGGTGTCGTCCTGGCCGAAGTCGACGGGGCCGGCCCAGCTCGCGGACTCGCCGGTGGCGGCCTTGTGCTGGCTGAAGTTGAACCGGAGCAGGGTCGGCCGCTGGCCCTGGTGGTCGGCGTCGTTGATCACGTCCCAGGGAACGGCGAGCTCCCCGCGCCAGGTGCCGCCGTCGGCGGTCGTGCGGTAGCGGACGTCGGCCCCGACGACCGGCTTGGCGGCGGCGCCCTGGGTCCGCTGGTTCTTCGGCGACGGCTTGATTGCGACGACCGCCTGTCCGTTCCGCTTGCAGACCAAGCGGACGACTTGCCCGACGTCGCCGGGTTGGTCGTACACGGGCTGGACCAGCACCTCGCACAGGTCCTCGCCCCACGCGCGGCGGAGCTGGTAGCCGACGTCGTTCTTCTCCGCCCGCCCGGCGGCGCCGGTCGCGGCGTCGGGCTGGATGCCGTCGAGCTTGAACGCGATGTAGAAGTGTTTCGCGGCCCAGTTGGAGTAGACGGACGAGCCGGTGGCCGCCGTCTGCATCGCCTGCCGTTGGAGGCTGGGGCGGTCGAGCATCGTGACCAGCGGGCCGTGGTGGATCGCGTCGGCGGCGTCGTCCCAGTCGTTCAGCAGGCCGTTGATCTCGAGCTTGCCCTCGCGCTTGTCGCTGGCGGCGACCGGGACGGTCACGCTCAGGTGGTGCGGGCGGCTGCGCGTGCCGTCGGTGAACTTCAGCTGGATCGGCTTGCGGGACTCGGCGGTCAGGCGGTCGAGGTCCACCGACGCGCCCAGGTCGAACTGCTTGACCTGGTACGTGCGGATCGCGTCGACCTGCGTGACGGGCAGCGGCTTGGGGTCGAACTCCCACGCCCTGGGCGCGCTGACCCACTGGAACTCGCCCTCGAGCGCGACGTCGGCGGCGTTATACGTGTCGACCCCCAAGCGGAGGTCGACCCAGTTCCCGGGCCGGGCGGCGCGGCCCCAGCTCGCGGTGCGGGCGATCAGCAGCGGCTTCTCCTGCGGGGCCAGCCACCGCTGGGTGGCGATGCCGAGCTCGGTCTCGCGTTCGGCGTCGCGGGTCTCGCCGGGCGGGCGGAGCAGGATGTTCTTCGCGATCAGCTCGATCGCGTCGACCCAGGCCTTGGCGTCGGTCGTGCCGGACAGCAGCCCGTGCGTCGGGTCGGGCTCCTCGTTGGGCGGGGTCTGCACGGGCTTGGTCATGCGGCGGGCGACGACCAGCGCGCTGAGGTACTGCCCGCGCTCCTGCGCGAGGTGGAGGTACTCGTAGTCCTGCTGGGCGCGGCGGAGCCACTTGAGCTGGATCGTCGGCACCGGCTCGGTCACGCCGAACCACCGCCCGGGGTAGAACCAGGTCAGGTCGTTCGGGTCGGCGGCCTCCTGCGGGGACGTCGAGTGCGGGAGCGCGCCGTCCCAGCCGATCACCTTCGACTGGCGCAGCCACGCGAGCCACGCCCAGAGGCGGACGTCGCGCTCGTCGCCGCCGGCGCCGATGTACGGCACGAGGCCGGGCAGGTCCGTGCGAAGCCAGTGCTGCGGCCGCACGACGCCCTGCGGCCACGCCTGCTGACCGGGGTTGGCGAACACCAGGCCGCTGGCGGCGGTCATCAGGCGGTCGGTCGCCTGCTTGTTGATCAGCTTCCCGCCGTTGCCCTCGTCGAACTGGAGCTGGAAGTCCTCGAGCGGCAGGCTGACGCGGAGCCGGGGGTGGGCGCTGAGGATCTCGGCGACGCGGGTGGAGAGCGTCACGCACTGGGCGGCGGTCGCGCGGCCGGGCGTCTCCTTCTCGACTTCCACCCACGCCCGTTCGGCCCAGCCCTTCTGGTCGAAGTGCGAGACGGCGGCGGCCCAGTACTGCATCTGGAACTCGCGCTTGAAGTTCTCGAGGCGGTCGATGTGCGGCAGCGGCCAGTAGCCCGACGGGACGCCGTCGGGGAACGCCGAGCCGCTCAGCCACGGCTCGACGATCGAGTCGTACTCGTCCCAGAAGACCTGGAGCGGCCACTTGACCACTGGCTGGAGCCGCGGGACGACGACGGTCGTGCGGTGCTCGTGGGCGAGGGCGACGCACTGGTCGAGCAGGCGGATCGCCTCTTCGTACTTCGGGTCGCCACGCTTCATCAGGTGCGGGGTGATGTTCTCGAACAGGTCGGGGTAGAGCGCCTCGAGGCTGGCCCACTCGATCCGCCCGACCATGTGCAGGTGGCGCTCGACGGGCATGACGAAGTCGTAGACGGTCAGCGTCAGCGGAACGGACTCGAGCTTCTGGCCGTCGAGCAGGAGGTCGATCGTGGTCTGGTAGTCGCCTGGCGGCGCGGTCGGTGGGACGTGGACGTCGAACCAGAGCAGGGCGGGCTCGTCGGACAGGCCGATCCGGCTGGCGGGCTTCAGCGGCTCGCTCGGGTCGCGGAGGCCGGCGACGTTGATCTTGCCGGCGTCCATCGGGACCGGCAGGAGCGCGCGGGGCATGGTGCGGGACGACGCCTTCTGCCCGGTGTGGCGGACGTAACCGGCGCGGTTCGCGTCGACCGGCATCGACAGGACCTGGTAGGCCCTGACCTGCGCGGGGTCGATCTGCGCGTTGGCCGACTGGAGTTGGAGCGGTTGCACCCGGAGGGTCAGGGTCGACTTCTCCTTCGGCTTGGGGAGACCCGATAATTGCACCACCGTGCTCGCGGTCTCGTTGCGGGCCGCCTTGAGGTTGAACGGCCCGGCGGCGGTCGGGGTGGCGGTTTCGAGCGTCGGCCGCTCGTCGACCGAGACCAGTTGGAGGATCTTATTGACGGCCGGCGCGGCGCCGCCGTCGGCGTTGGTCGCGGCGTCCTTCTTGGGGGGGCAGCCGAGGGCGCCGAGGGCGATCACGAGGGCCGCCGCAGTCAGTCGGGTGAACCGTCGCATGAAGAATCCCGGGTGAGCAAGCCAGTGGTGGAGGGGCGCCCCGTGGCCGTGCGCGAACGAAGGAGGTCAACCTGCCCAAGGGCTGGGCAACTGCCCGCCCGGTGCCGGTTTGCTGGGCGCGGGCGTGCGGAGGATTTCATCGACCGCGCACGGACCGTTCACGCAAAATTCGGAATCGCGCCGGTAAAGTCACGGGCATGGACGGCCGATTTTGCTTGAGAAAAGGGGAAACGCACGTCGTACGCGGGGGCTCGCACCGGTGGACCAGTCGGCGCACGTGACGCCGCGGCACGAGCTTTGTACTTGCATCATAACGAACGGAGTCAGGCAATGACAAGCGTCAGGAACACGGGCGAGATCGAGTTTCGGTTCTACCGGTCGGGGGCGAAAGTAGTCGCCGTCGCCGGGGACTTCACGAACTGGCTGGATGCCCCGGTCGCGATGCGGCACGAGGGGAACGGCTGGTGGACGGCGCGCGTCCACCTCGAGCCGGGCGAGTACCGTTTCCGGTACGTCGCCGACGGTCAATGGTTCACCGACTTCGCGTCGCATGGCGTCGAGCTGAAGAAGCAGGTTTGGAACAGCGTACTCCTGGTGCAGGAGACGGGCGCTCCCCAAGGTCGAGAAATGCAGTCACACGGACTCCGGGCGCTGGCGGCGTGAGGGCCTTGGCAGGCCTTCGCGCGGACGTCAGACGCGTCACACAATCCTCGTTTCCTCCTCCGCCAGGCTGCACGGGACATACCCTCCACCGTGCAGCCTTTTTCGTCTTCGTTTCTCGTTTCGGATGGGCAAGCAGGGAAGAAAGTGCCCTGAGACGGGGGCGGTTTGGGTGACCGCCTCCGTCTCGCTTTTTGAGTCGAGGGGGGGACGACCCGGGGGTTGTGCGTCCGCACACGGAATTCCGAGCGCGACGAAGTCGCCTCGCCCGCGGACGCCTTACGGAAGGCGGAAAGCAGGCGGGACGCCCGCACCAGGGGCGCAATCAGTCTTCGGGCGCAATCAGTCTTCGAAGATCAGCGGCCTCAGCACCGTACAGCGGAGCGTCGCCAGCGCGTCCACCAGTTGCTGGTAGTGCCGGCCGTCCCTGTACAGCCCGACGATCGCCCCGCCGCTGCCGGCGAACTTCGCGCTCGCCCCGGTGGAGCGGGCGACCTCGACCATCCGCAGGTTCTCCGGCGCGACGTTCATGATCGTGCGGCGGAGGTCGAAGTTCTCGTTCATCACCCGCCCGAGCGTCTCCCAGTCGCCGCTCATCAGCGCGGCCTTGGCGATGTCGGTGATATCGCGGTATCGCTGCATCGCGGCGTGCACCGTCCGGTCGCCCTGGTCGTACAGCTGGCGCAGGTTGCGGTGCGGGATGTCGCTGACCTCCGCCCGCTCGGGGTCGAACGCGACGTACAGCGGCGGCATCTGCTTCGGGCGGATCGGCTCGTAGATCCCGTACCCGCGCGTGGTCACCAATTCCTTGGCGAAGTCCATGTAGACCATGCCCTCGTACGCCTGGATCACGCGGTCCTGCAGGCCGGCCTGGATGCCGAGCTCCTCCTTCTCGACGCTGAGGGCCAGCGTCGGGAGCTGCTCGTTGGGGATCTGGACGTTGTAGAACTTCATCAGCGCCCGGAACATCGCGACGGTGATCGCCGACGACCCGGACAGGCCGACCAGCCGCGGGATGTCAGACTCGAAGCTGACCGTGAAGCTCTTCCCCTGATCGATCTCGATCGCGCACCGGTGGCAGTGGTCGTTGAACCGCTTGATCGCAGCCTTGATCAGTCGCATGCCGCCGTAGTAGCCGTGCAGCTTCTGGTCGCGGAGGAACTCGCGCACCGACGAGAACCGCGCGAGGTCGCCGTGCCCCGGGATGATCTCGAAGTGCGGGCTCTCCCACAGGTGCACGCGGGCCCGGAAGTTTCGGACGACGAACGAGATCGTCTTGCCGAAGTACCCGTCGGACGGGTTCCCGATCAGGCCGGCGCGGGCGAAGGCGTGGGAAGTGATGATCATCGGGTCGAGGGCGGAACGAGGAAGGCGGAAGGATGAATCAGGCGCCGAAGAGCCGGCCTTGCGGGTCGTTCTCGTCCAGCAGCGTCGGGTCGAGACGCTCGTAGACCGCCCGGCCGGTGCGGGCGTCGGCGGCGAACACCTTGAACGCCCGCGGCTTGGGCGACTTCAGCCGGTCGAGGATGTACCGCGCCGTGTGATCGCCGACGCGCCAGCCGAGGGTCGTACGCAGCCTGTCCTGGATCTGCCGGGCGTCCATCGCTTCCATCCTTCCACCGGGGACCGTTACCGAACGTGAGCGAGATCATACAAGTGGTACCGCCCCGTTTCAAAGACCGGTTTTCGTCCGCCTTGCGGCTTGGCGGTGACGACGTAGCGGGCGTTGTACCGCGCGGCCACCCCCGCCAGGTGTTCGAACGGCAGCACGTCGTACCGGGCCGCGATCGCGTCGTGCGTCAGGTCGAACCGCTTCGGCAGCGCCGTGAGTGGCCGGTCCAAGATGACCTCCAGCCGCCGCTTCCACTCGGTCATCTCGCTCGAGAGCTGCGGCACGTTCTTGAAGTTCGCGACGACCGCCCGCCGCGCGTGGTACCGGAACAACTGCTCGTTCGGCGGCACGAGGAACACGGCGTCCACGGGCGTGTTGTCGCGCGCGAACCGGCAGAGCGCGCGGTAGTCCTGGTCGCCGCCGTCGTTCAACGCGATCTGCAGGCCCAGCCAACGGTTCCAGCCCAGCAGCAGGACGGCAAGGAGGAGGACGACGAGCGCGGAGGAGTGACGATTGAGGACGCCGTGGGAGCGAAGGACGTAGACGATGCCGCCCGCCAGCAGCGCGACGAACAACAGGAGCGTCGGCAGGTTGGCCTGCACGAACAGCCCGGCCGTCGAGCCGGGGCGCGCGAGGCGGATCACGAGCAGGCCGAGCACCGCGACCGCCGGGAGCGCGATCAAGGCGGTGCGGACGGCGCGGCGGGCGAACACCGTCGGGTCGAGCAGGAACGCGGCCGCGCCGACGCACGTCAGCACCTTCGGGTACAGGCTGAACCGGAAAAGACTCATCTGGATCAGCGGCTCGGAGACGAACACGACGCCCGCGAACACGAATGCGATGAGGAGCAGTACCAGGAAGAACAGCACGGCGAAGGCGGCACGGGCATGTTGGACCGCCACGGATGAATCGCGAGAGCGGCGGTAGGCGATCACGGCGAGCGGGATCGGCCAGAGGAAGGAGAGCCAGAGGGCGAGCGGCCAGGCGAGCGGGTCGTAGTGGTGCGGGTGGCGCAGGTGGACGTACAGGTCCACGAACTCGCCGAGCGGCATCTTCGGCAGCCGTGCGAGCGTCAGCCGGGCCGCCGGGATCAGGTTGGGGAGGGCGAAGATCAGGATCAGGAGGAATCCGAGGACGGCCTTCGAGGTGGGGCGGGCGTCCCGCCCGTGGAGATCTGAACGCTCACGGGCGAGACGCCCGTGCCACCTCTGGAAGAGAAAGGCGGCGAGCGAGAACGCGAGTGCGATGATCGCGTGGTTCAGGTGCCAAAGCGCCGCCAGCGCCAGGCAAACCGCCGCCGGCCACGCCCGCCGGTCGATCCAGAACGCGATTCCCCACAGCAGTGCCACGTTCGCAACGTTCCCCGGCAGGAACGAGCTGTCCTGGAGGAACTGGTACGATCCCAGCGCCGTCCCCCCCGCGCTCAGGTAATACAGCAGCACGGACAGCAGGTAGTGCCGCGCCGTCAGCCCGAGCGCCACCGCGATGCGCAGCCACGCCGCGTGCAGCAGGACGACCAGCGCGAGGTAGAACGCCATGAACGCCGGCTCGTGGACGCCCAGCCGCATGACCGTCGCGGTCAGTTTCGTGTACGCGAGGTGGTACTGCAGCGTGTTCGTCGTCCACCAGTCGTTCGCCAGCAGTTCCGGGTGCACCTCGCGCAGCGGCGCGATCATGTACACGGTGTGGTTGCCGCCGCCGAACTGGTACCCGCGCAGGGTGAGCGTTAGCGCGATGCCGAGCAACAGCGGGAGGGCGTGGGATGAAAGGCGCATCGGCTCCGTGGTGCGGGCGCCCGTCCGCCCGGGTCTTCGGCAGACTTCAGAACACCGCTTGCTTACTGTTTCACGACCACTTCCGCCGGCGTCGCGTAATCCGCGTACAGGCGGTCCAGCATCCCCTTATCCGCCGGCCCGTCAGCCGCCACGAACCGGTACCGGCTGACGTACGGCTTCCCCGGCTCGATCTTCATCTCCCCGCCCACCTGCGGCGCGTAACAAACGAACGGCTCGGTCGGATGAATTCGCAGCGGCTGCGGCGCGCGGAAGTTCTCCGGGTGGTTCAGGATCGCCAGCCCCGCGGTCGACGCGTCCACCGTCCCGTCGGTGCGCCCGGCGATGTGCACCCACGTCGCCGTGCTCTCGTTACCGTCCGCGCGGGTCTTGCCTTCGCTGGTCAGAAACGTCGCGTTGGCCTTCCCGTCCCATTGGCGGTTGCCGCGGAAGCCGAGGCCGCCGTAGTGGTACTTAGGGAGCACGAGCGGCTGGTCCGTCGCGCAGGTCTGCGTCGACGTCAGGTCGTACACGAATACGGGGTTGCCGCCGCTGCTAGCCACGGCGTAGACGACGACGTCCCACGTCTCGTTCAGCGCGACCTTCGGCTGCGGCTTGGCGCTCAGGTCGACGAACCGATGCTTCGCCGAAAACCCCGCCGCCACCGGCCCGGAAAACGTGCCGTCCACCGACGCGAACTCGACCGTGCCGCTCTTTTGCCCCATGTTCCAGAAGTCGGGCTTGCGCCCGTCGAACTCGGTTTTCGTCCAGGGCATCCAGATGCCGTGATGGTGCTTGTGGGCGGGGGGGTAGTCGTCCGACAGCAGCTTGCCGCTGGGGGAGAGGACGGGGTGGATGTACCCGCCGCGCTGGAACGCCGGCTCGAACTTCTCCGGCAGGGGGGTCTTGTCGCCGTTGTAGCGGATCACCTGCTTGTCGCTCAGGGAGACGGCGACGTTGTTCCCCTCCCGCGCGGCGTTGGCGGCATTGGCGACCTTCGCCTTGTACGGTACCAGGCGGTACGTCTTCGACTCGCCGGCCTTGAGCGCGGGGAGGACGAACGCCGCCCGCCCGTCCGGCAGCGGCTGGACCGGCACCGCCGTCGCCCCGTCCCGGAGCTGCCAGGCCGGCGCGGGGGGAACGCCCTCGGGTAGTTTGAACGTGACCACCGCATTCTCCCGATCCCACTTGCCGGCAGAGACCGTCACGGTCGGGTCGGCGGCGGCGCGGAGCGAAAGGAGACAGGCGACGGCGGCGAGCAGCGAGATTCGGTTCATGGCGCGGTCCTCGGGTTGGGAGGCGGATCGGCAGACTATTTGTTGTACGGGAACGTCTCCGACATCGGCGTCGTCGCCAGCTCGTACAGGAAATCCCCCAGCCGCTGCGTGACGACCTCCATCAGCTTCTGCCCCTTCTCCGCCGTCGCGGCGCTCGGGTCGCCGGCGCCGGTGTCGTCCGTCAGCAGGTGCCACGGCCGGGTGATGCTGACCCAGCCCTTGTTGATCGCGTCGAACTTCGTCTTGTGCATCGTCCCCGGGCCGGCGTCCTTCATCATCATCAGGTGCGGGAAGTACGCCAAGCCCATGCTTGTCTCCATTTCGTCCGCGTGTTCACCGGGCGTCTTGAAGATCGAAGGCATGAGGTCGGCGGCGACCCGGAACCAGTCGCAGACGCACAAGAACATCCCCGTCCGGTGGTGGAGCTCGCGGGAGAGGGGCTTCAGCTCGTTACCGCCGTGGCCGTTGAGCAGGACGAGCTTCTTCACGCCCTGGCGCTCCAGCGCGTCAGTCAGGTCGCTAATCAGTTTCAGGAGCGTGGTCGGCGTCACCGAGAGCGCCAGCGCCCCTTTGACTTTCAGGTGGTTCGTGTTGACCCCGAACGGCATCGTCGGGAGGAGCAGCACCTTCGCCCCACGCGCATAAGCGAGCCCAACCGCACGCCGCCCGATCTCTTCGACCTGGAAGTTGTCCGTGCCATACGGCATGTGGTAGTTGTGCGGTTCGGTCGCGCCGAACGGCAGCACCGCCGTGTCCCAAGTCTGGCTGCGGATAAACCCATGAGTCTGCTCCGCCAGGACGAAGTCGTGGTTCATGCGCGCGATGGTAACGAACCGCCGGTCCAGAGCGAAGCGGATTACACCCACCTCACCGAACGTCGAACCCGCACCCGCCGCGACGCGTCTGTATTCTGTTGCGCCGCCGGACTCCCGTTCGCATCCACGCCCCGACGTGCCAACGCGTTACGGGCGATAAGAAATCCGCATTTTGCCTTGACGGGGCGTTGACAAACCTTAGAGGAACGCTAAATTTCTCCGCTCACCCTTTCGGGGGTGGCCAGAGACTTTGTCTGCACGCAACACAGCTTCGAGCCGCTTGGACGAAGCTAAGACGATGGAAATGAGCAGGATATGACGGGCGATCGGATTCGAATTCGGATGGAAGCCTACGACCACCGGTCCTTGGACTCGTCGGCGAAGGAAATCGTCGATCACGCCAAGCGGACCAACGCGCGGGTCTGCGGCCCCATTCCGATGCCGACCCGGGTGGAGCGCTACACCGTGCTCCGCAGCCCGCACATCGATAAGAAGTCGCGCGAGCAGTTCGAGATGCGCACGCACAAGCGCGTGATCGACATCTACGAGCCGACCGCCCGCACGATCGAGGCGCTCAATCGGCTGGTGGTTCCGGCCGGTGTGTTCGTCAAGATCAAGCAAGGTTAATCCTTCTGCTGTAACGATGTGCCCCTGCCGTAAGGGGCACTTTTGTTGTCCGCACCGTGGGGTTCATCCAAGAACCCATCAGCCCTGAAAGGCGAAAGCCGGAAGGGGTCACGTGTCGCGGTCGCCTATTTTCGTCTCTCAACCCGCGGCGAACCGGCCGCGGGGCTTTAATCGGAGACGGGCACGAGCCGGGTCTGTTGTACTGGATCCCGCTCCTCTGCCCGGATGAACGCGATGACGCCAGCGCTGCTCGGAAAGAAAGTCGGAATGACCCGGGTTTACGACCCGAAGGGCAAGAATCACCCGGTGACGGTGGTTCAGGTCGAGCCGAACGTGATCACGCAGATCAAGACGGCCGACGGGAAGGACGGCTACAATGCCGTTCAGCTCGGGTTCGAAGAGTGCAAGCCGAAGTTCAGCACGTTCGCCGAGATGGCCCACTGTGCCAAGGCCGGCGTGACCCCGCGGCGGCACTTCGCCGAGATCCGCCTGAAGGACGCGACCGACCGGAAGCTGGGGGAGACGGTCACCGTGTCGATCTTCGACGGCGTCAAGTACGTCGACGTGATCGGGACGAGCAAGGGCAAGGGAACAGCCGGCGTCATGAAGCGGCACCACTTCGGTGGTCAGCCGGCGTCGCACGGCACCGAGCGTAAGCACCGCTCGCCCGGTTCGCTGGCTTCCCGCGCCACGTGGCGCGGTCAGTCGGGCAAGCCGAAGAAGGGCGTCCGCATGGCCGGCCACATGGGGATGGACCGGGTCACGACCCGTAACCACCCGCTGCTCGGGATCGATGCGGAGAAGAACCTGCTGCTGATCAAGGGCGCGCTGCCCGGTCCGAACGGGTCGCTGCTGTTCGTCCGCAAGAGCGTGACGGCGCGGGTTCGGGCGGAAGAGTAGTTGCTAGTTGCTGGTCGCCCATTCCCGGCGATCAGCCAACGGCGAGGCGTCCGGTTTTCTGACTAACAACTAGCGACTGAGAACAGCCATGATCGAAGTTCCCGTTTACAACCAGGCCGGTGACAAGGTTTCGACCGTTCAGGTCGACCCGGCGAAGTTCGGGGGCGAGGTGCGGCGGAACCTGCTGAAGCAGGCGATCGTCATGTACCACGCGAACAAGCGGCAGGGCACGGTCCGCACGCTCGCCCGCGGCGAGGTCGCCGGCTCGACGCGGAAGATGTTCCGCCAGAAGGGGACGGGCAACGCCCGCACCGGCGGCATCCGCAACCCGATCAAGAAGGGCGGCGGCCACGCGAAGCAGAAGCGGCCGAAGAGCTGGCGGCAGGCGATGCCGCAGAAGGCCCGCCGGCTGGCCCGTGACAGCGCGCTGCTGTTCAAGTTCCAGGCGAACGACGTCCGCGTCGTCGACAACATCGCCAGTGAGGCGCCGAAGACGAAGGTCGTGGCGCAGATGTACAAGGCGCTGGGGATCGACCGCTCCTGCCTGTTCGCCCTGGCCGAGCGGAACGAGAACCTCGAGAAGTCGGCGCGGAACATCGACCGCACGACGCTGACCACGGTCTCCAAGCTGAACGCCTGGGACATCCTCAAGCACCGCACGCTCCTCCTGACCAAGTCGGGCCTCGAGCAGCTTCTGGCCTAACCGCCGGGAAGGACTTTGCAGCCATGGACCACACGAACGTCATCATCAAGCCGCTGGTCACCGAGAAGAGCACGCACCAGCAGCAGACCCGCAACGCGTACGCGTTCCAGGTGCACCTCGACGCGAACAAGCCGCAGATCAAGCAGGCGGTCGAGAAGCTGTACAACGTGAAGGTCGTCGACGTGCGGACGATGCGCCGCAAGGGCAAGCCGCGGCGGACGAAGTTCAAGATGACCCACGGGTCGAACTGGAAGCGGGCGGTCGTGATCCTCGACGAGAACTCGCGGATCGAGCTGTTCTAAGCAGCGGGCAGTAGGCGGTAGGCAGCAAGCAGAGAAAAGCGAGACAGACCATGCCGATCAAGAAGTACAAACCGACCTCCGCCGGCCGCCGCGCCGGGACCGTGATCCACTACAAGGCGACGATCACGAAGTTCGAGCCGGAGAAGTCGCTGACCGAGGGCAAGCGGCGGGCGCACGGGCGGAACCACCACGGGGTGATCACCGCCAAGCACCGCGGCGGCGGTAACAAGAAGCTGTACCGGATCATCGACTTCAAGCGGCAGAAGGACGGCGTCGTCGGCCGGGTCGACGCGATCGAGTACGACCCGAACCGGTCGTGCTTCATCGCCCTGATCAAGTACACCGACGGCGACAAGGCGTACATCCTGGCCCCGAACGGCCTGCGCGTCGGCGCGACCGTGGTCAGCGGCCCGGACGCCCCGCCCGAGATCGGCAACGCGATGCCGCTGGCGAACGTGCCGGCCGGCCTCGAAGTGCACAACATCGAGATGAACCCCGGCCAGGGCGGCAAGCTGGTGCGCAGCGCCGGCGGCGTCGCCCGCCTGGGCGCGAAAGAAGGCGAGTACTCGGTCATCATCCTGCCGTCGGGCGAGATGCGGCGCGTCCGCAGCGCCTGCCGGGCGACGATCGGCCAGCTCTCGAACCTCGACTGGATCAACGTTAGCCTCGGCAAGGCCGGCCGCAGCCGCCACCGCGGCATCCGCCCGCACACCCGGGCGAAGGCGATGAACCCGATCGACCACCCGCTGGGCGGTGGCGAAGGCCGTAGCAACGGCGGCCGTCACCCGGTCAGCAAGACGGGCGTGCCTGCCAAGGGCGGGATCACCCGCGACCCGAAGAAGGCGTCGGAGAAGCTGATCCTGCGGCGGCGGAAGTTCGGCTCGCACCAGCAGCGGCCGCAGACGGTGAATTCGTAAGGAAGCAGAATTAGTCAGTAGCCAGTAGCCGGTAGTCAGTAGAAGACGCGGCTGCCACTCACTTGGATCAACCATGAGCCGAAGCGCTAAAAAAGGCCCGTTCGTCGCGGAGAAGCTGTTCAAGAAGGTGACGCTGCTCAACGAGCGGCGCGCGAAGCAGCCGATCCGGACGTGGGCGCGGGCGTGCACGATCATCCCGGAGTTCGTCGGGCACACGTTCGAAGTCCATAACGGCAACAAGTTCATCAAGGTCTTCGTGCAGGAAGACATGGTCGGGCACAAGCTCGGGGAGTTCTCCCCGACCCGCACGTTCAAGGGCCACAGCGGCAAGAAGGTCGCCGGCCCGGGTGGGGCGTAATCCCTACGCCCCCCCGCAACCCGTAAGACGGAGTACCGGTGAAAGTCCGGGAACGAAATCGGAGCATACGATGCCTTTCAAAGCCACTCACAAGTTCGCCCGGATCGCCCCGCGCAAGGCGCGGCTGATCCTGGATCTGATCCGCGGCCGCGACGTCGACGACGCGCTGGCGCTGCTGAAGTTCTCGAAGAAGCGCGCCGCGGTGCTGGTCGACAAGGTCGTCCGGTCGGCGGTCGCGAACGCCGGCGAGCAGGAGGCCGACACGGGCGCCCTGTTCGTCAAGGAGGCCTGGGCGGACCCGGGTCCGACGATCAAGCGGTTCCAGCCGAAGGACCGCGGCAAGGCGTACTCGATCATGAAGCGGACCAGCCACCTGGTCGTGACCCTGGACGAGCGGGCATAAGGAACCATCATGGGCCAAAAGATTAATCCGACCGGGTTTCGCGTCGGCATCACCGAAGACTGGACGTCGAAGTGGTACGCCCCCAAGGCGGCTTACGGCGCGTTCCTGATCGAGGACTACAAGCTCCGCAAGCTGATCGACGGCCGGCTGAACCGCCGCCCGCCGTTCGCCGCGGTCAGCCGGATCGACATCGAGCGCACCCGCGAAGAGGTGACGATCACCCTCCGCACCGCCCGCCCGGGCTTGGTGATCGGGCCGAAGGGCGCCGAGGTCGACAAGCTCCGCGAGGAAATCGAAGACCTGATCAAGCGCAAGGTCGCCCCGATCAAGGTGATCGAGATCAAGAACCCGGACCTGAACGCCCAGCTCGTCGCCGAGGCCGTCGCCGAGCAGCTGAAGAAGCGGGCGAGCTTCCGCCGCGTCCTGAAGATGCGCACCGAGTCGACGATGCAGGCGGGCGCGAAGGGCATCAAGCTCGTGATCTCGGGCCGCCTTGGCGGCGCGGAAATCGCCCGCACCGAACAGACCGTGGTCGGCAGCATCCCGCTGACGACGCTGCAGGCGAACGTGGACTACGGGTACGCCCCGGCGTTCACGACGTACGGCGCGATCGGCGTGAAGTGCTGGATCTACCGCGGCATGTACGGCGAGGAAGTGCTGGAGACCGACGTGCGTCCGGGCGGTGGCCCGCGCCGCGGCCGCCGGTAACGCGAGCGGCCCCCCGCACAACAAGCAACAAGCAACTAGCAACAAGCAACTAGCAACGGATTAGGTGTCCTCATGCCCAACATGCCCAAGCGGGTTAAGTTCCGCAAAAGCCAGCGCGGCAAGATGAAAGGCAACGCGACGCGCGGCAACACCGTCGCGTTCGGCGAGTTCGGCCTGCAGACGCTCGCGCCGGCGTGGATCAGCGCCCGGCAGATCGAGGCCGGCCGCGTCGCCGCCAGCCACTTCCTCCGCCGCGAGGGCCGGCTGTTCATCCGGATCTTCCCGCACAAGCCGATCTCGTCGAAGCCGCTCGAAGTCCGAATGGGCAGCGGCAAGGGCGAGCCCGAGTTCTGGGCCGCCGTTGTGAAGCCCGGGACGATCATGTTCGAGGTGGGGGGCGTCGACGCCCCGACGGCGAAGAAGTGCCTGGCCCGCGTCGCGCACAAGATGCCGGTTCCGTGCCGGTTCGTCGTCCGCCGCCACGCCGTCGCCTGATGAGGTCGCTGACCGTTTAACCGCAGTCCCCCGCGACGCGCGGCCTGAGAGAGCAGAACGCCATGAAAGTGAAACTGAAGGAATTCCGGGACAAGAGCGCCGAGGACCTCCAGCGGGAGATCGCGGACAAGCAGCGGCACCTGTTCGACCTCCGTAGCCAGGCCGTGACCGAGAAGCTCGAAGACCCGACCCAGATCGGCAAGACCCGCAAGGAGATCGCGCGGATCAAGACGATCCTCCGCGAGCGGCAACTGGCGGAGACCCCGAAGCAGAAGAAGTGACCGCCGGCGGCCGTACGGACCGCGACGACGACGACGACGACAATTGGTGACCCTTATGGCATCCGAGAAGACTCAGACGAAGGCCGTCCAAGAACCCCGCGCCCTGCTCCGCACCGTGGTCGGTGTGGTCGCGTCGGACAAGGGCGACAAGACGATCAAGGTCGTGGTCAACTACCAGACCAAGCACCCGAAGTACGGCAAGTACCTCAAGCGCCGCACCGTGCTCCACGCCCACGACGAGGCCAACGACGCGAAGGAAGGGGACACGGTCGAGATCGCCGAGTGCCGCCCGCTGTCGAAGACCAAGCACCACCGGCTGATCCGGATCGTCGAGCGCGCCCCCGAGCGCGCCGTGCAGGTGTCGGCGGAAGAAGTGATGACCGGCAAGGCCCCCGAAGAGCGGTAGTCGCTAGCTGCTGGTCGCTGGTTGCTGGCTAAGACGAAGCGACCACTGCCGGCCGGAACTCGCAACCCGCAACTAACAACCAGCAACTGGTATCCGTCATGATTCAGCAACAGACCTATCTCGACATCGCCGACAACACCGGCGCCAAGCAGGCGATGTGCATCAAGGTGCTCGGCGGGTCGTCGAGCAAGGGCAAGTTCAAGCGCAAGGTGGCGCACGTCGGCGACGTGATCATCTGCGCCGTGAAGAAGGCGCTGCCGGCGGGCGAGGTGAAGCAGGGGGAGATCATCCGCTGCGTCGTCGTCCGCACGAAGCACGTGACCCGCCGCCCGGACGGCAGCTACGTCCGGTTCGACAAGAACGCGGCGGTCGTGATCGACAAGGAGAACAACCCGCGCGGCACCCGCATCTTCGGCGCCGTCGCCCGCGAACTCCGCGACAAGAACTTCATGAAGATCGTGTCGCTCGCGTCCGAAGTCGTGTGAGGAAGGAGAAGTCGCCGGTCGCCGGTTGCTAGTCGCTAGCAGCGGGAACCGGCGGCGGGCAACTGGCAATTAGCAACTGGTATTTCCATGGCAAGGCACATCAAGAGCGGCGACCAGGTGATGGTGATCGCGGGCGCGGACAAGGGCAAGGTCGGCAAGGTGCTCCGCGTCCTGACCGACAAGGATCGGGTGGTCGTCGAGGGACTCAATCGGGTGTGGAAACACGTCCGCCCTTCGCAACGTAATCCTCAGGGGGGGCGGATCCAGAAGGACGCCCCGATGCACATTTCGAACGTGATGCCGCTCGACCCGACGACCGGGAAGGGCACCCGCGTTCGCACCGAGCTGAAGGACGGCGTCAAGCACCGCGTGGCGGTCAAGACCGGCACCGACCTGGGGCGCGTCGGTAAGAAGAAGTAGTCGAGAGCACGGCACGAGCGGGACGGCCCGCGGGATCGGTTTAGCGACCCCGCCGAAGGCACCCAGACAGGCAGACGATCATGGCGAAGAAAGAAGCGGACGAGCAGAAGAAGAAGGGCCCGAAGGCCGAGGGCGGCGCGCCCAAGGGCGGCGGCGAAAAGAAGGCCCGCAAGCCGAAGGCCGCCGAGGCCGCGCAGGAAGACACCGGCGCGGACGACGCCCCGGCCCAGCCCGCGCCGCCGGCCCGCCTGTACGAGCGGTACCGCAAGGAGATCGTGCCGGCGCTGCAGCAGAAGCTGGGCGTCGACAACGTGTACGCGGTGCCGAAGCTCGAGAAGATCGTGATCTCGATGGGCCTCGGGCGGTTCGCGGTCGAGGGGGGCGAGGGCAAGGCGAAGTTCCAGCAGGCCGAGAAGGAACTGCAGGTCATCGCCGGCCAGAAGCCCGTCCGCTGCAAGGCCAAGAAGAGCGTCGCGAACTTCAAGGTGCGCGAGGGGATGGACACCGGGATCAAGGTGACGCTCCGCGGGTCGCGGATGTACGAGTTCCTCGACCGGATGATCTCCTTGGCCTTTCCGCGGGTGAAGGACTTCCGCGGGATCGACCCGAACGGGTTCGACCGGTCGGGCAACTACAACTTCGGGTTCACCGAGCAGACGGTGTTCCCGGAGGTCGACGGCGCGGCCGTCACGTTCCCGCAGGGGATGAACATCACGATGGTGACCAACGCGCGGAAGGTCGAGCACGGCCGCGAACTGCTCAAGCAGTTCGGGATGCCGTTCCGCGAGACGTCGAAGCAGCAGTAACCGGCAGCAGGTAGTTCCCGCAGCCCCCGAGAGGCAGAACAGATATGGCAACCAAAGCCTGGGTTTCGAAGCAGAAGCGGCGCGAGGCGCTGATCAAGAAGTACGCCGAGGTGCGCCGCCAGCTCAAGAAGGACAAGAACTACGCCGCGCTGGCGAAGCTGCCGCGGGACTCGAGCCCGACCCGGTCGCACCTGCGGTGCGCGATCACCGGGCGGTCGAAGGGAAACCTGCGGAAGTTCCAGATCTGCCGGATCAAGCTGCGCGAGCTCGCGCACGCCGGCGTGATCCCCGGGTTGAAGAAGGCGAGCTGGTAACGCGGCTGGCCCGCGCAAGCACACTCAGGACCGACAGGACCGAGAAGAAATGAACAACCAAGATCCCATCGCGGACATGCTGACGCGCATCCGAAACGCCAACCGGGTCGGCCGGCGCATGGTCATGGTGCCGAACAGCAAGATCTGCACCGGCATCGCGACCGTGCTCAAGGACGAGGGGTACATCGAGGACTTCGACCTGATCCCCGACGCGACCCAGGGCACGCTCCGGATCAAGCTGAAGTACGCGCTCGACGGCAGCAAGGTGATCCACACGATCGACCGCCGCTCGAAGCCCGGCTGCCGGGTGTACCGCGGCGTCGCCGACCTCCCGCAGGTCCTGAACGGCATGGGCATCTGCGTCGTCAGCACGTCGAAGGGCGTGATGAGCGACCGCAAGGCCCGCGAGGAGAAGGTCGGCGGGGAACTCCTCTGCACGGTCAGCTAACCGCACGCGTTTAGCGGCTTCCCGCGCGGGAAGCGTCTTACAGGTGAAGTCATGAGCAGAATCGGAAAGAAACCCGTCCCGGTCGCCAAAGGCGTGAAGGTCAGCGTCCAGGACCACCTGGTGCGCGTCGAGGGCCCGAAGGGCAAGCTCGAGCTCAACGTCCACCCGCTGATCACCGTCAAGCAGGAGGGGGACGACCTGGTCGTGACCCGCCCGAACGACGAGAAGCAGAGCAAGGCCCTCCACGGCCTGACCCGCGCCCTGTTGAACAACATGGTGACCGGCGTCAGCCAGGGCTACAAGAAGACGCTGGAGATCCAGGGCGTCGGCTTCAAGGCCGAGATGAAGGGCAAGAACGTCGTCCTGTCGGTCGGGTTCGCGCACACGGTGACGATGCCGATCCCGTCGGACGTGCAGGTCGCGCTCGAGGGGACGAACAAGATCCACGTGACCGGCGCGGACAAGCAGGCGGTCGGCGAGTTCGCCGCCCAGCTCCGCAAGACCCGCAAGCCCGAGCCGTACAAGGGCAAGGGCATCCGCTACGAGGGCGAGGCCGTCAAGATCAAGGCCGGCAAGGCGTTCGCCGGCGCGGGTGCGAAGTAAACATTTTGGAACCTGGCGGCTCGAATGGAAACCGAGCGGCCTAGAGGTTGAACGAACATGGCAGACAAGAATACGAAGAAGGCCGTGCGCCTTCAGCGGCGGAAGTACAGCAGCCGGAACAACGGGTTGTTCGGGACGTCCGAGCGTCCGCGGCTGAGCGTGTTCCGCAGCAGCAAGCACATTTACGCTCAACTGATCGACGACCACGCCGGCAAGACGCTGGTGTCGGTCGGCAGCAACAACGCGGAGGTGCGCGGCCCGGAGCTGAAGAACGGTGGGAACATTCCCGCCGCCGTCGTCATCGGCCGGGCGATCGCCGAGCGGGCCAAGGCGTTGGGCGTGACGAAAGTCGCGTTCGACCGCGGCGGTCGCAAGTACCATGGCCGGGTGAAGGCTCTGGCCGACGCCGCCCGCGAGGGCGGGCTGCAGTTCTAACGTAAACACACCGGAGCCGCCGCTTGCCCAACGGCAAGGCCAGGGGCACGAAACACGAGCAGATTCCTATGGCAGACGAGAATCCCACGCAGGCAGAGCAACCCCAGGACGCCGCGGCCGCACAGGCTGGCGAACCCCCGGCCCCGGTGCCGGTCACGTCCGCCGAACAGGTCGAGGCCGGTGGCGCGCCCGCGGCGGCCCCGACCCCGGCGGCCCCGCAGCAGCAGCAGCGCGGCGGCGGCGGGTTCGGTGGGGGTGGGTTCGGCGGCGGGGGTGGCGGCTTTGGCGGCGGGGGCCGTCAGGGTGGTGGGCGGCAGGGTGGCGGTCGGGGCGGTCCCCGGCGTGACCGCGGCCGCGAGGCTGACGAGTCCGGCGTCGAGTCGTCGGTCGTCCGCATCTACCGGTGCTCGAAGGTCGTCAAGGGCGGCCGGACGTTTTCGTTCGGCGCGCTGGTGGTCGTCGGCGACCGCAAGGGCCAGATCGGCATCGGCTACGGCAAGGCCAACGAGGTGCCGAGCGCGGTCGAGAAGGGCACCAAGGACGCCCGGAAGCAGATGTTCAAGGTCAACCTCAAGGGGGCGACCGTCCCGCACACGGTGACCGGCCGCAGCGGCTCATCGTCGGTCGTGCTCGTCCCGGCCCGCCCGGGCACCGGCGTGACCGCCGGCAAGAGCGTCCGCCCGTGCCTCGAGCTCGTCGGGATCACCGACATCCTCTCTAAGGCGTACGGCTCGACCAGCCCGAAGAACCTCGTCAAGGCGACGGTGGACGCGCTCCGGCAGCTCCAGAACCGCGACCAGGTGGAGACCGCCCGCGGCGTGAAGCTCGAGAAGGGCACCGGCGAGCTCGTTACGGCCGAATAATTCCGCCGACCTGACAACTGGCATTCAGAAAGAGACTTGGTGCTCCCATGAGCATGATTCACGACATCACGTCCACGACCCCGCGCTACAAGAAGCCGACCCGTAAGGGCCGCGGCGAGGCGAGCAAGGGCAAGACCTCCGGCCGGGGCAACAAGGGCGCGAAGGCCCGCACCGGCAAGTACGTCAAGCGCGGCCACGAGCACGGGCAGACCCCGATCTTCCGCCGGTTCCCGAAGCGCGGGTTCTCGAACCACGACTTCGCGCGGCGGTTCTGGGTGGTCAACCTGCAGGACCTCGAGCGGTTCGCCGACGGGACGACCGTCGACGCGGCGACGCTGATCGAGGCCGGCCTGGTGCCGAACGAGAAGTGGCCGGTCAAGATCCTCGGCGAGGGTGGTCTGACCAAGAAGCTGACGATCGTCGCGGGCTGGTACAGCAAGTCGGCGCACGAGAAGATCAACGGCCTCGGCGGCGCCGCGCAGAACCTGAAGGGCGAGGCGTTCGAGTTCCCGAAGCCGAAGAAGAAGTTCGTGCCGCGGGAGAAGGTGTCGAAGAAGGCCGCCGCCGCGACGGACGAGGCCGCCCCGGCGGCGCCCGCCGGCGACGCCGCCGCCGCCCCGACGCCGACCCCGGAAGCCTGAGTAACTGCTCCCCCGCGAACCGCCCGCCCGGAGGCCGCGCTTTGCGTGCCCCCCGCGCGGGCGGTTAGAGTTTCCGGCCACGCAGGCGGTGACACCTTATGTTCAAGACGCTGATCAACATCTTCCGCATCCCCGAGCTCCGGAACAAGGTGCTGTTCACCCTGTTCATGCTGGCGATCTACCGGCTCGGGTACCACGTGCCGCTGCCGGGCGTCGACCAGTCGGCGTTCAAGGCGCAGGCCGACGCGCTGGCTCAGGCGGCGCAGAGCGGGAACACCGGCGAGTCGGCCGCGGCGCGGTTGGCGAACTACGTCTCGTTGTTCTCGGGCGGCAACCTGTCCCAGTCGACGATTTTCGGGCTGGGGATCATGCCGTACATCTCGGCGTCGATCATCTTCCAGCTGCTGACGACCGTGCTCCCGGCCCTGGAGAAGCTCCAGAAGGAAGGGGAGACCGGCCGGCGCAAGATCCAGGAGTGGACCCGTTACGCGACCGTGCCGCTCTGCATCATCCAGGCGATCTTCTGGCTGAGCTACATGCACAACGCGGACCCGCCGCTCGTGCGGGGCGGGCCGGAGGGTTTCGCCGGCACGGCGAGCTTCTGGCTGATGGGCGTCTTCGGGCTGACCGCCGGCTGCCTGTTCCTGATGTGGCTGGGCGAGCAGATCGACGAGTACGGCCTGGGCAACGGCATCTCGCTAATCATCCTCGCCGGCATCGTGGCGCGCGTGCCGACCGCGATCATCACGCTGATCGAGGAGAGCCGTAACGCCGCGCAGGGCGGGAACAACACGCAGTCGTTCGTGAAGATCGTCTTCCTGCTCTGCTCGTTCCTGTTCGTGGTCGCCGGGTCGATTTTGATCACGCAGGCGCAGCGGCGGATCCCGGTCCAGCAGGCGAAGCACACGCGCGGCCGCCGGGTGTACGGCGGCAGCCGGCAGTACCTGCCGCTCCGCGTGAACCACGGCGGCGTCATGCCGATCATCTTCGCCCAGTCGCTGATGCTGTTCCCGGGCGTGCTGATCGGCTGGCTGTCCGGAATCTGGACCAACAGCGGCTTCCTCAATTTCTTGAACAACCAGTTCAGCGGCGCCGGGTTCCTCTACCTGATGGTCGAGGCGGCGATGATCTACTTCTTCGCCTACTTCTGGACGACCGTGCAGTTCCAGCCGAAGGAGATGGCCAACCAGCTCCGCGACTACGGCTCGTTCATCCCGGGCCTGCGGCCGGGCAAGCGGACGGCGGACTACCTCGAGAAGGTGATGATGCGGATCACGTACGTCGGCGCGGCGTTCCTCGTCGTCGTGGCCGTGATCCCGACCGCGATCGCGGCCTGGCTGAAGGTCAACCCGATGGTCGCGCAGTTCCTCGGCGGCACCGGTTTGCTGATCGTGGTCAGCGTCGCACTGGACATGGTGCAGCGGATCGAGGCGAACCTGCTGATGCGGAACTACGGCGGGTTCCTCAGCGGCCCGGGTCAGAAGGGCAAGCGGATCAAGGGACGCCAGTACTAGGGGGAGTTGCTGGTTGCTAGTTGCTGGTTGCTAGTGACTCGGCATCTACGGGGTACCCACTCTGAACTAGCAACGGACAACGAGCAACTGCCGTCCCCCATGCCGATCATCTACAAAAGTCGCCGCGAGATCGAGCTGATGCGGCGGGCGGGGCAGGTCGCCTGCCAGATCCTGGCGAAGATGCGGGAGGCGTCGGTCGCCGGGGTGACGACGCTCGAGCTCGACGAGCTCGCCCGCGCCGAGATGGACGCCGCCGGCGCCGTTTCCGGGTCGAAGAACTACCCGACGTACAAGCCCGGGGAGGGCTACCCCGGGTTCACGTGCATCAGCGTGAACGACGAGGTCGTCCACGGCATTCCGGGCAACCGGACGCTGAAGGACGGGGACGTGGTGACGCTCGACGTCGCGCTGCAGGTCAACGGCTACTTCGCCGACACCGCGACGACCGTGCCGGTCGGGCGGACGTCGGCCGACAACCAGAAGCTGCTGGACGTCACGAAGGAGACGCTCTTCATGGCGATCCGGAACATCAAGCCGGGCAAGCGGTGGAGCGAGATCGCCCGGCTGATGCAGCACTATGTGGAGCAGATCCACGGGTACAGCATGGTGCGGGAGTTCGTCGGGCACGGCGTCGGCCGGAGCATGCACGAGGAGCCGCGGTCGGTCGCGAACTTCGTGACCGGCGAGCAGCGTCGCGGCGACTTCGAGCTGCGGCCGGGCATGACGATCGCGGTCGAGCCGATGGTGGTGATGGGTCGCCGGGACGTCGTCATGCGGGAAGACCAGTGGACGGTCGTGACCGAGGACGGCAAGCCGGCGGCCCACTTCGAGCACACGGTGGCGGTCACGGCGACCGGCGCCGACGTGCTGACCGACGGCCGCCCGCCACAACTGTGACGGGTAAGACGGGTTGTGGCCTGTCCCCGCGGCTCGCAGGGGTTGAAGAACTGTAAAGTCAAGCTTATAATGCCTGATTCGCCCCTGGTCGGGCGGCAGGAATCGGCAAGGAGCGAGTAAAAGCCATGAAAGTCCGTAGCAGCGTCCGTCGGATCTGTGAAAACTGCAAGATCGTCCGCCGCAAAGGCGTCGTTCGCGTCATCTGCAGCAACGTCAAGCACAAGCAGAAGCAAGGGTAGTTGCCAGTTGACAGTGGCCCGTTGCCAGTAAATGGCGGCGTGCGGCTGTTGATTGTCCTGGCAACCGGCAACTAATAACTGGCAACTGGAGCTATCTCATGCCCCGTATCGCAGGCGTCGACATTCCGGCGGATAAGCCGGCCTGGATCAGCCTTACGTACATCTACGGCGTCGGCCGGACGAACTCGAAGCAGATCCTCAAGGAGGCGGGCATCGACGGCCAGCGCCGTGCGAAGGACCTGACCGAAGAGGAGTTGGCGAAGATCATCGGCATCCTCGACAAGGGCGGCATCCTGGTCGAAGGCGCGCTGCGCCGGAGCATTCAGCAGAACATCGCCCGGCTGCGTGAGATCGGCAGTTTCCGCGGCAACCGCCACCGCCGCAGCCTGCCGGTGCGCGGTCAGCGCACCCGGTCGAACGCCCGCACCCGCAAGGGCCCGCGGAAGACGGTCGCCGGCAAGAAGGGCGTCAAGGAACTCGGTAAGTAATACCTGGTACGGGCTGCGGGCCCGTGTTCGGGTTTGGGAAAGAGCGCGCGGGCGGTTGCCCGTGCCATTCACGCCCCGGGTACGGCCGTAGTGCCGGAGGATCCGGGGCCAGAAGGAAGCACGCATCATGGCTGAACAGAAGGCACAGACCGGCGCGAAGGCCGGCGTGAAAAAGAAGATCCGCAAGGGTGTGACCAAGGGCGTCGCGCACATCAAGGCGACGTTCAACAACACGATGGTCACGATCACGGATCTGAACGGGGAGACGATCTCGTGGGCGTCGGCCGGCACGGTCGGCTTCAAGGGCGCCCGCAAGAGCACGCCGTTCGCGGCCGGTCGCGCCGCCGAGAAGGCGGCGAGCGAGGCCCGCAAGAGCGGGATGATGGAGATCGAGGTCAAGGTCAAAGGCCCCGGCGCCGGCCGCGAGCAGGCCGTCTTGCAGCTCCAGAACGCGGGCCTGAAGGTCACGGGGATTGAAGACGTGACCCCGCTCCCCCACAATGGTTGCCGCCCGCCGAAGAAGCGGCGCGTGTAAGCCGGAGGAGTCGGTTGCGGGTCGCTCTTTGAAGCATCCGCGACTCGCGCAACCGGCCATTCGCAACCCGCAACTAAAAACTGATTCGTCCGCGCCTCCCGACGAGGTGGAAGACAGATGGCCCCTAACGGTTGGGGCGGTAACCTTCCGCGATTCGGTTGAGGCGCCCAGCGAGGGGCGTATAAAGCGCGTCCCGAGGAGAAGGCATCATGAGGATTCGTTGGCGCGGTCTCGAACTGCCGTCGCGCGTCGTTCGCGACCAGCAGGTGTCCACGGAACAGTACGGTCGGTTCCACGCCGAGCCGTTCGAGCGCGGGTTCGGCACCACGGTCGGCAACAGCCTCCGCCGGATCCTGCTCTCGTCGCTCGAAGGCGCCGCAGTCACCAAGGTGCGGATCAAGGGCGCGGACCACGAGTTCACCAGCCTGACCGGCGTGATGGAGGACGTCACCGACATCATCCTGAACATCAAGGCGCTGGTCGTGAAGCTTGATGCCGATGAGCCCAAGGAGATGAAGATCTCCGTCAAGAAGGCCGGCCCGATCACCGCCGGAATGATCGACCCGGACCCGGCGATCACCGTCATCAATAAGGACCTGGTCATTGCGACCCTGACCGAGGACGTCTCGTTCGAGATGACGCTGACGGTCGAGAAGGGCCGCGGCTACGTGACCGCCGCCGAGCACCTTGCCGAGGAGGGCGACGAGGCCGAGCTGGGTGCGATCGCGGTCGACAGCCTGTACTCGCCGGTCAGCCGGGTCCGGTACGCGACCGAGGACGCCCGCGTCGGGCAGAAGACCGACTACGACCGCCTGATCCTCGAGATCTGGACCAACGGCACGATCAGCCCGGAGATGGCGCTGGTCGAGGCGAGCAAGATCCTCCGCAAGCACCTGAACCCGTTCGTCCAGTACTTCGAGCTCGGCACCGACACCGCCAGCGACGACGCGATCCAGGGGATGCGCGACGCGTCCCGCGCGACGATGGACCCGGAGCTCGAGCAGAAGCTGTCGATGACGGTTCAGGAGCTCGATTTGTCCGTCCGGGCGAACAACTGCCTAGAGTCGGCCAAGATCGGAACCGTCCGTGAGCTGGTGAAGAAGACGGACGGCGACCTGCTGAAGGTCCGCTCGTTCGGCAAGACCAGCCTCCGCGAGGTCAAGCGCAAGCTGGCCGACCTGGGTCTGAGCCTGGGCATGGATCTCGACGCGCCGATCCCGCAGGCGATGGCCGCGACGATGCCGGACGACGATGACGACGACGACGATTTCGAGGACGAGGAAGCCGAGGGCGAGAAGGCCAGCGCCGACGGCGAGTAACGGTTTTGTTTTTGGACGACGACCGCGCGTTTCGCGCCAACACGCCGACGGCCGCGCGGCCCGACGCCCCACCGGAGTAAGTCATGAGCAGTCACAGGATCCGCGGCCGCCAGCTCAGCCGCGACACCGAGCACCGTAAGTCGCTCCGCCGGAGCATGGTGCAGAGCTTGTTCGAGCATGGGAAGATCAAGACGACCCTTCCGAAGGCGAAGGAAGTCAAGGCGTTCGCCGAGAAGCTGATCACGCTGGCCCGGGTCGGGACGCTGACCGCCCGCCGCCGCGTCATCGCCTACATGAACGACCGCCGCCTCGTCGACGAAGAGCAGGAGTTCACCGGGCAGAGCGTGGTGCAGAAGCTGTTCAGCGAGGTCGCGCCGAAGTTCGCCGACCGCCCGGGCGGGTACACGCGGATCATCAAGACCGCCAAGCACCGGATCGGAGACGGCGGCGACATCGTGATCCTCGAACTGGCGAACGAGGCGACCCCGCCGCGGGGCACCGTCCGCCGCAGTGCCGGCCTCCGCCGCAAGCGGAACGAGCGCAAGCACCAGTTCGCCGCCAAGCTCCGTAAGGGCGGGGCCAGCGGCGGCGACAAAGCCCCTGCGGCCACCGAGGGTGCTGCCCCCGCGGCGACCGAGGAAAAGTCGCCGGAATGATCTCGGCGTCCGCACCGTCATACAGGTGCCCGTGCGGGTCATGAAGTAAAACGGCACGGGGACCGACCAGCACTGGTCGGTCCCCGTTGTCGTTCGGTGAGGCGCGACTGTCGGCGCAGTCGGGGCGACGATCTGGTGGCCGGCAAGTCGTTGCCCCACAACATCCTGTGGCCGCGCGGGCGCGTTACCGGCCGGGACGCTTATTGACACCTTCACGCGGGAAGCTTTAGAATTGTCGCGGCACCAAACGTTTTCAGGGGCCTCTCGAAGTCGAATGCAACGGAACCAGCGCTGAAGAGGAAGCGGGTAGGGAAGTGATCGTCCTTTTCGCGCGTCGGGCGGCAGGATGTCGCCACACCTGCGGTGCCTGTCCTGCAACGCGGCCGCCAAGCGATTCGCGCTTCGTTGACCGACCACCCTTAACGGGACCCGACATTCGGATCGGGACGGCTGACATATGTGGGCACAAATCTTCGGGCCGAACTGGGCGGGTAACCTGCTCGTCGCGTTCTACCTGCTGATCCTCGTCGCGGTCGCGACGTACGGCTTCCACCGGTACATCCTGCTGTACCTCTACCGGAAGTACAAGCACAACACGTACACCCCCAAGGCCCACTTCGACGAGCTGCCGCGGGTCACCGTCCAGCTCCCGATGTTCAACGAGGACCTGGTCGCCCAGCGGATCATCAACGCGACCTGCCTGCTCGACTACCCGCTCGACCGCCTCGAGATCCAGGTGCTGGACGACTCGACCGACCACTCGGCCGACATCGCCAAGGCCGCCGTCGACGAGTGGGCCGCCAAGGGGTACCCGATCAAGTACATCCACCGCACCGACCGCACCGGCTACAAGGCCGGCGCGCTCGCCGAGGGGATGAAGCAGGCGACGGGCGACTACATCGCGATCTTCGACGCCGACTTCATCCCGCCGAAGGACATCCTCCAGAACGTCGTCCACTACTTCACCGACGACAAGGTGGGCATGGTGCAGGTCCGCTGGGATCACCTGAACCGTGACGCGTCCCTGTTGACCCGCAGCCAGGCGATCTTCCTCGACGGGCACTTCGTCATCGAGCACACGGCCCGCAACCGCAGTGGGCGGTTCATGCACTTCAACGGCACCGCCGGCGTCTGGCGGCGCACGACGATCGACGACGGCGGCGGCTGGGAGCACGACACGCTGACGGAAGACCTCGATTTGTCCTATCGCTGCCAGATGAAGGGGTGGCAGTTCGTTTACCTGCCGCAGTTCTGCGCCCCGGCCGAGCTCCCGCCGGAGATGGTCGGGTTCAAGCAGCAGGCGCACCGCTGGACGAAGGGGTCGTTTCAGACCGCGATCAAGCTTCTCCCCAAGGTGCTGCGGAGCAAGCAGCTCTCCAAGCGGATCAAGGTCGAGGCGTTCTTCCACCTGACGAACACGGTCGTCTACCCGCTGATGGTGCTGCTGACCGTGCTCATGTTCCCGACGTTCTTCAACAAGCTGTCGCCGTTCGAGGGCAAGAGCTGGAGCCAGTACCTGTTCAGCGCGAGCCTGTTCGTCCTCGCGACTTGCTCGAGCGGCATGTTCTTCGTTTGGGGGCAGCGGGAGCTGTTCGGCAAGGAGGCGACGTGGAAGTCGATCGTCTACGTGCCGATCCTGATGGCGCTGGGCGTGGGCGTCTGCCTGAACAACGCGAAGGCCGTGCTCGAGGCGATCTGGGGCGCGATCCGGAAGAAGCCGAGCGAGTTCGTGCGGACGCCGAAGTACGGCGTGACGGGTAAGGCCCGCCAGTCCTATACCCGCGGGACGCAGGACGCCGCGCTCGCCGCCGCCGGCGATCCGCTCGCCGCCGAAGTGGACGACGCCGTCGCCCCGCAGGCGGCGCCGAAGTTCCTGACGTTCAAGCGGCTGGCCCTGCCGATCGTCGAGATCGCGTTCGGCTGCTACATGGCCGTCTGCATCTACATTTCCGTCGCGATGTACCTGTGGTGGGGCGAGAAGGCCAGCCTCGCCGCGATCCCGTTCCTGCTGATCTTCGCCAGCGGCTTCTTCTACGTCGGGGTCGGCACGATCCACGCCCTGTGGCAGATGCAGCTCGAGGCCGAGGCCGAGCTCGCCGAGATCCCGCCCGAGATCCTCGGCACCTGACCCCGGGAGCGCTGACCCGCGCCGACTCGCCAACCGTCGACCCACACAGCCCGCCGCTCGCGGCGGGTTTTCCACGCGCCCCCCCCGGCCGGTCAGATCCACCGCTTCCGCCGGAACAAGACCAGCAGGCCGCAGATCAGCATGATGATGAACCCCATGCTCATCGCGAACCCCGCCGGCTTGTGCAGCAGCCAACTCCAGACCGGGATGTTCTCGTCGTCGAAGTTCATCCCGTAGAAGCTGGTCACGACCGTCAGCGGCAGCGCGATCACGCTGATCATCGTCAGCGTCTTCATCACCTGGTTCAGGTTGTTCGACATGCTCGACAGGTAGATGTCTCGCGCCCCGAGCACGAGGTCGCGGTACAGCTCGACCGCCTCGACCGTCCGGATCAGGTGGTCCTGCACGTCGCGGAAGTACGTCCGCGTCTCCAGCCGGATGAACGGCACCTCGCCGCGCGTCAGCTGCGCGATCACCTCCCGCTGCGGCCCGATGATCCGCCGCAGGTTCAGCAGTTCCCGCTTCTTGAACGAGATCTCCGACAGCACCTCGGGCTTGGGGTCGTTGAGCGCCCGCTCCTCGAGGTCGTCCAGCGCCTCCTGCAGGTAGTCGAGGATCGGCTGGTACGCGTCGGTCAGGTGGTCGAGGATGTTGTGCAGCAGGCGGTCGATCCCCGGGTCGAGCACGACGTGCGCGTCGACCCGGGCCCGCGCGGTCAGCTCGCTCATCGTCCGCATCTCCTCGTCGTGGATCGTGACCAGGAACCGCTCGGACACGAACATGTCGAGCTCCTTCGTGCGCAGGTTCTCGCGGAACGTGTTCAGGTCCGGGCCGTGGATCACCATGTAGAAGTAGCCCTGGTCGCACCCCGACCCGACGTGGTTGTACGCCTCGATCTTCGGCCGCTGCGAGTAGTTGATCGTGTCCTCGATCGCCAGCGGGTGGAACCCGAACACCTCGTCGAGCAGGAACAGCTCCTCCTCGGTCGGCTTTACCATGTCCAGCCAGAACACGGTTCGCCGATCCCGCACCGCCTCGATGAGCGACGGGATCGACGCGTCGTTGCTGATCGTCCCGTCCGGCCGCTTGATGAACGCGCTGAGCATGCCCGGGATGATACCGCCCGCCGAATCCGCCGTAAGACCTTCACGCGACGCCAGCAAACCCGCGCGTGCCGGGGGTCACGCCCGGTGCGCAATCCGCCACCGGCGCAGTAAACTTCCCCCATGCCCGTGCTCGAACTCCCCCACACGCCCAATTGCCTCGTCTGCGGCCACACCAACCCGCACGGCCTGCGGCTGTCGCTCCACGTCGACCCGGCCACCGGCGTCGTCACCACCACGTTCACGCCGACCGCCGATCACATCGGATTCGAGGGAATCGTCCACGGCGGGATCGTCGCCACCGTCCTCGACGAGGCGATGGTGTGGGCCGCCACCTGGTCCGGCAAGCGGTTCTGCGTCTGCGGCGAGATGGCCGTCCGCTTCCGCGAGTCCGCCCGCGTCGGCGAAGCGGTTAACGTCACTACGCGCATCGACCAGGCCCGCTCGAAGCTGATCACGACCACCGGCGAGGTCACCCGCGCCGCCGACGGGGTGCTTCTCGCCACCGCCACCGGCAAGTACGTCCCCCTCCCCGACCCCCGCAACCAGGCCTTCGTCGCCACCCTGATCGACGACCCCCGCACCGCGCAAACGGCTGCCGCCCTGCGAAACCCGCCTGCCCCCTAGGGGCCGCTTGAGCGGACGGAGCTCGCCGCCGCGGCGCGGCGTCCTTCCCGTCGATCCGGCCATTCGTATAAAGGATCAAATGCTGCCCCAAGTCCTCTCAACGATTGACGCGCACCGCCCCGAGGCCCTCGACCGCCTGAAGCACTTCCTCCGCATCCCCAGTGTCTCCACCAAGCCCGAGCACCGTGCCGACATGCAGGCCTGCGTCGACTTCCTCGCCCGCGAGTTGACTGCCTGCGGCCTCACCCCCACGGTCCACAGAACTCCCGGCCACCCGATCCTCGTCGCGCGCAACACCCACCGGCCCGGCCGCCCGACCGTCCTGATGTACGGCCACTACGACGTCCAACCCCCCGAGCCGCTTGACCAGTGGACTACGGCCGCGTTCGACCCCACCGTCCGCAAGGACGAGCACGGGTTCGACGCCGTCTATGCCCGCGGTGCGGTCGACGATAAGGGCCAAGTCTGGTGCCACGTCGAAGCCCTGCGCGCCTGGACGCAGGAGGGGGGTGAGCTCCCGGTCAATCTGATCGTGCTCCTCGAGGGCGAAGAGGAGATCGGCAGCCCCAACCTCGAGCCGTTCCTCCGTGCCCACGCGGCCGACCTCGGGGCCGACGTCGCCGTGGTCTCCGACACCAATCAGTTTGCCCGCAACCTGCCCGCGATCACCTACGGCCTGCGCGGCCTCGTCTACACCGAGGTCACGCTGACCGGCCCGACCCACGACCTCCACTCCGGCCTCTACGGCGGCACCCTCCACAACCCCGCCAACGCCCTCTGCCAACTCCTCGCCACGCTCCACACCCCCGACGGCAAGGTCAACATCCACGGCTTCTACGACGACGTTCGCCCCCTTACCCCGACCGAGCGCGAGATGTGGGCCAAGCTCCCGTTCAGCGACGACGCCCACCGTGCCGAAATGGGCGTCCCCCAGCTCTTCGGCGAGACCGGCTTCACGACCCTCGAGCGCAAGTGGGCCCGCCCGACGCTCGACGTCAACGGCCTGACCAGCGGCTACCAGGGCCCCGGCGCCAAGACCATCATCCCGGCCCGCGCCAGCGCCAAGGTCTCGATGCGCCTCGTCCCCGACCAGCAGCCGAAGAAGATCGAGGCCGCCTTCCGCGCCGCCCTTGAAGCCCGCTGCCCGAAGACGGTGACGTTCGACGTCCACGTCCACAGCGGCGCGGAGCCGAGCCTGCTCCCGATCGACAACCCCGCCACTCAACTCGCGGCCAAGGCCGTCAAGACCGGCTTCGGCGTCGACCCCGTGTTCATGCGCGAGGGCGGCACCGTCCCCGTCGGCACCCTGTTCAAGCGGCACCTCGGCATGGACACCCTGTTCATAGGCTTTGGCCTCAGCGACGACCGCGTCCACAGTCCCAACGAAAAGTTCGACCTCGACGCGCTGCACAAGGGCACGCGCACGGCCGCCGCGCTGTACGCGGAGTTGGCGAAGCTGTGATCCCGCCTTGTGGTGCGGCCGTCCCGCGCGCCTCCGACTTCCGCAGGGTGTGATTCAGCACACCAGATGCGCGGGCGGAGCAGGCCGCGTCATTTCACGGAGGACTCAGTTTGCCGAAGCGCAGCCTACAAACCCCGCCCCACCGCCACTGTACAATCCCCCGGCAGATACCCCTCCGCCACCCGCACCTGGCCCCCTAGGGCGCTGGCGAACTCGATCACGGCCTCCCGCCGCCGCCATCGCAAATACTCCGCCCCCGCCAGCATCGTCGATGACAGGAAGTTGAACACCACCCCCTCCCGCGCCGCCGCGTGCGCCCGCCGCAGCGTGGCGTAAAACGCCCCGTCCTCCATCGTGTTCAGCGCCCCGCTGATCGCGACCACGTCCGCCCCGACCTCCATCACCGACGGGTCGGCGACGAAATCTCCCCGCACGATCTCCGCTTCCGGCAGCCCCTTCGCCCGCGCCGCCTCCACCAGTTCCTCAACACCCTCAACCCCGACGTACGACCTGACGAACACCCCGCGCGACACCAGAAAGTCCGCCAAGTCGGCCCGCCCGCACCCGACGTCCAGCACCCGCCGCCCGCCGAACGCCACCAGCCCCGCCATCGCCTCAAAGCGCACCGCCTGCGTCCGCGGGCTCGCCCACAGCAGCGCGCCGAATTCCCCGCCGTGCCGTGCGGCCGCCCGCCGATACGGCTCGAGATATTCCGGCCTCTCGTCCATGCGTCGGGCGATGATAAACTCCGCACCGCGTCCGACAACCGTAATCCGATTCATCCCTCATCCCTCCGCCCTCATCCCATGATCCCCTGGCTCCCCCTTCTCCGCAGTGCCTTGGACGCCGAGTACGCCACCCGCCCGCGCGTCGCGACGCTCGCCACCGTCGACGCCGCCGGCCGCCCCCGCGCCCGCAGCGTCGTCCTCCGCGAAATCGACAACGCCGGCCGCCTCCACGTCCTCAGCGACGCCCGCAGCGACAAGAACGCCCACCTCCGCGCCGCTCCCTTCGCCGAACTCGTCTTCTGGCTCCCCAACCAGCGCGAGCAATACCGCCTTGCCGGCCGAGCCACCCTCACCCGCCACGCCGACGACACCGCGCAACTCCACCACTTCTGGACCACCCTAAGCGACGCCAGCCGCGCCCTCTTCGCCTGGCCGCCGCCAGGCAAGCGGCGCCACGACAACCCCGCCGACTTCCCCACCACCCTTCCCGCCTCGACGCCCGTGCCCGACACGTTCGAGCTGATCACGCTCCACCCCGACACGGTCGAACGCCTTCAACTCACCGGCCACCCCCACCGCCGCACGCGCTGGCTACTGGAAGGCCCAATATGGAGCGCGCAGGACGTGAACCCGTAAGCCACGAATGACCAGGGCAAGAAGCGCCCAGCCCCTGACTCCCCGTTTCGTCATTGGGTCATCCGTCCTTCGTCATTGATTCGTCATTCGAGTTTCGGGTTTCGTCCTTCCCCTGCTACCATCGCCCCATGCGCTTCCTCCTGTTCGGCAACCTGACCCCCGCTGTCGCCGCCGCCGTCGTCCGCCACAAGCACCAGGCCGTCACCCCCGACACCGTCCAGCTCAGCGACGCGACGCCCAAGCTCGACGTCCTCAAGGCCGCCCAGAAGGCCCAGCTCGACATCATCACCTCCGACGGCGACCTCGCCGAGGCCCCCTACAAGCACGACTTCTACTTCCAGCGCAGCCTCGTCTTCCTCCAACTGACCGGCGGCGACGTCGAACAGGACGACGCCATCGACCGCCTGTTCGAACGCTACAAAGCCCCCAAGCCCAAGCGCCTCTACACCGTCACCGAAGGCCGTGTAAAAGTCCGCCAACTCCCCGGCGCGATCTAGCCTAGCAGGATTCGGCGTCTTCGCCCCGTGGCTGCCGAAATCAGTTGTTGATGGATCGCCAGAACGATATAATTCGGCGCGAAGTCGGGGCTCCAATTTGTAATACAATTTTACGGGGAGGGGTCGTGCGCGGCTATTCAATGCTCGTCGTCTTGCTCTCGGCCGTCGCCGGCTCCGCGTCGGCCGACATCAACCTGACGCTGCACGCCGTGCGTCACGACAACTCCCGCGCGTCGGGCTCCGACGTGTGGCAACTCCACGTCCGCCCTGCCGGGTTCCCTACGTTCCAGCTCACGTCGGCCGGGAGCGACTTCAAGTCCTCGGGCACGCCGTCCTCAGGATCCGCGACGTCCACCCCGTTCGGCACGTACCAGGCGCTCGCCCAAGCAACGACGGGCCAATGGTCGCTGACCATCAAGCCGACTCCCGCCGCCGAGGCCAGCGTCTACCAACTCACCTTCGATCTGTCCGCCATCACCCCGGCGCTGCTCGCGCAACCCGTGCCGACGTCGCCCGTGCCCGGCGCGCAGTACGCGTCGCTCCCGGCACTCACCTATTCCGACGTCTCGCCCCACAGCAGCGGGGAGTATGGCTACCTCTACCTGACCGGTCCTCCCTCGGGGCAGATGACCTCGACGCTGGACCTCGTTAATCGTTCGTGGCACCCGGTCGTCGCGCCCGAGACCGCCGGCACGTTCGGATATAACGTGCAATACTTTGGTCACTCCGCCAACGTCCCGGTAACGGCCACTCTCGTCGACGGCCCCGATGTCGGGCCGGTCAACGCGCGCTTCATGTACGAAGTGGAAACGACCGTCAGGTTCTCCGTCGTGCCCGTGCCCGAACCGGCGGCGGCCGCCGCGGGCCTGCTCATGGCAACGGCGGCCCTCGCCCGCCCGCGGCGGCGTCACCTGACCCGCGGGGCCCGAACCACTCGTTCTGACGCGCCCGTAGACGTGTAGACGCTACCGCGCAATCCGTCGCGGCGTCAGGATCCATTGCCGCCAAGGCCGTCTAGGACGCGATGACTCCACGTCTCTGTTTGTCCCGCGCTTGTCCCAGCCCCACGGGCCGCACGACCCGTTACAATCCCCCGCACCATGACCACGACGAGGTCCTCGGAAGTGATCGAATACGCCTCTCCCGGCCTGACGAAGCCGCGCATCACGTTCCGCGGCGCCGTCACCACCCTGATCGTCGGCGGCGGATTCCTCCTGCTCGCGATCGCGCTCCTCCTGATCGCCTGGGCCATCTTCCGCAACTACGCCGAGGCGCCGAGCTACCGCGCCAACTCGCTCGAACTCCTCGGCTTCTTCGTCTGCGTCCTCGCCGGCGTCTCGTTCCTCTGCGGCATCTTCATCGCCTTCCTCGGCCTCCGCGGCGTCCGCCAGCGCGAGGTGGGGTGAGTCGTGGCAGGACCGCTCAACTACACTCGCGTTCCTTCCCCCCACGGCGCGCTTCTGCGACGCGAGGGCAGGATCGAATCGGCTTCCGAGTCGCTTCCGATCAGTGCAGAGGCAGTGGGGTATCGACACGTCAACACGAGCGGGCCGCCAGGGTTCGGCAAAGTGCGGCTGAGAGTGGAGCCGTGGGATACGGGGCAGGCCGTCCTCTTCACCGATGCGACGCCGGCCCTTCCCGCCGAGGTGCTATCCCAGATTGTCCAGGATCTCCAGCCGCGTGCCTTGCGGGCGTCATCGACGGTGTGATCGACGCGCTCTCTGAGGGCGGCGCTAATGGCTGTCCGTTTGCGAACCTCCGAGTGACGCTGTTAGAGATGCCACTCCATCCATTCGCGTCTAACCCCTCAGAATACCGATGGGCGGCGGCCGAAGCTTTCCGTCAGGCGGCCGATCGATCTAGGAATAGAAGCCTGGAGCGGGAGCCGACGGACGACGAGTTCATGGACGCCATCGCGGCGAAGGATACCGGAATCACGGACAAGCGTTGCCCATTCTGCGACAAACCGTGCCCGAGCTATCGCGCCACCTGTAAGCATTGCGGGCGACAGGTTCGCGTGCGGGGGCTGGGTTGACGTACCGGCACCGCCGCCTTCTGGATTCAGCCAGTGATTCTGCTAAAACCCCACCCCTGCCCGACCGATAATTCGTCCTGAGGCCGGCCGAACCCGCGTCGGGTTCGCCGCCGCCGCACTTTCACCCCGTTTCTAGAGAGGATCGCGCGATGTCGTTGCTGGTGACCGGGTCGATTGGGATTGACACGATCGAGACCCCCGCGGGCCGCCGCGACAACGTGCTCGGCGGCTCGGCCGTCTACTTCTCCTACGCCGCCTCCTACTTCACCCCCGTTCGCTTGGTCGGCGCGGTCGGCGAGGATGCCCCGGGCGAGCTCAAGACCGTCTTCGGCGACCAGCCCGTCGACACGACCGGCCTCGAGGTCCGCAAGGGCTCCAAGACCTTCCGCTGGCACGGCTCGTACGTCAAAGACCTCAACGAGGCCGTCAGCATCCAGACCGATTTGAACATCCTCGCCGAGGCCGCCCCGAAGATCCCGCAGCAGTTCGCCGACTCCCGCTACGTGTTCCTCGCCAACACGCACCCGGTGCTCCAGCAGCAGATGGCGCAGTCGCTGAAGTCGCCGAAGCTGATCGTCGCCGACACGATGAACCTCTGGATCAACACCGCCCGCGCCGACCTGCTGAAGACCCTCAAGCTCGTCCACGGCCTGGTCCTGAACGACGGCGAGGCCCGCCTGCTGACCGAGAAGAAGAACCTGATCGCCGCCGCCCGCGCCGTGCTCGAGCTCGGCCCGAAGTTCGTCGTGATCAAGAAGGGGGAGCACGGCTGCCTGATGTGCAGCGGCGATGACGTGTTCGTCCTCCCCGCGTTCCCGGCCGAGCAGGTCGTCGACCCGACCGGCGCCGGCGACAGCTTCGCCGGCGGCATGATGGGCTACCTCTCCACCCAGGGCAACGTCTCGATGGCCACCCTGAAGCGCGCCCTCGCCTTCGGCACCGTCGTCGCCAGCTACACGATCAGCGACTTCTCCCTCGGCGGCCTGAAGTCCACCACCCGCGACCAAATCGACCGCCGCTGGAGCCAGTTCAAGCAAGTCGTCGACTTCTAGAATGGGTCCACAGTCGGTCTTCAGTTCGCCACGTTGAGCCGGCTCCCGCGACCGGGTTGATCGGCCTGGGCACCAACCCGTCGGGCGTGGCGAGCAGCCGCGCGATGCGGTTGACGGCGTCGGACAACATCGTCGGAATCGTCCAGCGCTTTCAACGCCCAGGGCGTCTCATAGGCCTTCCGCGCCGCCCTCCGGCCCGCGGTCGGCGGCTGCGCCGTTGAGCGCCGCACCAGTCCGCAAAGCACTTCTTGCCGAATCACTTCTTGCCGTGATCGCCGTGCACGTGCGCGCCGCCCTCGCTCGGCCGGTGCAGCGCCCCCTCCTTGTCCCGCGCCGGCTCCTCGCGCTGTAGGTTCTCCACCTGTTTGGCCGCCATCCGGTCCGCCAAGCCCGGGAGGTTCTTCGCCATGAACGTGTTGACCTTCGCCATCGTCCCGACCTTCGTGTACCGGGTCGGCTTCACCGCCGCCGACAGGATCGCCTCCGCGACCTGCTCCGGGTCGATCATCGGTGTCGGCAGGTCGGCGGCCTGATCCATATAGTTCCGCCCGTGCACGTCGAACGGCGTGTCCACCGCCGTCGGCTGGATCAGCGTGACCGACACCGGCGCCTTGTCCACGTTCTCCACCTCGATCCGCAGCGCGTCGGTGAAGCCTTTCACGGCGTGCTTCGACGCCGCGTACATCCCGAGCATCGGCACCGCCGCCTCCGACACCTCGCTGCCCACGTTGATTAGCGCCCCGCCGTTCGCGCGCAGGTGCGGCATCGCGACGAGCGACCCGTGCACCACGCCCCAGAAGTTCACGTCGAACAGTCGCCGGCTGTCCGCGTCGCTCACCTCTTCGAGGCGCCCGAAGATCGCGACGCCGGCGTCGTTCACCCACGTGTCGATCCGGCCGAACTGCCCGACGGCCGCGTCCGCCACCGCCTGCACCGCCGCCCGGTCCGCCACGTCGCACTCCACCCGGATCGCCTGCCCGCCCGCCGCCGTGATCCGGGAGACGGCCTCATCCAGCGCGCCGACGCTTCGCGCCGCTAGCACGACCTTCGCCCCCTGTTTCGCCGCCGAACCCGCGGTGCACAACCCGATCCCGCTCGACGCTCCAGTGATCACGATGACCTGTTGATCCAGCGGCTTCAGCTTCACGGCCATGAGGATGCTCCTGTGAAAAGTCCGATCGACCACTTCGCAAATCGAATGCCGCAGGGAGCTGCAAATCCGCTTGCACACGACCGGGTTTCTCGCAAAGATCGGATTCGCGGTGACCCAGGCGCAGACGCCACCTAATCCCCCCGGCACGCGACGCGTCGATATCGACCTCGCGCTCCGCTCCGTCGTTCACGCGACGGCCGGCGCGACCGGCGAGGTGTTCTTTCGAGCTTTGGTTCAGAACCTCGCCGGCGTGCTCGACACCTGCGGCGCGTGGGTCACCGAGTACCTGCCCGCGACCCGCACGCTCCGGGCGCTCGCGTTCCGCATGGACGACGCGTGGGTCGACGGTTACCAGACCGTGATCGACAACACCCCGTGCGAGCAGGTCGTGCTCCGCAAGGCGCTCGTGCACGTCCCCGACGACATCGCCCGCCAGTACCCGCTCGACCCGGACGTCGTCGTCATGGGGGTCGTAGCGTACCTCGGCGTTCCGCTGCTCGGGGCGGACGGCGAGGTGCTGGGCCACCTCGCGGTGATCGACCGCCGCCCGATCCCGCCCGACCCGCGGCTGCTCGACGTGTTCAACCTGTTCGCCGCCCGCGCCGCCGCCGAGATGCGCCGCCTCGCCGCCGAGGCCGGCCTCCGCGACCGGGAGGAAAAGCTGACGCGCGTGATCGACACCGCAATGGACGCGATCCTCGACCTCGACGCCGACCTGGCGGTGACCGGCGCCAACCCCGCCGCCGCCCGCGTGTTCCGTTGCCCGCCGCAGTCGCTGATCGGCCGGCCGTTCACCGAACTGTTGACCGCCCCCTCCGCCCGCCGCTTCCTCGAGCACGCGGACGCGCTCGCCCGTCGCGACGGCGACGCCGGCGCGGTCTGGCTCCCCGACCCGCTCGACGCCCGCCGCCCCGACGGGGACCGGTTCGTCGCCGAGGCCACCCTCTCCCGCTACGCGCTCCGCGGTCGCCCGTGCCACACGCTGATCCTCCGCGACGTCGGTGACCGCCTCGAGGCCCAGCGGACGATCCGCAGCCTGACCGCCGAGGCCGAGCACCTCCGCGACGAGCTCCGCTCGCTCCGCGACCCCGGCGATCTGCTCGGCGAGTCGCCCGCGATCCGCCACGTCCTCCGCGACGTCCGCCAAGTCGCCGCGACCGACGCGTCGGTCCTGATCCTCGGCGAGTCGGGCACCGGCAAGGAGCTCGTCGCCCGCGCGATCCACGCCGCCAGCCCGCGCAAGGACAAGTCCCTCGTCTGCGTCAACTGTGCCGCGATCCCCGCCCCGCTGATCGAGTCCGAGTTCTTCGGCCACGAGAAGGGCGCCTTCACCGGCGCGACCCAGCGCCGCGACGGCCGGTTCTTGCTCGCCGACGGCGGAACCCTGTTTCTCGACGAGGTCGGCGAGCTCCCGGTCGACCTCCAGGTCAAGCTCCTCCGCGCCCTCCAGGAGGGGGAGTTCGAGCCGGTCGGCGGCAACCGCACGATCAAGGTCGACGTCCGCGTCGTCGCCGCCACCAACCGCGACCTCGCCGCCGCCGTCGCCCACGGCGCGTTCCGCGAAGACCTGTACTACCGCCTGAACGTCTTCCCGATCCGAATCCCGCCGCTCCGCGACCGAGCGTCTGACATCGACGTGCTCGCCCGCGCGTTCACGACCCGCGCCGCCCACCGCGTCGGCAGGCACGTCGCCGTGCCGGACGCCGCCGCCTGTGCCCGCCTCCGCGCCTACCCCTGGCCGGGCAACGTCCGCGAGCTCGAGAACGTGATCGAGCGCGCCGTGATCACCTCGACCGACGGCAAGCTGAACCTCGACCGCGCCCTCCCCGAGACCGCACGCCCCCCAGCCATTGCCCCTCGCGTTACCGTCTCTCCATCGGACGACCGCGTCATGACCGCCGCCGAATTCGAAGCCCTGGAACGCGACAACCTCCGCCGCGCCCTCGCCCAGTGCGCCGGCCGCATCGCCGGCCCCGGCGGCGCCGCCGAGCGCCTCGCCATCCCCCCCTCCACCCTCCGCTCCCGCCTCAAAGCCCTAGGCCTCACCTCCCCCACCCCGTAGCACGGGCCACCAGCGACTCCGAGGTGGCACCGGCGTACCACCCGTGAGTGCCCGAATGCCCCTTTCAGGGCTGTTGAACAACAACCCCGCGCCGTTCCTCGCGCCGCTCGGACGCGAACTTTCGCGCTCGCGAGTTCCCGCACCCGCCCGCAACCTGCCAAGCCGCACGCCTAAGCCCTTCTACCGCCTCCACCTGCGCGTGCCACCGCCGCCCGGCACGCCCGCTGCTCTTCCCCCGGCAACCTAGAAAGGAGCCTCGCATGTCCCCGTCGTTGTACCGCGTCCTCGCCCACGCCTACTGGCTCGTGACGTTCGTCCTCGTCCTCGGCGCGATCGTCGGCTGCGCCCACAGTCTCGCCGCTGCGTCGGTGATGATCGCCGCACGGCTCGTCGTGCTTGCCCGAACCCCGGACCGATTCGGCGCCTGACCACGTCATCAACGCTAAACCAGCAGTCTCCAACGGAGCCTCCATGCGCAAGCCTCTGATCCTCGCCTACGGCCTCGCCTGCTACGCCGTCTTCTTCGCCACGTTCCTGTACGCGATCGGCTTCCTCGGCAACGTGGCCGTCCCCAAGTCGATCGACTCCCCGCGCGACGCGCCTCTCGTCGCCGCGCTCGTCCTCGACGCCGCGCTCCTGATGCTGTTCGCCCTCCAGCACAGCGTGATGGCCCGGCCGGCGTTCAAGCGCTGGTGGACGCGGTTCGTCCCCGAGCCGGTCGAGCGGAGCACGTACGTCCTGTTCTCCAGTGTCGCCCTGATCCTGCTGTTCTGGCTCTGGCAGCCGATCGGCGGCACGGTCTGGAACGTCACGCACCCGGTCGGCAGGGGGGTGCTGTACGGCCTCTTCGCCGTCGGCTGGGTCATCGTCCTCGTCACCACGTTCCTGATCAACCACTTCGACCTGTTCGGCCTTCGCCAGACGTGGTTGGCGTTCCGCGGTCAGCCGTACACGCCGCTGCCGTTCGTTACTCCCGGCCCGTACCGCCTCGTGCGGCATCCGCTGTACGTGGGCTGGCTGCTCACTTTCTGGGCCACCCCGACGATGACCGCCGCCCACGCGTTCGTCGCGATCGCCACCACCGCCTACATCCTCGTCGCCATCCAGTTCGAGGAGCGCGACCTGGTGACTTACCACGGCACCGCCTACGCCGACTACCGCAACCGCGTCCCCATGCTGATCCCCCGGCCGGTCCGCCCGGTCGTCGAGACGGCCTCGGCGGCCGAGGCCGCCCAAGCCACCGCGCCCGCTTGACAACCCCGGCCGACGCGCGGGACAACGGCCGGCATGGCCGACTCGTCCTTCGACATCGTCTCCGAAATCAACTTGCAGGAAGTCGATAACGCCATCAACCAGGCGCAAAAGGAAATCGGCACCCGCTACGACTTCAAAGGGTCGTCGGCGGGTGTCGAGTTCAACCGCAAAGACAAGGAACTGACCTTCTCGGCCGACCACGAGGGACAGCTCGAAGCCGTCCGCTCGGTCGTCGTCGCGAAGTTCATCAAGCGCGGCGTCGATTCCAAGTGCATGGACCCGCAAAAGGTCGAGCACGCGACGCACAAGACCGTCCGCCAGAAGGTCAAGCTCAAGGACGGCATCGATAAGGAGACGGCAAAGGCGATCCAGAAGACGATCAAAGACCTGAAGCTGAAGGTCAACGCCAGCATTCAGGGCGAGGCGCTCCGCGTCAGCGGCGCCAAGAAGGACGACCTCCAGGCGGTCATGGCGGCCCTGCGGGCGAACCCGCCCGAGATCCCGATCCAGTTCAACAACTACCGGTGACCGGCTACCGCAGCGTCGGGGCAACCGTGACCCGCTTATCGGTAATGGTGCCGTTCGGGTGGACGACGAACGGGCAGCTGCCGCACTGGCCGTTCGCCGCGGCCGCCTCGCCGTGGTGTTCCGGCGCGGCCGGCAGCGTGATCCCCGGCTCGCCGCTGCGGATCGTGCCGCGGCAGGAGTCGCAGCCGTACTCGTGGTTGGCGCAGTACTGGATCCGCTTATTCAGCAGATCCAGGATCAAATCGTCGATCCCGAGCGGCATCGTCACGTGGTACGTCGTATTCGGGTGATTCCGGGCGGCCTCGGCCGTCAGCCGCGGGATGTCGCTCGTCCAGTGTTTGCCCGGCCCCAAGAAGAACGGCGTCACCACCACCTTGGTCGCCCCCCGCTCCACGCACCGGGCGTAACTGGTCGCGATCGACGGCTCGCAAAGTTCCATGTGCGCCGGCTCGACGATGTCGTACAGCGCCTCGAACCGCCGCGCGAACAGCGCGGCGACCTCCTCGAGCATCGCGTTGCTCTGCTGCCGCCGCGAGCCGTGGTCGACGATGATGATTCCGGTTTGCATGAGTGCGGTAATAGTAGGCGGAGAGCAGAGACCTAAAAACGAAAAACGTAAGAAGGCGGCCGCCCTCCCGGTCCTCTTACGTTTTTCGTCTTTTCGTTTTGCCCCTCCCGGTCACTTCCGTTCACCCAGGACGACGTCGACCACCGCTTCCTTCCCGCCGCGCAGATAGACGACCTTCACCTTGTCCCCCGGCTTGTGCGTGGCCAGGACGCTCGACATCTCCATCAGCGTGCCGGTCGGCTTGTCGCCGATCTTCGTGATCACGTCCCCCTCTTGCAGCCCGGCCTTCTCGGCCGCCGTGCCGGCGCTCGTGCCGCTGATTTTCACGCCCTTGCCGTCCTCCTCCTCGCCGTAGCCGGGGACAATGCCGAGCGTTGCCCGACGGACGCCCTCGCCGCCCGTGCCGGTGCGGTTGGGGTTCATCATCGAGTTCTTGTCGGCGGCGTCGACGTACTTCGACAGCGGCATGCGGGCCAGTTCGTCGATCAGCCCCACGCCGACCGACACGACCTGCGCGACCCCGTCGTAGTTCACCTTGTCCGCCGTGTCGGTCGGGCGGTGGTAGTCCTCGTGCGTGCCGGAGAAGAAGAACAGCACCGGCACCTTCTTCTGGGCGAACGACATGTGGTCGCTCGGCCCGAGGCCGCCGTCGCCCATGTTCTTGAACTCCAGCGGCGACGCGTCGTCGACCGCCTTCAGCAGCCCCTTGAGCGGCGCGGCCGTCCCGCCGCCCCCGACGTACACCAGGTTCTTCCGCACCCGGCCGACCATGTCGAGGTTGAGCATGGCGGCGGTCTTCTTCAGGTCGATCGGCGAGTGGTTGACGAACCGTCCCGAGCCGATCAGCCCCGACTCCTCGGCCGTGAACGCGGCGAACACGACCGACCGCGCCGGCGCCGGGCGGTGGGAGAGGATCCGGGCGATCTCCAGCATCGCGGCCGTGCCGGACGCGTTGTCGTCGGCCCCGAAGTGCAGGGCCGTGCGCGACCCGGCGAGCGACCGCGGCCGCGTGGTCGGCCCGGTAGTCGCCGCCGCAGCCGCGTGCGGGTTCGTCGCCTGGGGATTAGCCGCGTGCGGATCGGCCCCGTGCGGGCTTGCCGCGTGCGGGTTGGTCGCCGCCGGCCGGGAGGTCGCGGCCGGCGCGTGCGGGTTGCCGCCGCCGCCGTGCGGGTTCCCCTGCCCCGGCTCGGTCACCCCCGGCACGCGCGGCAGCGCCGGCGCGTTCATCAGACTGCCCGGCCCGCCCCAGCCGAGGTGGTCGTAGTGCGACCCGACCACCACGTACTCGTCCGCCGTCGGCCCCGCGCCAGGCAGGTACGCGACGACGTTCTTGACCGTCTTCTTCGTCCGCTTGATCGCCGCCTTCCCCTTGGCCGACACGCCCTCGAGCGCGACCGACGCCGGCTTCCCAGAGCCGTCGATCTTCGCCTGCAGTTCCTTGACCGCCCCCGCCCCGCCGTGCTTCAGCAGCTCGTCAACGATTGACCGCTTCGCGTGCAGCACCGGGATCGTGATCCCGCTGCCGACGTACTGCCGCGCGAACGGCAGCAGCTCGTCCGCCAGCGCCCCGTGGTACGTCGGCGGGTTGACCAGGATCAGCGCCGCAGCCCCGCGCTCCGACGCCGCCCGCGCCTTGGTCTCCAGGTGGGCGTTCGCCGTCCAGTCGTCGCCGGTCCAGCGGCTCTTACCCTTCTCGTTGTGCGGCTCGAACCGCATCGCGACGACGACCTTCCCCTTCACGTCCAGGCCCGCGAAGTCGTCGTACCCCTGCTCCTTGTTCGCGATCGCGTACCCCGCGAAGACGACGTCCCCCGCAAACTCCTTCTCCGCCGAGAAGCTCAGCGCCGTGAACTCGTCCTTCAGCTTGTACGCCTTCTCCCCCGACGCCAGCGAAGTCCCCGGGTCGATCGACTCGGCCGACGTGATGTCGAACGGCTGGAAGTACCCGTCCATCCCCGGCAGCGGCTTGAGCCCCAGCGCCGCGAACCGGGCGGCGATGAAGTCGGCGGCGACGTCGAGGCCCTGCGTCCCGACCCCGCGCCCCTCGAGCCGCTCGGACGCGAGGAAGTACGTGTCGGAGCGGATCGAGTCCTTCTGGACCACGATCGCCCCCGCCGAGGCGGAGCCGTTCTCCCCCGCCTGATCCACGAGGTTCAGCGTGCGGGGGCTCCCGCTGCCGCCGCCGCCGGCCGGTTGCGCGTTGCACCCGGTCAGCGCCACCACTAAGCTCGCCGCGGCCGCGAACACGAAGCGATTACGCAGTTTCATCACCCGCGATCTTATGCCCGCACCGCCCGCTTCACAAACCGAGCTCGTCGTCGGCGTCGACGTCGGCGGGACGTTCACCGACCTCGTCGCCAGCGACGGCCGCTCGCTCCAGATCGTCAAGGTGCCCTCGACGCCCGGCGCGTTCCACCAGGGCGTGATCGACGCGGTCTCCAGGGTGCTGCACACCGACACCGCCGCCGCCACCCGCCTCGTCCACGGCTCGACCGTCGCCACCAACGCCCTGCTCCAGCGCGCCGGCTCCCCTATCGCCTTCCTGACCACCGAAGGCTTCGCCGACACGCTGCTGATCGGCCGCCAGAACCGCCCCCGCCTCTACGCCCTGCGCGTCGAGCGGCCCGCGCCGATCACCGACCACTGCTTCGGCCTCCCCGAGCGCATCGCCGCCGACGGCACGATCGTCACCCCGCTCGACGAGCCCGCCGTCCACCGCGCGATCGACGAGATCCGCCGCCGCGACCTGCGCCACGTCGCCGTCTGCCTGCTGTTCAGCTTCGTCAACCCCGTCCACGAGCGCCGCGTCGGCCAACTCTGCGAGGCCGCCGGACTGACCGTCAGCCTGAGCAGCGACCTGCTCCCCGAGTTCCGCGAGTACGAGCGCGCCAGCACGACGGCAATCAACGCGTCGCTGCGGCCGACGGTCGAGACGTACCTCACCGCGCTGCACGACGGGCTGCGGGCCGGGCACCGGTCGCTCCAAATCATCCACAGCTCCGGCGGCACCCTCTCCCCCGCCGACGCCGCCCGCCAGGCCGCCCGCCTCGTCCTCTCCGGCCCCGCCGGCGGCATCCTGGGCGCCGCCCACGTCGCCGCCCTCGCCGGCTTCCCCGACGTGATCACCTACGACATGGGCGGCACCAGCACCGACGTCGCCACGATCGTCGGCGGCCAACCCCAGTGGACGACGACGACAACCATCGACGGCCTCCCGATCGCGCTGCCGATGTTCGACATCCACACGGTCGGCGCCGGCGGCGGGTCGATCGCGTACGTCGACACGGGCGGCGCGCTTCGCGTCGGCCCCCGCTCCGCCGGCGCAACGCCCGGCCCTGCCTGCTACGACCGCGGCGGCGCCGAGCCGACCGTGACGGACGCCAACCTGCTGCTCGGCCGGATCCTGCCCGAGGCGTTCCTCGGCGGCGCGATGGCCGTCCGCCCCGACCTGGCCGGGGCCGCGATCGGCCGGCTCGCGCAGTCGCTCGGCAAGACGCCGATCAAGACCGCCCTAGGCGTCGTGAAGGTCGCCGAGGCCAACATGGAGGCCGCCATCCGCGCCGTCACCAGCCGCCGCGGCCACGACCCTCGTAGCTTCGCGCTGGTCAGCTTCGGCGGCGCCGGCGGGCTGCACGCCTGCGCGATCGCGCAGAGCCTCGACGTCCCCCGCGTCCTGATCCCACCGTGCGCCGGCGTGCTCAGCGCGCTGGGCATGGTCGTCGCCCCCCCGGTCGCCGAGGCGTCGAAGACCGTCGTCCACCTCGGCGACGCGCTGGACGACGCGCGGCTGGCGGCGGAGTTCGGGCAGATCTCCGGCCGGACGATGGACACGGTGCCGTACGACCAGACGACCGCGGTCGAGGCGTGGGCGGACCTGCGGTTTAAGGGGCAGTCGCACGAGCTGAAGGTGCGGGCAACGCGGCCGACCCTTGAGGAGATCCACGGGCGTTTCCTCGAGGCGTACGCGCAGGTGTACGGGCGCACGCCGAGTGGTCGGCCGATCGAGGTCGTCACGCTGCGGGTCCGGCGGGTGGGGCGGTCGGCGGGGGTCGCGCTGCCGGAAGTCGCGGCGACTGGGGCGGACGCGGGGGGGCGGAGTGCGCCGGTCGTGCTGGAGGGCGGGGGGCGGGCTGACGCGCCGGTGCACACGCGGGCGACGCTGCTCCGGGCGGGACCGGGCGTGGGGCCGCTGCTGCTGATCGACGCGGAGGCGACGGCGTACGTGCCGCCGGGGTGGCGGGCGGAGGCGCGGGCGAACGGGACAGTCTTGCTGACGCGCGGGAGTGGAGGGGCGTGAGGGTCAGGTCGGGAGCTTGAGCTCCTTGGGGCCGACGGTGACGATGGTGAACGGGCCCGGTGGGTGCTTCTTCAGGAAGGTGTTGACGCGGTCGAGCGTGACGCCGTCGATGGCGGCCTTGATCTCGTCGAGCGTGCGGATGCGGCCGCGCATGAAGAAGTCGTGGGCGATCGCGCCCGCGCGGGCGCCGGTGCTCTCGCCCTGCATGATCGTGGACGCCTTGAGCCCGGTCTTGGCCCGCTGGAGTTCCTCGGCGGTCACGCCCTCTTGCATGCGGAAGAGTTCGGCGACGAACGTGTCGATCGTCGCCTGGGCGCGCTCGTTGCTGGTGCCGGCGTAGCCGAGGATCGAGCCCGAACCCTTCAAGGAGGAGTAGCCGGCCCAGACGTTGTAGACGAGGCCGCGCTTCTCGCGGACCTCGGTGAACAGGCGGCCGCTCATGCCGCCGCTGAGCACCTCGATCGCGAGGCGGAGCGTGTAGTAGTCGTCGTGGGTCTCGGGGAGCGACGGGTAGGCCAGGCCGATGTGGGTCTGCTCGCTTTGCTGGGGCTCGTGGCGGTAGTTGCCCGGGGGCGGGGTCTGCTGGATCGTGACGGGCTCGCCGGTCTGCCAGTCGCCGAACGACTTCGCGACGAGGTCCTTGGCCTGCTCGAAGTCGACCTTGCCGGCGAGCGCGAGGATCGCGTCGCTGGCGCGATAGCGGCGGCGCCAGTCGGCCTTGGCGGCGTCGATGGTGAGCTTTTCGAGTTGGTCCTTCTCGCCCATCGTGTTGCGGCCGAACGGGGAGGGGAAGTGCCACTCGCGGAGCTTGATCATCAACTTCTGGCGGGGCTCGTCCTCGATGCCGTCGAGGGACTGGAGCGAGAGGTCGCGGGCGGCGTCGAAACCGTCCTCGGGGAGGTGGGGGCGGCGGACGATGTCCGCGTAGGTCGGGAGGGACTCGAGGACGCGCTCGGCGGGGGCGGCGGCACCGAACCGGGTGTGGTGGATGCCGACCGAGCTGGAGCGCTGGAGGCCGAGCGAGTCGAGGTAGGCGGTCAGGGTGCGGCTGTCGCGGTCGCCCGCGCCGCGGAGGACGAGGTCGGACAGGACGGTGGCCGAACCGCTGCGGTCGACGGGGTCGGTGGAGGCGCCGGCGTCGAGGAGGAAGGTCATGGCGGCGGACTGGACGCCGGGCATCTTCTCGACGAGGAGGGTCAGGCCGTTGGGGAACGTGTGTTGGAAGTATCGGTCGGACAAGGTCGCAAGCCTTTCGCGCGCCGGGGCGCCGCCGCGGGTGAAACTGTGCCGGATCGTCGGGAATTATAGGCTTGGGGGCGCGTCACGCCAGAGAGGGGGGAGGGGTCGCGGGCTTTCGTATGGCGGCGGCCGTTTGCTCCTCACTTTGCTGGGCCGGGCGGTGGCGGTAAAACGGGGGGATGGGTAGCGATAACACTCGGCGGGCGTTGCTCAAGCAGTCGGTGGCGGCGATCGCGTTGACGGCGGTGCGGCCGGGCGCGCCGGCGGTCGGGGCGGAGGTGGTGAAGCGGCACTTTATCTGTGTGACGTGCGGGATCCAGTTTGCGGCGACGGAGGGGCCGCCGGGGAACTGCCCGGTCTGCGACGACGAGCGGCAGTACGTGGGGCACGGGGGGCAGCAGTGGACGACGCTCGACGATTATCGGAAGACGCACCGGAACGTGATCGCTGAGGAGGCGGGGCTGTATTCGATCCGTCCGACTCCGAAGGCCGGAATCGGGCAGCGGGCGTTTTTGGTTCGGACGGCGGAGGGGAACCTGCTGTGGGACTGCGTGGGGCCGCTGGACGACGCGACGGTGGAGGCGGTGCGGAAGCTGGGCGGGCTGGCGGGAATCGCGGTGTCGCACCCGCACTACTACACGACGATGGTCGAGTGGAGCCACGCCTTCGGGAAGGTCCCGATCCACCTGCACAAGAACGACGCGAAGTGGGTGATGCGGCCCGACGACGTGATCCAATTCTGGGAGGGGGCGACGAAGCCGCTGTTCGGCGGGTTGACGCTGGTGAACACGGGCGGGCACTTCGACGGGTACCAGGTGCTGCACTGGCCGGACGGGGCGGGGGGGAAGGGCGTGTTGCTGTGCGGGGACCAGCCGTTCGTCTGCCAGGACCGACGGTGGGTGAGCTTCATGTACAGCTACCCGAACTTCATTCCGCTGGGGGCGGGGGCGATCCGGCAGGTGGTGGAGCGGCTGAAGCCGTTCGCGTACGACCAGATCCAGGGGGCGTTTGTGGGGCAGGTGGTGGCTGCCGACGCGAAGGGGGTCGTGGGGCGGTCGGCGGAGCGGTACTTGAAGATGATTGGGGGGTAGTGGGCGTGGGCAATCGACCGCAGATCGGAGGGCGCGATGCGTCGGTCGTTTCAGGTCACGAGGCCCGAAGGCGGTCGGCCGAAGGCGGGGGAGTGAATGCACAAGCTCGATTACCGCACGCCCGACAAGGGAGCGACCGAGGATGACAATCGGAAAACGCTGGTTGGCTTCCTCAAAGCGATCGCCGTAGAGGCAGTGCTGTGCGTCGTCGCCGTACCTGTAATCTGGTTGCTGGTCATGTGGTCGGCGCGAGGGGGCTGTGGGGGATGAAGTAGGAAACTCGTACGTGCCTAGGCCGGGCGGCGGGCGAGCCAAAGCACCAGCGCGCCGGCGAGGATTCGGTAGATGGCGAAGGGGGCGAAGCCGTGGCGGCGGACCCACTTCATGAACCAGTGGACGACGACCAAAGCGACGACGAAGCTGACGGCGAAGCCGACGGCGAGGACGCCCCACTGGTCGCCGGTCATGGCGACCTTTTTCTTCGTGACGTACTGGAGCAGCTTGAAGCCGGTGGCGGCGAACATGACGGGGATCGAGAGGAAGAAGCTGAACTCCAGGGCGGTGGCGCGGGACAGGCCGGTGATTTGGCCCGCGGCGATCGTGGACATGCTGCGGCTGGTGCCGGGGAAGGCGGCGGCGACGATCTGGGCGGCGCCGATCAGGATCGCCTGGCCGAGGGTCATGCGCTCGACGTCGAGCGTGGTCGGGCGGCGGAAGAGGGCGTCGATCGCCCACATGGCGACGCCGCCGATGATCAGGGCGAGGCCCATGACCACGGGTTTTTCGAGGTTCTCGCCGATCTTCTTGTCGATCAGGTAGCAGGGGCCGGCAGTGACGACGAACGCGATACCGACGAGCGCGAGTGGGTGGTTCCACCAGGTGCGGTCGCCCGTCGCACCGCGGGGGTAGGTGCGGGCGAACTCGACGAGGCGTTTCCGGAAGTAGACGACGACGCTGAGAATCGCGCCGAGCTGGATCACGACCGAGAACATCTTCCAGTATTCGTCATCGAGCGGGATGCCCAGCCACCCTTGGGCGAGGCGGATGTGGGCGGTCGAACTGACGGGGAGAAACTCGGTCAGGCCTTCGACGATGCCGAGCAGGACGGAGCGGAGGTAGTCGTTCACGGAGCGGTAACCCGGGTTGGACTCAAGGGATCACCCACCGCAGGACGACCTGGGCGGCGAGGTTGGCGTAGACGGCGGCGGCGAGGTCGTCGATCAGGATGCCCCAGCCGTGCGGCAGCTTTTCGAGCTGCTTCGCGGGCGGGGGCTTGAGGATGTCGAAGACGCGGAAAGACGCGAACACGACGGCGAGCGTGACGGCCGCGCGGCCCGTGGTGTGTATCGGCGGGAGGAAGCAGGCGGTCAAGCAGATGCCGGCGGCCTCGTCGAGGACGCAGGGGCCGGGGTCCTTTCGGTCGAAGTGGGTGGCGGTCCAGCGGCCGAGCGCGACGCAGAGGGCGCCGAAGAAGAGGATCCCCGACACCAGGATCAGGTTCCAGCCGGCGTGGGAGTACGGCCGGTCGCCGGCCGTCAGAGCGAAGTACGAGGCCAGCAGCAGCAGCGCGGTGGCGAGGGAGCCGGCGGTGCCGGGGCCGAGTGGGAAGAGGCCCGAGCCGCCGAGCGTGACGACCCAGAGGCGCCAGGGGTAGCGGGCCTCGACCGCCGCGGGCGGGTGGGCCGGGTCGAAGGCGGGGTCGGCGTGCCGGTCATCGGGCGGCGGCGGGATGGTCATGCCGCGCCCGCCGAGGGGGTTTGGGCGTTGTCGCGGTAGGTGGCGATCACCCGCTGCATGTAGAGCAGGCCGCTGACGACGGTGACGGCGACGGTGGCCCAGATGCAGAGGTCGCGGAAGGCGGTGGCGTACCAGTGGAAGTCGACGTTCGCCTGGAACTTGGGGTAGTAGGTGACGTAGGCGAGGATCACGAGGATGGTGACGGACTGGAAGACCATCTTGAGCTTGCCGCTGAACTGGGCGCCGAAGTTCTTGCCGGCGCTCTCGCTCATGCCGCGGAAGGTCGTGACGAGGAGTTCGCGGGCGAGGAGGATCACGACGATGCCGGGGGCGACGCCGGTCAGGGTCTTGACGACCATGGACGGCTGGGGGTGAGCGGTCTCGGGGATGATGAAGTTCTTGCCGGCGAAGAAGATGAAGCTGCCGAGGACGAGGACCTTGTCGGCGAACGGGTCGACGATGCGGCCGAACTGGCCCTCGACGTTCCAGCGGCGGGCGAGGAAGCCGTCGAGGAAGTCGGTGATCAGGGCGACGAGGTAGGTGAAGAAGGCGGCCTGGAGCAGCCAGGGGTCGCCGCGGCCTTCGTACTGGTAGTACGCGAGCATGACGAAGAAGACCAGCGCGAGGAAGAGGCGGAGGCCGGTCAGGAGGTTGGGGACGTGGCGGAACATCGGCCGGCGATTCTACGGGAGGGGGGGGCGGTCCGCGAGGGGGGTGGGGGATGCTCACGCAGTTTCAACGAGGCGCGTGCGGCGGTACCGGCGGATCGGGTTATGCAGGCGGTCGATTGCAGGCGGTCCGCACCGCGCCCCGTGTCCCCGGTTGCCGTTTGCGGTCGCACCACTATGATCCCCCGCCATGCCGGACATCCGTGTGTTTGACGATTCCCCCGCGGTCGCGCGGGCGGCGGCCGACGCGATCTCTCAGGCCGCGCGCGAGCGGGCGGCGGCGGGGGAGAACGTGTCGGTCGTGCTGTCGGGCGGGTCGACCCCGAAGCTGCTCTACCAACTGCTGGCGAAAGACCCTTACCGATCCGCGATCGACTGGGGGCGGGTCGAGGTTTATTTCGGAGACGAGCGCGCGGTGCCCCCCGCGCACGCGGACTCCAACTTTCGCATGGCCGACGAGGCGCTGCTCGCACACGTCCCGCTGCGGCCGGAGCACGTCCACCGGATGCGCGGCGAGATCGAGCCGGAGGAGGCGGCGGTCGAATACGGGCGGATGCTCAAGGCACGGTTCGGCGAGACCGGTGGGCCCGACGTCACGCTGCTCGGCATGGGCGACGACGGCCACACGGCGTCGCTGTTCCCGTTCACGTCCGCCGTCGACGAGACGCGCCACCGGTGCGTCGCCCACTTCGTGGAGAAGAGCACGACCGGGCAGAGCTGGCGGATCACGCTGACCGCGCCGTTCATCAACCGGTCGGCGCGGGTGCTGGCGCTGGTGACGGGAGCTTCGAAGGCGGACCGGCTGTTCGAGGTGATGCACGGGCCGCAGGACCCGCGTCGGCTGCCGATCCAACTGATCCGGCCGGCGCCGGGGGGGATGGTGTGGCTGCTAGACCGGACGGCAGCGGCGCGGGTAGGGGCGACCTTCTAGAGCGTGTCGTCCGAGCCGAAGTGCCCGCAACCAGGGAGCCCGGTCGACCAACGGGCCGGCGAAACGTGGCGGGGGCCAGGGGCGTGTTGAACCTTGACACCTCATCGGGCCGACATAAGATGGGACGGCTCAGGATCAGTTGATTGGGGTATGGTGTAACGGTAGCACAGCAGTCTCTGAATCTGCTTGTCTAGGTTCAAATCCTAGTACCCCAGCTTTCCCGCCCGTCGTCCAAGGGCGTCCAAGACAATCCAAGGTTGTCCCTAACCCCGGTGAAAACCGGGGTTTATTGTTGGTGCACGTAGGGTTTCTTTGTCTTTAGCCGTCTACTGCCGTCCACGGCAATCCAGTTTTCGCGCATCAGTAGGCGCATCAGTGCGGCAGAACCGGATTGTTGAGGGTATGTTTTTTCTGAGGAGTACCCGGTGCCGCCAATTGTGCTTCAAGCCGCGGGGGGGAACACCGTGATGGACTGGCCCGTTGTCGTCGTGGCCGTGTGTCTCGGCCTGTTCGTCGCGGGGCTCGCCCAGCTCTTTTTGCTGCTGCGTTTCCGGTCTTGGCCGAAGTGGGTCGTCATCGGCACCGCCGCGTTCTTTGCGCTCGGCGTCCTGACCGGCCCGCACGCGAGCGCACAGGGGGCAGTCGCCGCGTGCCTCTGGACGTGGAACATCATCTGCGCCGTCGGGCTTTGCGTGCTGTACGTCGCGTGGGCCGCGAACGGTGAGGGGGCGCCCCCGTGTTCCGTCTGCGGCCGCCGGGTCCATGGCCGGTTTTGCGACTCCTGCGGAGCCCCGAGGGCCGTTGACGTTCAACCCGTTGCACGGGCGTTCCCCGTCGAACCGATTACGCCGCCGACCGCAGCCGCCGAATCTGCCGCTCCGCCTCGCCCGCGCTGACCTCCCCCCGCCTCGCCCGCTCGCGCACCTGGTCGGCCCGCCGGTCGACCTCGCGCAGCCGCTGCAGCCGCTGCCGCTCCGACTCGCTCAGCCGCCCCCGCCGCATCTGCCGCGCCAGGGTCGCCCTGTCCCCGCCCCGCGTCGCCAGCGCCTCCCGCGCCCTGCGGTACATCCGCTCGCGGGCCTCCAGCGCGGCCCGCTCGTTCTCGGTCTCCCACTCCCGCGGCAGCTCGTCCCTTCGGTACGCGACGACGAAGTCGTGCATCAGCGCCTTCGACGCCGCCTCCGCCTCCGCGGCGGCCCCGTCGTCGCCCCGGGCCCGCGCCGCGTCCGCCTTCGACCGCAGCGCCGTCCCCCGCTGGCGGACGTCCGCCGCCCACCGGGCGAACCGCAGCGGCTTCGATGCCGACTCCCGCAGCGACTGCGCCTCGTCGTCCTTCCCCGCGTCCTCGTAGTGCTTCAAATCGGCCCCGGCGTCCTCGGCCGCCGCCATCGCGTCGCGGAACTCCCGGGCATTGATCGTCTCCGACGGCTGCCCGACGAACCGGTTCGCGACCGGCACCGCGCTCGCGCGGACCTTGTCGTCGCCGCCGACCCGCGCCGGCAGGTCCGCCACCCGGTTGACGAACCGCCCGGTGCCGCCGCCGGCCCACCCCATCCAGTGGTCGAGCGTCGCCGGGCTGACGTCGACGGCCCCGGGCGCGACCTCGTCGCCGCCCGTGACGTCGTTCAGCCACCGGGCGACCGCCCGGCTGAACGCGGACGTGTCCCGCATCGCCAGCTCGCTGTCGGGCTTCCGCGGCCCGAACGCCGGCTGGCCCGGCACGATCGGCTGCCCGGCCCAGTCTTTGTTCTCCGCGACTTGGACGAACGGGTCGAGCGCGGTCGGCGCCAGCGTCTGCAGGAACGACCCCTCCTGCCCGAGCGGGTTGAACGCCGCCGCGCCCGCGACGAGCAGGTCCGCCGCGGCCGCCGCCGGCGCCTTCCGCGCCGTCACCGTCTCGCCCAGCAGCCGCCCGGCCGAGAACAGCGAGTTGAACCCGTACGGCAGCGGCACCTTCGCGTACGCCGTCCCGCCCGCCGGCAGCACCAGGTTCGTCCCCTTCACCGGGTCCGGGATCGTGTCGCACACGTTACGCCCCTCCTCGTCCTCGCCGAACAGCTCCGGGGCCAGCAGGCCGTACGCTAGTCCGGCCAGGAGGATCCCCGCGCCGACCTGCCGCCCGCGCCGGGTCTTCAGCATCGCCGCCGCGAACCGCACGTTGCCCTGCAAACTGGCGTTGGCGAACAGGTAGAGCGCGTTGACTGCCGTCCCGACCTCCCCCTTGCGGTTGAAGTTGACGGTCAGGTTCTTCGCGAGGCTCGCCGCCCGCTCCGGCGTCAGCCCCGCCTTCCGCGCCTCGGCGTACGCGGCCAGCCGGGTCGCGGTCTCCGTCGCCCCGTTGACCCGGTCGATCGCCGCCCCGGCCTTCTTGGCGGCGATCAGCAGCCGGCGGGCCTTGGTCGGGCTCGCGTCCTTCAGCAGCGTCTCGATCCGCTTCCCGGTCCGGTCGAAGTCGCCCAGGCCGTAGGCGTCGACCTTGCCGCCGTGGTCGAGGTACTCCCGCATGTAGTCGTGGTACGCCGAACCGGGCTTGGCCGCCCGGTCGCCGGACACGTCGAACACCGCCCGCCACGCCTTCGGCACGGCCCGGACCATGCGATACGCCATCGCGCGCCCCCGCTCGGCCGACAAGTTGATCCCGGCCGTCTGCACGTCGCGGATCATGTTCGGCAGGATGAACTCCGGGTTCAGGTTCGTCTGCAGGCTGGCGTACACCCGCATCCCCCGCCCGAGCCACCGGACGACGGCGCCGCCGTCCTGGAAGTTCAGCCGCTTCATCGCCCCGGCGATCCGCCGGCCCGCCTCGCCCTTGAACTCGATCAGGTGGGTCCGGCCGGCGACCTTGACCGCAACGACGTGGTCGGCCTCGGTGAACCGCCGGTCCGGCACGTCCCGCGCCAGCCCGGTCCGCGGGTCGACGATCCGCTGCATCGGCATCGGGTCGACCGCCCACAGCCCGGGGTCGGGGTTCTGCGTGACCAGCCGGAGCATCGCCTGGGCGACCCGGTTCTTCTCCGCCCGGACGATCTTCTCCTGCGCCTGCATCAGCGAGAACGTCAGCGGCGAGTCGGCCAGCGACGCCCGGCCGGCCGCGCGGACGCTGTCGCGCCCGCGGACGTCGAACCCGCGCCCGGGGCGGACGCTGGGGAACCCGTCGTCCTCCATGTCGGTGCGGAGCGGCACGTACTTCCGGTAGGTCGCGCGCATCGCCCCGGCGGCGGCGGCGTCGAGCAGGCCGGCGTCGACCATCAGGCCCAGCGTCTGGTCGTTCATCCGGTGCACGAGGTCGGCGATCGCGTCGTAGTCGGCCAGCCTCCCGGACGCCCGCGCCGCGTCCACGACCTCGGCGGCCCGCTCGTCGGTCATGCCCGACCCGCCGGCCGGCATCGCCGGGTTCACGGTCGCGACCTGCGCGTTCCGCTCGGGGGCGTGCAGCGCGTACAGGTAGCGGTCGACGTCGTCGAGGGTCAGCCCGGCCGCCGTCATGCGCTCGACGATCGGGCGGACGTAGTCCTCCTCCAGCTTCGCGATTTGCGTCGCGGCCCGGCCCTTGAACAGCTCGGTCTTCAGGTAGACGTCGGCGTCCTCGCCGATCACGGCGCCCTGCCGGCGGAGGTCGTCCTGCATCCGCGTGACCGGCCGGAACTCGTCCTGGACGACCCGCCGCACCGTCTCCCACGTCGACTCGTTCGACAGCTCGAACGCGTCGCCGACGGTCGGCGCGGGCGGCGCGCCGCGGCCGAACGCCATCCGCGGGGCGTCGGGATCGCCGGCGTCCGCGGGCGGGTCCGCCGGCTTGTTCGCCGCCGCGAGCGTCGCGGTGATCTCCGCCTGCCGGGCCTTCGCCTTCGCCAGCGCGTCGGCCTTCCCGAACGGCTTGCCCGCCTGCCCCTCCAGTTTCGCCAGGTCGGCCCGGGCCTGATCGGCCTGCGTCCGGGCCTTCTGCGCCGCGGCCTCGAAGTAGGCCGGGCGGGTGCGGGTCTCGACCGACCCGAGCGTCGCCGACCCGGTCGTGACACCCGCGCCGCGGACGAGGATCTGCTGCTCGGTGACCGTGTGCTTGCGCCACGTCAGGCCGAACCCGCGGAACTCGCCGAGCGGGGCCTCCGTGCCCACCTTGTCGAACGTGTGGCGGGCCTTGAACTCGGTCAGCGCCTGGTCGGCCGCCTCCCGGTCGGCGTATGCCGTCCCCTCGATCGTGACCGCGAACGCCTCGGGCGCCGCCCGGGCCGTCTCCGCGTCCGCCGCGTACGCCGCCGCCTCGCCGCTCGCCCGCTCGATCTGGCGGCGCAGCCCGACCGCCGCGTCCCGCAGTTGCAGCTCGCCCCGCGTGTGCCGCCGCTCGGCCGCCTGCAGGTCCGAGACGTCCTTGTCGACCTGCACCTTCTCCAGCAGCAGGGGGTTCCCGGACGCGATCGCCATCACCTGCGCCGGGCTGAGCTCCTCGGTGTCATCGTCGCGGATGCGCCGGCCGACGTCCTTGCCGTCGACGAACTGCCGGATGAACCGGGACTTCTTGTCGACGACCTGCCACATGAACGTGTCGAACGACCCCTCGGTCACGTACCGGTCGAGGTTGACCGTCGCGTGCCGGTTGCCCTGCCGCCACCCGCGGCCGTCCCGCTGCTCCAAGTCGCCCGGCGTCCACGCGATGTCGAGGTGGTGGAGCGTCAGCAGGTGGTCCTGGGCGTTGACGCCCGTTCCCATCTTCTTCGTCGACCCGATCCCCACGACCGCGTCCCCGTCCTTCAGCCGCGTGGCGGCCTTGGGCTTCTGCGCGTCGGTTAGCCCGCTGAAGTCGACGATCTTCTCCCGCGGGATGCCGCCGGCGACCAGCCGGTCGATGATGTCGTCGTACAGGCGGAAGCCCCACGGAGTGGTCGAAACGCCCATGTCTGCGAACACCATCTGCGTGACGGTCGGGTCCGCCTTCCACGTCGCCAGCACCGCGTTGATCGCCTTCGCGACCTTACCGTCGGGGTCGTACTCCGCGCCCGGGTCGACCAGCCGCATGTCGAGCGCGGCCTTGCGGGCGTCGGTGCTAATCTTCAGCATGTTGTCCCCGCCCTTCTCGACCCGCTTGCCCTTGATCGCCGCGGCCCGCTGCTGGATCTCGCCCAGGAACGACCGCTGCGCGTCGTTCATCGGGGCCGCCCGCACCGCGTCCCTGCGCGCGGGGCGGACGAACCCGGGGATGTCCTCGGCCCGCTGGATGTCGACGATCTGCCGCGCGAGCTGGGACAGCTCGGCGAGGTTCGAGAACTCGGCGAACCGGGACACGGGCGCGTACTCGCCGGTCACCTTGTACTCCATCGTGGTCACGACCTCGCCGAACGTCGCCGCCCAGGCGTCGAACGCGTCGATCCCGCGGGCCTTCAGGTCGGGCATCTGCAGGTACCGCTGCATCGTGTACAGCTCGGCCATCGTGTTCGTGATCGGCGTCCCGGTCGCGAACACGACCCCGCGGCCGCCGTTCTGCCGCTGGAGCCACTGGGTCCGCATCCACATCCCGGTCGCGCGGTCGCTGCGGCCGGTCGGCACGCCCTTGATCCGGTCCTGTTTCGTGTAGACCGGCAGCGTCTTGTAGTAGTGGGCCTCGTCCACGAACAGCGCGTCGACCCCGGTCTCCTCGAACGTGACCGTGTCGTCCTTCCGGGCCGCGTCCAGCGCCTTCTCCAGCCGCTCCTCCAGCCGCAGCTTCATCTTCTCCATCCGCTTGACCAGCCGGTTGCCGCTCTTGCTCTTGGCGTCGGCGGCCTCGCCGACCTCCGCCATCACCGCTTCGAGCTCGGCGATCTCGCCGCGGACGAACTCCTCCTGCGTCGCCGCGCTCATCGGGAGCATGTCGAGGTTGTCGTGCGTGAGGACGACCAGGTCCCAGTCGCCGGTCGCGATCCGCGCCACCGTCTGACGTCGATTCTTCGCCTCGAAGTTCTCGATGTGCAGGACGCGCGCCGCCGGGTAGAGCCGCTTGGCGTCGGCCGCGACCGCCGCGACGTTCGCCTTGAGCGCCGCGATCATCGGCTTGCGCGCGAGCCCGAGCCGCCGCAGCTCCATGGCCGCCGCGACCATCGTGTAGGTCTTGCCCGTGCCGACCTCGTGCGCGTACAGCGCCGTCCCGTTGCTGATCGTCCGCCAGACCGCGTTCCGCTGGTGGTCCATCAGCCTGATCGCCGGGTTCATTCCGGGGAACGTCAGGTGCCGGCCGGAGTAGGCGACCGGGCGGAGGCTGTTGAACGTGTCGTTGTAGTACCGGTGCAGCCGCCCGCGCCGGCCGTCGTCCTCCCAGACCCACTCCTTGAACCGCTCGCGTAGCTCCGCGACCTTCGCGTTCGCGTCGGCGCTCGCGGAGTGGTTGACCACGCGGGTGTCCTTCGTCGGCCCCGGGTCGTAGATCGTGATCTGCCGGTTGTTCAGCGCGGCCTCGAACACGTCCATGAACGGCGCACGGGGCGTGCCGTACAGCTCGCGGGCGGCCGGGCTGTTCGCCCACCGCTGCGCCCCCTGGTGCGTCCAATCCGCAAGCCACTCGCCGCTGGACGGCAGGTACTTGACCGTCACGTGCTCGACCGTGCCGCCGAGGGTGTCGGCCGCGAACCGCGCCACGTCCGACGTCGGCACCCACGGCGCGCCGAGCTTGACGTCGATCTCGTCGTGCGGCACGTCGGCCGGCTGCACCCGCTCCAGGGCGCCGACGTTCGGGCCGTACCGCTCGTCCGCGTCCGCCGCCTCCCGCGCCTCGATGAGCTTCCGCCGGACGTTGCCGCTCAGGTACTGCTCGGCCGACTCCCACCCGCCCGCCGGGTTCTCGTACGCCAGCCCCGCCGCGATTAGCGCCCGCCCGGCCGCCGCCTCGTCCTGCCCGGTCAGTTCGGCGACGCGCTTCACGTCGACGCGGCCGGTCTCGTTCAAACTGATCCCGACCGCCTCGCCGGCGTCGGCGGCCTTCGTCGGCCGCTCCAGCCCGCGGATCGTGTCCTTCGTGAACACGTCGCTCTTGCGGGCCCGCTTCGCCTTCGGGTCGTAGTCCTCCAGCGCCAGCACGAGCGGCGCGTCGGGGTCGCCCGCGAACGCCTTGGCGTTGGCCTGCCGGTGGAGCGGGCCGTGCTTCTTCACGAACGTGTCGTACGCCGCGTTCAGCCGCTCGCGGGCCGCGGCCTTGTCCGCCTCGGGCCTGCGGTCGAGCTGGGCGGCGATCACGTCGCGCAGCGCGTCGCGGACGGCCAGCGTCCCCCCGACGATCGCCGCCCGCTTCCGGTCCGCCTCGACCGGGTCGAGGGCGCCGTTCGTGCGGCGGAAGACCTTGCCGCCCTGGACGATCAGCGAACCCTCCTTGCCCCCGACCGCGGCGTCCGCCACCAGCGCCCGATCGTCCGCGGCCTTGCTGGTCGCCGGGGTGAACGCGTCTTTCGGCAGCCGCGCCACGGCCGCCCGCAGCATCTCCGCCACGTCGCCGGTCATCGTGACGTTCACCTGGTTGCCCGCGTACATCGTCCCGGTGCGGTCGAGCCGCCCGAGGATCTGCCCGGGGTGGCGGGCGAAGTACTCGTTGACCGGGATCGGCTGACCGCCGGCCGGGTCGGGGACGGTCGTCACGTCGGCCCACGCCTCCCCGGAGGGGGCGGCGCCGGCCTCGCGCCGCCGGAAGATCAGCAAATCGGTGACGACGTCGGTGCCGGCGTTCGCCTTGAACGCGCCGCCCGGGAGCCGGATCCCCGCGACCAGGTCGCCGCGCTCGGCCAGCGCCCGCCGGACGGACGGGTTGGCCTTGTCCATCGTCCCGGTGGACGTGATCGCCACGACCAGCCCGCCCGGCCGGGTCTTGTCGAGCATTTTCAGCAGGAAGTAGTCGTGGATGTTCGCGCGGTAGCGGTTGTACGCGGCGTCGCTGACCCGGTAGTCGCCGAACGGGACGTTGCTGATTGCGAGGTCGAAGAACCCGTCCGGGGCCTTCACGTCCTGGAACCCCTTCACCTGGACGTTCGCCTTCGGGTACAGGAGCCGCGCGATACGGCCGGTCAGCCGATCGAGCTCGACGCCGGTCAGGCGGACGTGCGACCGCAGCGCCGCCGGCACCAGGCCGAAGAAGTTGCCGACGCCCATCGACGGTTCGAGCACCCGCCCGCCGGCGAACCCCATGTGCGCGGCCGCCTCCCACACCGCCCGGACGACCGGGCCGGCGGTGTAGTGGGCGTTGAGCGCGCTGCGGGCGGCGGCCGCGAACTCCTCGTCGGTCAGCAGCGCCTTGACCTCGTCGCGCTCGGCCGTCCAGTCGCCCGCGTCCCCCTTGTCGTTGAACGCGCCGGGCATCGCGCCCCAGCCGGTGAACCGCGCGAGCGTCCGCTGCTCGGTGGGGGTCGCGCCGCGCCCCTCCGCCTCGATCTGCCGCAGCAGGCGGATCGCCTCCACGTTGGCCCTGAATTTGGCCTTGAGCCCCCCGCGGTGCAGCGCGTCCGGGTCGTCGATTACGAAGTTGCCGGCGTCCGCCGCGGGGGCGTCCGCCCGTGCCGCAGCATCAGGTCGAGCGCCGCCGCCTGGTTGTCCCGCCCCGCTTCCTCCGCGGCCCGCTGCTCGTCCGGCGTCGGCGGGGGCGGCGTCAGCACGTGCTCGGCCAGCGCCAGCTCCGTCGCCGCGCTGGCGTCCATCCCGTTCTCGACCATCCGCGCGTACGCGGTCGCCGCCTGATCGGCCGCCTCCGCCGCCGTCCGCTCCAGCGTCCCCGCCCGCTCCAGCGCCGCCGCCATCGCCGGCCGCGTCTCGCGCCAGTGGCGGATCGCCATCGTCGCCCAGGGGTGGTTCAGGTCGGCCATCGGCGGTCTCCGGTTGAAGTGTACCCGCGGGCGGCGCCGCGGGCGCGGCGGAATCCGGGGCAAGGTCGTCGAGGCTCGCCGCCTTGACGGTCGGGTAGTCGTCCATTTCCGCCGCGATCCGCTCCATCCCCGGGTAGTCGCGGACGGCGTTGTACGCCATCTTCAGGTACGGCTTGATCTTGTCCCCGAACTCCCGCACCGCCGTCCGCGCGAAGTCGGCGAACGTCCGCACCCCGCCCTCGACGTAGAACCCCGCGACCTGCGCGGCCAGCGAGATCATCTCCGGGTCCGGGCCGATGCTGTTCAGCCGGTTCAGCTTCTCGCGCAGCTTCGCCCGGGCGTCCTCGAACGCGGCCTTCGTGAACACCTTGTTGGCATCCCCGAACCCGGTCGCGGCGGCGGCGGCGGCCGTCGGAGCCGCGGGCGGATCGCCCGCGCTCCCCGTCTCGGCGGGAGCAGGGGGCGCGGAAGGGGTCAGAGCAGGGGGCGGCGCGGCCTGCGGAACCTGCGGCGTCACCGGCGTTGCGGCCTTCCTCGGCCGCTTCGGCTTGGCCGCGGGTGGGGGCGCGGGTTGGGCTACATTTGTAGCCGGCGCGGGCGGGTCCAACTTCGTGAACCGGCCGCGGTTGTTCCACGCGTTGAACGCCTCCACCTCGCCGGTCTCAAGGTTCCGGAGCTTCGCCATCCCGCGCACGTCGGGCGCGACGACCTCGAACCGCACCGGCCGCCCCCGGATCGAGCCGTCCGCCTGCGGCACGCCCCACGCGCCGCCCAGCGTCGCCTCGACGACGTCGCCGCGCGCGAACTCCGCCAGATGCGCCCCGGCGGACGACGGGGCGTCGCCCGGCCGGGCGACCGGCTCCGACGGGCCGCTCGCGGCGGGGGGCTCCACCGCGTCCGCGTGTGTCTGCCCGGTGGTCAGGTTCGCGTTGACGCGGCTCGCCGCGTGCTCGATTCGCTCCGGCGGTGCGCCCGCCGCCGGCCCCGCCGTGGGTGGGCGCTCGTCCTGCCGCGGGGCGTCCCCCGCGGGCGGTGCAGCGGTCGTCACGGCGGGGCCGGCTTCGGGTACGCCCGGGTCGGGCGTCGGCGGGGGCGCTGGCTCGGATCGCAAGATCGGCGTCGCGGCGGCAGGCGTCCCCGCCTCCTGCCCACGCGCCCGCCGAGCGGCCTCGACATCCTCCCCTACCAAGCTCGCCCGCTCCTCGAACGCGTCCGCGTACTGCTCGACCTCGGCGGCCTCCTGCCGCAGGAAGTCGTCGAACGCCTGATCGTCCGCCCGGTCGGCCCGCACCTGCCGCGTGACCGCCGGGTCGACCGCGTCGAGCACCCGCTCCTCCCGCCGCACCTCCTGCCCCGCCCGCTCCGCGCCCAGCTTCGCCCGGGCCGCGTCCAGGTTCTCCCGAAGCGGGTCGACGAACTGCCGATATCGCCGCTCGGCCAGCCGGCTCCGGACGGTGTCCGTCCCGGCCATCCGGTCGAACACGCCCAGCACCCGCTCTGCCATCCGGACGAACGCCGCCGGGTTCTCGTCCGCCAGCCGCTCGACCGCGTCCGGCGTCAGCGCCTCCTGCCCGAGGTTCGCGACCCCCTCGTCCGTGCGCAGATCGCCCGGCTCGGCCACGGCCGCCGCGACGTCGGGCCGCCCTCGCTCGGCCGCGCGCCCGCCGTACGTGTCCGCGGCCAGCCCGACCGCGTCCGGGTTCTCCGCCGCGAACGCCCGCAGCTCCGGCCCGACCGCCGCGTCCCGGAACAGCGCGTGGTACGCCTCCTCCGCGGCCGACGTCGGGTCGGCCGCGTTCAGGTAGATCTGCTGCCGTTTGGGGTCGAAGTAGACCGACCCGCCCGCCTGCGCCGCCGCGTCGCCGGGCGTGTAGAACCAGACCGGGTCCTTCCCGATCGCCGCCCGGACGACCTCCGTCGCCGCGACGGTCTCCCGCGTCTGCCGCACGTCCGTCACCAGCGCCGGCCGCCCGATCGCCTCCCCGATCTGTTGCCCGACGACGTCGCGGTGCCCGGCGTTCGCCCCGCGCACGCCGGCGACGCCGAACGCCAGCCCGCCGACCGCGCCCTCCAGCGCCGCCCGCTCCCACCCTTGGGTCACGTCCCGCCCCGGGTCGTAGGTCGCGGCCGCGACCGCGTTGCCCGCGACGTGCGCCGGCACGTTCTGCACCGCCTCGCCGGCCACCTCCGTGCCGACCGCGGCCGCCCCGCGCAGCAGCGGGTTGGACACGCCCCGCACCAGCCGCCCGGGCAGGGCCATCAGCAGCCCCTCGGTGTACCCCTCCGCCGCGCCGACGAGTCCCTGCCCGACGGTGCCCGCGACCTCGGCCGCCGCCGCGACCGGCGGCAGGCCCGCCCGCGCCCGCGCGATGTTGATCTGCGCCACCTCCTGCCGCGCGCCGCCCGCGGCGGAGAGCGCGCCCATGCCGGTCGCGGCCGTGAACGGGCTGGCCGCGCCCGCCGTCGCGAGCATCGGCAGCGCGCCCCCGAGCCCGCCGGCGATGAAGTTGCCCCACGTGTCCGGCTGATGCACCTCGCGGTCGAGCCGCTGGTTGACGTTGTTGACGAACCCGGGCGCGATCAGCCCGATCGGCGCGGTGCCGGCCTTCCCCAGCCCCTTCGCGCCGGCCACGCCGTACTCCAGCAGCCGCTGGCCGAGTGGCAGGGCCTCGCTGGTCTGGCGGAGGTAGGTCTCGCTGGTCAGCGGCCCCTGCGCGGCCGCCTGGTACTTCTCCAGCACCGCGCGTTGCCCGCCCCGGTCGAGCCCCGGGGTGCGCGCGATCTCGTCGAACGCCTGATCCTGCCACGTCTTGACGTACGGGACGGTGTTCGGCGGCGGGGCGACGCTCGCCGGCGCGGGCTGCGCGGCGGCCGGCAGGGGGATCGTCCCGGCCGGCGGCGGGGGCACTGGCGCGGCGCCGGGGCGCGTCGGGAGCGGGATCGTTCCGGGGGGCGGCGGCGGGGGGATTGCCATGTCCCCGGTTATTCGCCCCCTGCCCCGTGACCCGCGCCCCGGGGCTACAGCGCGGCGGCGCGCGGCGCCGCGACCGGCACCCACTGCCCGCCCTTGAGCTGGTAATGCTGCTTCGTCGCCGGGTTGAACCGCCGCTCCCCCTCCTTCGCCGGGGCCGGCGTGTTCCCCGCGGCCGGGGTGATCGGCGTCATCTGCCGGAGCTTCTCCTGCAGGATCTCGTCCCGCGTCCGGTTGGCGCCGAACAGGAACTTCGAGACCGGCCCGTCGCCGCGGACGCCGCGGCCGATCCCGGTGCCGAAGAGCCCGGGCTGTTCCTCGTACGCCCGGTCGGCCTCGACCCCGGCCTGCTTCCGCCGCTCGATCTCCACCGACGGGTCAACGGTCGGAGGCGTCGGACGGGACATCAGGTCGGCTTGCGCGTTGATCGCCCCACTCTCGGCGTTTGTCTTGTACGCGGCGGCCCGCCCCTGCTCGACCAGGATCGGCGTCATCGCCTCCAGCTGCGCGGCCTGCGCCCCCGCCTGCCGGATCGCTGCCGCCTCCCGGTCCGGGACGAACCGGTTCGTCGCCTCCTGCCCGGCCGCCGCCGCGTTCGCGCCCCGCGCCGCCGCGGCCGCCTGGTCGCCGAGCAGGGGGGTCATGTAGTCGCGGGCGGCCGACTGGCTCGCAAGGTCGGCCGCCTGCGCGTCGATCTGCCGCCCCTGCGCCGGCACCAGCACGTTCGCCTCGGCGTCCACCCGCCCGGCCTGGCTCCGGTTCAGCCCCGCCTGCGAGTTCGCCAGCCCGACCGTCGCCCCGCTCTCCGCGTCCGCGCGGGCGTTCGCGGCGCTGGCCATCCGCGCGTTGTGGAAGTAGTTCCCGCTGTTCAGGTTGGCCTGCGCCTGCTGGTTCCCGACGAACGCCTCCCGGGCGGCCTTCGCCACCGCCACGCTCCCGAACGCCGACGCACGGTCGGTCGCCGGCAAAGGGGCCGCCGCCGCGAACGTCGCCGCCTTGTTGGCGGTCAGCGCCCGCTCGCGGTCGAGCGACTGCTGGAATCGCGATGCGCCGCCACCGGTGGCGCCGGCGGTCATCGGGAGCATCGTCGGGACGGGCGCGGATGGGGAGGGGGCGTCGTCGAACCCGTACGGGAGCGGCGCGGCGGCGGCGGAACGGCGGGGGCGGGGGTAGGCCATGCGGGGTTATTCGCACGGCGGATCGAAACGTCTCACCGCATGGCCGAGAAGTCCGACCAAACGGCCGAATGGCGAGGCGAAATTGGGACGACCGGACACAAGCGGACGCCCCCGTCCGCCCGGCCGCTCCCGGCCCGACGCGCCGGCCGGCCGGGCCCCGAGCGCCCGGGCGGGGCGGTCGAGCGCTGGAAACAGTGGACGCCCTCTTTGAAGCCCTTGAAGCCCCCAGCGGCGGGTTATTCCCCGTCCGTGCGGCCGCGGATGAATGCGCCGAGTTGTCCCGTCCACCACATCGTCCCGACGAACCAGTGAAGGCCGCCGGTATCGAATACGGAAAGAGCCGCAGCAGACCATACCAGCCCGACTGACGACAGCAGTGGGATGCTGAGCCACAAGAACAAGGAGCCGACGAGCGGGATTCCAGAGACCGGGCGATAGGTCTCGCGAGTACCGCCGAACGCGAGGTGGACGGGGTAGCGGATGAAGCTTACGTACACGTTCGTCACGGTGACCAACGCGCCGAGTACGAACAGGATCACGCCGACGGTCGCCATAGGGCAATCACGGATCAGCATTCAACGGCGGGCCGGGCACCGAGCCGCGTCGGAATCACGGGAACCGTTCCGCCCGGCCGGTCCGCGTTGCAACGCGTGGTTACCCGGCGGCCGGTTGGCCGGGACTCCACGACGAAGGCGGCACGCCGTACCACGATTCGGCCTGTGCCTGTGCGTCTGCAACTGACCGATGCCACGTGTCGCCCCGTACCGAACCATCGGCCGAGTCAACGATGAGCTGGTAGCCGGAGCCGTCAAACTCGATCGTGAAACTCAGCACGACATCCTTCGTCGGCGTTGGCAACGGCTTCGTCGCGCCGGCTGGAAGCCATCCGGAGTGAGGCTCGCCGCCAATCGTAACGCGGAAGTTGTCGACGCGGCTCACGACTGACAAGTGTCCCCGCTGGATAACTGGGGATCTCCCGCGCCACGCCCGGACCGCATCCGAACGGGTCCGAAGCAGAATACCCGCACGACCCGCGGCGATCCAACGGATCCCGGCCGGGCGGTCGAGTGGCGGAAACGGCGGATGTCCCGTTGATGCCCCCCCTTTGAAGCCCCGCGGCCGTCCCGCCTGCCCCGGGCTCGCCCGGCGGATGATGAAGACGGAACGCTCCCCCGCCCGTGGTACGATCCGCCCATGCGACGTCCCGGACACAGCGGCCGCTTCCCAATCCCGCCTTGCGTGCTCGCATTCCTCTGCCTGATCGCCCCGGCCGCGGCACCCGCCGAGGGCCGGGCGAAGGCGGACGAACCCGACCGGATCCTGGTCGTCACCAAGGGCCACCCCGGGTTCCAGTACCGTGGCGTGTTCTACCCGGCGGGGATGGACCCCGCGGAGTTCGTCCAGCGGTTCGGCGAACCGGACATGGGCGCGTCGGAGTCTGTATGGCAGTACGAGAAGCGACGCGTGAATGTGGGCGCACTCCGGACGGGCGCGGGCCCTGACCGCAAGCTCCTCTTTTTCACGTTCCACGTCCGCAGCCCGGCCCGCGTCGGCGACCCGCCTGCGACGGACGTCGTCACCGATACCGGGATCGACCACCGGAGCACGCCCGCCGACGTGGTCAAGGCCCACGGCGAACCGGCCGACGTCCGAGCGGACGAGCGGGACGGCCGCGAGCGGCACATGGTGTACGTCTCCCGTGGCGAACGAGGTGGCTCCCGACGTGTCAGCTTCGTGTTCAAGGGCGAAACGCTGGAACGCATCATGACGACGGCCGTCGGCGGCCTCGAACCGGCCCCCAAGGCGACGACCGTCCCGGCCGGAACGACCCGGCCGTCGCGCTAGGCTACGGCGGCGGCAGGGGAAAAGACCAACCGCGAATCCGAGGGGGCGGGGAGCGAAACCAGCCGGACTCCCAGTTTTCGCTCCCCGCCCCCTCGGGCTCCCCCGCCCCTCAATTCCTACGTTCCTGCCGTATACTGATACCCCCCCGGCACGTCGCACCGCACGACCTTTGCCCCGCGCACGATCCCGTACCCGATCTTCGTCGACGCCCCCGGCCCCGGCGTCGCCGGCCACGGCGTCGGGAACGTCGTGACGTCCCCGTAGAACGCGCTGACCGTCGCCGGCCCGCCGACCGTGGTCGTCCGCGTCTCCACGTGCTTCCACGTCCGCTGCGCCAGCCCGGTGCCGGTCGCGGAGTACAGCGCCGGGTCGTTCGCCCCGTCCGGGTCGTCGGCGTACAGGTACAGATCGACCGCGTACGTCTGCCCGGTCGCGTGCGGGTTGCTCGACACGCCCATGGAGTAGTTCCCGCGCCGGCCGACGCCGTACGCGCCGAACAGCCCGCCCGTGCTCTGGGACAGCGCCGTGTAAGCGCCCGGCGGGTCGATCGTGAACGCCGGCGCGCGGTCCGCCCAGTCCCCCGCGGCGGCGGCCTGCGCGGCGGCGGCCGCCGTGTCCGTGCCGTCGCTGAACCCCTCGCGGTACGTGCGGCTGCCGACCGCCGACGTCTCGCCGAGCCAGACCATCGCATTGATCCAGTCCCGGAGGTCGTTCAGGATCCACCCGCCGAACCGGTCCCAGACCCCGCACTGGCCGAACGTCTCGACCAGGTCGGCGGGCGTGCCCAGCGGCTCCAGCACCCACGCCCCGCCCGACCGCAGGTAGACGCGCAGGTCGCGGTTGCAGACCGCCCGGTGCCCGTTCGCGACCGCCGCGGTCGGGTAGCCGAGGTGCGTGGTCGGGTTCAGGTAACTCGTGCTAATCGGCAGCGCGATCCGCCGCAGGTACTTCCGCCGCCACGTCGGCGCCCCGTGGCGGGCCGTCATGAACGCGGCGAAGTCGAGGTACTGGCCGACGAACAGCGGGCCGGTCACCGCGACCGTCGTCGGCCCGGTCACGCGCCCGTCGTACGTCCCGGTCGGCAGGACGTACCGGTTCGCGCCGCCGCCCGCGTCGATCCGGTTCACGCCCTCGGCCTTCTGCTGGAGGCCGACGTTGGCCCCGCCGCCCCGCCCCCAGAACCGCGAGCTGCTCCAGAGCGTGCGCGAGTAGGCGTCGGGGAACCCGGCGTACGCCGGGTTGTGCGTCTCGGCCGGGTCGAGGAACCCGCTGCCGAAGCCCGCGGAGCCCGGGCCCCGCTCGTTCAGCGCGTCGACGAACATGTTCGCGACCCGCTTGGATCGGTAGTCGAGCCCGGGCGTGTGCGGGGCCTCGAAGTCGTGGTTCCAGCCCGGGATCGGGAGCGGCATCGCCGGCTACTCCGTAAAGGGACTCACTCGGTGAAGAACGGCAGGTCCCACCCGGCCGTGTTCGAGTTGGCGTGGAGCAGGTACCCCGGCCCCGGCGGTAGCTTGAAGTCCTGGATGCCGCCGCCGGTAACCGTGCTCGACCCGCCGGACGGGAACGGGGCGCCGACGTACTCCATCACGTTGGACATCCCGCGGTTCGTGCCCATCTGGATCGCCGTCGCCACCGCGACCGCCCGGTTCGACCCGTTGTACAAGTCGACGCCGCCGCTGATCGGGACGTAGCTGCGGTGGGTGCCGGTGCGGAGTTCGAGGACGGCCGACGCCGACCCGCGGCCGACGAACGGCCCCTCGGCGACGTTGGTCGCCGTGCACGTCCGCCCGCCGCCCAGCGTCACCAGGCTCGTCCCGCCCGAGCCGATCCCGACCTCCTCCCACGTCCGGGCCGTGCCCAGCTCGCGCGCGAGGAACACGTGGCTCGCCCCCTTCGGGCCGCGGAGCTGGTTCACCTCGGCCTCCAGCCGGGCGAGCCGGGCCCGCATCGCGTGGACGAGCGCGACCATCTCGGACACCGCGCGCGGGTCGTCGGGCGGCGGCGCGAACCCGACGGCCACGTCGTCGGGGAGCTCGAACCCGGGCGGAAGGTCGGGGTCGGTCACGACAGCACCCCCGAGAAGCTCGTGGTCGCGACCACGATCGAGTCCAGCCCGAGCGCGCTGGGCGCGACCCACGTCCCCGGCGTCACGCTGGCGAGGCTGGTCGTCGTCCAGTTCCACCCCTCGACGGCCTTCCTCAAATCGACGAACCCGGTCGACCGGTGCTCGAACTGGTACGCGATCGGCGCGACGTTGACCCCGTTGCCGCCCGCGTCGACCAGGGCCCGCCCGCCCAGCCCGAGGAACGCGACGGTTCCCTCGGCCAGGCCGAGGAACGTGCCTTGGTTGGTCTTGCCGTTCAGCGAGGACAGCGTCGGCAGCGCGCCGGCCGGCACGCGCTTCTCGACGCGGAAGAACACCTGCGTCCCCGGGTACGGCGTGCGGCACAGCTCGTACGCCCACAGGTTGGTGCCGACCCGCTCGACGCGCCCGACGAACAGCTTGGGGCTGCCGCCGTCGTTGCGGGCGAACACCTCCACGTACCCGGTGCTCTGGCCCTGGAACACGACCCGCTTGTCGCTGCTGCGGTAGCGGAACTCCTTCAGCAGCTTGCCCGGGGTCAGCCGGCGGACCCGGACGCCGCCGAAGTGGACGTTCGTGCTGTTGGCCGCCGCGATCGCCTGCGCGTAGGCGTAGGGGGTGGAGGCCGCGTCGGCCACGATTTCGCTGTCGACGCTGCGATCCCCGTCCTCCTGCGTCCACTCCCCGACGTCCCGCGGGTACGTGACGTCCTGCGCGGTGGTGGTCAGCCCGAAGTCGGTCACGTTCACCAGATCAGTGGGCGTAAGGTAGACACCCCGCGAGCCGCGGCTGACGTACCCGCTCGGCACGGCGGGCGTCGCGTTGAACGCCGCCACCTGCCCGCGGCTTTCGAGGTCCGACGGGTCCGCGTACGTCCACGTCCGCGGCAGCACCGCGTCGTCCACGCTGTCCCGCCTGCCGAACCGGTACACGCGGACGCTCTGGTCGGGGGTCAGTGGCACGTCGTAGTAATCGACCGCCTTGAGCCCCACGGGCGGCGTCGGAACCGCCGGCGGGGTCGCGGTCGGGAAGACGACGCCGAGCACCTTGCGGCTGTCGATCCCGTGCGGGTCGATTGTCTCCCGCGTCTCGCGGAACTCGATCTTCTGCGCGCTGTTGTTGACGTCGTACGTCCAGACCGCCTCGCTGACGACCTGGTTGATCTCCCGCGTCGTGCTGGTGACCTGCTGCAGCCCGGCCGGCGCGGCCGGGTCCGCGGGCGTCCCCAGCGCGGTGTCGTACACCTGGGTGATCTTGCCGCGGCTCTCCAGCCCGAGCGGGTCGACCTCGGTCCACGTGCCCGGCATCGACACGTCCTCCGCCGTCGTCCGCAGCCCGTACTCCTTCACCGTCAGCGTCCGGTTGACGCCCAGCTCGACCGTGACCGGGATCGTCCGCGTGCGGCGCAGGACGTACCCGACCGGGTCGGCGATGGTCTCGCCGTCCAGCCCGGCCCGGATCGCGGTGCCCTCGACGTTCTCCGGGTCCGCCCGCGTCTCGTAATTCGGCAGGACGATCTTGTCCCGCGGCGACCGCGGCCCGTACAGCCAGACCCGCATGTTCTGCGTCGGCGAGACCGGCGTGTCCGTGAACGTGATCAGCTTGACGTTGCTGCCCGGCGCGTCCGTCGGCGTCGCCGGCGCGGTGCCGGCGGTGTCCCACACCTCCGCGCGCACCGCCTCGTCTTCGAGGTTCGCCCCGTCGTCGGTCGTGCTGATCCGCGGGAACGTCCGCCGCTGGACGCTGTTCAGGACGTCGAACCGCCACTCCTTGAAGCTGTGCAGTCGGTCGAGCTGCTCGGTGCGGGCCGCGACGATCTGCGTCCCGGCCGGCGGCGCCGGGTCGGCCGGCGCGCCCGCCGCGGTCGTGTACACGGTCCGCCGCTGGCCCGCGCTGTCGAGCCCGAGCGGGTCGAGCCAGGTCGACGTCGCCGGCATTTCCACGTCGTCCGCGGTCGACCGCACGCCGGCCTGCTTGACGTACAGCAGCCGCGCGTCGTTCAGCTCCTGGACCGTCACCCCCCGGTCCACCAGCCCCGCCGGCGTGTCCGGCATCGTGTTGATTGCCGCGATTGTCGCCGCCGACGCCAGCCCGTGCGGGTCCGTCGTCGCCGCCGTCCGCGGGTTGACCACGTCCTCGACCGTGTCGGTCAGGCCGGTCGTGACCACGATCGTCCCGCCGTCGTCGCTGTCCCGGGCGAACGTCGCCGACCGCACCTTCTGCCCGGCCATCGGCGCGACGAACGCCGCTACGGCGTCCGCCAGCCGCTGGGCCTCGGCCGCGTCGGTGTCTTCCAGGTCGCCCCACACGTCGATCAGCACCTGCGCACCCGACGCCAGCCCCTGCGGGTCGAGCGTCTTGCTGCTCCCCTCCCACTGGACCTGGTCCGCCTTCGTCGGCTCGTCGTCGCCGCCCTGGGTGCCCGGGAAGCCGGCGTACGTCGCGTCCCCGACGACCGTGCAGTTGAGCGTGAGCGACGTGCCGTCCTGCTTGGATTGGTCGTGGCTTTCGGCGACCCCGTCGACCCGCACCGGCAGCGTCTGCGTCTTGCCCGTGTCGTACGTGAGGGTGACCGTCCCGGCCTGCCGGTAGAACCGCACCGGCTCGGGCCACCCGTCCAGGCGGGGCGCGAGGTGGACCGCGAGCGTGCCGCCGGCCGCCAGCGGCCGCACGGCCGCGTAATTCGAAATCGTCCCCCGGCCGCGGCGCGGCTTGTTCGTCACGCCCTTGCTGAGCGCGTACCGGTACGGCTTGCCCTCGAACTTCGCCCCGAGGCCGGGGAGGTCGATCAGCCCCGAGACGATCCGCCCGCGCTGCTGACTCATCGTGCGGGGTTATTCGCCCGCCGGTGCGCCGTACAATCCCGGCGTGAGGCGGCTCCCCCGCATCCTCCTGAGCGTCGCGACTGTGCTGTCGCTCGTGCTGTGCGGGGCGACGGTGGCGATGTGGGTGCGGAGTTACTCCGTCAGCGATGAGATCCGCTGGACCGACGGGAACGGCGGATTGGCTGTCGGCGCGAACGCGGGGTGGTGGTTGATTTATCGGGGGAGCGGCCCGAAAGATCCCTCTCAGGCTCATACCCTGGGGTGGCAAAGGTATGTCGGCCCGCCCAGCGACTTCTACGCCACCGGGAATTATCTAGCGCCGGCAGGGCGTGAGCGAAGCGGTGCGGGCATGAGGCTGCTCTCGCTCGTCCGCGGGGGATTCCGCCTACACGCATTCCTAGTCCACCTCGCCTATCCCACCGGCCTCTTCGCACTCCCCCCGATCGCCTGGGTCGTCGCCCACGGCCGCCGCTGCCGCCGCGCCCGCCCAGGCTTGTGCCCCGCGTGCGGCTACGACCTCCGCGCGACACCCGACCGCTGCCCGGAGTGCGGGCCGGCCTTTGACGTTCCATCCTCCTGAAGCGTACCTTCGTTGTGATGACGACGGACGACTACCGCTCGGTGCTGCGCCGCGAGTTCGCCGCGGACGAGGGGTCGTTCCTGATCCAACTTCGCGGGGGGACGTGGGACAAGGTGGCATTCGCACGGCTGGTCGCGGCGATGGAGGCTTGCTGCCGCGACCAGGACGAGGACACGCTTGAGCGGTGGGTGGCCCACGGCTTCTGGTACGTACATCTGACGGTCGAGCACCAGACGCTGAGCTCGGGGATGCGCCTAGCCCATGAGCCGGAGTACTACCGGCAAGCGTTTGAGAAGATCGCCGACTTGGCGTACGACTTCTTCGCCGGCGACGGTCTCTAGTCGGCGCCCAAGCTCGTTGCGTCGGCGCGCGTCACTCTGGTAACCTGCCCCGACCCCGTCCGGATGCTATTCGGCGCTCGGATCAGGATGATGACTGGTTATGCACCCATGATCGGCCGCCTGTTCCATCGCCGCCGTGAGGCACGCCTGTCGTTGGAGCTTTTCAACGTCTGGGAGGTCGACGCGCCGGCCGACGTGGCGGCCTTCGTCCGGGCGCTCCCACGGTTGCTCCCGCCGCAAAGCGCTCTGGCATTGGAGAACACGGCGTTTGCCGACGCCGTGGCGACGGTCTTGAAGCAGCATTGCCTCCCGAGTCATCCGCGGCTCGCCAGGGGGACGATCTTCCCGCGGTCGCGTCAATTCTACGTGGCGTCGTCGGTGTGCGGGCCGCTGGCCGATACGCTGGAGCGGCACGCGACGCCGGACGTGTGCGATCATTTCCACGCGTTCCTGCCTGACCGCGTGCTGCTCGAATGGTGGGACGCATCGTGCCGAGCTCAGTGGCACCTGTCCGGTACCTTCAGTAAGCAGGAGGTTGAGTCCTTCTGCGGGCCGCTCGGATGCAAGTACGCTTGGCTGGGTGCATGACCAGTCGGAAGCGGTGGCAGCGACATCATCGCACGGCTGAACAGAGACGAAGAGCTCGCCACCCCGCGTGCGGGTACGACCTCCGCGCGACGCCCGACCGGTGCCCGGAGTGCGGCGCCACACCTCGCTGACCGGCCGCCCCTACGGCTCGTTCCGGTCGAACACCCGCACCCCCAGATTGTTCGCCCCGCGCAGCCCCGCCTCGATCGCCAAATACTTCCGCCACGACTCCGACGCGTACCGGTGCTCCGGCACGTTGTGCTGCAGCACCGCCGGCGGGCCGTACGGCAGGATCTGGGCCAGCAGGTCGGCCGGCACGTTCAGCGTGATCCCGTCCGCCACGACGCTCGCCACCCCCGGCGTCCAGCTCGTGAACGGCTGCCACCACCGCACCCGCACCGTGTAGTTCGCGTCCGGCGTCGGGTACACGTTCGCGGTCGCCGGGTCTTCGAACGCCAGCTTCGCCGGCTTCCCCGTCGCCGGCCGGTCCGCCAGCAAATCCTGCAGCGGGTCCCACCCGCACAGCGCCAGCGTCCCGGACGCCCCGGCCAGCCGGGCGCCGACCAGCCGCTCGGGCCGGAACGCCCCGCCGATCGACGCCACCGGCGCCACCGCCGACCCGGCCGTCAGCGCGACCGCGTCCACCCGCGGCAAACACCGCGTCACCCGGCAGAACTGCTCGCCCACGAGGCGGATCGCCCGGTCCTTGTCCGCCAGCGAGTACACGTCCTCCCCGCCCGCGTTCCGCGCGAACTGGCCGACGTACGCCCGCGCCTCGGAGAGCGTCATCCCGGCCGCCGCGGCCGGCGGCGCCGTCGACACCCCGCCGCCGTAGTAGGCCAAACTCTCGCTGTCGAACAGCAGATCGTCGGCCAGCACCGGCGCCACCCCGGCCCGCTCGCGGTACTGGACGGTGTACGCGCCGGCGCCGATCCCGGCCGGCATGTCCGCCGCCCAGTACCCGCCGCCGAGGTCGGCCAGCACGACCGCGTAGTCCGCGAAGTCGCCGCCCGCCCACGCGACGAACGCCGAGCCGTCCCAGACCAATCCCGTCCCCTCCTGCCGGATCACCGCGTAGGGGGTCAGCGCGCCGCTGTAGACCGTGTCGAGCTCGTACGCCACCGGCTACGTCCTCCGCTTGCTGGTGACCGCGGTCTTGATCTGGGCCAGCGTCGCCGCCTGCTCGGTCGTCAGCCCGCCGCCGCCGCCCCCGCCGGACGGGGCGTTCTCCAGCGCCGCCGCCGTGAACTTGTTCGCACTGATCATCGACGCGAACGGGTCGGTGTTCGCCTTCACGCTGCCGAGCGTGGCGCCGAGGGCGGCGGTGCCGCCCTGCAGGTTGGTCAGCTGCGTGCTCAGCGCGGCGGTGCCGGCGGCCAGGGCCGTGTGGATCGCGTTCGTGCCGCCCGCGATCCCGGACAGCTGCGCGCCGAGGGCCGCCGTGCCCGACGTCAGCGACGCCGCGGTCGCCAGCGCGTTGCCGGACGCGTCGACGGCCCGGACGCCCGTCCCGGTGATCGTCCCGCCGCCGCCGCCGAGCACCTTGCCCGCGACGTTCCCGCCCAGGCCGCCGCCGACGTTCCCGAGCAGCGACCCGGTCACGTCGCCGTCGAGGTCCGCGTCGATCCCGACCGACCCGGTCACCCGCATCCCCGGCCCGGTCGCGCTCGCGAAGTCGACCGCGGGCACGCCGCCCGCGTCGGTGTCGCCGGTCACGACGATCCCGCTGGCCGACGCGGTGATCGTCAGCGCGTTGCCGGTCGGGTTGTTGATCGTCAGGCTGCGGATCGTGTGGTCGACGTCCGCCAGCTTCACGCGGCCGCCCGCCGCGTCGACCTGGTCGCTGCCGGTCCCGCCGGTCAGCGGGTGGCCGGCCGCGCCGCCGCTGTAGACCGTCGGGTAGTTCGCGCCCGCGTGCCCGAACGTCTCGACCGTGAAGTCGGTCGGCTCGACCAGCGCGTTGTCGACCCGGACGTGCACGCTCTTGGCGGTCAGCTCGGCCGCGGACAACACGAAGCACCACTGCCCGTTCGTGTAGACCGGCAGCGTCCCGACGTTCGCCTCGGCCCCCTCGTCCTTGCTGACCTTCACGTCCCCGGCCGCCGGCGTCCAGTCGGCCGACGTGGCGAACGCGGTGCCCGCGGCCGTGCGGATCGACAAGCGCACCTTGACCGACCCGGCCGTGGTGGCGGTGAGCGTCACGCCGTACTTGCGGAGGAACACGGACATCGGCGGGGGCCTCCCGGTGCTTAGCGGCGGACGAACGACAGCCCGGCCACGCGGCTCCCGAACGTGATCGCATTCGCGACCGGCGCGGCGGCGACGATCCCCGGGTGCTGGGCGGCCAGCGCCTTGAGGTTGTCGACGTCGGCCGGCGCGTACGCGTACACGGCCTCGCCCGGGCCCGGCTCGGCCGTCGTCAGCCGCTCGGCGGTGAACCCGTCCATCAGCGCCTTGAAGTGGCCGAGGTTGTCCAGCGCGGTCAGCAGGTCGGCCACGACCTTGCGGGCGGCGGCGTCGACGTCGTTGCGGGTCGGTTGGTTCACGGGCATCGGGAAAGCGTCCTCTCTCAAAGGGTGTACTTGTCCGCCAGGTAGGCCTCGACGTCGTCGCGGTCGGCGTCCGCGATCGCGCCGGCGTAGACGACGATCTCGGCGATCAGCCCCCCGAGCGCCCGGCCGCCGCCGCCGCCGGCCAGGTGCGCGCCGGGCGGCGACCCGTTCGAGCCCACGTTCCCGGTCGCGACCGTCGCGCCGTTCACGCGGACGATCGACGACGCGCCGTTCGCGACCACGGTCGTGTAGAACGGCACGCCGGTCGTCGGGTGGTAGCTGGTGACCAGGTTCGCCCCGGCGTAGACCGACAGGGCCGCGGGCGGGTCGCGGTACAGGTACAGGTAGATCCCGCCGCCGGACCAGAACGCGCGGGCGCCGGCGGCGGGCATCGTGCCGACGACGAACATCGACAGCGGCAGGCCCTGCGCGAACGGCGACGCGTAGAAGTCGTTGGTGCCGTCGAACTCCAGCGCGGGCTCCCCATTTACCGCGGCGGCCCGGTAGACCGCGCGGCTCCCGGCCGCGGCCTGCGTCGCGTGGTGACCGTTCCCGCTCGCGTCGTCGAACTGCGGCACGACGTCCCCGTCGGCGTACCCGGCGAGCTGCGCGGCGTCGTACCACGCGACCAGGCCGGCCACGTCGGCGGGCGAGAACCCGGGCGCGCCGCCCCCGCCCCCGGCGATCCGCGGGCAACGGCGGCGGTGTTGGGACAACACGGGGATCACGCAGCCCACCGCGTCGGGAGGTGCTCGGTCGGCGGCGGGAGGCGGACGTAATCGACCGGCGGGGTGGCGGGCGGCGTTGTGTGCCCGAACGTGTACGCCCCGACGATCCCGGCCGCGACGGCCAGCGCGAAGGCGAGGACGAGGCCGCCCGCGACGACCAGGACGGTCTCGCCCCAGTCCCGCCGGGGCGGGCGGGGGGACGGCGGCTTCGGGTATCCCGTTGATGCGGATGCCCCGCGGTGGGGGCGGCGGCAGGGGGTGTCGGCGAGGGTCATCGGCCCGTTATTCGCCGGTCGCGGGCGGCTGGCGTTCTACCCGGGGAGCCCACCAAGTCGCGCGCGCCGCTTCCCCGCCGACGTCATCTCGCTTGACCGCCGCGCAAGTCCCGCGGTCTAATCGGATCGGCACGCGGTCCCGGCCGCGACGTGGAGCGCGCGCGCTGAGGATGATTATGATGTTCCGTCGAGAGTGCTGGTGACGACGAAGCTGCCCTGTTCCCGCTGCGGCGCGTCGATCCTGCCGGCGACGGCGGCGCGCACGGGCGGGCTGTGCGCGCCGTGTTCCGCCGACCCGACGGACGAGCGGGGCCGGCAACGGCGGCTCGAAGCGACGCCGACCGCGGAGCTCCTGCGGCAACTCGACGGCGCGGTCCACCGGTCGATCGAAGCCGCGGCGACCGCGGCCGTCGCCGAGCTGGGCCCCGAGCGGATCTACGGCTTCTTCCTAATGCACTACATCTTCCAGAGCTGTCGCGCCGCCGTACTCACCGAAGCGCAGCGCGAACGGTCGAAGTACAAGGAGGCGAAGTGGAGCCCCGTCGACTGCGGGCACCACTTCTACCGGGAAGACCTGTTCGACGAGCCCAACCGGCTCCTCACTCCGCTCGAAGACCGCGGGCAGGAAGATGAGGTCGCCCGCACCTTCATCCGGGCGATGCTCCACGTCCGGCGGACCGTCATCACCGACCCCCGGGTGGTGCTGAGCGTCATGGACTACACGGAGGGGCCGGGCGTCCCGTTCTTCGCGTACGCCGAATTGTTCAACGGAACCGAGACGCTCGCGCGGCTTCGCGCGGAGCTGCACCCGGGAATTGATTGGGACAGCCGCCTTGTTGCGGAGCGCAGCCGGGTGCCCAAGATCTGAACGACAATCAAGTCGCGCCCCTAGAACAGCGCCGAGATCCTCGTCGCCGTCGTCCCGCCCGCCCGCACCCGCGCGAAAGCGCTGCCTGCGCCCGGGCTATTCGGTCTCCGGTTTGCGGCGGATCTCGCCGTTGCCCGTCACGACGATCACGTGCCCGTCCGGCAGGTACATCGTCCAGAGTCGGTCACCGACGCGGTCCCGGGTCAGCCGCCAAACGTCCAGCTCGGCGCCGAGGTCGAACGAGAACCGCGTCCGGCCGTCGGCGGGGTCGACCCGCAGGGCCGTCAGCCGCTGGCCGTCAAGGTCCCGCAGCCCTTCGGTTCTCGCCCGGCGCGGCGACGTCCAGCGCACGACCTCTCCCGTCCCGCCGAGCGTCAGTTGCCACCGGGCCAGAAAGACCCAGAGCCACCACCGGCCCCGGACGGCGACGTGCCGCCGGGCCATGTGCCGCCGGACCGGTGGCGACGCGCCCGCCGAGTCCTGCGGCTCGCGGATCTGGAGGGACGGGCGGCCGAAGTTCATCGACAGGTTCGACTGCCGCGAGTGTTCGACGCCCCAGCACGGCTGGCCGAGGATCGGCCGAAGGTGCCGCGGGAGCGAAGGGCTCGCGTCTCGCCCACCACCGGATTTCGAACGCCGCCGCTGCGCCATGCGCAGAGGATAACGGGCCCGGGGGGCGGGGCAAACCACTCCGGTTCCCATTGAGCGGAGCGGCCACCCCTTAGAACAGCGCCGTGATCCCCGTCGCCGTCGTCCCGGCCGCCCGAACCCACCGGACGCGGATCGGCAGCAGCCCGGCCGGCACGGTCAGCGTCTTCGTGTTCCCCTCGTCGTCGTCCACCACGACCGCGCCGGCCGTGTGCACCACAAGGGCCCAGGTCGGCGCGGCGAGGTCGGCCGAGTCGCTCGGCAACACGTTGGCGAACCGGCGGGACGTCTGCGGAGTCATGCTGGGGCCGTCCTTCGGGGAAGAGCAGGGGGTTACGGGCTGACGAACACGCTCCACGTGTCCTGGGCGGTGCAGATTAGCAGCGCCCACTTCGACGCGGCCAGCGAGTACGCGGCGTTCGCCGCCCCGCCGTTGATCGTGCCGCCGGTGTACGGGTAGACCTTCAGCACCGCCGCCGCGACGTTCTGCAAGTGCATGACCTCGCCGGTCCGGCCCGGCAGCATCACGCCCTTGGCCGCGTCCGCGCCGGTCACCTTGACCGCGACGGCCGACGCCGGGATCGCGGTCGCGTCGCCGGCGACGGTGCCGGCCGCGGCGACGGTCAGCGGGCTGGCGAGCTTGTGCGTGTTCAAGAACATGGTGGCCTTTCGGGCTAGGAGTGCGGGTTGGTATTGGCGGGCTACTTGCCCCAGAGCTGGAACGAGAACGCGAGGTTCGCGGTCGTGCCCGCGACCCGCTGGATCGTCACGTTCCCGCTCGCGTCCCGCCGGATCGTGCGGCGGCCGGTCACCGGGTCGGTCTCGTACGCCTCGTTGATCGACGGCTGCCCGTCCGTCGTCGCCGGCGCGCCGATCAGGTCGAGCGAGAACGAATGAATCCTGTCGAAGGGCACGTCCAGCTCGAACGTCAGCCCCGCGCCGGCGAACGCCGCGATCCCCTCGTAGAGGTACAAGCCGTTCTGCCCCGTCTGAACCTTGTGCTTCCTGCCGGTCATAGATCGTTACCTGTTGCTGGGGGTGGAGTCGTCGGCGCGGGCGGGCGGGTAGGGGTAAGGGGGGGTTACGAGATCGCGGTGAAGTACGCGTTCCCGCTCGGCACCTCGCACGCGAGCATCGCCTCGACCGCGATCGTCCCGGTGTCCGCCTCGTCGCCCCCCTCGACCTCGGTCTGGTCGGCCGGCTTGCTGACCTTGAAGTTGCTGTCCGGGTGGATCGCGACCGTCCACGTCGACGGGTCCAAACACGCGGCGTGGCCGGCCGGGCAGCCCGGGTCGTACACGACGTAGACCGGCCGGTTCCCGCTGTGGATCCGCACCACGTGCCGCTTGAACCCGTACTCGGGGAACTCCGGGATCCCGTTCGTGCACAGCGTGTAGCTGTCCGTCTTCGCCTCGGCCTTCGCCTTCTTCATCAGCTGCTTGCCGACCGCGATCACCTGCACGCCCAGCCCCTTGTCGATCATCCCGAGGTCGTAGTTGCAGAACTCGATCATGTCCTCGAACGTGAACGACCGCGGCGTCGTGTCGTAGTTCCCGCGCCAGTAGCTGTTGGCGGCGAGCGTCCGGTCGATCCCGGCGTACACGTTGTCCGCCCGCAGCGCCTGCTGGATCGAGTGGAGGTGGTCCCACTGCGTCGCGTCCTCGTCGGTCGGGAACCCGGGCTGGCCGTTGATCCCCCACAGCTCGCTGTTCAGGTTCTTGCACAGCACGGCCGTCCGCGTCTTGACCTCGACGTCGTACACCGACTTGATCGCGGCCGACGCCTGCCCCTCGGTGCCGGCCCCGCCCTTGGCGGTGCGGACGTCGCTGTGCGGGATCTTGTACGGGATCTTCTTCCGCGCGAACTTGAACCGCGGCTGCTTGAACCGCTTGAGCGGCGCGTTGTCCGTCGTCCAGTTGGGCACGGTCGGGTCGCTGTCGTAGTCCGACATCGACTTGACCTCGCTCTCGGCCGGGGCCGTGGTCTGGATGATCGGCAGGTACTCGCGCTCGGCGTAGATCTTCTCGCGGCGGACCTTGGCGACGCCGCTGAGCGCGCCGATCATGATGCCGGTCGACTTCGGGCGGCCGAGGTCGTCGGCCCCCTCCTTGTCGCCGCTGAGCGCGAAGAAGAACTCCAGGAGCGGCATCACGTTGAACAGCGTGTTCTTGACGCGCTTGGCGCTGCGCTTCTGGAGGAAGATCTGGAGCTGGGTGCGGACTTGGGCGCTGTCGGCCATGGTGCGGGTCCTTTGCGACTTGCTCCTCGCGCGGGACGCGTCTTGCGTGTGTCCGGTCGGTTATTCGTCACCGCCGCGCCGCGGGAGGCGCGGCAGGGGCGGATGCAGGGGCGGCAGGGGGGCGAAGGGGGGGGTCAGGTCAGGAAGTCGAGCACGCCCGAGCCGACCGCCTCGTCGAACTCCTCGTCCTCGGTCTTCGCCCGCGGCCGGGGCGGGCGGTTGGTCGACGCCCCGCCCGGCACCACCTTCGCCCCGCCCTTCGTGACCGGCGGCGTGCGGCGGGCGGGTGCGGCCGGCGCGGCGACGGCGGGCTTGGGCGCGGCGGCCTTGGGCGGCGTCGCGACGGCCGGCTGAACCTTGAGCTCCGCCAGCTTCGCCTCGAACCGCTCGTTCGCGACGGCCCGCACGGCCGCCTCCCCCTGGCCGCCGTACTTCTGGTGCGCGGCGTGCACCTCGGCCTCCCACACCGCCCGGGCCCGGTCGCCGGGCACGCCGTGCTCGCCGCTGAACCGCTCCCAGAACGCGTCGACCTCCTGCCGGGCGACGACCTGCCGCTGCCCCGCGCTGACGTCGGCCAGCCCCTGCTGCAGGTACTCGACCCCCTCGGCGACGACCGCGAGCGTCCGCTGGTACTCCTCCGCGTCGTCGATCGGGTCGAGCTTCCCCGCCCTCAGCTTCTCCCGCGCCGCGGTGAACTCCGCCCGCCACTTCTCGTGGCCCGCCGCCCGCTGCCGGGCCGCGGCCGCCGCGGTCTCGGCGGCGGCGAGATCGTCCGCGCTCGGTTGCTGGGGCGCGGCGGGGGCGGTCGGAGCGGCGGGTCGCGCGGGTGCGGGGGCCGTCTCGCCTTCGGCTCCGCCAGCCTGCGTATCTTCAACATCGGTCGCGGTCTCGGCGGAACCGTCCTCGGCGGCCGGGTCGGTGGTGTCGCCGGTCGTGTCCTCGGCGGGAGTCTCGGTCCCTTCGGCCGCCGGCTGCGGCTTGTCGTCGTCGTCGTCGTCCACATCGTCGAGCAGGCTATCGCCGGCGGCGCCGAAGATGTCGTCAACGGCATGGTCTGCCGCGGCTGAGACCGGGTCGTTCGAATCGGTAACGGGGTCGGGCATCGGGTCGCTCCTCGGGGGTAAGGGACGGCCCGTTATTCGTCGCGCCAGTGCCGCCCAGCCGGGTAGAATCCGGCCCGTGCGCCGCATCCTTCTGAACACCGTGGCAGTCCTGTCGCTCGCGGTGTGCGTCGCGGTGTGCGTGCTGTGGGTGCACAGCGAGTATCGAATGCTCAGCGTTGTTCGGCGTGTGCTCCCGCCGGGAGGCCTGCATCGAACGTGGGGGGCCGAGTCGGCCCATGGGACGCTGGCGCTGACCTTCAGCACGAGAGGGCCGCGACGGAGCGACCTCGCCGACGTCTTCCGGTGGATCCGGCGAGCGGGAGACGTGGCCGCCGAGTGGAGCTGGCGCTCCGACCCGCTGCAGGAACCCGCGGGGTACGCGCCGCCGACGACGACGCCGGGCCGGGGGGCCGTCCGATGGCAGCGGACGACGGGCCGTCAGTACTGGAGGGACTACGACCAGCGACGCCTGTGGATCCGGTACTGGATGCTGGCCGTGCTCGCGGGGGCCTGGCCGACCACGGCCCTGCTCGTCCGGCACGTCCACAGCCGCCGCGCCCGGGCCGGCCTCTGCCCCGCGTGCGGGTACGACCTCCGCGCGACGCCCGACCGCTGCCCAGAGTGCGGGACGAACGCGAATGTCAAATCACGCACTGCCGGGTAGCGGTTCAGTTTGATGATTCTCACCTCGCCGGAGGGACATCCGACATGTTCCAAACCATCCAAGCGAATGCCGCGCCGATGATTAGCCAAAGGATGATCCCGACCAGCGTTTGTATAGGATGGTGTCCGCGGGTATGGGGCGGTGGCTCGGGCTCTCGCGGCGTCTGGTAGTCGAGCGGCATGCGCCGATTCTACCCGCGCACAAAAGAAGCCGCCCGTCGGCGGCTTGGCTGGCTGATATACCACTACCCTCTCCGGGTAGTGCGTCAGTTTGATTAACTTCCCGGTTTCGGCCCCTGGATCAGAGACCGAACGATGACACCCGCATTCGACTTCACGAACGAGTCAAGCTCCCTGGTCCATTCCTCCGTTAACCGGCCCCGTTCGTGCGCAGGCATTGATGCGTCCATGCACAAGTCACGGAATTCGGCGAGGAGTGTGCCGTCATCCGTTGCAATGTCTGCCGATAGTTTGATGGCCGACGCCGTCGTCCACCAATCCACGGAGAAGACCACCGTGAAGTCGGGGTCGGACAACGCGAAGGCCTGCCAGAACCTGTAGGGGTACACGTCGTTCGAGTGAGACCCAATCCGGTGCGTGACGTTGGGATCGATCCGTGCCACCTCATCGGCCAAAGACTTCGCCAAGGTACGGATCACTTCGTCGAGGCGAGCGGGCTCCATCATGGGTGACCATGATAGCGTGTCGGCCAGTCCGGCAGCGGCACGACGCGCGCAACGCCGGGCGGCAACTGACGCGCGCAATCCCTACGCCTCCGCCACCCGCGGCTGCCCCTGCGGCTCCGACTTCCCACCCCCACCCGCCGGCGGCCCGCCTGAGGGTGCCACCCCCGCCGCCGCCCTTGCCAGCTTCTGCTGCTCGTTCGCGATCCGCCGCTCCTCCTGCCGGTGGTCGATCCCGTTGACCTCCCGGTACGTCTCGATCGAGATCGCCCCGCGGTCCCGGTCGACGCCCGCCTGCAGCTTCTTCTGCTGCAGCATCGCCCCGTTCCCGCTGCCGACCGTGACCGCCACGTCCCACTCCGCAGCCCGGGCCCGCGCGTGGATCGCGGCCAGCACGTGCGGCCGGTACTTGCTGACGATCCGCCCGACGTCCGCGGCCGACATCCGGGTCACGATCGAGTGCAGCATCAGCCGCCCGGCCCGGTACACCAGGTCCCCGGTCCGCTGGCTCTTGAACCCGACCATCGACGCCGCCGCCCCCTGCAGGAGCTCGATCGCCTTGCCGCTCTTGATCTGCGGCTGCGCCCTACCCTGGAGCACGTCCGCGTTCCCCGACTGCTTCGTGATCGTCGACTCCAGCAGCGGCTGGAGCCGCATCAGCCCCTCGGGCATCGGCGGCGGGTTGATCACGTTGTCGATCCGCCCGCCGGTCTGCGCCCACAATTCGTCCGGGACGATCATCACCCGCCCGGGCTTGAGGTACGCGTCCCCGTACGCGGCGACCATCGCGTCGTACACGCTCTGGCTCATCGTCGTGGTCGGCGCGCGGAACCGCTTCGCGTACTGCACCATCGCGTCCACGACGTCGCTCTGCGCGTCCTGGAGCAGGCGGAGGCGCCACGGCTCGCCCAGCCCCCACGGCCGGTGCGGGATCGGCACGTTCACGTTGTGCAGCAGCGGGATGTCGAAGCACTCGCACTCCCGGTCGTCGACCACGTACGGCCCGAGCTGCGTCACCTGCCGCAGGCACGGCGCGGTCGGCCACGCGTCGTCCTCCGGCGCGACCTCTTCGCCGGTGAGAGACAGTCGGTACGCGAGTCGGGTCAGGGGACGGGCGGGCACGCCGAGCGGATCGCCGCCGCCATCTCCGACAGGACGTCCGCCGCGCGGCCGTACTGCATCGCCGCTCCCAGCGAGTCGGGCGCCGGCGGCGTCCAGCCCATCGCCAGCAGCGCCGCCTCGGCCCGCCTCATCGCCGTCAACACCGGCGTCCGGGGCGACCCCGGCGGCGAGGGGGTCGTCGTCTCCCCCTCGCGGTACGTCCGAACCGAAATCGCCGACCGGCCCATCCGGCACCTCGACCTGCTCGACCAGCCCCTTCTCGACCGCCTCGTCCGGCGTCATCGGCCGCGGCTGGTTCCGCAGCCAGAACACCCGCATGACGACCATCCCGCGGTGGAACTGCCGGTCGTACGCGTCGCCGAGCTGCGTCTGCCCGTCCGGCCCGCGCGGCTGCCCGGTGCTCGCCTCGGCGTCGATCGCGTCGGCCACGTGCGGGTACTGCCGCTTCGCCTCCGCCGCGTCAACGACGAGGTCCACCCCGGCGTACGCCGCGTCCTCCACGTCCTCGACGGTCGGGTCGAGGTACGTCTGGCGGATCGACAGCGGGCGGATCACGTGCCGGTGCTGGTCGTCGTCGAACTCGTACAGCCACAGCGACCACCCCTGCACGTTCGTCGCCAGCAAATTCGAGCGGATCCGCCGGTCGATCCGGCTCCGGGCCCACAGCACGTCGAACACCGACTGGTACACGTCGCTGACCAGCTCGTCGTTCACCTCGACCAGCCAGTCCTCCTTCAGCAGCCCGGCCAGCACCAGTTCGCGCACCGCGTCCGCCTGCTGCTCGTCCAGCGGCAAGGGCGGCTGCTCGGCCCCGGTCGCGTCCGCCCACGCCGCGACCTGGAACGGCTCCAGCCCGACCCGGATGCCGACCGCCTGCGGCCCGGCCCAGAAGCAGGTGGCCGGCTCGCCGCGCTCGACCGGTTCGAGCGTGACCGCCGGCGGCTCCTTCGTCTGGATGTCGGTCACGGACAGGATCGCGGTCTGGATCTCGTTGACCCGCACCTTCGTGTCGGCCGGGGACGGCGCGGGGTCGGCCCCGTACGTGTAGATCGTCTGGCACGCGTCGGCCACGGCCGCCCAGTCGTCCCGCCCGGTCTCCGACGCCTCCCGCGCCAGGCCCTGGAGGAACCCGGCGGCCGCGGCGTGGTCGTCCGCGCCGATGCGGCCGAGCGGCGGGAGGTGCGGGAGATCCGTGGCGGCGGCGGGGGTGTGCATGCTGGGCGGTTATTCGCCCGCGGCGGAGGGCCCGGTATCATGCCCGGCGGTGGTCGTAGGCCGGGAGCAGTGCCGGTCGATGACAGGCGTTGCGGTCGGCGGCTACAACATTCTGATGTTGCCAACGGTCCGGCCGGCAAGAGCGGATGCAAACCCTTGAAATTCCGATGATTTCAATCGCCGAACAGACCGTCAACCGCTTGGTCCGGCAGGTCCTCAGCCCGTTGCGGACTGCTGCAAGCATCCCCGAGTCTGAGGACTTTCGAGAACTTCTCGTTGCGCTGGCATTCTTTCTTCCCGAAGTGCTCGTCGAACTCTACGCGGAGTGGGCGCACGAGAGCTTGGACGGTGTCATCCCGCTGCACGCTAGAAAGACCGGCGAGCGAGAGGCGGAGATATACGGCCTCTGCATCCTCCTCTCGGACCACACCACAACGCCGATTCATCTGCGCCTGCAAGCCGCCGCCCACGGTGACGGGGTGGCTTGGTTCGAATGCAGAATCGGGGAGGCCGGTGAGAACGGAATGATCCGGACGAAGTGCGAGTCCTCAGCAAAGCGACTGCATGCCTTGGAGGGACGAGCCGCCACAATGGAGTGGGTATACAGAGCAACCTTCGGCCATCGGACGACAGAAGGAAGTCCGTAGCAGAGAACTGGATTGCCGACGCTACCGACCCCATCATCCTGACGTGGTGACCGCCCGGCACGGCGAACACTGCCCATGCTCGGCAGTCCCTTGTCATCCAGCGACGGGCACCGGCGCAGCCGCGTTCCGCCGGTGGTGCTCCAGCAGCGCCGCCACCATCACCGGCTTCGTCTGCGGCTCGGCCAGCGCCAGCCCGACCTCGGCCGCCCGCGTGACCAGGTCGGCCTTCGACAGCCGCTCCAGCTCCCGCCGCAGCGCGTCGGCCGTCCGCGGCGGCGCCGGCCGCCCGTCCGCTTCCTCGCCCGCGCCGCCATCGACGGTCTCGCCGGCCAGTTCGGTTCGCGGGACGACCCGCAGCCGCAGCACCATCCCGTCCGGCCCGGTCGTCGGCGCGGCGACGCCCGGCGCGTGCCACGCGTGCGTCAGCCGGTGCGTCGCCGGCAAATCGAGCGGGAACACGCGCGACCACTCGTCGCGCTCGGACGCCGACTGCATCTGGAACTCGGCGACGTCGTGCGGGTCGTCGCCCGGCTGTTTGCGGAACTCGCGGTTCATCGGCCCACGTCCTTTGCGAAAGGTGCTCCTCGCGCGGGACTGCTGCCGCCCGGTTATTCGTCGGAGGAACCCCGTCGGCCCGGTCGGTACAATGCCGCCATGACCGAAGGCAGGCCGCTCCTCAAGCGGATCCACGATCTGCGCCGAGCCGACTTCGACGCCCACCCGGTGTGGATGAACGTCCACGGCGAGTCGGAACAGCCGTGGCACGCCGAGACCGACGAGGTGACGTACCGGCCGTGGCCCGGCCGGCTGCCGTACGGGTGCTCGGACCCGATGAGCAGCGTGCTCGTGCGGACCGCGTTCCGGCTGGCGGACGGGACGGAGCTCGTCGGCTGCCTGACCGCGCCGTACGCGCCGAACCCGGCCACCCGGTCGGTCAAACACGCGCAGCCGTGCCTGTTCGGGCCGGCCGGCGGGCCGGTGAGCTTCTACTTCGGGTCGTCGCCGCCCAAGCCGTGGCTGAAGGCCGAGCAGTACAAGCACCTGGGGCGGACGGCCGGGCAGGCGTTCCCGATCCGGTACGCGGTGCCGCCCGGGCTGCTCGACGTCCCGGTCGAGGGCGTGCTGGACGGCTTCTACTGGTGGGACACCGACGCGGTCCCGCGCGTCGTGCGGGCCGAGCGATAACAGCCCGCGGACCCCGTCCATTCAGCAGCCGACCCGCGGCAGCCTCAGCTTCGGCGCGTCGCCGTCCCCCTTGGCGTCGGCGGCGGCGGCCGGGTCTTTGAACGCCGCGCGGGCGGCCGGCCGGAGCGGCAGCGGCGGGATCGGGCTCTGCCCCCGCAGCAGCCGGAACGCCCCCCAGGCCCCGGCGGCGACTCCCACGAGTACGCCGCACGGGGCGGCGAGGAGCGCCGTCACCACGATGACCGTCAATCCCGTTCCCATGGCCTGTGCCGCGTTATTCGCCACGGCCGCCGACGCCCGCCAACGCCCGCCCCCACCGCGGCGTAACATGAGTAGAGCATCCCGGTTCTTGGAGCCCCCGCCATGCGACCCGTGTCCATGACCGCCGCCGTCGCCATCACCGCCGCCGCCGTACTCGCCGCCCTCGCCCCGCGGCCGGCCTCCTCCGCCGACGCGCCGGCCGCCGCGGCGCAACTGAAGTCTCGGACCGTGACGATCCGGTGCGCCGAGTCCCGCACGTACACGAAGCAGGAGAAGGCCGACGTCGACCTCGTCCTCCTGCCGGCCGGCACCGTCACGCTCCGGGACGCCGACGGCCGCGACCGCGCGCACGCGGTCAAGCCGGTCTGGATCAGCCGCTACGAGACCCGGTGGGACGAGATCGAGATCTTCTGGCGCGGCCTCGACCTGCCCGAGCGGGAGCAGCGCGAGCGGTGGCCCGAGCTGCGCAAGGGGCGGATGGAGAGCCCGTGGGCCCCGCCGTGGGAGGGGCTGGACGAGGACGGCCAGCGGTGGACGTCGCCGCCCGGCACGTGGTACCCGGCCAACTGCATCCACTTCCAGGCCGCCCGGCGGTACGTCGCGTGGCTGAGCGAGCACACCGGCAAGAAGTTCCGCCTGCCGACCGAGGCCGAGTGGGAGTACGCGTGCCGGGCCGGCGGCCCGCCGGTCAAGCCGGACGCGGAGGACCTGGACGCGGTCGCGTGGCACGCGGGCAACTCCGGCGGCAAGCCGCAGCCGGCCGGGAAGAAGCGGCCGAACGCGTGGGGCCTGTACGACATGCTCGGCAACGTCGGCGAGTTCGTGATCCGCGACCCCAAGGACGACAAGGGGTTGCTGGCCGGCGGGTCGTACCGGGACGAGGCGAAGGACGTGCACAGCGCGGCCCGCGAGCCGTACTCGCCCGCGTGGCAGAAGAACGACGAGGAGCGGCCGCCGTCGACCAGTTGGCTGAACTGGACGGTGCACCACGTCGGGTTCCGCGTCGTGATGGAGGACGACGAGGACCGGCGGTGACCGCCCGGCGCGACGTTCCGCCTCGACCCGCGCCCGCGCAGCGATACCCGGAGCCCCCGCCATGCGACCCCTGCTCGTGACCGCCGCCGTCGCGATCAACGCCGCCGCCGTGCTCGCCGCCCTCGCCCCGCGGCCGGCCTCCGCCGCCGACGCCGCGCCGGCGAAGCTCGACGAGCGGGTCGTGAAGATCAAGGTGCACGACGCGAAGGCGGACGGCCCCGACCGCGCCGTCCAACTCGTCCGGCTGCCGCCCGGCAAGATCGTGCTGACCGGCGCGGACGGGAAGGCGACCGAGCACGCGGTCAAGCCAATCTGGATCGCGCGGCACGAGACGCGGTGGGCCGAGTACGACGTGTTCTGGAAGCGGCTGTACCTCGCGCCGCGCGAGCGGGTCACGCGCGTCGAGGAGCGCCCGCGGCCGTACTACCCGCCGGACGGCGGGCCCGGCGGGCACCGCCGCGACGACGCCCCGGTCAACTGCGCCCACTTCGAGGCGGCGGTGAAGTACTGCGCGTGGCTGAGCCGGCACACGGGCAAGAAGTTCCGCCTGCCGACCGAGGCCGAGTGGGAGTACGCGTGCCGGGCCGGCGGCGGGCCGGTGAAACCCGACGCGAAGGCGCTGGGCGAGGTCGCGTGGTTCTGGGACAACTCGGACGACAAGCCGCACCCGGCCGGGACGAAGGCGCCGAACGCGTGGGGGTTGTACGACATGCTCGGCAACGTCGGCGAGTTCGTCGTCCGCGACCCGAAGGACGCGAAGGGGCTGCTCGCGGGCGGGTCGTACCAGGACGAGGCGACGGACGTACACGGCGGGGCGCGGGAGCCGTACTCGCCGAAGTGGCAGAAGGACGACCCGCAGTTGCCGGCGGACGCCGAGTGGCTGTACGGCGCGCGCCACGTCGGGTTCCGCGTCGTGATGGAGGACGACGGCGACGACGGGCCGGGCCGGCGGTAAGATGCCGCCGGTGAGGCCGCCCCGTCGACTCCTCCGCATCCCGCTGACCGCCGCGATTGCGGTGTCGCTCGTGCTGTGCGCGGCGGCGCTCGCGCTGTGCGCCGCGACGCTCGCGCCGTGGGTGCGGAGCTCTCGCGGGCATTCGCGCGATGCTGAAAGCGTCCGGCGGGCTGGCACCACACTGCCCGCGGAGGAAGTGGTCTACGATACCGATGCGGGACGAGCCCGGACGCTGCTGACTGCGGACAGTCGTTACGAGCCGATCCCGTTCAGTCCGGGGGCGCAACGCCGTGCGCCCAGGACGTGGCGCGAGATGGATCTTCCCGAGTTGAGCCGCACGACGCTCTTCTCGGGGACGCTCCGCGGCAAGGCCGGAGAGGAGAGGCTTGTCGCGGTCCAGATCGGGGGCGTCCGCGAGGGGGTCGTGCGGAGCTTGGGGCTCGTCGGGGAAGTCGTTTCGTTCGATCCGAGTGGGAAGGCGCGAATCGTAACCAACGGCGGAAACGAAAGTCCGTTGATGTTCTCGAACGGCGACGTCGTCCGCATCTACTCGGGACAGCGCGACTTGCACGACCCGACGCACTTCACGATCCGGTACGAAACGCTCAACGGAACCGGCTTTATCGACGGTTGGCTGGAGACGCCGGACACCGTGAGAATCGAAGTCCGAGACGGCCCGGCCCGATCAGCCAAAGACGAATACGACGCTTGGGTTCGGAAGTACTCGCGCCCGAGCCCCGAAGGGCCGTCCCCAGCCGCCCGTACTAAATGAGTCGCAGAAAGGCGTGCAAGTCCGGATGAGCGGGAACCGGTTTAGGGGCGACGTGACCCGCCGTCCCTCGCTCACCCCTCCGCCTCCACCCTGACCCCCGCCTGCCCGAGCGGCTTGAGGTTCAGCGTGACCAGCCCGCGGACGCCGTCCATCGCGTGGTTGTCCGCGTCCTCGAACTGGTCGTCCCCCGCGAGCTGCTCCCCCCGCGCGTTCCGCCGGTACCGCCAGCTCTGGAACTCGTCGACCGTGTGCCGGCACGTCGCGAACACCTTCAGCCGGTCGTCGATTAGCCGCTGCCGCACGCCGTTCACGCCCGCCTCGACGTCAATCGACCGCGGCCCGGGCACCAGCACGATCCCGGCCTCCCGCGCCTGCGCGGCGATCGACTTCGGGCTCTGCGCCGTCTGGCTGAACGCGTGCTGCGGGTCCGCGTAGTACCGCCGCACCGTCCGCCCCGCGTTCCGCTCGCGCACGTTGCGGCAGTGGTCGGCCACGCCCAGCCCGCCGCGGTAGATCTCGTCGAAGATGTAGTAGCACCCGTTCGGCGCGATTGCGACCCACACGATCGCGGTCGGATGGTCGTACCCGGGGTCCCACCAGCAGTACACCGGCCAGTCGTCCGGCACCCGGAACGGCCGCACCACGTGCCGGGCCTCGTCGAACTCCGGGTAGACCGTCCCCTCCGCGCTGACCCAGTCCCCGTCCAGCCACCGCCGCCGCAAGTGGCCGGTCAGGTACCCCAGCCCGCCCAGGTACGCGGCGCCGGCCGGCGTCCACTGCCACCGCCGCACGTCGAAGTACGCCGGGTTGTCCTGGTGCCGCGTGACCACCCGCTTCCACGCCCCCGGCGGCGCGGGTTTGCGGCCGTGGTCGAGCAACCGCCGGTAGTCGGCAAGGCCGTTCACGCGCCGCCAGTGCCTGGGCACCGGCTCGGCGATCCGGTTCAGCCAGTGCCCGGGCGGCCCCGGGTTGCAGTCGACGATCGCCTGGTGGAACGCCAGCCCCGGCACGGCCTGCCGCATCGCGCCCGCGAGGGCCGTCGCGTCGTCGGCCCGGGCGATCTCGACCGCCTCGGCCAGGTACAGCCCCGCGCACTCGACGGACTGGGTGCGGCTGGCGTCGTCCAGCCCCATCGGGACCAATTGCGACCCGTTCGGCAGCACGTACTCGCTGCGGTTGTGCACGCCGGCCCCGCCCGGGACGCTCATCCCGAACGCCGGGAACACCTGCTCCTCCAGCGTCTTGAGCACCGACGTCGACAGCCGGGTGCGGGTCGACCGCCCGAGGATCCACCGCGACCCCGGGTGGGCCAGCGCCCGGCACAGGATCACGGTCAAAATCGCCCGGGTCTTCCCCGTGCCGCGCGGCCCCTCGAACAGCACGAACCGGTCGCGCAGGGTGCCGTCGAGCAGCGGGAGGAACGCGTCACCGAGCAGGATCGTCGGCGTCCCCGCCATCGGCCTCCCCCGCTTCGGCAGCGTCGGCAACGCCGACATCCGCCCCGGCCGCAGCAACCGCCCCCGTCAGCGGCGTCAGGATCCGCACGGCCCCGGGCACCGCGATCTCCGCGGTGATCGACTGCTTCGGCCGCCCCTCGGTGCGGTCGCAGATCCGGTCGAGCTCGGCCCCGGCGATCGGCACGCCGCCCGCGGTGCACGCCCGGCTGACCGCGTCCAGCCAGACCCGGGCCGCCGCCCGCTTCGCAACGGGCGCCGCGGCATCGGCCATCACCGCGTCGACCGCCGCCGGCGGCCAGTCCGCCATCACGTTCACCCACTCCCGCACCGACGCCCCCGCCGCCGGCCTTCCCCGCGGGTTCCCCGACTGCCCCGGCCGGAACCGATGCTCCACCGGCGGCCGCCCCGGCCCGACCGCCGACGGCGGGGACGGCGGGGACGGCGGCACATCGACAGCAGGGGGGTCAGACGGCGGCGGAATCGCTTTGGTCGGCTGGCTCACGCCCCGTTATTCGGCGGGGCGGAACATTCGAGATTTCCTGTCGCAAGTTGCCCACCCACCAGAGCATCGGCGGCCGCCGCGGCGTGTTCAGTCGTCCAACGTCACGTTGGGCTGGATCGCTTGCAGGCCGCGCTTCCCCTGCTCGGTGACGTCGGTGCCCGTCACGAGCACGTTCCGAAGCGCCGTCAGCCCATGTAGGTGCCGCAGGCCGGCGTCGGTCACGTTGGTGTCTCGCAGGTCGAGGCGTTTCAGCGACGTAAGGTCGGCTAAGTGGGCCGCGCCCGCGTCGGTCAGACCGGTCTCCGCGACGGCAAGGATTCGGAGCCACGTCAGCCGGCGAGCATGGGCGAGGCCGGCGTCGGTCAGCCCCGTCCGAGAGAGGCCGAGCACCTCCAATCGCCGGCACCCGACTAGGTGCGCTAGGCCCGCCCCGTCCAACGGGTTACCGGTCAAGTCCAAGGCCCGGAGTTCGGTGAGCCCGCGGATCTGCGCGAGCACCGGGTCGCCGACGTCGCTGTGCCTGAACTCCAGAACTTCGAGGTGGCCCAGCGGGCGGAAGTCGAGCCGGCCGGCGAGCCCTGGGCTCAAAAAGTTCAGCCTCACGCCAACGGCCCGGTCGCGGAGGAACGCCCACCGCTCCGGCAGGTACCGCGCCGGCCCCGCGGCCTCGACTCGCTGTATCTGAACGTCCGCCCCGAGCCGGCGCAACTCGTCGAGCGTCTTCTGCTCCGCCCGCCACCCCCACCAGTACCACGCCGGCACGCTCGCCGCCGCAGCGCGTACCCGCACCCCCGGCAGTACGCCGCGGCGAAGTCTGCGGCGGGGAGCGGTTCGGGGACGGGCGACGACGGCGGCGGGGCCATCGCTCTAATATATCCGCCCGCGGCGGCGTTCCTCACCCCGGCGGGCAGCCGTAACATGACCGGGAACATGGCCCCCGACCTGGAAGCCGCACAGCAGCTGGCCGTCCAAGGCGACTTCGACGGCGCCTTCGGGCCGTTGCGCGGGATCGCCCACGATCAGGCCCGACCTCCGGCGGACCGGGCGGTGGCGTTCGCGCTGATGTCCATGCTCGTCGCGGCGTGGCCGAGCCTGTACCCGGACGACCAGACCGGGCTGACGTTCCTCCGCCAAGCGATCGAGCTCAACCCGGACGAGGAGTACGCGTGGTGGAACGTCATCGAGTCGTTCGGGGACCACTACCCGGCGCACCAGGACGTGCCGCTGCTCCGCCGCGCGTTCGACTGGCTGGGCCACGCGCCGCTGGACGCCGCCGACGCCGAGCGACTCGAAAGACACCGGCGGCGGTACGCGCAGTACCTCGGTTGACGCCCCGTTCCCCTACCCCCGCCCGCGCCGGAACAAGTGCAGCTTTCGTGTCGCAAGTCGCCCGGCCCGCCCGAACCACGAGTGGTCCGGCACCCGCCCGAGCTGCAGCGCCGCCCGCAGGCCCGCGCTCTCGGCGAACAGCGCCTCGGCCCCCCGCGTCGTCAGCCCGTACTTCCGCATCACCAGCACGGCCGCGACGACCTGCGGCACCGTGTACCACTTGTGCCCGGTCCGGTTCGCGTGCGGCGGGAACGTCCGCACCGCGTGCCGGTACACGACGCCGGCCCAGTCCTCCATCGTCCGGTCGTCCCCGAGCCCGCCGAGCAGCCCGTCCGCCCGGTCGCCCGCGTCCGCCGCGTCCGCCCACGCCGACAGCGCCGCCAGCGCGTCCCCCGCCGCCGCCTCGCCCGCGCGGTCGTCGTACACGACCCGCTCCCCCCCCGGCGCCGCCACCTTCGCCTCCCGCTCCGCCCGCCGCGCCCGATGCCGCCACAGGTCAATCATCCGCCGCGCCGCCACGGTGTAGACGAACGTCGACCACGCCGCCCTCGCCGGGTCGAACCCCGCCCACGCCGCCCGCACCGCCGCCAGCCCCTCCTGCACCAAGTCGTCCTCGTCCAAATCGGGGAAGTGATGAAACAGGTGCCGCTTCCGCCCCACCACCCGCCGCACCACCCCCTCCACCCGCTCCCCCGGCCAAGCCACAACCTCACCCCCAAGCCCAACGACTGCCATGTAAATCCTTGAGCCCCGCCATGAAGAAAGTCAGCCCGGGGAGCTTATCGCGATTATAGCAGGGTCAGGCATATGAACGAAGCGAAAACCACGCCGCCGGCGACGTCGGCTATGATGCGACGAATGCCGGACCACAACCGATTAACGCGTGCGACCCTTGTGGGGGGCTCCATGCCACCGTTGCTGCGGACCGTCTACTCGGCCGTCTCGCTACTGGTGTTGTGCGCGGCCGGCGGCTGCGCGTGCTCGACTTCTCAATGCTTTCAGGGGAGCGTTGCCGAAGGGGCCGGCAAGCCCGCGCAGACGGGCGCCAGGGGCACGTGGGAAACGTCCGACGTCCGCCCCGGCACCGGGCTAAAGAGCATCGAGCTGGAGGGCGTCGGAACGCTGGCGTTCCTGTACGACCGGCCGGACGACCCGCCCGGCGGCGACCCGATCCTTCAAGCCTACCTCGTCCCGGGCCGGTTCCCGGCCGCGAAGACGCGCGAACTCCTGAACGTCGAGCCGGGCGCCCGATCGACCGTCGAAGGGGCGTACGCGTTCCGCGGGACGGTGGCGATCGAGTGGTGGAAGACGGAGCACGACTTTCGCATCAGGATCGACGCCCAGGCAGACGATCCGAAGGCCACGCGAGTCGTGGGGACGCTGCGAACCTGCACGGATTGCGAGTGGGACATTCGCGGGTTGGTGGGCCCAATGTGAGGACTTCGCCCGCGAAGGCACCACCGGCGCCGCGGTGGCACGAGCAATCACCGCCGACGGTGTCGGCTATGATGCGACGAATGCCGGTATTTAAGCGGTCAACGAGTTCGATTCTCCTGCTCCTGACCGCCGCCGTGACGGCCATTGCGGGGTGTGCCCGACCGACGGCGCCGACGAGTCCTCAGGGGTTCGCCGGCCTGCCGCCGGGCCGGGGCGCTCCTGTTGACCGGGCAGGGTGGGAGCCGACGTTCGACCGCAATCTGTTGCGGGACGCCGCGTACGACGAGCAACTCGTCCCCTGGGTCGATCGGGTGCAGGCGCGGGTCCGGTGGCGGCTCCATCTGGACGACGCCTACCGGCTCGTCGGCCGCATCCTCGCCCACGGGGGCGACGCGGATCACCTCGTCGTCGTCGAGCGGCTCCCCCGCAACGTCGACGACGACTACTGGTTCGGCTTGGTCGTCCGGCGGGGCGGCCGGGCGTGGGCGTACGCGTCGGACCTGCGCTTCCCGTGGGCGGCCGGGGCGGGCCACGTCCGCTACCCCGTCTGGGGCGAAGTCGCGGACCCCGCGGACGTCCTGACGTCGCTCGGCGCGCTGGACGGCACCGGGATGTGGGAGCGCCCGTACGAGGTGTTCGGCCTCTACTCCCGAGGCACCAAGCTCGACTGGGATAAGGATACGACGTACGCGGTGCAGCCGTGGCTGATTCACGTGTACGACCGGACTGGCGGGGAGGGCGGGGCGCCGCGGGTCGCGCGGTACGTCGTCGAGACGCCGATGGAGGAGTTCGTCAGCGACGACGTCGTCGTGGGCCGGGCCGCGCTCGCCTCGGTACCCCGGGAGGTCCCGGCCGACCTGCTCGCCCTCATGACAGCGCCCGTCAGGCCCGACGACGACGACGGCGATCCCACCCCTCCCGCAGCGCGGTCGATCCAGTTCATCGACGGGAGCGACCGGGCCGCGTTGACGAAGCGCTACGCCGAGAGCTACCCCGCCCGCGTGGCCCTGAACGCTGTGCTCCGAACCGTCTACCTGGCATATCGTCAGGCTAACCCCGAAGGCCCGCCACCCGCCTTTTCTCCCTGATCCGCAGGGACGCCCACCCCGCGCACGGGATGACACGGGCATTTGTCCATTGCAGCCCAATTAGGTTCGCGCAGGCGCGCGTGTGCGCGTGCGCCTGTGGGCGCGTGTGTGCGTAATGTCTGCTTCATCCCGTGTCATCCCGTGCGCCTTCTCTAAATCCAGTCCGAGGCGTTGGATGATCGGCCCCCGCATCCCGTGCGCATCCCGTGCGCTGCGCGCGCAGGGTCAAACGGCGACGTCGCGCCGCCGCTCGCGTTCCTCCTCCTTCGCCCGCTCGACCGACAGGGACTGCTGGCCCACGAGGCTGAGCCGGATCCCCTTGTAGACCGGCACGCGATCCGACCCGCTCCCCTTGTGGCCGCGGTGGACGCTCGGGAACGCCGCCGACAGATTCCGGCCGAACACGTTCCGCTCGCTCGGCTTGGTGGTGCCCTGCAGGCGGCACCAGAGCGTCCAAGCCTTATACAGGTCGTCCACCGTCACCTCGGCGGCCGACGACACCCCGCACCACTCGGCCACGAACGCCTTCACCGGCGACGACAGCGCCAGCATCTCGTCCATCGCTCCCGAGCTCGTCGCGGGCTGCACGAAGTGCCCGCGGGCGTGGAGCCGCCGCCACCCCTCGATCGCCCAGAGCAGGATCCCCGGCAATTCGGCCGTCAGCCGGTGGAGCAGGTTCCTGTCCTCCTTGCCCAGGTGGCTCTCCTCCAATCGCAGGACGACGAACCTGTTGGCCAAGGCGCCGCTGGCGTCGAGACCGGGACGTTCGCCGCAACACCGAGGAGCACCCTCGCCCGAGCCCGAACGGTCCCCGTCGCGCCGGGCGTTGGTCAAAGAAAAGTGGCCACCGATTCCACCGATTGCCACCGATGAGATTCCTCTTCATCGGTGCCCATCGGTGCCATCGGTGGCCACCCGGTCTTCCGCTTCGCGTCTTCCTTCGGGCCTTCGCGCCTTCGTGGTTCCCCGCTCCGGCCCTACTTCTTCGGCGCGTCCTTCGCCGGCGCGGCGGGGTCCTTCGCGGGCGCCGCGCCTTCCTTCAGCGTCTCCAGGTACGCGACGAGGTCCGCGAACTCCTCCGGCTTCAGGACGACGTGCAGCCCTTCGGGCATCACGCTCAGCTTGCCGTGGTCGCGCTCCTTGATGTCGGCCTTGGGCACCAGCGTCTTCGTCGCGCCGGCGTCGTAGAGCGTGACCTCCTTCGCGTCCTCGCCGCGGACGATGCCGCTCAAGACGTCGCCGTCGTTCATGCGGAGGATCGTCTGGTGGTAGCCGTCGAGGATCTGCTTGCTCGGGTAAAGGATCGAGTCGATCAGGAACGCGCGGTCGTACTTCGTGCCGACGCCGGTCAGCGCCGGGCCGACGTCGCCCCCCTCGTTGCCGACCTTGTGGCACTTCACGCAGGCGACGGACTCGAGCCGGTAGATCTTCTTGCCGTTGTCCGCGTTTCCGGCATGGTTCTTCGCGAACGTCGCGAACGCCTCGGGCGAGAGCTTCTTCGTGTCGAACTTCCAGAGCTTGCTGGTGCGCTGGTCCTCCGGGACGAACTTCGCGTACAGGCCCTGCAGCTCGCTGACCGCGACGGTCGAGAGCGGGTCGGTGTCGAGCCGCGCCTCGATCAGCGGCAGCGCCTCCTTGTGGAAACCCTGGATCGCCCGGCGGGCGTCGGAGCGGAGGCCGCCGTCACTGCTGCCGACGCCCTCGAGGTAGGCGTCGAGCGCCTTGACGTTGGGCGTCGCGGCCAGCGCGCGGATCGCCTCCTTGCCGACGGTCTTGTCCCGGTAAAGCTCCATCAGGAACGGGATCGCCTTGGACGTCTTGAGCGTGCCGATCGCGGTGACCGCCGCCTTCTTCACGTCCGCCCGCGTCTCGGCCTTCACGGCCGCGGTCAGGGCGTTCAGCGACGGCTCGCCGCTGATCTGGCCGATCGCGGTGATCGCGGCCGTCGCGACCTTCGCGTCCTTGTCCGCCGCGCGCTTGGCGAGCGCGGGGACGGCCTTGTTGTCCTTCATCTTGCCCAGCGTCTCGGCGGCGGAGATCAGCAGCTCCGGCTTCAGGTCGGCCGCCAGCATGCCGGCGACGGCCGTGCGCATCGGCTCGCCGCCCAGGCCGATCGCCAGGGTGAGCGCCTCGGGCAGCAGCTCCGCGTTCGCGGTCGGGTCGGCCAGAATCTGCGTGACGAGCGTGCCGGCCGCCGGCGCCTTCGCGGCCGCGAGCGCCCGCAGCACGTGCTTCTTCGTCTTGGCCTCCCCCTCGCTCTTGAAGAGCGCGACCAGGCGCTCGCTGACCGCCACGTCCGGCGCGGTCTGCTGGGCGACGATCCCGGCCAGGCGGACGGACGCGTCCGAATCGTCCAGCGCCCGCCGGAGCGTGCCCTGCGCGTTAATCGTCCCGGCCCACTCGGTCTCCCCCGCGGGCGGCAGTGAGTTCCGCTGCGGCTGGGTGCCCCACCACTTGCCGTTCCACGGCTTGGGCTCCTTGGTCAGCGGCGCGAGCGCGGCGACCGCCGCCGCCCGCCCGGCGACCGGGTTCTCGGTGTTGTTGGCGTAGTTCGACAGCGCGCTGACCAGGCTCTGGTCGAAGGTGTTCCGCATCGCGAACGTCGCGCCGTCGCGGATCGCCGGCTTGTCGGACGACAGCGCTGAGACGATTACGTCCCACGCCGCCGGCGACGCCCGGCCAATCCGGTTGAGGGCCGTGAAGGCCGCGTAGCGGGCGACGCGATCCGAGTCGGTCAACTGGTCGATCAGCGCGGGCACCGCCTGCGCGTCGCCGATCCGCCCCAGCGCCGTCGCGGCGCGGAACCGCATCGCGGCGTCAGAATCCTTCAGTGCGGCCGTCAGCGCCGGCACCGCCTCCTTCGCCCCCCGTTGACCGAGCTGGCGGGCCGCCTGCATGCGGACGGAAACGTCCACCTGCGGGTTGGTGAGCACGGAGACGATCGCCTCTCGCCCGGCCCGCCCGCCGTCAATGCGGTCGAGCGTCCAGATCGCCGTCCAGCGGGCGTGCTTCGGCGCGGTCGCGTCGTTCAGCATCGACACGAGCAGGGGGGTCGCGCTGTTCCCGCGCTCCCCGACCCGCCGGCTGGCGACGTGCCGCACGCTCTGCGCCGGATGGGTCAGCCCACCGACCAGGTCCTGCGTCGACGCCTCGAACTTCTGTCCCATCGCGGCCGGCAAATACCACTGCGGCTTCGGGGCCGCCTGGCTCTTGCCGGTCCACGTCAGCTTCATGAACCGGCCGATCTCCTGCTTGCTGTTCCAGCCGTCGAAGTTCCAGTCGCAGATGTAAAACCCCATGCCGTCGGGCGTGACGGTGATCCCGAGCGGCCGGAACGGCTGCGTGCCGCCCTTCAAAAACTTCTCGTCGCGCTTCGTGATCTTGTAAGACGCCCCGGCGCGCTCGACGACGATCCGCTCGATCTGCTTCTTGCCCCACTCCGCGTGGAACAAGTTGCCGCGGTACTCCTCCGGGAGCGCGTCCTCGTTGTACGCGACCGCGCCGCACGGCGAGCCGCCGCCGAAGTCGTCGATCGCCCAGAGCGTGTACGGGCGGAACGGCTCGGGCAGAGGGGACGGCTTGGGCAGGTTGAGCTTGGCGACGATATTCGCCTTCTCCTCGTCCGTCTTCGCGTCCTTCGTCGCCTCCTTGACGAGCTTGTCGTACTCCGCCTTGGCCTTGGCCGGGACGTCGCGCTGCGCCTTGAGGATCGCCATGCCGTCGGCGTCCTCCTCGCGCGGGCGGTAGTCCCACGGGTAGCCGTAGAACCCGCCGTCCACGATGTGCGTGAACCGCGTGTTCCACCCGAGGCCGTCGTCGGTGTTGTCGTACGTGAAGATCTCGTCCTCGGCGTTCATCGAGAGGTCGAGGTGGTTGCGCGTCCCGCTGGCGTACGTCTCGAACTGCGTGCCGTCCGGCCGGAAGCGGATCACGCCGCCGCCGCGCAGCTCGACCTTCGACTTGTCGATGTTCGAGACCAGCCCGTAGATCCCCTTGTCGCCGACCGACATGTAGAAGTACCCGTCCATGCCCAGGCGCACCTGCGCCGGGATGTGGTCGTTTAGGTTCCCCCCGCCCCAGGTGGCCGGGTTGTCGGTGTCGTAGTAGTCGACCGGGTCCTTGCCGACGCCGGTCGCGACGTCGTCGGTGTAGACCGTGTACTTGGGCGAGTGGTGGACGTGCACCTTGCCGTCGTGGTACGCCAGCCCGAAGACCGCGTAGAGCTTGTCGGCGAACACCGTGACCTTTCCGTCCGGGTGGATGCACAGGACGCGGTCGATCGGCTTGTTCCCCGGGCCCTGCTGGTCCATCGGGTCCTCGGCCACGAAGATCCGCCCGTCCGGCGCGGCGCAGACGACCGACGGCGTCTTGATGTCCGGCTTCTCCTTCATCACCTCCAGCTTCCACTCCGGCGACGACGGCGACGGCACGGGCAGCTTTGGCTCCTCCTTCTTCGCCTCGGGCTTCTTCGGCTCCTCCTTTTTCGGCTCCTCCTTCTTGGGCTCGTCCTTCTTCGGGGCCGCGTCCGTCCGCTTCTCCTCCTTCTTCGCGTTCTCGGGGGAGGCCTTGGCGGCGTCCGACTGCTTGGCCGGCTGAGCGGGCGTCGCCGGGTCGGCCGAGAACGCGACCAGCGGCGTGGCCGCCAGCGCGACGGCGGCCAGCAAACGGGCGAGGCGGAGCGAGCGCGGATCGGACGAAGCGGAAGTGGCGGTCATTCGTGTCCTGTAAGTAGTGTGCCCGGAGACGATCGAGGCCCGGCGGGCGCGGAAACTCCCCGCCGCCGGCCGGACGGTGATACCCGCTTTACCCGTGCTGGCCAAAGGCGTTGAGGCGATGGCGGCGCCCTCGCGTAAGGCCGCACACGCTCTCGGGAATTACGCCCGCTGGCGCCGCGAACCGTTGCACCTATCCTGTACGGCAGAGCCGGCTTGCCCGCCGCCTTGGAGATCGCCTGTGAACCGCGGTGTGATGTTTCAGTACTTCGAGTGGAACTGCAAAGCCGACGCCAGCCTCTGGCGCGAGCTCGCGAGCAAGGCCCGCGAGCTGAAGAACCTCGGCACGACCGCCGTCTGGATGCCGCCGGCGTACAAGGCGATGAACGGCGTCAACGACACCGGCTACGCCCCCTACGACCTTTACGACCTCGGCGAGTTCGACCAGAAGTGCAGCGTCCCGACGAAGTACGGCACGCGCGACGAATTCCTAGCCGCCGTGAAGGCCGTCCAGGAAGCAGGCATGCACGCCTACGCCGACGTCGTCCTCAACCACCGCATGGGCGGCGACGAGACCGAGGACGTCGAGATCCACGAGATCAACTGCAACAACCGCAACGAGGTGATCAGCGAGCCTTACACGATCAAGGCCTGGTCCCACTTCAAGTTCCCCGGCCGCGGCGACAAGTACTCCCCGTTCAAGTGGCACTGGCACCACTTCAACGCGTTCGGCGCCAACGCGAACGCGCCCGACGAGCACGGCAAGATCTACCGCGTCGTCGACAAGACCTTCTCCGGCGAGGTCTGCTTCGAGTACGGCAACTTCGACTACCTGATGGGCTGCGACGTCGACACCTACCACCCGGAGGTGCGCGAGGACCTGTTCAACTGGGGCACGTGGTTCGTCGAGCAGACCGGCGTCGACGGCTTCCGCCTCGACGCGGTCAAGCACATCCCGGCCAGCTTCATGAAGGACTTCCTCGCCCACGTCCGCGCCCAGTTCCCGGGGCGCGAACTGTTCGCCGTCGCCGAGTACTGGAACGGCGGCCTCGACGAGCTCAAGGCCTACCTCGACGCGACCGAGGGCACCACCCGCCTGTTCGACGTCCCGCTCCACTTCAATTTGCACGAGGCGTCAAAGGCCGGCCGCGACTACGACCTGACCAAGATCTTCGACGGCACCCTCGTCCAGGACAACCCGCTGATGGCCGTCACGTTCGTCGACAACCACGACAGCCAGCCCGGCCAATCGCTCGAGTCCTGGGTGATGGACTGGTTCAAGCCCCTCGCCTACGCGCTCATCCTCTTGCGCAAGGACGGCTACCCCTGCCTGTTTTACGGCGACTACTTCGGCAGCACCGCCGAGAACTGCCAGCTCGTCAGCCACCGCAAGCTGATCGACGACTTCCTCCAGGCCCGCGCGAAGTTCACCCACGGTGACCAGCACGACTACTTCGACCACCCCCAGTGCGTCGGCTGGCTCTGGAGCGGCGACGCCGAACACCCCGGCGCGCTCGCCGTCCTGATGAGCACCGGCGACGCCGGCACGAAGCGCATGCAGACCTTCCACCCCAACCAAACCTTCCGCGACATCACCGGCCACTGGCCCGAACCGGTCACCGCCGACGAAAACGGCGAAGCCGAGTTCCGCTGCCCGCCGGGCAAGGTCAGCGTCTGGTGCATGTGCTGATTTCTCCGTGGCCCATCGGCGCGCGCGGTCGGCGGTCGGGTGCTACCTCCCTCCCCCGAGGCCGCCCAATGCACGCCCTCGCCGACCCGCGCACCGGCCGTGGGAGAGGGCCGGGGTGAGGGGTCTTCCCGCGCGGCGGACGCCGCCACGCGCGCACGAAGGCGCCCCTCACCCCTACCCTCTCCCCGCCGCGGTCACACGGTTCTGCTAGCGACGCAATAGCCGGGGCCGGGAGAGGGGGCCGGATCACGGCGCGCGCGGGTGCGCGCAAGCGCGACCTCCCTCTCCCGAGGGCGCCGGTCGAGTCACGTCGCCCGACCGGCGCCGTCGCCCGTGGGAGAGGGTCGGGGTGAGGGGTCTTCTTCTCGAAGGGCGGACGGCGCCCCCGGCGCGCGCACGAAGAGCCCCTCACCCCCGCCCTCTCCCACGGGCGGTGCGGTCGATCGGCGGACGTCATCCGCTGACGCCCTCGGGAGAGGGAGGGCGCACCCCCGGCGTGCGGGCGCGACATCGTGTCGTGTGTAGGTTGTGTACGTTGTGTACGTGTTTTGAGGTGGGGTGGGGGGGCCAGTCGGGCACCCTTGCGTGGGCGGGCGAACGGCCGGGCGACCTGCGACTTCCCCCCTCCTTTCTCACCTGACCTTATATAAGGAAAAAGAAGGAGAGGGCGCGACCGCGCGAGGCGACCGCACCCCCCCCTCCCCCGGGGAACATACACAACATACACAACGTACACACGACCGGATGTCGCGGTCGTTCAGTACCACCCGCCCCGGCCTGAAGACTTCACCCAACCCGCTGACACTTCGGGCAAAAACACGTCGACCGCCCCGTCAGCACGATCCGCTCGATCACCGCGCTCCGGCACCCCCGACACGTCTCCCCCTCCCGGTCGTACACCCGGTGCTTCGCCCGATACCCGCCCGGCTCATTGTCCGCGTCCACGAAATCTCGCAGCGTCGACCCCCGCGCCCGGATCGCCCGCCGCAGCACCCCCTTGATCGCCCGGTTCAACCGCGCGACCTCCTCCCCCGTGAGCGAGTTCGCTACCCGCAGCGGATGCACCCCCGCCGCGAACAGCGCCTCGTCCGCGTAGATGTTCCCGATCCCCGCGATCATCGTCTGATCGAGCAGCGCCGCCTTGATCGGCCGCCGCGTTCGCGCGAGCAACTTCCCCAACTGCCCCACCCGCAACGTCAACGGCTCCGGCCCCAGCCCCCGATCCGCCGACTCCGCCCCCAACCAGAACACCCCCCCGAACCGCCGCGGGTCCCGAAACCGCAGCTCCATCTTCCCTTCGTCGCTCCGTCGCTCCGACCCTCCATCGCTTCTCAATTCAATGACCAGATGTGTGTGCGCCCTCACCTCCGCCCCCGCCGCCTCCACCGTCAACTGCCCGGTCATTCCGAGGTGCACGTAGAACCGCTCACCCCCGTCCAGCGTGAACACGATCCGCTTCGCCCGCCGATCGATCGACGCGACCGCCCGCCCCGTGAGCAGCGCCTGCAAATCCACCCCCGCCGGGCTCACGATGTCGCTCCGATTCAACCGCACCGCCGCCAAAGTAGCCCCGGTCACGCGCGGGCGGAGACTCGTCACAACCGTCTGTACTTCCGGCAGCTCGGGCATGTGCAACTTTCGTTTTTGCCGCGCATCAATGGGGGTGTGGCGCGGCCGGCCGCGCCTACCATAGGCCCGTCCGGCCGCGCCCTCAATCGTACGGTCAACAGCCCGTTCGAGATCGGGTAGCATCCCGGGTCGGCCCCCTCGGGCCGCCGCACGCCGCGTCAACTTCCAGGAGCGCACGTTCATGTCGCAGAACCCGTCGATCGGAATCGTCCAGCCCACCCAGACCGACCTCGCCGCCGAGGAACTCGCCGCCGTCGAAAAGCTCCAGAAGGGCTACCACAACATGAAGGCCGAGCTCGGCAAGGTGATCGTCGGCCAGGAGGGCGTGATCGAGGAGCTCCTGATCGCCCTGTTCTGCCGCGGCCACGCCATGCTCGAGGGCGTCCCTGGCCTCGCCAAGACCCTGCTGATCTCCACCCTCTCGCGCACGCTCGGCCTCTCCTTCAACCGCATCCAGTTCACCCCCGACCTGATGCCGTCCGACATCACCGGCACCGAGGTCATTGAAGAAGACAAGACCACCGGCGGCCGCGCCATGCGGTTCGTCCGCGGTCCGATCTTCGCCAACGTAATCCTCGCCGACGAGATCAACCGCACGCCCCCGAAGACCCAGGCCGCCCTCCTCGAAGCCATGCAGGAGCACCAGGTCACCGCCGGCGGCAAGCAGCACCGCCTCCCCCAGCCGTTCTTCGTCCTCGCGACCCAGAACCCGATCGAGCAGGAAGGCACCTACCCGCTCCCCGAGGCCCAGCTCGACCGCTTCCAGTTCAAGATCAAGGTCGGCTACCCGACCGAAGAGGAAGAGTTCCAGATCGTCCGCCTGACCACCGCGGGCCAGCGCGTCGAGCTCGGCCACGTCCTGTCCGGTGAAGAGGTCATCGCCCTCCAGGAGATCGTCCGGAAGGTCCCCGTCGCCGATCACGTGATCCGCTACGCGCTCCAGCTGACCCGCCAGACCCGCGTGCTCGAGGGCAACGTCCCGCCGTTCGTGAAGGACTTTGTCGGCTGGGGCGCCGGCCCCCGCGCCAGCCAGTACCTGATCCTCGCCGGCAAGGCCCGCGCGCTGCTGAAGGGCCGCTACCACGTCAGCACCGAGGACATCCGCCAGGTCGCCCCGCCGGTCCTCCGCCACCGGATCGTGACCAACTTCAACGCCGAGGCCGAGGGCATCCGCAGCGACGACATCATCAAGAAGCTGATCGACTTCATCCCTCGGCAGCAGTACGACGATTTGGACCGCGCGTCGGTCAAGGTCATGCGCGACGAGCCGGTGACGAAGACGGCGTGAATCCCTCAATTGAACCGCTGTGATGGTTGAAGAAGTCCTATTCAAACGGCTGTTCGAGTCGGCGCAAGGGGCGTTCCCGCAGGTCGCTGCCTCAACGCTCATCGGAGCCGTCGTCTTCGGGGCAAAAGCCCTCGCAAAGCCGGAAGGTGGTGCGGATGCACTGACCTTCTTCGTCGTAGTCGTCACGGCCGCGGTTGGCGTCGGATGGTTCGTGGTCGAGCCCTTAACCCACTAACCGGGTCCTGCGACGGCCCAGAGCTGAGAACACCATGGCCACCCTCCCCTCCGCCGCCGAATACCGCAAGTACCTCGAGCCCCGCACGCTCGCGAAGATCTCCGCCCTCGACCTCCGCGCCCGCCTGATCGTCGAGGGGCTGATGACCGGCATGCACCGCTCCCCGTACCAGGGGATCAGCGTCGAGTTCGCCCAGCACCGCCCGTACGTGTTCGGCGACGACATCCGCCACGTCGACTGGAAGGTTTACGGCCGCAACGACAAGATCTACCTCAAGCAGTACCTCGAGGAGACCAACCTCCACCTGATCTGCGTCGTCGACTCGTCCGAGTCCATGGGCTACTCGTCGATCAACGCCGACGACGGCACCCCCTGGTCCAAGTACGACCACGCCACCGCGATCGCCGCCAGCCTGTCGTACATGGCCATCCAGCAGCAGGACGCCGCCGGCCTCGCCGTCTTCGACAACGACCTGAAGAAGTTCCTCAAGCCCAGCAACGCGGCCAGCCAGTGGAAGACGATCACCCACGAGCTGACCCTGATCCCCCGCCTCAAGAAGACCAGCACCGGCCGCGTCCTCGACCAGCTCGCCGAGAAGCTCCGCCACCGCTCCCTGATCGTGATCCTGTCTGACTTCTTCGACGACATCGAGTCGATCAAGAAGGGCCTCCGCCACCTCCGCTACAAGCGGCACGAGATGATGGTCTTCCACCTCCTCGACCCGCAGGAGATCGAGTTCCCGTTCGAGGACGTCACCCTGTTCAAGGGCATGGAGGAAATGGGCGAGCTCCTGACCGAGCCCCGCGCGCTCCGCGAAGGATACCTCGAACAACTCGCCCTGTTCACCGAACAACTCAAGAAGCTCTGCCGCGGCATGAACATCGACTACCACCGCTTAAACACCGGCGAACCCCTCGACAACACCCTGAGCGGCTTCCTCGCCACCCGCGCCGCGTCGATGAAATAGGCGGTGCCCGGTAGGCAGACGGAGCCGCAGACGTCCCCGGGATGCGAACGATTCGTACGAGACCATGACGATGACCGACACTCTTCCCAGCCTGCTGCCCACCGCCTACTGCCTGCCCCTGGCGGCCCTCTTCGTCTCCCCCTGGTTCGCCGCCGCCGGCGCCGCGCTCGCCGCCATCCCGATCGTCATCCACATCCTGAACCGCCGCCGGTTCAAGACCGTCCAGTGGGCCGCGATGGAGTACCTCCTCCAGGCCATGCGGAAGAACCGCCGCCGCCTGAAGTTCGAGCAATGGATCCTCCTCGCCACCCGCTGCCTGCTGATCTTCCTGATGGGCCTCGCCCTCGCCCGCCCGCTCGGCTGCGAGAACCAGACGATCGCCGCCCTCGGCGGCCAGCGCACGGCCCTCCACGTGTTCGTGATCGACAACAGTTACTCGATGGCCTACGAGGCCAACCGCCCCAACGCCAAGACCCACCTCGACCAGGCCAAGCTGCTCGCCAAACGCCTCCTCGACCGCCTGTCCGCCGGCAACGAGGCCGTCATGGTCATCACCGCCTCCGCCGCCGCCCCCGCCGACAAGGACAAGCCCGCCGACCCCCGCGCCGCCACCCCCAAGCCGACCTACGACCTCCAGTCCGCCCGCGGCGCGGTCGACCGGATCGAGCAGACCGCCGCCGCCACCGACCTCGACGGCGCGCTCCAGCTCGCGGTCCGCGTCGCCCAGGAGGAAAACCGCATCCCGACCCGCCGCCTCTACGTCTTCACGGACGCCACCCGCTCCGCCTTCGAAGGCGCCGGCGGCAACGCGATCGAGGCCCTCAAGCAGACCGGCCCCCAGCTCGCCCGCCACTTCGAAAAGCCCAGCCTGTTCGCGCTCGGCCAGCCCAACCAGTGGAACCAGGCCGTCCTCGACGTCGGCCCCACCGTCAACCTCGTCACCACCAAGTCCTCGTCCGGCTTCAAGACCTCCCTCCGCGGCTACGGCGCCGGCCCCGACCCGATGCTCCAGTGGAAGATGAACGAGGTCGCCGTCGGCGCGGTTAAGCCGGTCAAGCTCGACCTCGAGACCCAGGACCAGTCCCTGTCCGACGTCAACGTCACCGAGGGCGGCCCCCGCGTCGTCTCCGCCGCGATCGCCGCCGACGACCGCCTGAAGCTGGACAACGCCCGCTGGCGCGTGATCGACGTCGCGTCCGAGATGAAGGTCCTGATCGTCGAGGGCGAGCGCGGCATCGGCGCGCTCCAGGGCTCCGGCTCGTTCCTCGAGCTCGCCCTCTCCCCCCCGAAGGAACTCGACCCCGACAACTCCCGCTCGTCCGGCGGCGCCCGCACCGACTCCTACATCGCCCCCGAGCCCCCGATCGGCGAGCTCGAGCTCGCCAACAAGCTCCTCGCCAACTACCGCGCCGTCTTCCTGACCAACGTCGGCCAGTTCAACCCCCAGCAGGCCGACCAGCTCAAGGCCTACGCCGAGCAGGGGGGCACCGTCGTCATGTTCGTCGGCCCCGCCGTCAACAGCGACAACTACAACCAGCAACTCATCCCCCGCGGCCTCCTGCCCGGCCGCCTGATCAAGACCGTCTCGACCAACGAGAAGGCGTTCCACTTCGACTTCAACCCCAAGGGCGACGTCCACCCGTTCCTCCGCGAGTTCAAGGGCGTCGAGAACTCCGGCCTCTCCACCGCCCAGGTCTGGTCCTACTGGCAGCTCGAGCTCCCCGCCAACACCACCGCCCAGCGCGTCCTCGACTACCAGGCCGCCGACAACAAGCCCAAGGACCCCGCGATCACCGAGCACCCGCTCGGCCGCGGCCGCGTCGTCTTCATCTCGACCACCGCCAACCCCGAGTGGAACGGCCTGACCCCCAAGCCCGCCTACGTCACCCTGATGCACGAGATCCTCGCCGGCGCCGTCGGCGCCGCCGACCGCTGGATGAACCTGACCGTCGGCGACCGCCTCGACATCCCCCAGTCCATGGGCCTCGGCGCCGCCCCCCAGCTCTTCGACGCCTCGAAGAACCCCGTCACCATGGAGGCCGTCACCAACCAGGCCGGCGTCACCACCTACCACTCCGCCCGCCCGATCAACCGGCCCGGCGTCTACTCTCTCGTCGTCGGCAACCGCACGATCCCGATCGCCGTCAACGTCCCCCCGACCGAGGCCGACGTCCGCACGATCTCCCCCGACGCCGTCAAGAAGGCCCTCGGCGACATCGACCTCGCCATCGAGGACGACGCCGTCGCCGCCACCGCCTTCCAGGCCGACTCCGGCAACGACTGGTCCTGGGCCCTGATGGCCGTCGTCCTCGCCCTCGCCGGCCTCGAGTGCTTCATGGCCATGCGCTTCGGCCACTACAAGCGCGGCAAACGCACCACCACCCCAACCCCCGAGCCCGCCGCCGCGTAACGTCTTCGACTGACTCCTGGCTCCTGACTCCCGACTACTCCCCATGAAACGATTCCTCGAATGGGTCTTCGGCCTCGACCGCGGCTTCCTCAACCAGGAAGGCGACCTGTCGATCCAGTTCCACCCCCGCTGGCCCGGCCAGGAGGGCCTGGACCTCTTCTTCAGCAAGCTCGGGTTCGGCGCGATCGGCGCCACCGTCTGGAACCTCGCGCTCGCGTTCCTCGCGGTCTGCCTGGTCGTCTACGTCTACCGCCGCGAGGGCCGCGGCCGCGGCGCCCGCATCTCGCTCGCCGCCATCCGCCTCTGCATCCTCGCGTTCCTGATCGCGCTGCTGAACATGCCGGTCTTCACGATTGGCCAGTCCCGCACCGAGCCGTCCGTCCTCGCGATCCTCGTCGACGACTCGGTCTCCATGCGCGTCCGCGACGTCAACGTCACCCCCGGCGACCCCGTCAGCCGCATGGACGCCGTCGTCCACCTCCTCAAGTCGGACGACCAGGCCCTGGTCAAGAACCTCGCCAAGACCCACATCCTCCGCTTCTACCGCTTCAACCGCCAGGCCTCCCCCGTCGTCTCCCTCGCCGCCACCCCCACCCCCGGCGAGCCCGCTTCAGCGGGCGGGTCTTCCGGGGCCCCCACCCCCCAAGGCACCCCCAACACCCCCGACTACGCCGCCGTCATCCAAGCCTTCGAAAAGGTCAAACCCGAAGGCCAGACCACCCAGGTCCTCGCCTCCCTCCGCTCCGCCATCGAGGAGCTCCAGGGCCAGCGCCTCGCCGGCGTCGTCCTCGTCACCGACGGCCGCGACACCCCCAAGGAGATGGTCCCCGAGGGCATCGCCGTCCTGAAGAACTTCGGCGTCAAGATCTTCCCCGTCGTCGTCGGCTCCGACAAGGCCCCCCGAAACCTTACGCTCGAGGCCGTCAACGTCCAGGAGGCCGCCTTCCAGGGCGACATCGTCAACATCAAGGCCACGGTCCGCGGCGTCGGCTTCCCCGCCGGCCACCGCGTCCGCCTCCAGGCCGTCGACAAGCGCTCCAACACCCCGCTGAAGCGCGCCGACGGCAAGCCGGTCGAAAAGGAGGTCACCGTCGACCCCGACAAGCCGCTCGAGGTCGAGCTCCCGTGGAAGCCCGAGAAGGTCGAGGTCGTCGACATCGACGTCGTCGTCGTCAAGGAGCCCGGCGAGATCGACGAGGACGACAACACCCGCTCCACCCAGGTCGCCGTCCTCGACGCCAAGCTCAACGTCCTGTTCGTCGACGGCTACCCCCGCTGGGAGTACCGCTACGTCAAGAACGAGATGATCCGCGACGCGACCGTCAACATCTCCTGCTTCCTGACCAGCGCCGACCCCACGTTCGCCCAGGAGGGCGACGCCCCGGACGAGAAGGCCAACTTCCCCGGCCCGATCAAGCGCTTCCCCGAGTCGATCGAGGAGATGCTCCGCTACGACGTCGTCATCTTCGGCGACGTCGACCCCCGACAGTTCACCGACGCCCAACTCCAGCTCGTCAAGGACTTCGTCTCCAAGCGCGGCGGCGGGTTCGGCATGGTCTCCGGCCCCCGCAACGCCCCCGTCGCCTACAAGAACACCGCCCTCGAAGAACTCCTCCCCGTCTCGATCAACCGCGTCCAGGAGGGCAAACCCCCGTCCATCAAGGAGGGCTTCCGCCCCGAGCTGACCAAGGACGGCCTCGAGTCCTCCATCTTCCGCTTCTTCGAGGACAAGCCCCGGAACGAGCAGTTCGTCAAGAACGAGATCCAGCCCGTCTTCTGGTTCGCCAGCGGCGTCCAGCTCAAGTCCGGCGTCGGCGAGGTCTACGCCCAGCACCCGACCGCCACCGCCCCCGACGGCCGAAAGTCCCCCCTCCTCGTCCTCGGCCGCTACGGCGCCGGCCGAACCCTCTTCTCCGCGATCGACGACTCCTGGCGCTGGCGCTTCTACACCGGCGAGAACGTCTTCGACACCTACTGGATCCAGCAGTTCCGCTACCTCGCCCGCTCGAAGAAGCTCGGCCAGCGCAAGCTGACCTTCCAGTCCTTCCGCCCCGCCTACGAGCTCGGCGACCAGGTCCGCCTGTCCCTCAAGATCCTCGACCCCCAGCTCCTCGGCCAGCTCCCCGAGATCATCCCCGTCGAGGTCGCCGCCGCCGACGGCCAAACCGCCTACCGCGAAAACCTCGTCCGCCAGGAAGGCCAGACCGACCTCTACCTCGCCAGCTACGCCGCCGACCGCATCGGCAAGTTCCGGGCAAAGCTCCCCCCGATCGCCGGCGGCGTCGACGCCACCGAGGAACCCTTCGAGGTCAACGTCCCCCGCCTCGAACTCGCCCAACCCCAGGTCGACCGCCAGCTCCTGACCCGCATCGCCTCCGAAACCAACGGCCAGGCCTACGATTACGACCAGGCCAGAACCAAGCTCGTCTCCGACATCCCCAGCGCGGCAAAGCAAATCCCCGTCGAGATTAGCGAGCCGTTATGGAACAAGGACCGCGCCCTCTGGATTTTCGTGCTACTAATAACGTTCGAGTGGGTGCTACGTAAGGCATATGGCATGCTCTAGCGCCCACCGAGGTGGCACGGGCGTCCCGCCCGTGAGAAAAGAAAGAACGAACGACCGGCCGCCGTCCGACCAACTATAAATAGACGCGCCGGGCAGACGACCGGCCCGCGACCGCACGACTCCGCGTCCTCTGCGTCTCCGCGGTGAGCCGTATTGAAGCCCGACGAACGAAGGAGCGACCCCCCATGCCTCCGACCTTCCTGATCGACTCCCTGAACGGCATCCGCCGCCGCGTGAAGATGTTGTCCGTCGCGTTCGGCGTCGGCGTCGTCCTCGCCGCCGCGGTCGCGCTGCTCCTGGGCACCGTGCTGCTCGACTTCCTGTCGAGCTACCTGCTCGGCGTGAACCTGCCCGCCGGCATGCGCCTCCTGCTGCTCGCCGCCCTCGTCGTCGCCGTCGGCTACGCCGCCGTCCGCTGGGTCGTCAAGCCGATCCTCGCCCGCCTGTCGCTGTCCGACGTCGCCGGGCACATTGAGTCGGTCTTCCCGCAGTTCGACGACCGCCTCCGCTCGACCGTCGACTTCGTCCAGCAGCCGGCCGACTCGATCCCCGGCTCGTCCGCGATGAAGGAGCGCGTCGTCACCGAGGCCACCCAGCTCGCGCAGAACACCGACCTCTCCCGCGCCGTCGTCACCAAGCCCGTCTGGTACTCCCTGAGCACCGCCGTCGCGGCCCTCGCGCTGCTGGTCGCGGTCTCGATGTTGATCCCGCCGTTCGCCAGGATCGGCCTCCCCCGCCTGTTCGCGCCGTTCGCCCACAACCCTTGGCCCAAGCGCGTCGAGATCGACGCCCAGAAGCTCCCGTCCCGCGTCCCGGTCGGCCAGCGCCTCGACGTCTCCCTCGCCCTCAAGAAAGGCGACAAGCCCACCCAAAAGGCGTTCATCTACTACCAGTACGACAACGGCCCGGTCATGAAGGAGTTCATGATCCGCGGCGAGAGCGGCCGGTACACCGCCTCCCTCGACGCCCGCGCCGGATCCGAGAAGCTCCGCGTCTGGATGGCCGCCGGCGACGACCAGACCGACCCGGTCGACGTGACCGTCGTCCCGCGCCTCGCGATCCAGTCTGTCAACGCCACCGTGACCGCCCCCGCCTACGCGCAGACCCCGCCGACCACCGTCGACCTCGCCCGCGCCCCCGCGTTCATGGTCACCGGTTCCCAGGTCGCAGTCCGCGTCCAGTTCAACAAGGCGCTCGACCCCGCCAGGCCGATGTCGCTCGCCGTGATCCCGCACGGCGACGGCGGCGGCAAGGACGCCAAGCCGTTCGACCCCGGCGTCGCCACCGAGGTGCCCCAGCCGTCCACGCTCGTCGGCAACTTCACCGCCAAAGAATCCTTCCGCTTCCGCGTGAAGGCCACCGACGTCGACGGGTTCGAGAACACCGCCCTCGAGGAGTACGAGGTCGTCGTCAAGCCCGACCAGCTCCCCAGCGTGATCGTCGAGAGCCCGCGCAAGAACGTCGACCGCACCCCCGACGCCTACCTGCCCCTGCAGGTGCTCGCCGAGGACGACTTCGGCGTCAGCTCGGTCAAGCTGATCGTCGACCGCATCTCCGTCGCCCCCGACCCCAAGAACCCGGCCGCCCCCCCGCCCGCCGACGCGAAGAAGCACTGGGAGATCCCGCTCAAGAACTGGGCCCGGATCGACGGCACCGGCGAGCGCCAGCGCTACCGCCTCAACTGGGACTGGGTCCTGAAGACCGACCTCGGTCAGCTCCGCCCCGGCGACGTCCTCGAGTACTTCGTCGAGGTCCGCGACAACTACCAGGGCGCGACCGCGCAAACCGTCCACCCGCCGCAGTACTCGTCCAAGCTCCGGATCCACATCATCAGCGAAGAGGAGATGGCCACCCGCGTGATCGACGAGATCCGCACCCTCGCCGCCAAGACCAACTCCGTCCACAACAGCCAGGTCTCCAACCAGGCCGAGACCAAGACGCTCAAGGAGGACACCGAGAAGAAGCCCGACCTGTCCAAGGGCGACAAGAACGCCCTCGAGGGGCTGACCAGCCGCCAGAGCGCGATCGTCTCGCAGACCAAGAGCCTTTCGGGTCAGCTCGACGACGTCCAGAAGACGCTGAAGGAGAACAACGTCAAGAACGACGAGCTGAACGCGATCGCCAAGGAGGCCAAGCAGGACCTCGACCAGGCCGCCGAGAAGCCGATGACCGACGCGGCCAACCAGCTCAACCAGGCCCAGCAGCAGAAGGGCAACCCGAACGACCCCGCCCAGCAGCAGAAGGCCGCCGAGAACCGCAACCAGAACCTCGACCAGTCCCAGCAGAGCCAGTCCGACGCCGCCAAGCGGCTCGAACAGGCGATGGACAAGATGAACAAGGTCGGGAACATGGGCCAGATGATCTCCGACCTCCAGAAGCTGCTCGACGAGCAGAAGCGGCTGAAGGACGAGCTGAAGGAGATCGGCAAGGAGACGCTCGGCAAGAAGGCCGAGGAGCTGACCCAGGACCAGAAGGACAAGCTCAATAAGAACGCCGACGACCAGAAGAAGCTCGCCGACAAGATGGACAAGGCGACCGAGCAGATGAAGAAGATGGGCGACCAGATGTCCAAGTCCGACCCGCAGTCGGCCGAGGCCATGAAGCAGGCCGCCCAGCAGGCGCAGAACCAGCAGATCTCCCCGCAGCAGCGGCAGGCCGCCCAGCAGGCGCAGAAGAACCAGCAGGCCCAGGCCCAGAACGCCCAGCAGCAGGCCCAGATCGGCATCGAGGTCGTCCTGAACACGCTGAAGGACGCCGAGCGCCGCAAGCTCGAGCAGCTCGCCAAGCTGCTGAACGACGCCGTCAAGGCGATCGAGGACCTCGTCCGCCGCCAGGCCGGTCACAACCTCGACAACCTCGTCGCCCAGGGCGGCGACGCGATGACCAAGGCGCTGACCAAGGAGGAGATCGACGTCCTCTACGTCAAGGCCAAGCGCGACCAGAAGAACCCCGGCCCCGCCCCGCAGCTCGGCGTGATCACGTCCGGCCAGGAGTCGACCGAGCGCAACACCCGCAACCTCGCGAAGGACGTCGAGGAGAAGATCCAGGGCGCCGGCCCCGAGATCGCCCAGCAGCTCGTCCGCGCCGCCGGCAAGATGGGCTACGCGATCACCGACCTCCGCGACAAGAAGCTCCCGTCCGCCTACAGCCCCCACCAGGTCGAGGCGCTCAACGCGCTCGAACAGGCGCTGAAGAAGGCCGAGGACGCCCAGCAGAAGAACCAGGCCGAGATGAACAAGCGCCAGGCCGAGACGATCAAGGCCCAGCTCGAGAAGATCCGCAAGGAGCAGGTCGAGAAGATCAACACCCCGACGACCGAGATCGACAAGCTCCGCAAGCCCGACGGCACGCTCGGCCGCGAGCACGCGGTCCGCCTCGGCCAACTCCCCGGCGTCCAGGGCAAGCTCGCCGAGGAGATCAACTCGCTCGCCGACGCGCTCCGCGGGCTCGGCGGCATCATCTACGAGTCCTCCGCCAAGGAGGTCGCCGAGGCCATGAACGAGGTCAAGGACGACCTCGGCAAGCAGAAGACCGGCAAGACCACCCAGCTCACCGAGGCCCGCGTCGTCGAACAGCTCGACGCGATGATCATTTCCCTCAAGGAGGAGAAGGACTTCTCGAAGTTCAACCAGAAGGGCGGCGGCGGGAACGGCGGTGGCGGTGGCGGCAGCAAGCTCCCCACCGAGGCCGAGCTCCGCCTCCTCAAGGCCCTCCAGCAGGCCGTCAACAAGAACACGGTCGCCGCCGACCAGCTCCCCAAAGACCAACAGGACAAGGTCGCGCTGGTCAACCTCGGCAACCGCCAGGGCAAGCTCCGCGGCCTGCTCGACAACCTGATCAAGGCCGCCACCCAGGGCAAGGAAGGCCTCAAGGCCGAGCCCGACCCCAAGGACAAGCTCCCCGAGGAGGCCGGCAAGGAGGCCATCGAGAACAAGGAGACCGACGACGAGCTCCTCGGCGGCAACCCCAAGGCCGAGAAGGAGACCAAGCAGCTCAACCGCGTCGGCGACCGCATGGCCCGCAGCCGCCAGCGCCTCGCCCTCGACAACGACCCCGGCAAGACCACCCAGGAGATCCAGAAGCGGATCGTCGTCGACATCGACGACATGATCAAACAGGCCCAGCAGCAGATGGCCAACAACCCGTCCCAGCAGCCCAAGCCGGGCCAGAAGCCCGGCGAGCAGCAGCCGGGTCAGCAGCCCGGCCAGCAGCAGGCGAACGGCCAGGGCAACCCGCAGCAGAACAACGGCCAGCAGGCCGCCCAGAACTCCACCGTCTCCCAGGGCGGCCGCGCCAACGCCGACACGTCCGCCAAGATCACCGAGACCGCCCGCGAGTGGGGCAACATCAGCCCCCGCCTCCGCGACGCCGTGATCGACGGCGCCAATGAGCAGATCCCCGAGAAGTACAAGAAGATGATCGAGGACTACTACCGCGGCGTCGCCACCGGCGGCAAACAGCCCTAAGCTCTACCGACACCGAGTATGGACATGACCCGCCGAAAACTCCTCCTCTCGCTCGCCGCGGTCGCCGCGTCGTCCACCCTCCCCGCCCGGGCCCAGGAAAAGCCCAAGGAGAAGGAGAACGCCGCCGCGAAGAAGATCGGGATCGCCGCCCAGCCCAACCAGGTCCGCGGCGACGAGATCACCCCCGCCGCCCAGGCCGCGATCGAGAAGGGCCTCGCGTTCCTCTCCTCCCGACAGGCCCGCGACGGCTCGTGGTCCGCCGGCTCCAGCGGCGCCGGCATCACCGGCCTCGCCGGCCTCGCGCTCATGTCCGGCGGCAACCTCCCCGGCCGCGGCAAGTACGGCGACACCGTCCAGCGCGCCGTCGACTACGTCTGCAACGCCTCCAACAACGACGGCCTGATCGCCGCCGACAACTCCCACGGCCCGATGTACGGCCACGGCTTCGCCACCCTGTTCCTCGGCGAGGTCTACGGCATGACCGGCGACGACGAGGTGAAGGAAAAGCTCCAGAAGGCCGTCCGCCTGATCCAGAAGACCCAGAACCGCGAGGGCGGCTGGCGCTACCAGCCCGTCCCCTACGACGCCGACATCTCCGTCACGATCACCGAGATCATGGCCCTCCGCGCCGCCCGCGACGCCGGCATCAAGGTCGAGAAGGAAGTCATCGACAAGGCCATCGGCTACGTCAAACGCTGCCAGTGCCCCGACGGCGGCTTCTCCTACACCGCCGGCCAGGGCTCCGGCTCCGGGTTCGCCCGCTCCGCCGCCGGCGTCGCCAGCCTCTACTACGGCGGCGTCTTCGAGGGCGACGACCTTAAGCGCGGCCTGAACTACCTGATCCAGTTCGTCCCCGGCCGCGGCATGGCCGACTCCGAGGGACACTACTTCTACGGCCACTACTACGCCTGCCAAGCCATGTTCCTCGCCGGCGGCGACTACTGGGCCAAGTGGTACCCCGCCATCCGCGAACAGCTGATCGCCCGCCAGAACCGAACCACCGGCGGCTGGTCCGGCGACGTCACCGACGAGTACGCCACCGCCCTCGCCCTGATCATCCTCCAGATGCCCCACCGCTACCTGCCGGTGTTCCACGGCAAAGGCCCGGGCGCGTGACCGTGGAATGTCCAATGACGAAACTCAAAGAACGAATCAAATTTGAATGACGAAGGACGAATGATCGAAACGAAGACGCGCCCACCGCCGTGATCCCGCTTCGTCCTTCGGTGATTCGCCCTTCGTCATTGATTCGCCCTTCGAGTTTCGTACCTCGAACTTCCCCGCCACGACACACCTGCTAAAACACCCCCATGCGCGCCCCCACCCTCGCCCTCCTCTCCGTGCTCTCCGTGGCCTCCGTGTTTAGCCCCTCCGCCGCGGCCGACGACGGCTGGTCCCTGACGACCGCCGACTTCAAGCGCCAGTCCGTCAACCTCCGCTCCTTCGACGACCAGGGCGCCCGCGTGATCCCGATGGGCCGCGCCGACGAGACCCTCGTCCCCCTCGACACCCTCCTCCAACTCGACCGCGGCGGCTCCGCCGTCCAGCAGGTCCGCGGCGCCTGGACCCTCCACCTGACCACCGGCGACCGCGTCGGCGGCGAGCCCGTCGCCGTCGCCAACGACGCCCTCGCTTGGAAGTCCCCCGCCGCCGGCGACCTCTCGATCCCGCTCGCCCAGCTCCGCGGCATCGTCAAGGGCGGCGACGCCGCCGCCCAGCAGCCCCAGTTCGACCCCAACCGCACCGAGGACGTCGTCTTCCTCGCCAACGGCGACACCCTCAAGGGCATCCTGACCGCCGTCGAGGCCGGCAAGGTCTCCGTCAAGCAGGCCGCCGGCGACGTCCTCCCCGTCGACCTCGCCGCCGTCAAGTCCATCCACTTCGCCGCCGCCAAGGCCGACGCCCCCGCCGGCCGCGCGTTCCGCGTCCAGCTGACCGACGGCTCGGTCGTCACCGCCCCCAGGATCTCCCTCAAGGGCGACAAGCTCACCCTCGCCCTAGGCGGCCAGCAGGGGGGGCAGGGGGGCGACCGCCCGATCGACCTCGCCCAGGTCGTCCTGATCGAACAGCTCAACGGCCCGGTCTCTTGGCTCAGCGCCCGCCAGCCCGCCGAGGTCGTCAGCCACGCTATGTCCGACACGATCAGCTACCCGCCGCAGATGGACCGCGACTACGACCAGCAGAAGATCAAGTTCGGCCAGCGCGAGTTCGCCCGCGGCATCGGCGTCCACGCCTACACCAAGATCACCTACGCCCTCGACGGGAACTTCAAGGTGCTCCGCACCCAGTACGCCCTCGCCGACAACGCCCACAAGGCCCGCGTCACCGTCCGCATCCTCCTTGACGACACGGTGGTGCACGAGGCCAGGGACTTCACCCCCGGCAAGCTCTCCCCCGTCCTCCTGATCGACCTCGGCCAGGCCAAGACCCTCGCCCTCGAGTGCCACCCCGGCGGCGACCCCGCCTCCCCCGACCCCGTCACCTGGCGCCCCGACGTCCAGGCCCGCCTGAACTGGATCGAACCCGCCCTACTAAAGAAAAAGCCCGTCGCCGAACCCCCCAACCCCGCCCCCGCCCAAACCCCCGCCCCCGCGACCAAGCCCACGACCACGCCGACAACGACCAAGCCAGAAACGCCGAAGGCAGAATCGCCCGCCAACCAGACGCCGAATTCCGACACGCCAAAACCCGAATCCCCCGCCACCCCCGACCCCACCCCCAAATCCTAGCCCCCCTCGGTCTTCCTCCGTGCCCTCGGTGCCTCCGTGGTGGAATCTCCCCCCGCACGCGCGCAAAAAAAGAGACCGGAGCTCGCCGTTACTCCGGTCCCTGAACAGGCTGCCCGACCAAAAGGTCGGAGACCCACAGCCTCACCCCTCTCATCGACCACCCCCGCCCCAGACTTTAAGAAATCCACACCAGGCCGAATTCCACCTCCCGCGCCCACTGATCCCACGATTACAGGACCCGCGCGTTCCATCTGTCCGGCTCCGTGCCCTCCGTGTTTAGCTTCTCCCCTCGCCCGCCGCCCCCGAATCCCTATAATCCCCCACCCATGCCCCACGCCCCCGCGAAACTCGCTCTGGAGGACGGCACCGTCTTCACCGGCCGACACTTCGGTGCCCCAGGCACCTCCGACGGCGAGGTCGTCTTCAACACCAGCATGACCGGCTACCAGGAGATCCTCACCGACCCCTCCTACAAGGGCCAGATCGTCACGATGACCTACCCGCTGATCGGGAACTACGGCATCAACCGCCAGGACGTCGAGTCCCGCCAGCCCCACGTCGCCGGCTTCGTCATCAAGGAACTCGCCCCGCTCCACTCCAACTACCGCGCCGACACGACCCTCGACCAGTACCTCAAGGACAACCGCATCGTCGCCATCGCCGGCATCGACACCCGCGCGCTCACCCGCAAGCTCCGCATCTCCGGCTCGATGCGCGGCGTCATCACCTCCGAGATCCTCGACGACGCCCAACTCGTCGCCCGCGCCAAGTCCGGCGCCCAGATGGAAGGCGCCGACTGGGTCCAGGCCGTCAAACCCGCCGCCGACTACACCTGGGATCAGGACCTCGGCGACTGGGACTTCGGCAACGTCGAGCACGGCGACGGCCTCCACGTCGTCGCCCTCGACTGTGGCGCCAAGTCCAACATCCTCCGCAACCTCGCCGAGCGCGGCGTGAAAATCACCGTCCTCCCCCCCGACACCACCGCCGACGAGATCCTCAAGCACAACCCCGACGGCCTCTTCGTCTCCAACGGCCCCGGCGACCCCGCCGCCCTCGACTACGCCGTCAAACCCCTCGTCGGCGTCCTCGCCAAGAAGGTCCCCACCTTCGGCATCTGCCTCGGCCACCAGCTCCTCTCCCGCGCGATCGGCGCCAAGACCTACAAGCTCAAGTTCGGCCACCGCGGCGGCAACCAGCCCGTGAAGAACCTCGACACCGGCCGCGTCGAAATCACCAGCCAGAACCACGGCTTCGCCGTCGAGTCCAAGTCCCTCGAGGCCGCCGGCGGCGTCATCACCCACGTCAACCTCAACGACAACACCGTCGAAGGCTTCCGCCACAAAGACCTCCCCGTCTTCAGCGTCCAATACCACCCCGAAGCCTCCCCCGGCCCCCACGACGCCGCCTACCTCTTCGACGCCTTCATCGAAATGATGAAGACCAAAAAACCGCCGACGGGCGACCGCCTGAAACAACTCCAATCCATGCGCGACCACCCCGCCGCGAAGTGATCGCCCACTTACAATAGCGCGAACGCATCAGATTCTCCCAAAAGCCCGCGGCGCCCGCACCGTGGGTCTGAAACCGGTAAGCGGCATCCCGGGCAGTCGCGACCCCGGGGTCGCGTTATTCGCACTCGCCCGACCCTCCGGGAACTCTCAACGCCCCCTCCGCCAGCCGCGGAGCGGCGAAACAACGTAGCCCCGGGCGCAAGCCCGGGGTTGTTCTGCGGTGAACCGCTAGCCCCGACGGGGCGGCAGAAGCGCCGACCACCTACAGCAGTTTCCAGGTTCCTCTATCGGTGGGGCAGACATTCTTGGGCGATTAAATACTTGGCTCACCCGGGCCGTTTTGGCTGGTGCGTTCCGCGATTTCCTGTTCGACGTCGGCGAGCATTTCGCGAACCATCTGCACCGTGTCTGCGTGCTCTTTCGGGGATATGACCCCCTCTTGAACCAGCGCGCTAGGCATCTCGTCACCCTTGGCCCAGCGGCGGAGCCTCTCCCGTTCCTTCAACAGTTCGGGGAGTGATCGGAACCGCCTCACCTATTTCCCCTTCCGCTTGCTCTGCGGCGGCTTCCGCTTGGGTGCCTTACGCCGGGCCGCGTCCACTTCTGACTTGGGGACCGCGGCCAGCCCGCGTAACACGCGGTCGAACGCGGGGTACGGCGGTGGCGTCGGGGTGGGGGGATTCTCTGCCATCGTCGCATTGTAGCACGGTGCCGAACCTCCCCCGCCCGCCTTCACCCCGCCGCCCGCTCCGTTATGCTGCACCGCGCAACCCCACCGGAGGACGCCCCATGCTCTCATGGTTCCGCCGCCGCAAACCCCAAACGCCCCCGGCCGCCCCACCCCCGCCCGCCCCGCCCGAAGACGAGGACGCCGAAGCCCCACCCCCCGACTTCGGCACCCACATCCGCGTCGCCTTCGCCAGCGACCGCCGCTCCTGGGAGGAAGACTTCGACCTGCTCCGCGTCGCCGCCGACGTCCTCCGGCAGTTCGGCCACACCGTCACGACCGACGCGCCCGACGCCCTCCGCGTCGCCCCCGCCGGCCTCACCCTCCGCCCCGTCCTCCGCCACTTCCAGCCGCTCGACGACGGCGCCGGCACCACCTCCGTCACCACGATCCACGCCGACCACCCCGACTTCGGTGGCCAGGAAGTCTTCGAGTACCAGCACGCCAGCGGCGAAACGCTCGAAGCGGCGATCCGGAGCGGCTTCGAACAGTGGGCCCAGGTCGACCTCCCCGTCCTGCTCGACGCCCTCGCCGCCCAACCCGCGAACTGTGCGCTGATGGAGATGGCGTTCCCCGACGCCCCCGACGGCACCCCCGGCCTCGCCCGCCGCGCGGTCCTGGGCCCGATCGCCCACTTCGCCCGGAACCCCGCTTCCCAGCCGTCCGACGGCGACGGGGGGCATTCGTTCTGTCCCTGCTGCTTCCTGACCCAGAACATCGACGCCTTCAAACCCCTCGTCGAGTCCACCGGCTTCCACGCGATCCGCTTCTACGCCGCCCGCGGCGACGACGGCGAGCCGCAGGCCGACTGCCGCGTCAACGGCGAAGACCACGCCGACGGCGCCGCCGCCCTCCGCCGCTACGTCACCACCTGGCCCGACGCCGGCCTCGAGTTCCGCAAGCAGTACGTGATCCTCCAGAACGCCCCGCCCCCCGCGCCGGCCGCCGAAAGGTATACTGGCGACGCATGACCCTCCCAGCCACAAAGCCCCGCCACTCGATCGCCGACTACCTCCTCCGCGAGGAAGCCGCCGCCACCAAGCATGAGTTCCACGACGGCGAGATCCTCGCCATGTCCGGCGGCTCCCCCGACCACGCGCTGGTCGCCGCAAACTTCATCCGGGCCCTCGGCAACCGCCTGTCCGGCAAACCCTGCCGCGTCTACACCTCCGACCTTCGCGTCGCGGTCGCCGCCTCCACCCGCTTCGTCTACCCCGACGCCACCGTCGTCTGCGGCGCGCTCCAGTTCCACCCCGACGACCCCAGCCGCCACTCCGTCACCAACCCCACCGTCATCGTCGAGGTCCTCTCCCCCTCCACCGAAGCCTACGACCGCGGCGAGAAGTTCAACCACTACCGCCGCCTCCCGTCCCTCCGCGAGTACGTCCTGATCTCCCCGTACGCCCACACCCTCGAGACCTTCCTCCGCCGCCCTGCCACGCCCCCCGGCGACGACGCGTGGCTGTTCACCGCCACCACCGGCCTCGACGCTTCCGCGCCGCTGGGCTCACTCGACGTCGCCCTGCCCCTCGTCGAAGTCTACGCCGACGTCGAACTGATCCCGCCCCCACCCGCCCTCGACGAGCGAGCCTGACGCCGCGACCCCGCTCGACCACCCCGTGATCCCCGAACCGCCTACCCCACGCCGGGCTCGTTCGCGTTAGCGACGACCCGGGCGCTTCCCCGCTCCCCACAAACCGCCCGCAAACACCGGACGAACCGCTCCGCCGCGTCCGCGTCCGCCCCCTTGAACCGCCACGCAAGCGGCACCCACCGCCCGCGCACCCGTGCCGTCACGACCACCGCCCCCGCGCCCAGCACCACCCCCCGCTCCGGCCGCACGTCCACCGACTCGACGTCCACCAGCCGCCACTCCCGCCACCGCCCGCTCCGCTCCCCCCGCCGCCGGATCACGCCCGCCCCCGCGTCGACCATCACGCACCGCGGCACGTGCCCGTACCGCCGGTAACGCCACAGCGACCACCCGCCGCACCCCAGCCAAAACGCCACGGCCCCCGCCAACCCCGCCCAAACACCCCACGAGATCGGGGCGGCCCCAAGGGCCGCGAGCTTCCGATACACGTAGACGGCAACGATCACGTAGAACGTCCCCACCGCGAATGCCACCGCCATCGAGATCACGACCCCCCACGCCGAAGACAGCGGGAATGTCAGCACGCAACCGCCCGCCCCGTCCTCCTCCACCCAAGGCCGCCCCGGCGCCCGCTCCTGCGTGCGATACTCGATCTCCACGCGCCCCATCCTACCCGCCCCCCACCCCCGCCCGTAGGAAACTCCCTCACGCGCCGCGCGCAACACCTCCCCACCCGAAATTCCAGAACCCACCCCCGGGAAATCCCGCAATCCCGCACCTCCCACCCCCCGCGCTGCACCGCGCGCGTCTCGGCCGCGCAACACCGCCCCTATAGGTGGAGGCCCACGATGCGCGCAAGCAACTCGCTTCCTCACGTAAGGTCCGCTCCCGCGGAACGGGGCCCCCTCTCCGAGTCGCGCAGCGACTCCTCTCCACCTCCTCCGCCCGTGCGCGAACACTGCAAAACGAACCCACGTGCCACCCTGTCCCACTTCGCTCTCCCTCCCGCGCACTGCGAAACGAACCCACTTGCCAAATTGGCAGCTCCCCCCCGCGCCACAAAGCGCCACACGGCGCAACACGGCGCAACAACCGATCTGGAAAACTGCGAAACGAACCCACCGCGCCACATCTCTACGCAAAAACTGCGAAACGAACCCACCGCCCGCTCCCCCGCTCCATGCTCCCACGGTTCCCGTCCCAACCCCGCGAAACGAACCCACTTCCGCGCAACAACCGCCCACCTCGCGCACCCCCTGCGCGGCGCCAGATTACCGCATCCGATTTCTCATTCCCCAACCGCCACCGTGTCGAACAGGAGACCCATGGCCATCACCTCCGTCCCCAAAGCGACCGGCAACTCGACCGGCACCCAGATGAAGGGCAAGCAGTTCGAGCTCAAGGCGCAGGACTTCATCAAGATGATGATCACCCAGCTCCAGAACCAGGACCCGACGTCCCCGGCCAAGAACGAGGAGCTCCTCGCGCAGATGTCGCAGATCGGGCAGTTGCAGTCGTCCACCGCGCTCAACGAAAGCCTCAAGGGCATGGTGCTGCAGAACCAGATCGGGTCGGCCGGGAACATGATCGGGAAGGCCGTCGAGGGGCTCGACGACGACAACGAAACGATCAAGGGGATCGTGAACTCCGTCCGCGTCGAGGGGGACAGCGTCGTGCTCGAACTCGACAACGGCCACAAGCTCGCGATGGGCCGGATCACCTCGATCGCCTCCGCGCCCGCGACCAGCCGCGGCGTCACCGCCGGCACGCAGACCGCGGCACAGTGATTGCTCAGCCCGCTACCGCGGCGCGGAGACGCCGCGTGGGACGTCAGAAGTGAGCCGCCGGGCGCGAAGGATGCGCTCCCCGGTGGCGAAAGTTGCCTCCAGTCGTTGCGAGAAGGATCTCCCCCATGGCATTGACCAGCACGCTGTACACGGGCCTCTCCGGGCTCGACGTCAACCAGACCAAGCTGAACGTCGTCGGCAACAACATCGCCAACGTCAACACGGTCGCGTTCAAGTCCAGCCGCGCCCTGTTCAAGCCGCAGTTCTACATCACCGAGGGGGCCGGCGGCCCCCCCGAGGGGGAGTTCGGCGGCACGAACCCGAACCAGCGCGGCCTCGGCGTCCAGATCGCGTCCATCGAGAAGAACTTCACCCAGGGCGCGATCGAGCCGACCGGCAAGAACACCGACATGGCGATCGACGGCGAGGGGTTCTTCGTCGTCCAGGGCTCCGACCAGAAGTTCACCCGCGACGGGTCGTTCAGCCTGAACTCCGCCAACCAGCTCGTGACCAGCGGCGGCGAGTTCGTCCAGGGCTTCGGCGTCGACACCGACTTCAACATCGTCCCCGGCTCGGTCGATAACATCACGATCCCGCTCGGCGCCATGACCAGCGCCAAGGCGACCGAGAACGCCTTCTTCAAGGGCAACCTGAACGCCAACGGCACGGTCGCCAGCGGCGCGAGCATCATCAGCAGCCAGCCGCTCGAACTGGTCGGCGGAGGCGGCGGCACCGCACCCGACGCCAGCACGTTGCTGACCGACCTGGGCACGTCCGCCGGCACGAACACGACCGCCGCGTTCAACATCGGGCAGTCGTTCACGCTGCAGGGTAAGAAGGGGGGGCGCGACGTCGACCCCGCGACCTTCGTCGTCAGCGCCACCAACACCTTGGGCGACCTGATGAGCTTCTTCCAGACCGGCATGGGCGTCTTCCCGCAGGGCGCCGGCGCCAACGAGGTGCCCGACGACGGCAACCCCGACACGCCCACGCCCGGCGCCTCGCTCGAGGCGCTGGCGACCGACCCCGCGGACACCGTCCGCCTGACGCTGACGGGCAACCTCGGGACGGAGAACGCGATCGCGATCCCGGGGAGCGGGTTCAAGGACGTGAACGGCGCAACGCCGCTGACGTTCGCCGAGGGGGAGACCGCCGGCGGGATCCAAAGCGACCCGGTCGGCGAGTCCATCCACACCAGCTTCGTCGGGTACGACTCGCTCGGCACGCCGGTCACGGTCGGCGTGACGGCGGTGCTCGAGAGCAAGGCCGACACCGGCAACACCTGGCGGTTCTACGCCGAGTCCGCCGACGACACCGGGGCGGCGCTGAATCTCGGGACGGGGACGCTGACGTTCGACAGCACCGGCAAGCTGATCGACAGCGAGGGCACGTCCATCCGCATCGCCCGCGACAACACCGGCGCCGATACCCCGATGGCGATCGACCTCGACTTCAGCAGCATGACGTCGCTGACCAGCCGCAACTCCGAGCTCGTGATGACCCGCCAGGACGGCAACGCGATCGGCACGCTGAACGACTTCTCGATCGGCACCGACGGGACGATCACCGGGTCGTTCAGCAACGGCCAGACCCGCGCGCTCGGGCAGGTCGCGATCGCCACGTTCACCAACCCCATGGGCCTGACCGACAAGGGCGGGAACATGTACGTGACCGGCGTCAACAGCGGCGAGCCCGTCGTCGGCGCCCCGCTCACGCTCGGCTCCGGCGGCATCCGCTCCGGCGCGCTCGAGCAGAGCAACGTCGACCTGTCCGAGGAGTTCATCAACCTGATCATCGCGAGCACCGGCTTCAGCGCGTCCAGCCGCGTGATCACGACCAGCGACCAGTTGATCACCGAACTGCTGAACTCGAGCCGGTAAGACCGGTCGCGCTTCTGGAACACAAGCCCCCCGCGACATGGTGTTACTTCTGCTGTCGCGGGGGCTGTTAAAACACGAAGGGGCGAGCCGCCGGCGGAGCCGGCAGGGATTGGCGTCATGATCATGCTCACGCGGTTGAACGGGCAGAGCTTCGTGGTGAACGCGGAGAAGATCCGGCTGGTGGAGGCCACCCCGGACACGGTCGTCTGCTGCGAGACGGGGGAGCGGCTGATGGTCAGGGAGTCGCTCCAGGAGGTGATCCGGCGCGCGATCGAGTACGGCCGCCTGCTCCGCCGCCCGGTGACGGACTAGCCGGTCCAACCCAAGCGACGGGCCGCGCGCGCCGATAAGGGTACTGGCCGGGCGCGGTTCGCCCGCCGCTTATCGGACCCGCCGCGGTCCGCAGGGACAGGACAGCCATGGCAGAGAAAGCAGCGGACAAGAAGGCGGACGCGGCGGGGGCGGCAACGGCCTCCCCGCCCGCGGGTGGCGAGAAGAAGGACGCCGCGGGCAAGAAGGCCGGCGGCGCGATGCTCGCCAAGACCCCCGTGCTCCTCGGCGTCGTCATGACGCTCGAGGCCTTCGTCCTGTTCGCCGGCTTTAAGTTCCTCGGCGGCGGCCCCAAGCCGGCGTCGGCGGTCGAGCTGGCCAGGGACGACGGCCACGGCAAGGTCGACGCCCACGGGCACCCCGTCGCCGGGAAGCCGGGGGACAAGCCGCACCTGGTCGAGGTCAACGTGGTCGACTTCAAGGCCCCCAACGCGCAGAACGGCCGGCGGTTCATCTACGACACGACCGTCTGGGTGACCGTGAAGACCGAGTCCGAGTCGAAGGTGCGCGACCGGATCAAGGGGAGCGACGCGCTGATCAAGGACCGGATGCGCACCATCGTCGCCCAGATGGACCCGGAGAAGCTCGGCGGGGGCTCCGAACCCGGCCTGGAGACGCTCCGGCGGCAGATCAAGACGCAGCTTGAAATAATTATCGGCGACGGGATGATTGACGAGGTCCTCGTGCCGCGCTGCATCCCGTTCCGGGCCGACTTCTGACGGCCCGGAACCCGGCACCTGGGCGACGCAAAACCCGAGGCAGGACGCCTCGGAACGCGCTAGCCAAGGACGGTGCCGCATGTCTGACCCGACCGCCATGGGTGGGGGGGGAACTCCGCCCGGACAACCCAGCGACCCGCTCGCCGACCTCGGCGGCGCCGCCGACCCGTTCGGCGGGATGGACCAGGCCAGCATCGACGAGCTGCTGAAGCAGGCGAGCTTCGACGACCCCGCCCTCGCCGCCACCACCGCCCCCGCGACGACGTCCGCCCCGGCCCGGCCGGCGCTCGACCCGTCCGCCCACGCCGCCGCGGCCGCCGCCGCCGCCGCGATCGCCGACCTCCCCGACACGTCCCCGATGAAGCTGCCGGACTTCCAGCAGGTGATGAACGACGCGCAGGTGTCGAGCATCGACCTGTTGCGCGACGTCGACCTGAACGTGAAGATCGAGCTGGGCCGCAGCCGGATGCTGGTCGAGGACGTGCTGAAGCTGGCCGAGGGGGCCGTGGTCGAACTGGACAAGCTGGCCGGCGACCCGGTGGACGTGTTCGTGAACGACCGCCTGGTCGCCCGCGGCGAAGTGCTGGTGCTGAACGACAACTTCTGCGTCCGCATCAACGAGATCATGGCCGGGGTGAAGGAAGAGGGGCTGTGATGGCGCGATGGCGCATCGCATTGATGGTGGCATTCGTGGTACACGGCGCAGCCGTGGTCGCGGTGGGACAGACGTCACAACCGGTGGCCCCGGTGGTCATGCCGGCGGTGGATGATTCGTACCAGGACAAGCCGCTGCCCGCGCGGCGCGGTGCGCCGCCGGCGACGACCCGATCCACCGGCGTCAACACTGCGGGGGGCATCGGTGGCGGGGGCGCGGCGGACTACCTCGACCTGAAGCGCGTCGCGATCGCCCTGGCGATCGTGCTGGGCGCGATCTACGTCAGCAACCGGATCTGGCGGCGGCTGGGCATGCCCGGGGCGGGGACGCGGCCGTCGGGGGCGTTGCAGGTGATGTCGCGGCTGGTGGTCGCGCCCAAGCAGCAGGTGATGCTGATCCGCGTCGGCACACGGCGGCTGGTGCTGGTGGCGAACAACGGCACCCAGATGACCGCGCTGAGCGAGATCACCGACCCGGAGGAGGCCGCGGTGCTGATCGGACAGGTGGCGGTCGAGCGCGAGTCGTCCTCCACGGCGACCTTCCACGACGTGCTGGGGGCGGAGGAGAAGCAGTTCGACCCGCAGACGAACGTCGACGCGCGGCCGACGCCAGGCTCCCCGGAGGCCGAGGAAGAGGCCGCGCTGGCGGCGACGCGGGACGAGCTGAACGGGATGATGGAGAAGGTGCGGGACCTGTCGAAGCAGTTTCGACGGGCGTGAAAGGTTAGAGCGATGCGATCAGCGGTGACGATCGGTGCTGCGGCGACCCGCCCGGGGGTGGGGCGGTGGCTGCGCGTCGCGCTGGTCGTGTGGCTGGGGGTGGCGGCGCTGGGGATGGGGGCGGCGGCGCAGGAGCGGGCTCCTGAGCGGGCGCCGGACCTGCCGGGCGCGAGCCGGTCGACCGCGAACGGAAATCAGTCGACCGCGAGCCCCTCGGGCGGCGGCGGGGCGATCGGCGGTTTCCCGCAACTGCCCGACCTGTCGAAGCGCGAAAACATCGGCTCGGCCCTGCAGTTGATCATCCTGCTGACGGTGCTGTCGCTCGCGCCGGCGATCCTGATCATGATGACCAGCTTCACGCGGATCATCATCGTCATGAGCCTGCTCCGCCAGGCGCTGGGGACCCAGCAGTTGCCGCCGAACCAGATCCTGATCGGGCTGTCACTGTTCATGACGTTCCTGGTGATGCGGCCGACGTGGGAGAAGGTGAACGTGCAGGCGGTGCAGCCGTACCTGGCGGGGACGATCGAGCAGCCCGAGGCGCTGCGGCGGGCGCAGGGCCCGATCCGCGACTTCATGTGCAAGCAGATCGACAAGAGCGACAACTGGGAAGACGTGTACATGTTCGCCCACGCCGCCGGGCAGCCGGTGCCGAAGAAGATCGGCGACGTCGGCACGCTGACGCTGATCCCGGCGTACGTGCTGAGCGAGCTGAAGACGGCGTTCCTGCTCGGGTTCAAGATCTACCTGCCGTTTCTGATCATCGACATGGTGATCTCGGCCGTGCTGATCAGCATGGGCATGATGATGCTTCCGCCGGTTCTGATCTCGTTGCCATTTAAGCTCCTGCTGTTCGTGCTGGTGGACGGATGGCACTTGATAACGGGCAGCCTGATGGGTAGTTTCGTGCAGTAGGGAAGTTGATGGCCGTGTCGGTCGCTTCATGGACGAAGCGGCGGCGGCGCGGGACGCCGCCCGGCGGCCCGCGACAGTAAGCCGGCGAGCCCGATCCCCTCGGGCTTGAACCGCCGGCGGCACGCACGGATGGGTGTCACACATGTCTCCCGGAGACGCGGTCGATCTTGTACGTCACACGCTGATCATGGCGATCACGGTCTCGGCCCCGATGCTGCTGGTCGGGCTGGTCGTTGGCATCCTCGTCTCGCTGCTGCAGGCGGTCACGCAGATCCAGGAGCAGACGCTCTCGTTCATCCCGAAGATCGTGGCGATGGTGGCGGCGGCGATCCTGCTTCTGCCGTGGACGGCGCAGCGGCTGATGGAGTACACGCGCGACATGTTCACGGCGGGGATCATGAACTGAGCGCGGGCAGCCGCGCTCGGATTCCGGTCGCGGCTCAACCTGGTGATCGAGAAGGGGTGCGGTGGTGGTCGTCGTTCGACGTTCGGACGCGCAGGGACGTGCGTTTGTGTGGGTGTGACGCGGATGCCGGTGCAGGACGCGCTGAACTTCATTCCTGTGTTCGTGCTGGTGTTCTTTCGAACGGCCGGCCTGTTCCTGGCGTCGCCGCTGTTCGGCAGCGCGATGGTCCCGCGGCGGGTCAAGGTGATGTTCGCGCTCGTGATGGCGGCCGGGCTGGCCGGGGGCGTCAAGGCGCCGCCGAACATGCCGGGCACCGTGCTGCAGATGGTCGCGGGGATCACGGGGGAGATGATCTTCGGCCTACTGATGGGGCTGGGGCTGAGCCTGGCGTTCATCGCGGTGAGCTGGGGCGGGGAGATCATGGGCCAGCAGATGGGGATCAACATCGCCTCGGCTTTCGACCCGCAGTTCGGCGGGGGCGGGAGCCTGGTCGGAGATTTGTACTTCATGCTGACGCTGGTGATCTTCCTGCTGCTGAACGGGCACCACGCGATGGTCGAGGGGCTGGCGGCGAGCTTCGGCGCGCTGCCGCTGCTGGCGGCGGGGATGACCAAGGGGCTGTTCGACCTGTTCATCGGCCTGATCACGGCCGCGACGGTGCTCGCGTTCAAGGTCGCGTCCCCGATGCTGGTCACGATGCTGGTGGTCGACGTGGCGCTGGGGTTCCTGGGCAAGACGGTGCCGCAGATCAACGTGATGAACGCCGGGTTGACGCTGCGGTCGGGGCTGGGGATCGCGGTGATGATCGTCGGGCTGATGCTGACGAACCAGATCATGCAGCGGGCGCTGTTCGCGTCGGTCGAGGCGCTGTCGGGCGCGTGGCACGGGTGGGGGCGGGCGGACGGGGGGGGCGGGTGACATGGCGGACGACGCGGGCGATAAAACAGAAGCACCCACGCCGCGGCGCCGGCAGGAGGCGCGGGATCAGGGGAACATCGCGCGGAGCCAGGACCTGACCAGCGCGACGCTGCTAGTCTGCATGCTGCTGATGCTGAAGTGGTTCGGGGAGGGGATCGTCACGGCCCTGCGGGCGATCATGGAGCGTGAGCTCGCGCCCGAGTCGCTGAGCGACTTCGGAGCCGCCAGCGCGGCTCACGCGATGGCCAAGGCGCTCGTGCAGGTCGGCGGGGCGCTGGCGCCGATGTTCATCGGCGTCATCATCGTGATCGTCTCGGTCAACGTCGCGCAGGTCGGGCTGAAGTTCGACACGAAGAAGCTCCAGCCGAACCTGATGGCGCTCAACCCGCTCAAGGGGCTGGGCAAGCTGTTCCAGAAGCAGGGCGGGGTGCAGCTCGCGTTCAACATGCTCAAGCTGCTGCTGGTCGGGTGGATCGCGTACACCGCGATCCACGGGCGGATGGGGGAGATCGCGCTGGCGCAGGGGCTGGAGTTCAAGCAGATCTTCCACCTCGGGGCGTCCCTGGTCTACTCGATCGGGATGCGGATCGGGATCTTCCTGCTGGTGCTCGCGATCCTCGACTACGGGTACCAATGGTTCCGGGTCGAGAACCAGCTCAAGATGACCAAGCAGGAGGTCAAGGACGAGATGAAGCGCATGGAGGGGGACCCGAAGATCAAGCAGAAGCGCAAGCAGTTCGGGATGCAGCTGATGGTGCAGCGGCTGAAGCAGGACGTGCCGACGGCCGACGTGGTCGTCACGAACCCGACGCACTTCTCGGTCGCGCTGAAGTACGACAAGGACGGCATGCACGCGCCGAAGGTGGTCGCCAAGGGGCAGGACTTCGTCGCGCTGCGGATCCGGGAGATCGCGGCGGCGTCGGGCGTGCCGATCCTCGAGCGGCCGCCGCTGGCGCGGGGGCTGTACCACGCGGTCGAGGTCGGGCAGGAGATCCCGGAGCAGTTCTACGCGGCGGTCGCGGAGATCCTGGCGTACGTGTACGAGCTGACGGGGAAGAGCCGGCGGCGGGCGGCGTCGGCGCCAACCGCGGCGAGCCGCGCGCAGGCCGTGGGGGTCAACTAAACTATGGCATCCGCAGTCGCATCCAACCCGCTGTTCGTCGCCGCCCACAAGTACCGGGGGATGGTGTTGCCGTTCGCGGCGATCGCGCTGCTGATGGTGATCCTCGTGCCGCTGCCGCCGGCCGTGCTCGACTTCCTGCTCGTGCTGAACATCACGATCTCCGCGATCGTGCTGGTGACGACGATCTTCGTCAACAGCCCGCTCGAGTTCAGCGTGTTCCCGTCGCTGCTGCTGGGCGTGACGCTGTTCCGCCTGGTGCTGAACGCGGCGACGACGCGGCTGATCCTGACCGTGGCGGACCGGGAGAAGGACCCGGACAAGGCGATGGCGGCGGCGGGGCACGTCGTGATGGCGTTCAGCCAGTTCGTCGCCGGCAACTCGCTGGCGGTCGGGATCATCATCTTCGTGATCATCGTGGTGATCCAGTTCATCGTGATCACCAAGGGCGCGACGCGCATCGCCGAGGTCGCGGCGCGGTTCACGTTGGACGCGATGCCCGGCAAGCAGATGGCGATCGACGCGGACCTGAACGCCGGCGTGATCCAGGAGGCCGAGGCGCGGCGGCGGCGGGACGCGATCGCGCAGGAGTCGGACTTCTACGGGGCGATGGACGGTGCGTCGAAGTTCGTGCGCGGCGACGCCGTCGCGGCCATCGTTATCACGTTTGTGAATATCTTAGGCGGGCTGTACGTCGGGATGGTGGATCACGGCTGGCCGTTCATGAAGTGCCTCGGGCTTTACACCCGGCTGACGATCGGCGACGGGCTGGTCAGCCAGGTGCCGGCGTTCATCGTGTCGCTCGGGGCGGGCTTGATCGTCACCCGCACCAGCAGCCGCGGGAACCTGGGCGACGAGATGCTCGGGCAGGTGCTCGCGAAGCCGCAGGCGCTGGTCGTCGCGGGCGTGTTCCTGCTGATCATGTCGATCACGGACCTGCCCAAGCCGCCGCTGCTGCTGATGGGGGCGGCGTGCACCGGGCTGGCGTTCGTGCTGGCGCGCAACAACAAGCGGGCGGAGGTCGAGGCAGCGAAGGAGAAGCACAAGGAGGAGACGAAGAAGGAGCCGGAGAAGGTCGAGAAGCTGCTCGACGTCGACACGATGGAGCTCGAGGTCGGGTACGGCCTTGTGCGGCTGGTCGACACGGCCAAGGGCGGAGACCTGCTCGACCGGATCAGCATGATCCGCCGGCAGATCGCGATGGAACTGGGCGTGATCGTCCCGCCGATCCGGATCCGGGACAACATGCAGCTCCAGGCGAACGACTACGTGGTGAAGATCCGCGCGCAGGCGGTCGGGCGCGGCGTCACGTACCCCGAGCAGTTCCTCGCGATGGACAACGGCGCGACGAGCGGCCCGATCCCGATGGCCGAGCAGACGATCGAGCCGGCGTTCGGCCTGCCGGCGTACTGGATCACCGAGAGCCAGCGGAGCCAGGCCGAGCTGCTGAACTACACGGTCGTCGAAGCCACCAGCGTGCTCGCGACCCACCTGACGGAAATAATCAAGCAGCATGCGGCGGAGCTGCTTTCACGGCAGGAAGTAAAGAACCTTGTGGATAACCTCAAAGCGCGGGTCCCAGCGCTGGTCGAAGAGGTGATCCCGACGCAGGTGAAACCCGGCGAATTGCAGAAGGTTCTGCAGAACCTGCTCCGCGAGCGCGTCCCGGTGCGGGACCTCGAGACTATTGTGGAGACTTTGGGGGATTGGGCGGGGCGGACGAAGGATCTCGACGTGCTGACGGAGTACGTGCGGAATTCTTTGGCGCGGGCCATTTGCAAACAATACGTGGACGACCAAGATCGTCTGTTCGTGATCACGTTGGACCCGGCACTGGAAGATTTCGTGAACGGCCACATCGAGCGGGGCGAGCACGGGACGAGCAACCGGATCCCGCCGCAGGCGGCGCAGCAGATCGTGCAGCGGATCGCGGCCCGCGCGGGCGAGCTGACGCAGACGGGGCGTACCGCGGTCGTGTTGTGCAGCCCGCAGGTGCGGTCGTCGCTGCGGCGGATGATCGAGTCGAGCCTGCCGGCGGTCGCGGTGCTGTCGTTCAACGAGATCGTGCAGGGGATCGCCGTCGAGGCGGTCGCCCTGGTCGGGATGAATGATTGATCGGGATGGAAGGCACGTGGAAGGATTATGAACCTGCGAACGTTCTCAGCTCCGACATTTGCGCTGGCGATGGCGCAGGTGAAGGCCGAGATGGGCGGCGACGCGGTGATCCTGCACACGCGGAAGGTGCGGGTTCGGAGGTGGATGGGGCTGCGGAGCCGGGAGGTCGTCGAGATCACGGCGGGGAGCGGGTTGAACGTCGCGAGCCGCCCGGTGCGGCGGCCGGCGGCGGGGCAGCAGCAGCAGCAGCAGGGGGGTGGCGTCGGCGGGCCGGGTAGCCGGCAGCGGACGTCGCGGGACTCGGTCCCGCCGCGGCAGGCGCCGGCGCAGCAGCAGGTGATGCGGAACCCGCTGGCGGCGTCCCAGCCGCCGCAGCAGCAGCAGCCGGGGCGGGACTTCCTCGACACGCCGGCGGCGAGCCGGGCGATGATGATGTCGATCTCGAGCGAGGTGCGCGAGCTCCGCGGGGTGCTCGAGGAGATGGTCCGCCACAGCAAGCGGGAGACGGCCCCGCAGGTGCCGGCGGACCTGTTCGACCACTACTCGCACCTGATCCAGAACCAGGTGGCGGAGGAGCTGGCGACCGACCTGGTCCGCCAGCTCCAGCTATACCGCCCGGAGCAGTTGCAGCAGGGGGACTTCGTCCGCGAGAAGCTGACCGAGCAGGTCGAGCGGATGATCCCGTCGTCCGGGCCGATCCGTCGGAAGAAAGAAGTGGGCCCGCACGTGGTCGCGTTGATCGGGCCGACGGGCGTGGGCAAGACGACGACGCTGGCGAAGCTGGCGGCGAACCTGAAGCTCCGCGAGGGGCGGCGGGTGGGGCTGATCACGATCGACACGTACCGCATCGCGGCGATCGACCAGCTCCGCAAGTACGCGGAGCTGATCCGCGCGCCGCTGAAGGTCGTCAGCTCGGCCGAGGATTTGCGGGACGCGGTCGACGGGATGAGCGACTGCGACTTCATCCTGATCGACACGGCCGGCCGCAGCCCGAGCGACACGCTGAAGCTGAACGAGCTGAAGGGGTTCCTGGACGCGACGAACCCGGACGAGGTGCACCTGGTGCTGTCGTCGACGGCGAGCCAGCCGTGCATCGAGCGGGCGATCGAGAAGTTCGGCGAGGTGCGGGTGGACAAGATCATCTTCACGAAGCTGGACGAGGCGGTGCACGTCGGGGTGGTGTTGAACGTCGTGCGGAAGGTGAACAAGGCGCTGTCCTACGTGACGACCGGGCAGAACGTGCCGGACGACATCGAGGTCGGCAAGGGGAGCAAATTGGCGCAGATGCTATTGGGGACTCATTAATGACGGCCATGGCAGACCAAGCCGCACAACTCCGTTCCCTCGTCCGAGAGCAGCAGCAGCGGCGGCAGCGGGCGAGCGTGATCGCGATCACGTCGGGCAAGGGGGGCGTCGGCAAGAGCAACATCGCCGTCAACCTGTCGATCAAGCTCGCCAGCGCCGGGAAGAACGTCGTCCTGCTGGACGCCGACCTCGGGCTGGCGAACGCGGACGTGCTGTGCAACATCGATCTGCCCTTCAACCTGTCGCACGTGATCGCGCGGAAGAAGGAGCTGCACGAGGTGATGGTCACGGCCCCGGGCGGGTTCAAGCTGATCGGCGGGGCGAGCGGGCTGGCGCGGATGGCGGACCTGACCGACTTCGACCGCCGGCGGATCGTCGAGGCGCTGGTCGCGGTCGAGCAGCAGGCGGACTCGATCATCATCGACACGGGGGCCGGGATCAGCCCGAACGTGCTGTCGTTCACGCGGGCGGCGGATCACGTGCTGGTCGTGACGACGCCGGAGCCGACTGCGATCACCGACGCGTACGCCGTGATCAAGGTGATCTCGAAGGACGGGGTGGACCGGCGGATCAGCCTCCTGGTGAACCAGGTGCGGAGCGCGACCGAGGCGAAACTGGTGCACGAGCGGGTGGCGAAGGTTGCAAAGAATTTCCTGGGGGTTAACGTGCTGGAGGCCGGTCATATGGTGGCTGACGACCACGTCCGGCGGGCGGTTTTGCAGCGGGTGCCGTTCTCGCTGTCGGCCCCGAAGTGTGCCGCGAGCTTCTGCGTGACGCAGCTGGCGATGCGGTTCGAGCAGGGGATCGTGCCCGGCGCGGACGGCGGGTTCTTCAACCGCATGGGCCGGTGGTTCAAGAAGTGACGAAGGGGAATCGAGCGAAGCGGCGATCGGTCTGCGGCGGCCAAGGACGGCGGCGGCGGGCCGGTGGTCGAGTGAGTGAGTAGGCGTGGATCGGAACGGAGTCCGTGATGGCCAAGCGTCTCGCCGCGTGTTGCGCGCTGGTCGTGTTCGCGTTCTGCCTGGTGTTGGGGATCCGGGCGGGGAACACGTTCAGCACGACGATGTCGCGGGCGCTGACGGCGATGGCGGGGGCGTTCGGGGTGGGGCTGGGGGTCGGGTTCGTCGCGCAGCGGATGCTCGACGAGAACCTGCGGGCGGAAGAGGACAAGCTCAAGAGTCAAAGTCAGGGGGCGTCCAGTGACCACTGAGGCGAATCGGCCTTCCCGCGCCGGCGCGCGACGCGCGCGCCCCGGATGGGGCCGCCTCTCGATCGGGCCACGTACCAGGAAGTAGGGACGCAACGTGCAACGGACTGCTCGCAGAACCCAAGGACTGGGTCACAACACGCTCCGGCCGCCGGCCAACCCGCGGACCGACATCAAGGAGGTCTGGCTGGCGTACAAGAAGGCGCCGAGCCAGGCGCTGCGGAACATCCTGATGGAGCAGTACCTCCACCTGGTCCGCTACAACGCCGAGCGGATCCACGTGAAGCTGCCGGACGAGGTCGAGCTGGACGACCTGATGTCGGCCGGCATCTTCGGCCTGATGGACGCGATCGACGCGTTCGACATGGAGCGGGGCGTGAAGTTCGAGACGTACTGCGCCCCCCGCATCCGCGGCGCGATCCTCGACGAGCTGCGGTCGATGGACTGGGTGCCGCGGCTGGTGCGGAGCCGGGCCCACAAGATGGAGACGGCGACCAAGCAACTCGAGGTCGAGCTCGGCCGGAGCCCGACGAACGACGAGATCGCCAAGCGGCTGAAGATCCCGATGGCGGAGTTCGAGAAGATCGCGAAGGACGCGAGCGCGGTCGGGCTGGTGTCGCTGTCGCGGAAGTGGTTCGAGACCGACTCCAACAAGGACGTCCGCGAGATCGACGTGCTCGAGGACAAGAAGGGCGCCGACCCGGTCCGCGAGATCCAGCGGAAGGACCTGAAAGAGCTGATCACGAAGGGGCTGAGCCGGGCCGAGCGGCTGATCATCGTGCTCTACTACTTCGAAGAGATGACGATGAAGGAGATCGGCGCGACGCTCGACCTGAGCGAGTCGCGCGTCAGCCAGATGCACAGCAGCATCCTCGCGCGGCTGAAGGCGCAGATGCAGGACAAGAAGAAGGAGTTCAACGAGGCCGCGGCGGGGTAGGTGATGGCGCCGGACGACTTGATGGGCGCGTGGCGCGGTTCGTCGTTACGGAAGACCCCTCACCCCAGCCCTCTCCCTGCCGCGTTCGGGTTGCACGGCGAATGAAGGTCGATCGTCGCGGCCGGGAGAGGGGGCCGGATCACGGGTTATTGCGAGCGGCGCGCTCTCGACCTTTGAAAGCCGTGTGCTGAGGAACACCCCGCGAAGACCGGTCACGTCAGCCCGGGCCACGCGCCGCCGGCGACCCGATTGAATGCATCCCGGATCTTCGTGACCGTCTCGGCGGGCAGGGGGCCCTTGTCGGCGGCTTGGATGTTTGAGCGGGCGTTGTCGGGGTTGGTCGTGCCGATGATCGCCACGTGCACCCCGGGCTGGCTGAGCGTGAACCTCAGGGCGAGCTCCGCCCAGTCCTGCTCGCCGGCGAAGCCGAGGGCCTGGGGCGACAGGCCGAGTTTTTCGAATCGCTCGCGATAGGGGCGGACGTAAGCCGGGTAGATGCCGGAGAAGTTCTCGAGCCCGCGCCAGACGCTGTTGCCGATCGGGCGCTTGGCCAGCACGCCGACGCGGTTCGTCCGGGCGTGCGGCAGGACGGCGTCGACGTTGGCCTGGTCGACGAAGCTGACCGACGTTTCGACGACCGCGATGTCTTGATGTTGTGCCGCCCACGCGGCCGCCTCGTTGTCGCCGGAGTAGCCCGCGAACCGCACCTTCCCGGCGTCGCGCGCCCGGACGAGTTCCCCCAGCGCCTCGCCGTCGCGCAGCGTTCCGAGGTCACACGAATGCAGCAGCATCACGTCGATCCGGTCGGTGTTCAGGCGCCGCAGCGACGCGTCCACCGTGTCGCGGACGAGCTGCGCCGACCACGCCTTGCCCTTGGCGTGCGGCACCGGTCCGCCGCACTTCGAGACGAGCACGAACTCGTCGCGGCGGTGGCCGACGGTGCGGGCGATCACCTCCTCCGCACCCGGGTAGGAGGCGGCGGTATCAATCAGGTTGACCCCCTCGTCCAGCAACGCGTTCAGGATCTGGCCGACCCGGTCCTGCTCCGTCTTCAGGTAGCCGATCGGCGCGGCGCCGAAGCCCAGCGGTGACACGTCGAACCCCGTCCGGCCGAAGGCGACTTTCTTCATGGCCGGATGTTAGCCCGCGACCCGCTCTGTCGCCCACGTCACTTTCACTTTCGGTGAAACGCGCGGTTCCTGCGCGGTCGGGTTGCGTCATACCAAACACCGTTTTAACATCGCGGCGGCAAAGGAGTGCCCCATGCCCGGTGAGACGGAGCTCCACAAGACCCTGAAGAAAGAGGCGTGCCGCTGGCTGTACCGCATGGGGTACCGGTGCATTGCGGCCGAGGTGCGCCTGAAGCCGCTCGGCATCATCGACGCGGTCGGCACCGGGCTGTTTCGGCCGTACGCGAACTACCTCGGGTTCCAGCGCGAGCTCCAGCAGGTCTGCTTCATCGAGTGCAAGGCCAGCCGCGGGGACTTTCTCCGCGATCAGTCGAACGACGGGCAGATGGAGCTCTGCCTGATGGAGCGGAAGCGCAACACGAGCGTGAAGCGCAGCCGCGCGAAGTTCCAGCGCGACGGCCTGCGGCAGACGGTCGGCCTGGGCAAGTTCAAGAGCTGCCTGCTCCAGCCGATGGCGAACATCCATTACATTCTGGCGCCGGCGGGGATGATCCAGAAGAAGGAGCTGCCGCCGAGGTGGGGGCTGCTGTCGTACGGCCCGGGCGGCGTGAACGTGGTCGTGCGGGCGGACTGGCAGGAGTGCTCGCGCACCCAGCACGTCGAGGGGGCGATCGCGCGGACGCTGACGGGGGACATCTATCGGGCGGACGACCGGGCCATCTCATCGGTGAACCGCGAGCTATTCGCGCAGCAGACGCAGCTCGCCGAGCGGATCCGGGCGATCAAGCCGCACGTGGTGATGGCGCCGGACGGGGCGTCCGAAGAGTGAAGATGGCAGTTCGTGGTGGCATGGGCATCCTGCCCATGAACGGTTGATTCTCGACGGCGAACGGCGCCGGCCTGCCGACGCTGCGCCTCGGTTCACGGGCAGGATGCCCGTGCCACGTCAGCGATCTCAGTTGACGGACTGGAGCGCTGGGTAGTACTTCGCGAGGGCGGCGTCGACCTGGCGCTCACTCGCGAGCACGCAGCGGATCGCCATCCCGACGCGGTTGCCGAGCTCCGCGACCGCCGCGGCGCGGGCGGCCTCGGGGACGGCGACGATCAACTGCCCCTCCCAGACGCGCACGGGCATCACGCGGAGCCCCAGCGCGAGGTCGCGCGGCATGAACTCCGACGCCTGGGCGTCGATGCCGAGCTCGTCGAGGTCGACCGGGAGGACGCGGCCGTCGAGCTGGCTGCACCACGCGGCCCAGACGTGCTCGGGCTGGCAGAAGCCGAGGCTGACGGCGATCGCGCCGAACCGCCGGCGGGTGTGCCGCTGCTCGGCGAGGATCTCGTCGATGTCGTGGGGGGTGAGCTGTCCGAGCCTCGCCAACAGTTCGCCCATTCGCTGCCGGTCCATCCTCGTGCTCCTCGCCACCCCGCCTGCGCGCCCGTGACAACCCCGACGCGAAAGTTACGATGCGTCCGCCGGTGAGGCAAAAAGTCGTTTTGCAAGCGACCGGGTGATCCCGCTGTTGAGGTCCGATAACGAACCATGCGCATCGTCTCCTACAACATCCTGACCGGCGGCGAGGGCCGCGCCGACCCGCTCTGCGAAGTCCTGCTGGCCCAGCGAGCCGACGTGATCGGGCTGGTCGAGGCCGAGGACGCCACAGTCCTGGAGCGCCTCGCGCGGCGGCTGAACATGGATTACGTGCAGGCCGTGGGAAATCGGAGCGGCGCGTCCGCCCTCCTGAGCCGCTTCCCGATCCGCGACACGGTCAACCACGCCCCGCTTCAGCCCGGGCTGAGCAAGTCACTGTTGCAGGCGACCGTGGTCGACGCGGGCGGGCGCGAGTGGTCGTTCGGTGTCGTCCACCTCCACGCGCGGGCGACGGAGGAGGACGAGCGCAAGCGCGAGGCGGAACTCGACGTCGTGCTGAAGGCGTTCGAGCCGATGCGGGCTCGGCGGCAGCCGCACTTCCTGATCGGCGACTTCAACGCCACCTCGCCCGTCCAGCAGATCGACCTCGCCAAGTGCAAGCCGTCGACCCGCGAGCAGGCGGCGGCCAACGGCGGCGCGATCCCCCGCCGGGTCGTGCAGCGGATCCTGAACGACGGGTACGCGGACACGTACTACTTGGCGAACCCGGCCGATGCGGCGACGCGCGGGACGTTCACGACTCAGTTCCCCGGCCAGCGGGTGGACTACGTGTTCGCCCACTCGCTGCCGAGCGGCGTCGGCGTCCGATCGGCGTGGATCGAGTACGACCGCCTGGCGACGTACGCGAGCGACCACTACCCGGTCGGGGTCGAGGTCGGCTGACGGCGCTTCGGGTTCATCGGAGGTTGTCGCCCGTTGAGCTGGAAGACGATCACAGACTCGGTCAAGCACTCGGACGCCGTGCTGCGGTTCGCCGACTTCCTCGGGCGCGGGCGGGGCCGGATCCGGTGGCTGGATTCGCTGAACGCGCCGCCGCGTGCGCCGCTGCGTCCCGACCTGACCAATTGGGAGGAGCAGACGCTGGCCGCGGCGTGGCTGGGGCACGCGACGGTCCTGCTCCGGGTCGGGGGGCGGACGATCCTGACCGACCCCGTGCTGTTCAACCGCGTGGGCATCGGCCTCGGCTTGATCACCGGGGGACCGCGGCGGCACTTTCGGGCGGCGCTGGGCGTCCGCGAACTTCCGAAGGTCGATCTCCTGCTGATCTCGCACGCCCACTTCGACCACCTCGACCGCCCGACGCTCGTCCGCCTCGACAAGAAGACGCCGGTCGTCACCGCGTTCCACACGTCGGACCTGATCCGCGACCTCGGCTTCCGCCGGGTCACCGAGCTGCGCTGGGGCGAGTCGAGCACGGTGGCGGGACTGAGCGTGACGGCGCACAAGGTCGCTCACTGGGGCGCGCGGACGTTCTACGACCGCCACCGCGGTTACAACGCGTACCTGATCGCAGGGGCCGGCCGTCGCGTGCTCTACGGAGGCGACACCGCCTACCACGACTACTTCAAGGGCGTCGGCAAGGTCGACCTCGCGATCCTCGGCATTGGCGCTTACGACCCCTACCTCGCCGCCCACGCCAACCCTGAGCAGGCTTGGGCAATGGCCAATCACGTCGAAGCCGACTACGTCCTGCCGATCCACCACAGCACGTTCCGGCTGAGCTACGAGCCGACGGGCGAGCCGATCGAGCGGCTGCTGACCGCGGCCGGCAAGGACGCGGGCCGGGTGGTCATCACGCAGGTGGGCGGCTACTGGTCGCTCGACCGCTAGCACGACCCGTCCGCCGCATCAAATCGGGTGAAACGGAGTAGGGCGTAATACGGGTGTGCCTACAATGCGGCACCTCACAGGAGACCGCGCGCCGATGTCCGCCCCCGCGACCGTTCCCGACCTCTCCGCCGCGCCGCCCGGCGCCGGCGCGGCGCCGATCGTCCGGCTGCGCGGCGTCGAGAAACGCTACGGCGACGGCGACAACGCCTTCACCGCGCTCCACGCGATCTCGCTCACGATCCAGCCCGGCCGGATGGTCGCGCTGCTGGGGCCGAGCGGGTCGGGGAAGTCGACGCTGCTCAACCTGCTCGGGGCGGTCGACCGCCCGACGACCGGCACGATCGAGGTCGGCGGGCGCGATCTGTCGAAGCTGTCCGGCGCCGACCTCGCGCTGTTCCGCCGCCGCCGGCTGGGGTTCGTCTTCCAGAGCTTCCACCTGCTGCCGAGTCTGACGGTGTTCGACAACGTGGCGGTGCCGTTCGTCCTCGACCGGCAGCTCACGGCCGACCGCCGCCGCGAGGTCGACGGGCTGCTCGCGCGGCTCGGGGTCGCCGACAAGGCCGACCGCTACCCGGACGAGCTCTCCGGCGGCCAGCAGCAGCGCGTCGCGCTCGCCCGCGCCGTGATCCACCGCCCGGCGCTGGTGCTGGCGGACGAGCCGACGGGCAACCTCGACGCCGCGACCGGGCGGGTGATCCTCGATCTGATGACCGAGTTGCAGCGGGAGTTCGGCGTGACGGTGGTGATGGCCACGCATTCGGACGACGCGGCCGCGCGGTGCGACGACCGCATCCGGCTGGCCGACGGCCGAGTCACCGCCGCCGAAGGCGCGGTGGAGGTCGTGCGATGACGGGACCCCAGCGCCAACCCCTTCGCCGTTTCGGCGCTCCGTGCCGCCGCCGCTCCCCATGACCCGATTCTTCCTCCAGCTCACCCGCGGCCACTTCCGCAAGCACCGGCTCGAGGCGCTGCTGTGCCTCGTCGGCGTCGCGCTGGGCGTCGCCGTCGTCGTCTCGATCGACGCCGCCGTCGCCGCCTGCGTCCGCAGCTTCCAGGGCGCGGTCAACTCACTCGCCGAACGCTCCACCCACTCGATCTTCGCCGAGCAGGGGGGCATCGCTGATGAAACCTACCTCCGCCTCGCCAACCAGCGGCTCCCGTCCCCGATGGCCCCGATGATCGACCGCGGCCTCCTCGTCGCGCGTGACGCGAACGCCGCCCCGATCACCGCCCGCCTGATCGGCGTCGACGTCTTTTCCGAGAAGTCGCTCCGGTCGTTCACGAACATGAAGTCGACGCTCGACGACGCCGCCTTCCGCCGGTTCATGACCGAGCCGAACGCCGTCGTCCTCGCCGAGCCGCTCGCCGCCCGCCTCGCCGCCAAACCCGGCGACACCCTCACGCTCACGATCGGCCCCCGCCGGCTCCCGGCCACGATCGTCGGCGTCGCCAACCTGTCCGGCGTCGCCCGCTCCCAGCTCGCCGACCTCGTCATCGCCGACCTCGCCACCGCGCAAGAAATAACCACCTCGATCGGCCGCCTCGACCGCATCGACCTCAGCATCACCAGCGAAAGCGATGAACGGGCGATCAGCGCCGCCCTCCCGCCCGGTCACGTCCTTCGCTCGACCACCCAGCAGTCCGCCTCCCTCTCCGACCTGATCGCCTCCTACAAGCTCAACCTGAACTCGCTCTCGCTGATGGCCAGCTTTGTGGCCGTCTTCATCGTCTACAACAGCATGCTGATCTCCGTCCAGCAGCGGGTGACGACCCTCGGCATCCTCCGCTGCCTCGGCGGCTCGCGCGGCCAGCTCGTCGGCCTCTACCTGCTCGAAGCGACCCTCTTCGCGCTCGCCGGCGGCCTGCTCGGTGTCGTCGGCGGGTGGGCGCTCTCCAAACTCTTGGTCGGCTACATCGCCACGACCATCAACGACCTCTACTCCACCCTCCGCCCCGGCCCGGTCACGCTCGACCCGCTGATGTTCGCCAAGGGCCTCGCCGTCTCGTTCGCGAGTTGTGTGGTCGGCGCGGCCATCCCCCTCTGGCAGGCGTCGCGGACGCCACCGATCAACGTCTTCCGCGGCACCGCCCGCGCCCAACACTCGTCCCGCGCCGCCGGCCGCCTCCTCGCCACCGGCGTCGCCCTCCTGCTCCTCTCGCTCGCGATCTACTTTCTCCCCGGCCGCTCCCCCGTCATCGGATTCGTGATGGCCCTCCTGATCGCGCTCGGCTTCGCCCTGATCTGCCCCTGGGCGACCCGCGCCGTCTGCGCCGCCGTCGACCGCGCCGCCCGCCCCGCCCAGGCGCTCCCCGTCCAGATGGCCGCCGCCGGTGTCGGACGCTCGCTCGGCATCACCGGCGTCGCCGTCGCCGCGATGATGCTCGCCATGTCCATGAACGTCGGCGTCCGCACGATGGTCACCTCCTTCCGCGGATCGCTCGCGAGCTGGATGGACCGCCGCTTCGCCGCCGACGTCCTGATCGGCCCCGAGCTCCTCGTCAACCACAAGATCGACGCCACCGTCGACCCCGCCATCCGCGACTGGGCCCTCCGCCAGCCCGAGACCGCCCGCGTGATCGACTCGCGCACCACCACCCACCCGGTCGCCGGCCGCCCCACCCAGCTCCTCGGCACCGACCTCCCCCACCTGCTCGCCAACAACTTCCCGATCAAGTCCGCCGACCCGTCCCGCCCGTTCGACCCGACGACCGACGTCCTCGTCAGCGAGCCCCTCGCCGGCCGCACCGGTTGGCGCGCCGGCGACGCGATCGACCTCGACACCCCCACCGGCCGCCGCCGCTTCCACGTCCACGCGATCTACTACGACTTCGGCAACGAGCGCGGCCAACTCCTCCTCGACCGCCGCGCCTACGCCGCCGCCTGGCGCGACGAACAGCTCACCGCCGTCCACGTCCGCACCAAACCCAACGTCGACCCCGACGCCACCGCCCAGCGCTGGAGCGCCGAGCTCCGCAAGCACCACCCGATCGTCTGCAACAGCTACGGCCGCGTGAAGGCCGAAGTCCTGACCATCTTCGACCGCACGTTCAAGGTGACCGACGTCCTCACCTGGCTCGCCGGCGGCGTCGCCTTCTGCGGCCTCGCCGGCTCGCTCCTCTCCCTCTCGCTCGCCCGCCGCCGCGACTACAGCGTCCTCGCCGCCGTCGGCATGTCCGCCCGCCAGACCGCCGCCTGGGTGCTCGGGCAGGGGGTGCTGATCGCCTGGGTCAGCGCCGCCGTCGCCGCCCTCGCCGGCACCGTGCTCGCCTACGTCCTCTCCTACGTCATCCAGTACCGCAGTTTCGGCTGGAGCATCCCCACCACCCCCCAACCCCAGTTTTGGCTCCAGGCCCTCCTCCTCGCCACCGCCGCCGCCATCGTCGCCACCCTCTACCCCGTCCACCGCCTCCGCAAAACCCCACCCGCCGACGCCCTGAGACAGGAGTAACCCATGCCGCGCCCGAACGACAACCCGCCACCTCCCTCTCCCAGACGCGCCAATGAGCTCGCTCCGCCGCCGGCGTGTCCGCGTCAGGGAGAGGGCAGGGGTGAGGGGCGTCTTCCACCGCACCTACAGCCAGCCGTCGTGCTGCTCGTCACCCTCCTCGCGACAACCACCCCCGCCGCCGAGCCCACCTTCCACCAAGCCCTCCACCCCCGCGAGTGGTCCTTCCCCCGCGACCACGGCCGCCACGACGGCTTCAAGACCGAGTGGTGGTACTTCACCGGCAACCTCCGCGAGCGCACCACCAACCGCCTCTTCGGCTACCAGCTCACCTTCTTCCGCAGCGCCTTCACCCCGCCCCCCGCCACCACCCGCCCCAGCCCCTGGGCGACGACCGACCTCTACTTCGCCCACGCCGCCCTCGCCGACGTCACCGGCAAGCGCTTCCTGTTCACCGACCGCCTCTCCCGCGCCCGTCCGGGCCTCGCCTTCGCCTCCGACCAAACCCTCGACGTCACCCTCAAGGACTGGTCCGCCAACCTCGACGGCGACACCATGCGCCTCCTCAGCCGCGACGACCAGTTCAACCTCGACCTGACCACCCGCCCCGGCCGCGGCCCCGTCCTCCAGGGCCCCGGCGGCCTCAACCCCAAGGGCACCAACGTCGGCCAGGCCTCCTACTACTACTCCGTCACCCGCATGCCCACGACCGGCACGATCACCGTCGCCGGCAAGACCTTCGACGTCCAGGGCCTCTCCTGGATGGACCACGAGTTCTCCTCCCACCCGCTCGCCGAGAACCAAATCGGCTGGGACTGGCTCGCCCTGACCATGAACGACGGCACCGACCTGATGCTCTACCGCCTGCGCGACAAGTCCGGCCAGGCCGACTACCTCTCCGGCACCCGCATCGACCCCGCCGGCAAGTCCCACCTCCTCACCTCCAAGGACATCACCCTGACCCCCGCCGGGCAATGGAAAAGCCCCGCCAGCGGCGGCGCCTACCCCCGCCAGTGGGCCGCCACCGTCCACAACGGCCCCCGCCTGACCATCAAGCCCCGCCTCGAGAACCAGGAACTCGCCACCCCCAACTCCGGCGACATCCACTACTACGAAGGCACCGTCGAAGTCACCGACGACGCCGGCAAACCCCTCGGCGAGGGCTACATGGAAATGACCGGCTACGCGAAGCCGCTCAAGCCGTGAACCGGTCGCAACAAGGCTCCCCGCGACGCCCTGTCAGGGTACGTCGTGACGGTCGTGACGGTGTTCGGAGACTGGGGGTGGGGGTTCGGCTGCGATCCCCTTTCTTCTTCCTATCTAATAAGGTCAGGATAGAAGAAGGGGGGCGGCCGTCCGCCGAGGGTGCCCGGCTGCGGCTCCCCCCCACCCCTCCCCCGTACACCGTCACGACGTACCCTACCGTCACTGTCGGGGTACACTACCGGGATGCCCCTCCGCCTCATCCTCCCCGCGATCCTCCTCCTCACCACCCTCCCGGCCCGTGCCGCCGACCCCGTCAAGCTCGACCTCTTCCAGGCCAACACCGCCGGCTACGAAACCTACCGCATCCCCGGCGTCGTCGTCACCCGGCGCGGCACGATCCTCGCCTACTGCGAGGCCCGCAAGCTCGCGCGCGGCGACTGGGGCCAGATCGACCTCTTCCTCCGCCGCAGCACCGACAACGGCCAAACCTTCGGCGCCCCGCGCAGGATCGCCACCCCGCCCCCCGACGCCCAGCGCAACCCCGCCGCCGCCGCCAAGAACCTCGGCCACGAGGGCGGCATCACCCTCAACAACCCCGTGATGATCGCCGACCCCGACACCGGCGTCGTCCACCTCCTCTACTGCGTCGAGTACGCGCGCTGCTTCCACGCCCGCTCCGACGACGACGGCCAGACCTTCGCCCCGCCCGTCGAGATCACCGCCACGTTCGAAACCCTCCGCCCGAAGTACGACTGGAAGGTTCTCGCCACCGGCCCCGGCCACGGCCTCCGCCTCTCGAAGACCGGCCGCCTCCTCGTCCCCGCCTGGCTCTCCACCGGCACCGGCGGCCACGCCCACCGCCCGAGCTGCGTCACCACGATCTACAGCGACGACGCCGGCAAGACCTGGCACGCCGGCGACATCGTCGTCGACTCCTCCAAAACCACCCCCAACCCCAGCGAGTCCACCGCCGTCGAACTCGCCGACGGCTCCGTCCTGCTCAACATCCGCAACGAGTCCCGCAAGCGCCGCCGCCTCGTCACCACCTCGAAGGACGGCGCGACCGCCTGGGCCACCCCCACCTTCGACGAAACCCTCTTCGACCCCATCTGCTTCGCCTCCCTGATCCGCCCCACCGGCGACACCCTCGTCTGGTCCAACCCCGCCGGCGACGGCCGCAGCGGCGCCCGCCGCGACCTCACCATCCGCCTCTCCCCCGACGCCGGCCGCACCTGGTCCCACGCGAAACTTCTCGAACCCGGCCCCGCCGCCTACAGCGACCTCGCCCTCACCCCCGACGGTTAGATCCTCTGCTTCTACGAGTCCGCCAAGTCCCTCCGCCTCGCGAAGTTCCCCCTCGACTGGATTAAAACCCACACCCCCCTAACCACCCCCGCCCCGTAGGGTGTGCTTCAGCTCACGGCCTTTGACGTGTCGACGAACGAATCCCGCCACCCGCCGCACAACCCACCTCCCTCTCCCAGCCGCGCCGAATGCATCGTTAGCAGAAACACCTAACCGCGGCAGGGAGAGGGCCGGGGTGAGGGGGCATTTCGCGAACGAGTTGCGCCGCCCGCCGTTCAAGAAGACCCCTCACCCCCACCCTCTCCCACGGCCGACATCACCCTCCGGCGAAGGGACTACACCGACGGCCTTGGGAGTGAGGGAGCGCTCCCATCGCGCGGGACGCCTTGCCTCTTCCCGCAGGCATCCCCACCCCTCACTCCCGCCCCGTCGCCCCGTCCACTTCCTTCCGCATCGCCTCCGCCCCCGCATCTAGCGGCTCGAGCCCGACGAACAGTTGCTCCCCACCCCCCGCGACCTGCACCTTCACCGCCCGCGCCGCGTCCCCGAACTCCACCACCACCCCCTCCGGCGACATCGCCGCCGCCTTATCCCACCCGTCGTGAACCAGCGCGCCGTCCACCCACGCCCGCGCAGCTCCGTCCGCCCGCAGGTTCAGCGCGTAACGCCCCGGCGGCAGCCGCACCGACGTCGTTGCGGACAAACCGTACCCGTCCGCCTGCCCGAACGGCCCGAACCCCGACCCCGTCGGTCGCAGGTGGTAGTAAGCCAGCGCCGACTCCCGCCGCGCCTCCACCGGCTTGCCCCGAAAAACCGACTCCAGCCGCGCCGCGTTCCAGCCGTCCGGCGCCGCCCCCATCGGATAAAACTCGACCTCCCACGGCGCGATCAGCACCCACCGACCGATCCGCAGCGGCCCCGCGCCCGACCGCGGCGCCGAAACCGACATCAGGTACGCCCCCGGCGCCGGATCCGCCAACGCCCGAAGCGCCGCCAGCTCCCCCCGCGCCGCCGCGGGTGCCGGCACGCTCCCGGCCGCCGTCCGAACACCGTCCGCCGCCCCGCCCGTCCACGGGTCGAACCGGAAGGTCATCGACGACCAGTCCACCGGCCGTGCCGCCTCCGACGTCGTCCGGCTCGAAAGCCCGTCCCACGCGACCACCTCGGTCAACCGCCCCAGCGCCGGGCTCGCCCACGGCCGGTCGATCCGCGTCCCGAAGAGCAACTCGTGCTTCGCCGCCCGCGCCCGGGCCGCCGCCGCGTGGCCCGGGTCCGCCCGCGTGAGCTTCCTGTCGGCGGCCAGCGCCTCGTTCCACACCCGCACCGCCGCGTCCGAGCGGCCGGCACGCAGCTCCAGCATCCCCAGCCGGAACCGCAGCGGGATCAGCCACGCCGCGTCCCGCTCCGCCTCCGGCAGCGCGTCCAGTATCTGCCGGACGGCGTCGGCCGACTCGGCGTGGCGGCCCATGTGGTCGTAGATCAGCGCCAGCGTCGACTCGCAGTCCAGGGTCAGGTCGTGCGTCCGCCCCAGCGTCGCCGCCGCCTGCGCGACCAGTCCCCGGTACTCCCGCGCCGCGTCCGCCGTCCGCCCGCGCGCCCACAGCGACCGCGCGAACTGCTCGCGGAACGCCACCGCCCGCCGCGCGTCCGTGTGCGGCTCGGCGGCCGCGGCCGCCGCCGTCTCGCGCCGCAGATCGTCCACCTCGTCGGTGTTCCGACCCTGCTCGTCCAGCACCAGCGCGAGGTTGCTGTAGTACCGGGCCGACCCCTTCGGGTGGTACGCCCCCTTCGCCTCCCGCACCCGCCGCACGACGTCCCGCAGCACCTCCTCCGCCGCGGGGAGCCGGCGCGCCGCCCGCAGCGCCAGCGCGACGTTGTTCAGCGCGTCCACGGTCAGCGGGTGCCCAGGCCCCAGCCGCCGCTCGATCAGATCTGCCGTCTCCCGCGCCGATCCGATCCGGGCCGCCGCCCCCGCCGCCTCCGCCCGCCCGCCCGCGTTCGTCAGCACGTACCCGAGGTCCACCGCCACCTGAAGCGTCTGTTCCGACTCCGCCCCCGACGACGCCCGCGACAGCGCCAGCGCCCGCTCGTAGTGCCCGCGCGCCGACGCCATGTCCCCGAGCTGCTCGAACGTCCGCGCCAGCGTCAGCCGCCCGTCCAGCTCAAGCTCCGGCTGGCCCGCCATCCCGTCCAGCGCCCGCCCCGCCTGGTGCAGCACGTCCACGACGCGCACGTCGGCTCCGACCGCCCCGGGCCGCACGCCCAAGCCGCCGCCGCCGCCCCCGCCGCCGCCGCCGCCCGCGACAGCCCCGTCCGCGCCACCCCCGCTCGGCCGCGTCGCCGGTCGCGCCGACGCCAGCATGTTCCGCATGAACGCGTTCGCCGCCTCCGCCCGCCGCGCCTGCCGCTCCGCCTGCACCTTCGCCCGCTCGACCTCGCCCAGCAGCGCGACCGCCACGTTCCGCCGGTCCACCGCGTCCACCCGCGCCGCGTCCGCCGCCTGCCGCGCTGCCCGCGCCCGCACCATCCCCGCCGTCGTCCCGGCGATCCCGACCACCAGCGCCGCCGCCACCGCCGCCCCCGCCGCGACCGCGGCCCGGTGCCGCCGCACCAGCTTCCGCAGCCGGTACCCCGCCGTCGGCGGCCGCGCCGCGATCGGCTCGTCCGCCAGGTACCGCCGCAGGTCCGCCGCCAGCCCGGTCGCCGTCTCGTACCGCCGCGTGCGGTCCTTCTCCATCGCCGTCATCACGATCCAGTCCAGGTCCCCACGGATCAGCGTCCCGAGCTTCCCCGGCTCGGTCCCCCGCTCCCGCGCGACGTTCGTCAGTCGCACGTCGTCCAGCGTGCTCAGTCGCGTGCTCGGCCGCGGCGGCTCCTCCTCCCGCAGGATCCGCTGCATCTCCCCCACACCCGCGCGCTTCAGCGCCTGCGCGTCGAACGGCGTCGTCCCGGTCAACAGCTCGTACAGCAACACGCCCAGCGAGTACACGTCGCTCCGCGTGTCCACGTCCAGCCCGCTCATCTCCGCCTGCTCCGGGCTCATGTACGCCGGCGTCCCGACCATCTGCCGGAACTCCGTGAAGAGCGTGCGGTCCGTCAGGTCGGCGCTCGTCGCCTTCGCGATCCCGAAGTCGATCACCTTCGGCACCGGCACGCCGTCGTGCAGCGTGACCAGCACGTTCGACGGCTTGATGTCCCGGTGGATGACCCCCTTCGTGTGCGCGTGCTGCACCGCCTGGCACACCTGGATGAACAGCCCGATCCGCGCCGCGGGCGTCACGTTTGTTCGCGTCGCAGTACTCCGTGACCGGCACGCCCCGCACCAGCTCCATCACGAAGTACGGCCGCCCCGCCTCCGTCGCCCCCGCGTCCAGCACCCGCGCGATGTGCGGGTGGTCCATCATCGCCAGCGCCTGCCGCTCGGCCTCGAACCGCGCGATCACCTGCCGCGTGTCCATCCCCAGCTTGATCACCTTCAGCGCCACCCGTCGCCGCACGGGCTCGCGCTGCTCGGCCATCCACACGGTGCCGAACCCGCCCTGGCCGATCTCCTGCAACAGCCTGTACCGCCCGATCGACGCCCCGGCGCACTCGGAGCCCCCCGCCAGCCTCGCGTCCGCCACCGTCTCGTCGTCCATGCGCGCGCTCCGCCCCCCCGCACAAGATATAAGCGGCACGCCGAGACGGTAGCAAAAATCTTACGCGAAGCGCGGGACCGCCTCGGTCACCACTGCGCTTCCTCGAACGGGTTGCTCGGCCCCTTCAGCTTCGGCTTGGGCAGCATGTTGATCATCGTCCGCACCAGGTTCGCGTCCCCCGGTCCCCCGACCCGTACGTTCAGCGGCGACCCCTTCAACAGCTTGAAGGCCGACGCGTGCGGCTCCTTCTTCGACGTCGCCAGTTCCCGGAACGCCGCCGCCGTGAACACCTGCGGCGTCAGCAACTGCATGTATCCCGACGGCGCGTGGAACGCGAGCGGGTTCCCCCCCTCGTCCACCTCCACCAGCGGCGCCCGCACCGGCGTCGCCAACGCGATCGCCGAGGCCTTCCCCTCCGCCGCCTCCAGCAGGGCGTCGATGTCCGAGTACGGCACCGCCGGCCGCGCCCCGTCGTGCACCACCACGTGCGTCGCGTCCGCCGAGACCTTCTCCACCGCCGCCGCCAGTTGATCCACCCACCGCGGCCCCCCGCTGACCACCTTCACCCCGAACAGCCCCAGGTGCGGCCCGTACTTGCGCTTACCCTCCTCCGCCTCGTCCGGCAGGAACGCCACCTGCACCTGCGGGACGTTCGCCCGGTTCAGGAACAACTCCACGCTCCGCAGCAGCGACTCCCGCCCGTCGATCTTCAAAAACGACCCACCCCCCTCGGCGGCGAGTCCGGTCGGGGCGGCGGTCAAAATTAGCGCGCTGAAAGTCGGCATGAACACTCCCGTTCGGGCAGACCAGTCTTCCCCACCACCCGAACCCCTGTCAAGCACCCTGATCGGGCGACTATCCCCGCACGGCCGCGAAACGGTATCAGACGAACGTAACGCATATGCGGTTTGCGCCGCCTCGACAAGATCAGAAGAATTTCGCGTTTACCTCAGTTCTTTGTTCTTGCGGAACCTGAGAAACTAATTAGAGTGCGCCGCTTGTTCCGGAGTGGGTGAACCTCCGCAGCATTCCGTTGAAGGAGCGTAAGAAATCATGAGTGTAGCGGCCTTTCCACGGCTTCCGCTGGAAGCGGTAGCCTCCGCTGCGCCCTCGCAATCGCCGGGGCGGATGCTTCAACTCGACGGCATCCGCGGTCTTGCGGTCGCGGGCGTGCTGGCCTGGCATTGGTTGCCGCAGTATGAGTATTTGCGGTATGCGCCGCTCGGCGTCATCAGTGTCCGCGTTTTCTTTGTCCTCAGTGGCTTCCTGATTACCGGAATCCTGCTCAAGGCCCGTCAGCAGAATGAAGAGCTTGGTGGTCACTGGTGGGCACCGGTTCGCCACTTCCTGATCCGCCGGACCTTTCGCATCTTCCCGCTCTACTACGCCGTTCTTCTGATCGCCATCGTCGGTGGCATCCCCGCCGCTCGCGACAACGCCGGCTGGCACGCCGCCTACCTCACCAACTGGCTGATCGCCTTCACCAAGCGCGGCGAAGGTTCGACCGGTCACTTCTGGTCGCTCGCCGTCGAAGAACAGTTCTACCTCGTCTGGCCCTGGGTGATCCTCTTCGCGTCTCGGCGCGCGATCCCGTGGGTGATCGGCACGATGCTGTTCGTCGGTCCGGTCTACCGCTTCCTCGCCTACAAGCTCAGCCACGGCAACTACGAGCTCGCCTCCGGCCTCCCGATCGGCTGCCTCGACTCCCTCGGTGCCGGCGCCCTCCTCGCGTGGGCCGGTGTCGCTTGGAAGGCCCGGCCGCACCGAATCGCGGCCCTCGAACGCACGTCCCTGATGGCCGGCCTGCCGCTCCTGGTCCTCGGCTTCGCCCTTTACATCCAGGACAACCTCGGCATCGGTTTCGTCACCGTCCTCGACCTCGGCGTCGCGATCACCATGATCTGGGTCCTCGCCCGCGCCTCGGTCGGCTTCAACGGGCCGGTCGGCCGCCTGCTCCAGTTCCAGCCCCTGATTTGGCTCGGCACCGTCAGCTACTGCGTCTACATCATCCACCCGTTCATCCACAACCTGACGCCCCGCGTCATGGACATGCTCCACGTCCCCGAACTCCGCCTCCGCTACCACCTGCTGATCTCCACCGGCGTCACCCTGGCGGTTGCGTCCCTCTCCTGGGTCTTCTTCGAACGCCCGCTGGTCCGCCTCGGCCGCGCGCTGACCCCCGAGCCTACTCGCGCCGGCACCCCGGCCACTTCGCGGTCACAGGCGTCGATGGTCACCGCCGGCCGCGACTGAAGTCACGAGTTCGCAGTCGTTGACAAGCCCCCGTCCGTCTCTACAATCTCGCGTCCGCAAATGGGGCAAAGCGGGCTCGTAGCTCAGTTGGTTAGAGCGCGTCCCTGATAAGGACGAGGTCGTTGGTTCGAATCCAATCGGGCCCAGTTAGTTTTTCAGCCCAATCGACGCCCCCGCGCTGGGGGCGTCGTCGCGCGCCGGCCACCTCACACACCGGAACCGCCAGCCCTGCCCCTGCGTAAGCCTCGCTGAGGAGGCGCGCGACGATGGGGCCCGGTACCAAGTTCACAACCCAGTGCCCGCACTGCCGCAAGCAGTTCACCGTCCCATCGGCGCTCTTGGGAAAGCGCGCCAAATGCGGCGCCTGCGGCCGGCCCTTCGACGTCCATCCGACGATGAAGCTCGACCTCCCGCCCCGGCCCGCTGCTCCGCGCATCCGTCGATCCGTCCCGTCTCGTCCCGAGCGCCCCCTTCTGCCGCCTGGCCCGAGCCACACGGTCACGCCCGCCCCGCCGCCGCCGCCGCTTCCGCCCGGTCCGACTCCGCCTGCTGCCCGTGCGGCGCAGCGCAACCGGACTTGGGTGTCCGCAGCGGCGGCCCTGCTCGTCTTGTATGTCGCGATGGTCACGCTCCGACTGGCCCTCGCCGGCAACCCTGCCCGGGAGAACCTGCGGCCAGACTCGCGGGGCAACCCAACGCCGACCGACCAGCGGCACCGTGAGCTCTCGCCTGCCGAGGCCCGACTCGCTGGCGACAAGGCAGACGGCCGCGACGCCACCCGAGCCGAACTCCAGCGTCTCCGATCATGAGATCGGCGCCTCCTACCTCGCCCCGTCCGCGCTGCCTGACGACACGTCGATCGCGCGCCGACCACGCCCGATCGAGGCCCGCGCGACCCGCTTATCCTTCAACGCCGCCCGCCCCACCGCAGTATCTCGATGGCGAGCGCGGGCGAAATCCTTTGCACGCACTTGACGACCGCCGGCCCGCGCCGTTTCATGGGGGTTCTTCGGTCGCACCGGGCTATCCGCTCGCGCCGTCCACCACCCTCTCACTGGAGCGTTTCCCTCATGGCACGACAGCATCGACTCTGGGCCGCAATGGCCTCGATCACCGCCGCCGCCTGGCTCGCCGTCAACCCCGCGCTCGCCGCCGACGCGCCCGCGCTCAAGCTCGAGAAGGGCGACCGCGTCGCGATCATCGGCAACACGCTCGCCGACCGCATGCAGCACGACGGGTGGCTCGAGGCATACATCCAGAGCCGGTTCCCCGAGCAGGAGATCGTGATCCGCAACCTCGGCTACTCCGCCGACGAGGTCGACCCGAACGTCGAGGAGAAGACCGCCGACGGCAAGTTCAAGCAGTCCCCCGTCCGCCTGCGCTCGAAGAACTTCGGCAGCCCCGACAACTGGTTGAAGAACACCGCCGCCGACGTCGTCTTCGCGTTCTACGGCTACAGCGAGTCGTGGGCCGGCGAGAAGGGCGTTTCCAAGTTCAAGGAGCAACTCGCCGGGCAGCTCAAGGCGATGCAGGCCAAGCCGTACGGCAAGGCCGCCGCGCGGATCGTCCTGTTCTCCCCGATCGCGTTCGAGAACACGAAGGACGCGAACCTGCCCGACGGCGCGAAGCAGAACCAGAACCTCAAGCTCTACACCGCGGCCATGGCCGACGTCGCCAAGGCCGCCAACGTCGCGTTCGTCGATCTGTTCACGCCGACCCAGGAGCTTTACGCCAAGGCCGCCAAGCCGCTGACGATCAACGGCGTCCACCTGACCGACGAGGGCAACCGCCAACTCGCCGAGCTGATCGACAAGGCCCTGTTCGCCGCCACCGGCGCCGCCCCCGACGCGTCGAAGCTCGACAAGGTCCGCAAGGCCGTCCTCGACAAGAACTTTTTCTGGTTCCACCGCTACCGCACGACCGACGGCTACTCGACCTACGGCGACCGCGCGTTCCTCAAGTTCGTCGACGGGCAGACGAACTACGACGTCATGCAGCGCGAGCTCCAGGTGCTCGACGTGATGACCGCCAACCGCGACAAGGTCGTTTGGGCGGCCGCCCAGGGCAAGACACTCGCCCCCGACGACTCCAACACTCTCGATTTCATCCCCGTCAAGACCAACAAGCCCGGCAAGGGCCCCGACGGCAAGCACGTCTTCCTCTCCGGCGAGGAGGCGATTGGCCGCATGAAGATCGGCCAGGGTCTGAAGGTCTCGCTGTTCGCGGACGAGAAGATGTTCCCCGTCCTGAACAAGCCGGTGCAGATGGCCTTCGACACCAAGGGCCGCCTCTGGGTCGCCGCCTGGCCCAGCTACCCGCACTGGCGCCCGAAGGACGAGATGAACGACAAGTTGCTGATCCTCGAGGACACCGACAACGACGGCAAGGCCGACAAGTGCACGGTCTTCGCCGACAAGCTCCACAACCCGACCGGGTTCGAGTTCTACAACGGTGGCGTGATCGTCGCGATGGTGCCCGACATCCTGTTCCTCAAGGACACCGACGGCGACGATAACGCCGACGTCCGCGACCGGATCGTCTCCGGCATGGACTCGGCCGACACGCACCACAGCGCCAACAGCTTCACGTTCGACCCGGGCGGCGCGCTCTACTGGCAGGAGGGGACGTTCCACCACTCGCAGGCCGAGACCCCGTGGGGCCCGGCCGAGCGGCTGATCAACGCCGGCGTCTGGCGGTTCGAGCCGCGGACGCACAAGCTCGAGGTCTACGCCCCCTGGAGCTTCGCCAACCCCCACGGCCACGTGTTCGATAAGTGGGGCGCGGACATCGTGCACGACGGCACCGGCGCCCAGCCGTACTACGGCCCGTCGTTCAGCGGCAAGACCTACTACCCCGCCAAGCGCGGCAAGGGCGCGCCGGTCGTTTACAAGCAGCGCACCCGCCCCTGCCCCGGCACCGAGATCCTGTCCAGTTCCCACTTCCCCGAGCGGTTCAACGGCAACCTGATGGTGCCGAACGTGATCGGGTTCCAGGGCATCCTGAACTACAAGCTCGATGAGAAGGGGGCCGGCATCGTCGGCAAGGAGGTCGAGCCGATCGTCAGCTCCGACGACCCGAACTTCCGCCCGTCGGACGTCGAGGTCGGCCCGGACGGCGCGCTCTGGTTCACCGACTGGCAGAACCCGATCATCGGCCACATGCAGCACAACCTCCGCGACCCCAGCCGCGACCACGTCCACGGCCGCGTCTACCGCGTGACCGCCGAGGGGCGGCCGCTGCTGAAGGCGCCGAAGATTGCCGGGGCGTCGGTCGACGAACTGCTCGAGAACCTCAAAAGCCCGGAGGACCGCGTCCGGTACCGCTCGAAGATCGAGCTCAGCGGCCGCGATAGCAAGCAGGTCGTCGTCGCCGCCCAGAAGTGGGCCGCCGGTCTGGACAAGGCCGACAAGAACTACGACCACCAGCTGACCGAGGCGCTCTGGGTGCACCAGTGGCACAACGCGGTCAACGAGGACCTGCTCAACCGGGTGCTCAAGTCGAAGGAGGCCAACGCCCGGGCCGCTGCGGTTCGCGTCCTCTGCTACTGGCGCGACCGCGTGAAGGCCCCGCTCGACCTGCTGAAGACCGCCGCCGTCGACGACAGCCCGCGCGTCCGCCTCGAGGCCGTCCGCGCGTGCAGCTTCTTCACCGACCCGCGCGCGATGGAGATCGCGCTGGAATCGGTCAACAAGCCGCAGGACGAGTTCCTGAAGTACACGCTCGACGAGACGATGAAGACGCTGGAAAAGGTGGCGAAGTAATACGCCCCCCGCCCAACGCACTGACATCCCGAACGCGGCACTGGCAAGCTTAACCGCTTGCCAGTGCTTTAGACGCCGCCCCGCCGGTGCCGGCATTGCGCGATCCCCGCCGGCTCGTGACCCGTACCTTTCGAGTAATGAACATGATCAACAAGAAGAGCTTGCTCGTGCTGACGGCCGCCGCGGCGGTCACAATTTCCTCGTTCGCCCCCGTCGCCCGTGCCCAGGACGACGCCGAGTCCGGCGCCCCCAAGATCCTCCTCGATAAGCCCGCGGCCGTCGTGGCCTACCAGCTCAAGCGGCTGTCCAACGCCCAACTCCTCGCCGTCGACCGCAAGCCCGACGACGCGAAGTACAAGCCGGTCTACGCCGCCGTGCTGACCCGTAAGGGCCTGGAGCGCAAGCACCGCGAGGAGGCGGTCGAGGCGATCGCGAAGATCGACAAGTCCGACCCCGCGACCGTCCTGCTCGACGCGATCGCGAAGATGGACGCCGAGGACAAGGCCACCCCGCGCGAGCTCGCGGGCCTGCTGATGGCCCAGAAGCCCGACGCCCTCGCCGCCCGCCGCGACAAGCTCAGCGAACTGGCCAAGGAGTCGGAGAGCGCGACGGTCAAGCAGGCCTCATTCGCCGCCCTTGCCACCGCCGACGGCAAGCCCGACGCCGTCTGGCAGCTCGCGACGGAGAGTCAGTCCCTCCCCGCGCTGCTCGCCGGCGTCCCGTCGATCGCCAACGCGAAGGTCCGCTCGTCGTTCTACGCCAGGGTCAAGGAGGCGGTCGAGAAGCCCGCCGACGACGCAACCCGCGCCGCCGCCGTTGAGGCCCTCGGCTCGATCCCCGGCCAAGAGGCCGACGCGTTCAAGCTTCTCGCCGACGTCGCCCAGAAAGCCGACGGCGACGTCCGCGCCGCCGCCGTCCGCGCGATCGGCAAGGTCCCGGCTAGCAAGTGGCCCAAGGACCAGCTCGAGCCGCTCGCCAAGTCGATCGTCGCCCTCGTCGAGAAGACCCCCGCCGACCAACGCACGAGCCCGGCGATCGTCCAGGCCGTCCAGCTCGGCAACGACCTCGCGGGCGCGATGGGCCCCGAGAAGGGGGCACCGATCCGCAAGTCGCTCCGCGAGCTGGCGGTCCGCGTCGTCGTCTTCCGCACGATCAAGGAGGAGATGATGTACGACGTCCGCTACTTCGCCGTCCAGGCCGGCAAGCCCGTCCAGGTGATCCTCGACAACGACGACACGATGCCCCACAACGTCGTCTTCACCGCCCCCGGGAAGATGCAGATCGTCGCCGCCGCCGCCCAGCCGATGCAGCTCCCCGACGACCCCAACGTCAAGCCCTTCGTCCCCGAAGACCCCGCCGTGCTCCACGCCTCAGCCCTGGTCAACCCCGGCGAGGCCACCACCCTCAGCTTCACCGCCCCCGAAAAGCCCGGGTCCTACCCCTACCTCTGCACCTATCCCGGCCACTTCACCAAGATGTACGGCGTCATGGTCGTCGTCGCCGACCTCGACGCATACGAGAAGAACCCCACCGTCCCCAGGGACCCGATGACCAAGCAGCCCTTCGATTCGCAGCGGAACGAGCCTTCCGACGCCGGGCACAAGGGCCACCAGCACTGACGCGTCTGATCGGCCGCCGGCGCCGTCACGCGCGCGCCTTGTCCTCCAGGTAGGCCGCCACCGCCTCGCGCAGGCGCTTCTGCGTGACCTTCGGCTCCTCGCGGGCGTCGAGCGTGACGAAGTTGTTGTACGACCGCGCCATCGCGTCGAACTGCTCGATCAGCGCCCCCTGGTAGGCGACGAACGAGTCGTACAGGTCGTCGCCGTAGTTCATGTCCATCCCGGACTCCCAGTAGTTCATCTTCCCGGTCGCCAGCACGCGCGGGATCAGCTCCTTGACCGAGAGCTGGAGGTAGCAGACGAGGTCGGGCTCGACGGCGAAGCCGTACAAGTCGCGCAGCCACTCCGGGTCCGCCCCGCGGACGATCCCGCGCGCGATCGCGGTGTAAAAGTACCGGTCGGCGAGCACGATGAACCCGCTCTTCAGGGCCGGGATGATCTGGTACTCCATCCGGTCGGCGAGATCGGTCGCGTACATCAGGGCGTACGTCAGCCGGTTCAGCGAGTGCCCCTGCTTGGCGTCGCTGATCGCCTGACCGACCAGCTTCGACCGCGTCCACCCCGTTTCGATCACCCCGTACCCCTGGACCTCCAGCCACTCCTTCAGCATCGCCGCCTGCGTGGACCGCCCGGTCCCGTCCGTCCCCTCGACGACGATCAACTTCCCGGAGCACGACTCCACCGGCAAGTAAGGCATGTGATGGCGGAAGTACCGAAATCGGTTCACGCGGGCCTCCTCACGAACGACCAACAACTGCCACGCCACCTGACAACGATCAGGCTTCCTCGTCGTCCCCCGAATTCACCCCCACTCCCGCCCCGGGGTGGAACGGCACGGTCTCGTCCGGGCTGTAGTCGGCCAGGGCGTCGGCGATCCGCGCCCGCACCAGTTGCTGCTGCTCGCCGATCGTCCGCGTCGCGTCGATCTCGACCAGGCCGAACTCGTGCTTGATCCGCGCGTACTCGGTCAGGATCCGGCTCTGGAAGATCTTGAAGCTCGATTCGCGGTCGGGCGCCAGCCGCAGGTCCATCCCCGCCTCGTAATCCTTCAGCTGCGCCCGCCCGGACAGGATCCGCGCGCACGACACGTCGATCGGAACGTTGAAGTAGAGCGCGAGGTCCGGGCGGGGCGCGAAGTCGTACACCTTCCGGACCCAGGTCGGGTCGCACCCGCGCACGACGTCCCGCGCGAACGCCGTGTACACGTACCGGTCCGCCAGCACGACCATCCCCGCCTTCAGCGGGGGCAGGATGTTGTTGATCAGCCGGTGCGCGAAATCGGTCGCGTGGAGCAGCGAGAACGTCATCGGCGTCAGCGTCATCTTCTTCTTCCCCTTCTTCGTGACCGCCTTGACCAGGTCCGCGCTGTTCCACTCGGTGAAGAAGACCGGGAAGCCCTGCGTCTTCAGGTAGCGCATCGCGAGCTGCAACTGCGTGCTTTTGCCCGAACCGTCGATCCCCTCGACGATGATCAGCTTACCCGGGTACGGGTGCGGCGCGTTCAGCGTGTCCATCGCGTACGTCTCCTAGGCCTTGGCCGCCCCGGCCGCCGGGCGGAACGTGACCGACCGGTCGAACAGCTCCTCGAACCCGTCGCGCTTTCGTTTCGCCGCCCAGATCTCCAGCGCCGGGTCGCCGCGCGTCTCCAGCGTGACACGCACCTCCCCGGCCGCCGCCCGGCACCGCACGCCCGACACGACCTGGTTGTGGCTCCGGTCCAGCCCGTCCGCGATCCGCAGGAGCGCCGCCCCGACCCGCACGACCCGCTTGCCGCGGCTCGACAGCTTCGCGAACGGCTCGTGCCCGTTGTCCGGCAGCGCCTTGCGGTGGTAGCGCGCGACGTTGGCGATGACCCGCACCTCCTCCGCGTCGAACCCCTTCAGGTTCCCGTGGAGGATCAGGTACATGCTGTGGTGGTGGTGCTTCTTGCCGGCGATGTGCCACCCGATGTCGTGCAGAAGCGACCCGAACTCGATCAGCTCCCGCTCCTTCGGCCCGAGCCGGTGGACGTGGCCGAGCTGGTCGAACAGTTGCAGGCAGAGCGCGGTCACGTGCTCCGCGTGCGGCTGCTCCCAGTTGCACCGCCGCGCCAGCCCCAGCACGCTGCGCCGCCGCGGGTCGGGGATCTGCCGCCGGACGGCCAGGTCCGGCTGGTGTCGCGCGAGGTACTCCACGAGGATCCCCTCCCGCAGGGCCGAGCGGCAGAGCTCGATGCCCTTCAGGCCCAGCCGCCGCATCACCTCGTTCGCCAGCAGCGCCCCGGCGATGATCTGCGGCCGCCGCTGCTCGTCCAGCCCCTCGAGCTTCTCCCGATCCCTCGCCCGGCTCTCGATCAGCTTGCCGACCAGGCGCGAGAGCTTGTCCGGCTCGATCAGGGCGGGGATGCCGGCGACCGCGTCGCCGGTCGAGCCGGTCATGGCGGCGAGGTTCTCCAGCGTGCCGCTCGTGCCCAGGGCGTGGGTCGGGCGGTGGGCCTGGATCGCCGCGACCAGTGGGTCGAGCTCCTGCTCGTAGTGCTTCAGCAGCCGCTCGAGCTCGTCGACGTGGATCGGGTCGGACTTGACGAACTGCGCCGTCATCCGCGCCGCCCCGAGCTTGCGGCTCTCGAGCAGCAGCGGGCGGTGCTCGTCCGCGACGATGAACTCGACCGACCCGCCGCCGATGTCGACGATCAGGTGCGGCCCGCCCGTCAGGTCCGCCGCGTGCCGGACGCCGAGGTAGATCAGCCTGGCCTCGTCCCGCGCGCTGACCACGCGAATGTTGATCCCGAGCTCGCGGCGGGCCCGGAGGATGAAGTCCCCGCCGTTGGTCGCCTCGCGCACCGCGCTGGTCGCGACCCCGACGACCTTCTCGCAGTGCCGCGTGTACGCCTCCTGCTGGAACCGGCGGAGCGCGAGGATCGCCTGGTCCATCGACTCGCGGCTCAGGCGGTGCGACGGGAAGCTCATCCGCCCGAGGCCGACCATCTCCTTGGCCCGCCAGAGCGTCGAGACCGCCCCGTCGACCCCGATCTGGGCGACGATCATGTGCAGACTGTTCGACCCGACGTCGATCGCGGCGAGGCGCAGGTCGGGCCGGGGCGGTTCGATCACCGGCCGGCGGCGGGCGGCGGGGGTGCTGGTGGTGGAGGGTGTCGAAGGCATCACAAGACGGTACGGGTGTGTACGCAGGTTCGGTTAAGCCTTCGTGAAGTTTCGGCGGACGAACGTCTGCCCGTCAACCCGCTTCACCTGCCCGCGGAGCGTGAGCATCGTCATCTCCTGCAAGACCTCCTGGGGCGGCAGTGCCGACCGATCGATCAGGACGTCGATGTTCATCGGCTCGCTGCCCATCAGGGACAACAACGCCGACTGGCGGTCGGTGAGGCCGATAACCGCCGCCGCCGCCGCCCGCGCGACGGCAGGGGGGCCCGGCGGTCGCGCCTCGGCCAACGTCGCATGGCCGGAAAACAGCGTCGGCTGCGTGGCGGCCTCGGGCAGGGGGCCGAGGCCTTCGATCAGGTCGTCGAGGTTCCGGGCGAGGATCGCCCCGTCGCGGATCAACTTGTGCGGCCCGGCCGACAGCGGGTTGTCCACCTTCCCCGGCAGCGCGAACACCGGCCGGTCGTGGTCGTCGGCGGCCTGTCGGGCGGTGATCAACGCGCCGGACTTCTCGTCCGCCTCGATCACGAGCACCCCACGCGCCATTCCGGAGACGATGCGGTTCCGCCGCGGGAAGTTCTCCGCGACCGGCGGCGTCCCGAGCGGGTACTCGCTGATCACCGCACCGCGGCGGGCGATCTGCTCGAACAGTTCCTTGTTCTCCGGGGGGTAGACGTTGTCGATCCCGCAGCCGAGGACGGCGACGGTCCGGCCGAGCGGATGCTGCATCGCCCCGCGATGCGCTGAGGAATCCACGCCCCGCGCCCCGCCCGAGACGACCGTGAACCCCGCGGCGGCGAGCAGTGCGGCGAACCGCTCGGCCTGCTCCCGCCCGTAGTACGAGCACCGCCGGCTGCCGACCAACGCGAACGCGTTCAAATCGCGCGGCTCGAGCGCACCCTTCATGTAGAGGACGGCGGGCGGGTCGGGGATCTGCTTGAGCAACAGTGGATACGCGTCGTCCTCCGGGCAAAGGATTGTGACGCCCATGTCCGTCGCCTTCGCCAACTCGATCTCCGCCAGCGGCCGGGCCCGGCCGATCCCGGCGTGGATCTTCTCCGCCCGCGCCGTCCCGATCCCCTCGACCGACCGGAGCTGCGCGATCGACGCCCGGCAAACGGAGTCGGCCGGGCCGAGCGTCTCGACGAGCCGCTTGAGCGTGATCGGCCCGACGCCGTCGGCGAGGGCGAGCTGGAGGTAGTGGAGGAGGGGCATCGTTTACCCTTTCAGGCTTTCGACGGACTCGCGAACGAGGGACGGCTCCAAGTCGTCCCGGATCACCACATGGCCCAGGCGATCGGGGAGGATGAAGCGGATGCGGCCGGACGCGACCTTTTTATCAAAGTGCATCGCCTCGACGACCTCGCCGGGGTCGAGCGTCAGGCCCGCGGTGGGCAACTCGGCCTTCCGGATCACCGCACGGATGCTGTCGGCCGTGGCGGGCGGGATCAAGTTGAGCTTCGTCGCCGCGTGGGCGGCGGCGGCCATCCCGAGGGCGACGCACTCACCGTGCGAGTAGGCGTAGCGGGAGACGGTCTCGATCGCGTGGCCGAACGTGTGGCCGAAGTTCAGGTGGGCGCGGTCGCCCCGCTCGAACGGGTCCCCCTCGACGACGCGGGCCTTGATGGCGACGTTGTGGGCGATCAGGCCGGTCAGGTAATCAAGGTCGAGGTCGAGCGCCCGGTGGACGTTCTGCTCGAGGTCTGCGAAGCCGCCCGCGTCGCGGATGACGTCGTGCTTGATGCACTCGGCCAGGCCGCTGCGCAATTCCCGCGGCGGCAGGGTGGTCAGGACGGCCGGGTCGATCAGGACGGCGACCGGCTGGTGGAACGCGCCGATCAGGTTCTTCCCGACCGGGTGGTTCACACCGGTCTTCCCGCCGACCGACGCGTCCACCATGGCGAGCAGGGTGGTCGGAATCTGGACGAACGGCACGCCGCGGAGCACGGTTGCGGCGACGAACCCGGACATGTCGCCGACGACGCCGCCACCCAGCGCGAGGACGGGGGTCGAGCGCTCGATGCGCGCGCCGAGAAGCGCGTCGTACACGGGGAGGAGGTCGGCGAGGGTCTTGTGGTCTTCGCCGGCCGGGAGCGTTGCGGTGACCGGCTCGAAGCCGGAGTCGGCGAGCGAGCGGGTGAGGGTGGGGAGGTGGGTGCCGGCGAGGTGAGTGTCGGTGACGATCGCCACCTTGGTCGACTTGGAAAGGGTGCGCAGCAGGGGGCCGACACGGGCGAGGAGACCGGGGGCGACGGTGATGTCGTAGCGGGCCGTGTTGGGGATGGCGACGGAGACGATGCGGTCGGGCATGGCGGGCATTGTAGCCGCAGGCTAACGCGCGTCACGCTGTGGCGCGGGCGGCGCAGTCGGCGCGGGCGAAACCGCAAGCACCGATGATGCGTTGCGGCGAAGAGGCGCGTGGCGAAGCGGCGAAGGTCAGAGCCTTCGAATCTCGGCGACGTTCTTCACGGGGGCACCGTCAACAGTGACGGCGTCTTTCGTGATCGTGACCTGCTTAGCGCGGAGGAGCGAGCCGTCGGCGGTGCGGAGCTCATACGCGGCCGGGGTGGGCGCGACCGCCGCATAGTCGACGCAGAGGATTTCGCGGGCGGTCTCGAATGTGCGGGCCCCGAACAGGACGGAGCGGACGCCCGCCTTGAGTTGCGGGGGGCGAGGCCAGTCAACCGGCTGGGTGGCGATGTCGGTCACGTCCCCCTCGATGAAGTCCCCGGTCGCAAGCAGGATGCCCGAACCCTTCGGCTCGGCGTTGTCCAGTGGCACGGGGCTGAAGACCAGCCGGGCGACGGTGTCGAGCGGCGCGGTCAGGGTTTGGCCGTCCCGCTCGTATCGGACGCCGACTTTCGCATCGGCCGACACGATCGTCGCGGCGACCCGCGTGCCGTCGCGGAACAGCACGCCTTGGACGAACCGGTCGCCGCCCGGGAAATATCCCAGGCCCGGCGTCCCCGGCACGACGTGCACCGAGTCGACCTGCGCCGAGCCCGGCCAAGCGTTGCCGGTCGTCCACGCGCACACGCCCACGAGCACGCTTTTCCCCATCGGCACCTTGTACTGGTCGACCCGCTGCCAAAACTTCCCGTCCGGCGAGCGGAACGCGACGACGTCCTCCCCGCGCCGGGTCAGCCGCACCCACGCCGTCGCCTTCGGGTCCGGGTCGGTCGCCTTGAACTCCTTCAGCGGCCCGTCCGCGGGCCGCCGCGTGAAGTGCACCTCGCCCGTGACGTGCAGGCACGCGGCCGCCATCGGCGCGTCCGGCGCCAGCGACTCCCGGATCATTACGCCCGCGACTACCGGCCCGTGCGCGTCGTCGAGCTTCACAACCCGCGCGAAGATCTGGCCGTCGCCCTCCAGCGTCTGGTACGCAAGGTGGAGCGAGTCCACCGCCCCCCACGCCCCCCACCCCGACGCGGTCAGCGTGAACAGCCCCGCGCCGTCGCACGCCGCCGAGCCGGGGAACTTCGCGCCCCCGACGTCCTGCGACTTCCACCCCGCGGGCAGCGGTGACCCCGCCTGAACCTTCGCCGGCTCCACGTAGCTCAGCGCGGCGCGGCCGACCTGGTCGAGGGGCACGCGCGTCTCCCCGACGGCCTGGCGCACGACAACCGCGTTGTCCGCGAACGACACCGCTCCGGTGAGCGTCTTGCCATCGCGCGTCTCGACGCGACCGGCGGCGCAGAGCAGGGGGAGGAGCAGCGTAAAGGCGTATCGGATGTTCATGTTGTTGGAAGAGCACCGGAACAAACAAGACGGATCCCGCCGATCGCCCCGGGGCCGCTAGCGCTTCGCGTTCTTCTCGCGCAGGCGCCGCTGGTGTTCCTTCTCGGCGGCTTCGAACGTCTTGCGGAAATCCACCTCCGCCGCCTTCAGTGAGCGCTCGACCTCCCGTGCCCGGCGGTCGCGGTCGATCTCGGCGCGGCGGAGCTTCACGCGCTCCTCCTGCACCTCCTTCAGCTTCGCCACGGCGCGGGCGAGGTCGTCCGATTCGAACTTCTTGTTCTCCAGCAGCCGCTCGCGGTCGCGCGCCCACTCGTACCGCCACTCCGCGATCTCACGCTCGGCGTCCGCGGCGTACGCCCGGTCCTTCGCCGCGGCCACCGTCACCGGATCGTGCCCCGGCACGAACGCCTCCGCCACCGCCCCCCACGCGTCGGCCGCCGCCTTCCGCGCCTCGCCCCACGCCAGCAACTCCGGCATCGCCGCCTTCGCCGTGTACCGCGACGTCTCGTGCCACCACTGCTGGCTGGGGGCGGCGGCGAACTGCTTCATCCGCCACTCGAGGATTCGCTCGCGCCAAACCTGCTTCGCCCGGGCGGTGGGGGGGGCGTCGTTCTCGCGGAGCCGTTGCACCTCCGCCACCTCGTGCCGGTCGAACGCCGCCGCGATCGCGTCGTGCACCTTCGCCTCCGCCTCGCACGCCTCCCTCAGCTTCGCCAGGTCCACCTTGATGAACCCGCCGAGCCGGTGGTAGTCGCCCGCCAGGCTGGCCGGCTCGTCCCGGATCCGCGCGGCCCACGTCCGCTCCTCCTGCGCCTGAACGGCGTAGCGCGCCGCCGTCGCCTCGTCCACCGGCTTGGCCGCGACACACGCGAGCACGATCAAGATCAACGGCAGGCACGTGCGAGACATTCGTCTGGGCTCTCCCGTATGGACAACGCGGGCGGCGCTCCGGGCGCCACCCGCGTTAGAGATACCGTCGATCGCGCCCGGGGTTGACGGAGCGAGCACAGGGTCGCCCACAGGCGCCGCCCGCCGCAGAACTTCACACGCTCATCCCGCTCTCCTCGTCCGCCAGCTGCCCCTGCTTCATCTGCTCCCACTCGTCCAGCGTGATCGTCGCCTCGCGGCTCTGCGTCCCCTTGTACTCGCCGACGATCCCGGCTTGCGCCATCATCTCGATCAGCTTCGCCGCCCGCCCGTACCCGATGTTCAACCGCCGCTGCAGCAGCGACACGCTCCCGCGCTTCGTCTCCAGTACAACCTTGACCGCGTCGTCGAACATGTCGTCGTTCTTCATGTCGTCGCTGTTGAACTTCGCCTTGATCTGGATCAGCTCCGGCTCGTATTGCGCCTCGGCCAGGCTCTTGACGAGCTTCACGCTCATCTTGATCTCCTTGTCGTCGATGTACGTGCCCTGCGCGCGGATCGGCTTGGGCGTGTACGGGTCGAGGAACAGCATGTCGCCGTACCCCAGCAGCAGCTCGGCCCCGTTCTGGTCGATCACGATCCGGCTGTCCATCCGCGTGTTCACGCGGAACGCGATCTTGCTCGGCAAATTCGCCTTGATCAGCCCCGTCACCACCGTCGCCTGCGGCCGCTGGGTCGCCACGATCAAATGGATGCCGACCGCCCGCGCCTTCTGCGCCAGCCGCACGATGAACGCCTCGCACTCCTTTCCGCCGTTCATCATCAGATCCGCGAGCTCGTCGATAATGATCACCCAGTACGGCAGGAACTTCGGGATCTTGGCTTCCTCTTCCGGCGTCCCCGGCTGGAATTTCTCGACCAGCTCGTCGCGCGTCAGCTTGTTGTAGTCGCGGATGTTCCGGCACCCGGCCTCGGCCAGCAACTCGTACCGCTCGTCCATCTTCTCGCACGCCCACTCCAGCACGCTGATCGCCTTCGCGCTGTCGTTGATCACCGGGGCGAGCAGGTGCGGGATGTCCTTGAACGGCGCCATCTCGACCACCTTCGGGTCGACCAGGATCAGCTTCACCATGTCCGGCCGCTGCATGTACATGATCGACATGATGATCGTGTTGATGCAGACCGACTTGCCCGACCCCGTCGTGCCCGCGATCAGGCAGTGCGGCATCGACGCCAGGTCGGTGATCAGCGGCTCGCCGCTCGCGTCCTTCCCCAGGTAGAGCGGGATGATCTGCTTGCGCGTCTTCTCCGGCGCGAGCTGCATCAGCTCCTTGAACCGCACCTTCTCCTTGTCCGCGTTGGGCACCTCGATCCCGACCGTGCTCTTCCCCGGCACCGGCGCGACGATGCGGACGCTGGTCGCCGCCAGCGCGCGGGCGATGTCGTTCTGCAACTGCGTGATCGACGCCACCTTGATCCCCGGCGCGAGGTTGATCTCGTACATCGTGATCACCGGCCCCGTGTCGATCTCGACCACGTGCGCGTCGATGTTGAAGTCCTGCAGCGCCTTCTCCAGCACCGCCGCCTTCTCCCGCACGAACGCCTCCTGGCTCTCCGCGTACCCCCGCTCGGCGTCCGCCAGCTCGTCCCAGTGCGGCAGGTTGTACTCCCCCAGCTCCTTCGGCGGCGGCGGCGGCGGCGGCGGCGCTACCCGCCGGGGCTTGATCTGCGCTGGCAGATTGACGATCACGTCGGTCTTCGGCTCGACTTCGGCGGAAGCGGCATCCGGATCGAGCGCGGCATTCGGCGCGTCCGCGATGTCCGCCTCGTCCCCAACCTCCTCGTCCTCCTCGACTGTGGCCGGCGCAGCCGCCACAGGCGCCGTCGCCACGCTCCGCGGCGGCGCGAGCCCCGGCACGTTCTTCCCCGCCGGCGCGTTCGCCGCGCTGTTGATCACCATCGCCGGCCGCGCCGGCGCCGCCACCTTCGACTCCTCCGGCGGCGGGATCGTCGCCGGCGCGGCCGGCGCGGGGTCCGCCTCGTCCGTCCACGCGTGGTCGTGCGCCGCCTGCGCCGGCTCGTCGTTGTCGTACTCCAGGTGGATCTCGTCCAGCGCCGACCGCTTCTTCGACCGCGGCGCCGGCTTCTCCAGCTTCGGCTGCGGCCGGCGGCCCTCGTCGTCGTCCTCGTCGTCGTCGAACCCGCCGACGTCGTCCGTCGTGATCCGCGCCACCGGCCCGCTCCCCACCTTGCCGGCCGCCGCTGCAGCCGCCGCTTCCTTCGTCACGAACTTCGGCAGCGCGGGCAGCTTCGGCAGCGGCACCGCGTTCCAGTTGATCTGGCGGATGTTGTCCTTCAATCCCGGCGCGGCGTCCTTCACCGTCCGGATCGTCTTCCCGATCACCGCCGGCGCCCGCACGACCAAATCGTCCGCGCACAGCAGCAGCCCGACCAGAAACGTGCACATCAGGATCAGCCCCGTCAGCAGGGACGAGCAGTGCGCCCGCAGGAAGCTCGCCGCCCCGATCCCCAGGATCCCCCCGTTCCCCTCCGGCAGCCCGCCCGCCGACCCCGGCCGGACCAGATGCGTGACCGCCGCGAACGCGATCGCCAGCAGCGCCAGCCCGATCAGCCGCAGCCCCATGTCGCTGATCCGCCCGCCGTACGTGTACAGCGCCACGCACACCCCGGTGAAGAACAGCACCGGGAAGATCCCCTGCCCCATCGTCAGATACATGTAGTACGCGACGAACGCGCCCGGCGCGCCCATCACGTTTTGGATCGCCGGGTACGGGTACACCGCGTGGCTCGGCCAGTCCGTGGCGTGGAAGCTGCCCAGCGACAGCAGCAGGAACAGCCACGCGCCGCACAGGAGCACGAAGACCACACGACGCAGCATGCTGGGATGATCCATAGCGTTGTTCGCAATCTGACTTTGGGCCGTCACCAATGCCCGGGCGACGGCGGGGCCGGCGGCCAGGGCGGCGGACTCGATCTTTCGCTTCGCGGGGGCCATGCCTGCTCAGTGCCCCGTGTGCCCGAACCCGCCCGCGCCGCGGGCGGTCTCGTCCAATTCTTCCACTTCCTCGAACGTCACCGACGGGACGGCGGCGATCACCATCTGCGCGACCCGCATCCCCCGCTCGACCGTGAACGGCTCCTTCCCGTGGTTCACCAGCGGCACCCGCACCTCGCCGCGGTAGTCCGCGTCGACCGTCCCCGGGCTGTTGATCAGCGTCAACCCGTGCTTCGACGACAACCCGCTCCGCGGCCGCATCTGCGCCTCGAACCCCGGCGGAATCGCCATCGCGAACCCGCACGGGATCACCCGGATCTCGCCCGGCCCAAGCGTCATCGGCGTATCCACCGCGGCGCAAACGTCCGCCCCCGCCGCGTGCTCCGTTGCAAACGCCGGCAACGGAACACCCGCACCGTTCGCAAGCCGCCTGACCTTTACCGTTATCGGACGTGACACGCAGGGCACTCCAGCGAAACGGGCCCGACCGGGGCGCAAACTTTGCGCACCGCGGGCCGCGGCCTCCGAGGTGCTTTATCGGTCAGGGGGAGTGGAAACGGAGAGCACGCCGCCCCCCGAATCAGCCACGGCTCGCGCCGCCCCAATCCGCTGGCGTTGTTGCCACAGTTGCCAAGTCCCCCGAGCAGCCACTAACCGGCAACCTGTGCGAGGGTCTTCTCCTTGGGACGGGACGAAGCCGGGGAAATCCGGATGGTCAGGACGCTGAGGCCTTGGCCTCTAAACAACCCCAGCCGCACGCGGGTGCGGCCGGGAGTGGTCCCGTTGCGCAGATAAGGAGTCACCATGTTGATCGGCAAATGGACGGCGATGGCGGGCCTGCTGACGCTCGGGGTCGCCGGGTGCAGTTACCACGATCACGGGCACCACGGGCGGCACCGCCACGACGATTACAGGGAGGTGCGGTACCGCGAGCACCACCGCCATTATGACCGGCACGACGGCCACTGGCGCGGACACGGTCACCGTCACCACGACCGCCACGACCACCATCGCGAGCACCACGGGTGGTAGTCGGTTGCGGCCGACAGGCTCCCGCTTACTTGCTTTGCAACTCGGGCCGGGATACGGTTTAGCCGACATCTGGAGTAAGTAGCGGCCCCAGGCCGTTGCCGGGTCGGCTGAAGATGAAAACGTTGCCGCGTTACATTCTCACGGGGTTTCTGCTCGCCGGCGCGTTTGGCGCGTCCCTCCTGCAGGGGCGGGTGCTGTGCGTCGCGGGCGGGCACGCGGCCATCGAGGCGCCCCACCCCGAGGACGCGTGCTGCCACGCGGAGCGCGAGCTGCCACCGGAAGGATGCGGCCACGAGGGGGACGGGTGCACCGACCTGACGGCGGCGGGTGACCTGGCGAGTTCCCGGGGGGGGAACGTCAGCGTCGACCTGACGGCGTATGCGGTGCCGTTCCTGACGGCGTCGGTCACGCGGTCTGCCGACGTGCGGGGGACGGGGGTGCTAGGGTACGGGCACGCAGTCTGGCACCCCCCCGGCCGGGGGGGCTTGTCTCACCTGCGCGGGATCGTGCTGCTGATCTGATTTCGCTCTCAACCTGCTCGATCGTGACGGATTGACGCGCGCGTGCCACGGCGCGGCCGTTCGAGTCGCCGCGTGAGGTATGAGAGCATTCCCTCGACAACTTGGGGTTCCGTTGGGCGCGCTGGCGGTTCTGCTGGCGGGGTGCCAGCGGTATCAGCCTGCGCCGATCGACGTCCCCGGATACGGGGCGTTGTGGGACGCGCGTGGACCCGCGGACGCCCGGGTGGTGGAGTACGCGCGGCGGCTGGCGGCGGCAGGGCCGGCGACGGCGCCGGCGGTGGCGTACGACCCGGCGGACGGGCTGACGCTGCGGGAGGCGGAGGTGGTGGCGCTGGTGTTCAACCCGCAGTTGCGGGCGGCGCGGGCGCGGGCGCGGGTACCGGCGGTGGGGGCCGCGGAGGCGGGGCGGTGGGCCGACCCGGAACTGAACGTCGACGCGGAGCGGATCATCGAAAGCGTGAAGTACCCGTGGGTGCTGGGCGGGGTGCTGAGCTTCACGGTGCCGCTGTGGGGGCGGGTGGAGCTGGAGCGGGGGCAGGCGGTGTCGGAGGCGGACGCGGCGCGGCTGGGCGTGCTGGTGGAGGAGGCGCGGGTGCTGGCCGAGCTGCACGAGCAGTGGCTGGAGCTGGCGGCGATCGACGAGCGGGCCGCGCTGGCCAGGCGGTACGTGGAAGAGCTGGCGGAGGGGGTGTCGAACGCGGAGCGGCTCCGGGCGGCGGGGGAGCTGGACCCGGTCGAGGCGCGATTGTTCAAGATCGAACAGGTGCGGCGGCGGGCGGAGCTGGCGGGACTGGAGTCGCAGCGGGGGGAGCAGGAGGCGGTGATCAAGGGGACGCTGGGGCTGGTGCCGCGGGCGCCGTTGACGCTGGTGGCGGGGTCGGTGCGGGTGGCGGTGGCGGCGCACGGGGGGCGGGCGTGGGTGGAGGCGCATCACCCGAGGGTGCGGCAGGCGCGGGCGGAGTACGAGGCGGCGGAGCGTTCGTTGGAGGTCGAGGTGCGGAAGCAGTGGCCGGACTGGCGGACCGGGGGCGGGTACGGGGTGGACGAGGCGACACACCGGCTGCTGGGCGGGGTGGCGATCCCGCTGCCGGTGTTCAACGGGAACCGGCGGGCGATCGCGGAGGCGCGGGCGCGGCGGGAGGCGGCGCGGGTGGCGGCGGAGGCGGTGTACGAGGAGGTGGTGGGGGGGCTAGGGCGGGCGGAGATCGCGGTCGAGGCGGCGCGGGGGCGGCGGGAGTTCGTGGAGCGGGAGCTGGCGCCGCTGGTGGACGAGCAGGTGGCGGACGCCCGGCGGCTGGCGAGGCTGGGGGACGCGCGAACGGTCGTGTTGCTCGAGGCACTGACGCGGGCGTACGAGACGCGGGTGGCGGTGGTGGAGGCGGTGGCGCGGGAGGGGGCGGCGGCGAACCGGTTGAACGCGGTGGTGCGGCCGGCGGCGGCGGTCAGGGTGGCGGGGGAGGAGAAGTGATGAAGGTCTTATCTGCTACCATCGTAATGCTGTTTGCGCTAGCCGGGTGTGACCGTGATCATGATCACGCGGACAAGGACGGTCACGACCATCCGGCGACGGCGCCGCACGCGCCGGTCGTGTCGAATCGTATTGACGTGCCGGAGCGGGTCAGGGCGAATCTGGGCATCACGTTCGCCAAGGTCGAGCGGCGGCGGGTGGCGGCGACGTTGCGGGTGCCGGGGCGGTTCGAGCTGGTGCCGTCGGCGAGGCGGGAGTACCGGGCGCCGGTCGCGGGGCGGGTGGAGCTGCTGGTGAAGCAGTATGAGGCGGTGGAGGCGGGGCAGGTGGTGGCGCGACTCGACTCGCCGGAGTGGCGGCGGGTGCAGCACGAGGTGGTCGAGGCGGAGGGGGAGATCAAGTCGGCCGAGGCGGGGGTGGACGTCGCCGACGCGACGGCGGCGGAGAACGACAAGGGGGTGGAGCTGCTTCGGAGGCGGGTGGCTGCGCTGGCGGAGGCGAACGCGCGGCGGGCGGAGCTGGAGACGGAGCTGGCGCTGGCGGAGGCGAAGTCGACCCGGCTGGCGGCGGAACTGCGCGCGGCAAAGGTGAAATTGTCCGAGGCGCGGGAGCACTACGCGTCCAGGTTGAACACGGTGTCGTCGCTGGTCGGGCTGCCGGTCTGGAAGCTGACCGAGCCGGTGAAGGCGGACACCGCGAAGGCGTGGGTGGAGGCGCACGGGCATCCGCACGCGGGCGGGATTCCGATGTGGCGGACGATCCGGGCGATCGAGCTGCGGGCGGCGGAGGCGGGGGTGGTCGAGGCGACGGCGGTGACCAACGGCGGGTGGGTGGAGGCGGCCGGGCTGGTGCTGTCGAGCGTGGACCCGCGGCGGGTGCGGTTCCGCGGGACGGCGCTGCAGGCGGACCTCGGACAGATCAACGACGGGGCGGCGGCCTCGGTGGTTGCGCCGAAGGGGGCGGGCGGCGATGCGGCGGTGGCGGGGAAGGTGGCGGTGGGGTTGGAGGCGAATCCGCAGGCGCGGACCGTGGAGGTGATCGTGACGCCCGCGAACGAACCGCCCGCGTGGGCGCGGCCGGGGGTGTCGGGGTTCGCGGAGGTGGTGACGGACGACTCGGAGGACGCGGAGACGGCGATCCCGGTCGCAGCCGTGGTGCAGGACGAATTGGCGCGGGTTTACTTCCGGCGGGACCCGAAGGACGCGAACAAGGTGATCCGCGTCGAGGGGGACTTCGGCGTCAGCGACGGGAAATGGATCGTGCTGAACAGCGGCGTGAAGGTGGGGGACGAGGTGGTGCTGGACGGCGTCTACGAGCTGAAGCTGACGGGTTCCGGAAAGACGAGCGGCGGTGGGCACTTCCACGCCGACGGGACGTGGCACGCGGACGGGACGCCGGAACCCGGGTCCAAGAAGTAGGGGGCGACGAAGCAACTCATGCTGGCGAGGCTGATCGCAATTTCGCTACGGAACCCGGCGCTGGTGCTGCTGCTGGCGGTGGGGGTGCTCGCGCTGGCGGCGTTCCAGGTGCGGCGGATGCCGGTGGACGTGTTCCCGGAGCTGAACGCGCCGACCGTCGTGATTTTGAACGAGGCGGGGGGGCTGGGCGCCGAGGAGGTCGAGCAGTACGTGACGTTCCCGGTCGAGACGGCGGTCAATGGGCTGCCGGGGGTTCGGCGGGTGCGGTCGGGGAGCGCGATCAGCTTGTCGATCGTGTACGTCGAGTTCGACTGGGGGACGGACATCTACCGGGCGCGGCAACTGGTGACCGAGCGGCTGGCGGTCGCACGGGAGCGGCTGCCGCAGGGGGTGCACACGGAGATCGCGCCGGTCACGGGGATCACCGGGGAGATCATGTTGCTGTCGCTGTCGGCGACGGAGCAGGGGGGCGCGACGCCGACGGCGCTGCGGGCGTACGCGGAGTTCGAGCTGGCGAACCGCCTGCTGGCCGTGCAGGGGGTGGCGCAGGTCGTGGCGATCGGCGGGGAGTTGCCGGAGTACCAGATCAACGTGCGGCAGGAGCAGCTGCAGTCGTACGGGCTGACCGCGCACGAGGTGGCCGAGGCGGCGCGCAAGGCGCACAGCGTCGCGAGCGCGGGGTACATGGCGAACGTGCAGGGATTGGAACTGCCGATCCGGCAGGCGGCGCGGGTGCGGTCGGTCGAGGACATCAAGGCGACGGTCGTGAAGTATCACGACGGGGCGGCCGTGACGATCGGGCAGGTGGCGGACGTCGTGCTGGCCGGGGCGCCGCGGCGCGGGTCGGCGGGGGAGGGGGGCAGGCCGGCGGTGGTGGTCGGCGTGCAGAAGGCGCCGGGCGCGAACACGGTGGCGGTCACGCGGGAGATCGACCGGGTAATGGCGGCGACGGAGTCGGCGCTCCCGGCGGGGATGCGGATGAACCGGTTCGTGATGCGGCAGGCAGATCTGATCGAGCTGTCGGTGCGGAACGTGCTGCACGTACTGCGGGACGCCGCGATCTTCGTCGCGATCGTGCTCGTGCTGTTCCTGCTGAACGTGCGGACGACGCTGATCACGCTGGCGGCGCTGCCGCTGTCGCTGGCGGTGGCGCTGCTGGTGCTGTGGGGGTGGGGCTTGGGCGTGAACGTGATGACGCTGGGGGGGCTGGCGGTCGCGATCGGGGAGCTGGTGGACGACGCCATCATCGACGTCGAGAACGTGTTCCGGCGGCTGCGGGAGAACGCGCGACTGCCGGTGCGGCCGCGGGGGCGGGAGGGAAACGGGGAAGCGCTGGCGGCGGGGCATTCGTACCCGGAGTTCTCGGAGGAGGCCGAGGCGCTGCGCGGGGGGCATGGGGTCGAGGCGCGGCAGGCGTATCGCAAGCCGTTCCTGCAAGTCGTGTTCGACGCGAGCAACGAGATCCGGTCGGCGGTCGTGTTCGCGACGGTGATCATCGTGATCGTGTTCGTGCCGCTGCTGTTCCTGCAGGGGATGGAGGGGCGGTTCTTCCGGCCGCTGGGGATCGCGTACGTCACGTCGGTGCTGGCGTCGCTGGTGGTCGCGCTGACGGTGACGCCGGTGTTGTGCCGGTTGTTGTTGCGAGGGGAGCTCGGGAAGGAGCGGGGGGAGAGTTTCCTCGTGCGATGGCTGAAGGCGGTCTACGCGCCGGCGCTGCGCGGGGCGATCCGATGGCGGTGGGCCGTGGCGGGGCTGGCCGTCGTCGTGACGGGGCTTAGTGTCTGGCTGGCGGGCACGTTCGGGACGGAGTTCTTGCCGCGATTCAACGAGGGGACCGTGTCGGTGTTCCTGAACGCGCCGCCGGGCACCTCGCTGGAAGAGAGCGACCGGCTGGGGCGGGCGGTCGAGGGGCGGCTGGCGCAGATCGAGGAAGTGCGGTCGGTCGTGCGGCGGACGGGGCGGGCGGAGCGGGACGCGCATGCCGAGCCGCCGAGCCGGAGCGAGATCGAACTGGGGCTGAAACCCGGCGTGCGGCGCGAGGACGTGATGCCGGGGGTCGACGCGGTGCTGTCAGCGATCCCGGGAATCACGGGGGAGACGGGGCAGCCGATCGAGCACCGGCTGAGCCACGTGCTGTCGGGGACGCCGGCCGCGATCGCGATCAACATCTACGGCGAGGACGTCGCGGTGCTGCGGCGGGCGGCGAAGGAGGTGGAGGCGGCGGTGAAGAACGTGCCGGGGACGCGCGACGTGCAGGGGAACCGGGAGGCGATGGTCGTGTCGCTGCCGATCCGGTACCGGCACGAGGACCTGGCGCGGTTCGGGATCACGCCGGGCGACGCGGCCGAGCAGGTGAAGGCGGCGTTCTTCGGCGAGGTGGTGGCCGAGGTGAACGACGGCGTGCGGCGGTACGAGATCGTCGTGCGGCTCGACCCGGAGGAACGGCGGACGGTCGAGGACGTGCGGAATCTGGTGCTGCGCGGGCAGGGGGGGGCGGCCGCGCGGCTGTACGAGGTGGCGGACGTCGGCCGCGAGAACACGGCGATGGCAATCCAGCGCGAGAACGCCCGGCGGAAGGCGGTCGTCTCGACGAACGTGGCCGAGGGGAACAACCTCGGGCACGTGGTGGAGGCGGTGCGGGCGGCGGTGGACCCGGTGGTCGCGCGGTACGGGTACGCCGTGAGTTACGGCGGGCAGTTCGAGGCGCGGCAGTCGGCGGCGCGGACGATTTACGTGGCCGGGGCGGGCGTGGCAATCGTGATCCTCGTGCTGCTGTACGTGGCGTTCGGATCGGTGCGGGCGGCGGTGCTGGTGATGGTGAATTTGCCGCTGGCCCTGGTGGGCGGCGTGGCGGCGATCTACCTGACTGCGCCGGGCGGGGCGTGGCGGAACACGGTGGCGCTCTTCGGCGGCGGCGGGGAGTACCAGGCGCCGGTAATCTCGATCGCGAGCATGGTCGGGTTCGTCACGCTGTTCGGGATCGCGGTGCGGAACGGGATTCTGCTGGTGGACCACTACGCGAACCTGCGCCGCGAGGGCAAACCTTTGGCGGAGGCGGTTGTCCAAGGGTCAATGGAGCGGCTGGTGCCGATCTTGATGACTGCGCTGGCGGCGGTGCTGGGGCTGGTGCCGCTGGCGTGGGCGGCGGGGGAGCCGGGGAGCGAGCTGCTCGCGCCGCTGGCGGTCGTGGTGCTCGGGGGGTTGGTGACGAGCACGGTGTTGAACCTGGTCGTGGTGCCAGCGGGGTACGCCCTGGTGTTTCGGGCGGGACGACGCGACCCGGTGAAGCCTGTACTTGGTGAAAATGTCGTTCGATCGGTCGAGCGGTCTTGATTCTCTTCTTCGAAGGAGACGGTTTATGAAGTGGACGATGGCGATGCTGGCGTGCGTGATGATGGTCGGATTGGCGACGTCGGCCGGGTTCGCGGACGACGGCGATCCGCACAAGCGGGAGAAGCTGGACCTGGGTGAGAAAAAAGTCGGGGAGTACACGGTCAAGGCGACGCAGTACGGCAAACTCAAGCCGGGGGAGGAGACGCTTTTCGTCGTCGCGCCCAGCGGGGGGGCGAAGCCGAAGGCGATCCGGGCGTGGGTCGGGATCGAGAGCGCCGACGGGTCGGCCAAGGCGAAGGCCGAGGAGGAGGAGGGGGAGCAGCACTGCCACGTCGAGGTGCCCAAGCCGATTCCGGACAAGGCGCAGTTCTGGGTGGAGTTGGAGACGGAAGCCGGGAAGAAGAAGGTGGCGTTCGAATACAAGAAGTGAACGGCGGCGACACCCGACCGGCGAAGAAACGCAACAAGCCCCGCGATTAGCGGGGCTGGTGTTCGTATGGACAGGGCCGGGATCGAACCGGCGACACCCAGATTTTCAGTCTAGTGCTCTACCAGCTGAGCTACCTGTCCGGTATCGCGGGGAATAGTGTATGCGCGGGGCGAGGGTTTTCAAGTCCCAAGCAACCCGCGGAACAAGTTCCCTGACCGTTCACGGGCTGACGCGCCAGGGGGCTTCAGTCGAGGTGCAGTTCTTTGCCTGTCAGCTTACGGTAAGCCTGGAGGTAGCGTTCGCGCGTGCCCATGACGACTTCGGGGGGAAGCTCCGGGGCGGGAGGTTTTTTGTCCCAAGGCTGGGCTTCGAGGTAGTTGCGGACGAACTGCTTGTCGAAACTGGTCTGGTCGTGGCCGGGCTCGTAATCGTCGGCGGGCCAGAAGCGGCTGGAGTCGGGGGTCAGGATCTCGTCGATCAGGATCAGCTTGCCGTCGGGTAGGCGGCCGAACTCGAACTTCGTGTCGGCGATAATCACGCCCTTCTGTGCGGCGTAGGTGGCGGCGGTCGTGTAGAGGGCCAGCGTGCGGTCCCGGAGCTGTGTGGCCGTCTCGGCGCCGACCCGGGCGACCATCTCGTCGAAGCCGATGTTGACGTCGTGGCCGGCTTCCTCCTTGGTGGCGGGGGTGAAGATCGGAGCGGGCAGCTTGTCGGACTGGTGCAGGCCGTGCGGGAGCGGGATGCCGCAGACGGTGTGCGAGCGGTGGTACTCCTTCCAGCCGCTGCCGGCGAGGTAGCCGCGGGCGACGCACTCGATCGGGACGACCGCGGCCTTCTTGACGAGCATCGAGCGGCCGCGGAGCTGGTCCTCGAACTTGTGGAGGTTCGCAGGGTAGTCCTTGAACCGGGCGCTGAGCAGGTGGTGCTCGAACTGGCGGCCGAACTTCTCGAACCAGAACAGGGAGAGGGCGGTGAGGATCTTGCCCTTGTCGGGGATGCCGCCGGGGAGCACGACGTCGTAGGCGGAGATGCGGTCGGTGGCGACGATCAGCAGCTTGTCGCCGAGGTCGTAGACGTCGCGGACCTTGCCTCGGCGGACCGGGAACGGGAGGTTGCTGCGGAGGAAGGCGTCGACCATGATCGTGCGGCGGATCATAACGGATGGGGCGGCGGTTGCCAGACGTGGTGGATCGACCGGGCGCGCCCCCGAGTTCTTCGGCAAGATCCGGCGGGCGGTGAATCGGAATTGGGTGCGCGATAATCGGCATCGGCCGGATTCGCCGGCGGGTAGGTTATATCGTATGAACCAGTTGCCGAGCGAGCAGACGATGTGGCGGGCGTTCGCGGCGAAGGACGCGACGTACGACGGCCTGTTTTACGTGGCCGTGCGGACGACGGGGGTGTTCTGCCGGCCGACCTGCCGCGCGCGGCTGCCCCGGCGCGAGAACGTGGAGTTTTTCGCGCGGGCGGAGCAGGCGGAGCGCGCGGGGTACCGGCCCTGCAAGTTGTGCCGGCCGAACGAGACGGCCGCGCCGCCCGAAGTTGTACGTAGATTGGTCGAGATGGCGCGGGACGGGGAGGGAGGCGCGGTGCGCGGGCGGGACCTGGCGGCGTCCGGGATCGACCCGTCAACGGCCCGGCGGCAGTTCCGGCGGCACTTCGGGGTGACGTTCGCGGCGTACCAGCGGGCGGCCCGCATGGGCGAGGCGCTGCGCGGCGTGCGACAGGGGGAGGCGGTGGTCGCGGCGCAGGTGGGGGCGGGGTACGCGTCGGCGAGCGGGTTCCGGCGGGCGTTCACGGGGCAGTTCGGCGTGCCGGCGTCGCGCGCGGCGGCGGCGGACGTGCCGCCGCCGCTGTTCTCCGCGCGGTTCGAGACGCCGCTGGGGGCGATGGTGGGGGTCGCGTGCGACGACGGCGTGGTGGTGCTCGACTTCCACGACCGGCGGGGGCTGGCAGGGGCGCTGGAGCGGGTGCGGAAGCGGTTCGGGCGCAGCGGCGCGCCGGCGTCGATCGTGCCGGGGGACAACGAGCACCTCTCGCTCGCCGGGCTCGAGCTCGCGAGCTACTTCGCCGGGAAGCTGCGCGAGTTCTCGTTAAAGGTGGCGTCCTCGGGCAGCACGTTCGAGCGGGAGGCGTGGGCGTACCTCCGCGCAATCCCGTACGGGCAGACGCGGACGTACGGCCGCCAGGCGGGCGAGATCGGAAGGCCGGCGGCGGTGCGGGCGGTCGGGCGGGCGAACGGGATGAACTACGTGTCGATCGTCATCCCCTGTCACCGCGTGGTCGGGGCGGACGGGGCGCTGACGGGCTACGGCGGTGGGCTGTGGCGGAAGAAGTGGCTGCTCGAGCACGAGCGGCGGGTGCTGGGCGATCCGTCGGCGGAGACGTTGTGGGAAGCGCGGGCCGGCGCGTGACGATCCGGGAGGCGGTTCGATTGATCGTGCTGGCAGCGCTGTGGGGCGGGTCGTTCTTTTTGATGGCGGTGGCGGCGCCGCGGTTCGGGCCGGTGGTGCTGGTCGAGTTGCGGATGGCGATCGCGGCGGCGGTGTTGTTGCCGCTGGTGGTGGGTGGGGGGCGCGGGCGGGCGCTGTGGACCCACGGGCGGTCTCTGGCGGTGGTCGGGGTGATGAACAGCGCGCTGCCGTTCTCGCTGCTGGCGTACGCGACGGTGCATCTGACGGGCGGGTTCGTGTCGATCCTGAACGGGACGACGCCGTTTTTCGCGGCGATCATCGCGTTCGCATGGCTGGGGGCGCGGCTGTCGCGCGTGCGGGTATTCGGGCTGTTCGTCGGGTTTGCGGGGGTGGTGCTGCTGGTGTGGGGGCGGGTGTCGTTTCGGGGGACGGGGGCGGCGGGGTGGCCGGTCCTGGCGACGCTGGCGGCGGCGGCGTGTTACGGGTTCTCGGCGAGCTACACCAAGCGGCGGCTGACGGGGGTCGACGCGCGCACGATCTCGGCAGGGAGCATGTTCTGGGGGGCGTTGCTGCTGCTGCCGGTGGCGCTGTTCACGCTGCCGCGCGCGGTGCCGTCGGCGGGGGCGTGGGGCGCGGTGGTGTTGCTCGGCGTGTTCTCGACGGGCGTGGCGTATTTGCTGTACTTCGGGCTGTTGGCGAAGGTGGGGCCGACGGCGGCGGTCACTGTGACGTTCCTGGTGCCGGCGTTCGCGATGCTGTGGGGCGGGTTGTTCCGGGGGGAGGTGGTGACGGGGCGGATGATCGTGGGGACGGCGGTAATCCTGGTGGGGACGGGGCTAACGACGGGGCTGCTGCGGCCGGAGTGGGTGGTGCCCAGGAGAGTGACGAATAATGAAGGGACGGAGCCCCGCGCCTCGTGACCGAGCGCGAGGGGAGGTGTGATTGAGCAATCGTGGGGTCCTGCTAAGATGCGGTTGGGAGTGGTCGCCGTTTTGTTGCACGTCGATCGGCCGCGCTTATGCCAGTCAAGTTCGAGATTTACCGCGACGGGGCCCGCCTCAGTGCGTTCACACCGGTGGGGGCGACGGCGATGGGCCCGGAGAGCGTGCCGATCCCGGGGGAGGTTTCGTTCCGGGACGGGTTGCTGGTCGTCGGACGGTCGGACGAGCACGCGGCGGGCGTATCGCTGCTGTGGGACTGCGGGCCGCTGGGCATGTACCAGCTCGAGACGACGCGGGTGCCGCCGCGGGAGACCGCGTACAACCTGAACGTCGAACTCGCGCGGTTCCGGCTGATGAAAATCGTGCAGAAGCAGGAGGACTGGAACCTCTTCGACTTCCCGCGGGCGGACAAGTTCACCCAGCGGTTCAAGGACGCGCAGATGCTGTTCGCCGAGGCGCTGGGAAAGCTGCACGAGCCCGCGGAGGCGGCGCGGGTGGCGGACCAGGCGCTGGCGATCGGGCTGGAGCTGTCGGAACAGCTCGCGGCGTTCCACAGCGAACTGCTGATCAACCGGCGGCGGGCGAGCAACTCGTTCGTGCGGCACATCTTCGGCAGCCGGGTCGACTCGTCGGTGCAGAACTCGAGGTACAAGGAGTCGCTGGCGGGGAACTTCGACTACGCGGTCGTGCCCATGTCGTGGAAGCAGCTCCAGCCGGAGGAGGGGGCGTTCGTCACGGACGCGCTGGACGAGTGGGTCGAGACACTGAGCCGGAAGCGCGTGCCGATCATCGCCGGGCCGCTGATCGATTTGAACGAGGGGCAGGTCCCGGACTGGCTGTTCATCTGGGAGCACGACTTCGACACGCTGCGGGAGCTCGCGTATGAGTTCGTGCAGAAGGTGGTGCACCGGTACCGCAAGGCGGTGGCGGTGTGGAACGTGGCGAGCGGGTTCCACACGAACCGGGCGCTGACGCTGAGCTTCGAGCAGATCATCGAGCTGACGCGGCTGCTGGTCGCGCACGTGAAGAACATGCTGCCGCAGGCGCGTACGCTGATCACCGTGACGCAGCCGTTCGGCGAGTACCACGCGCGGCCGACGCAGAGCGTGCCGCCGATGCTGTACGCGGAGATGGTCGCGCAGGCGGGGATCAACTTCGAGGCGTTCGGGCTGGAGATGGAACTGGGCGTGCCGGCGCAGGGACGGTACCTGCGGGACCTGTTCCAGGTCAGTTGCATGCTGGACAAGTTCTCGACGCTGGGGCGGCCGCTGTTTTTGACGGCGGTGGGCGCGCCGGGGCGGGCGACGCCGGACCCGTCGGACGCGTCGGAGGGGCGGTTGGACCCCGCGCTGGGCGGGCGGTGGCACCGGCCGTGGGACCCGCAGTTGCAGGCGGAGTGGATGGAGGCGGTGTACCGCGTCGCGCTGAGCAAGCCGTTCGTCGAGTCGATCGCGTGGAGTAACCTGGCGGACATGGGCCAGACGCTGCCGGCCGGCGGGCTGATGGACGACATGCTCCAGCCCAAGCCAGTGTTCGAGCGGCTACACAAGATGCGCGACCAGTTCCACCAGTGGACCGGGCGGAAGGGCGCGGCGGGGCAGTAGCGGGAGAAGCGACGAGCGACGAGCGACGAGGACGAGCGAGAAGGGTAGGCATGGGCGAGCGCGGGGCGTGGGTGTGGACGCGGCGGCAGCGCGCGGTGCTGGCGGGGGTGGTGCTCGTGGCGGCGGGGTGGATGTTCGTGCGGGCGGTGCGGGAACCGGCGCGGGTGGACGATCCGCCGGGGGTGATGGGGGAACTGGCGCACGATCTGGCGACGCGGATCGACCCGAACCTGGCCGACGCGGCGGAGTGGGCAGCGCTGCCGGGAATCGGGGAGAAGCGGGCCGCGGAGATCGTGGCGTACCGCGCGGCGTACGTCGCGAAACACCCGGGGGAGGCGGCGTTCGCGAAGCCGGCAGACCTGGAGAACGTCAAGGGGATCGGAAAGGCGACGGTCGAGGCGCTGGCGGAGCACCTGTTGTTTCCTGAAGGCGGCCCGGGCGTGGCCCCTAAACCCCCCTGACGCGATCACCCTTGCGGGTAAAGGTGCTTGGCCGTCGACCAGTTGCCCCACTTCCAGTCGGGGGCGTGGACGGCCTGGAGTGCTTCCTCGACGGTGGTAGCGGACTGGGCGAGTTGGCGGTTGCGGTTCCGCCAGGTGCGCCACCACTGGGCCTCGGCGTCGGTCGCCGCGTGCGGGGCGCGGTGCGGGACGTTCATGCCGACGAGCAGCGTCGAGTACCCGCCCATCTTGAACGGCTCGAACGCGTCGAGCAGGGTCGGGCCCCAGAAGTTGCTGGGGCCGTTCTCCTGGTAGTACTCGACGACCGGGGCCGCGTCGCCCAGGTCCGTCGTCTCGCGGCAGGCGCGCCAGAACTCGGTCTCGAGCCGCGTGTTGAACTTGTAGTGCATCGCGATGAACCCGCGGACGTTGTCCCACAGCCGGGCGTGGTGCCGGTTGAACTGGGCGACGTGCGTCGGGCGCACCTGGCGGTCGGCGTCCACCAGCGTCCCGACCAGCAGCCGGCACTGGATCGCGATGATGCCCAGCGCGGTCGCCTCGAGCGGCTCGACGAACCCGGACGAGTTGCCGATCGCGACGACGTTGCCGGCCCAGCCGCGGGCGTAGCGGCCGGAGGCGAAGCGGACGATGCGGGTCGGGCCGACGCGCGGGTTCTTGGCGCGGAACTCGGCCTCGGCGGCGTCGTCGGAAATGAACGCGGAGGCGTAGACGTAGCCGCGGTTGACCCGCCGCTCGTGCTCGATCTGCCAGCACCAGCCGCTGTTCATGGTCTCGCACGTGGTGTAGGGGCGGATCGGCTCGCCCGCGGCGCGATCCCACCCGCCGACCACGGCGCGGTCGCAGAACAGGCTGGACGTGAACGGGACGAACGGGTCGTTCAGCGTCTTGCCCAGGAGGAGCGACCCGAACCCCGACGCGTCGACGAAGAGGTCGGCGGTCAGGGTTTGCCCGGACTTGAGCGTGAGCGCGGTGACGCGGTGGTCGTCGCGGCCGACGTGCTGGACGGTGTCGTCGACGATGCGGACGCCAACGGCCTGGGCGTAGTTCTCCAGGAACTGGACGAACCGCTCGTTCTCGAAGTGGTACGCGAGGTCGAGGTGGGCGGCGGGTTGGCCGGCGGGGGTGCGGGCGAACAGGCGGTCGTGGGCCATCAACGCGACGACCGGGTCCCAGTCGTCCACCGCGCCGCCGGGCTCCGAGTCGCAGTAGTACCCGACTCCCTTCCTGAGCGGCGCGTTCGGCAAACGCGTGTCCGCCTGGCCCGTGAACCCGTAGTGGAAGCGCGCCCGAGGGCCCCAATTCACAAACCGAAGCCCCAGCTTCCAAGTCGGGCGGGCGACCTCGAAGAACGTGCCCGGCCGCACGCGCAGGAACTGGTGCAGGAAGTCGGTGAGCGCGATCGTCGAGCCCTCTCCCACCCCGATCACCCCGATGTCCTTCGACCGTACGACGGTGACGTCGAGGTCCGAAAGGTAGAGTTTGAGCGCCCCGGCGGCCATGAAGCCGGCCGAGCCGCCGCCCAGGACGATGACGGATTTAACGGTGGGCAGGGGTGCGGTGGGAGGCACGGGTGGGGCCGGATGCGGGTGGGGTCAGATGAAGAAGTCGGCGACCTTGCAGGAGAAGCCGGGGAGGACGTCCTCGCCGGTGATGGTGTCGTCGCCCTGGTGGAGTGCGGATCTGGCTTCCGGGTCCGCCTGTCTCCGGTAGACGTGTACCGACCGTGTTTCCGGACTGACAACCCACACGAGCGAGACGCCGGCGCTCAGGTACTCGTCGATCTTCTCGTCGACGTCGTGAAAGAGGTCGTTCGGGGAGACGACCTCTACGGCCAGGTCCGGCGGGATGGGGCAGTGTCCCTTCGGGCGCTGCTCCTGCGCGAGTCGGCCCGCGCGGATGAAGCTGACGTTCGGCTTCCGCACTTTCGCGGGGGCGTCGGCGAAGCACTGGTAGGAGCCGTCGGCTCCGAAGAGGTGTCCTCCGAGGCCTTCGCGGCGCACGAATGCCATCAGCAGGCTGCCGATCCACAGCGCGATGGCGCTCGAATCCATCCCCATGTTGCGCTCCACGAGTGTGCCGTCCACGAGCTCATAACGTACGGCATCGTCGAGTCGCAGCAGGTCTTCCGGGGTGTAGAGGGTGTTCTGTTCGATGACGGACATGACGCGACAACCTCGCCGGTGGAGCATATCATCCCTAACACTCGGCGGCCACCGAAAACCGCCGCCGTGTTCCCTTGATCGTCCGTGAGGTCGCACCCATGCCCGAGTTCCAAGTCGTCAGCCCGTTCCAGCCGTCCGGTGACCAGCCGCAGGCGATCGACAAGCTCGTGCAAGGGGCCAACGACGGCAAGCGCTTTCAGACCCTGATGGGCGCCACCGGCACCGGCAAGACGTTCACGATGGCCCACACCATCGCCCGCCTCGGCCGCCCCGCCTTGGTGATCTCCCACAACAAGACCCTCGCCGCCCAGCTCTACGAGGAGTTCAAGGGCCTCTTCCCCCACAACGCCACCGGGTACTTCGTCTCCTACTACGACTACTACCAGCCCGAGGCGTACATCCCCCAGCGGGACATCTACATCGAGAAGGACTCCAGCCGCAACGACGACCTCGACCGCCTGCGACTCGCGGCGACCAGCAACCTCGTCTCCCGCCGCGACGTCCTGCTCGTCGCCTCCGTCTCCTGCATCTTCGGCCTCGGCTCGCCCGGGCAGTACAAGGAGTCCGTCCTCTCGATCCAGAAGGGCGTCGAGACCGACCGCGACAAGATGCTCAAGAAGCTCGTCGACCTGCAATACGCCCGCAACGACTTCGACTTCAAGCGCGCCACGTTCCGCGTGCGCGGCGACGTCGTCGAGCTCCACCCGTCGTACGAGGAGTTCGCCTACCGCATCGAGTTCTTCGGCGACGAGATCACCTCGATCACGGCCATCAACCCGCTGACCGGCGAGGTGCTCAAGGAGGAGGACGGCATCTTCATCTACCCGGCCGTCCACTACGTGATGCCCGAGGACAAGGTCAAGTCCGCCGTCGAGTCGATCAAGGAGGAGATGGACCTCCGCGTCATGCAGCTCCGCGGCGACGGGAAGCTGCTCGAGGCCCAGCGGCTGCTCGCCCGCACGAAGTACGACATCGAGCTGCTGCTCGAGGTCGGCGTCTGCCCCGGCATCGAGAACTACTCCCGCCACCTCGACGGCCGCAAGCCCGGCGAAAAGCCCTACACCCTGATCGACTACTTCCCCAAGGACTACGTCCTGATCATCGACGAGTCCCACGTGACACTCCCGCAGATCAAGGCGATGTACAACGGCGACCAGATGCGCAAGAAGACCCTGGTCGAGCACGGCTTCCGCCTCCCCAGCGCGATGGACAACCGCCCGCTGAAGTACGAGGAGTTCGAGGCCATGTGGAACCAGGTGATCTTCGTCTCGGCGACCCCGAGCAAGATCGAGCTCGAGAGCACCGGCGGCGAGGTCGTCGAGCAGGTGATCCGCCCGACCGGGCTCGTCGACCCGGTCATCGAGGTGCGCCCCGCCCAGGGGCAGGTCCCGCACCTGCTCGCCGAGATCAAGAAGCGCGCCGAAAAGGGCGAGCGCGTCCTCGTCACCACCCTGACCAAGCGGCTCGCCGAAGACCTTTCCGCCTACATCCAGGAGGCGGGCATCCGCGGCCGCTACCTGCACAGCGAGATCCAGACGATCGAGCGCGTCGAGATCCTCAACGACCTCCGCCGCGGCGACTTCGACGTCCTGGTGGGCATCAACCTGCTCCGCGAGGGCCTCGACCTCCCCGAGGTCTCGATGGTCGCCATCCTCGACGCCGACAAGACCGGCTTCCTCCGCAGCGAGACCTCCCTCATCCAGACGATCGGCCGCGCCGCCCGCAACGTCAACGCGATGGTCTACCTCTACGCCGACACCATCACCCCCGCGATGCAGAAGGCCATGGACGAGACCGCCCGCCGCCGCGACGTGCAGCTGAAGTACAACGCCCAGCACGGCATCACGCCACAGACCGTCCAGAAGGCCATCCGCGAAGGGATCGAGAGCGAGATCAAGGCCCGGCGGACGGTCGCCTCGGCCGTCCACGCCAACGAGGAGCAGCTCGACCAGACCGAGATCATCAAGCTGCTCGAAGAGGAGATGCTCCAGGCCGCGAAGAACCTCGAGTTCGAACGCGCCGCCCAGCTCCGCGACAAGCTGAAGGAGATGAAGGGCGCCCCCACGATCAAGACCGGCGCCGGCTGGGCCCCCGACGAGGCCGAAGCCGAGGCCCAGCGGATCTGGCAGCCCAAAAGCAAAGGCCGCGGTGCCAAACGCGCGGCGAAATGAAACGGGCGGCGCAGCCCGCTCGGCCCGGGGAGCGACCCGCCGCGGTGGCAGCAACTGCGCGACCGCCTGCACGAGCTGGCGCCCGGCGCGCTCGGGGCGTCGACCTGAACACGTCGGGCAAGGACGACGTCCGCGTGGTGAAGGGCGGGTGGTACTGACCCCCCCGACGGGCGGTGCGTCAACCCGTCAGTGCGGGTCGTGCGGGTAGTGCGGGTCTTTGGAGGGTGGGGGTGGGGCGGCTCGCGTCCCGCCCCCCCCTTTTTCTTCCTTCATATAAGGTCAGGGAAAAAGAGATGGCGGGCGCGGCGGCAGCGGCGGTCGCACGGGCGCCGCACCACCCTCCCCCTGGGAACCCGCACGACCCGCACGACCCGCACTGACAAGGTGTCGCGCCCACGCCCGCGCGCCGTGATCCGGCCCCCTCTCCCGGCCGCGCCGTGTGCGTGGGCCGCAACCCCGATCCGTCGCGGCGGGGAGAGGGTCGGGGGTGAGGGGCGTTCTTGAGGACCGAGTCGCGCCGCCCGCCGTTCGGGAAGAGCCCCTCACCCCCGCCCTCTCCCGCGGGCGTTCGATCCCCCTGGCGGACTACGTCAACCGGCGCCCTCGGGAGAGGGAGGTCGCACCCGCGCGCGCGCCCCGCCAGCCGCGGGTTACTTCCGCGCGCCGCCGCCGCCGCCGCCGCCGCCGCCGTTCGCCTTGTTCTTGTCGTTGTTCAGCACCTCGTCGACCGTCGTCGTGAACGTGCTCATCACGCTGCCGCTGACCTTCGGCTCCTTCACGCTGCCGCTGACGTGGATCTGCAGGAACTCGCTCCGCGCGCCTTGCAGCAGCTCGGTGATGAACGGGATCCGCCAGGCGTTGGGGTTGTCGGTGCGGAAGCTCATCTTCACCTTCTTCGTGGCGAAGTCGATCCACCCGCTGCCGCTCATCAGCATGTTGCTCGCCCGGAGCTCGATCTGCTCGACGTTCACCCGCTCCCCCTCGACGCTGTACCTGGCCGCCGCCTCGTTGAACGGGCTGCTGATCGGCAGCGCGAGCTGCGTGACCTGCATCAGCCCGAGCACGAGCGGCACCCGGTACATCTCCTTGCCGGTCACCGCGACCTCGCCGCGCCCGCGGCGGCTGGCGGCGTCGCCCCAGTTCCCCTCGATCGCCAGACTCGCGGTGAGCTGCCCCTTGATGTCCTTGTCCGCGTCCTTCGTCGGGCCGACCAGCGTCGCGACGTCGGCGTTCCGCAGCACCAGCCCGACCCCGAACCGCGACGGGCCGTTGTCCGGGAACAGCAGATCGACCTGCCCGGCGACCGCGCCGCCCGCGACCGTCCCGGAGATCTTCCCGATCCGCAGCCCGTCCTCGGCCTCGGGCTTGATCAGATCGCACTTGAAGTTCGTGATCGCCCGCGCGCCCAGGTTCATGGACGAGAAGTCCACGGCCCCGGTCAGCCCGGCCAGCCGCCCGCGCCGCGCGCCGCCCGCGAGCGCGAGCGTGCCGACCGCGTCGGTCACCGGGACGCCCAAATCGAACGCGTTGCCGCCGAGCGTGACCGTGCCGGCGAAGTCGAGGCTGCCGTCCTCGACGGCCGGGTCCGGGTCGGCGCGGTACGTCAGCTTCCGGAAGTCGACGCTGATTTTCCCCTGGAGCCCGAGCGTCTCCAGCAGCTTCGCGACCGCCGGCGGCACCGCGGCCTTGAGCTCCTTGTCGACCGTCACGTCCGTGGCGGTCAGCTTCAGGTCCCACACGCCCGGCCTCCCGTCGACGCCGGTCGGCACGGTGCCCGAGTACGCGACCGTGCCGCCGCTCTTGCGCGTCGCGGTCACGTCGGTCAGCGTGATCCCGTCCGGGCGGATCCGCAGCTCGCCCTTGACGTCGTCCAGGCGGCACGGGATCACCCGCGGCGTCATCGACAGCTTGACCGGCCGCAGCACCGCCTCGAACTGCCCGGCCGGCGCGCCCGCCGGGCGCGTGGTCGCCGGAGCGGGCGTCGCGCCGATCGGCGCCGCCGCCGCGGTCGGCTCGCCCGGCGCGGGCAGCCCGTCGCCCCCGGTGTAGCTGACGTCCACGTCGACCGTGCCGTCCGGCCGCGCCTGGTCCCAGCCGGCCTGCCACGCGGGCGGCAGCAGCTTGTACAGCCCGTCGTCGAGCCGCAGCCCGCGGGCCGTCCCGGTCACGACGACCTTCGCCTTCCCGCCGACCCAGTCCACCATCCCCGACCCGCCGAGCGCCGCCTCCCCGCGCCGCCCCTTGAGCTCCGAGACCACGAACTGCGTCGGCGTCAGCCGCATCGACCCGGTCAGCCCGGTCGCCGCGTGCCGCCCGCCGCCCGCCGGCCACGCCGTCCCCTCCTTGAGCTTCAGGCTGAGGTCGTACGCGATGTCGTCCTCGGGCCGCCGCGCGCCGCCGGCCGCGGCGGCGGCCGCCTCGACGCCGGCCCGCCGCTCGATCGTCCCGTCCACGTCCAGCTTCCCGCCGACGCCGAGCTTCGCCAGCCACTCGCTCCGGTCCTTCGGCAAGGCGGCGATCAGGTCGGCGTCGATCGGGATGTCCCGCGCCTTCAGCCGCACCCGCGGGTCGATCGGCTTGTTCTTCCCGAAGTGCACCGCCCCCTCGACCCCCAGCCGCGCGTCCCCCTTCACGGCGACGACGTCGATCAGATCGACCCGCTCGTCGGTCACGTGCAGCCGCCCGGTCAGGTGCGGCACCGGGTACGGGAAGAACGTCAGCGCGCCCTGCGCGTCGTCCAGCTTCACGTCGACCTTGATCGCCCACTTCTGCTTCGGCCCCGGCGGGCGGTGCACGTTCGCCACGAACCCGCCGAAGTACCGCGGGAACTCGCCCCGGCCCGCCGCGTCGAAGATCCGCAGCGCCTCGCGCACCGGCGCGGGGTAGGCGTTGTGCAGCGCCGGCTCGCTGGTCACGCCGTCGGTCATCACCCAGAAGTCGAACTCCGAGTCCCCCTGGCCCAGCGGCCCGACGAACCCGCGCACGTCGACCGGCACGTCCTTGTTCGGCCCGTCCAGCACGCCCAGCCCGCGGATCGCGACGTCGACCCGGTCCATCTTGCTCTTCTCGTCCCACCCGAACGTGACCACGCCGCGGATCTTCCGCAGCGGGTACGGGAACTCGTCGAAGCAGATCTTCCCGTCCAAAATGTCCACCCGCCCCGACACCAGCGGCTTCGCGCCCGGCGCCTGCCGGTCGATCTTCACCAGCAGCGCCCCGTCCCCCTCGGGCCGCAGGTGGTCGTACAGCTCGCGGAACGCCGGCGGCATCGAGTTCACGTACCGCGGCGCGTGCGGGATCGTCACGTTCTCGCCCCGGACGGTGACCGTCGCCGCCGACTGCGCGCTGTACCCGTGGATCCGCCCGTCGATCGTGAACGGGTTCTTCTCCACCCACCCGCTGACCTTGTTGATCTCGATCCCGTCCTCGGTGAAGACGAACTGCCCGGCCACCTTGTCCAGCTCGACCATCGACGGGTTGAACAGCCCCTCCACGTGCGTGACGAACCCGCGGCGGTCCAGCCCGAGGTCGCGCATGAACGTCGTCGCGTGCCGCATCGCCGTCAGCCGCGACGTCTCCTCCCGGCTCAGCCACTCCTCCGGCTGGATGTCGAGCGTCACGTTCCGCAGATCGGTCTCAATCCGGAACCGGCTCCGCTCCCCCTCGCCGCGCCCCGGCTTCACGTAGAACCGCGGGATGTTCAGGGTCCCGGACAGCCCGTGCGCGGTCCACCACGCCCGCACCTGCTCGGGGAGCATCACCTCGATCTCCTTCCCGAACCGGAAGTTCTCGAGGCTCGCCTGGACGACCTTCGTGTCGACGTTGAACTGCCCCTTGACCACCGGCCCGATCGCGTCGGCCTCGCCCCGGCTCTGCACCGCGAACGCGAACTCCCCGCCGTCCAGCGGCTTCAAACTCCCCTCGATCTCCATCACGCCCTGGTCGCGCAGGAGGCGGCCGTCCCGGATCCGCGTGTAGTTGATCTGCGCGTTGCGGAGCAGCACCTCCGGGAACGTCATCGGCTGCGGCTCGGTCTTGCGCGTCGTCGTCCGCGGCGGCGGCGCGGTCCGCTGCCAGTTCCACCGCCCCCGGTCCAGGTCCTCGCACAGAAACACCTGCGGGTCCATCGCGACGATCTGCGTCGCCTCCAGCCGCCCCGAGAGGATCGACTGCGGGTTGTACTTGATCAGGAACGTCTCGGCCCGGAACACCAGCGAGTCCGGCCGCTTGTTCTCCGGGTCGTCCACCCGCACCGACACGCCGTCCAGCCGCAACCCCTCGAAGATCGACAGCGTCGCGTTCTTCACCTCGACGTGCCCGCCGGTCAGCTTCGACAAATAGTCCTGCGCCATCGCGCGGACGCGCCGCGAATCGGTCAGGTACCAGTACGTGACGATCACCCCGATCAGCAGGAACAGGACGAAGACCATCCCCCACCGGCGCAGCGGGCTGATGCGCGGGCCGAACGCCGCCCCGGGGCGGTACGGTCGGTCGAACAGATCGTCAAGACTTGCGCCGCGACGGGCCATGCAAAGTGCTCAGCAGGGGGGACAGCGCGCTCGCCGCCAACAAGGTCATCGGTGGTTCGGCCGGGATACGATATCGAAGGCTCCCCACGGACAGCGCGTGGATCGCCGTAAAATATACCGCCGGTAACAACAGAAACACTTTTGTCGATCGGGCGAGTTGGCGACTTCGCAAACCGAGCAAGATCAGTACGTACAACGGGACGGTAAAGGTCAGGCCGATCACGACGTACAACCGGTTGCGGCCGTACTCGTTAGACAACGGAACCGGGCTCCACGTTCGTGCGATTTTGCTGCCCATCAATTCAACGGATCGGCCGGGGTGCTCACGGATCCATTGATGGGCCTGCTGCGCGAGGTGCGCGTCCCGCTCGACTTCGTCCATTCGCGACAGCAACGTCCGCTGGCGGTCGACGAACCCCTTCTGGTCGCTAGCCCCGGTGGCGTCGTCTTGGAAGCCGTCGTAAGTGGTGACGCCGTTATTGGTTGTCGTCCAGACCCACGCCCTCAGGGCGGGGTGGTGGGCGTTGCGGTACGCCCAGGGCAGGAGAACCGAAACAACGAGCGCAGCAGCCAGGGCCATCGTCCGGCCGATCACGAACCACCCCTGCGACCACTGCGCCCCCGCCGCCAGCAGCAGGACGAGCCCGATCCCGGACGGGCGAACATGAACGGCCAGCGCCAACAGCGCCAGTCCAGCAAAAGGCCGGGCGCGCTGCCGCACGAGCAGATACATCCCCCAGCTTACCATCGCCGTGAACAGCGTCTCCGTCAGGAGCAGGCCGGTGAAGTAGATCAGGAACGGGTTGAACGCCACGAGCAGTCCGGCGATCAGGCTCGTGCGACCGCCCAGGAATCGCCGCGCCATCAGGAAGATCGCGAGCACCGTGGAAGTGTCGAGCAGCGCCTGGCCGAAGCGGACGACCGTCGGCTGCGCTCGGCAGGCGGCGACGAAAATCGGGTAGCCCGGCGTGCGGTAGGCGTAGACGGTCTGTTCGAACCGCGGGTCGTAGAACTGGAGCCCTTGACCCGCCAACAGGTTGCGGGAGATCTGCAGGTATTCGAACTGGTCGCCGAGCGTCGGATCCACCGGCTTGGCGTGCTGGGCGGCGACCCACACCAGGCGGAGCAACAGCGCGACCAGCAGCAGGGCGGCGAGGGGGCGGCGGTCGCGGGCGTCCACGGTGCCGCCAGAGTATCCGCGACCCTTTCCGATGTCATGACCGGCACCCCTTTCCCCCTAGCGGTGGCGGGACGCGCCACGCCTCGCAGGCGCGGCCCCGGCCGGTTGGATTCGGTTCGGGTGTGGGGGTATAGTTCGGGCACTCCATGCGAACTCAACTGATTCAGGGGGCGAAAGGGTCTGGGGAGCGGTTTCGCGCCATCGACTGGCTGCGCGGGTTGTCCGTGCTGTTCATGATCGAGTGCCACGCGCTCTACTTCCTCCGCCCGGACCTCGAGCGGACGCCGCTGTGGCACTGGCTGCAGGGGTGGAACGGGCTGGTGTCGGTCTCTTTCCTGTTCGCCGCAGGCTTTGCCGCCGGCCTGGTCGGCTCGCGCGGGATGGCCAAGGCGGGCGACGCGGCCGCCCGGCGGAACCGGTCGATCAAGACGCTCAAGCGCATCGCGGCGGTCTGGGCGGTCTCGCTCTACTTCCGCCTGACCTCGTTCCCGGTGTTCGACCAGCAGGCGTGGCTGCTGAAGTTCGACATCCTCACCTGCATCTGCACCGGGCTGCTGGCCGTCTGGGTGGTGCTGAACGTCTGCCGGACGAGGCAGGTGGTCGCCGCCATTGGGGTCGCCGCACTGGGCGCGACCGCGCTGGCGGCGACGCCGTGGGCGATGGGCTACCGCGGCGGCGAAATCGTGACCGGTTGGCTGAACGGGTCCAACGGCTCGATGTTCACCCCGTTCCCGTGGCTCGGCTACCTCCTGCTCGGCGCGCTGCTCGGCATGGCCGCGGCGCGACCGCGGTGGGGTCGGATCAACCTCGCGGCCGGCCTGTTCGCGCTGACCGCCGTCGGCTACGTCATGGGCGAGACCGAGATCGCCAAAACGTGGTGGCGGTCCCTCGGCCATTACGACCACGTCTACCCGCTGTACAACGTGTTCGAGCGCCTCTGGAAGCTCGGGCTGATCGGGCTGACGCTGTGCGGCATCGAGGCGGCGTGGCCAGTCGTCGGCCGAGTGCTCGCGCCGGTGTCCGGCGTCCTGGAGTACTTCAGCCGCAACGCCCTCGGGGCCTACTTCGCCCACCTGACGCTGCTCTACGGCTGCCTCGGCGTCCAGTTCACCCAGGTCTGGCACAAGAAGTCCGACTGGACGCAGTTCACCTGGCGCGTCGCGCTGCTGATCGGCGGCACGGTCCTCGTCTGCCACCTGCTCGACCGCGCCAAGGCCGCCGTCGCCGCGGCGATGGAAGCGATCCGCGAGGCGGGCGAAGAGACTTCCGCCGGTGCCGCCGGCGTCGCGGGGGCGGAAGCGGCGTAAAGCGTCAGGGCGGTGGCGGCGGCGGCAGGCTCGCACGGAGCCGCAGGCGCGCGGGCGCGTTCATGTTGAGCAGCGCCGCGGTGGCGCGGCCGGTCGGCGTGAGGCCGACGATCGCCACGCCCCGCACCTCGAAATGTGCGTCCCACGAGTCGCGACGCGGGTGGAAGAGCGGCACGACCTGCCGCGTTTCCGGATCGATCGCGCTGAGGTTCGGACCCTTGTACAAGTTGCACCGTTCGCACGCGACGGCGAGATTGCCCTCATCGTCCGGCCCCCCGTGTTGCCGCGCGGTCACGTGCTCGATGTGGAAGTCGGACACGGGAAGGGCGTGCTGGGGGAGGCGGCAGTACTCGCACACTCCCTCCGCACGTCGGCGGACGAATTCGCGGGTGGCGCGGTCCATCTCACCCGCCGTGCTTGGCCAGGATGGCCCGCGCACTCGCCTGCATGACGCCGATCAGGTCCAGCGCTTCGACGTACTCGGCGTACTCGGCACGCTCGTCGTCGGTCAACTGGCCTTCGTTGGCCTTGGCGGCCAGGTTCGCAGCCCGGTCGCGGGTCTGGTCGTCGAACCGGAAGTGGACGATGCGTTCGAGGGCCTCGCGGGGGAGGATCTCCGTCACCGGCTCGAGGAAGCGGCCGATGTAGCTGGTCTGCTGGACGGGCATGATGCGATTATAGCGGAACGCCGCCCCGTCGCGGGCGGGATCGTTCCTTTTCCTTTTCGGCCGCTCGCTTTACCCTTTCCCGCACGATGGCGGCGCGCGAGTCGAAGCTGGATTCGAGTCTGGAGCGGTTGGAGCGGGCGCTGGACGCGGTGCGCGCGCGGGCGTCCGGGGGCGTGGCCACCGCGGTCGACCGCTGGCGGAGCGACGGGGAGGCCATCCGGTTCCACCTGGGGGACCAGGTCGCCGGGCGGCCCATGCTGGTCGCGATCCTCGGCGGCACCGGCACCGGGAAGTCCACGCTGGTCAACCGGCTGCTCGGGGCGAACGTGACCGCGACCAGCTTCCGCCGCACGTTCACCGCAGGGGCGGTGGCGGTCGCGTCGGACGCGAAGCACCTGCCGCAGCGGTGGCTGGCGGTCGAGCACAAGGCGGTGGCGGACGTCGAGATCCCGGCCCGCGGGCAGGTCGACGCGCTGGCCGTCATCACCGAGAAGGTCGAGCTGACCGAGCGGATCACCCTGGTCGACACGCCCGACCTCGACGGCGACCAGCCGCTCCACCACGCCCAGGCCGACCGCGTCTTCCGCTGGGCGCAGGCGGTCGTCTTCCTGGTCACGCCCGAGAAGTACCAGATGACCGAGCTGCTGCCGTACTACCGCCTCGCGAAGCGGTACACGATCCCCGCGCTGTTCGTGATGAACAAGGTCGAGGAGCAGGGGGTGGTCGACGACTACCAGAAGCAGCTCGCCGACCGCGAGTGGCCCGACGCCCGGGCGTTCGCGATCCCGCGCGACGACGCCGCGTACGAGCCGCCGCCCGAGCAGAACCTCGCGGCGCTGCGGGCGGCGATCGTCACGATCACCCGGCCGCAGCAGGACACGTTCCGCGAGGGGCTGTCGCGGCGGTCGTCCGACCTGCTCGGGCGGTTGCAGGACCAGATCGTCACGCCCCTGAAGGCCGAGCGGCGCGAGGCCGACGCGCTGATGGGCGCGATCCGCTCGCTCGAGACGCCCGGCCTCGGGCTCGACGTCAACCCGATCACGCAGGGGCTCCAGCGGCGGTTGCAGCAGCGGTCGGTGCTCTACCTGATGGGGCCGCAGCGGGTGCTGGAGCGCGTGCGGCAGGTGCCCGGCATGATGATGCGGATGCCGCGGACGCTGTGGGACGTGGTCGTCAAGGGGCAGGGCGTGAAGCTCAAGGGCGGCGAGCGGCCGCGCGTCGACCCGGCCGAGGACGGGCAGGCGGTGCCGGACTTCAAGCTCGCCGTCAGCGACCAGTTCGCGGTCGTGCAGTCGCGGATCGAGGACGTGCTGCGGCAGAACCCGACCGGCCAGCGGTGGCTGACCGACAACGAGCCCGCGTACAAGGCCGCGCGGCTCGACCCGGCAGCCGCCGGGCAGATCGCCGCCGAGGAGCTCGCCGAGCTCGAGCGGTGGCTGGAGAAGCGGTGGAACGCGACCCCGCGCGACACGCTCCTGCTGATGCGGCTCCTGCGCGCCCTGCCCGGCGGGGAGAAGCTGACGAAGTGGACCGAGGCCGCGCCGTACCTGCTCGCGGTCGTCGTCGCGACCCACCACGCGTTCCTCGGGCCGGTCGACCTCGTGGTGCTCGGCGGGTTCTCGCTGGCGACGTGGCTGACCGAGAAGCTGAGCAACGAGGTCGCCGGCCGCACGCGGGCGACCAACCGGCGGATCGCCGAGCGGTTCAGCGACCTGGCCCACCGGCAGATCAACCAGGTCAGCGAGTGGCTCGACCGGCAGGCCCCGTCGCAGCGGGAGCTGGACCAGTTGGACCAGGCGGCGGAGGAGCTGTTCGGCGTCGTGGGAGAGGGATGAGGAACCGGGCGGATCACGAGAGGTCCTGATGTCGGCTCAGTTGGACGAACTGGTGAAGGAAGTGATCGAGGTGACCGGCGCCGCGCAGCCGGCGCTCTACGACGAGGACGCGCCCGTCCTGGCCGACGAGGCGCTCGCCGGGGGCCACGACCAGGGGTTCTACCTCGTCGGGCTGATTGGCGGGAAAGAGGTCGGCAAGTCCGCGCTGGTCAACGCGCTGGTCGGCCAAGAGATCACCAAGTCCACCAGCTTCGGCGAGGGGACCCAGATCGTCACCGCCTACGCGAACGAGGCGCAGCGGGAACACCTCCGGGAGATGCTGGAGCGCGAGGTGCCGGGGCGGTACGCGATCGTCACGCACGACAACCAGAAGCTGTTCCGCCAGGTCCTGCTCGACCTCCCCGACATCGACAGCCACTGGGCCGACCACGTCGAGGTCACCCGGCGGATGTTGCGGCAGATGCTCTTCCCGGTCTGGATGCAGAGCGTCGAGAAGTACGCCGACATCCAGCCCCAGCAGATGCTCGCGAAGGTCGCGGCCGGCAACGCCGCGGGGAACTTCATCTTCTGCCTGAACAAGGTCGACCAGCTCGTCAAGCAGGAGGGGCCGGAGGCGGCGGACGAGCTGCGGCAGGACTACGCCGGACGGCTGATGCGGGTGCTGAAGCTGGCCGAGCCGCCGCGCGTGTTCATGATCAGCGCGGTGCGGCCCGACGAGCACGACCTGCCCCAGCTCCGGCACCTGCTCGGGCAGCAGAAGACCGTCGAGGAGGTCGACCGCGGCAAGCAGGCGGCCCAGCGGCAACAGGGGAACTCGGTGCTCGGGTGGGTCGAGCGGCAGAACCTCCCGCAGCAGGCCGCGCGGCTCGCCAACCTGCACCACGACGCGGAGGAGATGTTGAACGACCGGATCGGCGCGCCGCTGCTCGAGAAGTCGATCCCGGGGATCCTGGACGACCCCACGCACCGGCTGTCGGTGCTGGACGACTGCCTGAAGAACCGCTGCGCGAAATGGCCGTTCGTCAACGTGATCCAGAGCCTGGCCGGCCCGGTCGCGGCGATGTTCCGGCGGCGGCTGTCGCTGGAGCAGCAGCGGAGTTTGGAGGGGCCGGAGTCGCTGGTCGAGTCGTACCTGCGGCCCGACGGGCAGGACCTGGCGCAGCGGATCGAGACGACCTTCGCGCAGTTGCAGCAGTCGCAGCCGGTCGTCAGCTCGCTGTTCCGCAACCGCCGACTGTGGGAGGCCAGGCAGGCGGACCTCGCAGCGGCAGAGCTGCGCCGCAACTTGACGGAAACGGTGACCCGGCAGCGGGCGATCGTCGCCCGGCGGGTGTGCGGACGCGGCGGGCCGCTGGGCGGCGCCGTCCGGTGGGGGCTGACCGTCGGGGCGCTGCTCTGGTTCCCGATCCTCCAGCCGATCGTACAGGCCGCGCTGGAGGACACGCTCGGCGGCAGCCTGAAGACGATCGCGCTCGCGGTCGTGCGCGCGCTGAGCGTCACGGCGCTCCTTCAGACGCTGACGTTCCTGATCCTGTGGTTCGTCATCCTCTGGATGATCGTCCGGTGGGACACGGCGCGCCGGGTCGACCGCCAACTGCACCGCTGGAAGTCCAGCGACTCGCTCGACCCGGGCCTGAGCCTGCCCGGCCAGACCCTCGACTGGCTGGGCGGCATGCTCGACCCGATCCGCGCCGCGCGCGAGCGGATGGAGGGGCTGGTGCGGCGGGCCGAAGAGCTGAAGGGTGAACTCGAGCGAAAGGCGGCGTGACCCGCGAATCGGGCAACATCACCGAGCAGTGATCTGACCCCCTCTCCCGGCCGCGACGGCTAACCACCCTTCGCCCCTCCGCGCGAACGCGGCGGGGAGAGGGCTGGGGTGAGGGGGCATCTCGAGCGACGACCAGCGCCGTCCGCCACTCCGGAAGACCCCTCGCCCCCGCCCTCTCCCACGGCCGGTCGCGGCGCGCGGCGAAGTGCGTCGCTGGCGGCCTCGGGAGAGGGAGGGCGCGGTTCGCGCGGCGTCAGCGGTTGCCCCTCAACCGGTCGCCGAGTTCCGGCTTCAGCGTGACCGCGCGAATCATGTGCGCCCGGCCCGCGTCGGGCTGGCCCGCGTTCACCAGCGCCGCGCCGAGGTCGAAGAGCACCTCCGGGTCGTCCGGGCGGAGCGCCAGCAGACGCTGGAGCGGCGGGACCGCCTCCGCGAAGCGGTTCGCCTTCACTCGCACGCCGGCCAGCTCGCGCAGCGCCAGCGGGTAGTCCTCGTACGCGTCCAGGCAGGCGATGAAGGCCTCGGCGGCCTCGTCGAGCTTGCCCTGCTGCCGGAGGGCGACGCCGAGGTTGAACAGCGTCGCCCAGTGATCGGCCTTGATCTTCAGCGCCTCGCGGTACTGCGCGATGCCACGGTCGATCTGCCCTTGGGCGACCAGGCAGTAACCGAACATGTTCCACGCGTTGACGTACCTCGTCGGCTCGAGCCGGGCGGCCCGCTCGAACGCGGCGGCGGCGGCGGCGAAATCGTTGGACCGGAGGTGCAGGTTGCCGACGTTGAAGTGAACGTCCGGCACTTCCGGCGCCAGCTTGAGCGCCTTGAAGTACGCCGCGCGGGCGGTCGACCAGTCCGGCGGCTGCTTCGCCGTCGCCGCGTTGCCCAGGTTCACCCACGCCATCCACGAGTTCGGCGACTTCGCCACCGTGTCCGCCCACAGCGTCGGCTGGTCGTGGTAGATGCGCGACTGCCGGAACGTCAGCGCCGCCAGGACGACCAGGAGCAACCCGGCGGCGACCGGCGCGACCAGCGCTTGGCGGCGCGGCAGGGAAGACCGGCCGGCCGCGGTCGCGATCAGCGCAACCACCAGCGTGATGAACGCGGCGGCCGCGTGATACTGGTAATGGTCCGCGGCGAACGTGTACCGCATGGGGTAAACGTTGACGAACCCCAGCGCGGGCACGAGCGTCCCGCCGAAGATCAGGACCGCGACCAGCGGCCCCCGGCCGATCCGGTGGCGGAGGGCGAACAGCGCCAGCGGCAGCGCGACGGCGGCGGCGGGCCAGAGCCAACTCATCACGTTCCGCGGATCGACCGGCCACTTCTCGTACATGAACGCGAGGTTCGCCGGCCAGAGCAGTTTCCCGGCGTAGAACCAGAGCGCCCGGCCGGCGATCAGCAGCCGCTGCGGGAGCGTGTAGTTCCACTCCGCGCCGGCCGCGCCGACGTGCGTGCGCTCGACGTATGCCGTCCAAAGGCCGGCCGCCAGGCCGAGCACGAACAGCGGCGCCACGAGGGCGACGTCCCGCCGCGTCACCCGGCCGCGGCGCCAGTAGACGATCAGCAGGATCGCGGCCGGAAGGCTCGCGGTCACGGTCTTGCTCCACAGCGCGCACAGGAACAGGACGAGCGCGGCCCCGTACAGCGGCCAGCGCGGCGGCGCGGCGTCGCCGGCGGGGGCAGGGGGGGCGTCGTCCTCGTCCAGCCGCGCGAACCGCACGTACGCGTACAGCGAAGCGAGGTAGAAGAACATCGACAGCGTGTTCTTCCGCTCCGTCACCCACGCCACGCTCTCGACCATCACCGGGTGGAGCGCGAACACGCCCGCGGCCACCAGCGCGCCGGGCACGCGCAGCCGCAGCAACACCCGCCAGAGCAGGACCGCCGACGCCGCGTGCAGCAGCACGTTGGTCTCGTGGTACCCGCGCGGCGCGTCGCCCCACAACCGGTGCTCGACCCAGAAGGTCGTGAAGACCAGCGGGTAGTACTGTGGCGAAGCGCTCGGCTTGAACCAGATGTCGAACAACCCGCCCGGCGTCCGCAGAGCCTCGTTCTCGGTCACGTAATCGTTGTCGTCCCAGATGAACCCCGCCTCCGCCGCCGGTCGATAGGCGATCACCACCGCGACCACCACCGCCGCCGCCGCCAGCCAGGCGAATGGGCCGGGGCGCCGCACCGCCGCGGCAGGGGGGGCGGGCCGGTCGGACGGGGCGGATCGGGCGGACGGCGTTGACTTCTGGCGCTTCGACATCGGTTCGACCCGACAGTTTACGCGCCGCCCCCCGGGATGTCGCCGGGCCGCGGCACTATGGACGCGCGCCGAGCCGTCTCCTATCCTCTGCGACCGTCCTCACCCTCTCGCGAAGGAGACCTCGATGATCCGCTACGTCGTGTCCGTCCTCGGCCTCGCCCTCGCCCTGCTCTCGACCGGCTGCACCTACGTCAAGCCGCAGCAGATGACCGACGCGCAGCGCGCCGACCAACTCGCCCGCGGCGTCGCGATGGCGTCCGGCGCCAACGCGTGGCAGGCGGTTCGGACCGTCGCGTTCACCTTCGTCGTGCGCGAGGGGAACGACGTCAAGGTCTCGCGTTCCCACGTCTGGGACGTCAAGGCCCACACCGACACCGTCACCGTCGGCGAGGTCTCCACCCCGATCGACCTGAAGAACGTCGACCCCAACAACCCCCTCCAGGCCGACGCGTTCAAGGCGTGGACCAACGACTCCTACTGGCTCGTCGCCCCGCTCAAACTGTTCGACCCGGGCGTCCGGCGGGACTACCTCGGCAGCCGCAACGTCATGGGCAAGGACTACGAGGTGCTCCAACTGTCCTTCGCCGACGTCGGCCTGACCCCCGGCGACCGCTACAACCTCTACGTCGACCCGCTGACCAGCCTCGTCGCGTTCTGGGACTACATGCCCTCGCCCGACAAGACCGTCCAAGCCACGTGGGAAGGCTACCGGCATCTGTCCGGGCTGAAACTGTCGACCTACCACCAGATGGGCCCGCGAACGATCACGATGGAGAACGTGCGGGTCGTGACGGAGTAGCGAGGGAGGATGAGGTCGGAAGGGCGGCGGCGGACTCGTGCCGCGGCGGATCCGGTAAGGACACCCGCCGGCGGCGCGGGCGTCCCGCAGCGGAGTCGCGGGTGGATCCACAGGACGCCGGTTGAGGATCGAGGACGTGCAGGTCACTCTCCGTGCCCTCCGTGCCCCACCCCTCTTCTCTACGCGGGCGCCGTTTTCGCGCGTTACGCCGCGGCCGACGTCCCTCTGTCCCGGTGGCGGAGCTCCTCGCGCTGGACGGCGGCGACGATCGCAGCCAGCGTCGAGCGGGCCTCGCGGTAGGCGGCGTCCGTCTAGCGGCCCTGGAAGACCAGACCGGTGCGCGGCGAACCCGGGTCGGGGGCGGCGCGGAGGCGCGCCTCGACCAGCGCGGACTTGTCGCCATACGCGAGCTCGACCCGCACCCGGTCCGTCTCGCGGACGGGCCGAACCTCCGCCTCATCGTCGGCCGGCGCGGGGACCTCAACGGTCAGCCCGCCGGCGCCGACCTGCCGGACGTGGAGGGGCAGCGCCTGCGACGGCATCGGCCGGCGCGCCAGCGGGACGCCCGGCTCCAGCCGCCAGGCGCGCACCTGGAGCGTGGACTGCGGCAGGACCGACGCGCGGTAGTGCCGGCGCCGTTCGCGGCCGGTGGACGCGGTCGTGGCATTCGCTTCGGTCATAAGGATCACCCAGACAAGGGACACTCGAACCATCGGCGAACCGGCGCGACGGCTTTCAGGATTTTGTGCCGCTGGCGGGCCCTTGGCGTCGCCACCGGCCAGCCCTATCCTGCCGCCCTATGAGTCCCGACCTCGTCGTCCCGACCGCGACCGCGCCGTTCCGTGCCACGATCACCCCGCCCGGGTCAAAGAGCCTGACCAACCGGGCGCTGGTGCTGGCCGCGATGGCCGACGGGACCTGCACCCTGCGGAACGTCCTGTTCGCCGACGACACCGACGTGATGATCGACTGCCTGGCCCGGCTCGGGTTCGGACTGACGGTCGATCGGCCGACGCACACGATCACCGTCGAAGGCCGGGGCGGCGACCTCCCGGCGGCGGCCGCGGAACTGTTCTGCGGCAACTCCGGGACGACCATCCGGTTCGTCGCCGCGCTTTGCGCGCTCGGCCGTGGCGTGTACACGCTCGACGGCGTCCCCCGGATGCGGCAGCGGCCGATCGGCGGGTTGGTCGAGATCCTGAAGAACCTCGGCGTGCGAATCGAGTACCCGATCAACGCGGGCTACCCGCCGATCCGCGTGCTCGCCGACGAACTGCCGGGCGGGTTCCTGCGGTACGGGTCGGAGGTGTCCAGCCAGTTCCTGTCCGCCGTCCTGATGGCGGCCCCGTACGCGCGGAACGAGGTGCGGGTCGAGCTAGTCGGGCAGCAGACGTCGTGGCCCTACGTGGCGATGACCATGCAGTTGATGGACGCGTTCGGCCACACCCCCGAACTCGAGCGCGACGCGCAAGGCAACCCGCGCGAGATAATCGTCCCGCGCGGCCGGTACGCGGCCGTCGAGTACGACGTCGAGCCCGACGCCAGCAACGCCACCTATTTCCTCGCCGCCGCCGCCGTCCACGAGGGGGCGACGGTCACCGTCCAAGGCCTGGGCAAGCGTAGCCTGCAGGGCGACGTCGGGTTCGCCGACGTGCTCCGCCAGATGGGCGCCGACGTCACGCTCGGCCCCGACGCCATCACCGTCCGCGGCGCCGGCCACCTCGACGGCATCGAGGTCGACCTGCTCGCGATGCCCGACACCGCCCAGACCCTGGCCGTCGTCGCCCTCTTCGCGGACGGCCAGACCGTCCTCCGCGGCCTGCACACGCTCAAGCTGAAGGAGACCGACCGTCTGGCGGCGCTGGCGACGGAGCTGCGCAAGCTCGGCGCATCCGTCGAGGCGGGCCCCGACTACCTGGTAATCGACCCCCCGCCCCGCGTGACCCCCGCGTCCATCGCCACCTACGACGACCACCGCATGGCAATGAGCTTCGCCGTCGCCGGAACCAAGGTCGAGGGGGTGGTGATCCAAGATCCCGCGTGCGTGAACAAGACGTACCCGAACTACTTCGCGGACCTGCAGAAGGTGCTCGGAGGGCGGTAACGCGGCCCCGCAGGCCGCGCGGCCGTTACAGCCCGCGGGTGGTGGCGGGGTCGCGGAGCTCGAACGTGACGGTGTCGTCGTCGTTCAGGCGGGCGTCGACCGTGCCGCGGCGGGTGGCGCCGTCGCGGTCGACGGCCGTGAAGTCGAACGAGAAGCGGGAGGGGTCGGCGGGGTCGGGCTGGGCGAAGAAGAGGCGGGCGTCGACGGCGCGGCCGGAGTACACGTAACCTCGCCCCGGGCCCACCTCCTTCGGGGGCCGCCACAACGTGCCGGGCGCGATCACCGTGACGTCGTAGCCGCGTTCGATCGTGAGCGCGTTGGCGGCGTGCCATTGCTGGACGCGGACGAGTCGGCGGTTCCCACCGGGGCTGGTGCGCTCGTGGAGGAACAGCGTAGCCCGTCGCGGGCCGACCTGCCTCTGGACGGCCACCAGCGTCCGCGCAGACCGTTCGGCGTTGAACCGCCGCCAGCACTCCGGCTCGAGCGCGGTGGCCCCGTACAACGGCGTGCCGGGCGGGCGCGTGTACGTTAGGCACTGGTGCTGCCAATAGCCGAGGCGGACGCGGCCGGCGACCTCGGTGCGGTGGCGGAGGCCGAACGCGAACGCGCCAAGGACGAGGGTCAGAACGAGATAGCGGATCCAGCGGCGGCGCGGGCGGGCGGTGGGGGCGTAGTCGCGGGGGGCGGCGGCGGTCACGCGGGAAATTGTATCATCGGGCGTTATGCCACTGGTGTCCGCAGACACCCCGCCCCATCCTCAGCCTGCGAAGGATCTAGCCGCGAGTGACGAGGCCTCGTGATACTCCGCCCGTCGGTCGCCAAGGCTCCCTCAGGATGACCGTTGACGCGCGAAGGCGGCTCCTGTGTACGAACACCGATCTACGTCACGCGTTCGCCGACTTTGGCGCGATACACGCGGACGGGGGTCGCAATACCCTTCAACTCCCGGGGGCCGAGGTCGTCGTAGGCGATCTCGGGGCGGTTGATGGCGTGCCACGTCGACTCGGTGAACAGGACTTCGCCCACGTCGGCGAGGGACTGCACCCTCGAGGCGACGTTGACGGCGGTGCCATACACGTCGCGGTCGTCCGCGAGCGTCACCTCGCCGGTGCAGACGCCCACGCGGAGCTCGAGCCGATCGGCGTCCGGCGCGCCGTCGTTCGCGGCGGCGGCGGCACGCTGGATGTCGAGCCCGGCCAATACCGCGTTGGTCGCGGACTCGAACGTGACCAGGTAGGCGTCGCCGATCGTCTTGACGATCGTGCCGCCGTGCCCCGCGACGGCGGTCTCGACGACCCGGCGGTTCGTGGCCAGCAGCGCCATCAACCCCTGGCGCGACGTGGTGGCGGCGCGGGCGGTGTAGTCCTTTAAATCGGTGAAGAGGATCGTCAGCGTGCGCGACCGCTGCGGCCCGGGGCGCGCGGGGGCCGCGGTCACGGCCCCCGCGGTCGGCAGCAGGCTCGCGCCGCCGCCGCCGCCGGTGCGGCGCTTGTTCCGTTCCCAGATCCAGTTCGCACCGTACGAGTACAGCCCCAGGCCGAACGGGATGCTCAGCCAGTAGATGCTCCACCCGGGGCCGAACGTGTCCTGCGCGGTGCCGCGCGTGGTCGGGAACGGGTAGGCGACGTTGCCGTTCGCCAGCACGTCGCGCTGCTGCGCGACGATCCGCTCCAGCCGGCCGGTCGCCCACGGCGCCCCGCCGACGGCCCCGGAGTTGACGCTCCGGCGGACGAGGTCCGCGACGACGTCGCACTCCTCCCCGATCGCGGGCGACGGCATGTCCACGCCGTTCTGGATCATCCAGCCCCAGAGGACGGACTTGTCCAGCGTCGTCCCGGTCACGACCTTCCCGCCGGCCTGCGGGTCGGCGTACCGCCACGACAGGTTGCTCGGGTCGACGTCGAACGTGGCCGTCCGGCCGGCCAGCGTGTCGAGCTGGATCGTGATCTCGAACTTCGTCAGGCCGACGTTCGGGCTGTCGCCCGTCCAACGCACCTGCGGCGCGTTGCGCCACCCGCGGAAGCGCGCCTCGCGCCGCTCGGTGACCGTCAGCCGTCGGTAACCGCCCGACGCCGGGTCGAGCGTGACCGTGTGCGTGCTGCGGCCGCGGTACGGCCACAGGTACGCGTCGACCAGGCCGTAGTCGATCAAATGCTCCGCCGGCTCCCACGGGTTGGCCGGGTACGAGCGGGCGCCCAGGAAGACGTAGACCGCCCCGTAGGCCAGCGTCCACGCGCCCAGGACGCCGTAGAGCCGCACGGTCTCACGCGCGGGGCTGACGAGCGACGCCGCCGGTTCGCCCCGGCGGATCCCGACCTCGCGGAGGTCCGAGCCGCACTCGGGGCACGTGAACGTCGGGAGGCCGGCGACCGCGTACCCGCAATGGCCGCAGGTCGGCCCGGCCGCGCGGCGGCCGCGGAGCCACCAGACGATGGCCGCGGCGGCGAGCATCACGATCAGCACCGTCACGCCCAGCCAGAGCAGCGGCGACCCGGACCCCGACGCCGGCGGCCCGCCGCCCTGGCCGACAACAACGACGACGAGTTGTGCGGAGACGCCCGGCGGAATCATGATCACACGCCGGCTATATTACGACCATGCCCCTGTTCACCCAAACGCCCGGCAACTACTTCAAGGCCAACAGCGCCGTCATCACAGGCGACGTCACCGTCGGCGAGCTCTGCTCGTTCTGGTTCAACGCCGTCGTCCGCGGCGACGTCGCGCCCGTCACGATCGGCCGCCGCACCAACGTCCAGGACGGCGTCGTCGTCCACTGCGACACCGGCGTCCCGAACGTGATCGGCGAGGACTGCGTCATCGGCCACAACGCGATCGTGCACGGGGCACACGTCGGCGACCGCTGCCTGATCGGCATGGGCGCGACGCTGCTCGGCGAGACCAGGCTCGGGAACGGGTGCTTCGTCGCCGCCGGCGCGGTCGTGCCGCCGGGACTCGAGGTGCCCGACGGCATGATGATCATGGGCGTCCCCGGCAGGGTCGTCCGCCCGGTGCGCGACAAGGAGCGCGAGTACACGCGGTGGCTCATCGAGCACTACGTCGAGCTGGCCCGAAAATACGTCCGGGGAGAGATCAACGAAAGATGAACGCGGCCGGGTGAGCGGCGAGTCAGGTCACGCCAGGCCCTGTCGCGCCCGTCCGACCCAACGCGCGGACGCACCACCCGCGCCCGGCGCAGGCGCAGCCGTGACCCGGCCCGCCCCTCACCGCTCGCCTCACACCGTCTCGTTGATCAACTGCTTGATCGCCTCGTACTTCACGCTCGTCGGCTGGGTGATGCTCTGCAGCAGCCCCCAGTAGCCGTACTGCGTGTACGGGTTCGCCAGCGCGAAGTTGCCGAAGATCCCGCCGCGCGTGATCTGCGTCCACGTCCGGATCAGGTGCTTGTACACGTCGCCCATCCGCGGGTCGTCCTGCGCCGCCCGCTTGATGTGCTCGTTCATCCCGTTCGGCGCCGCGAACGCTTGCCCGCCCTCGTAGCTGTAGACCGGCACGCCCCACTTGTCCGCCGCCGCCACGTTGTCTTTGATCCACGGGTTCAGCGTCGAGTCGATGAACCCGTGCGCCCAGTTGAACAGCTTGTCGAGCGTCAGCGACTCGTTGTCGATCGGCGCGAAGTCGTTGACCACGCCGACGTAGTCCCCGATCGCGTACGCGTGGATGTAGTCCTTCACCGGCCCGTAGCGGTCGTTGATGTACTGCATCGCGATGTCCCCCCACGTCCACCCCGCGATCAGCCCGCCCAGCACCGGCCGCACCTGCGCCGCGTACCGCGTACCGCCGAACTCCTGCCGGAACACGTTGCCGATCTCCACGATCCGCTTCCCGGCCATCTGCGCCGTCTGGCCCCACGGGTCCGTCTTCGTGATCGCCGGGTCCTTCTTCGCCATCTCCAGGACGTGCATCGCGTCCAGGTGCGCCCAGTACGCCCAGATCTCGTTCGAGTGCTCGACGTACAGCTTCCGATCGCCGGCCAGGTTGTCCGCGAACAGCTTCGCGAACCGCTGGACGAAGTCGGCGTTCGCCTTGACCGGCACGTTCACCCAGATGTCCTTCTTCGCCGTGTTCGCCAGCTTCGCGATCACCTCGTACGGCACGCCCGCCGGCGCGCCGACGTAGTTGAACCGCGACGTCAGCGTCCGGTCCGACCACTCGTCGACCGGGCTCGACAGCGTCTGCATCCAGTCCATCATCCGCAGGTACCCGTCGAACGGCACGAGCTTCTGCAGGAACACCGGCCGGAACGTGTCCGAGATCGCCAGGTTCGCGTCCGGGCTGATGATGTGCAGATTCCGCAGCGGGTTCGCCGGGTTCAACCCCGTCGCGTACATCGCCAGCGTCCCCGGCGCCGTCTGCGGCTGCAGGTACAGCACGCCCGTCGTGACCCCGTTCGCGCTCCCGGTCACCTGGAAGTTCGCGTTCAGCCCGTTGAAGCTCAGGTTCGCCTGCCCCTCGTACGACACCTGGTACGCCCCGTCCGGGTACGCCGTCGCGAACGTGATCGTGCCCGCGTCCGACAGCGGGTAATTGTCCGCCGTCAGCGGGATGCTCGGATCCGTCTGATACGGCGTGACCACGTTCCCCCAATTGCGGAACATCTTCGCCAAATCGATGAACGGCGCGATCGGCGAGTACTCCGCGATCCCGTCCAGGTTCGTCCCGATCGTGATCGGCGTCTGCCCCGGCGGCGGCGGCGGCGGCGGGGGAGGCGGCGGCGGCGGCACCGCCGTGTCCGGGTTGATCGTGAACCAGTTGAACGACGTCGTGATCGGCGTCGAACCGAAATTCGTCGACACCAGCCCCGCCTTCGCCGCCGCGTTGAACGCCCCGGCGTTCGTCGCCTTCCCGATCGTCACCCACTTCGTGTCGTCGCTGGAGTTCAGCCGGTACTGGGCCGTGATCTCCTTCGTCGAGAAGTCGCCGCGTAGGCGCAGGTCCAGGCTGCTGAACGTCCCCGGGTTGATCGGCGCGAACGCCGGGCTGGTGAACGTCGCCCCGCTCTCGCTGCCCAGCTGCACGCTCGTCCCGCCGCTGTACCCGGCCACCAGCTTGACGTAGTTGTCCTCGTTCGTGCCCACGAACAGCCCGCCGCTCGTCCAGTTCTTCGAGAACGGGAACGACGTCAGCCGCGTGGTCGTCACGAAGTTTCGCGCGGTGTTGTACGTGACCGACACCGCGTTGTCCTGATTGTTCCGCGTGCCCCAGAGATCGCCCGCCGTCGACGTCAGCCGCAGCTGCCCGTTCCCCATCGCCACGTTCGCCAGGATCAGCCCCTTCCCCTTCGACGTCCCCAGCACGCCCGTGAACCCGGTCCCGTTGATCCCGCCCGACGCCGCGTTGAACTGCAGATCGACGTTATCCCCGGTCGGCGGAGGCGGCGGGGGAGGCGGCGGCGGCGGGTTCGGATCCGTGCTGTCCGTGATCTCGACGAACGCGATCCGGTTGTTCACCGCCCCGGCGGCGTTCGTCAGCGTCAGCCGCCCGTCCGTCACCGTCACCTGCGCCGTCCCCTGCACCCACCGGTTTGCCGCCGTCGGCACCCCGTTCACGACCGCCACGTTCTCCGCATTGATCTTGTACGTCGCGCCGGACGTGACCGTGGGGTCGCCCGCGACGACCTTCACCGTGTACTTCCCGTTCGGCACCACCATCTGCCAGTTCGTGACCCCCGGCGCCTGCATCAGCCCGAGCGTGTCGTACCGCAGGTCCGGCGACGCCGCCGAGTTCCGCTTGAAGATGTTCGCCGTATTCCGGACGTTCCACCCGTACGTGTACCCGCCCACCCGGCCGCCGTACGCCTCCCCCTTGTCCACCAGGTAACCCGTCGGCGGCGTCCCGCCCGGCTGGAAGTTGATGTTGGCGGTGAACGCCATCAGCAGGCGGTCCTCGAGTTGTTCCAGCAAGCGCGGTCGACGGCTCATGTGATTCAGCTCTCCGGCGAGACCAGAAGTGTGGCGCGGTGACGTCCCAGGCCCTATTCTGTCACGAATCGTGGGAAGGACAAAACAATGGCAGATTCGCGCGACTGGGTAAAGTGGGAAATCCGGAAAAAGTGAGGCAAAAACACTGTTAATTGCTTGCGAATTATGGGCTTGTGGCTCCGTGAGCCGGAAGCGCCCGCTTCATCACGGCAGCAAATACTTCTGCACGAACGCGACCGTCGCGTAGAACTGGTACTCCGCGTTCCGCTTCTTCGCGAACCCGTGCCCCTCGTCCTTCCCCAGCAGGTACCAGACCGGCGTCCCCTGCTTCTTCAGCGCCTCCACCATCTGGTCCGCCTCCTGCCGCGGCACGCGCGGGTCGTTCGCCCCCTGCACCACGAACAGCGGCTTCCTGATCTTCGACACGCTGTTCAGCGGCGAGATCCGCTCCAAGAACTCGCGCATCGCCGGGTCCCGCTCGTCCCCGTACTCCACCCGCCTCAGGTCCTGCCGGTACGGCTCCGTCCGCTGCAGGAACGTCACGAAGTTCGAAATCCCCACCACGTCCACCGCACACCGGATCCGGTCGGCGAAATGCACCGAGCAGGCCAGCGTCATGTACCCGCCGTACGACCCGCCGGTGACCATCACCTTCGACGCGTCCAGCCCCTCGGCCGTCTTCACCCAGTCGAGCAGCGCGCCGATGTCCTTCACCGAGTCCTCGCGCAGCCGCCCGTTGTCCAGCGTCAGGTACGTCTTCCCGTACCCGCTCGACCCGCGCACGTTCGGGAACACCACCGCGACGCCCAGCACGTTCAGGTAGTAGTTATACGACCCGAGGAACCCCGGCCGGAACTGCCCCTCCGGGCCGCCGTGGATGTTCACGATCACCGGCCGCTTCCCCGGGAACCGCGCCGCGTCCGGGCGGTACAAAAACCCGGAGACCTCCCGCCCGTCGAACGACTTCCACCGCACCAGCTCCGGCTCCACGAACGTCGCCGTGTTCAGCCCCGCCGTCTCCGACTCCGTCCACCGCTCGACCTTCCCCGTCGTAACGTCCAGCGAGTACACGTCCGACGGCGACCGCGCGCTCGTCAGCGTGAACGCCAGGTCCCGGTTGTTCCGGTGCCAGTCCAGCGATGACACCTGCCCGGCCGGCAGCTTCGGCAGCGGCACGTCCTGCCGCGTCTGCGCGTCCATGAGCCGCAGCACCGCCACGCCCTCCTCGTTCGTCACGTACGCCAGCCGCCGCCCGTCGTCCGACAGCGCGAGGTCCTCCACGTCCCACTTCAGGTCCGGCGTCAGGATCGTGACCTCCTTCGTCGCCAGGTCGATGTACGCCAGCCGCGTGAACTCGCTCCCGCGATCCGTCGCCGTGTACACGCCCTTGCCGTCCTTGGCGAACACCCCGGCCTCCCAGCGGACCTTCTCGTTGCCGGCCTGGGGCGTCAGCGGCGTCCGCTCCCCCGTCCTCGCGTCCATCACGTACAGGTACGACTCGTTCGCCGACACGTAGTTCCCGACCAGGATCTTCGAATCGTCCGGCGACCAGTCCATCGCCCCCCACCCCGGCGACTGCGACTGCGACACCATCCGGTCCGTCTTCGCGTCCACCGGCGCCATCACGTAGAAGTCCGGGTCCTTCCGGTTCCGCCGGGTCGACGTGTAGCAGATCCGGTCCCCCTTGTTCGACCACACCCCACCCGAGTTCCGCGACTTCCCGTCCGTCAGCAGCGAGACGTCCCCCGTCCCCAGGTCGTACCGGAGGATCTGCGCGAACTCGTTCCCGCCCGCGTCCTTCGTGAACAGGAAGTACTCCCCCGCCGTCGGCTGGTACGACGCCCCCGCCACCGCGTCCGGGAAGAACGTGATCTGCGTCCGCGCCCCGAGCGGGAAGTTCACCCGGTGGATCTGCGCCACGTCCGCGAACCGCGTCCGGATCAGCATCTCCCGCCGCGTCGGGTGCCACGACCGAAACCCGGCCGACCGGAACTCCGTGTACCGCCCCACCGACTCCGCCACCGACCGCGAGATCGGCGGCACGTTCTCCGCCACCAGCGCGTCCGGCACCGGCACGACCTCCGCCGCCGAGGACGGAACCGCCGGCTGACCAGCGACCCACGGAGCCAACACCACCGCCACGACCAAAGCGACCTTCCGCATAACCCCCCGATTATTCCCACCCCGCCCCGCCTGTCGACCCCACCCACCAACCGCCCCGAGAAAACCGCCAGGCCCACAAGCTCCCAGCGACCGAAGCCCCAGCCCGCACCTGAACCACCCGGTGTTGCGCGCCCGGCACCACGCGCGCGCAACGCCCACTTGTGAAAAATTCAAAACGCCACGCGCGAGAACCCCTGCAAACCCCCACCTCCCACCCCGCGCGCCGCACCCGGCGCATCTCCGGCGCGCAACACCACTCCGATAGGTGGAGGCCCACCATGCGCGCAGCGAGCTCACTCCCTCTCCCAAGGCCGCCAACACCCCTCCCCCCGCCGACCCGCCCGCCGGCCGTGGGAGAGGGCAGGGGTGAGGGGCTCTTCCCCCCGCCCGACGGCGCCCGTCGCCAGGAACAAAAACTGCAAAACGAACCCACCGCGCCACACAGCGCCACACCGCGCCACACGGCGCAACAACCCCACCGAAAGCTGCGAAACGAACCCACGTGCCAACCTGTCCCACTTCCCCCCGCGCCGTGCCTACATGGTCGGACCGGACCTCACTGCGAAACGAACCCACTTGCCAAAATGGCAGTCCCACCGCGCGCAGCCAAGGCCACGCCGCGCCACCCGGCGAAACACCTCCACCTCGAAAATCCCAAAAACGAACCCCGGGCGGGCGAACCTTACCTCGGCCCCTCCGCCTTCTTCAGCGTCGTCAGGTACTCGACCAGGTCCACCAGCTCCTGCGTGCTCATCTGCTGCTGCAGGTTCTCCGGCATGATCGACAGCTTCATCTGCCGCCGATCCTTGACCTCCGACTTCTTCAGCGCCGTGTTGATCCCCCCGGCGCGCCGGAGCACGAGCTGGTCCGCGGTCTCGCTGGAGATCAGCCCGTCCAAGTCGTCGTTGTCGGTCGTGGTGACCACCCACCCCTCGTACCCGAACGAGATGCCCGCCGACGGGTACAGGATCGACTGGTACAGCGCCTCCTTCGGCAGCTTCGTCCCGATCTCCGAAAGCTCCGGACCGTACGCCGTACCCTGCCCGTTGACCACGTGGCACGTCGCGCACGTCGCGGTGGTGAACACCGCTTTCCCCTTGGCCGGGTCGCCCTTCATCGCGACCAGCTTCTCGAGCGGCGGCAGCTTCTCCGACCCCTTGGCCGTCGGCACCGGCAGCAGCCGCGCCGCCTCGTCCCGGATGTCCTTGTGCGACGAGTTGTGCAGCTGGCTGGCAGCCGCCGCGGTCAGCTCCGGCGCGAGCTTCTTGCCCGCCGCCAGGTCGAGGATCGCGCGCGACCCCTGCTTGCTCTTGGCCAGCGCCCCGACCGCCGCCTGCCGCACCGCCAAGTCCCGCTTCGCGTCGCCCACGATGTTCCCCAGCAGCGTGACGACCCCCTTGTCCGTCGACGCGCCCAGCGCCGCAGCCAGCTTCGCGCTCTCCTGCCCCGCCAGCGCCCGCTCGATCGCCTTCGGGTCGTTCTTCGCGACCAGCTTGATCGCCTGCCCCGCGGCGACGTCCGTCGGCCGGGCGGCGGCGAACGCGAGCAGTTCGTCGTTCCGGTCCCGCAGGTCGAACTGCTCGACGAGCTGCACGTACTCGGCCGTCCCCTTGGCCGAGTCGAGCGTCGCCGTGACCACCCCCTTGACCTTCGCCTGCTGGGCCGGGTCCAGGTTCTTCAGCCGCGACGCCGCTTCGACGATCAGCGTCTTGTTCCCGCTCGCGCCGTCGAGCACGGCCAGCAACTGCTCCTTCTTCCCCTCGCCCGGCAGGAAGTCGAACGCGCGGACGTACTTCCACAGCTCGTTCGACGGCGTCCCCTTGTCGAGCAGGATCTTCGCCAGCAGGGGGGCGCACCTGTCGCTCCGCAGCCGCCAGACGATCTCGCGCCCGGCCGGCGTGTCCCACTTGTTGTTCACCTTCGCCATCCACGCGTCGAAGCACGCGTCGTCGTTCCCCGCCGCGCCGATCCCCAGCGCCTCGAGCTCCCACCGGTCGGCGGCCGTGTGCTGCGCCGCCAGCTCCGCCCAGACCGCGGCGGCGTCCGGCGACTTGTTGCCGCGCAGCGCGATCGCCACGTCCCGCCGCACCTGCGCCGACGGGTCCGCCGCCAGCCGCTTCGCCAGCGGCAGCACGTCCATCTTCAACTGCCGGGCCAGCCGCAGCCCCGTGATCCGCAGGTCCGCGTCGCTGTCGGCGAGCGCGGCCTCCACGTACTTCTGCTCGCTCCCCTTGATCCGCGCCAGCAGGTGCAGCGCCCGCGCCCGCAGCCGTGGCTCCTCGCGGTTCTGCCACAGCTTGAGCAGCTCCGGCTCGGCGGCCTGCTGCATCTCGTTCAGCTTCGTCCACGCGAGGTACCGGGTCGCGCCGTTCGGGTTCGCCAGCGCGGCCGCCGCGCCCGCGGCGGTCGCGAGGTCGAGCTTCGGCACCGCGTACTTGCTGCCGGGCGGCGCGAGCCGGTACACGCGCCCCTTGACCTTCGTCTGCGGGTTCTTGTCCCCCGTCGCGTGCCCGCCGACCGCCGGGTCGTACCAGTCGCTGACCATCAGCGATCCGTCCGGCGCGACGCACACGTCGCTCGGCCGGAACCACTTGTCGCTCCCCCCCTGGAGGATGTTGATCGTGTCGGCCTTGTACCCCGCCCCGTCCGCCTGCACCGGGTACGCCCGGACCACGTTCGGCCCCGCGTCGCAGTGGATCATCTGGCCCCAGAACTCCTTGGGCAGCAGCTTCCCCTCGTACACGCAGATGCCGGTCGGCGACCCCTGGCCGGTGTTCAGCAAGTTCGGCACGACCCCCGGGTCGTACAAGTGCCACTGCGACTCGATCTTGTCGGTCTCCGACGCGCCGCGCGCCTGCGCCGCCCGCCACGCCTCCTGCCAGCTCGCCCCCGTCAGCTCGTCCTTGAACCCGAAGTTGCCGAACTCCATCACGTAGTTGATCCGAACGCCCCGGTTCCCATCGTCGTCGTTGTCCGACTGCCACAGCGTCCCGAACGAGTCGACGGCAACTTCGTAGTTGTTCCGGAAGTTCCAGCCGAGCGTCTCGAGCTCGCTGCCGTCCGGGTTCATCCGGAACACCATCCCCTCCCGGTACGGCTTGCCCTTGTCGTTGACCGCGTTCCCCGCCATGTCCACGACGGGCTTGCCGTCCTTGTCGAGCAGCTGCCGGCCCTCGTTGCCGAAGTTGAAGTACAGCTTGCCGTCCGGCCCGAACACGAACGCGTGCACCGCGTGGTCGTGGTTCACGCCCTTGATGCCGGTAAACAGCAGCTCCTTCTTGTCCGCCTTGCCGTCCCCGTCCTCGTCGGTGAACAGGAACACGTTCGGCGAGCTGGAGACGATCACCTTGTTCCCCAGCACGCAGATGCCCAGCGCCGAGTTGACGTCGTTCCCCTGGTAGAACACGGTCGACTTGTCCGCCTTCCCGTCGTTGTCCGTGTCCTCCATGATCAGGATGCGGTCGCCCTCGTTCGGGCGGAGCTTGCTGCCGCGGTAGTTCCACCCCTCGGTCACCCAGACGCGGCCCTTGGCGTCCACGTCCATGTCGCACGGGTTGGCGAACATCGGCTCCGATGCGAAGATCGACGCCTCAAGCCCGGCCCCGACCTGGAGCGACTTGATCGTCTCGTCCGGCGACTTCTGCGCCCGCGCCGACCCGCCGCCCACCACCGCGACCGCGCCGGCGACGGCCAGCGCCAGCTTCGTCCACCGCGACCTGCCGCCCCGACGACCGACCACCACCACCGACGTCCTCGATTCCATTCCGTGACTCCTGTGAAGTGCGTGTGCGCGAAGCGGGGAAGGATACCCGCCGCCCGGGCGAAACCCCAGCGTGCGCGGCGTCGCCGCGTGCAATGATTTACTACGCGAACGCTACCGTGTTGTGGATCGGAAACCGCCCCTTGGAAGACGTTGGAAGGCGTGAAACACGAAGACATGAAACATGAAGGGGGCGTCGGGCATTGTGCCCCGGCGCCGCCCTTCATGCCTCATGCTTCATGCCGTCCCTTACCCTCCCCCCGATGCCTCTTCCCTGCTCGCCCGAACCAGACGATCACCCACCACCCAAACAACCGTGATCAGGGCCGAACGGTGCCGGTCATAGCGTGTACCGTCGCGGCCGATCCACTTCCGGATCCGCATACGTCGCCGCCGGCCGGGCCGGACGCTCCACACGCGGCGGCGCGGCGGCCGCGGCAGCAGGGGGCGGCGGTGCGGTGGCGGCGGCGATCTGGTCGTGGATGCGCCCGCCGCGAACGTCGCCCTGTTGCAGCTTGAGCAGGTGCCGCTTGAACTCGCCCAGGCTGCCGACGTGCTTCTCGATCATCATCTGCAGTAGCGCCTCGATCTCCTGCTGCTGCTGGCGAAGGCGCAACTCGACCCCGTGACTGTACTGGGCGACCGCACGGATCGCGCGGCGGACGTGCGGGTCCTCGATGTGCGTAAGATCCACCTGCGGCCCCGACGGGGCGGCGGCGGCGGCCGACGTTTGCGAACCCCCATGGGACGACGAAGACGTGCTGTCGGGCATACCGACCTCCGTGCCTGAAAAGAGATGTGACTTCCAGCCCGCGCTCCCCTGGGCCCAAGACGTGATACGGCCCTCGCGCGAACCGACGATGCCGGGAAGTTTAACGCGCCACCCCGCGCGCCCGCACGGATTTTCGTCGAAAAATTTCTGGCACGCCTCCGTCCATATGCAGATACTCGAGTTTCGCGAGATCGGGACGACAACCCACGGGGGCACGCCATGGCCGAACCCACCATCCCACCGCCGCCCGACGACCCGTTCTCGCCGTTCGTCCCGTCGGCCGATCAACCGTTCGACCACCCGCGCCTCTGTCACCTCCTCCGCCGGGCCGCGTTGGGCGTTAGCATCGACCGCCTGCGGACGTTTGCCGGCAAGTCGCCCTCGGACATCGTTCATTCGCTGACGAGCTACGACCCGGCCGCCGACCCCTTCGCCGCCCTGATCGACCCGTCGATCAGCGGGCAACTCTCCGTCGTTCACACGCCCGAACGGGCCCAGCAGTGGTGGATCACCCGGATCTTCGACCCGGGCTCGAACCCGTTCCAGGAGCGAATCGCCCTGTTCTGGCACAACCACTTCGCGACCTCCACCGGAAAGGTGCGGCAGGCGAATTTGGTCAGCCGCCAGATCGATCTGTTCCGCCGGCAGGGGCTGGGCAACTTCCGCGACCTGCTGATCGCGGTCACGAAGGACCCGGCCATGCTGTTGTGGCTGGACGGGAACAAGAACAAGCGCGGCCGCCCGAACGAGAACTACGCCCGCGAGATCATGGAACTGTTTACGCTGGGCATCGGCCACTACACCGAGCGCGACGTGCAGGAACTCGCCCGCGCGTTCACCGGGTGGCAGGTGCTGGACGAGTCGGTCGCGTTCATCGACGTCTCGTTCGACGCCGGCGACAAGACGATCCTCGGCAGGACCGCGAAGTTCGACACCGAGTCGGCGATCGACCACCTCCTCGCCCAGCCCTCCGCCCCGAAGTTCGTCGCGTGGAAGCTGCTAAAGGAGTTCGTCCACCCCAAGCCGCAGGCGGCCCACGTCGACCACTACGCCGCCCGACTTCTGCACCACGGGTGGGAGGTCAAGCCGGTCGTGGTCGAGTTGCTGACCAGCCGGCTGTTCTTCAGCCCGTACGCGTACCGCTCGAAGATCAAGAGCCCGTGCGAGCTGGTCGTCGGGTCCGTGCTCGCGCTCGACGCGCGGCGCGACAGCAACCTGGCCCGCCAGGCAATGAGCGTGATGGGGCAGTCCCTGCTCGCGCCGCCGAGCGTGAAGGGGTGGGATGGGGAGGAAGTCTGGATCAACGCGAACACGATCCTTCAGCGGTACAACTTCGCGCTCGACCTGATCAACGCCCAGAAGCCCGAAATGATCGTGTCCTTGTACGAGCAGCGCGGGCTCACGTCGGCGGAGCGCATCGTCGACCACCTCGCGACCGTCCTGCTCGACGGCCACCTCGCCCCCTACACCCGCGCCCGCCTGGTCGACTACCTCAACCAGGACGAGCACGGCAACACGAAGACGTTCAAGCTGACCATCGAATCCTTCACCAGCCGCGTCCGCGGCGCGACGCACCTGATGATGTGCACGCCGCAGTACCAGCTGACCTGACCGACCGAGGACCGCCCTGACCACGGAAACTCCCATGCAAACCTCCCGCCGCAACCTGCTGAAAGTCGGCCTCGGCGCCCTGCCGGTGATCAGCCTCTCGGCGTCCGTCCCTTCGTTCGTCTCGCAGATGGCGTTCGCCGACCAGGCGGCGCGCCCCGACCAGCCGAACGATAACGTGCTGGTCGTCCTCCAGCTCACCGGCGGCAACGACGGGCTGAACACCGTCATCCCGTTCACCGACGACGCGTACCACCGCGCCCGCCCGAAGATCGGGATCAAGAACCCCGGCGACTACCTCCGCCTGAACGAGCACTTCGCGCTCAACCCCGGCTTGGCGGTGCTGCGCAACGTGTTCAACGAGGGGCACCTCGCGGTCGTCCACGGCTGCGGCTACCCGAACCCGAACCGCTCCCACTTCCGCTCGATGGAGATCTGGCACACCGCCAATCCCGACAAGGCGCAGCCGACCGGGTGGCTGGGGCATTTCCTCGACCACGCGGCGCGCGGCAGCACGCTGCCGGTCAACCCGCTGAACATCGGCAAGGAGCTGCCGCAGGCGCTGGTCAACCTCGGAACGCCGGTGCCGTCGGTCGAGAAGCTCGAGGACTTCCGGCTGAAGTCCGGGTACAAGTCGAAGCAGGCGCTGCTCGAGCGCGAGATCGTGATGGAGCTGAACAAGCCGGCCGCGGGGGCGGCGGCGGACGCCCAGCCGCCCGCGCAGCAGTTCCTCGCCCGCCAGGCGACCAACGCGATCGTCGCCAGCCAGAAGGTGCAGGCGCTGGCGCAGCAGGGGCCGTCCGGCAGCTACTACCCCGGCGCGCTCGGCCAGCACTTGCAGCTCGTCGCCAGCCTGATCTCCGCGAACGCCGGCACCCGGCTGTTCTACGTGCAGTACGGCAACTTCGACACGCACGCGCAGCAGGCGCAGATGCACCAGACCTTGTTCCAGGAGCTCGGCCAGTCGCTCTGGGCGTTCCACGCCGACCTGAAGTCCAAGGGCGTGCTGAACAAGGTCACGGTGATGGTCTTCAGCGAGTTCGGGCGGCGCGTCGCTGAGAACTCCAGCCAGGGCACCGACCACGGGGCCGCGGCGCCGATGTTCGTGATGGGCGGGAAGGTCAAGGGCGGCCTTCACGGCCAGACGCCGAGCCTGACCGACCTCGACGACGGCGACCTGAAGCACACGACGGACTTCCGCCGCGTCTACGCGACGCTGCTCGACCGCTGGCTGAACTGCGACAGCTCCAAGGTGCTCGGCGGCAAGTACGAGCACGTCCCCTTCGTGTGACGCCCTACATCCGTACCCGCGCCGCCACGGGGAAGTGGTCGCTGGGCCAGCGTCCGTCGCGCTGGTAGCGGACGATTTCGGTCGGCCCGACAGGTGCGACCGCGCCGCGGAGGAGGATCCAGTCGATCCGCCCCTGGTTGCCGGGGGTGCCGGTGAAGTCGTGGAACGTTCCTGCCTCGTCGCCCGTCCACGTGTCTCTCAGAAACCCGCCGTCGGTCAGGATCTCGTAGGCACGGTTGGTCTTGGCGGCGGCGTTGAAGTCGCCGAGCAGGACGATCGGCCGGGACGTGCCGCGCGCCTCGATCCGTTGGCGGATCAGGGCGGCGGCCTTCTCGCGCGCTGGCTGGACGGCGTGGTCGAGGTGGGTGTTCCAGAACTCGAACTCCTTGTTCGTGCGGCGGTCGAGGAACCGCACCCACGTGACCATCCGGCGGTTCGTGTGGCCCCACGTCGCGGAGCCGATGACGCTCGGCGTGTCGGACAGCCAGAAGTGCTCGTACTCCAGCGGCTCGAACCGGGCCTTGCGGTAGAAGACGGCCATGAACTCCCCGCGCGACCCGCCGTCGCGGCCGTGGCCGATCCAGGCGTAGTCGCCGCCGAGGTCGGCCTCGACGTCTTTCAGTTGGCCGTACAGCCCCTCCTGCGTGCCGATCAGGTCGGCGTCAACGGAGCGGATCGCGTCGCGGACGAGGTCGCGCCGCTGCGGCCAGGCGTTGGGCGGCCTGGGGCTGGCGAACCGGAGGTTGAACGTCATCACGGTGACGTCCGGGGACGCCGCCGCCTGCGTCGTCGTCGGGTGCGGCGACGCGGCGGACGGGACCGCCTTGGGCGCGCAGCCGGCGAGGGCCACGGCGACGATCATGCCGGTCAGCAGCGGTGCGTGGGGCATGCGCGGGCTACTCGTATTGGAGGACGGTGTGGATGTCGTAGTTGCCGAGCTTCGCGCGGCCGTTCAGGCCTGACAGTTCGATCAGGCAGGCGAGGCCGGCGATCGTGCCGCCGACCTTTTCGACCAGGTCGCAGCAGGCCTTCATCGTGCCGCCGGTCGCGAGCAGGTCGTCGACGATCAGCACCCGCTGGCCGCGGAGGATCGAGTCCTCGTGCATCTCCAGCGTGTCGGTGCCGTACTCGAGGTCGTACGACATCGCGATCTTCCGGTGCGGCAGCTTCCCCGGCTTGCGGACCAGGACGAAGCCGGCGGACAGGCAGCAGGCCACGGCGGTGCCGAAGATGAAGCCGCGGCTCTCGGCGCCGACGACGAGGTCGATGTTCTTCCCGCGGAACGGGTTGGCCAGCAGCTCGACCGCCAGCGCGATGCCGGACGGGCTGGCGAGCATCGGGGTGATGTCTCGGAACAGGATCCCGGCCTTGGGGAAGTCGGGGATCTCGCGGATCAGCTTCTTCAGGTCTTGGACCATGCCCGGCATCCTACGGCCGGGCACGGTCGGCGTCACGCCTCGGCCATCATCGCGTCGCGGAGCTTGCGGAGGGTTTCGTGTTCGATCTGGCGGACGCGTTCCCTCGTCAGGCCGATCCTCGCGCCGATCTCCTTCAGCGTCATCGGGTCTTCGCCGTCGAGGCCGTAGCGGAGCTTGAGGATCTTGGCCTCGCGCTCGTTGATGTTGCCGAGCAGGTCGACGAGCTGGCGGAGCTCGTCGCTGTCCATCACCTGCTGGTCGGGGGTCGGCGTGTTGCCGTCGCTGACCATCTCCTCGATGGTCATCTCGTTGCCCTCGTCGCCGTAGCCGCCGGACTGGGTCGGGGCGCCGTAGGCCTTGACGGCCTTCTTGATGATCTTGAGCTTCTTCGGGGTGATCTTCATGTGGAGCGCGAGCTCGTCGACCGTCGGGAGGCGGCCGAGCTGGTCTTCGAGCTCGCGGTTGGCCTGCTTGAGCTTGGACATCATCTCGACCATGTAGGCCGGGATGTGGATCGGCTGGACGCTGTTGATCAGCGCGCGCTTGATCGACTGCTTGATCCACCAGCTGGCGTAGGTGCTGAAGCGGCAGCCGTTCTCGGGGTCGAAGCCCTCGACGGCCTTGAGCAGGCCGATGTTGCCCTCCTCGATCAGGTCGGGGAGCTGGAGGCCGCGGTTGACGTAGTGCTTGGCGATGTTCACGACGAGCCGGAGGTTCGAGCGGACCATGTGCTCGCGGGCGGCGGGGTCGTTGTCGTTGATGATCCGGCGCGCGAGCTGTTTCTCCTGGTCGGCGGTCAGCAAGGGGGACTCGTTGATCTGGCGGAGGTAGATCTGGAGACCGTTCTGTACGGCGATCGATGGCATAGTCTTCCCGTCCTGGTGGTTAGGGCACCAGTTGGGATATCGACTGCCGGAGGGGGGTACTTGGGACGGCGGGCGGCGCGCGGCGCGGGCGCGGCGGGCGGGGGTGGGGTCGTGCGGGATAACGCGGCTGGGGGGGCGGCCGGAACGCGCCGCCGCCCTCGGGGGGTACCCGAGGGCGGCGGCGGTTAACGACGTTGGCAGTGGTGACGCGGTCACGGCGGCCCCCCGGCCCGCACGCGGGTTATTGGCCGAGCTTGAGGTCGCCCAGGCCGGTGGTGTTCTCGCCGCCTTCCAGGCCGCCCTTGAGGCCCTTGGCCTTGGAGCGTTCGGCGCGGACGACCTCGCGGTGCTGCTCTTCCTGGGCCCACTGGGCCCGCTTGAGCGAGAGGCCGATCTTCCGCTCTTCGCTGTCGACGCGGAGGATCTTGATGTCGACCTCCTGTCCGACCTTGACGATGTCCTCGGGCTTCTCGACCTTCTGGTCGGCGATCTCCGAGATGTGCAGCAACCCTTCGAGGCCCGGCTCGAGCTCGACGAAGACGCCGAAATTGGCGATCTTCGTGACGTGGCCCTTGACGACCATGCCCGGGCGGTAGTTGCTCGGGATGACGGTCGTCCAGGGGTCTTCCTGCATCTGCTTGAGGCCGAGCGCGATCCGCTGCTTCTCCTGGTCGACGGAGAGGACGACGGCCTGGACGTCCTCGCCCTTCTTGAGGACCTCGGACGGGTGGCCGATCTTCTTCGTCCAGCTAAGGTCGGAGACGTGCAACAGGCCGTCGATGCCCTCTTCGATCTCGACGAAGGCGCCGTAGTTGGCGATGTTGCGGACCTTGCCGGTGACGACGCTGCCGGGCGGGTACTTCTCGGCGACGCGCTCCCAGGGGTTCTCCTCGACCTGCTTCATGCCGAGGCTGATTTCCTGCTTGTCCTTGTTGATCTCGAGGACGCGGACGTTGACCTTCTGGTCGGCGGCGACGAGCTCGGACGGGTGGTTGATCCGCTTGGTCCAAGACATCTCGCTGATGTGGACCAGGCCCTCGACGCCCTCCTCGAGCTTGCAGAACGCGCCGTAGGACATGATGTTGACGACGGTCGCCTCGTGGGTCGAGCCGACGGCGTACTTCGTCTCGATGTTCTCCCAGGGGCTGGCGTCCTTCTGCTTGAGGCCGAGCGCGATCTTCTCCTTCTCCTTGTCGATCTGGAGGACCTTGACCTCGATCTCCTGGTCGATCTTGAGCATCTCGCTGGGGTGGTTGATGCGGCCCCAGGACATGTCGGTGATGTGGAGCAGGCCGTCGATGCCGCCGAGGTCGATGAACGCGCCGAAGTCGGCGATGTTCTTGACGGTGCCCTTGACGATCTTGCCGATCTCGAGGGCCTCGAACGTCTTCTTCTTGAGCTCCTCGCGCTGCTGCTCGATCATCTTGCGGCGCGAGATGACGATGTTGCGGCGCTCCTCGTCGATCTTGAGGATCATCGCGTCGATGTTGCGGCCGATCCAGTCGCTGATCTCGCCGGGGCGGCGGATGTCGACCTGGCTGGCGGGGAGGAAGACGGGGACGCCGATGTCGACGAGGAGGCCGCCCTTGATCTTCTTGGTCACCTTGCCGGAGACCGGGTCGCCCTCCTTCTTCGACTTCATGATGGCCTCCCAGTTGATGATCCGGTCGGCCTTGCGCTTGCTGATGCGGACCAGGCCGGTGTCGCCCTCGACGTCTTCGAGGAAGACGCGGACTTCCTGGCCGATCTGGACCTGGTCGGGCTCGTCGAACTCGGAGTGCTCGAGGATGCCCTCGGACTTCAGGCCGAGCTCGACGATGAAGTCGTCGCCCGCCTTGGAGCTGACCTTGCCCTTGATGATGTTGCCGGGGGTCAGGTCCTGGGACTCGTCTTCCTTGACCAGCGTCTTGATGTCGACGTCGGCGGAGCCGAACGCGGTGGCGAGGGCGGCGTCGACGTCGGCGTCGAGGTCGCCGAGGGAGTTGAGAAGGTTGTAATCGACCATGAGTGCGGTTGCGGGCGAGGGGGGGAGGAGCGAAACATGAAGGTCGGGGCTTGGCCCGGTCATGTTTCAGATCTTCATGTCTCAGGTCATCGTCTCTCGCCCTGTCCTTTGGTTGTGCGTGGCCTGTTTTCGGAATGAAGCGCCGACATCCACGCGGGGCCGGCGTTCCATGACTTGTGGGTCTTCCCGCGCGCGGCGGAACGTCCGCCGGGGGGAGGGGTGATTGTAGCGGGCGGGGGGATGAAAGTCATGGGGTTGGGGGCGTGAGGTCGGGGTGGTTTTCGACGCCGTCGTTGGCGGGCTCCTCGAGGAAGCGGTCGTAGCGGTGGTCGCCGTGGCTGCGCCAGAGGTAGAACATCGCCTCGAGGCGGTTGGGGTCGGCGAGCAGGGCGTTGGCGAACTCGGGGGAGAACTCCTCGACGGTCTCGGGTTCGGGGAAGGCGTCGGCTGGGGGCGCGGCGGGGGTGGCCGGGGTGTCGGCGAAGCGGTGGCGGACGTGGGCGAGGCGGAGGAGCTCGGCGAGGCGCCTGGGGTCGTCGGCGAGGGCGCCGGCCTGGTCGTTGAGGCGCTCGGCGGCGTGGGTTGCGGCGGTGGTCAGCAGGAAGTCGGCGCGGAAACGGTGGGCGCGCTGGAGCGAATCGAGGGCGCGGCAGAAGGCGGGGCGGCGGAGCCAGCGGCGGAGGAGGGACGGGGTGGGCCAGTCCGCGGGGGGCGGACCGGCGGGGTTGGAGCGGAACGCGCGCAAAAAAGTGGTCTGGGCGTTGGTGGTGCCGGGGATGCGCGGCATGGAAGTTCCTCCTTCAAATGGGGTTACGGTTTTTGTGGTGTGGCGGAGGGGGTTGAAAAGCGGGTCCTTTACGGGTCCCGAGGGGGCCCGGACCGGGTCCAAAGGAGGTCCCAAAGAGGTCCCAACCGGGTCCCGAAGAGGTCCCAAGAAGGTCCTGGCGGGTCCCGGTGCGAGACGCGCGCGGAATGCCCCGGTACTCGATTTCAGACGAACTGCTGGTGAACCTAACCCCCATACCCGCCCTCCACGCCTTATGAAATGTTAGCACAATGTATGGGTCAATGACAAGCGCGATTTTCGTGGCGGGGGCGGAGTGATCAATGCAGAAGACCTGCACCTTCGGCGCGACCGCTCACGGCGTAACGGGCGAGGGGGCGCGTGGTTGCACGCGCGGGATTGATTGGGAGCGGGCATACGCGGAGAATCGTCGGTCATGAAGAGCAACCGGTCGCGCGTGGAATCTCGGCGGGCGTTTTTGCAGAAGGCGGCGGCGCTGGCGGCGGCAGGGGGGATGCCGGCGTGGTACGTGCAGGAGGCGCTGGGGCAAGAGGGGGGGAAGCCGGAGACGAGCGAGGCGCCGAAGCCGAAGGTGGGGGACGGGGTGCGGGTGGGGTTGATCGGGTGCGGCGGGATGGGGACGGGGGACGCGAGGACGGCGAAGAGCTTGGGGGCGGCTGTCGTGGCGGTGTGCGACGTGGACGAGAAGCAGGTGGCGGCGGCGCGGAAGAATTGGCCGGACGCGGAGGGGTACTCGGACTTCCGGAAGATGGTGGAGCGGAAGGAACTGGACGCGGTGATCTGCGCGACGCCGGACCACTGGCACACGCTGGTGTCGATGGCGGCGATGCGGGCGGGGAAGGACGTGTACTGCGAGAAGCCGCTGACGCTGACGATCGACGAGGGGAAGCGTCTCGTCCGGACGCAGAACGAGACGAAGCGGATCCTGCAGACGGGGACGCAGCAGCGGAGCAGTCTGTACTTCCGGATGGCGTGCGAGCTGGTGCGGAACGAGCGGATCGGGAAGCTGACGAAGGCGACGGTGTACCTGCCGGCGGGGCAGCGGTCGGGGCCGTTCAAGCCGGCGGAGGTGCCGAAGGGGTTCGACTGGGACCAGTGGCTGGGGCAGGCGCCGCTGGTGGACTACGTGAAGGAGCGGACGCACCTGACGTTCCGGTACTGGTGGGAGTACTCGGCCGGGACGATCACGGACTGGGGCGCGCACCACAACGACATCGTGCTGTGGGCGACGGGGTACGACCGGTCGGGGCCGGTTACGGTGGAGGGGAAGTCGGTCAAAGACCCGATCCCGGGCGGGTTCACGGTGCCGAGCGAGTACGCGATCGACTGGACGTACGAGAACGGCGTGAAGCACGAGTGCTTCACGACCACGGCGGACGCGTGGAACGGGTCGATCGTGGACCCGAAGGGGCAGCGGAACGGGATCCGGTTCGAGGGGACGGACGGGTGGATCTGGGTCACGCGCGGGAGCATCAACGCGAGCGACCGGGAGCTGCTGAAGTACAAGTTCGGGCCGAGCGACAAACGCGTTTACAGCAGTGACAATCACATGGGGAACTTCCTGGAGTGCGTGAAGTCGCGGAAGGAGCCGATCTGCCCGGCGGAGGTGGGGCACCGGTCGGCGACGATGTGCCACCTGGGCGGAATCGCGGTGCGGCTGGGGCGGAAGTTAAAGTGGGACCCGGCGAAGGAGGAGTTCGTGGGGGACGCGGAGGCGCAGGGGATGGTGGCGCGGGAGATGCGGAAGCCGTATGATTATTCGTACGTGGGGGCGTGAGGGGGAGTGGTGAGCAGGTGGTAGAAGGTACCGTCGTTGAAGGGGGAGGCGCCAAGGGCTGGTTGAAAGGTTTCTCAGGGCAGACAAAAATGTCCGCCCCACCATGGGCGGGGGAATGCCCGTGGTGAGGCGGAAGGTTGTTCTCGGGCAGACAAGGATGTCTGCCCCACGGGCGCGGGGGAGCACCAAGGGCGGACGGGAAGGTTCTGCTCGGGCAGACAAGAATATCTGCCCCACCGTTGGAGGAAGGCCGGAAGGTCTGCCGGCCGTTGGGGGGTTACTTCTTTTCGTATTCCTTGAGGAAGCCTTCGAACTCGCGCATGTGGCCTTCTTCGTCGCTGAGGATGGTGGTGACCATGTCGGCGGTGACGTAGTCGACGCCTTCGCAGGCGTCGATGATCTTGCGGTAGTGGTCGATGGCGCCCTGCTCGGCTTCGATGACGCCCTTGATGACGTGGACGAGGTCGGTGGACTCGGCGGGGGGTTGGAGGGACTGCTGGCTGGCGCGGAACTGGAGGCTGCCGGGGACCTGGCCGTAGAGTTCCTTGATGCGGCGGGCGAACTGCTGGGCGTGGCCGAGCTCGTCGGTGATGTCGGCGGCGAGGGACTTCTTGATCTCCTCAGCGCGGACGCCGTCGGGGTTGACGCTGTTGGTGATGTAGCTCATGACCGTCTCGAGCTCCATCCAGTAGGCCTGGGTGAGGAGGTCGATGATCTCTTTGCGCTTGGCTTCGTCTCGGATGATGGGCACGGGGCGTCTCCTGTCTGTGTGAGCCGGGTTGCGGTCGCGCGGATTCTAGGGGTGGGTTGGCGGGGGGGCAATCGGGAAAGGGCGGGGGCGCGCCGGGCCGCGGCGTGACCGAGGGGGCCCGCTCGGGTCGCGTCTTAAACGTGGTTTTGCGGGGGTAGGGGGGAGTCACTAAGATGCGCGGGCCGTGGACCGCGCGCGTCTGACCGGGCGGGAGAGGTTGGGATTATGATTCTCCGAACGATTCACGTTGGCGTCACGGGGCGGGGGCAGTGGATGCTGGAGAGCGTCGCGAAGGACAAGAAGTTCAAGCCGGTGGCGCTGGTGGACGCGCACACGGTGTCCGCGAAGGCGGCGCAGTACCGGCTGCAGACCGAGGCGGGGCACAAGGGGGTGCCGGTGTTCTCGGGGCTGACCGGGGCGCTGTCGCAGGTGGAGGCGGACGCGATCCTGATCTACACGCCGACGCGGACGCACGCGGAGCAGATCCGGATGGCGCTGGTCGTCAACCAGCACGTGCTGGTCGACAAGGCGATGACGCACAGCTACGACGAGGCCAAGGCGCTGGTGAACGAGGCGGACACGGCGTGGGTGAAGCTGTGCGTGGCGCAGGACCAGCGGTTCACGCCGGTCGAGCAGACGATCGGGTACATCCTGTCGAAGCCGGAACACCCGTACCACCCGGGGAAGGTGCACATGGTGGACTTCGTGGACCACCGGTACCGGCCGGAGCCGGGGGAGTGGGACTACCCGTACGCGGCGGTGTGGGACACGGCGAGCGATCACCTGGACTCGCTGGCGGGGTGGCTGGGGCCGGTCAAGCGGGTGACGGCGAGGTCGTACGCGGCCCCGTGGACGCACTACATCCACGAGTCGAACGTGACCGCGTTCATCGAGTTCCAGAGCGGGGCGGTCTGCAACTACGTGCTGACGAACGACGCGACCGTGCAGCAGTGGCGGGTGACGTTGCAGGGGGATCGCGGCGCGCTGGTGCTGACGAACCACGAGACGCTGCGGTTCTACCCGCGGCCGCACCAGTCGCTGGGGACGGCGGAGGCGGAGTCGGTGGAGACGGACCTGATGGACTGCCCGACGCCGCAGCAGTGCATCGCGGACGAGTTCTTCCGGTACGTGGTGGAGGACGTGGAGCCGGGGATCAGCGGGAAGCGGAACCTGCAGACGCTGGCGATTTGCGAGGCGGTGGTGCGGTCGTGCACGTCGCAGAAGCCGGTGGAGGTGGGGGAGATGAAATGAGTGGGCGGTGGGCAGTGGGCAGTGGGCGGTGCGGATCACGGCGGGCGGGGGGCCCCGGTGGCACGGACGCCTCGTCCGTGAGGTGACGTGAAACACGGGTGGGGCGCCCGTGATACGGGCAACTTGGGTGGGGCCGCACCGCCACAATGGTGCGGACGTATGTACAGGGGTATGCCTTCCCTCGATGTCATTCAGTCCAAGCAGCGGATGCAGTCTTTGAAGGAGATGTTGCAGGACCACACGGTCCCGGCGGCGGAGGGGTTGGTCGATCGGCTGGACGGGGGGGCGGTGCGGTGTCACGCGTGCGGGCATCGGTGTTTGGTGAATCCGGGGCGGGACGGTGTGTGCCGGGTGAGGTTTAACGACGGGGGGACGCTGCGGGTGCCGCACGGGTACGCGGCGGCGGTGGCGTGCGACCCGATCGAGAAGAAGCCGTTCTTCCACGTGTTGCCGGGGAGCGACGCGCTGACGTTCGGGATGCTGGGGTGCGACTTTCACTGCGGGTATTGTCAGAATTGGGTGACGAGCCAGATGCTGCGGGACCCGCGCGCGGTGGCGGGGGGGCGGCAGTACTCGGCGGAGGAGCTGGTTGAACTGGCGGTGGCGAACGGGGCGCCGGTGATCGCGTCGAGCTACAACGAGCCGCTGATCACCAGCGAGTGGGCGGTGGACGTGTTCAAGGTGGCGCGGGGGCGGGGGTTGAAGTGTGCGTATATATCGAACGGGAACGGGACGCCACGGGTGCTGGACTTTTTGCGGCCGCACCTGCACGCGTACAAGGTGGACTTGAAGACGTTCTCGGACAAGAACTACCGGCAGCTCGGGGGGGTGCTGGAGAACGTTTGTCAGTCGATTCGGGATCTGAAGGCGCGGGGGTTCTGGGTGGAGATCGTGACGCTGCTGGTGCCGGACTTCAGCGACGACGCGGAGGACTTGCGGCGGATGGCGGATTTCCTGGCGGGGGTGGACCCCCTGATGCCGTGGCACGTGACGGCGTTTCATCCGGACTACAAGTTCGACCGGCAGCGCGGGTTTCGGAACACGACGCCGGAGGATTTACTCCGGGCGGTGGAGTACGGGGAGCGGGCGGGGATGAAGTACGTTTACTCGGGGAACTTGCCGGGGCGGGTGGGGTCGTACGAGGACACGCGGTGTCATCATTGCCGGGCGACGGTGGTGCGGCGGCATCACTTCCGGGTGATCGAGAACCGGGTGACGGAGGGGGGGCTGTGTCCGGACTGCCGCAACGCGCTCCCCGGGGTGTGGGGGAAGGCGGGCGGGCACGGGGACGGGCGGGTGCGGCCGTTGCTGTGAACGGGCGAGCCCACCCGGCGGCCGGTCAGTCTTCCTGCTCCAGGATCGACATGAAGGCTTCCTGCGGGATGTCGACGCTGCCGACCCGCTTCATGCGCTTCTTGCCTTCCTTTTGTTTCTCGAGCAGCTTGCGCTTGCGGGTGACGTCGCCGCCGTAGCACTTGGCGGTGACGTTCTTGCCCATGCTCTTAATCGTCTCGCGGGCGATGATCTTGCCGCCGATCGCTGCTTGGAGGGGGATCTCGAACAGGTGCTTGTCGATCTCCTCTTTCAGGCGGACCAGGAGCTTGCGGCCGCGGGTCTCGGCCTTGTCCTTGTGGACGATGACGCTGAGGGCGTCGACGCGTTCGGCGTTGACGAGGATGTCCATCTTGACCAGCTCGCCGGAGCGGAAGCCGATCAGGTCGTAGTCCATCGTGCCGTAGCCCTTGGTGGCGGACTTCAGGCGGTCGTAGAAGTCGTAGATGACCTCGGCGAGCGGGAGCTCGTACTGGAGCATCACGCGGGTGGCGCCGATGTACTCGGTCTTCTTGTAGGTGCCGCGGCGGTCCTCGCAGAGTTTCATCATCGCGCCGACGCTGTCGGCCGGGAGGATCAGGTTCATCTGGATGAACGGCTCGCGGATCTCCTCGACGTGGGTCGGGTTGGGCAGCTCGCTGGGGCTGTCGATGCGGAAGACGGTGCCGTCGGTCTTCTTGACCTCGTAGGTGACGGTCGGGGCGGTCTGGACGACCTCGATGTTGAACTCGCGCTCGAGGCGCTCCTGGATGATCTCCATGTGGAGGAGGCCGAGGAAGCCGCAGCGGAAGCCGAAGCCGAGGGCGTCGTTGCTCTCGGGCTCGAAGCTGAAGCTCGAGTCGTTGAGCGAGAGGCGGTCCATCGCGTCGCGGAGCTCGTCGTACTGGGTCTTGCCGCTGGGGTAGAAGTCGCAGTAGACCATCTGCTGGATCGGCTTGTAGCCGGCCAGCGGTTCCGGGGCGGGGTTGTCGGCGTCGGTGACGGTGTCGCCGATGCGGACGTCGTGGAGGTCCTTGATGGCGGCGACGATGAAGCCGACCTCGCCGGTGCCGATGCCCTCGACGCGCTTGGGGCGGGGGACGAGCTTGCAGAGGTCGTTGACCTGGTAGAGCTTGTCGGTGCCCATGAAGCGGATCTTCTGGCCCTTCTTGAGTTGGCCGTCGATCACGCGGACGTAGCTGATGACGCCGCGGTAGTCGTCGTAGATGCTGTCGAAGATCAGCGCGCGGGTGGGCTGGTCGGCCTTGCCGCGGGGGGGCGGGAGGCCGTCGCAGAGGCGGGCGAGGAGCTCGTCGATGCCCTGGCCGGTCTTTGCGGAGACGAGGATGGCGTCTTCGGCGGGGAAGCCGAGCACCTGCTCGATTTCCTCGGCGACGACCTCGGGGCGGGCGCCCGGGAGGTCGATCTTGTTGATGACCGGGATGATCTCGAGGCCGGCCTCGATGGCGGCGTACGCGTTGGCGACGGTCTGGGCCTGCACGCCCTGGGTGGAGTCGACGACGAGGATCGCGCCTTCGCAGGCCTGGAGGGCCTTCTGGACTTCGTAGTGGAAGTCGACGTGGCCGGGCGTGTCGATGAAGTTGAGCATGAAGAGTTCCTTAGCGGGGAACTTCTCGCTCTGGTGCTCGTGGAAGACGGTGACGGCGCTGGCCTTGATGGTGATGCCGCGCTCGCGCTCGAGGTCCATGTCGTCGAGCATCTGGTTCTGGAACTCGCGCTCGGTGATGGCGCCGGCGCGCATCAGCAAACGGTCGGACAGCGTGCTCTTGCCGTGGTCGATGTGGGCGATGATCGAAAAGTTGCGGATCTGCATGCTGGGCTGCGTCTGTTCGTCAAAGGTCCAGGAGGCGCGGCGGCCGCGCAAGGGGGGAAAGCCCCCATTCTAGGTGATAAGCCTTTTCGGAACAAATGCGGGGCGGGGAAAGGGGGTCGCAACGTCCCCCCACCTCCGCCTCCCGCGCGGATCACACCCCCGCCGGCTTTGAGTCCCACGCGCCGCGGGTGTGGAGGGACGTGAAGGCGCGGACGACGTCGGGGTCAAACATCTGGCCGCTGGACTCTTCGATGACCTTGGCGGCGTCGTAGGTGGGCCAGGCTTGTTTGTAGACGCGGGGGGTGGTCAGGGCGTCGTAGACGTCGGCGAGGTGGACGATCCGGGCCTCGATCGGGATGTCGTTGCGGGCGGCGGCGTCGGGGTAGCCGGTGCCGTTGAAGTTCTCGTGGTGGCTGCGCGCGATGCGGCGGGCGCGGTGGAAGAAGGGCTTGGTGGAGAGGATGTGCTCGCCGGCGGTCGTGTGTTCCTGGATCTGTCGCCGCTCGTCGTCGGTCAGGGGGCCGGGCTTCTTGAGGATGTGGTCGGGGACGTGGATCTTGCCGACGTCGTGGAGGATCGCGCTGTACCCGATCTGCGTCGCCTCGCGCGGGTTGAAGCCCATCTCCTTGGCCAGGGCGGTCGAGAAGTGCTGGAGCCGGCGGACGTGCTCGCCGGTGTCCTGGTCCTTCGACTCGCTGGCGATCGCGAGCATGTAGATCGCGTCCATGTTGGCCTCGTGCAGCTCGATCGTCCGCTCGTGGACGCGGTGCTCGAGGGCCTCGGAGTAGTCCTTCAGGTTCTCGGCCTGCGACAGGATCGTGTTCGACAGCTCGGCGATGATCCGGTACTGGTTGCGGAGGTCGTCCTCGGCGGCCTTGAGGGGGGAGATGTCGGTCAGGGTGACCGCGTAGTAGGCCCGCCTTCCGGTCGCGGGTTCCCGCCACGCCCTTGCGGAGGCGAGGACGGGGACGCGCTCGCCCGTCGCCGTGGGGACGTAGAACTCCCCCTCGCGGGGCGGCGCGTCGACGTCGGCGAGGGCGGCGTCGATGAAGGCCCGGGCGTTGGGCTCGGGGTAGAGGGACTGAAGGGACTGGCCGAGCAGGGCGTCCGCGGGCCGGCCGGCCATCGCGGCGGCGCGCGGGTTGACGTGGACGATCCGGCCGGAGCGCTCGATCAGCGCGGCGCCGCAGGCGAGGGCGTCGAGCAGGTGGGCGAACGTGGCGACTTCCGGGGTCATCGTCGCCCGGATTGTAGCCGCGCGCCGCTCCACCGGCGGTCGCGCGGCGGGGCTTCCGCCACCCTCGCCGAGTCGCGGCGCGAGGAGTTGGGCGAGGTTGGCGGAATGCGCGGGCGTCACCGAACGGTGGTGTCGGGCGTGACGGTTCCGGCGGGCGCGGGGCGGCCGGACGAGCCGCTGACCGGGGTCTCGTTCGTGTTCAGCCCGGGCTGCGGCAGGCGCTGGCCGTTGTGGAAGTAGGTCGCCGCGCCGGCCTGGCCGTTGTCGATGAACGTGACGCGGTAGAGGGGTTGGCCGGTCTCGGCGGACGATTGCGTGACGCCGGTGATGCCGGCGTTGGGGTGGTCGCGGCGGAACACGCTGCTGACCTCGGGGGGCAGGACGTCGGGCGTGACGCGGGCGGCGGCGGGGGTGGCCGTCGGGGCGTTGCCTCCCGGGTTCGTGCACCCGGTGACGGTGACGACGAGGCCGGCGATCACACCGGCGGCGATGCGGACGGGCGACATAAGTCTCCTTTCGATGAGGCCGTTGGGACGCTCAATCGCTTGAGCTCGTGTCGGACTTCATTGCAAAGGTCACACCGCGACTTGGAGTTCCGCCTCGGGGGCGGGCCTCCGGGCGTCGGATTCGAGGAAAATTTGCTTGCGGGGCGAGTACAGCCCATATTAGTATAGTAAACGCTAACTATTCGGGAGGCGGTCATGACGGACACGGTGTTGATTCGGCTGGACGAGTTGGCGGGGCGGATGAGGGCGGTGGAGCGGCGGTTGGGCGTGGTCGAACGGGCGACCCGCGGGGGGGTACCGTCGGCGATCGGGACGGAGGCGGAGGCCGACTTTACGCTCGACCCGGGGCCGGGCGATGAGGGGTCGGTCGTGCCCCGCGACCGTTCGGGGCTTGAGCCGCCGGCCCGGCACGTGCCGACCGCCGGCGTGATCGAACTAAAGCTGGACGAGGGTCGGGAGGCGGCGGCGGTGCCCGCGCGCGTCCCCGCCGCCCCGCCCCCGATCCCCGCGCGCAAGGCCGACGCGTGGGCCGCCACGCAACGCGCAGCCGCCGCCCGCACCCGCCCGCAGTCGCAGGCGGCGCATGCGGGTGACCTGGAGTCGGTGATCGGCCGGAACTGGACGAGTTGGGTGGGCGCGGTCGTGGTGGTGATCGGCGTCTGCTTCTTCCTGAAGTACGCGTGGGAGCAGGGGTGGCTGGCGATGCCGCCGGCGGGGCGCGTCGCCGCTGCGATTCTAACCGGGGTCGGGTTTGGGGTCGCCGGGGAGTGGGCGCGGCGGCGGGAGCAGATGACGGGATTGGCCGCGACGCTCGGGGGGGCGGGGGTGGCGATTGTGATGGCCGCGCTGTTCGCGGCCGCGACGATGTTCGACCCGGCGGTGCTCTCGCGGCGGGCGGCGGTGGCGGGGGTGTCGGTCGCGGCGGCGGTGGCGATCTGGCGCGCGATCCGCGCGGACACGCTGGCGCTGGCGGTGGTCGCGATGGTGGGCGCCTACCTCGCGCCGGCCGTGCTTCACAGCGGCCGGGACGAGTCGCCGCTGCTGATGGCGTACCTGGCGGCGCTGACGGGCGTCGGGCTGACGCTCGCGCACCTTCGGCCGCGGTGGGGGAACCTCCGGTGGCTGGTGTTCACGCTGACCGGCCTGTGGGTCGGGGCGTGGCTGCTCTGGTTCGGCACGCGCGGGATGCATCGGCCGCTGGGCCTGGCGGCGGTCAGCGTCTTCTTCGCCGGCTTCCTCGGGGAGGCGTACCTTGCGGCGACACGGCTGCGGGGGGGGAAGGGGGGTGCGACGGACGCGGCAGGCGATTGGCTCGAGGGCTCGCTGGCGACGGTCTCGATGCTCGCGACCGCCGCGGCGGTGGGGGCGTACTGGGTGCTCCTGCCGGCGGGCGTCGACGGCGGACGCGGCGGCTGGTTTCACCTCTCGGCGATCGCCGCGGTCACGGTGGGGCTCGCGAGCGTCCACGGGCTAATCGCCGTGTCGTCGCCGTCGCGGGTGTTCGCCCGGTCGAGCGTGCTTCAGGCGGCGGCGCTGCTGACGCTGGCCGTCCCGCTGGCGCTGGGCAATGTGGCGATCACGGTCGCGTGGGGGGGGCTCGGCGTCGCGCTGGCCGCCCTCGCGTGGCGCCGCCCGGACGCCACCGCCGCGCGGGCGTGGGCCGTGGCGCTGCTCGGCCTGGCACTGGGTCGGCTGTTCACGCTGGATCTCGCCGACGGCGCGCTGCGGGCGGTCCGGTGGCACGTCGGCGGGCAGGGGGTGTCGGCGTGGCTGCTGCTGGCGTGGGCGCTGGCGGTGGCCGCGCACGGCGTCGCGTGGCTGGTGACGTCGCGGGGCGGGTCGGCGGACGCGAAGGGGCCGGCTCCTCGACTCGCGGAACTTGGGGCGCCGCTCGCGGCCGCGGGGACGGGCGTGTTCTTCGTCGCGGGCGCCCTGTACTGGGGCGGCGGGCCGTTGACGCTCCTGGCCCTGACCTGGGTCGCGGGGCTCGTCGCGCTCGCCGGCCGCCGCGGCGCCGCCGGGGGCGGCGACGGCCTAGCGTACGGGGCGCATGCCGGCGTGGCGCTGTTCGTCGTCGCCTGCAAGTGGGCGGCGTTCGACGGGATCGGGCCGACCGTCCGCGCGTGGGACCAGGTGGGGACGACGCCGCCGCTCTTCAACCCGTTCGGCCTGGCCGGCGTCGCGATCGCGCTCCTGGCGGTTCGGCTCGGCGCGGCGTCGCGCGACGCGGACGCCCGCGGCGCGGCCGCGGTCGCGGCGGGGGTCGTCGCGTTCCTCCTGCTGAACCTCGAGACTTTGCGGGGGGTGGATTACTTCGCCGCGGCCGCCGATCCCACGGTCAAGCTCGTCGCGATCTCGGTCCTCTGGGGCCTGGTCGGCCTGGGGTCGGTGGTCGTGGGCTTCGCGCGCGGGGTTCGCCCGCTCCGATACGCCGGCCTCGCGCTCCTGGGCGTGACGCTGGGGAAGATCCTCTTCGTCGACCTCGCGACGGTGCCGCCGGTTTTCCGGATCCTCTCCTTCCTCGCGGTGGGCGCGGTGTTACTGTGCACGTCGTTCGTCTACCACCGGGTGGGGGAAGGGGGCGCGAGGGCGGAGGATCGGGGGTAGCGGAGGGCGCAGGATCGAAGTGGCGGCGCGGCCTTACCGGGCCCTGGCCTTCGCCTTCACCCGCGTCGTCCCCGCGACCAGCGCGTCCACCTTCTTCGTCTGCGCCTTGTTCAACTCGGGTCGCCAGAACGCGACCGCGCGGTCGCACAGGTCCTCCGCCTCCGGCGTGCCCAGCGCTCTCAGCGCGGTCAGTGAGTCGATCAGGTCGTCGGCGTTCGACAGGCCGATGTGGTCGTGCACGTACTCGACGACGAAGTCCGGGGCGACACCGATCTTCACCATCGCGTCGAGGCAGGCCGAGTAGCAGTTGGCGTACCCGCTGTAAGCCCACACCCTTGCTCCGGTCAGCATCAGTTGCGACTCAAGGTCCGCGGTCTCGTCGCGGCAGCCCGTGGGCAGAGGCGTTTCGGCGTCGGGAGATTCGAGGGCGGCCGGGCCGAGGCGCGCGACGCACTCCGCGGCATGAATGACGGTGGAGACGTAATCGTCGGCCAATGCCTTCCGGAGGAGGGGGATGGCTTCGACGCCAAACCCCGTCTCGCCGAAGGCCCGAACGGCGTCGGCGCGGGCATTTCCATCCGACGACGCGAGGGCGGTCTTGAGCCGTGCGAGGGTCATGGTTGGATGATCAGCGGGCGCGACAGTCCGTGTCAAACCCGCATCGATCCGACAACCGGCCGCTACCGCGCCTCCAAGCTGACCCGCACCAGCTCCCGATCGTTCCGCCAGTACACGCTCCGGTGCGCGTACGCCGGATGGCACCACAGCGTCGGCCGGCCGGCGTCCCGGTTCGTCGGGTCGAGCACGCGTGCCCGCGACACCTCTTTGTACCCGGCCGGCGACAGGTCGCAGAGAATCAGGTCCCCGCCGTCGCTCGCGAGGAAGAACCGCCGCGCCGGCTTGTCCGCGTCCGGCCGCCACGGCGTCAGGAAACCCGTCCCCCACTGCACCTTCTCCGCGCCGGGGCCGACCAGCGGGATCGTGTCGCTCCAGACCGCCCGCCCCGTCGCGGCGTCCACGCACACGAGCGCCCCCGTGCTGTGCACGCCGTACAAGTGCCCCTCGTGTGGTACGACCTGCGAGTGGATCGAGTGGATCGTCGACACCGCCCGCCCCTTGTTCACCACCCGCCAGGCGAATGACGCTTTCTGATCCGCCGTCACCCGCACCGCCGCCATCCCGTTCCACGCGCTGCAGAGCAGAAACGAGTCGGGCGAGAGCTGCACCGGCGTGACGATCGCCACCCCGTTCTGCTCCGGGCCGTACTCGAGTTGCCACAGCACCGCCCCGTCCTTCGGGTCCACCCCTGCCACCCCGAACGGGTGGTACTGGACGATCTGCCGCCTTCCGGCCAGCACCATCGGCGTCGGCGGTGCGTACCCCGGGTCCTTCGCCTCCAGCGCGGTCCAGACGACCTCCCCCGTCAGCTTGTTCATCGCCGTCAGCAACGGCCGCCCGCTCGACAGGACGATCAGCAGGTCCCCCTCGATCAGCGGCGACCCCGCGTACCCCCACGTGGTCGGCTTCCCCTCCATCTTCTTGCTCCACCGCGTCTGCCCGGTCTTGATTTCAATGCAATACAGGTGCCCTTCGGCCCCGAGCGTGTACACTCGGTCCCCGTCCACCGTCGGCGTCGTCCGCGGCCCCGCCCCGTAGTCGACCGTGTACGGGCAGTCGTACTCGACCCGCCACAATTCCTTCCCCGTTGCGTCGTCGAGACACAACACCCGCTCCACCCCCGGCCGCGGCGCGCCTCGCCCCGGCCCGGGCGCTGCGCCCTTCACCCGGTCCGTCACGACCACCCGGTCCCCCGCGACCGCCACCTGGGAGTACCCCCCGCCCACCGGCGCCCGCCACAGCGTCTTCAACCCTTCCGGCGGAAACGCCTCGACGACGCCACCCTCCCGGTACACGTTGTCCCGCTGCGGCCCCAGCCACTGCGGATAGTCGTCCGCACCGCTCGCCACCGTAGCCAGTAGAAGCACGACGATCAGGATCGGGCGCGTCATGTCGTCCATTCAAACCGACCCCACCCCCGCGCGGCAAGACGAGGCGCGCGCTCGCCCGCGCCGTGAACGCCCACGGTGCTTGCACCGCTCGGGCTACACCTCCGATCGCGTCCGCCACGCGTCGGCGTCTACTCCAACCCCACCCGGACCAGCTCCTTGTCGTTCCGCCAGTACAGGCTCCGGTGCGCGTAGGTCGGGTGGCACCAGAGCGTCGGCCGCTTCGCGTCCATGTTCGTCGGCTCCAGTAGCCGAGCGCGTCCCACCTCCTGGTACCCCTGCGGCGACAACCGGCACACGATCAGCTCACCCTTCTCGGTCGCCAGGAAGAACTGCCGCGCGGGCCGACCCTCGTCCGGCCGCCATGGCGTCAAGAACGCGCTCGACCACCGCATCGGCTCGCCCTCTCCCAGCAGCGGCTTCGGGTCCACCCACACCGCCCGCCCGTCCTTCGCGTCCAGGCACATCAGCTCCCCCGTGTTCTGTACCCCGTACACGTGCCCCCCCTCCAGCACCATCGGCGAGTGCAGCGAGTGCAGCGCCGTCGGCGTCCGCCCGCGCGACCGCGCGTGCCACACGATCTGCGCCTTGTCCTCCCCCGCTTTCTCTCCCGCGGAAACTCGCACCGCCGCGAACCCGGTGTACTGGCTCGTCAGCAAAAACGTGTCCGCGGAGAGCTGCACGGGCGTGACGATCGCCACCCCGTTCTGCTCCGGCCCGTGCGCGACTTCCCACAACACCTTCCCCGTCTTCGGATCGACCCCCGCCACCCCGAACGGGTGGTACTGCACGATCACCCGCCGCCCGTTCAGCGTCATCGGCGTCGGCGGCACGTACCCTGGGTCCTTCACGTCCAGCGCCGTCCAGACGACGTCGCCGGTCCGCTTGTCCAGCGCCGTCAGCAGCGGCTTCCCGCTCGACAGCACGATCAGCAGGTCCCCCTCGACCAGCGGCGACCCCGCGTATCCCCAGATCGCCGTCTTCCCCTCCAGCTTCCGCTTCCACGCCACCCGCCCCCCGTCCAGTTCGACGCAGTGCACGTGCCCCTCGGCGCCCAGCGTGTACACCCGCCCCCCGTCGATGGCCGGGGTCGCCCGCGGCCCCGCCGCGTACGAGATCGTGTACGGGCAGTCGTACTCGACCCGCCACAGTTCCTTGCCCGTCGCGTCGTCGAAGCAAAGCACCCGCTCGGCCCCAGGGATCTCGTTTTTCCGGTCGAACGGGTTCTCGGGGTTCTTCGCCCCCGCCGCCAGCACGCGGTCGGTCACGACCACCTTGTCCCCGGCCACCGCCACCTGCGAGTAGCCCGCACCGACCGCCGCCCGCCACCGCGGTTTCAGACCGCCCGTCGGCAACCCCTCCGCCAACCCCTGCTCCCGATACACCCCGTCGCGCTGGGGCCCCAGCCACTGCGGATACTCGTCCGCCCCCACTACCCCCGCCCCGACCACCAGCGCAACCACCGCAACAAGAGCGCATCGCATCATGTCCCCATTGAACCCCCCAACGACCCGCCGGGCAAGTCCCCCATCAATCTTAGGAGTGTCCCCGGTTCCGAACCTCTTGGCGTAACTCCCTCCCGCCGCTGCGGGTTTGCGGTTGTCCGCCCGCGGGAACCGATTCCTGCGAAACTCCCGTTGCCATTTTCCTTGCTTGCGATTCCCGCCGGGCGTATACCGCTTTCTCCCAGCAGTTCTTTGGGGCCGACCACGGGTATATCAACGGTTTCATATTTCGGTGTGGCAGCATGCCGTGTCCGCGCGGGCATTGCGCGGACGTCGGCCATTCGCGCGTCGGCCCGTCCGACCATTTCCGATCAGGGGGCGAGTACGGAGGATCGCATGCGGATCGTGAGGCGGAAGCGGCGCGCGGTGGTTCGGTCGGCCGCCGACCGGGCGGCCCGCGCCTCGGTCGAACCGCTCGAGCGGCGGGTGCTCCTGGCCGCGACCGTCACTGCGACGAAGCGGGACGTGCTCGCCGTCGACCCGGACGGCGACGGCCGGTTCGACCCCGGCGACACGATCCAGTACGACGTCGCGATCGCCAACTCGGGCGACGCCGACGCGACCGGCGTGACGTTCGCGGACGTGCTCGACGCCAACACCGCGCTCGTCGGCACGGTCAAGGTCTCGCCGCACGCGGCGCGCGACGCGTACGCGGCCGTCGGCAACACGCCGCGGACGGTCGCCGCGGCGCAGGGGCTGCTGGCGAACGACGCCGACGTCGACGGCGTCACGCCCCAGCACGCGCTGGTCGTCACCGCCGGCACGTTCGCCACGACCCAGGGCGGCAGCGTCACGGTCGCGGCCGACGGCGGCTTCACCTACAGCCCGCAGCTCGGCGACCGGAACGTCGCCGACACGTTCACGTACACGGTCACCGACGGCGACGGGCTGAGCGGCACCGGTACGTGCACGATGAACCTGGGCGCGCGGGTGTGGTACGTCGACTCGGCCGGCGCGGCCGGCGGGACCGGGTACTTCACGACGCCGTACAACTCGCTCGCCGGCGTCAGCGGCGCCGCCGGCCCCGACGCCGCCGGCGACATCGTCTACGTCTACGAGCGGGCCGGCGACTACAACGGCAACATGACCCTGCTGGCCAACCAGCAGCTGCTCGGCTCGGGCGTGGCGCTGACGGTCAACACGGTGAGCGTGCTGCCCGCCGCGGCGAACACCACGTGGACGACCACGGTCGCCGCGACCGACGCGATCACGCTGTCCAGCGGCAACAGCGTCCGCGGGTTCTCTATCGGCAGCACGACCGGGGCCGGCATCGTCGGCGCCAACGTCGGCGCGCTGACGATCAGCGCCGTCAGCAAGACCGGCAGCGGCAAGGTCATCGACGTGACGGGCACGGCCGGGAACAACGTCGCCGCCTCGCTCGACGCCGCGAGCACGACGGGCAGCACGACCGAGGCGATCAAGCTCACGGGGATCAACGGTGTGTTCACGGTCACCGCGGGGGCGATCAGCGGCGTGACGGGCACCGACGTCCTGATCAGCGGCGGCTCGGCCGCGATCAGCATCCCCAACAGCATTACGAGCAGCGCCGGCGGGTCGATCGAGGTGACCGGCCACTCCGGGACCAACGCCGTCACGTTCTCCGGCGCGCTGAACGTCACCGGCGGCACCGGCGTCTCCGTCCACGACAACACCGGCGGCACGTTCACCTTCAGCAACCCGACGAAGGTCTTGAACACCGGCGCGGGCGCGGCGGTGAGCCTGGTGAACAACACCGGCGCGGCGATCAACTTCACCGGCGGCGGGCTCGTGATCAACACGACGAGCGGCGCCGCCTTCAACGCGACGGGCGGCGGCACGCTCGCCGTCAGCGGCGCGACGAACACGATCACGTCCACGACCGGGGGCGCGGTCAACATCGACGGCGTCACCGCCACGGTCACGCTGCTCAGCGTCGGCGCGTCCGGCGGCACCACCACCGCCGTCTTCCTTCGGAACACCGGGGCGGCCGGCACGTTCACCGTCACCGGCACGGCGTCCAACGCCGGCTCGGGCGGCACGATCTCCGCCATCGGCGGCGCGGACCTGGCCTCGGTCGGCGCGGCCGCCACCGCCGGCACCGGGATCTACCTGGAGGGCGTCTCCAACGTCTCGCTCAGCAACATGTCCTTCACCGGCGCTTTCACGAACTTCGGCATCCGCGGCCGGGCGGTCAACAACTTCACGCTCCGCGACAGCACGCTGACCGGGACGTTCGGCAACAACACCGCCCTCGACGAGGACGCGATCCGCTTCGGCGACCTCGGCTTCGTGACGGGCCTCACCGGCACCGCGCTGTTCGAGGGCAACACGATCCAGGGCGGCTGGGAGAACAACCTTGCCGTCTACACGTACGGCGCCAACGCGATCAACGTCACGATCAAGGACAGCGCGAGCGACCCGGCGGTCTTCGGCAACAACAACGCCGCCAACGGCAGCGACGACTTCGTCCTCGAGACCGGCGGGACGACGGTCGCCGCCGTCACCGTGACCGGTGTCGAGTTCCTCGGCTCCCGCGGCGACCTGGTGCAGATCGCGTCGACCGGGGGGACGACGCAGACGATCAGCGTCACCGACTGCCTGTTCACCAACAAGCAGGTGACGACGCTCGACGGCGGCACCGGCCTCAACATCACCGGCAGCCTGACGAACGGCAGCGTCACCTACACGGCGACCGGCAACACGTTCACCGGCTCCCGGTCGTCGAACCTCTTCTCGCTGTTCAACGGCGCGTCCGGGACGGTCAAAGGCGTCATCGCCAACAACACGTTCGGCACCCCCAGCGGCGCGTACGACGGCACGCAGGACAAGTACTCGTCGCTGAACGGCGGGGCGTTCTTCGGCGGCATCGACTCGAAGTTCGCCAACAGCGGCACGCTCAACTACGCGCTGCGGTTCGAGTTGAACAAGGTCCACGACTTCGGCGGCGCCGCCGGCGTCCTGCTGCGATCCGCCACCCAGGACGCGAGCGGAACCGGGCGCGTCGAGGCGACGATCAAGAACAACACGTTTTCCGAGGTGAAGCCGGGCACCTTCATTGCGGCCGCGATCTACGGGCAGGTCGGCGGCGCCAGCATCTCCGCCGACTACGGACGGCTCGGCATGGACATGGTGTCCAACACGATCAACCTCACCGGCACCACCGCCGCGGACGCGGTCGTCCTCGACCAGACCTCGTCCAACTCCCGCTTCTACCTGCCCGGCTATGCCGGCCCGTCCACGCCGTTCAACCAGGTCAGCACGTTCCTGACCGGCACGAAGGGCAACGTGTTCACCAACGCGGCGGTCTCCGGCAGCGGCGGCGCGTACGTGAACGCCGCCAACGTGACCGGCCAGGCGTTTACTCTCGCGGTGCCGCTGACGTTCGTGCCGACGGTCTCGGTCGCGCCATCGGAGGTGGATACCGCCCGGTCGCGGCCGGCAGTGGGGCCTACCGTGGTGCAGAGTCCGGTCGTAGTTGACGATGACGATGACGACGACGACGACGACGACGACGACGCGCGCGCGGTGAGGCCGGCCCCCGTTGACCGCACCGTTCTCTCACCGTCCACCCTCGCCCCCCTCGTCGCCGCGGCCATCGCGCGATGGAGTGGGAGCGGCCTGAGCGGCGAGCAGCTCCGCGCGCTGCGCAGCGTCACGTTCACCGTGGCCGACCTCCCCGGCTGGTACCTCGGCGAGGCGTCCGCCGGCCGCGTGACGCTCGACCTGAACGCCGCCGGCAACGGCTGGTTCGTCGACCCCACGCCGGCCACCGACGACGACGTGCCGGCCGACCGCATCGACCTGCTCACCACGGTCCTGCACGAGATGGGCCACCAACTCGGCCTGGACGACTCGTACCGGCCGGCCGACCGCGACGACCTGATGTACGGCTACCTGACGCTGGGCGAGCGGCGGCTGCCGGCCGAGGGGCAGGCGGTCGGCGCGAACCCGCACGCCCACGACGGCGAAGCCGGCCCGGACTTCCTGTTCACGCCGGTCAACGTCGGGACGCTGACGTTCGGCACGACCGTCCGCATCCGGTTCACCGCGGCCATTGCCAACCCGCTCCCGGTCAACACCGGCACCGTCGCTAACCAGGGCACGGCCTCCGGCGGCAACTTCGCCGGCGTCGTCACCAACGACCCCGACACGGCCGCGGCCAACGACGCCACCGTCACGGCCGTGCAGCCCCGGGCCCCGGGCGCGCCCGACCTCCAGGCCGCCAGCGACAGCGGGTCGAGCCCGACCGACGACGTCACCAACGTGGCGTCGCCGGTGTTCGACGTCACGACGACCGACACGGCCGCGGTGGTCGAACTGCTGCGCAATGGCGTCGCCGTCGCCAGCCGCACCGGCCCCGGTCCGCTGATTGACGCCGCCGCCCCGGCCGGCACGCACACCTACACGACCCGGCAGTCGCTCGGCGCCGGCAACACGTCCGACGCCTCCGCCGGCCTGAGCGTCACAATCGACCGCACCGCCCCGGCCGCGCCTTCGGCGCCCGACCTGCAGGCGGGCAGCGACTCCGGCACCGGCGCCACCGACAACCTCACGAAGGCCACCGACCCGACGTTCGACCTCGGCGGCGCGGTCGAGGCCGGCTCGTCGCTCCAGTTGCTCCGCGGCGCCACCCTGGTCGCCACGCGCGGCGGCGCAGGTGCCGCCCAAGACGCCGGCCCGGTCGCGGACGGCACCCACGCGTACACGGCCCGGCAGGTGGACGCGGCCGGCAACGTCGGCGCCGCGTCCGCCGGCCTGACGGTTACCGTCGACACGGTCGCGCCGCAGATCACTGTCCCGCCGGTGTTCACGTTCGCCCCGGCGAGCCAGACGTCGGTCCGGTACACGTTCAGCGAGAACGTCCAGCCGAGCCTGGTGGCGGCCGACGTCGCGGTGCAGAACCTGACCGTCGCGACGCCGGTGCCCGACGCGAACAAGGCGGTCGGCTACGACGCCCTGACGAATGCCGCGACCGTGTCGTTCCCCGGGTTCGCGGGCGGCGCGCTGCCGGACGGCGACTACCGCGCCACGATTGCCGCCGCGGCCGTGACGGACGCGGCCGGGAACCCGCTGGCCACCGGCAGCACGTTCGACTTCTTCGTGCTCGGCGGCGACGCGAACCGGGATCGGAAAGTCGACTTCGCCGATCTGGTTAAGCTCGCGCAGAGCTACGACACGCCCAGCGGCAAGACGTGGGCCGACGGCGACTTCACCGGGGACGGCGCGGTCGACTTCAACGACTTGGTCGTCCTTGCCCAGCGGTACGACACCGCCCTCGGCGACCCGCCCGCGCCGGCCGCCGCAGTCACCGCGGCGTTCGCGGCCGTGTGGGGCTCGATGACGCCGACGCCCACCCCCGTACCGGCGCCGGCCCAGCCTTCACGAAAGGTGGCCCAAGGGCGAAAGCCCGGCACCGTGTTCTCAGTCATCCCGGTGGCGGCAAACCCCCCCTTGTCCAAGCCCAAGTCAGCGACACCGTCCCGCCGCCCTTAGCATCGTCGACGTCGGTTCCCGTCCGGCGCGGCCAATGGCACGATCGCCGAGCCCCAAGAGCACGCTTGGCGTGCCGCTCCCCCTACATCACCCCCCGATACCACCCCAGCGTCTCCCGCAGCCCGTCCTCGAACGGTACCACCGGCTCATACCCCAGCACCTCCTGCGACCGCCGCAGGTCGGCGAACGAGTGCACGATGTCCCCGGCCCGCTCCGGCAAATGTTCCGGCTTCAGGTCCGGCCGCCCGAGTTGCTCCGCCATCGTTGCCGCCAGCGTGTTGACCGAGATCCGGCGCCCCGTGCCGACGTTGATCACCTCGCCGTGCAGGGGCTCGGCCCGCCGCGCCGTCAGCAGGTTCGCGTGCACCGCGTTGGCGACGAACGTGAAGTCGCGCGACTGCTCCCCGTCCCCGTAGATCGCCGGCCGCCGCCCGCCCAGGTACGCCTTCGCGAACGCCGCGATCACCGCCGCGTACGCGCTGTTCGCGTTCTGCCGCGGCCCGAAGATGTTGAAGTACCGCAGCGACGCCGTGTCCAGCCCGTAGCTCGCCGCGTACGCCCGCAGCAGCCCCTCGCCCGCGACCTTCGTGGCAGCGTACGGGCTCTTGGGCAGCACGGGCATCGTCTCGACCCACGGCACCGGGTTCTCCCCGTACGCGCTCGAGCTCGCCGCGAACATCACCCGCCGCACCCCAGCCTCCCGCGCCGCCTCCAGCACGTTCAGCGTCCCGGTCGCGTTCGCGTCGTGGTACAGCCGCGGCGCGTCCACGCTCCCCGGAACCGACCCCAGCGCCGCCTGGTGGAACACGTACGCGCACCCGGCCGTCGCCCGCCGCAGCAGTTCCCGGTCCAAGATCGACCCCTCGAGCAACGTGACCCGCGCGAACGGGGCGACGTTCTCCCGGCTGCCGCCGCTCAGGTCGTCGACGACCACGACGTCGGCCCCCAGCGCCGACAGCGCCTCGCTCAGGTGCGACCCGATGAACCCGGCCCCGCCGGTCACCAGCACCCGCCGCCCGTCGAACGCCCCCCCGTGCAACCGCCGCCAACCCGCCGCATCCAAGCTGCCCATCTGCGTCATCTCCCGCGCAACCCTAGCCGCCGATCGTCCCCTCCCGGCATCGGAGCGCCGAACCCGCGACTTTATCACCCCCGACTATTCCAACCCCCTGGCCAACGCGCGGCGAGTTATAGCACCAACCCCCACCAACGCCAACGCGTGCCCTCCCCCGCACCGCACGTTTGGTACAATGCCCCCCGTGCGCACGCTCGCCCGCCGCACCCTCCTGACCGTCTCCGCCCTTCTCCTCCTCGCCACCCTCGCCACCTGGCTCCGGGCCCGGTGGGTCAAAGACGTCTTCCTCCACTCCACCGTCACCGCCCCGCCCGGCCGCGTCCAGATCGACACCCTCCGCCTGACCACCCAGCCCCACGCCGTCCAGCTCTTCATCCACCGCCTGGCCTACCTGACCCCCGACGCGCCCGCCCAAGCCACCCTCCTCAAAAACCTCCCCCGCGATCCGCGCTTCCGCCACCATCGTCTCAGGCCCCATCCCTCCGACAGCCGCGGTTTCGGCTTCGAGCGCTTCGAGCCCGAACCCGACCTGGCCCGCAGCGCCGCGACCCTGGCCGTCAACAAGCGCCCCTACCGCGTCGGCGGCCGCATCATCACCCTCCACGCCCCCTGGTGGTCGCTCGCCCTCACCTTCTCCCTCGCCCCCGCCCTCTCCGCCTGGCGCCGCCACCGCCGCGCCCGCCGCCGCCCCAAGCCCGGCCACTGCCCCCACTGCCACTACGACCTGCGTGCCACCCCCACCCGCTGCCCCGAGTGCGGCCACCCGACGGGTACCGTACTCCCCTAGTGAATGATCGCGCATATCCGTCGAGTCAGCACAACTGTCCGCGGCATGCCCACTTCAGTGGGGCATGTCTCCACCTGGCAAGCGACGCCCAACGGCCCCCACGCACGCGGGTCATCCCGAGGGAGCCTTAGCGACCGAGGGATCTGGCCACGAGCGACAATGCCACGCCGTACGCCAGCGCCTTCGAACGTCAGAACGCCACAATGCCGCGGCCCCCCGCGCCGCCCGCACTCGCCCACTCGCCGCGCGACGGATCAGGAACTTCCTCCCCGCCGTCAGATCCCCCGCCCCCCGCCCGTCGCCTCCGACGATGAACCCCCACCTCCTCCAATCCAAGTTTGAGTCCCTCGGCGCCCGCGTCGTCGTCGCACCGGCGGACTCAACCGTCGCCCGCGTCTCGATCGACATCCGCCGCGACCGCAAGGGCGAGTACTTCCACTTGGCCCTCCGCGACAACGACCCCGCACAACCGCTCCGGGTTGACGTTCTCGACTGCCGCCCGCGCGACCGCCACCTCCTCCTGATGGTCGCTCCCGACGCCGCCGGCCGGAAGGTCGCCGTCGCCGAGAAGCAGAAGTTCCTCTGCGGCCACGACGAGCGCGCCTGGTTCGTCGCCGCCGTCCCCGAACTGGCCGGCGCGTCCAACGTCCGCACCGCGATGGAGGCGCTCAAGCCGCGCGCCGCCGACGACGCCCAGGCCCGCCACCGCGTCCGCTTCGAGCACCGCAACCGCCGCAAGAACCCCGGCTTCGTCCGCCAGGGCGAGTGGTTCTTCATCCCCCGCCCCGACCTCCGCGTCCCGCCCGAGCTCGTGACCCGGGACGAGCGGATGTCCCGCGGCGGCGGCAGCAAGCCGCACTTCGCCGAGTTCGCCTGCCGCTCCGGCGGCGAGGCCGTTTACGTTGACCCGCGCACGAACCGCGTCCTGACCACGGTGCAGTACCGCGCGCTGCTGAGCCGCAACCCCGCTGCCGCCCGCAGCCTCCTCGTCCAGCGCCGCAACGCCAACCTCGTCGTCAAGGGCCGCGTCCGCCACGCCGACCACGCCACGATCCTCCTCCGCTGCTGGCACGAGGTCGTCATGAACACCGAGCACCAGTCCCAGGCCATGCGCTCCGTCGCCTTCGTCGACTGACGGGGATCGCCCGCCCCGAGCGAAGAGGGATCAACCACGGAGCGCACGGAAGGCGCGGAGTAGGGCGGGATCTATCCCACCGCTCCCCGTCCGCGCCGCGTAGCGACAAGGCGGACGGGGCGGGCACTCGCGAAGGATAGCAAATGGGAGACGGGCTCCGCCTCTACCGATGCGACGCGTTCCAAGCTCGCGCGTTCACTCCTTGAGAAGCTTCGGGATCCCCCGCCGCGCGCAGTGCAGGAACGACTCGGAGTTACGCAGCAACGCGAACAGCCGCTCCTCCGCCTCCGCCGAGGCCGGGAGTCCCAGCCCCCACAGTCGCAGGACCGCCTCTTCGAGCAGCCAGTCGTACTTGCCGAACTGCGGGACAGACGAGCGGTCGAGTTCCGCGACCCGGGCGTACGGCCAGATCATCGCCCGCGGCAAGCCCGAGCCCGCTACCAACACGAAGTGCCGTTCGTCGCCAATCGCCCACTCGAGCGCCCCAGCCGCGACCAGCACGCCGGCCCAGACGACCGCGGCCCCTTCCAGGCCCATCGGGTGATCGCCGCCCAACTCGTAGTCGATGAAGTCCAGCGCGTCGATGTCTTCACGACAGCCGTCGAACCGCCGGGGCGGGAGCGTCTCGAACGCGGCCCAGAAGGCGCGGTACGCGGCGCGCGTGCGCTCGATCGAGGCGAGTTCGGCGGACGTCGGCGGACGGAGGTGCATCGGAGGTCCCGGTAAGCGGGGCAGGGCGTCGGGCGGCGTGCGGACGGCGAGCGCGCGCGCGCGCCAGTATCCCGGCGCACTCGCCCGGCCGCAATCGTTCGCCCTGCCCTGCCCGCCTCGCCGCGAAGTGAGGCCGCGACGACGGGCGACGGCACGCGGGCTTCGTGCCGGCCGCGTCAGCCGTCCCGGAGCCGGTTCGCTATCACCCACTCGACCCGCGCCGCTTCCGGGCGAACGCAGTCGCCTCGAAAGCCTCTACCGGCTCCCGAGTCTCGCAAACTGCCTCCGCCGGACCGTGTCCAGGCGAGCGCGGGAGTTACAGCAGCCGCGACCTCCGACGCGTAATGCGTCCTGCCCGTGCCGTCCCCGCCGGCGGTCTCGCGGGCCGCCCCGCCTGCGCCGGTTTGCCGATTCGGTCGCCGCGCGCCTCCCCACGCCGTCCGGTTTCGCTACAATCCCGGCCCACCTTATGCCCGAACACGTCACGATCCTCGGGGACGGCGCGATGGCCACCGTCTGTTCCATCCTGCTGAGCACCGGCGGGCACCCCGTCCGCGTGTGGGGGGCGTTCGAGCGGTCGATCGAAGCGCTCCTGCAGGACCGCGAGAACCGCCGGCTGCTGCCCGGCGTCAAGCTGCCGCCGCAGGTGCAGCTCACGGCGAACGACGCCGACGCGTTTCAGGGCGCGACGTTGGTCCTCTGCGCGATCCCGACGCAGTACATCCGCAGCGTGTTCGAACGGCTGAAGCGGCACGTGCCGCCGGGCATCCCGATCGTCTCGGTCGCCAAGGGGATCGAGACGACCAGCCTGCTTCGCCCGACGCAGGTGATCAAGGAGGCGCTGTCCGGGGGGGTCACGAGCGGGCACTCGCTGTGCGCGCTGTCCGGGCCGAACATCGCCGGCGAGCTCGCGCGGTACCTGCCGGCGACGGCGGTCGCGGCGTCGGACGACGAGTCGCTCGCCCAGCGCGTCCAAGCGGCGTTCTCGACCCAGTGGCTCCGCGTCTACACGAACCCGGACGTCGTCGGCGTCGAGCTGGCCGGGGCGACGAAGAACGTGATCGCGCTGGCGGCGGGCATGCTCGACGGCATGGGCGCGGGCAACAACGCCAAGGCCGCGCTCGTCACGCGCGGCCTGGTTGAGATCACCCGCCTCGGCGTCGCGATGGGCGCGACCGAGGCGACGTTTCAGGGCCTGGCGGGCGTCGGCGACCTGATCACGACCTGCGTCAGCCCCGAGGGGCGCAACCGCACGGTCGGCGAGCAGCTCGGCAAGGGCCGAAAGCTCCAGGACGTGCTGGAAAAGATGCCGAGCGTCGCCGAGGGCGTGCCGACCACGCGGGCCGTGTTGCAACTCGCGCGGCGGCACAAGGTCGAGATGCCGATCACGGAGTCAGTCCACGCGGTGCTGTTCGAGGGCCGCGACGTGATCCGCGCCCTGACCGATTTGATGAGCCGCGACCCGAAGCCCGAGCGTACGATGTAGGGACGATGGTCGACCCGCAGGACGACGCCGAGCAGGAGTTCAGCCGCGACCCGCAGGGGGGCGAGTCGAACGGCCACCCGATCCTCGGCTACGCGCGCCCCGGCGCCGCCCAGCCGGGGATGCGACTGGTCACCGTCGCGACGTTCGGCGACGGCTGGGAGGCGCACCTCGCGATCGGCAAGCTCGAGGCCGAGGGCATCCCCGCGGTTCTGGCCGACGAGAACATCGTCGGCACCGGCGGCGGCATTTACACCAACCTGGCCGGCGGCATCAAGTTGCAGGTGCCCGAGGCCGACATCGAACGCGCCTTGGCCGCCCTCCCGTCGCGCGTCCGCACGCGGATCGTCCCGTGCCCGAGCTGCCGCAAGTCCGACACGCGCCCGGTCGAGCTGACCCCGGGCGTGAAGATCCTGTTCCTGCTGCTGCTGGGCATCCCCTACCTGTTCGTCACCCGTCCGTGGGTGTGCCTCGACTGCGGCCACCTGTTCAAACCGCCGCCCGCTCCGCCTGACGGGGATGACGACGACGATGACGACGATGACGACGCGAAGGGTGACGGCGTCGCAGGCGGTCCGACGAAAGACGGGCCGCCTTGAGGCGCGTGGGACGGAAGGGTGCGGGTCGCGCAGGACGTTGTAGAGCACGTCAACTGTAGGTGTAGCGTCACCGGCGGCCGGTTACTTCCGCCCCGCCTTCAGGCCCAGTTGTCCGCGAAGCCACGCCGCGAGCGCCTCGGCCTCCGCCTCGTCCGTGAACTCGCCCGCGGCCGCCCGCCCGGGGCGGCCGGACGGGTCGTCCCGCAGGCGCAGCGTCGGTGCGTACCGGATCGAGCGGTTCTTGTGCGAGCCCGTGTCCCGCCGGTCGACCTGGATGCCGGACACGTGGTCGAACGGGATCGTGGTCGGACGGGGGCCGTCGTCCTTTCCGGGCGGGAGCGTCAGCGTTCGCCGAACCGGGTTGATGGCCAACCGGACGCTGTCGCCGCCGTACCGCCGGTGCGCCAACGCGGCGGCCGCGACCCCGGTGACCGCGACGAGGGCCAACCCGCCGACCGCCACCGCGATCGGCGGATCCATTGCGGTCGAGAAGCCGACGACGAACACGAGCACGAACGCCGTCCCCGCCGCCGCGATCGCGCCGGCGAGCAGGGGGGATACCGCCGCGGGCAGGCGGACGACCGGCGCCGTCCCTTCCCACCGCACGCGGCGCTCGATCCGCCGCTCGGCCGGCACGAGCTTGCGCAGGTTGCTGACCGCGTACGCCCACCCGCCGACCATGATCACGTTGAAGGGCGTGAGGAACAGGATCAGGAACACGTCGGTCCCGCGGACGCCGGTCTGGAGCATCGCGTACTCGGGCGACGCGGGGTCGTAGTAGACGCGCACCGTGCTGCCCGCCAGGTACGTGGCGACGGTCGCCTCCGCCGCCGACCGGCCGGAGTTCTTCGTGCCGTCGTGGATGCGGGTGCCGGTGTAGGCGCGGCCGTTCACCGCGTACGCGTAGGTCACCTCTGGCGAGTAGCTGGTGGAGTTCTTGCTCCCGCGGCGGGACGTGACCTTGCTCTGGGTGATCCGCCCCTCGACGGACGGGAACTTCGCCGCCCGCACCTGCGCCGTCAGGCTGCGCACGCACGACCAGTCGATCGCCAGCGTCACGGTCGACCACAGGCCGATCCAGACGAGCCCGAACAGCCCGCCGCAGCCGACCCACACGATTCCCAGCGCCCGAACGCCCCGCGGTGCCACGCCCATCCCAGATCCTCCCGTGGCCGCGAAGCATACTCGAACGTTGCGCGCGGCGCGCGGCGGTCGGTCCGTCTTGACGCGTTCGCCGGGCTTCCCTACGATCGGACCGCTGGACAACTGAAGGATCGCGACCCGGCGTCGCGCTCCAGGGCGATTTGAGCTCGCAGCTTGCGGCCCGGAACTGCTAAAGCGCGGCAGACGTTCTGTCCGCGACGGGCCATGCCGATTCCGGCATGGTTTCTTTATTTGTAGCATGGGCTACCAGCCCATGTCTTAAGTTCGGAGAGAGCCGCTCTGGCGGCAATCACGGGCGGGTAGCCCGTGCTACTTGAGGACCCGATGAGCACCGCCACCGCCAACCACCCCACCGTCTCGCAACTGAACTCCGAGCAGATCAACCGCTACAAGCGCCACCTGATCCTCCCCGAGGTCGGCATGGAGGGGCAGAAGAAGCTGCTGAACGCCAGGGTGCTCTGCATCGGCGCGGGCGGGCTGGGGTGCCCGATCAGCCTGTACCTGGCGGCCGCCGGCGTCGGGACGATCGGCTTGGCCGACGTGGACGTCGTCAGCCCGTCGAACCTCCAGCGGCAAGTGCTGTTCGGCGTCGGCAGCGTCGGCGAGGACAAGGTCGCCGCCGCCGCCAAGCGGCTGAAGGACCTGAACCCCGACATCGTCGTCCACCAGCACAAGACGGTCGTCAACAGCGGCAACGTCATGGACCTGATCCGGGACTACGACGTCGTGATCGACGGCACCGACAACTTCCCGACGCGCTACTGCGTCGGCGACGCCTGCGTTTTGCAGAACAAGCCGAACGTGTACGGCTCGATCTTCCGGTTCGAGGGGATGGTCACGGTCTTCGCCCCGCACCTGAAGAACCCGGACCGCGACGAGCAGGGGCCGTGCTACCGCTGCCTGTACCCCGAGCCGCCGGACCCCGGCAGCGTCCCGAGCTGCGCCGAGGGCGGCGTGCTCGGCGTTTTGCCCGGCATCATCGGCACGCTCCAGGCCAACGAGGTGATCAAGCTGATCCTCGGCATCGGCAAGCCGGCGATCGGGCGGCTGATCACGTTCAACGCGCTCGACATGGAGTTCCGCACGTTCAAGATCCGCCGCGACCCGACCTGCCCCGTCTGCGGCACGAACCGCACGATCACGGCCCCGGTCGACTACGAGCAGTTCTGCGGCGTCCCGATCCTCGACCCGAAGTCGCTCGAGGAGACCAAGCAGGAAGTCCAGAACGCCAAGCAGCCCGCCGCGGCGCGGGCCGGGTCGGACCCGTCGCTGGACGAGAAGGGCCTCCCGCCCGGGTACCAGTTCAAGCCGGACTGGGAAGTCACCCCGCGGGAGGTCAAGGCCAAGCTCGACAACGGCGACAGGTTCGTCTTCATCGACTGCCGCCTGCCCAACGAGTACCAGATCACCCACATCGAGGGGGCGAAGCTGATCCCGCTCCAGCAGATCGCCCAGCACTTCGGCGAGCTCAAACCGCACGCGAACGACGAGGTGATCGTCCATTGCCGCAGCGGCGCCCGCAGCCTCCAGTTCACGCAAATGCTCCGCCAGCAAGGCTTCAAGAACGTGAAGTCGATGGCTGGCGGAATCCTGCTGTGGAACAAGGACGTGAACCCGGGCGGGCCGCAGTATTAGACGTCGGGGCGCGCCGGGACATCGAGTTGCACCGACGCCCAGGGACTGCGGTCCCTGGGTCGTTTTTTTGCGTCCGTTTTACTCGCGCCCGCGTTTTTCGTATCCTTGGCATCCACAACCGTTTCGCACCCGGCACCCGGCGACGCTCGCGCGCATGGCGGATACCAAGTACACCATTTCGGCGGAGAAGATGCGCGAGGTCCTGGAGGTCTCGCGCCTGCTCGCGGTCACCGCCGACCTCGACCACCTGCTGCCCGAGATCGCCAAGGCGACCCAGGCGCTGCTGGGCGCCGAGCGCGCGAGCATCTTCCTGTACGACGCGAGCACGGACGAGTTGTGGACGAAGATCGCGCTGGGCGCGAACACGATCCGCGTCCCCGCCGCCGCCGGCATCGTCGGGCACGTGTTCAAGACGAACAAGCTGCTCGACATCCCCGACGCCTACGCCGACGCCCGGTTCAACCGCGAGGTCGACCGCCGCCTCGGGTTCGTCACCCGCAACCTGCTGACCTGCCCGATGGTCGACCTGAAGGGCCGCCCGATCGGGGTGATCCAGGCGGTCAACAAGATCGGCGGCACGTTCGGCCGCGAGGACGAGGAGACGATCGAGCTGCTCGCCGCGCAGGGCGGGGTCGCGATCCAGCGCTACCACCTCCAGGTCGACGCGATCCAGGTCGTCGAGCTCCGCCGGGAGATGGACCTGGCCAAGCGCGTCCAGGAGTCGCTGCTCCCCAAGGCCGCCCCGGACATCGACGGCATGCAGGCCGTCGGCTGGACCAAGCCCGCGTCGGTCACCGGGGGGGACGCGTTCGACCTCTGGAAGATCGCCGACGGCAAGCTCGGGATCTTCCTCGGCGACGCGTCCGGGCACGGCCTGGGCCCCGCGCTGGTCGTCAGCCAGGCCCGCACGCTCGCCCGCGCGCTGTCCGAGATCGACTGCGACCCCCGCTGGGTGCTGACCCGGATGAACAACCGCCTGGTCAACGACCTCGAGATGGGGCGGTTCGTCACCGTGTTCATGGCGTGCCTCGAGAGCGACGGCTGCCTGACCTGGGCCAGCGCCGGGCACGGCCCGATCCTCTACCGCCCCGGGCCCGGCAAGCCGATCGAGGTGCTCGACCCGACCGCCCCGCCGATCGGCGTGCTCGACCAGTTCGACGTGGACCAGATCGAGCCGATCCGCATCGACTGCGGCGGCCAGCTGATCGTCATGTCCGACGGGATCTTCGAGGCCCAGCGCGAGGGGGGCGACATGTTCGGCGTCGACCGCGTGATCCGCCTGCTCGACCAGAACGCCGCCGCCCCGCCGGACGTCATCCTGAACTCGATCAAGGACGCGGTCCGCACCTGGCAGGGGAAGGACGACCCCGCCGACGACCAGTCGGTCGTGCTCGTCCAGTGCAAGGAGGTCGACGGCCAGCCCCGGCCCGACGTCAAGGCCGCCCGATGAAACAACCCCGCCCGGCACCCGAACAACTCGGTGCCGGGCGGGTTTGCTCTACTCCACGCACGCCGTACGAGCCGCACGTGTTATCTCCGACCGCGATCCTTCTGGTCCCGGGCCACGTTTAGCCGCGACCCGGGGAGGAGCGTTCGCCGGCCTACGCCGCGATCCGCATCAACCCGTGGCGCTGCTGCTCGGGCGCCGACACGTACCGGTTCAGTTCCTCGAACGCCTTGAGCGTCGCCTCGTCCGGCAGCAGGGCGCGGAGCGCCTCGGCCTCGCGCTTCGCGTCGGCCAGGAGCTGCTCCGTGTAGGAGCGGAGGTTCGCCTGCCGCTGCACCTCGTTCTCGAGGTCGACGATCTTCTTGCCCTGCTCGCGGACCTGGACGGCCAGGATCTGGCGCTCCATGTCGGCGGTCGCGAGGGCTTCACGGGCGTGCTTCAAAGTTTGGGCGTTGAGCGTCATCAGGACACCTTCCTACGTCTGGGGGGAGTACGACTCTGCGGGAAACGTCCTGGCCTCCCGCTCTCTTACCCCTACTGTCGGCGCACGCCGCGCGGGCCTTAACGGCCGGCGGAAATCTTTCTCCGGTGGCGACCCGGCCGCCGCGCGACTACGATGCCCGCCATGAACCGATGGGCTTGGCTGATCGCGGGGGCGATGCTGCTGGTGGGATCGACCGGCTGCTCGAGTTTCGACGCCGACTACAAGCGCGGCCTGACCGCCGCCGACCACTCCGCCACCATCGAGGGCCCGTGGGAGGGCCGCTGGGAAAGCCACGCCGGGCACGGCGGCGGGTCGCTCCGGTGCGTGCTGACCAAGACCGGCGCCGACACCTACTTCCTCCGCTTCCGCGCCGGCTACTGGGGCATCTTCCAGGCCGACGAGGAAACCCTCCTCCGCGCCGCCCCCGGCTCCACCCCGACCGCCCTAAAGGCCACCGGCGAGTCCGACCTCGGTTACCTGAAGGGCGGCACCTACCGTTACGAGGCCACGATCACCCCCAACAAGTTCGACGCCACCTACCAGTCCGCCTACGACCGCGGCGTCTTCACGATGACGAGACCGGTGCCTGAATGAGGTGGCACGGGCGTCCCGCCCGTGAAGAATCGAACTCTCACGGGCGGGACGCCCGTGCCACCTCTACTTGATCACCTTCCACCCCGCCGCCGTCGCCTCCACTCGCACCGCCCCGGCGTACTCGTCGTACACCTTCTCCATCTCTTGGATCGAGTCGAAGTACCCGACGATGAACGCCGCCGAGAACGCCTCCCCCGCCTTCACCCCCTTTCCGATCGGCGGCCCGAACTCCTCAATCATGCACACGTACCCGCGCTGGTGGCACCACGCCTCCGTCACCACCTCAGGCCGCAGCGTCATCCCCGCCAGCCACGGCCCGTCCTTCCCGGTCTTCGGGTCCCGCAGCCGATACGCCCGGATGAACCGCGCCGGCGCCTTGTCCCGATCCCGCCGATAGTTGAACTTCTCGTCGGGCGCGAAGTCCTTCACAAACTCGCTCGACGGGATCGGCCCCTTTCCGTGATAGCTCAGGTAGATTTGGCTGAACGTGTCCCCGCCCTTGTGCTTCACGTGCCCCGGAAGGTCCAGCCGCAGGAACGGCTGCCGAAGATCGTTCACGCTCGTGACCGTGTCCGACGAGACGAAGTACCGCTTCCCCGCCGGGAACACGATCGTCTGCGACCACATCGACCCCGCCATGTAGCCGGGCGCGGCCGTCCGGTACTGCCAACTCGTCTTGACTGCGACGAAGTCGGTCCCTCGCACCACCGCCGGCGTCACCTCCTTCGCCTGCGTGCAGATCTGCGGCCCCTCGATCGACCGCTTCGCCGTCTTCCCGTGGAACGCGTTCCCGAACTCGTACACCATCTCCTTCGGCAGCCGCTCCCGGTACGCCTCGTCGCTACCGTCCTCCATGACCCAGTCGACGATGTCGAGGCCGAACCCTGGGTCGCGGAAGCCGGTCTGCTTGTCGAGGAACGACCCGCCCGCGATGCCGCTCACGTACCCCTTCTTGTTGACCGCCGCCTCGAGCTCCGGCGACGCGATCGTGACCTTCTCCGGCGTTTCCTCGACAGTGAACTGCGCCACGGCAACCACGGGTAGGGCGACGAGGAGCAGGAGCGCGCATCGGATCGGTTTCATCGTGTTCTCCTGAAGCCGTATACCGCCCGGCGCGGCTTCCGTCGCAGCGCTTGCGGATAGCGTCGGGCGACGGTCCGGGTTACCTTCGGGCACGCACGGTCTAACCAAGGGATGAGCGCCATGAGTCGACCCAGCGTCCGAGCCGCGATCGTCGTCACCTGCTGGGCTCTCGCCGGCCCCGCCACCCGCGGGCAGGTGGCCGAAGAGGTCGTCGTCCGGCAGGTACAGGTCGTGCAAGAGGCATCTGAGGGCGTAATCGTTGCCGCCCAGGCCGCCGCCGACGCCACGCCCCCCGCCGTCAAAGCGTCGCCGCACGTGCTCCGCAAGGACAAGGTGACCGTCGCCGCCTTCTCCCCCGACGGAAAGGCGCTGATGACCGTCGCCGAGGACGACCGCCAGGTGCACTTCTGGGACGTCGCGACCGGCGAAGAACTCAACCGCTTCGGCGTCGCCGTGACCGGCGCCGTCTTCAGCGCCGACGCCTCCCGCGTCCTCACCTGGGGCGACGACCGGGTCGCCCGCGTCTTCGACGCCCGCACCGGCAAGGCCCTCCGGCGGCTCGACGGCTTGAACGACCCCATCACCGCCGCCGCCCTCTCCCCCGACGGCGCCCGCGCCGTCACGTCCGCCGGCGCCGGGAAGGCGGTCCAGATCTGGGACACGACCGCCGGCCAGTCGCTCGGCGCGCTCGACGGCCACGCCGCCCCGGTCACCGCCGTCACCTTCGCGCCCGACGGCCGCCACGTTCTGACCGCCACCGGCGACGTCGGCGCCGCCCCCTCCCCCCGGCAAGCCGCCGCGAACGTCGCGGTTCACGCTGCCCTTGAGTCCGTACCCGCGCCCACCCCCGCGCCCGTGAAGCCGCTCGAGCACGCGATCCGCCTCTGGAACCTCGACACCCGCGCCGCCGTCCAAACCGTCAAGCTCCCCGCGGCCGCGCAGTGGGCGTACTTCTCGAACAACGGAAAGCTCGTGCTGATCGGTGTCGGGAACAAGACCATGATCTTCGACCTCGAAACCGGCAACCCGGTGCCCGCCCCGCGCTCCCCGGATGAGGCCTTTCCGCCCGGTCAGCTCACCGGCGACCGCAAGATCGGAATCCGCCGCTCGATCGGGAGCGCGGCCCTGTTCGACACCGCCACCGACCAGGACCTCCGCCCGCTCGCAGGCCCGTTCGTCGGCATGCCTCTCTGCAACGCCTTCTCCGCCGACGGGTCGCGCGTGATCCTGGGCACCGGCGTGGCCGGCTTCCTCCAGCGGTCGCCGCAAGCCCCAGGCAAGGTCTACGTCCATGACGTGGCGACCGGCAAACGCCTGGCCGAGCTCGCCGGGCACCCGCGCGAGGTGCAGCGTGTCGCCTTCGCGCCCGGCTCGGCCACGCGCGCGTTCTCGCTCGACGCGGGCAAGACGCTGTTCCTTTGGGCGCTGCCGCAGAAGGATTGAGAAGCGGACCGACGTCACCGACCTACCGATGACCGACCCCCACCACGACCCGACCGCGACCGACGCCGACGCGCTGGCCCACTACGCTGCCACCCGCTCCCCCGACGCGCTGGCGCGCGTCGTCGGGCGGCACGTCCACCTCGCCCACGCCACCGCCCTTCGCCTGCTCCGCGAGCCGGCCCGCGCCGACCACGCGACCCAGGCCGTCTTCGTCCTGCTGGCCCGCCAGGCCGGCCGCCTCCGCAACCGTCGCAGCCTCGTCCCGTGGGTGTTCGACGCCGCCCACCGCGCCGCCCGCGCCGCCAGTCGGGCCGCCCCGCCGCAACCACCGTCCGCCGGCGGAACCCTCTACACCGCCCCGACCGACTGGCAAAGCCTCGCCCCGCTGATCGACGATGCGATCGCCGATTTGCCCGACGACCTCCGCGGCGCGTTTCTGCTGAAGTACGTCGCCAACCTGCCGCTCCGCACCGTCGCCGACGCGCTCGGCGTCTCCGACCAGCAGGCCGGTCAGCGGATAGCGGCCGCCGTCGCCAAGATCCGCCGCTGGTTCGAGACGCGCAACCAGTTCGTCCTCCCCGACGCCCTGGTCGCGGCCGTGCAGTCGCGGTTCGTCCACGCGGCCCCGCCCGCGGTCGCGCAGAACGTGCTCGCCGCCGCGATGTCCGCGCCCGCCGCGTCCCCCGCGGGCGCCTTGGCCGACGCCGTCGCCGGCTCGATCCGCCGCCAGCGTATCGTCTCCCTCGCGACGATGGCGTGCATCGTCCTCATCCTCAGCCTAGGCGTGCTCAAGCTCTACGGCATGGTGAAGGACGCCCGCCTCGCCGCCGCGACGCAGCCCGCCGCCGCCACCGCGCCCGCCGCCGGCGGCACGGCGCAGCAGGGGGGGCAGGGGGGAGACGCCGCCCCGGCCGCCCGCGACTTCCCGCCGGTGCCGGACAAGGCGCTGCCCGTCGCCCGCCCGGTCAAGCCGCTCGACCCCGCCCTGACCGCCCGCTTCATCCAGGCGATCCGCCAGAGCGAGTTCGAGGCCGTCGAGGCGATGCTGTTCGACCAGCCCGACCTCGTGAACGCGACCGACGCCAGGAGCGGCCGGGATGCCGTCCAGGTCGCCGCCGACCTCGTCATGTGGCGGCGGCAGGACGCGACGAAGATCGCCCACCTGCTGATCGACAGCGGCGCCTTGACCGACGTACACACCGCCGCCCGGGCCGGCCACCGCGACCACGTCGTCGGGATGATCTTGCGCGACCGCCGCCGGCTCGACCTGAAGGATGCCGCGGGGCTCACGCCGCTCCAGCGCGCCGCGCTCGTGCCCGGGGCGAGCCCCGAGTGCGAGGAGGTCGCCGAGCTGCTGATGCAGGTCGGCGCGAAGATCGACGTCTGGACCGCCAGCACGTTCGGCCGCCCGGACGACGTCAAGGCCGCCCTCGACGCCGACCCGTCCCTGGTCAACCAGCCGCTGCTCGGCGCGACTCCGCTCAACTGGGCCGCCCGCCCGCGGCGCTACAGCAACGACCCGCTCGCCGTCCCCCGCCTGCTGATCGACCGCGGGGCCGACGTCCGCAGCCGCGACACCGCGACCGACGGCATGACCCCGTTGCACCACGCCGCCGCCTGGGGCGGTCAGGAAGCCGTCGCCGCGTTCCTGCTGGAGAAGGGGGCCGACCTCAACCTCGCCGACGACTTCGGCTGGACCCCGCTTGACTACGCGGTTGACCGCGGCAAGAAGGAGATGGTCGCGTTCCTCGAAGGCAGGGGCGCGAAGCGCACGACGCTCGACCTCCCGCCCAACCAGCCGCTGAAGACCCCGCGGTTCTTCGCCGCCGTCCAGTTCAACGACCCCGACCTCGCCAAGCGCCTGCTCGACGACAACCCCGAGCTCGCGACGACCCGCGGCCCGACCGGCGAGACCCCGATGCACTGGGCCGCCGCCAACGGGTCGATCCCGATCATCGATTACCTCCTGACCGACCGCGGGGACGTCAACGCGCAGGAGACCAACAAGTACGGCGGCACCCCGCTCCACTGGGCCGTCCGCCACGGCCACCTCGACGCCGCCAAACACCTGCTCGCGAAGAAGGCGGACCCGAAGCTACCCAACCTCCGCACCGGCCAAACCCTGCTCCACGTCGCCGCCCGCCACACGGACGACCAGGCCCTGATCGACCTCCTCCTGGGGCTCGGCATCGACCCGACCGTCAAGGACCGCTTCGACAAGACCGCCCTCGACTACGCGATCGGCGCGAACCACACGAAGATCGCCAACCGCTTGAACGGCGCGCGGTAAACCGAATTGCCCGTACCACGGGCACCCCGCCCGTGTCCTGTTTTCTGTCGGACCCCAATGACCCGCCTCCCCTGGATCCTCGCCGCCGCCTGCCTGATCCTCGCGGTCTGGGCGCTGGGAACGCGCCACCGCCGCCCCGACACCGGTCTACCGACCGACAGCGTCGCCCGTGTGTACGACGTCGCCGACCTCATCGACGCCGCGCCCGACGACCGCGACTCGCCCTCGCCGACCGCCACCCTTGGGAGCGCTGTCGGCCAAACGCCGCGGAAACCCATCGTAGGAAGCGGTGGAGGAATTTTCAGTGTCGGCGGTGGAACTCTGCCGACCGTGTCGGAGGACGAACGGCTCGGCGAACTGTGCGCCATGATCTACTCGAGCGTCGATGCCCAGGCCCCTATCACAGTGTTCGGACGCCGGCTCGTCATCGTGCAAACGCGCCAGAACCACGCGCTGATTAGCAGCCTCCTCGACGACCTCCGCGCGAACCCGCGGCGGCTTGTGCGAATCGAGGCCGTGTGGGCGGTGCTGCGGACGGCAGACCTCGACCGCCTCCGCCCCCCCGGCGACGCACCGGCCCGCGCCGTCGACCTCTCCGCGCTCGAGCGCCTCCCCGCCGCGATCGTCTACCGCGGCCAGGCCACCTGCGTCAGCGGCCGACAAGCTCGCATCACCTGCGGCAACGCCCGATCGGTCGTCGTCGGCCTCGACGCCGTCGTCGGTGCCAACGCCGCCGCCTACGAAGCACGCACCCAAAAAGTCCTGGATGGCGCGACGGTCGACGTCACACCCTCCCTCACCCCCGACGGCGCCACGGTCGTCCTCGACGTCCGATCCGAGGTCACGCGATGGGCGCCGCCCGGAACCCCCATCGAACTCCCTGCGCCGCTCAACACCACCGCCTCCCCGACCGGACTCGTCAAGCTCGACCGGCTGAACTTCGGCGTGCAGTCGATCTCAGCCTCCGCCCGCGGCCCCGCCGGCGCCGCAATCCTCGTCGGCGGCACCACCGACGCCGGCGCCGCCGCCGACGACGGCCGCCAACTGTTCCTGATCATCCGAACCACCGAACTGAAGCGCGGCACGACCCCGACGCCGCCGAAGAAGCGCTGACACAACCCCCGCGCCCCCCACGGAGGAACGATGCGTCGCTGGACTTGGCCTCTTCTCATCTCGATGATCCTCGGCCTCGCCGCCCTGATCCCCGGACGCGACTCCCGCGCCCAGGACCCCAACCCGCCCCCCCAGTCAGCGACCGTCCGCCGGGTCTACGACGTCGCCGACCTCGTCCGCCACAGGTTGGACGACATCGACCCGTCCACCATCATCACCCCGTCCCAACTCGGTACCCGCCGCCGCTCGGGTGGCGGCGGAGGTGGAGGCGGAGGCGGGGGCGGCGGTGGAGGTGGCGCGCCCGCCAACCGGAACGTTACCGTCCAAAGCCAGGTCGAGGACCTGAGCACGCTGATCAAGATGACGGTCGACCCCGAATCCTGGCGCGACGCTGGCGGATCTGTCGGCGCGGTCGCCTCCCTTGAGACCCGCCTCGTCGTCACCACGACCCCCGCCGCCCACGAAAAGATCGCCGACCTCCTCGCCGCCCTCCGAAAGCAAACCGGCCAGCCCGTCCGCCTCCGCGCCGTCTGGGCCGCACTCAGTGAGGACGACCTCCGCGCCGTCTCCACCGCCGCCGCCCCAGGCACGATCGACCTCGCCGCCGTCGAGCGCCTCAAGGGCGCCGTGCGCTACCGCGCGGACCTCCACACGCTCAGCGGCGAGCGAGCCGCCGTCACCGCCGGCCGCGCCCGCTCCGTGCTGACCAACGTGAACGCCATTGTCGGCAACGCCGTCGCCGCGTACGAACCGGAGGTCGAGCTCGTCCTCTCCGGCGCGGCCCTCGAGGTCGCCCCCGTCCTCGCCGCCGACGCCTCCACCGTCACCGTCGACCTCCGAGCCACCGTCAGCCGCTGGGACGACGCCCCGCCGATGAAGCTCCCGGCCCCCGCCACCTCCCAACCCGCCACCACGGGCCCCGCCACCGCCCCCGACGCGACCCAGATCGAGCGCCTGAACACCCCCGTCCACACCCTCCACACGACCACGAAACTCCCGGTCAGGAGCGCCGTCCTCGTCGGCGGCCTCACCACCGACTCCGACCCCCCCGCCCCCGACCCCAACAAACCCCTCTACCTGATCATCGAAGCCTCGACGAAGTAGTCCGGCGGCGCGAGCGACAACCACCGGCCCGAGGCGAGGCGACAGACTCAGAGCCCCGTGGCTCCGGCGCCCTTACGCCGCCGCCGCCGGGTCCTCCGGTTTCAAGAGTCGGCAAACGACGCGGTAGAGGTACCGCACCGGCCACGCGACCCACCCGCCGGCCCGCCGTGCCGCCCGCCACAGCGGGTGGGACGCGCCCTTGATCGGCCGCCGCCCGAACTCCGTGACCTCGTACGCCGTTTCGTCCGCCGCCCGCGCGGCGGCGACCTTTCGATCCGATGGCACGCTCATGACAAACACTCGTCGTTAGAAGGGACGGTCGAGCCGAACGGGAGCCGAGCAAACGCCGGGCCGGTTCGCGGCCCCCGCCACCCTCACTACGCGGTGGCGGACGACTCCCTAAGGGAAGACACCCGCGGCGGCCGGACGTAGGGTGCCGGCGCGAAGTTTGCCACCCCGGCCGCCCATGTCGAACGTGCACCCCGACGCGGCCCCGCCGCCCCCGCCGCCGCCAGTCTCAGCTTCGCCCGACCCGCGCACCCGCCGGTTCAACCGGGCCTGCCAGACGCTCGCGCTGCTCTGGCTGGTCGCGACCGTCCCCGCCGGCCTCCACTTCCGCCCCACCGACTCCGACTTCCAGCAGTTCTACATGGGCGGCCTGCTCGTCCGCCTTGGGGAGACCAAAGACCTCTACCCGATCCCCGACCCGAACAGCCGCGACAACCCCGGCATGAACCCCGCGTCGAAGGTCACGCCGCGCAACTGGCAGCTCGAAGGGCAGTACGGCGTCCCCGACGTGACCCACTGGATGCTCCCGCCCGCTTCCGCCCCGCCGCTCGTGCCGCTGTCGTGGCTGAGTTTCAAGAACGCCGAGTCGCTCTGGGCGATCCTCGGCCTGCTGTGCGTGTGGGGCGTCGGCCTGATCGCCGGACGGACGTATCGGCTCGCCGGCGGCGGCACGATCTCACGGTGGGAGGGGGTGCTCTGCCTGATCGTCGTGCTCTCGCCGATGGCGGCCCGCGCGATCCGGATCCGGAACACGTCCGCGCCGATCGCGTTGTGCATCGGGCTGATCGTCCTGCTGATCCTGCGTGACGAGCGGTGGCGGCGGGCGGTGTCCACCGGGTTCCTGATCGTCCTGGGGGCGCTGCTGAAGTACGCGACGCTCGTGTTCGTCCCGCTGCTGCTGCTGACGCGACGGTGGCGCGCGGTTGGGGCGGCCGCGGGGTTCGCCGTGCTCGCGGTCGTCGCGTCGCTGCTGTTCATGGACGCGTCCGTATGGCCGACGTTCTTCCGCGACATCGCGCCGCGGCTGCACTGGCCGAGCGGCTTCCCCGGCAACCAGACGATCCCGGCGTTCCTGGTGCGGCTGAACGACGGGACGAAGCCGGTGCCGCTGGCGTGGGCGGTCGCGACGTTCACGGTTCAGGGGCTGGCGCTGGTCGGCATCTTCGCGCTCGCCGCCCGTTGGCCGGAGGCCGACCGGCGGTCGCCGCGGTACGTGTTCGCGACGGCGGCCGCGCTCGTGGCGTGGCTGATGGCGTTCAGCCCGTGCGCGTGGGAACACTGGCCGATCTGGCTCGCGCCGTTCTGGGGGTGGATGGCGTGGGAGGGTCGCGGCTCGGTCGGCCGGCGGGTCGTCGTGATCGCCTCGATCCTCCTTTGCGCCATCCCGCTGACGATCTTCACCAACCCGGGCTTTCTGCAGATGGACGTCCGCCTGCCCGAGCCGTGGAACTCCAGCCAGTTGCTCGGCGTGCTCCTCACGCTCGCCCTCGCGGTCGCCCGCCTTGCCGAGCCGGTGAAGTTCACGCGCCGGCGGCAGGCAACTCGCGCGCGCTTCACGAGGTTGCGACTCCCATGGCGCAAACCCGCGCACCACCCCGTATAGGCGCGACCCCAGGGGGATCACGATGGGCCCACGTAAAACAAGAACGGCGGCGCCTTCACAGGCGCCGCCGTCCGATCTGTCACTTCCGCCTCGCGCTCGGCCTCGGCGTTAGTGCCGGTGATGATGGTGGACGTACCGCACGTCGCCCGCCTCCTCGACCGTCAGCAGCCGGCCGTTCGCGGCGATACGGATGTTCATGTCGCGATCCCGCCGGCCGGGGTCGTCGATCCGGAACCGGTAGAAGAACTTGCCGTCGCGGAACACGTGCTGGACGGCCTCGATCCGATATCCGCGGCGCTCGTAGTTAGCCGTCTCCATCACGTTCCGCGGCACCTCGCGGAGGGGGATGTCCACGTCGAACTCCCGCTGGTAGCGGACGTGGCCGCGGTCGTGGTCGTGGCGGTGGTGGTCGAGCCGGTCGTAGCCGCGATCCCGCTCGTACCGGTCGCGGTGGCGCGCGTCCTCGTAGCGGTCACGGCCCCGGTAGTCGTCCGCCTGGGCGACGGTCGGCAGGGCGGCGGAGACGGTCAAAGCCAACGCGGCCGTAGCAATCCAACGGAGTTTCATATCGCACCTTTCCTTGCTGTCTTTCGTGGTTTCGGGTTTCACTTCCCGAACGCGAGATTAGACAAGGGCGGCCCCCGGACGTTAGCGATGGCCAACGGGTGACCGGATCAGGGCAATTCTGACCGGATTTTCCTGTCAGGTCTTCGCAGGGGCGGGCGTACAGGCGGGCAGATACGAACGAAAGGAGGCCGCGGTGGCAATGAAGGAAATGGCAGCGAAGAACGGCAACGCCGTCGCCCACGTCCGGTTCGCCGGCCACAGTTTCGACGTCCCGCTGAGCACGCTCGGCGTCTACGTCGGGGACGACGACGGCGACGTGAAGCAGACGCTCGCCAAGCACCTCAAGGTGCACCCGTCGCGGCTGGCCGACTACGTGGTCGACCGCCACGGCAACGGCAACCTGACCGTCCGCCCCGAGGCGGTGTTCGGCTGAGGCACTGAACCGGAGTCCGCGTGCGGCTCACTTGCCCGCACCCAACGACACGAGCATACACACGGTAGATCGCCGCGTCTTACGGCGCGGAGGTATCGGTTCGAATCCGATCAGCCGCTCTTCACGACCGACGCGGCTGGAGATCATTTACGGCTCATGCGACTCGTGCGGACGGGTGACCCGCCCGCGGACTCGGCAGTGATTGAAACGATCGGGTCGTCCGAAGCGGTAGGCTCGCGCCCAACGGCTTGAGCATACACACCCTTGTTAAGGTAGAGGTCACGGGTTCGAACCCCGTCGAGGGCTCTTACGACGAACGCGGCCCTCGTAGCTCAGTGGTAGAGCGCTAAAAGTCCGCTCACGCGACTCGCGCGGGCCGACCGCTTCGGACGATTCGATTCTCGACGAGGAAACCACCCCCATCGGCCCTGCGCCCCAACCGCGGGAGCATACAAACCATGTGATCCTTGCGCCGCGAAAGTGGCATCGCAGGTTCGATTCCTGCCGGGCTTGTCATCGGGCCCGTGGCGGAACTGGCAGACGCACAAGGCGTGTTTATCCGCTCCTCGAACTCGCGCGGGGGCGGTGAGGGTGGTTTCCCGGATCGAAGTTGGCTGACGCGTGGTCACCGCAAGCGCGGTGGCCACGCGCCGTTTACGGCCGAAAGGAGGCCGTCCCATGGTGGCGACCAACGAACAGGACGTGCGGCTCCGGCTGCTCAACACGCTGCTGACGACCCCGCACCGGAAGCTGGACGAGGTCTGGCCGGTGCACCGGGAGATCGTCAAGAGCGACCCGCGGTTCTACGTCCGCCTGGCGGCGTGGTACGCGGATCACGGCGACGTCCGCGACCACAAGGAGATGTTCGTCGTCGCGCTGGTGCTGAGCGACTTCCCCGGCCACCGCGACGTCGGCCTGGCGATGCTGCGCGAGCTGCCGCCGTACCAGGTCGCGCGGGTGGTCGACTTCGTCCACGGCCGGAAGGTCACCCGGACGGTGCGCGAAAAGGTCGCCGCCGCGCCCGCGAAGCGCGCGAAGAAGGCGAAGCGCGCGAAGGCGGGCGGCGCGGCCGCGGCCGTCGCGGCGGCGCCGACGAAGACGGTCACCGAGTCGTTCGGCCTGTTCAAGAGCGCGCCGCGGTCACTCCGCACTGAGGTCGAGCGGTACCTGCGCGAGCGCGAGGCGGACGTCGATTGGTTCGACGGGACGGTCCTCCAGGCCCGCAAGGCGGTCAAGCGGCTGTACGCGATCCTGCACGTGAAGCCGTCGCCGCGCGCGCAGCAGATCCTGTTCGACCAGACCCCGCCGCCGGACAGCCGGGCGTACGCGCTCAAGCTGCTCGCGAAGGCCGACGGCCCGGCCGACCAGGCGCGGGCGATCGTCGAGCACGCGATCCCGTACCGCGTGGCGGCGACGGTCGTCAAGCAGATGACGCCCAGCGTCCTGCTCGCGCTGATCGACCGCATGAGTCCGCAGGAGCTGATCAACAACCTGGCGGCGCTCAAGAAGCGCGGCGCGCTCGACAACCCCGAACTGAAGGCCCTCGTGGACCAGAAGCTCGAGGCCGCGCAGACGAGCGGGCGCGTCAGCGCCTTCAAGGCCGCCAAGGCGATGGAGGCCGCCGGCGCGACGGGCGAGGCCCGCGCGAAGCTCGAGAAGGTCGCCGACGCGCAGGTCAAGGCCAAGGGCCGGATCCAGCGGCCGACCGCGCTGCTGATCGACAAGTCCGGCTCGATGCAGCTCGCGATCGAGCTGGGCAAGCGGATCGGCGCGATGATCAGCACGGTCTGTGAGGACGCGCTGTACGTCTACGCGTTCGACACGGTCGCCTACCCGATCGACCGCGGCGGCGGCGACCTCGCGTCGTGGGAGCGGGCGCTGGCCGGCATCACGGCCGCCGGCGGCACGTCGTGCGGCGTCGCGCTGGAGGTCATGCGGCTGCGCAAGCAGTACGTCGAGCAAATCATCCTCGTCACCGACGAGGGGGACAACATCTCGCCGGCCTTCGTCCCCGCCCTGCAGAAGTACCGCGAGGCGGCGAAGGCCGACCCGACCGTCTGCATCGTCCGCACGCCGGGCGCGGGCGCGACGGTCACCAACGCCTGCCACAAGGCCGACGTCGCGGTCGACGTGTTCGAGTTCGGCGGCGACTACTACTCGCTGCCGAACCTGATCCCGCTGCTCGCCAAGCCGAGCCGGCTCGAGCTGCTGATGGAGATCCTCGACTACCCGCTGCCCGAGCGGCGGGGCGCCTGAGGAGAAACACGCGCGCGGCGCTACCCGACGGTCGCGCCGCGCCCTCGTTGACCGCCACGTCCGGCCGGCCCGGTTGCGGGCCGCGCCGCTCGCGAAGAACTCCCACCGTTCTAACCCCATGCCCCCCCGCCGCAATCCCACGCTCCTCGCCGCCCTCGACCGCCTCGCGGCCGTCGAGCACGCGTTCGTCGGCGCGGACTTCCTCGCCCCGGTGCTCCGCGGCCTGGGCGTCGGCGTCCGCATCGAGGGCGTCCACTGCCGCCTCCGCGTCCACCCGCCCACGTTCGAAGGCTGGGGCCTCTTCCGCGCCGTCGCGCACGACCGTGCGGCGCTGACCCGCCCGATGACGCTCGCCGAGCGCCGCCGCTACCTCGCCCTCTTCCCGCCCGTCCGCCTGATCCTCTGCCGGCACGAGCAGGGGGGATGGCTCGCGCTCCCGGCGTCGCGGGCCGACACGCGGTTCTCGATCGACGGCCTGATCCCCGTCCGGTTCGTCGAGGAGGCCGACCTGTTCGACACCGTCGTCGCCCGGTTCGACGGCGGCCAGTTCTGGTTCGACGCGCCCGACGATCGCGCCGACCCGGCCGTCCCGTCGCTGCTGCGCGGGTCGCTCGCCGAGTCGCTCGATCCCGACAAGCTCCACCGCCCCGGCCTCACGCCCGAGCAGCGCGCCGCCTACGCCGTCCAGCTTCGCGCCCGCCTCGAGGCGACGGCGCACGACGAGCGGCACCGCGCCGAGTCGCGCCTCCGGCTCGCGCTCGAGCACGCCGGCGCCGAGTTGCGGGACTACGCCGAGCAGGGCGACGTGTACCGCGTGAGCTATCGCGTCGACGACCGCCGGCACACCAGCATCGTCCGCAAGTCCGACCTGACCGTCGTCACCGCCGGCATCTGCCTGTCCGGCCAGGACCAGACGTTCGACCTCGCCAGCCTCGTCAGCGTCCTCCGCGAAGGCGAGCAGGGCGGCTCCATCGTCCGCACGCCGTGGCGCTGACGCTGTCAGACTCACCGCCCCCACGCCGACTCCTGCGGGGTCGGGCATCTTCCGCAACGGAGTCATTCATGGCCGGCAAGTTCCACCACGAGTCCCTCTACCGCGGCCCCGAGCTGATGGCCAAGCTCGCCGCCCTCCGCGTCACCCTCTGCGGCGCCGGCGCGCTCGGGTCGCACCTGGCCGACAACCTGGTCCGCCAGGGCGTCGCGCGCCTCCGCGTGATCGACCGCGACCGCGTCGACGAGCACAACGTCTCCACCCAACTCTACGGCGAGAGCGACGTCGGCGCGTGGAAGGTCGACACGCTGCGCAACCGCCTGTTCAAGACCGCCGGCGTCGAGATCGAGGCCGTCCGCAAGGAGCTGACCGCCCGGAACGCCGCGCAACTCCTGGCCGACTGCGACCTCGCCGTCGACGCCTTCGACAACTCCGACTCCCGCCGGCTGGTGCAGGAGACGGTACGCGCCGCCCGCGTCCCCTGCCTCCACGTCGGCCTCAACGCCGACTACGCCGAGGCCGTCTGGGACGACCACTACCGCGTCCCGAAGGACGTCCCCGGCGACGTCTGCGACTACCCGCTCGCGCGCAACCTCGTCCTCCTCGCGGTCGCGGTCGCGTCCGACCTCGTCATCCGCTTCGCCGCCGACGCCCGCCGCGAGAGCTGGTCCGCCACGCTCGGCGACTTCGGGGTCCGCCCGGTCCGGCCGTGACCGCCGCAGGTGCCGCCGCCGGTCGCCCCCGGGCCCTAGGTCACGCCCCGACCGGTCACCCCCGGTCTCCGAACACGCGGCCCGTCACGCGCAGGAACACGTCCTCGAGCGTCGGCTTGCCCAGCGCGATCGAGCGGATCCGCCCCGGGAACGCCTCGACGAGCTGAGGGATGAACTCGTGCCCGCGGGGGCGCTCGATCCGGAGGACCCCGTCCACGTGGGCGGCGGTCGCGCCGAACCGGTCGCGCACCGCGGCCGCCAGCCCGTCGGGGTCGCCGTCGGGGGTCACGGTGATCACGTCGGCGGCGCCGAGCTGCTCCTTCAGGGCGGCGGGGGTTTCACAGGCGGCGAGGCGGCCGGCGTCGAGGATCGCGAGGCGGTCGCACTGCTCGGCCTCGTCCATCAGGTGGGTGGTGACGAGGATCGTCACGCCGTCGCGGTTGCGGATCTCGCGGAGGTGGCGCCAGAGGTCGATGCGGGCGCCGGGGTCGAGGCCGGTGCTCGGCTCGTCGAGCAGGAGGACGCGCGGGCGGGTCAGCAGGCCCTTGGCGAGCTCGACCCGGCGGCGCATCCCGCCGCTGAACTTCGCCACGTACTCGGCCGGACGGTCGGCGAGGCCGACCCGGGCGAGCATCTCGTCGATGCGGGATTCGAGGTCCGCGCCGCGCAGGCCGTAGAGGTGGCCGTGGTGGCGGAGGTTTTCGGCGGCGGTCAACTGCTTGTCGAGGCTGGGGGACTGGAAGACGACGCCGATCAGGCGGCGGACGGCGTCGCGGTCGGTGGCGAGGTCGTGACCGGCGACGGAGACGGCGCCGGACTGCGGGCGGATCAGGGTGGCGAGCACGCGGAACAGGGTCGTCTTGCCGCTGCCGTTGGGGCCGAGGAAGCCGAGAATCTCGCCGGGGCGGACGTCGAGGGAGACGTCGGTCAGCGCCACGCGGTCGCCGTAGCGGTGGGAGAGGCCAGAGATCGTGAGGGCGGGGGTGGGCGTCATGCGGTGGTGTCGTGCCGCCGGAGTTTAGCCGGCCCGAGAGCGGGCCGCGAATCGGGTCGCGGAAAAAGGGCACGCCGCGCGTGCGGCGTGCCCTGTGTGGATTCTGTCGATCGGTCGACGCGGGTTCAGCGGCGACGGCGGCGGGCGGCCAGCGCCACGCCAGCGACGCCGAGCAGCCCGAACGTCGCCGGCTCGGGAACCGCGGCACCAATCAGGGGGGCGGGGGCGGCGAGGTTCGCGCCGGTGGCGTCGAGGTAGATGTTGTCGACGAAGAACGGGCCGGTGCCGGGGGCCTCGCCGGTGTTGGGGACCGCCCCGCCGGTGCGGATGTAGAAGTTCACCAGGTCGGCGGCGGTCGTGTTCCGGAAGCCGAAGTCGTCCTGGGCGCCGTTGACCTGGAGGACGGGTGCCGCGTCGCCGGCCTCCTGGAGGTAGACCTCGGTCGTGTTGGTCGTGTTGTTAATGACGAGGAACACGCCGATCGGCTGGGCCGAGGTGATCGTGCTCGCCGAGCCGCCAGTGTCCGAGAGGGCGTCGAAGACACCCAAGTCGCGGATTCGGATCGGCTGGACGGGCGTCGAGGCGTTGACGTTCACCTGCGACTCGAACGCGGCGAATTCGGTCGGGGCGGCGACGTCGGTCGCGCCCAAGGACGCGTTGACCGGCGCGCTGGTCTTGATCTGGAAGTAGAGGGTGGCGGTCGTGTTGTCCGCGATGGAGATCCCCTTCGCGACGCTGGTGTCGGCCGCGCTGACCTGGAGCAGGCGATTGGTCGCGTTGGCCGGGTCGAGCACGACCTGGGCCCCGGCGCCGGCGGTGAAGCCGTTCTGGCCGTTGACCGGGCCGAGCGTGCGGCTTTGAAAGTCCTCGACGACGACGAACGCCGCCGACGCCTGTGGGGCGCCCGCCGCGACCCCGAGGGTAGCGGCCGCAGCGCATAGGAACAATCGATTTGCCTTGGTCATCTCACTCCACTCTTGATAGGAATTACACCGTCCGACTTGAGCCGTAGATCATACGAGCTGTGGCCGAATTCCGGGAAGTCCGAATGCGACCGGCCTGGAAGAAAAGTCGGGCTCATCCGGCCGGCGCTCAATTCAGCTTACACCGCCATTACAAGCGGCGTCGGTTAGCGGAGCACGAGCCGCCAGGCTTTCGTCGACCAGTCGTGGAAGATCGGGGCGAACGTGACGTCTGGGAGGAGCGAGACCACCAAGATCACGCAAAACGCAACCGGGACGATCAGGATCAGGTAAATCAGCTTCCCCTCGAACTTCATGTGCATGAAATAGTAAATGACCGCAGCGGCCTTGATCGAGGCGATCGTCAAGGCGAGCAGCACCTTCTGCCACTCCCGCTCAATGTGGATGAACGCGACGGCGACCGTGACGACCGTCAAAACGACCAGGGTCGTGAAGACGGCGAGGTAGTTGACCTTGTGGTGCGGGGTCGGTTCGGTGTGGCCGTGGGCCGGTTCGGGGAGGCGGCTGGCGGGTTGGGCGGCGTCGCTCATGGGGTTCATCCTATCGGCTTTCCCGAGGCGGGGGCAACGGACGCGGCCCGCTCGCGGGTCGGCCAATGTCGGCAGGTGGATCAGATCAGGTAGAGCAGGGGGAACAGGAAGATCCAGACGAGGTCGACGAAGTGCCAGTAAAGGCCGACGTACTCGGTCGCCTCCGGCAGGATCCGGTTGCGGTGGGCCTGGATCGCGAGGATCGCCAGCGGCACCATGCCGCCGAGGACGTGCACGCCGTGGATGCCGGTCGCGGCGAAGTAGCAGGAGAAGAAGAGGTTCTTGGACGGCCCGTAATTCTGCTGCTGGGCGATCGTGCCGGCGGTGATGTCGTAGGTCTTGGATTCGAGCTTCTGGCCGGTGCCGATCTCGCCGTGGCGGCGGGCGGCGTTCTCGATCCACTCGGCGGACGCGTAGTAGATGTTGAACGCGTCGTCGTCGCGGAGCTTAACGCGGACGCCGACGAGTTCCTTCTTGCCGTCCTTCTCGTGCAGGTGGCCGTCGTAGGCGAAGACGTCGTCGCCCTCCTTGATCACCATCGTGTAGTGGCTGAACTTGTCGGTGTACTCGACCGCCTTGATCCCCATGAACGCGACCGCGCAGGCGAACGTGATCCACAGGCAGCGGATCAGTTTCTTCCGGTCCCCGCGCTGGGCGGCGTCGACGGCCAGCGCCATCGTCAGGCTGCTGAAGATCAGGACGAGCGTGTTCGTGCCGGCCAGCCACTTGCTGAGCGTGCGGCCCATGGCCTCGAACAGCGGCGCCCACCCGGACCGGACGACGATGTACGTCCCCAGCACGCCGATGAAGAACATGATCTCGCTGGCCAGGAACAGCCACGTCGCGACCTTGCCCGGGGGCGTGGGGTCGCCGTGGCTGATCACCGGGTCCGGCGCGTGTTCCTCGGGGACGTAGCCGTGGGTCAGGATCGTCTCGGACACTCTCGGGTGCTCCTTCCGGGGTCGTGGGCGCGGCGGGCCGTCAGCGCTTGTCGAGCATCAGCAGGGCGAAGAGCAGGGGCAGGTAGATGATCGAGGCGAAGAACAGCTTGCGGGCGTCAACCCGCTCCTTCGAGACGGCGCAGCTCACGCAGTAACTGAGGAACGCGAGGCTCATCAGCGTCGCGCCGGTCAGGTAGACCGCGCCGGCCATGCCGACGCCGACCGGCGTCAGACTGACCGGCACCAGCGCCAGGCCGTACAGGACGATCATCCGCGACGTCAGCGTCAGGTCGGGGTCGACGACGGGCAGCATCTTGAAGCCGCCGGCGGCGTAGTCGCGCTTGTACAAAATCGCGATCGCGAGGAAGTGCGGCATCTGCCAGAGGAACAGGATGCCAAACAGGGCGATCGCCTCGGGGCCGAGGGCGCCCATGGCGGCGGTCCACCCCATCATCGGCGGGATCGCGCCGGGGACGGCGCCGACGACGGTGTTCAGCGACGACACCCGCTTCATCGGGGTGTAGACCCAGACGTAGCTGGCGAGCGTGATCGCACCGAGCAGGGCGGTCAGGACGTTGACCGCGAGGGCCAGGTACGCGACGCCGACGACACCGCAGACGACGCCCATCGCCAGCGCCTCGGCGGGCGTGATCCGGCCGCCGGGCAGCGGGCGGTTGCGCGTGCGGGGCATGAGTGCGTCATGGTCGCGCTCGACGAGTTGGTTCAACACGCTGGCGGACGCGGCGGTCAGCGCGGTGCCGAGGATCGCGTGGAGCAGGGGGAGCCAGTCGCCGCCGTGCGGGGCCATGTAGTAGCCGACGGCGGTCGTGCAGACGACCAGGAGGTTCATCCGCGGCTTGGTCAGTTCGTAGAAGTCGCGGGCGCGGGACGGCGCGTCCGCGAGGTCGCGGTCGTAGGTGGCCACGCCGCCGCCGCCGGTGGCGAGGGCTTCGGAGAACTCCGCGATGTCGGGTGCCGGTTTCATTGAGTGTTGTAGGGTCTTCGTTGTCGTCTCTACTCGGTCGCTTGGTCAGCCAATCGCGGGACTCGCCCCGCCGGGGATCGGCCGGCCGTCTCGCACCGGCTCGAAGCCGCGGGCGCGGTCGGTCGCGCGGACTGGGGCGTACAGGCGCATGGAGCGTACGGCGACGACGAACGTCGTCAACAGGACCAGCGCGCCGACCGCGACGTGCGCGCTGGCGACGTCGGCCGGCTTCTTCATCAGGACGGTCAGCACGCCCAGCGTGACCTGAACGATTAGCAGGCCCAGGAGCACGAGCGTGGGGGCGAACAGCCCGCCGCGGCGGCCGCGCGCGTCCCGCAGGGCGACGGCGGCCAGCCAGAGGATCGCCACCGTCACGACGACCGCGCCGACCCGGTGCCCGAACGCCAGCCACACCTGCCCGAGCGTGTGCTCGTCCACGTGGTACCACTCGTCCGCCGGCATCATCCGCACCTGGGCGGCCTGGAGGTCCGTCGGGTTGGTCGGCGGGATCACCCGCCCGAACGCCAGCGGCAGGTCCGGGATCGCCAGGCCCGCGCGGTAGTGCCGCATCGTCGCGCCGACGATCAGTTGGAGGTAGATCAGCGCCCACGCGAGGACGGCGAGGCGGGTCAGGGTGCGACCCGAGCGGTTCGTGACAGGGGTCGCGTCAGCGTCTCGCTGTGATGCGGCGACCGTCCACCACTTCGACGTGACGATCACGACGAGCCCCACCAGGCAGAAGAACGCCTGCGCGAGGCAGGCGTGGACGATGGCGAGGTCGAGCTTCAGCAGGACGACCCGCAGGCCGCCGAGCATGCCCTGGACGATCACGGTGCCGAGGACGCCGACGCACAGCCACCGCACCCAGCGGCGCGGCTCGCGGGTGCGGGACATCCACGCCGCGAACAGCACCAGCCCGAGGCCGACGAACGACACGATCCCCTGCGCCGCTCGCGACATCAGCTTGTCGGTGCCGCCGGGGTGACCGACGGCCAGCCAGATGCCGATCGCCAGGGCCGCCACGCCGCAGGCGACGGTCGCGCCCAGCAGCCAGCGGCGAACGGCCGGGTTGCGGCCGGCGCCCCACGCCCAACAGGCGAGCATCACCGCCGCGTACCCGACAACCGTGCCCATCAGCCGGTGCGCGTGCTCGTAGAAGATCCCGCCCTGCCACAGGCTGATCGGGAAAAGGAACATGTTGTAGCCGTAGCTGTTCGGCCAGTCCGGCACGGACAGCCCGGAGTCGTGCGACGTGACCAGGCCGCCCATGAAGATGAGCGGGAACGTCGCCACCGCGGTCAATAGCGCGAGGCGGTGCAGGCCGCGGTTGTGGGAGGCTGCGTCGTCGGCGTTCACGGTCGAATCCTAAGAGCTTTCCGCCCCCCGGTCATGTCGTTTCCGATGCCTGCGACCAAATGCCGCAGGAGTCGGCGGTCAAGAGGCCCGCACCACAGAAACTCAGTGCGCCTGCGCCGTGACCACCGCGCCCTCGGGCGACTCCACCCGGCGCGTCTGTGCCAGCCAGTCCTCTTCGACCAGCGGCGAGCTGTACTCGTACGGGCCGTGGTAGACCATCGGCACCTTCTCGAAGTTCCCGTGCGGCGGCGGCGTCGGCGCGTCAACCCACTCCAGCGTCGTCGCGTTCCACGGGTTCTGCTCGGCCCGTTTGCCCCAGACCAGGCTGCCCAGGAAGTTGACGACGAACGGGATCTGCCCGACCGCCATCAGGAACGCGCACATCGTGATGAACACGTTCATCGGCTGGAGGTCCGAGAAGCTCAGGTAGTTCGTGTACCCGGCGACGCGCCGCGGCATGCCGCGCATCCCGAGCACGTGCATCATGAAGAACGTGCCGTTGAACCCGACGAACGTGACCCAGAAGTGCAGCTTGCCCAGCCCCTCGCTCATCGTCCGCCCGAACATCTTCGGGTACCAGAACGTGATCGCGGCGAAGATGCCGAACATCGACCCGCCGAACAGCACGTAGTGGATGTGCGCGACGATGAAGTACGTGTCGTGGATGTGCACGTCGACCGCCGTGCTGGCCATGAAGATGCCCGACAGCCCGCCGATCACGAACATGCTGACGAACGCCAGCGAGTGGAGCATCGGCGTCGTGAACTGGATGTTCCCGCGCCACAGCGTGCCCAACCAGTTGAACACCTTGATGGCCGACGGGACCGCAATGAACATCGTGCTGATCGCGAACGTCGTCCCCAGCGTCGGGTTCATCCCGCTCTGGAACATGTGGTGCGCCCAGACGATGAACCCGAGGAACGCGATGCCGGCCATCGCGTAGACCATCGGCCGGTAGCCGAAGATCGGCTTGCGGCTGAACACCGCGATGATGTCGCTGACCATGCCCATCGCCGGCAGGATCATGATGTAGACGGCCGGGTGGCTGTAGAACCAGAACAAGTGCTGGTGCAGCACCGGGTACCCGCCGCCGGCGGTCATCTGGGTCTGGTTGCTCAGCACCCAGTTCGTCGGGATGAAGAAGCTGGTCAGGCGGTGGTGGTCGAGCAGGTTCAGCACCAGCGCGCTGGCCAGCACCGGCGTCGCCAGCAGGACGAGGGCCGACGTGATGAACAGGCTCCAGACGCTGAGCGGCAGGCGGAACATCGTCATCCCGGGGCAGCGGAGCTTGACGATCGTCGTCAGGTAGTTGACCGCGCCCATGAGGCTCGAGAACCCGAGCCAGGTGATGGAGAGGAACCACGCCGCCTGCCCGTCGAACGCGACGTACTGCGCGCCCTTGTTCAGCAGGAACGCCGCGGCCAGCGACAGGACCACGCCGACGACGACGTTGAGGATCGTGCTGTTGAACCGGATGAAGTACGCGCAGATGTAGCCGCACATCAGGGCCATCGCGGCGAACCCGACGAGGATCGCCGGGTCCGACCACGTGCCCTGCCAACGGAGCTTGTCGCGCGTGAGGTCGAAGATCCGGCGGGCGGTTTTCTCGTCGGCACCGGTGACCGTCAGCGTCGCCTTGCCGGGCCCGTCGGCCTTGGCGGTGGCCGTCACGCCAGTCGCCGCGCCCTCGCCGCGGTCTCTATACGTCTTGATCGCGTCGCGCGCCGCGGCGGTCGTCTTTTCGATCAGCGCCGGCGTCAGGTTCCCCGGCAGCGGGGCGGTCAGCGCGTTGTTCGCGAACTTCGCCTCGCCCGGCTCGACCACCGGCGCGCCGATCCGCAGGAACGAGGCGACGTTCGCCCACCGGTCCTCCGCCGCCGGCCGCTGGTACCCCCACCACGCCTGCGTGTTCCACGGCTCCTGCCCGGCCTGATTGGCGATCAGTGAGCTCAGCGGCGGATAGCTCGTCCACCCCGCCTGCGCCGCCCCGCCCCGCATCGTGAAGCTCGCGACCATGATCGCCGCCGCCGGCACCGCCGCCCAGAACGCCAGCCCGTTCAAAAATGGGAACGCCATGTCCGGCGCGCCGATCTTCAGCGGGATCAGGTAGTTCCCGAACGTCCCGACCAGCAGCGGGATGATCACGAAGAAGATCATGATCGTCGCGTGCATCGAGAAGACCATGTTGTAGAAGTCGGGCGGCATCGGCCCGCGCCGCTTCACGGTCACCGCGTCGCCCGCCTTGACCGTCGCCGAGGCGTCCGACGACGCCGAACCCGATGACGACGGCGAAGTCGACCCGCTCGGCGACCCGGCCGGCAGCGTCAGCTTCATCTGGTTGCCGTCGATCGAAGCGACCTTGGCCACGACCTCCCCGCCCGCCGCCTTGATCGTCGCGTCGTCCCCCTTGCGCACGCCGCCGGCGTCCACGCCGGTCAGCGTCACGGTCTTCGCCGCCGCGTCGACCGCCGCGATCTGTCCGAGCTGCGCGGTCGTCGCCCACAGCTTCTGCGCCAGGATCGGCACCGGGTGGTCGCGCCCCTGCGTCTGCGGGTCGGGCCACGCGAGCTGCCACCGGATCAGCATCGCCAGCAGCCCGCCGACGACCATGAACATCAGCCCCATGAACAGGAACTGGATCCCGATCACCTTGTGGTCGACCGAGAACACGTACTTCTTCAGGAACCCGATTTCCGGGTGGGCGTGTCCGTCGGCACCGTGGGCGCCGTGACCGTCCCCGTTGCCGTGCGCGTGGATGGGATTCGCTGCGTTCATGGGTGTGTTACGTGCCTGCTGGTGCTGCTGCTGCTGCTGCTGCCGTGCCCTTACTGCCTGGCGACCGCCGCCTTCTCACGGCCGGCGTCGGCCTCTTCCTCCGCCTCCGGCTTGGTCTCGAACTGCTCGGCGTACTCCTGGTCGCTCAGCACGATCACCTGCCCCTGCATGGTGTAGTGCCCCTGCCCGCACAGCTCCGCGCACACGAGGTCCAAGAAGCCCGGCCGCACCATCGTGATTGACTTCACGCCGATCCCCTTCAGCGCCTCGATCCGCTGCCCGTTGAGCTGCATCCGCCCGTTGACGATCGGCTTGCCGTCCTTGCCGTTGTACCGCCACTCGCCCGCGCGCTTGTCGTGCCACGCGCCCGGCGCCTTCGCGTCGGCGGCCTTCGGCTCGCTCTTCTCGTCGATCACGATCTGGAGCTTCTCGTGCTCGGGCGTCTTGATCAGCGCGGCCAGCTCGTCGAGGTTCGCGAACGTCCGCCGGCTCTCCGGGCGGTCCTCGATCTCCTTGGTCGTCGTCGTCGCGACGAACCGCACGATCCCGCGCAGCCCCGGAACCGCGTCGAGCTTCACGCGCAGGTCCGGCACGAAAAAGCTGTGCAGCACGTCCTTGCTCGACAGATGCACCTCGACCGGCCGCCCCTTCGGCACGTAGATCGGCCGCCCGGGCTGCTTCTCCCAGTTGTCGTCCGCCCCGTCCGGGTCCTCCTTCGGGTCGAACACCTTGCCGAGCGGGTTCTCCTGGTCGATGTACGCGTTGATCGCGGCGACCGCGTCGTCGTGCGGCATGTCGGCCGGGCCGGCCGTGTCCTCGTACTTGCCGAACGTGAACGTGAAGTCCTTCCCGTCCGCGCCCTTGGGCCACTTCTTGTCCGTCGGCTTCGGGTACGCCAGGTACCGCCCGAGCTTGCCGTCCGCGCCCGCGTAGACGACGTTCCACTGGAACGTCTGCCCGACCACCAGCAGCCGCGCGACCTTCCGCGTGTCGTCCTTCTTCCCGTGCCGGTAGTGGTCCCAGACCCCCTTGGAGTACAGCGAGATGAACGCGAGGATGATCGCCGGCGTGATCGTCCACGCCATCTCGACCTTGATGTTCCCCTGCGAGTAATGCGCCTTCTTCGTCTCCGGGCGGTACCGGTACTTCACGAGGAAGTAGATCATGACGGCGAACGTGCCGACCATGACCGCCATCGTGATCCAGAAGATCAGCAGGAACAGGCTGTCCATCCCGGCGCCGTGCTCGCTGTGGTTCGGCGGCAACCACCAGCTGACCGCCGACGCCTCCCCCGCCATCGCCAGCACCGCCCCAACCGCGGCACGCACCCGCCGACGTTTAGCCGGCCCGCCTGCGGGCCGCGTCGCGGTGCCGTTGACGCCCGAACAAATCCGCTCACTTCTGCTTGGCACCAACCCGTACTCCTTCGTCACGAGCATCACACGAGCCCCTCGCGAAGTGCCGCACCAGCCCCGCGCGCCGCGCCCACGCGCGCGACGGCCGCACGATTCTAGAGTTACGTCCCCCGCGAAAAAAGGCTCGCCCCCGCCCGTGCGGCTAAACGCCACACCCCGCCGCGCGCCGCCCGGCGCCGGAAAACAGCACTGGCAGGCCGCTGCCGGCCTGCCAGTGCCCAATCACGATGAACAACCGACCAGTCCCGGCCTTACTTCGTCGGCGCGACCGCCGCCGCCGTCTTCGCCGGCTCGGTCACCTTCACCAGCGTCGCGCCCTTGTCACACTCGGCGCACGCCTCCTCGGCCGGCTTGCTGACCGTGGCGACGACCTCCTTCGCCTCCTTCACCACGTCCGCCGCCGCCTTGGGCTTCTTCGGCGTGAACTTGAACTCGACCGGTGCGGCGGCCTTCCCGTCCTTGACCTCGACCTCCGCCTCCTGGGTCCCCAGCCGCTCGTGCCAGGCGACCAGCGTGTGCTTCCCGTCCTTGAGGTCCTTCAAGCTGAACTCGCCGCTGTCCCCGGTGACCGACGAGAACGGGTGGTCGAGCACGACAACCCACGCGCTCATCCACGGGTGCACGTCGCACTTGACCTTGTACGTCTCGACGGCCTGGTTCCCGCCCTTGATCGGGTCGACCTGGCCCTGCTGCTGCTGCGGGAAGTTGAACTCCGGGTTGTCCTTCGACAGCCCGTGCACGTTGTGCAGGAACGGGTCGCTGTTCTTCGCCTTCAGCTCCTGCCCGATCATCACCGCGACGACGTGCGGCGTGTAGACGCAGTTCACCTGGTCCAGCACGACCGGCTCCTTCGGGATCGACCCGCCGAGCTTCGCCCCGTCCTTCACGTACACGACGACGTTCTTCAACTCGCCCTTTTCACCCGCGACGATCGCCTCGTCCAGCACCTTCCCGCCGTGCAGCGCCTGGCACTGCGGCGTCATCGACAGCACCTTCGGCTTCGGGGCCGGCCCGTCCAGCGTCGCCTTCCCCGTCACCTGCGCCGTCGCCGACGACGTCATCCCCGCAACCGCCAACGCCACCGCCGACATCCAAACGCGAGCTTTCATATTCACTCCTGAAGAGAGAGGGACCAGTTTGCGGGCCTCGTTGAACCGCGCCCGATACCATTCCGAACTGCCCGGCGCGCCGTCGTTAGTCCGCCGCGCCAACCGCCGATGGCACCCTCTGTATCACAGAACGGGCGCCCGTTCCACGCCCCAAACCCCCCGGGGGGGCGCGTCCGGCAACTATAACTACCCCATTGCCGCGAATCCGTTGGAAGTCCGCGCCACGTTGCTACCTCAGCACGTGCCCCGTGAAGTACCCGATCATCATCTCGTCCCACGTCTGCTCCCCGAACTTCACAACCTTGTCCGGGTTCGGGTTCGCGGGGTTCCCTTTCGAGTTGTCGTACCACCCCGTGACCTTTAATCGCGTCCCCGCCGGCACGTCGATCGGGCGTGCGAACTGGTGCTCGATCTGCCAGTTGAAGTCGTACCGCGGCAGGTTCAGGATCACGTCCGTCCTGCCGTCCGGGTAGGTCAACTCGTATTTGAACCCCTTCCCGCGCACGTGGCTGTGCGGGTTCACCGACAGCAGCCGCGTCGGCTGGAAGAACGTGTGGGTCGCCGCGATCTCATGGTTCGGCTCGTTCGCCGGGATCTGGAACGCGTTGTTTGCCGCCGCCCCGGTCACCACCTCGTGCTGCGGCTCTTCCTTCGCGAATCGAAACCCGATCCGCGGCCGGTCTTGCGCCTCTTTCCCGTTCGTCGTGTAATGCACCTGGAAGACCAGCACCGCCCCCTTCGGCAGCCGCTTGGCGGTGCCCTCGGGGAAAACGATGTGCCCCTGCCCCGGCACCATGCCGGCGAAATAACCCTTGAGCCCGCCCGCGAACTGCCGCATCGCCCCCTTCGCCCGCGGGTCGTCCTTCGGGTACGTGACGAACACCAGCAGGTGGTGGACGACCTCCGTCGCGCTCGGCCGCACCTCCATCGCCGTCACCCACCGATCCTCCAACTCGTTCGTCGGGATCTGCACGTACCGGTAACGCAGCGCCCCGGTCGCCGGGATCTTCTCGACCTTCGGCGACTCCAGCACCAGGTCCGGCTTCCCGATCCGCCACCCCCGCACGAACGTCGCCGGTACCGGCGCGTCGGCCGGGTCCCCCTCCGGACACCCCGCGTCCACCCACTTCACCACGTCCGCCCGCTCCGCGTCCGTCAGCGACCGGTCGTTCTTGAACTTGTGCTCCGCCGTCTCCTCCGCGAACCACGGCGGCATCGTCCGCTTCGCCACCACCTTCTTGATCATCGCCGACTGCCCTTTCACGTCCGCGTACCTCAACAGCTCGAACGGCCCGTTCTCCCCAGGCCGATGGCACTCCACGCACCGGTTCTGCACGATCCGCGACACCCGGTTGTGATACGTGACCGCCCCCCCGTCGCCCACCCCCGCGTCGCCCGCCCCCGAAGCCTTCGCGCCCAGCGCCAGCGCACACCCCGGCGCCGTCGTCGCCTCCACCTCGGGCCGCTCGTCCTTCAGCACCGCCTCGACCGCCTTCGACAGGTAACGCTGCCGCGGCTCCGGCAGCGCGTAACCAAGCCCGAACTGGTCGTCCACCGCCCCCCGGTATACCAGCGTCCGCGCCCGGTCGAGCACGAACACCTCCGTCGTGCTCTGCGCCCCCAGCGCCCGCCCGATTCTCGGTTCCGGGTCGGCCGCGTACCGCCCGCCCCACCCGCCCTTGCGCCACTCCGCCGCCACTGCCTCCATCTTCTCCGGCGTCTCTCCGGTCGACACGTTCACCGCCAGGAACGCCACCCCCCGCGCCGCCAGCCGCTTCTCCATCTCGACCAGCACCGGCCCGTACTTCCGCGACACCGGGCAACCCACGCTCGTCATGTAGACGACCAGCGCCCGCTTGTCCTTGTAATCCGACAGCCGCCCCGCCTTCCCGTCGAGGTCCACGAATGGGGCGTCCGCCACCCGGTGCCCCACCGCCGCCTCGCGCGGCGCGAGCACGACCGGCCCCTCCCGCACGGGATCCGCCGCCCCCTCCGCGCGTGCCACCGTCGCCCAGACACCCGCCACGACCACCGCCGCCGTCCACCACGATCGACCCATGCCGTCTCCTGCTCTGCCGTCGCTGCCTGTCCACGAGAACCGTCGGCCGTAGTACGTCCGATCCGCGTCCGAGGTTACACGCCCAATAATCCCCGCCTCGGGCAGTCGCCGGATCATACACCGCCCCCGATGGGTCCGCCCGGCCCTTCCGCCCCAACCCCCGCCCCCCGGCTGACCGATAGAACCGGTACACGCCCTACCCGAGACACCGAAATGCGCCGAACACTGACCGCCTCCATCCTCCTCGCCGCCCTCGCCGGATGCTCCAACAAGGGCCCCGACGGCTCCGTCACCGGCGTCAGGGCCGAAGACGCCGCCACCATGAACGGCGAGCGCAGCCCCTTCGAGACCTCTCAAGACCCGCCCATCGCCGCCGAGACGCACTACGCCGCCGGCCAGCTGGCCGAGTCCGCCGGCGACACCACCGCCGCCCTCCGCCAGTACAAGCAAGCGCTCGAGATCGACCCCAAGCACCGCAAGTCGCTCTACCGCCAAGCCGTCTGCCTCTCACAGCTCAAGAAGCACAACGAGTCCGTCGCCGCCTGGCGACAGTACATCGACGCGATGGGCGGCGACGCCCGCAGCTACTCCAACCTCGGCTTCTGCCACGAGCTCGCCGGCCGGATCGACGACGCCGAGTCCGCCTACCTCAAGGGCCTCGCTAAAGACCCCAAGAGCGTCCCCTGCCGCACGAACTACGGCCTGATGCTCGCCCGCCTCGGCCGCACCGCCGAGGCCACCCTCCAGCTCCAAGCCGTCCTGACCCCCGCTGAGGTTCACTACAACCTCGCCTCCGTCCTCGAACACCAAGGCCGCCCCGAAGCCGCCAAGATGGAGTACCGCCGCGCGATCCAGTTAGACCCCGACTTCCTGGACGCCCAGGCGCGGCTGTCGGCGCTGCAATAGCTCCCGAGCCGCTGGAAACGGCGCGCCTTCGCCCTCCCCGGCGTCACAGCCGTCGGGGCGCTCCTACCGCCGCCGCCGCCGCCGCGCCAGCAACGCCCCCGCCCCCACGACGACCCCCGCGACGCCCCCCGGCTCGGGCACCCCGACCGGCGCCGCCCCCTCCGCCGATACCGGAAACGTCGACACGTCCCCGAAGCTCCGCTCGAGGATCTGGAAGTCGCCGAAGTTCACGATTCCGTCCAGGTTGAAGTCCCCCTGCGACCACTTCGTCCCCGTATTCAGGTTGTTATTCAGCAACCGCAGGTCCGACTCGTCCACGACCCCGTCGAGGTTCGCGTCCCCGTCGATGCTCGGGTGCAATCCGGTGATCGCCGCCAGCTCGTCCACGTACGTCCCCAGCCCCGCGTAGAACGACACGTTCCCGAACACCGCCGTCCCCGGCCGCTGCCCCAGGTGCGGCCGCCCGTCCCCGTTCGAGTCGTCGCCCAGCAGCAGGTTCAGCCCGACCAGCCGGTTCCCCACGAACACCCCGCCCCCCGAGTCGCCCGGCGCGACCTGGCTGTCCCCGTCGACCTGGTCGAACAGCGCGCCGAACAGGTACGTTGTGGTGTTGTTATACGGATTGGTAAACGCGAACGACGACTCGCCCCCGGGCATCGTCACCGTCGTGTTGTCCCCCCACCGCTTCGCGAACCCGCTCGTGTCCCACGAGTACCCGCGCCGCAGCGTGTTCGGCAGCCCCGGGTTCGGCTGCCCCGTCTTCTCCGTCCACGTCGTGTTGTCCGGGTTCGACGGGTCCGCCAGTTGCCACGTCCGCAGCGCCGGCGCCCGGTTGTAACCCGACCCCACCACCTTCACGTCCGTCCCCACCGCCGGCGTCTGCCCGAACTGCACCTTCGGCAGGTTCGCCAGCCGCGCGTCGTCCTGCAACCGGAACACGGACAGGTCCGCCCACCCCGCCCCCGGGTGGTGCAGCCTCCGCTGCGACGCCGTCACCGGGTGAAACACCGCGTCCGCGCCGTTGTCCAGCTTCGGGATGGCGAACGTGTACCCGCTGTCGTTCCCGCCCTGCACGTGCGACGCGGTCAGCACCCACCCGTCCCCCAGGTAAACCCCGCTCCCCCCGGTCGTTGCCCCGCTCGGAAAGTGCCCGAGGTTGTTCCAGTACGCGAACCCCCCGCCCGGCGACGCCCCGTGTTTCGTCTGATCCGCCCCCGCCACGATCGCGCCGCCCGCCACCCGCGCGCCGCCGACGGCGCACACCGCACCCAACAGCAGCAGGGAGGTCCGACCACCACGGTTCAAGCGAGCCACAAGCGTCTCCTCAATGGGGCACCGCGCGACACTGACCGACGGACGACCGCGGGCGGGCGTGTAACAAGATCTACCACCCTCCGTCCCCACCTGCAAAATGTCGTGCCGATTCGGACGTCCGATAATGATACGCGAAGTCGGCCAACGGGTTTGCAATAATGTGCCGCACGCTCAACCTGTGCCAGCGGCGAGTGTTACGTGTGAAACTCGCTCGCCCCGCCCTCCAGCTCGCGCGTCTCCCCCAGCGGGCCGTGGAAGTCCGCCTCCACCCCGTCCGGGAGCTCGACCCGCACCACGAGCTGGTCCTCGCCCGCCTTCTCCCACTCCACCCGCACGATCCCGCGCGGCGTCGGCACCGCACCCCGCGCGAATTCCAGCGATCCGACGAACGGGCGGATGCGGAGCCGCCGCCACCCCGGCTCCACCGCCTTCACCCCCAGCACCACCTCCGAAAGCACCCGCACCGGCGACGCCGACGCCGCGCAGCACCGGCTCCCCGTCGCGCCGTCCCACCGCTCCCAGAACGTCGTCGCCCCCTTATCCAGCATCCCGCCCCACCGCGCGGCGATCACCTCCAGCGCCTCGGCGCGAAGGTCCGCCTGCACCAGCGCGTCCAGCACCCACCCCGCGAGCGGCGGCGACGGCACGACCGTCCGCCCGCGCCGCCCCCCCAGCACCCGCGCGATCTCTTTCGCCTGCGCCGCGTGCGCCTCCGGCCGAAGCCCGAGCAGAATGGCGAGCGCCGCCGTGTGCAGCGACGACGCCTCCGCCCCCGGCGTCTTCGCCTCCGGGTCCAGCGCGTCCCGCCACGCCTTGGCCTTGGCATCCCAGAAGTGCGCGTCCACCGCCTTGGCGAGCGTGTCGGCCTTCTTCGCGATGAACGCACTGTCCTTCTCCAGCCCGAGCAACTCGTACACGTCCGCCGCGCACCGCAGCGCCTCCAGGTAGAGCAAATTGACCGGCGCGCTGAAGTCCGCCAAATGCAGGTCCGACGCCGCGTCCGTCGTCGGCGCGAACGCGCCCAGCCCGCCGATCAGCCCCTCGAACCGCTCGTGCCGCCCGAGGAATTCGAGCGCGCGGTCGAGCTGCGGCCGGCACGCGTGCAGCACGTCCGCCCGCCCGGTATGGAAGTAGAGATCCCACAGCGTCGCGACCCACGCGCACATCGCGTCCGCCCGCCGCCCGCGCGGGTCGTCGCTCGGCGGGTACGCGTGCAGCGACCCGTCAGCCGCCTGCGACTGCGCGACCTGCACCACCCCGCGCTCGAGCATCGACCCGTCGTCGAACACGACCGCCGCCGCCCGCGCGTGCGGCCGCGCGTAGTCCCACCGCTGCGACTGCGTCGCCGCCGGGCAGTCCACGATCGCGTCCAGCGTGCACGCCCGCAGCGTCTCGACCCCCGCCGCGTACACCGCGTTCAGCCGCTCGTCGCCGCACTCGAACCGCCCCGCCGGCTCCAGCGCCGCCCGCACCGCCCGCACCCCGACGTGCCTGACCCGCAGCGGCTTCTCGACGTTGCGGAACACCAGCAGCGCGTACCGGAACCCCTTCGGCCAGAACGACTCCCACCGCTGCGCGCCCGGCCGGCACCGGTACCGGTCGGCCGGCGCGTCCCCCGTCTGCGCCGCGTCCGGCAACACCGGCGCGCCGTTCCGGTCCACCTCCTGCACGTACAGGACGTCCACGATCTCGTCCCCCGCCGCCTCGCTGACGTCCAGCGTGATGTGCCCGGTCCGCACCCGCCCCAGGTCCAGCACCGCCGCGTGAAACTGACCGTCCGGCAGCTCCGGCACGACCGACGACTGGTCGTCGTCCCGCAGCATCGCGTCCGGGTTCTCGACGACCGTCTTGACCTTCTTGCGCGTCTCGGAGCGCGCGAGCTGGTACACGTCCTCCGCGACCTTGTACCCCCGCGCGTTCTCCCCCGAAAAGTGCGACACGGCCGCGGCGAACGACTCGACCTGCTCGGTCAGCAGCGGCACCCCGCGCGGCTCCATCGCCAGCCACGGGTGCCCCGCCGCCGGCGCGACCTCGACCGGCGGCCGCCACCCGTCCTCCTCCGTCGCCCCCTCGAACTCCGCCTTCAGCCAGTCCGGCGGGTCGGCGTCCGCGTCGAAGTGCTCCTGGAAACCCAGGTGCGCGCTCAGCCGCGCCACGTGCTTCCGCCACCCCGCCGCGTCCCGCGCCAGCCACTCGCCCGGCGTGTGCAGCTCGAACGCGCCGGCGTTCGACTCGACCACCCCGTCCAGGATGAACCCCGTCGCGTCCCGGTAGACCGACTGCGACGTCGGCACCCCGAACTGGTGCACGACCGCCCCGACCACGTTCGGCCCCGCCGTCAGGAAGTCCGCCAGGTCCAACGTGTCGTAACTCTGGTGCTCCGGGAACGACCGCGCCGGCCCCTGGTGCACCCGCCGGCCGTTCACGAACAGCGTGTACCGCGCGTCCGCGGAGATCCGCACGACCGCCGACGTCGGTCGGTCCGGCAGGTCGATAGCGCGCCGGAAGTACGCGTACGAGTTCCACGGCCGCACGAGCCGCGCGCCCGTCCAACACCACCGCGCCACCCAGCCCGCCGTCGCACCGTTCCCCGAGGCAGTCGCCATCGTCCGTCAGCTCCAGTCGGTTGAAGCGGTACTCTATCGACGCCCCCCACTGGACGCCAACGCCCCAAACCGTAGACTCCACCGCACGTTATGCCCCAGCCGCCGACCGTCGCGCTCTTCGTCACCTGCCTGACCGACCAGTTCTACCCCCACGTCGGCGTCGCCGTCACCAAGATCCTCGAACGCTTCGGCTGCAAGGTCCACTTCCCCGACGCCCAGACCTGCTGCGGCCAGCCGTTCTACAACAACGGCTTCCACCCCGAAGCCGCCGGCCTCGCCAAGCGGATGGTCGAGATCTTCGAGCCCTACCAGTACGTCGTCACCCCCAGCGGGAGCTGCTGCGCAATGGTCCGCGAGCACTTCCCCCACCTGCTCCACGGCGACCCCGCCTGGGAGCCCGGCATGAAGCGCCTGACCGGCAAGACCTACGAGTTCGTCGAGTTCCTCGACAAGGTGCTCAAGGTCGACTTCGCCCAGTTCAAGCTCCCGACCCCGGAGACGGTCACCTACCACTACACCTGCCACCTCCGCGGCATCGGCGTCAAGGACGAGGGCGTCCGCCTGCTCAAGCAGATCGGCAACGTCCAGTTCACCCCGCTGGAGAAGACGGACCAGTGTTGCGGCTTCGGCGGCACGTTCGCGGTCAAGTACCCCGAGATCAGTGGCGCGATCGTCGAGGACAAGGTTCAGTGCATCGAGGCCACGAAGGCCGCCACCACGATCTGCAACGACGCCGGCTGCACGATGAACATCAGCGGCATGTGCCACCGCGGCAACGTCCCCACCAAGGTCCGCCACATCGCCGAACTGATGGCCGAAGCCATGGGCCTCCCGACCGACAAGTGGTGACACCCCCCGGGGATCCCACTACCTCGCCCCGCACAACACGCCCCCGCAGAAATCCCGCCCCTCCGCGCGCCAGAACCCCAACAATCGCCACCTCCCACCCCCCGCGCCGCACCGCAAGCACCCCCGGCGCGCAACACCACCCCCATATACGGAGGCCCCCCATGCGCGCGAACAGCCACCTCCCTCTCCCAAGGCCGCCCACGGCACCCCCTCGCCGCGCACCGCACCGGCCGTGGGAGAGGGCAGGGATGAGGGGCTCTTCCCCCCCGGCCCAACCGGCACCCCTCGCCACGAACAACACTGCGAAACGAACCCACCAGTCCCCCCGCGCGCCACACTGCGCCACACCGCGCCACATTTCGCCCCAAAACTGCGAAACGAACCCACCGCCCTCCGTGGTGGAAGCCGACTCCCCACTGCGAAACGAACCCACTTGCCAAAATGGCAGTCCCGTCGGGTACACTACCGCCGCACTTCCAGCAGGAGACCCATGCCCAACTTGTCCCGCCGCCGCTTGCTGACCCTCGCCCTGACCGCCCTCGCCGCGCTGCCGCTCCGCGCCCACGACGCGAGTCAGCCGGCGCCGGCCCAAGTCGTCACCAGCTCGCTCCAGCGGCTCTTCTCCCTCCTCGACGCGCCGCAAACCCCTCAGACCTTCACCACCACCCTCCGCGTCACCAAGGCCGAAGGCCTCCCGAAGGAGGTCACCGGCGCGTCCGTCGAGATCGCCCTCCAGGCCCCCAGCCAGTTCGGCTTCGTCGCCCGCGTTAAAGACAAGACCTACGCCGGGTGCCGCGACGGGCAGGAGCTGTGGGCTCACGTGCCGGACAAGAAGTTCGGCGTCATCGGCAAGCCCGGCGTCCCCCGCTTCTCCGCCGACCCCGCCTCGATCGACACCACCGTCCTCCCGCCTCTCAAGCTCCCGATCGGCATGAGCCAGCTCCAGTTCCCGCTGATGCTGATGACCTACGAAGCCGCCGCCGACGAGGAGATCGCCGGCGAGCGCTGCCACGTCGTCCGCGTCGCCGCCCCCGCCCAGGCCACCGCGCTGCTCAAGCTCCCCCCCGCCAAGGTCGAACTGGCCGTCCGCAAGTCCGACCACTTCCCCGCCCGCCTCCGCTACAGCGACGGGAAAGTCGACGTCGAGGTGATGGTCGAGAAGCCGACGCTCGGCGACCCCTGGCCCGCCGCCAACTGGAAGCTCCACCCGCGCGACGGCGACACGATCGAGACCACCGCCGTCTCCCACCTCGTCAAGACAATCGAGTTCGCGCACAAGACGATCGGCAACGACATCCCCACCCTCGGCCCGGCCACCGGCTACAAGCGCCTGGTCGCCACCAGCAGCGACGGCCGCGGCCGGCTCGAGATGCACGACGGCACCCGCGTGCTGTTCCTGAACGGCACGCCCGAGCAGATGGGCAAGCAGCAGGGCGAACTGCTCAAGAAGGAGTTGCACGACGTCACCGACCGCATCCTTTACGGCGTCGGCGTCGGCTCCAGCTTCGCCAAGGGCCGCTGGTTCTTCGGCGAGATCGAGGAGGCCCACAAGCGGCTCAGCCCGTTCATCTCGGACCGCACCTACCGCGAGCTCGACGCGATGGCCGACGCCGCCGGCCTCCACCGCCAGGAGTCCCGCCTGTCCAACTTCTTCCCCGAGTTGTTCCACTGCTCCGGCTTCTCGATCACCGGCGACGCGACCGTTGGCGGCCGCATGTACCACGGCCGCGTACTCGACTACATGAAGGGCGTCGGCCTCGAACAGAACGCGGTCGTCACCGTGTACCAGGCCGACGAGGGCCACCCGTGGGTCAACCTGACCTACGCCGGCTTCATCGGCAGCGTGACCGCGATGAACGCCAAGGGGATCAGCATCGGCGAGATGGGCGGCCGGGGCGAGGGCAACTGGGACGGCAAGCCCATGGCCCAGCTCGTCCGCGAGGTGATGGAAAAGTCCGCGACGCTCGACGAGGCCGCCGAGATCATGCGCAAGGGCCCCCGCACCTGCGAGTACTACTACGTGATCAGCGACGGCAAATCGAAGCAGGCCGTCGGCATCGCCGCGACGCCGACCAAGTTCGAGACGGTCGCGCTCGGCGGCTCGCACCCGCAGCTCCCCGAGGCGATCAAGGACGCCGTCCTCCTGTCGGCCGGCGACCGCTACAAGACGCTCGTCCAGCGGGTAAAGGACAACTACGGCAAGTTCGACGCCGACTCCGCCCGCGCGCTGATGACCCGCCCGGTCGCGATGAACAGTTGCATCCAGGCCGTCCTGTTCGCCCCGGACACCTTGGACTTCTGGGTCGCCAACGCCGACAGCAAGAACGTCGCCAGCCACACGCGCTACACGCAGTACAACCTCGCCGACCTGCTCAAGGCGCCGCCGGCGCGCTGACGGAGACGCGGGCACGCCGTGATCCGTCATCCTGAGCTTGCGAAGGATCTGGCCGCGAGGGGCAAAGCCTCGTCCCCTCGCCGCCGGACGTGGCGGACGGAGGCCGGCTCAGCGTTAACCGCGGGAGGGGGCGCTTCCCTATGCCGATCAACCTGACCTGTGAGTGCGGGGCCAAGTACCGCGTCGGCGACCACCTCGCCGGCAGGAAAACCCGCTGCAAGATGTGCAGCAGCGTCCTCCAGATCCCCGCCGCCGAGCCCGAAATCCTCGACGGCGAAGGTCTGCTCGAGCCGCTCGAGAACGACCGCGGCGCGTACGACGTCGCGGGCGACGACGACAACTACTCGTCGCGCCGCCCCGTCGCGGCCGCGGAGCCGCCCGACCTGCCGCGCGGCGGGCCCGTCACGCCCGGGCAGACGTTCGCATCCAACCCCGGCCGCACCCGCATCCAGTGGTCGCGCTGGCTCGTCTGCTTCCCGTGGATCCCCGCGGCCGCGCTGCTAGGCAGCGTCGCCGTCGGGATCGCCGCGCTCCTGATCAAGCCGATCGTCTTCGCCGGCGCGGGCGTGATCGTCTTCTTCCTCTTCGTCCACCTGAACACCCAGCGGCAGAAGTTCCTGGCCGGCGACGTCAACCCCGGCGTGGTCGTCTCCGACAGCCCCTACCTCGTCGCCGTCCTGTTCGACATGGCGAAGGGGCGCGGCACCCGCCCGGCGGTCAAAGTCGTCCGCCAGCCGCTCGGCCGGATGACCGGTGGCCCAGCGAAAGTCGGTGACCGCCTCGCGACCGTCTCGCTCTACGGCGGCGACGTCGGCGGCGGCGACGCCTGGGGCGACGCCTACCCGACCGTCATCAACTGCGCGACCGCCAACGAAACGGACGTCGCCCGCGTCCAGCGGTCGATCTCCCGCGCCGACTGGGCCCGCCTCGACGCCGCCGTCGCCCGCCTCCCGACCCCCCAGACGCCCGGCCTCTACACCCTCTGGGACGGCAACGCCGCCGGCCGCAAGCAGCGCTGGAGCCGCTTCGAGACCCCCGCCATCTGGGTCGTCGCGATCATCGCCGTCGGCCTGCTCGCGAAGTACGGCACGCGCAACAAGGGCAAGTCGGGCTCACCCGATCCCGCGCCGGAGCAAGTCGCGCAGAAAGTCGACCCGGCGCCCGCGCCCGCGGTTGATCCCATACCAAAAGTAGAAGTCCCAACAAAATTGGAATCGCCCCGCACCGACACCCGCACCACCCGCCCGTTTGGCGGCGTGCCCGCAGGACCGCAGACCCCGCCCCAGAACCCCATTCGCACCCCCTACCCTACCCCTCCGACCACGACCAAGCCCCCCGCGATCACCGAGACACCGAAGGCCCCGGGGACGGCCGACGACCGCGCCGCCTACGCCGCCGCGGTCAGGAAGGGCGTCGCCAACCGCCAGGAAGCCCGCTCGCTCGCCACCGGCGCGCCAAACCGCACCGGCACGACAACCCGCACGGCCGAGGAACTCGACAAGGAGTACGCCGAGCTGAAGGCCCAGGTCGAAGCGCTCGAGCCCAAGATCGACCAAACGTCCCTCGACGGCGCGACCCGCTCCGACGCCATGCAGTTCCGCTCGCTCGCCGCCCACGTCGAGAACATCCGTTCCTCCCGAGAGCGCATGGCCAACCGCCGCACCGGCGGCGGCGGCGCCAGCGCAGGGGGCCCCGCCGCGGGCGGCCGGGTAGCACCCGGCGACAACAAACCCCGCCCCCTCCCCGCCGACGTCAAGGTCGGCGACAAGATCGAGGCCCTCGACAAGACGGTCTGGCGCACCGCCACCATCCTCAAGCGCGACGGCGACCGCCTCTACCTCCATTGGGACGGCTGGAGCGACGCCTGGGACGAGTGGGTCGGCCCCGACCGGGTGCGACCGGTGACGCCGAAGTAAGGAGGAAAACACGAGGATGGAGGATGGAAGATAGAGGATGGCGGAAGACGACGGCGACCCGGGTTGCCCGTATCACGGGCGCCCCGCCCGTGTTTCAGCCTAAGACACGGGCGAGGCGCCCGTGATACGGGCAACACCCGTGGTAACCGCAACGGGCGATCCGCCGCCATCCTCCATCCTCTATCTTCCATCCTCCTGTTTCCTCCCTACAATCCCCACCCCCATGGCCGTCCTGCTCAAGACCACCGACCTCTCCAAGTCCTTCGGCGCCCGCACCCTGTTCCGCGGCATCAGCCTCTCCCTCGACGACCAGCAGCACGTCGGCCTCATCGGCCCCAACGGCGCGGGCAAGTCCACGCTCCTCAAGATCCTCGCCGGCCTCGAGCACGAGGACGCCGGCAGCATCGAGTCCCGCCGGCAGATCAAGATCGCCTACCTCGCTCAGCAGGACGTCTTCCCGCCCGGGCAGACCGTCGAGGAGGCCGTCGTCGCCGGCCTGCCCGAGTCCGACCACCGCGACGAGCACGAGAAGCAGGTCGACGCCCAGATCCTCCTCTCGCGGATCGGCTTCGAGCAATTCGACCAGTCCGTCGACACGCTCTCCGGCGGCCTGCGGAAGCGCGTCGCCCTCGCCCGCGAACTGATCAAGCAGCCCGACCTGCTCCTGCTCGACGAGCCGACGAACCACCTCGACCTCGAGGGGATCATGTGGCTGGAGAAGTTCCTCCAGCAGGCGCGGTTCGCCTGCCTTGTGATCAGCCACGACCGCTACTTCCTCGAGCGCGTCGCCGACCGGATCGTCGAACTGAACAACGCCTACCCCGACGGCTACCTCGGCATCGACGGCACGTACACGCAGTTCATCGAGAAGCGCGCCGACTTCCTCGCCGCCCAGGCCGCCCGCGAGCAGTCGCTGGCGTCGCAGGTCCGCCGGGAGATCGAGTGGCTCAAGCGCGGCGCTAAGGCCCGCACGACCAAGGCCAAGGGCCGGATCCAGCAGGCCCACGAGATGATGGCCGACCTCGCCGACCTCAAGACCCGCAACAACCAGGGCGGATCCGTCGAGATCGACTTCGACGCGTCCGGCCGCCAGACCCGCAAGCTCGTCGCGCTGCGGAAGGTCGCCAAGTCGCTCGGCGGTCGCCCGCTGTTCAAAGACCTGACGCTGACGCTCTCCCCCAAGGCCACGCTCGGCCTGCTCGGCCCGAACGGCTCGGGCAAGTCCACGCTGCTCAAGCTGATCAAGGGCGACCTCGCGCCGGACTCGGGCACCGTCGAGCGCGCCCCCGAACTCCGCGTCGTCTCGTTCGAGCAGAACCGCGAAAGCCTCGACAAGTCCCAGACGCTCCGCCGCGCCCTCTCGCCGCACGGCGACAAGCTGTTCTTCCAGGGCTCCGAGCTGCACGTGACCGGCTACGCCCGGCGGTTCCTGTTCCGTGACGAGCAACTCGACATGCCGCTGACGTCGCTGTCCGGGGGCGAGCAGTCGCGTGTCCTGATCGCCCGGATGATGCTCGATCCGGCCGACGTCCTGCTCCTCGACGAGCCGACCAACGACCTCGACATCCCCAGCCTCGAGGTGCTGGAGGAGAGCGTCGAGTCGTTCCCCGGCGCGGTCGTCCTCGTCACCCACGACCGCTACCTGCTCGACCGCCTCAGCAGCGACCTGCTCGCCCTCGACGGGAAGGGCTACGCGACCCTCTACGCCGACCTGTCGCAGTGGGAGGCCGCGCAGAAGCAGGGGGGCGACGGTCCCACTACGAAACCCGCCGCGAAACCCTCGCCTTCGCCCGAGCCGGCGAAGAAGGCCCCGCCCGGACTCAAGCGCCTCACCTACATGGAGCAGCGGGAGTGGGAGCAGATCGAGGGCAAGGTCACTGACGCCGAGTCCGCGCTCGAGGCCGCCCAGCGGGAGATGGACGACCCGGCCGTCCTCGCCGACCGCAACAAGCTCGACGCCGTCTGCCGCAAGGTCGACGCCGCCCAGTCGGCCGTGCAGAAGCTCTACGCCCGCTGGGAAGAGCTCGAAGCCAAGCAGCAGTAGGGGAAGGCGCACCCCGGCACAGGGCTTGCACCGTCCGGCCCGGTTTCACCCCCGGAGGCCTCCATGGGCAAGCAGCCCGAACCGACCGAGCAGAAGAGCATCCTGTCCCCGACGAACGCCGATCCCGAGCCGTCCGGGATCGACACCTCCCTGCCGGGCGGCGGCCCGTCGGCGTTCAAGCCGATCGACGAGAAGTCCGCCGCCGACGTCGCCGACCCGCGCAGCACCGGCCGCGGCGACGACGACAACGACAACGACGCCAACACGAAGCGACGCAACCCCGACGCGTAACGCCGGTCGATGTGTCCGGCGGTCCGCGGAGGCGCCGCCGCGCAACGGCCGACCGCCCGCGTTCCGCCCGTGGTCCTCCGCATGAGCCGCCCGCCCCCGGATCGGGAAAAGGATGGCACCCCGATCGGCACCGCCGTTGCCGCCAGTCGGCCGTGTCGCAAGGGGCTCACCGTCCGTTCCCCGGCCACAGGAGGCCACCCATGTTCTTCCACGACAAGCGGCTGCAGTACCACGCCAAGCCCGAGCGGCCCGACCCGCTCTACGCGAAGAAGCTCCAGGAGCTGATCGGCGGGCAGTGGGGCGAGATGACCGTCATGCTCCAGTACCTGTTCCAGGGGTGGAACTGCCGCGGGCCGGCCAAGTACCGCGACATGCTGCTCGACATCGGCACCGAGGAGATCGCCCACGTCGAGATGCTCGCGACGATGGTCTGCCGGCTGCTCGAGGGCGCGAGCGCAGAGCAGGCCGAAGAGGCGGCGAAGAACAGCAGCGTGATCGGCGCGATCCTCGGCGGCACCACCCCGCGCGACCAGATCATCGCGTCGGCGATGAACCCGCAGCACCTGATCAAGACCGGGCTCGGGGCCGACACCTCCGACAGCGTCGGCGTGCCGTGGAACGGCCGGTACGTAACCGCCAGCGGCAACCTGCTCGCCGACTTCCGCTACAACCTGACCGCCGAAAGCCAGGGCCGCCTGCAGGCGTGCCGGCTGTACGAGATGACGACCGACCCGGGCATCCGGGACATGCTCGCGTTCCTGATCGCCCGCGACACGATGCACCAGAACCAGTGGCTGGCCGCGATCGCCGAGCTCGAGGCCGACGGCCTGGAGACCACCCCGTGCCCGAGCAACTTCCCGCGCGACCGCGAGCACCGCGCGGTCTCGTACCAGTTCATGAACTGCTCGATGGACGGCGCGGGCGTGACCGGCGGCGACAGCAGCCAGGGCCGGTGGGCCAGCGGCCCGTCGATCGACGGCCTCGGCACGTTCGAGTACGTCGCCCAGCCCGCCCCGATGGCCGGCATCCCGATCCCCAGCGACGGCGACCCGCAGCTCTACGGCACGCCCAAGACCCCGATGGCGGCCAAGGCGTGAGCGCGAGACGAGACGTGAAGGCGTGAGAAGACGAGGGATCGCCTTCTCGCGCCTTCACGTTTCACGACAGGATCTCCCGGATCAGCTCGCCGTGCACGTCGGTCAGCCGCCGGTCGATCCCGTTGTGGCGGAACGTCAGCCGCTCGTGGTCGATGCCCAGCAGGTGCAGGATCGTCGCGTGCAGGTCGTAGCAGTACACTGGCGTCCGAGCGCGCCACGCCCACTCGTCGCTCTCGCCGTACGCGACGCCGGGTTTCAGGCCGCCGCCGGCGAGCCACGTGACGAACGTGCCCCCGTTGTGGTCGCGGCCGCCGTCCCCTTGCGAGAACGGCATCCGGCCGAACTCGGTCGTCCAGATCACCAGCGTGTCGTCCAGCATCCCGCGCGACTTCAGGTCCGCCAGCAGCGCCGCCGTCGGGCGATCGGTGCGGTCGGCCATGTAGGGCAGTTCCTTGGCGATGTTCGCGTGGTTGTCCCAGTTGTTGGTCGGCCCGCCCGGGCCGCTCCAGACCTGGACGAACCGCACGCCCCGCTCGAGCATCCGGCGGGCGGTCAGGCAGCGGCGGCCGAAGTCGTCGGTGACCGGGTCGCCCAGCCCGTACAGCCGCTTCGTCGCCTCGGTCTCGCCGGCAAGATCGAACAGCTCCGGGGCCGTCGCCTGCATGCGGGCCGCGAGCTCGTACGACTCGATCCGCGACTCCAGCCGCGAGTCGCCCGGCCGCGTCTCCAGATGCCCCCGGTTCAGCCGGCGGAGCAGCGCCAGCCCGTCCGCCTCGCCCGCCAGTGTAACGTGCTTCGAGTCCGCCGGCGGGGCGAGGTCGTGGATCGGCGTCGCGTTCGAAGCATGCACGATCGTCCCCGCGTGCGCCGCCGGCAAAAAGGCAGCCGAGAAGTTCCCCTGGTTGTTGTACGGCAGCCCCCGCGAGTCCGGCAAAACGACGAACGCGGGCAGGTTGTCGCTCAGCCGCCCCAGCCCGTAACTGACCCACGCCCCCATTGCCGGGAACCCGGGCAGCATGAACCCCGTGTTCTGCATGTAGCTCGCCAGCCCGTGCACGTTCGTCTTCGACGCCATCGACATCACGAACGTCAAATCGTCCACGCACGTCGCCGTGTGCGGGAAGACGCTGCTGACCCACCGCCCGCACTGGCCGTGCTGCTTGAACTCGAACGGGCTCTTCATCACCGTGCCGACGGACCCGGTCACCGACTCCACGAGCTGCCCGCCCCCCGGGTCGAACTTCTGCCCGTGCTGCTTCGCCAGCAGCGGCTTGTAGTCGAACGTGTCCATCGGGCTCGCGCCGCCGTTCATGAAGAGCTGGACGACCCGTTTCACCTTGGCAGGGTGGTGGAGGCCGTTGGTGCGTAGTGGGCCGGGCCGGGCGGGCCACGACCCCGCAAGCGGATCGGGCCGGCCGACCGGCGACGCCGCACGGGCGTCGTGGGCGAGCAGGTAGCTGGCCGCGACCCCGGCGAGACCGCCGCCGACGTTCCACAAAAGTTGCCGGCGCGGCAGGGGGGTGGACGCACTGTGGGGACGAAGCGCCATGCGAAAAACTCAGTCGACGAACATGAACTCGTTGCTGTTGAGCAGGACGCGGGCAGCGTTCGCCAGCCCGTGCTTCCCCGCGTACGCCGCGACGTCCGCCGCCTCGCCCGCCGTCGGCGCGCAGTTAAGGACGAGCCGGTAAAGCGCCGCCACCTGCGCCGCGACGTCACCCGCCGCTTTCGCCCGCTCGGCCAGATGCTCGCTGTTGCGCACGACGAACCGATTGTTCCGCATCGACAGCGCCTGAAGCGGCGTCACCGACTCCTCGCGCCGCGGCGCCCACTGCGACGCGTCCGGGCAGTCGAACGTCTGCATGAACGGGTCGGGCACGGTGCGGAAGACGAACCGGTAAACGCTGCGCCGCCGCGCGCCCGGGCCGTCCACGTCGAACCCGGCGTAGTCGGCGTTCGGCGTCTCGTGCACGCCCTTGGTCTCGACGAACTGCTTCACCGACGGCCCGTGCATTGTCAGGTCGAGCCGGCCCGAGACCGCCAGGATCGCGTCCCGAACCGACTCCGCGTCCAGCCGCGCCCGGTTCATCCGCCACAGGTACCGGTTGTCGCCGTCGACCGCCGCGCACGCCGCGTCGTGGGCGGATGACTGCCGGTACGCGGCGCTGGTCACGATCAGCCGGTGCAGTCGCTTGAGCGACCCACCGAACTCGTCGCGGAACGTGACCGCGAGCCAATCCAGCAATTCCGGGTGCGTCGGCGTCGCACCCATCCGCCCGAAGTCGCTCGGCGTCTCCACGATCCCCCGGCCGAAGTGGTAGTGCCACACGCGGTTGACGATCGACCGCCACGTCAGCACGTTCTCCCGCGCGCTGACCCACCGCGCCAGCGCCGCCCGCCGCGCGCCTTCGTCGTCCGCGCTGTCGAGCTTAAACCGCCCCTCCAGCCCCGGCACGCACGATAATGCCCCCGGCGTCGCCGGCTCGAGCGGCTGCCGCACGTCCCCCCGCCGCAGCACGTGCACCGGCCGCGGCTTCTTCGCCGGCTTGTAGTTCCCCTTCGCCTCGAAGTCGCTGGCGATCGTGTAAATCTGTTGCTGCGGCGGGAGCGCACCCAGCGCGCGATCAACGTCCTCCGCCAGCACGTGCCGCGCAAGCGCGGCCCGCTGTTCGTCCGTTCGCCGCGCCGCTTCGAGCAACGCGGCAGTCGCGACGTCCTCCGGCAACTTCTCCACGCGAACCGGCGGCACCGCGTCCGTCGCGCTGAGTCGCACGCGACCAATCAGATGTCCCCCACCCTGCCGCTGCTCAATAAAGAACGCCAGCCGCTCCCCGTCCTTCACCTCGACCGGCCCCGCCAACTCAAACACCGCGAGGTGCGGCCGCCCCTCCTGCGGATGAATGCCCCACGACGTCTCCGCCTTCCCATCCAGCGCCCCGGCCACGCCCCACCCCTCCTGATCGAAGTCCGCGGTCGCTCGCTTCACCGCCACGCGGCTGGCCGCCCCGTCCGGCCCCAAGCGGCTCAGCATGAAGTCCGACAGATGCAAATTCCCATTGACCGCCCGCCCCGGTCCGTTGTGCGGCAGCGACAAGTCCGTCATCACCTCCACCCGCACCGCGGTCACGCGCGGCAGCGCGCTCCGCGCGGTCACGACGTACGTGTCCTTGTCCGGCCGCTCCCCCGACGACAGGATCGACCCGTCCGCCTGTTTCGTCAGCGTCGCCCCGTTAGCCGAGATCGCGTCGAGCGTCTCGGCCGTCTTCCATGACCCCGCGAGCGCCGCCCGCCGCCCCTCCCACTCGGCCACCTTCGCCGCCGCGTCCGCCGACAGCAGCCGCTCGACCGGGTACGTCCCCGCCGCCAGCGCCGCCTTCTCACCCGTCAGCCGCCGCCGCTCGGCCAGCACCTTCGCGTCCGCGTCGTACGGCCGATCGATCCGGTCCACCCCTGCGAACACCGCCTGCAGCGCGTAATAGTCCGCCTGCGAAATCGGGTCGAACTTGTGGTTGTGGCAGCGGGCGCAGTGCACCGTCGCGCTGACGAACGTCGACATCGCAGTTGACAGCATGTCGTCCCGGTCCAGGTACCGCGCGGCCTGCTTGTCGAGCGTGCCGTCCTGGATCCCCATCTGCGAACTCTGATCCCACGGCCCGACCGCGTTGAATGCCGCCCCCACCACCGCCTCCGGATCGTCCGGCCACAACACGTCCCCCGCCAACTGCTCCTCCACGAACCGCGCGTAAGGCCGGTCCGCGTTGAACGCGCGGATCAGGTAGTCCCGGTACGGCCACGCGTTCGGCCGCGGCTTGTCCTCGTCGTGCCCGTGCGTCTCGGCGTAGTGCACCACGTCCATCCAATGCCGCGCCCACCGCTCCCCGTACCGCGGGCTCGCCAGCAATCGGTCAACCACCCTCTCGTACGCATCCGCCGATGCATCAGAGAGAAACGCCTCCACCTCCCTCGGCGTCGGCGGTAGCCCCGTCAGATCAAAGGTCACCCGCCGAATCAGCGTCCGCCGATCCGCCTCCGCCGACGGCCGCAGCTTCTTCTCCTCCAGCTTTGCCAACAGAAACGCATCGATCGGCGTCCGCACCCACTCCCCCCGAACCACCTTCGGCACGACCGGTGTCACCAACCGCCGCAACGCCCAGTGCTCCGCTTGCGGGGTCGCGCCTTCGACCGTCTCGGGCCACTTCGCCCCCTGATCAATCCACGCCCGCAAAACCCCCACCTGCTCGCCGGACAACATCGCCCCCTTCGGCGGCATCCGCACCTCGTCGTGCGCCCCCGCCACGTACGCGATCAGCAGACTCCCCGCGCTGTCCCCCGGCACGATCGCCCCGCCGATCGATCCGCCCCTCAGCGCCGATGCCCGCTCGTCCAGCCGATAGTCGCTCTTCTGCTTCTCCGCCCCGTGACACGAAACACACGCCGCCGAAAAGATCGGCCGCACGTCCCGCTCAAAATTGACCGCGCGCGTCGCCGCCGGCGGGAGCTTCGCGACCTCCACCTTCCCCGCCCCCAGCGCCACGGCGACCATTGCAATTGCCGCCGCCACACCCAAGCCTCTCGTGCTTCGCCAGTTCATCCTCACTCTTGCTATCGCCGCAGCCGCCTCCCGTGGCGAACATTTTCTATTTGCGGTCGCAATGTAAGCTTCCCGCCGTGCCCGCCGACGCCGACCACACGGACCCGCGAACGGACCAGGAGCTGATCGCCGCCGCCAACGCCGGCGACGCCTCCGCCTTCGACGCGCTCTACCACCGTTACAAGCATTGGGTCGTCTCCCTCGCCACACGCTTCACCGGCGACCCCGATCAGGCCCTCGACGTCCTCCAGGAAACCTTCCTCTACCTCCTGGGCAAGTTCCCCGGCTTCCGCCTCACGAGTCGCCTGACCACTTTCCTCTACCCCGCCGTCAAAAACCTGTCGATCGCCGCCCGCCGCAAGACCGGTCGCTTCGCCGCCGGCCAGCAACCCCTCGACGCGCTCCCCACCCCCGCCACGCCCGCCACCCCGAACGAACTGACCACCGTCGTCGCCAACCTCCCCCAAGGCCAGCAGGAAGTCGTCCTGATGCGCTTCGTCGACGGCCTGTCCCTCGAAGAAATCGCCACCGCCCTCTCCATCCCCCTCGGCACGGTCAAATCCCGCCTCCACAACGCGTTAGCCGCCCTCCGCGCCGACCCGCGCGTGCAGAAATTTTTCGAGCTGTGAACCTTTTACGCCCCCTCCCACCTTCATGGTGGGGCAGACATTCTTGTCTGCCTTCCAGAAGCTTCCGAGCCACTGATGCCCCTCGACCCCAACGAACCCGACTTCCCCCGTCCGCTGACGGACGCCCTGCGCACCGCCTACACCCACCGCCCCGAAATCCCCAGCCGCATCGACACCGCAATCCTCTCCGCCGCCCGCGCGAAGTCCGACCACCGCCGCCGCCTGCGCCTCCTCGTGCGCTGGGGCGGCGGTATCGCCGCGGGCCTCGCAGCCGCCATCGTCCTCGCCGTCACCCTCCACCGCCCCGCGACCCCTTCGAAGCCCATCGCGCGCGGTGACGTCAACTCCGACGGCCAGGTCAACATGATCGACGCCCTCGCCCTCGCGAAACGCCTCGCGGCCGGCGACAAGCTCGACCCCACGTCCGACGTCAATCGCGACGGCCAAATCACCCAAGCCGACGTCGATGCCCTCGCCACCGCCGCCGTCAGCCTCAAGCAGAACGGCCTCGCCCGGCGCGCCCTGCCAAAGCTCAACGACCTCGGCCTCGACCGCCCGCTCGCGCAAGCCACCCCCGTAAACTCCGCTTCAGCGGACGGAATCCTCGGCCGCCGCGCAGCGTCCTTCTCTTCTTCCGCAATACGGCCCGTTGTCCCGCCCGCCGAAGCAGACCCTGCGAAGGCCACGAAGATGGAGGTCCGCCAATGACCCGCCTCCTCACCCTCCTCCTCATCGCCACCCTCTCCCTCGGCGCCGCGCAAAACCAACCCCCCGCCTCCCGCTTCGCCGCCGTCGACCTGATCATCGACCCCGCCGGCCAACCCCTCGCCGCCTGGCAACTCGAGTTCGCCGCCGAGCCCGGCCAGATCTCGCTCGTCGGCGTCGAGACCGGCGACCACCCCGCCTACACCGCCCGCCCGCCCTACTACGACCCCGCGGCCCTCGCCGGCAACCGCATCATCCTCGGCGACTACTCCCTCGCCCCCGACCTCCCGAAAAAACCGTTCCGCGCCGCCCGCCTGATGCTCGAGATCAGGGGCGACGCCAACCCGCAGTACGTCACCAAGCTGATCGCCGCGGCTAACGCCGACGACAAGCCGATCCGGGTCACGATCACGCTGAAGTAGGTCCTGCCGCGCTAATCGATGCGCCGCTGATTCTCGGAAGGAGCCGCCCATGAAAGCCGCCCGCACAATGGTGTCAGTCGTTCTCTCATCAGTCTGCGTCGCGTTCTTTGCCGGTTGTCATAGCGCGAAGATTCACCGTAGTTCAGTCGCCGCCGCGCCGTCTCCCCCTCAGCTGCGAACCTTCGTGGAACTGGAAACAGATGTGACGGTTGCGGGGTCGTATTGGACTAACATCCATCCAGCCACTTTCTTCGACTTGCATCGCTCCCTCATCACCCAAGACCTGCTTCGCTCCCTCATCACCAGCGGCCAGACGTTGCCGAGCCGCGACGAGGAGTTGTGGGTCGTCGCCAAGCAGGGCGCCCCGGTCCGTGCGGAGGCACCCGCCGAAGCTGTCGACCTTGCGTCCGCCGGAGTGCTCGTTGCTCGCTTCGTTGAACAGCAGGTGCCCGTCTATCTCCCGCTTAAGCACACAATCGTCAGAGCGGACATCGTGCGCCACATTGCGTCCGTCGCGGTCACCCAACAGTTCCAAAACCCGTTCAGTTCGAAGATCGAGGCCGTCTACGCGTTTCGGCTCCCGCACAACGCTGCGGTCAACGACTTCGTGATGACGATCGGAGACCGCAAGATCCGCGGCGTCATCCGCGAGCGTGCCGAAGCCGAGCGCATTTACGCGCGTGCCCGGCTGCAAGGGTATGTCGCCTCGCTGCTCACGCAAGACCGACACAACGTTTTCGCCCAGTCCGTTGCGAACATCGAGCCCGGCAAGCAGATCGACGTTGACCTTAAGTACTCTCACGAACTTCTCTGTGAGAACGGCTGGTACAACTGGTGCTTCCCGATGGTCGTGGGGCCGCATCTCAATCTGCCGGCGCGCGGTCCGGGTGCGTCGTCGCCGAGGTCCGGCGTTATTGCTGACCCACACTTCGCGGCCGATCTGAAGACCGACGCGCTTTACGGCAAACCACAAGAGCGCTCGGGCCGCGACGTGACACTGGCCGTCAACGTAGCGGCCGACCCTAAAATGGGCCAACTCGACTTTCCCATTCACAAAATCGACGCGCGCAATTCGGAAGGACATGTGGCCGTGACGCTCCTCGCTTCCGACAGGATTCCCAACAAGGACTTCGTCCTTCGCTATCGCGTTGCCAGCGAGAAGTCCCCGCTCCCGCAGGTCGCCGGTCGTGGGGAGGGCGGGAATGGCCCATCTTCCCCCTTCGGTACCGAAACGAGCCTCGCTGGTCGTGCATACCTCTCCGTGGATGCGACCGCCCCCACCGCGGCGACGACCAGACCCGTCATGAAGTGAAGGGGCGGAAGCTTCCGATGCCCTTCTGCCTACGCTTTCAGCAATCCAATACAAAGGGATTGGCAATGACTGCCACGTTTGAACTTCCTCCACCGCCTCTCGGCCGTCGCGGCTTTCATCGCCGCACGGCTCCGCGGCCCGCCCCTCCGTCCGGATGTTCGCCGCGCCTGTCCCCGCGGCAACGCGAAACGCTGGCGCATTTACTGCGCGGCCTCGCGTACAAGCAGGTTGCGGCCACAATGGGCATTAGTGCGCATACCGTCCACGTTTATACGAAGCGCATCTACCGGGCGTATGGCGTCGAGGGCCGCACCGGACTTACCGGCCTTTGGCTTCGCGATGCGCCGGCCGCTCGGACGGATTACGGGCCGAACGGGTACTGCCCGGGCTGCTGATGCTGTCGGCCGCTCCACGCCTTCCTAGCCGTCGACGCCACCCGCCACACCGAAGGCGCCTACGGCACCACGATCGCCGTCCCCGTCCCGACGCCCGAAGGCACCCGCTACGAAACCACCGTCACCCCCAAGTAAAGGGTGCCCCGATCACGGGCTGCCCGTATCACGGGCGCCCCGCCCATGCCTCTTCTCAAACCCCCAATCACAACCCAAAGGAGAGCCCCATGCACCGCCCTTTCATTCTATCTACAATGTTCGCCTTACTCACCGGATGCGCCTCCTACCACGCCCCCGGCCGCGGCGCGGACATGTCCGCCGTCGGCCTCGCCGCCGCCCAGAAGGACGGCACCCCCGCCGACCTCGCCACCAGCTTCGACAAGCGCCCGCTCGCCAACTTCCCCGCCGGCGTCGCTCTCGTCCGCATCCAGGCGCCCGGCTACCACTCCGCCACCACCGCCAGCTACGGCCACGGCGCCTACAGCGTCGTCCTGACCCGCGACGTCGAGCCCGAGGACGCCGTCCAGCGACTCGCCAAGCTCCCGCAGATCCGCGGCGTCGCCCCGATCGGCCGGCTGCTCCTCCCCGCCCAGCTCAACACCGACAAGGAACTCCGCCACGCCGCCGCCCAGCTCCAGTGCGACATGCTCCTCGTCTATACGCTCGACACGACCTTCCACGACCGCGACCTCGCCAGCCCGATCAGCGTGATCACGCTCGGCCTCTCCCCCACCCAGGCCACCCGCGTCGTCACCACCGCCTCCGCCGTCCTGCTCGACACCCGCAACGGCTACGTCTACGGCGTCGCCGAGGCGTCCGCCAAGCGCGCCGGCCTCGCCACCGCCTGGAACACCACCTCCGCCATCGACGCCGACCGCCAGAAGACCGAAGCCGAAGCCTTCGCCAAGCTGACCGGTGAACTCGAAACCATGTGGAAAGGCGTCGTCCAAGCCAACGGGCCTAACGCGCCGAAGGGGGCGCAGTACCCCACTGGCGGATGAGGCGGCTCCAGAGCGTAAGAACATGAAACATAAGAAGGACGCCCCCGCGCCACCTTATGTTTTATGCCCTTGTGCTTTACCATCCCCCCATGAACGCTGACATCGAGCGCGTGCTGATCCCGAGCGACCAAATCGCCGCCCGGATCCGCGAACTCGCCCAGCAGATCACCGCCGACCACACCGACGCCCAGGGCCAGACCGAGATCACGCTCGTCCCCATTCTGACCGGCGCAATGGTCCTCGCCGCCGACCTGATGCGCCACATGCCGGTCCGCATGAAGATCGGCCTGATGACCGTCTCCTCCTACCCCGGCCGCTCCCTCCGCACCCAGGGCTCCAGCATCCTCGGCAACCAGCTCGGCGACGTCCGCGGCCGCCACATCCTCCTGCTCGACGACATCCTCGACAGCGGCGGCACCCTCCGCCTGGTCGTCCCGCTCCTGAAAGAGATGGGCCCCGCCAGCGTCCGCGTCTGCGTCCTGCTCCGCAAGAACCGCCCGGTCGCGATGGAGACCCCCGTCGACTACGTCGGCTTCGAAATCCCGGACGAGTTCGTTGTCGGCTACGGCCTCGATTTCGACGATTACTACCGAAACCTCCCCGACATTGTTACCCTGAAGCAAGCCGTCTACAGCCAACCCTCGACCTGAGGCGACTGACATGACCGACTTATTCAACAAGCCGCGCCTGGCGCCCGCCGAGGACGCCGCCGCTGAGAATCTCGGGCCCATGCGGTTGTTGCCGCCGGCCGACGCGGTGGGCCGCACGGATCAACTGCAAGCCGTCGACACCGGCGCCGCCGTCTCCCCCGCGGCGACGGTCACCCCCCTCGGCGCGCTGCTCGCCCGCCACGTGATCCGCGACGGCGAGGTCGTCCTCCTCGCCCTCAAACCGTCGATGTGGTTCATCCTGCTGTCGTCCCTGCGGTTCATAGGCGTCGTCGCGATCCTCACCCTGGGCATGATCGCCGCCGAGCGCCGCTACAGCCGCGAGTGGTTCTACGTCGAGGCCGCGATCTTCCTGATCGCCGGCCGGATCATGTGGGCCGTCCTCCAGTGGATGGGCCGCCTCTATGTCCTGACCGACCTCCGTGTGATCCGCCTGTCCGGCGTCTTCCGCCTCGAAATCTTCGACTGCGCCCTCCGCAAGGTCGCCCGCACCCACGTCACCGTCTCGACCAAGGAGCGCCTCTGCGCCACCGGCAGCATCGAGATCCTCCCCGCCGACGAGACCTGCGCCGCCGGCCTCTGGCAGACCGTCCCCCGCCCCCACAAGGTGCACGAGCTGATCGTCTCGACCATCAACAAGGCCAAGCAGCACGGCCACTGCGCCGCCGCGTAGCGCCCCCGACCCGACGACGCCAACCCCCCCCACGCCATCACCCCCCGCCGCCTCCTGTGGAGTCGGATCCCGCGCGCCCCACCGCCAGCAGCTCCCGATCCGCTTTCAACAGGTCCAGCAGGGGGTCCGACCTGCCCACCGCATACACGCAGTAGTCCGCCCTCAGGCCCGGCGACAGCCGCCCCACGCGCCCCTCCATCCCCAGCGCCCGCGCCGCCCGCGTCGTCACCATCTCGAACAGCACGCCCGGCGGCACCTCCGGCCTCAGCCGGTGCACGAGCCGCAGGTCCTCCAGCAGATCGAGGTCCGGCGACGACGCCGCGCTGTCCGTCCCGATCGCCACGTTGATCCCGCGAGCCAGCATCTCCGCGTAGCGGTGCGGCGGGTGCCCGAAGTACGCGTGCGTCCGCGGGCAGTAGACGACGCTCGCCCGCCCCCGCGCCAGCACGTCGAGCTCCTCATCGCTCACGTAGTTCACGTGCGCCAGCACCGCCGGCCGCGCCAGCAGCCCGACACCCTCCATCGCCCGAATCGGGCCGCGCTCGAACGTCGGCACGCCCGCCGACCAGTCCCCGATCGCCGCCCAAAGGCGCCCGAACTCCCCGCCGTGTCCCGCGAGGAACTCCGCCTCGTCCGCCGTCTCCGCGAGGTGCGTCGCCAGCGGCCTGTCGCCCGCGTCCGCCTCCGCCACGCACTGGCGATACCCCTCAAGGTCGACCGAATATGGCGCGTGCGGCTCGATGCCGACCCTCAACCCCTCGCCCTCGTGCGCGCGGTCGACCGCCGCCGCCAGCCGCCCCTCCAACTGCCCGCGCCGCCCCGCCATGCCCAGGACCTCGCCGAAGCTCACGCCGGCCATCCCGAACTCGCGCAGGATCGGGCGCGTCAGCGCCGGGTTCAGCGTCACGTCCCCCACGGTCGTCACCCCGCACGCCAGGCACTGCGCGACCCCCCGTCGCACGCCGTCCCGCACGAACGCCGGCACGTCCGCGTTCCCCGGGAACCGCCGCCGCAGTTCCAGCACCCAGTCCACGAAAGTCGCCGGCCGCGGCAACTGCCCGAACCCCGTCAGCTCCAGGTGCGTGTGCGCGTTGACCAGCCCCGGCAGGATCACCGCGTCACCGAAGTCGATCGTGTCAAACCCGCCGAATTCGCGCCGCAGATCCGCCCGCCGCCCCGCGGCCACCACCTCCGCGTCCGCGCACGCCACCGCCCCGTCCTCGAGCACCGGCCCCGTCATCGTCGCCACGTATCTCGCCGTCAGGAGCTGCCGCCTCGGGTTCACAGCGCCCCATCTTCCCGCAGCTCCCCCGTCAGTAAAGCCGCCGCCTTCCGCGCGTGCTCCAGCCGCTTCCTGGCGATCGTCCGGGTCTGCTCGAAGTGGAACCCGTCCTTCAGGCGCGCCTCCCAATACCCGTACTGCTCGCGCTTCTCGCACCCGTCCGCCACGCTCAGCACGCCCGCCCCTTGGCGCGCCAGCGTGATCGCCTGCGCGACCAGCCCCGCCACGCCGAAGTCCTCGAGGTTCAGCGCGTCGGCCAGCAGCTTCGCCTCGTCGCCGACCGGCCCCCGCTGGTGAACCTGGATCAGGATCTGCGTCGCCTCCTCGACCGCGGTGTCGTTGCCGGTGTCGCCGGCCAGGCCCACCAGCATCTCCGACGCCTGCTCCGCCCGCTCCCGCAGGTTGGTGCGGCCCAGCTTCCCGCCGACCGCCGACTTCGGGACCTTGAGCGGCAGCTGCAGCGCGTAGCAGCACAACTCCAGCGGCGTCGAGTTCGTGTCCGTCGGCACCACCCCCTTGTCGATCAGGCTCTTGATCCGCGCGCACACCCGCCTGGCGTCCTCCAGCAGGCGCGTGCCGCGGGTGCCGTGGTCGTCCACCACGGTCAGCGCCCGCTCCAAGCGGTGTTTCAGCTCTCCTTCCAACGGCATGTCGCTTCCGTGCCCGCAACGTCAGCGCGCGGGGACAGGCCATCCCCGGCGTGATTCCCTGATCTGTCGCGCTGCGTTGTCGTCTACGAATGGATGAGGGCGTTCAAACCCACACCACGCGGCTCGCCGGGTCCGCCGTCCGCCACGCAAGGGAGGCGCACGACGACCCGCACCCAACTGTCGCAAGAGAGCGAGCGGCGTTAGTATCCTCACAATTCGTTATTTGAAAAGGGAAAAATCCCCGGTTAAAGGACACCGCATGACCAGTCGCTTCGCCCGCCCCACGCACCCCCTCGTCCTGCTGGCCGTCCTCATGGTCGCCGGCGCCACCACCACCGGCTGCCAGTCGCCGCCCGAGTTCAACCCCACCCCGACCGCCGCCGAGACCGACGCACTGACCGACCCGATCCAGCTAACCCACCACTTCAACGCCGCCGGCGAGGCCTACTTCTCCCCCGACATGCAGTGGATCGTCTTCCAGGCGATGGTCCAGCCGACCGACTACTACGGCATGTACGTCGCCCAACTGAAGTGGGAAGGCGACCGCATCACCGGCATCCGAACGCCCATCCGCATCACGCCCGAGGGGTCGTGGAACACGTGCGGGTCGTTCTCTGCCGACGGCAATTCGCTGATCTTCGCCTCGACGAAGTCGCCGCTCCCCAAGGCCGATTCCGGCCCGCCCGGAACGGTCGGCCCGGGCGGCACCGCGACCCGGCCCGCCGCCGCCACCCGCCCCGCTACCGGTCCCGGCCCGCGGCAGGGGGGCTACACCTGGATCAAGCCCGACCAGGCCGAAATTTACCGCGCCGACGGCTGGAAGGGCGCCGTCTCCGCCCTCCCGCCCGGCGCCGGCACCGACCTCGTCCAGCACGCGCTGACGAAGAACGACAAGCACGACGCCGAGTGCGCTTACTCCCCCGACGGCAAGTGGATCGTCTATACGTCCCGCGCCAGTGGAGACCTCGAACTCTGGGCCATGCGCGCCGACGGCTCGAAGCAGGTTCAACTGACGAACGCGCCCGGCTACGACGGCGGCGCCTTCTTCTCCCCCGACGGCAAGCGCCTCTGCTACCGCTCCGACCGCAAGGGCGACGAGTACCTCCAGGTCTTCGTCGCCGACCTCCGGTTCGACGCCGCCGGCGACATCGCCGGCATCGACAACGAGCGCCAGTTGACCGTCGACCGCCCCGTCGCCGAGAACCGCCCGCTCAACTTCGGCGGCAACGTCATCAACTGGGGCCCCTACTGGCACCCGGACAACCAGCACCTGATCTGGGCCACCAGCGTCCACGGCCAGCGCAACTTCGAGCTCTACCTGATGCGCGCCGACGGCACCCACAAGACCCGCGTCACGCACACCGAAGGCTCCGACGTCCTCCCCGCCTTCTCCCCCGACGGCAAGTGGCTGATGTGGACCACGCGCCGCGGCCCCGAGCGCACCAGCCAGATCTGGCTCGCCCGCTTCCGAATGCCCAAGGGCGCGTGAGACCCTCGTAGGCTTCTGTAAGGCGTGCTTCTGCCCACGGCCTTCGGAGGCCCGGAATCCCGTGTGCTGAAGCACACCCTACGAACCCCGAGCCTGCGCCGCGCTACATCTGCTCGGGATGTTCGATCCCGAGCAGATGTAGCCCGCGCCCCATCGTCCGCGCCACCAGATCCGCCAGCGCGAGTCGGCTCGACCGCACCGGCTCCTCGCTCTGCAAGATCGGGCAGTTCTCCCAGAACGCGCTGAACAGCGACGCCAGCTCGTACAGGTACGTCGTCAGGTGATGCGGCTTCAGCTCCCGCGCGACCAGCTCGACCACGTCCGGCAGCCGCAGGATCTGCTTCGCCAGCGCCATCTCCGCGGGCGCCTCCAGCGCGATCGGCGCCTTGGCCGCGTCGCCCGCGTTCACCCCCAGCCGCTCGACCGCCCGCCGGAACACCGACCGCGTCCGCGCGTACGCGTACAGCAGGTACGGCGCCGTGTTCCCCTCCAGCGAAAGCATTTTCTCGAACGAGAACAGGTAGTCGCTCGTCCGGTCCTTCGACAGGTCCGCGTACTTCACCGCGCCGATCCCCACCGCGTGCGCGATCGCCCCCTTCTGCCCCTCCGGCAGTTCCGGGTTCTTCTCCAGCACGACCGCGAGAGCCCGCTCCTCGGCCTCGTCGAGCAGGTCCTTCAGCTTGGTCGTCCCGCCCTTGCTGGTCGCGAACGGCTTGCCGTCCTCGCCAAGCATCGTGCCGAACGCCGCGTGCTCGAGCGACACGCCGTCTCCCGCCCACCCGGCCCGCCGCGCCGTCGCGAACACCTGCGCGAAGTGCTGCGACTGCCGCGCGTCCACCAGGTAGATCACCCGCGACGCGCCCAGCGTCCCCACCCGGTAGCGAATCGCGGCCAGATCGGTCGTGCCGTACAGGTACCCCCCGCCCGTCTTCTCCACGATCAGCGGCGCGCGCTCCTTCCCGTCCACGAACACGACCGTCGCCCCCTCCGACTCCTCCGCGACTCCGGCCGCCTTCAACTCCGACACGACCCCCGCCAGCATCTCGTTGTAAAACGACTCGCCGCGCTCATCCTCCGGCGTCAGCAGCACCCCCAGCCGTCGGTAGATCGGCAAATAGCTTTCCCGTGTCTTCTCGACCAGCGTGCGCCAGGCCGCCAGCGTCGCCGGGTCGCCCGACTGGAGCTTCACGACCGTCTCCCGCGCCCGATTCTGGAACTCGTCGTCCTCGTTGAAACGCTTCTTCGCCTTGACGTAGAACGCCTCGAGGTCGCTCAGGTCGGTGTCCTCGGCCGACGCGCCCTGCAGGTACGCGATCAACATCCCGAACTGGGTCCCCCAGTCGCCGATGTGGTTCTGCCGGATCACGCGATGTCCCTGGAACTGCAAAACCCGGGCGATCGCGTCGCCGATGATCGTGCTCCGCAAATGCCCGACGTGCAGCTCCTTGGCGATGTTCGGCCCGGAGTAGTCGACAACGACCGTCTGCGGCGCGGCCGTCCGGTCCACGCCCAGCGTCTCCGACGCCCCCGCCCGTTGCAGCAACCCCGCCAGCCACTCCGGCCTCAGCCGAACGTTGATGAACCCCGGCCCCGCGATCGACACCTCCGTCGCCACCTCCCCCAGCTCCAGCTTCGCCTTGATCTGCTCGGCGATCTGCCGCGGGTTCGCCTTCTGACCCGTCCGCTCCGCCAGCACCTTCGCCAGCCCCATCGCCGCGTTCGCCTGGTAGTCCCCGAACTTCGGATTCTGCGCCGGCGCGATCAGCGGGTCGGCGTCGACGTCGAACGCCGCCCGAATCGCGTGTCGGAACTTCTCATCCAGCGTGGCAGCAATGGTCGGCATAACGGTCAGCTCAACGAGCGGTGCTTTACGGCAGGGTCACTTCAGTGACTTTGTTCGCCCTGGTCGCGATCGAGGTGGATAACCGCAGACGAAGGGAAATCCGCCCCCGACCGCGACTATCATCAGGGTCGCGGATGGTACTGGACGGGGTGACCGTTCTCCACCTCCCGGGGCGTCCCTCGGCAGGTAAACGGTGCCACCTGGATCAGGTATGACGAACGAGACGGCAACCGAACGTTGCGCGGTGAACCGCCGCACGTCAATTACGTCTAATTGTGGGGCCGCGAGGCCGCCCGCGAAACTGTTTGACGCGTATATTTGCCCAAGGTAACGTAGTTTACCCGTCTGAAAGTGCCCGCGCGACTGGCCCCGGAATCTCCCGGGGCACCTCCTAACACATGTCCTCCCATCGCTTTACGAGCAAGGATCGCCTTATGACGAAGAAGTTGGGACGCTGGGTTCTCGGCTTGGCCGTTTCCGCGGGTCTGGCGGGCGTCGCCGGGCCGATGCTGGTGCGCGCCGAGCAGCCCACCGCCGTCGCCGGGCAGCAGCAACTGGCCGCCGTCGAGCAGCTCAAGGCCGAGGCGTTCAAGGCCCTCAAGGCCGGTAAGTTCGACCGCACCAGCGAGCTCCTCACCCAGGCGTCCGCCGGCGCCAACGACCCGCAGCTGGCCAAGATGGCCGAGTGGACCAAGGCCTTTGAGGACCAGCGTCGCGAGTTCGTCGCCGAGCGCCAGAAGCAGTTCGAGAAGGCCGTCGGCGATGTCAAGAAGCTCCTCGAAAAGCAGAAGGACGATTACGCCCTCGACTACGTCGCCCGCGCCTACCTGCTCGCAGACGACAAGAAGGCCTTCCGCAACGAGCCGTGGGTCGACGCCCTGGTCAAGAAGACGATCGAGAGCGCCAAGGTTCACGAGGAGAAGGAGCAGTGGCTCAAGGCCCTCCGCCTCTACTCCGACCTCGGCTCGGTCGAGCCCGCCAACCCCGAGTGGAAGGAGAAGCTCAAGCTCGCCACCCGCCGGATCCGCCTGCTCGCGATGTACAACATCGAGCAGTTCAAGAAGGTCCAGGAGCTCGAGTCGGCCGACCGCGAAGTCGTCGACCAGATCGTCAAGCCCACCACCCAGCCCGGCAGCAAGCCGACCACCAAGCCGTCGCTCGACGAGCGCGACGACAGCTTCAAGACCGACTGGCGTCAAAGCCTGAAGGACATCCGCCGCGGCATGCTCTGGGACGCCCTGTTCGACGCCCGCACCAACTACTACCGCGAGGTCAGCTACCGCGACCTCGGCCTCGGCGGCCTGACCGGCCTCAAGGTCATCGCGACCACCAAGGGCCTCGAGGCCGCGTTCCCCGGTATGAAGGACGCCGACAAGAAGGCCCAGTTCGTCGCCGCGATCGACCAGCAACTCGACAAGGTCAAGAACGCGACCGCCGGCAACGAGCAGTACGTCGTCCGCAACGCGATCGACGCCGTCTTCAAGAAGAACGACGACACGATCCAGCTCCCCGAAGAGGTCTTCACCAGCGAGTTCGCCGACGCCGCGTTCGGCGAGCTCGACCCGTTCACCAGCATGATCTGGCCGAACGACGTCGAGGAGTTCAACAAGAACACCCAGGGCGAGTTCAGCGGCGTCGGCGTCCAGATCCAGAGCGACGACGACGGCAGCCTCAAGGTCGTCAGTCCCCTCGAGGACAGCCCCGGCTACAAGGCCGGCATCAAGGCCGGCGACATCATCACCCGGATCAACGGCAAGAACGCCAAGGGCATCAGCCTCAACCAGGCCGTCAAGAACATCACCGGCAAGAGCGGCACCAAGGTCACGCTGACCATCCGCAGCGCCGACGGCACCGTCAAGGACCACACGATCACCCGCCAGACGATCAAGGTCGCCAGCGTCAAGGGGTGGAGCCACCGCCCGGGCGGCGGGTGGGACTACTTCATCGACCCGGCCAACAAGGTCGGCTACATCCGCCTGACCCAGTTCACCAAGCTGACCACCGACGAGCTCGAGAAGGCCCTGACCGAGATGCAGGCGCAGGGCGTCAAGGGCTTCATCCTGGACCTCCGCTACAACCCGGGCGGCCTGCTCGGCACCGCGACCGAGGTCTGCGACAAGTTCCTCGGCAACGGCACGATCGTCAGCACCAAGGCCGACCGCGAGACGCCCAACCTGCCCAAGATCGAGTCCGCCAAGAACGACGCCGACGACATCCGCGACCTCCCGATGGTCGTGCTGATCAACCAGTACAGCGCGTCCGCCAGCGAGATCGTCAGCGGCGCGATGAAGGACCACCACCGAGCCCTGATCGTCGGCGAGCGGACGTTCGGCAAGGGCAGCGTGCAGATGCTGTTCCCGCTGTCGGCCCGCACCGCCTACCTCAAGTTGACCACGCACCATTACTACCTGCCCAACGGCAAGTGCATCCACCGCGAGGAGAACAGCACCGAGTGGGGCGTCGACCCGGACGTTACGGTCGAGATGACCCCCGAGCAGATGCGGGCCGCGATCGACGCCCGCCAGGAGCTCGACGTCCTCCGCGAGCTCAACGCCAACCCCGACGCCGCCCCGAAGAAGGACGGTGCCGCCGCTGAGGTCAAGCCCAAGAAGGACCCCCTCACCCAGGACGCGCAGCTCTCCGCCGCCCTCCTGCTCCTGAGGCTCCAACTGGCGGGCGCCCAGCTTTAACGCGGGGCTCGCCCGAGTCCCCCTGACAAACGAAAACGCCCCGCGGCACCCAATGCCGCGGGGCGTTCTACTTTTGACTTCTTCAACCAGCAACCAGCAACTAGAAACTAGCTACTTCCTCAAACGTGCACCTTCGCCCACTCCGCCGCCGTCCCCTCGTCGTCCACCAGCGTGAACACCTTGTCCAGCCCCGTCGCGTGGAACACACCCAGCACCTGCGCCGGCGCCCCGCAGATCACCAGCTTCCCGTCCGCCATGATCACCCGCTGCCGCAGTCGCAGCAGTCGCGACAGGTGCGACGAGTTCAGGTAGGTCACCCGCGCGACGTCCAGCACCACCGCCGGCGGCTTGCGCAGCTCCACGTGGAGCAGCGCCTCCAGTTCCGTCGCCAATTGCGGGTCGTCCGTCAGCCTCGCCAGGAGCACACCGTCGGCGCGGGTTTCGATAGGCATAAGGGGCAAAGCCTACGCGCAGCGCACGGCGTCGTAAAGGCACGCGCGTGACACAGACCCCCACGCGCCTGCCCGCCCGTCCCCTCCGCATTTCCCGATGACAACCGTGCCGCCGCGACTGACAACCCGACCGCCCGCCTTCCGGCCTCAACCGCCGGGCACCCCGTCCAGCCCCGACCACGCCGCTCTGGCACGCGGCTCGCCCTGTAATCGACCGTCGTCTCACTCCGGAGCACCTATGTCCACCCAGTCCAACCAGCCCACCGGCCAACCCCGCCAATCCTCGTTTGGCGTCCCCCAGAACGAGCGCGACGACAAGGCCAACCCGGCCCCGCCGGAACAGAGCAACCGCGATCACCCGGTCGCCCCCGGGGCGGCCATGAATGTCGAAGGCGAGGGCATCGTCTCCACCGGCACCACCGCGCGGGGCGCCCGCCGCGACACCCCCGACCACGAGCGCGAGACCCGCGGCAAGGCCCCCAACGACCCGGACGCCCCCGGCCAAGTCGTCCCCACCGGCTCCGCCGGCGCCGCCGCGCGGGAGACCAGCGACCCGAACTTCACCGCCGCCACCCGCCCCCGCTCGGACGTGGACGCCGGCGCGTCCATGAACCCCAACGTCACCCCCACCCGGCACCCGCGCCGCAACGGCCCCGCCCGCCACGCCCGCGACCTGATGTCCGCCAACCTCGAGGTCGCCAGCCCGGACACCGAGCTGTATTACGTCGCCCGCATGATGGCCGAGCGCGACATCGGCGCGGTCCCGATCGTCGACAGCACCGACACGATGCGCCCGGTGGGCATCCTGACCGACCGCGACATCGTCGTCCGCGTGATCGCCAAGAACCAGACCCACAACGAGCTCCGCGCCGGCGACGTGATGACCCCGAGCGTCGTCACCGTCCGCGAGGACGCTTCCGTCGACGAACTCGCCCACCAGATGCAGCACAACCAACTCCGCCGCATCCTCGTCACCGACGACCAGGGTCGCGTCGTCGGTATCGTCGCCCAGGCCGACCTCGCCACCCGCGGCTCTGAAACACAGGTCGCCGACGTCGTCACGGACGTCTCCAAACCCGACTAACCCACTTAGCCCGGCGTGAACACGCGCCCGGAGAACCCGCGAACCAAGGATCCCACCGCGCGCCCGGACGCGCGCAAACATCCTCCCGCCGGTTATCATGCACCCGCCCACGAACCGCGAGGTGCTACACCATGGGGCTCCAACTCCGCCTGACCCACCCGCTCGGCAGCGGGCTCGTCGACGTCGACGCGCGCCCCGCCGACAGGCCCATCGTCGTCGGCCGCGGGGCGACCGCCGACGTCCAGGTCCCCTCCTCCACCGTCGGGAAGTCACACTGCGTGCTCTTCGTCCACAACGGACACTGGGCCGTCCGTGACGGCGGCACCCCCCTCGGAACGTTCCTGAACGGCCGCCGCGTCACCGCCCCGGAGTTCGTCGGCAGCGGGGACGTGATCACGCTCGGCGCCGAGCCGGGCGCGCCGACGTTGACGGTGGATCCGCACAACATCGGCGTCACGGAGGAGACCGACGCGCCGCCCGCGCCGGTCGCCGCCCCGCGCGCGGCGGCTGCTCCGGCGCCGCCACCGGCCGGCGCCGCGGCGTTCGCCCCGGCGGCGTTCATCTCGTCGCCGGGGATGCACGGCGGCCCGAGCATCCCGCCGCCCGCGGCCTACCCGACCACGCCCCAGGGGCTGTATGCCGTGCGCCCGCCCGGCTATCCGGCCGCCCCCGTCGCCCCCGCGCCGCCGTCCGAGGACGACGAGTGGGCCCAGGTGGCCGGCCAGGCCCTGCGCCGCCGCACGCCGAAGCCGAAAAAAGACACGTCCGCCCTGACCACCGTCGGCTGGGTCCTCTGCGCGCTGGTCGCGATCGCCGGTGTGTACGCCGTCTACGCCTCGTACCAGCGCTACAAGCGCGAGAGCGAGCGGCCCACCGTGATCCACGCCCCGGCGGCCGCTGCCCCGGCGGCGACCGCGCCCAAGGCGGCCAGCATCTTCGACGAGAACGCCGACGCCGCGCGCCAGCGGGACGCCAGAGCGGCGACCCAGCCCGCCGCCGCCCCCGCGCCCGCCCCCGCCCCCAGGCCCGCCGCGCCCCCGCTGCCCAAGCCGACGTCGGAGATGACCAAGCCGGAGATGGAGGGGGCGCCGGCCGACATCGTGACCGGCGACGCCGACTGGGACGCGATCGAGCAGGCGCGGGTGTCGTCGAACAACTCCGCCCGCCAGGAGGAGAGCGTCACGGTGATCGTCAAGCTTTACGACTACCAGGAGCGCCACGCCGACAAGAACCGCAAGACCGTCGACGCCTACCTCGACGAGGCCGCCGACGCCCTCTGGTGGAAGCGGCTCGCCCAACTCTTCGAGGAGCGTGACGCCGCCCGGACGGAGATCTCGAAGCGGAAGGCCGAGATCGCCGACTCGAAGGACCCCGCGTTCAAGCAGATGCTGGAGGCCGAGATCACGAAGTTCGCCGAGAAGCGCGACCGCGCCGACGACACGATCCGCGCCCAGATGAAGTTCGCCAAGGACGTCGCCCCGAACCTCTTCGACAGTCAGGAGCGCGCCGCGCTCCGCACCGACCGCGACCCCGCCCTCTTCGCCAGCTGGAAAGAGCAGGTGCTCCGCACGGTCAAGAGCTCGCGCGGGCAGCGGCTGCCATGGCGCGGGTCGAGGTGAGGATAGAGGCTGATCGCTCGTGGTCCTCGCCTATCCTCTATTCTCCATCCTCTCTTGAATCTCACCAGTCCACCGTCTCAAGGTGCCGCTGGATGTCCCCCGCCGACTGGAACCGTTCGAGGATCAGCGAGTCCTTCAGCCCGCGGATGATGTCCTTCACGACCCGCGGCTGACCCTTGTACGCCCCGCGCCCGCCGACCAGGGCGTGGAACACCTGGACGAGGTTCAGCACGTCCTTGTGGATCTTCGCCCGCGTCGGCTTGCCGAGATCGAAGAAGTCGAGCAGCTTCAACTCGAACGTGATCCCCTGCCGGCGGATCATGATGTTGTCGTCGTGGATGTCGCCGTGGTACTCGCCGCGGGCGTGGATCGGCGAAATCCCCCGGGCCAGCGTGTACAGCACGTGCAGCGCTTCGAACGTCGTCAGCCGCCGGTCCGGCTGCTTCGCCAGGAACTCGCTCAGCTTGATCCCTTCCACGAGTTCTGAAACGACGACGACCACCTTCCGCCGCTTGACGTAGGTCGTCTCCTGGTGGTGGTACTGCATCAGGATTGGGCAGTGCCGCAGCGCGTCGAGCTTCCGGGCGTAAGCGATCGCGGCCTTCCCGAGCGGGTCGCGGTGGGGGTAGTAGAACTTCGCCGCCCGGCGGATCCCGGTCGCCCGCTCGACGATGACGTACACCTCCCCCTCCCACCCGCTGCCGAGCGGGCGCTCGACCTCGTACTTCCCGGCCACCGACTTACCGGGGGGGAAGTCGAACCGCTTCGGCTTGCGACTTGCTCGGTACATCCTGGAATCTTGCTGGAAACGCCGGGTCGGCAACGCGCGGGGAGGCCTCCCAAGGGTCCCGCCGCCGCCGGCCCCCGTCAATCCCACAGAACGCCTTTGGGTGCAAGGAGTTGCCCCGGAGAAGAATCGGTGACGTTTATAACGTCGGTAGGGGGGGCGGCACGGTACAATCCCCCGCAGCATGGATTTCCTGAAAACCGTCACCGGGAAGGTCGTCAGCGGGATCGCCACCCTCGTGGTTGTCATCGCCGGCATCTCCTGGTGGCGGATGGACCCGGCCACCAAGCAGATGCTACTCGGCGGCACCGGGAAGATCGTTTCCTGGCTGGGGATCGTCATGCTCGTGCCGTGGGCGACGTTTTTCCTGAGCGGGCGCATCGCGAAGATGGACAGCAACGCCGCCAGCGCCGCCCTCGTGCTCGGCTACACCGCGCTCGAGGCGACCCTGCTGCTCTGGCTGTTCGACTGGAGCCTGCCCGGCCCGACCGCCTGGACTTTCTTCGCCGTAGGGTCACTGGTGGCGGGCGTGTATAATCTGCTCGTGTGCGACTGGATCGCGGAGAAGGTGAGCTGACCGGCTAGGAAGTCTGACTGACCCGGAGAGACAGGGATGCCTACACCCAAGCAGAGAATCAGCGAGTACGTCCTGATCGAAAAGGTCGGCGGCGGCTCCTTCGGCGAGGTCTGGAAGGCCCACCACCACGTGTGGACCGACCAGCTCGTCGCGATCAAGATCCCGACCGACCCGCAGTACGTCCGCAACCTCCAGCGCGAGGGGGCGGCCGTCCACGGGCTCCTCCACCCCAACATCGTCCGCGCGATCGGGTTCGACCCGTACGCCGACCCGGCGTACCTGACGATGGAGCTCGTCCAGGGCTCGAGCCTCCGCCCGCTGATCAAGGAGCGGCGGCTGACGATCGACCAGTCGATCGCCGTCATGCGGCAGGTGCTCGCCGGCCTGGAGTACGCGCACAACCAGAACCTGGTCCACCGCGACGTCAAGCCGGAGAACATCCTCGTCCACGAGCGCGCCGCCACCGAGGGGTACCACGTCGAGGGCCTGGTCAAGGTCACCGACTTCGGCCTCGGGCGCGCCGCCACGTCCACGGCCGTCGGCTCGATCGTCTACTCCGCGTCCCTGAACGACGCCGCCGGCAAGGAGATCGCCGGCACGCTCGACTACATGGCCCCCGAACAGCGCAGCGGCGGCGACGTCGACCGCCGGGCCGACCTCTACGCCTGCGGCGTGATCCTCTACGAACTTCTGACCGGCGAGCGCCCGGCCGGCACCGACCTCCCCAGCGACCTGAACCCGAAGGTGCCCAAGTTCCTCGACGAAGTGTTCCGCCGGTCGTACGCCCGGCTCGACAAGCGCTACGGCTCCGCCGGTGAGTTCGCCGCCGCACTATCGATCGCGCAACCGCCGCCGCTGCCCCGCACGGGCGGCATCGGCGCGACCTCCGGCGCCGTCGCCGCCGGCTTCGCGACCGCCCAGCCGACGCCGGCCACCCCGACCGCGAACGCCGGCGCGCCCCACACGCGCAGCGCCTGCCCGCACTGCCGCCAGCAAATCGCGTCCGACGACAACTTCTGCATGCACTGCGGCGTCCAGCTCGTCTCCCACGTCCGCCGGTGCAACAAGTGCGGCGCGTACCCCGACCCGCGCGACCGCTTCTGCATCCTGTGCGGCGAGGGCCTGCACGCCGGCGCGACCACTTGACCAGGGGGGGCGATCGGCTGAACGGGCCCGAGCGGTTCCCGTACTACTACCGGAGCGTTCGTCACGCGTCGAAAGTCACCGTCGTAACCCTGCGAGGTCAAGGCCATGGGCGAGTTCATCATCTTCATCCTGATCTTCGTCGGGATCATGGCCGTCAGCGCGCTGATCTTCGGCGGCTGGCTGATCACGATGATCGTCCGCGGCATCGCCGGCTTCCTCGGCGTCCGCAGCGACCCGCCGATGATCCCGCACCAGGGCTACCACGGCCCGGGCGGCCCGCGGCGGCCCAGCGGCGCGACGCAAATCGGGCCGGTCGCCGGTCACCGCCAGTGCCAGTACGAGCTGTGCAAGGCCCCCAACGACGGCCGCGCGCGGTTCTGCCGCCGCTGCGGCCGCGAGCTGACCCGCCCCGCCCAGGTCCACGTCCGGCGGGCGGCGGTGTGGTGACCCGGCCGTCTCCGACGCGTCCGCACGTCGCACCAGGGGCGGCGCGCGGACCCCGCGCCCGTCGTCCCCGCGCCCCAGGAGCCCGTGAGCGGTGAGCAACTTCCAACCCACCCACATCACGCTCGACCCGCCCCCCAGCCCCGACCCGCTCGCCGGCGCGGTGGTCCAGGGCCTCGCGCGCCCGATCGGTGGCAAGCTCTCTTGGACGCTCGTCCGCAGCCTGCTCGTCGGCCTGATCACGTTCGGCGTCTGGCCGATCTTCTCCTGGTTCCGCACGTTCCGGATGTTCGCCACCGCCGAGCAGCAGCAGTACCTCCACCTCGCCCGCTGGGTCCGTGAGAACACCGACCACCCGCTCGGCCGCCGCCTCGAGGAAGACGCCGCCGAACTCACCCCGCGCAACGGCCTGACGCTCCTGACGCTGGGCGGGCTGCTGGCCGCGGTCGGCGGCGTCGTCTACGTGATCTGGGACAACCGCCTGCCGGCGTTCGACGCGCTGCTGTCGGGCACCTACGGCTACAACAACGCCCGCGTGCCCGACTGGCGGGTGCGGCACTTCCGCGCGTCGCAGGAGATGTTCGGCCTCTGGGTCTTCGGCCTGCTCGCCGCCTACTTCTTCCACTGGCTCCAGGTCGTCCTCCACGCCGGCGACGTCCGCCGGTTCGTCGCCCGGTTCAGCCAGGTCGTCGAGGCCGACGGCTTCTACAAGGTCAAGGCCGAGTCGCTCGGCACCACGCTCCGCCCGCTCTGGGTCGCCGCCGGCGTCCTGATGTTCGCCTGGGGCGCGCCCTGGGGCGTCATGGCGATGCTGGCGGGCGCGGCGCAAAGACGCTATATCACGTGGACCAGCCGCAACACCCGGGCCGACGTCGCCCAGCGGTTGCGGGCGATGATGATCCGGCGGAGGCCGGCGGCGGGCGTCCCGGTGCCGGTCTACCTCCGCGAGCGGTGCGTCGAGCCCAAGTGCCGCGCCGAATTCCCCCGGGGCGCCAACTACTGCCCCCGCTGCGGCACCAGGCAGAAGGGGCACGTCAACCGGTTGGCGTAGCCGCCCGCGACCAGGCGCCCGCGGAACCGGTTCCGCGGGTTTCGTACGAAGGACCGACGGGATCGACCGATGCGAGAAATGTTCGTCGTCCTCGGGTGGATCGGCTGGCTGTGGCTGGGCATATTCGCCCTGCTGCTGACCGCCGGCCTCCTGGTGCAGCGGCACCAGCAACGCCGCCGCCGCCGCACGACCCCGGACGGATCCGGGCAAGGCACGCCACGGAAGGCGACGCAGGACCACGAGGTGACTTCGAAGCGATGAGAAACAGCGCCGACCCAGTCGTCCACCAGCAGGCCGAACGCCAGTTCATGGAGCACGTCGAACGGCTCCTCGGCGACGAGCGGCTGCGCGTCGACACGACCCGCGGCCGCCGCCCGGTCACCACCCTATTCCGCTCGGTCGAGACCGGCGACCAGGCCGTCGAGCTCAAGCGCGCGATGGCCGAGGCCAACCTCCCCGACCGCGAGCTCCAGGCGAAGATGCCCGTCGGCCACTGGATGGAGGTCACGCTCGCTCAGCAGAAGTGGTTCTTCTTCCGCGAGGTCGTCGGCAAGGTGCAGGTCATCTGCACGTCCCCGGTCAAGGCGATCCTGGCCGGCCAGCCCCCCCAGCCGATGCGCAACGGCGACGTCCAGAAGCTCCTGACCAAGCTCTCGATGGCCGCCAAGGGCTCCGAGATCCCGTCCACCGTCGTCCTGGTCAGCACCAGCGGCTTCGAGATGGACGCCCACGAGCTCGCCGAGCGCCGCGCCGACCGCACGCTGATCCTCGTCCAGCCCAACGACGCCGGCGGCTGGACCCCCACCGGGCCGGTCGAGACCAAGGCCCTCGTCGACCTGTTCGACCCCGAGGGGGAGAACCAGAAGCGCCAGCGGATCCGCGCCTACGTCGCCGACAACGACGTCGACCTGCTGTCCGCCGGCGTCGCGACCGACAAGGTCGCCGCCAAGCTGCAACTGCCGCTCCAGCTCGTCGAAGCCGAGCTGAAATCGTACGCGAAGGAAAAGCCGGGTCTGACCGCGAAGCGGCTGGACGGCCGCATCGTCCTGTTCCGCGAGGGCGTCTCCGGCACCACCGCCCCCCCGGACGCCGACGGAGGTTCCGACATGCCGTTCCTCGAACGTGTCAAGGCGCTGTTCAACAAGAAGGGCAACGACGAGAAGAAGATCGCGTTCCTGTCCGAGCGCCGCGCCGCGCTCAGCCAGCAGCAGGACCGCATCTACGACGACCTGTCCAAGCTCGAGCAGCGCGAGAACGAGCTCCGCACCCAGTTCAAGGAGTCGACCAGCGCGCTGACCAAGCGCCGCCTGACCAGCCAGCTCCTCCAGTTCCGCAAGGACATCGAGCGCCGCCAGCAGATGCTGAACGTGATCAGCCAGCAGGTCAACGTCGTCAACACCCACCTGCACAGCCTCGAGCTGGTCAAGCAGGGGCAGGGGGCGCAGCTCCCCAACTCCGAGGAGCTGACCGAGGACGCGGTCAAGGCCGAGGAGTTCCTCGCCCAGCTCCAGACCGACGCCGAGGTCGCCGGCAGCGTCGGCAGCGTCGCCAGCTCCGGCCTGTCCGACGAGGAGCAGGCCCTCTTCGAGGAGCTCGAGCGCGAGGCCGCCACCGAGAAGGGCGGCCCGACCGCCACCCAGGTGACCCTCGACACCGTCGAGACCCCCGAGGAACGCGCCGAGGAGCGCCAGCAACAACGCCAGCGCCAACCGATCGCCGAGGCCGACGAACCGCCCCCCGTCCCCGCAACGACCCCCACGACCACCCAACGCCGCCAGGAGCCCGAAGCCGGCTGACGCCCGCAGGACCTCTGACCGTTGAACCGTCTTCTCCGCGATCTCTGCGTCTCTGCGGTGAGTCCTTATGGCGCTAATCGACAAGCTCTTCGGAAAGACCAAGACCCTCTCGGAGCTGACCAAGCAGGAGCTCCGTAAAGAGGAGATCCTGATCGGCAAGGCGCGCGACCGCCTGTTCAAGCGGATCGAGGAGATCGCGGTCAACAAGCAGAAGATCTTCAACCAGGGCGCGGCCCAGAAGTCGCCCGAGCTCCGCAAGGCCCTCGCCCAGCAGTTCGAGCTCAAGAGCCAGGAACAGGTGATGGTCGCCCGCGAGCTGAACCTCCGCTCGAAGGAGCTGATGACCGTCAGCCGCCTCCGCCTGCTTAAGGAAAGTCGCGAGTCCGGCAAAGCGCTCGGCCGCCTGAACGTGACCGACAAGGACATGGTCAAGATCACGTCCTGGATCGAGGACGACGCCGTCACCCAGGACATGTACACCGAACGCCTCGACCAGATCCTCGACCTCGGCCAACAGGCCGACAAGGACGCCCTCGCCCAGGCCGGCCTGACCAGCGCCGGCAACGAGCTGATGCACCTCTGGGACCAGATGGACCGCGGCGCCCTCAAGGAAGACGAAGCCTTGGAAGAAGCCGAGAAAACCGTCCGCCGCAAACACGGGGCGATGGAGAAGGAGATCTAGCTAAAGCATAGGGACGTGAGACACGAGGGAGACGCCCCTGCGCCTCCCGGTCATCCTGAGGGAGCCTTGGCGACCGAAGGATCTGGCCCCGGGCGACAAAGCCATGCCCCTCGGAGCAGAACTCTCCGCAAGCTCAGGACGACCCGCCACGCCCGCCACGCCCGCCCACGCATCCCCTACGGTTTTCGCTTTTCGTTTCGGTTTCACGTCGTCCCGTTCTCCGAGAGAGGCAGCGTGACCATGATCCGCAGGCCCGACACCTTCCCCGACGTCGACGACGCGATCGCGCAGGCCGCCACCCAGCCGCCGCCGCCGACGCAGGACGTGCTCGAGTACCGCCGCCGCGACCCCCACGACGACCAAGAGGACGGCGCCTTCACCATGCTCGCGGCCACCATGCGACGGCTCGCCTTCGCCGCCGCGCTGGCGTCCGTCGCCGGCGGGTTCGGGTTCGTGTTCGCCGTGCACGAGTCGCAGGCCATCGCCGCCTTCTTTATGGGCTTAGGGGCCGGAGTGCTCGGCCTGATCCTCCCAATCCCCGGATCGACCGGCGCAGGGGGCCGCCGGTGAACCACGCCCCCCACCGCAAGAACGCCGCCGAGTGGCTGATGTGGGTCGCGCTGCAACCCCTCCGCTGGATCCTGCTGTCGTGGTCGAAGGCCGACGCCCGCGCGTCCGACCCCGGAGCCCCCGATGGCCGCTGAAACGTTGCCAAAAAACCCGATCCCTTATGCCACGCCCGTCCGCCCCGACGACGTCGACGTCCGCCGCGAGCCCGGCCGCTTCCACGTCGACCTCGGCCCCATGCCCGCCTCGCTGTTCGTCGCCACCCTGATCCCCCACCTGGTGCTTCCCGCGTTGGCGCTCACCGCGGGCGTCGGACTGTTCTTCGCGCAGGGCCTCAGGCCGTCGATCGCGTGGGCGGTCATCATGTTCTGTGCGTTGGCCTCCCTGCGCGTCGTGATCCCCCTGGCGCGCCACCGCCACGTACCCCGCACCATCGGTGCCACGTCGGAATGCGTCTACCACAGCGACGCCGGCACCCGCGGGCGGCCCGATTCGCTCCTCCGCCGCAACCTCTCCTCGATCGGCGTCCGCCGGCTGTGGTGGCAGCCCTGGGTCTTCGAACTCGTCGCCGTCCCGAAGTACAAGTTCCTCACCCTCACCGCACAGGAAACCCAGCCCTTCGTCCTCCTCTCCGGCCTCGACCGCGCCGCGCTCGAGGCGATCGCCGCCGAACTGCGTCACGCGCCCGAATCGACGCCCGGCGTCCCCGCGCCCCTCTCCAGCCGCGCGCGACCACGTTATACTTCGACCTGACCTGATCACCCTCTCCCGTGTCCTCCGTGACTCCGTGGTGAAACAACGCTTGAGGAACCCATGGGCCTGTTCAAGTCCAAAGACGAACAACCGCTCCGGTGGGTGCTCGTCTGGCAACAACGGAGGGCGGACCGTGGCGGATGACCGGGCAAACTCGACGTTGAACTACGCAGCGCCGCCCTCGCCGACCGACGCGTCCGTCTCGCGGGAGGACGGCGCTGTGCGGATCGACCTCGGGCCGATGTCGACCCCGCTGTTCCTGGCGGCGGTGCTGCCGTGGGCGATCCTGGTCGGCCTCGGGCTCGGCGTCACCGCCTGGTGGTTGCTCGAGAGCCGCGACTGGGTCTACCTGGCGCCGGCCGGCGTGCCGCTCATCAGCGCTGCCTCGACTCTCGCCGTGCTGTCCAGGCACCGCCACCAGCCGCGCGTCGTCGGCGTGGCGGACGGGCAGGTGTTTTACGCCGACGAACGGACGAAAGGCTCGCCCACAGGCGTCCGCCCGGCTGAAGTCACCGCGCTCCGCGTCTACCGCAGTTGGTGGCGGCCGTGGCTGTTCCACCTGGCGACCGTGCCCCCGCCGAAATACATGGGGGTGTCAGCAACGAACCCCGTCGTGCTCCTGATCGGTTTCGACCGCCGTTCCCTCGAACGCATACGGCGTGAACTCGCCGTCGCCCTCGGCCTCGAAGCGCCGGCCTGACGTGCGGTCCGCCGTCGGGCGGCTACAATCATGCCGACAGTCGTCCGCCGAAGCCGTGATCCTCATGTTTCATGTCTTCACGTTTCGCTCTTCGCCCCTCCCGGAGTAACCATGGGCCTCTTCAAATCCAAGGACGAACGCCGCATCGAGCGCGAGATGAAGATCCGCCAGGGCCTCCGCTCGATCGAGAAGTCGATCCGCCAGCAGGAGAAGTTCAGCGAGGACTTCATCAAGAACGCCCAGCACGCCCGCAAGATCGGCGACGAGCAGCAGTACCAGTTCATCCGCGGCGCCCTCAAGAAGACCGCCGCCGTCAAGAAGATGCTCGAGCGCCAGATGCTCGCGATCAAGAACGCCATGCTGATCAACCAGCAGGCCCAGGCCAGCCGCGAGTTCGCCGAGTCCATGAACCTGATGGCCCAGGAGATCGGGAAGGTCTTCAGCGACCTCGACCTCACCCAGACCCAGGCCCAGTGGGAAAAGGCCGTCGCCCAGGCCGGCAGCATGGAGGAGCGCATGGAGCTCTTCCTCGACTCGATGGAACAGTCCGCGATCTCCGGCACCGCCAACACCGCGACCAACCAGTCCCTCGTCACCGACGACGAGATCGACCGCATGATCCAGGCCGACGTCCTCGCCAGCGAAAAGGCCGAACTCGGCAAGCTCGACGCCCTCGAATCCGAGATCGCCAAGGAACTCGGCGCCACCAAGCAGAAAGACTGACCCCATCCCGACTCCCCGCTGTTGCGCCCCCGGCACGCGCTTCGCGCAACACCCAAAACCACAATCCGGGAAAACCCCGCGCGCCCAATCCCCAACAAATCCCACCCGACCGCCCGCCCCACCCCGAAATCTTCGTCTCCGGCGCGCACCACCATCCCTATAGGTAGACGCACGCGCTCTTTCCCAACCGAATACCGCCCCCCGCCTTCCTCCGCTTCTCCGCTTCTCTGCGACCCGTTTTCCCCACCGCCCCTCCTCGCCGCGCCGCACCGTGGCTGCTCGCGGTTTCGCGGATCAACCCGCCCCCGGGGCCCAATGGGACCTCTTTGGGACCCCTTCGGGACCTCCTTGGGACCTCTTCGGGACCCCTTTGGGACCCGGTTGGGACCTCCTTGGGACCTCTTTGGGACCCCCTTTTTTCACCCCGCCGCACACCCCACCCGCCATAACCCTTTTCCCCGCCCACACCTGCGCCACCTCCAGCCCCGCGCAGACCACTTTTTCCTCCCGTCCCACCCCCCCCGCGCGGGCAGACCCACTTTCCCTTCGCCTTCCCGCACCCCCTGTGCTAAAACACCCCGCGGGGGTTCACGCGGGCTTCCTAAGGGATCCACGGGATGAAGCGGAGGTCGGCAGCCACGGCAACGGTCGTCGCCCTCCTCGCGACAATCCTCGCCGGCACGCTCACCTTCTCCCCGCCTCGCACCCAAGCCCAACAGCAGCCCCCGGTCCGCCCGCCGCCCGTCCGCCCGCCCGTCCGCCCGCCCGTCCGCCCGCCGGTGCCCGTGCAGAACCGCCCGCCCGTCGTCCGCCCACCCGCCCGTCCGGTTCGCCCCGTCGAGCAGGGTGCCACCGCCGCCGACGTCGAGGCGATGATCGCCAAGGCCAAGGACTTCCTCTACAAGGCCCAGGCCCCGGACGGCGGCTTCGAGGGCGTCCCCGCCCGCCCGCCCGTCATCGGCGCCGAAGGCGTGATGGCCCTCCGCAACGACACCAGTCACGGCGGCGCGTCCGCCCTCGCCGTCTACGCCCTGCTCGCCGCCGGCGAGCCCGAGACCGACCCCCGCCTCGCGAAGGGGATCAAGTACCTCAAGTCCATCGACATCAAGGGCACCTACCCGCTCGGCCTCCGCTCGCTCGTCTGGTACCAGCTCTCGCTGTTCCGCGACCCCAAGGACCGCAAGACCCCCGCCGCCCAGGAACTCCTCGCCTGCGCCAACCACGACGCGCGGCTGCTCCTCCAGGGCATGGGCGACCAGGGCGAGTCGCTCGGCCTCTACACGTACTCCTGCGCCCAGCCGGCCGGGCACTACGACCACTCGTGCGCCAACTACGGCACGATGGGCGTCTGGGCCTGCCGCGCCGCCGGCGCCGACGTGCCCCCGAAGTACTGGCAGTTCGTCCAGGACGCCTGGCGCCGCCACCAGCTCCGCGACGGGAGCTGGATGTACCACGGCGGGCCGAACGAGGCCGGCGTCGACCGCGAGGGCACGCTGTCGATGACCACCGGCGGCCTGGTCAACCTGTTCATCACCCAGGAGATCCTCGACCCCAACAAGACCGGCGACTGCAAGGGCAACGTCGTCAACCCCGGGATCGAGGCCGGCATCAACTGGGTCGCCGACCACACCCGCCAGATGGCCGGCAACGGCGGCTTCTCCGCCGGCTACCCCGAGTACACCCTGTTCAACCTCGTCCGCGTCGGCCGCGAGTCCGGGTACCAGCGGTTCGGCGACTTCGACTGGTTCCAGGCCGGCGCCGACTACCTGCTCCGCCGACAGGCGGCCGACGGCTCGTTCGGCTTCGGCGGCGGCCAGCAGGGGGTCTCCAACACCGCGTTCGGCCTCGCGTTCCTCGCACTGGGCCGCGCCCCGGTCGTCCTGAACAAGCTCGAGTACGGCCCCGACGTCGTCGCCGGCAACGCCAAGGCCGCCAACTGGAACCAGCGCCCGCGCGACGCCGCCAACCTGACCCGCTGGCTCGAGCGCCATTACCACCGCCAGCTCAACTGGCAGATCGTCACCCTCCGCATGCCGCTCGAGGTGCTCCAGCAGGCCCCGATCCTCTACGTCGCCGGCAACCAGGAACTCGCCTTCCCCCCGCTCGACCGCAAGGTGCTCCAGGACTACGTCGAGCAGGGCGGCCTCGTCGTCGCGAACGCCGACTGCTCGAACAAGAGGTTCGCCGAGTCCTTCATGAAACTCGGCCGCCAGATCTGGCCCGGCTACGAGTTCCGCCTCGCGACCCCGGAGCACGCGATCCACAAGACCGGCCTGTTCCCGCCCAAGGCCCGCCCGCCGCAGGTCTGGGCCCTGGGCAACGGCGCCCGCGAGTACATGGTCCTGATCTCCGACAGCGACCCGGCCAAGCAGTGGCAACAGCTCCCCCAGCAGCCCGCCCTCGCGGCCGCCGCCGCCGCCGCGGTCCCGCCGCAGCGCGACCAAGCCGCCCAACTCGCCGCTAACCTCCACCACTACGCGACCGAACGCGGCCAGCTCCGCGACAAGAAGCAGACGCACATCATCAAGTTGAATCCCGACGAGATCCCCGCCCGAAAGGTCCCGCTCACCCACCTGAAGCACGACGGCAACTGGAACCCCGAGCCCGCCGGCCTGAAACATCTGTCAGCCCACCTGACCCGCACGCACAAGCTCGCGCTCGAGCTGAAGACGGTCGACGTCGCGAAGGAGCCAATTGAGACCCGCGTCGCCTACCTGACCGGCACCGAGCCGTTGAAGTTCGACGAACCGACCCGCGAGAAGCTCCGCCGCTTCGGCTACGAGGGCGGCCTGCTGATCGTCGACGCCTGCGGCGGCGCCCCCGACTTCGTCGAGTCCGCCGAACGCGAGCTCAAGGCAATCTTCGAACAAGCCTCGCAGGAACTGAAGCTCGACCACCCGGTCTTCACCGTCGGCGTGGACACCCGCACCGTCAGCTACCGCGAGATGTTCCGCCCCCGCATGGGCAACCGAGTCACCGGCCCGCCGCTCCTTAAGGCCATCAACAAGGGCAAAATCGTCGCGTTCTTCTCCCCCCTGGACATGTCCGTCGCCCTCGTCGGCCACCCGATCGACGGCGTCCACGGCTATGCCCCCGACAGCGCGAGAAACCTGATGCTGAACATGCTCCTCTACGGCCTCGCCCAGGACGCCGGCAAGGCGCCGTGACCTCAGGTGGGCGTGGCGGCGGCGGCGGCGGCACCCTTGGGGGTCGGCCCGGCGGCGGGGGCGGCGGGGTGGTCGTGCGGTTGGAGCGGCCCGTACTTGCGGAGGGCGGGGAAGTACCAAGCGGTCAGCAGGACGACCGCGATGGTACCGATCCCGCCCACGACGACGCTCAGCGTCGGTCCGAGCACCTTGGCCTGTTCGGCCGAGTACCCGAGGTGGACGCACAGCGCTCCGAACCCGGCCGCCGCCAGCGTCGACTCCACCCCGCCGAGGTCGTTGCTCGCGCCGATGAACACGTTGTTGACCGCGCTGACCCGCCCGCGCATCGGGTCGGGCGTCAGCACCTGCACCAGAGTGTGCCGGACCACGACCGACACGTTGTCGAACGCGCCGATCAGCACGAGCATGGCCAGCGACAGCCAGTAGTTGCGGGACAGCCCGAACACGACGGTCGCCGCGCCGAACGCGCCGACCGCCAGCAGCATCGCGCGGCCGGCGCGGCGCATCGGGCGCGAGTGGGCGATCACCAGCGCCATCGCGATCGCGCCGATCGCCTCGGCCGCACGGAGCCAGCCGAACTGCCGCGGCGTCGCGTGCAGGATCTCGTGCACGAACACCGGCAGCAGGTAGACCGCCCCGCCGAGCAGGACGGCGAACAGGTCGAGCGTCAGCGTGCCGAAGATGATCTTCGTCTCGTACACGAACCGGATCCCCGCCTTGAGCTGTTCAAGCGGGTGCTGCCGCTCCTGCGTGGCGGCGGCGGACTGGTGCGTCCGCCCGGCCTCGCGCGGGACCCGGAGCATCAGCAGGGCGTAGAACAGCGCGCTGGCGGCGTCGAGCAGGTAGACCATCGACAGGCTGCCGAACCGCCGCAGGGACGTGGCGATCAACATGCCTCCCAGCGCCGGGCCGACCATCGCGCTCACCTGGAAGATGCTGGAGTTCCACGTCGCGGCGTTCGGGAAGACGGCGGCGGGAACCAGGTTGGGCAGCAGGGCGGAGCGGGCCGGGCGGCCGATGGTCAGCACGCACGCGCTGAGCGTCGCCAGCGCGTACATCCAGAAGAGCGTGCCGTCGCGGTAGCTGAAGACGGAGAGGCCGACCGCGCACCCGGCGTTAAGCACGGCGGTGACCTGGATCAGACGGCGGCGGTCGACGCGGTCGGCGATCACGCCCGCCGGCAGCGCGAGGAAGACGAGAGGGATCACCTGAGTGACGGCCAGCCACATCAGCGAGAGGCTGTTCTTCGTCCGGTCGTAAACCTCCCAGCCCAAGGCGATGTTGGTCATCTGGCTGCCGATGACGGCGACCATCCAGCCGGCGGAGAAGACGCGGTAGCCGGGGTGTCGCCAGGCGGCGTAGGCGTCGTGGGCGGGCGGCGGCGGGGAGTAGTCGAGCGTGCGGACGGTGGGGAGCTCGTGCTCGATCTGCGATTCCGTCGGCGCGGCCGAGGCCGGTCGCTGGGCGTCGGGTTGCTCGATGGGAGGCGCCTGGGGTGGATGGTGGTCTGGAGTCGGGTCGGGCATCGGCGGCGAGTCTTTGAGGTTAAAGACCCAAGGGTAGGGGCGGTGCCGCGGATGGTCAAAGAGGGAGCCGCCGCCGGCGGTCGTGCCGGCCCCTTTGCTCAACCCGGGGCGTCAGGGCCCCCGGTCATGAAGCCGGGTTTGGGCGCCAGGTCGGGGTTCTCGAAGAACTCCCGCTGGCCGGGGTACGTCACGTGCGGGTACCAGCGGCTGAACGGCGGGACTTGGCCGAGCGTCGCCCGCCAGACCGGCGGCTGGAGCAGCACCAGGGGCAGCGCGGCGACCAGGAGCGTGGCGACCGCCAGCGGGAGGCGCCACTGGCGCCGGGCGACGAACGTCTGCCCGACCATCCACCCGACCAGTAGGCCCATCGCGTGGGCGGTGTTGCCGATGTTGCCGCCAAAGTAGTTGACGACCGCGCAGATCACCAGCCAGACGATCAGCGTCTCGACCATGTGCTGGTTGACGACGCTGGCGGCGTCGTCGCGGCGGCGGGACATCACCCACAGGAAGCCGAACAGGCCGTACACGACCCCGGACGCGCCGACCAGCCCCCACGGGCTCGCGGAGACGAGCAGTTGCGCCGCCGACGACGACGCGGCGACCACGGCGTAGAACGCGAGCGCGAACCACGGGCCGAGCCAGTTGTCGAGCACCGGCGAGAACCGGAGGAACAGTGCAAGGTTGAACACGATGTGCAGCACGCCGCCGTGCAGGAACGTGCACGTGATCAGCCGCCAGTACTCCCCGTCGGCGACCCGCCACGGGAACGAGTAGAACTTCGACAGGTCGGCGGTGCCCGAGTACTGCGCGCCGAAGAACGCGACGAACGCCGCGAGGGCGGCGTACGTAAACATGGGCGGGCCGTTGTCTTCCTGGTAGGGCATGCTCGGGGGGCCGTTGCGATCGCTTACCGCCCCACGGCCTTGTCGATCTCGTCGTACGGGACGACGCCGTCGGCGACGAGCTGAAAGCCGGTCTGCTGGAGCTTCTCGAAGCGGGTGTTCGCCAGCGCCTTCTGCACGTCCTGCATGGTCGGGCTGCGGACGATCGTCTCGCGGACCTCCTCGGTCGTGTAGAGGAGCTCGAAGAACGCGCGGCGGCCGGAGTAGCCGGTCGACAGGCAGCGCGGGCAGCCGCCGGGCACGTAGATCTGCTTGACGCCGGTGCCGTCCTTCGGGAAGCGGGCGAGCTGTTCCTGCGTCGGACGCACGGGCTTCTTGCAGTACGGGCAAAGTTGGCGGACGAGGCGCTGGGCGAGCACGAGGTTCAGGCCCTGGGCGATCAGGTATGGCTCGACGCCCAGGTCGAGCAGGCGGAAGATCGTGCCGATTGTGCTGGTCGTGTGGACGGTCGAGAAGACCATGTGGCCGGTAATCGCGGCCTGCATTGCGATGCGGGCGGTCTCCGGGTCGCGGATCTCGCCCACCATGATCGAGTCGGGATCCTGACGGAGCACCGAGCGGAGCAGGGTGGAGAAGCTCTTGCCCTCACCCTCGTCGACGGGGAGCTGGGTGACGCCGTCGATCTGGATCTCGACCGGGTCCTCGATCGTGACGAAGTTCTTGCGGGCGGTGTCGGACGAGCGGATCAGCGAGTAGAGCGTGGTCGTCTTGCCCGACCCGGTCGGGCCGCAGACCAGCACCATGCCCTGGTCCATCTCGAGCGTCTGCGAAACCTCCTTGTACATCCAGTCCGGGAGGTTCAGGTCGCGGATCTTCGCCGGCGAGAGCGCGGTGTCCTGCACGCGGATCACCAGCTTCTGCCCGAACACGCTGGGCGCGAAGCTGACGCGGTAGTCGATCTTGCGGCCGGGCACCTTCGCGGCGAAGTGCCCCTCCTGCACGATCGACTTCTGGGTGACGTCGATGTCGCCGATGATCTTGACCAGCGCGGTCAGCTTGACGCCGACCTCGTTCGGCAGGCGGACGACGTCGACCATGATGCCGTCGATCCGCAGGCGGACCTGGTAGAAGTCGCCCTTGGGCTCCATGTGGATGTCGGTTGCGCGCGAGCGGGCCGTGATCAGCAGGAGCAGCCGCATCAAATCGACGGCCTCCTGCCGCGGGCGTTTCTTATCGGGCGGGGCGGCGGCGTGGACGATCGCGCCGCGGGCGTTGATCGTCGCGATGTCGTACTCGTTGAACGGCTTGCTCGGCAGCGAGTCGGCCAGCTCGCGGAGCGTCGCCTCCCACGTGTCGTCGGAGTCCTGCGAGACCGACAGGGCGGGGTTGTTGTCGTCGTCCGACCGCTCCATCCGCAGCGGCGCGTCGTCGTCGTCCGCCACCTCGACCAGGTCGTCCTCGCTGAGCACGTCGGCCTCATCGAGGATGTCGTCCTCGGAGATCTCCTCGGGCTCGCCGAGTTCTTCGAGGGCGGCGAGGTCGGGGCCGTCGTCCTCGAGCGGGATCGCCTCGTCCTGGATCGTGTCCTCGCGCGGCGACGCGGCCTTCGCCGGCTTGGCCGACGGCACGACCAGCACGATCCGCGTCCCCCCGATCGTGACGATGTCGCCGGGGAGCAGCCGCGACTGCTCGACCACAAGACCGTTCAGGCGGGTGCCGTTCGACGAGTTGAGGTCGCGGACGCGCCAGCCGTTGGCCGTCTTCTCGACCACGCAGTGGCGGCGGCTCGAGACCGGGTCGGAGATGACGACGGCGTTCTCCGGGTGGCGGCCGATCGTGACCGGGGCGTCGCCGACCGGGACCTGGCGGCGGCCGTCCGGCGTGTGGATCTCGAGGTAAGGCTTGGACATCGTTGCGGTGATTTTCGTGCTCATGGGGGGCGGGGTCAAGGCGGGGCGCGGCGCGGCACAACTCCCTGCCGGTCGGTGGGTTGTCTCACGCACCCATCGCGCGCTGCGACGCGCTACTGGTCCTTCACGGGGGCAGGGGGCGGCGCGTGGTGCACCTCCACCGATCGCGCGCCGAACATCACCATCGGCAGGCCGAGCAGGGCGGTCGTGTCACCCTTGAACGACGCGGTCAGCGTCGCCTGGTTGCCGGCGGCCTCGGTCTTGATTGACTCCGCGAAGTCGGCCATCGGCTTGAGCGGTGGCATCCGCTCGGCCATCTTCGGCGCCTCCTGCTGGAGCTGCGCGACCCCGCCGGCGACCTGGTTGACCGCGTCCTTGACCGCCGCCGCATCCTTGCCCGCGCCGGCGACCTTCAGGTTGAGCGTGTCGCCGTCCGGCACGCCGGTCACCGTCAGCGTGTCGAACGCGGCCAGCACGGGCGCCGCGCGGTAGCTGTCGCTGACCTTGCACACCGCCCACGCCTTGGCCTTGGGGTCGACGGCGGCGATCAGCGCGGCGAGGTCCTTGTTGGTCAGCAGGGGGCCGCGGTTGTCGCGGATCGCGGTCAGCAGCTCCTTGACCGGCAACTGCTCGCGCTTCGCGCCGGTGATCGCGACGAATCGGTCGTCGGACGGGAACGCGAACGCGATCTCGTCGGTCGGCACGAACACCTCGGCCCCCTCGACCGCCTCGGTCTTGTTCAGGATCGGCCGCACCAGGTTCGCGACGGCCTTGGCGTCGTACTTCACGCGGACGACGGCGGCGGCGAACCCCTCTCGGTGGCCGATCGTGTCGGCGACGGCGAACGTGACCGCCTCGATCCGCACGTTGCCGACCTGCTCGAGCGTCGAGATCAGCGCCGGCTGCATCTGGTCGAGCGCCTTCTGCCGGTCCTCGCCCGGCTGCGGCGGGACGTCCTTGAGCAGCTTGTCGAGGTCGACCGGCCGGTCGCTGCCGACCACGACCTGCCCGACCGCGCCGACGTTGGTCGGGAAGAGGGACAGATCGGCCTTGAGCGCGGCGGCGTCGACTGGCCGCGGCGGGAGGGGCTTGCCCTCGATCGTCGCGACGGCGCGGGCGGCGTAGTCGGCGACGAACATCTCCTTCGACACGAGCAGCGGACGCAGCGCGGGCAGGCCCTCCACCTTCTTCAACTCGCCCAGCGTGCGGATCGCCATCAGCCGGCGCATCTGCGCGCCCTTGGAGCCCTGGCGGATTTGCTGGGCGAGGTTGCTGGCGCGGCTGGCGGTCTCGACGTCGGGGTCGTCGGCGGCCTTCTCCAGGTCCGGGAGGGCGGCCGGGCCGACGGCGAGGATCTTCCGCGACGCCTCCTGCCGGACGGCGTCATTGTCGCTACCGAGCTTGCGCACGTGCTCGCCGACGTCGGCCGCAGGAACCGGCTTAAGCTCGGCCGCCATCGCCTCGACCGAGACCGCGACGGTCTTAGTCTTCCAGTACGCCTCGGTGGAGACGAAGTCGAGCGCGTCGTTGGCGCCGCCCGACACCAGCGCGAAGAGCACGCTGATAAAGCTGAAGTTCCCGACCGCCATGTTGTTCCGCTCCCGCTGCGAGAAAGGCCCCCTTTGAACCCACCGACGGTCAGGATGATACGCGGACGCGGCGGGCGGACGCCAGTGAATTGCGGGGGGACGTTTATAACGCCACCCCGTCCTGGCACGCGAACCCCGCCCGTGAACGGGCATTCGTGGCCGACAGGCAACCCGTATTCGCCGGCTCGCCGAAGCAGACACGGGAAGGACGCCCGTGCCACAATCACGGCCTGTGCGCAGCGTTATCGCGTCAACTTCAACAGCACCCCCTGCCCCGGCGCCACAGCACGACAAGGGCGATCGCGCGGGTAGGCATGGCGGAGGAGTATACCGGCCTCGCCTCGCGGCGCGTTCGCTCGGCTACCGCTGCTCGAGCAGCCGCGCGACTTCCTGGCAGTCCTTGTCGCCGCGGCCGGAGAGGTTGATCACCACCACCTGGTCCTTCGCCAGCGTCGGGGCGAGCTTCATGGCTTGCGCAATCGCGTGCGAGGTTTCGAGGGCGGGGAGGATGCCCTCGGTTCGGGCGAAGAGCTGGAACGCGTCGAGCGCTTCCTTGTCCGTGATGCACTGGTAGTCGACGCGGCCGCTGTCCTTCCAATAGCTGTGCTCCGGGCCGACGCCGGGGTAGTCGAGCCCGGCGCTGATGCTGTGGACGTCGGCGGTCTGGCCGTCGTCGTTCTGGAGGACGTAGCTGAGCGCGCCGTGAAGGACGCCGGGTTTCCCTTGACTGAGAGTCGCGGCGTGCTGGCCGAGCGCGCAGCCGCGGCCGCCCGCCTCGACGCCGATCAGCCTGACGGCCGAGTCCTCGACGAACGGGTGGAACATGCCGGCGGCGTTCGAGCCGCCGCCGACGCAGGCGATCACGTAGTCCGGCAGCCGGCCGAGCAGCGCGAGGCACTGCTCGCGCGTCTCCTTCCCGATCACGCTCTGGAAGTCGCGGACCATCATCGGGAACGGGTGCGGGCCGGCGACGCTGCCGATGATGTAGTGGGTCGTCTCGACGCTCCCCATCCAGTCGCGCATCGCCTCGTTGAGCGCGTCCTTCAACGTCTTGCTGCCGCTGTGAACCTCGCGGACGCGGCTGCCCATCAACTTCATGCGGAAGACGTTGAGGTTCTGCCGGCGGACGTCCTCGGCGCCCATGTAGATGTCGCAGTCGAAGTCGAACAACGCGGCGACGGTCGCGGTCGCAACGCCGTGCTGGCCGGCGCCGGTCTCGGCGATGATCCGCTTCTTGCCCATCCGGCGGGTCAGGATCGCCTGGCCGATCGTGTTGTTGATCTTGTGGGCCCCGGTGTGGTTGAGGTCTTCCCGCTTGGCGTAGACCTGGGCGCCGCCGAGCTTCTCAGTCAGGCGGCGGCAGTGGTAGAGGCGGGACGGGCGGCCGACGAACTCTCGGAGGTAGTGGTGGTACTCCTCGTGGAACGCCGGGTCGTTGCGCGCTTTCTCGTACTCGGCCGAGAGCTGGTCGATCGCGGTGACGAGCGTCTCCGGGACGAACACGCCGCCGTACGGGCCGAAGTGACCAGCGGCATCGGGGACGGTGGCGGCGGACGAAGCGAGCGGGGCTGCGGTTGACGACATAGCCCGATCTTACGGGCGCCCCGGGCCGCCCGGCAAATCGTCGGCGGGCGAAGCCCCCCTCTCAGACCGCGTCCGCAGAAATGGCAGGATGGCCAGCCCGAGCAGCGTCAGGGTGATCGACAACGCGATCAGCGGGCGGATGTCGCGGCCGAGGTAGCCGACGTAGAGCGTGCTGCCCACGACGTCGCCGCCTTGGATGGAGAAGTTCATGATCGCCGTCATCGCGGCGAACACGAACCCCTCCGCCCGCCGCGGGCAGGCGAGCGCCGCCAGCGACAGCGTCGACAGAGTCGCGATCATGTACCCGACCCCGTACACGCCGTACGCGACCAGCGCGCTGGTCTTGCCGGCGATGAAGAAGTACGGGACGGAGCAGGCCGCCATCGCGCCCAAGCCGATCGCCACGCTCGCCCGGACGGACAGGCGGCCGCTCATCGTCAGCAGGAAGATCACCGACCCGACCGTGTAGCCGATCGCGCCGACCCCGTCCGCTTGGCCTTGGAAGTCTTCCTTGAGGCCGAAGCGTTCCTCAAGGTGCTTGTACATCGGCGTCTGCAGCCCGGGGTTCAGGTTGATCAGGACCAGGAACCCGAGGACCGCCCAGAGGGGCAGCGACTTCAGGGCGGCGACGAGCCCGCCGGCCGTCTCGCGCAGTTGCGGCAGGTCCATCGCCGTCCGCCGCTCGCGCACCGCCCACAACGTCATCCCCGCCACGACGATCGGCGGCACGGCCGAGATCAGACACGCCAGCCGCAGCGCGCCGGTTGGCGAGTACTTCGAGCAGATCCACCCGCCGAGAAATCCGGACCCGATGCCGGCGACGTTGAGGCACAGCCACTGCACGCCTTGGAACCGGCGCACGCGCCCGGTCTCCTGGCCGGACTCAACCATCAGCGCGTCGACGATCACGTCCGCCGCGGCGACGCCGATCGCGGTCAGCGTCAGCGCGAACAGGACGTGTTCCACCCGCCGGACGCCGGTCAGGTAGAGGAACGCGCTCGCCGCGAGCAGGTTCATCAGCAGCAGGTAAGACTTGCGCCGATAGCCGAACAGTGGAACGAAGTCGCTCAGCAGCCCGTACAGCGGCTTGATCACCCACGGGAAGCTGACGACGAACAGGAAGCGGCTCACCGCGTCAGCGTCGTACCCCACCCCTTCGCGCAGGTAGTACCGCAGCGGCTGGTTCAACAGCAGCACGGTCTGGCTGATCCCCTGGCAGAAGTAAGCCAGCCCGAAGTAGAACGTCAACCGCGCGACCCGCCCCGCGTTCACGTCCGGCGCGGCGGCGAGACCCGGCAGGCTCTGGGTGTCAGGCATCGCCCGGCATCATAGTACATCGCCGCGTCGACCGACATCCGACGTCCACAACCGCGTCGTCCCGGGCGTTCGCCCTCCGGCCGAACGCCCGTCGTCGTCGCCGCGCCCGCCCGCTTTCTACATCCTCCGCGGCCCCCGCCCCTCCGCGCCCGGCCGATTCAACGCGTACGGGTACTCCAGCAGGTAAATCACCCCCGACGGCCCCAGCCACCGCCGGAACGCGACACTCCCCAGCACCCGCGTCCCCGGCACCGCCACGTGCGACAACTGGTACCGCGGCACGACGTCCGTATTGAACGCCGGCACCAGCATCTTCCCGTCCGAATCACGCGGTGCATTTCCCGGATGGGCGTACTGCACCCACGCATTCGTCGCGTACCCGGCATCGATTTCGGACGCCGCCGCACCTGTCGCCTGCAGTCGGGTCAGCGCCGCCGAGTGTGCCTGCGCGTACGCCAGGTGGTCCCGCGTCCCGACGACGCTGATCGCCGCCAGCGGCATGATCAGCGCGACTGCCACGCGCGGCCACGCCACCCCCCGCCCCGCGACCACCACCGCGACCGTCAGCGGCACCGCCACGAGCAGAAACCGGTCGTAAAACAACCACAGTAGCGCCACCACGCCAAGGTGACCGGCGACCTGCCACGCCAGTAGCGGCTCCATCTGGCGCGGCCGCGGTAACCGCGCCGCGAGCAGCCCGCACGATGCGAGCGCCAATGCCGCTAAGCCGCCCCGCAGCCAAGGCGGCGGCGGATAGCTCGGCCGGTTCGGCACCTCCACGTACCCCACCTCGCTCCAACTCCATGTCGCCCCGCTGTGCAGCGGCTCGAACCGCCCCGGCTGCCGCCACACGACCAGCAGCAGTACAACCAGCGCCGCCGCCCCCACACCCGCGCCGCGGCGCGTCAGCGGCCCCGCGACCGCCAGCGGCAGCAGCCCCGGCCCGAGCACCGCCACCGCCGATGCGACCGCGGTGAGGCTCATCACGGGCAGGAGGGGAACGCCGTACTCCTTCAGGCCCGCAATCCGATGGGCGGGGCCGTTCGACACCTCCGACAGGTCCGCGGTCACCACGACGGTCGCCGCGTTCCACTTCCAGAGCCCCGCCAACACGGCCAGCGGCACGAGCGCCATGGCCACCCGCCCCAGGTGCCGCCCCCACGTCCCGGCGTGCGCCAGCAGCACGACGGCCGCCGCCACCGGCCACACGCCGCCGGCCACGCGCGCCCCGCACGCCAGCGACGCCAGCGCGACCGCCCCCGCCAGCCATGCCGTCCGCTGCCCGCGGATCGCGCGCGTCATCGCCCAGGTCGCCCCGGTCGTGAGGGCGAGGAACGGCACGTCGGTCATGAACGAGAACTGGAGCACGAAGTAGATCGGGTTCAGCCCGACCACGGCCGTCCCGATCAGCCCGTCGCGCCGCCGCGCGCCCAGGTCGCGTAGCAGCAGGTAGAACGCGCACAGCCCGCCGCACGACGCGACCCACGTCGAGACCCGCAGCGCCGCGAACGAGAACCCGCCCGGCCAGCAGAACAGGGCCCCCCACAGCACCTGCACGACGTTGACGTTGTTCGCGTACTCCAGTGCCGCCAGCCGCCCGGTCGCCAGGAAGTGCTCGACCGGCCACGCGTAGACGCCGTCGTCGATGAACGGCACGTCGCGGAACGGCCGCAGCGCCGCCACGAGCACCGCCTGCGCGAAGCAGATCAGCAAACAGTCACGCGCACGGGCTCGAGCGTTGTCGGTCATCGGGCTGCGGGAATCGTGGTCCGCCGCCCGGTCCCCGTCAACGTGCGTCCCCAGGCGCAGCCCGGCCTCCCCCCGCGCGCTGCCGTTCCGCCCCCCCCGACGCACCCGCACAGCGCCCGCGCCGGACCCGGGGTCCGACGGCCCGCTTCTCGGTCGCGCGGCCAGGGCACCCTCCGAGATCCCCGGGGCGCGTGTTGCGCCGGCCGCCCTGGGCAGCGTCTCAACCGCCCGACGGACGCGGTCGTCTTCCGCCCATCGCGTCACCGCACCTCCGCCCCGTCACAAGACTCAAAGCGCCGAGTCATTCACCTTCACTCCGTGCGCCTTCAGCGTATTAAGCTGCACCACCTTCGCCGCCCCCGCGTCCTTCACGTTGTCGCTGTGACACACCGCCTTCTTCGAGCCCTTGTGTGCCAGCTTCATGATCTCCTCCTGCGACAGCACCCCGCGCTTCTCCAAGATCTCTTTCCCCTCCGCCGACACGCCCGGCGACGCGATCGCCTTCTTCGCCGGCTGCGATTCCGCGTCCTTCCCCGAGTAGAACTCGTTGATCTCCTTCGAGATCCGTACGCTGCACCAGTCGTGACCGCACATCGCGCAGAAGTCCGTGTCGACCTCCAGGTCCTCGTCGTGGTACGCCCGCGCCAGGTCCGGGTCGAAGGACAAATCGAAGTGCTTCTGCCAGTTCAGCGCCGCCCGCGCCTTGGTCAGCTCGTCGTCGCGGTCGCGCGTGCCGGGGATGCCCAGGGCCACGTCCGCCGCGTGGGCCGCGATCTTGTACGCCACGCACCCCTGCTTCACGTCGTCCTTCTTCGGCAGCCCCAAATGCTCCTTCGGCGTCACGTAGCAGAGCATGCTCGCCCCGTGGTACCCCGCCGACGTCGCCCCGATGCAGCTCGTGATGTGGTCGTACCCCGGGAAGATGTCCGTCACCAGCGGCCCGAGAACGTAGAACGGCGCGCCGTGGCACAGCCGCCGCTGCAGCTTCATGTTGTACTCGATCTGGTCCAGCGGCACGTGCCCCGGCCCCTCGACCATGACCTGCACGCCCTTGCGCCACGCCCGCTCGGTCAGCTCGCCGATCGTCGCCAGCTCGCCGAGCTGCGCCGCGTCCGTCGCGTCGGCGAGCCCACCCGGCCGAAGCCCGTCGCCGATGCTGAACGTGACGTCGTGCTCGCGCATCACGTCGCAGATGTCCTCCCACATCGTGTACATCAGGTTCTGCCGGTTGTGCTGGATCATCCACTTCGCCAGCAGACTCCCGCCCCGGCTGACGATCCCGATCAACCGCTTCCGCACCAGCGGCAAGTGCTCCCTGAGCACGCCCGCGTGGATCGTGAAGTAATCCACGCCCTGCCGCGCCTGGTGCTCGAGCGTTTCCAGCACCACCCGCTCGTCGAGGTCCTCGATCTTTCGCCCGATGATCATCGAGTAAATCGGCACGGTCCCGATCGGCACCGTGCTGTTCTCGATGATCGCTGCCCGGCACGCGTCCAGGTCTCCGCCGGTCGACAGGTCCATCACCGTGTCCGCCCCCCACTTCTCCGCCCACTTCAGCTTCTCGACCTCCTCGTCGGTGCCGCTGCTGATCGGCGACGCCCCCATGTTCGCGTTGACCTTCGTCAGCGACGCCCGCCCGATCGCCATCGGGTCGAGCTTGTATTTCAGGTGGTTCCGGTTCGCCGGGATCACCATCCGCCCCGCCGCCACCTCGTCCCGCACCTGCGCCGCCGTCAGGTGCGGCTCGCGCGTGGCGACGCGGTACATCTCGGGCGTGATGATGCCGAGGCGGGCGTGCTCGAGCTGCGTGACCGGCGTGAACGCCGCGGGATACTTCACGTAACGGACGCTCCCGTCGGCCTGATCAAAGATCGCCTCCGAAAGCCCTGCGTCGCAGCGAGTGACAAATCGGTGGCTGGCGAACTGCTGGGTCCCCCACCCCTCCGGCAGGAAGTCCCACGCCGTCTTGTCGCTCGGCTGCGGCATCCCCGGCGTGTCCGGCGAGCTGTACGTCCACGGCGTCCCCACCCGCCCCCGGTTCGCGAAGCTGCCCGGCGTCGTCCCCTGACGCTCGGTCGACGGGTTGTCCCCCAGCGGCGGAAGCGCGAACGAACGGTCAGCGGCCGACGGCAGTTGCTGCGACATGCGAGGCTCCTTCAATTTCAGGGCGGAGGAAACGCGCCGACCGAACGACGCGCGGCGGCTGCGGCGAGATGGGCACAAACAACAAACGCAAATCGCTTCCCTACGCCGGTATAACCCGGATCAGGTCGTAAGGGTGTCATCTCAGACCGCCGCGCGACTCGCGCCGGTCACCCCTAGCGACGAAACCCAAAAGTGTAAGACGGCCACCGTCCCTTGGCAACCGCGCCTGCCGCGCGGGCCACGGGCTCAAGAGCGACCGCACGCGCACCACTCGCGCCTCCCGCGACCCACTGCGCCAGCGTTACCGCTGCCGTCCCTTAGCGCAACCTTCACATTTGGCGCGAGTTGCCCGCCCGCCTTGCGTCGTCCGGCCGCCCCCATACAATCCCGGCCGTTAACTCAACGGTAATAATTTCTTAACCGCCCCGAACGGGAACCGCGCCAATGTTCAACCTTCTTCCAAAGGATACGGTTTTCTTCGATCTTTTCGAAGGTCTCGCGACCCACGCCGTCTCCTGTAGCGAGCACCTCCGGAAGCTGGCGGTCGGCTTTCCCAACATCCAAGCCGAGGTCGGCCGGATCCGGAACGAGGAGCACGAGGCCGACCAGCTCGCCCACACCGCGCTCGACCGCCTCGACCGAACCTTCATCACCCCGTTCGACCGCGAGGACATCCACACGCTCGTCAACGAACTCGACAACGTGATCGACATGGTGGACGCGCTCGCCAAGCGGTTCACGCTTTACAACGTGAAGTCGATGGAGGCCCTTTTCATCAAGCAGTGCGAGGTCCTCGTCCGCGCGACCGCGACCCTGAGCGAGGCCGTCCGCCGCCTGCGAAAGTCCCGGAAGCTGTCCGAGTTGAGCGACAAACTGATCGAGATCCACCGCCTGGAGAGCGAAGGCGACGACAACCACCACGCCGCCATCAGCAAGCTCTACAGCGGCGACGTCGAACCCCTCGAAGTGATGAAGTGGAAGGAGTTCTACGACTACGTCGAGAACGCGATCGACGGGTGCGAGGACGTCGGGAACACGCTCGAGCGGATCGTGCTGAAGAACGGCTGACGCGGGCCGTGCGGGGGCAGGGGGGCGGGGTGCGGGCGACACGTTTGGGCAGTGGGGGATGGTTCGGGAAGACGGGTTAACATGTTCAACGCGTTTCTGGCGGCCACGACCACCACGGCGGCGGCCGCGACGACCAAGGCGACGACGGCCCCGGTCATCTCGACCGAGATGCTTTACCTGGTCTTCTTCATCATCTTCGTCGCGCTGATCTTCGACTTTTTGAACGGCTTCCACGACGCGGCCAACTCGATCGCGACGATCGTCTCGACCCGGGTGCTGACGCCGACCGCGGCGGTCGCGTGGGCCGCGTTCTTCAACTTCGTCGCCGCGTTCGCGTTCGGAACGGCCGTGTCGGAGACGATCTCCAAGGGCCTGGTCGACCCGAAGGTCGTCGACATCTACGTCGTGTTCGGCGGGCTGCTGGGGGCGATCTTCTGGAACATCACGACGTGGCTGCTCGCGCTGCCGACCAGCTCGTCGCACGCGCTGGTCAGCGGGCTGGCGGGGGCGGCGATCGCGAAGGCCGGGATCGGCGTGATCATCTGGCCGGGCAAGTGGAAGTTGCTGCTGATCTTCATCGTGCTCGGGCCGCTGATCGGGTTCCTCGCGGGTGGGCTGTTCATGGTCGCGACGTCGTGGATCTTCCGCCGGTCGACGCCGAACAAGGTCGACGGGTGGTTCCGCCGGATGCAGCTGTTCTCGGCCGCGATCTTCAGTTTGAGCCACGGCGGGAACGACGCGCAGAAGACGATGGGGATCATCGTGATGCTGCTGACCGCGGCGGGGCACAAGGCGTGGACGCAGCCGGACCCGGGCGGGAGCTGGTTCGACACGTTCAACGTGTTCGGGCACAGCCACACGGTCGCGCCGTGGGTGATTTTGCTCTGCCACTTCGCGATCGGGCTGGGGACGATGTTCGGCGGGTGGCGGATCGTGAAGACGATGGGGTCGGGAATCACGCGGCTCCAGCCGGTCGGCGGCTTCTGCGCTGAGACGGCCGCCGCGACGACGATCATCGCCGCGACGAACATGGGGATCCCGATCTCCACCACACACGCGATCACCGGGTCGATCCTCGGCGTCGGCACGACCAAGGGGGTGCGGAGCGTGCGGTGGATCTGGGGCCAGCGGATCGTGACCGCGTGGATCCTGACGATCCCGTGCAGCGCGTTCGTCGGCGCGCTGACGTACTTCCTGATCCACAAGCTGATCGAGCCGTGGTTCAAGTGAGGAGGGATGAAGGCGGAGGGATGAAGCAGATCACGCCCGACCCGCGCCGGTTGCCCGCATCACGGGCGCCCCGCCCGAGCCGAATCGAACACGGGCGAGGCGCCCGTAATACGGGCGGATAGCGCTCGCGGGCCGTGATCCGATTCATCCCTCATCTCTCGCACGCTCATACTGTCCGGCGCCTCGGCGGCGTCGGGTGCTACCGCGGCCCGGTCGGCCACCTGTGGATCTTCTGGTTGATCGACGCGGTCGCGCCCGTCCGGCGGACGCCGTGATCGGGCGCGGCGGCGGGCCGCCGAACGGCCGTCGCGTCCGCCGGCCGCGAGGTTCCTCGCTCCCCCGCCCCATGCGATCCTTCCCTTCTCCGTGCCCCGGTGCCTCCGTGGCCTTTGTGCTATCTCCCCGTCTGCGGCGCGGCGAATGACCGCGCAGAAGGGAGCCCGCGGGTGGTACGACCCCGCGGGCTCCGGTTTCTGCCGAGTGCGCGGCCCTCGACGCGCGGGCTCGGACGGTTGTGTCGGTCTCGCCTCGGTGTCACGCCCTCCGCGCCACCGCCTTGGCGGCGACAGGGGTCGTGGAGAAGAGTTTTACGACCGGCTTGGCGGCGGGCTTCACGACGGCCGCCTTCGCGGGCACCGCCTTCTTCTTTGCGACCGGCAGGGGGGCGACGGGCGCGGCGGCGGCGGCGCTGTCGGTGACCAGAGTCAGCGTGCCGGTGTCGGTGCCGTCGTCCGGGTTGGCGGCGGCGGCGGTCGTCGTGTCGTAGTTCTGGCTGAGCACGACGAGGTCGGCGAAGTCGACGACGCCGTCGTGGTTCGCGTCCCCCTGTTCCCAGCCGCCGGTCGTGGACTTCTCGTAGTTCTGGCTGAGGATCGTGAGGTCGGCGAAGTCGACGGCGCCGTCGAGGTTGAAGTCGCCGCCCATGGCGGTGGCGGCGGTCGCGAGGCTCGTGCGGGCGGAGGTCGTGTTGCTGTCGGGCGAGTCGCCAACGGCGTTGAACGCCCGCACCTTGTAGTAGTACGTCGTGTTCCGGCGGAGGCCGGTGTTGTCGACCGTGGTCACGTTGGCGCCGACGGTGCCCAGGACGGTCCACGTCTTGCCATCCCGCGAGGTGTAGATGCGGAAGTTCGTCTCGTTCGACGACGTGTCGGCCCACGTCAGGCGGACGCTGCTGCTGGTCAGGGCGCGGGCGACGACGCCGGTCGGTGCGGTGGGGGCGACGGGGACCGCGGGGGCGGCGGGGGTGGTCGCGTTGGCCGGGTCGGTGAACGCCGACTGGCGGGTGAGGTCGACGGCGGCGAGGCGGTACGCGTAGGCGGTCGAGGCGGCGGCGGTCGCGTCGCGGTAGGTCGTCGCGTCGGCGGCGGCGGTGCCGATCTGCGTCCAGGTGACGCCGTTGTCGGTGCTCCGCTGGACGACGAAGCCGGTCTCGCCGGTCGTCGCGTCGGTCCACTTCAGATCGACGGCGGTGGCGGAGGCGGGGACGGCGGTCAGGCCGGTCGGGGCGGCGAGCGGGGCGCTTGGGGCCACGACGGCGGGGGTGACGGTGCCGCGGACGGCGTACTGGCCGACGTCGCCGTAGCCGCCGTGGCTGGCGACGGTCAGGTAGTAGGTGCCGTTGGCGGTAAGGGTGGCGGTGACGGTCTCGCCGAGCGCCGCGGAGTCGGCCGAGGCGAGGACGGCGCCGGACGCGTCGCGGAGCGTGAGCTTGAGGTCGAGCATCGCGCCGACCGCGGCCGGGTCGGTGGTGAAGCTGACGGCCCCCGCGCCGGCGGTGAACGAGAAGACGTCGAGGTCGCCCGTGCGGGTGATCACGCCGGCGGCGGCGGCGGTCGTGCCGGCGTTCGTGAGCGTCAGGGCGGACGCGGTGGCGAGGTCGTTGCCGAAGTCGTCGGCGCGGTAGCCGAAGTTGTTGTACGAGTTGGCGAGGACGGCGAGGTCGTCCTGCATGACCGTTCCGGAGCTGGAGGGGGTGCCGTACCACCAGAGGCCCCGCTTCGACGTGTAGCTGCTGCCCATGATCGGGCCGTTGCCGTTCGCGTCGGCCGGGGCGTACTCGGAGGTCAGGACGCCGTTGGTCCAGGCCGACTGGTGGTCGAGGCCGAACAGGTGGCCCGACTCGTGGGCGGCGGCCTCGGCGGCGTACTTGGCGTAGCCGTTGGCGAGGTTCTTCGTGAAGACGAACGAGCTGTTCGGGGCGGAGTTGTAGAACCCGCCGACGTACGCGACGCCGCCCGCCTGGCCTCCGAGCCACGCGCCCGCGCCGCCGAAGACGACGCTCGCGCCGACGCGGTTCGCCATCGTGCCGGGGTTGACCGTGGTCACGTCGATGTTGAACGGGCTGTACTTCTCGGCGACGCGGGCGTGGATCTCGCGGATGCTGGCGAGCTCGGCGTCGCTGAACGTGGTGGCGTCGCCGTCGCTGTCGTAGGCGGGGGTGGTGCCGGGGGCCATGTCGCCCCAGGTGGCGGTCGTGTTGCCGTCGAAGTCGAGGTACAGCTTGGCCGGGGCGGCCGGGCGGCTGGAGAGGGCGGGGACGCTGGTCAGCGGGGAAGCGGCCGCGAGCGTCACGTTCGTGGTGACGCCGACGGCGACGTCGGCCGAGACGGCCGGGGAGATGCCGAGGTCCGGGAGCGGCTCGTCGTGGACGTGGCCGGCGTGCATCATCAGGCGCGATTCCAAGGCGGCGACGTGCTGAACGGCGGCTCGGAACAGGCGGCGGGACGGCCGGGAGACGTTCGAAGAACGCGGCGGACGGGGCATCTAGGATTTCCTTCGAGTGGCCGCGGGGGCGGCGGTTTCCGGAAGTTCGGGAACGTGTGTGAGGGAGGACAGGAACGGTACGAATCGAGCCCGAGTGGGTTCGGGGAATGATCCGGTAATCGCGATGAGGGTGTGGTGAGAAATCGGGAGGCGGAACCGAGATGTCATCGTCGGCGTAATCGGGATCACGCGTCAGACACCGATTCTTTTCGTGGAACGGTAAGGCTCTGCCGCGCGGTCAGCGGGGTGGGGCGGGACCGGTTGCGAGCATGTTGTGACTTTCGGTCGACGGCCGCGCCGGCGCTGGCGGTTGAGGCCGTTGGGTGGGTGGATGATTTCGTCGGCGGAAGCGGACGGTTCGGCGGCGGACTGCCCGCGGGGGCTTAGAGCAGTGAGACGGGGTCGACGTCAACAGCGATGCGGTCGCTGGTGGCGAGGTGGCCGGCTTCGCGGAGGAGGGTGAGTACCTTTTGGAGGAGGTCGGCGCGGGGGCTCGAGAGGAGGATCTGGTTGCGGTAGTAGCCGGCGATGCGGTTGATCGCGCAGGGCATGGGGCCTTTGGGGAGGATCAGGGTCCTGAGTGCCGAGTCCTGCGCGCTGGGTGGAGACAACACGGAGGCTTCCACAGTCGCGACCGCCTCAAGAACCTTCGCGCCGAGGTCTTCGCTCTTCTTGTGGAGCGTGTCCTGGTCCTGGTCACGGAGGACGATGCGAACCAGGCGGCCGAAGGGGGGGAGGCCGACGTCACGGCGGGTCTGGAGCTCGCGCTGGGCGAAGCCGGCGAAGTCCTGGCGGAGGGCGGACTGGATGGTGGGGTCTTCGGGCATGAAGGTTTGAAGGACTACCCGCCCGGGGTTGTCGCCGCGGCCGGCGCGGCCGGCGACCTGGGTGATCAGTTGGAACGTGCGCTCGGCGGCGCGGAAGTCCGGGAGGGAGAGGCTGGTGTCGCCGCTGATCACGCCGACGAGGGTGACGTTGGGGTAGTCGAGGCCCTTGGCGATCATCTGGGTGCCGAGCATGACCTGGATTTCGCCCTTGGCGAAGCGGCCGAGCAGGGCCTCGTAGTCCTTGGCGCTGTGCATCGAGTCGGAGTCGACGCGGGCGAAGGTGACGTCGGGGAATTTCCTGGCGAGCTCCTCTTCGACGCGCTGGGTGCCGAGGCCGAACAGGCTGAGCTTCTTCTGGCAGGTCGGGCAGCGCTCGGGCAGGGGGCTGACGGCGAGGCAGTAGTGGCAGTGGAGCTGGCCGGTGTGTAGGGCCTTCTCGTGGGACGCACCGAGCGCGACCATCGTGCGGCCGCGGTGGCCGGGCTGGTCGGACGGGGGCGTGCCGGGGGCCTGGGTGGCGGCGGTGGAGCGGTGGTAGGTCATGGTCGTGTCGCAGTAGCGGCACTTGACCGGTTCCTGGCAGGAGACGCAGAAGACGAAGTTGGAGTAGCCGCGGCGGTTGAGGAGGAGGATTGCCTGCTGGCCCTTGTCGACGATGGTGCGGATCAGGTGTTCGAGGCGGTGGGAGATTACGTGGATGCCGCCGCCGCGGGCGCGCAGGGCGGCTTCGACCTTGAGGTCGATGAGCTCGACGTGGGGCATGGAGAGGCCGCGGACGCGACGGGGGAGGGTGAGGAGGTGGTAGGGGGAGGGGGGGGAAGTCTGAATGCTGAATTGTGAATGCTGAAGGGAAGACCCCTCACCCCTGCCCTCTCCCACGGCCGGTGGGTCGGACGGCGAAGGGGCGTCGGTGGCGGCCTTGGGAGAGGGGGGAGGCGGGACGGCGGCGTCGGCTCCCTGCGGGTTCCTGACGTCCTGGCGCTGGACGCGGTGATACGTTTCGAGACTCGGGGTGGCGCTGCCAAGGATTACCGGCGCGCCCTCGATTTGGGCGCGTTTGATGGCGACGTCACGACCGTTGTATCTCGGGGCCTGGTCCTGCTTGTAGCTGGCCTCGTGTTCCTCGTCGACGACGATCATGCCGAGGCGGGGGACGGGGGCGAAGACGGCGCTGCGGGCGCCGACGACGACGTCGGCCTGGCCGCTGGCGCACTGCTGCCAGAAGCGGTGGCGCTGGCTGGCGGTCAGGCCGGAGTGCAGTACGGCGACGCGCGGGAAGCGGGCGGTGAAGCGGCGGACGGTCTGCGGGGTCAGCGCGATCTCGGGGACGAGGACGATCGCCTGGCGGTTGGTGGCGACGATCTGCTCGATGCAGCGGAGGTAGATCTCGGTCTTGCCGCTGCCGGTGACGCCGAAGAGGAGGTTCACGGAGAACTGGCCGCCGGCGAGGCGGGGGAGGATGTCGTCGAAGACCTTCTGCTGGTCTTCATTGAGGTCAGGGATTGGTGGGGCGGCCGGGTCGGCGGCGGCGCCGAGGGCGACGAAGTCGTCGAGCCAGTTCACGTCGGGCTCGGACCGGACCGTGATCAGGCCGAGGGCGGCGAGCTTGCGGACGGTGGGTGCGGTGGCGCCGGACTCGCGGGCGAGGCGGATCAACTCGATCGACTGGTCGGGCTCGAGCTGGAGCAGGCGGGCGAGGATCGCGCGGCGCTTGGGGGCCTTGGTCTTCTCGAGGATGGCCTGGAGATCCTCGCGCGGGCGGTTCGGGCGGACCATCTGGAGGTAGCCCATGCCGATCTTTTTCTTGACGGCGGCGGGGATGACGCTGTCGAGCACCGTCCCGAGCGGGGCGCAGTAGTAGCGGCTCATCCAGCGCGAGAGGTCGAGCAGGCCGGGGGTGACGAGGACGCGCTCGTCCTCGATGTCGAGGAGCGGTTTGACGCGCGGGTGGTCGCTGCCGTCCTTGACGGCGATCACGTAGCCTTGGGACGGGCGGTTGCGGCGGCCGAGCGGGACGCGGACCCGCTGACCGACGGCGATGCGGGCGACGAGCTTGGGCGGGACGGCGTAGTCGAGGAGCTTGTCGAGGGCGTCCTCGAGGGCGACGGCGGCGACGAGCCCTTCGTGTCTCGCCGGGGCGTCGCGGGGCTCGTCGGCGACCCCGAATAACGTCTGTTGCTCCGCCATCAAACACCGTCTATCGTACCGCGCTCGCCCGCCTCGGCGGCAGGCCCGATGGTAGCCGGTTCGGCACGATTAGGCAACGGTTAGGGACGGCAGCGGATGGATCAGCGGACGGCGAAACCGGCGGTGACGGAGGAGGTCGCGGCCGCGGTGGGTGGCTCGCGGAGCAAGGCGCTGCTGGCGCTCGGCATCGCGGTTTCGGCGGTGTGTTTCTGGTTCGTCGGACGATTGTTCCACGTGCCCCGGTACGCGGGGTTCAGCGGCAGCCTTCTGGCCGAGCCGGGGTGGCTGGTGGGGCTGATCGTGGTGTCGGTGACGCTGCTGGTGGCGGTGCTGCTGGCGACGCTGATCGCGGGGACGATCCGGTTCGACGCGGGGCTGTTTTGCGCGGCGGCGGGGATGGTCGCGCTGTCGGGTCGCGGCGGGCGGATGGGGGACGTGCTGCGCGGTTCGGCGGCGACGACCGCCGGCACCCCGACGGTGTTCGTCGTGCTGGCGGTCGAGCTGGTCGTGCTCTACGCGATCGTGTCGATCGCGTGGTCCGTGCTGTGGGGGCTGCACAAAAACGGGTATCTGAAGGCGGACGAGTTCCGGGACGGGGTGGAGGACACGGACGAGCCGTCGATCTTTAAGGCGTCGGCGCTGGCGATGCAGATCGGGGTGATGACGCTCGTCCTGCTGCTGCTCGGGCAGACGGACGCGAAGGTGCAGGCGGTGGCGGCGGTGTCGGTGTCGAGCTTCGCTGGGGCGTGCGCCGGGTATTACCTGTACCCGATCTCGCCGAGCCCGTGGCTATGGATCGGGCCGCTGTTCGTCGGTACCGCGGGGTACGTGCTGGCGTACTTCGGACTGGGGGCGGGGGACGACGCGTGGCGGTCGGGGCAGTTGGCCCACGCGCTGGCGCCGCTGGCGCGGCCGCTGCCGCTGGATTACGCGACGGCGGGGCCGGCGGCGGCGATTCTCGGGTACTGGATGAGCCGAAAGTGGCACCGCCAGCGGATGACGGAGGCGGCGGTCGCGGCGACGGCGACGCCGGGGGCGGGGACGAGCGGGGACGGGCCGGCGGGGGCGTCGTCAGGCCCGGGTTCTGCGAGCGTCGGTTAGGAGGGGCGGCGGCCGCGTGAACGGCGGGTGGGGGCGCGGTATCCTTGAGGGTACGCGCGGTCGCTCGAGTGGCCGTGGCTCCGGGAGGCGGCGCGCGAAGGAGGAGAGCGAGTGGATTACCGGTTTCAGGTCAACCTGGGCGGGGTCATCAACCTGCTGGCGAACAACCTGTACAGCGGTCCCAAGGTCTTCCTGCGCGAGCTGATGCAGAACGCGGTGGACGCGATCCGCGCGCGGGAGAATCTGGGGCAGGCGGGGTACGCCGGGCGGGTGTCGATCGAGGTCGTGCCGGGGGAGAAGGGGGCGGCGCCGACGCTGATCTGCGAGGACAACGGGGTCGGGCTGACCGAGGACGAGGTGCACCGGTTCCTGGCGACGATCGGCGAGAGCTCGAAGCGCGGCGACCTGGGCGAGGCGCGGAGCGACTTCATCGGGCAGTTCGGGATCGGACTGTTGTCGTGCTTCATGGTGGCCGACGAGATCGTCGTGATCACGCGGGCGGTGAAGGAGCCGGGGAAGGCGACGGAGTGGCGCGGACGGCCGGACGGGACGTACACGGTCAAGGCGCTGCCGGGCGGCGACGGCGAGCCGGGGACGCGGGTGTTTTTGCGCGCGAAGAAGGACAAGGAGACGAAGGAGCTGTTCGCGCCCAAGGGCGTGCGCGAGCTGGCGGAGAAGTACGGTGGGCTGCTGCCGTATCCGGTGACCGTGTCGGCCGGGAAGCAGACGTCGGCGGTGAACGCCGAGGCGCCGTGGGAGCGGGCGTACCCGTCGGCGGCGAAGCGGCGCGAGGCGCTGCTGGCGTACGGGAAGGACGTGTTCGACACCGACTTCTTCGACTGCGTGCCGCTGGAGTCGAAGGCGGGGGACGTCCGGGGCGTCGCGTTCGTGCTGCCGTACTCGCCGAGCCCGGCGGCGAAGGGGCGGCACCGGATCTACCTGAAGCGGATGCTGCTCTCGGAGGCCGGGGAGGGCGTGCTGCCGGAGTGGGCGTTCTTCGTCCGGTGCGTGATCAACGCGAACGGGCTGAGGCCGACGGCGTCGCGCGAGGCGTTTTACGAGGACGACGCGCTCGCCGCCGCCCGGCTGAGCCTCGGCGACGCGCTGCGGTCGTACCTGGTCGAGATGGCGGCGACCGAGCCGGCGCGGCTGTCGAAGCTGATCACGCTCCACTACCTCGCGATCAAGGCGCTGGCGGTCTACGACGAGGAGTTCTACCGGATCTTCATCGACTGGATCCCGTTCGAGACGTCCCTGGGGACGATGACGATGCGGGACCTGCGCAAGCAGCCGTCCGGGCCGGGCGGCAAGGCGGGGGTCGTGCGGTTCGTGCCGACGGTGGACGAGTTCCGGCAGGTCGCCCGGGTGGCGGCGGCGCAGGACCTGTGCGTGGTGAACGCCGGTTACACGTACAACCAGGAGCTGCTGCTCCGCCTGCCCGAGGTGTTCGACGACGTGACGGTCGAGGAGGTCGGGGCGGCGAGTTTGGCGCAGTCGTTCGCCGAGGTCTCGCTCGAGGAGCGCGAGGCCTGCTTCGACCTGCTGCGGGCGGCGGACGCGGCGCTCGCGCCGTTCAAGTGCGCGGGGGACGTCCGGCGGTTCGAGCCGGCGGAGCTCGCGGCCCTGTTCACCACCGACCCGGACGGCGCGCTCTACCGCGCGGCCGAGCAGGGGAAGGACCTTGGGCCCACGAATTTCACCGGCATCATAGACAACCTGCTCGGCGGCCCCGCGCGGTCAAACGAGCCGCGGGCGCACCTGCTGCTGAACTACAACAGCGCGCTCGTGCAGCGGCTGGCCGTCGTGAAGGACGCGGCGATGCTCCGGCGATGCGTCGAGATGCTCTACGTCCAGGCGCTGCTGCTCGGGCACCACCCGCTGTCGTCGCGAGAGCTGTCACTGCTGAACGAGGGGTTGTCGTCACTGATCAACGTCGCGGTCGACGCCGGCGGGAAGCCGCCGAAGGAGGCGTAGCGGCCGAGACCCGCGCCACAGCGGTGGGTGGGAGGTTCTGGCGATTTTAGAACGCCGGTCGTTCCGGGGGCGGTTAGAATCGCGCGGCATGGCCGAGCCCGAGGATCACGGGATGGACGCGGTACAAGTGGTGTCGGTCGCGTGCAACCACTGCGGAGGGCCGCTCGACGTGCCCCCCGGCATCCGGTTCGTCACCTGCACGTACTGCCACTCGCGGCTGGAGATCCATCGCACGGGCAACGCCGCCTACACCGAGGTGCTTGAGGCGATCCGGCAGGACACCACGCAGATCGCCGGCGACATCGGGGCGATCAAGATCGAGAACGAGGTCGAGCGGCTGGACCGCGAGTGGTTGCTCGAGCGCGAGAACTTTATGGTTCGCCGGGAAGACGGGAGGTCGTCCGACGCGCCGTCGGCGGTCGGTAGCGTGATCGGCGCCGCCGTGATGGCGGTGTTCGGCGTCGCCTGGCTCTCATTCCTGCCCGCGGAGGCCCCGTTTTTCTTCAGGCTGGTCGGCTTCGCATTCATCGTATTGGCCGTCGTCGGTGCGGTCATGGGCGTGAACGGTGCGGGGCGGTACGCGGAGGCCGAGCGACACTATCGGCAGCGGCGGAATCAACTGCTTACGCGTCTTCCGCCTGACGAAGGCAAGTAACGCCCCCGCGTGGGCCGCGCTTTTCGTCAGCAAGGCATAGTTGCCGCGAATCAACGTTACCCGTCGACGCCGGCGGAGCCGGAGGAAAGGAGAGCAAGGGATGAGCACAGACAAGGCAGGAAACAGGTCCGACCCGGAGATCGACGAACTGCTGGCCAAGGCGTACGACGCCCAGGGCGAGGAGCAACTGTCGATCCTGGACGAGGCGGCGCGGCTGGCCGACCAGCGGCAGAACGTCGAGGTCGGGCTGGAAGTGCGCGAGCAGATCGTGGACGCGGCGACGTGGGCCGGGTTCTACGAGAAGTCGCTGATCGCGTTCAACTGGATGCTCGCGCAGTACGACCGCGACCGGGAGCGGTTCGGCGGGTACCTCGAGCACCGCCTGCTCTGGTTCTACAAGTGGATCCTCGAACACCTCCACGAGTACCCGGCGATCGCGCGGGCGCAGATCGAGCAGACGTTCGCCGACATGGAGCGGCGGTACACCGAGGCGGGCCTCGGCCTCCGCGCCGTCTACGGACTTCGGTGCAACACCGCGCTGAAGATGGGCGAGCCGGAGCGGGCGGCGGAGTACAAGGAGAAGTGGCTGAACGCCGAGGAGGACGGCTCGGAGAACTGCGACGCGTGCGAGCGGCACCAGGAGGTGGAGTACCTCCTGTGGCTGGGCAAGGCCGCTGCGGCGATCAAGAAGGCCGGCCCGATCCTGTCCGGCCGGATGCGCTGCGCCGAGGTGCCGGCGATCACCGACGGCCTGCTCCTCGTGCCGCTGCTACAGGCGAGGAAGCTCGACCAGGCCGTGACGAGCCAGAAGCGGTCGTTCCGCCAGACCCGTGAGAGCCGAAAGTTCATCGGCTACCTCGGGCAGCACATGGTCTTCCACGCGCTGACCGGCGAGGCGACCAAGGCCGTCAAGTTGGTTGAGGCGCGCCTGCCGTGGGCGCTGGAGACGCGTAACGCGTCGGACCGGCTGTTCTTTCTGATGGCGGTCCGCGTGCTGTTCGCGCGACTCGCCGCCGCGGGCAAGGCGAAGGTCAAGGTGGCGCTGCCGCCGGCGTTTCCGCATCGGAGCGAGGACGCCCGCTACGACACCGCCGACCTCGCCGACCGGTTCCGCCGGATGTGCGATGAGATCGCCGCCGCCTTCGACGCGCGGAACGGGAACGACTTCTACACGCGGCTGGTCGCGGCGAACGAGGAACTGATCGCGCTGCCGGCGGTCGAACTGCCGGCGGCGACGGGCGACAAGGCAAAGTGACCGCCGCGGCCGCGGCCGTGGCTACCGCTTGATCCGCGCGCTGCCGCCCTTGAACACGTGGGTCAGCTCGTCGAGGTCGATCTGGCTGGTGTCGCCACGGGTCGTCTGCAGCAAGGCGCCGTGGGCGGCGCCGAGGTCCACGCACTCCTGCGGCGGGCGGCCGGTCAGGAAACCGTAGGCGAAGCCGCTCGAGAAGCCGTCGCCGCCGCCGACGCGGTCCTCGATCTCCAGGTTGTCGTACCGGCGCGACTCGTAGAACTGGCCGCCGACGTAGAGGATGGCGGACCAGTTGTTCACAAGGCCCGATTTGACCTCGCGCAGCGTGGTGCCAACGACCTTCACGTTCGGGTACGCTTTGACGACCTTCTCGACCATCCGCTTGTACGCGCTGGTGTCCAGGGCCGAGAGGTGCTCGTCGACGCCGTCGACGTCGAACCCGAGGACCTTCTGAAAGTCCTCCTCGTTGCCGATCAGGCAGTCAATGTGCGGGATCAGCGCCTTCGTTTTCCGCTGGGCGTCGGCGGCGCTCCAGAGCTTGCTGCGAAAGTTCAGATCGTAGCTGGTGACGGTGCCGGCTTCCTTCGCGGTCTTCAACGCGGTCAGGCAGGTCTGCGCGCAGGAGTCGGAGAGGGCGGTGAAGATGCCGCCCGTGTGCAGCCAGCGGGCGCCCTGCTCGTGGAAGACCGCGTTCCAGTCGAGGTCGGTCGGCTTCATGTGGGACGCGGCAGAGTGACCGCGGTCGTACATCGTGACAGACGCTCGAACGCCGGTGCCGACCTCGGTGAAGTTGAGGCCGATGCGGTCGGCGCGGCCCACGCCGTCGTATTTGGCGACCGCGACGTTCGACACGTCCATCCCGACCGCCCGGCCGTGGTTGAGGATGAGCCGTCCGAGCGGGTTATCGACCAGCCGCGAGCAGAAGCCGGTGCGGAGCCCGAGGCGGGAGAGCGCGTACGCGACGTTGTACTCGCCACCGCCTACCCAGACTTCCAGCGTGGGGCTGAACTCGATGCGCCCGCGGCCTGGCGGGGAGAGGCGGACCATGCACTCGCCGAGGGCCAATAAATCGTGTCGGCAGGATTGGGCGTCGCGGAGCGTGAGCATGGTGTATATGTCTAGGGTGGGCGTGGAGATGTCAACGCGCCCGCCGAGCCCGTTCCGGCCGCGCCGCGTCACCCGCCTCAAGGGGATCGGCGGCATTGAAGCAGGTCGGAACATGCACTACACTTGGCCGTCTGGCCGGGAGCGCGGCAGCCGCGCGGTCGTCCCGGTTCACCACCCGACCGCAGACCTTGGTACCTCCGGAGTTTAGGACATGGCTGTCACCAGCGAAGTAGAGAAACGGGCCGCGGGCAAAGTCGTCACCGCCAGCGCCAACGGGGCGGACGCGGGCCGGGGGCAGGTCGAGCGGGACCGGCTGCGGATGATGCAGTTGATTCGCAGGTTCGAGGATCGAACGTTCCGGGAATACGCGACGCCGCGCGAGCTGCCGGGCGGGGTGAAAGAGCAGAAGATTGGCGGGTTCTGTCACCTCTACAACGGCCAGGAGGCGATCGCGGTCGGGATCGCAGCGGTGTTCAAGAAGGGGGTCGACGCGCTGGTGAACGGCTACCGATGCCACGGGCATTCGCTGGCGCTGGGCATGAGCCCGCGGGCAGCCATCGCGGAACTGTACGGCAAGGCCACCGGGTGCTCGAAGGGCAAGGGCGGGTCGATGCACCTGTTCGACGCCGAGGCCGGCAACCACGGCGGGCACGGGATCGTCGGCGGGCACATCCCGCTCGGGCTCGGGATGGCGTTCGCCCAGCAGTACAAGAAGTCGGGGGGCGTAACGTACTGCCTGTTCGGGGACGGGGCCATCAATCAGGGCACCTTTAACGAAGCGTTGAACATGGCTAGCCTCTTGAAAGTGCCGGCCATCTTCATTGTCGAGAACAACGGGGTGGCGATGGGGACGCAGGTCGAGCGGCACAGCGCCGAGAAGGACCTGGCCAAGCGGGGCAGCGGCTTCAACATGCCCCACTACAACATCGACGCGAACGACGTCGACGTGGTGATCGCCGAGATGACCAAGGCCGGCGACCGCGCCCGCCGCGGCGAGGGGCCGACGTTCATCAGCGCGAACACGTACCGGTTCCGCGGCCACTCAATGTCCGACCCGCTGAAGTACCGGACAAAAGAGGAGGCCGAGAAGGCGAAGCTCCGCGACCCGATCGCGCTGTACGCGGACCGCCTGCGCGAGAAGGGGCTGATCAGCGAGCAGCAGATCGAGGAGCTCGAGGAGTCGGTTCAGCAGGAAGTCACCGAGGCGTTCGATTTGGCCGAGGCCGACCCGCACCCGCCGCTGGAGTCGCGGTTCGAGGACGCGCTGGCGGAGCGGTACCCGTACGAGCCGAAGTGAGGGGGACGTGGACGAAGCGGACCCGGTCGAGCAGGAGTATGCGGCGAAAGCCTTTTGCCGGCTTCGTCATCGTCCTGAAGAACGGGTTGCGCGTCCCGGTGGTCGCCCGTGAGCGGATCGCCTGCGGGTTCGGTAAGGTGGTCGTGTTTCCGCCCGCCACGCCGCATGAGTATTTCCGGACGACGGACGTCGCGTCGATCGAGACGCCCGAGATGGTTCCCTGAGGGAAGGGATAACGCGAAAGGTCAACCCGGGCCGGCGGCCCGTGCCACGAGAGACACATGCCAGTAATGCAATTCCGACAGGCCCTCCGTGAAGCGATGACGGAGGAGATGGTCCGCGACGAGAACGTCTTCCTGATGGGCGAGGAGGTCGCGCAGTACAATGGCGCCTACAAGGTGTCCGAGGGCATGCTCGATCGCTTCGGCCCGAAGCGCGTGATCGACACGCCGATCTCCGAGGCCGCGTTCTCCGGCCTCGGCGTCGGCGCCGCCTGCATGGGCCTCCGCCCGATCATCGAGTTCATGAGCTGGTCCTTCACCTGGGTCTGCATCGACCAGATCGTGAACAACGCCGCCAACGTCCGCTACATGTCCGGCGGGCAGTACAAGGTGCCGGTCGTGTTCCGCGGCGGCAACGGGATCGCCCACCAGCTCGGCGCGACCCACTCCCACCGCATGGAGAGCGTCTACGCCCGCATCCCCGGCCTGATCGTGGTCGCCCCGAGCACGCCGGCCGACGCGAAGGGGTTGCTGAAGGCGTCGATCCGCTGCGACGACCCGGTCATCTTCCTCGAGAGCGAGAAGATGCTGAACGAGACCGGCGAGGTGCCGGACGCCGACGACTACACGCTGCCGCTGGGCGTGGCCAACGTCGAGCGCGAGGGGAAGGACGTGACGATCGTCAGCTACGGCCGGCCGCTGTCGCGCGTCGTCCGCCCGGCAGTCGAGCACTTGGTCAAGGACCACGGGATCGACGCCGAGGTGATCGACGTCCGCACGCTCCGCCCGCTGGACGTCAACACGATCGTCAACAGCGTGAAGAAGACCAACCGGTGCGTGATCATCGACGAGGACTGGGGCTACTGCGGCATGGGCAGCGGCATCCTGTACAAGCTGCAGAAGCCGTGCTTCGACTACCTGGACGCGCCGATCGAGTACGTCCACAGCGACGAGATCCCGGTGCCCTTTAACCACTACCTCGAAGAGGCGATGATGCCGAGCGTCGACCGGATCGTCGCGACGGTCAAGGAAGCCTGCTACCGCTGAAGACGCCGGCGAGTTGCTGGTTGCTAGTTGCCAGTTGCTAGTGATCCGACCGCCGCCCCCGACTCGCAGTCCGAACTCTGCAACGAGCAACTATGCCAATCGAAATCACGATGCCCCAGTTGAGCGACACGATGACCGAGGGGACGGTCGCGAAGTGGCTGAAGAAGGAAGGCGACAAGGTCAAGGCGGGCGAGATGCTGGCCGAGGTCGAGACCGACAAGGCCACGATGGAGATGGAGGCGTTCGAGGGGGGGACGCTGGCGGTCGTGCTGACGAAGGAGGGGCAGAAGGCCGCCGTCGGAGCGGCGATCGCCGTGCTCGCGACGGCGAAGGAGACGGTCGACGAGGTCAAGAAGAAATACGCCGGCGGCGCGGCCGCGGGCGCGAAGGCCGGCAACGGCGGCACCGTGCCTGCGCAGGTCGGCGGTGGGGCGCAGGTTCGACAGGTGCGGCCGCAGGATGCGCCGTCGTCCAAGCCGGGCGGCGGGCCGCTGGCGGCGGGCGTCGCGACGATGGAGGCCGTCAACACCGCCGAGCTGAAGGAGCCCGAGGACGCCCAAGGGCACGGCGCCACCCGCGAGGCTGCGACGGCCGTCCCCGCGCTCCCCGGACATGGCGGCGGGAACGGTGCGAACGGCGGCGGCAACGGCAGCGGCCCCGACGGCGGCCGCCTCCGCGTCTCGCCGCTCGCCAAGCGGATCGCCGCCGACAAGAACGTCGACCTCTCGCAGGTTCAGGGCAGCGGCCCGGGCGGGCGGATCGTGCAGAAGGACGTCCTCGCCGCCGCCGAGCGCGGACCGTCGCAGCCGCAGCAGCCGTCCCGCGCCGAGAAGCTGGCGACGCCCCAGCAGCCGGCGATGCCGGCGCGGGTGGGCAGCGGGCAGACCGAGAAGGTCCAGCTCACGAAGATGCGGACGGCGATCGCGACGGCGCTCCAGCGGTCGAAGCAGAACGTCCCGCACTTCTACGAGACGATGGACATCGACGTCGAGGAGTTGACCAAGCTCCGCGAGCGCCTGAACCAGAAGCTCGAGAAGGAGAAGGTCCGCCTCAGCGTCGGCGACTTCGTCACCCAGGCCGTCGCCGCCGCCCTCAAGCGCCACCCGATCCTCAACGCGACCTTCGACGCAGCGAAGAACGAGATCACCCGCTACGGCGACGTGAACCTCGGCGTCGCGGTCGCGCTGCCGGACGGCCTGATCGTCCCGGTCCTCCGCGGGGTCGACCAGATGGGCCTGAAGGAGATCCGCCAGCGCAGCGTCGACCTCGTCGAGCGGGCCCGCGCCCAGCGCCTCAAGGGCGACGAGATGAAGGGCGCGACCTTCACCGTCAGCAACCTTGGCGCGTACGGCGTCCGCGAGTTCATGGCGATCGTGAACCCGCCGGAGGTCGGCATCCTCGCCGTCGGCGCCGCCGAGAAGCGCGCGGTCGTTAAGGGCGACCAGGTCGTCGCCCGCACCGTGATGACCGTGACGCTGAGCGCCGACCACCGCGTCGTCGACGGCGCGACCGCCGCGGAGTTCCTCCGCACGCTCAAGGAAATGCTGGAAGAGCCGGGCATGCAGTTGCTGTAGTTGTCGCGCCGCCGAAACAAACCTTCGTCGAGCCCGCGGTCTTCCGGCCGCGGGCTCGCTTTTCGCGCGGCCCCGGAGGTCATGACAACCGGGGCGCGTTTCCCTATCATCCTGCGTCCAAATACCGAACCCGGAGAAGAACGAGATGCCCGTCCAAATCACGATGCCCCAGCAGAGCGACACCATGACCGAAGGGACGGTCGTCAAATGGTTGAAGAAGGAGGGGGACAAGGTCAAGGCCGGCGAGATCATCGCCGAGATCGAGACCGACAAGGCCACCATGGAGATGGAGGCGTTCGACTCCGGCACGCTGGCAGTGATCCTCGTGAAAGAGGGGCAGAAGGCGGCCGTCGGCGCGGCGATCGCGGCGCTGGCGACGGGCAAGGAGACCGTAGACGACGTGAAGAAGTCGGTGGGCGGCGGCGGCGGCGGCGGCGCTAAAGCGCCCGCGCCGGCGGCACCGCAACCAACAGCGACGGCCAGCGCACCGACGCCCGCAAAGCCGCAAGCACCGACCCCCGCGCCGGCGAGCACTCCGTCCCCCGCCCCCGCGAAGAAGGGCAACTACCAGTTCGACTTGATCGTCATTGGCGGCGGCCCCGCCGGGTACGCTGCCGCCATCCGCGCCGGGCAGCTCAAGCAGCGCGTCCTCTGCGTCGAGAAGGAGAACCTCGGCGGCACTTGCCTCAACTGGGGCTGCATTCCGACCAAGGCGCTCCTCGAAGACGGCGCGTTCGTCCGCCGCATCCGCACCGAGGCCGCCGAGCGCGGCGTCACCGTCGGCGACGTCAAGATCGACTTCGCCAAGATCGTCGGCCGCTCCCGCACGATCGCCGGCCGCCTCGCCGGCGGCATCGGCCATTTGTTCAAGAAGTACCTCGTCCAGCACGAGATGGGCGTCGGCCAGATCGTCGGCCCGCACAAAGTCAAGGTCACCGCCGCCGGCGGTGGGACCAAGGAGTACACCGCCGACCACGTCATCGTCGCCGTCGGCGCGAAGCCGGTCGAGCTGCCGTTCGCGAAGTTCGACGGCAAGACGATCATCACCAGCCGCGAGGCCATGACCCTGCCGACCCTCCCCAAGCGGATGGCCATCATCGGCGCGGGCGCGATCGGCTGCGAGTTCGCCGACTTCTACAACTCGCTCGGCACGCAGGTCACGGTCGTCGAGATGCTCCCGCACCTGCTGCCCAACGAGGACGAGGACGTCTCGCGCCTGCTCGAGCGCGTGTTCGACAAGCGGAAGATCGACGTCCGCACGAAGACCAAGACTGACAAGGTCGAGAAGGCCGGCGACGGCGTCCGCCTGACGCTCAGCGGCGAAAAGCCGGGCACCGTCGAGGCCGACGTCGTCCTCGTCGCCGTCGGCGTGCAGGCGAACACGCAGGGCTTGGTCGGCCCCGGCGTCGCGCTCGAGCTCGACCGCGGCCGGGTCAAGGTCGACCACCACTACAAGACCAGCTTGGAAAACGTCTGGGCCGTCGGCGACTGCATCTCGATGCACGGCCCGGAGCAGCTCGCGACCGGCGGCTACCGCCACCCCGACCTCGCCCACGTCGCCCACCACGAGGCCGTCCACCTCGTCGAGGCGATCGTCGCCGGCGCCGGCGGCAACGGCAAGACGATCGACTACCAGAACATCCCGGGCTGCACGTACACCCACCCGCAGGTCGCGTCCATGGGCAGCACGGAGAAAAAGCTCCGCGAGCAGGGGCGGCAGCTGAAGATCGGAAAGTTTCCGTTCAGCGCCAGCGGCCGTGCCCTCGCCGCCGGCGAGACCGACGGCTTCGTCAAGCTGATCTTCGACGCCCAGTACGGCGAGCTGCTCGGCGTCCACATGATCGGCGAGAACGTGACCGAGCTGCTGTCCGAGCTCGTGCTGGCGAAGAAGCTCGAGGCCACCGAGGCCGAGATCATCGACGCGATGCACCCCCACCCGACGATGAGCGAAGCGGTCATGGAAGCCGCGGGCGTGGCGGACTCGCGGGCCATCCATTTGTAGTAGAAGCAGCGAGAGCTGCAACATGAGGGCGTGGGACACAAGATCATGGGCGCTGGTGATCTTCCTGTTCCACGCCCACATGTTTCACGCTTCACCTTCCTCCCCCTAACTTCCTGCGATCAAAAAACTCATGATTTTTGGCCGTTTTTCGCTGGATTCGGCCGTCGGGCGAACGGTATTTTCTCTCTTCAGAGAGGTTCACTTCGATCGGCACCTCAGCCGCGGACGTCGCTCGACGGCGTCATTCGAAACCGACAGCCCGAGAGTGGAGCGCCGGCGCGTGCCGGCGCGGTTTCGCGGACGGTGCGAAAACCTCAGACGGGGACGCCGATGCAGGCGGAAACACCGCCGGCACCAGCCAGGCGCCCGCCCCCGAGAACGCCGAACGGCACGGCCGTGGTCGCGACGTTTTGCTGCAGCAACGCCGTCGACCGCGGGCACGCGAAGCCGGGGCGGAGGGCCGCCAGAAGTGGCGGCCGGCGGCGCGGCACCGAACACCCGAGAGAGGACAGACCAAGCCCAAGGCAGTCCAGGCCGAGCAGCCCGAGCGACCCTGCGCGTAAAAGCCATGGCGGGATCGACGGGCGGGCGCGGCACGGCTGACCGGCGGGGCCAAAACCCAGGAGCCGCGACGGCACGCTCATGGCCCGTCCTCACCGGCGGGCCCCGCGGGGAAAGACCCCGCGGCGGGCGCGGTCGGGAAACGGCAGGTGGGTCCGAGGCGCGGAAGAGCAAACGCGCCGCCACCCCGTCGGTCGGAGCAACACTGCGAAGGGTCGGCGAACCCCACGAGCGTCGCCGGGACCGCAACACGTCCCGGCCAGGCCGCGAGAACGGCCCGGGCAGCGGGTCCGGTACGCGGGCGAAAGACGTCGCCCGTGAATGACCCGCGCGGGCGGCGCCTCAGACGCGAAACGAACGAGGAGGCGCGCGGGCGAACGAAAACCGCACGGACGGAGACCGACGAGGCCGGCTGGGTGCCGGCGTGGTCGGCGGAACGTCGGAGCGGGACGGCCCGGGGCCAGGCAATCCCGGGCGCACGGCGCGGCCAGCGAACGCTGAAGGGAACCGAAACGCGCAACCTCACGAGAGGCGTCCGCCAACGGGTCCGGGTGCGTTGACCGCACCGGGCGCCGCGGCGGGCCGGTGACACGACGGTGACCCGCGGCCCGCCCGCTTTAGAGCCGGGTGGTGCAGGACGGGTCCGGCGCTGGTGTGAGCGCCGACAACACGGGACGGACGCCGGCGACGCTCAAGGAGCGGAAGGTCGCGTCGGCAGCGTCGGTCGGTCGGACGGATCGGGTAAGCCAACGAGCCCGGCCGTTCGGCGGACGTTTCCGGGTGGTCGGGCGAATCACGGGAGTGCCTCGGCGGGTCAGACCGGGATCGGTCGGGCCGCCGGCCAAGGGTCGGCCGCGATCCTCTGAAGAGGGCGCACGATCGGCAGGTGAACCGACGCTCTAACGGGCGGTCGCGCTGGCGGCCGCCCTTTTTATGCGCGGCCGGCGGCTCGCGCCCGCCACCTCCAGCCGTTTGACTACCGGGTACGGGATTCTAATATCTCACCTGTCAGAGGTGCGACGTGACGACGTGTGAGCATGACATGATTATCCGTTACACACGGGACGACGGCCGCGCCTGAGGATCTCGGTTTCGTAGACACGACGACCCCGGAGCAGTGGCTGCCGGGGTTTTTTGTCGCGCGGCCCCGGACGGGTGGTGGCGGCGGAGGCGGAGCCCGCTCATGAGCACGGTGCTGAGTTACGAGAACGACGACGCCGGCGGCCCCGCGCTCGGCCGGCGGTCCCCCCTCGCCGAACTCCTGCTGCTGGCGATCCCCACCGTTGCGCAGATGGCGTCCTACACCGCCATGCACTTCGTCGACACCTGGATGCTCGCCCGCCTCGGTGTGCGCGAGCCTACGGCGGCGGCGACCGGCGGCATGGTCGTCTGGTCGATCATCGGGTTCGGGGTGGGCGTGATCGTCTGCGTGAACACGCTGGTCAGCCAGAACTTCGGGCAGAAGGACTACGCGACCTGCGGGCGGTACCTTTGGCAGGGGGTCTGGTTCTCCGTCCTGTTCGCCGCCGCGACCGCCCCGGTCATCCTGTTGGCGCCGCGGCTGTTCGCTTGGATGGGGCACGAGCCCGAGCTGGCGCGGATGGAAACGACGTTCTTCCAGATCACGATCGCGTGGACCGGGGTCGTGCTGGCGGCGAAGTCGTGCGGGCAGTTCCTGATCGCCGTCAACCGCCCCTGGATCGTCATGCTGGCGGCGGTCGGGGGCGTGGTCGCCACCGTCGGCTCCAACTACTTCCTGATCTTCGGTTACGGCGGGTTTCCGAAAATGGGAGTCGCCGGGGCGGCGTGGGGCACCAACATCGGTGTTACGGTCGAACTGCTCATTCTGGCAACCGTCGCCCTCTCCGGCCGGGTGCGGGCGCAGTTCCACTCGTGGGACTGGCGGCTCCGGCCCCGGCTGATGCGCGTGCTGCTGGTGATCGGAATCGGGTCGGGGCTTCAACTCGTCGCTGACATCGCGGCCTGGACCGTGTTTCAGGCGTGGGTCGTCGCGCAGGTTGGGACGGCGGCAATGGCGGCGAACGTGTTCATGTTCCGGTACCTGTCGGTCAGCTTCATGCCCGCCTTCGGGATCGCGACCGCGGTGACCGCGCTCGTCGGCCGGTACATCGGCGCAGGTCAGCCCGACGTCGCCGAGCGGCGGGCGCACCTCGGCTTCTTCGTGACCGCCGCGTACATGCTGGGGTGCGGGGCCGTGTACGTGATCTGGCGGAACCAGTTGATGGGCCTGTTCACCGCCGACGCCGAGGTACTGCGGCTGGGCGCGATGCTGTTGATCTTCGCCGGGATCTTCCAACTGTTCGACGCGATGTACATCGTCTACAACGGCGCCCTCCGCGGCGCGGGGGACACGTTCGTGCCGGCGATCGCGCTGTTCGTGTCCTGCTGGGGGATCATGGTGGTCGGCGGGTACGCCGTCGCCACGCACAAGAAGGAGTGGGGCCTGGCCGGGCCGTGGGCGATGGCGACGATCTACGGCGCGGTGCTCGGCGCGTTCTCCCTGCTGCGGTTCGCCCGCGGGCGGTGGCGGGCGATCTCGTTGGACAGGGCGGAGGGGATGGATAGATTACGCGGCTTCGAAGTGACGCAGCCCGCGTCGAACCCTAGTTAAGCAAGACCTATGTCGACTGAAGCGCAACCTGCCGAGAAGAAGAACTACAAGCAGACGCTCAACCTCCCGCAGACGGCGTTCCCCATGGAGGCCAAGCTCGTGCAGAACGAGCCCGTGCGCCTGCAGAAGTGGCAGGATGAGCGGCTTTACGAGCGGCTACTGACCGCCCGGGCGGACTCGCCGAAGGGGAAGTGGGTGCTGCACGACGGCCCGCCGTTCGCGAACGGCGACATCCACATCGGCCACGTGATCAACAAGACGCTGAAGGACGTGATCCTCCGGTTCCGGACGATGCAGGGGTACCAGACGCCGTACGTCCCGGGGTGGGACTGTCACGGTCTGCCGATCGAGCACAAGATCCAGGAGAAGTTCAAGGGGAAGCTGCGGGACATGAGCACGCTCGATGTCCGGCGCGAGTGCTTCCAATACGCCGATCACTACGTGAAGGTGCAGAGCCAGCAGTTCCAGCGGCTGGGGATCCTCGGGGAGTGGAACGACCCGTACCTGACGATGAGCCCGGCGTACGAGGCCGAGACGCTGCACGTGTTCGCCCAGTTCGTCGAGAACGGCCTGGTGTACAAGCAGCTCAAGCCGGTGCCGTGGTCGGTCAGCAACCAGACCGCGCTGGCCGACGCGGAGCTCGAATACCAGGACGTGGAGGACCCTTCGGTTTACGTCGAGTTCGCCGCGGCCGACCCGCAGCGGCTGCACGAGAAGTTCAGCGGCGGGATGGGCAAGTCGACGGCGACGGTGTCGTTCCTCGTCTGGACGACGACGCCGTGGACGCTCCCGGCGAACCTCGCGATCGCCGTCCATCCGGACGTCGAGTATGCGCTGGTCGTTTACAACGACCGCGCGGTGGTGCTTGCCGTCGACCTGGTCAAGCACGTGTTCGGGCTGCGCCCGGAGCTGAAGCACGACGTCGTGACGACCGCGTTCGGCCGCGATCTGATCGGCATGGAGTACCGCCACCCGTTCGTCGAGCGCACCGGGCGGATCGTCGCGGCCGAGTACGTGACGACTACGGACGGCACCGGCCTCGTGCACACGGCGCCGGGGCACGGCGAAGACGACTACGAGACGGGCGTCCGCGAGGGGCTGGAGTGTTACAGCCCGGTGCTCGCGAACGGCCGCTTCGACGACACCGCCCCTGAATGGCTGCGCGGGCTGACGGTTTGGGAGGGCAACCCAGTCGTCGCCCAGCGGCTGAAGGAGTCGGGCGAGCTGTTCGCCGAAGTGCGGATCAGGCACAGCTACCCGCACGACTGGCGGAGCAAGAAGCCGATCATCTTCCGTGCGACCGAGCAGTGGTTCGTCGCGATGGACAAGCCGTTCGCGCTGCCGGGCGAGGCGGAGGCGCGGTCGATGCGGCAGCGGGCGCTGGAGACCGTGGCCGTCGCACCGATCTCCGCCGACGACCTGTCCGCCGTCGCGCACGCGGCCACGCAGCCTTCGGCCGCTGCGCCGGACAGCATTCTCAGTCCCGAGGCGCTTCGGGAGACGCTGAACCAGCCCGCGCCGACCGGCGCAGGGGAAGAGTCGGTCAACTTCGTCCCCGACTGGGGCCGCAACCGCCTTGGCGGCATGCTCGCCAACCGCCCGGACTGGTGCGTGTCGCGGCAGCGTGCGTGGGGCCTGCCGATCCCGGTGTTCTACAACGAGCGGGGCGAGGCGCTGCTCACGAAGGAGTCGGTGCTGGCGGTCGCCAAGCGGTTCCGCGAGCACGGGTCGGACGCGTGGTTCACGCTCTCGCCCAAGGAGTTGCTCGGCCACGACTTCCCGTACCCGCCGGGGTTCGAGCCCGAGGGGCTGCGCAAGGAGAAGGACATCTTCGACGTCTGGTTCGAGTCGGGCAGCTCGTGGCGGTCGGTACTCCAGTGCCGGTCGTACGTGCACTTCCCGGCTGACCTTTACCTCGAAGGCTCCGACCAGCACCGCGGGTGGTTCCAGCTCTCGATGCTGCCGAGCATCGGGTACAACGGCGCCGCGCCGTTCAAGTGCATCCTGACCCACGGCTTCATCGTCAAACCCGACGGGAAGAAGGTCAGCAAGAGCGACAAGGAGTACGTCACCGCGACTCAGGAGATCGACCGCCACGGAGCGGATCTGCTCCGCCTCTGGTGCTGCAGCGTCGATTACCAATACGACATCCCGACCAGCCCGCAGGTGATCAAGGAGTTTGGCGACAAGTACCGCAAAGTGCGCAACACGCTCCGCTACCTGTTGTCGAATCTGTACGACTTCGACCCGTCCAAGGACGCGCAGGACGTGCCGGCGTCGAGCCTGGACGGGTGGGCGCTGGCGCAGCTGGACAAGACGGTCGCCGACGTCGTCGGCGCGTACGACCGGTACGAGCTCCACAACGCGTTCCGCGGGATCTACGACTTCTGCAACGTGCAGATCAGCGCCGTTTACGGCAACGCGATGAAGGACCGGCTTTACTGCGAGGCGCCGAACTCGCCGCTTCGGCGGCGGTGCCAGACGGTGATGCACCGGATGGTCGTCGCGGTCGTCAAGTTGCTGGCGCCGATGGCCGTGTTTACCGCCGACGAGGCGTGGGAGCACGTGCAGCACAAACCGAAGGGCGACCACGCGGCGGCGGACAACGTGCACCTGGCGCTGCTGCCCGAGCCAGCCGGGGCGGGTGCGACCGAGGCGCAGGAGCAGGAGTGGCGGCTGGTGATGGAGCTGCGCGACGCGGCGCTGTTGCAACTCGACCGGCTGAAGAAGGAGGTCGGGCTGAACAAGGCGCTCGACGCGGAGGTCGTGTTCGCGGTGGACGACCCAGACCTGCGGCGGCGGCTGGAGGCGTACGCGGTGGACCTGGCCGACATGGTCGGCGCGGGATACCACTCGTTCGCCGAGAAGGACGCGGCGGGGCCGGCGGTCGAGGTCAAGGTGATCGACCGGCGGGAGAAGTACGCGGCGTGCGCGCGGAGCTGGAAGCGGCGGCCGGACGTCGGGGCCGACGCGGACTATCCCGACCTGTGCCTGCGCGACGCGCTGGCGGTGAAGGCGGCGCAGAAGTAGGAGGCACCCGTTCCACCCATGTCGCAGTCCCCTCTACGTATCGCGGTCCTCCTGTCGGGCGGGGGGCGCACGCTCCAGAACTTCATCGACCTGCGCGCGAAAGGGGATCTGCCCGTCGAGATCCCGATCGTGATCGGCTCGAGGCCGGGGTTGTACGGGCTGACGCGGGCGGAGAACGCGGGGATCCGGACGGCGGTGGTCGAGCGGAAGGCGTCGCCGTCGCTGGCGGAGTTCTCGGCCCGGGTGTTCGCTTTGTGCGACGAGGTGCGGGCGGACCTGGTCGTGCTCGCCGGGTGGCTGTCGCTGTTGAACCTGCCCGACCGCTACCTGGGGCGCGCGATGAACATCCACCCCGCGCTGCTACCCAGCTTCGGCGGGAAGGGGATGTACGGGCACTTCGTCCATGAGGCGGTCCTCGAGCACGGGTGCAAGGTGTCGGGCTGCACGGTGCACTTTCTCGACAACGCGTACGACACGGGGCCGATCGTCCTCCAGCGCACCTGCCCGGTGCTGGACGACGACGACGCCGACACGCTGGCGCGGCGCGTCTTCGACCAGGAGACGATGGCGTACCCGGAGGCGATCCGGTTGTTCGCGGAAGGCCGCTTGAAGATCCAAGGGCGGCGGGTGAGGGTGATGGCGTAGCCCGGGGGCCCCGCCCCGTTCGCGTCACAGCCAACGCGCGCTGCTTACGCGTCTTCGGGGGCAAGGGGGACGGTCGACCCCTGAGGGGTCAGGAGGGAGAACGACCGGAGCATGGACTCGAGCACGCCTTGGCCCTGCTCCCAGTGTTCGATCTGCGTCATGGCGGTCACCGTGACCAGACGCTTGCCGTCCTCGATCATGACGGAGCGGAGGCGGGTGCGGCCGCCCTCGTTCTCCTGCGTGGCGACGGTCGACGCGCCGGTCACGCCGTTCATCTCGAACGGGGAGAGCGACTCGACCGTCCAGTCGTTCGCCTTGGCGAGGTACTTCAGCCAATCGAGTACCGTCCCGTCCTCGTACGCGGGGCGGGCGGCGACACCGAAGATGCTGAACGACGGGTGGTGGATGAACACCGCCAGCGCGAGGAGCGCGGTGGGGTCGTCGAAGTTGACGTCCTGGGGCGGCAGGTCCTGGCGGCGCCAGTCGAGGGGAAGAAGGAAGTTGAACTCGAGGTTCGGGGGGGCCGCGGGGGCGACGGTGACCGGGACGAAGCCGGCGGGGACTTCACTGGACATGCGATCGGGCTCCGGGGTGGGAGGTAGCGTACTCGGCCGTTATCGGTGGTAGTGTACCGGGCGGACGAGCGGGGGGGCAAACGCATCGACGCGCGCCGGCTCTCGTCTTTTGACACCGGCCGCGGCAACTTCTACACTTGCCCCCTTTTCGTTTTCCGCCGCCGCCCCCGCCGCGGGGCAATCGCAGGAGACGCAGCACAGATGATCGACGCCGCAATTCCCAAGGCCGAAGCGCTTGTCGAGGCCTTGTCGTACATCCAGCGGTTTCACGACAAGGTCGTCGTCGTCAAGGTCGGCGGGTCGATCATGGACGACGAGGCCGCGCTGTCGACCATCCTGAACGACATCGTGTTCATGAACTACGTCGGCATGCAGCCGGTGCTGGTGCACGGCGGCGGGAAGGCGATCAACGACGCGATGGAGAAGAGCGGGCTTGTGCCGCAGTGGGTCCAGGGGCGGCGGTACACCGACGACCGCACGATCGCGATCGCCGAGCAGGTGCTGTGCAACCAGATCAACCGGTTCATCGTCAGCTTCATCCAGAGCCAGGGGTGCGAGGCGATGGGGCTGCACTCGCTGTCGAGCGTCGTGCTGTTCGCGGAGAAGGCGTACCTGCAGGGGGACGACGGTCGGCGGATCGACCTCGGGCTCGTCGGCGAGGTCAAGAACGTGAACGCGCGGTTGCTGCAACTGCTGGTGCAGGCGGACGCGATTCCGGTGATCGCGACGATCGCACGCGACCAGGCCGGCGGGAAGCTGAACGTGAACGCCGACACCGCCGCCGGCGCCGTCGCCGCGGCGATGAAGGCCGACAAGCTGGTGGTGATCTCGGACACGCACGGGATCCGCTCGGACCCGAAGAACCCGGACACCCGCGTGCCGCACCTGGACGTCAGCGGCGTGCAGGAGATGGTCAAGAGCGGCGCGATCTCCAGTGGGATGCTGCCGAAGGTCGAGGCGTGCATCACCGCGCTCCAGGCCGGCGTCGGCAAGGCGCACATCATCGACGGCCGGATCCCGCACAGCCTGCTGCTTGAGATCTACACCGAGGCGGGCATCGGGACGGAAATCGTTCTTTAGCAGTCGCCAGTTACTAGTTGCCGGTTGCCAGTGAAGATCACGGCGACGCGCACCTCCTATCCGGCGACTGTCCACTGGTCACTGGCAACTTTCCCATGAAGCACTTCATCAACATCGCCGACCACACGACCGAGGACCTGCGGCATTTGCTGGACGTCGCAAAGCGGTTGAAGAAGGAGCACCGCGAGACCGGGCGGAACGGGCCGCTGCTGGCGGGCAAGACGCTGGCGATGATCTTCGAGAAGCCCAGCCTGCGGACGCGTGTCAGCTTCGCCGTCGCGATGACCCACCTCGGCGGCACCGGCCTGCTGCTGCGGGACGAGGAGGTCGGACTCGACGTCCGCGAGCCGGTGCAGGACGTCGCCCGCGTCCTCAGCGGCATGTGCGACGGCGTGATGGCGCGGACGTTCGAGCACAGCAAAATCGAGCGGCTCGCGAAGCACTCGAGGGTGCCGGTGGTCAACGGGTTGACCGACTTCAGCCACCCGTGCCAGGCGATGACCGACCTGATGACGGTGGAGGAACACTTCGGCAACCTGAAGGGGCGGCAGTTGACGTTCGTCGGCGACGGGAACAACGTCGCGCGGTCGTTGGCCGAGGCGTGCGGGCGGCTGGGGATGCGGTTCGTGCTCGCGTCGCCGGCGGGGTACCAGTTCACCGGCGAGGACGAGGACAAGATCATGGCGGCGGTGCCGGAACTGGACTTCGTGAACGTGCGCGACCCGGTCGACGCGGTGCGCGACGCCGACGTCGTCTGCACCGACACTTGGGTCAGCATGGGGCAGGAGGCGCAGAAGCAGCAGCGCGTCGCCGACTTCCACGGGTACCGGGTGGACGAGGCGCTGATGAAAGAGGCCCCGCGGCACGCGGTGGTGCTGCACTGTCTGCCGGCGTACCGGGGGTACGAGATCAGCGAGGGCGTGTTCGAGGGGCCGCAATCGCTGGTGTTCCAGGAGGCGGAAAACCGGCTGCACTTTCAGAAGGGGTTGCTGGCGGTGCTGATGGGGGGGATGTAGGGCTACGCCTTGCGGCCGTGGGTCCGGCGGACCCAGTCGCGGAATGCGACTACGGCCTCGTGCTGACTTTTTGACTGCGCTTGGATCAGGAAGCGTTCCACGTCTTCCAGCTTGAGGAAGGGGAACGCGATGCTTGTGGTGATCGGCTCGTAGGTACCCGCGTCCGTGCGGCGGACGCCGCGGAGGCGCGTGCCATCGAACTGCCAGACTTCAGGCACGCCCAGGGCGGCGTACACGCTCGGTCGATTAACCGCGTGGTGCGTGTAGTCCATCTCGAGCGCGAGGTCGGGGGGCGGGTCCTGTTGCAGGTCGATCTCGGTCCGTGACCCCATCAGCGGTTCGTGCTGGACGTAATAACACTCGTCCGGCTCCAGCCCCTTCTTGAGGTCGCGGCGCTTGAAGGTCGTCGACCCCAGGCCGTACACCGGGATGTTCAAGTCGAGGCTCATGATCTCGATGAACCGGCCCAGCAGGGTCTTCCCCCGCTCGTGAAACGGGGATGGCGGCATGATCTCGAGCGCTCCATCGTCGTATGTGAGGTACATCTTCTGGTTCGCGGCGTCGAGGTCGTTGCGCAACGCCTCGTATGCGTCCCAGGAAATCCCGCGCAAGACGATCGGCTTGGTCGGCGGCGGCTGCTCGATCGGCGCGGTGACGGCAAGGGTCATGTGGATGCCTCCGTTCAAATCATCATACCCTACCGCGCGGCGAACTTCGCGAGTTGGTTTAGCGCCGCCCGCAGGTCCTTCGGCGGCGGCGCGACGATCTCCGCCGGCTGGCCGGCGAGGTCGGCGAACCGCAGCTTCTCGGCGTGGAGCGTCAGGCGGGCGATCAGTGGCCGCTCCTCCTGGTCGCGCGGCGCGCGGTAGCCGCGCTTGAACGCGCTGAGCAGCAGGGGGGGCGCGTTCGGGTTGTACAGCGGGTCGACCGCCAGCGGCAGGCCGGCGTGGCGCAGGTGCACGCGGATCTGGTGCGTCTTGCCGGTCTTCGGGAAGACGCGCAGCAGCGTGTGGGCGCGGAACCGCTGCTCGATCCGCCAGAGCGTCCGTGCGGGGCGGCCCTGCTTCGACGTCGTCATCAGTTTCGGGTTGGCCGGGTGTACCGCCAGCCGGACGTCCACCTCCCCCTCGTCGGTCAGCGGGCGCCCCGCGACCAGCGCGAGGTACTCCTTCTCGACCGTGTTGTTCTGGAACTGGTGCGAGAGGTGCCGCTGCGCCCCGACGTGCTTCGCGAACAGCAGCACGCCGGACGTGTCCTTGTCCAGCCGGTGGACGACGCGCACCCGCGGGTCCGCCTGCCCGCTCGCCGGCAGGCTCAACTGCGCCGCGAGCTGCTGCAACGCGCTGGTCGTCTCGCCGCGACCGGGGATCGTCGCCAGGCCGGGCGGCTTGTGGATCGCGACGAGGTCGGCGGTGTCGTAGAGGATGTCGAGGGTCGGGGTGGGCAACTCGGGTGCGGCGGCGGGGGGCGGGCCCGCGTCTACTCCGGGAGGAACATCGGGGCCTTCGCGTACTGCTGGACCAGCGCCATCACGCGCGGCTGCGCGCGGTTGATCGCGAGGCTCTGCTGCCACGCGTCGACCGCCGACTTCCGCTTGGCGTCGTCGATCCCCTTCCCGTTTCGGTACTGCATGATGTACGACTCCCCGATCGCGTTCAGCGCGGGGTAGTAGTTCGGGTCCTGCTTCAGCACGGCCTGGTACCGGTTCATCGCCTCGGGCAGGTTCCCCTCGCCCGCGTACGCGTCGCCGAGCCGCTTCCGGTGCAGCGGCGAGTCCTGCACCCGCACCAGTTCGGCGAAGACGCTGCGCGCCTCGCCGTACTTCTTCTGCGACAGCAGGTTCTCGCCCAGGTACAGGCGGGTCACCGGGTTGTTCGAGTCCAGGTCGACCGACTTGCGGTACGCCCCCTCTGCCTTCGCGAAGTTGTTCGTCGCGTCCAGGATCAGGCCGTAGTTCACCCACGCGGCCGCCGAAGTCGGGTCGTACTGGACCGCCTTCTCGGCGTACTTCACCGCCTCGCTCGGCTGGCCGAGCGCGTAGTAGACGGTGCCGAGCGACATGTTCGACGCCGCGTCGTCCGGCTTGAGGTTCAGCGCCTTGAGGTAGCTCGCCGCCGCGTCCTGCAGCCGTTCGAGGAGCTGGTAGACCAGCCCGAGGCGGTAGTGGTTGTTGTAGGCGTACGGGTCGAGGCGGGTCAGCGCCTCGTACTGCTCCTGGGCCGCGTTGTAGTCCGACCGCGCCCGGTGCAGGTCGCCGAGCATCGACCGCGCCATCACCAGGTCGTTCTTCTTGTTGACGGCCTCCTGGAGGTTCGCCATCGCCTTGGTCGTGTCCCCCTTCTGGTACGCCATCACGCCTTGGACGTAGGAGTTCAGGGCAGACTCGTCCCGCGCCGCCTTCGGGCTCCGGCACCCGCCCGCGACGTACAGGGACGCGGACAGCAGGGTGACCGTCGCGACCCCGGTCAGGGTGCGGCGGACGGTGCGGTCGGCATGGTCGGCGGGGCGGCGGTGGCGCATGGTTCGGTATGTCCTGGTGCGGTTGTGGCGAATATACGGCCCGGCGTTTGCGACGGTCAACCGGTGGCCAGCCCGCGGGCGACCGTTAGCCGGTTGACCGTCTCCGGGGGCAGGTCTACGATCAACATCGGTAAGTCCGAAAGAAGCCATGAGATAACTGGCGGAGCCACCCCCCGACACGACGCGAGACTGCCGACAAGGAGAGTTGCGTGCGGCTTCTGATCGCCATCCCCGTCTACAACGAGCGCAAGTACGTTTCCACCGTGCTGGACAAGGTACGGACGTTCCACGACGACATCCTGGTGATCGACGACGGCAGCACCGACGGCACCGCCGACGTGCTCGCCGCCAGGTCCGATATCCACCTGATCCGCCACCCGGTGAACCGCGGCTACGGGCAGAGCCTGATCGACGCGTTCCGGTACGCCGGCCGGCACGGCTACGACTGGGTCGTCACGATGGACTGCGACGAGCAGCACGAGCCGGAGATGATCCCCGCGTTCGTCCGCGCGATCGAGCAGGACCGGGCCGACGTGGTCAGCGGCTCGCGGTACATGGCGTGCAGCGGCGGCGACGACCTCCCGCCGGGCGACCGCCGGGCGATCAACGCGGCGATCACCGCGACGCTGAACGACCTGTTCGGCTGGCAACTGACCGACTCGTTCTGCGGCTTCAAGGCCCACCGCGTCAGCGCGATGAGCAAATTGTGTCTGACCGAGACCGGCTACGCCTTCCCGCTCCAGTTCTGGCCTCAAGTTTACGAGGCCGGCCTGCGGGTCGAGGAGATTCCCGTCCGCCTGATTTACAACGACCCGACCCGGCACTTCGGCGGGCTGCTCGACGACGCCGCGGTTCGCCTTCAGCACTACAAGGACGTGCTCGCGGCCGAACTGCGGCGGATGAAGGACGAGCCGTGCCGCGCCCCCGCGGGAGCGGTGGCAACTACGACGATCGATCAGCCGGCCATCTGTAGCTGTCTTTGCGGCGAATGACCACGCCCCCTCCTGCTGTTGCCCCCGCGCGGTACGCCGACTGGAAGGCCCCGGACGACGACGGCCAGTTCCTGATCTGGCCCGACCCGGCCACGCTGCTGCGCGAGACGCGTGAGAACCAGGCGATGCTCGCCGCCGCGACGGCGCGAGTTCAGAACCTCCCCCTCAACGAACTCCGCGCCGCCCAACGCGCTTGGGTCGGTCACCGCGACAACGACCGCCCCTTGGTCGCCACCGGCCACCAGACCGAGCTCTTTCACGCCGGCGTTTGGGCGAAGGGTGACCTGATCAACGCCGTCGCCCGCCGCGTCGAAGGGGAGGCGTACCACTTCGCTGTTGACACCGACTCGCCCAAGCACCTGCACCTCCGCTGGCCCGGCGGCTCGATGGCGATCACCGACGACGACCGCCTGACCTCCGCCCCGTGGAGCGGCCTGCTTGACGGCCCCGCCCCCGCCCATGTCGACGCCGTCGAGCGATCGTTCAACGAAGCGCGCCGCGGGTGGGATTTCGAACCGGCGGCAGGGGGGCTGTTTGCCAGCCTCCGCCGCAACGCGCTCGAAGAGCCGAAACTGGTCAGCACGCTGACGAACGCGATCCACCAGTTGGATTGGCACCTGGGGCTGCGCCATCACGCGCTGTTGATGTCCCCGGTCTGGCGGAGCGAGCCGTACCTCGTGTTCGGCCACCACCTCCTCGCCCAGGCCGGCACGTTCGCCGCGCAGTACAACGCCGCCCTCGCCGCCTATCGCCGCGAGCAGGGCATCTCCTCCCCCGGTCGGCCGATGCCGGATCTCGAGATCACGCCCGACACCGTCGAAGCACCGTTCTGGCTCGACGACATGACCGCTGCCTCGCGCCAGCGCCTCGTCCTTCGCCGTACGCCTGATGGCTGGGCCTTGCGCGACTTCACCTTCTCCGAGTCCGTCGACGGCCACGACGCCGCGACCCGGCTCCTCGCCTGGCTCCGCGCCAACGACCTGCGCGTCGCCCCCCGCGCGCTGACCCTCACCCTCTTCTTCCGCCTGCTGCTAGCCGACCAGTTCGTCCACGGCATCGGCGGCGGCCGGTACGACCAGGTCACGGACCGCCTGATCGCCAGCCACTTCGGCATCGACCCGCCCCGCTTCTCCGTCACGACCGCCACGATGTACTTCCCCGCCGCCCGCGGGCAGAAGCGCGTCAGCCTCCGCCCGCTCCTCCAGGAGGGCCGCCGCCTCCGCCACGGCTCGTTCAGCCGCGAGAAGCGCGACGCCGCCGCGCAGATCGCCACGCTCCCCCGCCGCTCCCGCGAGCGTCGCGAGCTGTTCTACCAGATGCACTCGAAGCTGGCGGCCCAGGCCGCCTCCCCGCTCATGCAGGCCTGGAGCGCTCGCCTCGAAGAAGCCACGCGCGAGCAGATGCGTCAGAAGACCCTCTTCGACCGCGAACTGTTCTTCGCCGTCCAACCCGGGGACCGCCTCCGCGACCTGATCGCCCGCTACGAATCCGCCTTCGCCTCCACCTGACGGCGGCGCCCCGGTGGCCCGTCGCTTCAGCGGTGCGGGCGCGATCCGGAACGACAACCGCCCTCCGCCCCCGGCCCCGCCCGCGTCGGAAGGTTGTGCCGGCCCCCGCATTTCTGTACGGTCTCCCCCGCTAACTCCAACCCCGAACCACCACCCGCATGAAACTCGCCTTCTCCACCAACGCCTACACCCGCCACCCTCTCGTCGACGCCCTGCGCGGCATCAAGCGCGCCGGCTTCGCCGGCGTCGAGATCCTCGCCGACGCACCCCACGCCTACCCCGACGCGATCGACGCCACCCTGACCACCGATGTCAAGCGCGAGCTCGAGTCCCTCGGCCTCGCGGTCTCCAACGTCAACGCCAACTGCTCGTTCGGCTACTGGAAGGGCGCCCCGCCCGAGCCCTACTTCGAGCCCAGCCTGATCTCCCCCAACGCCAAGCACCGCGAGGACCGCACCCGCCTGATCCTCAAGGCCCTCGAGTTCGCCAAGGACGTCAACGCCGCCAACGTCTCGATCACGTCCGGCCGCATGCTCGGCGGCATGCCCCCCGAGCCCGCCGCCCGCCAGTTCGCCGCCTCGATCCGCCCGATCCTCGACCGCGCCGACCAGCTCAACGTCAACGTCGGGATCGAGTGCGAGCCCGGCCTTTACCTCGAGTACGTCGCCGAGCTTCGCGAGTGGATCGACCGCCTCGGCCACCCCCGCCTCGGTGCCAACCTCGACGTCGGTCACAGCCAAGTCATCGGTGAGTCCATCCCCGACGCCGTCCGCCTCCTCAACGACCGCATCTGGAACCTCCACGTCGAGGACATCCCCGGCCGAAAGCACTACCACCTGATCCCCGGCCAGGGCACCCTCGACTGGCAGGCCCTCAAGCGCGCCCTGACCGGCATCAGGTACCCGCGCTTCCTCACCGTCGAACTCTACACCCACTGGCAGAACCCCCAGGAAGCCGCCGACCAAAGCTACCAGTTCCTCTCCCGGATCTTCTCGTAGCGCACCCCCCGTCATGCCCACGTCAAGGGGCATGTTCTCCGCCTTGCAAGCGCGGTCGCCTCATGCCCCTCTCCCGCACCCCCATCGTCCTGATGGCCAAATACCCGACCCCGGGCAGGGTCAAGACGCGCCTGACCCCCGACCTCACCCCCGACCAGGCCGCCGCCGTCCACGCCTGCTTCCTCCGCCACCTAGTCACCCGCCTCGCCCGCCTGAACCCCGCCGAACTCGTCCTCTGCTTCGACCCCCCTGACCAAGCCTCCGCCTTCCCAGCCCTCTTCGACGCCGCAACCACCCTGACCTTCCTCCCCCAGTCCTCCGGCGACCTCGGCGCCCGCCTCGCCGCCGCCCACGCGAACCTCGCCCAACACCACCCCCACGTCCTCTTCCTCGGCGTCGACAGCCCCGACGTCCCACTCGGCCACTTGTTCAAGGCCGCGGAACTCGCCGAGGCCGCTCCCGTCTCCCTCAGCCCCACCTCCGACGGCGGCTACTGGTCGCTCGGCCTCCACGCCACCGTGGACGCAGCCGACCTTCTCGACGGCATCCCCTGGTCCTCCGGCAGCGAAGCCGTCGCCACCCTCGCCGCCGCCGAGCGCCTCCAACTCCCTTCCGCCACCGGCCTGATGTGGGACGACGTCGACCACCCGCCCGACCTGCGCCGCCTGATCGCCCGCCTGCGACAGTCCGACACCCCGGTCGACCGCACCCTCCTGTCGAATCTCCGCCACGCCTTGCCCGAAAACTGGCTTTCCTGATATCGTCAGCCCCCTATGTCCGAGACGAACCCGCTCACCCCCCCGGCCGCACCCGCCCAACCCGCCACCGCCCCGCTCCCCAACAACGAGTCGTTCCTCCCGCAGTCCACCGTCCTGATCGTCGACGACAACGCCCAGAACGTCGAGCTGCTCCAGGCCTTCCTCGAGGCCCTCCCGGTCAAGCTCGTCACCGCCGCCGACGGCGTCGAGGCCCTCGAAAAGGTCGAGCAGCACAACCCCGACCTGATTTTGCTCGACATCATGATGCCCCGCATGAGCGGCTTCCAGGTCTGCCGAAAGCTCAAGAACGACCCGGCCACCAAGGACATCCAGATCCTGATGGTCACCGCCCTGAACGAGCTGGGCGACATCGAACAGGCCAGCGAGTGCGGCACCGACGACTTCGTCTCCAAACCGGTCAACAAGTTCGAGCTGCTGACCCGTGTCAAGAGCCTCCTCCGCGTCCGCCACCTCAAGAGCGAGCTGGAACGCGCGCTGACGTATCTGCACGAGGTCGAGCAGGAAGAGGAGACGTTCTAACCCCGATCTTGTGGTGCGGGCGTCCCGCCTGCTTCGTCCTCCGTCGGGTGCGCGTCAGCGTCCGTCCGCCGCGACCGGTGCCGTCGCCCTTCGCCCCCGCCGCAGCCTTTCCGGCACGCGCGCCCCACACCCCGGGCACCGCCGCGTCCCCGCCGGCGTCGTCCGCAGATCGTGCGCGCACCGGCGACAGAGCCCGAAGTACCCGTCCCGCTCCAGCCGCCGCGTCAGGAACAGCAGCACGATCCCCGGCCCGAAGCTCCACAGCGCCACCGACGACCCGATCACCAGCGCGACGAACGTCCCCTCCCCGCAATAGCAGTTCGTCCGCCGCCGCACGTGCACGTCGACCGGGATCGTGACCAGCAACTCCAGCCACGTCCCCATCACCAACAGGCGGTAGAGTTTCCGATACCCGCCCAGCCACTGCCCCGCCCACATGGTCGCGAAGAGCGCCAGCCACACCGCCCAAAACGCGCCGATCAGCCCGAACACGTACCCGCCCAGCCGCCCGGTCACCGCCTCCCACCGATCCACGGCGTTGAGCGCCGTCGCCACCACCCCGAACGTCAGCAGCGCCGCCACCAGCGCCCCGACCGTCAGCGACACCGCCATCGGCACCCGCCCGGTCCGCCGCGGCCACCGAAGCTGCGGCGCCCCCACTAGGAACAACCCCTGCGACCCGAGCACGACCAGCAGCACCGCGACGATCGCCGCCGTGTCGACCGTCTCCGTCCACGCGCAGAAGCCGACCGCCCCGCCCAGGAGCAGCGCATACAGGACCAGGAAGGGATACCGCAGGCGGTAGGCGATTCGCCGCCAATTCGGCGGCGCGTCCAGGTCTTCGGCGGCGCGCGGAGAGGCGTAGTCGAGCAGGGGCATCTAACCGACATACGGACGGCCCTGCCCCATCTTGCGCGCTCCCGCCGTCTCCCTGGACGAGTGGTATGATCGCGCACGATGCACGCCCTCCCCCCGGCACTCGCCTCCGCCGTCGACACCCTCTACGCCGTCTTCGCCCGCTACACCGCCGAAGGCCTCAACGGCTACCCCTACCCGGAGCGCCACGGGCCGAGCGAGTTCCTCCTTGCCAAGTCGCTCCGAAAGCTTGGCGGCGGCGACCTGAGCGAGTACGCGTGCCGCGCGATGACGACGTGGGGCTCGATCGACGACTTCAAGCATTTCGTCCCGCGGCTGATGGAGCTGGTGGGCGTCGAGGGGACGGTCGGTGATGGCGACGTCGAAATCGTGCTCGGCAAGTTCGGATACGGGAAGTGGACGCGCTGGCCGGCCCGCGAGCGGGAGGCGGTGGCCGGATTCTTCGACGCGCTCTGGCGCACGCTGCTGGAGACGTACCCGCACCCGTTGTCGGCCGACGAGTTCCTCTGTGGGGTCGGCAATTCGGTCCCGGACGTGTCGCCGTACCTCGCCCGCTGGGCCGCCGACGGCGGCCTGCCGGCGTCGCTCCACCTCGCGGCGTTCGCCGCGCGGCAGGCGGAGCACAACTCGCGGAAGCGGCCGCCGATGGAGCTGGCGAATGCCCACTGGCTCCGCGCCCGGTGGGAACCGCCGAACGACAACGCGCGCATCGTCTGGGACTGGCTGATGGAGCCGGCGCGCGTCGAACAACTCGAACGAGCGTTCTTCGCCCGCGGCGACGGCGACCCCGACGGGGCCATCTCCGACGCGGTGTCGAAGCTGGCCTTCCTGCAACAAGTCAACGCCGCTCGCGCGTGACGCACTGCAATCATCGTCCTGTGTAACACCGCCGCCGCCACCGGATCACGTGCCCGCCCCAGCCTGGATCTTCGGCGTTCCCGTCGCCACCATTCGCAGCTTCGGCTCCTGCTCGATCGCCGCCAGCAGCCGCCGGGTCACTTCGTCGTCCGCGTCCGCCGACCTTCGCGTCTCGACGGGGTAGCGGATCACGATCTCCAAGCCGGCGTCCACGAACCGCAACCGCGATTCCGTCCGCGGCGGGTCCACCGGCACGGGGCTCGTCCGGCTGACGACCCGGTACTGGTGGTCGATCGATTCCCGGTACCCGCTGACCACCGCGTCCACGGCCTCCCGCAGCCGCTTCTCCGCCAGCCCGTGGTCCGTGTCCGGCGACAGCGTCAGCGCCACCTCGTGCCACGTGTACTCCGACCCGGGGATCTGCTTGAAGAACCCGGCCGGCTGGAACAGCACGGAATTCGAGAACACAACGATCCGCCCCGTCGGCCGCTGGTGGCGGGGGCCCGCGAGCTCCATCAGGTACAACCGGAACAGCCCCGTCTCCACCACGTCCCCCGTCACCGCGCCGACCGTCACCCGATCCCCCACCCGCACCCCGTACCGCCCGATGAAGAAGAAGTAGGCGACGCCCGACAAGATCAGCGTCTGCAGCGACACCGCGATGCCGGCCGTCAGGATGCCGGCGAACGTCGCCAGCGAGCCGAACTCCGTCACGAGGCTGAACAGCGCGACCAGGAGGATCACCAGCGTGATCACGATCCGCCGCACCAGCATGAGCTGCCTTCGCCGGCGGACGTCCTGCACGTACCGGAACGTCGCCCGCCGCCACAGCACGGAGATGCCGACGACGACCGCGATCGCGATGGCCGAGATCGTCAGCCGCACCAGGAGCCGCCGCAGCACCGACCCGTACTCCCGCCCCAGCGCCCCCCGCCACTCGAGCAGATTCGTCCGCGTCGCGTCGAGCGCCAGGGTCTGCTGCCCGAGCGGCAGCGCGACCCCCGACAACTCGCGAAACCGCGACGCCAGCGCGTGCAGCTCGCGCCGCCGCGCGTCCTGCTGCGCCGGGTCGTCCGCCGGCCGGGTCGCCGCGAGCGCGTCCCCCCGCCGCATCGCCTCCATGATCTGGTTGCGCAGCGGCTGGCGGAGCTTGTCGTTGGCCTGCTTGAGCGATTCGGCCCGGTCGGCGAGCCCCTTCAACTCGCTCATGCGGGACGACAAGCTGAACATCTCCCCGAGCAACTGGAACACGCCGGCCGACTCCCGCCGGAACGCCTGCTGCTGCGCGACCGCCGCCGTGACGGCGGACGCCACCGGCTGGGTCGCCGCCGCCGACGCCGCCGGCGCGTCGCGCTGCGCGTCCGGCACCGACCGCTGCAGCGCCTCGATCTTGTCCAGCATGCTCGCCGACGGCGACGCGTCGCCGTTCCCCTCCCGGCCGGTGGAGAAGCCGGTCAGCCGCTCCAGCGCGTCCGACCGCGCCGTCGCCAGGTCTAGCTCGGCGTTCAGCGAGTCCCGCCGCCCGACCAGCGCCGGCCGGCTCGCGGCGGTGGTCCCCGCGAGGTCGCGCTCGACCTGCTCCCGCTCGGCCCGGAGCTGCTCCACCCGCTGCCGCGCCGCCGCCGCCGCCCGCGCCATCCGCTCCCGGGCGCTGTCGGCCGGCCTGTTGCCGCCGCCGTTCCGCCCCGGCGCCGTTGCCGGCCCCCCGGTGATCTCCTGCAGGAACAGCCGGTCCGCCTCCGCCCGCGCGAAGTCGAATGCCACGTTCAGCGCCTGCCGCGACGTCCGCGACACCGACTCCCGAAACAACACCTCCTCCGCCCGCAGCGCCGCCGCGTCCAGCGCGTTCAGATCCCGATACCAGTCCACCGTCTGGTTCAGGTACTGCAGCGCCGCCTGATCCGGCGACGCCGCCTGCGCCAGCGCGTCGGGCGACAGCGCCGCCCCAGCCACTACCGCCAACCATGCCCGCACGAGAATCCGTTCCACCATGGGGCCGCGATTATCCGCACCCCGACCCGAACCGGGAACGGACCATCAGCCGCCCGCACTGTTGCCCGCCCAACACGCGCCTCGCGCAACACGCAAAACGACAATGCCGACAAGTTTACGTCCCAAATCGCCTGCAAAATCACCCGGATCACCCGCGACGCGAGGGGAATGCCGTCCCCGGCGCGCAGAACCATCCTCTCAGGTAGACGCCCGCTCTTTCGCGACCTAATACCTCTCCCGCCGCCCGCCTCCTCCGCGACCACTGTCCCAAACGTTTCGCCAGCCGCGCCGCACGGTGCATGCTTACGGTTTGGTGGATCAAGCGATGGGAGTCGCCGCCAGTCGGTCACAGGGGTCGCCAAGGGGACAAAGAGGGTCAATTGGGGGTTCATCCGGGGAGCGGAGGGGGTCTTTTAGGGTCGCTTCTGTGTCGGTTCCTCCTCGATTCAAGGTCCGTTTTTCGCATCGCCAGAACGCTAAGACCATGTCGACCCACTGCTTGCCTCAACCGATCGCGTCCGAAGAGCATTCTCTTCCACATCCGCTTGGCGGATCCGATCACTGCTCACCCTCGCCCCGCCTCCCGTTCTGCCGCGAGCGTGTGACGCGGGTCTCCTCCCGTCCGCGTCATCAACGCATCCCATTCTTGCAGGGCGATACCGAACTTCCGTATAATCCCCCCAATGGCTGCCCAAGCGTCGGCCCGACTTCGACTTGGGATCGACTCGGGAATCCTCAACGTGGAACTCGCACCATGACGCAACCGACCGCCGGCAATCCGATCGCAAAAGCCCTCTGGGCCAACGCGGTCGTGCTCGGCTTGATCCTCGTCGTGCTTCTCACCCGCTCGAACGTCCCCTCGTTCCTCCCGGCCGCCCACGCCCAGAACCAGCCGCCGATCGCCGGGGGCGCGGGCGTGTTCGTCATGCCCGCCCAGATGCAGGGCAACGTCTGGGGCGCCTACCTGCTCGACGTCGACAACAAGACGATCTGCGCGTACCAGTTTTACCCCGGCGAGAAGAAGCTCCGCCTGACCGCCGCCCGCTCTTACAAGTGGGACGTCAAGCTCGAGAACTTCAACACGGATCTGACGCCCAACGAGGTCAAGGCGCTGGTCGAGCGCCAGCAGGCCGGGGTCGGGATCGTCCAGCCCGGGCCCAACAACAACAACCCTTAAGTCGCTGCAGTCGCTGCTCACGGACGACACGCACACGCCACCCCTCACAGGAGTCCGCACCATGATGGCCAAGATGTTCTACACGCTCGAGGAGACCAAGGGCGCCCTCGGCCTGAACGAGGAGGAGATCAAGCAGCTCTCCCGCGAGGGCCGCCTCCGCGAGTTCCGCGACGGCCCGCGCCTGATGTTCAAGGCCGACCAGGTCGACAACCTGAAGTCCGAGCTCGCCGGCGGTGGCGGCGGCGACCAGGTCAACATCATGTCCGACTCCGGCGCGCCGCTCGGCCTCGCCGACTCCCGCACGTCCCCCCTGTCCGGCTCGGGCATCTCGCTCGCCGACACCGACTTCGGCAAGTCCCCCGGCGCCGGCATGGTCAAGGAGGACACCGCGCTCGCCGCCGACCTCGGCCTCTCCGGCTCGATGTCCGGCGGCTCGATGAGCGGGTCGATGGGCGGCGTCCCGTCCCCCGGCCGCGCCGCCGACTCCCGCGCCGGCACCAAGGCCGGCTCGCGCGTCGGCGTCAACGTGTTCGGCGACATGGACGACACGCCCCGCGCCGACCCGATGGCCCAGACGTCGATCGGCTCGGGCATCCAGGACCAGATCAACCTCGAGGGCGTCGGCTCCGGCTCCGGCCTGCTCGACCTCACCCGCGAGTCCGACGACACCAGCCTCGGTGCCGAACTGCTCGACGAAATCTCCCCGAGCGGCGGCACGGTCGCCGGCGCACGCCGCGGCACCGTCGTCTCCGCCGACTCCGGCGTCGGCATGGACGCCCCCGCCCCGCGCGGTGGCCGCAGCGTCATCAGCCAGCCCGTCTACGTCGAGGCCCCCGACGCGCTCGCCCCCGCTATGGGCTGGCTCGCGCTGTTCGGCGCCGGCGTCGTCCTGTTCGGCATCTTCGTGATGATCAACGTCGTCATGGGCGTCCGCCCCAGCGTCATCCAGGGCATGTCCGGCCCCGCAGGCAAGGGCATGGTCTACCTCATGATGGCGTTCGGCGGCGCGATCCTGTTCTTCGTGATCGGCCTGATCATCGGCAAGCTCGGCACGAGCAAGCGCTGACGCGAAACTCCTTTTGCCGCCCGCCCTGACCGGGTCGCGGCGATGCGGCGGCCGCGAAAATTAAATGACGGGCGCGGGCTTGAATTTAAATCCCCGCCCGTCATTTTAATGCGCAGAGGTTGCGCCGCAGGCAACGCGACGCACGCGGCACAACTCCGGGGCCCCGATTGCCCCTCCCCGTCGTCAAACTCAAGGGCCGGTGATCCGGCTTCGGTTCCCTTTCTGGCATGGAGGCCACACAGATGGCTCGGACGTTTCATTTCATCGGACTCGCCGCCCTGAGCTTCGCGCTGACGGGCTGCACCTCGACCGACAAGTACACCGCCGTCAAGCTCGAGAACGAGCAGCTGCGCAACGAGCTGGCGAACTCGCAGAACAAGGCCAGCACCGCCGCCGCCCAAGCCGAGGCGTACCAGCGGCAGCTCGCGATGCTGAACGAGAACGGCGCCGGCAACCAGGCGCTGGTCACGAACCTGCAGCAGCAGAACGCGAACCTGCAGGCGCAAAACGCCGACCTTCAGGCCCGCTACGAGGCCGCCCTGAAGAACGTCGGCACCGGCGCCGTCGCGCTCCCGGAGGTCGTGACCAACGCGCTCGACGCGTTCGCCGCCCAGAACACCGACCTGGTCGACTTCGACCGCGCCCGCGGGATCGTCAAGTTCAAGACCGACTTCACGTTCGCCACCGGCAGCGACCAGGTGACCGAGAAGGCCAAGACCGCCCTGTCGCGGTTCGCGCAGATCCTGAACAGCGACGCGGCCAAGGGGTACGAGCTGATGGTCGCCGGGCACACCGACAACACCCCGGTCGTCCAGCAGACGACGAAGGTCAAGCACCCGGACAACTGGTACCTGTCCAGCCACCGCGCGATCGCGGTCGGTGAGGAGCTGACCAAGCACCAGGTGTCGCCGCAGCGGCTCGCCGTCGTCGGGTACGCCGACCAGCGGCCGATCGCGAGCAACACGACCGCCGCCGGCAAGGGTCAGAACCGCCGGGTCGAGGTGCTGATCCTCCCGAGCACGGTGCGGAGCGGCGTCGCCGCCGCCGCCGCGAAGGCGTCGGCGAACGGCTCGAGCCCGAAGAAGCCCGGGACGATCAACAAGGACGCGTCGGTCGTCACCCCGACGACCCCGGCGCTGAACAAGTGACCCTCTCGGCCAGCGTGTAACGCGAGAAAGCGACGTTCGTGCTTTCCCCGGCCTAGGGACGTAGTCCGGGGGAGAAAAACCCGAGTCTTCTCTCCCAGTTTTTGCCACCCCGCGGGCGCGTCAACGCCCGCGGGGTGTTTTCGTATGGCGGCCCTAGACCCGGCCGCAGGAGCGGCCTCGCCGCGTGCACCCTTCGGGTCAGGCGGCGCGTGGGAGGAAGTGGGGGTGGTTGGTCAGGATCGCTTCGAGGGTGGCGCGGGCGGCGGCCTTGTCCGGGATGGTCGAGTCGAGGTCGATGGCCTCGTGCAGGAGGTCCGTGCTTCGCCAGCCGGCGGCGCGGACTACGGCCTGGGCCAGGTGGGCGGCGCGCTGTAGCAGGGGGAGGGTACTGGGAGGAAGGTCGACGGCGGGGGTCCGGATGCCGGACTTGTCGGCAGTGGCGGCGGTCTCGACGAACGCGCCGCGCGGGAGGTGGGGGAGCTGGCGGTGGTTGACGAGGTTGAGGGCAGGGAACGTCGCGCGGCGGTCGAACGCGAGGGCGGCGACGAGGTCGACCGGGCGTTCGGGGCCGCGGCGGGTGATCAGCGGGTCCCACGGTTGCTGGCCGAGGGCAGCGGCGCGGAGCGTCTCCAGCGCCCTGGCGCGGCGGGCGACGGGGTCGGAGGCAGGGGCGGGCTTGGGCGCGCGCCACCATAGCGAGCGGCGCGGCGGCGGCGGAGGCGGCTCGGCGGGGGCCGCGGGGGGCGGGACGAACTCGCGCAGGCGGTCGTCGCCGGTCGCGGGCAGGAAGCCGGTGTCGCGCAGGAGGGCGCCGGCCAGCGGGTGCCCGGCGTCCCGGCCCTTGCGGGCGAGGTCGCGCAGACGCGGGTAGAGGTCCTCGCCGGTCTCGTGGTCCCAGAGGTCGAGGACGAACGAGAGGCCGTCGACGCCGGCGGTCGAGAGGTTCAGCCGCTCGCGCGGCACGTCGAACGGCGGGTCGACCCGCTCGTCGTGCAGGATTTCCCACGCGAGCTTGTAGGCGGTCAGCGCCGCGCCGCCGAATCCGACGGCGGGGACGCCGGCGTCGTGGGCGGCCTGGCAGGCGCGGGCGAGGCAGTCGGTCGCGACCAGGAGCATCGCGCCGGGGCGGGCGAGGCGTTTCACGTCGTCGCAGACGCCGCGGACGTGGGCCACGTGGCGGAGCGAGCGGACCAGGTGGGCCACGCCGGCGCGGTCGGCAGGGGCGTCGCCGGTGTCGGGCTCGGGCGGGGCGGCGGCGTCGGTGACGATGACGTAGGCGGCGCCGTCCAGGGCAGCCTGGCGGTCGGTGTCGGGGAGGAACCTCGCGTCGCTGCGGTGCTTGGCGGCCATGCGGCGGCCGAGGTCGGCCATCGGATACAGGGCGTCCTCGTCGTGGTCGGCGAGTGCGAAGTCGACGCCGTCGAGGCGGTGCTCGACCAGCGCGTCGTAGAACGCGCCGGGCGTGAGCGCGAGCGACCCGGCGCCGAGGACGGCGATCTTGAGGCGGGAGGACATACGGAAGGGTTATCGGCTGGGAAGGGCGTGGGAGCGTAGGGAGAGTGAAACATGCAGACGCGAAACATGACCAGCACTGCTAAGGGTGATCATCATGTTTCGCGTCTTCATGCTTTCACGCTTCCCGTCCTACCCCAGCTTCTCCAGCTCGGCTTCCAGGGCGGCCAACTGGTCCTTCGACTCCTGCACGAGCTTGGGCGGGGCCTTGGCGATGTAGGATTCGTTGGAGAGCCGGCCTCGGAGGGCGGTGATCTTCTTGGCGAGGTCGTCGCGCTGCTTGGCGAGGCGGCCGGCGTCGGCGGCGGGGTCGACCAGGTTCTCGATGAAGACCTCTACGCCGGCGGCGGAGGCGCGGGCGCTGTTGGCGGGCTGGGGGAGGTTCTCGGTGACCTGCTTGAGGGTGCAGGTGGCGAGGAGTTCGATCACCTCGCGGTTCTCGGTCAGTTGGCGCGCCGGCTCGGCGGGGGCGGAGAGGCTGACGGCGACGGACTGCTTGGGCGGGACGTTGAACTGGTTGCGGAGGTTGCGGACCGCGGTGACCACCTCCTGGAGCTTGGGGAAGATGTGCTCGGCGGCCTCGGCGAAGGAGCCGACGGCGGGCCACGGGGCTTTGATCAGCAGGCCGCCGGTGTCGGGGCACTCGAGGCGGCCGGGGAGGCCCCGCCGGGGGCGGACCTCGTGCAAGCGCTGGTAGAGGATCTCGGTGATGAAGGGGATGACGGGGTGGAGCAGGCGGAGCGTGCCGTCGAGGAGGGCGGCGAGGACGTGGGCGGTCTGGGCGGCGCGGGCGGGGTCCTTCATCGCGGGCTTGGCGGCCTCGACGTACCAGTCGCACAGGTCCCGCCAGAAGAAGTCGTAGGCGGCGCGGGCGACCTGGTCGAAGCGGTAGTTCTTCAGCGCGTCGTTGGACTCAGCCACCGTGCGGTTGAAGCGGGAGACGATCCAGCGGTCGGCCAAGGACCATTTGGATTCGTCCACGGTGTCGGCCGACGTGCCGGCGTTCTCCAGTTGCATCAGGACGAAACGGGCGGCGTTCCAGAGCTTGTTGCAGAAGTTGCGGCCGAGGTCGAACTTGCTACTGGTATTCTTGGCAACCGGCATGTCCGGGGCGGACTTGGCCTTGCCCGACGCGACGCCGTAGCTGCTGACGATCTTTTTCTTCGGGTCCTTTGGGGACTCCTGGATCGGGGCGGCGACGGAGTAACCGGCGCTGTCGGTGACGTACTTGGGGGTGAACGTCTCGCCGGTGTGCGGGTCGACCATGTCGACCGGCATGCGGACGTCCTGCGTGTTGGTGGCCATGTGGGCGAGCGTGAACCGCATCGCGTCGGCGCCGTGGCTGGTGATGATGTCGTTGGGGTCGACGCCGTTGCCCAGAGACTTCGACATCTTCTGGCCGTGGCCGTCCTGGATCATCGCGTGGATGAAGACGTCGGTGAACGGGAGTTTGTTGCGGAAGTAGAGGTTGAACATCACCATCCGGCTGACCCAGAGCGTGATGATCTCGCGGGCGGTGCAGAGGACGCTGGTGGGGTTCCAGGTGCGGAGCTCGGGCGTGTCGTCGGGCCAGTTGAGGGTGGAGAGGGGCCATAGGCCGGACGAGAACCAGGTGTCGAGGACGTCTGGGTCCTGGGCGAAGCCGAGCGCGTCGAGCGTCGCGACGGCCTCGGCGTCGCCGTCGTTGCGGACGCAGACGAAGCTGTGCTGGAGGTCGGTGGCGGCGGCCTCGTTGGGGCGGGCGGCGTGCTGCATCCAGAGGCGGTCTTCGCGCTGCAGGCGCAGCAGGGTCTCGATCAGGCCGCTGAGCTCGGCGTCGTCCTTCGAGTCGACCGCCTGATCGTTCTTGAAGTGCCACACCGGGATCCGGTGCCCCCACCAGAGCTGGCGGCTGATCGACCAGTCGCGGATGTTCTCGTGCCAAGTCTGGAACGTCTTGGCGTAGCGGGCGGGGTAGAAGCGGAGTTGGCCGTCCCAGTCGTCGACCTTGCCGTTGGGCTTGCTGCCTTCGAACTGGTCGTTGGCGATGGCGCGGAGGGCGGCGCCGCTGAGCATCGGATCGGTGACCTTGCAGTACCACTGGTCGGACAAGTACGGCTCGATCGCGGCGTGGCTGCGGTAGCTGTGGCCGACGCTGTGGCGGTAGGGTTTGACGTCCTCGAGCAGGCCGTGCTGCTTGAACCAGTCGACGATCAGGGTGCGGGCTTCTTCGCGGCTCTTGCCGAGGACGAAGGCGGCGTCGCCGACGTCGGTCCAGCCGTGCTTGTCGCTGATCGACGCGTCCGGGGCCATGACGTTGATGACCGGGAGCTTGTGGCGGAGGCCGATCTCCCAGTCGTTCGGGTCGTGGGCGGGCGTGACCTTTAGGAAGCCGGTGGCGAGCTGGGCCTTGGGGTCCTTCTCGTCGCCGCCGAAGCGGACGGGCATGACGACGTAGTCGTCCTCGACGATCGGGATCTCGCGGTTGACGATCGGGAGGCGGAGGTGCTTGCCGCGGAGTTCCTTGGCGCGCGGGTCCTTCGGGTTGATGGCGACGGCGGTGTCACCGAGCATCGTTTCGGGGCGGGTGGTGGCGACGGTGACGTGACCGGTGCCGTCGGTCAGGGGGTAGCGGAGGTAGTAGAAGTGGCCGTCGACTTCCTCGTTCTCGACCTCGTCGTCGGCGAGCGCGGTCTGGGTGACGGGGTCCCAGTTGACCAGGCGCTTGCCGCGGTAGATCAGGCCGTCCTTGAACAGGCGGAAGAAGGCTTCGCGGACGGCCTTGGCGCGCGGGGCGTCCATCGTGAAGGCCTGGCGGTCGAAGTCGCAGGAGCAGCCCATGGCCTTGAGCTGCTCGGTGATCCGCTGCTCGTATTCGTCCTTCCAGGCTTGGATTTTGGCGACGAACACGTCGCGCGGGAAGTCGGTGCGGCGCTTGCCCTCTTCGGCGAGCACGCGCTTCTCGACGACGGTCTGCGTGGCAATGCCGGCGTGGTCGGTGCCGGGCATCCACATCGCGTTGTCGCCGAGCATGCGGTGGTGGCGGGTCAGGATGTCCTGGAGCGTGTTGTTCAGCGCGTGGCCGAGGTGCAAGGCGGCGGTGACGTTGGGCGGGGGGATGACGATCGAGTAGGGGCGGCCGGGGTCGGTCGGCTCGGCGTGGAAGGCGCGGGCGACGTGCCAGAGCTTGAGGGCCTGCTCTTGGGTGGTGGATGGGTCGAAGGTCTTGGCGAGTTCGGTGGGCATGGCTCTTCCTATTGCCGATTTCGGAATATGGATTACGGATGGGGGTGCGTACGCGCGGGGGGGAAGGGCCCGCCTGCGAGCGAGGGGCTCGCGGGGCGGGCTAGCGTACGACGACCGGGATGCGGGCGATGCGTGTCATGTGCGGGGGGACTTTATCACGGGGTAGTGGGGTAATCCAGACGCGCGGGGTGGGAACGAGAACGCGTGCAAGACCGGGGGGTCTCGCACGCGTCGGGTCTTCGGCGAATGCCCCGCAAGCGGAGCCGCTAAACGGCGGGGCGGGGTTTACTTCTTGGGTTCGGCCTGGGGTTGCGGCGGGGTTGCGCCGGGACCGCCCGGGCCACCGGCGCCGGCGCCGAGGATCAGGGGCAGGATCTTCTGGCCCATCGCCTCCTTGGCGGCGGCGGCGGACTGGTACTTGCCCTGGTCGATCTCGGTCGCGGTGGACTTGGCGACCTCGGCCATGGCCTTGAGCATCTTGGTCGCGTTCGGGTCGTCGAGGCCCTCGGACGGGATCGAGCCCATGTCGAGCTTCCACTTGTTCTCGACCTTCTTGAGCTTCATCGGCTCCTTCTTGTCCTCGGGCTTCTGGCTCTCGGGGATGATCGTGGCGGACTGGCCCTCGACGTTGACCTTCGCCTTCTTGATCTCTTCCTCGAAGTTGAACGCGTTGGCGCCGCCCTGGCCCTGGGTCAGGGTCTTGCGGCCTTCCTCGCCCCACTTCTTGACGGCCGACTTCTCGAGGTCCTTGAACGCGCTGACCACGGGGACGAGCGTGTCGAGCAGGGCCAGTTGCTTGTCGGTGCCGGTGGCCATCGCCTTGGCGTCGGCGGCGTTGCCGGCCTCCATGGCTTTGAAGAACTTCTGGGCGGTGTCGCGGACGTCGGAGGCGTCGTCGGCGCGAACGAGCGTCGGGGCCGCGAAGAGGGCGAAACAGAGGGCTAGGGCGGGGGCGAATCGGCGGAGCATGGTGGGGTTCCTTTCCGGGGCGGAAGACTGGGGAGGACGGCCGCCCGACCACGCCGGGCTATTTAACGAGGGGTAACGGAAGCGGTGGGGGGCGTCAAGATGGAATTGGGCGGGGGCGGTGACCGATGGGCTTGCTCGCGCGCCCACGTCGTGTGAGGGGCGATCCGCGCCGTCGCTAACGCGAACGAGCCGGCGTGCAACTATGGAATGCGTCAGGCACCCTTCGGGACGAGGCGCTGTCCGCGCGTGGACGGGGCCTTAAGCGCGCGGAGGTAGCGTTGGCGGAGGAGGGTGCGGGCGCGCTCGACCTCGGCGGGTGAGGCGTTCTGGAGCGGGACGACGCCGCCGGCCTTCGTGCGGTGGCCGCCGCCCTCGCCGAGGTTTCGGACGAGGCGGCGCATCAGGTCGGCGGCGGACGCCTTGGGGCTGCTCGTGCGCAGGCTGACGACCAGGCGGTTCTCGTAGACGGCCGTCACGAGCGACCACTGCACCTGGTCGAAGCGGAGCAGGATGTCAGCGAGGACGGCGGGCTTTTCAGGGGAGTCGATCGAGTCGAGGTGGGAGACGAGCGCGTTGTCGTAGTACATCGCGTTGGCCATCCCGAGGTAGACCGCGACGTAAAAGCTCTGCGGCAGGTCGACGTACCGCATCTGGTAGAGCTTGCGGGTGTCGGCGACGAGCGTCAGGTTCGAGAGGGCGATGTTGTCGAGCTCGCCGGGGGTGCCGGCGGCGCCGGCGAGGTCCGTCTCGATCGCGTAGAGCATCGCGGCGGCGAGGTCGGGCGGGATCCGGACCTGGAGCTCGAAGAAGTAGCTGAACACGATCGACGTGGTCGCGCCGACGTCCTCGCGGATGTCGCAGAACCGGCACTTCGGGTTGCGGCCGCGGGTGCGGTGGTGGTCGATCACGGCGGTCGGGGCGGTGCCGGCGGGCAGGGGGCTGTAGGCGAACAGGGGCTGGGTGTCGAGCAGGATCACGGCGTCGTACTTGCCGGTGGTGAGGGCGGCGTCGTCCCACGGGGCGAGCTTGAGGCCGGCGTGCTTGGTGAACGCGTCGTTCAGTCCGCCGCCGATCTTCCCCTTGATCGACATCGTGACGGTCGCGCCGGGGAGCTTGGTCGTCAGCAGGTAGGCGAGGGCGTGGGAGGAGGCGAGGGCGTCGGGGTCGGGGTGGAGGTGGGTGGTGACCAGGATGTTGCGCTTGCCGGCGAGCAGCTTCAGCAAGCGGGCGGCGCGCGGGCGGTGGCGGGCTCGCCGCTCGACGGCGACGGCGCTGCCGGCGGCGGTGTTGACGCAACTCTCGACGAACGTATTCATCGCGGACTTGGCGTTCACGGTCACGATCACGGGCAGACGGGCGGCGGCCACGGGCCTGGCGGCGCTGGCCGCGCCGTTGCCCGACGAGGCGGGGGAATCCGCCCGCATAAGTCTGGAATCGGGTTGTGTGGCGCGTGACATAAGTGCGGAGGGGTCGCGTCCGATAATTATAGAGGTCGTGCCGGCGGGAAGGGGAGGGGGAAAGAGGAGCGATTCATCCCTCCGCCCTCCGCCCTCATCTTTCGATTCAGTGGAAGTCGCGCGAGTTGAACTGGTGGCCGGTGAGGAGGTGGGAGAGGTCGAACAGGCGTTTGGCCATGACGTGGACGACCTGGCCCTGGCGTTCGACGTAGCCGTCGGCCTGGAGGAGGCCGGCGTGACGGGCGGCGGGGCGGTAGCGGTCGAACACGTCGGGGCGGACGATCAGGTTGACGACGCCGGTCTCGTCCTCGAGCGTCTCGAACACGATCCCGCTCGCGGTGCCGGGGCGCTGACGGATCAGGACGAGGCCGGCGACCTTGACCCACCGCCCGGCCGGCGCGGCGGTGACGTCCGCGGCGGTCACGACCTTCAGCGACCGCAAATGGTCGCGGACGAGGGCGAGGGGGTGTTGCTTGAGCGAGAGGGTGGTGGTGGCGTAGTCGGTCATGACTTCCTGACCGAGGGGCATGGGGGGGAGAAGGGACTGAGGGACTGAGGGACTAAGGGACTGAGGGTGGGCAGGGGGGCCGTCTTTACCACTTAGTCCCTTAGTCCCTTTGTCCCTTTGTCCCTCGCCGTCGAACAGTGGCGCGTCATCGTCCTTCAACGCCAGCGCCTCCCACGTCGCTTGCCGGCGGGTCAGGTTCAAGGAGCCGAAGGCGTCGGCCTCGGCGAGGCGGCGGACGGCGTGGGCGGAGAGGGCGGTGGCGCGGTGGAACTGGGCGATCGACGCGAACCGGCCGACGCGGCGGCGGGCGGCTTCGATCTGATGGCCGTGCGCCTCGCGCAGGCCTTTGACCAGGCGGAGGCCGAGGCGGAGGGCGGGGCCGGCGAGGCCCCAAGACGATCGGGAAAGGGACTGAGGGACTGAGGGACTGAGGGACTGAGGGTGGGCAGGGGGGCCGTCTTTACCACTTAGTCCCTTTGTCCCTTTGTCCCTCAGTCCCTTCTCTTCCAACGTGCAGTCCCAATCGCTGTGGTTGACGTCGACCGAGAGCACCCCCACCCCGTGCTCCTTCGCGTCGCGCACGAGCTGGGCGGGTGCGTAGAAGCCCATCGGCTGGCTGTTCAGCAGGGCGGCGGCGAACGCCGCGGGGTGGTAGCGCTTGATCCACGCCGAGACGTAGACGAGCAGGGCGAAGCTGGCGGCGTGGGACTCGGGGAAGCCGTACTCGCCGAACCCCTTGATCTGGTTGAAGCACTGCTCGGCGAACTCGCGGGTGTAGCCGTTGCGCAGCATGCCGCCGATGATCTTCGGGTAGAACGTCTCGATCGCGCCGCTCTTGCGCCACGCAGCCATCGCGCGGCGGAGCTGGTCGGCCTCGGCGGCGGTGAACCCGGCGCCGACCATCGCGACCCGCATCGCCTGCTCCTGGAACAGCGGCACGCCCAGCGTCTTGTGCAGCACGTCGCGGAGCGCGGCGGAAGGGTAGGTGACGGCCTCCTCCCCGTTCCGCCGGCGGAGGTACGGGTGCACCATGTCCCCCTGGATCGGCCCGGGCCGGACGATCGCGACCTCAATTACCAGGTCGTAGAAGCACCGCGGGCGGAGCCGCGGGAGCATCGTCATCTGGGCGCGGGACTCGATCTGGAACACGCCGACGGTGTCCGCGTCGGAGATCATGTCGTAGACGGCGGGGTCGTCGGGGGGGATGGTGTGGAGCTCGAGTTTAAGGCACGAAGGCATCGAGGCACGGAGGCACGAAGTGGGGGGGGAGGGAGGAGGGGTCAGGGGTTGCTGTTCTGGGCCCGCTTGCGTGGCTTGAGCTTCTCTTCGAGGCTGCGGATCAGGGCTTGCAGGATACGGTCGACTTCTTGAAGGAGGGAAACCATGAGGGGGTTTGGAGGGATCATGGCTAAGGACAGCGCGATCTCGGCCTGAGTTGACAGTTCCGCCAGCGACCCTCGGGCCGTTCGGAGGAACCTGATGTAGTCGGCCGTCGTCTGGCGGGCATACCCTTCGGCGATGTTCGACGGGATCGACACCGCCGCCCGGCGCATCTGGTTGGTCAGGCCGAACTGCTCCGAGGCCGGCATGCATTGGGTCGACGTGTAGACGCAGCGGACCAGCTCCATCGCCCGCTGCCAAGCCTTCAGATCCCGGTAAGTCCGTATTTCCGTCACTTTTCTCCTCCTCCCCTTCCCTCACCACTCCGTGCCTCCGTGCCTCCGTGCCTCCGTGCCTGCGATTTAACAGCGCAAACGCTTTGGAGATGCAAGTGAGCATCCCCAGCGCCAACGCATCGACCTTCAGAATCCCTACCGTATCGATGTCGTCCTTGTCCCACTCGATCACTGTCCGGTCAGGCATTGAAGCGTTTTCGATCGGCACCATCTCGCACAGCGGTCCGCGAGTCATCACCATGCCGCCGACGTGTTGGCTCAGGTGTCTCGGGAAGCCGAGCAACTGTGTCGTCAGGTCGATGACTTTGCGGATCGTGCGGTCGGCGGGGTCGAGGCCGCACTGGACCAGCATCTCGGTCGTCAGCGTGCCGCGGTGCCACCAGTCGAGTTTCTTGGCCATCTGGTCGACCATGTCGAGGCTGAGGCCGAGGGCCTTGCCGACGTCGCGGACGGCGCTGCGGCCGCGGTAGGTGATGACCTCGGCGGTCATGCCGGCGCGGTCGCGGCCGTACTTGTCGTACAAGTACTGGATCACCTCCTCGCGGCGCTCGTGCTCGAAGTCGACGTCGATGTCCGGCGGCTCCTTGCGGGCAGCGGAAATGAACCGCTCGAACAGGACGTCGATCTTCGCCGGGTCGACGCTGGTCACGCCCAGGCAGTAGCAGACGGCGGAGTTCGCGGCCGACCCGCGGCCCTGGCAGAGGATGCCGCGACCCCGCGCGAAGCGGACGAGGTCGTGGACGGTCAGAAAGTACGGCTCGAACTTCAGCTCCTCGATCAGGGCGAGCTCGTGGTCGAGGAGGTTGCGAACCCTGTCGGGTAGTTGCCAGTTGCCGGTTGCCAGTTGCCAACCTTCTCCTGAACCCTGAACCCTGGACGCTGAACCCTCCGCGTAGCGCTCCGCCGCGCCGGTGTAGGCCAACTGCCTCAGGTACTCGATCGGCGTCATCCCGTCAGGGACCAGCTCGTGCGGGTACTCGTACTGGAGCTGGGCGAGCGAGAAGTGGCATTGGTCGGCGATCTCGAGGCCGCGGCGGATCGCGCGGGGGTGGTCGGCGAACAGGCGGTGCATCTGCTCGGGAGACTTCAGGTACCGCTGGTCGTTGGGGAACAGGCGGTAGCCGGCCTGCTCGACCGTGCACTTGTCGCGGACGCAGGTCAGCACGTCCTGGAGCTGGCGGCGGGACGGGGCGTGGTAGTGGACGTGGTTGGTCGCGAGCAGGGGGATGTCGTGGCGCTTCGCGAGCGCGGCGAGATGGGCAAGGTGGGTGGCGTCGTCGCCGCCGTAAAGCGCGGCGGCGGCGAGCGAGAGGCGGTCGCCGAACGCCTCGCGCAGGAGGGAGTAGGGGGAGCGCGCGAGGCGCGGGCCAGCCCACGTAGCAGGGGCTACCAGCCCGTGTTTTTCGTTATCGGAAGACACGGGCTGGTAGCCCGTGCTACGGAAGTCGTCCGGCACGACGGCCGCCAGCAAACCCTCGTTGTTCGCGAGCAGGTCGTCGAGGTGGAGCGTGCACTGCCCCTTCTCGGCGCGGCGCTTGCCCGTGGTCAGCAGGCGACACAGCCGCGCGTAGGCCGCGCGGTCGGTCGGGTAGACCAGGACGTCGGGCGCACCGTCGGCGAACGCGAGGCGGGCGCCGACGATCAGCTTCGGCGGGACGCCGCCCTGCTCGGTGACTTGGTTGGCCGCGTCGTACGCGCGGACGACGCCGGCCAGCGAGTTGCGGTCCGTGACCGCGATCGCCCGGTGCCCGAGGACGGCCGCCCGAAACACCAGCTCGTCCGGGTGGCTCGCGCCGCGGAGAAACGTGAAGTTCGTCGTCACGTCGAGCTCGGCGTACGCGTGCGCCGCCGGCGCAGCGTCCGCCGGCGCCGGCGGGGGCTCGCGCAGTTTGAGGTTGACGGATTCGGGCATGGTTGGGCTGAGGGGCTGAGGGGCTGAGGGACTGAGGGACTGGCGCGCCCTTAGTGCCTCAGTCCCTTCGTCCCTTAGTCCCTTCCTCAGTCAAAACTCCCATGCACATACCACTTGAACGACTCCAGCACCCGGAACACCCACCACCGTCGGCCGGTGTCGTCCTCGACGTCGAAGTAGTCGCGGGTCTTGTCGTGGCCGAGCCACCACGCGCCGGCGATCCGCTCGGGGCCGACGGCGTGGACGATCCGGTGCGACCGGCCGTCGAGCGCGAACGACACGGGCGCGCCGTCGCGGTCGTCCGACGGGCGGACGATCACCCGCAGCTCGCGCGGCGTCGGGAGGAGGTGGAGCGGACGCGGCGAAGCGTCCGGAGTGCCGAGTCCCGGGTCCCGAGTCGCGCTCTTAATTCTGATCTTTTCCCGAACCCCAAACCCCGAACCCCGAACCCTGTACGCCCGCTCCGGCACGTGACATTCGACCGGCTCGACGGCCACCAAGGCCTGCTCGCCCAGGCGGACGCGGAGGCGCTCGATCAGGCGGTCGAGCTCCTGCCGGCCGGTGTGCTCCTCCTGCTCGAGCAGGAGTATCTGCTCCTCGGTCAGGCGCTCGACGACCGGGACGGCGAGGCGGAGGCCGATGAAGCCCGAAGGCGAGAACTCCTCATAGCGACGGAGCGACCCTTCGTTCCTCAGTGCAGGCTCCGCGACGGGGCGACGAAGGGTGAAGACGTGCGCCGTTCTTCCCTTCGTCGCTCCGTGCCTTCGTCGCTTCGTCGCTTTCCCCACCGTCTCCATCGCGCAGCGGATCAGGTTGAACAGAATCGCCGGGTTGCGCGACGGGCCAGAGAGCTCGATCGACTTCTCGATCGGCGGCGCGTACGGACGGCGGAACGTGACGACGAGCTGCCGCGCGCCCAGGCCGCGGCGGACGAGTTGCTCGGTGATTTGCGCGATCAGGCTTTGGAACGACAGCCAGAGCGATTCGAGCGAATCGACGACGCCGTCGAAGTCGACGGACGACTCGATTGGGGCGTGGTACGGCAGTGGGGCGAGCGGCTCGGGCAGGCGGCCGACGGCTTGGTCGATTCGCTCGAGCAGCAGGGGACCGAAGCGGGACGGGAGCAGGTCGCGCGGGAGCGCCAGCACTTGGCCGATCGTGTGCAACCCGAGGTGGTGGAGCGTGGCGAGCGTCACGCCGTCGAGCCGCAGCGCGTGCGGCGGCAGGGGGGCGAGGGCGGCGGGCAGGTCGGTGGTGATGATCGGCCGGGCGGGGGGCGGCGCGAACGTTAGCGCCCACGCGGCACCGGGCGTCGGCGCAACCGCGAGGCGCGCAGGGAGGCCGAACCTGGCGAGGGCGGCGGCGATCTGGTCGAGCAGGCTTTCGAACGAGCCGAAGAGCCGCTGGGTGCCGGTGACGTCGAGGAAGAGGCCCGTGGCGTGGGCTGCCGGCTCATGGGCTTTCTTCTTGGAAGAAGACGAGGGCTGGTAGCCCGTGCTACAGGAGACGAAGGGGGAGAAGCGGGTCATCCAGCGGGCCAAGGCCTCGAGCGCCTTGGCGTCGCCGGCGGGGTCGTGGTCGGCGTGGGTGAGGTCGGGGCAGAGCGCGCGGGCCTGGGCGAGCGAGAGGCCCGCGCCGACGCCGGCGGCGCGGGCGCGGGCGCACACGGTGACGACGACCTGCCGGTCGGCCGTGGTTTGGATCAGCGCGAGAGGGCCTGCGCTCGCGCGCGCGGGGTTCGCTTCGGCGGGCGGAATTTCCTGCCGCCGTGCAGCATCCTCTTGTTCCAACGGCCCCCGCGCCGGCGTTCCGCTCGCTGAAGCGAACCCTACGTCGGCGGAAGCCGAGCCGTCACGCGATGGCAGGCTTCGTCGCCGCCGCCGTCGACGGTCGATCGGCCAATTGGTCGGTCGCACGCACGCGATCCGTTTCGTGTCGGTCACGGGAACACTCCAGGTACACGGGGTGGTGGAGGAGCCCTCCGTGGCCGTGGACGAGCTGGATCTTCCAGCGCTGGACGGTTCGCTCGCCGCGGGCCGGCTCGACCAGCCAGCGGGTGACGGCGGCGTGGTGGGCGGCGTCGGCGTTGTGGGGCCGCAACAGCAACCCGACCCCGCCCCCGCGCTCGGCGGCGAGCTGCAGCCGCCGGGCCTGCACGCGCGACAGCGGCGGCGGCTGGGCGAGCGTCGCGGCGACGCCCTTGCACTTCAAACACTCGGCCAACGCCCAGACCTCCTCCTCAGCCGTCCGCGGCCGCAGGAGGAGGAGTTGCTCCAGCGCGATCCCGGCGGCGGCGAGCGCGGGCGGGTAGATCTCGCGTCGCGGGTCGCACCAGACGACGCGGGGACCCGCCGCGTTAGCGGTGGGGGCGTGGTTCGTGTTTCGCGAAGACGGGGCCGCTGAAGCTGCCCGGCCGAAGAGAGGGGGGGCGTCCCTGCCGTGACCGCATGCGGCCCGCGCGAGCCACGCCGCGAAGAACAGGGGCCGCGGGTCCTTCGCGCCCCATAGCACCTCGTGGATCGCGCCGCGGGCGAGCGCGCCGTTGGGGAGCAGGCGGTCGAGCGCCGCCAGACCGGTCGCGAACGACCGCTGCGGCGCCGCCGCGCTCAGGTCGGCCGAGTCGACCTTGAGCAGTTTCCCGCCGTGGCACGAGAGGAGTTGCATAGAGCGCGCGCGCAAGAACGCCGTCGTCCGGTCTCGACCCGCTTCCCTTCGGGCCGGTGCTCGCCACTGTGGTTCGCACGATGTTAGGTATATCGGTCGGAAGCGATTTTCGTCAATCGCGGGCTCGGTGGAATCGTTTAGTCGCGCATAAACGCCCGGTTTGCGCGCTACAGCTTGGAGACGCGGCGGCCGCGGACACAACGCGCGCCGCTCGTCTTCGCCAACGAGACAAGCAATGGTCAACGGCGCAGGGGAGGTACTGGTGACCAGCATTTTCCCACGCCGCGCGCAACGAACGGCACATCGGGCCGTATTCCCCTTGCCGCCCGACGCGGCCGGAGCGGGTGAAGCATTTCGGAGAAACGACATGAACGCAACATCGTGGGGCCGACACTCTGGTCTGCCCTGTCCGCTCGCCCTCCTCCTGATCCTCGTCGGCCACGCGTTTTACGCCCCCGCCGCGGAGCGCGAGAGGCCGTTCGTCATCAACGTCGTCGACGACCGCACGAACCGCGGCGTCCCGCTGGTCGAGCTGACGACCACGCACCACGCCCGCTACATCACCGACAGCGCCGGCGTCGTCGCGTTCGACGAGCCGGGACTCTTCAACCAGCGCGTCCACTTCTTGGTCTCCAGCCACGGTTACGAGTTTGCCAAGGACGGCTTCGGCATGCGCGGCGTCGCGCTCGACGTGAAGCCGGGGGGCCAGGCGACGATCAAGGTCAAGCGCCTGAACGTCGCCGAACGCCTCTACCGGACGACCGGCGGCGGGATCTACCGCGACACCGTCCTCGCCGGCCGCACGCCGCCGCTCGCCCAGCCGCTGCTGAACGGCAAGGTGATGGGGCAGGACTCGACCCAGCGCGCGATCTACAAAGGGAAGATCTACTGGTTCTGGGGCGACACGGCGTGGCCGGCGTACCCGCTCGGGCACTTCGGCATGTCCGGCGCCGTGTCCGACCTGCCGGGCGAGGGCGGGCTCGACCCGTCGATCGGCGTCAACTACCGCTACTTCACCGACCCGAAGACCGACTTCGCCCGCCCGATGGTGCCCGGCGAGAACCTCCGCTGGACCGACGGCCACCTCGTCCTGAAGGACCCGTCCGGCCGCGAGCGGATGGTCGCCAAGTGCGAGACGCTCAAGAGCCTGACCGAGCGCCTCGGTCGCAAGCTGATCGTCTACAACGACCAGAAGGACGCGTTCGACGACCTCGCCCCGCTCGACCGCGACGAGCCGCTCTGCCCCACCGGCCACCCGATCCGCCACACCGACGGCGGCGTCGAGTACTTCTACTTCCCCGCCCCGTACGCGACGCTGCGCGTCAAGGCCGACTGGCAGAGCGTGCAGACGCCGTCCGTGTTCGAGGGCTTCACCTGCCTCGCGCCCGGCAGCCGGTACGCGAAGGAGAAGTCAAAGCTCGACCGCGACGCGAGCGGCAAGATCGTCTGGGCGTGGAAGCGCAACACGCCGCCCGTCTCACCGCTCGAGCAGGCCGAGCTCGTGAAGGCGAAGCTGCTGACGTCCGACGAGCAGTGGAACGATCTGCGCGACGTCGAATCCGGCCAGCCCGTCCTCGCCCACGCCGGCAGCGTCAACTGGAACGCGTTCCGCCAGAAGTGGGTGATGATCACCGTCCAGCAGTACGGCAAGCCGTCATACCTCGGCGAGGTCTGGTTCACCGAGGCCGACCACCCGCACGGCCCGTTCCGCAAGGGGCGCAAGGTCGTCACCCACGACCGCTACTCGTTCTACAACCCCGTCCACCACCCGTTCTTCGACCAAGACGGCGGCCGCACGATCTACTTCGAGGGCACCTACAGCTTCACGTTCTCCCGCGAGGGCGACCCGACGCCAAGGTACGACTACAACCCGATGATGTACCGGCTGGACCTCTCCGACGAGCGGCTGAAGCTGCCTTGAGGGCTCATCCGGCAGGGTGTGAATCAGCACGCGGACTTCCACGCGCGGGGAACCCCCGTTCGACCCTCCCCAACCGCGCGGACCTCGTGGCCCATCGCTCCAGTGGCGGGGGCGCGATGCGAGCGGCAACCGTCGGCTTCAACCCCCGTCCGCCGCCAGGGGCGTCGGCAGGCCGTCGATGCTCCGGACGTTCTTCTCCCGCCGGTATGCCGCCAGCTTCGCCTCCCCTTTGGTCGCGGCCCACTTGGGCAGCAGGTCGCGGTCGGCGTCGAACGACATCAGCGGCACCGCGTACCCGCAGGAGGTCTGCACCCGTGTGACGTCGTTCACGACGACCTGCCGCGCGCCGGGCTGCCCGGGGAACAGCGGCGCGAGCGTCGCCCAGTCGTCCGTGCCCGGCAGCACGACCCGCCCGCGGCCGTACAGGCGGAGGATCATCGGCTTGCCCTCGAACGCGCAGAACATCAGCGTCAGCCGCCCGTTCTCCGCGAGGTGCGCGGCCGTCTCGTTGCCGCTGCCGGTCAAATCGAGGTACGCGACCCGCGTCGGCGAGAGGACGCGCAAGCAGTCGAGGCCCTTCGGCGAGACGTTGACGTGGCCGGTCGCCGCGAGCGGCGCGGTGGCGACGAAGAACACGTGCTGCCGGGCGATGAACGCGCGGAGGTCGCCGGTGATCGACTCGTGAGTCTTGCCCATGGTGGCCGATTGTAGGCGGGGGGCATCCTCGGCGCGTGAAGGTCCGGCCGCTGGAGCGGCCTCGCCGGCGGCGGCCGCCGCCCGGCGGGTTCGGGCGCTCCGCGCGGACCGGGGTTGCGGTTACGGTTCCGGGCATGGCGGGTGTGGTTGAGGAGAAGCCGCTCGGGCTCGCGTTCTACGCGCGGCCGTCACTGGAGGTCGCGCCGGACCTGATCGGCAAGGTCCTCGTGCGGCGCGTGGGCGGCGAGACGCGCCGCGTGCGGGTCGTGGAGACCGAGGCGTACGCCGGCCCCGCGGACCTGGCGTCGCACGCGTCAAAGGGGCTGACGAAGCGGACGGCATCGCTGTTCGGGCCGGCCGGGCGCGCGTACGTCTACTTCGTCTACGGCATGCACGACATGTTCAACGTCGTCACCGGCGGCGGGGAGGCCGTGCTGATCCGCGCGGGCGAGCCGCTCGACGGGTGGCAGGTCGATTTGTCCGGCCCGGCCAAGCTCGCGCGGGCGCTGCAAATCACCCGGGCGGACGACGCCGCCGACCTGACGGCGGGCGACGCGTTGTTCGTCGCCGAGCCGCCCCCGGGCGGTCGGGTGCCGACGATCGCGCGTACGCGGCGCGTCGGAATCGACTACGCGAAGGAGTGGCGCGACGCGCTGTACCGGTTCATCGACGCGGACAGCCGGGCGGTGTCGAAGGTGCGGTGGAAGGCGCCGTGAGGGTGGGCCGGCCCGCGACCGTTGATCCGCCAAACCGCGAGCAACACCGGCCGGCGCAGCCGGGGTCGCGCCCTCCCCGGAGGGCAGACTACCGTCTGGCTCGGCGGCGGCAGAGCGCGGCGGCGGCGAGCAGCGGCAACGCGACCACCGGTTCGGGGATCACGGCGATGAACGCCTCTTCCCGCCCCGCGGGGTTAGTTGCCGAGCCGACGATCGTCAGGCCGTCGTCGGAGACGTCGCGGGCGGCGGTCCGCGTCCAGCCGTCGAGGTCGGCGCCCAGCGCGGTCAGCAGGGTCTTTAGGTCGCGCATGCCGTGGGCGGCGTCCCAAACGAACGCGCGGTCGTCGCCGCGCGGGATCGCCCCGCCGACCGCCGACCGGCCGACGACGACCGACCCGTCGGCGGAGACCGCGTGGGCGACGCTGAACACCGGCCCGCCCGGCAAATCGCCGAGCAGGTCGATCGTGCCGTCCGCCCGGTGCCGCACGGCCTGGTACTCCTCGGCGGCGCGGTCGCCGTCCGCGTCACGGATCGCGGCGCCGATGATGGTCGAGTTGTCGGCGGAGATCCCGACGGCGGCGGACGAGGTGAACCCGGGCGGGAGCGCTAGCTCGACCGCGCCGGTGCCGGCGGTCCAGCGAAAGCCCACCTCGTGCGAAGCCCCCGCCCAGATACCGCCGACGACGACGGTGCCGTCGCGCGAGACGCCGTAGGCGGTGCTGTCGCGCCGCGGGTTGCTTCCGACGCCCACCAGCGGTGCCGGGACGCCGTTCGTCCACCGCACCGCCTGGATCAGGCCTTGCCCGTTCGTGTCGGTGCCCGACTGCATTCCCACCACCACCGAGCCATCGCCCGAGACGGAGTTCGCCCACGTGTTAAGGTTCGTGAAGCCGAGGAGGGGCGGCAGGGGGGTCAACGGGTTCCCGACGGTGGCGACGAACGCCGTCTGGTCTACCAGCGGGCCGATCTCGCGGAACCGCGTGCCGGCGACAACCGTCCCGTCCGCGGACGCATCCGCCGCGTGCCCGTTGACGCCCAGGTCGCCCAGATCGAGCGGCGTGATCCCCGTCGCGCGCGTCCAGCGGAAGCCGTCTCGGCCGCCGGCGCGGGCCGACGTGCCGAAGACGACCGAGCCGTCAGGCGACACGGCCCGCGCCTGACTGGTGTTCGCGCCGGCGTCGAGCGTGCCCAGCGGCGTAAACGGCGGAACGGCCGGGTCGGCGGCGGGCGCGGCGTGGGCGAGCGCGACGCAGCAGAAGACGCAGATTCGGACGCGGCAGTTCAACGGGACTCCCTGCTGAAACCCCTTCGGTGGGTATCGTACCCTTGCGGTTATGCGATTGCACGGCCGGGCGACATTTCAGGGCGGCGGCGGCAGTGGAGTCAGCGGAACCGGCGGGTTGCGCGGTGCGGGCGGCGGCGGGTCACCGAGGTACGACTCGATCAGCCGGTTGACGATCGCGCTCTGCTCGAAGTGCGGCCAGGCGCCGGCGTTCTCGACCACCTCCAGCCGACTGTTCCGCGCGACCGCGACCAGGCGCACGCTGTGCTCGACCGGCGTCGGCCGCGCGTGGCGGCCCCAGACCAGCAGGATCGGCGTCTCCACCTTCGGCAGCGACGCGAGCAGCGGCTTGTCGAGGTAACCGGTCACCAGCGCGGCGTACGGGTGGATCGCGCCGTTCCGCTTCGCGTTCTCGCGCAGCCGCTCGACAAACTCCGCCGTCACGTGCCTGGGCTGGTAAAAGCACGAGTGCAGGAACAGCGTCAGCTCGGCGTCGCCCGCCATCGTCTCGTAAAACCCCGACCCGAGCGGCGGCGTGGTCAGGAACAGCCGCCGCACCGGCGCGAACCACCGCGGCGAGTCCAGCCCGGTCGGCTCCGAGCGCGGGCAGACGAACACCAGCCGCGTGAACCGCTCCGGTGACGCCGCCGCCGCCTCGGTCACGTACGCGCACGTCAATCCCGCGCTGACGACCGCCGCCGGCCCCCCCTGACGATCGACCACGTCGCGGAGGAAGTCCGCGATCAGTTCGACGTACGTGTCGCCGGTGTACCGCAGCCGCGGCGCGGCACTGCGGCCGAAGCCGAGCAAGTCGAGGCCGTACACGGTGAACCGCCGGGCCAGCGCGTCCAGGTTGTGCGCGAACTCGCGGTGATCGGCCCCGGGGTAGACGTTGTGGATCAGGACGACCGGGTCGCCCAGGCCCTTCTTCACGTAATGGACGTCCCCCCGGTGCCAGGGGTAGGTGTGCGAGGCCATTCGTTTCTCATCCGGCGCGGCGCGTTGGTTGAGCGATCATAGCCGGAAGTGGGCAGGGCGGCGGAAGGCACGGAGTGGAGGCCTGCTCCGTCTGCTCCATGGCTGCGCTGGCTCCCTCCCCGGCGCGCGGTCAGAGCTGCTCCAGCGCGACCAGGTCCTCGTACGTCTCACGCCTGCGGATGACGGTGTAAGTGTCCCCGTCGACCAGCACCTCGGCGGCGCGGGGGCGGTTGTTGTAGTTGCTGGCCATCGCGAAGCCGTAAGCGCCGGCGGTGAAGACGGCCAGCAAATCGCCGCGCTTCGTCTGCGGGAGGGCGCGGTGCTTGGCAAGGTAGTCGCCGGACTCGCAGATCGGGCCGACGACGTCGACCGTCTCGCCGTCCACAGGGACGAGGTCCTCGTCGCGGGCGGCGGGGACGTTTTTCGCGTCGTGCGGCTTGGCGGGCCAGATGAAGTGGTAAGCGTCGTAGAGCGTCGGGCGGATCAAGTCGTTCATGCCGGCGTCGACGATCACGAACCGCTTCTCGCCGCCCTGCTTGCGGTAGAGCACCTTCGTCAGCACGATCCCGGCGTTGCCGACGATGTACCGGCCCGGCTCGATCGCGAACTTGTACGGGCGGTTCTGCAGCAGGGGGAGCAGCGCCTTGGCGTGTTCGGTGACCGGCAGCGCCTGCTCGGGGTTCTTGTAGTTGACGGCGAACCCGCCGCCCATGTCGAGCCACTCGATCTTGTGGCCCTTGGCGGTCAGCCGGTCGATCAGGGCGTTGGCCTTGGTGACGGCGTCGACGTACGGCTGGACGTCGTAGATCGGCGAGCCGATGTGCAGGTGGATACCGGCGAGGCGCAGGTTCTTCAGCGACTTGTACTGGTCGAACACGCGCTCGGCGCGCTCGATGTCGACGCCGAACTTCGTCTCCTTCTTGCCGGTCGTCGTCTTCGCGTGGGTCTTGGCGCCCGGGTCGACGTCGGGGTTGACGCGCAGGGCTCCGATCGCGGTCTTCTTCATCTCGCCGGCGACGCGGTCGATGTTCTCGATCTCGGCCTCGGACTCGATGTTGAACGCGGCGATCCCGGCGTCGATCGCCATGCGGATCTCGTCGTCGGTCTTGCCGACGCCGGCGTAGATGATCTTCCGCGGGTCGCAGCCGGCCTTGAGCGCCTTGAACAGCTCGCCGCCGCTGGTCACGTCCATCCCGCACCCCTCGTGCACCAGCACCTTACAGAGGTTCAGGTTCGAGTTGGACTTGATCGAATAGCAGATCGTGGGATTGAGCGGCGCGAACGCATCCGCCACCTGGCGGTAGTGCCGCAGGAGCGTGGCCTTGGAGTAGACGTAGACCGGCGTGCCGACCTCGGCGGCGATCCTCGAGGCGGGCACGTTCTCGCAGTAAAGCTCGTCGTTCTTGTAGTTGAAGAAGTCCATGGATCTGAGGATGAAGGAGGAGGGCGGAAGGCGGAAACATCCGCGCCGGCCGTCCGCCGGGGTTCGGGGGCGAAGGGGTGGTTTTTAACGTGCGGGGGGCGGGAAGGGAAGGCGGGAGGGGTGCGGGCGACGCGGCGTCATTCGTCGGGGCGGCCGTAGAGGCGGTCGAGCAGGCGGTGGTCCGTGCTCCGGTCGTAGACGGACATCACCAGCCAAATCACGCAACAGGCCAGGGCGGAGGTGGTGGTGAGCGTGAGGCCGGCGCGGGTGATCGAAAGCGTGACGACGACCAGGCAGAGGGCCGGGGCGAGCGGGTGCCAGATCGAGCGGTGGTAGCGGGAGTGGCGGGGTCGCATGAGTCGCTGACGGTGCCTCTAGCCACGGGTGCCGGAGAAGCGGCCACTCGGGTCCTGTCAAATCATCGGCCGCAGGTGCTCGTATGCCAGCTTCGCCACCCCTGCCGCGGTCGTCTCGTACGGGTAAAGCTCGACGGTGACCGGGCGGGTGTAGTCGACCTTCTCGACGGCCTCGAAGATCGCGGGAAAGTTCATGGCACCCTTGCCCGGCGTCAGGTGCTGGTGGACGCGGTTAGCGCCGATGTCCTCGATGTGGACGTGGCTGATGTGTTCGGGGTGATTGCGGATGACGTCGGCCGGGTCCTCGCCGCAGCAGAACAGGTGGCCGCAGTCGCAGTTCATCTGCAGGGCGGGTTCGTTCTTGAAGAACTCGCGCTTGAACTCCAGGTACTCTGCGGCGGTCTGGATGAACAAACCGGGCTCTGGCTCGACCGCGAGGATCACGTCCTTCTCCTTCGCGAGCGGCAGGCACTGCTCGAGCCCGCGGGCGAACCGGCGGGCGGCCTCGGCGCGGGTCAGGCCGGTGCCGATCATCGGGCCGCCCGGCTGGAGGGAGATCGTCTTCGCGCCGACGTCGGCGGCAAGGCGGATCGCGCCCAGCGTGTGGTCAACGCGGCGCCGGCGCTCGACGTTGGAATCCTCGATCCACGTCGGGCGGTAGGTGTCGCCGCAGGCGAACAGCGTGAACGCGTTAATGTTGGAGACGGTCAGGTTGAGCTGCCTAAGCAGCGCGTTGATCTCGGCGGTGCGCTGCGGCGTCATCAGCGGGGGGTAGGCGTGGTGCAAATCGGCCATCAGTTCGACGGCGGTGTAGCCGATGCCGGCGATCGCGCGCAGGGCGTCCTCGAACGTGTTCTTCTTGAAGGCGTTGGTGGAGAAGGCGAGTTGGATCATCGCCAGGCGATTGTAGCGGGGCGGGCGGGGGAGGTCACCGGTGGCGGGTTCGCCGCCGAGGCGCAGACGGCGCGGAGGTTAAGGCCGGGCGCTTTCGAACGTCTCGCGGAGATCCTCCTCGAGGCTGGCGCCGCCGGCGGGCGGTGAACCCGGTAGGGACGTGCCGTAGTTCCGCGCGAGCTTCACGAGGTCGTCGAAGTCGACGACGCCATCGTACGTGAAGTCGCCGGTGATAAATCCGGTGTCGGCGTCGTAGTTTCGGACGAGCTCTGCCAGGTCGCCGAAGTCGACCGAGCCGTCGAGGGTCGCGTCGCCGGTGAGCGTGTAGTGGACGTTGACGCTCGTGCCGCGGGCGGAGACTTGGGGGTCGCCGCCGGTGTCGGGGTCGATCGTCTCGTCGTGGGCGCGGTCGCGGAAGGCGCGGTCGGAGTCGGATTTCAGGAAGCGGTCGAGGCCGGCGTTGCCGAACGCGCGGTCGTCGCCGGGGCCGTCGTGCAGGCGGTCGTCGCCCTTGCCGCCGTACGCTCGGTCGTCGCCCGCGCCGGCGTACAGGACGTCGGCCTCGGCGTCGCCGTACAGGGTGTCGGCGTCGTCGCCGCCGTACGCCCCGTCGCGGCCCGCGCCGCCGCGGAGCAGGTCGCGGCCGCCGACGCCGGAGAGCAGGTCGTCGCCACCCCCTCCTTCGACCGAGTCGTCCCCCGCGCCGGCGACGATCAGGTCGTCTCCGTCGCCGCCGGCGATCGTGCACGGCCGCGCGACGACGCGGTCGGCCGTGCCGATCGCGACCTGATCATCGCCCGCGCCGGCGCGAACGCGAATTCCGTCGAAATCGCGGAACCGAAACGTGGCGACCCGGCCACTGACGTCCACCCGTACGCCGGTGCGACCGTCGCGGGTGACGGTGATCGTGTCGGCCCGGCGGGTGCCCTCGATCACGAGCACACCGTCATTGATCACGGCGGCCGCGGCGGCGAGGAGGCGGCGCGTCTCGAGCGGTTCGACGGGGTGGTTCATTGGGGGATGGCGTTGGCGGTGAGGATCTCGTCGCTCTCGTCGGCGCGGACGACCGGATCGGTGACCGGCGGGGCGGGGATGGTGGTTACATCGCTCGGCGGCGGTAGTGTCGGATCGGCCGGGGCGGCGGGCACCGAGAGCGTGACCGTGAGCGTGGGGCTGGAGACCGTCAACACGCCGCCGATGGCGCCGGGCGCCGTGGCGATCCAGCCGGCGGTCAGGGTTACCGAGTCACCCGGGGCGAGCGTCCGGGTGGCCAGGTCGGGAGCCGTCGCGGTCGTGCCCGCGGGGACGATAAAGGCGTTGGCCCGGCCGGAGATGGGGGTCAACCAGGCCAGAGGGCTAAAAACACTGATCGGGGTCGAACCGGTGTTGCCGATGCTGATCGGCGTCCCGGGGCGGGTGACGATCACCGCGCCACCGCCGCCGGACGCGCCAACGGCAGATCCAGACCCATCCACCGTGATGGACGTCGCGCCGGTGACCGGGCTGGTGATCTGCGGCGGCGGCGGGTTAGCGACAGGGCGCGCAGTGACGATGTTAAGGCCGCCGACGAGCGTCAGCGTCGAGCCGCTCACGCGAAGGGTGCCGCCGGACAGGGTCTCCGAGCCCTGCGCGTACCCGATCGAGTTGATCGCGCCCAAATCGACGTTCATCGAGCCGCCGCCAACGCCGCCGGGTATCGGCGTGGGTGCGGGATCGATCCGCTCGCCGGCCGTCTCGTCGCGGATGTCGTTCCTGCTGTCGAGGAAGGTGAACCGGTCGTCGTCCCGGCCGCCGCGCAAGCGGTCGGTGCCGGCGTCCTCGCGGAGCAGGTCTTCCCCGCGCCCGCCGTACAGCGAATCGTCGCCGGCGTCGCCCCGGAGCGTGTCGCCGCCGTTGTCACCGTCGAGGCGGTCGTCCCCCTCGTGCCCGGCACAGAAGTCGGCGCCGCCGCCGCCGCTGACCGAGTCGTTCCCCTTCGCGCCGTTGATGCCGTCGTCGCCGGCGCCGCCGAGGATCGTGTCGTCACCCTGCCCGCCGACGACCGTGTCGTCCCCCGCGCCCGCGTCGATGCCGGCGGGCTTGTCCACGTCCGGCGCCGCCCCGCCGTGCTGGAACAGGATCGAGTCGTCGCCCCGCCCGGCAGTGATGCGGATACGGCCGAACGACTTCCTGCGGAACGTCAGCGCGTCGCCGTTGACCGAGACGCGCACGTGCGAGTCGCTCACCGCCCGAACCGTGATCTCGTCGTCGCGGCGCGTGCCTTCCACGACGAGCACCCCTTTGGCAATCGCGGCCGACAACAGCCGGCGCGGCTCGAGCGGCTGCACTAACACGGGACACGACACGTCCCGACGGGATCGACAACGGTCGGCAGATTTCCGCGTCACGTCCGCCCTTCCTGGTAGAGGTGTGCGCGGAGTGTAACCGGGCCCAACCGTAACGTAAACAACAAACCGGCGGCGATGGATATGTCAGGAAATCAGCCGTGGAGCGTCCCCAGTGCCGCGGCCTACTTGCCACCGGCGGGCCCGTCGCAGAGGGGGATGCTCTCCGAGGGTTCCGCAAGGATCTCGGCCAGCGTCGACGTGCGGAACGCATCCTCGACGTTCTTCATCGCGTCGTCGAGTCGCTTGTGCAGCGGGCAGAGTCGCACGCCGTGGGCAGCCAGCCCGAGCGGGCACGTGCGGATCCGCTGGAGCGGGTCGACGGCCTGAACGACGTCGAAAATCGTGATCTCCGCCGGCGAGCGCGTCAGGACGAACCCGCCCCCCAAGCCCCGGGTCGACTTAACCAGGCCGGCGCGGCCGAGCGACTGGAGCACCTTCGACAGATAGCCGGCCGGCACCTTGGTCGACTCGGCGAGCCGCTGCGTGATCAGCGACTCGCCCGGCTTCGCCGAGGCGAGGGCGGCGACGGCGCGGAGCGCGTATTCGGCGGTTTGCGAGATCATGGCGAACTCCAGTCGGGAACCAAATTGGATGTTGACATCCAATTGTCCGGTGGTAAACTCCGGACGTCAACTGGTTGAGTTGACTTTTAACGCAATCTTCGGCGACACGACCGACCCGGGTCGCGCGATCGGACGCGCGGCCGCAGGTCTGGTGCGCGCCGAACCGAACGGAGGCCTGTCATGAGCGCGGCGACGCAGCAAACGGTTTACGAGCAGATCGGCGGGGCGGCGGCGGTCGAGGCGGCGGTCGACCTGTTCTACCGCAAGGTGCTGACCGACGACCGCGTCGCCCGGTTCTTCGACGACGTCGACATGGACCGCCAGTCCGCCAAGCAGAAGGCGTTCCTGACCATGGTGCTCGGCGGGCCCGCCAACTACTCCGGCCTCGACATGCGCCGCGGCCACCTGCACCTGATCGCCCGCGGGATGAACGACGAGCACGTCGACGTCGTGATCGGCCTGCTCGGTGAGACGCTCGCGGAACTCGGCGTGCCGGCCGCGCTGATCGGGCAGGTGGCAGCGGTCGCGGAGTCGGTGCGCGACGACGTGCTCGACCGGCCCAAGGGATCCCCGAAGGGCACGCAGCCGGGGTCGTCCCGGACACCGGCGGCTGCGCCCGTGGCACCGACCGGCGGGTGCGGCGCGGGCTGCGGGTGCCGCTCGCGCCAGGCGTAACACGGCAGGGCAGCTTCAGCGGCCCTGCACCTTCGAGACGCGCCCCCACCCCTGACGGGACGGGCCACGACGCATCGTTCTCCGCGGAGACGCCGATGAGCACAACGATCACTTACCACCCGCCTCAGGGGCCGCCGGTCGGCGTGAAACTCGAGCCCGGCGAGACCGTTCTCACCGGCCTGCTCCGCCACGGGATCGCCGTGCCGAACTCCTGTCGCGCCGGCGCCTGCCAGACCTGCCTGATGCAGGCGACCGACGGCGCGGTCCCCGCCGCCGCCCAGCGCGGCCTGAAGGACGCCGCCAAGGCGCGCGGCCTGTTCATGGCGTGCGCGGCGGTGCCCGAGCGCGACCTCGCGATCCGGTTCGTCGACGACGCCGTGACGCGCGTGCGGGCGATCGTCCGTTCCGTCGAACACGTCGGCGCCGCCGTCGCGCGGGTGCGGCTCGCGACGGACGGGCCGTTCGACTACTTCCCCGGGCAGTTCGCCAACGTCGTCCGCCCGGCGGACGGGCTGATCCGCAGCTACTCCCTCGCCAGCCTGAACGCGGCGGACGACGCGACGCCCGGCGACGCCTTCCTCGAACTGCACGTGCGCAAGGTCCCCGGCGGTCAGATGAGCGCGTGGCTGCACGACGACGCGCGCCCCGGCGACGAGGTCGAGCTGCGCGGGCCGGCCGGCGACTGCTTCTACGTCCCCGGACGTCCGGAGCAGCCGATCCTCCTGATCGGCACCGGCACCGGCCTCGCCCCCCTATGGGCGATCGCGCGCGACGCCCTGCGGCGCGGGCACGCCGGCCCGGTCCGGCTCTACCACGGGGCGATGAACGCAGGCGGCCTCTACTACCGCGACGAACTGATGCGACTGGCGACCGCCCGCCCCGCGTTCGCCTACGTCCCGTGCGTGCGCGACGGCGACGGCGCGCCGGACGGGCTGCGCGTCGGCGCGATCGACTCGGTCGTGCTGACCGACCTGCCCAAGCTGGCGGGCTGGCGCGTGTTCCTCTGCGGGGCCCCGGCCCTGGTGAACGCGCTGCGGAAGCGGGTGTACCTCGCCGGCGCAAAGATGACGGACATCCACGCGGACGCGTTCGTCACGCGGAGCGAACCCGCTTAGCCCCGCGCGTCGTCGCACGCCCGTGAACCCCGCCCCGGCGCACGACGGGCGATCCCCCGCCGCGCCCCCCTCCCCCCGGACCAGGAATCCGCCCCGCCCCGCTGCTACAATCCCCCCGATATGCCCACGAAACCCGGCGGGAAACGCCGCTCCGAGTACGACGTGATCGAGCCGATCGGCAAGCGGGTCGTCGTCCGCAAGGACGAGAACAAGCGCGAGACCCGCACCGGCATCGTCCTCCCCGACAGCCACGAGATCCCGGTGATCACCGGCCGGGTGATCGCGATCAGCAAGCAGATCGAGAACGACGAGGACCAGACGATCCGCAACTACGACAAGGTGCTGTTCGACCCGCGCGAGGCGATCCCGGTCGAGCTCGAACACGACAACAAGCTGTTCGTCGTCGCGCTCGACCGCGTGTTGGCGATCTTCCGCCGCTCCGACCAGCCCGGCGGCGGCACGAAGGGTGACCGTAAGCCGAACCACACAGGCGGGGACGACGTAGATGAGTCGGGCGACGAGTGAGACGTTCCCGCGCGTCGGCCCCGTCATTTAGAATCAGATCATTATGGCTACCAAGATCGCCCTCGTCGGACACTGCGGCCCGGACAGCAGCTACTTGCGGATGGTCTGCGCAAAGGCCGCAAAGGACGTGCAGGTGCTGATGGCCGACGACCAGTCCGAACTCGACGACGTGCTCGGGCAAGGGGTCGACCTCGTGCTGTTCAACCGCGAGCTCGGCTACGGGTTCCAGGACAAGATGGGCGTCGACGCAATCCGCCGGCTGCGGGCGCTGAGCCCGGGGCTGAAGATGATGCTCGTCAGCAACTACGCCGACGCGCAGGCGGCGGCGGTCGCGAACGGCGCCCTCCCCGGCTTCGGCAAGCGCGAGATCGGATCGCCGCGGGTGGTCGAGCTGCTGAAGGAGGCGGTGTCGGGTGCCGCGACGACGCAGGTGCAGTCGGCCGCGCCGGAGGTGTGAGGCGCGCCCGAGCGGGTTGTGTTGAACTGGAACTGACGAACGCCCGCGGCCGTCTGCCGCGGGCGTTCGTCAGTTCCGTCCCAAACCCCCCGTGCCTCCCCGCGCGTCACTTCTTCGCCAGCGACGCCTTCCACTCCGCCCCCAGCTCGTCCAGCGTCTTCCCCGTGTACTCCTTCCACAAATCGTCGCTGTACCGCGCCTCGCGGCAGGCCGCGTTCATCTTCACGACGAACTGCTTGTCGTACGTCTCCTGCACCCAGTTCAGGAAGTGCCCCGTCGTCCGGTAGCTGTCCGTGTGCTTCGCGCGCTCCGGGTTCGGCCGCGGGCGGGCGTTGGCCGGCTCGTAGTGGAAGAACCGCAGGTAGTCGGCGATCCCCTCGACCAGCCACCCCGGCCGCTTGCCCCGGCGGTAGCCCTGGACGACGTGCGCCAACTCGTGCACGACCGCCCCCAGGTCCTCCGGCCGCTCCTTGAACCACTTCACCGCGCACGTGATCCGATTCCCCTGCGCCATCGCGACCCCCTTGTAGTCGTTGCGGAACGTGATCACGACCCGCTGCGGCGCCGCGTAGTTCTCGCTCGGCAGCATCGCGATCAGCTTCGGGTACCACTCCTCCGACAGCTTCTGGATCTTCTCGCCGTACGCCTTGAGCTCGGGCGCGTCGCTCGTGTCGACCTTGATCTCGTAAGCGGTCGCGCCGGCCGCCGGCTTCGCCGGCTCGCCGCCCGCCGGCGCGACCGCCGGCGGTTTGGCGTCCGGCTTGGCGTCGGACGCGGGTGCCGCGGGTTGAGCGAACAAGGTCGGGGAGACGGCAAGTGCCACGATCAGGGCCGGGAGTCGGTTCATGCAAAGCATCTTACCCGGCCAGACGCCCCGGCGGTACCAAAGCTAACGCGGCGGCGTCACGCCCGACGGCCATCGCCGCCCAACCTTCCCCGCTCCGACTACCTCACCTGCGCCGCCCCTGCCGGGATAGCCGCCAGCAGCCGCCGCAGCCGCTCCGGCTCCACCGGCTTCACCAGGTGCTCGTCGAACCCCGCCTCCGCCGTCCGCCGCCGGTCCTCCGGCTGCCCGTACCCGGTCAGCGCGACCAAGTGCACCGACGCCCCCAGCCGCTCGCGGATCTGCCGCGCCACCTGATACCCGTCCAGTCCCGGTAGCCCGATGTCGACAAGCGCGACCTCCGGCCGCATCGCCGCCGCCAGCGCCACCCCCTCGGGCCCGTCCGCCGCCGTTTGCACCTCGTGCCCCCACAGCCGGATCAGCCGCTCCATGATCCGCCGGTTGTCCGGGTTGTCCTCGACGACCATCACGCGCCGCGCCGCCGCCGCCGCCGCCGCCGACGCCGCCGACGCCGCCGACGGCCGCGCCGGCTCGACGGCCGGCGCCGCCGCGTGCAGCGGCAGCCGGATCTCGAACGTGCTCCCCTTCCCGTCCCCGTCGCTGAACGCCGCGACCCGCCCGCCGTGCATCGCCGTTAAACTCTTGACCAGCGTCAGACCCAGCCCCAGCCCGCCCTGCGACCGGTCGAGCGACTCGTCCACCTGCACGAACAGGTCGAACACGTTCGGCAGGTCTTCCGGGGAGATGCCGATCCCGGTGTCGGTGACCCGGAGCACCGCCCACCCGCCGGCCGCGCCGCCCGCGGCCGTCGCACGGTCGGCGCGGACGACGACGTGCACGGCCCCGCCCGCCGGCGTGTACTTCGCCGCGTTCGTCATCAGGTTCGCCGCGATCTGCTCCAGCCGCGTCGGGTCCCCCAGCACCACGACCGGCCCGTCCGGCGCCTCGAACGTGCAGTCGTGCCCGCACCGGCCGTCCCCGAGGATCAGGTCGTACGACTGCCGCACCAGCTCCACCAGGTCCACCGGCCGCGCCTGCAGCGCGATCTTCCCCGCGCTGACGCGCGACACGTCGAGCAAATCGTCCACCAGCCGCGCGAGCTGCCGGCTCTGGCGGGAGATGATCTGGTGGTACTGGTGCCGGTCCGCCGCGGTCGCGTCGCCGTTGCTCTCCTCGAGCAGCTCGACCGTGTTGACGACCGCGGACAGCGGGTTCCGCAGCTCGTGCCCGAGCATTGCCAGGAACCGGTCCCGCTCCGCGACCGCCCCCTCCAGCCGCGCGACCAGGTCCCGCACCTCGTACTGCCGCCGCCGCGCGCTCAGCCCGGCCCGCACCGCCCGCACGAGCGTCGCCGCCCGCACCGGCCGCTCGAGCAGCGTGACGTTCGCCCGCTCCCCCAGCCGCCCCAGCGCCGACTCCCACCCGCCCGCCCGCGTCGTCATCAGCACGATCGGCAGATCCGACCACGCCGGCGCGGCCGCCAGCGCGGCGTGCAGCTTTCCCGCCGCGGCGGCGAGCGCCTCCTCGGCTAATATCACCGTCGCCGCCCCCGCCCGGACGCACTCCGCCAGGTCCGCCGCGTCCGCGCACGGCCGACACGCGATCCCCGCCGCGGTCAGCAGCTCGCACGTCAGCGCCGCGTCCCGCCCGACCGGCGCCAGCACCAGCGCGCGGTCCTCAGCCGCCGGCGGGGCGGCCGCGGGCTGCAGGGTGTCGGTCGGCGATGGGTCGGCGGCAGGCGGCATAGGCAAATGTCAGGCACCGCCCCCGTCATGCCGCCCGGCCTCCCCGTCGGCGTCCGCGTCAGCGTCCGCGGCGCCGGCGTCGTCCTTCGGTGGGCTCCCACGCAACTCCGGCACGCCGGTAAGCACCCCGCGGAACTCCCGCAGCGCCCGACCGACCGTGATCCCGTCCCCCGTGATCCGGTAGTCGCGGATCGTCCGCTCGTGCCCGCCGCTGCGCCGCTTGACCATTGACACCGCCTGGCGGATCTCGCCCTCGGCCTCGTAGAACCGCAGCAGCAGCACCGCGTCGGCCAAATAGGTGATGTCGACCGGCGAGCTCATCGCCGCCCCCATCATCCCCGATTGCGCGAGCACGAGCAGCGTCATCACCCCGCGCTGGTTCAGGTACGACAGCAACTCGTGCATGTGCAGCGTCAGGAACCGCTCCTCCGACATCGCGTGCAGGTACCCGTTCAGGCTGTCGATCACGACCACCCGCGCCCCCAGCCGCTCGACCGCGTCCCGCACCGCGTGCGCGAACTCCCCCGGCGCCAGCTCCGCCGGGTCGATCTGCTGCACGGTCACCAGCCCGGACGCGATGTGCTTCCGCATGTCCAGCCCGAGCGACGACGCCCGCGCGTGGAACGTCCCCAGCGTCTCGTCGAAGATGAACATCGCGACCGCCTCGCCCCGGCGGGCGGCGGCGTCCGCGTACTGCGCCGTCAGCGTCGACTTGCCGCACCCGGCCGGCCCGAGCACCAGCGTGCTGGTCCCGCGGTCCAGCCCGCCGCCGGTCATCTCGTCCAGCGACGCCAGGCCGCTCGGCGCCACCGCCCGGGCGAACGCCTCCGGGTGCTCGCCGGCGACCAGCCGCGGGTACACCCGCGCGCCGCCGGTCGTCACCGTGTAGTCGTGGTACCCGCCCCGGAACGGGCTCCCGCGCAGCTTCATCACCCGCAGCCGTCGCCGCTCCGCCCCGTACTCCGGCGCGAGCTGCTCCAGCCTGATCACCCCGTGCACCAGGCTCTGGAGCTGCCCGTCCTCCGCCGTCGCCGTCATGTCGTCCAGCAGCACGACCGTGCACCGCCGCCCGACGAAGAACTGCTTGAGCGCGAGGATCTGCTGGCGGTACCGGAACGCCTCCCCCGCCATCAGCCGCATCTCCGACAGCGAGTCGAACACGACCCGCGTCGGCTTGAGCTCCTCGACCAGCTTCAGGATCGGCCCGGTCACCTCGTTCAGCTCGATCTCCGCCGGGTGGAAGAACGTGTTCTGCCCCGACGCCTCCCCGCCCCGCGCCCCGGACAAGTCGTGCAGGCGGATCCCCTCCAAGCTCCACCCGTGCGACGCCGCGACTGCCTCAAGCTCCTCGCGCGTCTCCGACAGCGTCACGTACAGGCACGGCTCCCCTTTCGCCACGCCCTCGAGCAGGAGTTGCAGCGCGAACGTCGTCTTTCCGGTCCCGGGCGTCCCTTGGAACAGGTAAAGCCGCTGCGCCGGCAGCCCGCCGTTCAGGACGTCGTCGAACCCCTCCACGCCCGTCGCCAGGCGCGGCGCGTCGATGATGTTCCCTTCCTTGGCGGTCATCGGTGGGCTCCGTCAAAGGTGGCGGCGAAGTGGGGGCGCGGACCGACCTGCTGCTCCATAGAACTGAGCATACGCGGGCGCGCGGCGGGAGGGTATGGGCAAATCGAGCGGGGCCGGGCCGGGATCGGGACGCGCGCTCAGCTCGCCGCGCGGGCCGTCGCCTTCCGGCTGCTCTCGACGAACTCCCCGAGCTGGCGGAACTTCTCGTACCGCCGCTCGAGCAGGTTCTCGACCTTCGTCCGCTTTAGGTCCCGCAGGGTCTTCGACAAGTACGTCTCGAGACTGTGCGCCGCCGTGTGCGGGTCGCGGTGCGCGCCGCCCAGCGGCTCGGGCACCACGCTGTCCACCACCCCCAGCTTCAGCAGGTGCTTGCTCGTCAGCTTCAACGCCTCGGCCGCGTCGGCCGCGTTCTCGTTCCCCTTCCACAGGATCCCGCTGCACCCCTCGGGGCTGATCACGCTGTACCAGGCGAACTCCATCATCGCCACGCGGTCCGCCACCGCCAGCCCCAGCGCGCCGCCCGACCCGCCCTCGCCCGTGATCACCGTGATGATCGGCGTCCGCAGCCGCGACATCTCCATCAGGTTTCGCGCGATCGACTCGCCCTGCCCCCGCTCCTCCGCCCCGATCCCCGGGTACGCCCCGGCCGTGTCCACCAGGCACACCACCGGCAGCCCGTACTTCTCCGCGATCTTCATGCACCGCAGCGCCTTGCGGTACCCCTCCGGGTGCGCCAGGCCGAAGTAACAGTCGACCTTTTCCTTCGTGTCCCGTCCCTTGTGCGTGCCGATCAACATCACCTTCTGGCCGGCCATCCGTGCCAGCCCGCACCGGATCGCCCGGTCGTCTCCGAAGTTCCGGTCCCCGTGTAGCTCCCGGAACTCCCGGCAGATCATGTCCACGTAGTCCCGGAACAGCGGCCGCTGCGGGTGCCGCGCGACCTGCACCGTCTCCCAAGCCGAGAGGTGGTCGTACGTCTTGCGGAGCAGGGACGTGTAATTCGTCCGAAGGTGCCGCAACTCCTTCGTGTAATCCACCTGCTTCTGCGCCTGCAGCGCCTCGAGTTCGTGGATCTGACTCTCAAGGCGGGCGAGCGGCTGCTCGAACCCGAGGACGTGACGGAGCGGGGCTTTGTTCTGAATGCTTTGGCCGTTGTTGGGGGTGGGAACCGAGGCGAAGACCGGCTTTCCGATCGTCGGTGCGCTGCTGGTGTCCGGCATAATGTTTATGACCTTCCCGAAGGACGGGGCTCCTGCTTCCCGGCCAGACGCCGCCCCGTTGTGCGGTGCTTCATCCGGGCCGAACCGACTCCCCATCCGAATCGAATAGGGTAGACGGCGGGGGATATCTCTTCAAGCCTCTAGGAAACTCATGGCGGGCGGGGTAGAAACGCATCGCCGGGCACGTTTTCCTATACAACTGCAGAGAGCCGCCCAGTTTTATCGGACCATGCAACCGAAGCGCTTGAGCATCATCGGGGTCGGGCTACTCGGGGGGTCGATCGGGCTGGCCGTTCGCGAGCGGGTAAAGGGTTGCCGCATATTGGGTTACGGGCATCGGGCCGAGACGCTCAAACGTGCGGTCGAGGTCGGTGCGGTCGATGAGGGGTACACCGAGCTGGGCCGGGCGGTAAACGGGGCAGACTTGATCATCCTTTGCACCCCGGTTGGGCTGTTCGGGCAAGTCCTGACAAACGCCTCAGGTTTATTGAAGGAGGGGGCCATCGTCACCGACGTGGGCAGCACGAAGGCGTCGGTCGTCCGGCAGGCGGCCGAGATCCTGCCGGCGGGCGTCCGGTTCGTCGGCAGCCACCCGATGGCGGGGAGCGAGAAGCGGGGGGTGGAGTTCGCCCGGGCCGACCTGTTCCAGAACGCGCTCTGCATCACGACGCCGGACGAGCGAACCGATTCGGCGGCCCTGGCGGCGGTCGAGGGGTTTTGGGCGGAATTGGGCATGCGGATCACGCGGATGACGCCGGCCGAGCACGACCGGGCGCTGGCGGAGGTCAGCCACCTGCCGCACGCGGTGGCGGCGGCGATGGTCGGGATGCAGTCGGGCCGGGCGCTGGAACTGGCGGGGAAGGGGTTCTTGGACACGACCCGGATCGCCGGCGGGGACGGCGGGTTGTGGCGGGACATCTTCCTAGACAACGCCGACAACCTGCGGGCGGCGATCGGCAAGCTCCGAGGGCAACTGGACACGTTCGAGGGGCTGCTTGACCCCGCGCGGTCGGAGGAGTTGCGACGGTGGTTGGACGAGGCGGCCGCAAGGCGACAGGCGGTGCTGGCGGAGAAGTCGCGAGAGTGGACGCCCGAGTAAAACGGCACCGGCGTGAAACTGGGCTAGCAGAGGCGACAAAAAAGTCAGTTAGGTCGTTTGAGGGCGGGGTGTGGTCGGCGCGGCGAGGACGTCGGCGAGGAGCTTGGGGTCGACCGGTTTGACGAGGTGGCGGTCGAAGCCGGCTTCGAAGGCTTTCTGGCGGTCTTCCTGTTGGCCGTAGCCGGTCAGGGCGATCAGGTGGATGCGGTCGCCGAGGAGAGTTCGGATCTGGCGGGCGACCTCGTAGCCGTCGAGGCCGGGGAGACCGATGTCGACCAAGGCGATTTCGGGGCGGACCTCGAGCGCGCGTTGGACGCCGGTCGGGCCGTCGTGGGCGGCCTGGGCCTTGTGGCCCCAGAGGCGGAGGAGGGTGAGCATCGAGCGGCGGGCGTCGTCGCCGTCCTCGACGATCAGCACCGACCGGCTGGGGCGGTCCCCCTTGGCCGCCGCGCGCTTCACGGACGCCGGCGCGGGGCAGGTCGGGAGGCGGACGGTGAAGGTCGAGCCGCGGCCGGGGCCGTCGCTGGCGACGGCGACGCTGCCGCCGTGCAGTTCGGCGAGCCCGCGGACGATCGCCAGACCCATTCCGAGGCCGCTGCGCAGGCGGGTCTGGGGGCCGTCGACGCGGACGAACGGCTCGAAGATGTGGCCGAGCATCTGGTCGGGAATGCCGATGCCGTCGTCGGAGACGGTGATGACGGCGGCGGCAGCGCCGGCGCCGTCTCCGTCGTTGGCTGGGGTGGCGGGCGCGGGGCGGAGGCTGATCCCGACTCGGCCGTCGGGCGGCGAGTACTTGATCGCGTTACCGACCAGGTTGGTCACGATCTGCTCGAGGCGGACGACGTCGCCGCTGGCGTGGAGCGACTCGTCGAGGTGCTCGATCACGATCGACTGGGTCAGCGGCCGGATCGCGAGGCGGAGCGTGTTCACGCTGTTGCGGACGACGTCGGCCAGGCGGGTCGGCTGGCGGTCGAGCGTAATCTTGCCGGCAGTGATCCGGGCGACGTCGAGCAAATCGTCGACGAGCAGCGCGAGGTGGGACGTCTGGCGGGCGATGATGTCGCGGTGCTCGGCGCAGACCGGGTGGAGGTCGGTGTCGACCGTGCGCATGACCTCGACGGAGGTCCGGATCGCGGCCAGCGGGTTGCGCAGCTCGTGGCCGAGCAGCGCGAGGAACTGGTCGCGCTGGCGGACCTGTTCCTGCGTCTGCTGGACGAGGTCGCGCACCTGGTGCTGGCGGCGGCGGGCGCGGAGGGCGGCGCGCACCGCGCTGACCAGCGTGAGCACGCGCAGCGGGCGCTCGAGCAGCGTGACGTTGCCGATCACCTGTAACTCGGTCGCGATCCGGTGGGAGTAGCGGGTGGTCGAGCCGCCGCCGGTCAGGACGATGAGCGGCAAATCGGACCAGACGGGCTGCCGCGCGAGCGCCTGGGTGAACGTCGGGAGCGCGGCGTTGGTCAGGGCCTCCTCGGCGACGATCGCGGCGCCGGGGAAGCCGTCGACGGCGCGGCAGAGGTCGTCGAGCGAGGCGGTGAGCGTGACGGGGATCGACGCGTCGCCGAGCACCTTCTCGATGACCGGGCCGTCGCGGCCGGTCGGCGCGAGGACGATCACCCGGTCGTCGAAAGGCCCGGGGGTCACGACGGCTCCCCGGCCGACGGCGCGAGCAGGGGGGTGGCGGGGCCGGTGTAGACCGGCGTGCCGGACAGCACGCCCTCGAACTGGGTCAGCGGCTCGCCGAGGCGCAGGCCGTGGCCGTTGACCTTGATCTCGCGGATCGTGTCCTCGTGCCGGCCGCCCCGCTTCTTCAGGACCGAGACCGCCTTGCGAACGCGGCCGGCGTGCTCGAAGAACCGCATGAGCATCACGGTGTCTGCCAAGTAAGACAGGTCGACCGGGGACTCGGCGCCGGTGCCCAGCAGCCCGTGCTGGGCGACGACGAGGATCGTCAGTACACCCCGCGACGCGAGGTACGTCAACAGCTCGTGCATCTGGATCAGCAGGAACCGCTCGCCGGGCATCGCGTTCAGGTAGCCGTTCAGGCTGTCGATGATCACGACCTTGGCGTCGTCCTCCTCGACGGCGCGGCGGACGCGCTTCACGAACTCCCCGGGCGAGAGGGATGCCGGGTCGATCTGGTGGACGTCGAGCAGCCCGCGTGACATCAGGTCGCGGAGCGGCATGTGCAGGCCCTGCGCCCGGGCCAGGAGCGTGTGGAGGCGCTCGTCGAAGATGAACGCGGTCGCGTGCTCGCCGCGGGCGGCGGCGGAGACGGCATACTGGAACGCGAGCGTGGACTTGCCGGCGCCGGCGGCGCCCATGATCAGCAGGCTGGTGCCGCGCTCCGGGCCGCCGTGGAGCAGGCCGTCGAGCTCGGGGATGCCACTGGGCACCGGCTCGGCGGCGAAGGCCGGGAGCTCGGGGTTGAACGCCGGGCGGTCGAACACCTCGAGCCCGCCGCGGGTGATGCGGAAGTCGTGGTACCCGCCGTCAAACCCGACCCCGCGCAGCTTGATCACGCTGAGGCGGCGGCGCTCGCGCCCGTACTCGGGCGAATACCGTTCGAGCGCGACCACGCCGTGCGCGAGCGTCTGGAACTGGTGCTCGCCGACCTTCGACGCGGGGTCGTCGAGCAGCAGGATCGTGCACTCGCGCTTCAGCAGGAACTGCTTGAGGCTCAGGATCTGGCGGCGGTAGCGGAGCGGGTCGCGGGCGAGCAGCCGCATTTCGGACAGCGAGTCGATCACGACCCGCTTCGGCTGGACGCGCTCGACCTCGTCCAGCAAGTGCTGCACGGTCTCGGAGAGCTCGATCTCGGACGGGTGGAAGGCGGTGTAGTCCTGGTCGGCGCGGAGCTGCTCGTCGTTGGGCAGGACCTCGTACATGTGGAGGGACTGCAGGTCCCAGTCGTGGGAGCGGGCGACGCCGCGGAGCTCGGTGAGGCTTTCGGAGAGCGCGACGTAGAGGCCGGACTCGCCGGCCTTCTGCCCCTCGATCAGGAACTGCATGGCGAGGGTGGTCTTGCCGGTGCCGGGGTCGCCCTGAACGAGGTAGAGGCGGTTGGCGGGGAGCCCGCCGCCGAGGATGGCGTCGAGTCCGGCGACGCCGGTGGAGATTCGTTGGGTGGAGTCGCTCATGGTCGTCGTCTCCTGACGGGCGGTAAGGTCGGCGCGGAGGGGCAGCCGCCGCGTGGGCGAGTTCGCGTACCCTGCACTGCTTGGTGTCGGTGGCACCCTCGTTGTCCGCGCGGGGTCGGGATCCTCCCGTCCCCGCGGGCCTCGTTGGCTCAGGCCGCTCGGGCTTCTACAAACGCCGTTCCAGATTTTCCGGCCGCTCGCCAGTTCCGGTAGTAAGCATTTAAGAGTTGCACCAGCATGTGGTTAGAAAGAGTTTTGGAGTTAATTTCATCATCGCCGATGGACTAACGGATGAGGTCGATTTGACCGGCGCGAGGAAAGATAATGGTGACAACGTGACGCGAGGTTGTCGACGCAACATCGAGTTAAAGGCGCGGTGTCCCCGCCTCGAATTGGCGCGCGAGGAGGCCGACAACTTAGGCGCGCAATTCGTCGCGGTGATGGAGCAGTGCGACACCTACTTCGTCGCACCGCACGGGCGGTTGAAGTTGCGCGAATTTGGCTGTGGGCGGCGGGCGGAACTGATCGCTTATGAGCGGCCGAACGACGTGGCGGCGCGCGGGAGCGACTACCACCTCGCGCCGGTGGACGACGCCGGCTCCCTCCGGCGGGCGCTGGCGGCCGCGCTGGGCGTGCGCGGACAGGTGCGCAAGCGCCGCGAACTCTGGACTTGGCGGGGCGTTCGGATCCACCTCGATACGGTCGAGGGGCTGGGGACGTTCCTGGAGTTTGAAGCGGTCCTGACGCCGGAGGAGGCGGACGAGGCGGGGCACGCGACGCTGCGCGAACTGCGGAGCGCGCTTGGGGTGACGGACGAGGAACTTATCGCGGGCTCCTACTCGGACTTACTGGGGCTCTGACTCGCACGGCCGGCGATTGGCGGCCGCACCGGCGGTGCAGGCAAGGGGCCGACGCGGACAGGCATCGCTTCGCGTCCCTCCCCCGATCCGGGTATGATGGCGCGGGAGAGCGGGGAGCAACCCGAGGGACGTTTATGTCGCAGGAAATGCCGCCGCGCGGCGGGTCGGTCTGGCCGGTGATCACGATCATCATCGGCGTCATTGCGCTGGCGCTGGCCGGGTGGGACGCGATGCTGGCCCACAGCAACAAGGAGTTGGGGAAGAAGAACAAGGACCTGGAGCAGCGGATCACGAAGGCGGAGGAGCGCGTCGTGAAGCTGGAGGGGACCGTGGCGGCGCTGGACCGCAAGGCCAAGGACGAGGAGGCGGCGGCGGCAGCCGCTCGGCGGCGCGCGCGGGCGGCGGAGCGCAACGCGGAGGGGAACGGGGGCAAGGCTCCGGAGAAGGCGCCCGAGAAGGCAACGGATAAGGCGCCCGAGAAGGCGGCACCGCCGAAGTAGGGCGGCAGGAGGAGTTGTGGTGAGCGTGCTGCGGGCGGTCGTGCTGATGTGGGGTTGGGTCGCGGTGATCGGGCCGGTGGCCGAGGCGGCGGACGCGGCGCGGCGGCCGAACGTCGTGCTGATCCTCGCCGACGACATGGGGTTCTCCGACCTCGGGTGCTTCGGGTCGGAAATCGCGACGCCGAACCTCGACCGCCTCGCCGCCGGCGGCGTGCGGATGACGCAGTTCTACAACGCCGCCCGCTGCTGCCCGACCCGCGCGGCGCTGCTGACCGGCCTCTACCCGCACCAGGCGGCAGTCGGGCTCATGGTCGGCGACCGCGGCGTCCCCGGTTACCGCGGCTTCCTGAACGACCGCTGCGCGACGATCGCCGAGGTGCTCCGGCCGGCCGGGTACCACCCGCTGATGGTCGGCAAGTGGCACGTCGGGAACAAGCGACCGCAGTGGCCGACGGACCGCGGGTTCGAGCGGTACTACGGGATCGCCAACGGCGGCGGGCACTACTTCGCGATCCCCGCCGACCGCACGCTGGTCCGTGACGGCAAGAAGATCGATCCCCCACCGGACGGCTTCTACCTGACCGACGTGTTCACCGACGAGGCGCTGAAGCTCGTGGACGCGTACGCGCCCAAGGCGAAGGCGGGCGAGCCGTTCTTCCTGCACCTCGCGTACACCGCCCCGCACTGGCCGCTGCACGCGCCGAAGGAACTGATCGAGAAGTACACGGGGACGTACCGCGGCGGGTGGGACGCGGCGCGGGCGGCCCGGCACAAGCGGCAGGTGGAGATGGGAATCGTCGACGCGAAGTGGCCGCTGTCGCCGCGCGCGGAGAAGGTCCGGCCGTGGGCGGACGTGGCGAACCCGGCGATGCAGGACCTGCGGATGGCGGTGTACGCCGCGCAGGTCGAGCGGATGGACGCCGGGATCGGGCGGGTGATGGCGAAGCTGAAGGAGCAGGGGATCGAACGTGAGACGCTGGTGATCTTCTGCTCCGACAATGGCGCGTCGGCGGAAGTGGTGAACCGTGAAGGAGCCAAGGGGCCGGCCGGCACGCCCGAGTCGTTCGTGAGCGCCGGGCCGCCGTGGGCGAACGTCAGCAACACGCCGTTCCGCGAGTCGAAGAAGTGGGTGCACGAGGGGGGGATCGCGTCGCCGTTCGTCGCCTACTGGCCGGCGGTGATCAAGCCGGGGCAGCTCAACACGACCGACGCCGGGCACGTGATCGACCTCGCCGCGACGGTGTACGACGTCGCCGGGGTGACGTACCCGAAGGCCCGGAACGGCCAGCCCCTCACGCCGCTGGAGGGGAAGAGCCTGCTGCCGCTCTTCACGAGCGGGCGGCGCGGCGAGACGGGCCACGAGGCGCTCTACTGGGAGCACGAGGAGCACCGCGCCGTCCGCAAGGGCGATTGGAAGCTCGTCGCGAAGGCCAAGCAGGCGTGGGAGCTTTACGACTTGGCGGCCGACCGGACCGAGTTGACCGACTTGGCGGCCACTCAGGCGGGGAAGGTGGCGGAGTTGAAGGGGCTGTGGGAGGCATGGGCGGTGCGCTGCAACGTGCTCGACCGCGGGAAGCCTGCCCGTGCGCGCGAGGACGCGGACTAGGCAGCAGGCCCTAACTTAGGCCGAACTTTGGCACGACCGTTGCAACCTCACGGGCGAGTCTTTTTACCCGGAGGTTTACCGTGACCAAGGACAATCCCCTTCGCCAGAACGAGATGATGCGGCACCTGATGGACGCCCTTTCGAAGGGCGAAGACATCGGGCATTACGGCCGGCTGGTGTTCGCGATGGTCGGGCGGCACTTCATGGACGACGATGAGCTCGTCCGCCTTTTGGCCAAAGCGAAGGACTTCTCCGACGTGCAGGCCAAGGCGCTGGTCAACCAAGTGCGGAGCCGCGACTACAACCCGCCGAAGCGCGAGAAGATCATGGAGTGGCAGAAGGAACAGGACTTCCCCATCTGCCCGGGGTCGGGCGAGGACCCGGACGCCTGCAACATCTACCGCAACCTCGAGTTCCCGCCGGGCGTGTACGAGAAGATTGGCGAGTACCACGAGCAGAAGGCTAAGGCGCAGGAGGAGGAGTCGACCTCCTCGCGGCGCTGACCACTTGTGATCGTGGCTCGGGTATCACGCGGGATGGCCGGCCGGTCGTTCCGTCGCCGTGAACGCGTCGCCGGGTGAGATGCTGACATCGAAGATTCGGTCGAAGCCCTCGGCGAACGAGAGCGGCTCGAGCCGGCTGAAACAGCCGCGAAGCCCCGCGTCCGGGACGCGCCTCGAACCGGTGCGGAGCGCGTTGCGGGCGAGGCAGTCGGCGAGCGTGGCGTGGAACGCGTAGCCGACGACCTCAAACCGCGCGCGCCGCGCCGGGCCGACGTACCGCGCTCGGTCGGCCGCGGTGGCGTTGGTGTTGTCGATCACCGTCGGGGTCTTCGCGGCGAGGGCGGCCTCGAACAGCAGCCACTCGCGGTGCCGGCTTCCGTTCAGCTGGTCGAGGTTCAGGCGCAGGTGGGTGTCGAAGAACCACCGGGCGTAGAACGTGCTCTTGCCGGAGGCCTGCAGGCCGGTGAAGACGATCAGTTGCATGGCGCGGGGGGAGACGGCAAAGCTCATTCCCGGCTGCCGGGGGGCGGCGGCTGGATCTCGGTCGAGCGGCCGCACTCGGGACAGCGGTCGGGGCTGTCGCGCAGATCGTAGCCGCAGTGGAGGCACTGGTTGTGGAACAGCCGCTCGTCGTCCCGCAACGCGCGGGGAAGGACGACGGCGACGACGAGCGCGACGATCGCGAGCCCGGGGATCAGGAGGGCGAGGAAGAGGAGGTCGAAGACCGTCATGCGGAAACTCGAAGGACGAAATCTCGAAGAGCGAATCAAGCTCGAATGACGAAGGTCGAATGACCGAAACGTCGGATCACGGCGCGCGGGGACGCAAAGACCCCCTCGCCGTGACCTCTTGTTTCGTCCTCCGTCATTCGGACTTCGTCATTGATTCGTTCTTCGAGATTTCGTCCTTCGTCATTTCCGCCTTCCGCGCCAGCGCCACTCTGGCCTGCAGCACGTGGTGTCGCGCTTCGTCCACTGTCGTGGCGAGGGCCGTCAAATGCCCCATCTTCCGCCCCGGCCGCGGCTCGGCCTTGCCGTAGAGGTGGAGCTTGACGGCGGGATTGGCGACGGCGGCGGCCCAATCGGGGGAGGCGTCGGGCGAGGCGGGCCAGAGGTCGCCGAGCAGTTGGGCCATCGCGGCGGGGGCGTGCAGGCGCGTGTCGCCCAACGGCAGGTTGCAGACGGCGCGGAGCTGCTGCTCGAACTGGCTGGTCAGGCTGGCGTCGAACGTCAGGTGTCCCGAGTTGTGCGGGCGGGGGGCCAGCTCGTTGACGATCAGTTTGCCGCCGCTCGTCAGGAAGAATTCGACGCAGAGGACGCCGACGACGTCCAGCGCTTCGAGCACGCCGCGGGCGATCTCGATCGCCTCCTTCTGGACGGCGGCCGGCACCCGGGCGGGCGCGACGCTGAGGTCGAGGATCCCGCGCTCGTGGTGGTTCTCGATCACGCCCCAGTGGGCGAACTCGCCCGACGCCGAGCGCGCCGCGACCACGCTGACCTCCCGCTCGAAGTGGACGAACGATTCGAAGACGGCGGCGGCAGAATCGCCCGTGGCCGGCTGCGCGTCGCCGGCGGGCACCACGGCGTCCCACGCCGCGTCGGCCTGGTCGGCGGCGGTCAGGCGGAACTGTCCCTTTCCGTCGTACCCGAATCCGGCGCTCTTCAGGATGGCCGGGGCGCCTTGGCGGGCCAGCGCAGCGGTCAGGTCGTCCCGCGTGGCGATGGGGGAAAACTCGGTGACCGGAAACCCGCGCCGCCGCAGGAACGTCTTCTCGCGCAGCCGGTGCTGCGTCGTGTGCAGCACCCGGCCGGCCGGCCGCACCGGGGCGAACTTCGCCGCGGTCTCGGCGGCCGCGTGGCTGACGTTCTCGAACTCGAACGTGACGACGTGCACCTCCCGCGCGAACTGGGCGACCGCGTCCAAATCGTCGTAGTCGGCGACGATCTCGACGTCCGCCACCTGCCCGGTCGGCGTGTCCGTGTCGGGCGAGAGCGTGTGCACGCGGTACCCCATCTTCCGCGCCGCGATCGCGAACATCCGCCCGAGCTGCCCCGAGCCGAGGACGCCGATCGTGGAACCGGGAAGAATGGGGGCGGAATCTGCTGCGGAGGTCATGAGCGGTGCAAGTCTACGGCGGGAGGGCGCGGAGCAAAAGGATGGCGAGGGTGGAAGTTGGAGGACGAAGACGGATCACCGCGCGCGCGGCCGCGAACCGGCCCTTCGCCCCTCCCGTTCCTCCGTCCGCCGTCCCCGCTTCACCGGACGGCCTTGCGCGGGATCTTCTGCTCGGTGACGGCGGCGTTGTAGACGAACGTCGCCATGACGGTCGCGGCCTGTTTCAGGTCGTCGGCCGGGACGCGGTCGTACGTGTCCTGGTTGCTGTGGTGGGTCCGCGTCCAGTACTCGAGCGGGTCCTGGATGAACTGGAAGGCGGGCAGGCCGATCGCGTCGAACGGGACGTGGTCGGTGCCGCCGGTGTTCGAGAGGGTCAGCGTGTCGGCGCCGAGGTCGCCGAGCGGCGTGAGCCACTGGCGGAAGATCGGGCGGGCGGCCTCGTTCCCCTGAAGGTAAACGCCGCGGATCTTTCCCGCGCCGTTGTCGAGGTTGAAGTACGCGCTCAGGCGGTCGAACTCCGGCCCGGGGACGAACCGGCGGGCGGGCCGGGACGCGGGGCGCGTCGAGCTCGGCCGAGTGGTGGGAGCGGTCGCCGCGGGTTGTCGCGAATCGGACAGGGCCACGGTCGCGGTCGTCGCCACCGCCGGCCGCGTGCCGGGGCGGGTGGTCGGCGTCGGCTCTTCGAACTTGCCGAAGTGCTTCTCGACGTACGCCTTCGAGCCGTACAGGCCTTGCTCTTCGCCCGTCCACAGGGCGATGCGGATCGTGCGGCGGGGTCGCAGCCCGGCGGCCTTGAGGATCCGCACGGCCTCCATGCACGCGGCCACGCCCACCGCGTTGTCCGTCGCGCCCGTGCCGCTGTGCCAGGAGTCGAGGTGCGCGCCGAGCATCACGATCTCGTGCTTCAGGTCGGTCCCCGGGATCTCGGCGACCGTGTTGTAGGCCATGCGGTCGTCGTCGTGAAACTGCACCTGCAGGTCGAGCTGCATCCGCAGCTTCTCGCCCGCGCGGATCATGCGGATCAGGCGGTTGTAGTCCTCGGTCGCGAGCGTGACCTGCGGGATCGTCTTCGGCGCGTCCGGCGACCAGACGCGCGGGCCGGTCGGGTTAGTCGTCGCGCGGGTGGTCGGCGCGGTCGGCAGCGCGGCCGACGCGGTGAACAGCGTGCCGCCGTCCCCCTGACCGCTCGGATTCACCATGACCGCCGCCCCCTCCTCGAGCAAGAACTTGGTGACGTTCGGGGCGGGCTGCGTGGCGGCGGGGCGGGTCGTCGCGGCGCGGGTCGTCGCAGGGCGCGCGGCCTGCGCCGACGGGTCCGCCGGCCGGAGCAGTTCGCCGGGCGCGGACGCGCCGCCGGCGGGAAGGGTGGTCGACTGCGTCGTCGCCGGAGCGTCGGGGCGGTGCACCTGGAGCGCTGGATTGAGCATCGCGCGGCGCTCGCTGGCCGTCTGGCTGCGGGCCAGGCCGAGCGGATTCTGAGAGCCGCCTGCCGCGTTGGCGAGTTTCAGCAGGTCCGAGTCCGACACGCGCGTGGCCAGCGGCTCGTACCGCGGCTGGAGGTCCCGGGGCGCGAACGCCAGTACGATCGCCCCCTTCACCTTCCCGCGGTACTTCTGCAAATCGGCATCGGTCTTGGCCTCCACGTACACCACGTCGGCCGTGATCGGCTTGTCGAACCCCGGCGACCACGCCTTCGGGGCGGCGATCAGCGGGATCGTCTGTGGCTCGACGATCTGCGCGCTAAACCGCTTCAGCGACCAGCCGCGCCCGAACGGCCCCCACGGCTCGTCCGCCGCGTTCGCCAGTCCGTACCCGGTCAACGTCTTCCGCGTCCACTCGTTGGCCCGGCGGAGGTTCGGCGAGCCGGTCAGGCGCGGGCCGATCACGTCCGTCAGGTGGCTCAGCGTCGCCATCGCCTGCGACCGGTTCAGCCCCTCGTCGCGGATCCGGGCCAGCGCGTCGGCCGGCAGCGGCGCGGTGGCGGTCGTCGGCCGCAACTCGACGAGGTCCGGCGGCGCCGCCTCGATCGACTCCACCGAAGGGATTTCGACGTTGGGCGCGAGCGCGGGGTCCTGAGGCGCGTCGGCCTGCGGGGCCGGCGCGCGGGAGCAGGAGAGCGCGAGGAGAACGACGGCGAGCAGCGAACGGCGGAACGGGGCGAAGGCCATGCCGGGAATCTAATCGATCCGCCGCGGAAAGGCAGGCGGCGCGAGGGCCCGCGCCACGCGGGCGCCACCAGGGTGTCGGGCCGGGAACTCGCCGGCCTCAGGTTCAGCGCCGCGCCGGCCGCGACACCGGTTTCGGCTTGACCGGCTTCGCGACCGGAGACGTGGAGAAGAGGGACTTGGGCGCCTCGCGGGTCACCGGCGCGACTTGGGCACTGGCCCAGGCGTCGGCGAAGGAGGCCGGGCTCGCCGCCAGCGGGGCGGGGGCCGGGACGGGTGCTGGGACGCCGTCGGCCGCGAGCGTCGAGTCGTACCGCTGGGCGAGGATCACCAGGTCGTTGAAGTCCACCGCGCCGTCGCCGGTGAAGTCGCCGTCCTCCCACGTCCGGCCCGTGAGCACGTCGTAGTTCTGGGCGAGCTTGACCAGGTCGTTGAAATCGACGGTGCCGTCGTGGTCGGCGTCGCCGCCGTAGGAGAAGAACGTCACGGTCGGCGCGGTCGTCACCGCGTTACCGGCGTTGTCCGTCACGTTCGCGGCTGGCAACTGGAACGTGTAGTTGCCGTCGGGCAGCGTGCCGTTGGGGTAGTTTTGGAACGTGAAGACCGCCGTCTTCGTGGCGGCGTTCCACATGACCTTCAGATTGGCGGCGGGGATCGGGGCGGTTCCGGGAACGGGCGTGACGACCAGGTCGCCCGCCGCGAGCGACGCCGAGACGTCCTCGTTGAACGTGTACCGGATCGACTGGGCGGCGCTCCGCCAGTCGAACGCCGGCGCGCCGACCAGCGCGGGCGCGGCGGCGTCCACCTGCAACGCGAACGCCGGCGAGCTCGCGCTCACCAGGTCCGTCGTGCCGGACTGGTTGCCGACCGCCCAGGCGTAATCGGCGAGCGTCTGCGTAGCCACGACGTTCCGCTGCCCGTTCGCCAGCGACGCGGCACCGTTGGTGGTCACCTCGACATAGTCCTGCCCGGCCGGCACGACCGCGGTGCCGAGCACCGTGTTCCCCTCCTTTAGCGTGACCAGCGCGCCCGGCAGGACGCCGCCCACCCGGAACTGCAACTTTGCGGCGGCGTTCGCGTTGTTCAGCCGCGTGAGGTTGTCGGTGGTGCTCACGCCCGTGTCCGACACGTCGAGCAGGTCGATCGACGTCGGAGCCGCCGGATTGATGAAGACCGGCACCACCTGCGTGTCGAACTGGCTGGTGGCCGAGCGGACGCCGACGACGAGCGGTGCGACGCCTGCGATTCCGTTGGCGGTCGTCACCGTCAGCTGGTTGCCGGCCAGCGTGTATCGGACGTCCGGGTGCGGGTCGGCCGCCTTCCCAAACGTCTGCGCGCCGCCGTCAACGTCCGTGCTGGGGATCGTGATCGTCTTCGAACTGTTCGCGCCGATCGTTACCGGCGCGATCGGCAGCAGGAATGGCTTGTTGTCGTTGGCGTCGGGCGCGATCGTGACCGTGAACGTCCGTGACGTGGAGTTCCCGGCCGGGTCCCGCGCGGTGACGGTCACCGTCGCCGTCCCGGACGTCACGCCGTTCGGCACCGCCAGCGAGAGCACGCCGTTCTGCCGGTCTGGGATCACGGTCACCGAGGTGGTAGTCACGGGGCTCAGCGGCCGGTCGTTGGCGTCCGTCGGGAGGTTGCTGATCTTCTCGCGCGTCGCCTCCCCCTCCACGAGCTGCCCGAAGATCGTGTGATCGAAGTCCAGGTGCCGGGGGTTAGACTCCGTAATGAAAAACTGCGAGTCGTTCGTGTCGTCACCGCTGTTCGCCATCGCCAGCAGGCCGCGCCCGGTGAACTGGAGGGACGGATCGAACTCGTCGTCGAAGTCGACGCCCGACCCGCCGGTGCCGTTCCCGAGCGGGTCGCCCCCCTGGATCATGAAGTTGTCGATGACCCGGTGGAAGATCTTGTTGTTGTAGAAGCCGCTGTTGGCCAGCTCGATGATCCGGGCGGTGGTGCGCGGCGCCTTGTCCTCAAACAGCTTGATCACCATCGACTCGTTGGCGATCGCCACGTCGCCCGCCGCCCCCGACGACGCGTGGTTGACGGTGATCCTCAAACTGCGGTTGGTCGCCGGCGAGATCGTCGGCACCACGTTGGCATTGCTCGACGTGACGGTGAACGTCAGCGCGTCGGCCGCGTCGGCGTCGAACCCGTCCAGCGGCACCTGCAGCGGCGCCCCGGAGAGCACCGTGACGTTCGGCAGCGCGGCCAGCGTCGGGCTTGCGAACATCGTCCGCCGCTCGAGCGCGTCGAACAGCGGGCGGTGACGGGAATGGCTGGGGCCGTTAGCCGGGCGAGAGGTGGAGCGGCGCATGTCCATGCGGTACGACCGTGGAAGTCAATTTGTTTTGAGTTTTGACCTGCTTCTGCACCCGCCAGGGCGGCGGGTGGCCTCCACCTACAACGTACGCCCGGAGCTCCCGTTTGCCAACGGGTTCCGAGGTACGGAAGCACCCAACCGTCCAAGGTGCGGCCTGGGCAGGCTGGGGAAACTAGGCCGGTCTGGTCGAGCGGCCTCGACACCCCCGTCCTTCCGTCGTCCGTCACTCCGCCGCTTCCCGCTAATTCGCCGACTGCAACCCCGCGTTCCGCAGCGCGTTCGCGAACTCCGGCCGGGCCACCGCGACGATCCGAGCCGCCACCTCGCCGGCCGCCGCCGCGTCGCCCACTGGCACCGTCCCCACCGGCACCCCCGCCGGCATCTGCGCGATCGACAGCAGCGAATCCAGCCCCCCCAGCGCCTGCGACTTGACCGGCACCCCGACCACCGGCAGCGGCGTGTGCGCCGCCACCATCCCGGGCAAGTGCGCCGCGCCGCCCGCCCCCGCGATGACGCAAAGCAGCCCCCGCGACTGCGCCGCCTTCGCATACTCCGCCATCAGGTCCGGCGTCCGATGCGCCGACACCACCCGCGCCTCGTACGGCACCCCCAGCCGCCCGAGCGCGTCCGCGGCGGCGCGCATCGTCGGCCAGTCCGACTTCGATCCCATGATGATGCCGACGAGCGGCGACGACGACGGCGCAGAGGCGGGATGGCCCATCCCCGCATGCTAATGCGGCGGACGCGAAAACTGAACCTCAAGGCGCCGCTGTCGCCGCCGCCCCCCGGATCCGCGTCAGGCCCGCTTCCGTGGGCGCCCGCTCGTCAGCCGCAGGCCGCCCGTCGCGTATGATGTCTCAGAAGCGAGGAGCGCGCGATGACCAAGCCGGCGGATCACGAGGAGCGTATGGAGCGGGCCCTGACCGCCCTCGACGGCCTCTCCGTCGGTGACGCCTTCGGGGAGCGGTTCTTCGGGTGGCCGCCCGAGGTGGCGACCGCGGTCGTGGCCAACCGGGAGATGCGCGAGTCGTGGTGGCGGTACACCGACGACACCGAGATGGCGATCGCGATCGTGGAGGTGCTGCGGTCGCACGGGCGGATCGATCAGGACCAGCTCGCGCGGGCGTTCGCCGACCGGTACGCGCGTGACGACCGCCGCGGCTACGGCGCCGGGGCGCACTGGCTCCTGACGCAGTTGGGCAACGGCGTATCGTGGCGGGAGGCGGCGCCGGCCATGTTCGGCGGAACGGGGTCGATGGGGAACGGCGGCGCGATGCGGATCGCGCCGGTGGGGGCCTATTTCGCCGACGACTACGACGCCGTCGCAGAACAGGCGGCGCGGTCGGCGGAGGTCACGCACTCACACCCCGAAGGGCAGGCGGGCGCGATCGCCGTCGCGCTGGCGGCGGCGTGGGCGTGGCGGAACCGCGGCCGCGCGGCCCAGCCGGAGGCCGGGCGGGAGATGCTGGAGTTCGTCCTCGCCCGCACGCCCGACGGCCAGACGCGCGACGGCATCGAACTCGCAGCAACGGTGACGGAGACGCGCCTGACCATGGTCGCCCGGCGGTTGGGGACGGGCCAGCGGGTGACGTCCCCCGACACCGTCCCGTTCTGCCTCTGGGTCGCCGCCCGCCACCTCGCCGACTACGCCGACGCCCTCTGGGAGACCGCGGCCGTCTACGGCGACATCGACACGAACTGCGCGATCGTCGGCGGCATCGTCGCGCTCAGTGCCGGCCCCGCGTCCATCCCGCCCGAATGGCTCGCCGCACGCGAGCCGCTGCAAATCGAATAACGCCCGGCCGTTCGCCCCCGCTTCAAAACGACGAAATGGACAGGGCGCGCGCCGCGCCCAGTTTCGTCATTCGGCCATTCGTCATTGATTCGGATTTCTGGTTTCGGGCTTCGGCCTTCCCCCTACGAAGTCACCTGCCGCTCCGTCGTCCACTGCTCCTTCGGCATCGCCGGGTGCGGGTGGCCGAACAGGTCCAGCTTCGCCACGTCGTTGCGGAAGAACAGCGCCACCGTCCAGTCCACGACGATCCGGAACCGCCGGTTCCACCGCGGCATCTGCATCAGGTAGTACGTGCGCCAGACCCACCACGCGACGAACCCGTAGATCTTGACCTTGAACACCCGCCCGACGCCCTTGTACCGCCCCAGGCTCGCCAGCATCCCCAGCGTCTTGTACACGAACGGCTTCAGCGGCTCGCCCGGCCGGCGGACGGCCGACTCGATGTTGTGCGCCAGCACCTTCGCCTCGCGCAGCGCGTGCTGCGCCAGCGGCGGGTACGGGTTCCCCTCCGGGTCCGGGATGTGGGCGCAGTCGCCCACCGCCCACACGTTCGGCCGCTCCTTCGACCGCATCGTTCCGTCGACCATCGCGCGCCCCTTCCGGTCCTTCGCCAGCGGGAGCTGCGCGAGGATCGGGCTGACCGCCACCCCCGCGACCAGCAGCACCGTGAAGCAGTCGAGCGTCGGGCCGTCCGGCAGGTGCACGCGCCCCGGCTCGATCCGCGTCGCCGCCGTGTTCGTCCGCACGTCCACCCCGCGCTCCACGAGCGTCCGCGTCGCGTAGTCCGCCAGCTCGCGCTCCATCTCCGGCATCACCTTCGGCCCGGCCTCGAGCAGGTGGATCTTGACCTCGTCGTAGCGGACGTTGCGGTACGTCCGCGTCAGGTTGTGCAGGAACTCGGTGAACTCGCCCGCAAGCTCCACCCCGACCAGCCCCGCGCCGATCACGACGAACGTCAGCAGCCGCAGCTTGCGCGCCGGGTCGGTCTCCACCTCCGCCTGCTCGAACAAATCGATGATGTGGTTCCGCAGGAAGATCGCGTCCGCCAGCGTCTTGAACGTGAACGCGTGCTCCGACCCGGGGATCAGCTTCGTGTTCGTCGTCCCGCCCAGCGACAGCACGAGGTGGTCGTAGTGCAGGCAGTACGCCTTGTGCGACGGCGAGTGCCGCGCGCACACCTCCTGACGCTCCAAATCGATAGTCTCGACGTCCGCCTCCACGAACTTCGCCTTCCGCAGCAGCGTCCGGATCGGCGTGACCGTGTGCCGCGGCTCGAGGACGCCCGACCCCGCCTCGAACAGCAGGGGGGTCATCAGGAAATAATTGTCGCGGTCGATCAGCGTGACCTCGACGTTCTCGTCGTGCCGGAACAGCCGCTGGAGGTGCAGCGTCGTGTACAGCCCGCCGAACCCCCCGCCCACCACGAGGATCCGGGTCGAGCTGCCGCCGCCGACGGTAGGGGTCTGGGCCATAAGGGGCGCGAGGCTAGCCGCGCGCGGCCCCCCTGGGAACTCGGGAAGAGCGCCAAAACCACTGAACATCACGTTGGCCCGCCCGCCTACCATCGGCGATACTGCCGCCATGTCCGCCCCCGCCGAACCCGCGCCCGCCACCGCGACGCCGGCCGCCCCCGCCGCCCCGCAGTGGGACGCCATCCCCCACGACGTCGTCTGCCCCCTCTGCGATTACAACCTCCGCGGCCTGACCGACGCCCGCTGCCCCGAGTGCGGCCACCGGTTCGACTGGCCCGACGTCATCGACCCCTCCCGCCGCCTCCACCCCTACCTGTTCGAACACCACCCCGAGCGCAACCTCTGGTCGTTCTTCCGAACCTTGACCGGCACGCTCCACCCCACCCGATTCTGGCCGACCCTCTCCCCGTCTCAGCCGTCGCGCCCGCGGCGGATGGTCAAGTACTGGGTGCTCTGCTCGCTGGCCCCGCTCCTGGCGCTGCTGATCGACTGGGGCCGCGCCACCGTCACGTGGTGGGACGAGCGGCTGAACCCCGTGCAGTTCAATTTCCGCACCGGCGTGCCGATGCCCGCCGGCCCGCCCGCCGAGGTCACGTGGGACAACGTCCTGGCGGCCGCCGGCCACGCGTGGCAGCGCGACCACCCGCTCTCCCTCGCCTTCGGCCTCTTCACCTTCTGGCTCGCCTGGCCCTGGCTGACGCTCCTCGCCCTCCAGATCTTCCGCATCTCGATGCGCCGCGCGAAGGTGCACACCGCCCACGTCGTCCGCTGCGTCGTCTACTCGTTCGACGTCGGCGCCTGGGTCGCGCTCGCCGTCGCCACCTGGTGCGCCGCGGCGGTCTTCACCGAGTCGATGCGCCCCGGACCGTACCGCGAGCCCGACCGCGCCTTCGCCTTCCTCGGCCTGATGGTCCCGCTGATCGGCGTACGCCTGTGGCTCGCCTACCGCCGCTACATGCGCTTCGACCACGCCTTCTGGACCGTCGCCGCCGCCCAACTGATCGTCCTGCTGTTCGTGCTGAACGTCGTCGTCGGCCTGTCCCACCTCCGGTGGTAGTGACCGCGCCCGCCACCCCCTCCCCCGCCTTCACCGCGCCCCACGTCCCCGCGGTGACACCCCGCCTCAGTCGTCGTCCCGCCCCGCCGTTGCGAAGTCGGCCCAGACCGGCCGGTGGTCGCTGACGTCCGCCGACGCCCGCTTGTCGTCCCCCGCGAACAGCGTCTCGTCGAACCGCACCACCCCCACCTGCCCCGCGTACTCCGCCGTCCGCCGCGGGTCGATCAGCACGTTGTCGTACACCTCGTTCGACCCGAGGTTCGTCGCCTCCCGGTTCAGCCGCGCCCACCCCTGCGCCTCGAACAAATGCAAGTTCCCGTTCGCCCGCATCTCGTTGAAGTCCCCCAGCACGACCACGTCCCGCTCCGGCCCCCGCGCCGCCAGGTCCGCCGCGATCCGCGCCAGCGCCGCCGCTTCCTGCCGCCGCCGCGGGTTGTTCGCCTTGTCCCCGTACCACAGGTGAACCGTGACCAGCGTGAAGTCGAACGCCCCCGCCTTGAACGTCGCCACCGCCGGCCGTCGGTCGAACGCCGAGACGTCTGCCGACCCCGGATCGATCAGCCGCGGCACGTCCAGCAGCTCGACCCGGTCCGCCCGGTACAGGAACGCGTACCGCTCGTTGTTCCCCGTCGCCTCCGTCACCGCGTGCCGCCACGGCTCGTTCAACTGCCGCCGCAGCCGCTCGACCACCTGCCCTTGCCGCTGCACCTCCTGCACCGCCACGACGTCGAACCCGCCCTCCTTGATTATCCGGGCGATCGACACCAGGTCGGGCGGGTTCTGCCCGGCCGCGTCCCGCTCCGAGAACTTCCGCAAATTCCACGTCGCGATCCGGATCCGCCCCGACTGCTGCGTCGCGCCCGGTGCCGACGCCGCCTGATCCGCCGGCGGGACACGGTTCGCCCGCTGCTGCCACAAGTACCACCCCCCGTACGCTATGGCCCCCAGCACGACGACCACCAGCAACACCAAACGCCCCCGCGGGTCCGCGAGCAGCCGCCCCAGCACGTCCGCCGCCACCCGTTCCGCCGCCGCGTTTCGTCGCATCCGTGCCACGACGGGATTCTAAACCCCCGACCGGCCCCTACAATGGCGAACATGCCCCCGGCCGTCGAAATCCTCCACGCCGCCCTCCTGTTCGCCACCCCGCTGATCCTCGCCGCCGTCGGCGAGCTCGTCGCCGAGCGCGCCGGCGTCGTCAACATCGGCATCGAGGGCATGATGCTCGCCGGCGCGTTCGCCGCCTGGGCCGCCAACGCCTTCTACGGCCCCGCCTGGGGCCTCGCCGCCGCCGTCCTCGCCGCCTCCGCCCTCGCGCTCCTCTTCGCCCTGACCACGCTCGTTTTCGCCGCCGACCAGATCGTCACCGGCACCGGCGTCAACCTGCTGGCGTTCGGCGCGACCGCGTTCGCCTACAAGCTCCTCAGCGGGCCGATGGCAGGCAAGACCGTCACCGCCCTCCCGCCCGCGGCCATGGCGTGGGCCGCCGCCGGGCTCCTCCTCGCCACGTGGCTCTACCTCCGCCACACGCGCGGGGGCCTCGAGCTGACCGCCGTCGGCGAGTCCCCCCACGCCGCCGACGCCGCCGGCATCCCCGTCAACCGCCGCAAGCTCGCCGCCCTCCTGTTCGGCGCCGCCTGCGCCGGCCTCGCCGGCGCGTACCTGTCCACCATGCGCGTCCAGTCCTTCGTCGAGAACATGACCCACGGCGACGGCTTCCTCGCCCTCGCCATCGTGATCTTCGGCCGCTGGCACCCGGCCGGCGTCCTCGCCGCCGGCCTCTTCTTCGGCGTCGTCCGCGCCGCCTCCAACCTGCTCGAGACCCGCGCCGCCGTCCCCCCCGACACCGCCCAGCTCTTCAAGATCCTCCCCTACGCCGTCACCCTGCTCGCCCTCGCCGGCGTCGCCGGCCGCTCCGGCGCCCCGGCCGCGCTCGGGAAACCGTTCGCCCGGGAGTGACGCCCCCGCCTGAAAAATTTTCCGGTCAGGAACCCCCGCCGGGCGGACATAATCGGGCGAAAGACGCACCCGCATGACCGACCAGGAGCTCCTAGACCAGTACGCCCGCACCGGCGACCCCGCCGCGTTCCGCGCGCTCGTCGCGGCCCACGTCGACCTCGTCCACTCCTGCGCCCGGCGGGGCGTCCGCGACCCCCACCTCGCGGACGACGTGACTCAGGTCGTCTTCACGATCCTCGCCCGCAAGGCGGCAAGCATCCCCCGGGGCACGGTGCTCGAAGGGTGGCTGTTCAAGACCACGCGCTACGCCACCGCCAACGCCCTGCGCAACGAGCGGCGGCGGCAGGCGCACGAGAGGCGGGCGGCGACCATGGCCCACACGCGGCAAACCCCCGACGCCGCCTACAACGAGCTCGAGCCTCACCTGGAGGATGCGATCGCCCGGCTCAAAGGGCCCGAGCGCGACGCCGTGCTGCTCCGGTACTTCAAGTCGATGACCATGCGCCAAGTCGCCGACGCGCTCGCAATCGGCGAGGACGCCGCCGCCAAGCGCGTCTCCCGCGCGCTCGAGCGGATGCGGCAGTTCTTTGCCGCGCGCGGTCTATCCGTGTCCGCGGCCGCGCTCGGCTCGACGATGGCCGCCAACGCCGTCCAGGCCGCCCCCGCCGCGCTCGCCGACGCCGTCGCCGCCGCCAGCCTCGCGCCCGCCGCAGGGGCCGCGTCCGCGGGCGCAGCCGAGGTCCTGCGGGCGATCGCGTGGGCAAAGGCGAAAACCGTGCTGACCGGTTCGCTCGCCGCCGCGCTCGCCCTCGCCCTCGCCACGTGGCTCACGATGCTCGCGACTGCGCAAATCGCCGTCTCCGGCGGCGGACCGACGACCCGGCCGGCCCCGCGCCCCGCGCCCACCACCCGGCAGGTGCCCGGCGTCGCACCCGGCTGGCCCGTTATGCTTCCCGGCCATTCGACCGGCACCCCCGCCGTCGCCGACCTCGACGGCGACGGCGCCCTCGAGATCGTCGCGCCCAGCATGTACCGCGGCGGCGGCAACGGCCAGCCCGCCGACCCCGTCGCCCACCCCCAGCCGCGCGTCGAGCGCCTGCTCCACGCTTACCGCCCCGACGGCACGCCGATGCCCGGCTGGCCGGCAACCGTCATGGACGCCGCCACCCGCCAGCGCGAGCGCGACCAGCTCAAGGGGATCGCCGAGTACTGGTCGACCAGCCCGTCCGTCCTCGATTGGCGCGGCGCCGGCCGCGACCAAGTCGCGATCACCAGCCGCCTCGGCGTGATCACGATCGACCACGCGAGCGGTGGCCCTCAGGTTCGGCAAATCGCCAACCAAGGCGACGCCTGGGCCAACGTCCCCTTGGCCGATCTCGACGGGGACGGCCGCGTCGACTTGGTCATGGGGTGGGTGCTCAAGTCGATCGGCAGCAGCGACGACGCCGACGACGGCGACGCCGAGGTCCCCGGCTGGCCCCAGGAACGGATCCTGCGCGGCGGCTTCGCCCCCGCGATCAGCGACGCGTTCCCCGACAACGAGCCCCGCCTGTACCACCCCTACTATGCGCAAACCGCCACCATCGGCGGCTACGACCGGTTCGGCCGGTCGCTGCCCGGTTGGCCCCAAACCATCGTCGGCCACTGCCGCGAGGGGCCCTCGCTCGGCGACCTCGACGGCGACGGCCTCCCGGAAGTCGTCGCGACCAACGGCGGCACGATTTACGCCTGGACGTGGGACGGCCAACCCCTCCCCGGCACCCGGCACGTCGGCCGGACGCGCGGCGTGTTCAAGCAGGGCCTCAGCCTCCCCACCTCCCCGACCGTCGCCGACCTCGACGGCGACGGAAAAGCCGAAGTGGTCGTCTTCGACCAATCCGCCCGCGCCATCAAGGCTTGGCGCGGCGACGGCACCGGGCTCACCAGCCCCGACGGCACCCTCGTCCGCCTCGACGGCGCGCCGAGCGCCGGCGGCGTGAGCGTCGCCGACCTCGGCGGCGACGGCGTCCTCGACCTGCTCGCCGGCACCTGGTGGGTGCGGCTGTCAAAGGACGGCAACACGCAAATCCTCAACATGCTCCCGACGCCGGCGGACACCGACCAGTGGTGTACGATCGCCGACGTCAACCGCGACGGCGCCGCCGACATCACCTTCGTCACCAGCGACGGCCGCCTCTACGTCTACGACACCGGCCTACCCTACAAACCCGAGTGGGTGCTCTGGCAAACCCGCGGCGGCAACATGCGGCGCACCGGTGGCGCGAAGCCGCCCCCGTTCAAGCCGGCGAACTCCGCCAGTCCCGCGACCGCGCCGCCCGCGCTAGTCGTCGTGAAGGTGATCGACGCCGCCACCCACGCGCCGGTCCCCAGGGCGCTGCTGACGATGGACATGCGGGCCGGTGACGTCCGGGCACGGTGCGGCGACCAGGGCACCTACGCGATGCCGCTCCGCGACCAGCGGTGGCTCGGCGTCCTGGCCGAAGCGCCGGGTTACGCCCCCGTCCGCGCCGCGTTCGAAGGGTGGTCCCAGCCGTCCGAGGAGCGGGTCATCCCGCTCCCCAAGGCCGTGCCGATCGGCGGGACGATCCGCGACGCCGAGGGAAACGCCGTCGCCGGCGCGACGGTCTTTATCGTCGCACAGGCGCGAATTAATCGAACCACGCACGTGGACGCGCGGCAGGAGGTCGTGACCGACGCGCAGGGACGCTGGCGCAGCGACCGCGTCCCCGAGCGATACGACGGCCTGTGGCTCCGCGTCGAGCACCCCGCCTACGTGACCGAGGACGCCCGCGTCGGGCGGACGGAGAAGTCGGCCGCCGCGCTGCGCGGGGCGACGTCGCAACTGGTCTTGCGGAAGGCGGGGAAGGAAGTGACCCGATGACACGTCAGCGTACCGTCCAGTACTCGATGGCGGGCATCGCCATCGTCGCCCTCGGCGTGGCGATCTGGCTCCTCCCGAGCCGCACGCCGGATCAGCCGACCGGCGGATCACCCCGCAGCCTCGCCCCGACCGCCGCCGCCGAGCGCCCGGCAGAATCGGTCGCCGCCGCGCCCTCGGCCGGCCCGCCCGCGGCGGCATTGGCGGCACCCCCAGCCGTTACGGGAACCGCGCCGCCCCCGCCGCCGCCGCGAAAGATCGTCCAAAACCGCGAGGTGCCGCTCGCGAAGCTGCCGCCAGAGATCTATCAGGCGACGGCCAAGCGGGGCCTGGACGCAGCGCCGGCCGACCCGCCACGGCGAACCACGCTCGGCTCGATCTTCGGATTCGGCCTCCCGCCCGCCCCGCCAGCGACCCAGGCCGCAAAGGTCAGTGACCCGCTCACCGCGGCCCGCACCCGATTGTCCCACGACCCGGCCTTGACCGACTGGTTCGACCAGTGGCAGGCCGACCACGCCGCTGAGCGGCCGACGCCCCCCGCCCGCGCCGCCGAACTCCAACCGCTGCTCGAGAAAACCCCCGTCCCGACCGAAGATCTCGCCGCCGTCGCCACCGCCGTCGCGAAGGCCGAGGGAACCGCGACGCCGACCGCACGAGCCTGGCTCGCCGCCGCCCTCGACCGCGCCCAGCGCGACCTCAAGGCCGACCCGCAGAACCCCGAGCGCGCCCGACGGCTCGACCAGCTCCGGGCGGCGGCGGCGAAGCCGCAGTAACCGCAGGAGGACGTCATGCGCAACCACATCCGATTCGCCGCGGCCGCCGCCCTCGGCCTGACCGTCGCGTCACTGTCCGCCGTCCCCGCGCGAGCGCAGAACGAGTCGAAGGACCGCCCGCCCCTCAAGTACCAGTTCGACCAGAACGCGATCAGCCAGAAGATCGTCGGCGACACCGACGACGGCGTCGCCGAAGCGGTCGTCGAGATCAAGCGCCTCCTCGCCGCGCCCGGCGCGACGGGGGGGCACGCGACGATCGCGCTCCGCTGGCGGTGGGGCGACCAGTTCCTCAAGGCCCGCCGCTACGAAGAGCTGTTGCCGCTGTGCAAGGCCGGCATCTTCCGGATGGCCCACGAGCGGCCCTACCACGCCAGCGGGCTCCAGCGGATGCGCGTGCTCTGCCTGCTGAACCTCGGTCGCAAGCAGGAGGCCCTCACCCACGCCAAGCTCTATTTCAACACCTGCGTGACCGCCGAGGCGGCCGAGGCGATCCGCCTGCTGATCCGCTGCCTCCAGGAGGCGCACCCCGGCGACGACAAGATCGTCGAGCGGTTCAAGGCCGAGCAGATCGCCGGCGCCGAACTGGTCAACGACCCGCCCGCCGAGGAGACCTGGGGCAAGTCGGTGCTGTCGCAAATCCCGCTCCCGCGGGAAGACGCCGCCGACTGCCAGCGCGAGATCGCACGCCGCCGCCACGCCAACGTCCGCCAGACCGGCGAGCGCGTCGCCCTGGGCAACTTCCTCCTCCTCGCCGGCCGAAACGAGGAGGCGCGCCAGGTGTTCGAGGAGACGTTCGACGGCGGCCCCCCCGACGCCGCCGCCGCCGACCTGCTCGAGTGCGTCGCGATCGCGATCCGCGCCTGCGACGGCACGATCGGCCGCGCCAACGCCTACATCCTCGCGAACCAGGGCGAGACGCCGAAGCGGCGGTGACGCCGCGGCCGCCCCCCCCCACCCCAGGTTGGGCCGCCGTCCCCTAACGCCCCCTCACCTGCCGGGCGCAACCCAAACCGCCGGCCCCCCGGGGACGTATAATCCCGGAACATGGGTCTCCAGCACGTCGACATCGGATCCGTCCTCCGCCGCCTCGCCGACAAACGCATCGAGGACGCGATGCAGGAAGGCAAGTTCGACAACCTGCCCGGCGCGGGCCAGCCGATCGACCTCGAGCCGGCCCCGGCCGACGAGAACGCCCGCATGACGTGGTGGGCCCTCCGCATCCTCCGCAACAACAACTTCACCCCCGACGAGATCCGCTGGCGCAAGGCCATCGACTACCTCAAGGTCAAGCTCGACAACGCCCAGCACGAGTGGGAGATCGCCCCGACCGTCCGACAGGTCAACGACCTCGTGCGCAAGCTGAACACGCTCGGCACCAACGCGATCAAGTCCACGATCGCCCCCCTGGACGAGGCGGCCGAGGTCGAGCGGTTCCGCAGCAGCCGGGGTCGGTGACCGCCGAACGTCCGGCCGATCCGTGAGGCGCGCCCACCGCCGATGAGCCCATCCTCAATCACCGCTGACGCCGTAGAACTCGCCGCCGCGATCAGGGTGCGCGCCCGCGACCTCGGCTTCGACCTCGTCGGCATCGCCCCAGCGTCGCCGTCGATGTACCGCGACTACCTCCGGCAGTGGCTCGACGACGGTCAAGCCGGGACCATGGCCTACCTCGCGAAGCGGTTCGAGGAGCGCACCGACCCGGCCGCCTACCTCCCCGGCGCCGCCAGCGTCATCTGCGTGGCGATGAACTACCACGTCGAGCTCGATCCGCAGCAGCCGGCGGCGCGCGACGCCGCGCCCGGCCGCGTCGCCCGCTACGCGCTCGGCGATGACTACCACGAGATCATCAAGGACCGGCTCTACTCGCTGGCCGACTGGCTGCGCGCCGCCGCGCCGTGCGAAACCCGCTGCGGCGTCGACACCGCGCCGGTGATGGAGAAGGAGCTCGCCGCCCGCGCGGGCGTCGGCTGGGTCGGCAAGAACACCTGCCTGATCAACGAGCGGATCGGATCGTGGCTGCTGCTGGGCGAGGTCCTGACCACGCTCCCGCTCCCCGCCGACCAGCCCGCCGTCGACCGCTGCGGCACCTGCCGCCGCTGCCTCGACGCCTGCCCGACCGGCGCGATCACCGCCCCCTATCAGCTCGACGCGCGGAAGTGCATCTCCTACCTGACGATCGAGCACCGCGGCGACATCGCGCCCGACCTCCGGCCCCGGATCGGCGACTGGCTCTACGGCTGTGACGTCTGCCAGGACGTCTGCCCGTGGAACTCCAAGGCCATCCCGTCGCTCGACCCCGCCCTCGCCCCCCGCTTCCCCGCCGGCACGCTCGACGCGCACGAGGTGCTCGCCTGGGACCACGACCGCTACGCGGCCACCCTCCGCCACAGCGCGATGAAGCGCGTGAAGTTGCCCCAACTGCAGCGAAACGCGATGATCGTGCTGAACAACAGCCAAGGAGGCTCATGACCCGGTCCGCGCTCGTCGCCGTCTCGTCCGCTTTCCTGCTCCTTTCGACCGCCCTCGGCGGGTGCTCGAAGGTGCTCTACGCCCCGATGTACCAGACCGGGACCGTGTCCCACGTCGTCGTCTGCACCCTGAAGAACCGCGGCAACGACGCCGACCGCCAGAAGCTGATCAAGGCCGCCCGCGCCATCCGCGAGATCCCCGGCATCTACGACATCGCCGTCGGCACCGCGATCCCCTCCGACCGCCCCGTCGTCGCCAGCGACTACGACGTCGCCTTCGTCATGATCTTCCGCGACCGCGCCGCCCTCAACGCCTACGAATCCCACCCCGACCACCAGAAGGCCGTCCGCGAGACGCTCGCGCCACTGACGTCGAAGATCGTCGTCTACGACATCCTCAACCAGGAATACTGATCCACGACGCCCCGAGTACGCGAAGAAGAAGGGCGCCGGGATCTCCCGGCGCCCTTCTCAATTCGCTCCTCTGCGTTCTCCGCGTCTCCGCGGTGAGTCGGCTTTACCCGACCTGGATCTTCCGCGGCTTGGTCTCCTCGCGCTTGTTCAGCGTGACCCGCAGCACGCCGTCGACCAGCTTCGCGTCGACCTTCTGGTCGTCCACGGTCGGCGGGAGCGTGAAGCTCCGCAGGAACCGAGCGTACCGCCGCTCGTTCAGCAGCCATTCGCCCTTCTTCTCCTCCTGCATCTCCTGCTTCCGATCGGCGGCGATCGTCAGCGTCTGGTTCTCCAGGGTGATGTCGACCTCGTCCTTCTTGAACCCGGGGAGGTCGGCCTCGACGTACAGGTGATCCTGGTCCTCCCGGATGTCCACCCCGTACGGCGCCATCCAGTGCTGCCGGCCGGCGCCGTTGCCTTCGTTGCCGCCGAAGAACCGGGACAAAACGGTGTCGAACTCCCGACCGATCACGTCGGCCGGATCCACGAACCCGCGATGAACTCGAGTGGGCAATGCCATAATTCGGCCTCCTTTCAAGTGCCGGTAATCGTTGTTAGAACTGCCGCCCGCTTAAGATCAAACGCCGTGCCATCGCCGCGTCGGCCGCCGCAACGGCGCAAAAGTCCGGATCTCAACCACTTACGAAAACGCATCAATTCCCCTTTAGATGGGCCATTCGCTGCCGCTTTGGCAGCCGCCCGGTCGCGTGTGTCGAGATGGCAGTCTTCCCGAAGTTATTGGTCGTCTTGGGCCCCACCGCGAGCGGGAAATCCGACCTCGCCATGGCCCTCGCCCGTCGCACCGGCGGCGAGATCCTCAGCGTCGACTCGATGCAGGTCTACCGCGGGATGGACGTCGGCACCGCCAAGCCGACCCCCGCCGAGCGGGCCGAGGTTCGGCACCACGCGATCGACGTCGTCGAGCCCTCCGACCTCTTCACCGTCGCCCGGTACGTCGAGCTCGCCGACGCCGCGATCGCCGACGCCGCCGCCCGCGACGTCCCCCTGATCGCCACCGGCGGCACCCCGCTCTACTACAAGGCCCTCTTCGAGGGCCTCTTCGAGGGCCCGCCCGCCGACGACGCCGTCCGCGACCGCCTCCGTCAGCAGGGGGGTGACGAGCTCCACCGCCGCCTTTCTCAGGTTGACCCCGAGGCCGCCGCCCGCATCCACGCCAACGACACCAAGCGCCTGGTCCGCGCCCTCGAGGTCTTCGAGCTCACCGGCCGCCCGATCTCCAGCTTCCAGACCGAATGGGCCACCCCCACCCACCGCCACGCGGCCACCTGGGTCGGCCTGCACTGGGAGAAGGAGGCCATCAACCGCCGGATCAACGCCCGCGTCAAATCGATGATCGCCGCCGGCTGGGTCGACGAGACCCGGGCCCTGCTCAGCCGCCCCGCCCCGCTCAGCCAGACCGCCGCCGAAGCCACCGGTTATGCCGAGCTGATCGCCCACCTCCAAGGCCGCCTCTCCCTCGACGCCGCCATCGAGCAGATCAAGATCGGCACCCGCCAACTCGCCCGCCGCCAGATGAAGTGGTTCCGCCGCTGGCCGCAAGTAAAGTGGCTGCCCGGCGACGCCCCGCAGGAACACCTGCTCGCACACTTCCTGCCGTAACGTCCGGACAGCGGACGCCCGCTTTACACGACTGCCCAGTCCGCTATCGTGAGCCCCCCGACCCTGTCCAGGAGCCCGCCGATGAAACTCATCCTCTGCGCCATGTCCCTCGCCGCCTGCGCGACGACCGCCGCCGCCGCCGAACCCCCCGCCGACAAGCCCGTCCTCATCCGCAACGGCGGCATGACCCAGGGCGGCCCCGTCCCCGGTGACTGGACCGGCAAGTTCGGCGACGCCGACGTCTCCCGCGACACCGCCACCTTCAAGGAAGCCCCCGCCTCGCTCAAAGTCACCACGACCGCCGGCAAGTCCGGCCAAGCCTTTCAAACCTTCGACGCCCGCGCCGGCCAAACCCTCACCGTCACCGGCTGGGTCAGGTCCGCCGGCAAGGTCAAGGTCAACGTCGCCATCCAGTCCTTCGACGCGAAGGTGACGAGGAACGACTTCAAGCAGCTCAAGTTCGTCCAGGGCGACACCGACTGGCAACCCTTCGAATCCGAGGTCACGCTCCCCGCCTGGGCCGAGAAGTTCCACCTCGTCCTGATGACCGAGGGCGAGGGCTCCGCCTGGCTCGACGAGGTCCGCGACGCCCGCCTCGCCGTCGACCCGGGCAGGCCCGTCGACCTGCTCGTCACGTCCCCCCCAGCCAAGGACAAGCCTTGGGTCGCCGGCTGGGGCTTCTACCCGGCGTTCCCCACCGCGTGGAAGCTTCACTTCGAATCCCAGCTCCAGCGCACCCGGGAAGGCGTCGCGAAAAACGACATCGACCTCGTCTTCCTCGGCGACTCCATCACCCAGGGCTGGGGCGACGCGAACGGCGGCAAGGCCGTCTGGGACAAAACCTACGCCCCGCTCAAGGCCGTCAATTACGGCATCGGCGGCGACTCCACCCGCCAAGTCCTCTACCGCCTCGACCACGGCCTGCTCGACGGCCTCAAACCCAAGCTCGTCGTCCTGAAGATCGGCACCAACAACCTCTACAACGACCACAACGCCGGCACCGACGACGAGATCGCCAGGGGCATCGAGGCCGTCGTCGCCAACCTCCGCAAGCGCCTGCCCGACACGAAGATCCTCCTCCTCGGCGTCCTCCCGCGCCAGAACGAGCACTTCAGCGGCCGCGCCCGCAACATCAACGCGCTCATCAGCAAGCTCGCCGATACCAAGACCGTCCGCTACCTCGACATGACCGACGCCTTCCAGACCGCCCCCGGCAAGATCAAACCCGAGCTGTACACGAAAGACCAGCTCCACCTCGCCGAGCCCGGCTACGCCACGTGGGCAGCGCAGATCGCCCCCGCGCTCGCCGAGATGCTGAAGTAGCGGCTCACTTGGCCGTTGACATCCCCCGCCCCACGCCGATCATTCCCCCGATCCACTCGACCGAGGAACCCGCTATGAACATCGCAGTCATGCCCGGCGACGGCGTCGGCAAGGAAGTCATCCCCCAGGGCCTCCGCGTCCTCCAGTGCGCCGCCCGCAAGTTCGGCTTCACCTACACCACCACCGACTACCCCCACGGCGCCGAGCACTACCTCGAGACCGGCATCACCCTCCCCGACGCCACCCTGAAAGAGCTCGGCCAGCAGGACGCGATCCTCTTCGGCGCCGTCGGCGCCGACCCCCGCGGTAACGCCCGCATCCCCCAGGGCCTGATCGAGACCGACATCCTCCTCAAGATGCGCTTCGAGCTCGACCAGTACATCAACCTCCGCCCCACCCGCCTGCTCCCCGGCGTCCCCACCCCGCTCAAGAACGCCGCCCCGGACGACATCGACATGATCATCGTCCGCGAGAACACCGAGGGCCTCTACTGCCAGAACGGCGGCTTCCTCTACAAGAACACGCCCAACGAGGTCGCCAACCAGATCGAGGTCACCACCCGCCACGGGGTCGAACGCGCGATCCGCTTCGCGTTCGAGTACGCCCGCATCTTCAACCGCAAGCGCGTCAGCCTCGTCGCCAAGACCAACGTCCTCCGCTTCGCCCACAACCTCTGGCTCCGCGCGTTCGAGGAGGTCAAGGCCGAGTACCCGACCATCGAGACCGACTACCACCACGTCGACGCCTGCACGATGTACATGGTCACCAGGCCGAAGATCTACGACGTGATCGTCACGACCAACATGTTCGGCGACATCATCACCGACCTCGGCGCCGCCATCCAGGGCGGCATGGGCATGGCCGCCAGCGGCAACATCAACCCCACCCGCAAGACCGCCAGCATGTTCGAGCCCGTCCACGGCAGCGCCCCCGACATCGCCGGCAAGAACTTCGCCAACCCGGTCGCCACCTTCCTCAGCGTCGCCATGATGCTCGACTTCCTCGGCCAGCCCGACGCCGCCAAGGCCATCAACCTGGCCTGCAAAGACGTCGTCGCCGACCCGGCGAACCACACCCGCGACCTCGGCGGACAGGCGTCCACCTCACAGGTCGGCGACGCGGTCTGCGCCAAGCTCGCCTGACGAAAACGAGGATGGAGGATGGAAGATAGAGGATAGAAAGATCACCGCTAACGGTCGCATCTGGTGATCCGCCGCCATCCTCCATCCTCCATCTTCCATCCTCGCATTCCTCCCCTCATGCCCATCTCCCCCTACCTCAAGTCCCTCCGCGAGAAGATCGGTCACGACCTCGTCATGATCCCCGGCGTCACCGCCCTGATCTTCAACGACGCCGGTGACGTCCTCCTCCACCGCTCCGCCGACGACAACCGCTGGTACACGATCGGCGGTGCCCTCGACCCCGGCGAAACGCCCGCCGACGCCGCCGTCCGCGAGGTCCGCGAGGAGACCGGCCTCCACGTCGTCCCCGACCGCGTCGTCGGCGTCTACGTCGACCCGGAGGTCGTCTACCCCAACGGCGACCGCGTCCTCTACGTCAGCACCTGCTTCGCCTGCCGCACCGCCGGCGGCACCCTCGCGCCCGGTGATGACGAATCGATCGAATTACGCTACTTTCCCCCCCACGACCTGCCCGAACTTTTGCCCACCCACCGGCATAGAATTGAGCAGGCTTTGAAGCACGAAGCAAAGGCCTATTTCGCCTGGAACGCGAACGAGGGATCAGGGAACCCAACATGAGCCATCACAACGGCGCTGTCGAAAAACTCGTCATCATCGGCTCCGGCCCCGCCAGCTGGACCTGCGCGATTTACGCCGCCCGCGCCAACCTCGCCCCCGTCGTCTACGAGGGCGCGATCAGCGAGGACAACCGCCTCCGCGGCACGCTCCCGCTCGGCCAGCTCAACCTGACCACCGAGGTCGAGAACTTCCCCGGGTTCCCCGAAGGGATCCACGGCCCCGAGCTGATGATGCGCTCCAAGCAGCAGGCCGAGCGGTTCGGCACCCGCGTGATGACCGAGGACATCGTCGACGTCGACCTCTCGCGCCGCCCGTTCACGCTGACCGACACCGCCGGCCATACCTTCAAGACCCACGCCCTCGTCATCGCCACCGGCGCCAGCGCCAACTACCTCGGCCTCGAATCCGAGAACCGGTTCAAGAACTACGGCGTCTCCGCCTGCGCCGTCTGCGACGGCGCCCTCCCCCGCTTCCGCAACCAGCCCCTCGCCGTCGTCGGCGGCGGCGACTCCGCCGCCGAAGAGGCCACCTACCTGACCAAGTTCGCCAGCAAGGTCTACCTCGTCCACCGCCGCGACAAGCTCCGCGCCAGCCCGATCATGGCCGAGCGCGTCCTCGCAAACCCCAAGGTCGAGCCCCTCTGGAACTCCGCCGTCGACGAGGTCCTCGGCGACGACGAGCGCGGCGTCACGGCCCTCCGCATCAAGAACCTCCAGTCCGGCGAGACCCGCACGCTCCCCGCGACCGGCATGTTCGCCGCCATCGGCCACACGCCCAACACCAAGTTCCTCAAGGGCCAGCTCGAGACCGACGACAAGGGGTTCGTCGTCCTGAAGGACCCGTTCCGAACCACGACCAGCGTCGAGGGCGTCTTCGCCGCCGGCGACGTCGCCGACCCCGTCTACAAGCAGGCCATCACCGCCGCCGGCATGGGCTGCAAGGCCAGCCTCGACGCGGAGCGGTGGCTCGCGGCGATGGGGATTCACTGACCGTCGAGCGCTTGCTCGGCGGCGGGCCGCGCCGCGACCACTGTCATGTCCGGGTACGCGTAGCCGTCACCCCGCCATGCCCGATCGCCCCCACACCTACCCCCCGCGCCTCCGCCTGCAGCACGTGCTGCAGTTCGACGCCGTCTACAAAGCCAAGACCCGCGAGTCGCGCGGGCCGCTCACCGTCTACGCCCTCCCGAACGACCTCGGCCACCCGCGCCTCGGCCTCTCCGTCGGCCGAAAGGTCGGCACCGCCCCCAAGCGCAACCGCATCAAGCGCCTCCTCCGCGAGGCCTTCCGCCTGATGCAGCACGACCTCCCCCGTGGCTACGACCTCGTCATCAACGTCCGCCCGCACGACACCGCGCTGCTCGCCGACTACCAGCGCATGCTCAGCCACGCCACCGTCCGCCTGCACCGAACGTGGGACGAGCGAACCCCGAAGACAACGGACGGAGCATAACGGACAGCGACGACCCGGCCCGGCAGCTTCACCGGCCCTGTCTTCCCCTCGCTCCATCCCCTATCTTCCATCCTCGATCCTCTACCCATCGGAATGACCCGCCTCCTCACCCACCTCGTCCTCCTCTACCGCGCCACGCTCGGCCGCTTCATGGGCGGCCACTGCCGCTTCCACCCCTCCTGCAGCCAATACGCCCTCGACGCCCTCCAGAAGTACGGCCCCTGGAAAGCCACCAAGCTCACCGCCCGCCGGATCGCCCGCTGCCGCCCCGGCGGCGGCAGCGGCTACGACCCCGCCTGACGAAAGCCGCTCAACCGTCCCGCCCGTAAAGAACCGCCACGCGGGAACCCGCCCCCGAGTATCATGCCCCCATGCGCGCAACGCTCCTCCCGCTCCTGATCCTGATCCCCCTCCACGCGTCCGCCCAGCCCGCCCCCGACCCCCACCGCCCCCTCCTCCTCAGCGCCGAGCAGGCCTTCGCCCACGACCGCCCCGCCGACGCCCTCAAGCTCCTCGACGACTACATCGCCAAATCCCCAGCCAACCCCCGCGCCCACCTCCTCCGCGGCGCCGTCCACGACCACACCAGGTCCTTCGACAAGTCCGTCGCCGACTACACCAGGGCCGTCGAGCTCGACTCCAGCCTCGCCCCCGCCTGGCAGCGGCGCGGCGTCGCCCATTTCATGCTCGCGAAGCCGAAAGAGGCCGTCGCCGACTTCGACAAGTACCTCGACCTCCGCCCCGGCGAGAAACCCCAGCACTGGCAGCGCGGCATCGCCCTCTACTACGCCGGCCGCTACGACGACGGCGTCAAGCAGTTCGAGCTCCACCGCACCGCCAACCCCGACGACGTCGAGAACGCCGCCTGGCACTTCCTCTGCCTCGCCCGCGCCAAGTCCCTCGACGCCGCCCGCGCCGCCCTGATCCCCGTCCAAGGCGATGCCCGCGTACCCATGGCCCAGATCCACGCCCTCTACGCCGGCAAGGCGACCCCCGCCGACGTCCTCGACGCCGCCCGCGCCGGCGAACCCAACCCCACCCAGCTCAACCGGCACCTCTTCTACGCCCACCTCTACCTCGGCCTCCACCACGAAGCGCTCAACCAACCCGAGAAGGCCAAAGAACACCTGACCCTCGCCGCCGAGAAACACGTCGTCCCCGACTACATGCACGCCGTCGCCAAGGTCCACCTTCAACTGCAAAAGCCCACGGCCAAATAACCCCGCTTCCCACCCCTGTTGCGCCCCCAACACCCTCCCCGCGCAACACCGACGTACGAAAAGTCCGCCCCACCCCGCGTACAAACCCCAGCAAAACCGAAGCTCCCACCCCGCGCGCCGCACCCCAAGCATCTTCAGCGCGCAACATCACCCCACAGGTGGAGGCCCTCCATGCGCGCGACCACCGATCTCCCTCTCCCAAGGCCGCCCACGGCATCCCCTCGCCGCGCACCGCACCGGCCGTGGGAGAGGGCCGGGGTGAGGGGCTCTTCTCCCCGCCCGACCGCGCCCCTCCGCCAGACTGCAAAACTGCGAAACGAACCCACCGCGCCACACGGCGCCACACCGCGCCACAACTCCACCCCGAAAACTGCGAAACGAACCCACCTCTCCCCCTCCGTGCCCACCCTGCCTCCGTGGTGGAATCGACCTCCGAAAACTGCAAAACGAACCCACTTGCCAAAATGGCAGCCCCGTTTCCCCCGCCCTTTGACAGCAAACCCCCCGCGCATACACTCGCCCCTTCGTTTGGAGAAAATGCCGCCAACCGTCCGATAACCCACAGGAAGACCGCACCATGAGCACCAACATCGACTTCATCCAGGCCCGCCAGATCCTCGACTCGCGCGGCAACCCGACCGTCGAGGTCGACGTCATCCTCGACGACGGCACCCTCGGCCGCGCCGCCGTCCCGTCCGGCGCCTCCACCGGCGAGCACGAGGCCGTCGAGCTCCGCGACGACGACAAAAAGGTCTACCTCGGCAAGGGCACCACCAAGGCCGTCGAGAACGTCAACGCCAAGATCGCCCCCGAGCTGATCGGCCTCGACGCCCGCGACCAGGAAGCCATCGACCAGCTCATGCTCGACCTCGACGGCACCGCGAACAAGGCCAAGCTCGGCGCCAACGCCGTCCTCGGCGTCTCCATGGCCGTCGCCAAGGCCGCCGCCCAGGCGTCCGGCCTCCCCCTCTACCGCTACCTCGGCGGCAGCGCGGCAAAGGTGCTCCCCGTCCCGATGATGAACATCCTCAACGGCGGCAAGCACGCGGACAACACCGTCGACTTCCAGGAGTTCATGATCCAGCCCTGGGGCTTCGACACCTTCTCCGAGGCCCTCCGCGCCGGCACCGAGATCTACCACGCCCTCAAGGGCGTCCTGAAGAAGCAGGGCCTCTCCACCGCCATCGGCGACGAGGGCGGCTTCGCCCCCGACCTCAAGACCAACGAGGACGCCCTCAAGGTCATCGAGCAGGCCGTCGACAAGGCCGGCTACAAGTGGGGCGAGCAGATCTTCGTCGCCCTCGACCCCGCGATGTCCGAGCTCTGGAACGAGGGCGAAAAGCTCGGCAAGAAGGGCTACTGCTTCTTCAAGTCCAACCCCAAGGAAGTCCTCTCGTCCGACGACGTGATCGGCATCTGGAAGGACTGGGCCTCGAAGTACCCGATCCGCTCGATCGAGGACGGCCTGGCCGAGAACGACTGGGACGGCTGGAAGAAGCTGACCGACCAGATCGGCGCCAAGACCCAGCTCGTCGGCGACGACCTGTTCGTCACCAACGCCAAGTTCCTCAAGAAGGGCATCGACACGAAGACCGCCAACGCGATCCTCGTGAAGGTCAACCAGATCGGCTCCCTCAGCGAGACGTTCGACGCCGTCAACCTCGCGATGCGCAGCGGCTACAACGCCGTCCTCTCCCACCGCTCCGGCGAGACCGAGGACGCCACGATCGCCGACATCGCCGTCGCGACCAACTGCGGCCAGATCAAGACCGGCGCCCCCGCCCGCAGCGACCGCGTCGCCAAGTACAACCAGCTGATCCGCATCGAGGAACAGCTCGGCGACCGCGCCCAGTACGGCGGCAAGCTCTGGAACAAGTAAGCGGCAGGGTCACTTCAGTGACCCCGTCTCGTCCCCCAAGGAAGACCATGTCGCAAGGACGCGAACCGGTCGAAGACAACAGGTACGACGAACAGGGGCCGGGGACGCACGACGCGATCCCCCGGCCCCCGATCCGCGGCGTCCGCCCCCCGGACGACGCCACCCCGTTCGATCCCGGGACCGTCGCCGAGCGCTCGGACGACGACCCCGCCACGTCCGCAGACGCCGTCGACCCCTGGGGCGCCCAGGAGCCCGACGCCTTCGCCGCGCGGGACGAGATCGACCCCGACGCCGCCGACGGCCCGCCCGCCACCCCCACCCGGGGCGGCGGCATCCTGACCATCCCGCTCCTCTGCATCGGCGTCACCGTCATCGCCTGCGTCACGCTCCTGCCAATGGCCGACGAGAACCACAAGCTCGCCTGGGAGCGCGAGAAGCTCCGCGTCGACCTCGCGCACATCAAGGAGCAAAGCCGCGTCAACGACGAGTTCCTCCAGCGCGTCGCCGACGACCCCACGCTCGCCGAGCGCCTCGCCAACCGCCAGATGAAGTACATCCGCGAGGGCACCAGCGTCCTCCAACTCAAGGGCAGCGGCAAGGAGGAGATGAGCCCCTTCCACCTGGTGACGGTGCCCCCGCCGCCGCCGATGGCGCCCTACCAACCCGTCGGCGGCCCGATCGCCCACATCGTCCGCCAACCCCGAGCCCAACTCTACCTCGTCGGCGGCGCGCTACTGCTGATCGCGATGGGCCTCGTCCTCGGCTACGTCCCCAAAACCCCCCACGCCGACGCCGACCCCGCCCCGTCCGCCGCGTAGGGGTGTGCTTCAGCACCGGGCAGCCCGCCGACGTTTAGCCGGCCCGCTCGCGGGCCGCGGCCAGCGCCGCCAGACGTTACGGTGGGAGTCGGCAGGCTCTAGCCACCGCCCCGCCGCGCCCGTACATTCCCGCCCGTGCCCCGCGCCATCGCCATCGAAACCTCCAGCCGCTCCGGCTCCATCGCCACCGTCGACGCCGGCCAAATCCTCGCCGAAGAACAGTTCCCCCAGGGCCTCAAGCACGCCGCCGGCGTCATCGCGATCATCGACCGCCTGACCCGCGCCGCCGGCTGGTCCCCCCGCGACCTTGAACACGTCTACGTCTCCGAAGGCCCCGGCTCGTTCACCGGCCTGCGCGTCGGCGTCACCGTCGCAAAAACGCTCGCCTGGTCCCTCGGCGTCAAGATCGTCGCCGTCCCCACCGCCGACGTCCTCGCCCACAACGCCCCCGCCGGCTGGCAACACGCCATCATCGTCCTCGACGCCAAGCGCGGCCAAATCTTCACCGCCCGCTTCGAAAACCGCGCCAGCGAAGCCGTCCCGACCGAGCCCGCCCACCTCGACACGCTCACCGCCATGCTCGCCCGCTCCCCCCGCCCCGTGCACCTGATCGGCGAAGGGATCCCGTACCACAAGCAGTTCGTCCCCGCCGATCCGGAAGTGATCGTCACGTCCGAAGACCTCTGGCGACCCCGCGCCGCAGTCGTCGCCCACCTCGGATGGCAACTTGCGCAGGCCGGGCAGTTCGCCGACCCGGATCGACTGACCCCCGCCTACATCCGCAAGCCCGAGGCCGAGGAGAAGTGGGAACAGAAGGACAAGTGACCCGTATCACGGGCGCCTCGCCCGTGTCTTTGACCAAAGAAGAAAACACGGGCGGGGCGCCCGTGATACGGGCGACTTGCGTGGTCAGAAGTTCCCGCGCGAGTAGAACCAGACGGCGAGGGCGCACCCGATCACGCCGCAGATGATCCCGGCGATCGCCATCCCCTTGCCGCCGCCTTCGGCGCCGGTCTTGGCGACCTGGTTGTAGCCGATGATCCCGAAGATCACCGCCAGCAGGGGGGTGATGAACGTGCACGCCGCCGGCAGGCCGATGATCCCCAGCACCAGGCTGGCGACGCAGAACCCGTTGCTCGTGCCGGCGGCCTCGAGCGTCGTCCCCTCCATCGTGAACGGCATCCCGCACGCCTTGCAGTTGTTGGCCGTGATCGGGCTCGCCCCGTTACACCGCGGGCAGACGATCAGTTGCTTGGCGTCCTTCTGGCGGACGATCTTCGGGGCACGCTCCCCCGCCGCCGCGTACGCGTGAACCGGGTGCGGGTCCTGCTTGATGATCTGCCGGGTCTTGGGGTCGATCAGCCGCCCATACCGGTCGAGGATCGGGATCGTGATGTTGTTGCCGCAGGTCGGGCACTGGCCTTCCTGGGCACCCATCGCCTCGGTCGCCTCCAGCCGCGACGAACAGTACCCACAGTTGAACCCGTACCGCCGCCCGCCCGACCGGCCCGAACCGCCGATCGTCGACGCCCCCGTCCGCGGCGGGGGGCTGAACGTCGAGGCCCCGCCCAGCCCGCCCGACGTGGAACCCGCCCCCGCCCCCACCGTCTGCATCTGCGGCGACGACGCCGGCACCCGCAGCGTCGTCGAGCACGTCGGACAACGCACCAACTGCCCGGCCTGGGCGTCGTCGGCGCTGAGCGGCGTCTGGCAGACGTGGCAGGGGAAAATCAACATCGACGCCGCTAGTATATCGTACCCGGGCGGTTTTCAACGAGGGGGTTTGCGGGGATAATGGGTCGGAGCAGCGACGACGCGACGAAGGCACGGAAGCGACGAACGGGAACGATCGGACGTCCCCGCTACCGGCAGTCTTCCCCTTCGTCGCTCCGTCGCTACGTGGCTTCGTCGCTCCCTTAAAGAGACTCAAGAATGCTAGACGCACTGTCGGACAGGTTGGGCGGGGTGTTTCGGTCGCTGTCGGGCCGCGGGAAGATCTCCGAGGAGAACGTCCGCGAGTCGATGCGCGAGGTGCGCACCGCGCTGCTCGAGGCCGACGTCAACTTCAAGGTCGTCCGCGACTTCACCGAGACCGTCCTGGAGAAGGCGATCGGGGCCAAGGTCATCGAGAGCCTGAAGCCCGGCGAGGTGATGGTCAAGATCGTGTACGACGAGCTCGTCAACCTGATGGGCCCGGTCGACACGCGGATCTACTTCGTCCAGCCCGGCCCGACCGTCATCATGATGGCCGGCCTGCAGGGCTCGGGTAAGACGACCACCTGCGGCAAGCTCGCGAAGTACCTCGTCGGCAAGGGCCACCACCCGCTGCTGGCCGCCGCCGACCTCCAGCGCCCCGCCGCCGTCGAGCAGCTCCGCCAGGTCGGGCAGACCGTCGGGGTCCCCGTCTACACCGACGACAGCAAGATCGCGCCGCACGGGCAGGTGGCGAAGGGCGCCGCCGTCGCCGTCTGCCGGGCCGCCGTCGCCGAGGCCAAGAAGCAGGGCCGCGACGTCGTGATCCTGGACACCGCCGGCCGCCTCCACATCGACGACGAGCTGATGGGGGAGCTGAAGGAGGTCAACAACACGCTGAAGCCGCACCAGGTCTTCCTCGTGCTCGACGCGATGAGCGGGCAGGACGCCGTCAACAGCGCCAAGGCGTTCAACGAGCAGCTCGAGCTCGACGGCCTGATCCTGACCAAGTTCGACTCCGACACCCGCGGCGGCGCGCTGCTGAGCGCGAAGATGATTACCGGCAAGCCGGTCAAGTTCATCGGCACCGGCGAGAAGTTCGACGCGCTCGAAGACTTCCGCCCCGAGGGCATGGCCCAGCGCATCCTCGGCATGGGCGACATCGTCGGCCTCGTCACGACCGCGATGGAGAAGTTCGACCAGGAGGAGACCGCCAAGCTCCAGGCCAAGATGGAGAAGGGCACCTTCACCCTCGAGGACTTCATGGCCCAGATGGGGCAGGTCAAGAAGCTCGGCCCGATGGGCAAGGTGATGGGCATGATCCCCGGCATGGGGGACATGATGAAACAGGTCAAGATGAACGAGGGGGACATCGAGCGCAGCCTGAACCGGATGCGGGCGATGTACGACTCGATGACGGTCGCCGAGCGGAAGAAGCCGGAAATGATCGAGCACGGCCGCCGCCGCCGAATCGCCAAGGGCGCCGGCGTCGACGCGGGAGAGGTCAGCAAGTTCATCAAGGACTTCCAGCAGAGCCGCGACATGATGCGCGCCGTCGGCAGCATGGGCGTGATGGGCAAGTTCAAGCTGATGAAGGCCATGGCCAAGGGCGACCTGGCCGGCCTGGGCATGCCCGGCGGCCCGATGCTCAAGACGAAGAAGTCCGGCTACATGGAGAAGAAGGACCGCAACAAGAAGAAGCGGCGGTAGGGCGGGTTCGACGACCCGCTGACGGAAGCGCCCGCCTCGCCAAACTGCCCGTATCACGGGCGCCCCGCCCGTGTCTTCGTCAGTAAAGAAAAGCACGGGCGGGGCGCCCGTGATACGGGCAGCTGGCGCAGGCTCGCGGCCCCTTCGTCGCTCCGTGCCTCCGTCGCTTCGTCGCTCATTTCCGATGCCCCTCATCACCCAAATCCTCCCCCAGAAGAAGCGCGAGAACCGCCGCAACGTCTACGTCGACGGCCGCTTCGCCTTCGGCCTCTCCGACAACGTCGTCGCCCGCTTCCGCCTGCGCGAGGGGATGACGATCTCCGAGGCCGAGGTCGCCGAGATCGCGGCCGGCGAGGTTCGGCAGGAGTGCATGGATTACGGCCTGAAGTACCTCGGCATGCGCCTGCACAGCCGGGCCGAACTGCGGAAGAAGCTGATGCGGCGCGAGTACGGCGAGCAGGTGATCGACGGCGTCCTCGACGACCTGGTCCGCCTCGGCTACCTCGACGACGCCCGCTTCGCCAAGACCCGCGCCCTGTCGGCCGCCGAGCACAAGCACCACGGCCGCCGCCGCGCGTTCGTCGAACTCCTCAAGGCGGGCGTGAAGAAGGACGTCGCCGACGCCGCGCTCGACGACGTCTACGAAACCGCCGACACGCTCGGCACCGCCCGCGAACTCGCGCGCAAGAAGGCCCCCAGCCTGAAACGCCTCGACCCGACCGTCGCCCGCCGCCGCCTCGCCGGCATGCTGATGCGCCGCGGCTTCGACTACGAAACGGTCAAGCCGGTGATCGACGAGGTCCTCGGGAAAGATGAGTAGCCCGCGCGCGGGCGCGCCCACAACAAGAGCGGCCCACCCCTGAAGGGGTGGGCCACTCCGATACCGGCAGGGCAGCTTCAGCGGCCCTGTCTTAGAGCAAATCCAGGAGACACCGCCGCCGTCAGGCGCGGGCCACCCGCTTCCGCGCCAGTACCGCCCCGCCCATCGCCAGCCCGACCCACACCGCCGCCGGCAGCGGCGCCGGCGTCGGCCCGCCGCCCCCGTCGGGCGTCACCGGCGCGAGCGCCAGCGTGATCGTCCCGTCCCCGGTCGGGTCGGTCAGGGCGCCGATTAGCCCTTCGAACTGGAACTGGTACTCGTCCCCCGCCTTCAGTACGCCCGCCGCGTTGTTCAGCGTCAGCGTCTGGCCGATCCCGCCCAGCCGGAAGTCCTCGAACACGACGGTGTTCGTCGTGACGTTAACCAGCCTGGCCATGACGATCGCCGTCGAGTCGGGGTTGATGCCCGGCTCGCCCTCGAGCGGGACGGCGGCGGAGATGATCTCCTCGGTCGTGAACGACCCGGCGAACGAAAACGACGTGTCCACGTCCACCTTGAACGCCACGTCGCCCCGCCCGATCGTCGCGACGCCCTGGCCGATGTTGAACTGGTCGAGCGTGAATGCGAACCCCGCGTCCGACAGGTTGCCCGAGACGGTGCTGTCGTAGAGCACCGCGTTGGCGTTTACCGACGGGGCGGAGGGGACGCCGGGGATCGCCGTCTTCTGCGAGATGACGCTCTCCCCCGCGTCGATGATGGCCGTCAGTTCCGAGACCAGCCCGCCGCTCCCGACCGGCAGGATCGTGACGGCGGCTTGGGCCGCGGGGGCGGCGAGACCGGCGGCGACGACAACGGCGGACAACAAACTCCTGGCGCGGCTGCGCATGATTCTTCCGTCCTTCGGTTGCAACGCGTGCGCGGACGGGAAATCGCCCCGCCCCCATCGCACGATCGATTCGGTGTCAGTCCCTGTTGCGCCGCCACCCACGACGACGCCACCCACAAGAACCGTACGAGTCATTCTGCAACCGGGCCCGGCCGTTTGTCAATAAGACGAGTCGCGCAACGGCAATGATTCACCGGGATCGGGGCGGATCGGCAAAAACAGGCGGCACGGACTGGTCGCAGTCCGTGCCGCCTCGATTCGACCAGATCCAGCGTCGCAGGCTACTTCGCGAAAGCCTTGTCCTTCGGGTCCCCCGCGCTCCTCAAGTACGCGACGAGGTCGAGGATCTCTTCCTTCGTGAAGTTGTCCACGAGGCCCTGCGGCATCATCGACACCTTCGACAGCCCGCGCGCCTTGATGTCCGCCTTGGCGATCTCCATCGTGTCCGTCGACAGCGGGTTGGTTTGCAGGAGCAACTTCGCGTCGTCCTCCTGCGCGACCCGGCCGACGTTCGTGTCTCCGTCGACCGTGTCGATCATCGTCGTCTGGTACTGGTCGCTGATCACCTTCGACGGCAGCAGGATCGCCTCCAGCGCGTCGGTCGGCGAGAACCGGTTCCCCGACCCCGACAGGTCCGGGCCGGTCGCCCCGCCGTCGCCGGCGAACCGGTGGCACGCCGCGCACTGGGCCTCCGTAAAGGCCTGCTTCCCGCGCTCGAAGTCACGCCCCTTCGCGACCTCCTGGTCGATGTCCGGCACGAAGTCGCTCATCACCCAGTTCCGCACGAACGCCCGCGGCTTCATCTGCTTGACCGTCGCGAGCGACGTGTCCCCCTTCAGCACCTGGTCGAGCTGCTTCAGCTCGTCGTCCGTCAGCGTCTTCTGCGCGTCCTCCTTGATCCGGGACAGGAACTTCTTGAAGCTCGCCCCGCCCTTGTAGTTCGCAGTCGCGTGGTTGATGAACGAGAAGTACGCCTTCCGCTGGTCGAGCGTCCACCCCGCGCTCGCCGGCAGGCTGCGGAGGATCAACGCGTAATGCAGTTGGTCCTCCTGCGTGGTCGACTTGGCCAGCATATCCATCCCCTTCGCCACGATCCCCGGCGACTGGAGGTACACGAGCAACTGCGCCACCTCGCGGTTCACGGTCGGGCTGGCCGACGGCACGATCGGGTCGAACTTCGCCGCGACGGCCTTCGCCATCGCCTCGTCCGGCTTGCCCAGCCGGATGAAGGCCAGCCCGTACGCCCGCACCGCCTCGAGCAGTTGCTCCTCGGTCAGCGCCTTCGGGTTCAGCCGGTTCAGCGCTTGCACGACCTTCGCCTGCAGCGCCGGGTCGAGCACCTCGTACTCGCTCGGCACCGTCGTCGACGGCGCGGTTTTCGTCACCTTCGTGTTCGCCCGGATCAGCCCGATCGCGCCGTTGATCAGCGCCGTCGGCCGCTTCTCGCTCAGCACCTGATCTTTCCACGACTCCACCGGCTGCCACTCCAGCGCGACCCGCGCCGCGTACCGGAGGTACCGGTCCGGGCTGTTCAGGTACGGCAGCGCCCCACTGATCGCCGCCGGGTCCAGCTTCCCGTGGAACGCCTCCAGCTTGTGCCGCTCCGCCCGCGCCTGCGCCGCCGCCGGGTCGCTCACCGGCGTCACGGGCGACGTCGGCTCACCCCCCGCGTACGACACGCGGTACAGCGCCGACTGCGTCCCCCGCCCGCCGATCGTCACGTAGATGTTGCCGTCCCCCGGGTGCACCACCATGTCGGTCACGGGGAACCCCTTCCCCTTCACGAACGTCTCAAACGTCCCGGTGTACCCGGCCCCTTGCGGGGTCATGTGCACGGCGTAGATCGTCCCGTAGCTCCAGTCCTGGATGTAAAACGCGTGCTGATACTTCGCCGGGAACTTCGCCCCGTACCCGAAGTTCACGCCGACCGGCGACCCGAGCCCCGTGTTCACCACCGCGCCCAGCGAGTCCGGGTAAAACTCCGGCCACTTGCCCGTCCCGTTCCGCCACCCGTACTCGCCGCCGCTGACCAGCAGGTTCACGCGGATCGGCCGGTACCACGGCGTCCCCGTGTCCCACTCCATGTCCGAGTCGTAGTTGAAGATCTCCCCGTCCGCGTTGAAGTCGAAGTCGTACGCGTTCCGCAGCCCCGCGCTGATCAGCGTCCACTCCTTCGCGTCCTTGTCCGTCTTCGCCAGCCACCCGCCCGGCGCCATGACGTTCGGGTCGTGCCCGCCGCCGTCCGGGTTCCGCACCAGCAGGTGATCCTCCGCCCAGTTCCGGTGCGGCGACTGCGGGTTCAGCGGCTTCGGGGGCTTCGTGAAGTTCCCCGCGATCACGTACAACGACTTCCCGTCCGGCGCCAGCCGGATCGCGTGCGGCCCGTGCTCGCCCGACCCCTCGAACTTCGTCAGCGTCTCCAGCTTGTCGTACTGGTCGTCCCCGTTCGTGTCCGTCAGCCGGTACAGGCCCGAGCCATTCGCCTTCCCGTCCGGCCCCTTCACGCCCCCGCCGTTCACGACGACGTACAACGCGTCGAACGCGCACAGCAACCCCTGCGCGTGCCCGATCGGCTGGTCGATCTTCTCGACCTTCGTGTCCGCCGCCGCCTGGCCGAGCGTGACCCGGTACAGATAGCCGTTCTGGTCCGACGCGATGATCCGCCCCTTCGGGTCCACCGTCATCGCGACCCACGACCCCTGCGTGTTCTTCGGCACCGTGTACAGCAGCTCGGCCTTGAACCCCGGCAGCAGTTGCAGCGTGTCGGCCGCCGTCGCCGTGATCGGCTTCCCGTCCGCCCCCGGCAATGCGCCCCACGGCGCGACGCCCAGCTTGCCGATCGCCCGGGCGTTCGCCCAGCCCGAGTCGTCGAACGACGCGCCCAGCCCGTCCTTCAGGATCTGCGCGTCCTTCGCGGCCGTCGTCACGTCCGCCACCTTCCACGTCTCGTCCGTGACCACGTACGACTTCTTCGACCCCGGCCCGTTCACCGTGACCCGCGCGATCAGCCCCGCCGCCCCGCCCTGGTTCACCCCGCGGATCGCGATCACGTTCTTCCCCGGCTTCACCAGCTTCGTCACGTCGTGCGACATCGGCATCTGCCACTCGGTGCTGAACCCGATGTGCTGTCCATTGACGTTCACCGACAGCACGTTGTCGCACGCCCCCCAGAAGTTCACCGTCAGCCCTTTGACCGCCTCCGCGTCCTCCGGCAGGTCAAAGCTCTTGCGGAACAGGACCGCCTGGTCCTCCCCCGCACTCCCGGCCATCCAGATCCAGCTCGGCGTCGAAGCGTTGGCAGGCCGCGCGTTAGCAGGGGGGGCCGCCGGTTTCGGCGCGTCGGCGGCGAACAACACGCCGCTGGCCACGAGGCAGGTCGACAGCAGACCCAGTGCGATCGGTCGGAGGCGCATCAGCAAGACCCTCAACAAGACGTGAACCTGGAGGTTATTACGAACGGTGATACCGAGGTGTACCGCCGAGCCATCCTAGCGTTCCCGTAATAAAGCGCCAACTTTGCCGATGTAAGCGTGGTGACGTTGAACCCCAAGACCGCCCCCGCCGTCGCCGTCGCTCTACTGGCCGGCCTCCTATCCCTCGCGCCGGTCGCCACCGGCCAACCGGCGCCCCCCAAGCCCGCCGCGCTTCCCGCCAAGCCCGCCGTCCCCGCCCTCCCCCCGCTGACCGGGAAGGACGTCCAGCTCAACTACCGCTTCGAGCGCGAGGTCAAGCCGCTGCTCGACAAGCACTGCTACTCGTGCCACGGCAACGGCAAGACCAAGGGCGACCTGTCGCTCGACAAGTACGCCGACGTCCGCGCGATCCGCGCCGACAAGAAGGTCTGGACCAACGTCGCCGACCTGATCGAGCAGCAGGTCATGCCCCCGGACAACAAGCCCCAGCCGACCGACGCCGAGCGCAAGACCCTGCTCGCCTGGATCGACGCCGCCGTCAACACCGTCGACTGCTCCGGCCCGCGCGACCCCGGCTACGTCGCCATCCACCGCCTGAACCGCACCGAGTACAACAACACGATCCGCGACCTGATCGGCATCGACTTCAAGCCCGCCGCCGACTTTCCCGCCGACGACACCGGATACGGCTTCGACAACATCGCCGACGTCCTCACCATGTCCCCGCTCCTTGCCGAGAAGTACCTCGCCGCCGCCGAGGCCATCTTCGACAAGGCCATCACCGACCCCCGCCCGCCCAAGTCCGCCACGATCAAGATCGCCGGCGCCCAGTTCCGCGGCGAGATCGGCTCGCCTCACGACGGCTCGGCCTGGAACGTCGGCACCACCGGCCAGATCACCGCCCGCCACGACTTCCCCGCCGACGGCGAGTACGAGATCCGCGTCATCGCCTACCAGGAACCCTTCGGCAACGAGCCCGCGAAGATGACCCTCCGCGTCGACGGCAAGGACGCCCAGACCTTCGACGTCACCGACCTCCGCGCCAAGCCCGCCACCTTCAAGGTTCGCCAGACCCTCCCCGCCGGCCGCCGCGAAATCGCCACCGCCTTCCTGAACAACGCCAAGGACGAGCGCAACCCCGACCGGAAGAAGCGCGGCGACCGCAACCTGATCGTCGTCCGCGCCGAGATCGAGGGCCCGTTCAACGCCAAGCCGCCGCAGCCCTCCGAAAGCCACAAGCGCCTCTTCTTCGTCACCCCCGGCAACGGCACCCCCGACGAGTCGGCCGCCCGCCAGGTCATCACCCGCTTCGCCACCCGCGCCTTCCGCCGCCCGCCGACGCCCGACGAGATCGACCGCCTGACCAAGCTCTACGCCGACGCCAAAGCCGACGGCGAGCCGTTCGAGCAGGCCTGCCGCGTCGCGCTCTCCGCCGTCCTGGTCTCCCCGCACTTCCTCTACCGCATCGAGCTCGACCCGAAGACCGCACCCCCCGCGACCCCGCGCGCCCTGAACGATTTCGAGCTCGCCTCCCGCCTCTCCTACTTCCTCTGGAGCACCACGCCCGACGACGCCCTGCTGAACCTCGCCGTCAACAACAAGCTGAAAGACCCCGCCACGCTCGACGCCGAGGTCAAGCGCATGCTCGCCGACCCCAAGGCCGGCGAGTTCGTCCGCAACTTCGTCGGCCAGTGGCTCGAGCTCCGCAACCTCTCCGACCACACGGTCGACGCCCGCCGCTACCCCGACTTCAACAACGACCTCCGCGACGCGATGCGCCGCGAGACCGAAATGCTCTTCGAGGCCGTCCTCAAGGAGGACCGCAGCCTCCTCGACCTGCTCAACGCCGACTACACGTTCGTCAACGAGCCCCTCGCCAAGCTCTACGGCCTCAAGGACGTCAAAGGGCCCGCGTTCCGAAAAGTCAGCCTCGCCGGCACCAGGCGCGCCGGCATCCTGACCCACGCCGCCGTCCTGACCGTCACCGCGATGCCCACGCGCACGTCCCCAGTGAAGCGCGGCGTGTTCGTCCTCGAGAACGTCCTCGGCACCCCGCCGCCCCCACCGCCGCCCAACGTCCCCGACCTCGCCGACAAGCCCAAGGACGAGGCCTCCGCCCCCCTCAAGCAGCGCCTCGCCCAGCACCGCGCCGACCCCAACTGCTCCGTCTGCCATCAGCGGATGGACGGCATCGGCTTCGCCCTCGAAAACTTCAACCCGATCGGTGCCTGGCGCGACGCCGACGGCAAGTTCCCCGTCGACGCCACCGGCGAAATCCCCGGCGGCCGAAAGCTCGACGGCCCCGAATCCCTCCGCCAGCTCCTCGCTTCCCGCAGCAAAGACTTCACACGCTGCCTAACCGAAAAGCTCCTGACCTACGCGCTCGGCCGCGGCATGAAGGACTATGACGCCTGTACCGTCAAAGACATCGTGGCCCAGGTCGAAAAGGCCGACCACCGCTTCTCCGCCCTGATCCACGGCATCGTCAAGAGCGACGCCTTCCAAAAGCGCCGAAGCAAGCGCGACGGCGAATGAGTAGACTTAACCCGCGAATGAACGCGCATGAACGTGAATCAAGGTGACGTGTTCGTGGTCGGTGGGGTAGACATTCTTGTCCGCCCGAGAAGAACCTTCCGACCGACAGACAGCTCAATTCCTCAACTTCTTCATTCGCGTCCGTTTAGCGGGTAACCCTCGTCCCCAAGAGACCGAGACGCCACCATGACCAACCCCGTCTCCCGTCGCTCCGTCCTCCGCGGCCTCGGCACCACCGTCGCCCTCCCCTTCCTCGACGCCATGGCCGGCGGCTCCCTCGCCCGTGCCGCCACCGCCGGCGTTACCAAGGCCGCCGCCAACGCCGCCGCGGCCGCCACCGCCTCCCCCACCCGCGTCGCCTGGTTCTTCATCCCCAACGGAGTCAACATGCAGAACTGGCGGCCGTCCGCCGAGGGCGCGCTCGGCGCCCTCCCGCCCACGCTCGCGCCCCTGAAGGCCTCGAAGGAGTACCTGACCGTCCTCTCCGGCCTGACGCTCGACAACGCCCGTGCCAAGGGCGACGGCCCCGGCGACCACGCCCGCTCCGCCGCCGCCTTCCTGACCGGCGCGCACCCCCGCAAAACCGCCGGCTCGAACATCAAGCTCGGCGTCTCCGCCGACCAGGTCATCGCCAACGCGATCGGCACGAACACGAAGCTCCCCTCGCTCGAGATCGGCCTCGACCGCGGCGACCGCGCCGGCAACTGCGACTCCGGCTACGCCTGCGCCTACGTCTCCAACATTAGTTGGCGCTCCGAGTCCGCCCCGATGCCCAAGGAGCTCAACCCCGCCTCCCTGTTCGACCGCCTGTTCGGCGCGGGCGGCGGCGACAAGCACTCCGCCGAGGCGCGCGAGAAGCGCCTGAAGCAGCGCAAGAGCATCCTCGACTTCGTCGCCGACGACTCCCGCCGCCTCGCCCAACAGCTCGGCAAGGACGACCAGCGCAAGCTCGACGAGTACGCCAGTAGCGTCCGCGAGATCGAGAAGCGGGTCGACAAGGCGCGCGAGCTCGACAAGCAGACCGTCCGCCCCGACATGCCCCGCCCCGACGGTGTGCCGGGCGACATGGCCGAGCACATGAAGCTGATGTGCGACCTCCTCTGGCTCGCCTGGCGCACCGACCAGACCCGCGTCGCCACCTGCATGATCGCCCGCGACGGCTCCAACCGCAGCTACCCCTGGCTCGGCGTCAAGGAAGGCCACCACAGCGTCAGCCACCACGGCCGCAACCCCGACAAGCTCGACGCCATCAAGAAAATCGACCTCTTCCACCTCCAGATGTTCGCCTACTTCGTCGACAAGCTTCGCACCACGAAAGAGGGCGACGGCAACATGCTCGACCACTCGCTGATCATGCTCGGCAGCGGCATCAGCGACGGCGACCGCCACAACCACGACGACCTCCCCATCATCACCCTCGGCAAGGGCAACGGCCTGATCACCCCCAACCGCCACGTCACCTACCCCCGCAACACCCCCCTCTGCAACCTCTACCTCCACGTGATCCAGGGCATGGGCGCAAAAGAACAACGCTTCGGCGACAGCGACGGCAAGCTCCCCAAGCTCACCGCGTAACAAGCCCACACCACGCTCACCCCCGCCCGCGCCTCCCGTCTCACGCCTACCCGTGGCGCGGGCTTCCAGCCCGTGTCTTCCGAGGTGGCACGGGCGTCCCGCCCGTGAAGAGACCCGCGGCGCAAGCCGTTCTTCCCCACGATCAATCCCCGCCAGCACCGTTGCCCGTACCACGGGCGCCCCGCCCGTGTCTCCATCCCCCCGCCTGTCCCCTCCCCTTCAACCCCGGCCATCTCCCCGCGACGGCACCGAGCTCGTGCGTATAAGCGAGCCGCACCGCCGTCGATTCCACAGGAGAACCCCCCGCATGTTCGAGTCACTCGAATCCCGTCAGTTCCTCAGCGCCGCCCCCCTCAACGCCCCCGACGCCACGTTGCAGATCGACGGCACCGATATGGCCGACCAGATCAGCATCTTCCGCACGTCCGACGACTACCTGATCATCGAGCACGTCGCCGGCCACATCGACCCGAAGACCGGCGAGTTCATCCCCGCCGTCTCGATCGACCGCCGCCCCGTCCTCGCCGAAAGGGTCAAGGAGATCGTCCTCACCGGCGGCCGCGGCGACGACTTCCTCGACGTCAGCGCCGCCGGCATCCGCGCCCTCCTCGACGGCGGCGCAGGTGACGACGTCCTCATCGGTTCCACCGAGGCCGACGCGCTGATCGGCGGCGAAGGCGACGACACCCTCTACGGCAACGCCGGCGACGACGCTCTCTCCGGCGGCGACGGCAAGGACGCCCTCTTCGGTCAGGCCGGCCGGGACGCCCTCTTCGGCGGCCGCGGCAACGACCTCCTCGTCGGCGCCGACGAGCGCGACACCGATGGCGACCTCTACGACGGCGGCGCCGGCTCCGACCGCGCCGTCATCCGCACGGCGCCCTTCGCCCTTGAGAACGTCGAGAAGATCCTGCCGCCCGCGTAACGTCACTGCCCGCAACCGCCCCCACCGCTGTTGCGCGCCGGACTCGCGCCGGCCGCAACAGCGGTTCAGGGAAAAATCCGCCAACCCGCGCGCCCAAACCCCAGCAAACCCCCACCTCCGACCCCGTGCGCCGCACCCCGCGCGTCTCCGGCGCGCAACACCGCCCCCTTAGGTAGATGCGCGCCACTGATCGACCGAATCACCCGTCCCCCTCGCCGCAGCACACGGTGGTTGCTCACGGTTTCGCGGATCGAACCGCGTCCCCGGAACCCGCCGGGACCTCCTCGGGACCCCTTCGGGACCTTCTTGGGACCTCTTTGGGACCCCCTTCGGACCCTTTCGGGACCCTCTTGGGACCCGGAAAGGACCCGCTTTTCCGACCCTCAGAAGTTATTAGTCACGCACAGCAATCGACTTACCCCCAAACCCCACCCCGCCAAACCACTTTTTCTGATCCGCCCCCCCCGGAAGCGCCCCTACCGACCGTTCACGTCGCCCTTCAGAGTGCCCCACGTCTCCGCCGCCCACTTGGCGCACTCCTCGTACGCCTTCGTCGGCAGCATGTGACCGCTGTCGTACCACACCTGCTTGGTCGTCTCACGCGGCGCCGCCGCGAACAGCCGCTCCCCCATCTCCGGCGTGATGATGTGGTCCTGCTTCGCGTTCAGCATCAGCACCGGCCGACCCGTGAAGTGCGCGATCGCGAGCTGCGGGCTCAAACTCGCCATCTGCGGGATCATCGCGATCACCGGCGGCAGATCGACCGTCCCGCCGACCATCAGGCACATCCCCTTGATCCGCGGGTCCGCCGGCCCGGCGACGCTCGCCATGATCGCCCCCATCGAGTACCCCGCCAGCAGCACGCCGCCCCGCGTGTCCAGGTCCGCCCGCTGCTCCGCGACGTCGACGCACAGCCGGATGTTCTGGATCGACTGTTTCGCCCGCGCGACGAACGCCCGCAGGTCCTTCTGGTCGAACATCCCGTGCGGGTTGCCCGGCCGCTCCCCGTGCAGCGGCAGGTCCGGCGCGAGCACCGCGAATCCCTGCCGCGCCAGCGTCGGCGCGACCTGCGCCACCACCTGCGCCTTGTGCGAGTTCAACCCGTGCAGCGCGATCACGACCGGCCACCCGCCCTCCGGCCGCTTGCGGTCCGCCGGCGTCACCAGCAACGCCGGCACGTCCGCCCCCTCCAAGTCCCGGAACCGCAACCGCGTGACGTTCAGGTTCTCGACCGCGTACGGCCGAACCGCACCCTTCGTCGCGACCGGCGCCTTCAACGAACCACCCGCGAACTTCGCCGGCCGCCGCTGCCAGTCCGCCTGGTCCCGCGTCGGCGTCGTCTCCTCGACCACGAGCGGGCTCGAGAGCTTGTAGCCGAAGAACGAGGCGTCCCACCCGTTGTCCGCCGAGTCACCCGACGACCGGGTCGACGCCGGGTCGGCGAACAGCGCGGTGGCCGCCAGCGCGATCACGGCAGAGGCGAGGAACGTGTGCGTGAAGATCGAGTCGTGCATGATCGAGAGGAAGTATAAGTCCATGAGCAAAAGGGTGCCGGCAAGAGCGGGCGCGGCCGCGTGGTTTGCGTGCTTTCGGCGGCGGCCCTACACTGCCAACCGCGCGGGCGGACCCGGCCGTAGCCCGCGCCACCGAGCCTGCAATAAGACGCCGCGCCCGGCGCGAAAGTTCGCTTGCGAACCGCCCGTAACTCTCGGCCCCGCAACGAGGAAGCTCATGCACCGACCGCCGTCCGACGCCGCCGCCCCCTCCGCAACCGCCGAGGCCCTCGAGTCGCGCATCCTGCTGTCGTCCGCCGTCCGCCGTGGCGACGTCCTCCGCGTGAACGGCGACGCCGGCGTCGACAACGTGATCACCGTCGGCTACGAAGACCGCGACCGCGAGACGATCCTCGTCACGATCAACGGCACCCAGACCCGCATCCCCGCCGACGACCTCGAGGCCGTCCGCATCTTCGGCCAGGACGGCAACGACACGATCGCGATCGACAGCTCCGTCCGCCCGTTCAACCGCCGCACCAGCGTCTTCGGCGGCGCCGGCGACGACGTGATCCGCTGCGGCAACGAGCGCGACTACGTCGAGGGGCAGGCCGGCGACGACCGGATCTCGCTCGGCCACGGCCGCAACTTCGGCTTCGGCTACACCGGCAACGACGTCATCGACGGCGGCGACCAGCGTGACTTCATCTCCGGCGGCGGCAACGGCGACTCGCTCTCCGGCGGCGGCGACCGCGACCAGATCCAGGGCGACAACGGCGACGACCTGATCCGCGGCGGCTACGAGGACGAGCGCAAGAACCTCAACACCAACGACGGCGACGGGGACGGCAACGACAACGATGAGGACGACGGCGGGCCCAGCAGCGAGGGCGACGGCTCCGACCTGATCTTCGGAGGCCGCGGCAACGACACGATCTTCGGCAACACCGCCAAGGACGTCATCTTCGGCCAGGACGGCGACGACCAGATCGACGGCGGCGAGAACCGCGACGAGATCTTCGGCATGGCCGGCGCCGACACGATCACCGGCGGCCCCGACGACGACACGATCTGGGGCGGCGCCGGCACCGACGTCCTCCGGGGCGGCGGCGGCGGCGGCGACATCAACCAGGGCGAACTCGAAGACCTCGACCTCTTCATCCAACACGTCCGCCCGACGATTGGCATCGTGTTCTGACCCAGAGGTGGCACGGGCGTCCCGCCCGTGAAGAATCTAAGCGGCGAAATTGGCAGGGGGGATCAACGTGGACGGTCAGGCAACGACTGCCAGCGTTCCAGACGCCACCGGGGACTCAAGCCGGCGCGGGCGCACCGGTCGCCGTCTCCGCCGCCCAGTTCCGATCCGCAACCGCCGCCGTCCGACGCAGCAGCAGCCCGAACCACACCATCACCCCCGCCGCGAGCGCCAGGTACGGCACCGGGATCAGGTCCGGCGGCCAGTCCTCCCGCCGGATGAACGTGTACCCCAGCGACACCAGCGGCACCACGATCAGCCACCCGCTGGTCCGCCGCAGCCCCTTGTGCGGCACCCGCCGCGCCAGCTCGCGGAGGAACGTCCACGTGAGCACCGCGCTCGCCACCGCGACCAGTCGGATGAACCAGACCGGCGGGCTCGGCTCGGTCCGCGCGACCTGCGGCACCACGAGCAGCAACACGAGCACCGCGAACCCGCACACCACCCGCGCCCCCACCCGCGGCCCGGCGAGCTTGTCCGGATACCGCCCCTCGTTCGACGCGAGCAGGAACAGCCCGACGTGGTACGCCGCGAACCCCGCCGCCCCGATCAGCAGCGCGCTGCGCAGGACGGTAAAGTCCGGCCGCGGTGGCGGCAGCAGCCCCTGGCCCCACTTCGACGGGTCGTCCGGGTACCGCTCGGCCAACTCCATCGCCTCGAGGAACCGCTGGTGCGCCTGCATCCGCTGGATCAGGTGCCCGGCGACCGGCACCAGCGACGCCAGCATCAGCGCGTTCGCCGCCGCCATCACCCACACCGCCAGCGCGACCCGGCGGAGCCAGTCCGGGTTGCTGACCTCGAGCGTGTCGTTCTGGTTCAGCGACAGCCAGACCGACAGCCCGCACTCCGGGCAGTGCGTCGCCCCGGTCACCTTGCGCAAGCTGTACCCGCACCGGATGCACGGCTTCTCCCGCGCCCGCGGGTCGCTCTTGATCATCACGAGGGGCATCGTCGCGCGGCCTCCGCTAGGGGACGTGGCGTCCGCGCGGAGTATAGCCGGGGGTCGCGGTCTTCGCGAAACGGTCGGTCGGCGGCGGCGGAGGCGGCGTCAGCCCCAGTGGATCGACACGAGCTGCACGTCCTCGACCGGGTTCCCCTTCTTGTCCTTCGGCGGCTCGAACCACCAGTTCCACAGCGCCCGGTAGACCGGCATGTCGATCGCCTCGCTGCCGCTGCCGCGGACGACCGTCACGTCCGTCACCTTGCCGGTCTTGTCGATCCGCACCTTGTACGTGACCGTCGGGAACCGCATCGCCAGCAGATCGCGCATGCCGGCCTCGCTCAGGCGCGGGCGAACCGGCTTCACCTGCCGGCCGTCGCGCGCCTCGACCTTCCCGTTGCGGAACTCGACGCCCGGGATCTTCGCGAACGGGTCGGACTCCAGTCCCGTGTCCGGCGCAGGGTCGGCCGGTTGGACCGGCGCGCCGGCCGAGCCGCCCGTCGCGCTGGCGGGCGAGCCCACCGGCCCGTTCGTCACCACCACGACCTTCGGCGCCTCCGCCCGCACGGGCTCGGCCAACTCCTCCGGCCGCCGCTCGTCCTGCACGATCCCCACGATCGCCTCGCGCACCTCCGGCCGCGCCGCGTCGGCGGCGAGCGCCAACTCCGGCAGCGGCGCGTCGCCCCCTTCGCGCGCCTCCGCGCCGGGTGCGGACAGCATCGCCTCGACGACCGCCGGCCCGTTCTCCGGATCGGTCTCGCCCAGCCGCCTTGCCATCTCCTCGGGCTCGCGCAGCGGAAGCGCGAGCGCGGCCGTCGCGGGCTGCACGTCGGGCGCCGCGGGCAGGTCGGCCGACACGTTCGCCGGCAGCGCGAGCCCCTCCGGCGCTTCCGCGCGCGGCGGCGACCATGTCAGCCCCGGCGGGCGGGTCAGCGCCTCCACGACGTCCGGGTACGCCTGATGCTTCGGGTTCTTGATCGCGATCAGGTCGGACGGCGCGGCCGGCAGTATCTGGTTCCACTCGCCGTACACCGCGTCGTTCGGCAGGCCGGCGCGCCCGACTGCCGGCCGTTGCGGCTCGGCCGGCGATTCGTTCTCCAGCGTCGGCATCCGGCTGGTCGATCGCCCGCTCGTCTCCGGCGCACGCGGCGGGTCGGCCGCCGTCGTCAGCGCCACCCGGTTAGCCACCGGCGGCGGCGGCGGCACGGCCTCCTTCTGTTCGCGGCCGATCACGAGGGCCGGGTTGCCTTCGGTCCCCTTCCCGGCCAACGCGTCCCGCATCAACTTCTGCCCGTCACCGTTCTGCCCCGGCGGGTTGACCGCCATCGACGGGTCGTTCGGGAATTCGCGCGCGGCCCCCTCCGGGTCGCGGCTGGCGAACGCCTGATCCTCTCGCCCTTCGCGTGCCGACATCGGCCGCTTCCCGGGCGACGACGTGATCGCGAACCCCTTCGCGTCCCGCTCGCCCCACTGACTGTTCTCGTCCGCCACGTCCTTCAACTTCGGCTTCTCCGGCTCCGGGGGCGGCGGCGGCGGCAGGGGGGCGGCGGCGGCGACCGTCTCGGGCAGGGTGCTCGCCGGCGTCTCGATGATCGGCCCCGGCGCCTCGACCCCGTCCGCGAAATCCTCCCCCTCCTTCGGCGCCTCGACCAGCGGCGGGTGTACCAGTTGCCGCGAGAGTTCGGCGATCCGCTCCCGCAGCATGTACACCCCCAGCACCGCGTGCGCCACGAGTGACGCGCAGAGGGCGAACGTGAGGGCTGTGTCGGTACGCTTCATCGCTGGCCGATCCCGGACCGCGCCGCGCGCCGCGGGCCGAGCATATGGACGCCCGCCCGCCCGGATCGTTCCCACCGCGGCGGCCCAGGAGCAACAAGCGATTATAGCCGGTCACTCGGCGGCGGCCGCGGGCGCGGGCGTAAACCACTTATCGGCCAGCGCCGGGGGGCGGTACGTAACGAAGTGCCCCACCGCCGCCTCCACCGTTTCCGCGACGAAATACAGCTCACGCACCTTTGCCTTGATGAATTGCTGCGCGACCCCGTGCTCGATCATCGCCAGAAGGGGGTCGAAGTAGCCGCCGACGTTCAGCAGCGCGATCGGCTTGGCGTGATAACCGAGCTGCTTGCCGACGATGATCTCGAAGATCTCCTCGAACGTGCCCAGCCCCCCGGGCAGCGTCAGGAACGCGTTGCCACGGCGCTCCATCGTCGCCTTGCGCTCGCGCATGCAGGCGGTGACCACCAGTTCGTGGCAGTGCGGGTCGTGGATGCCCTTGTCGCACAGGAGTTGCGGCGTCACGCCGACGACCCGACCCCCGGCCGCCCGCGCCGCGTCGGCGACGGTCTTCATCATGCCGACGGCGTTCCCGCCGTAGACGAGCTCCCACCCCTGCCCCGCGATCGCGCGGCCGGCCGCCTCGGCGGCGTCAAAGTAGGCCGGCGCGACGGCGCTGCTGGACGAGCAGTAGACGGAGACGGAGCGAATCGCGTTGCCCATGCGTCACTTGATATACCCCTTTTGCCGGAAATACCCCAGCGCCTCGTCGGTGTTCTTGAACACCCGCGTCGCCGTCTCGGTGATGAACGGGCTGGGCGTCCCGCGGCACGCCCAGATCACGAACACCTCCTTGCCCCCCTCGAACGCGTGGTGCAGCTCGCGCTCGACGCCGCTGCTCAGCCCAGGCTTGCCGTTGGGCAGTTCGGGCACGAGGCTGATGATCATGTCGCTCTGGTCGACCATCTTGAAGTCGCGGGCGTAGATCTGCCCCATGATGTCGCCGCTGATCTGGGCGACGTCGGCGGTCTTCAGCGTGATCTTCCCGTGGGCGGCGTCGACCTCGATCGTCGTCTTCCCCTCTTCCATCGCCTTGACCGCGCTCATGTGCAACACGAACTCGTCGACGTCGGCCGGGTCGAACGTCGTGAAGTGCTCGTTGATCGTCGCCTTGAACCGGTTGATCTCGTCGAGCGTCTTGGGCAGGTCCATCACGTGGCTCATCGGGAACGACAGGTAGACCTTCTTGCGGTGCCCCTCGAACATCAGGCGGTAGACGGTCTCGGCGGTCGGCACGTTCCGCCCGCGGCTGATCATGAAGAAGTGCCCGTACCCGCGCGTGATGTTCGCGAGGATCTCGGTCGCCAGCACCTCCTCCTCGCGCCAGACCATGATGTCCTTCAGCGTGTGGTCGATGTCGTGGTCGCGCTCGAGCCGCTGGTGGACGCTCTCGGCGTTGTCGAGCATCGTGACGTAGAGGTCGGCGTTGAACGCCTTGATCTGGTCGAAGTCGAACGCCGCGAACAGCCCGTGCCGCCAGCGGAACGTCGCGTGCGTGTTGACCAGCACGTGCTCGTGGCGGTCGGCCGTCCGCAGCACCTCCTTGAACGCCGCCCGCCGCAGCGTGTTCAGCCGCGTGATCGGCAGATTCAGGATCCGCCCCTTCGGGACGTCCGGGGCCTCGGCGTACATCATCTGCCCGAGGTGGCAGACGACCAGGTCCTTCCCGTTCTTGCGGGCCATCTCCTGGACGGCGTTGAGGTACGGCCCCTTGTCCACGCCGATCTGTCCGGTGACGAAAGCACGCATAACTCAAGTCTCCGACCGCGAGCCCGACGATTGTACGCCGGGCCCGCCCCCGGCGTCCCGGTCGAATCACCGCGGGTCGCGGGTCACGGAGCGACGTACGCCGCGCCCCCGGCGAAGTACTTGTCGACGACGTCCTTGTACGACTGGCCGCTCGGCGTCGGCACCTCCGTGCCGGTCGGCATCCAGAACTCCGGGTTGGCCCCCTCGAGATCCCCCAGCGTCTCGACGTGCCCGTCGAAGAACCCGGCGTTGAACCGGAACGCGTCGCCGCCCGCCTTCTGCGTCTTCGTGCCGTGCCGGTACGCGAAGATCCGCGCGTCGCGGGAGCCGCCGCCGTTCCCCGGTGCCGCCGCCCGGTCCCACGAAGCGGTGTACCGGCTCCAGGCCCCCTGGTCGCCGAACGCGCCCCCCATCGTGCCGTCATAGCTGAAGTCGTAGTCCGGCCCAGTGCCGTCCGCCTTCGCGTATCGAGCCCCTTCGGCAATGTAGATCTTCCGCGCCGCGTTCCGCACGCTCCCGATCCTGGGCGTGTAACCCGGCGGCGGGTTGTAGTCGCTTCGAGCGATCTTCCTGCCGTCCCCCGCGTTGTCGCTCGGGTTCCGCGTCTGATGAAAGATCATCGCCGTGTTGTACGAGTTCAAGCGGACCGTCCCCGCGGTCGGCGACCCGAACCCCACCGCCAGCACGTCGTTGTCAGGGCAGCGGTACCCCGGGAACTCGTTCAGCCGCTTGAACCGGTCGACCCGCTCCGCCAGTGTCCCGCCCCGCTCGAATTCCAGTCCCTGCATCCGCGCGATCGGCGCCTGCCAGTCCCAGATCTGCGACACCTCGGGGCAGTTGTTGTCGCCGAACCCGGCCCCGGGCGTCAGCAGGAACGCGCCCGACGTGTTCGGCCCGCCGGGGAACGCCCCCTGGTTCTGCGCGACGTAGATCTGCATCCCCTGGAGGATCGACCGGATGTTCGCCGCGCAGGTGACCGTCCGCGCCGCCCCCCGCGCCTTGTTCAGCGACGGCAGGAGGATCGCGATCAGCAGCGCGATGATCCCGATCACGACGAGCAGTTCGACCAGCGTGAATCCCCGCGGTCGTGCGATCACCGACTTCGGTGCAGTTTCCATGTCGCTTGTCCGTCCTTCTCACCGTGATTCCCGCTCGCCGCGCGATTTCCGACTCGTCGGCGGCTTGTACTCGGCCTGCGTCGGCGGCGGGCTGTCGCCGTCCCGCGGCGCGGGGTTGTGGCCGACGACCAGCCGCCCGCAGTCCGGGCAGAACGTTGGCCCTTGTTCTCCCAGGGCCGACCTGACCAGCACCGCGGTCGGCTTCTTCTTGGTCGTCCCCTCCCGGGTCCAGTAGCACAGCTCGGCCGGATACCCCGTCGTGGCGCCGCTGTGGGGCGACGTGACCGGGATCATCTCGCCGAGCGTCAGCGTGTGGTCGAACGGCTTGCCCGTCTGCGAGCAGATGAACGTGCGCTCACCCGACAGCGCGGCCGCCTCGCTGTCCCCGAGGTAAGAGCGGATCGAGAAGAACAGCGCGAGCACGGCCAGCGCCAGCACCCCGCCGGCGACTGCCTTGCCCTGTTTCGACTCAAGGAACTCTCGGACGCTCTCCATGCCCAGCCATTCCTCTCCATACTGCTGGTACGCGCGGGCCAACGTACCCGCGCCGCTACGACCCCTCGCCCGGGCGGTGCGCCTCGTCCCACGCCCGCCGCCACAGCCGCTCGATCCGCTTGACGGCCCACGCCATCTGGTGCGCCTTCATCTCCATCACCGACATCTCGCGCCCTAGATACTTCCCCCGCGTGCGGAAGAACGCGTCGGCGTCGAACTTTTTCGTCGTCCTCCCCTCCGGCAATTCCGGCGTCCCGCCCTGCCCGTACGCCTTCATCGCCGCGACGCCGATCAGCGGGAGCGCGTCGTAGCTGGTGAGCGCGACCTCGAGCGTCGCGGTCCGCAGGTCCTCGTTGTCGACCGGGTCCCGCACCTCGTCGAGCTGCTTGACGAACACCCCCCAGAACTCCTTGCGGAGCTCCATGTAGTCCGCCTCCTCGTCGTCCATCAGGCGGTACTCCATGTCCGCGTGGACGTTCGGGCTGCCCCGCTTGTCAGCGAAGTAAGCCCGGCTCTTGTAGTCCTCGGTCGCGTGGTGCGGCTGGGTGTTGTCGGCCAGGTAGTGCGAGAGGAACCCGGCCCACTTCGCCGCGTGCTCGTCGCGCGGGAACTGCCCGAGCTTGTCGTTTAGCCGCTTCTCCCGGATCGTCTTCACGAGCTGCGCGTAGCACTGCTCGACGCGGAACGGGAGCATCCCGGCCCGCTTCCACTTGTCGTCCTTCATGTTGCCGGGGATGTCGATCAGCCGCGGCTTGTTCTTCAAATCGTGGCGGTAGCGGCGCCGCTCGTCCTCGGGCATGAAGTGCTCGAGGTCGACGAAGTGGAGCATCCGCTCCGACACACCGAACGGCTCGACCTTCCGCTCGTTCTCCCCGCTCCCGCCGCTCAGCGCGAGCACGTCCGGGACGACCGCCCAGTACATCAGCCCGTCGGCCCCGCGCGGCACCAGCCCGACCCGCTCGTAGAGGAAGTAGTCCCGCTCCTGCTCCATCGTCAGCAACCGCGGCGCGGCCTGCTTCAGCCACGCCTTCATCGCCGGCGGCGTGTCAGGGTCGGCGAGCAGCCGCGACGCCGCCAGCCGCGTGAGCTGGATGTGCTCCTTGTTGCTCCAAGCGTGGGCAACCGGGGCGACAGTGAGCAACCCGATGAAGGAAGTGACCAGGGAGCGAAAAGTAAGCAAACGCATCCGTGACATATTACACGAAAGAGCAAGGATGGAAGGGCGTCTGTGGCCTTTCCGAAGAGGACACAATACTGGCTCGCCGGCCAGTGCGCGCAAGCCAGGCGCTAACGCGACGTGCGTTCCCGATGAAGGTGTGTTGCGGCGTCCCGGGGGGGTGGCGGCGGCAAACGCTTTGCCGCTACCGAGACCGTGCACTCAGCTCCCGCAGGCCCGCCTCCGCCTTCGCCGTCTGCGCCCGCACCCGCGGGTCGGCGTTGAACTGGCGCGCGTCCTCCACCGCCTTGCGGGTGTATGTGATCCCGCGTTCGCGGAGCAGCCGGGCCAACTCCGGCGTCAGCCGCGACTTGACCCGCGCCACCGCCTCCTCCCCCTGGCGGTGAACCGACCCCGCCACCGTCCCCCAGATCCTTGCCATGTGCTTCAGGTCCTCGAACGTGTTCACGTCCGCCGCATCCAGCGTCTCGGTCCACGGCTCCTTGATGCTCAGCCGGAACGAGCTGCCGTTCCACTCGCACCAGCTGTTGAAATAGCTCGGCGGGCGGCTCAGGTCGTGCATGTCCTGCGAACTCCGCTTCCCCGGCGCCCGCTCGTCCTTCGGAATCAACCCCACCCGCTCGGCCGCGCTGGGAATCTGCTGCTTCAGGTACAGGATCAGGTGCTTCTCCGGGCTCTTCTTGTTCGCCAGCAGCACCAGGTACTTCTGCAGCCCCTCGCTGCCGGCCGACTCGAGCTGCGTCCGCTGGGCGATGTCTTCGACGTCCTTCTTTTTGATGTCGGCGCCTTTGAACAGGTCTTTCGCGTCGGGCGAGTGGGTCAGGGCTTCTTCGATCGCGTCCGAAAAGCTCCCGCGGCCCTTCAGGGCTCGCAGCACTTCTTTGGGCTGACCGGACTTGTCGGTGACGGTCGTCACGAACTGCTCAGCCTTCACGTACTTCTTCAGCTCGTCCTCGTAGTCGCGCTTCCGCGCGTCCTTGAGCAGCTTGCCGACCCACCGGTCCTCCTCCAGCAGCTCGGTCGGCGTCTGCGTCGACTCCAGCGACGCCCGGTACGCCTCCAGCATCGCCGCGATGATCTGGTCGGCCTGCTCCCCCTCCATCTTCACTCGCCGCTGGTTCGCCAGGAGTTGGAACGTGACCACCCCCTGGAGCAGTTCGACTTGGAACGGGAGCTTGGCAGACTCGTCGAAGTCGACCGCGCCGAACGCCACGTTCCGGCCGAACTTCCCCTGCGAGTGGTACAGCCCGAGGTTGCCCGGGTGCAGGTCGCCGTGGATGCGGACGTAGGCGTCCTTGTCCGCGAGCCAGTCGGCGGTGTTCGTCCTCGCCCACTCGTAGAACAGTTCCTTCGCCCCGCGCCAGAACCGGAACGGCCCCGCCGACAGGTTGCGCACCTTCATCGGGAAGCCGAGCGCGTCGTCGGCCTCGGTGTACGGCGCGTAGGCGCGCTGGATCACGTCGTACGGCCCGTTGCCGCCGCCCGGCGCCGTGGATGCCTGCGACGAGGCGCCGCCCCCGCCCGCGTCCTTCCGGTCGCAACCGGTGCCGATGCCGAGCCCCGTGAGGATCAGGATGAGCGCACAAGCGGGTCGGGAGGTCATGCCCGCCATTCTACCGCGGGCCGAAGCCTTGGTCACCGAAATGACGCCGGCCCGTCACGTCCCCGAGCCCTCCCGCTTCGCCCGGCGCACCTCGATCTCGTCGCGCAGCCTCGCCGCCTCCTCGTAGTCCTCGCGCTTGACCGCCCGCTCGAGCTTGCCCTTGAGCTTCTCGACCGGGTCGACCGGCAGCTTCCGCTTGATGTCCCGCGCGAACCGCTTGAGGATCTTGACCTCGTTCGACTTGTCGAACGACTCCTGCTGCCCGAACCGGATGAAGAACTCGCGGATCCGGTCCAGCCCCTCGGTCACGGTGTGGAACGCCTTCTGGTACTGCTCGTCCTTGAACTGCAGCGACGCGCGGGCCCGCGTGTTCATCATGATGATGTACGGCCGGTACTGCTCGAGCACGAACCGGTCGCTCTCGTCGGTCGCGTACTCGCCGCAGAAGTCGAGCACCCGCAGATTCCGCGACGTGTCCCGCACGACCCCGGGGAAGTCGCCCAGGATGAACAGGCTGAGGTAGCGGTGGTAGTACATCACCGCCTCCTCCCGGAGTTGCTGGCACTGGTCGCCGTCGAGCGCGAACTCGTCGTCGTTCCCCGCGCCGCGCTTGTGCTCGGCGAGTTGCTCCTCGAAGTACTCGAGGAACGACTCCCGCCCGTGCGGCCGCACCCCGTCCGGCCGCCCCTGCACCTCCATTTGCAACAGCCCGAGGTCGAGCCGCATCTGGAGCTTCTCCCGCCCGTCGATTCCCGCGACCTTCCGCACGTTGATCGACCCGGCCTCGTAGTCCCACCCGCGGAGCACCGGCGCGATGTCTTTGTTCGTGTCCTTGGTCGGCTCACCGGCCGCGCCGCCGGCGAGTTCGCCACCGCTCTCGCCGCGCGCCCGCTCGCCGTTGGCGCCCTTCGCGCGCTCCGCCTTCCGCCCGCCCGTCTTCTCATCGAATTGATCCGACATCCGATCTTCTCCCGAGCGACCGCGGACCCCGCACACCATCGCGCGAGCCCCGGCCGCCTGCACGTCATTTTAGTCGCGCGTCCGCCCGCGGACAAAGTTGGCCCACGCTCGCGACTCCACCCCCCAACCACCGCCCCGGGCACCCTTTACGGCCGCCGCTCCGACAGTTGTAGCCGCTTCCATTCGACGGCACATTTCACCCCCGACCCCCTCCCGGTCCGACCAATACTGAAGGAAGCCCACCGACTCATGCACTCCCCCGTTGTCCCATCCGCGAAGTGCGCCTGCCCGAGCTGCCAATGCCCGGTCGACCCCGCGAGGGCCGCCACCCGTGACGGCAAACTCTACTGCAGCCGAGCCTGCGCCTACGACGGCACCGACACGACCTGCGTCTGCGTCCACGACGGCTGCGAAGACCACAGCCACTGAGCCCCGCACGGCGACCTTTCAGGCGCTCCGCACCCGGTCGACCAGGTCCAGGTAACGCCGCGCGATCGTCGGCCACGAGAACGCCTCCGCTGTCGCCCGGGCCGCACGGCCCTCGGCGGCCAAATCCCGTCCGGTGTACTCGCGCAGCGCGTGGGCGAGCGAGCCGACATTGCCGACGTCCACCAACCGCCCGTTCGCGCCGTCGTTGACGATTTCGGCGAACCCGCTCGCGCGCGACGCAACCACCGGCCGGCCGCACGCCATCGCCTCCAGCGCGACGTTGCCGAAGCTCTCCTCCAGCGACGGCGCGGCCATGAACCGGCAGTGCTGCAGCAGCCACCGCTTGTCCGCGTCGACCACGAGGCCGGTAAACACGATCCGCCCGCCCCCGTCACCCAGCGCCCCCGCCCGCGCCTTGAGCGCCTCGAGCTCCCGCCCCTCCCCCGCGATCACCAGCCGCCAGTCCGGCGGGGCGGCCGCCGCGAACGCGTCGATCAGCACGTCGAACCCCTTCCGGCGGATCGCCCGCCCCAGCCCGAGCACGAACGGCCCGGCCAGCCTCGGGTCGTCGGAGAACCGCGACCCCGACGCGTCGGCGGCGAACTCCTCGACGTTCACGCCGTTCGGGATCCGCACGAGCCGCCCCTCGGCCGCGCTGACGCCGACGATCTCCCGCACCATCCCTTCCATCGCCGCGCTCGCGCAGACGACCGCCGCCGAGTTCGCAAGCGCCCAGGTCAGCTTCCGCCACGCCCCCGGCTTGCGGCGGAACCGCGAGACCTCGTAGATGTCGCCACCCCGCGGGTAGACGATCGCCGGTCGCCCGGTGCGCAGCGCGTGGTCCACGCACGCGTACCCCGGCGGGAACGCGTGGTGCCCGATCAGGACGTCGTACGTGCCGAGCTCGCGCTCCATCCGCTCGACGTGCCGCCTGATCCACCACCCCGCCCACTTCGCCGACTGCGGGCTGCGGAACCGCCGCAGCGGGTAGGGCGTCGCGATCTCCCCCCGCGTCCCCTTCACCCGCTGCGCGAGCACGCCGCACTCGACTCCCAGCCCCTGCATCGCCCGCACGAGCTGGTCGATCGCGATCTCCGCCCCGCCCACCTTCGGCAGGAACGTGTCGGTGACGTGGAGGACGCGCATGGGGCGAGGTTGTACCCGTTGCCGCGGCGCGCGAAAAGGGCGTGCCGCGAATGCGGGCACGCCCGGTGGTCGCGACTCCGCCCGTCGTTACCGCTTCTGCTGCGCCTTGAAGTTCCCGATCGCGACGTCCCGCGCGTACTCCAGCTTGAACTGGTAGGTCGCCTCCTTCGCCTTTTCGCCGGTCATCCCGGCCTCGACGGTCAGGTCCCACCGCAGCAGGTTCTCCGGCCGCTCGTCGCGGAGGTACCCCGGGTCAGCGCTGAGCTCCGGCGACGCCTTCACCAGGCTGACGCCGACGGCCTCGGCGTCGGCCTTCGGCAGGCGGTCCCAGAGCTGCAGCTTGACCGGGGTCGGCTTGTAGCTGCTGACGCGCAGGCGGTAGTCGTACAGGTGCACCTGGTTCGCCCCCTGCACGCTGCGCGCCTTGTTGACCATGGTCCGGGCGACCTGGATCTGCGGGTCGACGCCGAACCCGGCCACGAACTGCTCGCCGATCGCGACCAGCGGGAGCGCCATCCGCCCGACGAAGTCTTTCCCGACGTACATCGTCGCCTCGCCGGGCAGCAGCACGTGCTCGCTCTTGTTCGCCAGCGTCGCCAGGCGGTAGACGTGCGGCGTCAGCACCGGGACGGCCTTGTAGAAGTAGTCCGGCGACAACTCGATCCGCGCGACCTCGATCAACTGCTCGTCGTTCTTCGACGGGATCGTGATCTTCGACTTCAAGTGGTACGTGACGCTCGGCCCATCGCGCGGGCCGGGTGGCGCCGCCCGCAGCTTGTCGTTGAAGTCGACCGCCGTGGGGTTCAGCAGTTCGTCCGTCTGTTCCAGCGCGGCCGCTTCGTTGACCGTGTTGAACCCCATCTGCGCGTTGTTGCCGATGAACTCCTGCTGCGCCTGGCGCCGCAGCACTTGCGCCTGGTCGTAGTTCGCCCGCCCGAGCGTCGGCTGGGTCGACGCGAACGAGCCGGCCTTCTGCCCCGCCGGCCCGCGGCCGCCGATGCTGATGTCGAGCGCGAGCAGTTCGGGCGGCGCCGCGCTCAGCAGCGGCTGGGCCGTCGACAGCACGAGCGCCGCCCCGGCCCAGTCCTCCCCGCTCTGCTGCTCGATCGCGGCCAAGTACTCGAGCTGCACGGCGTCCTTCTCGCCGCCGGCGCGCAGCTTGTATTGCGGCTTCCAGTTCGCCGCGCTGACCAGGTAGTTCAGGTTGACCTTCGCCGCCGCCGCGTTCTGCTTGTCGACGACGATCACCGCGTCCCGCTCGGTGCGGCTCGACCCGGCGGCGACCTCGCGCAGCTCGCGCTGGGCGAACGCGATCGCCTCCTGCGTCCGCTGCGCCTCCTGCTGCAGCGCGACCTGCTGCTTCGCGATCTCCCCGCGCCCCTGCATCACGTGCTTGCTCAGCGTGATCGTCGTCTCGCCGTTCAGCATCCCCTTGTCGGCCAGCGACTGCATGGTCGCCGCCGTGAACTGCTCGAGCTTGGCGAGGAACGCCAGGTTCTGCTCCGCCACCTGCGTCTCGCGCTGAACCCGCTGCTGCTCGGCCTCGAGCTTTCGAAGCTGCTCCTGGAGCTGCCGCACCTCGGCCCGCGTGTCCTCGCGCACCGCCCGCGTGCGGTACCGGGTCGACAGGATCCGCAGCCCCTCCCCGGCCTCGCTGTAGAGCGAGCTGTCGATCGTCTGCGGCGGCAGGGGGCTGACCACGACCTCGACCAGCCCCTGCCCCGCCGGCACGTCCACCTCCCGCGTGACGAGGGCCGTCCCCTGGTACACCGTCACCGATACCACCCGGCTGGGCGCCGTGGTCGGCATCTTGGCCGCCTCCGCCGCCAACCCCGGCGCCACCGGCCCGCTCGTCGCCGGTCTCGTCTGACCGAACGAGACCCCCGCCCCGACCGCAAACGCCACCGCCGCCACCGTCGTTCGCCACATAGATGCTCCAGTCGTAAAGGGACACGTCGGGGACACTGCGCGCACCCCCAGCGCGTCCCCGGCGAACGACTGGGTTGTGATCGGGACAAACCGAGTTGTCTGCTACTCCGCCGTCTTCTTACCGCCGCCGGCGACAGCACCCTGCCCGCACGTCTCGAACGCCGCCCGCTGCAGCAGCGCCGCCTCCGACTCGCTGAGCTCGAACAGCACCTTGCCCGCCGCGTCCTTGATGACCCGCGGCAGCCCCGCCTGCGGGGCCTCGCCGAAGAACGTCGAGTAGAACACGCACGCGTTCAGGTACGAGCCCGCCGGCGTCGGGTGGCTCAGGTCGGGGATGTGCAGCGCGAGGCCGGGCTTCGCCTTGAGCACCCGCTCCCACGCCGGCCCGGCCGGAGCGACCACCGCCTTGACTTCCTTGGCGATTCCCGCGTACGCCTGGTTCAGGATCGCCTGCATCTCCGGCTTGTTCTTCCGCGCCCAAGTCTCGTAGAACACGGTCTTCGCACCGGTCTTGCGGATCTCGGCGTCGAACATCCGCGCGTACCGCCACATCGTCTCCCGATCCTGCACCGGCCGCAGGCTGTGCTCCTGGAGCACGACGAAGTCCCACCCGCCCTTGCGGATCGCCGCCAGCGCCTTCCCCTCCGCCCAGTGCCCCTCGAGCGTCTGTCCGCCGCGCGTGACCTCGGCGAACTCGAACTTCCGCCCGCCCGGCATCGCCGACGCCATCGCCTGCACGATCGACCCGAGCCCGCCGTTGAAGAACGTGTAGCTGTTGCCGATGAACAGCACCCGCACCGGCTTCTTCGCCGGTGCCAGCGCCGCCTGGATCAGGTTCCCGGCCGGCCTCGCCGACGGCCGCGTCGCGGGCGCCCCGACCTTTTCCGCCGGGCCGGCGAACGCCCCGATCGATGCAATTCCGCCCATCACCGCGACGACGAGAGACTTGCGAAACCCGCTGTTCATTCCGGTGGATCCTCGCCCCGCGTCACGGAGGCCGAACGTTACCACAGTTCCCCTTGCGACGGTGTAACCCGCGTGTAACGACCCCATCGACCGGCCTGGGACGCGCGCCGGAACGTGTTTGACTTCACACGACGGTACTACCATAACGTTCCCGATATGTCCGAGGTTCTACTGCCCAACCCGCTGCACGATTCGCACACCCGCGCCGACGCCGAGTTCCAGTCTTACGACCGCCTCGAAATCGTCTCCACGTTCGGCCAGCCCGAGGCCGAGTACGCTGCGATCCGCAAGGCCGCCGCCCTGATCGATCTCCCGCACCGCGGCGTGCTGGAAGTCGGTGGCAGAGACCGCCACGCCTTTCTGAACAACCTGCTCACCAACCAGACGTGGGATAAGCAGACCAAGGCGGGGATGGCCCCGAACACCGGGGTCTACGCTTATTTCCTGAACCTCAAGGGCAGGATCGTCGCCGACCTCAACCTGCTCGAGCTCGGTGACCTTCTGCTGATTGAGACGGACGTGCGAATGGTCGAGCGGCTCCGCGCCGCGTTCGAGAAGTACGTCTTCACCGAGCAGGTCAAGATGACCTCGCTCGTCGGGCAGCGGCACCGCCTGACCCTCCACGGTCCTGACGCCGCCTCGATTCTGGGCGACGCCGCCGGCACGACGATTCCGCCCCTACCTCCGCTCGCCTCCGTCGCCGTCCGGCTCTTCGGCGACGTCCCCGCCACCGTCTTCCGCGACGACGAGTGCGCGGTTCCCGGCTTCCACCTGATCGTCCCCGGCGACCGCGTCGCCGACGTCTGGCAGCGGCTGCTGAACCAGTTCGCCAACCCGCTCGAGCTCGGCAAACGCCGCCTCCGCCCCGTCGGCTGGGCCGCCTACAACGCCTGCCGCATCGAGGGCGGTCGCCCGCTGTTCGACATCGACTTCGGCAACTCGGCCGACCCCGACCTCTCGGTCCTCCCCGCCGAGGCCGGCCAGTTCGCCCGGGCAGTCTCCGTCACCAAGGGCTGCTACCTCGGCCAGGAGATCGTCGCCCGCATGCACGCCCGCGGCCAGGTCGCCAAGCAGCTCGTCGGGCTCCGCGTGGAAGCCGACGCCCTCCCCGTCGCCGGCGCCACCCTCTTCGACGCCAACGACAACCAGATCGGCGTCGTCACCAGCAGCACCGTCTCTCCGGTTCTCTCCAACGCCTCCATCGCGCTGGGCTACCTCAAGAAGCCGTTTTTCGCGATCGGCACCAAGGTCAAAGTCCCCGCCGAAGGCGCCATGCGCGATGCCGTCGTCACCGACCTCCCGTTCGTGCGCACCTGAGCCGCTCCGACGGACGATTGACAACGATCCTCGGACAGCTGAAAACCCAACGATGACCCCCTCCCCGTACCTCGCCGCGCCGGGCAAGAAGTTTAAGCTCTCGAAGTTTGACCCCGACGAAACCGGCAAGTACACCGACAAGGAGCACGCCCAGCCCGACGTCGACGCGAATCTCAAAGCCCTCGATAAGCTCCAGGAAGTCCTCTACGCGGACGCCCGGTACGCCGTCCTGATCGTCTTTCAAGCCATGGACGCCGGGGGGAAGGACGGCGCGATCGAGCACATCTTCTCGGGCCTGAACCCGCAGGGGTGCAGCGTCGCCAGTTTCAAGGCCCCGTCCCACCTCGAACTGGCACACGACTACCTCTGGCGCTACCACATGGCCGTCCCCCGCGACGGCATGATCGGGATCTTCAACCGCTCCCACTACGAGGCCATCCTCGTCGAGCGAGTCCGCGGCATCGTCCCCAAGAAGGTCTGGCGCAAGCGATACAAGCACATCCGTGACTTTGAGGAGATGTTGACCGACGAAAACGTTGTACTCATGAAGTTTTACCTGAACATCTCCAAGGACGAGCAGAAACGTCGCCTCCAATCCCGCCTCGACGACCCGAAGAAGAACTGGAAGTTCAACCCGGGCGACCTCGAGGAGCGCAAGCGGTGGGACGCCTACATGGAGGCCTTCGAGGACGCGATCGCCGAGACGTCGACCGAGAACGCCCCGTGGTACGTGATCCCGTCGAACCACAAGTGGTACCGCAACCTCGTGATCAGCGACATCGTCGTCCGGACGATGAAGAAGCTGCCGCTGGAGTACCCCAAGGCCGTCGAGGGGATCCAGAACTACAAGTTGGACTGAACGGTCAGCAGGATCGGCTCGACGCGGGCGGCACGGTACGCCCGACGGAAGTCGTCCACGTTTTTGTAGGGGCCCCGGCCCACCCGCCGCGCCGGCACCTCGCACGCCAGCGGTGTCCGGTCGAACGGCCAGGGGTCGAGCGTCATCGTCGCGCGCTCCGGCAGGGCGCACCGGATCGGCGCCGGCGGTTCCCCTGGCCGTGGGTGGACGTCGTCCATGGTGGGGAACAGGTTTCGGCCGACGCACAGCGCGAGGCTGACCCGGTCCATCGCCGTCAGCAGCCGAAAGTTGAACCGCAACCGGTCCTCCGCTTCCGACGTCCCGGGCGCCGCCAGCCCCAACTGCCGCGGCACGTCGGTCGACAGCCCCAGCCGCCGCCGCAGCTCCTCCTGGATCTCCACCTGCCGGTGCTGGAACTTGTTGATCTCGAACAGGTCGGCGCGCGACGCCTCCTTCGCGTGCGCCACCAGGTTGATCCCGGACAAGTTGAGCACGTGCAAACTGACCAGCAGCCCCTGGTAGTCCCCGAGGTCCATCGCCCGCGCGACCGACGCCGACCAAACCTGCACCGCCAGGGCCGCCGACGCCTCGAACACGTGCAGCGGCACCCCGTCGCGGTTCAAGGTCGGCGCGCCGTCTCCGGCGTCGTCGTGCAGCGGCCAGCCGGCGTCGTGGTGGGCGATCGCTTCGATCACCTCCTCGAACGGGGCGGGGGGCGCGAACCGGCCGTTGCCCAGCCGCCGGGCGAGCTGGCCCGACAGGCGGGCGTGGTCGTGCTGCGTGATCAGTAGGACGTGGTCGTCGTCAGCGCCGGCGTCGCGTCGGATCATGGCGACGACTTTACCTGCCGCCGCGCGGGGCCGGTAGGCGCGGTGCGGCGACCTTTCGGCGGCCGGGCGCCAGCGGCTAGAACCAGAACTCGATGTCCCCGCCCGCCCGCCCGCGGATCACCATGTCCTTCTTGTTCCGCCAGTCGACGTGGCCGTCCATGTACAGGATGTGCCCACCCTCGGGCTTCTCGTTCCGCATGTGGCTGGTCAGGTGCGGGTTGGCCCACCCGCCCTTGATGCCCAGGAAGCTGCCGGACTTCGAGATGACCGCGTCGGTCACGAGTTCGGTCTCCGAGGACGACGCCGTGCCGGTGTTCGGGTTGCGCTTCGGGACGTTCCGGTCCTGGTACTCCGCCTTCTTCATCAGGTCGGCGTTGAGCGGGGGCGGGTTGGGCACGACCTTGCCGGCCGGCGCGGGCGGCGGCACCCGCTGGGTGAGGAAGAAGTACCCGAGCACCGAGTAGTTCGGGTCGTAGTTCCACAACCCGTCGACGTCCTGCTCCTGGTAGACCGGGCAGTAGAGCACCTTCCGGTTGCCGCCCGACGCGAGCAGCGCGTCGCGCGTCTCGACCGGCATGTCCCACAGCCAGACGCCGCCGCCGTAGTGGGCGGGCATCTTCCCCTTGTTCTCCGACGCGTACAGCGTCAGCGCTTGGCCGATGCTGCGCAGGTTCGACTGGCAGTTCGCGTTCAGCGCGCTCTTTCGCGCCTTCCCCAGGGCCGGGAGCAGGATCGAGATCAGCAGGGCGATGATCCCGATCACGACAAGCAATTCGACCAGCGTGAATGCCGGCCGGGACGTGGGGGGAACCGTGGTGGGGCGCGCGGGCATCATAACCTCCGGGAGAACGAGGGCGGCACGATGTGACACCGAGACCGTAAGCCCTCTCCTCACTCGATGGCCATGAAATCTTTCGCGGCAAGCTTGAGGTATTTCGCCGCGTTTGACATCAATCCCTAGCCCCGGCCCCGCGCCTCAGATGCCGGATGTCCCTGTTTCCCGACCGGCCTCTACTTTGCCGGCCGAGTCGCCGCCGCCGGCTGCGTCGCCGCTGCTGCGGGCGCCTTTTCGATCCGCCCCCACATCAGCCCCCCGTGCCGGTTGCCGCCCGCCGACTCCCACGTGCCGGCGTACTGGTCGCCGTAGATCATCACCCGCGCCGTGTACGTGCCCAGCCCCGGGAAGCCGATGTTCGTCACGCTGATCACCGGCGTGTCACCGGCCCACTTGATCGGCAGGACCATCGGGATCGTCACGTCCTTGCCGCCGAACTCGATGCGGGCGTTGATCAGCCAGTTGTCGTCCTTCAGCCGCCGGACCGACACGATCGTGTATTTGTCCGCCTTCGGCTGCCCCTTGCCGACCGTGTACGACCCCGCCATCACCGCGTTCGTCAGCCGCTCGGTGAGCTGGCGGTCGAGGACGTCCTGCGCGGAGGGAGCGGTCGTCGGCTTGGTGGCGTCCTGCGCGCGGGCCGGGAGAGCGGCAAATAGCGAGTACTGCGTAGCGAGCAGGAGGATCGCGGCGAACGGCGCTAACGGATGACGGCGGCTGAGCATAAGAACTCCTTGTGCTGTGTCTGGCGACTCGTCTACTCGCTTCTGACTTCTCACTACTTCCCGGGAAACACTTCCACCGGTGGCCCCGCCCCGCCCTTCTCCGGGCACTTCACGTCCAGCACAATCGCGGCCGCGGCGGTCCCGACAGGGGACCACACGGTCGTCCCCGCCTTCCGCACCAGCAGTTCCGGCGAGACCGGCGACGACTTGCTCAGGTACCCGACGAACTGCGTCTTCCCGCCGTCGCACGAGAAAACGTGCGCGCGGAACGCCGGCTTATCCCCATGCAGCGTCGGCGACTTCGTCGCGACCTCGAGCGGCACCAGCGTCCTCCCCTCGTCCGCGGTGAAGAACAACCGAGTCGCCGTCGCTGGCGGCGGCGCAACCGAGCGGGCGGTCGTGGGCCGGCTTGACGAGTTAGCGGTCAAGTCGACGTCGACGGCGGCCGTGAAATACCGCCACCCCCGCCCGAGGAAGAGCTGGTCGCCGAGCAACTCGTCGAGGCTTACGGGCGCGATCCCCTCGAACCGGGTCTTGCCGTTGACCGTGATCGTGACCGGCTTCGACAGGTCTGCCGTCTGGTCGTTGAAGAAGAACCGCAGCGTCTGCACGTTCTCGGTCTTCGCCTCGACCCTGTTCGCCGCCGTCATCACCGCCTGCACCGTGTGGGCGTTCTCGTGCACGGTGATCCGTCCCGTGCCCCGCCGCAGGGCGAACGAGTTCTCCTTCCCCGGGCTTAACGGCTGGTGCACCTGTACCCAGTCCACGCGGTTGAACGACGGGTCCGGCCGCGACGACCGCAGATTCACCTGCTTCGGATACAACTCCCGCACCCGCCCCCGCATCGCCCTGTAACACTTCTCGACGACCTCCGGCGGTGGCGCGTGACCGACGTTCCGCGTTTGTTCAAACACGACGTCGTACTTCAGATTCTTCAGCAACCCGACCAGGGCCGTCGAGTGGCCGATCGGTATCAACTTGTCGGTCGAATCGTGCCAGACGATCGGCAGCGTGTTGCGCAGGTTCAGGAACCGCACTCGTTGCCAGTCCGCGCTCGCCCCTCCGGCCAGCGGGTTGATCGCGGCGAAGAACGTCGGGTAGTGGATCGCGAGGTTCCACGTCGCGTGGCCGGCCATCCCGTGGCCGAGCAGGTAGACCTGCCGCGGGTCGACGTTCGCCCGCGTCGTCACGTGCTGGACCGCTTGGACGACCGTGTTCATCCCCTTGTACGAGGGCCCGTACAGCTCATCCAGGTTCAGCAGCGGCATGACCAGCAGCGCGTCCGGGTGTGCGGCAATCTCGTCGCTGACCCACTGCGTGTACAGCCGCACCACCTCGTCCGGCTTGGGCGGGTTGGCCGGATCCGTGATGATCGCGTTCGCCGCCGGCAGTCGCACCACGAGCGGCCATGCCTTCGCCCGGTCGTAGTTCGCCGGCACGCCGAGGAAGTACTGCACGTCGTGCGGCCCGATCCGCTCGTTCACGTACGCCGCCCCCGGCGGCAGCACCGGCCACGCTAGGTGAATCCGGCACATCCGCCCGACCGTCGCCGCCGGGATGCCCGACTTCGCCAGGATCTGCGTGATCGCTCGCCGATCCTCCGCCGAGTCGGTCCGGAAGTACTTCTCGAGGTAAACGTGCGCGTCGTACAGCTTCTGGAACTGCGCGGGATCGTACCCCGGCAGCTCGGCCGCGTAGATTTTCTCCAGCGTCTCCCGCGGCAACAGCTCCGCCGGCAACTCCGGCGCGGCCCCCCGCGCCAGCAGGGGGGCGAGCGCAAGAAAAACGATCCACAGGCGCGCGGCGGGCATGTGGTAAGCATATCCGCTCCGCGGCCGGTTGGCATTCCCAAACGCTCGGGGCGCCGAGGCACAGACAAAACGGGGAAGAGAGAGATGAACGCGGATGGACGCAGATGAGGAGGACACGCACTGTTTCTCACTCTTATTCGCGTGCATTTGCGTTCATCTGCGGTTCCCTCTCTCCCCTCTTGGCCGCGCTGTCTCCGCGGCCTCTGTGCTATTCCGCGGGTGCGCATATAATCCCGCCCGCGTCACGTCGCGCGGTGTTCCTTCGGAGAGTCGCTATGCGGTCATGGGTTGTGGTGGTCTGTCTCTCAGCGGTTGCCGTCGTCGCGGGGGCGCAGGTGCCGGCAGGGGGGGCCGGGTCAGCCCTCCCCCCCGTCCGGTTCGAACTCGTCGGTAAGGTCGAGGAGCGGCCGGTGCTCGTCACCCACGACAACGCCGGCCGCACGTTCGTCGTCGAGCAGCCGGGCCGCATCTGGCAGATCGTCAACGGCAAGATCCGCGAGGACAAGCCGTACCTCGACGTCTCGGAGCAAATCTACGCCGCCGGCGAGTGCGGCCTGCTCGGGCTCGCGTTCCACCCGCAGTTCGCGCAGAACGGCCGGTTCTACGTCAACTTCACCGCCGACAAGATCCCGCCGCAGGAGGTCAAGGTCGGCAACAAGACGATCACCAAGCGCACGCTCAAAACGGTGGTCGCTGAGTACGAGGTGGATCCGAAGGCCGAGTCGGTCGACGCGAACAAGCGCCGGCCCGTGATCGAGATCGACCAGCCGTACGAGAACCACAACGGCGGGATGATCGCGTTCGGCCTCGACGGTATGCTCTACATCGGCATGGGGGACGGCGGCAACCAGCGCGACCCGCACAAGAACGGCCAGAACCTCGGTACGCTGCTCGCCAAGATGCTCCGGATCGACGTCGCCCCGCGCGAGGGGTACGCCGTCCCGCCGGACAACCCGTTCGTCTCACAGGCCGGTGCCCGTCCGGAGATCTGGGCGTACGGCCTTCGCAACCCGTGGCGGTTCAGCTTCGACCGCCAGACCGGCCTCTGCTACGCCGCCGACGTCGGCGAGGACCGGTGGGAGGAGATCGACGTCATCACCAAGGGCGCCAACTACGGCTGGAGCCTCCGCGAGGGGGCCTACCCGTTCAACCGCCAGAAGCTCGCCAAGGGCGAGAAGCCGCCGACGGCCCCGCCGGACGACCACCCCGGCTTCGCCGACGCGATCAAAGTCTACTGGCACGACCTCGGCATGAGCGTGACCGGCGGCAACGTCTACCGCGGCAAGGCGATCCCGGCCCTCCAAGGCTGGTACCTCTACGCCGACTACTCCAAGGGCACCTTCTGGGGCCTGAAGTACGACGGCGAGAAAGTGACCGCCGAAGGGACGCTGAAGATCACGAATGAGAAGGAAGTCCGCCCGATCCTGCCCAGCGGCTTCGGCGAGGACGGCGACGGGGAGGTGTACGTCTGCTCCCACCAGGACGGGAAGGTGTGGAAGATCGTGGCGGGGAAGTGACGGGCTCGGGGAGAAGGTTCACCGCAGAGATGCGGAGAACACGGAGAAGGCGGGAGAGAGCGAGCAGAATCGGGAGCCAGGGATGCAGGAACGGCAGCGAGTGGTCGTGACGCTGGAGCGCGACGAAGCGCTGGTGCTGTTCGACTGGCTCGCCTCCCGCGACGCTCACGGCGGCGGCGAATCGAAGCCGAATCCCGCCGAGCAACAAGTCCTGTGGAAGGTGGAGGGGCAACTCGAGGCAGCGCTCCCCGACGGGCTGGCAGCCGACTATCGGGAGCGGGTCGTACGCGCGAGGCGGGGGCTGGTCGAGCGCGGCCCCTCGGAGGAGGGAAGTGCCGAGACGAGCGTCTGAGCTGGGGGAGAAGCTGACGGGCGGCGGCAGGCGCAAGGGCGAGGTGGCGCGGCGGTGGTGGAATCCGCCCTTCCCCTGCGCGACCCGTCCCGACGTCACTTCGACGGCGGCGCGTCCGGGGTCGGCACGTTCTGCTTCACCCACTCCTTCAGCGGCACCGGCTTTTCGCCCTTGGGTTGGAGGTACCAGTCCGAGCCGAACTTGTTCTGGGTGAGGCGGTCGAGCAGTTCGTCGCGGGAGGTGGCGCGGAAGACAAGGAGCACCGCCTCCTTGCGCGCGTCGACGACCCACTCCTTGGCCGGCTGAGTGTCTTTCAGGTCGCTGCCGATCAGCTTGGGCATCAGGCCGACCACGCCGTCGACCGTGGCGATCTTGTCGAGCACGGCGGTCGCGTAGTCGACCAACGCCGGGTCGCGGCCGACGGTGTCCGCCGCGCCGGCGAGCGTGCGGAGCTTCTTGATGTCGTCGGAGAGCACGGCGAGGGTGTCGGCCGTCCGGCGGGTCTTGTCGAGGATCTCCGGCAGCTTCGCGTTGATCGTTTCGGTGCTCCGCCGGGCCTGCACGCGGAGGTCGTTCAGCATCAGCAGCGCGGCCGCCGCGATCAGCACGGCGAGCAGGGGGTAGAACCACTTGGTCATGGGGGAATGGTAACAGTGGGCGGCGGGCAGTGGGCGTCGGCAGCAGCGTAAAACGTAAAGAGGCCACCGCGGTAGGCGGCGGCCTCTTCTCTTACGTCTTTACGTTTTTCGTTTTACGTTTCTCCCGCTCACGCCTCTTCGATCGTCACCGTCGTGATCGTGTCGCCTTGCTTGATCGAGTTGACGACGTCCTGCGAGGCCTTGTCGCGGACCTGGCCGAAGACCGTGTGCTTGCCGTTCAGCCAGTCGGTCGCGATGTGGGTGATGAAGAACTGGCTGCCGTTGGTGTTCGGGCCGGCGTTGGCCATCGACAGGCTGCCGACCTTGTGCTTGGGCTTGTTCGGGCCGACCTCGTCGCCGAATTTGTACCCCGGGCCGCCGCTGCCGGTGCCCTGCGGGTCGCCGCCCTGGATCATGAAGTCGGGGATCACGCGGTGGAACTTCAGCCCGTTGTAGAACCCGTCGCGCGACAGGAAGACGAAGTTGTTGACCGTCTTCGGGGCGTCGGCTGGGAACAGGTCGAGCGTGATCCGCCCGCGGCTGGTCTCCATGACCGCGGTGTACTTCTTGGCCGGGTCGATCGACATCGCGGGGGCGGAGGGGTAGGTCTTGGGCATGGTGGGGGCTTTCTGTGTCTAAGGGTTGGGAGGACGGAGGGGGAGGAAGTACGAAGTCCGAAATATCGAAGGGCGAGTCAAATCCGAATGACGAAGGACGAAACTTGAAACGCCGGAGCACAGCGGGCGGACGGCTGTTCCCCCTCGTCGTGATCCCCGTTTCGACCTTAGGTCATTCGACCTTCGTCATTGATTCGCTCTTCGAGTTTCGTCCCCTTCTACTTCTCTTCGATCGTGATCGTCTTGATCGTCACCGCCTTCGTCGGCTTGTCCCGCGCGTCGGTCTCGATGTTGGCGATCTTGTCGATCACGTCGAGGCCGGACGTCGCCTTGCCGAAGACGGTGTACTTGCCGTCGAGGTGGGGGCTGGTGCCGTGCATCAGGAAGAACTGGCTGCCGGCGGAGTCGGGGTCGGCGGTGCGGGCCATCGACAGGATGCCCTTCTCGTGCTTGACGTCGTTGAACTCGGCCTTGAGCTTGTAGCCGGGGCCGCCGGTGCCGGTGCCGGTCGGGTCGCCGCCCTGGAGCATGAAGTCCTTGATCACGCGGTGGAACGGCACGCCGTCGTAGAACTTCTCCTTCGCGAGGAACACGAAACTGTTGACCGTCTGCGGGGCCTTGTCGGGCAGCAGCTGGCAGACGACAGTCCCCTCGCTGGTCTCGATCGTCGCGGTGTACGTCTTCTTCGGGTCGATCTTCATGTCGCCCGGCTTGTCGTACTGCTTCTTCGCGTCGGCGGCGTGAAGGGCGGCGGCGGCGGTGACGACGAGCAAACAGGCGGCGAGCGTCCTGGTCATGAGCGGTCTCCTTCTTGGTTGGACGGATGGTTGTGGGACGGGCGGGAGATGTCAAGTCGCGGCGGCGGGGGAGGCCCCGCGCGCCAGCGTCCTGAGCCGCTGCGTGAATTGCTTCGCCATCTCGCAGGCCCGCTCGGGCGCGATCAGCGACGGGCGGTATGTGACGCCGACGTGCAGGTGATCGCCCAGCGTCGTCGGCGTGAACACGAGCGGCATCATCGGCCCGGTCGGCGAGACGCGCACGTAGTCGAGCAGCGGCTTGCGGGCGTCGTCGGGCTGCCGCGAGTCGTCGTGGAACTCCGCGGCCCAGGTGCGGTTGAGGTTCACGTTCGAAATCCCGCCCGCCAGCGGCACCCGCTTGCGATAGAACTCGACGATCTTCTTCGGCTTGTAGAACCGCCCGACCGTGTACCCCGCGAGCATCCGCACCGGGCTCGAGAGCGCGACGCCGCTCGCCTTGTGCATCCGCGACTGCCGCGCGATCGCCGCGAGCAGCCGCGGAAAGTGAGCGAGGTCCGCCGGCCGGCAGAGCGTCGACGTGAAGCCGAGGAACAGCCCGAACGTGTCCGATAAGTCCTGCCCCGCATATGGGCGCAGGTCAACGATCGTCCCGAGCGCCAGATCCGTCCGCCGGGGCGTCTTCCGCAGCGGGACGAACTGCTGGCAGATTTCCGCGGCGACGGCGAGGAACAAATCGTTCAACGTCGCGTGGTGTTGGCGGGCAAACGCGAGCAGGGGCGCGATCAAACCCGTACCCACCTCGTGCAGCGCGAACTGGCAGGCGAAGTCGCTGTGCCCCGGATGCTCGACCCGGGCGACCCGGCGGTTGCGGCTCGACCAGCGGACGGACGACAGGAAACCGTCATAAAGGTCCCAGTTCGACCGGTGCGATCCGAGGACCGACCAATACCCGCCGTGCGGGTGGCGCAGCGGCGTCTTCCGCGCCCGCTGGGGGAAGTAGAGCCGAAAGAACCACTCCCGCAGCAGCAGCCGGATCGAGACCGAGTCGGCCACCCAGTGGTGGTAGACCACGCCGAGGTAGTAGAACCCGTCCTGCTGGAGCACGAACGGGCGGAACGGCGGCTCGGCGGCGTCGTCGAACGGCCGGTTGAGCTGCTCTGTGACAAAGGTGGACAACGGCGCCGTTGAAGGGACGAGCTGCACCGGGTACCGCTGGAGCTCGCCGTTCAGAGTCTGGTGATGGAACCGTCGGCCGTTCAGCTCGATGCGCCCGAGACCGAGCGTCGTCAGCGTCGACTGCCACGCCGCGGCAATCCGGGCGGGGTCGGCAGTTCCAGCAAGCTTGAGCACTTGGGCCGCGTTGTACGGGTGCAGCCGGTCCCATTGCAGCACGAGCCGCTGGAACATGTTCAGCGGGGTCGGCGGGGACTGAGGATAAAGCTGCGTTCCGTCCATGGACTGCCAAGGGTGACGCCGCCCGCGATTGTAACATTTCCGACCGCGGGTCAGAAGAACCGCGGGAGAAAGCGACCGGTCCGCTCGGCGTAGTCCGTATACATGGCCCCGTGCAGGTTCGAAAGGTACAGCTCCTCGCGGCGGGCCTCCCACTGGAGCAGGATCAGGTGAACGGCGCCCACGATCAGCATCGCGGGGGAGGGGAGGATCGCCATCGTGCAGAGCATCAGCAGGGAGGAGAGGGCGTAGATCGGGTGGCGGAGGCGCGCGTAAGGGCCGCTGACGATCAACTGCGTCTTGTCGTCGGGGTCGATGCCCATGCGCCAGGAGCGGCCCATCTTCCGCCAGCAGATCCAGGTGGCGACGAACGCGGCGACGGCGGCGGCGGCGGCGAGCCAGGCGATTGGGGCGGACTGGTAGAGCGGGGCGAACGCGGCGGTGCGGTCGAGGGCGCGGGACGCGCGGCTGCCGTACAGGAGGGGAAGGGCGATCCAGAGGGCGACGGCGGGGAACCAGATGAGGCGCAGGGCGCGGCCTAAAGGCTCGGCCGGGAACAGGTTGGCCGCCCGACCGGTCCGCCGCTTCTCCTTGTGCGCCAGGCGGAGCACGCGGGCCCAGTAGACGGCCATCACCAGCCCGACGATCAGCGCGGGGACTCGTTCCACGCGCGTGTTGTCGGGAACGCGGGAACGAAAGTCAATCGCGCAGGATCCGCGCGGTGTCATCCGAGGTGGAGACAACCCGCGGCGGCGCGGCGGGGCGCGTCGCCGGCACCCGCGGCAGGGGGGCGCGGCCGTGCGCGGCGCTGACCGGCGTCACCGTGGCCACCGGCACCTGCGGGCGGTTCGCAGCCGCCCACACCGGCCGCGGCGGGCAGACCGCGAGGATCTGGCGGAGGGCTTCTCGGTGGATCGCGTCCTTCTTCTCGATGTTGAAGTGGTTCACCGACCCTTCGAGGAGGTCGGGGCGGTCGGTGCGGATATTGACGTTCTGCAGCTTTCCGGCGAATCCCTCCTCGGCTTCGAGGGGGATGCCGCGGAGCATCGGCAGGGCGTCGAGGACGTTCGGCTGGTAGAGGTTGTAGCAGTGCTTGACGTTCTTCGGGACGGCGGGCGGGGTGGTCGGGTCGATGGTGACGAGGAGGTCGACCGTGACGTTGGCGTGCTCGAGCGCGCGGGCGATGTTGACGACGTCGTCGGCGCCGTAGGAGTGGCCGACCAGAACCAGCGGTTCGGGGTTGCGGGCGTCCCGGTACTTCTCGGCGATCGTTGCGGCGAGCTCGCGCCACTGGCCGTCTTGGTAGACCCGGCCGCGGACGCCGGCGTCGTTGACCTTCTGGCCGAGCGTGTCGATCCCGGTCGAGAAGACGCCGATCCACCCGCGGAGCAGGTAGACGTTGCCCGCCCGGGGGCCGTCGGACACCGGAGCGACCTCGGCCAGGTTGCCGTTGGGGACGTGGGCGCAGCCGGTCGTGGCGAGGAGCGTCAGGCCAACGCACGCGGTCGCAATCAGTTGGGCGAATGTCGGATTACGCATCAGGTCACCGAGGGGCAGACTAGACCGTGGCGCGGAGGTGCGACAACGGTCAAAAGACGCATCGGGCCGACGCGCAGCGGACTTTAGGGGTGGGGCGGTTTGGGCGGGTGCGGACGAGAAGCCGGCCACCCCATGAGGCCGCTCGGATGAGTCAGGCCAACTCTATCCGGCCGGCGATGACGCGGTGAAGGTGCGATCCGGCGCGGACGAGCAGGCGGCCGGTGTCGTCAAGGCCTTCGCACCGCCCGGTGACCGGCGGCTCGGCGGTGGCGTGGACGGTGATCCGGCGGCCGACCAGGGCGTGGTGCCGGTCGTACTCGCGCAGCAGGGCGGGGAACGGCGTGTCGGCGGCGGTGCGGACGAGCGTGGCGTGGAGTTGGGCGGCCAGGGCGATCAGGACGTCGGTCAGGTCGTGGGGGCGGGGCGGCGTCGTCATCTGTTGCAGACAGGTGACCTTGTCGCGGAGCGGCTTGGGGATGGCCGACTGGCGCGAGGCGTTCACGTTCAGGCCGATGCCGATCATGTCGACGTTGTCCTGGCGCTCGCAGAGGAGGCCGGCGAGCTTGCGGAAGGCGGGTTGACCGGCGGGGGCGTGGACGAGGTCGTTGGGCCACTTGAGCTGGACGGAGTCGTTCTCGGCGAGTTGGGCGGCGGCGGTGCGGACGGCGAGGCCGGCGGCGAGGGGGACGTGGTGGGGGGCGAGCGCGTCGCCGGCGCGGAGGACGAATGTGACGGTCAGCGAGCCGGGGGTGCTGAACCAGGTGTTCGTCCCGCGTCCGCGGCCGGCGGTCTGGGCGGAGGTGAGGACGACGGCGGGGGCGAACAGGTCGCCCCGCTTGCGGAGGACACCGGCGTGGTCGTTGGTGGAGCGGAGGGTGGGGAAGTAGTGGAGGCGGAAGGGGTGGAGGCCGGCGCGGAGGCGGGCGAGGTCGAAGGAGGATGGGCGGGGCGCGTTCGGCACGGGAGGGGGTTCGTGCGGGTGTGCGGAAGCGCACCCGGGCGACGATGAAGACGAATTGAAGACCCGGCCGCTGAAGCGGCCTCGCCGCGGGTGAACCGCGTTGTGGCGTCACCCCTCCAGCGTCAGCAGGAGGTCCTGGGCGGCGACCGTGCTGCCGGGCTTGACCAGGACGTCGGCGACCTTGGCGTCTCTTGGGCAGTAGACGGCGGTTTCCATTTTCATCGCTTCGATGCTCAGGAGGCGCTCACCGGCCTTGACGGCCTGGCCCTTCTTGACGGCGACGGTGGAGACCTTGCCGGGCATGGGGGCGGCGACGTGGTCGGGGTCGTCGGGGTCGGCCTTGGGGGCCTTGTGGAGGCTGGCCTCGAGGGAGCGATCGGCGATCGGCACCTCGCGGGGCTGGCCGTTGAGCTCGAAGAAGACGGTGCGGGTGCCGTCGTCGCGCGGGTCGCTGGTGGTCAGGTACTTGATGATCAGCAGCTTGCCGGGCTCGATCTCGACGGTGATCTCCTCGCCGGGCTCGAGGCCGTAGAAGAACGCGGGGGTCGGGAGGACGCTGGTGTTGTCGTACTTGGCGCGGTGGGCGTCGAAGTCGGTGAAGACCTGCGGGTAGAGCAGGTAGGAGAGGACGTCCTCGTCGCTGACCTCGTGGTGCGTCTTGGCTTCGAGCTCCTTCTTCGTGGCAGCGAAGTTGACCTTGGGCAGCGTGGCGCCGGGGCGGCCCTTGATCGGCTTCACGCCGGCCGAGTCAAGGATGATCTTCTGGAGGACCTTGGGGAAGCCGCCGTCGGGGAAGCCGATCTCGCCCTGCATCATGCCGACGACGCTCTTGGGGAAGCTGAGCTTCTTGTCGCCGCGGCCCGCGCTGAGGACGTCCATCGCGGACAGGCCGTTGGTGACCATGAAGATCGCCATGTCGCCGACGACCTTGCTCGACGGCGTGACCTTTACGATGTCGCCGAACATGTCGTTGACCTGGGCGTAGGCGTCGGCGATCTCGTTCCAGCGGCTCTCCAGGCCCATGCTCTTGGCCTGCTGCTTGAGGTTCGTGTACTGCCCGCCGGGCATCTCGTGGTGGTAGACGTCGGCGGCCGGGGCCTTGATGTCCTCCTCGAACGGGTAGTACAGCTCGCGGACGGCGGCCCAGTAGTCGGACAGCTTCTGGAGGTTACCGGTGTCGAGGCCGGACGCGCGGGGCGTGTTCGCCAGCGCCGCGACCAAGGAGTTCAAACACGGCTGAGAGGTCATCCCGGACATCGACGCCAGCGCGGCGTCGGCGATGTGGCAGCCGGCGTCGTGGGCGCGGAGGACGGACGCGCCGTTGATCCCGCTGGTGTCGTGCGTGTGGAAGTGAATCGGGACGTCGATTTCGTTGCGCAGCGCCTTAACGAGCTCGAACGCGGCGTACGGCTTGCACAGCCCGGCCATGTCCTTGATGGCGAGGAAGTGCGTGCCCATCTTCACGAGCTGCTTGGCCATGTCGACGTAGTACTTCAGCGAGTACTTCGTGCGCTTCGGGTCGAGGATGTCACCGGTGTAGCAGATCGCGGCCTCGAGGATCGCGTTGGGCTGTTCGCGGACGGCCTCCATCGCGATTTTCATGTTGTCGACGTTGTTCAGCGCGTCGAACACGCGGAAGACGTCCATGCCGCTGGCGGCGGCCCGTTTGATGAACTCGCGGAGGACGTTGTCCGGGTAGTTCGTGTACCCGACGACGCTGCTCGCGCGGAGCAGCATCTGGAACAGGACGTTCGGGATCCGCTGGCGGAGCTGGATCAGCCGCTCCCACGGGTCCTCGTTCAGGAACCGCATCGCGGTGTCGAACGTCGCGCCGCCCCACATCTCCAGGCTGAAGAGCTGCGGCATCAGGTGGGCGACCGGCTCGGCGATCTTCAGCAGGTCGTACGTGCGGACGCGCGTCGCCAGCAGCGACTGGTGCGCGTCGCGCATCGTCGTGTCCGTGAAGAACATCCGCTTCTGCTTCGTGACCCACTGCGCGAACTTCTCCGGGCCGAGCTCGAGCAGCTTGTCGCGGGTGCCGGGGGGCGGGGTCTGGCCCTGCGGGTGCGCAGGGACGACGGGCTCGGGGAGCTCCTTCTTGCGGTTCAGCTTCCCCTTGACCTCCGGCCGGCCGTTGATGATCACGTCGCCGAGGTAGGTCAGCAGCTTGGTCGCGCGGTCGCGGCGGGGGCGGAAGCGGAACAGCTCGGGCGACGTGTCGATGAACGTCGTCGTCGCCTCGCCGCTGACGAACTTGCGGTGGTTGATCAGGTTTTCGACGAACGGGATGTTCGTCTTCACGCCGCGGATCCGGAACTCGCGGAGCGCGCGGTCCATGCGGCGGATCGACTCCTTCTCGTCGGCGCCCCACGTGGTGACCTTGACGAGCAGCGAGTCGAAGTAGGGGGTGATGACGGCCCCGCCGAACCCGTTGCCGCCGTCGAGGCGGACGGCGAACCCGCCCGCGCTGCGGTAGGTGCTGATCCGGCCGTAGTCCGGGATGAAGTTGTTCTCGGCGTCCTCCGTCGTGATCCGCGCCTGGATGGCGACGCCGTTGGTCCGGATGTCCTCCTGCTTCGGGACGCCGAGTGGGGCCGCGTGCAGCTTGTGGCCTTGGGCGACGAGGATCTGGCTCTTTACGATGTCGATCCCGGTCACGACCTCGGTCACCGTGTGCTCGACCTGAATCCGCGGGTTGACCTCGATGAAGTAGAACTCCTCGGCGTCGATGTCGACCAAGAACTCGACCGTGCCGGCGTTGCGGTAGTTGGCGCCCTTGCACAGGCGGACGGCCGCGTCGCAGATCCGCTGGCGGAGGTCGGGCGACAGGTTCCAGGCGGGGGCGACCTCGACGACCTTCTGGTGGCGGCGCTGCACCGAGCAGTCGCGTTCCCAGAGGTGGATCAGGTTGCCGTGCTGGTCGCCGAGGATCTGCACCTCGATGTGCTTGGCGCGAGCGATGTACTTCTCGACGAACACCTCCGGCCGCCCGAACGCCGCCCCGGCCTCGCGCTGGGCCTCTTCCAGCTTCCCCTGGAGTTCCTCAGCGGTCTTGACGACGCGCATCCCGCGCCCGCCGCCGCCGAAGCTGGCCTTGATGATGATCGGGTAGCCGATCTTCGCGGCGGCGGCCTTGACCTGCTTGAGGTCGGACAGCGCGTCCTCGGTTCCGGGGACGGTGGGGACGTTGGTCTTGACCGCCAGCTTCTTGGCCGCCGTCTTGTCGCCGAACGTCTCGAGCAACTCAGGCGTCGGGCCGACGAACGTGATGCCATTGTCCTTGCACGCGCGGGCGAGGTGGGCGTTCTCGGCGAGGAAGCCGTAGCCGGGGTGGATCGCGTCGGCCCCGACATCCTTGGCGATCGCGATCAGGTGGTCGATGTTCAGGTACCCCTTGACCGGCTCGCCGCCCTCCTCCGGGCCGATCGGGTAGGACTCGTCCGCCTTGAACCGGTGGAGGCTGAACCGGTCCTCGTAGGTGTAGACGGCGACGGTGGTCAGGCCGAGTTCGGTCGCGGCGCGGAACACGCGGATCGCGATTTCTGAGCGGTTGGCGACGAGCAGTTTCTTCATGGGTGCGGTGCCGGGGTGCGCGGGTGGTTCGGGGCGCGCGCGACCGGGGTGTGACGAGGTGGCCCGGCCGGGGCCGGCGGTATTGTGTGGAGGGAGGGGGATTTTGCAAGGTGGCGAGCGCCGGGGAGTTCGCGTCCGCTCGGGGTGGGGAAGACCCGCCCGCTGAAGCGCGCTCGTCGGGCGGGGGGGCACGCGGCGCGCTTACTTCATCGCGTGGAACCAGCGATTACCGCGGGGCAGCCACCAGTTCTTATAGTCGAGCGAGAAGATCACGCGGGACGAGCGGCCCAGGATCTGGTCGACCGGGACGGTGCCGATGTACCGGGAGTCGTCGCTGTTGTCCCGGTTGTCGCCCATCATGAAGTAGTGCCCCGCCGGGATCTCGCGCTCGGAGAAGTCGCGCATCGGGTATACCGGCCGGCCGTAGGCGTCGCGCCGCAAGTCGAGCCCCTTGTCGGACAGCAGCGACGTCACGTAGGGCGGCTCGGCGCCGTGCTCGCGGAAGAAGTTCGTCGTCTGGTGCTGGTCGCGCGGGATTTGCTCCAGGTCGGCCGGGGTGGGCGTGAACGGCGTCATCTCGAGCGGTTTGCCGTTGATGTAGAGTTGGCCGCCTCGCATCATGATCCGCTCCCCGGGCAGGCCCACCACCCGCTTGACCAGGCGCGTCCCGTTGCGGGGCGAGTAAAAGACCACGATCTCCCCCCGCCCCGGCGCCCCCCATCGGGCCAGGTGCCACGTCGTGTACGGGAACTTCAGCCCGTACGCGACCTTGTTCACGTAGATCCGATCCCCTTCGAAGATCGTCGGCTTCATCGATCCCGTCGGCACGTCGTTCCAGTCGGCGAAGCTCGAGCGGAACGCGGTGAAGCACAGCACGAGCACGAGGATCGGGCGGATCTGGCGGCGCCAGAACAGGAGGATCTTGCGTTTGGTGTGCGGGGTCATGCGTGGCGGCGCCTGCTGCGAGAAGAGTCGGGAACCGGAGGGCGTTTTTTCGGCGGCGGGATTGTAACCGCCGGTCGGTCCCATTACGACCCCGGGCCGAGCCCGGTTCGGTTTCCGCTATCGTCGGCAGAACCAGCTTGCTATGTTAAGGCCGCGCGAAGGGCAATTCGCCCGCCGCGCCCACGTCACCTCAGTCCTGAGGGCGATATCGCGTGCGACACCTGCCACCCCACCGCCGGGCCGCCTGTGAAGCGCTGGAGCAGCGCCGGCTGCTGTCGAGCGTCCGGTTCGCCGTGATCGGCGACTACGGGAATGACAACCCGGCCGAGGCCGACGTCGCCACCGAGCTGAAGTCGTGGCGGCCCGACTTCGTCATCACGACCGGGGACAACAACTACCCGATCGGCGAGGCGTCGACGATCGACGTCAACATTGGCAGGCATTACGCCGAGTTCATCGGCAGCTACACCGGCGCGTACGGGCCGGGGTCCGCCGTCAACCGGTTCTTCCCGTCGCTGGGGAACCACGACTGGTACACGCCGGTGAACGGGCTACCGAAGGGGTACCTGGACTACTTCGCGCTCCCGGGGAACGAGCGGTACTACGACTTCGTCCGCGCGCCGGTGCACTTCTTCGCGCTCGACAGCGACCCGTCCGAGCCGGACGGCGTCTCGCCGACGTCGGTGCAGGGGCAGTGGCTTCAGCAGCGGCTGGCGGCGTCGACCTCGCCGTGGAAGGTCGTCTACTTCCACCACCCGCCGTACTCGTCGGCGTCGCACGGCCCGCAGGCGTGGATGCAGTGGCCGTTCGCGGCGTGGGGGGCGGACGTCGTCCTGGCCGGGCACGAGCACGTGTACGAACGGATGGTCAACCCGGCGGACGGGCTGACCTACGTTACCAACGGCCTGGGCGGCACGCCGAACCGGTACGATTTCCTCCACCCGATCGCGGCCGGTAGCGAGGTGCGGTACAACGCCGATCACGGGGCGATGATCGTGAACGCCACCGACGCGCAGATGACGATGCAGTTCATCACGCGGGCGGGGGAGCTGATTGACTCGTGGTCGCTGAACGCCAGCGCGACGCCGCCGGCGTCGCCGACCGGGCTGACCGCGAGCGTGGTGTCCGCGCGGCAGGTCGACCTGAGTTGGACGGACGCATCGGGCGACGAGGGCGGTTTCCGGCTCGAGCGGGCCGTTGGCGGCGGCCCGTTCGAGGTGATCGCGACGCTCGGCCCTGGGGTCACGCGATACTCTGACGTCGCGCTCGCGGGCGGCACGACCTACCACTACCGCGTCCGAGCGTTCAACACGGCGGGCGCGTCGCCGGCGTATGCAAACGCCGCGCCCGCGACGACGCCGGCGGGGGCGATCGCGCCGCTGCCCGCGCCGGCGACGTTCGGCGCGACGTCGCCGTCCCCCACGCGGGTGGACCTGGTGTGGGGGGCGGTCGCCGGGGCCGCGGGGTACAAGGTCGAGTATTCTGCCGACGGGATCGTCTACGCGCCGCTGATGACCGCCCCCGCCGGCACGACCGGGCTCCCCGTGAACGGGCTGGCGGCGGGGACGCTGCACTACTTCCGCGTCCGCGCTTACGACGCCGCCGGCGACTCGCGGTATGCGGACGCGACACAGGCGACGGCGGTCATCCCCATCGCGGCCCCGGACCTCGCGGCGGCGAGCGACAGCGGGATCTCCGACGCCGACGACGTGACGAACGTTGCAACCCCGACCTTCACCGGCGCCGCGCCGGCGGGGACTATCGTGCGGTTGTTCAGCGACGGCGTGGAGGTCGGGTCTGCGGTCGCGGGGGCGGGCGGCGCGTACGCGGTGACCGCCGGCCCGCTGGCGGAGGGGGAGCGGGCGATCACGGTCAGGTTCGAGGGGACCGGCGGCGGTTTGTCGGCGCCGTCGGAGCCGCTGCGGGTGACGCTCGACCGGACGGCGCCGAAGGTGGTCCAGGTTCGGTACAACGGCGCCCTGGCGGCGACGGCGAACGTCCGCCAAGTCGTCGTGTCATTCAGCGAGGCGGTGAACGCGGGCGTGGCGAACCTCGGGCTGCGGAACGACTCGACGGGCAAGGTGCAGCTGGCGGGGGAGACGGCGTTCTCCTACGTGGGCGGGCCGGGGCACGCAGGGACCTGGTCGTTCCCCTTGCGGCGGTTCGGGCTGCTCGAGAACGGCAACTATACTGCCACAATTCACGCGGCGACCGCCGACCTGGCGGGCAACCTGCTCGACGGGGACGGCAATGGGCAGGGGGGTGACGCGCGGGCGTTCACGTTCTACCAACTGGCAGGTGACGCCAACGGCGACCGCACGGTCAATGCCCTCGATATGAAGGCGCTGGTGACGGGTTACAACGCGCTCGGCGCGAGCCTTCCGGCCGACTTCAGCGGCAACGGGCGGGTGTCTTTCGAAGACTTCCAGATCCTCGAGCTGAACTTCGGGAGGTCAGTGCCGGCGCCGGCCCCGGCGGTTGAAGGACCGGTCGCGGCGTCAGTTCGGGCGGTGGCGAGGCCGCCGACGACCGTGCAGGCCGTCCGGCACCCGGTGTTCTCGAAGAAGCGCGTCGGGCGACCCGCGGCCGACGTGCTGGCGTGATGAACGTCACCGTCCAAGGGGTCGGGTTGCTCTGAGCCGGCAGGGGGACAACAATCGGACTCGTGCAGCCATCCGCCGAGCAACTTGAAGCGTTGCGTGACGCCGTCCGCGCCGCCGCGCCGCGCGACGACGTCCGGGAGGCGGTCGAGGCGGTCTACCAAGACTTAGCGGTCCAGGTCGAACAGCGGAAGCCGGTCTGCATCGTCTCCGGCCGGTGCTGCCGGTTCGAGGAGTTCGGGCATCGGCTGTTCGTCACCACCCTCGAGCTCGCCGCCTTCGCGCGGGGATTCGGTCAGACTCCCCGGCCCAAGCCGCTCGCGGACGCGATCGCCGATTGGCAGGGCGCCGGGTGCCCGTTCCAGGTCGGGAAGTTGTGTGGCGTCCACGCGCTGCGGCCGTTCGGCTGCCGGGTGTTCTTCTGCGACCAGACCGCGACGCAATGGCAGCAGGAGGCGTACGAAGCGTTCCACGCGCGGCTCAAGCGGCGGCACGAGGAGCTGGGCGTTCCCTACTACTATGTCGAGTGGCGCGCGGCGATCCGGGCCGTGCTCGACCTCTCAGGTTCTTCGGCAGGGGGGGTGTGAGGCTGTTGAGTGACCAAACATCGCTTTGACAGGGAAACGCCCAAGCGGTTACATTCTCGGACGGCGTCAGTGTGAAGACGACACCGCTGAATTTTCAACACAGGAAGGCCACGACATGAGGAAGCTTGTCTGTCTGCTGTTGCTGATGGGAGGCACGTTCGGCATCGGAGGCTGCGCGTCCCCCGCGTACACCGGCGGCGAGAACGTCTCCCGCGTCCTCCGCACCTGGGACTACGAAAACAAGCAGATGATCGAAGACATCATGTACGAGCTGATGCTGGTTCCCCCGAGCCGCTCGACCATGTGGAATTTGCGGTAACCGCACCGCACGGTTCGCCTCAGAAAACCCCGACCCGGCGCGGCGCTCCCAGGAGCACCCCGCCGGGTCGTCGTCATTTCAGAAGGCGGTGCCTCGCGCCGCCCGCAAATGGTGCTTGCACCGCGGGTGCAAAGGTACGCGACCCCGCTACGACACCAACCGAAAACGCGGCTTCGGCACCGACTTCACCCACCCCGCCACCTTCAACCGCTTCTGCTGGGCCCCCTCGAGGTTCCGAAGGTACTGCCGCAGCGACGCCTCGTCGAACTGCGCGAGAAAGTCCGGGTGGGCGGTCTGATTGAGCTGCCGGATCCCGTCGATCAGTTGACGTTTGTTCATGGGATGCGTACTTTCGAAGGGTGCGCGAGCGAGGCGCGGGAGGCGCGGCACGACAGCGCTTCACGGCCGCTCCCAGCCGGCAAGATCGGTCATCGCGCCGCCCGGACTTGAACCGTCGCTAAACCCCTGCCGAACCCCGACGTGTGTACCATGTCCCAAGCCCCGCCCGACACCGCTCCCGACCCCGGTTCCCCCGCCGCCGCCGTCCCTGACGCGCCGGCGGGGGCCGACCTCCACCTCGCCCGTCTGCATCGGATGTCCACGACCGCTGGCGTCACCGACAGCGGCTACGTCGCGGTCAACCAGACCGCCGTCGTCGCCCTCGTGCTTGGCGTCCTGAGCGCGGTCGCGTTCTTCGATTTGCTGCTGCTGGTCGTGCCGGTGATCGGGATCGCGTTCGCCATCGTGGCGATCCGCCAGATCAACGACAGCAACGGCACGCAGACCGGCAAACTGATGGCCTGGGGGGGGCTGGCGCTGTCCGTGGCGTTCGCCGGGGCCGTGGTCACCACGGCCGCGATGGCGCACGCCGCAGTACGCGGGGACGAGCGGCGGATCGCCACGACCGTCTCCCAACTCGGCAAGGACATCGGCTCCGGAAACTACGACGCCGCCTACGCCGCCTTCGACAGTCGGTTCCGCGGCCGAGTCAACGCCGACCAGTTCAAGAAGACGCTCGAGGCCATCCAGGCGCCGACCCCGCTCGGCCGCCTTGAGGTGATGGAGTGGAACGGGGTCACGCCGAAGTTCGAGAGCGCCGGCGGCGACCGCACTGCGCTCGTCCGCGCCCGCACGAAGTTCACCAACGTGAACGAGGGACGCATCGAGCTGGTGCTCCGCGAGGCCGAGGGCAAGTGGCTGGTCATGCGTGCCCCCGAGTTCTTCCCCGAGCCGCGCCCGCAGCGCGGCGGCGCGGACGACGTCTTCAACCTCGACTAGCGCCGTGTCCCCCGTGGCCCGGCCCTAGACGTACGTCCCCCCGCCTTGCCCGCGGGTCCCATAACCGCCCTCACCCGCTTTCGCTGCACTGATCCCTCAAATTCAGGTCCGATCATGCCGATGTTCGCTCCGGGACGGCGCGCGCTCCCGCGCGCCGCCCTTAGCGAGGCAACCTCATGATCGGTCGACATGTTTTCGGGCGGGTACGGTGGGCGTGTTCGAGCGTCGCGGTCACCGCCGCGGCACTGGCGGCGGCGGCGAGCCTGGGCGGCTGCACGCGCGTGTCGAACGCGTGGTCGGCGCTGACCGCCAAGTCGCCGGTCAAGGAGCCCCCCGCCTCCACGGCCCCCGACACCGCGGCCGCCCCCGCGCACGCCAACACCCCCTCCGCCCCGGAGCCCGTGGCGCAGGGCGAGGACGTCACGACCGCCAACGCGCCCGTCGCCGTCGCCGAGCCCGACGTGGCCCCCGCCCCGCCGCCCGAGCCGATCAAGGTGCCGGTCGTCAACCTGTTCGGCGAGCTCGACGGCCGTCGGCCCAGGACCCAGCCCGGGGCGGCCGACTCGGCGTTCCAACAGCACACGTTTACCGACGAAGGGCACGACGCCGACGTCACCGTCGACACGACCGGCAAGTGGATCGCGTTCGCCAGCACCCGCCACAGCCAGCACGCCGAGATCTACCTCCAGCGCACCGACGGCACGACCGTCACCCAACTGACCAGCGACCCGTCCGACAACGTCCAACCCAGCTTCAGCCCCGACGGCAAGACGATCGCGTTCGCCTCGACCCGCACCGGGAGCTGGGACATCTACGTAATGGACGTCGACGGCCGCAACGTCACCCAGGTGACGTCCGGCCCGTCCCAGGACATGCACCCGAGCTTCAGCCCCGACGGGTCGCGCCTCGTCTACAGCTCGATCGGCGGGCGCAGCGGGCAATGGGAACTCTGGACCGTCGACCTGACCACCCGCGAGCGGCGGATGATCGGCTACGGGCTGTTCCCGTGCTGGTCGCCGGTGAAGGGCTCGGAGCGGATCGCCTTCCAGCGGGCGCGCCAGCGCGGCAGTCGGTGGTTCAGCCTTTGGACGCTCGACCTGGTCGACGGGGAGGCCCGGCGGGTGACCGAGGTCGCCGTCAGCTCCAACGCCGCGATCATCAGCCCGTCGTGGAGCCCGGACGGCAAGCGGCTGGCGTTCTCGACCGTCGTCGACCCGGCGCAGATGGTGAAGGGGAAGCCGCGCGGGCAGCAGGACGTCTGGATCATCGACGCCGACGGCGGGAACCGCCACCGGCTCACCGACGGCACCAGCACGTGTCTTACCCCGTACTGGGCCGCCGACAACCGCGTCTATTTCGTCAGCGACCGCGGCGGGCACGAGAACGTCTGGTCGGTCCGCACCCAACCCGCCAGCGTCTGGCCGGTCGCGGCGGGCGTGAAACGTGACAAGGACGCGCAAAAGCCGGCCGCGCCGCCGACCGAAATCGGGTCGACGACGTCGGAACTGGAAAGATAAAAACCGTCTGCTACTTTTCCTTACGTCAGGCAGTTTCTGCCAGGCGGCGCCCGCAGACCGGAGGTCGGCGTCGCTCCGCCAGTTCCGACGCTGTAACACGTGCCGTAACGATGTGCGAGGGAGGGGGCGTACGTTCTCACGGACGAGGCGTGCCGTTGATGCGCAGCATCCCCGTCATCCTGGCGCTGATCGCCGTCGTGCTTCCCGAGGTCGGCTGCGCGGAGAAAACGCCGCCCTACGGCCGCGAAACCGTCCGCACGCTCCCCACGAAGCGACGCCAAGTCTGGGCGGTCGCGCCGGTCGTCAACCTCAGTGGGGAGCGGGGCGTCGACCCGATCCTGCAGGCCGACCTGGTCTTCCAGCAACTCCAGCAGGTGCGCGGCGTGACCGGCGTACCGGTCAACCGGGTTGCCGAGGTCTACGCCGCCCTGAAGATCGACCGCGTCTCGTCCGCCGAGCAGGCGGCACTCGTGTGCGACCTGCTCCAGTGCGACGGCCTGATCATCCCGACGGTGACGATCTTCGACGTGTACAACCCGCCGAAGTTCGGCGGCGCGATGCAGTTGTTCGTCAAGCCGGGGACGTTCGCCCGCCCGCCCAACGTCGACCCACGCGAGATCGCGCGACGTGCCACGCCGAAGGATGTGGACCCGATGCCGCACACGAACGGCGACGTGATCCAGGTCGTCGGCATGTTCGACGCCGCCAACGGTACGGTCCGCGACCGTTTGAAAGCTTACGCCGCCGGCCGCCACGACCCGGTCGGCCCCATGGGCGAGAAGGAGTATCTCGCGAGCATGGACCGCTACTGCGGGTTCGCCTACTCCGAACTGATCGAGCAGTTGATCACCAGTCCGAAGCTCAAAGGGTTGTGAGGTCGTACGTCCCGCGGCCCCAGGTGGGGCAGGCAATCTTGTCTGTCTCGCGCCCGTGAGCGGGGGCCTCCGTGCCTCCAACCGACGCGATCCCGCGCCGGACGCGGCGCTTTTATCGGCTCGCAAGTTATGTGACGGGGTGGAATCGCCGATGAATCTTGTGACGCCGCCGGCGGCAAGGATTCGATCGACGGCCGTTTACCCGGACCCCCGCGGAGCGGGGTTCGACAGGAGAATGGATCCCATGCAGCAGCAGGAATCGAGCACCAAGAACGACCGGGCGATGCGGACGCTCAGCCTGGTCAAGGGCAACCAGCAGTTCTGCTTCCGCTACCAGGTCGGCGAAGAAGCGAAAGTGCTGGAATCGCTCGTCGAAATGGTCAACCGGCGCGAGCTGCCGTTCGACTGGTTCGACGCCGCCGTCCTGTCCCACCAGCTCGGCCAGCATTTGGCGAAAGAATTGAAGGCCTACTTGCCGAAAAAGGCTGCATGAAGGTTATCGGGACTTCCCGCGTCGGAGCCGCGGGGCGTACCCGGAGAGTGTTTTCGCGGACCCACAGTCGGCGGTGACCGTCGACTCAGGGTGCGGGCCAAGCGACCGTCGGATCCCGTGGCGAGGTGCGGAGCGCCTTGCGGGGTCGTGGTCGGGCCGGCCTTCATCTCTCGTGGGCCACCGGACTCGCCGGCCGTGTGGCAAGTGTGCGCCCCGTTCACGGTCTTTTCGCGCGGCCACGCGCGGCTCCCCCCTATGATCGCACCGACAGACACCGCACTCCCGTCCGACGGGACCCCGTCCGCCACCGCCGCCCACGCCAAGCATTTCACCCCCCTGGTGAAGCAGTTCCTCGACTACTTGAAGCTCGAGAAGCACTTCAGCGACTACACGGTTAAAAGCTACGGCGCGGACCTGATCCAGTTCGGGCAGTTCATGGCCGGCGAGATCGGGCACGCGAACGCGCCCGCGGCCGCCACCGATGGCGGCGCTCCGGCCGTCGCCGCTGCCGGGCTGACGCCCCAGCAGATCGACGAGCGGCAGCTGAAGTGCGAGCCGCTGACGATCCGCGAGTTCCTCGCGTACCTGTACGCCCAGAACTACACCAAGAGCACCACCGCCCGGAAGCTCGCGACCCTCCGCAGCTTCTTCAAGTTCTTGATCCGCCGCGGGCTGGTCAGCGTCAACCCGCTCTCCACGATCCGCACGCCCAAGCAGGAGAAGCGGCTGCCCAAGTGCCTCGACCTCGAGCAGGTGCAGAAGCTTCTCGACGCGCCGGACGACGCCGACCTGCTCGGCGCCCGCGACAAGGCGATGCTCGAGGTGCTCTACTCCAGCGGCATCCGCGTCAGCGAGTTGGTCGAGCTCGAGATGAGCGACATCGACCTACAAGAGGGCATCCTCCGCGTCCGCGGCAAGGGGCGGAAGGACCGCCTGACCCCGATCGGCTCGCAGGCGATCAAGGCGCTCCAGCACTACTTCGAGCTCCGTGCCGCCGACGCGCGGAACCCGCAGCAACCCCAAGCCGCGTCGCAGGACGCGACCCATGTCTTCCTGAACAAGCACGGCGAGTCGCTCAGCACCCGGTCGGTCCGCCGCAAGCTCGACAAGTACCTCGTTGAGGCCGGCCTCGACCCCGGCATCAGCCCGCACACGCTCCGCCACAGCTTCGCCACGCACCTGCTGAACAACGGCGCCGACCTTCGCAGCGTCCAGGAACTGCTCGGCCACCAGTCGCTGAGCACCACGCAGATCTACACGCATCTGACGACCAGCCGAGTCAAACAGGTCTACGACGACGCCCACCCCCGCGCCAACGCCGACACGATCCCGCACCCGGCGTCGAACGAGGCGCAACACCAGTCCCCGCCGAAGCCGTACTACCCGGCGAAAGCGGGTTAGGCTCGCCGATCCGGCGCTCTACCATTGCCAAGCTTAACGGAGGCACGAGGCGTCACGTCTCGCGCCTCTTTCTCTTTCCCGCGACCTGGCGAACCTTTTGCTTTCCGCACCGGCCGCAGACTGTTACGATGCCCGCGTTCCCTCATTCGACGGAAAAGGAGCGGGTATGCAGAGCCGGGCCTCACTCGTCGCCGTGGGCGTCGCCATCGCCCTTTCGGCCGTGCTCGCCGACCGCACGTTCGCGGCCGTCAGCGTGACCTCGCAGAAACTGGTCTCGGGGGCCGGCCGATACTGGCTTCACACGATGTTCGGGTCAATCCCGATTTCAGAACCCACGGTCTATACCGAGGCGCCGTTCCCGAACGACGCGTCGAACCACGCGACCGTCGACCAAACCGGACTGCACGTCCTGGTGAACCTGAGCGGATCCGCCACGGGGAAGCCGATGCAGACCAATTACCAGGTCAGGGACAATTGGGACTCGAAGCGGTTCGAAATCGTGTTCCAACTGAACCAGCCGGCGACGTATAAGTATCATGGGGAGATGTGGTCGCCATCGTATCTGCCGCAGTTGCCTCCGACGACTTTGAGCGGTCCGGGCGGGAGCATCGACTTCTCGGCGGCCGCCTTCGTACGCACGCTCGACGCCGAAGGCGTCCTACAGCCGGGGACCTACACGTTCAGCGGTACTGTTGGATACGACTATCACTCGGGGCCGCAGAACCTGCCAAACCCCGGGATGATCTCGGGCCTTCAGCACACCACCTTGGACATCATCGTCCCGGAACCGGGTTTCGCCGCCGGCGTCGTCACGGCGTCCGTCCTGCTCGCGAGTGGCCGCAGACGGCGTCCCCTCGGCGCGTAATACCGCCCGAAACACGCCTCCTCTCGTTTCGCAACCTGTGCTCCATTCACACCGGCTGCATGCGTGTTTCGCGCCACGCGCTCAACGATTCACCCCCGCCGACGTATCTACCGGCGGGAGTGCCCCGATGAAGGTCTGCGGGATCGAGAATCTGACGTTGGGAGAGCTGATCGAGCAGGTGAAGCAGGGCGGCAGGTTTGTCCTGTTCCACTGGTCGGTCGGCTTGGGCGTCAGGTCCGTTCACCTGCCGTCGGCCGTCCGCTTCGTCCGCCCGGGTGAGGCGGCCGGCCGGGGGATTTGCCGGACGCTCGCCACGCTCGCCACCGGCTGGTGGGCCTTCCCGCACGGCCCGAAGGTCACGATTGCGACGGCCCGCGAGAATCTGCGCGGCGGGCGCGACGTCACCGCCGCCGTCCTCCGCCGCATCGCTGACGCCGAGAGGCTCGCCTCGACTGCCCCCACCGGCCACCTTCCGCCCACGATTCGACCGCTGCCCAACCCCTTCGCCTCGCACGCCGCCTGACCGCCGGTCGCGGCCGCCGCGCCTCGTGCTACACGTCCAGCGCCACGAACTTGTGCAGGCGGCCGACGAGGTCGTCGATCGTGTACTCCTGCGCCAGATCGATTGGCAGGAACACGCCCTGGTTGTGGTCCGACGCGATGATCAGCTGCTTGTCGCCGTTGACCTTGTGCCCGTACTCCTGCGGCTGGTGGCCGTTAATGATCACCTTCGCGCTTACCTTCTCGGCGAACTTGTCCACCGTCTCCGGACTCATGTTCCGCCCCCAGATCAACTGGTAGACCGGCCCGGTGCGCTGGGCGTAGTCCGGCCCCGTCAGCGGGCGGTCGAAGATCGAGAAGTCGAACGTGTCGACCTGGTCGTCGGTCGGCAAACTGTGGCAGCAGAAGATCCCGTTCTCCGTCCGCACCGCCAACGGGAGCGAGAGCAGGAACTCGCTGATCGCGACGGTGACGACGTTGTGCTGCCCCTCGAACGTCTTCTTGACCCCCTTGGTGAACGCCTCGCACACGCTCAACCCCGCCTTCATGATCCCCTTGCCGTGGATCTGCGCTAAATCGTGGTTCGCGAGCATGAAGTGGACCTGATTCGGGAAGTCGCACTTTAGTTCCGCCGCCTTGTACAACGTGACCCACGACTCCTCTGCGCCGCTGGCGTCGTAGTGGTCGCCGTGGATCAGCTCGTGAAGGACCAAGTGCCGCTGCGGGTTGTTGCCCAGGTCGGCGGCGCGGAGCAGCTTGTCGAAGTTCCGCCGGTGGTCGTGGAGGTCGCCGGTCATCCATAGTTCGCCCTCGGCGGGGAGGTGGACGACCTGCTCCTGGCGGAGCGGCGACATCCGGTTCTCGTCCGCCGCCGCCCCGAGCGTCTCCGTCACCTGATCGGCACTGACCTGCATGACGGGTAGTGGTAGTGTAGGGATGGGCGTTCGTCAACGGCGGCCGGTTATCGGACGCCGCACCTGGCAGACGTGACCGTTACCGGTTCCCTAACGTGATGCCTCGTGCGCTGTCTATCCGTCACCGCGACGGGACGCCACTCAGAATTTTCCCTGTCTACCGGGCGGGGCCGTTTATGATAATCTCCCGCCGTCGATGGCCGGCCCGTCGGGACGTCCAGAACGACCGTTTGGTTCGACGTGTTTACCGTAACCACCAACTGATTCGCGTTCCCGCCGCAGCAGCAGCGGCCTAAGCCGTAACCCCCAGCGCCCTGCGTCGCGTTCCGGCCGAACCGGGAACGAGGAACTCGCCATGACCGTAGCCGTACTCGAAACGCCCCCCGGTGCCGCGCCCGTTGCGTCAGGCGAGGTTAATCCCGCCGTCGCCCACACCGGCCGCCAGCGCCGCACCGAGCCGGTCACGAACCGCGTCCGCCGCGACGGCAAGTTCTTCCGCCTCGGGGAGAACAAGTTCTACGTTAAAGGGGTGACGTACGGACCGTTCGCGCCCAACGCCGACGGCGACCCGCTGCCGTCCCCCGAGCACACCCGCAAGGACTTCGAGCAGATCGCCCAGATGGGCGCGAACTGCGTCCGCATCTACCACGTCCCGCCCCCGTGGTTCCTCGAGCTCGCGCAGGAGCTGGGCCTGAAGATCTTCCTCGACGTCGCCTGGCCCAAGAACCTGACCTTCGTCGGCGACCCCGAGATCACCCGCCAGGCCCACGACGCCGTCCGCACCGCCGCGCAGAAGTGCGGCAACCACCCGGCCGTCTTCGCGATCAGCGTCGTCAACGAGATCCCGCCGGACATCGTCCGCTTCGTCGGCAAGGAGAAGGTCGAGCATTTCGTCGACGACCTGGTCCGCACCGCCAAGGCCGAGGCCCCCGACTGCTTGGTCACGTTCGCAAACTTCCCGACCACCGAATACGTCCAACCCCGCTCGATCGACTTCGTCTGCTTCAACGTCTACCTGCACGAAGACAAGCAATTCCGTAACTACCTCGCACGTCTACAGAACATCGCGGGCGAAAAGCCCCTGATGCTCGGCGAGTACGGCATCGACACCTTCCGCGAGTACGACGACGAGAAGCAGGCGGAGATCCTCTCGCAACACGTCAAGGCGGTGTTCGACGAGGGGTGCGTCGGCACGTTCATCTTCAGCTACACCGACGATTGGTACACGCACGGCTGGCAGATCGAGGACTGGGCGTTCGGCGTCGTCCGGCGCGAGCGGGATGCGAACGGCTACCGCGTGCCCAAGCCGTCCTACCACGCGCTGGCGCCGCTGTTCCAGCGCGCGCCGCAGCTCGCCGACGACAAGCTGCCCATGATGAGCGTGATCGTCTGCTCCTACAACGGCGCGAGCACGGTCGAGAGCTGCCTCCGCTCGATGGAGCGGATCAAGTACCCAGAGTTCGAAGTCGTCTTCGTCGATGACGGCTCGACCGACAACACACAGGAGATCCTCAAGAAGTTCCCCTGGGTGCGGAACATCCGCCAGAAGAACATGGGTCTGTCCTACGCGCGCAACGTCGGCATGAACGCCGCGCGCGGCGAGATCATCGTCTACAGCGACAGCGACTGCGAGGCCGACGAGGACTGGCTGTACTACATGGCCTTGGCGATGATCCGCGGCCCGCACGCGGGCATGGGCGGGCCCAACCTGATCCCGGACGAGGGGAGCTGGGTCGCCGACTGCGTCGGGCTCAGCCCGGGCGGGCCGACGCACGTCATGATCAACGACCGCGAGGCCGAGCACGTGCCCGGCTGCAACATGGCGTACTACACCCACGTCGCCAAGGAGATCAACGGCTTCGACAGCCAGTTCCGCGCCGCGGGGGACGACGTCGACTTCATCTGGCGGCTCCAGCACGCCGGGTACACGATCGGGTTCGCGCCCGCGGCCCAGGTGTGGCACTACCGCCGAAACACGGTCAAGGCATACCTCAAACAGCAGAAGGGGTACGGCGTCGCCGAAGCGCTGCTGAAGTACAAGCACCCGGACCACTTCAACACGCTGGGCGCGTCCCACTGGCGCGGGAAGATCTACGGCACCGACCAGATCGGCGTGCGGATGACCGGCGACGTCGTCTACCACGGCCTGTTCGGCACCGGGCTCTTTCAGACGATCTACCGCCGGCCGGCGTCGATGGCCGCGGCGATGCTGATGAGCATCGAGTGGCACCTGCTCTACGCGTTCATCGCGGTCCTCGGCCTAGCGTTCTTCCCGCTGCTGTACATCGCCGGCGCGATGTTCTTCGTCCCGATCGTGCTGGCGATGGTCGCCGCATACCAGCAGCCGATGCCGAAGCACCGGCACTCGATGACCCGGCCGCTGATCGCCTACCTGCACTACCGCCAGCCGATCACGCGCGGGTGGGCCCGGTACTCGGTGCGGCTGAAGGCGAAGGTCTTGAACGACGAGGCGCGCGGGTACCGGCGGACGCAGGACCTGCCGTTCGACCCGAACGACCAGAGCACGCTCCTCTACTGGAGCAAGTGGTACGACCGCCTGACGCTGCTCGAGCGGATCTCGGCCGAGGTCAAGAAGGCCGGGTGGCGAATGCGCGTCGACTCCGGGTGGGCGAACTGGGACATGGAGATCTACGGCAGCCGTTACGTGAAGGTCCGCCTGACGACGGCGACCGAGCACCACCACAACGTCGGGATGCTGACGCGGGTGCGGGTGCAGCTCGAGATGAGCAAGTTTTGCCTCGTGCTGTTCGTCGCGAGCTGCATGCTGGCCGGGCTGCTGCTGCTGTACATGTGGCCGTTCAGCCGGACGGCCGTGCTGATCCCGCTGACCTGGTGGGCGATGTACCTGGTGAACAAGTGGCGGGTCGGCCGGCCGGTGTTCGGGCTGATTGACGAGGTCGCGGAGAAGGCCGGGTTCTACCCGGTCTACCCGAAGTCGCCTGAGGCGCCCGCGAAGCCGGTCAAGAGCAAGCCCTCGGAGAAGCGGCCGGAGCCGGCGGAGCAGGGGGGTGACGTGGCCGGCGGGATCATGGGCGGCGCGACACCGGCGGTGGCAAAGTAGGGGTCGATACGGTCATTTCCGAGCGTGCGGCGAGACAGACGCCCCAGTTGAAGCGGGCACGCCGCGTTCGTGTAACATCCACGCCCCCATGACGTCGCCCGCCGCACCCGCCCGCACCTCGTCGATCGCGACCAGCCTGCGCTTTTACGCGCGGGTGCTCCGGTACTTCACGACGGACTGGCCGTACGTCGTCCTTACGACGCTCTTCATCATCCTCGCGACCCTCTGCGCGCTGCTCCAGCCGTTCCCGGTCGCGATCCTGATCGACCGGCTGGCGGACAAGCAGCCGAGCAACCACTGGGCGTACCGGTTCGTGGACTGGCTGACACACCTGGTCGTGCCGGGCGAGCGGCAGGGGGGGGCGGGGCTGGTACGCGAGATCGTCGCGCTGGCGGTGATCACGTTCGCGCTGCGGCTGTTGCAGGAACTGTTCACGATGGGGCGGACACTGGCGAACATCCGCGTCGGGTACTCCGGGCTGATGCGGGCGCGGTGCGACTTGTTCAACAAATTGCAACAGCTGTCGCTGGCGTACTACAAGGCCCAGCCGCAGGGGGACGCGATCTACCGGCTGTCGACCGACGTGTACGGGCTGCAGGCGATCCTGAACGTGGTCGTCAACGTCGTGCTGGTCAGCACGCTGACGCTGATCGCCATGGCGTGGATCATGTTCAGCATGAACGTGCCGCTGACGCTGGTCGCGTTGTCGGTCACGCCGCTGCTCGTGCTGACGCACCAGTACTTCAACCGCGTGCTGAAGCACAAGTGGACCGAGGTCAAGCAGATCGACTCCGACCTGACGACGACGATCCAGCGGAGCGTCGCGACCATGGGGTTGGTGCAGGCGTTCGGGCAGGAGGGGCGCGAGTACCACCGGTTCGAGAGCACCGTGCGGAGCAGCATCAGCAAGTACGTCCGCACGCACCTGTCCGAGGTCGCGTACTCGCTGGTCGTCGGCCTGACCCTCGGGGCCGGGACGGCGCTGATCTTCGGCTACGGCGGGTACCTCGTGTACCGCGACCAGGTCGTGAACCGCGCCGGCGAGGCGGGGATGACCGTCGGCAGTCTGTACGTGTTCATCAACTACCTGGCGCAGCTCTACGCGCCGCTCAGCGCGCTGTCGGCGGCGGGGGCGAGCGTCACGCAGGGCGTCGTCGGCGCGGGCCGCGTGTTCGACGTGCTGGACCGCGACCCGGTGATCTACGACGCGCCCGGCGCGCTTACGCTTCCGAAGCAGCCGCGCGTGTTGCGGCTCGACGAGCTGTCGTTCGAGTACCTGCCGGGCAAGCCGATTTTGCGCGAGGTGACGGCGACGGTCAGCCCGGGGCAGATGGTCGCGTTCGTCGGGTCGAGCGGCGTGGGAAAGAGCACGCTGCTATCGCTGATCCCGCGGTTCTACGACCCGACCGGCGGCGCGATCCTGCTCGACGACCACGACGTCCGCCGGGTGCGGATCAAGGATCTCCGCAAGCACATCGCCTTGGTGCTGCAGGAGAACGTGATCCTGCCGACCACGGTCGCCGAGAACATCGCCTACGGCCGCCCCGACGCGACGGACGAGCAGATCGAGCACGCGGCGAAGCTGGCGGAGGCGGACGCGTTCATCCGCGCGCTGCCGCAGGGTTACCAGACGCAAATCAGCGAGTCGGGGAGCAACTTGTCGGGCGGGCAGCGGCAGCGGATCGCGATCGCGCGGGCGCTGATCACCGAGGCCCCGATCATGGTGCTCGACGAGCCGACCAGCGCGCTCGACCCGAACAACGAGCGCGCGATCACGCACACGCTGAACGGGCTGAAGGGCGCGCGGACGATCATCCTCGTCAGCCACCGGTTGAGCACGGTCATCGAGTGCGACCAGATCTTCATGATGGAGGCGGGGCGGATCCTCGAGCGCGGGACGCACGACGAGCTGGTTGCGCGGCGCGGGGCGTACTACGAGATGGCGCGGCACCAGTTGCAGCTGGACGAGGATCCGGCGCCGGCGGGGCAGCCGCTGGCGTAGGACTCGCACGGGCGCCCGCGTGCTGAGGCACGCCCGGCGACGCCCGTGGACGGGTTGACGGCCCCCTCCGGCGGGGGGACGATCGGCCGCATGGTGGTGTCACGTCGACAGTTCGTGCGCGGGGCGGTGGGGGCGGCGCTTGCGACGGCCGCGGGCGGCGGGTGCGCGACGTTCCGTGAGGCGGGCGAGGACGACGGCGGGTTCGGGGGCGAGATCATCGACACGCACCAGCACCTTTGGGACCTGTCGCGATTCCGGCTGAAGTGGCTGGATAACGCCGGGCCGCGGCTCAAGCGGGACTTCGGCACGCAGGACTACCTGCACGCGACGGCCGGGCTGAACGTGGAGAAGGCGGTGTACGCCGAAGTCGCGGTCGCGTCCGAACAACGGGAGGCGGAGGCGGCGTTCGTGGCGGACCTGTGCCGGTCGCGTGCGACGCCGACGCTCGCGGCCGTGATCGGCGGCAGCGTCGCGTCCGACGACTTCCCCACGTACATCGCGCGGCACAAGGGGAGCCCGTACATCAAGGGCGTGCGGGACGGGTACAGGCGGGGGGCGGCGGACGACGAGAAGTTCGTCCGCGGCGTCCGGCTGTTGGGCGAGCAGGGAATGAGCTTCGACCTGCTGGCGCCGCCGGGCTTGCTCGTGGAGTCGGTGCGGCTGGTCGAGCAGTGCCCGGGGACACGGTTCGTGCTGGATCACTGCGGGAACCCGGACGTGAAGTGGTTCGCGGAAGGGGCGGACGAGGGCGCGAGGCGGAGCCGGACGGCGTGGGAGGAGGGGGTCGCGCGGCTGGCGGAGCGGCCGAACGTGGTCTGCAAGATCTCCGGGGTGGCCGAGAGCGGGGAGGACGGAAAGGTGACGGCGGCGACCGTTGCGCCGGTGGTGAGCTACTGCCTCGACCGGTTCGGCGACCGGCGGGTGATGTTCGCGAGCAACTGGCCGGTGTGCCTCAAGACGATCACACTTGCCGACTGGGTGGCGGTGGTGCGCGAGGTGGTGGCGGGGCGGGGGGGGGAGTTCGAAAGGCGGTTGTTTTACGTGAACGCGGCGCGGTTTTATGGTTTGGGATGATCGGGCGACCGGCGGGGCCGGGGCCGGGGCCGCGGGTTCTCGTCGTGCTGGCGCGGCGGGGCACGGCCCTTTAAGCGGACGCGGGGGTGCGGGTATGTTAACGCACGTGTCAACCGAAACGACGACCGCGCCCGTCGCGACCGCGCTCGACCCGTTGCCGCTCGAAGACGGGCACCGGCCCCGGGCGAGCAGCTTTCGGTGGGTGATCCTCGCGCTGGTGTTCTTCGCGATCACGATCAACTACATCGACCGGATGGTGCTGGGGATCCTGGCCGACGACCTGAAGACGCGGTTCGGGATCAGCCACCAACAGTACGGGATCATCACGTCTGCGTTCGGGCTGTCGTACGCGTTCGGGCAGGCGGCGTCGGGGCGGTGGCTGGACAAGGTCGGGACGCGGATCGGGTACAGCGTGGCGCTGCTGACGTGGAGCGTGGCGTCGATGCTGCACGCGTTCGCCCGCGGGCCGTGGACGTTCGGGATCGCGCGGGCACTGCTGGGCGTGACGGAGTCGCCGGCGTTCCCGGCGGCGGCCAAGACGCTGGCGGAGTGGTTCCCGAAGAAGGAGCGCGCGTTCGCGATGGGGTTCGTGAACGCGGGGTCGAACGTCGGGGCGGTCGCGGCGCCGATCGTCGTCCCGTGGCTGGCGCTGAACTTCGGGTGGCAGTCGGCGTTCGTCGTGACCGGGGCGGTGGGGCTGGTCTGGCTGGCGTTCTGGATCCCGCTCTACCGCCGCCCGCACGAGCACCCGCGGGTGTCGGCGGCGGAGCTGGCGCACATCAACAGCGACCCGCCCGAGCCGCCCGGCAAGGTGCGGTGGGCGCGGCTGCTGACGCACCGGCAGACGTGGGCGTTCGCGTTCGGCAAGTTCATGACCGACCCGATCTGGTCGTTCTACCTGTTCTGGCTGCCCCTGTTCCTGAAGGACCGGCACGGGGTGGACACCAAGCACGTGATGGCGCCGATGGTGACGATCTACCTGATGGCGGACGTCGGGAGCATCGCCGGCGGGTGGCTGTCGTCGTTCATGATCAAACGCGGGTTCACCGTGAACGCCGCGCGGAAGACGGCGCTGCTGGTGTGCTCGCTGGCGATCGTGCCGAGCGTGCTGGTGCCGCTGGTCGAGAGCATGTGGACGGCGGTGTTCATCGTCGGCGTCGCGCTGGCGGCGCACCAGGGGTTCAGCTCGAACCTGTACACGCTGGTGTCGGACACGTTCCCGCGGAAGGCGGTCGGGTCGGTCGCCGGGCTGGGCGGCACGTGGGGGTACATCGGGTACACGCTGTTCGGCGTGCTGACCGGGTGGATCCTGACCGTGACGAACAAGAACTACCTGCCGATCTTCGTGATCGCGGCGTCAGCGTACCTGGTCGCGCTCCTGGTCATCCACCTGCTGATGCCGCGGCTCGAGCCGGCGAACATCGACGAGGACGCGCCGGGGTTCCCGGTGTTGCCCAAGGCGTGAGCGGGCGGGTGTTCCGCCGCGCGTCGCGCGGCGGTACAGTCGGCCCATGTTCAGCCTGAAGGACAAAGTCGCGGTCGTCACCGGCGCGGGGAGCGGGATCGGGGCGGCGATCGCGGCGGCGATGGCCGGACACGGCGCGAAGGTGTACGTCGCCGAGCGGGACGAGGGGACGGGGGCGGCGACGACGGAGCGGATCGTCGCCGCAGGCGGGGTGGCGGCGTTCGTGCGACTCGACGTGTCGGACGAGGCGGGGTGCCGCGCGTGCGCGCAGCACGTGCTGGCGGAGAACGGCGGGCGGGTGGACGTGCTGGTGAACAACGCCGGGATAGGGAGCGTCGGCACCGTGCTGACGACGAAGGAGGAGGACCTCGACCGTCTGTGGCGGGTGAACGTCAAGGGCATCATGTTCATGACGCAGGCGTTTCTGCCGGCGATGGTCGAGCGGCGGTGGGGGTCGGTCGTCAACATCGCGTCGATCGGCGGCGTCACGGGCGTCCGCGATCGCTTCGCCTACTGCACGACCAAGTTCGCGGTGGTCGGGATGACCAAGTGCGTGGCGATCGACTACGCGGAGACGCGCGTGCGGTGCAACGCGATCTGCCCGGGGCGGGTGGAGACGCCGTGGGTGCGGCAGCGGATCGCGGAGTACCCGGACCCGAAGCAGGCGTACGAGGAGATGGCGGCGACGCAGGCGCTGAAGCGCATGGGGACGCCGGAGGAGGTGGCGGCGGCGGCGGTGTATCTGGCGAGCGACGAGGCGGCGTTCGTCACCGGGAGCGCGCTGATCCTCGACGGCGGGTGGACGGCGGGGAAGTAACCACACGCCCCGTGAAGACGCCCACAGACGTCATCCTGAAGGAGCCTTGGCGACTGAAGGATCTGACCAGGAACGACAAGGCCTCGCGCGTCGCGGCTAGATCCTTCGCAAGCTCAGGATGACGGATCACGGCCGGTCACACGTGCGGTGTTTAGACCAGCGCGGCCGCCACCTCGTTCGCCGGGTCCTGCAGCTTGGGCAGCAGGTCGCCGTGGGTGCGGACGAAGGCGAGGTCGACCAGCCAGAGGATGCCGGAGAGCTGCTTGCCGGGCACGTGGAACTCGTTGAGGTCGACGATGCCTGCGAGCGTGTAGCCTTCGAGCGACATCCGCTCGACGACCTTCTGCACGGTGTTCTGCATCGACGGGCAGTTGACGGACGCCTCGACCAGCACGACCTCGGTCTTGCCGAGCGCGAGGTCCGCGCCGTCGAGGACGCTGAAGTCGTGGCCCTCGGCGTCGATCTTGAGCAAGTCCGGGAGCTTGCCGCCGCGGCGGCGGATCTCGTCGTCGATCGACGTGGTTTCGACGGTCACGCGCTTCGTCTTCACGTCCCAGTCCGGGTCCATCTCGGACGACAGGCGGCTGCACACGTCCCACTCGAACTCGGCGAAGTCGGCGGTGCCGGAGGCCTCGGAGACCGCGCAACGGCGGACTTCGACGTTCGGGCGGTTCCCGGTGGCCTGCGCGATCGCCTGGCCGAGCTTGGCCTGGGGCTCGAACAGGACGTAGTTGGCGCTCGGAAAGATCTGGAGGAGCTTGGCCGTCCAGGCGCCGCGGTTCGCGCCGACGTCGTAGACGGTCTTGGGGTCGAAGCCGGCGGCGCGGAGGAAGGCGAAAAAGTCGACGAGGCGGTCCCCGGTGTTCATCCCGCCGGCGCGCGGCAGCGGGCGCAACTCATAACCCATCTTGCGAAAGCCCCAATTGACTGCCCGCTTGATCAGCGCCATGGCCTGCACTCCTGTGTGCCGGGTACGGACGAGGCCGCTGTGGCCCGACCGTCCCCCGGAATCGAGGTCCCGAAGTGTCTATCGGCAACTCCGGCCCGGGCGTCCACAACGGCCGAGTGCGGTCGAGTCCCTGAGCGGGCTCGGCCGTAGTTATAAGCGTCGTTTCAGATTCTTTGCCAGCGGTAACCAGGTGCGGGGGCGCGACGTCTTTGCGTGCGGGGGAGACTCGTTCGAGCGTTGACGCGCCCCCGTGGCGGCATCTAGAGTCGACGTTCCCCCTTTTCCAAGCCCTGGAGGGCATCATGTTGTTTGGCCGCCGTGAGATGAAACGGAAGTCTGCGTCCCCCGCCGCCGCCAGCGTACTCAACCGTGCGACGGCCTATGCCGTGGAGTCGCTGGAGAACCGGGTGCTACTCGCGGTGACCCCGGGCCTCACCGGGGCGTACTTCAACAACGCCAACCTCTCCGGTTCACCGGCGGCGACGCGCGTCGACAAGACGGTGAACTTCGCCTGGAGCGGCGCACCAGGCGCCAGCGGCATCGGCGGCGACAACTTCTCGGTTCGGTGGACCGGGCAGGTGAACCCGCGGTACACCGGGCTGTACACGTTTCTGACCAACAGCGACGACGGGGTGAGACTGTTCATCAACGGCCAGCGAGTGATCGACAACTGGACGAAGCATGCGCCGACGCTGAACAGCGGCACGGTGGTGCTGACGGCGGGGCAGAAGGCGAACGTGACGATGGAGTTCTTCGAGGGGTCAGGCGGGGCGACCGCGCAACTGCTCTGGCAATCAAAGAGTCAGGCGCGGGAGGTGATTCCGGAATCGCAGTTGTCGACGGACTTTACGCCCCAGCAGCCGCCGCCGCCGACGGGCGGGAGCGGGGACGGGCTGCGCGGCACGTACTTCGACAACCCGGACTTCACGGCGCAGAAGGCGTCGCGCGTCGACGCGACGGTGAACTTCAACTGGGGCCAGGGCGCGCCGGCGGCGGGGATGCAGGCCGACACGTTCAGCGTCCGCTGGACGGGGCAGGTGCAGGCGCAGAAGACGGAAACTTACACGTTCTTCACGAAAAGTGATGACGGGATGCGGCTTTACATCAACGGGCAGAAGTTGATCGATAAACTGATCCCGCAGGGGCCGACGGAGTACTCGGGGACGATCAACCTGGTGGCGGGGCAGAAGTACTCGATCGTCGCGGAGTACTTTGACCGGTCGGGGGGGGCGTCGGCGGCGCTAAGTTGGGCGAGCGCGACGACGCCGAAGCAGGTGGTTCCGAAGTCGCAGTTGTTCTCGACGACGGTGGTGACGCCGCCGGTGAACACGGCGCCGGCGGTACCGGGGAACTTCGTGGCGGCGGCGCAGTCGGCGTCGCAGATCCGGCTGACGTGGTCGGACGTCGCGAATGAGACCGGGTACAAGCTGGAGCGGAGCGCGAACGGCACCAGCGGGTGGGCGCAGATCGCGGCGGGGGTGGCGGGGTCGACGAGTTACGACGACGCGGGGCTGGCGGCGAACACGAAGTACTTCTACCGGTTGCGGGCGACGAACGCGGTGGGGGACTCGGCGTACACGGCGGTCGCCAGCGCGACGACGAGCACGGTCGTGACGCCGCCGCCGGCCGGTGGGAAGTCGCAGCCGGACCAGTGGATCCAGCTGCACCGGGACACGACGTTCGTCGGTGACAACGTGTACAACGCGACCGGGGCGGGGCAGACCAAGTCGGCGGTCGGCGACTTCTACACGACCGTGTTCAAGATCCGCGTGTACAACGACGGCACCGCGCCGGACTCGTTCAACGTCAAGGGGCCGGCGGCGGACGCGAACTGGCGGGTGTCGTACTACGACTCGTTCAACTTCGGCTGGGACGGCGGGAAGGTGATCACGCCGGCCGTGACGTCGGCGAACGGGTGGAACACCGGGACGATCCAGCCGGGGCAGTTCCGCGACTACCGTGCCGAGGTGCTGGCGCTGGCGGCGCCGGGGGGGACGGGCCGGACGTTCGCGTTCACGGCGCGGTCGGCGAGCGACGGGTCGAAAATGGACGTCGTGCAGGGGACGGTGACGAACCCGGAGAAGCGGGCGGTGTCGTGGCGGCGGCAGAACTTCGCGCCGGGCAACACCTACCTGATGACGATCCAGAACCAGGGCAATTTGCCCGACCAGTTCCAGATCAACACGATCCTCGGGGCGGGGGCGACGTCGGACTGGAACGTGCAGTTCTTCGACGACCAGTGGGGCGGTAACGACGTGACCGGGGCGGTGCGGAGCGGCGGCGGGTGGAAGACCAAGGTGCTCCAGCCGTACGAGTCGCAGGAGTTCCGCGTCGTGTTCAGCTACAACAACGCGGAGCTGCCGTCGGTGCAGCTCACGGCGGCGTCGGTCGGCAACGCGGCGGCGCGGGAGACGATCACGGTCACCGTCGGCAAGCACGAGACGCGGCCGATGCGGAGCGACGTGTTCCCGATCGGCGTGTGGACGCAGCCGGTGAACTCGTTCGACAAGTGGAAGAGCCGGGGCGTGAACACGCTGATCGAGTACCAGGGGGACGGGGCGACGATCGAGCAGTGGAGCCAGGCGGCACGGGATCGCGGGATGTACTACATCCGCCGGCCGCTGAGCAACTTCTACAACGACGTCGGGGACCAGAACCTGCTGGCGTGGGCGTTGCCGGACGAGCCGGAGATCACGACGCGGTACCCGGCGGAGACGCTGAAGGGGTGGATCGACGGGTGGAAGCAGGCGGACCCGAACCGGCCGATCTGGGTGAACTTCAGCGGCGGATGGGTGCTGCGGTGGCAGGGGAACCGGGCCGGGCCGGGCGGGTACAAGGAGTACCAGGACCTGGTGGACTGGGAGAGCTCGAGCATCTACCCGGTGACCGGGTGGGCGCGGCCGGAGGAGCACCCGGGGCTGGACGCGCCGGGGCGGTCGATCGACCAGCTGGAGAAGTGGGGCGGCGGGGACCCGCAGTTCGCGGTGCTGGAGTCGAGCGACCAGGAGCTGCCGTGGATCCAGCAGGACATCCCGGCGCCGACCGCGGGGCAGTTCCGGGCGCAGGTGTGGGACAGCATCATCCGCGGGGCGCGCGGGGTGATCTACTTCCCGATGTCGTTCAAGCCGAGCTTCAAGTTCGACAACACGCCGCCGGAGATCGTGGCCGAGATGACGGCGACGAACGCGAAGATCCAAAGTCTGGCGGCGGTGCTGCAGAGCGACATCGACCCGCCCGACCGCGGGCTGGAGGTGGACGGGCCGCTGGAGGGGACGTGGCGCGTGAAGGACGGGAAGACGTACTACGTGGTGCTGAACTTCTCCAACCAGACCGTGACGAAGAACGTGACGCTGCAGGGGATCGGGGCGGTGTCGTCGGCGGTCGTGCACGGGGAGGGGCGGACGGTGGCGCTGAACGCGGGGGGGACGTTGACGGACACGTTTGCGCCGTACTCGGTGCACGTGTATCAGGTGGGGTGAGGTCGTTGGTTGGGGAATTGAAGACCCGGCCGCTGAAGCGGCCTCGCCGCGGGGTACCGCGTCGAGTGCGGCACGTCAGCGCGCTTTCGTCTGCTTCTTCTTCGGTGCCTTCTTGACCGCCTTGGGCGCCTTCTTCGCGGCCTTCTTGACCGCTTTCTTTTCGGGCTTGCGCGGGGTGGGGCTGAAGGTGTTGTCGTCTTCGTCCCAGGCTGTGACGTTGCGGTCGTAGAGGCGCTGGATGATCTTGACGGTGTGCTTGAAGTCCCGGCCGCCGGCGCGGGGCATCATCATCCAACTGAGGACCATGGCCTGGCGGAGGTAGCCTTCGACCGGGTCGTGGGGGACGAAGTCGGCGAAGAAGGCTTCGGGGGTGGGCTTCTTGATGCGCTTCCAGATGTTCAGGTTGCGGGTGAAGGTCTCGAAGAAGCGTTGGCGGACGGCGCGGTAGGTGCGGCCTTCCTCCGGGTGGGCGCGCCAGCAGGCGGCCCAGGCCTGGCGGACCAAGTCGTCGCAGCCGTGGGGGCCGAGGACGGCGTAGACCTCGGACGGGGACTTGCTCGTGAGGCGTTGGGCTTCCCAGCTCATGAGTGGGGAATGTCAAACGCCGCAAGGGAAATGTCAAACGTGGCGGGGGCAACCATCTCTGCGGCCACGCGGTATAATCGCGGTCGTGAACCGGCACGTGTCGATCTGGCTGCGTGATCGCTGGGAAGACCTCAAGGTCGACCCGTTACGCACGGCCTTCTGGGGCGCGCAAATCCTGTGGGTCGTGCCGCTGCTCTGGATGATGTGGAACATCGCGCCGGGCGCGGTGGCTTTCGGCGTGGCGATCCTGCTCGCGGTGACCGGCGTCCCGGTTGAGGCGTACATCCGCCGGCGGCAAGATCGGGTCGAGCGGCTTCGGCGGGAGCGTGTCTGCCTGACCTGCGGCTACGACTGCCGCGCGACGCCCAATCGCTGCCCGGAATGCGGCCGTGCCCCTGGGGACGATCCGCCGGACGAGGCGTGATCCGTCTTGATTCACGTGATCGAGCGGCCGCCGTCGAGGCGGATGATCTGGCCGGTGACGTAGCGGCCGTCGGTGACGAGGTAGTTGACGAGGGCGGCGACGTCTTCCGGGGTTCCGGGGCGGGCGAGGGGGACGCGATTGAGGTACTTCTCGCGCTCGGGCTGGGGGTAGTCGTCGGGCCATTCGACGACGCCGGGGGCGATGCCGTTGACGGTCACGTCGGGGGCGAGGGCGCGGGCGAGGCCGAGCGTCAGGTTCCAGAGGGCGGCCTTGCTGGCGCAGTAGGCGAGGTATTGGGGCCAAGGGCGCTCGGCGAGCAGGTCGACCATGTTGACGACGTGGCCACGGGCGGCGCGGAGCATGGGCTCGAAGCGTTGGCAGAGGAGCAGCGGGGATTCGACGTGGATCGCGTTCAGGCGGTGGACGATCTCGCTGGTGGTCTTCGACAGTTCGGCGGGTTGCCAGAGGGAGGCGCTGTTGACCAGGACGTCGAGGCGGTCGAAATCGATGGCGACGGCGCGGTGGATCTCTACGGTGGCGACCGGCGGCTGGGTCAGGTCGGCGCGGATCGTTTTCGCGCGGCGGCCCTTGGCGCGGACCTCGGCGGCGACGGCCTCGGCTTCGGGTTGGCTGGACAGGTAGGTGAAGGCGACGTCGAAGCCGGCGTCGGCGAGGCGGAGGACGATCGCCCGGCCGACGCGCTTCGCGCCGCCGGTGACGAGGGCCACGCGGGTGCGGGAATCCATGGGCGGGAGTATAGGGCGCGGCGGGGCGTCGCGTACATGGCGGGTCGGGTGGGTGGACGCTGGGGGGCACAGCCTGGTCGTGCGGCCGGGGACGGGCGCGGGTCGGCCGGGTTCCGCGGCGTCCGGTCTCAGGCGGGGTCGGCGGCGCAGAGACGGCGGGTGATGGCGACGATGCCTTCTGCGGCGGCGGGCGGGGCGAGGTGAACGGCGGCGGCGACGACGGTGCGGAGGCGGCGGCCGTCGGGGTCGTCGCCGAGCGTGTCGGCGGTGACGGTGGCGGCGGCGTCGGGGGCGACGGCGATCTCCAGGCGCCAGCAGGTCCAGCGGCCGTCGGTGCGGTCGGGGCTGAGGTACTCGGTGAGGCGGAAGCCGCCGTCGGCGGCGTTGTAGACGTCGAAGTGGTGGACGACGCGGGTGACGCCGGGGCGGGCACGGACGTTCGCGCCGAGGGCCTTGAACAGCTGGTGGCAGGCGGCGAACGCGCGGAGCAGGGGGAGGGGGTTGGAGGTGGCGTCCATGGTGGGTTCCCGCGCGGATTGTACCGCGTCCCGGGGGATGGCAGGCGCGCGGGGGGGGCGGCCACGTTGCGCGGGGTTTCGAAAGGACTGAAAGTTCGGCGGCGGGGGACGGGGTCGATATGATCTTCCATGATGCAGACGGGCATGCGGTCGGGCGAGCGGCGGGGGGGTCAGGCTGTCGGTGCGCGCCGCACGTTGCGCGTTGGGAGCGTCAGCTTTTTGAACGCGAAGCCGCTGATTTGCGGGCTGGAGGCGGACGAGGACGTGGAGCTTAGTCTGGCGGTGCCGTCGCGGCTGTTGGAGGGGTTGCGCGCGGGGCGGCTGGACGTCGCGCTGTTGCCTGTGATCGACTACCAACGGATGGACGGGCTGGTGGTCGTGCCGAGCGGGGGGATCGGGTGCGACGGGGAGACGCTGACCGTGCGGGTGTTCGGCAAGCGGCCGGTCGGGCAGATCCGGACGCTGGCGTGCGACACGGACAGCCACACGTCGGTCGCGCTGGCGCGGGTGTTGTTCGCGGAGGTTTACGGGACGCGGCCGACGTTCGTGGACTGGACGCGGGACGAGGGACAGGCGTGCGACGGGCGGCTGTTGATCGGGGACAAGGTGGTGTGCGAGGAGCCGGCGGGGTTCGAGCACCAGTTGGATCTCGGGGCGGCGTGGCGGCGGCTGACGGGGATGCCGTTCGTGTTCGCGGTGTGGACGGCGCGCGGCGGGGTGGATCTGGGCGACTTGCCGGGGCGGCTGGCGGAGGCGAAGCGGCGGGGGCTGGCGGACGTGGAGGGGATCGTGCGGCGGCACGCGGTGGGGCGGGGTTGGCCGGCGGGGCTGGCGCTGCAGTACCTGACCGTGTACTTGAAGTTCGACGTGGGGCCGCGCGAGCTGGAGGCGATCGAGTTATTCCACCGGCTGGCGGCGCGGCACGGGGCGGTCGAGGGGCCGGTGAGGGGGGTGGAGGTTTATCGAAAGTAGAGGGCTTCGGTAGTGGATGGGACTTAAATGGGGGACGCGGACGCTGGGGAAGGGAAGGGGGATCGTGGTTCGGAAGGTTGTGCTCGGGCAGACAAGTATGTCTGCCCCACCGGGAGGGGCGCGCGAGGACGGATCACGGCTGGCCGTGCCGCGGGTTTGCGCGACCGCAGGCGGCCTTCCGTTTGACGCGGTGCGGCGCGCGGGGCGGGGGAGTCGGGGTGATTTGGTTTAGCGGATGCGGGCCTTGCTGAACGTGGGCTTCACCGTTGCGGGCTTCGCGACGACCGCCGGCGCCGTGACGGGCTCGGGCTTCTTCGTCGCCTTAGGCGGGGCGACGACCGGGGGCCTGGGCGCGGGAACGGGGGGCTTGGGGTTGGGGTTGGGGGACTGCGGGGCGATGACGGGGGGCGTCGGGGACGGCTTGGGGGGCGCGGTCGCGCCGGCGAGGGCGGCGGCCCAGTCGGTGGAGAAGGACGCGCTGGGGGCGGGCGCGGGGGCCGGGGAGGCGGCAACAAGGGCGCCGGCGGCCGGCGGGGGGGCGAGGGTCGTGTCGTAGCGCTGGGCGAGGATCACGAGGTCGTTGAAGTCGACGGCGCCGTCGCCGGTGAAGTCGCCGTTCGCCCACGTCTTGCCGGTCTGGTCGTAGCTTTGGGCGAGGGCGACGAGGTCGTTGAAGTCGACCGTGCGGTCGTGGTTGACGTCGCCGGCCCGGTAGAAGAAGTCGTGGACGTAGTTGCCGCCGGCGGCGCCGTTGCCGTCACCGTCGAGCGCGTTGCCGCCGAAGTCGGCGATGCCGGCGGCGGTCAGGGTGGCGCGGAAGTTCGCGTCCGCGGGGGTGGAGGCGAACGTCCACGTGGCGGTGAGCGTCTCGGCGTCCCACTCGTAGGTGGTGGCGGGGACGGCGCCGCCGCTGCGGTTCTGGATCGCGAGCGCGCCGGCGGAGAGGGTGGCGGAGACGTCCTCGGTGAACGTGAGCGACAGCTTGGGGATCGCCAGGCCCCACTGGAAGTTGCCGGCGACGGTGCCGGGGAGGTTGGGCTTGCCGGGGGAGCCGTTGGTCACGCCGGCGGCCCAGTTGACGACGTCGTTCGCGTAAGCGGTTTGGCTCTTGCGGACGATCGCGGGGGAGAGGGGCCAGGGGGCGCCGGCCTCGTAAGTGACGTGGTCGACGGGGACGCCGTCGACGCCCGAGCCGGGGGAGGACTTGCGGATCGTGACGGGCTCGCCGGCGTCGTCGAGCAGGCCGGCGAACGGGCCGAAGACCTGCGTGCCGGCGGGGACGTTGTAGGTCGAGCGGAAGGTCGCGGGGTCGATGGCGACGACGAGGAAGTAGCCGCGCGCGGGGATGACGGTGCCGGTCGGGAACGTGTACGTGACGCCGTCGAGCGTCCAGTTGGAGATGTCGAGGGGCGCGTCGGTCGTGTTGCGGAACTCGACGTACTCGGTCGCGCCGGGGCCGGGGTTGTACATCACCTCGGTGATGATCACCGGGCCGATCTTCGGGGCGGCGTTGGGCGCGCCGGGGGTGGGGGCGGCCATGGCGACGAAGTCCTGCTTGCCGGTGGACTTGACGTGGCGGCCGATCGAGACGCCGGCGTCGGAGGCGCCGTACTGCTGGGTCTCGCGGTAGCCGAGCAGGTTGCCCTGGGCGTCGCCCTGCGAGAGGTAGACGCGGCCGCCGACGGCGGTGAGGGAGAACGGGCTGGCGCCGGCACCGTAGCCGCCCTGCTCGTTGAAGACGAGGACGCCGCCGGCGGGCAGGATCGTGCCGGCGGGGATCTGGAACCGCTTGAGGTCGGCGGCGGAGTCGGACAGGAACCAGTGCGAGACGTCGATGGCGGCGGCGGTGGTGTTGCGGAGCTCGATCCAGGACTGGTTGGCGGCCGCGGGGTTGGCGAGGATCTCGTTGACGACGACGGCGTTGGCGGGGACGCCGGGGGCGGTCTGGCCGGGTTCGCCGCCGACGGCGGTGCTGGGGCGCCAGGACTCCTTCTGGTTCCAGGTGCTGACGGGGGCGTTGGCGTCGATGATCACGAGCGAGTAGCCGTCGCCGTCGGTCTGGGTGTACCAGGTGTCGCTGTAGGAGAAGTCCTGGATCAGCTGGCCGGCGGGGCCCTCGAGCCGGAGGGAGTCGCTGGTGTTCGAGAGGTTCTTCAGGCCCCACGTGCCGGCGATGATCGAGTCGTGGGCGTTGCCGTAACGGGACTGGAAGGCGGCGAGGTTCTTGACGATCAGGGCGCGGCCGCCGGGCGCGAGCGTGTAGCCGTCGGGGAACTGGTAGTCGATGCCCTGGGTGAACTTGACGCCGGTCAGGTCGAGCGGGCTGGCGCCCCGGTTGGTGACCTCGAGGTACTCGTAGTCGTCGGAGTCGTAAGTGCTGCCGGCCGGGGCCGGGGCGGGGTTGTACATCACCTCGGTGACGCGGAGGTCGGTGACGACGGGGGCGGCGGCCTGGCCGGCGATGAACTGGTGGGGCTGCGACCAGTGCGACCAGCGGCCGTCGGCGTCCTTCATGCGGACGCGGACGCGGTAGGTGTGACCGGTCTTCAGGCCGGCGGCGGGGATCGTGACGTCTGAGTTGAACGAGGTCAGCTCGCCGGACTCCCAGTTGGCGGTGATCTCGTACGGGCGGTCGGCGGTGGGGGAGTAGGTGGGGTTGGTCGGGTCGTAGGTCTCGGCGATGCGCCACTCCATGGCGGCGAACGAGGAGCTGGCGGAGTTGAAGTTGGACGAGCGGAACGTCAGGCCGTCGACCGGCTTGCTGGCGGTGCCGAGGTACGTGACGGTGGGGCGGGTGGGGATGTTGGGGTCGGCGGCCTGGCCGTTGAGGACCTGCGTGTTGCGGTAGACGACGTAGTCCTTCATCTTCTGGGCCATGCCGCGGAACGTGCGGGAGGGGACGGCCTCGTAGTAGCGGCCGTGGCCGGACTTACTCGGGTTCACCGAGTTCGAGACCATGATCGGGTTGTAGTCCCACATCGCGCGATCGTAGTCGACGGGGGAGTTGGCGACGCCGGTCGGGTCGACGAGCTCGACCTGCTGGTCGATCAGGTAGCCGACCTGTTCGGCGTTGAACAGGAGGTCCTGGAGCTCGCGGAGGCGGTTCTTGTATTCGAGGTTGAAGACCGGCTGGCCGATCACGCGGCTCTTGAACGGCTCGTCGCCGCCGTTCAGGCCCGAGCGGTACATGTTGTCGGCCCAGGTGAGGTCCATGTCCCAGGCGACGGTCTCCCAGCGGTTGGTGTCGGGGTTGTGGAACCAGTAGTAGTTCTTGCCGTCGGCGATGTCGTAGTGGTGGACGCCCTGGACGATGGCCTGGTAGGAGTAGACGTTGTCGAGGTTCAGGTTGTCGCGCCACCACTGCTCGGACTGGAACTGGTTGATGTCGGACTGGAACTGGTTGAGGTCGGACTTGTCGGTCGGCTGGGTCGGGCCTTGGTTGTTCAGCTCGCCGGTGCCGCCCTCCATTTTGTAGAGGTTGCCGTCGGGCATGCCGTGGTTGTCGAGGAAGTCGCCGTCGGGTTGTTCGACGGCGAGGTACATGCCCCAGAGGTCGCCGTCGTACTGGGTGGCGCCGGCCTCGGAGGCGTCGTCGACGACGCGGAATTGGGTGTAGTGGGTCTGGGGGGCGGCGACGCCGGCGAGGTTGAAGAGCTTGAAGCCGACGGACTCGAAGAGCCCCTGCTCGCCGCGGTGGCCGAAATCGCCCTGCTGGATGATCGAGGAGAAGTTGAGCTTGCTCCACTTGATCGGGTATTTCTGGCCGTAGTCGTTGTGGGGCTCGAACTCATTGTTACGGTTGAAGTCGAACTTCCACATGTTCTTGCCCATGGCGTAGCGCCAGACGCCGCCGCGGGACCGGAACCGGATGTTGTCGTAGACCTTGCCGTTGTAGACGAACGTTCCGCCCCAGGGGTACTCCTCGCCGCCGTACCCGCCGTTCTGCGGGCTGACGCCGTTGGTCGGGACCTTCTGGGCGTTCGCGACGTCCTGCTTGGCGGCGAGGAGGAAGTAGACCGGGAGGCGGTTCATGTCCTCGGCGGAGAAGTTCTGCGTCGGGTTGACGCCGGGGCGGGAGGAGCCGGACCAGCCGGGGACGCCGTTGTAGACGAAATAGGCGAAGTTGCGCTGGGGGTCGTCGGCGTAGGGGGCGGTGATCGAGGCGCCGATCGAGTCGGTCGCGGTGACGCGGTAGCGGACCAGCGTGCGGTTCTGGTGGACCGAGGGCGGGACCTGGGCGGAGTAGACGCCGTCGCCGGCGGTCGCGTCGCCGCGGGTGCCGTCGTCGTACATCGGGAGCGTGACCCAGCCGGCGTTGTAGGCGGGGTTCAGGGAGACGGAGAAGTTCGAGTTGTTGACGAGCTGGTACGGGATGTACGCGCCGGCGGCGTTGATCTGGTACTGGAGGTTGACCGCGCTGATGCCGTCCGGGTCGGTGACCTTGGCGGTGATCGTGACGGGCTGGTTGGCGACGGGCTGGGTCGGGCCGTGGTCGACCTGTCGGACGGCGGGGGCGGCGTTGGTGCTGAAGACGCCGTTCTGCGCGCCCGGGGTCGGGGCGGCGGAGCGCCAGTGGCCGCCGAGGTTGTTGTCCAGGGCCGGGTTGATGAGCTGGATCGAGCCGCCGGTGCCGGGCGTGGGGTTGGCGGGGTTGACCGGGTCGCCGACGGTCGGCCAGGGGAAGCCCGCGCCGTAGTCGACGGAGTCGACCAGGTCGCCGGTGCTGGTCTCCAGCGTGACCTCCTCCCCCTCGTTGGACAAGCTTCCGACGTATTGTCCGAACGCGGCCGAGCCGAACTTGTTCTGGAACTGGGCCGCGTCCTGGGCGAGGATCAGGTACTGGCCGGGGTTCAGGGTGACGTTGTTGCCGAACGTGTAAGTGATCCCGCTGGAGAACGTCCAGTTGGAGATGTTGACCGGGCTGCCCGAGTTGTTGAGTAGTTCGAGGTACTCGACCCGCTCGATCTTGAGGTCGGGGTCATAGTGGATCTCGTTGATCACGACGCCGGCGCCGGCGACGTTCGGGGCGGCCGGGGTCGGCGTGTAGAAGTACTGCTTCACGCCGTTGCCGGACGCGACCTGCGCGGTGATCTGCGGGACCAGGAGGAACTCGGGGTCGCTGGCGGCATTGTTCAGGGCGTGGATCGCCAGGACGTTGTTGCTGCCGGGCGTCAGCAGGTGGCGGAAGGCCGAGATGTCGATGTCCTCGAACACGGCGGCTTGGCCTGCGGCGCGGTCGGCGGTGGCGGCGGCGTTGTAGGCGGGGGCGGAGCCGGCGGCGCCCGGCGCGTTGCGCCGCGCGACCTCGGTGCCGTTGATGTAAGCGACGAACCCGTCGTCGTACTTCATCTTGAGCGTCAGTGACGACAAGTTCGCGGGGCTGGCGACGGAGAACGGGACGCGCAGGTACGCGGACGCGTTCTTCGTGTAGACCTGCTGCTGGACGTCGGTCGTGTACGTGCCGGCGGGGAACGACCGGGCCCGGGGCGGGGCGGTCGAGGTGGACAAATAGGTGTCGAGCGTGAACGGGCCGCCGGAACCGGCGACCGGCGCGTGGCGGACGTAGTAGGTGCCGGTGGTGGGGGCAACGAAGCCCAGGACGTGCGAGTCCTTGAGGTCTCCGAGGTTGGCGGTCGTGCCGTCCTCCTGCGCGAGCACCGTCGTGCCGTCGGCGGCGTAGACCCAGATGCGGCCGTGCGTCGCCCCGGCGGCGTCGAGGAAGATCGAGACGCGGTCGCCCTGGGTGAACTGGAACTTGAAGTAGTCGTTCGACAGGTCGCCCGTCGTGCGGGAGCGGTACTGGGCGGCGCGCCAGCTGGCGGCGAGGTTGTTGGCGGCGGCGATCGAGTTGTTGCCCTCGGTCTCGGCGGTCGTGTTGCCGTTGACGGCGGGGGCGGCGCCGGCGTTCTCGAGCGTGACGCCGAGTTGGTAGGTGCCGGTCTCGCCGTTCGCGCCGGTCGCGCGGACATAATAGGTGTCGTTGGCGGTGACGGTGAAGCGGTAGATGCTGGCGTCGCCGCCGGGACCGGAGTCGGCGTCGGTCGCGACCGGCAGGCTGGGGCTGCCGGCGCGGAACATGTCGAGCCCAGGGTCGAGCAGGCTGCCGCGGGAGGCGGCACTGCCGCTCAGGGTGATCGTGACGATGTCACCGGCCTGGAACGTGCCGAGGTTGAAGTAGTCGTTGTCACCTGCCGCGCCGATCGCGGCGGAGAGGGAGAGCTGGTAGAGGTTGCCGCCGGAGAGGGCTTGGAAGTTAGCCGATGCGTCGTTGGCCTGGGCGACGCCACTGTTGTTCTCGATCTCGACGGGCAGGGGGGGCGTGCTGGTGGCGCCGGCCTCGAACCCGACGCCGGTCGTGATCGGTGTCCAGGCGGCGTCGCCGAAGCCGGGGGTCGTCCACGTATTGCCGAGCGTGTTGTTCGTCGGGGCGAACAGCTTGCCCGGCTGATTGTTGTTCAGCAGGACGACAGACGACCCGCCGCCGCCCGGACCGAAGCCGTAGGAGACGTTCGCCGCCTGCTCGGGGTACTCGGGAGCAAAGGCGCTGGTGGCGGTGCCATCGGGCTTGACGAGAGCGAGGTACTCGCCACCCTTGTTCAGGCTGAAGTTCGTGTGGATGTAACCGGCGGAGTCGGTGTACGGCTGGGCGCCCTTGCTGGACGCGAACAGGATCCGGTAGCCGCCGGCCGGGATCGTGAAGTTCGGGAACGTGAACAGCGTCGGGATGTTGGGGTCGTCGGTCAGGTGCCATCCGGCGAGGTTGACCGGGGCGTCGGACGGGTTGTGGATCTCGATCCAGTCGGACTTGGTGCCGTTGCCGTCGCTAAGGCCCAGCGTGTTGTCGGCCATGAACTCGGAGATGATCGGGTCGCCGGCGGCGAGCAGGGTACGGGTCTCGAGTGACTCCAGGAGGGGACGAGGGGGGACGAGGAACCGAGTGGCTCGGGTGACAGCATTACGGAGGGATTTCCGCGCGTTTGCGCGGCGCAGCCGGGTGCCGGTCATGGTGTGGTCTCCGCCGAGATTTCGAGACGAGGCAGGGGTGCCGCTAACGAGAGACGCCCTCTCCGTTAACGAGAGGTTAAGTTGTATATTGCTGGCAGGTTTCTTTCAACGCAGAACTCCGCCGCATAAGAGGGATTACGCCTAAACGTGTGGGGAGTTCCGGAAGATGGCGGATTGGTAATCTGGGTGAGGGCGCACGAGTGGACAGGGGGCAGCATCGGGGTTGCGGCCCTGAAGCGGGCCCCGCCGTGCGGCCGTCGTGTCTTTTTCGCTTGACCTGGTCGTTAGATGCGATGCGCGGAGAAGAGCGGTGCCCGCTTCGCGGCAAGGGGCTGAGAAACTGGGCTGGACTTCGGATTGGCACGGGTCGAGCCCGTGGTAGGGGGTGTGGCGGTCACCGGGGCAACCGGGGCGGGTGCGGAGAATGCGGCGGTCGCAGAGGACGGGGTGATCAGGGAGGTGTCGTAGTTCTGGGACAGGATCACGAGGTCGTCGAAGTCGACGCTGCCGTCGTAGTCGAAGTCCCCAGTGGCGTAGGTCATGCCGCCGACTTTCTCGTAATTCTGGGACATTCGGACGAGGTCGTTGAAGTCGACGCGTCCGTCACCGGTGGCGTCGCCAGGCATGAAGTGGAACGCGAATTCGTGGCTGTCACCGCCGAGTCCGTTGCCGTCCCCGTCGAGCTTGTTGCCGGCCGCGTCGGTGATGCCGTCGGCGAACAGGTAGGCGCCGTAGCGGCCCTCGGGGATCTGGGCGGCGAAAGTGAACGTCGCGGTGTTCGACGCGCGGTCGTAGGCGTAGCCGGTCGGGGTCTGCGTCTGGTAAGTGACCTGGTCGGCGACGTACACGTCGGCGAGCGACAGCGACGCGTACACGTCCTCGCTGAACGTGTAACGCAGGGTGTGCTGGCGGGCGGTGCGGTCGAATGCGGCGGCGGTCACGCGGGGGGCAGTCGTGTCCGGGGCGGCGTCGTCGCTGACGATGGTGACGGTCGCGGACGCCGTGGCGCCCAGCGTCGCGCCGCCCGTCGGGTTCGAGAGCGCGACCGTGAACGACTCGTTTTGCTCGAATGCCGCGTCGTTGACGATCGGGACGGTGACCGACTTGCTCGTCTCGCCCGCGTCGAAGTCGAGAACGCCGCTGGCGGCGGTGTAGTCCGAGCCGGCGACGGCCGAGTTGTTGGCGGTCGCGTAACCGACCGACGCGGGGACGTTCGTGTTGGCCGACCGCAGGACGGTCACGGTGACGGTCCCGGCGGCCTCGTTCACGGAGTAGGTTGCGCTGCCGAGCGAGAACGCGCCGGGGACGGCCGCGTCGTCGCTCGCGATCGTCAGCGTCGCCGTGGACGGGTTGCCGAGCGTCGCGCCGCCGGTCGGGTTGGACAAGGTCATGTTGACCACCTCGTTGCCTTCCACGGCCGCGTCGTTCAGCAGGGGGACCGTGAACGTCTTGCTGGTCTCGCCGGCGGCGAAGCTGAGCGTGCCGGAGGTCGCGGTGTAGTCGCTTCCGGCGGCGGCGGTGTTGTTCGACGTGGCGTAGTTGACGCTGGCGGCGACGGTCGTGCCGGCCGTGCGGTTCACCGTGATCGTGACCGTCCCCTGATTCTCGTTCGCGTTGTACGCCGACGCGCCGAACGAGAACGACCCGGGGACGGTGGTGGACGCCGGCGGGGTGTTGACGTTGCCGGTGGTCGTGTTGTTCGGGTTGCCGCCGATGTTCCCGCTGGGGTGGTTGGCGACGTGGTTGCCCGTGACGACGTTGCCGGTCGAGCTGTCGTAAAGCGCGATGCCCCAGGTGCCGTTGGTCAGCGGGGCCCCGGTCGAGGAGAAGCCGACGACGTTGCCGGTGATCGTGTTGTTGTTGCCGGGGAAGATGCCGAAGCCTTCGCGGGCGTTGCCGGAGACGAGGTTGTTCCGGTACGTGTTCCCGTGGGCGTTCACGACGGCGACGCCCTGGAAGCCGTTCGGCCGGGCCTGGGTGCCGGTCAGGTCGGTGCCGATGTAGTTGTTCTCGACGACGTTGCCGGTCACGTCCTGCAGCACGACGCCGGCCGTCACGTTCGACGAGAAGAAGTTGCGGTCGGAAGGTAGGGGCCCGCCGATCTGGTTGTTGTTCGCGGCGATGTTCAGCTCGATGCCGTAGTCGCCGTTGGGCAGGGGGGCGCCGTTCACGCCGAGGCCGACGATGTTGCCCTTGACCACGTTGTTCGTGGCGGACGGATTGATGATGATGATCCCGTCGTGGCGGTTGGCGGACAGGACGTTGTTCAGGACGGAGTTGCGCGGGGCGTCCTGGATGCCGATGCCGTTCCACGCGTTGCCGCGGGCTTGGGTGCCGGTCGGGTCGGTGCCGATGTAGTTGTTCTGGATCGTGTTGTTGGTCGCCCCCGCGCCTTGCAGGAGCACGCCCAGCGCGCCGCGGGAGGCGGAGATCACGTTGCGGTCGGCGGCGTTCGGGCCGCCGATCAGGTTGTTCGCCACGCCCCAGACGCCGATGCCCTGGGCGTTGTTCCCGGCGGCGTTCCCGGCGAGGTCGAGCCCGATCCAGTTGGCTTGGAACGTGTTGCTGCCGCCGAGCCCGCGGCTGAAGACGTCGATCGCGCTGCCGCCGAAGTTCGTGATCGACAACCCCTTCACTGTGGACTGCCCCCAGACCTTCAGCCCGGTGATGCCGGCACCTGCCGACGCGCCGTCGATCTGCACGAGCGGCCTACCCGCGTACCCCGGCTGGGTGGTCGCGTCCAGGATCGCCGGATCCCAGAGGCCGGGGAGCTCGGAGCCGGGACGGATGATCTTGTTAGCGGACGCGATGTTGAACGCGATTTGGTCGACGCCGCCGGTGTTGTTCGACTGGGTGATGGCCCAGCGGAGGGAGCCCGCGGAGCCGTCGTCGAGAGTGTTGGTCACCGTGAAGGTGGTGAGCAGGCGGCGGTCTTCGAGGGGTTCGATGCCGTGAGGGCGGCGGTCGATTCGGGTGGCGGTCCGGGCGCGCTTATGGAACGAACGCTTCATCATTGAGGTCTCCCATCCGGCAGGGAATTTATCGACCGCTTGCGGAACGGCCTGAAGGTCGGGCGTGGCAGAATAGCGAACGGCTTGGTTCAGTGGTACGGGCCGGCCCGGAATGTGTTCCGAATCCGGGGTGTGCGGGAGAGAAAAATGGTCAGAATCCGAGCGGGCTCGGCAACGGTTTGACGCGGGAACGGCGGTCGGCGTGCGAGCGAGGCCGGCTGTTGATACCCTGTGCCGGGCGGCGCGGTCTCGCCGCGCCTGTTCGATCACGTCTGGCAGGCGACGGAGGCAACTGGATGAGTGAGAAGGAGCAGCAGGCGGTCCTCGATTACCAGTCGAGTGCCGCAGCGTCGGTTGCCGCGGACCAACCGGACCCGAACGACCCCTACTCGATATACGCGTCCGACGCCGTCGACCCGCCCCGCGCGCTGGGCGGGATGCTCCGCCAAGTCGGCCCCGGACTGATCCTGGCCGGGGCGATCGTCGGCACGGGCGAGCTGATCGCGACGACGCAGGTGGGGGCCCAAGTCGGGTTCACGCTGCTCTGGCTCGTTGCGCTGAGTTGCGTGATCAAGGTGTTCGTCCAGGTAGAGCTGGGCCGGTACACGATCTCGTCCGGGCACACGACGATGCGGAGCTTCCGCGAGCTGCCGGGGCCGGGGCTGCTGGTCGGCGGGATCTGGGTGGTCATGATGCTCGCCACCCAGCTCCAGCTCGGCGCGATGGTCGGCGGGGTCGGGCAGGCGTTCCACATGGCGATGCCGTCGGTCTCGCCGCACGCCGCCTGGGCGGTCGGGAAGGTCAACGCCGGGTGGGGCACTTACCTGGCCGGCCGCCCGGAGATCTTCTGGGCGTTCTTCGTGACGATCGGCACCGTCGCCACGCTCGCCCGGGGCAGCTACCGCGTGATCGAGACCGGCACCACGGCGATGGTCGTCGCGTTCACGATCGTCACGGTGATCTGTGTCCTGCTCCTGCCCCGCAGCGGTCACCCGATCGACTGGGCGGCGGTCGGCGGCGGCCTGACGTTCAGCCTGCCGTCCAGTCCCGACGCGATGAAGGCCGCGCTCGCGATGATCGGCATCACGGGCGTCGGCGCCGCCGAGCTGGTCGCCTACCCCTACTGGTGCATCGAGAAAGGGTACGCCCGCAAGGCCGGCCTCCGCACGTCCGGCGACCCCGCCTGGCCCGACCGGGCCCGCGGCTGGATGCGCGTGATGCGCCTCGACGCCTGGGTCAGCTGCGCGCTGTACACCGTTTCGACGCTCGCGTTCTTCTTCCTCGGCGCCGCGGTCCTCCACGGCCTTGACGCGAAGAGCCTCCCGCAGAACGTCTCGGACATGCTGGTCACGCTGTCGAAGATGTACCAGCCGGTCATGGGCCCCAGCGCCGCCCTGTGGTTCATCGTGATCGGCGTTTTCGCGGTGCTCTACTCCACGCTGTTCGCCAGCACCGGTGCCAACTCTCGCGCGTTGACCGATTACCTCCGCGTCAACCGCTGGGTCGCGTTCACGCCGCAGCGCGACCGGATGTGGTGGGTTCGCTTGTTCTGCGTGGCGTTTCCGATCCTCGACTTCTTCCTGTTCGTCTGGATCGGCAACCCGCTGGCGATGGTCACGATCGGCGGGATCGCGCAGGCGATGACGCTGCCGCTGCTGGCGGCGGCGGCGGTCTACCTCCGGTACCGCCGGACCGACCGGCGCATCACCCCCGGCAAGGTGTGGGACGCGTTCCTCTGGGTCAGCCTCGCCGGCATGACGCTCGCCGCCGGCGTCGGCCTGTGGACCACGGTCGCCAAGGCGATGAAGTGACTGACCCGCGCCGGCCTACGCCTCGAGGATCTGGTCGAGCTGCTGGGAGAGCGTCTTCATCCGGGCGGCGTCGCCGCCGGGCATCTCGATCGTCGCCCAGTTGTCCGGGGACGTGTAGCCGACGTCGTCGAGCGCCCGCATGATCGCCTGCCAGTTGTTCGACCCGGCCAGCAGGTCGACGCCGAAACCGGCCCGCGGGCCCTTCTCGTCCATCAGCTTGCGGCTGTACTCCTTGATGTGGATCTTCATGATCCGCTTGCCCAAGATGCGGATCCACTGCTCCGGGAAGCCGAACTTCAGCACGTTGCCGATGTCGAAGTACCAGCCGACCAGCGGCGAGCCGATCTCGTCGACGTAGCGGGCGGCCTCCAGCGGGCTGAGGTGCATGTTGTTCCAGACGTTCTCGACCGCGATCTGGACGTTCAGCTCGTGCGCGAGCGGGACGGCCTTGCGGATCTCCTCCTGGCTCCGCTTGTACGCGTCGTCATACGAGACTTGCTCGTTGCAGACGCCGGGCACCAGCAACACCGACGTCCCGCCCAGCGCCTTGCACTGCCGCATCGACTCCATCAGCACGTCGAGCCCGGCGCGGCGGATCGACGGGTCGGGGCTGGACAGGTGGAGGCGCCAGTGCTCCGCGTCGCAAGTCCCCTCCATCTTCAGCCCGCTCTCGTCCAGCGCCGCCTTCACCTGCTCGACCGGCAGATTCTTCGCCGGCATGTTCAACTGCAACCCGTCGAACCCCGCCTCCTTCAACGTCTTCATCTGCTCGACCAACGAGCCGCCCTTGGGGAGGCCGAAGTAAGCCTTCTTGAGCGGTCGGCGTTTCGGCTTGGCCGGCGCGACTGGCGCCGGGTCGGCGGCGAGCAGGGGGGCGGCGGCGGCGACCGTGGTCAGGCCGGCGGCGAGCTTTAAGACGGTGCGGCGGTCGATCGGGTTGGACATGAAGCCTCCTCAGGTGGCCGCATTGTGACCGACCGCGCGGCCGCGACGCAAGGTGGTCGCTTCAAGTCGCGCGGCCGCTTAGTGCGCCGCCCGCTTCTCCAAACCCCGGCGGACGCGGTCGGCGACCTGCCGCTCCATCGCCTCGTCCCGCCCGGTCGCGTACCAGTAGCGTACCGGCACGTCGGCGGCGGCGTCCGAATCGAAGTTCGCCGACTCGCGCGCGGTCGTTCGGTCGGCCGGGCCGGAGAACGCCAAGCGGTACTGCGACACGTCCGTCACCCGCCGCTCGAGGATCGCCAGCCGCTCGACCAGCACCTTCGGCGTGACCGTGAACGAGTCGTCCGCGTTCCGCGACACTTCGAACCGCAGCGTTCGGCGGATCGACGCCTGCGTGTTCGCGACCGCGTCGCCGAACGTCCCCGTGTCGGGCCGCCACGGTTCGAACCACTGCCGCGAGATCACCGGCAGCGTCCCCAGCACCCCCGACCGCGGGTCGTCGCGGTCCAGCGTGAACAGGTACCCCCGCGCGGTCGACTTGAGCGCCTCCCAGACCGCGTCGAACGGGGCCGAGGTCTGCACCTGGGCGGTGGCGGGCCGGGCCAGCCAGTACGCCGGGTCGGCGGTTGCGGGGTCGACGGCCGTCGCGGGTTGCGTGGCGGACGAGTTCTGGGGGCGCGTGACGCAGCCGGCCTCGAGACCCGCCATCATGGCGACCGACGCCGCGGCCGCGACGCACCACAGCCGCCCGCACACCCGCCTAGCGTCCCGCCGTTCGCTCTGCCCGGTCATCCTGCTACTCCGTCCGTGTCACCGGCGGCCCGTCCGCCGCCGCCGCGTCCGCCAAGTCCTTCGTCCACTGCTCGCCGACCGTGTGGATCACGAGGTTGTTCATCGTGCCCGGGGTGCTCATCGACAGCCCGGCCACGATTACGATCCGGTCACCCGGGTCTGCCATCCCCTTTTCCTGCACGAACCGGTCGACCCACGCGATCAGCCCCTTGATCTCGTCGGGCGGCGGCATCTCCTGCGGGATCACGCCGTAGTGCAGCGCCATCCGCCGCAGCGCCCTGTGGTCGCTCGACAGCGCGACGATGGGCACCGTCATCCGGTTCTTCGAGAACAGCCGCGCCGTCGACCCGGTCTGGCTCCAGACGACGACCAGCCGCAGGTGCATGTCCTGCACGACCTGCCACACGCCCTTGGCCATCGCGGCGGACAGCGGCAGCGTCTTCGATTTCAGCGTCGGCTCGTACTTTGGCGGGATCGTGTCGAGGTAGGTTTCGGTCGTCTTGGCGATGTGGGCCATCGTCCGAACCGTGACGACCGGGAACTTGCCGACCGACGTCTCCCCGCTCAGCATCACCGCGTCGGTGCCGTCGAAGATCGCGTTGGCGACGTCGCTGACCTCGGCCCGTGTCGGGCTCGACTCCTCGATCATGCTCTGGAGCATCTGCGTCGCCACGATCACCGGCTTCCCCGCGGCCTGGCAGCGGCGGACCAGGTCCTTCTGGATGATCGGCACTTGCGCGACGTCCATCTCCACCCCGAGGTCGCCCCGGGCCACCATCAGCCCGTCGCAGTGCTCGATGATCGAGTCAATGTTCTTCACCGCCTGCGGCATCTCGATCTTCGCGACCACGTGGATGTCGCTGACGCGGTTGAGCAGGTGCTGCTTGAGCAGCGCGAGGTCGTCGGCCGAGCGGACGAACGAGAGGGCGAGGTAGTCGAGGTCGTTGTCGATCGCCCAGTCGGCGTCGCGCCAGTCCTTGTCGGTGATCGCGGCGGTGTTCAGCGCGGTGTCGGGGAGGTTGATCCCCTTCGAACTCTTGAGCACGCCGCCGTCGGTGCACTGGAGGACGAGGCGGTTGTAGTTCTTGTCGACGCAGAGGAAGCGGAGCAGGCCGTCCTCGATCAGCACGCGGTGGCCGATCTGCACGTCGTCGACGATCTGCGGGAAGATCGTGGAGACAACGCCGTCCGCCCCCTCGATCGGGGCGCGCTGCATGACGAGCTCGTCGCCGACGGCGATCGGCATGCCGCCCTTGCCGTCGACGTCGCGGATCTTGCCGAGGCGGATCTTCGGGCCGCAGAGGTCGCCGAGCACCGCGACCGGTTGGTCGTGCATGGCGGCCGCCTCGCGGATCTTGCGGAGCATCAGCAGGTGGTCGTCGAGCGTGCCGTGGGAGAAGTTCAGGCGGCAGATATCGACCCCGGCCCGGAACAGGTTGAGCAGCGTCTCGACCTGCGCGACCGCGGGCCCCAGGGTGGCGACGATTTTCGTGCGGATCATGCTCAAGCGGGTCACCCGGACGGGGCGCGGCTCACGCCGCGCGGCGCGGCACGGGGGCTGTGATAGCGGAACGGCGGATCGGAGGCAAGGTGGGGGGCGGGGACGCGCCGCCACTTGGGCCGGCGGCCGATCGCGGTAGAATCCGCGGCCCATGATTTCACGCCGTCGCGCCGTACTGGGTTTGTCCCTGTTCCCCCTCTCCTTCCTAGCCCGGCCCGCGTCCGCCGCGGACGCTGCCGCCCCCGCGGCGGACGTCAAGTCGATGCCGGCTGTGTGGGGCGCCGAGGCGCTCGGCGACATCCAGCGGGCGTTCCTGCTCCCGCGGAGCGGGCTGTACGCGCTGGAGGTGAACGGGCCGAAGCGGCGGAGCCCGGCGTGGATCTGGGACGCCAGCATCCAGCTCGGGGCGCTCTGCAGCGCGGCCCGACTGAAGCCGGACGAGTACCTGCCGCACGTGAAGGCGTACGCCGCCGCGCTGCGGAGCCACCGGACGACGCACAAGGATCGGCCGGGGCTCGACGTCAACCCGCCTCCCAAGCCGCCCGACCGCTACTACGACGACAACGCGTGGATCGCGTTATCGCTCGTCGAGGCGTACGAACTGACCCGCGACCCGAAGGACCTCGCGCTGGCGACGGACGCGTACGACTTCGCCCTCAGCGGCGAGGACTCGGCGACGTTCGGCGGCGGAATCTTCTGGCACGAGGACCAGCGGAAGACCAAGAACGCCTGCTCGAGCGGCCCGGTCATGCTCGCCGCCCTGCGGTTTTACGCGCTCGACAAGAACGCGAAGCACCTCGCGACCGCCAGGCGTCTCTATGAGTGGACGCGCAAGCATTTGCAGGACGCCGACGGCCTCGTGCTGGACTCGATCGCCGTGGACGACGGCAAGCTCGACCGCCGCAAATTCACCTACAACAGCGCGACGCTGCTCCGCGCCGGCTGCCTGCTGTACCGGATCACTGGGGAGCAGCCGTACCTCGACGAGGCCCGGCGGGTCGCGAAGGCGTGCGAGAAGCAGTTCGTCCGCGCGGCGGACGGCGTGGTCACCGGCTCGGGCAAGCTGGCCGTGAAGCTGATCGAGGCGTTCTGCGAGTTGGCCGAGGTCGACAAGGACGACCACTGGCGAACCGTCGTCGCTCGCTGCCTCGCCGCAGTGCACAAGCAGCGGAACGCAGCCGGCTGGTACCCGCAGGACTGGCACGCCCCGCCGCTGCCGCCCGACAAGCCGGCCCGCCTGATCGACCAGTCGGCGGCGGCCCGGGCGTACTGGGTGGCGGCGGAGCACAAGGTGGGGGAGTGGTAGGGGAGCGGGAACTCCGAACGACGAACGGGCGAGTAACGGCGCGGGGTGCCGCGCAGCAGGAACCGGTGCCGTACGGTGGGCCCGTGCAGCCGCCGCAGGCGGGCGTCGAGCAGCGGCGCGCAGCAGAGATCGAGCTGCCCCAATCGCCCGCACCCGGCGCGGTTGGCGAGGCCGGACCCGCCGAGCTCAGCGCCGACCAGGTTCAGGCGCGCGCGTCCTTCGCGCCTGCGTGGCTCCCCCTCGTCCCCCTGCCTACGCCTTGGGCGCAGGAGCCGGAGGCAGGGCGACGCGGATGTGCGTTTCCTTGAGCTGCCGCTCGTCGATCGTGTTCGGGGCTTGGCACATCAGGTCCTGGCCGCTCTGGGTCTTCGGGAACGCGATCACGTCGCGGATGTTGGTCAGGTTGCGGAGGATCATGATCATCCGGTCGAGGCCGAGCGCGAGGCCGCCGTGGGGGGGCGCGCCGTACTGGAGCGCGTCGAGCAGGAAGCCGAACTTGTTCTTCTGCTGCTCGGCGTCGATCCCCAGCAGGCCGAACACCTTCTGCTGCACGTCCATCCGGTGGATACGGATGGAGCCGCCGCCGATCTCGTTGCCGTTGCAGACGATGTCGTACGCCTTGCTTCGGATCGACTCGATCGTCGCCCGGTCGCCGCTGTCCATTTTCGCCACGTCCTCGTCGAGCGGCGCGGTGAACGGGTGGTGCGTCGCGACGTAGCGGTTGGCCTCCGTGTCGTGCTCGAACAGCGGGAAGTTCACGACCCAGACCCACGCGAACTCCGCGCTCGGCTTCATTGCGAGGTCCTTCGCCATCTTCAGGCGAAGCTCGCCGAGCACCTTGTGGACGATCTTGGGCGCGTCCGCGCCGAAGCAGATCAGATCGCCGTGCTTCGCGCCCAGCCGCTCGACCAATTGCGGCGCGATCGGGGCGAGGAACTTGGCGACGCCGGTGTAGAGGTGCAGGCCGTTGGCGGCCGGGATCGCGCCGCTCTGCGCCTCGGCGGCGGACTGGATGATCTTCTCCGACAGGGCCTGCTCTACATTGTACGTCTTCGTGACCGCCAGGCCGCGGGCGCCGAACGTCTTGCTCCACTCGGCGAGGGCGTCCGTCTCCTTGCGAGTCAGCTTCGCGCCGCCCGGGACGACGATGGCTTTGACCAGCGGCGCTTCCTTGAAAACCTTGAAGTCGGTCCGATGGGCGAGGTCGGTGATGTCGACGAGCTTCATGCCGAAGCGCAGGTCCGGGCGGTCGGAGCCGTAGTCGTTCATCGCGTCCGCGTACTCCATGTGGGGGACGGGGTTCGGCACCTCGACGTTCAGGATCTCCTTCCAGATCTGCCGGAGGAGCCCCTCGATCACCGTGATGACGTCCTCTCGGTCGATGAAGGCCATCTCGAGGTCGAGCTGGGTGAACTCCGCCTGCCGGTCGGCCCGGGGGTCCTCGTCGCGGAAGCAGCGGACGATCTGCATGTACTTGTCGCATCCGGCGACCATCAGCAATTGCTTAAAGAGCTGAGGCGATTGCGGCAGCGCGTAGAAGCTGCCGGGCGCGACGCGGGCCGGGACGATGAAGTCGCGCGCCCCTTCGGGCGTGCTGCGGGTCAGCATCGGCGTCTCGATCTCCCAGAAGCCGAGGTTGCCGAGGTAGTCCCGCATGGTCTTGGTCACGCGGTAGCGGGTTCGGATCGTCTGCTGCATGTCGGCGCGGCGGAGGTCGAGGTAGCGGTATTGGAGGCGGCGCTCCTCGTTCACGCTCTCGTGCTCGTCCGGCAGGAACGGCGGCGTCGGCGACTGGCTCAGGACCTCCAGCCGCTTGACCCGCACCTCGACCCGCCCCGTATCGAGCTTAGGGTTCTCGCGGCTGCGGCCCTTGTCGTCCACCCCGCGGTCGACGACGACGCCCTCGACGCAGAGCACCCACTCGCTGCGGATCTTGCGCGCCTCGTCGTGCGCCGCCTGACCGCACAAATCGACGTCGAACACGATCTGCGTCAGGCCGTCCCGGTCGCGGAGGTCGATCAGGACGAGCTGCCCGTGGTCGCGGTAGTTATGCACCCACCCGGCGAGCTTGACCTCGGTGCCTTCGTCGGTCTTGCGGAGCTGGCCGCAGGTGTGGGTACGGTAGCGGGTTTGGGTGTGTTCCATGGAGGGGAGTAGCGGGTAGCGAGTAGTGAGTAATCAGTAGAAGGAAACCGGCGCCGGGCCGCGGCCTTCCGTCGATACGGGGCGCGTGCGGCCGGCCTGACGAGGGGGCACATGATACGGGCGGGGGGGATTGTGCGAAAGGCGGGCGGGGCGGGGGTGCGAAGAACTCGATCGGCTGCGGGGGGGGCGGAAGAGAACGAAACACGGAGGACACGGAGGGCACGGGTAAGGCCGGCAGGGGGTAGCGCCTTGGCCGCCGACGACGCCGGTGGACGCCGCTCGGAAAGCGGGAGGATGGGCCGTGCGGCGCTTCCGGGTTCTTATCGGTGGGAGCCGGTGTCCGTCAGCGACGGCGCCGTCCCTGCTCCGTGCCCTCCGTGTCCTCCGTGTTTCACCCCTCCGCCTACTTCTCCCCCCACGGCTTGCCGAACCACTCGCGCACGACCTTCTCCGCCGGCTTGTTCTCCGGCGTGTATCCCTTGTCCTTCACGCCGCCGTCGCCCGGCTCCCAGTTCCAGACCATGAAGCCGCCCAGGCCCGGGTTGCCGTACCAGACGTTGAAGAAGCCTTCGTACAGCCGCTTCTGCAGGTCGACGTCGACCGCGAGCTCGCTCCGCGTGTAGTCCCACGGCTCGCTCGCGGCGTTCTCCAGACTGCACCAGCCGACCTCGAGGAACAGCAGCGGCTTGCCCTGCCGCTGGGTGAACGCGAGCACGTCGCGCTGGATCTCCCGCCAGTTCCCGACGATCTCGTTGACGCTCGCGTTCTTGTCCCGGCCCAGCTTCCAGTAGCTGTTCATGCCGATCAGGTCGAGCTGGTTCCAGAACGGCACCTGCGTGTAGTTGTCCCAGTTCGACGAGTAGGTGATCTGCCCCTTGTACACCTTCCGCACGGCGTTAATCGTCCGCGTCCACTGGTTCAACTTGTCCTGGGTGCTGACCAACTCCGACCCGACGACCAGCACGTCGGCGTGGTTGTCCTCGGCGATGTACGCGAAGTGCGTGATCATCTCCCGGTAGCTGTTGAACCACTCGTCCCACTCCAGCGGCTTGATCGTCCCGCGCCACTCGTTCCCCTGCGGGAGGTCGAGAAGGACGATCGGCATCACGACGACGCGCAGTTTTTTCTCCTTCGCGTACTTGATCAGGTCCGCCATCTGCTCGGTCGACGGCGTCATCCGCAGATCGAGGTATACGCGACTCGACGAGCCGTTCTCCTGCCGGGCGTCGACCACGAACAGGACGGTGTCGGCGCCGATCGCCGCGATCTCGTCGAGCGACTTCTTGTACTCGTTGACCCAGTCCACCCGCTGGATCTGCATCGCCACGCCCTTGTACGGCAGCCCGGTCAGCGGGACGCCACTGAGGGCGCCGCGGAACGGCTTCCCGTCGGCGTTCGCGGGCGTCTTGCCCGTCGTCTCCGACGGGAAGATGATGCACCCCAGGACGGCGAGGTAAACGGCGGCGGCGGTCATGATAAGTCCGAGTCGCATCGGGTTCGGCTCCTAAGGGTGCGCAGCGCCCCGAGGATAAGAGCGACCCGGCAAATTGCAACGCGGGGGCAGCTCGCGGCAGCTCCCGGCAGGGCAGCTTTAGCGGCCCTGTGACCCGCGCAACCCGCAGCGACTTACAGGGGCCGCGAGACGACGAACTCCGCCATCGCGTCGAGCACCTGCCGCGCGTCCGTCTCCGGCAGGTCGGCGATCGCCGTGCGGGCACGGTCGACGTGCGCGCGGGCGGCGTCGCGGGCGTACTGGATCGACGGGCTGGGCAGGATCAGGTTGCGGATCTTCTCCGCCCGGTCCGGCTCCTTCCCCTCGAGCAGGCTGCGGAGGAGCAGGCGGTGCTCCTTCGGGGCCGTGCGGAAGAAGTGGATCATCGGCAGCGTCATCTTCCCCTTCTCGACGTCGATCCCGAGTGTCTTCCCGACCGTGTCGGCGTCGCCGACGATATCCAGGATGTCGTCCTGTATCTGGAACGCGATCCCGAGCGACAACCCGAACGTCTCCATCCGCTTGACCACGTCCTCGTCCGCCCCGGCCAACTTCGCGCCCAGCAGGCAGCAGGTCGCGCACAGGGCGGCCGTCTTGTGCCGGATCACGTCGTAGTACGTCTGCTCGTCGAGCGCCCAGTTGTTCCGGTTGTCGATCTGGAGCAACTCCCCCTCGCACACCTCGTTGGTCGTCCGCGCGATCAGGCGGCTGGCGAACTGGCTGTCGAGGCTGGAGCAGAGGTGGTAGCTGTGGCTGATCAGGTAATCGCCGAGCAGGACCGCCGCCTCGTTCCCGCGGAGGTGGTTCAGCGTCGCGCCCTTCCGACGCAGCTCCGCCTCGTCGAGCACGTCGTCGTGCACGAGCGTCGCCATGTGCACCATCTCGACGACCGTCGCGACCGTCACGTGCGCGTCGGTCAGCCCCCCGCACGCCCGCCCGCTGAGCAACACGAGGCACGGCCGCAGCATCTTCCCGCGGAACCGGCTGACGTGCCGCACCAGCGCGTTCACGCACTCCAGCCGCGACTGCAACTCCGCCGCGAACAGCCGGTCGACGGCGAGCAACTGCGGGGCGATGCACTCGGTGAGGTTGGCTAGAGACGTGGTTGTCATTCGGTTTCCGGTTGGAGTCGTTCCCACGGACTATGGCGAATTCTATTGACCCGCGAACGACCCCGCGAATTGCTACCATACCTTTCGTAAACATTGAAAGTTCGTGCCGCTGCGCGACGGGTCACCGGCACAGTCCGACCAACGAAAACGCCCCGGAGCGTTCACTCCGGGGCGTCGGCCTGTTGATTCGGGACAGGTCGCTACGCCTTCTTGAACTCGAACCAGTTCAGGTTCGCCGTGTAGCCGGTCGCCCCGACGGAGACGGCCTCGAACCGGACGACGTGCCGGCCCGCGGCGACGTTCACGCCGGTCTTCTTCAGCGTCTGGTAGGACTGCCAGCCGGCGCCGTTCATGCTGAACGTGGCGACGACCTGCCCGTCCACCAGCACGCGGAACGTCCCGCTCTGGCCCTGCGACGCCGCGCGGACGTTCAAGTCGAACGGCCCGCTCTGCGTGAAGTCCATCGTGTACTCCAGCCACTCGCCGGCCCTGATGAACCCGACGTTGACCCCGCCGCCGGTGTCGGTCGTGTTCTGCAGGTCGACGCCCTCGCCCAGCCGGTAGGGCGAGTCGCCGAAGGCGCTGGGCTCGAGGTCGTGATAGGCAACGCCCTCGCCGCCCTTGTCGAAGTTCTCGGATTCGACGCGGTCGCCGTCCTTCGCGGGGGCCGGGAAGTAGGGGCCCTGGCCGGCCTGAGGATCGGTCGGCCGGAACACGATCCGGTCGAAGTTGCCGACGTACCCGAGGTCGCCGGCGGCGTCGAACGCGAGCCGCAGGACGTGCCGGCCGGCCGTCAGGCTGACGCCGGCCTTCGTCACGTTACGGTAGGTGTTCCAGTTGCCGGTGTTCGGGACGGCGAGCGAGCCGGTGACGTTCTGCCCGTCCACCTCGAGGTGGAACCTCCCGCCGTTCTTCAGGTGCGAAACGGAGAAGTCCAGATCGAACTTCCCGCTGGTCGGCACGTCCACGGTGTACTCCAGCCACTCGCCGGCCTTGACGAAACCGACGACGTACGGACGCGAGGCGCCGCCGGACTGGATGTCGACGCCCTCGGTCGGCCGCAGGACGCCGCCCAGGTTGGCGCCGTCGGTGTCGTGGTAGGCGACGCCCTCGCCTCCTTTGTCGAAGAACCCGACGCCGACGCCGTTGAGGATGTTGATCGGCACGCCGTCGTACGGCTGCTGACCGATCGGCGTCGCGGTGCCGAGCTGATACCGGGTGACGGCCGGGACCTGCACCGTTGCGGTGCCCGCCTGCACGTCGGTCGAACCGAGCGCCAGCAGCTTGCCCTGCTGGATCTCGAGGTCGACCAGCCGGGTGCGGGTCGGACTCAGCGCCGTCGTCCACGAGCCGTTGTTGCCGTACGACGCGTCGCGCTTGCCGGACAGCGTCAGCGCGGTGAACTCGAACTGGTCCCACGGGGTGACCGGGCTGCTCTGCGTCCCGCCGACGAAGATGTTGCTCCCCGTGACCGCGATCCGCCGCCCGGCGAAAACGGTCGCGCTGCCGTTCGACCCGAACGCGGTGTCGACGCTGCCGTTCGGGTTGAACCGCGTGACCAACTCGCCGGCCGCGCCGTTACCGGCGACCAGGATGTCGCCGTCCGGCGCGAAGTCGATGTCAGTCCCCTTCACGTTCGGCCGGACGCCGTCGCCGTCGAACGAGTTGTCCGGCGTCCCGTTCGCGTTCAGCCGGAACAGTGCAAATTGCCCAAGGACCACGATCTTGCCGTTCGAGTCGATCAGCACTTCCTTGCCGCCGACGTCGGCGATCCCGTCGCCGCCGCCGAACGACGTGTCGATCGACCCGTTCGCGTTGTACCGCACGGTCTTCTCGCCCAGCGCGACGAGCTTGCCGTCGGTTTGGAAGATCACGTCGGTGAACCCGCGCGGGAACTGCGGCAGGTTGAGGATGCCGTCTCCCCCGCCGAACGACTTGTCCAGTTTGCCCGACGAGTCGTACACGACCAGCGTGCTTTGCAGCGGCGTCGTGTCGCCGCGGTCGTACGGCCCGGCGAAGCCGGCGACGGCGATCTTGCCGCCCGGCCCGACCGCCAGTGCCGACGCCGACGCCTGGTACGGCCCGAACCCGCTCTTCGCGAGGCCGCCGCTGCCGAAGCCGGTGTCGAGCGTGCCGTTGGCGTTCAGCCGGACGACCGCCGCCACGTCGAACACGCCGACCGACCCGAGGTACAGGATCTTCCCGTCCGGCTGCACGGCCAGGTCGCCGGGCAGGACGAGCCCGGGGCCGGTGTCCAGGTCTGCGACGAACTTGCCTCCGCTGCCGAACGTGGGATCCAGATCCCCAGCAGCTAAGAGTTGGCGATTCTCGAGCGCTTCCACTCCGATGAACGGATACGACATAAGGGGTATGGCCTCCAGGCCACCATGATAACTGCCGCCGCCCCGCTGATCGCGGGTCACGCGGACGGCATCGTGTTGAATGGACGTCGGGACACGCTGCTCTGTTACAACGCGAACAGACGACCCAACGTGACGCGTCGGACGGCAGTAAACGTCCGGGCGATGGGCGCGGGGGACAAGCGGGTCACGTGCTGACCGGCGTCCGGGCAGCACGGGAGGGCGTGTCGGGGTGTCCCCGGCGGGCCGGAGCTCCTAAGATTCGGGCGATGGACCTGGCCTATCTCGACAACAACGCGACAACGCGCCCCGCGCCCGAGGTCGTCGAAGCGATGATGCCGTTCCTGACCGAGTGGTACGGCAACCCGTCGAGCGTCCACCGGTTCGGCCAGCGCGCCCGCCAGGCGATCGACGAGGCCCGCGCGCAGATCGCGGCCCTCCTCGGCTGCGCCGACAGCGAACTGCTGCTGACCGGCGGCGGCACCGAGGCGGTCAACACCGCCGTCCGCAGCCTGCTCGCCACCCGCGGGCCGCGCAAGCGGATCGTGACGACCACCGTCGAACACTCGGCCACCCGCGAGCTGTGCGCCCAGCTCGCCAGGGACGGGGCGGAGGTCGTCGAGTTGCCGGTCGATCAGCACGGGGCTCTCGACCTCGATCGCGTCGCGGCCGAAGTCACCGACGAGGTGGCGCTCGTCACCACGATGTGGGCGAACAACGAGACCGGCGTGCTATTCCCGATCGAGCGGATCGCCGCGCTGTGCAAGGCCAAGCGCGTCCCGCTCCACTGCGACGGCACACAGGCCGTGGGGAAGATCCCGGTCGACGTCGCCGCGCTCGGCGTGGACGCGATGAGCTTCGCGTCGCACAAGTTCCACGGGCCGAAAGGTGTCGGCGGGCTGTTCCTCCGCCGGGGCGTGCGACTGCGCCCACTGCTGATCGGCGGGCCGCAGGAGCGCGGCCGGCGCGGCGGTACGGAAAACGTCCCGGGCGTGGTCGGCATGGGCAAGGCCGCCGAGCTCGCCCGGGCCGCACTGCCCGAGATGGCGCGCGTCGCCGCCCTGCGGGACCGCCTCGAGCGTGAGATCCTCGCGGCGATCCCGGACGCCCACGTCAACGGCCGCACCGACGCACGCCTGCCCAACACCACCAACGTCGGCTTCGCGCGCCTCGAGGCCGAAGCGATCCTCCTGCTCCTCAGCGAGCAGGGGGTCTGCGCCAGCGCCGGCGCCGCGTGCAGCAGCGGCAGCCTCGAGCCGTCGCACGTCCTCCGCGCAATGGGCATCGACCCGAGGATCGCACACGGCGCGATCCGCTTCAGCCTCTCCCGCTACACGACCGACGCCGAGGTCGACCGCGCACTGGCCGTCCTGCCCGGCGTGATCACCCGCCTGCGCGCCGTCTTGCCGGTCGGTTGAAGCACCCCGTTTCCTCGCCCCCGCCCTCATCAGGTCTGTCCCGAATCAGGGCAATGGGCCGCGGGAATAGTCCCGATAGAATTCCCGGCACGAACGACACGACGAGCCGACGCGAGACGCCAGCCCGCCTCGCCAACGTTACCCGGGTGGGACGGAGGAAGCGTGGAAGCGACCGCCGGCAACCCGGGCCCCGACGGCCCCGAGCGGGCGCTTCCGGGAAAGGAGCACCAGTAGACGACGAATTGATTGTATCTACAACTATGAGCTGTAATCATGCGTCTGCAAGTAAGGGGCGTTAGTGATTCCGGATTGACCCGAGACCACACTGGATCAAGAAAGAGAAGCAACCGACCATGTTCGACAATCTTGAAGACCGCCGCCTGATGTCCGCCACCCTCGTCGGCAACGAGCTGCAAGTGATCGGCTCGAACGCCGTCAACGACGTGATCAAGGTGTCGCAGCTCGACGCAGCCACGATCCGCGTCGAGGAGAACGGCGTCGTCACGTTCTACAACGACGCGAACGTCCAGAAGATCCTGCTCCGCGGCCTGGGCGGCAACGACCGCCTCGAGGTGATCTCGACCGTCGCCCTCCCGCTGTATGAGAACGTCAAGATCGAGGGCGGCGACGGGCACGACACCGTCCGCGGCGGCGCGGGCAACGACTCGCTCGACGGCGGCGCGGGCAACGACCTGATCTACGGCGGCGTCGGCAACGACACCGTCACCGACGGGGCCGGCGACGACACCTGCTATGGGTCGGAAGGCGACGACAAGTTCGTCAACGGCGCGGGCCGCGACGTGTTCAACGGCAACGCCGGCGTCGACCTCGTCGACTACTCCGCCGTGACCGCGCTGCCGGTGCTCGTCTCGCTGGACGGCGTCGCCAACGACGGCGCCTGGTTCCTCGTCAGCGAGCAGGACAACTGCCAGACCGACGTCGAGAACGTCAACGGCGGCGCGAAGGACGACGTGATCACCGGCCAGACCGCCGTCGGCGTCGACAACGTCTTCAACGGCGGCGCCGGCAACGACCTGCTCGACGGCCGCGGCGGCAACGACGGCCTCTACGGCGGCGACGGCAACGACACGCTCCGCGGCGGCAACAATGCCGACAAGCTCGGCGGGGGCAAGGGCAACGACCAACTGCTCGGCGGCAAGGGCGATGACACCTGCCAGGGCGGTGACAACGACGACGTGATCGTCGGCGGCGCCGGCATCGACAACCTCTGGGGCGACTCGGGCAACGACCTGGTCGTCTCGACCGACGGGCAGAAGGACAACTGGGTCGACGGCGGCCTCGGCAACGACACCGTCGACAAGGACGACAACGACCCGAACGGCGGGTTCGAGGTTTTCGCGTAACGCCCCGAACGCGCCGCGAGAACAACCACGGCCTGAATCGCCCGAGCCGGAGGCGCCCCACGGTGGGGCGCCTCCGGCGTTTTGCGCTAAGGCTTAGGCGCGGCGGCCGCGTCGTCGCCGTCCGCTCGCCAGCGCCATCCCCGCCGCGACGACAGGCGCTCCCGACGGCTCCGGGACCGCCGCCCACGCCGACGCGAGGGCGGCGTCGAACCCGCCCGGCGCCCCCGTTACGGGGCCCGCCAGTAAGACCGAGTCGTAGTTCTGCGCGAGCCCGACCAGGTCCGTGAAGTTCACGTTCCCGTCGTAGTTGAAGTCCCCCTGGGCCCACGTGGCCTGACCGGTCGCCGTGTCGTAATTCTGGGCCAGCGCGACCAGGTCGGCGAAGTTCACGGCCCCGTCGACGTTCGCGTCGCCGCGGAGCGTGTAGCGGACGATCAGAGTCGAGTCGTCGATCCCGATTCCGTTCCACGACGCGAGGTGCAGCTTGGCGTTGTCCACCACCCCGTGCGCCGTCCGGCCCGACGCCTGCGCGGCCGCCGACGTGATCCCGCCCGCCCCGCCATTCAGCCCCGCCGCAAGCATCGCGCGAATCGAGACGTACGGCGCGGCGCCGGTGTAGTCGATCAGCAGGTCGTTGTCGCCCAGATCGAGCCGCGCCGCTGCCGCGACGGTCAGCGACTTGACCTTGCTGGTCCCGCCTGCGCCGCCGTCGCTCTCGACCCGCACCGCCCCGCCCGAGACCTCCAAGCCGTCGGTCCGCACGCGCGTGACCGCGAGCGTCCCCGGCCCGGTCTTGCCCAATGTCACGCCGGCCGCCGCCGTCATGGGGCCGGTCAGGCGGAGCGTGTTGCCCGCCCCCGCAACGTCCACGGTGGTGTTGATGGCGATCGCTAACGGCGCCGTGATCGCGTGCGCCCCGTTGCCGTGCGCGTTCCGCAGCGCCACCGTCGCCGCGCCGGCCGGCGAGTCGAGCGTAATCGTTGCGGTTCCCTGCACGGTGTATGCGTTGTCGTCATCGAAGTAGATGTGCTCCGCGGTGAAAGGCGCGTCGACCGTGACCGTCCGGTTGCCGGTGATCGCCGTCGTGAACGCGACGCGTCCGCCGCCGGTGCCCGGCGCGTGCCCCCCGGCCCAGTTTCCGCCCACCGACGAACTCCCGCCGGCGTCTACGCCCCACGTCGTCTCCCCGGGGCCAACGGTGAGCAGCACGACGTCGGTCGGCGTGTAGATCGGCACGAGCCTCGGGCCGGCGACCGGGCCGAGCGTCGGCGGGGTGATCACCGTGCCGGTGCGGGCCGACGACGACAACACCGTGAACCGGTCGCCGGGGACGGGCGTGAAGCCGTTCACCAACGTCGGCCGCAACACGCCCGCGAGCGTGGCCGTCCCGTCAACCACCAGGCGGTCGTGCAGCGTGGTCGAGCCGACCTCGACGTCGAACGTGCCCCCTGCCGTCTGCCGGAAGTCGCCCCCGATCCGCAACGAGCCGAGGAACTCGTTGAACACGATCGAGTTCGCGACACCCGGCGCGATCGTGCCGCCGTTGCGGACGTCGGCGGCCACAACGCTGTTCCCCTGTACCGTGCCGCGCGGGCCGACCGCGAGCAACCCGCCCGCAGAGACGACTCCCCCGTTCGATACAGTCAACTGGCCCGTGCCTGCGACGCCCACGTCGAGGTTGTCCTCATTCGCCCACGTCGAACCGGCCCCGTCGACCGTGACGGCCCCCACGCTGTTCAGGATGACGCCCAGTTCGCCCAGGCGAGAGGTCAGGCGTGCACCGCGCGCGACGGTCACGTCCCCGCGCCCGGCGAACCCGACGTAGAACTGGTCCGCGACGTCCCAAGCCGAGCCGACCTGGTCGATGAACGCCGTGCCCACGCCCCCGAACCCGGCACCGCCGCCCACGAACGCCACCCGATTCTCGACGCGCCCGCCGCCGACGACGCCCAACCCGGCGGTGCTGGTCGCGCCCACCGCGAGCGTCGTGAGCAGCATCTGATCGGCGACCCGCACCGCCGAGCCCACGCCCGCGACTTCCATCCGCCCTTGGACGGTGGCCGTGTTCGCGGACACCTCGCCGCCCGCAGTCACGTTGACCCGCCCGGCGCGGGCCGCGTTCAGCGTGCCCGCGCTCCAGCGTGAGCCCGCGCCGTCGACGTTGACTACGCCAGGCCCGGACAACCCGATGTTCGCCTCGCCGCCGGTCTCCAAACGGCCGCCGAGGGTGACGTCGACGCGCCCCGTGCCGGCACCGCCGTTCAACGACCCGGCCGTCCCCCCGACCGACAAGTCGGTCACTTGCCGCCATAACGACCCAGCGCCGGTGACGATCACGCGGCTGTCGCTCTTCACGTCCATCCCGACGCCCGCGAACTCCGACGAGACGAGACCGCCGTTCGAGACCGTCAGCAGGCCGCGGGCGTCGAGTCCCACAGTTAGCCCCTCCCGCGTACGCCAGGCGGAGCCGGCGCCGCTGACCGTCACCGCCCCCTCCGACCCTCCGAACTGCCCCACGACCGCGCGGTGAAAATCGACCTGCCCGCCGTCGCTGACGGCCAGCGTCCCCAGGCCCTCGGCGCCGATCACCAGCGGGGCGATGCCCAAACCGGTCGCGCTACCCCCGCCGGAGACGTTGAGTGTCCCGGCCCCCTTCAGTCCGACGGTGAACGCCGCGTTCGGGCCCCCGCTCAGGTTAAGCGCCGATCCCGCGCCGGTCACGTTCACCGTGCCCGTCACGCCCGGGTTCACGCCGAGCGTGACGTTACCGTCGGCGGACGTCACGTTGACGCGTGCGCCGACGTTGACGTTCAGCGTGCCCGGCCCCGCGTCGCCGACGCGCAACCCCGCCGTGCCCGTGCCGCCCCCGGTCACGTTGAACACGTTCGCGTTCACGTTCAGCGTCGCCGCCGACCCCGCGCCCCCGCCGACCGACACGTCCGGGCTCGCCAGCACCGCCAGGTTGGACGTGAGGGTGGTCGGCCCGGTCCCCTCACCGACAACGATCCCCGACGTCAGCGTGTACGTCGTCGGCCCGCGCGTGAACTCCGTAGACCCCACCAGGGTGACCGTGTTCGGTCCAACGCGCAGCGCCTGGTTCACGTAGTGCGCCGGCGGGTCGATCAGCCGCGCGCCCGGCATCGTGACCGTGTACGGCGCCGGCGTGCCGCCGAACACCCGGAAGACCGCCGCGTCGCCCGCGCCCGGCACACCCCCCGCGAGCCACCGGGCAGGGTCGGTGAACACGCCGCTGGTAAACCCGCCCCAGAACCGGTCAAACGCCTGCGCACTCGGCGACGCCAGCGCGGCTGCGGCGGCGACGGACGCATTCACCCAACGACCCCGCATGGCGCGACGCGTCATGTCCCGGCCCTCCAAAAAGAAGTGAGCAGCCAGCGTACCCCCTGCGCCACACGCGTTCAACCTTCTTGTCATGTTTGCAATCAGCGATGGCGGAGTATGTTTTTGGCGTGCATCCGCTGTCCATCCCGCATGAAGGGATGCGGGCTGGGCCCGCGCCACCCAAGGAGGCACCGTGACCCGTTCGAACGCCACCGGCCCCGTCCGTTTCACCTCGTCCGCCGCCCGCCTCGAACTCCTCGAGAAACGCCAACTCCTCGCCGCGGCTGCGGCCGCCGCGCTACCCGATCACCTCTTCATCGAGAACCACGGCCAGTGGGACGGCCCCGTCCGCTTCGCCGCGTGGGACGGCCAATCCTCCGCCAGCTTCACGCCCACGGGCATCCGCTTGGCGAACGCCGCTTCCGGTCGGGTGGCGGTCGACCTGACGTTCGAAGGGGCGTCCAGCCGCACGAAGTTGATCGGCGAGTCCAAGCAGGCCGGCCACTTCAACTTCTACGTCGGGGACGACGCCAGCCGTTGGCGCTCCGACGTCCCCGCCTACGCCGGCGTCCGCTACGACGATCTGTACGCGGGCCTCGACGTCCGCGTCCGCCAGCAGGGGGGTCACCTCGAATACGACCTGCTCCTCGAACCCAACGCCGACCTCCACCGCGTCGTCCTCCGCGTGGACGGCGCGACGGGGCTGACGATCGGCAACGACGGCGCGCTGCGCGTGAAGACCGCTGCCGGCGTCCTCCGCCAGTCCAGGCCCGTCACGTGGGAGGTCCTCCCCGACGGCTCCAGGCGCGCAATCGACGCGAAGTTCAAGATCATCGACGCCACCCACTTCGGCTTCGAAGCGCCGGGCTGGGACGGCGCGCGTCCGCTCGTCATCGACCCCGGCCTCGAGTGGTCGACGTTCGTCGGCGGCTCGCAGGGCGAGTCGGTCGCCGAAGTGGCCGCCGTGCGCGACGGCACCGGCGACGTCGTGATCGCCGGCACCACGAATTCCCCCGACTTCCCCGGAACCGGCACCCTGGCTAACGACCAGCGCACCATGGGCTATGTCGCCCGCCTGAACGCGTCCGGCAGCAGGCTCGTCTACGCCACCCTGTTCGGAAATGCCGTCGACCCCACCGACGCCGACCACGGCTCCGACCGCGTCGAGGACATGGCCCTCGACGCCTCCGGCGCCCCGGTCGTCGTCGGCACCACCGAGGCTGCCGACTTCCCCACCACCGCCAACGCCTTCCAGAAGTCCCTGAAAGGGTTCAGCGACGCTTTCGTCACCCGGTTCGACGCCGCCGGCAAGATGACGTTCTCCACCTACCTCGGCGGCACGCGATACACCGACCCGAACAGCCCGTTCTTCGACCTCGCCGCGTCCGACGAGGCCCGCGCCGTCGGCGTCGACTCAGCCGGCAGCGTGGTCGTCGCCGGCATGACGCAATCCCCCGACTTCCCGACCACCGCCGGCGCCTACGACCGCTCGCACAACGCCGCCGTCGTCGACGGCTCCGACAAGCTGGACGACATGTTCATCACGCGCCTGAACCCCACCCTCTCCGCGCTGACTTACTCCACCTTCCTCGGCGGCGAGGCCGACGAGGAGGCGAACGACTTGGTCGCCGGCCCGACCGGCATCGTCACCGTCGCCGGCGACGCCGACCCCGGGCAGACGATCGACGACAACGACAACTACGTCCCGCTCGGCAAACCGTTCCCGACCACCGCCGACGCCGTCCAGCGCAAACACCAGGGCAGCACCGACGCCGTCCTCGCCCGCCTGCGCATGAACGGCCAAGGGGCCAGCGACCTGCTCTACTCCACGATTCTCGGCGGCCGCGAAGAAGACTTCGGCAACGCCGTCGCCGCCGACCCGGGCGACCCGAATCGCGTCACGCTCGCCGGCGAGACGTACGCTTGGAACTTCCCGACCACCCCCGGAGCCCTCCGCCGCACGCCGATCGACCCCGACAGCCGTGACATGGCCTTCGCCTCCCAATTCCAACTGCCCGGCGCGGCCGGCGGCGCCGGCGCCCTCCGCTGGTCCACCCTGCTCGGCGGCACGTCCTACCAGTTCGCCACCGATGTCGCGATCGACCCCTCCGGCGACGTAATCGTCGTCGGCGGCGCCTCCCCCGAGGGCTCGTTCCCCACGACCTCCGGCTCCTTCCAACCCTTCGGCAGAATCGGCAACAACGCCCAACGCGACGCGTTCGTCTCCCGCATCAGCGCCGACGGCAAGCGCCTAGTCTACTCGACCTTCCTCGGCGGCGCGAACTCCGAGGGCAACGCCCGCGTCGACTCCGCCGGCCCCGACGCCGTCTTCGTCGCCGGCGACACCAGCTCCACCGACTTCCCCACCACCCCCGGCACCCACGACCGCCAGCTCAACGGCGGCGACGTCTTCGTCTCGAAGCTGACGCTCCTCCCGCTCGACCCGAGCGACAACACCGGCCCCGCCGCGCCGACGCCCGTTACCCCAGCCGACAGCTCCCCTCACGACGACATCGGCCCGATCCGCTTCGACTGGACAGACGTCGTCCACCCCGCCGGCATCCGCGGCTACCAGTTCCAGATCAGCCCCAACGCCGACTTCGCCCGCGACGACGACAACAACAACCAGTGGACGGACGAGTTCACAACCGCCTCGCAGATCGACCGCCACGGGAACATGGGCAACAACTGGTGGCGCGTCCGCGCGATCGACAACGCCAACAACTTCGGCGCGTGGTCGACCGCGCGCCGCTTCGTCGTCGGCGACCCGGCTGGCGGCGACGTCCTCTCCGCCGTGGTCCTGCAACCCGACGCCGCCACCGCCGGCGGCAAGATCCAGGGCGTGATCGTCCTGCACAACCCCGCCCCCGCCGGCGGTGTCAAGTTCACCGTCAAGAGCAGCAACCCGAACGCCGCCAAGGTCCCCACGACCGTCACCGTCCCCGCCGGCGCGACCCGCGCCACCTTCGACATCACCGCCGGAAGCGTCACCGCGTCCACCCCCGTCCGCCTGACCGTCGAGACCGCCGACCCCGACAACTCCGAGCAGCGCCGCCCCGTCCTCTGGATCGACCCGGCCATCACCCCGCCCGGCGCCGCTACGCTAAAGAGCCTGGCCCTGGGCCCGAACACCGTCGCCGGCGGGAAGACCACCAAGGCCACAATCACCCTGACCGCCCCCGCCGGCCCCGGTGGCGTCGTCGTCCAACTGACCAGCGAGAAGCCAAACCTCGCCACCGTTCCCACCACGATCACGATCCCCGCCGGCCAGCGCTCCGCCACCTTCACCGTCAACACCAAGGCCACCCCCAGGACCCAGTGGCTGAAGATCTCCGCCACGATCGCCGGCGTCACCCGGCGCACCGTGCTGACGGTCACGCCCGTCAAGAAGGACGTCGTCACCGTCAAGCGCGCCGAGTACACCCCCGCCAAGCGCGAGCTCCGGATCGAGGCCACCAGCACCAACCCCGCCACCACGATCCACGCCTACGACGGCGGCACCGGGAAATTCATCGGCACCCTGACCCGCGAAGGCGGCGGCAAGTTCACCGCCCGCTTCACCTGGCCCACCCAACCCAAGAACCTCGTCCTCCGCAGCGACGACGGCGGCACCGCCGCCGCAAACGTCCTCCGCAAGTAAGCGACCGCGGCCCACGGTCACGTTGTACTCCCCGTCCCCCTACGGTGGGGTAGACATTCTCGTCTGTCTGGCGGCGGGGAGCGCCAGCGGTGGGGCAGGCATTCTTGCCTGTCTCGCGCCGGTGAGCGGGGGCCTCCGTGCCCCCCGAACCGACGCGATCCGCCACGCGACTCGCTGCCGATAATCCGAACCCCCCAGCCGCGTCCGGCACGCGTTACCTCGCACCGTCGCGCCCGAACCTCCTACCCCACCGTCACTACCGCCGTGTACAAATCCAACTTCGACCCCCCCCCGTTTGGATTGTTCCCGGTGCTGTTCGAGTTGTCCGCCCACACCGGAATGAACCGCCCGTTCGCGAACGCCACCCCCTGGTAGTCCCCAAAATCCAGGTCGTCCACGCCAGCGGTGTTCGCCCCCGCCTGGTTCGACATCGCCCCGATCCGCACGTTCGGCCGCACGCTCGCCCCGCCGTCGATGCTGACCGTCCCCCACAATTCGCTCGTGTTGTTCCCCGGGCTGTTCCGCGCGTCCCGCCACACGAGCGCCACGTTCCCGCTCGACTGGTCCACCGCGATCGCCGGCAAAAACTGGCTGCGCGTCGTGTTGTCGTCGTTCACGACGATCGGCGAGCTCCACGTCGCGCCGAGGTTGTCCGAGTACCGCAGCTTGATGTCGGTGTCGTTGCTCTCGTTCCCGTCCTCGTCGCTGTACACCATGTACAGCCGCCCGCCCCGCGGCCCGTTGCTCCGGTCGAACGCCACCCCGACGTTCGCGTCGATGCTCCGGTTCGGCTGCGCCGGGATGTAGTCGAACCCGCCGACGTTCGTCGACCCGACCTTCCTGTCCACGCCCCACGTCTTCCCCGCCCCCAGCCCGTCCGCGTCGACGTCGACCACGATGTCGGCCGGCCCCTGCCCGCCCGACGAGCGCTGCCACCCGAGCACGACCTGCCCCTGCGGCCCGACCGCCAGCGTACCGAAGCTCCCGCCCGCGTCGCTCACGGTCCCCTGCGCGCTGAAGCCGCTCAGATTCCCCAGCCCGCTCGACCGCGCCGCCACGATCTTGATCCGCCGCGCCCGCGTGTCCGTGTACGCCACCCACACCGCCTGCTTCGACGGGTCCGTCGCGTCCGGCCCGGTCGCGATGATCGGGTAGTCGATCCCGAGCCCCTGCCCGCCCACCGCCGTCTGCGCCGCGAACGTCTGCCCGCCGTCGCTGCTCCGCGCGACGATCACACGGATCTCACTCGTCGACGCCGCCACCATGTACGTCACGTACAGGTTCCCGAACCCGTCGAACGTCAGATGCGGGTCCACCCGGGGCGTGCTCCCACTCAGCTTGTCCTGCCCGCTCCCCAGCGCGGACGTCGCCCACGTCTTTCCCCCGTCGAAGCTCCGGCTGATCAGCAGCGAGTACGAGTTGTTCCCGTTCTGGTTCTGCGACACGATCACCACGTTGTTCGCGTTCTTCGGGTTGATCGCGATCTCCGTCTCCACCTGGTTCCCCGCCAGTCGGCTCGCGTTCACGACGGGTCCGACCGCCATCGTCCCCTTCGGCGGCGTCACCGGCGGCGGCGGTTGCGGCACCGGCGGGGTCGCCCCGTCCGTCATCGCGAACGACTCGTACCCCACCGTGATCGGCGTCGCCCCGAAGTTCGTCGCCACCACCCCGGCCCGCGCGGTCGCCGAGAACACGTTCGGATTCGTCGTCTGCCCCAGCGTGACCCACGCGGCCTCGCTGTCGCTGTTCACCCGGTACTGCGCCACCACCCGCTTCGTCGAAGCCGTCCCGACCAACCGCAGGTCCAGCTTCGTCACACCGGCGAAGCTGAAGTTCGTCAGCGCCGCGCTCGTGAACGTCGCCCCCGCCTCCCCGCCGAGTTGCAGCGTCGTCGCGCCGTTGTACCCGACGACCAATTTCACGTAGTTGTCCTGATTCGTCCCGACGAAAATCCCTCCGTTCTGCCAGTTCTTCGCGAACGGCAGCGACGTCAGCCGCGCCTGCACGCGGAAGTCGGTCGTCGCGTTCACCCCCACCCCCAGCGCGTTGTCCTGATTGTTCCGAGTCAGATCCCCCGCCGTCGTCGTCAGCAACAACTTCCCCCCGCCCAGCGCGGCCTTTCCCCCCACCTGCGCCCCCAGCGCGCCCGTAAACCCGGTGTTCGCCACGCCCCCCGCGCCGCCGGCGAATTCCAGCGCCACGCTCGACAGCAACTGCCGCCCCTCCAGCGCCTCGACCAAGGCCTTGCCGACCGACCCCCGACCACCACGGTGCTTCTTCATAGGTGTACGTCCTTCGCCCACAGCATGGCCGCCACCGCCTCCGAAAGGACCGCGGCGCTAAACATCGGCAGCCAACCCACACATCCACAACGAGTTCCGCCCCCAGTTTCCCCCGGGGGCACCGCGCATCGGCCTACAGAACGCCACCCCCCGCGCCACTATTTCACAGCCGGTATGAGACCGTGCTGAGACTTCGCCGCACCGCAACGCTTCACCGGCGCGGCCCACCCGGATTTCCCCCTCACCTGCCGCATAATCCGAATTCCCCTCACCCCTCGCCCACCCTCGCCCGTCGCCACAGCACGGGATGCCGCCTCGCCGTTCCGCTGGAGATGTTTTGCGGACGACCGCTCGGGCAGGCGTTCCCGTCGGTCGCGCGCCGCCGAGTCAGGGCCTCGGTGCGCCGATCCGACCGACCCGTTCCCCCCGGAGCAAGTGCTTTGGCCGCCCGCGCGGCACCGCCTCATCACCTCACCCTTCGCCGCCTTCGACCGAGCCCGGCCAACGCGCCGATGATCCCCACCGCCGCCCCCGGCTCCGGCACCGCCGACACCGCCCGCGCCCAGTCCCGCTCGAACGCCACCGACGCGCCCACCGGCAGCGCCATCGACGGCGCCAGGTCGACCCCATACGCCTGCGCCAGCTTCACCAGGTCGGCGAAGTCCACGGCCCCGTCGTACGTGAAGTCCCCCTGCGACCACCGCTTCACCGCGGCCCCGCCCTCGTAGTTCTGCGCCAGCCGCACGAGGTCGTTGAAGTCCACCCGCCCGTTCAGGTCGGCGTCGCCCGACAGCGTGAACCGCACGAGGACGGCCGTCGCGTCCACCGTCTCGCCGAGGTACGTCGCCGTCTGTGCGCCGCTGATCCCCAGCACGTCCGAAGCTTCCGCATACCCGACCGCCCCCAGCCCGTTCATCGTCGCCGCCGGCGCGCTGTAGATCCCCGGCCCGTCCCACGCGCCCCCGTTGTACCCGCGGATCACCGCCGCCCGCACTCGGTCGCCCGCGCCCGTGCCGCCGGTGTGGTCGACGATCATCGCGTGCCGGTCCAGGTTGACCCGTCCGGTACCGTTGATGTTCAGGCCGCGCGTGTGGATCACCCGCGACCCCGCCGCCAGCCCGCCGTTGGCCACGATCGCCGCCGTCGAGTTGTCGACCGTCAGTTCCCGCAGGTGCTGCGTCGCCGTGAAGTCGACTTTCGACCCGACGACCGCCCGCACCTCGAGATTGGCGGCGCCCGTGCCGCGCGCGTCGGTGGCCATCGTCACGCGCGACTGCGGCGTGTTGAGCGTCAGGCGGGCGTTCGGCGGGTACGCCTGCGGCCCGCTGATCGTCAGCGCGTTCTGCACCTCCGTCACCTCCGGCCCGAACAGCCCGTTGACCGTCACCGCCTCGAGCCCGCGGAACGCCACCTCCCGCACCGTCAGCCGGGAGGCCGCCTGGAACGTCAACCCGGAACTGAACTCGACCCGCCCGCTGCCGCTGAACGCCCCGTTATGCTGGCCGGGGCTCCGGACGGACAACGTCCCGGCGTCGACGCGCACCGTCCCGGAATTGTTGAACGTCGCCGCCGCGCCCATCGTGAACGACCCAGTGGTCGACTTCAGCAGCGTCGCACTGTTGCTGAACACCCCGCCCTGGTACTCCCCGTTCAGCAGGTGGATCGTCCCGGTCGTCTGGTTGAGGATTAGGCCGTTCTGCTGGTTGAACACGCTCCCCGCCCAGACCGCCTCGCCGCTGTTCCGCAGGACGAACGCCCCCAGCGTGGTCTTCAGCCCCGTGCCCGACACCTCGAACCCGCCCGGCGTGTGCACGGTGCCGCCACCCGCGAAGGTCCCGCCGAACCAGAACAGCCGGTCGGTCACGGTCAGCGCCTGCTGGGTGGTGGTAACCGTCCCGCCGTTGAACGTCATCCGCCGGACGGTCGGGTTGACGTCGAGGGTGATGTCCCCGCTGTTGACGGTCACGTCGTACGTGTGCCCGCCGTTCCCGTTGGTCGGGTAGGCCGTCGACGGGAGCCACTTCGACGCGGTCCCCCACGACCCGGACGTACCGTTCCAGAACGACGAGACTTCCGCCGCCCCGGCCGGCGACGTGCCGCAGGCCCCCGCCGCCCCGCACGCCGCTGCCATGATCCGCGCCCACGCCGCCGTCCGCCGTCCCTGTCGCATCTGATTCCTGTCTCCTGCCGAGTCGTCCGAATTCTTCAGCCACCCGGCCTAAGCCGTCACCGAGAAGTTGGACAAGCATCTGTACAAAGGGACAAGAATTCATATGGCCTGATCAGGGCATCCGCGTGGCCACATGCCCCGCCGCGGGCGCCCCTCGCGTCCGCGCGCGTGCGCCATCCCGCTCATCCACTTGGTCTGTCGGATGACGCCACCGCCTTGTCCGCTCGACTCCCTTCCCCACCCGGCTACACTGCCCGCCATGGCGGCCAGCTTCTGGGACATGCAGCAGAACCTCCTCGGCAGGTCCCGGCAGCAGCAGCAGCCGGCCGCGCCGCCGTCTAAGCCGGGCGAGAAGCCGCTCTCGGTCGCTCAACTGACAAGTCGCATTGAGAAAGCGCTCCGCACCGGGCTCCCCGCGTCGCTCAACGTCCAAGGCGAGGTCAGCAACTTCAAGCTGCACGGCGGCTCCGGTCACGCCTACTTTACGCTCAAGGACGCATCGGCCTGCGTCGACTGCGTCATGTTCCGCTCCGACGCCGCCACGCTGAAGTTTACCCCGACCGACGGCCTCGAGCTCATCGCCACCGGCCGCGTCGCCGTCTTCGCGCAGAAGGGCCGCTACCAACTCTACGTCACCGCGCTCCACCCGCTAGGGCAGGGCGCTTTAGAGCTCGCGCGCCAGCAGATCCAGGCCAAGCTCGAGGCGGAAGGCCTGTTCGACCCCGCCAACAAGAAGCCGCTCCCGCGCTACCCGCGACGGATCGTCCTCGTCACCAGCACGCAGACCGCCGCCGTGCAGGACATGCTCAAGGTGCTCCGGCGGTTCCCGTTCCTGCAAATCGCCGTCTACCACGTCCCCGTCCAAGGCGACGGCAGCGCCGAGAAGATCGCCGCGGCGCTGCGCCACCTGAGCAAGGCCGACTTCGACGCCGACGTCATCCTGCTCGGCCGCGGCGGCGGTTCGCTCGAAGACCTTTGGGAGTTCAACGAGGAAATCCTCTGCCGCGCGATCGCGGCCAGCAACGTCCCGGTCGTAACCGGGATCGGGCACGAGATCGACGTGTCGATCGCCGACCTCGTCGCCGATCACCACGCCCACACGCCGACCGAGGCCGCCCAGGTGGTCACCCAGCACTGGCGCACCGCCCGGGACGGTCTGGACGGCGCCGCCCTGCGCCTCCGCCGCGAGATCGGGGCGTCGCTTCAGCACGCCCGCCAGCGCCTGGCGAGCATCGAGCGCCACGAGGCCTTCCGCCGCCCCCTCGATTACGTCAACCAACTCCGCCAACTCGTCGACGACCGCCAGCGGGCCCTGAGCCAGACGGTCGACGCCCGTCTCCGCCGCGCCACCGAGACCGTGACTCGGCTCGACGCCCGCCTCCGCGAGCGCCACCCGCGGCACCTGGTCGTGCTACAACAGCAGCGGCTCCACGCCGACGCCCAGCGGCTCACGCGCGCCGCCACGCAATCCGTCCAGCTCCACGCCCGCCGGATCGACGTCCTCTCCGCCCGCCTCCACTGCATCAACCCCCAGGAAGTCCTCAGGCGCGGCTACAGCCTGACCGTCAGCAAAAGGACCGGCCAAATCATCCGCGACCCGTCACAAGTCAAACCCGGCGACACCCTGACCACCCGTCTCGCCACCGGGGAGATCCAGTCCCGCGTCGAAGACGCACAGCAGCTCAGGCTGTTCGATTGACCGCGCCACACAGAAACGAGCACCGGCGAACTCCGAAGAGCTCGCCGGTGGACAGAAGTCGGATTTCGCCGGGTCGCGGTCTGCGGTGCCGGAGGTGCAACCTTAAACCGCCACGTGCTTCCCCCGCACGCCCGCCGTCGGTTCGGCGGACGCCGTCTTGCGGTTCAGCGTGTGCTGGATGATCTCCAACCGCCGCACGACCTCGCCCATGCCGTTCGGGCGCTTCAGCGGGTTGGTCTTGATGCAGTCCATGATCAAGTTCGACAGCGTCTCCGGCACCTGCTTGTTGATGTCGGCCGGCGTCTCGATCTTGTCGTGAAGAATGAAGCTGTTTTCGTCTTGTTTGATGTTGAACAGCGTGGGGATCTTCTTGCCCGAAAACGCCCAGTACATCGTCGCGCCGAAGTTGAACACGTCCGTGCGGACGGTGACCGCCTCGCGCTTGACCTGCTCCGGGGCGATGTAGTCGGGGGTCCCCTGAATGCGTTCCTTAACGGTGCCGGCCTTGCAGGCCTGACCGAAGTCGATGACTTTCACCTTACCATCGGGGCCAATCAGGATGTTGTTGGGCTTTAAGTCGCAGTGGACGTAACCGCTTGCGTGCAGGGACTCGAGGGCCTGACCCGCTTGGATGAACGCGTCGACACCGCGGGCGACGGTGGGAGGAACCTGAACGTCCATCGGCAGGCCATCGAACAGCTCCATCACCAAAGCGGCCTCGGTCACCTTGCCGAGCCACGTCTTGGTCAGCTTCATGTCAACGCTCTTGCGCAAGTTCGGGTGCGCAAAGGCCTTGCTGCATTCGTATTCCGCCTCGAGCTGCTCGATGAAGCGCGCGTGCTTGTCGGTCTTGCGGACAACGTGCTTCAGCGCGTAAAGCTGGTTCGTCCGGGGATCACTGACGACGTAGATGGAACTTCCGGCTCCCTGCCCCAGGAAATCGATCACGTCGTACCCAAATAACGACTTGGGTACGGCGTCCCCGCCGGTGTTGTGGAGGTCGATGGCACTCATTGTTGTCAATCCCGTTGCAAAAGCCGCTACCTCTTAATGAGGTCCCGCTACACCCAGTGAATTCCCACGCGCGGCTTACTAGATATACGGTTTGTCCTGCCCGCCATTTAACGGCGGGGGGATTTTTTCACACCTTTACACGGTTCGCGATGAGAAATTGGGGGAAATCGTATAGCCGGGGGGTGCGGAGGTCCCAAAATGAGAAAGCCGGTCGCACCGGGGGTGCGACCGGCTCTCGATACGGTTTTGGAGTCCAGGCGGTTCGGGCCGCTTTACTTGGACCAGGTCTTCGACTTGAAGTCGGTCAGGGTTTGGCGGAGGAGTTCCTCGAGGTCCTTGGTCAGCTCCCGCTTCTCGGCGAGGCCGGAGCGGAGGTGGGGGACGCTGTTGTCGACGTATTGCAGGAAGCTGTTCTGGAACTCGCCGACGCGGTTGACGGGGACGTCGTCGAGGAAGCCCTGGGTGCCGGCGAAGACGACCATGACCTCCTGCTCGACCGGCATCGGGCGGTACTGGGGCTGCTTGAGGAGCTCGACGAGACGGGCGCCGCGGTCGAGCTGCTTCTGGGTGGCCTTGTCGAGTTCGGTGCCGAGCTGGGCGAAGGCTTCGAGCTCGCGGTAGGCGGCGAGGTCGAGCTTCAGAGAGCCGGCGATCTTCTTCATGGCCTTGGTCTGGGCGTTACCGCCGACGCGGCTGACGCTGATGCCGACGTTGATCGCGGGGCGGACGCCGGCGAAGAAGAGGTCGGGCTCGAGGTAGATCTGGCCGTCGGTGATGCTGATGACGTTGGTCGGGATGTATGCCGACACTTCGCCTTCCTGGGTCTCGATGATCGGGAGGGCGGTGAGGGAGCCGCCGCCCTTTTCGTCGGACAGTTTGACGGCGCGTTCGAGCAGCCGGCTGTGCAGGTAGAAGACGTCGCCGGGGTAGGCTTCGCGGCCCGGCGGGCGGCGGAGGAGGAGGGAGAGCTGGCGGTAGGCGGCGGCCTGCTTGGTCAGGTCGTCGTAGACGCAGAGGGTGGCCTCGCCCTTCCACATGAAGTACTCGGCCATCGCGGTGCCGGCGTAGGGGGCGATGTACTGGAGGGGGGCGGGGTCGGCGGCGGTGGCGACGACGACGGTGGTGTACTCCATCGCGCCGGCGGCCCGGAGGACCTCGACGATCGCCGCGACGGTCGACTCCTTCGAGCCGATCGCGACGTAGAAGCACTTCACGCCCTTGCCCTTCTGGTTGATGATCGTGTCGATCGCGATCGCGGTCTTGCCGGTCTTGCGGTCGCCGATGATGAGCTCGCGCTGGCCGCGGCCGATCGGGATCATCGAGTCGACGGCCTTGATGCCGGTCTGGAGGGGCTCGGTGACGGGCTTGCGCTCGGCGATGCCGGGCGCGATGATGTCCATCTTGCGGGTCTCGGACGAGGCGATGGCGGGGCCACCGTCGAGGGGCTGGCCGAGCGGGTTGACGACGCGGCCGATCACGGCGTCGCCGACCGGGACCTCGAGGAGGCGGCCGGTGGTCTTGACGGTGTCGCCCTCCTTGATGCCGAGGTAGTCGCCGAACACGACGGCGCCGATCGAGTCTTCCTCGAGGTTGAAGACCTGGCCCATCGTGCCGTTCTGGAACTCGAGGAGCTCGCCGGCCATGGCGTTGCGCAGGCCGTAGATGCGGGCGATGCCGTCACCGACCTCGATGACGGTGCCGACCTCGCTGACCTGGAGCCGCTGCTCGAAGTTGGAGATCTCGTTTTTGAGGATGCTGGTGATTTCCGCGACGTTGATGGCCATGGGGGCTCCGGAAGTTGAGAGTCGAAAGTGTAAAGTTGAAGGTTAGCGGGGCTTGGCGGCGAGCAGTTGGCGACGCATGGTCTCGAGCTGGGAGCGGACGCTGGCGTCGATCAGTTTGTCGCCGACGCGGAGGACGAGGCCGCCGAGGATGGACTCGTCGACATACTGGTGTACGACCGATTCCTTCTTGAGTGCGGCGTTGACGCGCTGGCGGACCTGCTCGAGCTCCTCGTCGGAGAGGCGTTGGGCGACGGTGACGTCGACCTCGATCTTGCCGAGGAGGCGGTCGAGAAGGTCATTGTAGGCGATCGCGATCTCGTCGAGGAGGCCGAGGCGGTTGTGCGATTGCAGGACGCCGATGAAGTTGGCGAGCAGGGGGTTGGACTGGGCCTTGATCGTGCGGTCGATCACACCGGCGCGTTCTTCCGCGCCGATGCCGGGGTCCTTGAGGAACTCGGCGAACGTCGGGTTGGCCTCGATGATCGACTGGATCGAGGTGAGCTCGGCGCCGATCTCCGGGGCGAGGTTGCGCTCCTGGGCGAGCTCGAGCAGGGCCCGGGCGTAGGTGTAGGCGGTGAGGGAGGCGTGGGTTTCGGTGGGCATGGGCGTCGGTCTCTTTCTCGGTCGCAGCGTTCAGGTCCCGGGTCCGCGACGGTCCTTTGGCGAGTGACGAGGCGTTGTCGGTCGGGGCTAGATCCTTCGGTCGTTGAAACTCCCTCAGGATGACACCCGCGCGACGGTGCGGCAAACGGCGACGTCGGGTCAGTTGCTGAGGTTCTGGACTTGATCCAGGCTCCGGTTGACGAGGTCGCGCTGGTCGTTGGGGTTGAGCTCGCGGCGGAGGATCTTCTCGGCGACGGTGGTCGCGAGGGTGGCGGCCTGGTCGTAGATGTCGGAGACGGCCTGCTTGCGGGCGCCCTCGATCTCCTTCATGGCGCGTTCCTTGGCCTCCTGGGCCTCCTGCTCGCCGCGGGCGCGGATCTGGGCGGCGACGCGCTCGCCGTCGGCGGTGGCGGTGGCGATCAGGTCGCGGACCTTCTGTTCGGCGGTGGCGAGCTGGGTGTTGTAGTCGCGGAGGGTGGCCTCGGCGCGGGTGCGGGCGGCCTCGGCCTCGGCGATGTCGTGGCGGATCCGCTGCTCGCGGGCCTTGAGGCCGTTGAGGACGTTCTTCCAGGCGGTCGGGTAGAGGATCGCGAGCATGATCAGGAAGATGATCATGACCCAGAGGGCGGAGTACCAGGACGACCGCTTGGACATGTCGGGCATCAGGCTCTTGGAGCCGCCGGCGTGCCCGTCGGTGGCGCCGGCCTCGGTCGTCTTGGAGGTGGTGACGTTCCCGCCGGTGTCGGCGGCGAACGCGGGCGGGGCGGTGCGGAGGGTGACCGTCGCGACGAGGGCGAAGATCAGGGTGGCGAGGAGGCGGGTGGGCATCGGGGTCCTTCTCTCTGTGGTGCTCGTAGGTTGCGGTCTCTCTTTGACTTTTAGAAGATCCCGCGCGGGCTTGCCACCCGCGGGGGACCGGATTGTTCGGCGTGCCGATCGCGTCCGCTCGGGAGGGACAGGAATGTCCCTCCACTCGCGGACGCGAGACAGACAAGAATGTCTGCCCCACCGTCGGCGGGTGACATGCCCCACTGAAGTGGGCATGCCGCCGTGCCGTGACGGCGCGTTAGAACTTGCCGGCGGCGCCGTTGCAGATGACGAGCGCGAAGAAGGTGAAGCCTTCGATCAGCGCGGCGGCGATGATCATGTTCGTGCCGATGCGGCCGCCGGCCTCGGGCTGGCGGGCGATCGCCTCGACGGCCTGGCCGCCGATGCGGCCGATGCCGAGACCCGAACCGAGGGTGGCGAGGCCCGCGCCGATCGCGGCGCCGGCGAGGCCGAGGCCCTTGTCGCCGATCAGCGGGGTGGCCTGGGCGATGAAGTCCATCAACATTGCGAATCTCCTCCGGACGGTTGGGTCCGGTTTCAGTTGTCAGGCCGATCTTGGATACCCCTCGTCCGGCGTCGGCGGGCCGGGCGAATTCGAGGCGACCGTCGGGGAGGCGATGTCGGCGGAGCCGGGTTACCCGTCACAGAGGGGGGCTCGTCGGTCATAACCCGGTTCGTCGTGGTTCGTCCTCTCCTTGGGTCGTCCTGGGTTCAGCGTGAGTCGGCTAGTGCTCCGGCGCCACGGCGCTGGCGATGAAGAGGGTCGCGAGGAACGTGAAGATGTACGCCTGGAGGAACGCGACGAACAGTTCGAGGAAGCGGATCACCAGGCCGAGCACGGTGACCGGGATGCCCGGGCCGAGCTGGCTGAGGAACGCTCCCGTCACCGGGATCAGGGCGATCAGGGACGCGAGCACGATGTGCCCGGCGATCATGTTGGCGAACAAACGAATCATCAGCGCGAACGGCTTGATCACCGCGCCGATCAGCTCGAGCAGGAGGAGGAACGCCCACATGGGGACGTCGATCAGCCACTTGATCGGGGACTCGCCGGGCCCGGGCTTGAACGGGTGGGGGGCGAAGTTCCAGAGGTAGAGGAACGGGGCGGAGATCCAGGCGACGTTGGGCGGGGTGCCGGTCTGGTGGACGTGGACGTTGCCGACCTTGTAGTGGGCGGCGCCCGCGTGCCCGGTGCCGACGTGCTTGTCGTCGGCGTAGTGGGCGGACGGGTTGGTGAGGGCGCGGAGGTCGCCGGGGACGTCGGCGGCGAGCTCGTGGCCGCGGCCGTGGTCGACGTCGTGGGCGGCCTCGTGGCCGTGGGTGCCGCCGGCGGTGCTGTGCTCCTCGTGGTGGGGGTGGTGGCCGTAGGTGCCGTCCATCAGGGAGCGGGCGACCTGGCGGATGCCGTTGGCGTGGATGAAGACGAAGGCGAGGAACGCGAGGGCGCCGGTGGCGAGCGGGGTGCCGGTGGCGGTCCCCCAGAAGTGGGGCTGCACCGTGCCGCCGCTGACGAGGTAGATGACCTCGTTGACCGGGAGCTGGCCGAGCAGGTTGCAGAACAGGATGAAGAAGAACAGGCTCCAGAGGAACGGGGTGTAGCGGTCGGTGTGCTCCTTGAGGGCGGGGCGGAAGACCTCGATGCGGAGGTATTCGAGGATCGACTCGAAGAAGTTGCGGGCGCCGGTCGGGGCGTCGCCGCGCGAGTCGCGGAACAGCCGGGGCATGATGATGATCAGCAGCGCGGCCGCGATCAGGGCCATCAGCATCTGGTTGGTGAAGACGAACTCCCCGACGTGGAACAGCTCGTGGGGGAGGACGTGTTCGACTGGGTCGGAGGCGGCGAACAGGTGGAGCATGGCGGTCTCGTTTGCGAAGGCGAAGGTCTGTGTCGGTGGTTCGGTGTGCGTCAGTGTTTCGATTGCGGCGCGGCGGCGGTGGCGGTCGGCGGTTGAAACTCCCTGGCGGAGCGGCGGACGACCTGGGTCACGGCGATCACCAGGAACACGAGGGACGTCCAGTAGAACGCGAGGAGGAGGAACAGGAACAGGCCGCGGTCGACGCGGCCGAGCGAGTGGGCGGCGGCGCCGATCCCGAGCGTGAGGAACAGGTGGATCACGGTGCCGCCGAACGCGGCTTGGAAGACGGCGACCGGGGAGGACCGGGGGGTCAGGGCGAGCGGGACGAGGGCGACGGTGGCGGAGACGATCGTGATGACGGTGGCGAACGCGATCTCGCGGAGGTGCGGGTCGCCCTTGGTCTGGCGGAGGACGAGCGCGGCGACGACGGCGGTCGCGAGCAGCCCGGCGATGATCCAGACGAGGTTCTTCACGGTCGGCGGTCCTTCGGGTCGGCGGGGTCGGTCGTGCCGAGTTTGGTCGTGTTGGGGTCGGTGGTGTTCGGGTAGGCGTCCCTGAGCTTTTGCTGGCGTTCGGCCTGGTCGGCGCGGTTCATTTCCTTGATCATCAGGTACGCCCCGGCGAGGAACCCGAGGGCCGCCCCGGTCAGACTCGCCCACGGCTCCCAGCCGTAGCGTTTGCCGAGCCACATCCCGGTGAAGTAGCCCAGGGCGACGCCGACGGCGATCTCGAAGCCGGTGACGAATGCTGGTCCCTTGCCGGCCATAGGGTCGTTCGTCCCGCGCCAGGCGGCCGTTACCGCCGCACTTCGTGCAAAATTGCACGAACGATCGGCGCGGTAGATTAGTGGGCAGGGGGGGGGAAGGTCAAGGTTGCCCCCGCGTGGCAAATCGCCCCACCTGCGGGTGGGGGTGGTCGGGGTTCCGAGGCGCGTTCGCAGCCCGGTGCGCGCGTCGGATTCTGCGGCGGGCGAAGGGGGAACTTGTCGACAATGTTCGTCCCGTCGGGCGGCGCCGGGGCGACCACCGCGGAGATGTGCGTGAACGGCTGTTCGCCGCACCTTGGTGGCGTCAGTTCCGGCGGACGCGGGGCGGACGCGGCGTCGAACGACTCGATCTGCGCGAGGTGCGCGGGCGGCAGGACAGGTCGCGGTACTCCGAGCGGTCTGCCGCGACCGAATGGGGAACTGTTTGATTGGCATGGTGGTGACGAGCGTGGTTGAGGTGTAACCGGGAGGAGGGCTCGGCGCGAGCTTGTTAGACGGCTGTGCCGCGGCCCTTGGGGCGCGCCGCTAAACGCGCGGGGTCACGAAAGGGGGCGGGGCCGCACGGGTTTCAACTGCGTATCGACAGCGCGGTAATGATCGGTAACATCGGTCACGTCGGGTGGGCGGTGGCCCGCTTTGAGTGACGAGTCATTTCATTCCGGTCGAGGAGCCCATCATGCGTCTGACGAAGTTTGTGCCGGTCGTGCTGGCCGCGTGCGCGTTGTCGGCCACAATCCCCATTGTGTGGGGTCAAGAGGGGGCGAAGAAGGAGAGCCTGGTGTTCGGCGAGGCGAAGCCGGACGCGCACGGGTACGTGTCGTTGTTCGACGGGAAGTCGCTGGCGAACTGGGACGGTAACCCGGACTTCTGGCGGGTGGAGGACGGGGCGATCGTCGGGCAGACGACGAAGGAGAAGGTGACGAAGGGGAACACGTTCCTGATCTGGAAGGGCGGGCAGCCGGGCGACTTCACGTTGCGGGCGAAGTTCAAGATCGAGGGGGAGAAGGCGAACTCGGGGATCCAGTACCGCTCGAAGGACAAGGGGAAGTGGGTGGTGAACGGGTACCAGGCGGACATCGACGGGAGCCCGACCGGCGGGTACATCGGGATCCTGTACGAGGAGGGCGGGCGGGGGATTTTGGCGCAGCGCGGGACGACGGTGTCGATCCCGCCGGGCGTGGGCGGGAAGGACAAGGCGGTCAAGCCGCAGGTCGAGAAGGAGAACAAGGCGGCGGCGAGCGACGCGATCCTGAAGTCGCTGAAGCACGGGGATTGGAACGACTACGAGGTGATCGCGCAGGGGAACCACCTCGTGCAGAAGATCAACGGGCACGTGACGGTGGACGTGACGGACAACGACCCGGAGAAGGGGGCGAAGAGCGGGATCCTGGCGCTGCAGTTGCACGCGGGGCCGCCGATGAAGGTCGCGTTTAAGGACATTGTGATCAAGGAAGGGAAGTAGGCGGGGAAGTCCGAAACCAGAAGCCAGAAACCAGAATCAAACGACAAGCCCGAATGATCCAAGGCGCGCGGCCGGGTCATTCGGGCTTCGTCTTTCGTCATTCGTCATTCGTCATTGATTCGGATTTCTGGTTTCGGGTTTCGGGCTTGCGCACCTCGGGTTGGCTTGCGGCGGGGTGTGCGATATAACGCTCGCCAACTCAACCAAAGGACGCTCGACATGGAACGGACGCTGATCATCTTCAAGCCGGACGCGGTGCAGCGGGGGCTTTGCGGCGAGATTCTGACGCGGTTCGAGAAGAAGGGGCTGCAGATCGCGGGGCTGAAGTTCATGCGGATCCCGGCGCAGACGGCGGAGACGCACTACGCGCCGCACAAGGGGAAGCCGTTCTACGAGGGGCTGGTCAAGTTCATGACGAGCAGCCCGGTGGTCGTGGTCGCGCTGCAGGGGAAGGACGCGATTACGATCGCGCGGAACCTGATGGGGGCGACGTTCGGGTCGAAGGCGGCGCCGGGGACGATCCGCGGGGACTTCGGGGTGTCGAACTCGTTCAACCTGATCCACGGGTCGGACTCGCCGGAGGCGGCGCAGAAGGAGCTGGGGCTGTTCTTCAAGCCCGAAGAGCTCGTGGATTGGACGCCGACGATTCAGGCGTGGGTGTATGACATGGCGAAGGGGACGCCGGAGTGAGGGGGAGTGAAGCGAGGATGGAGGATGGAAGATAGAGGATGGATGAAGATCACGGCGGGGGTTTGCTACGGGTGATCTGCCGTCGTCGATCCTCCATCCTCGTGTGTTTGAACGAATGATCATGGGGACGTCACAACTCGTCGTGTTCGACCTCGGGCGCGTGCTCGTGCGGATCTGCGACGGGTGGCAGCACGCGTTTGAGGTGGCGGGGGTTCGATTGGCGGCCAACGCGATCGGCGAGGAGGCGCGCGCGCGGTTGCTCGAAGGCGTGCATCGGATCGAGGTGGGGGAGGGGGATGTCGATACGTTCTGCGAGGCGGTAGCGGGGCAGCTGGGGGTGCCGTGCGAGGTCGTCACGCGGATGTGGAACGGGTATACGCTCGGGCCGTTCGAGGGGGCGGGCGAGCTGGTGGACGAACTGCGGGCGGCGGGGGTGAAGACGGCCTGCTTGTCGAACACGAACGAGCGGCACTGGCGGACGCTGACGGACCCGGCTGACCCGCACGGGCGGGTGCTGGCGCGGTTGGATCATCGGCTGGCGAGCCACCTGATCGGGGCGCGGAAGCCGGACGCGGCGATTTACGCGCACCTCGAGCGGGCGACGGGGTTCGAGCCGGGGCGGATCATCTTCTTCGACGACGTGGAGGAGAACGTGGCGGCGGCGCGGGCGCGGGGGTGGACGGCGCACCTCGTGCCGCGGTGCGAGAACCCGGTGCCCGGCATCCGAGAAACGCTGCGGGCGGCCGGCGTTCTCTGAAGACGCGCCTTCCGCCATTCAACGTTCAGCATTTAGAATTCGCGCATGCGTCGCCTGCGACTGACTGGACGTCGGGCGTTCTACTCCGGGCTACTTCTCGCATACGTTCTGTGCATGATGTTTGGCGGGTGCGCGAGCCGGTTCATCTTGTTTCCGTCGCGGCAGCCGATTCATCCCTCGACGGCTACGCGGGTGATGGTGCCGACGGCGGATGGGCAGCAGGTGGAGGTTTGGGTGGATCAGTCGCCGGGGGCGCGGCAGCGGGAGCCGGAGGCGTTCGTTATCGAATTCACAGGGAACGCGACGCGGGCGGAGCAGGTGGCGAGCTATGCGGCGGGGACGTGGGGGCGGCGGCCGATCGAGATGTGGATGGTGAACTACCCTGGGTACGGGGGGAGCACGGGGAAGGCGGAACTGGGGGCGATCCCGCCGGCGGCGCTGGCGGTGTACGACCACGTGGCGCGGCTGGCGAACGGGCGGCGGATCTACTTGGCGGGCAACTCACTTGGGACGACGGCGGCGCTGTACACGGCGACCCAGCGGCCGGCGGCGGGGCTGGTGTTGCAGAACCCGCCGGCAATTCGCAGTCTGATTCTGTCGAACTTCGGCTGGTGGAACTTATGGCTGCTGGCGGGGCCGGTCGCGCTGCAGGTGCCGCGGGAACTCGACAGCCCGACGAACGCGGGGAAGGTGACGGCGCCGGCGGTCTACCTGACGGCGCAGGACGACACGTTCGTCGTGCCGAAGAACCAGGAGAAGGTGGTGGCCGCCCACGCGGGGCCCAAGCGGGTGATCCGGATGGCGGGGGGGCACAACGACGGGGTGTCGGCGGACGCGGAAAGGCAGCTTCAGGAGGGGTTGGACTGGTTGTGGGGCGGCGCGAGGCCCTAGGGGCTCGTGCGACGGGCGACGGGGGCCGGTAGAATCCCGGGCATGGCCGAATCGATCGAGAAGCGGGTGCAGAAGCTGCGGGACCAACTCCATCGCGCGAACCATCTTTATTACATCGAGGCACGGCCGGAGATCAGCGACCGGGAGTACGACAAGCTGATGCAGGAGCTGACGGAGCTTGAGGCGGCGCACCCGGAACTGGTGACGGCGGACAGCCCGACGCAGCGGGTCGGCGGGGACGTGCAGACCGAGCTCAAACCGGTCCGGCACGCCGTCCCGATGATGTCGATCGACAACACGTACAACGAGGCCGAGGTGCGCGCGTTCGACGAGCGGGTGCGCAAGGGGCTGGGCGGGGACGAGCCGGCGTACGTGATCGAGCCGAAGATCGACGGGGCCAGCGTGTCGCTGCGGTACGAGAAGGGGCAGCTCGTGCTCGCGGCGACGCGCGGGCGCGGGAACGTTGGCGATGACATCACCGTCAACGCGCGGACGATCCGGTCGGTGCCGCTGACGCTGCAGAAGGACGGGGCGCCGGTCGCGCCGCCGGCGATCCTCGAGGTGCGCGGCGAAGTCTACATGGACAACGACGACTTCCAGCGCGTCAACAAGGAGATCGCGGAGACGGGCGAAGAGCCCTACGCCAACCCGAGAAACCTGACCAGCGGGACGTTGCGGCGGCTGGATCCGAAGATCGTGGCGAAGCGGCGGCTACGATTCCTGGCGCACGGGCTCGGGCAGGTGGAGCCGAACCCCGCGAAGTCGTACTGGGAGTGGACGCAGCTCCTGCGGAAGTGGGGGCTGCCGCTGCCGAAGGAGGTCTGGCGGGCGGAGAACGTCGACGAGGCGATCAAGCGGATCCACGAGTTCGAGAAGCTCCGGCCGAAGCTGCCGTACATGACGGACGGGGTCGTGCTGAAGGTGGACGACTTCAAGCAGCGGGATCGCCTGGGCGCGACCAGCAAGGCGCCGCGGTGGGTGATCGCGTACAAGTACGAGACCGAGCAGCAGCCGACGGTGCTGCACGGCGTGCGGTGGCAGGTCGGCAAGGGCGGCAAGCTGACGCCGGTCGCCGACCTCGAGCCGGTTTTCATCGGCGGGGTGACGGTCACGCACGCGACGCTGCACAACGTCGACCAGATCCGGCGGCTGGACATCCACATCGGCGACACCGTGGTGGTTGAGCGGGCAGGCGAGGTGATCCCGTACGTGTCGGAGGTGGTCAAGGAGAAGCGGCCTAAGGGGGCGGCGCCGATCGACGCGCCGAAGAAGTGCCCGGAGTGCGGGACAAAGGTCGAGCGCGAGGCGCTGCCGGAGGAGACGGCGGCGTACCGGTGCGTCAACACGGCGTGCGACGACTTCTACAAGCGGAAGAAGGTCAAGCGGGTCAAGCTGCCCGAGGGGTGCCCGGTCTGCACGAAGGCGGTCGAGGTGCTGGACGCGGGCATCGACGTCCGCTGCCCGAACCCCGAGTGTCCGGCCGTGGTCAAGGAGCGGCTGCGGTGGTTCTGTGGGCGGACGCAGATGGACATCGAGGGGATCGGCGACGTCTTGGTTGACCAACTCGTCGAGCGGAAGCTGGTGCGGACGTTCGGCGACCTTTACCGGCTGAAGGCGGAGGACATCGCGAACATCAGTTCGGAGGTCGAGCAGGACGGCAAGACGGTGACGCGGACGGTCGGGGAGAAGGTCGCGAACAAGATCGTGGCGAACGTCGAGGCGAGCCGGACGAAGGGGCTGGACCGGCTGCTGGGCGGGCTGGGGATCCCGCACGTCGGCATGCGGGTGGCGTACGTGGTGGCGGCGGCGTTCGGGTCGCTCGACGCGATCACGGCGGCGTCGCAGGAAGATCTGGCGAACACGCACGAGATCGGGCCGGTTATCGCCGAGTCGGTGCACGAGTTTTTCCACACGCCCGCAGGGGAGACGGCGGTCGCGGAGCTCAAAAAGGTCGGCGTGAACCCGGTGATGGAGAAGCCGGCGGCGGCGGCGGCGAACGCGGACCTGCCGCTGGCGGGGCAGACGGTCGTCGTAACCGGAACAATGCAGCGTCTTCAGCGGGACGAGATCGAGCGGCTGATCGTCAAGCTGGGCGGCAAGGCGAGCGGGAGCGTCAGCAAGAAGACGGCGTTCGTCGTCGCGGGGGACAAGGCTGGGAGCAAGCTGGAGAAGGCGAAGGAACTGGGAATCCCGGTGCGCACGGAGGACGAGTTCATCGCTCAGGTCGGAGAGGATAACCTGAAGCTCGCGAAGGGATGACCTGCTACGCCGCGACCCGGAGCGGTCGCCGATCGGAAACACACACCCATGACGACCCTTCTCACCACCCGGCCCGTCATCGCCGCCGCCGTCACCCGCATTCTCGACGAACAGCCCGTCGTCGACATGCACACTCACCTGTATCCGCCGACGTTCGGCACGCCGGTGCCCAACCCGTCGCTCAAGTCGGACCCCTCCGGCCTGATGCTGTACGGCGTCGACGAGCTGGTCACGTACCACTACCTGATCGCCGAGGTCTTCCGCGCGGTCCCGGCGACCAAACTGCCGTACGAGGCGTTCTGGCGGATGTCGAAGCGGGAGCAGGCGGATCACGTCTGGAAGCAGTTGTTCGTCGAGCGGTCGCCGGTTTCCGAGGCGTGTCGGGGCGTGCTGACCACGCTGCAGAAGCTCGGCCTCGACGTGTCGGACCGCTCGCTCGCGCCGGCGCGGCGGTGGTTCGCCGAGCAGGAGCCGAGCGAGTACGTGGACAAGGTGATGCAACTCGCGAACGTCGAGTCGATCACGATGACCAACGCCGTGTTCGACGACAACGAGCGCGGCCGCTGGCTCGCCGACCGCACGGTCGGCTCGGACCCGCGCTTCAAGGCCGTCCTCCGAATCGACCCGCTGCTGACCGACTGGCCGACCGCCGCGCGGAAGATGACCGAGTGGGGCTTCCCGTGCGGCGCGACGATGGACGATCGGACGGCCGAGAGCGCGCGGAGGTTCCTCCGGCACTGGATCGAGTACCAGGACGCGATCTATGTCGCGCTGAGCCTGCCGCCCGAGTGGCGATACCGCACCGGCACGATCGGTGACGACGTGCTCGAGAAGGTGATCCTGCCCGTCTGCCGCGAGCGGAACCTGCCGTTCGCGATGATGATCGGTGCCAGCCGGGCCGCGAACCCGCCGCTGCGCGACGCGGCCGACATGGTCGGGCAGTCGGACGTGCAGTCGGTCGTCGCGGTCTGCCGGGACTTCCCGCAGAACAAGTTCTTCTGCACGATGCTCGCGCGGGAGAACCAGCACGAACTGGCCGTCGCCGCGCGGAAGTTCGGCAACCTGATGGTGTTCGGCTGCTGGTGGTTCGTGAACAACCCCAGCCTGATCGACGAGATCACGCGGATGCGCCTCGAGCTGCTGGGGACGACGTTCATCCCGCAGCACAGCGACGCCCGCGTGCTGGATCAGTTGATCTACAAGTGGTCGCACAGCCGGGCGATTCTGGCCAAGGTGCTGGCGGACAAGTACGCGGATCTTGCGGCGACGGGCTGGGCGGTGACCGAGGCGGACGTCCGCCGGGACGTGCGACTGTTCCTCCGCGATAACTTCGCCGAGTTCCTCGCGCGGTAGGGTCTACGCGGCGACAGGATCCGGGCCGGGAACGGGAGAGAGGGTGCGGTTTCAGACGTGCCGTGTGACGTTCGTAGCGCCTGTACGGTCCGGCGTAAGTTAGGGGGATCTCACTAGGGGCCGAGCGTAAGCGGGTTCGTTACCGGGAATTAAGATGAGTCCGCTAGCGGGCAGGGGGGTGTCCCAGATTCTGTGGGCATCAGCGAACCGCGGGGCGGACGTGTCGTATAATCGGGTGATAGCTTAACTAGTCCTCCTTCCCGGGTGGCGTGGAATGCCGAGAGGTCCACGCCACCTTTTTTATTGCGCAAAACCCCAATGAAATCGAGGTTTTCGCCGAGCAAGAAATGAATTTTGGGCGGCGTTTTGGGCACTTGTGGGCAATATTGGGCGGTCTGAATTTCGGGCACTTTCGGCCGTGTTCCGCCCGGAAATCCCACCGCCGATCCGAGGTGCCGAATTTCGTTGAAGATTTTCCGCAGCCTTGGGGGCGCTTGTCGAGAACGCCGGTGGTGCTGGACAGCAACCAGACTCACGGTTAGCATCGTGGGTGTAAAGGGCTTCCAACTGCCATGGACGGCGACTGTCATGCAATGGAATGCGAAGCAAAGGCAGGCCCCTTTACACGACTCCCATTGTTTCCGACAACTTCCTCTGCCCGTTTCCTATACGTTGGCCTGCCTCCCGTAAGGATTCAAAGCGTGGCATCAGGTGGTTTCGGTGGCCAGAACGAACATCGTTCTGATTACCGGAGCACGCCCGATGCCCGTCCCTTCCACGCCACGCCCGAACCGCCTTCCCCCTCGTGATCGCCTATACCTCTACTTGGCTGCGCTGCTGGCCTTGTTGACCGGCTGCGCCGGGTTCCTCCTGCGCATCGACGGCTACCACTGGTTCCTGACATTCGCAGGTTGCCTGCTGACCCTCATGTCTGGCCTTGCGCCGTGGCATTGGTTCAAGCCGCCGTCGTCCTGACGATCATTATGAGATCCTAGAGGGCCACGTCCGCAGAACTTGGCTCATCCCAGATATGGTGAAGGCAACCCCGATATCTACCACCTAAAGTATATTTTTCGAAGATTAGGATTTTGTACTGGTGTGCTCTGCTGCGACTGTGTAACCTCCGCACATAGAAAGGAGGTGCCATATGGCCCGTAGAAACGAAGTCACGTCGAAGCGAGCGGCAACGGCAGCGTCGAAGGTGCTGCGTAGCAAGCGGTCGTCGGCCGCAGCCAAAACCGCCGCAGGTTCGGCGCTGTCACAGCGTCCCAACCGGCGGAAGCGGTGACACGCCGCAATCTGCTTGAAAGGGCTTGGATCGTCTTAGCGGACTCCAAGCCCTTTTTGATGCGCCAGCCGCATCGCAGAAGCGAGGGGGCAAAGATCGAGCAAACAGGTTGGGACCAGACTTGGTCAGCGCCCGTGTATCAGCGCATGAGCAGACGACGGAAGCCCACAGTGACAGCAACGGCACTCCCCACGGACAAGGCTGCGGAACTGGCGCGCATCGAGGCCGAGATCAAGGCCCACATCGGCGACGACTACAAGGTCGGCCAGTACCTACTGCAAGTCCAGAGGGGCAAGCTGTACAACCCGCCTTACCGCAGCCTAAAGGCGTACGCAAAAACCGTCTGGAAGATCGAACGCACCACGTTCATCGAGCGGGTGGATTGGGCGGCGGTCAGCGAAATCGTGGGGGAGGCGAAGTGTACGCAATTGCGTACAACCGAGGGCGGCGACGGCAAGGCCGACGCCGACGCCTACGAGCCGATCACCAAGAGTCACGCCCGCCCGTTGGCCAAGCTGATGCGCCGTGACCCGAGCCTCGTGGCACCGGCCTACGAGGCCGCAGAGCGAGCCGCAGCCGCAGAGGGGGGCAAAGTCACCGCCCGCCTCGTCGAGGACGCCGTAAGGGCCGCACGGCGGCAGAGCGACGCTAATGCTCGGCAGGCGCTTCGAGCGAAACAGAGCAAGGCCAGCAAGCCACAATTAAACGGCCGGTTCATCTGCGCCGACGTGGGCGACGGTCTGGACGAGGTCGAGGACGGCACCGTTGACCTTGTCATCTGTAGTCCGCCCTACAACTTGGGCCTGCCGTATAACGAGTGGGACGACCTGAGGCCACGGGACGAATACCTCGCCCTACTGAAGCGATGGCTAAACGTCATCGTCCAGAAGTTGAACACGTTGGGCGGCAGGCTGTTCGTCAACGTGCCCGCCGTCGTTGGCAACAAGGAGGGCGGCAACTTCGGACACTACGGGTTCAGGCTCGGTCAGTTGGTCTACGAAACCGTGATGAAGGGCACCGATGGGACGATGAACTCTTATCAGGAGATCGTTTGGGACACGGGCGAGGCGTCCGTCACCGGCCGAACGTGGGGGACGGAGAATAGCGCCCTACTGCCCGCCGTTCGCCCACGGGCGGAAATGATCTACGGCTTCGCCCGTGGCAGCATGCGCCGCAGCAGGTTCGACCCGAACAACGACGACATCACGCCTGCCGAGTTCCAGCTTTGGACGCAGAACGTCTGGACGGTCCCGCCGGACATGGCGGCACGAAAGAAGTACAGGCACCCGGCACCGTTTCCGGTGGAGATCCCCACGAGGATCATGAAGCTGTACGGCCAGATCGACGACCTGATTTTGGACCCGTTCGGAGGCGTGGGCAGCACCGCACTGGCGGCGGAACTGTGCGGAAGGAAATACGTCAGCGTGGACATCGATCAGGACTACACCAAGACGGCAGAGGCCAGAGTCATCGAGGCCGTGGCAAGCCAGAGCGCCAAGCCGTAACCCCTGCGGGTGATAAGATTTGTGGCGCTTTTCTGTTGACGTGTTGGCACCCTCGCACTACTGTACCACCAAAGTAGTAGACACAGCTAACCGAGTGCCGCCGGTAAGCAGCAAACTAAATAGCCCACGAGGGCGGATGCGTCTTGTGGAGGTCAGCGGCACGATCTGACCTTGCGGGCGCGCCGCCCTCTTTTCATTCATCGTGCCAATGGAAACACCGAGCTACCGGCCGATTGATGCCGACCTGAGAAAACAGTTGCATTTCTGGCGCAGAATCTATCCAGTCCCGCCCGCCAATTGTGGCGCACGAAAGGTCAGAGTTATGCGAGTCATTGCAGCCGTCGCCGTCGCTGTCGTTTCCGTTCTGGCATCCGTGGCAGCGTTCGGCGAGGGGCCGACAACGGCCACGAGGCCCGCCGCAACGTCACCGGCCGCAGAGGTCGCAGAACTGCGGCGGGAGAATGCCGCCCTACGGGCCGAGATCGCCGAGCTTCGGAAGCAACTGTCAGGCACCGCCACGACGGGGGCCAAGCCCAAGGTGGAGGTCACGGCGACGAACTGGCGGGAGCATCTGAAAGTTGGCATGACCGAGGCAGCGGCCAACGCCGTCTTTGACGCCATCCCGAAGGCGAAACACGAGACGTTCAGGAAGCGGGTGATTGCCGTGGATGCCACCGGCCAGACGGTGACGTGGACGGCGACCGCAAGCGGCCAGCGCACTGTTGTAAACAACCAGGTGGTGGGCCTGCCCCCCAAGTCGGTGCGCCTTTGCACCATCTTCTACGAGGACGGACGGATCGTGGAAATCCGGTTCTGACACAACCCCATCCACAGGATTGCGGGTCTGACTGCCGTGGTGGGCAGGAGGGCCAGCGTGAAGGCCCGGCATGTTGCCGGGCCGTCCTGTTTTATGGGGCGAGTAAACGTATAAAAGCACCCTATGAGAGACACGACCACGCCAACGAAAGTCACACCCGAAATAATCGAGTTGTGCCAGTCCATCCAAGGGAGCCAACCGCCCCCTTACTACGTCAACGTCAGGCCGGTCAGCGGCGCATACAATGAGTGCATCAACCACGTCAACGACATGGTCAAGGCGAACGGCGGATCGGTCCTGATCGGCTGGATCATTTGGGAATGGGCGTACACGCTGGTCGAGGCAGAATTACACGCCATTTGGGTCACGCCGACGGGTGAGCAGATCGACATTTCCCCCAAACAGGACGGCGAGAAGCGGATTCTGTTCCTGCCGGACCCGGATCGGAAGTTTCCGGAGAAGGCGAGGGAGCCGAACCGACGCCGGGCGCTGCGTGACCACCCGAAGATCCAGGAGTTTTTCACGCTGTCCGACCAGCGGCAGGCCATGATGCCCCCGCCCGGTCAGGCGATCAGCATCGGCCCGAATCATCCGATGGTTGCACTGGAACGGAAGCTGGTGCCACTCATGGACGAACTGCGCCGCATGGCGAACGCACGGAAGCGGAGCAAGCAAGACAAGCGGTAGGCGGGAAGGCTCTCCGTGGGTCAGTTAACATCACCGACCATGAAGCGGCGCTCAAAACAACGTCTCATTCTGTTCGTGATCGTTCTCGTCTGCGGTTATAGCATCGTCGCCTATCAGAAAGTTCCACTTCCAGGATTCGCGCCACACGCATTCCTGTGGTGCTTATGCCTAGCAGTCACATTCATCATAATGCATTCACCCTTTGAAGACATGTTTGCTGACGACGACGACGATTGAATTGCGGTCGATAAGGAATGGATGGACACCACCACTGACATCGAGATCGCAGGCAAGTCAACGGCCCGTCAGCGTTGGGCCATCTACAGGCTGTTCAGCCACGACGTGGCGAAGCACCTTACCGAGTCCGAGGCCAGCACCGTCATTGGCCTGCTGTTGAAGGCGAGGGGCAGGCTGGAGGAACAACGCCAGCGTGGCGTTAGGGGCGACGGTGTAACCACCGGATCGAAACGTGACGCCATTTTATAATGACGTTCGTACATTGTTCGGTTACGATGGACGCCAAGGAAGGACACGAACCCATGGCCGAATCGACCGAACCGGAACCCGTCAACAAGGTAACTCTGCCGAGCGATCCCGAGTTCCAAAAGCTGAAACAGCAGACAGCCGCCGAGCGGGCCAAAGACCGCCGCTATACGAGGTGGGGGTTTTGGATCAGCATGGTTTTCGGCGTCGTCGGTTTGATCTACGGCTACCTTGGGTACGAAGCGTCGAAGCAGTACCCGGCCCTGACGTACGCTGTCCACCCGATCAAGACTGAGCTTCAGCGACCGGACTTCGACGACCAGTTCAAATTCTTCCACCGGGGCAAACCGGTCGAGTCCAACACCGTCACCGCAGTGCAAGTGGCGATTTGGAACGAAGGGACGAAAAGCATTCGGGCGACAGACATGCTTGAGCGAGCGGTGCTGACTATGCCGCCGGGCGTCCGCATACTGAGCGCCAAGATAAAGACCGCAAGCCGTGACGTTTGCAGGTTCCGCCTCCATGACGATAGCGAGGGCGACATGGCCCAAGGGATCTTGGGGCTTTCGTGGCACGTCCTAGAGCCGAATGACGGTGCTGTGGTGCAGTTGATCTACGCTGGTGCGGCGGACCAGCAGCCAAGGCTTAAGGGCGTTGTCGAAGGGCAACGAGCCGTCATAGAAATTCCGTACCAGAAGCCGGAACGCGCCTCCAGCGCTGTCCGCACCAACGACTGGACAGTGGGACTCCTACGAGGATTTTTGCCGCTCATAACCGGAGTGTTTGTGGGGCTTGGCACAATCCATTTGATGAATCAATGGGATCACGTACGGCGAAAACGATTTGGTGGGCGCTTTGGCCTGACCTCTATGGTCTTTATCCCCACCGTGATCCTCATCCTGTACGTGATGATATACAAATGGACGCTCGATGCAGGAACATCCCGCACCCCGTTCGGCTGGTAGCAACGCCAGCGTGGCGTTAGAGCCGAGGTGTACACCCTTGAACAGTGAAGGGGTACACCACCCGAATTAATCTCGTGCGCAATTAATGGTTTTTGAAAATAGATCCGACAAGAAACCCTAACGGCTTTGCGGGCCGGCGGCAGCGAATGAAGATCAGTTTCGTGGTTTCCGATTGGGAAGAAGCGAAAAAACCGATAATAGAAGTGCAACGTGATTCATTCATTCGCCCGCCCTTGGCACCGCAAATGCCAAGGGCATTTTTTTTGGAGCGAATGAATGGAGACACAGACCCACGAGGGAGCAGAGGAGTTAGAGCTAACGGCAGATCAGTTCGAACGGTTTCAGGCCGCCCGTAACGGCGTCGTTGCCGAGTTCGTCAGACGGATGCACAAGCTGGCCGAGCGTGATGCACTAGACCCCACCGAGGTAAACCACAAGCTGCTGATGGACGTTTGGCGTAGGGGCGAGGAAATCTATTCAGGCGCAGCCGCCAACGTGTGTTACTGGCAAGCGTGTAAGCAGTTCAAAGCCGAGCATCCAGACGACGGCGAGCAGGACCCGCCGGCAGAGGCCACAGCCGCACCACAGACCCCACCGCCACCACTTCCCACTTTCGGACCTGATCTTGTGCCGGTGGAGCAATCCGAGCGGCGAGCCGCAGCCATGCGAGCGCCCGAGGACGAACTTGCGACCATCCAGAAATGGCTACCAGCGTTAGAGGCATACGTCCGGTCACGACTGACCGACGCCAACCTTGTGAATGACAACGCCTATCTGGTGAAGCACAAGGAGCGGAAGATCACGCTGCGGACGGTGGCGGCATTCCTTGGCCTACACCGGTTGAACGTCATACAGCGAAAAGGGGACTCGCCCAAAGACCGGTTCATCGGCCTGACGGCACAGCCGTTGCCGCAGGTCAAAGACCTGTTCGGCGGCAAGATTGAACCTAAGCACTTCACACGCCTAATGGCAATCCTCGTGAAAGACCTGAACGTCACCACGATCACGAGGGAGCCGAACCACTTCAAACGAGAATGCACCAGCTACGCACTTCACTTGCCGGCAGCGTTGGACGCCTACCTTGACGGCGTCGAGACCGTTTCCCCCCCCCCCATGTTAAAGATAAAGACCAATGTGAATGATAAAGAAAAATGATCTATGGGGATGAGGGAGGCGGGACCACTCACCTTCGGTGAGAATCGAACAAAGAGGGAACTACATAGACCATCCTGAATGAAACAGGATGGCCCCGATTGAGTACATCACGAGAGATCAGCGATTGAAGGCGTTGGGATTCAATTCCTACGCCGACTACCTCTGTTGAGACGTTTGGATCAAGAGGCGCAGCCAGTACGAAAAGAACCATGACCGAGTCTGTACTGCCTGCGGGACCGCCAGAGACATCGCACTCCACCACGTCACCTATGCCAGAGTGGGACAAGAGGCCGACGCCGACCTGATCTACCTCTGCCACCGTCATCATCAACAGGCACACCAATTCCACGGCGTTCCTCTGCCAGCGACCGAGCGGCAGATCGAAACTTTGACTGCGTTGGGATTGGGGGAAGCTGAGGCCCGCCGCCTTTGCCGTTGGGAGGCATCAAAACTCATTTGGGCTACTCTGACCCGTCCCGAGGGGTGATCGTTCGTTAGATCGAACGGGAACGGCCACCAGCGCCACGAGGGAGGAACTGCCGAGCGGCGAGCGAATAGTTAAGCGTTATCTCGTTAGGGTTCCGCTGACGTTCATAGGTTGGCAGAACATGTTCTCTTGCCGCAGCGGTGTGTGCCGCTGCGGTGTTTTCATTTCGTACCCCTGTTGGTTTTGAAAAATAATGTCGAAGAGAAATAGGGCGACCCATATGGGTTGCAACTAAGAGGGAACGAATGACCGAGACGTATTTCAAAATCAGACGCAAATCGGATGGCCTGTATTTCTGGTCTCCCGAGTGGCAGGTCTCACACAGCAGAAATGGAAAGTTTTACGACACGTTCCCGAGGGCCAAGTTGGCGTTCCACAACGCAAAGCTGGACCCGGCGGATCACGAGTTCGTTGAGTACGAAGTGAGGGAAACAGGAATCATCGAGACTGGCATCAAGCCAGCGAAGGGCATGAGGAAGGGGAACGACTGACGATCAGCCTGCCGGTGGGAGGGGGACAAAGCCGTCTGCGGACGGCCCGTGCCGAATACCAAGAATAACGCACCACCACCGGCAGGTTGACCGTCGTCAAAAGAGGATTGCCGCAGAGCAGACGGAACTAACAGAGAACGCAATCAATTAAGGGGATTCTACTTTGGCCGAACTAACCCAGCTTTCAACGTCCGGCGTCTACATCGTAACGCCCGAGCCTCTGTCGGCAGGCGGCCAGGCCCTCAACGACAACTTCAAAGCTCTCGTTGCGAAGGACGCCGCACTCCAGACCGCCATCGGCGAGAAGGCCGACCAGTCCGCCGTCAACGACAAGGCCGACCGGCCCACCGTTTTCGTGGACGGCAACCTAGCCAAAATCGACGCCGACCAGAGCGGCAATTACATCGACTCAGGGATCAGTCCTGCCGACCTTGTCCTGTCCGACTCGTTGACGGACGGAACGTTTGCGGCCGGTTTGTTCAGCCTGTCGCTTGAGCAAAACCTGACCCTTCAAACGGGCAGCATAAGTGGGGCAGGAACCATTTCCGCAAGCCAGTTCGAAGGCGGCGGCAGCGGACTGACGAACCTGAACGCCAGCAACCTCACCACCGGCACGGTATCACCGGCCAGGCTCGGCACCGGCACGGCCAGCGGCACGACCTACCTGAGAGGGGACGGGACGTGGGCGACGGTTGCGGGTGGCAGCGCTTCGCCGAGCGGTGCGGACACGCAGGTCCAGTTCAACGACGGCGGCAGCTTCGGCGGCGACTCGGGCCTGACCTACAACAAAGCGACCGACACGCTCACGGCCAACTCGGTCGGGACGAACAACGACTCCGTAGCGACCCGCCCGGCACTGATCGTGCGTGCCGACAGCGCCAACACGTCCTACGGCAGCGTCTTCCCCCAACTGGCCATCGTCAACAACAACGCCACGGCCAACAACTACTCCAGCCTCCAGTTCGGAATAGCGACCAACGGCGGCACGCCCACGACCGGCATCGGGACGATCTACCACGACCGGACGAACAACTACGGTCACATGTTGTTCCACACCCGAGGGGCGAGCGGGTGGGGCGAGCGGATGAGGATCCAGTCGGACGGAACGATCTACTTCAACACCGCACCGTCACAGGTCACGGGATACCGGGCGGGATCTCAGTACCACACGACCGAAACAGCCTCCACGACCGTCGCCACGCTGGCGGGCCAAACCGTGGCCGGAGCGACCTCCGCATCTGCGGCGAGCTTCGCAGGTTTGGACGGCCAAGGCGGCACGCTCAACGGAAACGCATCCAACTACACGTCCACGTCGGCGCTGGTCGGTGTCAGGGGCGGCAACATCCACCGAGGAACGGGCCTCGTCACCGGAGCGATGGTGTTCCGGGCCATGTCACCGACGCTGACGAACACCGGGACTATCACGACATCCTACGGTTTGTACATCGATCCGCAGACGATCACGGGCGTGACGAACGGCCGTGGTGTCTGGCAGACCGGCACTAACGATGCCAACCGGTTCGAGGGTCTGGTCCAACTCGGCACCACCCTTGAGTACATCAACACCGGAACGAAGTATCTGAAGCACGGTGGCGGCAGCGCCTCCACCGACAAGATCGTCATCCGGAACGCAGCCAACACCGATTTCTTCTCGTTCAACATGGACGGACGAGTTGTACTCGGCAACACGGCCAACTTCGGAAACTCATCTTTCACGATCAGGCCCATGTCCACGGATACGGACTGCGGCATAGCGATGAAGTTGCCATCGACCAGCGGGCCGAGCGCCGCTTTCGCCCTCTACAACAGTTCGGACGTGAACTTGTTCACGCTGTCGGCCAGCAACGGCGGCATCACGAGCAACGGCGACTTCATCCAGCGGCTTCACAGCGCCACGGCGAACAACCGGACGGCCGCAGCCCACCAGACGGCGTGGATCGACAACACCGATGCGAGCCGCAAGGCCCGCATCACCCACAACGTCTACGACACGGTGGGGCGGGAGTACCTGAGGGCCGACGCCACCGGCACCGTGGCGAACGTCTACCTTGCGTCGGGCGGCGGCGTGGTCGGCGTCGGCACCACGTCCGACGATGCGAGCGGCGCAAAGCTACAGGTCAACGGCGGCATCAAGTCCACGACGACGCTGACCGCCAACCAACTCGACTTGGCCAACCCGGGCGTCGGCACGTCCAGTTTGATCCGCTTCCTCAAGACGAGCGACACCGCCCAAATCCGTGTGACGGAGGCGACGGCCGACAACACCCGCTGGTCGTTCTTCATGTCCGACAACCCGGACGGCAGCGGCGACCTGTTCAACTGGGTCTTCCAGGACTACGCCGGCGGCGGTGGCGTTTGGGAGCCGCTGAGGCTGTCGAACGTCCGCTCACGACTGATCGGCAACCGCATCGACGTGATCGGCAACGTCTACCTGTCCACCGGCCCGTGGTACTCGGCGGGCGACGGCACGACCGGGTCGTCACTGACCGCCGACCAACAGCACATGTCCACGGTTTACGCCGTGAAGACCGGCACGCTCAACCTGACGCCGAACGTCACGAACTACACCGGCGTGGACGCCACGAAGGTATTTTGGGTCCAGATCACGGCGACCGGTTCGCCCAACACGTTCTCGTGGGGCCGTGGCCAGCCGCCCGCCCTCGGTGCGTTCGGCACGACCGTGGCGACGGGCGTTGCGATCACCGGCGGCGCGCAGACGCTTGAGGACGGCGTCACGATCACGTTCAGCGGGACGACCGGCGGTGCGGTCAACGACTACTACCAGTTCCGGGTGGGCAGCGGCGGCCTGCTGAGTGCGGGCCGTGCGACGTTCGCCGGAGCCGTCACCTGCTCCAGCAACCTGACAATGAGCGGCAGCTTGTACGGGTCAAACGGGTCCGCAAGCAATCCGTCGATCCGTTGGAACGCCAGCCCGACCACGGGTCTCTGGCGGCCCGACGCCGACTGCATCGGTTTCGCCGCAGCGGGCGTGGACATCGGCCGGTTCGACTCGGCTGGCCGGTTGCTGATCGGCGCTACGGCGAACGACGGCACCGGCGCAAAGCTTCAGGTCAACGGCAACGTCAGCGTCACGGGCACCGTCACCGCATCGAACGTGAGCGGGACGAACACCGGCGACCAGCCGCAGGTCAAGGGGGCGCTGTTCGACGGCGGCGGATCGGTAATCGCTGTCAACACGGAAGCGGACTTTCAGATCCCGTTCAACTCCAAAGTAGCGGAGTGGCGCATCCTGAGCTTGGACGGCACCAGCGGCAGCGTGGCCGTGACGCTCGAACAGGCCACGCTTGCGAACCGCATGGCCGGGACGTGGGCCAGCATCGTCGGATCGGGCACCGCACCCACCGTCACCAGCGCCACGAGCAACACGTCAACGACCACCACCGGCTGGACCGCCGGGACGGCGTCCGCACCGCTGGTGGCGGGGAACTATCTACGAATCAAAGTCGGCAGCGTCACGTCGTTCACCAAGATCAGGATCGAACTGAAGCTGATGCCAGCCTAATAGGGGAAAGCAATGCCAGTAGAGACAGTCACATTCACAGACTCCTTCACCCGCAGCAACACGGCAGTGGGTGCGGCGGCGAACACGACGGCCGTGGGCAACAACTGGATCGACCGGGTTGGCAGTACTTGGCACATCGTGTCGCAGAAGGCGCAGTGCGAGAACGGCAACTTCCAGTTCAACGACCTAGAGCGCCCGAGCGGCGAAGCGGTGCTGGACGGTGGTGCGACTTGCACGCTGCTCCGAACCGGCGGCACCACGGCCGTCAACAAGATCCGCCTCACGGCAGCGTCCGACCACGGCTATTGGGCGTGGGTTCAGGGAACCATTTATTGCACCGTCGGCCAGAGCGGCACCGCCACGGCGGCGGCCGGGTCGGCGGCGGGCACGCAGTTCATGCAGTCGGCCAGGAGCTTCAGCGACGGCACCTACGTCCTGAAGCACTACGCAATCAAGACATCCAGCGGCAACAAGACGACCGTCACCGTCAAGGTCTACGACTCGGCCGGCACCACGCTGCTCGACAGCTACGCCTACACGGACACGACGGCCAACATGCAGGTGGCGGGCGTCCAGGCGGCGGCACCGCTCGGGGCCGGTGAGACCGTTGACGACTGGTCCACGTTCACCATCCCGTCCCGTGACGGGTTGACCCGTTACGTCGTGTTCGACGGCAACAGCCTGACCGCCGGTGCGGGCGCTTCGCAAAGCAAGTGGCAGTATCCCGCACAGTGTTTGGACTTCCTCGGGCCGGACTGGACCGGCGTCAACGTCGGCGTCAGCGGCCAGACCACGACGAACATGAGCAGCGACGCCACGACCGACGTGGACGCAAGGTACGATGCCTCGAAAGACGTGAACTGGATCGTGGCTTGGGAGGGGACGAACGAACTGGCGGGCGGCACGTCGGCCACGACCGCCTACAACAACTTCAAGAGCTACTGTCAGGCACGCAAGGCGGCGCACCCGTCCACCAAGATCGCCGTCCTGACCGTCATCGACCGCAGCGAAAGCGGCCTCGTGGCAGGATGGTCTACCGCAGCGGCCTCGTACAACACCAGCTTGCGGAACGCATCGGGCGAGGGGTGGTATGACATCCTCATCGACCCGGCACTGGACGCCCGGTTCACGCCCGGCGGCGGCGGGTCCGGCACCACCACTTGGTACAGCGCCGACAAAATCCACCTGAACGATCACGGCCAGATGCAGATCGCCATCATGGTTTCGGAGGCGTTGCGGGATAACGTCGGAGCCAGCGACACGACCGCACCCACGCCGACCAGCCCCACGATCAACAATTTGGGCACGACGCTGACCGTCGTCCACTCCGAATCCGTCACCGGCGTCTCCGCAGCGGATTACACGCTCAGCGACAGCCACAGCTTGTCGTCGGCCAGCGGGGCCGGCACGACGTGGACGATGGCCGTCAGCCCGGCCGTCCTGCAATCCGAGACCGTCACGCTCGGCTACACCGGCACGGCTGTCGAGGATGCGGCAGGCAACGCCATGGCGACGTTTAGTGGGCAGGCGGTGACGAACAACTCGACCGTGGTACTGCCGCCCGCAGCGCCGTCGGCACCGTCCCGGCTGTACAGCGTCGTCCTGACGTGGGGCACGGTCACGGGCGCTACCGGGTACAAGGTCTACCGGGACGCCGTCCAGATCGGCACGCCCTCAAGCGCCACCTACACGGACTCGGTTGCGGCGGGCAGTTATTCGTACACCGTCACCGCCACCAACTCGGGCGGCGAGTCGTCGGCCAGTTCGGCCACGAGCGTGACGGCGTCGGGAACAACGGGGGGCAGCGGCGCAATCGCCGTCGCCTTCTAAACTGACGCAAAGAGGATCAACCGCCGAGCCGGGCGAAGAGGACGAGTATGGCACTTACGATCTTAAACCTGCTGACCCTCGTGCCGCCGTTCGCCATGATGGCGGAACCGGCTGGACCCAGGCTCGACTGGTCCACGTTGACCGTGGCCGAGTGGGCGGGCATGAGCGTGAGCCAGTGGGACAGGCTGGTCATCGACCCGTCCACGAAGCGGTATCGGGTGGAGGCCACGGCCTTGTACGCAGCAGGGCCTCAGTGTGCGGACCTGTTCGCCGCCGGGTCTCGGCGTGAGGGCTTGTTCGCAGCAGGCACCAGAGTTTCAGCTATTGATGGGGGTACGCTATGAAATGCAGCGCAAAAGAAATACCTACGTCCTACGTCGTCGCAGGCAACACCGTCGTCATGCTCGCCCAAGTGGTTGACGAGGCCGACGCTCTGATTGACCCGGACGCCGTGGACGTGGTCTACGTCAACCTTTACGACATGACCGAGGGCGACAGGGTCAACGTCGATCTGTCCGGCGCTGAGATTGCAGACGACGAGTACGCCGACACGCCCGACGTTGCGGAGGTCGTGTTCGCCGAGCTTCAGCAGGACTCACGGTGGACGGAAGACAGCCAGGGCTACAACGTGGCCTACAGCCTCGCCACCCCGGAGCCAGACCAGACGTACGAGGTCAGACTGACCATCACGACGACATCAGGCAGCACGCTCGTGGTCGCACGTCGGTTGGTCAGCAGGTAAGGGGCGAGCGGGGGGATCGGCCTGAGGGGGCGACGGGCGAGCGGCCCGACGGGCCTTCAGGATGCCTTGGGTCCTGTCCGGCGGCTTCGGGTGTCGAGGCCGAAGGGAACTGCCGGGCAACCGTAGTGAATTAGCAGCCTAATCCGTCGCCAACAGTGTTCTGGCTACCGTCACGTACGTGTACAGACGGACGGTAATGCTATCGATTCTGCCTACCCACTCTACGACGCTCTGAAGATCGCCGCTCTTGACCTCGGCCGACGCAATCTCACCATAAGCCCATTCCGAAAACGTTGCTACGTTAGCCGCGCTGCGACGAGCCCGCGAGAAGTCGCCTGCTTCAAGTTGCTTCTGGGATAGCAGTTGCCAAGGCAACGATCGTTGTTCCCACGGCATACGGCGAATGAACCTCGTGGCTTGGGTCATCGCTTCTTCAGCGTGGGAGTTCTTCCTTCCCAATATCGCCACGCAGACCGAGAACGCACTGTCCAGATCGTCAAGTGATTCCGCCATCTTCAGGGCGTCCCTATCTCCCATGGTACTGGCGATGCTATGAAACGCCTGCGCTCTCTGTCCAAGCGAGCCAATAGATGCCCATGGCGTATCCGGCGACCGATCGGTCGGCAGTCGTTCTGCTTTCGCACGAGCACCAGCACCATCGCCTCCTAGTCCCTGCACGGCCACGAGCAGTGCCGTCTCGGTCTTGCCCACAGGACCCGCCTCGTTAACCAACCGTCTCGTTAGCTCTGAATCGCCCGAACGAGCGGCATACTCTGCTAGCTTCAAGAACGCCCAAGATCGGCTTTCCTCGGGTACGAGTTCTAGTAGTTGCACCGCCGCCTCTTTGTCCCCCCTGGCATACTGCGCCTCCGCTATTGTCTTGATCGCCGATACTTTGAAGCTGCCCGAGTCCACGGCGATCCGCCTGGCGTTAGCGAAATCTCCTGCCTTTGCCAATCTGGTCGCCTCTCCGGCTGCGGCTTCCTCGTAATAGATTTGGTCAATCAGCTTATACTCTCTTGCAGCATTTTCGGCGTCGCGGAACTGAAGCTGCATACTCTTCAAGCCTTTCCATAGGCCGAAGGCCATACCCTCCTGTGCCCACTTGCGCTTGTCGAGAGGAGTCCCGGCCCATAACTTCGCCAGTTGCTTCCAGTCGCCATCGAGTGCGAGTCGTGCGGCACTGCTCCGAATCCGGCCGGCCGCAAGCAAGCTCTCCCAATCCGACTCCTGTCCTTCCTCTTCAGCGTCGAGCAAAGCTCTGCGAATTTTCCTACGTTCCCAGACGAATCGTGCCGAGGCTTCGTCAGCCCGTTCGAGAAACAGAAAAATGATGCGTGTGAGGCGGGAGTCGAGTGCATTAAGGAGTTCCAGTGAAAGGTCTTCAGGGTTGACCGGCAACTCGTCGGCCCTCCGCAGCCACCACATGGGGTGGTTAACAGTGAATTGGGTAGTAGAGGGAGAAGGCGGTGACGGCGCTAGCGGGACATCTTGGCGATCAGGTGTCGGCTGACTTCCGGTTGATAAGTGCTGCGCAATCTGCGCACCACTCAGCCATCTGACCAGCCCTGGGAAGAGGAAGCCGGACAGCAACATGAAGTACACCACGACAAAGACGACCACGGCCTTCACGAGCCAGTCGTAGAACTGCGCCTCAGCCTTCCCTACCTCCCTGATCGCTCGCTGGATTATGAGCAAGAGGACGACGGCGAACGTCATGCCCAAGAAGGCAAGGACGGCGATTCGTTTATCCGTGTACAGGCCGTAGATGGTCGCCGCAGCACTGGAAACCGACATCACGCCAGCGACCGCCTTGGCCAGCGTCCGTGACGGCGGCGGCGGATTGGTGGACTCGCCCGAGCGTGCGGGTGTTCTTTGCGTTCGCGGCATAACCGGAGTCTACCGGGCGGTGGAATAGCGTCCAAGAAAAATGGCAAAGGAGGCGGACAGGGCAGCGCTGAACTGATCTGCATGGCGCAGAGCTACCGACAACGAAGCAACCAAATCAACGAGATCCAGAAGCAGCGGTCTCAGTTGGGCAGAGACGTCGCGCCCTTGCCGAAGGCGTCGAATCCGGAGCGGCGAGAGTCCTGCCGCCGGGACTTTCGTCGGTTCTGCGAAACCTACTTCCGCAACGTGTTCTGCCTCGAATGGTCGGCGGATCACCTGCGGGTCATCCAGCTAATTGAGGACGCCACGCTCAAGGGCGGGCTGTTCGCCGTCGCCATGCCCCGAGGCAGCGGCAAAACCTCGCTCGCCATCTGCGCCGCAGAGTGGGCGCTGCTCTACGGCCACCGTTCGTTCGTCGTCCTGATCGGTGCCAGCGAGGACGCAGCGTGCGACCTGCTGGACCACGTCAAGGCCGACTTCGAGAGCAACCCGCTGCTGGCCGAGGACTTCCCCGAGGTCTGCCACCCGATTTCGAAGCTGGAAGGGATCACGCTCCGTGCGGCCGGACAGCTTCTCGACGGCGAGCGCACCATGATCGGCTGGACGGCCAAGGAGTTGGTCTTGCCGACGGTGAAGGGGTCTGTTTCGTCCGGTGCCCGGGTCAAGGTCGCAGGCATTACCGGCCGCATTCGTGGCATGAGTGCGAAGCGTCAGAGTGACGGCGCAACGATCCGCCCGGACTTCGTCCTGATCGACGATCCGCAGACCGACGAGTCGGCACGCTCGGCCAAGCAGGTGGGCGACAGGCTAAACATGGTCAACGGTGCCATTCTCGGCTTGGCCGGACCCGGAAAGACCATCGCAGGCGTCATGCCGGTCACGGTGATTGCCAGGGGGGACATGGCCGATCAGGTCTTGAACCGCAAGACGCACCCGGAGTGGCAGGGCGAGCGGATCAAGCTGCTGAAGTCCGAGCCGACGAACCTGAAGCTGTGGGAGCAGTACGCCGAGCACCGGGCGAACGGCATGCGTGAGGGGCGGGACCTGGCCGACGCCACGGCGTTCTATCTGGCCAACCGTGACGCCATGGACGCCGGTGCCGAAGCCTCGTGGCCGGCACGGTACAACAAGAACGAGGCCAGCGCCGTCCAACACGCCGTCAACCTGAAGCTGCGGGACCCGGCGAGCTTCGCAGCCGAGTACCAGAACGAGCCGATCACGGCCGACGCCATGGCGCTGCTGAACGTCACGCCGGATCTCGTGGCGTCCAAGGTGCTACCCAACCTCGCCCGTGGCGTCGTCCAAAAGGACGCCGTCAAACTCACGGCGTTCATCGACGTGCAAGGCAAGTGCCTGTTCTACGGCGTCTGCGGGTGGGATAAGAACTTCGGCGGTCACGTGGTGGATTACGGCGTCTACCCGGAGCAGGCGAAGTCCTACTTCACGATCAACAGTCTGGACAAGACGTTCGCCGACCTGAAGGAACTCAGGGGCGTGCAGTCCGAGGGGCAGCTATACGCCGCCCTAAAAGCACTGACCACGTCACTGCTGTCACGGCGGTGGCAGACCGAGACGGACCGCGACAAGACGATTGACCGCCTCGTGATCGACTCGGGGTACGGGAGCGACGTGGTCAAACAGTTCGTCCGGGAGTCGGCGTATACCGCACTCATCCTGCCGTCAAAGGGGTTCGGCATCAGCGCCGAGAAGAAGCCGTTCAACGAATACCGAGAAGAACCCGGCGTCAGGACCGGATGGAACTGGCGGCACAAGGTTGCCGCCCGTGAGTTGCAGTACGACACGAACGGCTGGAAGTCGTTCCTGGCCGAGCGGCTGCTGACGGCACCGGGCGTGCAAGGCAACCTGACGCTGTTCAAGGGCAACCCGACGCAACACCGGCTGATCTCCGAGCACGTCAGCGCCGAGTACCCGGTCGCCATCGAGGACAAGGCGTCGGGCCGGGTCGTCAACGAGTGGAAGCTGAGGCCCAACCGTGAGAACCACTGGCTGGACTGCCTCGTGGGGTGTGCCGTGGCGGCGAGCGAACAGGGCATCCTGTTTCTCGGCCACCAGAAGGCCACCGGACAGATCAACCGAAAGCGAAAGAAACTAAACGTTACCTACTAAGGGAGAGGATCGAATGGCAAAGAGGACATCGAGACCGAGGGCGAAGCCGAAGACGACCATGATGGCAGAGCAGGGGCCGACCACGGCACCGGCGGCAGAGGATCGGCGGGCGTTCGCCTGCCTCGTGTGCGGCTGCGACCGCAGCGGCTACGTCGGCGAGTTGCCGACGACGGAATACGCCGGCGTGTCCGACGACGGCCGGGAGTACACGGCGATCATGCGTGAGCGTGTCGCCTGCGAGGACTGCGGGCAGATCGCCGTCACAAAAACCTACGTCTGGAAGGATTAAGCCCGGCGGATTCCGAAGGGGGATAGATGGGAACAAGTAAAGCGAAAGAGATGGTGCACCTGCTGGAGCAGGCTCTCTCTGAAAACATCGGCGTCCGATCCGTCACGGTTGACGGTCAGACCGTGACCTACGAGAGCCAGGACGCCATGATCAAGACGCTGGAGTATTGGCGGCGTGAAGCGACCAAGGCGGGCGGCAGGCGTCCGCTCTGGCGTGGGTTCGATTTGAGCGGGCTTTGAGGGGGGCACGAGGGGTGGCAAAGAAAACCTTCATGGGCGCTGCGTCATCGCACCGCCAAATGCAGCAGTACACCGGCGGTGCCTACGAGGCCGTGAACAACCGGCAGCGGCGCAAGGTGCGAACCACAAACCTGAGGTCTGAGGACGACATCCTCACGCCGCAGAACCGTGACAAGCTGGTGTCCGAGGCTCGCAACCTGAGGCGCAACGCGCCCGAGGTCTCGTGGGCCGTGCGGACGCACGTCTGCTTCGTATCCACGTTCAACTTCCAATGCCGTTCCGGCAATGCGGAGCTTGACCGCCGGATCGAAAGCCTGATGGATTGGTGGTCGAGGGCGCAGAACGTGGACGTAGCCGGGCGGCACTCGCTGCAAGAGCTTACGCACCTGGCCGAGACGCTACGCACGTCCGACGGCGACTGCTTCTTCCTGACGCTCCGCAACGGGCAGGTCCAGTTGATCGAGGGCGACCGGGTCCGCACGCCCACCCATCTCGGCAACTACGAGGGCAAGATCGACGCCGGCAAGTTCGTCCACGGCGTCGAAGTGGACGAGGACGGCGCGCCGAAGCGCTACGCCGTCTGCGACCGAGAGGGCAACTCGTTCGTCCTGCGGGACGTGCTACCGGCCCGACACGTCCACCAACTCGCCTACTTCGACCGTGCCGACGCCGTCCGTGGCGTGTCGCCTCTGGCGTCCGCCATCACGACGTTCTGCGACCTGTACGAGAGCAGGGAGTACGCACTGGCCAAGGCCAAGCTGTCCCAGTTGTTCGCCCTGAAGATGACCCTTGCCGGTGACGTTGACGAGGCGGAAGCGGGCGAGGGGTACACGTTCGATTTCGGGACGGGGCCGCAGACGTTGCAACTGGCACCGGGCGACGAGGCGGACTTCCTGGAGAGCAAGACGCCGTCCAATGAGTTCCAGGCGTTCCTGGAGACCGGCATCCAGATCGGCCTGAAGGCGCTGGACATCCCTTACTCGTTCTTCGCCGAGAACTACACGAACTACTCGGGCGCTCGGCAGGCGCTCAACCTCTACGAGCAGCTTTGCGAGCGGAAGCGGAAGGGCGTCCGCCAGCTTCTCAACAACCTGACGGCGTGGCGTCTGCGGCTGTTCATCGTGGACGGCGAACTGGAGTTGCCCGCAGGCTGGACGCTGGACGACGTGAAGTGGGAGTGGATCCCGCAGGCGTTGCCTTGGATCGACCCCCAGCGTGAGGCGAACGCCAACGCCACGCTGCTGGCCAACAACCTCGCCAGCCACCAGCAGCTTGCGAAGGAACAGGGGTTGGACTGGTTCACCATCATGGACCAGCGCAAGGCGGAACAGGACTACATCACGAAATTGGGGCTGTCGTCCGTTGACGCCAGCACCGCAGCACCGGCGGCAGCGCCGCCGGCGGATCAGTCGGCGCTCGCAGAGCGGGTCGCCGAGTTGGTCATCGAAGCGATCGGATCGAGGGGGCAATAAATGACACAGACCATGATCAAACCGGCGGGCATGCGGATGTCCGCCGCACTCACACTGACGAGCAACGGCGACAGCGCCAGGTCCGCCAAGGTCACGCTCGTGGCCAGGACCGGCGACGTGGCCCAACTGTTCTGGGGGCCGACGGTTCACGACTTCGCAGGCATGCGGGTGAAGTCGAAGATCCCGCTGGACTACGCACACAATCCCCACGACAGCATCGGCTACCTGAACAAGTTTGAGACCGGCACCGGCGACCTCGTTTGCTCGGGCGCTGTGGTGCCGGTGGGGGCCGAGGCCATCGAGCTTGTCCAGAAGTTGGACGCCGGCGTGCCCTACGAGGCGTCCATCGAGTTCGGTGACGACTGCCTGCTCGAATACGTGGACGAGGGCTACACGGCCACCGTCAACGGCCGTGAGTTCCACGGGCCGCTCACCATCGTGCGGGAGTGGACGCTGAAGGCCGTGGCGATCTGCAAGTTCGGCCAGGACGGCAACACGTCCAGCGAGTTGCAGATGAGCGCCGAGAAAAACCACAAGGGCGAAAGAGGATTCCTGTACCGATTCTCGAAACAGCAGAGGGGAGACACGCAAATGGATCAGACCAACGAAGAAACGCAGGTGGCAGCCGTCGAAGCCGTCGACGCCGTGGAGCAGCCCGAAGCTGTCGCCACCGCAGAGGCAGAGGCAACCTGGTTATCCGCTAACGAATCGATTCCGGCAGAGGTCACAGCGACCGTCGAAGCCGAGAAGCCCGCAGAGGCCGAGAAGAACGACGAACCCGTCCACGAGTTCGTCCACACCGCCAGCGACGGCAAGCAGTCCCTCTCGGTGGGGGCGTACGACCAGATCGTTGACCGGGCGCTGAAGGCCGTCGAAGCGGTAGACCCCCGTGCGGAGTTCAAGCAGTTCGTCACCGAGTTCGGTGGCGACAGGGCTGCGGACTACTACGCCAAGGGTCTCACGATGTCCCAGGCCACGAGCGAATACGTGAAGTCGCTCAAGGCGGACAACGACCAAATGAAAACCCGTCTGGCTGCGATGAGTCGTGGCGCAGACAAGCCGATCAGCTTCAGCGACGGAGTCAGCCGAGAGGCGGGCAAGCCGACGCTGACGAGCCTGATCCGCACCAAGTAATACAGAGGCATCATACACACCGGCCAGCTAAGGGGGACTTAGGGGCAGGGGGGAGTTTGTGAAATGGCAGATGGATTCACCGGGTTGACCCAGCTTTTGAAGCTGAACAACCTGAACGCACTCGATGTCGGCGCGGCCGACATCTTCACCAGCGCACCGGCGTTGGCCCGCATGGCTGCTACCGAAAGCAGCAACGGCACCAAGCACATTTACCTTAAGTATTCGACGGCACCGACCGTCGGGTTCCGGGGCGTTAACGACGGCGTCGAGAACAGCATCAGCGCCGACACCGAAGTCAGCATCGACCTGAAGATTCTGGACGCCGGTTTCGTCGAAGACGTGGCCATCGCCCGAGCCTACAAGGGCGGCGTGGAGGGGTTCTTGGCCCGTGAGGCACAGCGGCACATCCGAAAGGCGCTGGCGGTCGCCGAGACGCAGGCGTTTTACGGGACGGGCACGCCCGGCTCCTCGTCTGGCTTCAGCGGCATGGCGAACGACTCGGGCCTCAACGGCCTGAGTGACACGCAGGTCGTGAACGCCGGCGGCACTACTGCCGGAACGGGTTCGTCCTGCTGGGTCATCCGCTCCGTGGACGCCCTGACGGACGTTGCAGTGGTCGTCAAAGAGGGTCAACTGACCATCGAGCCGTACTACCAGACCGTGATGGCGGGCAGCACCACCGGCCGCTTGGACGTTTATCGTGTGCCCATCGTCGGCCACATGGGTCTACAGCTTGGCGGCAGCAAGTCCGTCGTCCGCGTCGCCAACCTGACCGCCGACAGCGGCAAGGGGCTGACGGACGCACTGATCGCCCAGGCGCTTGAGAAGTTCCCGAGCGACGCCCCGGCCACCATGATCGTCTGCAACAGCCGGAGCCTAAGCCAGCTTCAGCGATCCCGCACGGCGACGAATGCGACCGGCGCGCCAGCGCCGTTCCCGATTGACGCCTTCAACATCCCGATTGTCGTCACCGACAACATCGTGAGCACCGAAACTTTGCTCGCCTAATCAGTGAGCACCAACGCCGACGTAAAGCGACAGGTCGCCGTCCCCAAAGGCGGCGACCTGTCTGTTTTGGGGGGAGACAGTGAATCCGTTCACCAGAGCAATTTCAAAAGCCTACGCAACGCTGACCTGTTCGGCGGGCGTGGACGTGACCTACCAGCGTGGGGACGAGTGGGTGAGGACACGGGCGGTGTCCGGCCGCACCGACTTCGGCGTGGACGAAGGCTTCGACGTGGCCCACGACTACCGCAGCCGTGACTACATCTTCCGCACCTGTGACCTGCGCCTCGGCGGCGAGCCGGTCCAGCCGCAGAGGGGCGACGAGATCAGGGAGACGGTGGGCGGCGAGGTCAGGGTCTACGACGTGCTCAGTCCGGGCGGCGGCGAGCAGGTATGGCGCTACTGCGACCACGGCGGCACCGCACTGCGGGTCCACACGAAGCTCAAGCAAGTGGTGGCACTCTAATGGCGGCCGTCGTCACCGAAATCACGGACGCCGTCGTGGCCGAGATCGAGGGAGCGACCCTGTACCACTCGCCGACGGTCCAGCGGGTCTACCTGCCCCTCTACGACCGTGCGAAGGCCACCGGCCTACACGTCTACGTTCTCGGTCTGGCGCAGACGATCACGGACGGCGACCGGTCCAGCGACGCACACACCTATCAGATCAAGGTCGCCGTCTACAAGGCGGTGGACACGGACCCGGCGAGCCCGGGTCAAGTCGATGTTGCCGAAGTGGACGACTTGGTGTCGTTCACGCAAGAGGTGATCGACCTGCTGCGAACGAATAAGAGACTATCGATTTACCCGGACGCCGTGCTGGTGGGGATCAGTAATGACCCGCTCTACGACCCGGGACAGTTGAGCGAGCACCACGTTTTCGTATCGGTGATGTCGCTGCAATACCGGCTACACCGGTAGCCATTTCCACAAGGGGTAAACCATGCCTAATTTCGTCTTGTCCAAGGACTGCAAAGCCTACATCAACTCGACTGCTGCGGTCAGCACCGACTACACGACCGCATTGAGCGGCGCAACGGAAGTGTCCAACATCAAGGACCTGTCGCTCAACTTCTCCACGGCGAAGGCCGACATCAGCACCCGGGCCGGAAACGGTTGGGTCCAGAGCGCGCCGACCCTGAAGGACGGCACGATCACGTTTCAGATGGTCTGGAAGCCGTCCGACCCGGCGTTCGATGACCTGCTCACGGCGTGGTTGGGCAATGACGAGGTATTCTTCGCCGCTCTGGACGGGGCGGACGACGCCGTCGGATCTCAGGGGCCTGCCGGAAACTTCGCCGTGACCAACTTCAGCCGCAACGAGGCGCTGCCCGAAGCCGTCATGGTGGACGTTGAACTGTCGGCGTCCTCCTACAACGACTGGCACGTCTCGGGCACCTAACCACGAAAGGGGAACGATGAAACAGTTTAAGGACAGTGAAAAGCGGACGTGGGACATTGTCGTCAACGTCGGCACCGCAAAGCAGGTGAGGGAACTGACTACGGTCAACATTTTCGACCTGCACCAGTCCGAGGCAGAACGGGTCTTTGGTGATCCGTGCCTCCTCGTGGACGTGCTCTACGTACTCTGCAAAGGGCAGTGTGAGGCGCGCAAGATGACGGACGAGGACTTCGGCAGGTCGCTCGTGGGTGACGCAATTGAGGACGCCGCAAACGCACTCTCGGAAGAGGTGGCGGATTTTTTCCCCTCGGGCCGCAGAGCGATTCTCCGGAAGCAGATGGCGAAGAGCCACGAGATAGCCGAGCGGCTGACGGCGGAAGCACTGGCGGCGCTGGACAAGGTGACGGTGGCGGACTTGCTGCCACCTACCGTGTCGCAGGCGTCTTAGGCGTCAACCCCGACCCGTACACGTTGCGTGAACTGTGGTGGATGCTGGACGGCAGGCAGCGGGCGGACTGGCAGCACACGGCGGCGTTGAACTTCTACAACGTCAACGCCCACCGGGACCCGAAGTCACCGGTGGTGCCGTTCGACACGTTCAACCCGATGGCGGCGAGGAAGCACAAACCGAAGCAGCAACAGGGCGAGGACGCACAAGCGTCTGACTGGAAGGTGGCCCGCAAGATGTGGGAGCGGGCTTGTAAGCAGAAGGGCAGAGGGGGGCGCTGATGCTGGACATCAAGTTCGAACAGTTCTTTGACCGTACCGCCGTCATGGCGAAGGTGGACGCTGCGAGGCGCACCGTCCTGTCCAAGTGGGGTTCGTTCGTCCGCACGACGGCACGGCGTTCCATCAGGCCGCGCAAGCGGTCTGCGGCACCCGGGCAGCCGCCGTCGTCCCACGTTGGCCTGCTGCGGAAGCTGATCTTCTTCGGCTACGACGACGCCGCCGAGAGCGTCGTGGTCGGCCCGACGCTGTTCAAGTCGGGCAGTCCGACGGTGCCGGAGTTGCTGGAGTTCGGCGGCAGCGCACGCCACTGGCGCACCGGCGAACCCGCCGTCTACCGGGCACACCCGTTCATGCGGCCGGCAGAGGAGCAGGAGCGAGAGCGAGGCTTAAAGCTGTTTGAGAACAGCGTGAGGTAAAGGGGATGGCAGCAAACGACATCAAGGCGGGCAAGGCTTACGTCACGTTGGGCCTGAAAGACGAACTGTCCAAGGCGCTGGACCGGTCTGCAGCGAAGCTTCAGGCGCTCGGTTCGACCATCACCGGCATCGGTGCGAAGATCGCAGCCGTCGGCGCTGGTGGCGTCGCCGGGTTCGTGCCGCTGATCAACGCCGCCAGCGACCTACAGGAGACCATGTCGAAGTTCGACACGGTGTTCGGCAGTCAGTCGGCGACGATGAAAAAGTGGGCGGACGAGACGGCCAAGAACGTCGGCCGCTCCAAAAAGACCATCGCCGACTTCGCCTCACAGGCTCAGTCGTCCCTCGTCAACCAGCTTGGCGATCCGAAGCTCGCCGCACAGGTGAGCAAGGCACTGACCGAATTGGCCATCGATCTCGGCTCGTTCAACAACGTCGCCGACGACGACGCCTTTGCGGCACTCATGTCCGCATTCAGGGGCGAAGCCGACCCCATCGAGCGGTTCGGCGTCAACGTCAAGGAAAGCGCCGTCGCCATGGAACTGCTGAACAAGGGGCTGGACAAGGACAAGGCCACCGAGGCGCAGAAGGCCATGGCCCGGTTCAGCATCATAATGAAACAAACGGAGATGGCTCAGGGCGACGCCGTCCGCACCGGCGACGGCTTCGCCAACACGATGAAGCGGCTGAAGGGCGAGGTATTCGATGCGTCTGCCGCCATCGGTTCGGCGCTGCTGCCTGCGGCCACCAAGATCGTGTCCGTGGTCGCAAGCGTCGTGGTCAGGGTGGGCGAGTGGGCAGAGGCCAACAAGGGGCTTGTGATCGCTGCGGGGGCGTTGGTGGGCGGACTGCTGGCCACCGGTGCCGCACTCGTCACGTTCGGCCTGTCGCTCAAGGTGATCGGCCTGGCGATGTCCGGACTGTCCGCAGTCGTGGGCGTGGTCGGATCGGCGCTGGCGGCGCTGCTCAATCCCGTCGTGCTCGTGGGCGTCGGGCTCGGGGCACTGGCGGCGTATTTCGTCTACACGAGCGACGTGGGCGGGCAGGCCATATCGTGGCTCGGCGAGAAGTGCGGCGAGTTGCAGAAAACGGTGGGCGACACCGTCGGCGGAATCTCGGATGCGCTGGCGGCAGGAGACATCGGCCTGGCCGCACGAGTGCTGTGGGCGGGCTTAAAGCTGACGTTTCGGCAAGGCACGAGCGAGCTACAGGAGAAGTGGATCAGGTTTAAGGCGCTGTTCGTCCAGACGGCGGCGGCGGCGTTCTACGGCGCGCAAGAGATATGGGCCACCGTGAAGGCCAATCTGTTGACAGCGTTCGAGAACACGACGGCCGTTCTCGTCGGCATCTGGGACGCATTCGTCGGCACGTTTACCAACGCTTGGAACACGGCAATCAACGCCGTTGCGAAGGGGTTGAACTGGGTCAGGGGCAAGTTCGACAAGACGTTTGACGCCGACGCCGCCAACAGCATGTCGGACGAGATGCTGGCGCAGGACGAGGCCGCACGGCAGGCGGCGGAACTCGCCAAGGCCAAGCAGCGTGAGGGCGAGCGGCAGCAGAGCATCAAGGACATCGAGGCCGAGCGGCAGCGTGTCAGCCAGGAGTTGCACGACCGTGAGCGGGCGATCAACGAGGCGGCGGACCAGAACGCACGGGACGACGTTGCGGCGCTGTCGAAGTCCAAGGCCGACCTGGAGGCGCAGCTAACGGCCCTCAGGTCTGAGGCGAAGAACAAGAACGACAGCAAGGGCGAGGGCGGCAAGGTGCCGCCACGCCTGGACTCCAAACGGCTCAACCTTGACGACGCCTTGGGGAACCGGGCGTCGGTAGACAGCAAGGTCACGGTCAAGGGTGCCGGCACGTTCTCGGCAGAGGCGGCGGCGTTGTTCGGCGGCGGACAGGTCGCAGACCGGATCGCCAAGGCTGCGGAGGAGACCGCCAAGAACACGGCGAAGATCGCAAAGGCAAAGGACTCGTTCAAGTAAGCGGGCGGGGGGGTATCGTGGCAATCGTAATCGACGAAAGACCGGCCGGGCGGCGCAAGGGCCAGAAGAACGCCGAGCGGCAGTACGTCATCAAGTCCGACGACGGCGGGACGGTGACGGAGGACCAGGCGTTTGCGGCGCTGCTGGCGGGCGTGCCCGCAACCGTGGGCACGTTCGAACTCGTCACGTCCGACTGCGACGTTGAGGAGATCGCCGCCAACATCTACTACGGAACGGCCGTGTGGACTGCGCCCGGGACGGACCCGGACAAGCAGGAGGTTGGCAACTTCAGCATCTCGTTCGACATCTCTGGCACGAACCAGAAGCGGATGTACTCGTTGCGAACGGTCAACAAGTACAACGGGACGGCGCTCGGGATCACGCTCCGGGACTTTCACGGGGCCATCGGCGTCAACGAGGACGGCACCGTGGAAGGCTGCGACGTGCTCGTCCCCACCACGACGTTTTCGCTGGACTACACCGTCGCCCCGGCGGACATCACGGACGCCTACGTCGCCATGCTGTCCCGCACCGTCGGCAAGGTGAACTCGGCGACGTACAAGGGGTTTGCCGCAGGCGAACTGCTGCTTACCCGGGTGAGCGGCAGGAAGCGTGACGAGGAGGCGTGGGACCTGTCGTTCGGCTTCGCCGTGTCCGAGAACCGCACCGACCTGAAGATCGGCGTCACCGCAAGCAAGCCGAACGGCGTCGTCCAGGGCGACATCGTCAAGGACGGGTGGGACTACCTGTGGGTCTACTACAAGACGATTGACAACCCGACCACGAAGGTCGTGGAGAAGCGCCTGGAAAACGTGTTCGTCGAGCGGGTGTACGAGCGGGCCGACTTCGCAGCCACGCTGAACCTGCCGTAACGGAAATCGATGGGGAGGAGGACGGATGGACCTGAGGAAAGTGAAGGCCGGTGACGATCTGAAGATCCCGGCGGCGACCTACAACGCATTCATCGACGCCGCCGTCTCCTCACGGAGTTCGAACCATCGGGGCGAGAAGTCCACGCCGCTACAGGCGTACGCCGCAGATGTGGTGCTCGTGAAGAACGTCACCGGCGAGCCGCTGGACCGGTACGCCGCCGTGCGGATCGACCGGCCGCTCATCCTGCCCACGGAGGACGAGGACGAGTTCAAGAACCGACTGGCGTTCAAGGTCACGACGCCGACGGGCGAGGAGCCGGGGCGGTGGGTCGTCCTGCTGGAACCGCTGACCGCAGGCGGCGAGGGGGACGAGGAGAACGGGGCCGTCGGCCGGGCCGTGGTGTCCGGTGCCGTCGTCTGCAAGATCGACCTGATCAGCGAGGCGGACGAGTTCGTCGAGACGGCTACCGGTTCGTACCTGCCCGAGAGCGGGGCGAGCGGCACCGCCCCGATCCTGTGGGTGGCCGGCGGCGTGGGCACGGCGACGGCGACGGGCGAGCAGTGGGCCGTGATCAAGCTCGGGGGCGGCGGCGCAGCACTGTCCGTCGGCCAGTATACGGGCATGGTTTACCAGAATGTTTCCGATAACCAGATGGGCCATCAGTACACGAGAGCGGCACCGATTCCGTAACGAAAGGGGATAGCACCGATGGGGGAGTTTTCCGGATTTCCAGTCACGTCCAGCAGCGACCTAAACAGACACGATCTACTCATCCAGCCGTGGCGGGCCATTCGCCGACGTGCCGAGGCGTCACAGGCGTACGCCAACAACGAGTGGCCACGAGAGAGCAACCGGTGGGAACAAGGCGTCATCACCAACGCCAACGGCTACGGCACCCATGTCACGATTGCGGACGCTGACGCCGACTGGACGCAAAGCGAGAACTGCACCGGCACCCGGTGGGTCAACCACCAGTGCGTGGACGTGTTCGGCGACCCCATCGGCGGCATCCCCACCCACTACGATTTGGTAATCCACTCGTGCGACGAGCGGCAGGTCATCCAAGTGCCCATCGTGGCCAACACGGCGAACACGCTGGACGTGGGGCCAGCGATCTACGACTACATTGCGGCAGGCGATTTGGCGTCCATCGGCGACCTGATCGGCCGCACCTACTACATCATCAAGCAAGGCGGCCAGCAGTGGGCGGGCCGGTTTCCGCCGTACCCCAACGACCGAGAGAAATGGATCGGTTCATCCAGCATCGGCACCACGAGCACGTTGCAGAGCGAGGGGAAAAGCTGGACGGTCGATGAGTTCAGCGCGAGCTTTTGCGACCTTGTGACGTGGGGGGACGATGGCCGACTCCACCGGGTCCAGATCACGAGCAACACCGCCGACACGATTCATTTCGCAACGCAGACGTGGACGCCGAGCGGGCCGTGGGCCGTGACGTTCTCGGGCGGCAGGTCGTGGCCCGGCCGTGACCCGTGGTCATGTTTCCAGTGGTATGACGGTGCGAAACAGCCTTACTGGACGATTCACCCCAACGACGAACTGGACACCATCGATCAGGCGGCACAAAACGTCTCGTGGGCGGTGAAAGACCACGGCACGGGCGCTTGCGAGATGACCAGCTTCCCGGCCATGGACGCCGACCTGTGGTCTGCGTATGACGAGGAATGCTCGCCGGGCGAGTTCAACTACTCGCCGCACCTGAAACGGACGTTGCGGGCGCTTCAGTGGGAATTGCTCGGCTTGTGCCCTTATTTCGTGAGGGTTGCCCCTCACCAGATGTACACGCCCGCCACGTTCCTCTACGACCTTGGCCACGGGGCCACCGGCACGCTCGGCACCTATGACAGCGTTCTCGGGATGCCGGTGGGCATCACGCCACCGAGTGACCATCCGACCGGCGCTTGCTACTGGACCACGATAGCCGCTGACGGGACGGTTCAGGAGACCGGCACCGGCACGGTTGCGGGCGGACACTTGTTGGGCACCGGTCTGGACGAAACTGACGAGGGCCTGACCGTGTTCGTCGGTTGGGGCTTCCGCCGTCACTGGATGCGTGAAGCCCGCTGGCCCTATCCGGTCACGGTCTGGATCGCAGACGTGGACACCGGCGAGGAAGGCCGTGGGGTCATCGACCCGCCTGACCCGGACGGGACGTGCTTCGGCGCTGGCCGCTGGGTCACGCTTCCGGCATCGACCACCTACAGAGAACACAGCGACATCGGCCTCACCGGCGACACGGCCGAGCCGTTCGTCACGGGCGATCTCGTTCGCATCACGGGCACGAACGCCAGCGACCCGTACGCCGGTCTGGTCGAGGCGTATGCCCCACCGGACCCGGGCATGTCACCGGACCTGCCCTACTGGTCTCACCTGAAGGTCGGCAAGCACGACCCGATCAACGAACGAGTCATCAAGGCGCAGATGCGTGGAACCTGTACCGGTGGCGGCACGTTCTGGATCGAGGACACGGAAAAGAACTGGTTTGACGAGGTCTGGTATGACACCGAGGGGGCGGGCGGCCTACTCCGCACCCGCACCGGCACGGCAGGCAGCGGATCGACCACGACCACGTTGGTCGATTTCGACGCCTACACGTCGCCCGAAGCGTGCTACTGGTATGACGGCTACCGGGGCCAGGAGGCACAGTGGTACGTCGGCCTGACCGTCGAGTTTACGGGCGGCGCTAACGTCGGCCAGCGGCGGGTCATCACGGCGCAGGATCAAAACACCGCCACGCTCACGCTGTGGCCCGCTTTGCCGTCGGCACCGGCAGAGGGCGACGGCTTCAGCATCAAGGCAGGCTACGCAAAGAACCGGTGGGCGGGCAGGCCGCTGACGGTCGTCAGCGCCGCAGACAAGAGCGTCCACGAGTTCGTCATCAGCTACTCGGATCACAACAGGCTCTATTTCACGCCCGGCAGCTACACGCCCGTAGCTGGCGACACGTTCGCCGTGGGCGGATGGGAGGTCGGATCGGTCCTGAAATGGAACGGCACCGGGTGGGAGAAGCCCACGGGCGCTGACGCCGTACGCCTTGGCGTCGAAACGCCCAACGACTTCCGCAGCGACCCGAAAGCCAATCACGAGACGGTTAAGAGCGGATACGGCCACTACCGGAAACACGACGTGGTGACGCCACGCCTGATCAACGACATTTACAACGGGATCCTGTTGCTGGCCGAGACGAGGATCGAACCGACGTGGACGGCCGACGTGGACGGCGACGGCATCGGTGCCAAGAACGCCCTCAATTACAGCCTGACATCGAGCGGCTTGGCGACATGGTCACTGACGCAGAACAAAGTGGCCACAGATTGGAACCCGGGCACGAACGCCACGAGCGTCAACGGGATGCCGCCGGGCGCATCCCGGTGGGGCCGGCAGTACGGGACGCAGAGCGAACCTACGTCTGTGGCGTCGGGCGGTGCCGGGCGGGTCTACGCTTGGGCCTGCGGATCGGTGCCGCAGCCGTTGTGCGAAATCGAGAATGTCATCAAGTGGTGGAACTACGCCCAACTCCCGCCGAGCGAGGACAGTTTTCAGGCCATCTTCCCCGAGGGCTTCTCGGGTTGTTACGACCCGCCCGACGACGGTTACGACCGGGTCTATTCGCTGGACATCCAGTTCGACGCCTTGGGCGATCCGGTTGCGCAGAACGCATGGACGCAGTGGGCGACCACCGGCCCGTCAACGGACGAGGGCCGTTGCTCACCGGTGTTGGGCAACACGTCGCTGACGTTGCCACCTGATCCGGGAGACCCGGGCGATTGCAGCGGGGAGACGTACGGCCGGCACGCCATCCACGGCTACGTTGTCACGCAGGTCTACGGCGTGGTTGCGTGGGACTTTGATGGGGCCGCAGACGCAGGTCACTAAGAACACACGGCGACCACTGTCGAGCATGGGCAGCGTTCGCCCTGCCGGGCGGCCACAACATCAGCAGCATGTGTGCCGCTGGCTGTGAGATCACTCCCGTTGCCCGCTATCTATCGGTGCTGGTGTGAAGCCTCTCCCACACCGCAAAGAGGATGAGCATCGAGGCGTTGTCGCCCCACCGCTCCTCTGGCGGCAGGGTCGATAGAAGTGCCTCGTTTTCGCCCCAAAGTCCGTACCTGTTCCGTATCCCAAGCCCCCAACTGTGGTGGAACTGGATCATGTCTTCCTTCGGCAATCCTCGAATCGACGCCCTGTCGTCTTCCGACAGACCGGCAACCAGCCGATCAACGGCCTCAGGTACCGTCTTCGGCATGTCATCCGCAGGCTTACGGTGTTTTCGTCCCAAACTCATGGGAACCTCCTTGGCAAACTGGGATTCTCCGTCCCCGGCACATCTGTTGCAATCATGAGGATATACGCACCGCCGACCGCTAACACATGGCGGTCAGTCCGGCATGTCGATTATGTTGCGGTATCGCTGCCGTACCTTCGCAAGTACACGCTCGTCTTCGGCCTCGACATCGTACGCCGAACTGTCTACGGCTCGGACGACGATCTTCGGGGCAGCGTCCCCATCAATGCAGCCCGCGAAGATGCCATCGATGATCTGGTAAACGCTCTCGGCCAAGGCCCGTAACGCTGACGTGTCGACGATAGCTTGCGCATCCGAGAGGCGGTGCAACTCATCTGCTCCGTCCCCCAAACACTCAACGCCCGAGATTCTCCATCGAAGCCCTTCAGCATCCGTTCCCAACGTGTCCAGTACGTCTGCGAGCGAGACCGCCAAGACGCCGTTCGTTTTGTCCATGATGCTGACGCATTTCATGGCCGTTCGCACTCCCCGGCTAAACTGTTGACACCATCAGCATTGTGTGCGGCTTGGACAGAGGAAATCAGGTTGGCGGTGTTCCAGCGATGCTGTCATCGTAAAGCTTCGTCAGGTTCGGCCATGCCCATCGCCCGTCGTACCACAGCAGCGACCGCCTCAGCTTGTCTTGATCGCAGCGTTCCCAATCGTTCAGCGAGTGCGGGATATTGTGAACGGCACTCATCAAGTCCTTCAGTTGATCCTTCTCGAAATTACCGGTTCCGGCCATCGCACGAGCGTTGATTATCGCTTCATGCAAGACTTCGAGGCAGGCTGTGCGAAAGGGTTCAGGTGCAATAGTCATGGGATTCTCCGTCCACGGCTAAACCGTTGACAACCCATCAGGATTCGGCAGGTGTCTTGGGCATGGCCGCATTGTACCAGTCCGCAGTCGGACACGACCTGCTGATTTCTCCGCAAGTTGTCGAGAAGACTTGTGGAGGAAAATGAGGATGCCACTACAAAACGACTACGAAGTGAGGGGGGCCGACGCCCTCCTGACGATCCACGCCCGCAACGGCAGGCGGTTCCAGTACACAATCGATGCGGAGGACTTGCCCAAGGTGCGGCGGCACCAGTGGCACACGTCCACGAGCGCCCACACCGACGACAACGTGTACGCCAAGACCGGCAGCGGGACGCAGGGGAAGTTCCTCCAGCGCCTCGTGGCCGACACGCCGCCCGACCTGATCTGCTGTCTCAAGGACACGGATCAGACCAACTGCCGCAAGAGCAACTTGTTGAACGGCACCCGGTGGGAGATCAGCCAGCACACGAGGGCGAGGCGCAAGGGCATCGTCCCGCAGAGCGGCTACGTCGGGGTCGTGTGGAACGAGAAGATGCGGCAGTGGAGGGCGGGACCGCCCAAGGACACGAACACGTTTCTGGGCTACTACAAGACCGTCCGGGAGGCGTTGGCGGCGCAGGCGGAACACGAGGCCGGGCGGAAGGGGGGCAAGCAATGAGCGACGACAAGAAGCGGCGGCGGCAGGAGTACATGAGGCAGTGGCGAGAGAAGAACGCAGACCACATCAAAGCCTACTGGCATGAGTGGTACAAGGCGAACCGTGATGAGGTCATCGCACGTCGGCGGAAGCGGGCGATGGAGGGCGACGCCTAAGACGGCTTACAGGCCATCGCCCGCCGTCGGGTCGGATTGTCGCCTCCTAACCGGTGCGGCGTCGGGTTGAGGTCGTTGCAGTCGCCGCTTCCGGGGCCTGTGTTCCACAGCAGGTAAGCCACTGAGGTACATGTTGATGTCCTTCGACAGCGACCGGATCAGTTCGACCTGTGTCGCTGCCCGTTCCGCCTTCGGCAATCCCTCCGATATCTTCAACGCCAGCGCAACGTTCTGCGTGATCACCAGCTTTTGGTGGTACTCCCCCATCTTCAAAACCGTCCTGTTGTACAGATAGAAGAACACCGCCGAAATCAGTTCACACAGGACTCCAACGGCCGTGATAACGGCGCTCCGGGTCGAAACTTCTCGGTACAACATCCAAACGCCTGCTACCACGATGAGAAGTGCGGCGAATGCGGCGACGGCGCTGAAAACGAAGCTTTTGTTGGCCTGCCGCTGCGTCTGTTTGTAATACTGTTCGATGTAAGTGAAGTTGATTCCAACCAGACGGTCGAAGAAGCTCTGTGCTTTCGCCTCTGCTTCTTCGTCCGGTTTACGATCTGAAGATGACGTTGCCGTTGACCCGGCACTGTTCCCAGTGCTGACCGCTTTACCTCCGGCAACTACAACCGAAGGATCAATGGCCCGTCCAGCAATGTCACTGATTAATTGTTCCCGATAACGTGCTGCGCGGTCGTCGGTTGTACGGAACGTGCTGATAGTAAAATAGGCTACTATCAAGGCGAAAAACCCACTGATGAGCATTCCCCACACGTCCGAACGCCCATTCCAATAGTAGTAAATAGTCGCAACGAAGGAACTGAAAACCATCGCTGCGTTCAGCCCGGCAAGCACTTTGAGGGCCAAGATTACCCTATTTCTATCCATGAAGGTTAGGATACCAGAAATCGGACGCCTTAACGTTTGGCAAGCTTGCCGAAGTAGGCCCGTTCGATGGCTTCGCACACCGGTGCCACCATCTTGGGGTTGCGGGCGACGTAGTGGTCAGACTCGCCGGGCAGCCGGTGCCCGGCCACGATTTGGCACAGGCTGAATTCCGCACCCGAGGCACAGGCGGCCGTATAGGCACCGTCACGGATGTGGTTGTATTCGATTAACGCAGGCACCTTTGCGGCCGTCCGCAGCTTGCCGAACACCTTGCGGAAGCTGTTGGGGTGATACCTGTCGCCACGGGCCGACTTGAACACCGCACCCGGTGTGACCTTCAGCGCCTTGAGCGCCTTCACCGTCCGAGGCCAGAGGACGGCCGCACGAATGACCGACGTTTTGCCACGGCGAGTCACGAACGTGCCTGCGTTCAAGTCCAGTTCGTCCCAATCCACGGCCAGCACTTCCGACACATACAGACAGGCGTTCATCGACAGCAGCAGCGCCGCCCTTTGCAGGTCATCCGCCACGTCGATCAGCTTGGCGAAGTGGTCACGGCTGATGGGCGTTGGGCTGTATTCCTGTTTTCGCTTGGGGGCCACGAGGACGGCGCACCGGTCCAGAGCCGAGCGGACTTCCACGGGGTCCAGACCGTGGGACAGGCCGAACCGGATCACGCCCTTGACCCGTTGGAAATACGCCGACACGGTCGCGGCACCGCCAAGGCGTTTCTTGATTGCGTCCCGGTAGGCCGTCAGCTTTTCAGTGGTCAGGTCCCGCAGCGTCTTTGCGCCCGTCAGCTTCACGAATTCGCCCCACGTCCCGTCCACCTTGTTTTTCGTCACAGGCTTCACGTCGGCGTGGGTCTGGTACAGGTCGGCGAGCCGAGACAGGCGGACGGACTCACGAGGGAGGGCCATGGTGGCGAGCGAAGCGAGTTGCGGGATGGCCACCTTTTCGGCCACCACTTCCGGCCGTTCGAGAAGCTGGACCCGCAGCCACGGCCAGATGATTTCTTCCGGCACGTCGATGCCGATCACCGGCACCCGTTTGACCTGTACCTTTTGCGGCTGCGGCGGGCCGTCGTCGTCGTCGGCTTCCACCTTGATACCGAGGTCGGCCAGGTCTTTGACGAGGTCGGCAGACATCCTGTTGTTGTTGGGCATCCGGGCGGGCATCGTCATCGACGCCGAGCCGGTCATCAGGACGGGCATGGTGCTTTCGTAGTCCTGTGACGGCAGCGCCATCGTGACGACCTTGCGGCCGTCTGCCTGTTGCCACTGCCGGAAGCGGGCGACGGCGACACGCTCGTCATGTTCGGTGAAGTGCTGACCGGTGGCGTTGATCCGCCAGCGGCCGTCAGGCTTGCGGTAAAGTCCGTCGATGTTCTCGCCCCACGAGGCACGGTAAGGGCGGGACGGGCGGCCACGTTTCTTGCCGGTGTGAACCATGGCGGCACGGGACAGGAACCGCCCAAAAACGTCAAGGGATTATTGGGCGGATTTTTGGGCACATGGGGCGTTTTGGGGCGGCAGGGGGGTGTTGCCGAGATTGCCGAGAGGTCCACGCCACCTTTTTTATTGCGCGGATCGATGTGCCAGGCGACTGCCGGGTCACGGGAGCGGCACGCGTCAGAAGTGGGTGGCTCACTCTGAGGCATCCTGGGTACGCACCCACCGGGTCACACCGGGCCCCAAGTGCGAAGGCGTGCAACAAACGGCGGTTCTCCCGCTAAGGTTTGATAGCGCCCCGACCCGCTTCCTGCGCTTATTCGATTAAGTCGCATCCGGCCTGCCCGGTGCCACCAGGGGCGAACGGTTCAAAATCGATCGGAAAGGTCCCGCGATGGGGCATCTCCTGACACGCCGCCTGCTCCTTATCCCCCTCGTCGCGATCCTCGCGACGGGCGTGGAGTCTGGCGCGCGCCCGGCGGCGCCGGCGGATGGCGCGGAATTTACCCGGCTTGCCCGCCCGGTGCTCCAGCAGTTCTGTTTCGAGTGCCACGGCCAGGAGAAGCAGAAGGCCGGCCTGCGATATGACCAGCTCGCCGGTTACCGCCTTGAAGATCGAAATCTCTGGGCGAAGGTGCACGAGCAGATCGCGTCCGGCGAGATGCCGCCGGCGGGTCACGGGGCGCGACCGACGGCCCACCAGCGGCAGGCGCTGCTCGCGTGGATCGAACAGGCGGCGGTCGACGCGCGGCGGAGCGCGGGCGCCGGCGGGACGCGCCGGCTCAACCGCCGGGAGGTGTCCGCCGCGCTGCAGGACGTGACCGGCCTGTCGGTCGAGTACGCGCTGGGCATCCCCGGCGACGGCAAGGTCGGCGGGTTCGACACGGGGGCGGACGCCCTGCAGGACGCCGCGGACTCGGTCTCGACCGTCATGAAGATCACCCGCCGGGCGGTGGATGGCATCCGCTTCCTGGACCCCGCGCCGGCGCGATGGGTCGTGTTCAACCCGGCGGAGACGGACAACCCAAAGCGGCATTTCGAGATGCTGTTCGACCCCGCCGGGAAGCGCCCGGGCCGCCCCAAGCCGGGCAAGGAACCGCCCGGCCTGATGCTTACGGCGAGCTGGCTCAGGGACCGGGAATCGATCCAGACGCACATCCCGCTCCCCGCGGACGGCGGGGCGGTCGCTCGGATCAAACTCCGCGTCGCCGCGGTCAAGCCGTTCCCCAACCTGCCCAACCCTCGCCTGTGGGTGGAGGCCGGCGGCCAGGACCTCGACTACGCCGAGGTCACGGGCACGGTCGAGCAACCGCAAGAGCTGGTGTACGAGATCCAGCTCGACGAACTGCCCGGCAGTTCCAAGGGCGTGTCGTTGTCGTTGAGCAGCCGGGTCGAGGTGCCGTACGCGGTCGACGGGTTCGCGAACGACGAGCCGGAGGCCAAGCCCGACCGCCCGCAGGACGTGGTGCCGGGCGGGGTCGGCGTGTTCCGCCCGCGGTACGACCGCAAGCTGCCCGCGGATAAGCGGCCGGTGCCGTTCGTGATGGTGCTCGGGGCGGAGCTGGTGGCGGACCACGTCGCCCCGTGGCCGCCACCGGGCTGGAAGGTGAACCTCGGCCCGATCGGGGACGACCCCGGGAGCGCCCGGAAGTTGCTCGCGCTTTGGGCGGAACGTGCGTGGCGGCGGCCGGTCGCGGCGGCGGAGCTCGAGCGGTTCGAAGGCCTCTACGCGAAGCTGCGGAAGGACGGCCTGTCGTTCGACGACGCGCTGCGGGCGGCGTTCCAGTCCGTCCTGATGAGCGCGGGGTTCCGCTACCTGCCGGCCGCGGGCGACCCGACCGCCGGCCAGCACGCGCTCGCGTCGCGGCTGAGCTTCATGCTGGTCGGTGCCCCGCCGGACGACGAGCTGCGCCGGCTTGCCGCCGCGGGCAGGCTCCGCGACCCGGACGTGCTCGACGCGCAGGTCGACCGGCTGCTCGCCGACCCGCGCGCGGTCGACGGGTTCGTCCGTCCGTTCGTCACGCAGTGGCTCGAGCTCGACCAGCCGATCACGCTGGCGATGGACCACATCCGCAAGCAGGATTTCCGGTTCGGCCGCCACCTGAAGGCGTCGATGCGGGACGAGACCGTCCGTTATGTCGCCACGTTACTGGCCGAGAACCGCCCGGCGGTCGAACTGGTGCGGAGCGACTGGACGCTGATGAACGACATCCTCGCACGGCATTACGGCTACCCGCCGATCGACGGCGGGCACCTGCGGAAGGTCACGCTCCGCAAGGACGACCCGCGCGGCGGGGGGATCTTCGGGCACGCGGGGATCCAGTCGATGCTCTGCTGGATGGGCGAGAACTGGGTGATCTACCGCGGCGCCTGGGCGCTGCGGCACGTGTTGGACGACCCGCCGCCGCCGCCCCCGCTGGAGGTGCCCGAGCTGGTTCCGTCGGACGGGAGGAACCAGGGCAAATCGTTCCGCGAGCTGCTGGTTCAGCACCAGGCCGACCCGAACTGCTCGACCTGCCACCGTAAGATGGATCCGGTCGGTTTCGCGTTCCAGAATTTCGACTTGTCCGGCCGCTGGCGCGACGTCGAACACGAGCGGTACAGCCGCAACGAGCTGGACGGCAAGGTCGAGTGGAGGGGCGTGGGCAAGGCGCGGTCGGTCGACGCCGCCGGGAGGCTTCCGCGGGGCGAGGCGTTCAAGAGCTACGCGGAGTTTCGGCACCTGGTCGCCGAGCACTACGTCGACGACGTCGTCCGCGGGCTGCTGAAGGGCTGGGTGACCTACGGCGCCGGCCGCCTGCCTGGCGTGGACGACCTGGCCGGCATCCGCCGGCTGATGGCGGAGCGGAAGGCGTCTGGTTACAAGACGCGCGACTTGCTCAAGGGGTTGATCCGGTCCGAGCTGTTCTCGGGCGAGCCTTGAGAAGTCGGACGACCCCGGCGGCAACGCGGATGGTTCGAAAGTGTCTGAAGCGGTGGGTGCGGCGCCGCCGCCGCCGTCGAACGGAATAGAGGAGTCGATCGATGAAGCCGACCCGGTTCTCCCGCCCCGTTCCGATCAGCCGCCGCGCCACCCTCCGTGGGCTGGGCGGGCTGATCGCCCTCCCGTTCCTCGAGGCCATGGGCGGCAAGACGCTCGCCGCGGCCGCCGGCAGGTCGGACCCGGCGCGCCTCGCCTGCTTCTACATCCCCGGGGGGATCGCGGCGCACGCGTGGTTCCCCAAGGAGGCCGGCCGGAACTTCGAACTCGCCGCGTCGCACAGGCCGCTCGAGCGCCACCGCGACGCGTTCTCTGTGCTGACCGGCCTGTCGCACATCCAGGGGCGGATCACCGGCCACGTCCACCCCTACAACTTCCTGACCGGCCACAACATCAACCTCACGCCCGGCGCGATCACCAACACGGTGTCGATGGATCAGGTCGCGGCCCAACACGTCGGCCCGACGTACCTGCCGTCGCTCGCGCTCTCGTGGACGAACGGCGTCGGCACCGCCACGCTCAGCCGCAACGCGCTGGGCGTGGACGTCCCGGCGACCGCGGACTACCGGACGGTTTTCGAACGCCTGTTCCCGCCCGCGGACCACCGCCAGCTCGCCGACGCGAAGGCCCGGGTCGAGCTGGACAAGAGCGTGCTGGACACCGCGGTCGGCGACGTCAAGGCGTTCCGCGGCCGGCTCGCCAGCGGCGACCGGCACCGCCTCGACCAGTACCTCGAGGCGATCCGCGAGGTCGAGCGGCGCCTGGCCGACCGCGGCGACCTGCTCGGGCGCGGCCGCCCGCAGTTCGACGAGGCGGGCGTGCGGCTCGAGGCCCCGTCGGGCAAGCAGTCGATGCGTGAGCACGTCGAGCTGATGACGGACCTAATCGCGCTGGCGTTCCAGACGGACATGACCCGGGTGGTCACCCAGGTGCTCGGCGGCGAGGGCGGGCCGAACTACAACGAGTACAAGGACTGGGCCAAGGCCGCCGGCGGCCAGCTCCGCGGTGCGCACGACTTCCACCACAAGGGGTCGCAGGGCAACCCCGACAACCCGGACACCAAGGTGCTCGCGGCCCGCGACGCGCTGTTCTGCGCGAGCCTCGGCCGCCTGATGGACAAGCTCAAGGGGGTCCAGTGCAAGGAGGGCAACCTGCTCGACCATACCGTCCTCCTGCTGGGCGGGTCGCAGATCAGCAGCCACTCGGGCAAGAGCTTCCCGACGCTCGTGGCCGGCGGCGCCAAGCTGGGCTTCCGCCACGGCCAGCACCTCCGGTGGAAGACCGACGAGAAGCCGATGTCCAACCTCTACCTGACGATCCTCCAGCAGATGGGTTGCCCGGTCCAAGCGTTCAAGGAGAGCAACGGGACGATCTCCGAACTGCTCGCATGAGGCACCGGCGGCTTCGCCCGCTCGGAGCTTCGCGTCGTCCCGCTCCGTCCACCGGCCTCTTCCGATGCGTTCACATCCCTCCCGTGCCATTCTCGTCGCCCGCGCCGTGGCGCTCGGCAGCGCGGTCGCCTGTGCGTTAACTCTCGCCGACGGCTCGCCGAAGTCGCCGGCGACGACCGCCCCCGCCGCAGACCCACCGGCCCGCACCGTTGCCGCGCACGCCGGCTGGATCGCCGCCCTGGCCGTCAGCCCGGACGGACGGCTCGTGCTCACGGGCGGGGACGACCAGACCGCCGTCCTGTGGGACGCGTCGACCGGCAAGCGCGTCCGCACGCTCCCCAGGCACGACAGCGGTGTCACGGCGGTCGCGTTCGTCCCCGGCACCACCCACGTCGCGACCGGCACGTGGGACGGCACGCTCGGGGTGTACGACGCGACGACCGGGAAGGAACTCTTCACCCGCCGCGACCACGCCGAGACCGTCACGAGCGTCGCCGCCACCGCCGACGGCAAGTACCTGGTGACCGGTAGCGCCGACGACTCGGCAAAAGTCTGGAACGCGCGGACGGGCGAAGACCTGTTCGCGCTTCGCCCCGGCAACGAGTACGACGTGACGGCCGTCGCGGTCGCGCCCGACGGGACACGGATGGTGACCGGCGACGGCGAGAACACCGTCCGCGTCTGGGACGCCGAGACCGGTGCCGAGGTGCGCGCCCTGACCGGTCACGAGTCGGTCGTGACCGCGGTCGCCGTCTCGCCCGACGGGAAGCTCGTCGCGTCCGGCAGCTGGGACAAGACCGCGCGGCTCTGGGACGTCAAGGCCGGCCGGGAACTGCTCGTCCTCCGGGGCCACACCGACGAGGTCACGTCCGTCGCATTCAGCCCCGACGGCCGCCGACTGGCGACCGCCGGGCGCGACAGGACGATCCGACTCTGGGACGCGGCCACTGGGAGACCGACCCACACGTTCGCCGGCCATGCCGACGACGTCACTGCGATCGCCTTCGCTCCCGACGGCGAGCGACTGGTGTCGGTCAGCAAGGGCGTGATGAAGGTCTGGCCCGTCCCGCGATGAGTCGGCCCCTGAGTGCGACGCGCGGCAGGGCGTGATCGCTCGCCCCGGGGCGGGAGCGAGGTTCCGGGGCGTTGACCGACTCGGTCGTCGCGCCGCGGCCGCCGTGCCTACAACCCTCGGACGACCGGCCGCGGCGGGAAGATCTGGTGGACGGCGTCGCCCGCGTCGCCGGCCAGGCGGCGCTTTACCAGGCCGACGGCGGCCACGAGCAGCGGGGCCCACGGGATCGCGATCGTCGTAAGGTTTAGGGTTTCGGCGACGGGCGCGTCGTCAAACCCGACCACGGCCGGCGCGGCCGCGCCCGCCGCCCGCGCCGCCTGCACGAGCCCCTGCGCCAGCCGGTCGTTGCAGCAGAAGACCGCCCGCGGCCGCTTCGCCAGCACGCGCGGCGCGACCGCCAGCGCGTCCTCCAGGTACCACGTCGGACACGTCACCACCTGCGCCGGCAAATGGGACAAGAACCCGGCGGCCCGCTGGTTCGACCGCGCGTCCCCCTTCGGCCCGGCCAGGATCACCGTCTCGTGCTCCGCCGGCGGCAGGTGCATCCGGCGAACGAGTAGCTGCGCCGCGCACACGCCGCCCGAGTAGTCGTCGACCGAGAGCGAATCGATGTGCACCGACGGGAACCCCGGCGCGGGCCGGTCGTTGAGCAGCAGCGCCCGCCCGCCCGCCCGCGCCACGCCCGCTACCGCCGCCGGCACCTCCCAGATGACCGGGAACGCCCCCCCTGACCCGCCCGTTCCGTCGGCCGACGCCGCGTCGGTGTAGGTGAGGGCGAAGCGCAACCCTTCACGCGCCAGCAGCGTCGCAAGCTGCGTCGCGAGCTGGTGGCCGAACGACCCCGGGCGCCTCGCGCGCGGGTGGAACAGGAGCGAGACGCCGGAAGGCGCCGTCGACCGGCCGGGGACGAACGTGCCCGACGCCGCCGCCCGCGTCAGGTGCCCCTCGTCCTGCAACTCCCGCAGCAGCCGGTGCGCGGTCTGGTAGGAGACGGCGAAACGGTCGGCCACCGCGCGGGCGGAGAGGAACCGGTCACCCGGGCGCAGGAAGTTGGTCTTCAACCGCGCGATCAGGCGGGCCTTGACGTCGATCACGTGCGGCGACCGGGGACGGGACATCGTGGAATTATCATATCAGATTGCGCGACCGGCTGATGCAATAATCACCCGCCGCCTCGTTTGCGGATTAACGTGTCGGTCGTGCTTGAGGGCAAGGTGATCGTGGTGATCGGCGGGACCAGCGGGATCGGACTGTCCGGCGCCGTTGCCCTGCGCGCGGCCGGTGCGCACGTGCTGGTGGTGGGTCGTGACGACGAGCATTTGGCCGTCGCGCGGCAGGCGCTGGGCGCGGAGAGCGTGCTGGCGGGCGACGCGACCCGTCCCGAGACCGCCGATCAAGCGGTCGCGGCGGCCGTGGCGGCATGGGCGAACGTGGACGGCCTTTACCACGTCGCCGGCGGCAGTGGCCGGCGCATGGGGGACGGGCCGTTGCACGAACTGACCGACGGCGGCTGGGACTATACGCTGCGACTCAACCTGACGTCACAGTTCTATTCCAATCGAGCCGCCGTTCGACAGTTCCTCAAGCAGGGCGGGGGTGGGGCGGTGCTGAACGTCGCGTCGGTGCTGGCGGAGCACCCGTCGCCCAAGTACTTCGCCACGCACGCGTACGCCGCCGCCAAGGCTGCGGTTGTTGGGATGACGCGGTCGGCCGCCGCGTACTACGCGCCGCAGGACGTCCGGTTCAACGTGCTGGCGCCTGGGCTGGTCGAGACGCCGATGTCCCAGCGGGCGGTGGGCGACGAGGCGATCGCATCGTTCGTCCGCAGCAAACAGCCGCTCGACGGCGGGCGCGTCGGCCGACCCTCCGACCTGGACGCGGCGGTGGTCTACCTCCTGTCCGATCAGGCCAGGTTCGTAACCGGCCAAGTGTTCGCGATCGACGGCGGCTGGTCGGTCACCGAAGGGCGGGTGCCGTCGTGACGTACGCCCTCGGCATCGACATCGGCGTGACGAACGTGAAGGTGGTCGGCGTCACTCCCGCGGGCGAGGTGCGGTTTCGACAGAGCTTCGAGACCCATGCCGAATCCCCCGACTGGCCGGCCGGCGTCAAAGCGCACCTGGGCGAACAAGAATCCATCCACGGGCGCGCCGGCCATGTCGGGATCGCCGCGCCCGGCGTCGCGCGGGCGGACGGGCGGTCCATCCGCTGGATGCGCGGGCGGCTCGCGGAGGTGCAGGGGCTCGACTGGGGCGCATACCTCGGGCGGCCCGCGCCGGTGGTGAACGACGCGCAGGCCGCGCTGCTCGGCGAGGTCTGGCAGGGGGCCGCCCGCGGGGCGGCGAACGCGATCCTGTTCACGCTCGGCACCGGCGTCGGCGGGGCGGCGATCGTCGACGGTCGTCTGCTGCGCGGCCATCTGGGCCGGGCGGGCCATCTGGGCCATGTCAGTCTCGACATCCGCGGCGAGCGCGACATCGTCAACACGCCGGGCAGTCTCGAGACGTTCGTCGGCAACTACACGATCGGCCGGCGCAGCGGGGGGCGGTATCGATCCACGCACGAGTTGGTCGGGGCGGGTCAGCGTAACGATCCCGCCGCTCGGCAGATCTGGGAGCAATCGCTCGACGCGCTCGCCTGCGGGATCGTGTCGATGGTCAACGTGCTCGACCCCGAAATCGTGCTCGTCGGCGGCGGGATCGCTGTGGCCGGCGAAGCCCTGTTCGGTCCGCTCGTTGCGCGCGTCCGCGAGATCGAGTGGAGCCTGGAGGGCGAGCACGTGCAAATCGTCCCCGCTCAACTGGGCGAGTACGCCGGCGCGATCGGCGCGGCTTGGAATGCAATGCAGGAGAGTGAGAAGCGATGACACCCGGTGACGATTACCTTTCGAAATGCCAGGGCCTGCTCGAAGCAGTGCGGGCGCAGATGCGGGCGGTCCGGCAGGCGGCGGACTGGTTCGCCGCGTCGATCCTCGCCGGGCGGATGGTCCACTGCTTCGGCTCGGGGCACAGCCGGATCCTCGTCGAGGAGATGTGGCCGCGGTACGGGTCGTTCCCCGGGTTTAACCCGATCGTCGAACTGTCGCTGACCTTCCACAACCTCGTCGTCGGCGCCAACGGACAGCGGCAGGCGATGTTCCTTGAGAACGTCAGCGGCTTAGCGGAGCGCATCCTCCGCAACTACGACCTGTCGCCACAGGACAGCGCGTTCATCGTGTCGTCCAGCGGGTGCAACCTCGTGCCGATCGAGATCGCCGAAGGGTTCCGCAAGACCGGCATGAAAGTCGTCGCCGTCATCAGCCGGCGACACTCGGAGGCCAGCGAGTCGAAGGACCGCCGGGGCCTGAAGTTGCAGGACTTCGCCGACCTGGTGCTCGACACGGGCGCGCCCGTCGGCGACGCGATGGTTCGGGTGGACGGGCTCGACACGCCCGTCGGCCCAGGCAGCACGGTCGGCGGGGCGATGCTGGTCAACGCGATCAAGGCCGAGGTGGCGGCCCGACTGACGAAGGCCGGGAAGCCGCCGCGGGTGCTGAGCGCGGGGGCGGTGGTCGGCAAGCAGCGTGCAGTCGAACTGTTCGAGGCCGCGTACGACGAGCACGGCCGGCGGCTGGCGGAGCTTTACACGCGACTGGGGGAGGATTCGGCACAGAGGCACGGAGACACAGAGAGAAGAGGCGAGCGATGAAGGACCGGCCGTTGCGGACGTCGGTGATCGGGTCGTATCCGTTCCCGGGGTGGTTGGAGTTTTCGGCGCAGAACCTCGACAAGTTTGGTCCCGACGACTTGCGCGAGTTGCAGGAGGACGCGACGACGGTAGCCGTCGCGGACCAGCTCGGAGCGGGGCTTGACGCGATCACCGACGGCGAACAGGGGCGGCTGGACTTCAATTTGTCCTTCTACGGGTTCATCGAGGGGATCGACCTGGAGGCCGCGCCGCCCCGGCGGTTCGGCCCACCGGCTCACGACCAGCGCGGCAAGCACAAGGTGACGGGGGAGCTGCGGGCGCCGCGCGGGCTGGGGGCGGTCGAGGAATACGAACGGCTGAAGCGGGTTCAGGGTTCGGGATTCAAAGCTCAGGTCGGCGGCCCGACGCTCAAGGCCTCGGTGCCGGGGCCTTACACGTTGTCCGGCCGGCTCTTGCCGAACGGACAGTACCGCGACCGCTGGGCGCTCACCGAAGGGCTGCTGCCGATCGTCCGCGCCGAGCTGGAGGCTCTGGTGGCGGCAGGGTGCCGCGAGATCTGCGTCGACGAGCCGTCGATGTCGTGCTATGCGCACCGCGAGGACACGAAGCGGTTCGTCGAGATGTTCAACCGCACGATTGAGCCGATCGTCGGCCGCTGCCGGATTGGGACGCACCTGTGCTTCGGCAACTACAAGGGGCGGGCGGTCGGCCCGCGGCAGTATTCGCCGCTGTTCCCGGCGTTCCTCGACATGAAGGTCGATGAGATGCACCTGGAGATGGCGTCCCGCGAGTTCGCCGAAATCGAGGCGATCGGGCTCGTGGCGAAGCGGATGGACGTGGCGGTGGGCATCATCGACGTGAAGAGCTACTACGTGGAAACGGTCGAGGACGTGGCGGAGCGGGTGCGGCTCTGCCTCAAGCACGCGCCGGCGGACCGGCTGGTGTTCGCCCCCGACTGCGGCCTGAGCCAAACCGCCCGGTGGGCGGCAAAGCGGAAGCTCGTGAACATGTGCGAAGGGGTGGCGGTGGTGCGGCGGGAGATGAAGCTGTGATCGAGCCGTTCCTCTGCGATGACCGGTTAGTCAAGGACATCGAGCACCAGTCCCGGCACGTGGGGAACAACCGGCTTCACCTCTGGTGGCTGGGCCAGAGTGGCTACCTGGTGCAGTGCGGCGGGACGCGCGTCCTGATCGATCCGTACCTATCCGAGTCGCTCACCCTGAAGTACGCGAACACGGAAAAGCCGCACGTGCGGATCGCGCGCCGCGTGATCGATCCGGCGGCGCTGCCGCGGGTCGATGTCATCACCAGTTCGCACAACCACACCGACCATCTGGACGCGGCGACGATCCTCCCGGTGCTCGAGAACAGCCCGAAGGCGACGGTCCTTGTCCCGGAGGCGAACCGCGCGTTCGCGGCCGAGCGGCTGAAGGTCGCGCCGGAGCGGTTGCACGGGATCGACGACGGGCAGTGTGTCCGGGCACCGGGCGTCGAGGTGTTCGGGGTGCCCGCGGCGCACCCGGAGCTCGACCGGGACGACGCTGGGCGGCACCGGTTTCTCGGCTACGTTCTACGCATGCACGGATGGACGGTCTACCACAGCGGCGACACGATGGTCTACGACGGACAGGCGGGACGGGTGTCGCCGTTCCACGTGGACGTCGCGATCCTTCCCATCAACGGCAAGGTCGGGAACATGGGCGGGACGGCGGCCGCGCGGCTCGCGACGGAGATCGGGGCGCGGGTAGTGATCCCGTGTCACTACGACATGTTCGAGTTCAACACCGCCTACCCGAGGGAGGAGTTCGTGCCGGAGTGTGAGCGGATCGGACAGCGGTACCGGGTGTTGCGGTTGGGGGAGGGGTGGAACTCGGCGGAGTTGCGGTGAGGGGGCAAGGGGAGAACGCTCACGGGCGCCCGTGATACGGGCAACTTGGTCTTCGGGCCGGGGCGCTACTTCGCGCCGGTGTAGCGGACGCGCCAGAGCGAGTTGCTGTTGTCGTCGGAGACGATCAGGGAGCCGTCCGGGTGGTTGGTGATGCCGACGGGGCGGCCCCAGACGTTGCCGTCGCTGACGACGAAGCCGGTCAGGAAATCCTCGTACTCGCCGGTCGGTTGGCCGTCCTTGAGGACGATCCGGATCACCTTGTAGCCCGTCCGCTTGCTGCGGTTCCAGCTCCCGTGCTGGGCGGCGAACGCCTGGCCGTGATACTCGGCCGGGAACTGCGTGCCGGTGTAGAACGTCATGCACAGCGACGCCGAGTGCGGCTGGATCAGGACGTCGGGCACGATCACCTTGTCGGCCAGTTCGGGCTTCTTCCCGGCGTACTTGGGGTCTTCGTTCTTCCCGATGTAGTAGTAAGGCCAGCCGTAGAAGCCGCCCTCCTTGATGCGGGAGACGTAGTCCGGCACCAGGTCGTCGCCGAGCCCGTCCCGCTCGTTGACCGACGCCCACAGTTCGTCGGTCTTCGGCTCGATCGCGAGGCCGACCGCGTTGCGGACGCCGGTCGCGTACACCTTGAAGCCACTGCCGTCGGGGTTGTATTGGAGGACGGTCGCGCGGTTCTTTTCCTTTTCGTCGTCGTCATTGTTCGAGAACGAGCCGACCGAGACGAACATCTTCGAGCCGTCCTGCGAGAAGACGACGTCGCGGGTCCAGTGCCCGCCGCCGCGGAGCTGGCCGAACCCGGGGATGTCGCGGACGAGCAACTCGCCCTCGCCCGACGCCTTGAGGTCGCCGGCCTTGTACGGGAAGCGCACGACCGAGTCCGTGTTGGCGACGTAGACGTGGGTCGGGTTGGGCCCGGGCGGGTGGAACGCGATGCCGAACGGCAGGCGGAGGTTGCCGGCGAACACCTCGTTCGACTGCACCTTGCCGTCGGGGCCGATTCGGAGGGCGCGGATCCGGTTGGACCGGCTCTCGGCGACGAACAGGTCGCCGTTGGGGGCGGCCTTGATCGCGCGGGGGTTGGCGAGCCCTTCGGCGAGGAGCTCGACGGTGAATCCGGCCGGAGCCTTCGGCCACGCGTCCTGCGGGCGGGCCGCCTTCTTCGGGCCGTTGTCGACCGACTTCGTCGCGCCGGGCGGCGGGAGGTCGGCGGGCGTGATCTTCCGACGGACGCCCGGCGCGTCGGTCGTCCAATCGCCCATGGCGTCCTTTCCGGTGCGTGTTGGCCCGGCGGCGGCCGGGGCGTCGGCGGCTAAAGCGGGGAGGGCCAGGGCGGTCAGCGCCGCGAGCGTGAGGAATCGGTGGAGCATTGGGGCAGTCTGCTGGCGGGGCGGGGGTCTCGTCAACTGGCAACCGCCCGTTGACGCTGACTGCTGGCTGAGGATTTCTGCCCACGCGTTGACGGCGCGCGCGGCGGCGGTGATAGAATCGCCGCCCGAGTCACCGGAGTCTTGCGGCCACTCGGCAGGTTGGACATTGCGGGCAGCAGAGAACAGTTCGGCTGAGGCGGGCGCGGGAGCTGTGGCGGCTTCGCCGCCGCCACGCGCGGGCGGGACCGGCGACGCCGGGTGGCCGCACGCGCGCGGGGTAGTCCCGGTAATCGTACTGGCGGTGCTGGTGGGCGGGGCGGTATGGCTGTGGTGGTTGCAGGCGGCGCACGACCAGCGGGCGGTCGAGGTCGACCGGGCGCGCCGCATCGCGCGGCTCGGACAGGCAGTGGAGGGGGCGCTGGACCAAGCGGCCGGGGACGCGACGCGGCTGGGCCAGGCGCTGATCCGACTGAGGGTGCTCAACGACGAGTCGTTCGGCCGGGAGGTCGACCGGCTCCTCGGCGCGGTGCAGGAGGGCACGGCATACCGGGCGGTGGCGTGGACGTCGGACAAGTGGATCGTGCAGTACGTTCGGGCGGCGGGATCGGAGCCGGCGCTCGTGAACGGCCGCGACTTGTGCGTCGAGCCGGCGTGGGCGGGCGGGCTGGAGCAGGCGACGAAGGCCCGCGCCCCGGCAGTGGCGGAGCTGGCGGTCACGGGGGGCGATCGCATCGACCTGCTCTTCGTCGCCCCCGCCTGGCCGGGCGAGGGGAAGGAGTCGCCGTACCTCGGTTCCGTGGTGGCGCGGCTCGACGTGGGGCGCCTGCTCGTGCCGATTCTGGAGGAGGCGGTGCAGGCCGGGTACGACGCGGACGTGCACGCCGGCCGGACGAAACTGCTGCACCGGGGCAACGTGATCCGCGAGGGGGACGAGACGGTGGACGGGCGGGCGGTGCGCGCGCTGGACGAGCACGTGCGGCTGCGGCTGAGGCCGACCGAGAGGGCGGTCGCGAGGGTGGGGGGCAGTCGGGCGACGGCGGTGCTGCTCGCCGGGCTGGCGGTGGCGGTCGCGATGTCGTACGGGGTCGGCAGCGCGTTGCGGCGGCGGTGGGAGGCGGTCGTCGAGGCCGGGCGGCAGGTCGGCGCGATGACGTCGATGATGCAGGCCGCGGGCGTGATCACCGCGTCCCCCGCGGCGGGGCCGGAAGCGCTCGGGCGGCTGGCGGCGTCGGTGCGGGAACTGCTCGGCGCGCGGCTGGTCACGGTGCTCGTGCTCGACGAGGCGGAGCGGCGGGTCAACGTGGTCGTGCGGTCGGGCGAGGCCGGGCAGGCGCCGCGGAACTCCTACACGCTGGAGGAGGCGCGGGCGACCCGCGAGTGCCTTCGCACCGGCGAGATCGTGGCGGTCGAGGACGCCGAGTACGACGCGCGGGTCAACCGGGCGGTACTCCGCGAGAACGCCGTCCGCGGCGCGCTCTTCGTACCGCTCGCGGTCGAGAAGGAGGTGATCGGCGCGATGTTCGTCGGCGACGCCCGCCCGCGGTCGTTCACCGACGCCGAGCGGCACCTGGCGCGGGTGCTGGGGTCGCAGGCGGCGGTCGTGCTGGCAAGCCTGCGGCTGAACGAGCAGAAGGACCGGGCGCTGGCGGCGCAGCAGGAGATGGCCCGCCGGCACGAGGCGCTTTACCAGATCGCGACCGAGATCTTCCGGTCCGCCGACCTCGACGAGTCGCTGCAGCGGCTGGCGGACGCCGCCCCGGCGGTGATCGGCGTCGACCTCTGCCTGGTCAGCCTGCGCGTCGGCCGCGAGGACACGCGGGTGGCCGCGATCACCGGCAACTTCGCGAACGTCCGCGGGGAGCGGAACACGGCGCGAAACTCGAACGCCGGCCGCGTCTGGGCGATGAAGCGGCCGCTGGTCATCGAGGACGGCCCGAACGACCCGACGCTGCACCCGGCGTACCGGCACCGGCTCCACGTCGGCAGCGTGATGTACCTGCCGCTGCTGGGGACGGACGGCGAGCCGATCGGGACGATGGTGCTGATCCGCCACGCGCCTGGCGCGTTCCGCCCGGAACAGGTCGAGCTGGCGGAGGTGCTGGCGCAGCGGGCGGCGCAGGCGATCGAGACCGCGCGGCTGCACGACGAGGCCCGGCGCGCCGCGCAGACGCACGAGATGCTCCTGCGCGAACTGAACCACCGCGTGAAGAACAACCTGGCGAGCATCGTCGGGCTGCTCGCGCTGGACCGGCCGGACATGCCCGCGGACGCGCTGGCGTGGCTGACGCGGGTCAGCGAGCGGGTGTCTACGATGGCCCGGACGCACGAGTTGTTCGTCGGCGGGACCGACCGGGTGGAACTCAAGGAACTGGTTGCGAAGCTGATGCCGGCGCTGTCGCTGATCCGCCCGCCCGGCGCCGACATCCGCACCGACCTCGACGGCGTGGAGGTCGAACTGGGGACCGAGCGGGCGGTCGCACTGGCCATGGTGCTCAACGAGCTCTGCTGGAACGCGCTGGAGCACGGCACCGGGCAGGGGGGCATCCTCTGGATTCGCGGTTACGGCTTGCCGGACAACCGGTTGGCGCTCGAGGTCGAAGACGACGGGCGGGGGGAGCAGCCTCCCGGCGCCGGCAGCGACCCCCCCGCGGCCGGGGAGCAGGCGGCCGCCCCGCGTACCGTGACCGCGCCCAGCGGCCGGGGCACTGGACTGCGGCTGGTCGAGGGACTAGTGTCCCGCGAACTTCGCGGCCGCTTCGTGATGCGGCGGACGGCGTCGGGCGGAATGTTGGCACGCGTCGAGATTCCGCTGGAAGACGGGGAGGCCGCGGGGTTATCGTTGTAAAAGGACGTGAGCTGTTAGATGGCGACCGAACGCTTGAGAATACTGATCGTCGAGGACGAGACGCTCGTCGGAATGGGCCTGCAGGACCACCTGACCCGCATGGGGCACGAGGTGATCGCGCAGGCGGCCAGCGCGGCGGAGGCGCTGGAGCAGTTCCGCGACCGCCAGCCCGACGTCGTCCTGGTCGACGTCCGGCTGAACGGCGGCGACGGGATCGAGCTGGCGAAGGAGTGCCTGAGAGTCCGCCGCGTGCCGATGATCGTGATCAGCGCGTACAGCGACCCGGAACTGGTCCAGCGCGCCGGGGAGGCGGGCGTGTTCGGGTACCTCGTCAAGCCGGTCGACCAGGGACAGCTGGCCGCGCAGCTCGAAGTGGCCACCCGGCGGTTCCGTGAGGGGGAGCAGTTGCGGCAGGAGAAGGACCAACTGGCCCAGAGCCTGGAGACGCGCAAGCTCGTCGAGCGGGCGAAGGGGATCTTCATGCGCCGCCTCCACCTCGACGAGCCCGAGGCCCACCGCCGCCTCCAGCAGGAGAGCCAGAAGCGCCGCGTGTCGCTCGCCGACCTGGCGAAGAAGATCATCGAGAGCGAGGAACTGCTGGGGGGGTAGGAATCGTCCGTTCCGTGCCCTGCCCGCCGTCGACACGACCGAGTGGAGCTCACGGCGCTTTCGGGAGCGACGCGTAGCAGAGTAGGGGCTGTCGACGTAGTTCGGAAGGTAGTCGGTCGGCTTGCCGGGGTCGATCCCGCGCTGGATCGCGCCGCTGCTGCCCTCCCAATTCTTGATGACCTGCCGCATGCCGGTGACCGTGCCGCCCAACGCCTGCACGTTCGCCCACTGGTCGTGCGCGTCCCACGGGACGTCGGGCGTCTCTCAAGCGGCCCAAACCGCGGCACCGCGCTCACCCTTCCGAACGCCCGCGTCTCATAACTCCTGCCCCGCGAGCCCGCTTTTGACGCTCATGCGATGCCATTTGTGCGCGGGCGACTTACGTGGCATGGTTGACCAATCGACCGGCCCCACGGAAGTGGGCAGCCCCCTTGAACGCCGCTCGGCGGCGCCGTCTGCGTCGCGCACTGGCGGTCGCCCGCCTTTCCCTTAGAATCTTCCCTTTCGACCTTCTCGGGAGTCTACCACACATGAACCTGATTGAATCCGATCGGCAGATCGCGGAACTGATCCGGCAGGAAGAACAGCGGCAGGCGTCCACCCTCGAGCTGATCGCCTCCGAAAACCACGTCTCCAAGGCCGTCATGGAGGCCGCCGGATCCTGCCTGACCAACAAGTACGCCGAGGGGTACCCCGGCGCCCGCTACTACGGCGGCTGCGGCTTCTACGACCAGATCGAGAACATCGCGATCGACCGCGCCAAGCAGATGTTCAACTGCGGGTTCGCCAACGTCCAGCCGCACAGCGGCGCGAACGCCAACCTCGCCGCGTTCATGGCGATGATGCAGCCGGGCGACTCGTTCATCAGCCTGAACCTGTCCAGCGGCGGCCACCTGTCGCACGGGATGAAGCTGAACACGTCCGCGATCTTCTACAAGCCCGACCACTACGAGCTCGACCCGAAGACCGAGCAGATCGACTTCGACTCCGTCCGCCGCAAGGCCCACGAGGTCAAGCCCAAGGCCATCCTGTGCGGCTACTCCGCCTACCCCCGGGTCATCGACTTCAAGCGGTTCCGCGAGATCGCGGACGAGGTGGGCGCCTACCTGATGGCCGACGTCGCCCACATCGCCGGCCTGATCGTCGGCGGCGCGCACCCGAGCCCCTTCCCCCACGCCCACGTCGTCACCACGACCACCCACAAGACGCTCCGCGGCCCGCGCGGCGGCCTGATCCTGACCAACGACGAGGAGCTCGCCAAGAAGATCAACAGCCGCGTGTTCCCCGGCAGCCAGGGCGGCCCGCTGATGCACGTGATCGCCGCCAAGGCCGTCGCGTTCGGCGAGGACCTCAAGCCCGAGTTCAAGACCTACGCGGCGCAGGTCGTCAAGAACGCCAGGTCGCTCGCGACCGCGCTCGTCAAGAAGGGCTACCGCCTCCAGAGCGGCGGCACCGACAACCACCTGATGCTGGTCGACCTGCGGGCCCGGAACGAGAATTTCACCGGCGCCGACGCCGAGAAGTCGCTCGAGGCCGCCGGCATCATCTGCAACAAGAACGCGATCCTCAACGACCCGCGGCCGCCCAAGGTGACCAGCGGCGTCCGCCTCGGCACGCCGGCCCTGACCACCCGCGGTCTGAAGGAGGCCGACCTCGAGGTCGTCGCCGACTTCATCGACCGGGCGCTGCTCGCCAAGGACGACGCCGCCGGGCTGGCGAAGGTCCGCGGCGAGGTCGCCGAGTTCTGCAAGAAGTTCCCGATGCCGCATTGACCGCGGCCGGCCGGAACAAACAGAGGGCACGGCGAAGCGCCGTGCCCTCTCGCGTTTCAGTTACCCGTGTACCGCCCGCCGACGTTTAGCCGGCCCGCTCGCGGGCCGCGGCCAGCGATGCCTATCCGTCGGCACGGCCGAAGGGGCATCGAAGCACCGCACCGAGAGAGGAGGGCCGGGCTCGAACCCGCGGCGGATCGCCCCTACTGCGCTGTCACCGCGGCCGCGGCGGCGACTTCCTCCGCCGTCCGCCACTCGACCTGCTTAGCGTCGCCCCACAGGTTGTCGAGGTCGTAGAACATCCGCGAGTCCTGGTTGAACACGTGGACGATCACGTCCACCATGTCGCACAGAAGCCACGTCTCCCCCTCGTACCCGCTGCGGGAGAGGGGGCCGTAGCCCCTGGACTGGCCGAGCTCCTCAACGTCCTTCATGACCGTCCGCATCTGGCGGGCGCTGGTGCCGGTCGCAAGGACGTAAAAATCGGTCACCGGCGAGATGCCGCGCACGTCGAGCACCATGACGTTGTGGCACCGCGTGTTGGCGGCGAGGCGGGCGAGGTCGATCGCGAACTGGCGGGACGCCTCAGCGCGGTCGGTAGCGGCCGCGGTCATCGGGACGTTCGCCTCCTGCGGGACAGTAGTCGTGCTGGTGATGAGTCACCTCCGGTTGTATTCCCTGCTACTTAGTACGCCAGGCAGCGAATTTTGTGCCGCCGAGGGTACATATTTTCCAACGACGGCCGGAGGGAATTCTGACGCTTACGAACGCTCACTTCAGCAGAGTCAACCGCTGTCGCACCCGCTTCAGCGTCTGCGCGTATTCCTGCAGTTCCGGCAGGTTCGGCGTCGTCGGACCGTACTTCTTTTCCAGGACGTCCACCGCCTTCAGGAACAACCGGTCGAGGTCGGCGAGCGGCTGGTCGAACGCGTCCGTGCGGGCGTAGCCGGCCTGCTTGGCGTCCGCGTCGTCGATGTAGAACCGCATCGCCAGCGCCGCGAACGCCCGCATCGCCGCCTCGTAAGCCGCCTTCGCCTCGGCCCGCGCCGACTGCGACGCCCCCGGCAGAAGGCCCTCGAGGTATTTCGCGTCGGCCGCCATCAGGTGGGCGACCGCCTCCAGCTCGGCCTGGTGCGACCGGTAGTTGGACAAGTTGCTCGGGAAGTTCTTGACGTGCGTCGCCATCTCCGGGAGCGCCGCCCGCGCGACCTGCGCGGCGCGGCGGTAGGAGAAGATCGCCTCGTCGAGCGCCGCCCGGTCCACGACCGTCGCCCCCGCCGCCAGGTCGGCGGCCTTGGCCTCGCGCAGGGCCTTGTCGGTCTCCTCCGGGGTGATCCCGAACGCCCGCTGCTCCAGCCGCCGCCCGCGCTCCCGCTCCTCCTCGGCCCACTGCTTGAGCTGCAACCCGGGCTGGTTGTCGGTCACCAGTTCCGAGTGGTGCAGGTGCTTCTGCCGGCCGACCCGGTGGAGGATCTGCGCCCGCTTGTGGTAGTTGTACCCCATCGCGATCGGCGACAGCCCGTACGGGAACGGCTGGAACGGCTTGAGGTACTGCAGCTCCGAGCCGTCGTTCCGCTCGGCCCCCGGCGGGACGTCGACCAGCGGCTTGAGGTACTGCGGGAGGATGTACCCGCGCTCGTCCAGCACCGTGTCCATCTCGTACGGCCGGTTCGTCGCCGCCGCGTCCGGGCGGAGGTCTTGGCGCGGCACCGCCGCGATCGTCAACCCCGGCCCCTTGTACGCCGCCAGCACGCGGTCCGCCGTCGCCTTCTCCATCGTCGCGACGACCGAGCCGTCACCGCCCGCCGCCGGCAGGAACCGCACCCGCCCCTCCTCGACCCCGGCGGCGGCGACCGCACCGCGGAACGCCTCGGCCTGTCCCGCCGGCACCGTCACCTTGTACAGCGGCAAGGTCTCCGTCCGCACCCGCCGGATGTAGTACCCCTTCTCCTGGCTGTTCCCGAGCTTGTCGGTCAGCAGCCCGCCGGTCGCCGACACGATGTTGATGTTGTTCGGGTTCGTCCGGTCGACGTCCCGCGCGTACCGCAGCGCGTCCAGGATCGCCGCGTACTTGTTCGACAGCGACGCCATCTGCACCGAGATGTTGTACGCCTTGTTCCAGATCTGGAACAGGTGCACCGAGTCGAACTCCGGCTGCAGCAGGCGGATCAGCTCGACCTGCGTGTCGAACCCCTCGAGGTCCTTCTCGCTCTTCTGCGTCTCGCTGTTGGTCCAAAGGAACATGACCAGCGGCCCGCGCAGCCCGCCCAGCAGCAGCGCCAGGGAGAAGCTGTCCAGGTTCGCCACCCGCGACGCCGCCGGCGTCCCCTCCGGGCGGTTGCGGTTGATCGCCCCCGTGCGGTAGCTGAACGCGTACCGCTGGAGGAGGGCCGACAGCAGCAGCGCGGCGACGAGGACCGCCACGATCCGCCCGCGCCCCCGCGGGCGGGGCGGGGCGCCGCCGCCGCCGCCTGTCGCGGCGCCGGCCGCGCGCCCCCCGGGAACCGATTGGGACTGCGGCGGTTGGGCTACGGTAGCGCTCACGGGGCCACCTCCTTCTTGCGGAGGAACAGGTAGGCGAGGAACAACAGCGGGACGCCGAAGAACGTCAGCACGCGCAGCGGGTCGACCAGCGCCTCCAGCGGGATCGTCACGCCCCGCTCGATGTCCGCGGTCACGCGGAACTGGTCGAGGTCGGGCAGCACGCCCGCGGCGACGTTCAGCAGCTTCGACAGCGCGCCGAACGTGTCGGTGAACACCCGCGCCTTCACGTCGCCGACCTCGGCGCCGAAGAAGTCGACCGCCATCTGCCGCGGGCTCGACGGCTCGCCGAGCTGCACGACGCACCACCGCCCGAGCAGCAGCACCAGCGAGAGCACGATCGCGATCGGCCACGACACGAACGTGCTGCAGAAGATCGCGATCACGACGACCAGCACGGACAGCAGCCAGAGGATCGACAGGCTCTTCAACAGGTTCAGCGCAAAGCTCTGCGTCGACGCGACGACCGCCAGCGACCCCGGGCGCAGGCCGACGTAATGCCCCGCCGTCGACGACCGGAGCTCGACGTCGAACTCCCCGCCGGCGACCACCCCCGCCGGGGCGCGGAAGTACGTCGGGCGGTCGCTGTCCGTATGGAACGCGATCGAAGGCGACGCCTGCCCCGTCTTCCGGTTCCGGACCACGACCTCGACGGTGGTCGTGTTCTCCGCGTCCCCGACGTCGACGTCCCCGCGCTCGACCCTCGTGCGGAACTCGAACGGCACGGTCTCCCCGCCCGGCGCCAGGCCCGCGGAGCGGAACTGGTACACCGCGACCGGCGCCTCGTTCGGGTCCGGGTCCCCGCGGAGTTGCTGCGCGTTGGTCGTCGACAGGCGGCCCCGGAACCGCGGGCCGACCTCGGCGCCCGCCTCGTCGGTCGCCGGCGGGACCGGAACCGGCCTCGCGTCGCCGCCGCCCGACGGCGCGACCAGCGCGGTCAGCGAGACCGCGCCCGGGGCGTACCCGTACCGCGTCGCCGGCGTCTGGCCCGTGACGAACAGGTGGATCCGCCGCTTGCCGTCGGGCCGCTGGGGCAGGGTCTGAATCACCTGGTGGAACTCCCGCGCGCGAACCACCAGCTCCGCCTCCCCGACGCCCGGCGGCGCGCCGGGCACGTCCTCGAGCACGACCGACGTCGCGTTGCGGAACGCCTGCGGGTCCGTGCTCTTCTTCACCGGGTCCGGCGCGTGGCGCGTGTCCACCAGCAGGCCGTTCGGGAGCACGGTCTCCTGGTCCCGGTTCTGGATCGATGCCGTGATCCGCGGCTTGCCCGGCCTCCGCTCGGCTGGCCGCGTGGTCGACGCCGGCAACCGCGACAGCTCGTCGTCGAGTTCGATCTCCCGGCGTGTCAGCGGCCGAGGCTGCTGGTACGCGATCTGCAGGCGGAAGTTGAGCTGCGTCGTCACGTCCGGGGCGAACAACTCCGCCGGGAGGTCGAACGGGAACGCCACGCTCTGCTCGCTCGACCCGGTCACCCACCGGATCGGGTCCGCCGCTTGGGGCACCCGCGCGTAAAATCCTAAGCCGACCGGGCGGGCGTACGTCCGCGCCTGAAGCAACCCCTCCTCCGCGTACTGCTGGAGCGTCAGCCGCGACGTGTCCGTCGCGGGCAGCGTCCGCAGCCGCTCCTGAACCGACGCCTGAAGCTGCCGCGCCGTCAGGTGCAGGTACAGGTAACTGAACGCCCCCATCACGAGCAGGATCGCCGCCGCCGTCCGCGCGAACCCCAGCGTCTTGCCCAGCACGATCTCCAGCCGCGTCGCCGGCTTGGTCACGATCGTGTAGATCACCCGGTTGTCGATCTCCTTCGGCAGGCTGGTGCACGCGAGGATCAGCGTCGCGACCACGACGACCACGCCGCTGGCGAACAGGCAGTACTTCGTCGCCTGTCGGATCGCGTCCTGCTCGTCCACCGGGTGCGCGAGCTGCGTGACCGCGACGATCCCGACCATCGCCAGCGGCGTGACCCACAGCACCCGCCGCCGGATCGACTCGCGGAACCCCACCGACGAGATCGCCCACACCCGTTTCGGGTTCAGGCGCAACAGGTCCGGCAGGCCGAGGATCACCCCCGCGGCGACGACCGCGATGCCGATCACGAGCGCGAGGTTCGACAGCAGCCAGTTCGACGACGGGTCGGCGGCCTGCTGGGCGAGAAGGAGTTCGAGCGAAACGGTCATGCGACGCTCCTGGAACGACGGACGCGGAAAGGCCGCCGCGCCGGACGCGCGCGGCCGCCGGCCGCGCGGCTCAGTGGCCGTTGGAGGAAGACTCGGACGACGCCGCCACCGGCAGGCCGCCCGCGGGCCGGGCCCGCTCGGCGCCGGCCGCGGTCGCGCCCTCGGCCGGCGTGTTGTCCCGGACGACGCGGACGAACAGATCCTCCAGCGTCGTCGTCGGGTGCGTGATGGCCGCGTTCTGTGCGCCGAGGCGGGCCATGAACTGCCGGACCTCCTCGATCTGGCCGGCCGACAGCCCGCGCGCCTCGATCTGCGTGATGTCCTTGACTTGCAGAAGGTCCCGCACCTCGCCCAGCGTCTGCATCTTCCCCTTGAACAGGATCGTGATCCGGTCGCACACGTCCTGCACGTCGGCGAGCAGGTGCGAGCACAGGATCACCGTCTTCCCCTGCTCCTTCAGCGAGACGATCAGGTCCTTCATCTCCCGGGTGCCGATCGGGTCCAGGCCCGTCGTCGGCTCGTCGAGAAGGATCAGGTCCGGGTCGTTGATCAGCGCCTGCGCCAACCCGATTCGCCGCGCCATCCCCTTCGAGTACTCGCGAAGCTTCCGCTTGCGGCTCTGCGGGTCCAGACCCACCTTGTCCAGCAGCAGCGGCACCCGGCGGTTCAGTTCCTTGCGAGGGATCTTGAACAGCTTCCCGTAAAACCGCAGCGTCTCCTCGCCGTTGAGGAACTTGTACAGGTACGACTCCTCCGGCAGGAAACCGATCCGCTCGTTGATAACCGTGTTCCCCGCCGGCGACCCCAGCACCCGCGCGGTCCCCCGCGTCGGGAAGATCAGGCCCAGCAGCAACTTGATCGTCGTCGACTTCCCCGACCCGTTCGGCCCGAGCAGCCCGAACACCTCGCCCCGCGGGATCGTCAGGTTCAGGTCGTCCAGCGCCGTGACCTTCTCCCGGCCCCAGAAATCCTTATAAACCTTGGTCAATCCGTTAGCTTCGACCGCGGCGCCGTTGGCTAATAGCGTCATGCGTACAAAGGTAAAGAGAAGTCCCGAAAAGGGCAAAGAAAGCGGCACGACCGCGAACACAAATGAGTTCGCACGCCGTGCCCACGATCTGTCATTAAGCGTGCCTTCCCGGGCGCGCGGCTTTTTCTTTGTCTCGACCGTCCGCCTCATTCTAGGCCGGTCGGGGGCGGGTCACGTCGTGCGCCGGGGGGCGCTTAACGGCCCATCGCGACCTTGAACGGGCGCGGCTTGGAGCGGGCGCGGCGGCGGCGCTTCTCGCTCGGCTTCTCGTAGTACGCGATCCGCTTGATGTCCTTCGTCAACCCTTCCTTCTCACACATCTTCTTGAAGCGACGAAGCATCTGCTCGGCGGTCTCGTTGCCGCGCGACTTGACCTTGATCATGAACGCGATCCTTTCCGGGGGACGGCTGCTGAGTCTGTCGGTTGACCCGCCGAGGCACCTTTGCCTGACGGGCTGGAACGCTTTAGTGTAGCGACGATTGCGGGATGTTCAAGACGCGCGGGCCCGGCGCGGCACTCGGCCGAAAGACGAAAGGATCCTGGCGTAAATGCTGAAAGAGCACGAGATTAGGTTCCGGGTGCGCTATCCGGAATGTGACCCGATGAACGTGGTGCATCACAGTCGGTTTTTCCAGTATTTCGAGATGGGCCGCGTCGAACTGCTCCGGGCGGGCGGGGTCTCCTACGCGCAACTGGAGATGGAGGGGGTGCTGTTCGTCGTTGCGAAGGTCGAATGTCGATACAAAGCGCCGGCACGGTACGACGACGAACTCACACTGACGACACGGATTGTGCGGCAGACGCACGTGCGGATCGACCACGAGTACGTGCTGAAGCGCGAGCACACGCTGATCGCAGAGGGGAGCAGCACGATCGCGTGCGTCGACCGGCAGGGGAATCTGCGGGAGATCCCGGGGGGGATGTAGCGCGGTCGCAGCACGGGCGCATTCCGACCGCCCCGTTCATCCGGCAGCTTTGGTCTTGCGCGACGGCTTCGATTCCTTTCGCGCTTCGGGTTTGAACTCTGACTGCGCGGCTTCGAGTAGCTCGCGCGCCTGGGCGCGGGTCGTGTCGGTGATTCGCTGGCCGCCGATCATCTCCGCCAGCTCCTGTAGCCGCACGTCGCCGTCGATCGGGCGGACGGTGGTCGTCGTCTGGTTGCCGGTCACCTCCTTGCGGACGGTGACGTGGCGGTCGGCGTAGCTGGCGATCTGAGGCAGGTGGGTGATGCAGAGCACCTGGTGGTGCGTGGCGAGACTGCGGAGCTTGGAGCCGATGATCGAGCCGAGACGGCCGCCGACGTTGGCGTCGATCTCGTCGAAGACCAGAACGGAGATGCGGTCGCTGGACGCGAGGATGCCCTTCAACGCGAGCATGATGCGGGAGAGCTCGCCGCCCGAAGCGACTTTTCGAAGCGGCTGAGGGGGCTGGCCGGGGTTGGTCTGGGCGAGGAACTCGAGGTGGTCGAAGCCGGAGGCGGAAGGCGTCACCGAGTGCGGGTTGCCGGCCGCTTGTTCCTTTGGCGTGCCGAACGAGACGGAGAATCGGGCCTTTTCCATGCCCAGTTCCTGCAACGCCTTCTCGACCAGAGGGAACAGCTTCTTGGCCGCGGCCTGCCGCTTGGCGGACAGCTCGTTGCCGAGTTCCGTCATCCGCTTGGTCAGCGGGGCGATCTCCTGGTTCAGCGTGCTCAGGTCTTCCGAGGCGTGTTCGAGCTCCGTGATCTTCTGGCCGATCTCGGCGCGGTAGGCGAGCGTGTCCTCGACCGTGTCGTTGTACTTGTTCAAGACCCGGTTGATCGTGTTCAGCCGATCCTCGATCTCGGCGAGTTCCCCGGGATCGAGGTCGAGCTTGTCGAGGTAGCGGGAGAGGTCGAAGGCCGCCTCCTCGAGCTGGATGGTCGCCTCCCGGACGCTGGCCGCGATCGGCTTGACGTTGACGTCGACTTCGGACAGCTCGGCCATCACCGCGGTCATCATCTTCAGCCGTTCGAGCACCGACCCGTCCGCCTCGTACAGCGCGCCGTGGACGCTGGTCGCGTCCTTCTTGATCTTCTCCAAGTTGCGGAGGACGGACGATCGGGCCTCGAGCTCGGCGTACTCGTCGGCGTCGAGCGCGGCGTTGTCGATCTCTTCGGCCTGGAACCGGTACAGCTCGAGTTGCTGCTCGCGGAGCGTGCGGTTGGTGGATAAGTCGTCCAGCCGCTGCTTGATCGACTGGAGGCGGTCATAGACCTCGCGGTACTTCTGGCGGAGCGGCCAGAGCTCGGCGAACTGGTCGAGCACGTCGAGTTGGTTCGACGGCTTGAGCAGGTACTGGTGGTCGTGCTGACCGTGGACGTCGATCATCAGGTCGGCGACCTGCTTGAGCATGCCGAGCGTGATCGGGTTGCCGTTAAGCGAGACGCTGGAGCGGCCCGACGCGTACAGCCGGCGGGTCAGGAGCATCTCGCCCCCCTCGGCGACGACCGGGACGTCGGTGACGCGCTCGATCTCGCGCTGGACGTCCTTGTTCGCGACCTCGAACACGCCGGACACGCGCCCCTCGTCCACCCCGCCGCGGAGCATCTCCGCGGGGCTGCGCAGGCCGAGCAGCACCTCGACGGCGCCGATCACGAGGGACTTGCCGGCGCCGGTCGCGCCGGTGAAGCAGTTCAAGCCCTTGTGCAGTTCGATCCGCGCGTCGGCGATCACGGCGAGGTTGGAGATGTGGAGTTCACGAAGCATGGAAGAGGGTTCAGTAGCCAGGGCCCGGGGTTCAGGTCTGCGTCTGCTGAACCCTGAACCCCGAACCCTCATTCCTTAGCTGACTTTGCTGCCCGCCACCGCCGGTTCGGAGGGTGATACGAAGATCACCTTGTTCGAGTTTGAGTCGGTGGCGGCCAGCAGCATGCCCTGACTGATCTCCCCGCGCATCGTGCGCGGGGCGAGGTTGGCGACGACGACGATCTGCCTGCCGACGAGTTGCTCGGGGGCGTAGTGCTGGCGGAGGCCGGCGCAGATTTGCCGCCGCTCGGCGCCCAAATCGATCTGGAGGACCAGGAGCTTGTCGGCATTCGGGTGGGCCTTGCACTCGACGACGGTGGCGACGCGCAGCTCGAGCTTTGCGAAGTCGTCGTATTGGATCAGGTTCGTCGGCGGCTGCGGCGTTGCGCCCGCGCCGGGGGGAGTCGTGGGTTCCATCTTTTTTCTTTCTGGTTGAGGGCAGACAGTTTATGCCCGCGGGGAACGAACGCCAAGTGTTCCGACCGCGACAGCGCGACGCGTTTTGACGATTTCGTCGTACGGCTCGGGTCGTTGTGTCGGTGTGGCGGGAGACCACCCGTGTCGGTCGGGGAATCTGGATAAAACAAGTGAGTGCTAACCCACGTTTTTACGGCCGCCCGCGTGTGCTCGCGGCCGCTTGGCACGACCGTTGCGATATGCATGGGGTCACTAACAAAGGAGTCTCTATGGTCCGCAAGACGATGGCTACGCTGTGCCTGTCCGCTGCTTTCCTGGGTCTGCCCGCGATGGTCGGGTGCGACCGCACCGTCTCCCATGAGCGCACGGTTAGCGAGAGCCCGACCGGGAGCACGAAGGTGAAGGACCAGAAGGTCGTCGAAAAGGCCGACGGCACGATTGAGAAGAAGACCGAGACCAAGAAGGTGAATCCGTAACGCGCCGGGCGCGCCGCGGAAACGAGTCTTTCATGAGCGCCGGGACCGGCTCGCGTGGTCCCGGCGCTTTGCTGCGCGGGAGGTGGCCGCGCCGGAGGGGCGCGTCACTGAGAGAGGCCGTGGCGGAAGAGGGTCAGGAGGATCTTGTACCCGGCGCGGACGGTGCCAGAGAGCGTGCCGGTGATCTTGCTGTAGCCGATCCGCGGGCGGTAGTCGACCGCGACCTCGCGCGTGCGGAGCCTGTGGCGGGCGGCCTTGATCTGCATCTCGACCGTCCACCCGAAGTTCGGGTCGGACATCTCGAGCTTCCGGAGCGCGTCCCAGGTGATGGCGCGAAACGGGCCGAGGTCGGTGTAGGACTTATTGAAGAACAGCCGCATCAGGAAGCAGGCGAGCTTGTTGCCGAAGATCGCCTGCGGGAGGAGCGCGCCGGGCGGCTGACGCTTGAGCATGCGGCTGCCGAGGACGAAGTCGGCGTCGCCGGCGAGGATCGGGTCGACGAGCAGGGGGAGTTGCTCGGGGTGGTCGGAGAAGTCGGCGTCGATGAAGACGACGACGGCGGGCGGGTTAGCGGCGAGGTGGGCGAGGGCGGCCAAGCAGGCAGACCCGTATCCCTGCCGCGGGGCGGGGACGACCGTCGCGCCGAACTTGCGGGCGACGGTGGCGGTGTAGTCGGTCGAGTTGTTGTCGGCGACGACGACGCGGTCGACGTAGTCCTTCGGCAGGGCGTCGATCACGCGGCCGATGGAGCCCTCCTCGTTCCACGCCGGGATGACGACGGCGATGGGGGGGCGAGACCGCGCCTTGCTGACCGCGGGAGTCGGGACGGGATGGGGACGAGGGGTGACCACGTTTGGTGACATCCTAGGTCCCGTCGCAACAAAAGACGAAGACCCGGCCGCTAAAGCGGCCTCGCCGCGACGGAGTCGCGCTGCGCGGCCGGGACCGTGCGCGGCGTCACAGCGCGTCGGTGACGAGGCTGGCGAGTTCGGAGCGCTCGCTCTTCGCCAGCGTGATGTGGCCGACCAGCGGCTTGCCTTTCAGGCGCTCCACCAGGTACGACAAACCGTTTGAAGACGCGTCGAGGTAGGGGTTGTCGATCTGGCTGGCGTCGCCGGTCAGGACGAGCTTCGTGCCTTCGCCGACGCGGCTGGCGATCGTCTTGACCTCGTGGGGCGTCAGGTTCTGGGCCTCGTCGACGATCATGAACTGGTGGGGGATCGAGCGGCCGCGGATGTAGGTGAGCGGCTCGAGGACGACCTGGCCGGACTCCATCAGTTGCTTGATGCGTTGCTCGACGGTGGAGAGGGAGGCGTGGGAGGCGCCGCCGCTCTCGGAGTTGCCCGAGCCGCCCAGGCGGTTGGACAGCAGGTAGCTCATGTTGTCGAAGATCGGCTGCATCCAGGCGGTCAGCTTCTCGTCCTTGTCGCCGGGCAGGTAGCCGATGTCGCGGCCCATCGGCATGATCGGGCGGGCGACGAGCATCTTGTGGTAGACCTGCTCGTTGAGCACCTTGGTCATTGCGGCGGCGATCGCGATCAGCGTCTTGCCGGTGCCGGCGGTGCCGATCAGGGAAACGAGCTTGACCGAGTCGTCGAGCAGCAGGTCGAGCGCCATCGTCTGCTGGAGGTTGCGCGGCATGATGCCGAACACCGGGCCGCGGCGGGCGCGGATCGGGACGAGGGCGCTGAGGTCGGCGCGGTAGCGGGTCAGGGCGGTGTGGGACTCGTCGGCCTGATCCTTCAGCAGGACGTAGCTGTTGGCGACGACGTCGGGCAGGTCGAGCTTGAGCTTCAACTGCTTGTTCTGGAACAGCGAGTCGATCGCGCTGCCGGGGACCTTGGCCTCGTTGTAGCCGGTGTAGAGGCGCTCGAAGTCGACCTTCTGGTTCTCGAAGTCCTCGGCCTTGATCCCCATCGTGTCGGACTTGATCCGCGCGTTGATGTCCTTGGAGACGAAGACGACGCGCTTCCCCTGCTGCTTCAGGGAGAACGCGCAGCAGATGATGCGGTTGTCCGGGGTGTTGGCGGTGAGCCCGGGGCAGAGCTTCTGGTCCTCCTCGAGGATCACGCGGATGTTGCCGCCGGTCTCCTTGACGTCGATCCCCTCGGACAGGTTGCCGAGGGCGCGGAGGCGGTCGAGGTGGCGGATGACGGTGCGGGCGTTGCGGCCGAGGTCGTCGCTGTTGGTCTTGAACTTGTCCAGCTCCTCGATCACGTCGAACGGGATCACGACCTCGTTGTCGGCGAACAGGAAGATCGCGTTGGGGTTGTGGAGCAGGACGTTGGTGTCGACGACGAAGGTCTTGGTGTGGCCGTTCTTGCTCATGTCGGATGGGGGTCGGAAGCGGGGGACGACGGGACGTCGGGGCGGCAGTGGCTTACGAAGGCCGCGGGTTATAAAGTACCGCCCCAACTATGTCACTGTACCCGCTGAAATTCAAACCGCGCTTCGTCGAGAAGATCTGGGGCGGCCGAAAGCTCGAAACCGTGCTGGGCAAGGCGCTTCCGCCGGGGAAGCCCGTGGGCGAGAGCTGGGAGCTCTACGACTTCCCGCCCGGCGTGGTGGACCAGAGCGGCGGGTGGGTCAGCAGCGTCGTTGCCAACGGCCCGCTCGCGGGGCGGACGTTGCACGACTTGGTCGGGGAGCACGGGGCCGCGTTGCACGGCGACGTGCCGCTCCTGAACGGCCAGCAGTTCCCGATCCTGATCAAGTTCCTCGATGCGCGGGAGGACCTGTCGCTCCAGGTGCACCCGCCGAAGGCGTACGCGGACGCCCACCCGGGGTCGCACCTGAAGACCGAGGCGTGGTACGTGATGGAGAACGACCCCGGCGCGCGGCTCTACCGCGGGCTGCTCGGGGGCGTGTCGGCGGAGGCGTTCCGCGAGGGCATCGCCGACGGGTCGGTGATGCAGCTGGTGAACGCAGTCGAGGTCGAGCCGGGGCAGTGCTTCTTCCTACCGAGCGGGACGGTGCACGCGCTCGGGGCAGGCATCTTGGTCGCCGAGGTGCAGACGCCGAGCGACACGACGTTCCGCGTGTTCGACTTCAACCGGTTGGAGAGCGGGAAGCCGCGGAAGCTGCACGTCGAGGAGGCGTTGCAATGCATCGACTTCTCCGATGCCTCACCGCAGGGAACGCGGCGGCGGAAGGAACCGGCGGAACTCCCCGCGTCGGCAACGCGGCTGGTATCCAGTGACTACTTCACGATCGAGCGGGTGCGGTTCGACGCTGGAGTTCAGGGGACGGTGCCGTACGACCAACCGGCCATCTGGATGATGCTGCATGGGCGGGCGGAGGTGCGAGTCGATGGCGTGTCGGAGCCGGTGACGCTTGCGAAGGGGGAGACGGTTCTGATCCCGGCGCGGATCGGCAACGCCGCAATCCGGATCATCGAACCGTCTAGCTGGCTCGAAGTGACGCTCCCGACGTCGTAGGTCGGCAACGAGTTGCGTCAGGTTGCCCAAGTTGCCCGCGCGGCGCGGTCGGAGGATACGCCCGGTTCTATCGAAGCGTCGCCGGGTCGTGGCGATCTGGGCGGTCGTTGACGGTCGCAACGCGTTCGAGGGCCCTCGTCCACTCTAAGTTTCGGCTCCGGGGGGGCGAAGCGCGGCTATGCTTGCGGCTCTACCGCGACCGGGCAGTCGCGGGCGCAACTTAGACCGTGGGTGACAACGTGATGGACAACAAGTCTCAGGGGGCGCAGAGTCCGCGCAAGCGAATTCTTAACCGCAAGACCACGCGATCGAAAGGGTGGGGCGGCTACTCGCTGGAGGAGATGGAGCGCCGCTGCCTGCTGAGCGCGGCGATCGGCCTGAACCTCGACGGCATCTCCGACGACTCGACGATCGGCGCGTTCAACGACCTCGCGCGGTTCTTCCGCCCGTGGGGCAGGCCCGGTACGCCGTACCAGCCCGACGCGACGATCCCGCGGACGAACCCGTCCGACCCGTGGCCGGACAACTACCCGCTCGAGGACGCCGGCGCGATCAGCTATGCGACGACGTACCCCAACGGCGTCTACCAGGTGTCCTACGAGGGCGAGGGGGACGTCACGTTCCGCGGCCTCGGGCACGCGTGGTTCACGGTCACGTCGCACGTCGGCAACCGGTGGACGGGGCTGCTCGACCTGCAGAAGGACGCGAACGACAGCGGCATCCTCGAGCTGCACATCAAGAACGTCGACCCGACGAACCCGATCCGGAACCTGAAGATCATCTCGCCGGACGCGAATCCGGCGATGTCGAACACGTTTCGGCCGGTCTTCCTGAACAAGCTGCAGGGGTGGACCGGGCCGCTGCGGTTCATGGACTGGGGGCAGACGAACGAGAACGCGCTGGTGAGTTGGTCCGACCGGACGACGCGGGACCGGTTCTCCTACGTGACGGGGAACGGCGTGCCGCTCGAGGACATGATCGAGCTGGCGAACCTGACGCGGCGGGACGTCTGGATCAACACGCCGCTGCACGCTAGCGACGAGTACGTGCGGAACATGGCCGCACTGATCCGGGACACGCTGAGCCCGGACCTGAAGGTGTACCTCGAGAACTCGAACGAGGTGTGGAACATCCAGTTCCAGCAGTCGAAGGACGTGTTGTTCGAGGCGCACGACGAGAAGGAGTGGCGGGCGGACGGCGACCCGCGGCACGACGCGTTCCTGCAGGGGGACGACGACTTCGGGCTGATGGCCCAGATCGCCGCGCGGCGGATGGTCAAGGTGGTCAACCTGTTCCGCCAGCAGCTCGGCCCGACGCGGTCGGCGGCGCTGCGTCCGGTGTTCGGGTCGCACATCGCGGTCACGTACTGGGCGCAGAAGGCGATGGAGTACATCGGCCGGCGGTACGGGCCGCCGCGCGACTACATCTACAGCCTGGCGATCGCGCCGTACGTCGGCGCCCAGGGCGAGATCAATCCGATCGACAACGACCCGAACGTGCCGGCGTCGCCGACGAACGACCCGACCAACCCGCTGACGATGGAGAAGCTGTTCGAGAGCATGAACGCGTTCATCGACGGGCCGCTGACCGGGTGGATCCAGTCGCACAAGGCGCTGGCCGATCAGTACGGGCTGAAGGTCGACAGCTACGAGGCGGGGCAGTCGCTCCAGGCGCAGTCTGGCCGGAACGAGGCGCTGAAGGTCGCGGCCCAGGACCACCCGCTGATGGCGGACATGTACCGCCACCTGATCGACGTGTGGACCGCGAACGGCGGCGGGGTGTTCGGGACGTTCTCGCTCGCGAACCACTACAGCATCAACGGGTACTGGGGCCTGCTCGACCGGATCGACCGGTCGACCAGCGCGAAGTGGGAGGCGGTGCGGTCGTTCCTGCCGGCGGGCGCGCCGCCGGTCTCGGGGGCGGAGGTGTCGATCTCGGGCGGGCTGGTCGGCGCCCGCGGGGGCGTCGTGCACGCATTTGTTTCGGTCGACGACGCGGCCGGCGTCGGGTCGTTCGAGTTCACGCTGAACTACAACACCGCGGTGCTCGACCTGACGAACGCGGACGTGTCGCTGACCGGGCTGACGGCGGCCGGGTGGACGTTCGTCGCGAACGTGGACGACGCGGCCGGCAAGGTGCGCGTCACCGGGTACTCGCTGGGCGAGCCGCTCGGGATCGGCGGCGGGGCGTTCCTGGACCTGGCGTTCCGGGTCAGCGCGACCGCGCCGGCCGGGACGGTCGTGCTCGACATCGACGACACCGGGACGCCCGCGCGCACCCGGCTCAACGAGGGGACGACGCCGGCGACGTTCGTCGACGGCACCATAACCGTGCCGATCGCGGCGACGGTGACCGGGGCGCCGCCGAACCCGCCGGAGGGCACGGCGATCACGCTCGCCGCCGATTTGTTCGGTCAGACCGGCGCGGTCAACTACCTGTGGCACGTCGTGGCGGCAAACGGGCAGGTGATCGCGGACTCAACGACCGCGAGCTTCTCGTTCACGCCGGTCGACGACGGCCTGTACACGGTGACGCTAACCGTCACCGACCAGGGCGGGGGCGTGGGTACGGCGACGCGGGCGATCACCGTCGTCAACGCGGCGCCGGTCGCGGCGGTCGTCGGCGCGCCCGCGACCGCCGTCGAAGGCGCCGGCATCGCGCTGACCGCCACCGCGGCCGACGCCGGGTCGGCCGACACGCGCACGTACCTTTGGACGGTCACGAAGAACGGGGCGGCGTACGCCACCGCGGCGACCGCCGGCTTCTCGTTCACGCCGGACGACGACGGCACGTACGTCGTGACGCTGACGGTGACGGACGACGGCGGCGCGGCGGGAACGGCCGAGGCGACGGTCAACGTGACCAACGTCGCGCCCGTCGCGACGATCGGCGGCGCGCCCGCGACCTCTCCCGAGGGGACGGCCATCGCCCTGACCGGGTCGGCGGCCGACGCCGGCGCCGCCGACACCCTGACCTACGCGTGGACGGTGAAGAAAGCGGGCGTCGAGCTCCAGAGCGGGTCGGGGGCGGCGTTCACCTTCACTCCCGACGACAACGGGACTTATGAAGTCACGCTGACCGTCACCGACGGCGACGGCGGCGTCGCCACGGACGTGAAGACCATCACGGTCACCAACGTCGCGCCCTGGGCGTTGATCGGTGGCGCGCCGGTGTCGGCCGTCGAGGGCGGCGCGATCAACCTGACCGCCACGGCGAGCGACCCCGGCTCGGCGGACGTGCTCGACTACGCCTGGGCGGTCACGAAGAACGGGGCCGCGTACGCGCAGGGGACGGGCGCGGCGTTCTCGTTCACGCCGGACGACGAGGGCGTGTATGCTGTCACCCTGACGGCCACCGATGACGACGGGGTTGCCGGCGTCGTCACGAAGTCGGTCACGGTCACCAACGCGAACCCGACCGCCGCCGTTGGCGGCGCGCCGGCGAGCGCGCCGGAGGGGACGCCGATCCCGCTCACCGGCAGCGCGGCCGACGCGGGCGCGGCGGACACGCTCGCGTACGCTTGGAGCGTGACGAGGAACGGCGTCCGGTACGCGACCGCGACGACCGCCAACTTCTCCTTCACCCCCGACGACGACGGCACCTACGTCGTCACCCTGACCGTCACCGACGGCGACGGCGGCACGGCCACCGAGACCACGACGATCGCCGCCACGAACGTCGCCCCGGTCCCGACCATCGCCGGCGCCCCCGCGACGGCGGCCGAGGGCACGGTCGTCTCCCTGACCGGCTCCGCGACCGACGCCGGCGCGAATGACACCCGCACCTTCGCCTGGAGCGTCACCAAGGACGGCGCCGCTTACACGACCGGCAGCGGCGCGACCTTCACGTTCACCCCGGACGACGACGGCGTGTACGTCGTCACGCTTGCCGCGACCGATAACGGCCGCGCGGCCGGCACCACGACCCGCACGATCGCCGTGACAAACGTCAGCCCCGCCCCCACGATTACCGGCGCGCCGGCGACCTCGCCCGAGGGGCAGGCGGTCACGCTCGCGGGCTCGGCGGCCGACGCCGGCGCCGCGGACGCGGTCGCGCTCGCCTGGAGCGTCACGCGCGGCGGCACCGTCGTCGCCACCGGCTCGGGCGCGAGCTTCACGTTCACGCCCGGCGAGGCCGGGGCGTACGTGGTCACGTTGACGGGGACCGACGGCGACGGCGGCGTCGGCACGGCGTCGGTCACGATCCAGGCGACGGCGGTCACGTTCCGCGTCACCTCATTGACGCCGACCGCGTCCGGGTTCGACCTCGCGTTCAACCACGCCGTGAACTTCGCCGCGCTCAACCTGTACCGGGTCGAGTCCGGGCTCCGCGGGCTGGCGGACCTGGTCGTTGTCGGCGAGAAGCAGGGGCCGATCACCGGCTCGATCGTGTACGACGCCGTTCGCAAGGTGGTCACGTTTGTCAAGACCGGCGGCTTGCTCGCGGCTGACACGTACACGGTCACCGTCCGCTCGACCCCCGCCGGAACCGACGGCCTGGTCGACACGCTCGGCAACGCGCTCGACGGGGACGCCGATGGCGCGGCAGGCGATGCCTACACCGGCTCGTTCGTCGTCACCCCGACGAGCGACCGCACCATCGGCCTGCCCGACTTCACGCGCGGGCCGGGACAGGCGGTCAGCGTCCCCGCGGTGGGCACCGGCCTGCCGATCCGGGTCAGCGACTCCGCCGGCCTGACGTCGGTGTCGTTCACGCTGACGTACGACCCGGCGCTGCTGTCGGTCACCGGCCTGTTCGCCCCTGTCGGCTGGGCCACGTCGCTGACGCCGGACGGCCCCGGGCGGCTGCTGGTCACGGCGTCCGGCCCCGCGCTCGCCGCCGGCCTGACCGCGCCCTTCAACCTGCTGGCCAGTGTCCCGACCGGAGCGACGTACGGCGCCTCGCATCTGGTCGTGATCAACGACCTCTCGCTGAACGGCGGCGCGATCGCCGCCCGCGGCGACGCGGCGCTCCACCAGGTCGCGTACCTCGGCGACGCCACCGGCAACGGCGACTACACCGGCCTCGACGCCTCCGACATCGCCCGCGTCACCGTCGGCCTCGACGACGGGTTCGCCGCCTTCCCGCACACCGACCCCACAATCGTCGGCGACGCGACCGGCGACGGCACGCTCTCCAGCCTCGACGCCCACTATGTCGCCCGCAAGTCCGTCGGCCTCTCGCAGGCGCAGATCCCCGACCTGCCGGCGGCCCCGGCCGCGCCGCTCGCGGCGGGCGGCGGCGGCGATAGCCCCGCGCCCGCGCCGGCAGCCCCCGGCGCGCCGGCCGGCGTCCACCTGACGATCCCCGCACACCTCGTCGCCCGCGCGGGGGCGACCGTGACCGTGCCCGTCCACATCTCCGACTTCGCCGGCGTCCGCTCGCTCGACCTCGTGATCCACTACGACACGACCCACCTCGACCTCGCCAACGCGGACGTGACGCTCGGCGGCGCGGCAGGGGGGTGGACGCTGGTCAAGAACATCGACGACAGCACTGGCACGCTCCGCCTGACCCTGTACCGCGCCGACGCGGCGACCGGCGTGCCCGGCACGATGCTCGACCTGGCGTTCCGGATCCCGCAGACCGCGCCGTCCGGCGCGCTGCCGCTGAACCTCGCCGGCCGCGCCGACGAGGGGCAGGTGCCGCTCTCGTCCGCCGCCGGCGCGGTCGTCGTCGACGCCGTCGCCCCCGCCGTGACCCACATCCGGTTCGACCCCAACGGGGGCGCGCACGCGCTGACCCTCCGCTTCGGCGAGAACGTCGGCCCGACGCTGTCGCTCGACGACCTGACGATCACCCACGCCGGCACCGGGGTCCCGCTCGACCGGGCGAAGCTGTCGCTGACGTACGACGCGAGGACCAACACGGCCACGATCAGGTTCCCCGGCTACCCGGGCGGCATCGTCGCCGACGGGCAGTACGCCGTGACGCTCGACCCCGCCGGCGTGACCGACGCCGCCGGCAACCCGCTGGCGGCGTTCGCCGCGACGTTCACCCAGCGGCTGGGCGACCTGAACCTCGACGGCGTCGTCGACGCCGCCGACCGCGCGATCTTGGATAACGCGCTGGCCGCGCCCGGCGGCGGGGTCGTCCTGACCGCCGCCCACGGCGACGCGAACGGCGACCATGTGGTCGACTTCAGCGATCTGGTCGCGCTCGCGCAGCACTTCGAGACGTCCGCCGCGGGCGGGGCCGAGGCCGGCGACTTCAACGGCGACGGCGTCGTCGACTTCAACGACCTCGTCGTCCTCGCGCAGCATTTCGAACGCGACGGCCGCGGCGACCTGAACGGCGACGGCTTGATCACTCAGGCCGATGCCGACATCCTCGCAAGTCTCCTGAACCCGCCCCCGGCTGCCGCGCCGGTCGCCGCGTCGCCCGTGCGGACGCCGACGACCACCACCGTCACTGCCGTCACCGCGCCCACGAAGCTCGCGGCGGTAACGGCGTCGCTGACTACCGAGGTGGCGGGCGCGCCCGCGTCCGCGCCGGCGCCCGCGTCCAAGTTCGTGAGGCCCGTGGCCGAAGCGACTCCCGTGCCCACCGCCAAGCCGTCGTCCGCGAAGCCGTCGAAGACGGTGGCTGTGAGGCACCCGGTCAAGGCGGACCCGGTTCTCGCGCCCGCGCGACCGACGTTCGCGTTCAATCCCTCCAAGCGGATCAAGCGCGCGCGGATGGAAGCGGAATAACGGGGTTCCGCACGCTCCGGGCAGCGTCCGACCTACACGGGCCGCTCCTCGGTTGCGCCGGACGCCGGGGACCGGAGTTCAAGCCCTCGCCGCCGCCGCTGCCAGACCGCAACCGCCACGATGGCTGCCGCGAGACCGACGCTCGCGGACGCGGCCTGCCAAGCGCGTCGCGCTGGTCGGTCCTGTGACTCCTGGGCTTGATGAGAAGCAAGCACGTCGTGCGCCGCCCGGCGGACCCGTTGCGACTGGGCGGACGTCACGCCCAGCGCCGCCAGCCGCTCGCTGAGCGGCTTGTAAAGGTCGAGCACGGAGTCGAGCGCGGCCGCGTACGCGGGCCACGCGTCGCGCAGCTCGGCAAGCGCCGGGGTGGCGCGCGGCGGCAGCGCGGTGTCGTTGTCCAGCGCTTTCAGGTTCCGGTCGAAGTCGCCGAGCCCCCGTCCGGCGGCGTCCCGGACGGCGGGTGAGTCGGCGTTCGGCTCAAGCGCCCCTGCCGCGGCCTCGTCCATCCGCCCGAGGGCGTCCAGCAATCCTTCAAGTGGCCGCGCGGCGTTGCCCGCCGTTGAGCGCGCGGGCGCTGTCGGGCCGCGCGGCGGGAGCAACCAAAGGGCCAACACCGGCCCGACCGCCAGCACCGCCAGGAGCCCCCACGCCGATCTCCGCCGCGTCCACACGCTCCTCCCAATCGGGGCGACAAGATTCGAACTTGCGACCTCCTGGACCCAAACCAGGCGCTCTAGCCAAGCTGAGCTACGCCCCGTGCGTGTCGTCATTGTAGCCGTACGGGCGCGGGGACGCCATCTGACGCGAGCTTGACCGGGTGGGGGGGTTTGGGGGATAAGGTTTCGGATATGGTTCACGATAATCTGCCCGCCGCGATCGAAGGCCTTAGCGCCCGGATCATTGCGATCCGGGACTCTCTTTGACTTCCCGGCCAAGCTTGCTCGGAAGAAGGAACTCGAATCGAAGATGAACGAGACGTCCTTCTGGGACAACCAGGAGGCCGCGAAGTCGGTCGTTTCGGAGCTGAAGGTGATCCGGGCCACGACCGACCCGGTCGAGGTGCTGCTGCGCGGGATCGACGACGCGCGGGCGCTGTGCCAACTTGCCGAGGAGGCAGGGGACGCGGAGTCGATGGAGGAGGCCGACCGGATGCTGGTCGACCTTGAAAAGAAGGGGGAGAAGCTCGAGCTGCAGACGCTGCTCGACGGGGAGAACGACCACCGCAACGCGTTCTTCACGATCCAGTCCGGGCAGGGGGGGACCGAGGCGCAGGACTGGGCGGAGATGCTGCTGCGGATGTACTTGTACTTCTTCGAGAACCGCGGGTGGGACGTGTCGGAGATCGACCGGCAGTACGGGGAGCAAGCCGGGATCAAGTCGGTCACGCTGCACGTGAAGGGGGAGTACGCTTTCGGGTACTTGCGGGCGGAGGCGGGGGTGCACCGGCTGGTGCGGCCGTCGCCGTTCAACGCGCAGGGGAAGCGGCAGACGTCGTTCGCGTCGGTCAACGTGGTGCCGGAGTTCGACGAGGCTGACTCGAACGCGGAGATCCCGGAAGGGGACCTGGATTTCGTCGCGTTCGTGAGGGCGTCGGGGCCGGGCGGGCAGAACGTGAACAAGGTGGCGTCGGCGGTGCGGATCACGCACAAGCCGACGGGGATCACGGTCACGTGCTCCGTGGAGCGGAGCCAGCAGCAGAACAAGCGGCTGGCGATGAGCATCCTGGCGAGCAAGCTCGAGGCGCTCGAGCAGGCGAAGCGGGACGAGGAGCTGCGCGCGATCGTCGGGGATCCGAAGTCGGTGGGGTTCGGCAGCCAGATCCGGTCGTACGTGCTGGACGACCGGCGGGTGAAGGACCACCGGACGAACGTCGAGACGTCGCAGGTGGAGAACGTGCTGGACCGGGGGGAGCTGGATCCGTTCATCGACGCGGAGCTGCGGCGGAAGAAAAAGGTGACACGGCCGGTGGAGTAAGGGTTGCCATTTTGGCAGGTGGGTTCGTTTTGCAGTGGGGCAGCCGGCTTCCACCACGGAGGGCACGGAGGGCACGGAGGGGGAGAGGTGGGTTCGTTCTGCACTTTCGGGGTGGAGTTGTGGCGCCGTGTGGCGCGGTGGGTTCGTTTCGCAGTTTTTCAGTCTGGCGGAGGGGCGCGGTCGGGCGGGGGGAAGAGCCCCTCACCCCTGCCCTCTCCCACGGCCGGTGGGTTGGTTGGCGAGGGGGAGCCGTGGGCGGCCTTGGGAGTGAGTTGCCTGCGCGCATCGGGGGCCTCCGTATATGGGGGTGGTGTTGCGCGCCGGAGACGCTTCTCGCGCAGCGCGCGGGGCGGGGGGTGCAGATACGCTTGGGTTTTCAGGCGCGGGGTGCGGATTTTTCCTATTTTGGTGTTGCGCGCGGCGTGTGTCGGGCGCGCAACAGGGGCCAGGCGGGCGGAGCGCGGGAGGTTCGGGGCGGCGGGGGTGCCGCACTCGGGGCAGAGCGCGCGTTGAGGGGTGGCGCGAGGCGCAAGTGTGGGTGGGGGCGTCGGTTCGCGAGAGTGGGGGATGGGGTTCAAGTTTGGGTGGGGGTGGGTCCGATAAACTGTGGTGTCGCGGTGGAGGTGTGGACGGGTCGCTCAGTCCGGTAACTGTCCATATCTTTGACCTTCCTGGGCGAATCCCTACAGTGGTAGGGTCTGGAGTCCCGGGAGAGGGAACCCACGTCTTGACGACGACTGATCGACCGGCGGCCGGCGAATCAGGTGGACCGCGACGCGAGTCACCACGGATGGTCTGCCAGGTTTAACCCTATGATCGTTGATTGTCACACGCACGTTTGGCAGTCCCCGGAGCAGCTTGGGCAGCTCGACCTGGGGGAGGCGCAGCGGGTCGCGCGGACGCGGACGGCGCGGTTGGCGGCGAACGCGCGGCCGGTCTGGCGGTCGATCCCGTCGGCGGACGCGGATCACCATTACGCGCAGGCCGGGACGGTTGATAAGTCGATCGTGCTGGGCTTCAAGAGCCGGTACCTGCGGGCGGAGGTGCCGAACAAGTACGTGGCCGAGTACTGCGCGCGGCACCCGCAGAAGCTGATTGGGTTCGCGGGGATCGACCCGACGGAGAAGGGGGCGGTCGAGGAGGTGCGGTCGGCGAAGTTCGATCTGCACCTGCGGGGGTTGACGATCTCGCCGGCGAACCAGGATTTTCACCCGTCGGACAGCCGGGCGATGCGGGTGTACGAGGAGGCGGAGAAGCTCGGGATGCCGGTGCTGATCCACCCGCACGGGCCGATGACGGAGCAGAGCAAGCTGGAGTTCGCGCGGCCGTACCTGTTCGACGACGTCGCGCGGTCGTTCCCGAACCTGCGGATCGTGATCGCGCAGCTCGGTCAGCCGTGGGTGGACGAGACGATCGTGATGCTCGGGAAGCACCCGAACGTGTTCGCGGACGTCAGCGGGCTGCTGCGGCGGCCGTGGCAGGCGTACAACGCGCTGGTCGGCGCGCACCAGTACCAGGTGATCGACAAGCTGCTGTTCGGGAGCGACTTCCCTTACACGAGCGCGACCGAGTGCATCGAGGCGCTGTACAGCATCAACCAGGTCGCGCAGGGGACGAATCTGCCGGTGGTGCCGCGGGAGGCGCTGCGGGGGATCGTGGAGCGGGATACGCTGAATCTGCTGGGGTTGTCGTAACCGAGTACCGGCGCTTCCGCCCCCCCTTCGGGGCGCGGCTTAACGAGTTTCCTTGAAGGATTTGAAGATGAGCGGTCTACGTTCCATGCGTGGGGCGGGGTTTTGGTTCGCCTTGGTGGCACTGGGGGTCGGGGCGGGGGGGTGCGCGTCGGGGAATCACGGGAAGGTGACGTTGCGCGGGGAGGAGACGCGGACGTTTTACGCGCAGAACTTCAACCAGGCGTACATCAGCTCTAGCGCGGAGGGGCAGTACGACGTGGTGCTGATCAACGACCCGGCGAGCGAGCGGAAGAGCGCGAAGCCGAAGGGGTGGAAGGAGTGGGCGCTGCAGTGGCCGGGGTCGGCGTCGAACCCGGGGAAGCCGCTGGAGCCGCTGACGGCGGCGGCGCTGCGGCAGGTGGTGCACCTGCGGGTGTTCTGGCAGGCGGCCGGGGGGTCGGTGGCGAAGGACGGGGTGGTGACGAACGCGGCGATCGACTGGTACGTGATCGCGCGGGAGGAGTCGGACCGGCCGGAGGTGCTGCACTACCAGGGGGCGGGGTACGTGGTGCTGGACGAGGGGCGGCGGGCGACGTCGGTCGAGATCCGGGACGGGTCGGTGCGGCGGACGGCGGCGGCGAGCGAGCTGCGGGATCCGGTCGGGCCGGCGCAGTTCCGCGGGACGGCGCGGGCGCAGCGGAACACGCCGGTGGTGCGGGCGACGATCGAGGAGCTGCGGGCGCAGGCGGCGGCAGCCGAGGGGGCGGGGCGGACGGCGGTGAGCGAGTCGCGGTAGAGCGTTCTTCGGAAGGGGACTCACCGCAGAGACGCGGAGCGCGCGGAGAAGACAGGTTCGAGGGTGGGACTTTTGACGCGAGTAGGGAAGTGGGTCTTGCATGCCTGATTTGAGTTTCGATCCACCGGCGCGGGGCGCGAAGCCGAACGAGCCGTTCGTGCAGTCGATCACGCTGATGTCGGGCGGGCAGGCGGTGGGGTTTGCGCGGTGGGCGTGCGCGACGGATCCCGGGCAGGGGGTGGTGCAGTTGATCGAGTTGAGCGTGCACCCGGAGCATCGGCGGACGGGGCACGGGGGGCGGCTGATGGAGGCGGTGACGCAGCAGGCGAAGGCGTTCTTCCAGCAGCGGAAGGGGCGGCTGCGGCGGGTGTGGACGACGCTGGAGCAGAAGCGGCAGGTGGTGGGGCGGTCGTTTTTGATGCAGTTCGGGTTCAACCACGTGGGGACGGTGTCGGAGCTGCTCAAGGATGAGGACTTGCTGGTCTACATGCGGACGTTTGATTGACGGGCGCGCGTGGGGGAGTCGAAGGGCGGGTTGCGCCGTGGGCGTCGCGGGCGCGTAGGCGGTGGTACGGCAAACACGGGCGGGGCGCCCGTGGTACGGGCAACTGGTGAAGGGGCGGGCGGCTTGGGATGGGGGATTCTTCACGGGCGGGACGCCCGTGCTACCTCGGGGGGGCTATGTAAGGGGGCTGCGGGTCATTCCAGGGATCGCGGGCTTTTATATCCCCCGGTGCGGCGCGCGGTGCGTTAGAATCGGGCGTGCCGGCGGAGATCGTGCCGTGGTGCGCGGTGGCGGGATCCGGGGCGCGCTTTGGTCGCCGGTGCTCCCGGCGCTTTGTCCCGGCGCGGGTGTGCTGTCGGATGCGTCGGGGGTGGGCGTATAATGCCGGCGGGAGGTTTTGCGTATGGCGCTGCTGCAGAACAACGAGTTTGCCCGCCGGGAGAATGGCCGGATCGAGCTGCGGTCTGCGCCGATGCGGGTGCGGTGGAATCTAGACGACCTGGTGACGGGGGACGGGCACAAGCTGCACTGCGCGTTCACGGCGAGCGTGTCGGCGCTGTCGGACGCGACCGAGCGGCGGATGCTGGAGGAGGTGTTCCTCGGCGGGCGGGCGGAGGCGGTGACAGTTGAGGCGGTAGTGGGGCACTTCCTACCGGCGCTGCGGGCGGCGGCGGGGAAGGCGGCGTGCAAGCGCTCGGCGGCGGAGTGGGTCGAGGGGGAGCACCGCCAAGAGATGGTCGACCCGTTGAAGGACGCGGCGCGGGCCGTGGCGTTCACGTCGGGGCTGGAGGTCGTGCCGCCGTACGACGTGATGCTGGAGTCGCCGACGCACAAGTCGCAGAAGATCGAGGAGATGGAGCGGACGCTGGTGGAGCGGCGGGTCGCGGGTCAGGTCGAGCACTTCGAGCGGGCGAGCCGGCTGCTCAAGCAGTTCCAGGAGTTGCGGGCGGCGGCGCCGGAGTTGTCGGCGGGAGACGTGCTGAAGCAGGTCGGCGCGGCGGATCAGGGGCTGATGTTGCAGACGCTGCTGCTGGCGGCGGGGAAGTCGCAGCAGAATTTATGCCTGTGGGCGGTGGCGGGGGGGGCGTTGGTGAAGATTGACGGGCGGGCGACGCCGGCGACGCTGGAGCAGGTCGCGATGCCGAGCGCGCTGGGGCCGCTGCGGAGCGTGCAGCCGGCGCGGCTGGACGGGGTGGACGTGCTGCTGGTCGGGGCGCGGGCGGGGGTAATCGCGTTCGACCCGAAGACGCGGGAGACGCGCGAGTACGCGGATCCGTCGATCCAGTCGCCCCTTGGGTTCTCGAAGGCGGTGGTGTGGAACGGGCAGATCTGGGGGTGCCACGGGGAGGCGGGGATCGTGGGTTGGAAGGTGAACGAGCCCGGGACGCCGGCGGTCGTGACGCGGCCGACGGAGTTGCGGACGGGGGACAATCCGCCGCCGTTGCCGACGCCGCAGCAGCAGACGGTGGGGCCGGCGGCGAGCCCGGGGTCGATCGTCATGTCGTCGCCGGCGGCGACGGGGATCGGGAACTTGACGCCGATTGACGAGAACCGGCTGGCGCTGTCGGTGGGGCGGGCGCTGGTGGTGCTGGACCCGACGGGGAAGCCGACGGCGGTGGAGGGGGCCGTGCGGCCGGCGGCGATCGTCGGCGTTTTTGTCGACGGGAACCGGGTTGTGGTGGTGGACGCGGCCGGCGGGGTGTCGCAGCGGGACCGGGGGACGCTGAAGGTGCTGTCGGATCATCGACCGACGGGCGCGGTGAAGGCGGCGTCGCTGCTGCCGTGGCTGGGGTCGAACCGGCTGCTGCTGGCGACGGAGCAGGGGCCGGTCTACTGCGTGGGGCTGGACGACGATTTGGTGACAACGTATTCGAGCGGGCACCGGGAGCTGCGGATCGTGGCGGCGAGCCCGGACCTGCTGGCGGCGGTGTCGGCGGACCGGCAGCGGGTGGTGTTGTGGAACAGTTGGGACGGGAAGAAGCCGCTGGCGGAGCTGAACGTGGCAAGCGCGACGAAGCACCGGGTGGGGGATATTGAGTTTGCTTGAGGCGACCCGGTGGGGTGCGTCATCCTGAGCTTGCCAAGGATCTGGCCGCGGGGGGCAGCGCCCAGTCGCTCGCCGCCAGATCCGTCGGTCGCTAAGGCTCCCTCAGGATGACCGTCCTCCGGGGGGATTACCAGCCGGTGTTGCGGGCGCGTTCGAGGAGTTCGGCGGCGCGTTGCTGGGGGGGCCAGGAGGGCTCGGCGCCGCCCGGGCCGTCGAGGGGGATGGGCTTGCGGTCGGGGCGGTCGATGTGGCCGACGGCCTCGCGCTGCATCAGTTGGGTGACCTTCTGCTTGGCGACCAGGTTCTTCCTGAGGAACTGGACGACCTGCTTGGTGCGGGCGGGCTTGATCGAGCTGACGGTCTCGCCGGCGTCGTCGAGCATCAGGACGGGGCGCCGTCTCATGACGGCGGAGAAGTGGGAGAGGTTGACGTCGTCGGCGTCAACCTTGTAAGCGATCTCGAAGCCCCACTTGCACATCGGGCGGACCCAGGACAGCCAGGCCTGGCGGGGGCCGATGCGGTCGTTGAGGGCGTCCTGGAACTGGCGGAGGGGGTGGTCGAGGACGAGGGCGGCGATGCGCGGGTCCTGCTCGGCGGCGAGGAGGGCGGCGGTCGCGCCGGTGCCGATGCCGAGGACGCCGATCGCGTCGGGGTCGACGAACGGGCGGCGGCGGAGGAGCTCGACGGCGGCGCGGACGTCCTGGGCCTCGTTGAGGCCGAACGTGACGCCGGCGTTGGCGCTGGGGCCGTGACCGCGGAGGTTGATCGCGAGCAGGACGTACCCGGCCTCGTGGAGCGGGGTGATGAGGGGGAGGACCTGCTGGCGGGTCGAGCCGAAGTCGTGGACAAGGACGATGGCGGGGTGCTTCTTGTGGAGGACGGTGTCCTTCTCGGAGATCACGCGGCGGGCGCTGACGACGGGGACGAGCCAGCCCTCGAGCTTGGTGTCGTCGAGCGAGAGGAGGTCGACCGGGTCGTAGTAGACGCCCTGGCTGGTCGGGTCCATGACGCCGGGGGCGGGGCGGGGGTGGGTGGCGGTGACGACGAGGATGGTGACGAGGACGGCGAGCAGGGTGGGGACGAACATCAGGCGGTAGAGGAGGGCGCGGCAGAAGCGGGAGAACGGGGTGCCGGTCTCGTCTTTGATCTGCTCGCGGCGGGCGCGGCGGAGGACGTCGGTGAACAGGACCTTGACGATCCGCCAGACGAGGCGGCCGGCGCGGAGCGTCCACTTCCAGTAGACGCTGGCGCGCTTGCCGGCGCCGCGGCCCTTGGGGCCGGACGTGTCCTCGTCGAGGAACATCGGGTTCATCACAGGTCGCTTCATCATTGAAGCTCCGGGTCTGGGGGCCGCGGTGGGCGCGGCGGCGGGTCCGGGGTGCCGACACACGACTGTCGGGGCGGGCGCGCCGACGCCACCATGTGGACTTACGATACGTTTGCCGGGGATGCCATCGGCGGGATTGGGGCAACGGCGTAGCGCGGTGGTGCGGGGCGCGGGGCGGGGACGGTTCGGCGGGTCACCTTGACCTAATTTCGCGCGGGTCGTATGGTCGGCCTCGGATCGGGGACCGGGCTTTTCCGGTTATCGGTCGTCGCGCGACGCGTGCCCTCCGGCGGAGCCGGGGCGGGCGGCGGCGCGTCCCATAACTCAGCAGGTGAGGTCAAGGATGGCCAAGAGTAAGCACGCCACGGCGCTGTTCGAGGTGATGAACCGGCAGCGGCAGGCGGCGACGCGGGCGGGGGTGGCGACGGCGGGGAGCGCGACGGGGTCTTCGGGGCCGAAGTGGTGGTTCAAGTCGCGCGGCGACGTGAAGACGATCGCGCCGGGGGAGCCGGTGGGGCCGCTGGTGTCGGACCCGACCTTGGCGGCGGCCGCGGACGCCGCGCCGGAGCCGGTGTTCGACCCGACCGATCCTGCGAACCGTCCCGCGGCGGCGGCGGCGGCGATGGCGATGGTGCCGCCGCTGGCGTCGTCGATCGACGTGCCGCAGGTGAACCCCGGGGCGCCGGCGCCGCGGGTGCAGCCGGTGGCGATGACGGTGGACCCGGACCGGCAGCAGATCAGCCTGCGGCTGTCGTACACGAGCGCGCTGATCGGGGGCTTTGGTCTGTTCATCGCGCTGGGGGTGGCGGTGCTGATCGGGAAAGGGCTGACGCGCGGGCCGCAGACGGCGATCGCGAACACGAGCACGCAGGTGCTGAAGCAGAAGCCGCCGACGCCGGGCGTGATGAATCTGCCGCGGCGGTCGGAGGCGGCGGCGGCGGCGGCGGCGGTGGGGTCGAACGACCCGTTGGTCGAGGCGAAGCAGGCGACGCCGCCATCGACGGGGACGCGGGCGGCGCAGCAGCACGCGTTCAGCGACCCGCGGCCGCCGAGCACGTTCTTCACGGACGACCCGCACCGGCAGGCGGGGCTGAACTACGCGATCATCCAGAGCTACCCGAACCGGGAGACGGCGGAGCGGGCGGCGGACTTCCTGACGAAGAACGGGCTCCCGTGCACGGTCGAGAAGGGGCTGCCGAGCTGGAAGCTGCCGTGGGCGGACGGGTGCGTGGTCGTCGGGATCCGCGGGTTCGCGAAGGTGCAGAACAACCCGTCGCTCGAGGCCTACAAGAAGCAGATCATGGAAATCAGCGCGAAGTTCACGGCGAACCGGTCGGGGTTCTCGGCGTTCGCGCCGACGATGTACCACTGGCGGAAGAGCAACTGAGGTTCGGCGTGCGCGGAGCAGGTCACGCCCCGGCGTCGTGAGCACGCGAAGGGTCTGGCAGCGGACGACGAGGCATCGTCGCTCGCGGCTGGACCCTTCGGTCGTTGAAGCTTTCTGAGGATGACCGCGGCGGCCGGAGGTGGGTCGTGTGCGCGGGGGCTGCCTATTCTTCGGCGGGCTCGGGGTCCTTGGCCTTAGGGTCGCGTTTGGCGCGGTCGCCTCGGGAGAGGCGTTGGAGCTCCTTGACCTCGCGGGGGCTGAGCTCGCGGAACTGTCCGGGGGTCAGGCCCTCGAGGGACAGGGGGCCCATCTTGATGCGGGTCAGGTCTTTCACCTTGTGACCGACGCCCGCGAGCATGCGGCGGACCTGGCGGTTGCGGCCCTCGCGGATCGTGATCTCGAGGATGCTCTTTTCGCGCATCCGCTTGACGATCTTGATGAAGCTGCGGCCGGTCTTGAACCCCTGGCCCTGTTTGTCGGCGAGCCAGATGCCCTTGGCGAGCTGCTCGAGGCCGCGGGGGTCGACGGACCCCTCGACGACTGCGCGGTAGGTCTTGGCGACGCCGAAGCGGGGGTGGGTCAGGCGGTTGGTCAGGTCGCCGTCGTTGGTCAGGAGGAGCAGGCCCTTGGAGTCGGCGTCGAGGCGGCCGACGGGGTAGACGCGGCCGGGGAAGCCGGGGCCGAGCAGGTCGATCGCGCGGACCTGCTCGCCCTGGGCGACGTTGGTGCTGTAGACGCCCTTGGGCTTGTTCATCAGGATGTAGAACCGCTTGCCGCCGGCGCGGTCGCGGAGGCGGATGCGCTCGCCGTCGACCTCGACGTCGTCCTTGTTGGGGTCGACGAGGATCGGGAGCGCGCGGACGGTCTTGCCGTTCACGGCGACGCGGCCGTCGACGACCATCTGCTCGATGTTGCGGCGGGAGTCGACGCCGGCGTTGGCGAGGACCTTCTGGATCCGTTCCTTCATATCGGGGCGGATGTTACCACGGATCGCGCGGGGGCGGGCGTTCCGCTTGCTGGGGACGGGCGGCGCGGGAGACCGCGGGCGACCGAGTACCGGGCGCCCGTGCCATCCACGCGACGGGAGGCCGCGCGGCTTGGCAATTCTCTGCATTGTTATTCCTGGGCGGGGGGGCGTAAAAACCTGGCGATGGATGGAGCGACGGTGTTGTCGGCTGCGGGCGGGACGCTGTTCGCGCGGCTGAAGGCGGAGACGGCCGACGCGCACGCGCGGATCGAGCGGACGCTGGACGTGATGCGGCCCGACCTGACGCGGGCGGCGTACGCGCGGGTGCTCGGGCGGTTCTGGGGGTTCCACGAGCCGTGGGAGCGCGCGGCGGTCGAGGTCGTTCGGGGGGACGAGGTGGAGGCGTTGATTGGCGGGCGTCGGAAGGCGCCTTGGCTGGCGGCGGACCTGGCGGTGATGGGGGTGGAGGTCGGGCGGTTGCCGCGGTGCGGGCGGATGCCGCGAACGGCGGACGTGGCGGACGTGATCGGCGCGATGTACGTGCTCGAGGGGGCGACGCTCGGCGGGCGATACGTCGCCCGGCACGTGGAAGCGGTGTTGGGGCTGCGGGACGGCACGGGCTACTCGTACTTCCGGTCGTACGGGGCGGAGACGGGGCGGATGTGGCAGTCGTTCCGCGCCGAGGCGGGTCGGCGGGCGGAGGGGCTTGATCACGACGCGATCTGCGCCGCGGCTTGCGAGACGTTTGAGCGTCTCGATAATTGGGTTGCGCGCGATTGACGCGGGCGCTGGAAGACATGCCCCACTGAAGTGGGCATGCCGCCGGTGGCACACGGAGGAGTGGAGCGTATGTCGTTGTCGGAACCCGCGGCGGTGGCCGCGGACGCCTTTAACGCCGCGGCGGTCGATCTGACGACGTGCGCGCGCGAGCCGATCCACATCCCGGGCAGCATTCAACCGCACGGCGCGCTGTTCGCGTTGGACGAGTCGAACCTGACGGTCGTGCAGGCGAGCGCGAACGTTGAGGCGTTCGTGGGGCTGCCGCACGAGGCGGTGCTGGGGCGGCGGGTCGAGGACGTGCTGGGGCCGGCGCTCGCGGAGCAACTGCGAGCGCTGGCGTCCGGGGGCGCGATGCTCGATCGTAACCCGCTGTACCTGCGGGCGATCACGCCGCCGGCGGGGGGCGGGCCGCTGAACGCGATCGCGCACCGGGCGCCGGGGGCGGTGATCCTGGAGCTGGAACCGGCGGGGTCGGAAGAGTCGACGTCGTTCGGCCAGTTGTACCCGCTGATCCGGACGTTCGTCTCCGGGCTGCAGAACGCGCAGAGCGTGCGGGAGATCTGCGACCTGACGGCGCAGGAGGTGCGGCGGATCACCGGGTTCGACCGCGTGCTGGTGTACCAGTTCGACCGGGACTGGAACGGGACGGTCGTCGGGGAGGCGCGGGACCCGTCGATGCCGCCGTACTTCGATCTGCGGTTCCCGGCGTCGGACATCCCGGCGCAGGCGCGGGAGCTTTACCGGCTGAACCGGATCCGGCAGATCGTGGACGCGGGGTACCGGTCGGTGCCGGTCGTGCCGGCGGCGAACCCGGGGACGGGGCGGCCGCTGGACATGAGCTTCGCGTCGCTGCGGAGCGTGTCGCCGGTGCACTGCGAGTACCTGCACAACATGGGGATCGTGGCGTCGTTCTCGATCTCGATCATGCGGGAGGGGGAGCTGTGGGGGCTGATCTCGTGCCACCACCGGTCGGCGCGGGCCGTGTCGTTCGAGGTGCGGACGGCGTGCGACTTCCTGGGGCAGGTGCTGTCGGTGCAGCTGTCGGCGCGGGAGCGCGAGGCGGAGTACGGTTACCGGATGCGGCTGAAGGAGACGCACGGCAAGCTGCTGGCGTACATGGCGCAGGAGGAGCGGTTCGCGGACGGGCTGGTCAAACACGCGGACGACTTGCTGGCGCTGACGGACGCGGCGGGGGCGGCGGTCGTGTACGAGGGGCGGGTGCAGCTGGTCGGGGCGACGCCGACCGAGGAGCAGGTCGGGCGGGTCGTCGCGTGGCTGGGGGAGCGGCAGGGCGAGGAGGAGCGGGACGAGGTGTTCTGCACGGAGTCGCTGCCCGCGCTGCTGTCGGGGGGGGAGGCGATGAAGGAGACCGCGTGCGGGGTGCTGGCGGTCGGGATTTCGAAGCTGCACCGGAGCTACCTGCTGTGGTTCCGGCCGGAGGTGATCCAGACGGTGACGTGGGGCGGGGACCCGCGGAAGCCGGCCGAGCCGGGGCCGGACGGGAACGGGGTGCGGCTGCACCCGCGGCGGAGTTTCGAGGCGTGGAAGGAGACGGTGCGGCTGCGGTCGCTGGCGTGGCGGTCGGCGGAGGAGGAGGCGGCACGGGATCTGCGCGCGGCGGTCGTCGGCATCGTGCTCCGGAAGGCCGAGGAGATGGCCGAGCTGAACGCGGAGCTGGAGCGGAGCAACAAGGAGCTGGAGGCGTTCAGCTACTCGGTGTCGCACGACTTGCGGGCGCCGTTCCGGCACATCGTCGGGTACGCGGAGCTGCTGCGGGACCGGATCGAGAACCGGGGGACGCCGGAGGAGAAGGACGAGCTGCGGTACATCGCGACGATCATCGAGTCGGCGCAGTTCGCGGGGAAGCTGGTGGACAACCTGCTGTCGTTCTCGCAGATGGGGCGGGCGACGCTGACGGTCACGCGGGTGGACCTGAACGCGCTGGTCGAGGAGTGCAAGCGGACGCTGGAGGAGGAATTGGCGGGTCGGGCGGTCGAGTGGCGGGTCGGGAAGCTGCCGACCGTGCAGGGGGATCTGATCATGCTGCGGCTGGTCGTGCAGAACCTCCTGGGGAACGCGGTGAAGTACACCGCGCCGCGGGCGGCGGCGGTGATCGAGGTGGAGGCGACCGAGGCGGGGGGCGCGGGGGGCGGGGAGTGGGTGATCCGGGTGTCGGACAACGGGGTCGGGTTCGACATGCGGTACGTGGACAAGTTGTTCGGCGTGTTCCAGCGGCTGCACCGGGTCGAGGAGTTCGAGGGGACCGGGATCGGCCTGGCGAACGTGCGGCGGATCGTCGCGCGGCACGGGGGGCGGACGTGGGCGCAGGGGCAGGTCGACCAAGGGGCGACGTTCTTTTTCACCATTCCCAAGGCACCGCAAGCCGGAGTTTAATAGTAGTGGCAGAGCTTAAGCCGATCCTGCTCGTCGAGGACAGTCCGAAAGACGTTGAGCTGACGCTGGTCGCGTTGTCGAGGAGCCACCTGGCCAACGAGGTGATCATCGCGCGTGACGGGGAGGAGGCGCTGGACTACCTGTTCTGTCGGGGCGCTCACGCGAACCGGCCGCGCGGGACGCCGGCGGTCGTGCTGCTGGACCTGAAGCTGCCGAAGGTGGACGGCTTGCAGGTGCTGGAGCAGATCAAGTCGAGCCCGGAGACGCAGCGGGTGCCGGTGGTGATGCTGACGTCGTCGCGGGAGGAGCAGGACCTGCTGCGGAGCTACAAGCTGGGCGTGAACGCGTACGTGGTCAAGCCGGTGGACTTCAAGGAGTTCGTGGCGGCGATCGGGGACCTGGGCGTGTTCTGGGCGGTGCTGAACGAGCCGCCGCCCGGGAGCGTGAAGCCGCGGCGGCCGGGGACGTGACCGGTCGGGGTCGGGCCCGCGAGGTCGGCGGGGGTGCGGCTGAGGCGTGGTCGTCGGGCGTTGTTGAGGTCGGGCGAGTGCAACCGTTGAACATCCTCCTGCTCGAAGACAGCGACCTGGACGCCGAGCTGGTCGCGGCCCGACTGCGGGCGGAGGGGATTGCGTTCACGACGACGCGGGCGGTGTCGCAGGAGCAGTTCCTGGCGGCGCTCGACGGGGAGTGCGGCGACGGCCACGGGGGGTGCCGGTTCGACGTGGTCTTGTGCGACTACCGGGTGCCGTCGTTCGACGGGCCCAGCGCGCTGGCCGAGGCGCGGCGGCGGTGCCCGGACGTGCCGGTGATCTTCGTGTCGGGGATGCTCGGGGAGGAGATCGCGGTCGACCTGCTGAAGCGGGGGGCGACGGACTACGTGCTGAAGCAGCGGCTCGACCGCCTGGGGACGGCCGTCAAGCAGGCGATCGCCGGGCGACGGGAGCGGGCGGAGCGGGAGCGGGCGGAGGCGGAGCTGCGGGCGGTGCAGCAGCGGTACCGGCATTTGGTCGAGGACCTGCAGGACTACGCGATCTGCATGACGGACCTCGAGGGGCGGGTCACGAGCTGGAACGCCGGGGCGGAGCAGATGTTCGGGTACCGGGAGGCGGAGGTGCTCGGGCGGCCGCTGTCGGTCTTCTTCACGCCGGAGGACGTGGCGGCGGGGGTGCCGGAGCAGGAGCTGGCGACGGCGGCGCGGGACGGCCGCGCCGGGGACGACCGGTGGCTGGTGCGGAAGGACGGCAGCCGGTTCTTCGTCAGCGGGGTGCTGTCGGCGATGCGGGACGACGCGGGACGGGTCGTCAGCTTCTCGAAGGTGATGCGGGACATCACCGACCGGTGGACGGCCGAACAGGAGGTGCGGGCGGCGAAGGAGGCGGCGGAGACGGCGAACCGCGCGAAGGACCGGTTCCTGGCGGTGTTGTCGCACGAGCTGCGGACGCCGCTGTCGCCGATCCTCGCGAGCGTGCAGGCGCTGGAGCTGGAGGGGCATCTGCCGCCGGAGGTGCGGGACGCGGTGGACGTGATCAAGCGGAACGCGGAGCTCGAGGCGCGGCTGATCGACGATCTGCTCGACCTGACGCGGGTCAGCCACGGGAAGTTCCGGATCCACCCGCGGCCGGTGGACGCGCACCTGATCATCGAGCGGGCGATCGAGGTGCTGGCGGGCGAACCGGACGCGAAGCGGCACGCGGTGCGACTGGACCTGCGGGCGAAGGGGTCGGTCGTGTACGCGGACTCGGCGCGGTTGCAGCAGATCTTTTGGAACCTGCTGAAGAACGCGGTGAAGTTCACGCCGGAGGGGGGAACGGTCGAGGTGCGGACGCGGGACGACGCGGCGGGGCGGCTGGTGGTGGAGGTGGCGGACACGGGGATCGGGATCAACGCGGACTCGCTGCCGCGGATCTTCGGGGCGTTCGAGCAGGCGGGGGAGGACATCACGCGGGCGTTTGGTGGGCTGGGGCTGGGGCTGGCGATCGCGAAGTCGCTGGCGGAGTTGCACGGCGGGCGGCTGGAGGCGTTTAGCGAGGGGGCGGGGCGGGGGTCGGTGTTCCGGTTGACGCTGCCGTCGCACGCGGGTGCGCGGGCGGAGGCGGGCGGGGCGGCGGAGGCGGGCGGGGCGGCGGCGGCGGGCGGGCAGCGCGACGGCCGGGCGAAGAAGCTGAGGATCCTGCTGGTCGAGGACCACCCGGACACGGCGCGGGCGATGTGCTGGCTGCTGAAGCGGAACGGGCACGAGGTGCAGGTGGCGACGAGCGTGCGGGACGCGGTGGACAAGGCGCAGGGGGGGCAGTTCGAGCTGCTGATCAGCGACATCGGGCTGCCGGACGGGACGGGGCTGGACGTGATCCGGCAGATGCCGCGGCGCGGGATCCCGGCGATCGCGCTGACCGGGTTCGGGATGGAGCACGACGTGGCCCGGAGCCTGGAGGCGGGGTTCAGCGAGCACCTGACCAAGCCGGTGAACTTCCAGAAGCTCGAGGCGGTGATCTCGACGCTGTCGCTCGACTGACTGGGCCGGGGGCGGGGGCGGCGGGGGGGGGACCGACACATCTGAAACGGTGCCGTCGCAGGATCGGGCGGGGTCGGGTACCTTCGCCGGGATGGTGGATCCGATGGACGCGAAGGCGTACGAGCTGACCCTGCTGCGCGCGTTGGCCGGGCAGTTCCCTAACGTGGATGCGGCGATGGCGGAGATCGCGCGGCTGTCGGCGATCCTGACGCTGCCGAAGGGGACGGTGCACGTGATCAGCGACGTGCACGGGGAGGACAAGAAGCTGCGGCACGTGATCAACAACGCGTCGGGGACGCTGCGGCCGCTGGTCGAGCGGCTGTTCAAGGACCGGATGGAGCCGCGGCACTTCCAGGAGTTCCTGACGCTGACGTTCTACCCGGCGGAGGTGACCGAGCGGCTGGAGCGGTCGCGGGCGGAGCCGGCGGAGTTGCGGGCGTTCGCCATTCGGACGCTGCTCGCGCAGTTCGAGCTCGTGCGGACGCTGGCGGCGCGGTACAGCCTGAAGCGGGCGAGCGAGGTGTTCCCGCCGGACTACCGGAACCTGTTGTACGAGATGATGCACGAGCCGACGGCCGAGCGGAGCCGGGCGTTCGTCGAGGCGATCGTGGACGAGTTGCAGCGGCGCGGGCGGGTGCTGCCGCTGATCCACCTGACCGGGCGGCTGATCCGCAACCTGGCGGTGTACGAGCTGATCATCGGCGGGGACGCGTGGGACCGCGGGCCGCGCGGGGACCGCGTGGTGGACTACCTGCGGCAGCAGCCGAACGTGTCGTTCATCTGGGGGAACCACGACGCGGCGTGGGTCGGGGCGGGGCTGGGGCACGAGGCGCTGATCTGCAACGTGCTGCGGATCTCGCTGCGGTACCGGCGGATGGCGCAGGTCGACGAGGGGTACAGCATCCCGTGGACGCCGCTCGAGCACCTGGCGAACACGGTGTACCGGGACGACCCGGCGGCGCACTTCATGCCGAAGGCGGAGGGGATGCGGCCGATGGCGCTGGTCGCGCGGATGCAGAAGGCGGCGGCGGTCATGCAGTTCAAGCTCGAGGGGCAGATGATCGCGCGGAACCCGCACTGGGGGATGGAGCATCGGCGGCTGTTGCACCGGATCGACCGCGCCGCCGGGACGGTGGAAGTTGACGGCGTGCGGTACCCGATGCGGGACACGCACCTGCCGACCGTGGATCCGGCAGACCCGTACGCGCTGTCGGCGGAGGAGCGGGCGTGCGTCGAGCGCCTGCGCGGGTCGTTCGTGAACAGCCAGAAGCTGCAGGAGCACGTGAGGTACGTGGTGGACGTCGGATCGATGTACCTAGAGCGGGACGACAACCTGATCTTCCACGGGTGCGTGCCGTGCGACGAGTTCGGCGGGTTTTTGCCGATGGACGTGGACGGGCACCCGGTGGCGGGGCGGGCGATGTTCGACGCGATCGAGACGGTCGTGCTGCGGGCGGCGGAGCGGCGGGAGCAGCGGGACCTGGACTTCCTGTGGTACCTGTGGAGCGGGCCGCGGTCGCCGCTGTTCGGGAAGGACCGGATCGCGACGCTCGAGCGGGACTTCGTGGCGGACAAGCGGTCGCACGCGGAGCGGAAGGACCCGTACTTCGCGCTGATCCACGAGGCCGAGTTCTGCGAGAAGGTGTTGCGCGAGTTCGGGTGCGACCCGGGGCGCGGGCTGATCGTGAACGGGCACGTGCCTGTCAAGATCGAGAAGGGGGAGAGCCCGCTGAAGCGGAGCGGGAAGGCGATCACGATCGACGGCGCGTTCAGCGAGGCGTACGGGGACTACGGGTACACGCTGGTGCTGGAGAACGACCGGACGCTGATCGCGCGGCACCACCATTTCGAGTCGGTCGAGGCGGCGGTGCGGGACGGGGTGGACATCGTCCCGCAGGTGGAGATGATCCGCGAGTGGGAGCCGCGGCGGCGGGTGTCGGACACCGAGCGCGGGAAGCAGATGCGGCAGACGATCCGGATGCTCGAGCGGCTGATCGAGGCGTACCGGGGCAACGCGATCCGGCAGCAGGAGTCGCGGTAGGGCGCGCAAACGAAGACCGCGGGACGGGCGTCCCGCGGTCTTGATTGCTGCCACTCAGTTACCGGCGTGTCTTAGCGGGCGCGTCTTACTTGCCCGGGACGGCGTAGACCTCGATCTCGGTGTAGTGGTTCTGGTCGTCGGCGGTGCTGCCCTTGCTGTAGGCTCGGACGTAGCGGGCCTTGACGCCCTTGGGGTCGGTCTTCTGGGCGTCCATCAGCTTGCCCTCGGCGGCCTCGAAGTACTCGTAGTCCTTGCCGGCGCCGAGCTGGGCGGTGTTGTCCTGGTCGTTGTTGAAGATCGTGACGACGTCCTTCTTGAACTCGGGGTCGTTGCTGAGCTGGACGACGACGTCGCGGTAGACACGCGGGTCGGCGTGCTGGTGCCACATCAGGACGCCGTAGACGGTCGTCTCCTTCTCGAGGTCGACCTGGACCCACTGGAGGCCCGGGCCGAGCTCGACCCAGCTCCCCTCGGTGCCGTCCTTCGACCCGTCGGTGACGAGGTCGAGCTTGCCGACGACCGGGTCGTTGTCGCTGCTGGTGACCTTCTTGTTCAGCGCGACGTTGGTGGCGCCGGCGGGGGCGAGCAGCGGGTCGCGCGGCTTGCCGGTCGGCTTCTGGACGGTCGTGCCAGGCGGGATGTTCTTCGGGGTGCCGGCGAAGACGGGGGTCGGGAGCTCGAACTTGACCTCCTGCTTGTCACCGTCCTTCTTGTCCTGCGCGACGACGACGCCGCCGCAGACCGCCAGACCGAGGAACGACGCCGACGCCGTTGCCGCCAACCACTTCACGCTACGCTTGACCATATCTTCTCCGTGTAAGGACAGACTCGGGATTGTATCGAAAGTCGGGGCCGCGCCCACTGGTCTGTTCGCCGGGGCGGCGGGTGTGCCTGCTGTATATCCAGACGTCTGCTGGGCGTTGAATGTTAGTCGGGGTCGTGGTGGCGGGGGCGGCGGCGGCGGGGGCGGCGGCGGCGGCGCGGTGCAGTCCGTGGGCGCAGCGGATAAGCGGCGCGAGTGAGGGCCGCACAGGTGATGCGGTCTACCCTTCTTTCCAGACCGCGACGCCGGCGGGCTCGACTTTCCGGGTGCCGACGAGGAAGCGGGTACGTGCGGGGGCGGGGGCGTCGACGGTGCCGGCGGTGTAGTTCAGCAGGATCCGGTAGGGGCCGCGGCGGCGGAGGTGGACGCGGCTGGGCAGGGGGGTGACGGGCAGTTTCGCTTGGGCGGCGAGGCGCTCGCTGAGCGCCTCGGTGAAGGCCTGTTCGCCGTAGACGCCGCAGTACGTGACGACGCCCTTTTCGTACTTGTGCTGGAGGACGGCGGCGGCGCCGGCGTAGAACTGGTCGGCGTAGCGGGCGAGGGTCTTGGTCTCGGCCTCGCCGTACAGCATGTCGCCCCAGACGCCCCAGGCGTAGCGCTTGCCGTCCATCTCGACGTGGGCGGTGGTGCCCTCGGGCAGCCCGTCGTACGCCTCGATCGAGCCGCCGATCAGCGGGAGGATCGGCTGGGCGGTCGGGCCCTCGAACGTCTGTCCGGCGCGGTCCATCAGGGCGGTGCGGCAGGTAAGGACGAGGTGCCCGCCGGCGGCGGCGTAGCGGTGCATCTGGTCGATCGTCGGGTGGTCGACCATCTGCAAGCCGGGGGCGACGACGATGGGCAGGTCCGCCGGCCACTCCTGCCCGGGCCGCAGGACTCGGACGGAAAGGCCGAGCCGCGCGAACGCGCCGTACCAGAGGCGGACGAGGCGGGCGTAGTCCCAGCGCTTGCTCTGGGGGAGGATCTGGAAATACCAGTGCTGCTCGAAGTCGAAGACGAGGCCGACGGTGCGCTTCGGGTCGAAGTCGTCGGCGAGGGGCGGCATGGCGGCCCAGTCGAGGCGGTCGACCTCGTCGATCGTCTGGTTGAACTGGCGTCCGCCGAGCGACGGGGTGACGCCGTCGGTGCCGACCAGGCCGTGGTGGAACAGCTCGGGGCCGAACCGGGGCTGGCGGAACCGGTGGGTGGCGACGAACTCGGCGCCGTGGGCGAGCGCGGTCCACAGCCAGAGCCGCACGGCGCCGGGGTAGAGGTGGACGGGCGCGTCGCCCCAGTTGACCTGCCCGGGCTGGAGGTCCATCAGGGCCCAGCGGTCGCAGAAGCCGGCCATGTAGTCGTGCATGAACCCGATCTGGCTGGGGTCGCCCATGCGGAACGTCTGGTCGGTGGGCGCCTGCTCGCAGCCGGCGCAGGGGTAGGAATCCCAGGCCATGAAGTTCAGGTCGTGAGCGACGTCGGCCGGGTTCACGTCGGGCGCGAACGGCGCGAGGTTGGTCGTGACGAAGCGCTCGCCGACGCGCGGGCGGAGGACGTCGGCCTGGAGCTTGTTGAACTGGCCGTACGCGTGGGACCAGAAGCGGGCGGCGTCGAGGACGTGGTGGGGGTTGCCGTGTTTCAGCTCGCGGCCGGGCGGGAGCTGGACCTGCGTGAAGTCGGTGTAGTAGGTGTTCCAGAACTGGCAGCCCCAGGCCTTGTTGAGCGCGTCGATCGTGCCGAACCGCTCGCGGAGCCAGGCGCGGAACGCGTCGTGGGCGTGGGCGTTCTGGTCGAAGTGGTCGGAGGCGTACTGCGTGTCGATCTGCCAGCCGATCACGGCCGGGTGGTCGGCGAAGCGGTCGGCCAGCGCGGCGACGATCCGGCGGGCGGCGTCGTGCAGTGCGGGGGCGGTCGGCGAGTAGTGGCGCCTGCCGCCGAACCGCTTCGGGCGGCCGGTGTCGTCGATCGGGAGCACGTCGGGGTGCTTCTCGATCAGCCAGACGGGCGGGGCGGCGGTCGGCGTGCACAGGACGACCGCGAGCTTGCGCTTGGCGGCCATCTCCACGCACTCGTGCAGCCAGTCGAGCCGGACTTGTCCCTCGGCCGGCTCCATCGTGAACCACGCGTACTCCCCCATGTGGACGAGCTGAAGGCCCATCGCGGCGATGTTGTCGAAGTCGCGCTCCCACTGTTCGCGCGGCCACTGCTCCGGGTAGTAGTACGTCCCGATCTTCATCATCATGGTGTCGCTCAGGGTAGTCGATGCGGGCGGCGGCGGCGAGGCGGCGGCGGGCGGGCGGCGAGACTCGCTTACGCGTGCGGGGCGGACATGTGCTGGTCGACGGACGTCGGGTCTTCCGGCCGCTCGACCTTCCCGCGCCGCTGAAGGTACCGGGCGACGACCCAGCAGGCGAGGGCCCAGACCAGCCCGGTCGCCCAGCCGGCGAGGACGTCGGTCGGGAAGTGCACGCCGAGCGCGACGCGCGAGATGCCGACCAGCACCGCGAGCAGGATCGCCATGCCGAGGAAGTAGAGCTTCAGCCGCCGCTGGGTCACGGTCTGCGCGAGCAGCGCGCCGAGCGTCAGGTAGACGGCGGCGGACATCGCCGAGTGCCCGCTGGGGAAGCTCTCGCTGGTCACGTGCATCAGCCGCGGGACGACCAGCGGCCGAGGGCGGTCGACCAGCCACTTGATCATCGTGTTCAGGATCGTCGCGCCCAGGACGGATACGAGCATGAGCCACAGCATGTGCCGCCGCTTGCTCAGCCAGAGGAACCCGCTCACCGCGGCGGTGATCAAGGCGACGACGAACACGCCGCCGAGCGCGGTGATGTCGCGGATGACTTCCTGAACCCAGAGCGGGCCGACGATCTTCGACGGGTCGCCCGCCTGGCGGAACGCCTTGAGGACGGCGGCGTCGAACCGCTCGGTGTCCCCCTCGCGCACCTCGTCGAAGATCTCGACGAACCCCCAGACGCCCAGGACGATCAGCAGGGCCGCGACGAACACGACGGGCTCGTGGCGGCCGACGAACGCGCGGATCTTTCGGATCAGTCGCGACATGGGGAGCGGATTATACGGACGGCGGAGGGGGGGCAGAACGTGTAAAGTGGGCTGGGGGGCGTGCCGGGAGGCGTTCCACACGCAGAGTGGCGGTAAGCCGCTGGCCTGAGTATGCGAGGATTGAGCTGCGGGGGACAGGGCTTCGTCGGTCGCGGCTAGATCCCTTCGGTCGCTAATGCTCCCTCAGGATGACCGTCGGTGCGCGTCATCCCCGGCGGGGGTGGATGTCGTCGTCGAAGAGGCGCGACAGTCGCTTTGGCGCGAAGACGGGCTTCTTCGGCTGCGGAGTAGGTAGCGGCGCCGTCGCGGTGCGCGGTACAGGCTTCTTCGCCTGCGGCGCGGGTTTGGGGGACGGCTTGGGCGGGGCCGGGGGCGTTCCCGGCACGATCACCTCCGGCGTGCTCCGGAACTGCCAAGAGGTGGTCGCGAGGTCGCGCACGGTTTGGTACTTCAGGCTGTCCGGGCGGTCGATGGCTTCGAGCAGGCCCCAGTAGCCGTACTTCGACGGTTTGGTCGCAAGCGTGAAGTTCGCGAACACGTCGCCGCCGAGCGACACCCACGTGCGGAGCAGGTGGCGGTAGACGTCGGCCATCCGCGGGTCGTCCTGCGCTGCGCGCTTGACGGGCTCGTTCCCCTCGAAGAGCACGGACTGCAGGTGCTGCCCGCCCTCGTAGGCCTCCAGCGCGACCTCGTAGCGGTCGGTGATCGCCTTGTGCGCGCGGAGCCAGTCGCTGATCGTCGTGTCGATCCGGTAGTGCATCCACGCGAACAATTCGTCGACCGTCAGGTCGGCGTCGTTCAGGTCGCCCATGTCCCCCTCGTTGCCGACGTAGGGCGCGACGGCGACGCCGGCGATGTAGTCGCGCGGGTCGCCGATCTTCTGTTTGACGTACTCCAGCGCGTTGTGGGCCCACGACGGGTTGGCGATGAAAGCACCGATCACCGGCCGCACCTGGACGGCGTAGCGCGGCGCGCCGAAGACGGACTTGAAATGTGTGGCGATCTTCGCGGTCTGCCGTCCCATCTCCTGCGCGGCCCGCTCGAACGGCCCGCCCCACGTGTTTGGGTTGGCCGCGCCGCGGGCGTACAGGTACTGCCCTTGTAGGGAGCCGGCGTTCCACGCCTCGTTCGAGTACTCGACGAACACCTTCAGCGACGGGTCGAGCGTGTCGCGCAGCAGGGCGGCCAGGCTCTGGATGTAGGTGTCGTTCGCCTCGTGCGGCACGTTGACCCACAGGTCCTTGTGCAGCACGTTCGCCAGCTCGATCCACCGCTCGTACGGCATGCCGTTGGGGGTCACGTAGCTGAACCGCGACGTCCGCGTGCGGTCGTCCCACTTCTTGACCGGGCTGTAGTTGGTCATCATCCAGTCCATCACGCGGAGCGGCCCGTCGAACGGCGCGAGCTTCTCGAGGAAGACCGGGCGGAAGACGTTCGACACCGCGGGGTTCGCGTCGGGGCTGATGATGTGGAGGTCGCGGAGCGGGTCGGTCTCGCTCACGTTGGTGACGATCATCGCGAAGTACCACGCCTCAGGCTTCGCGGGGATCTCGAGCGTCAGCGTGCCGGTCTTGCGGCCGTCGGGCTGGGCGACGGGCGTGAACGAAAGGTCGTCGAGCTTGAGGTTTTCGCCGTCCACGTTGTGGTAGCGGGCGAAGGCGACGTCGCCGGCGCCGCGGTAGCTGACCTGGTACTCGCCGCTCGGGTAGCCGGTGGCGAACGTGATGGCGGCGGCGTCGGCGAGCGGGTAGTTGTCGGCGGTGCGCGGGATCGTGTCGTCCGGCTCCCACGGCGTCTCGACCGGGGCCCACTTGCGGAACAGCGTCGCGAGGTCGGTGAACGGGGAGATCGTCGCGTAGTCGGCCATGCCGTCGAGGTTCATGCCGATCGTCACGTCGTGCGTGACCTGCGGGAGCTTGACCGGCGCGATCGGCGACGCGAGGTTGTCGGTGATCTCGACGAAGTCGATCTTCAGGTTCTCCGATCCCGAGCCGGGCCAGAGCGTCAGCCGGCCGTCGGTGACGGTGACCGTCCCCCACCCCTCGACCCACCGCCGCACGGGCGTGGTCGTGCCGTGGGCGGCGGTCTGGTTCTCGGCCATCAGCCGCACGACGCCGGTCGGGAACTGCGAGTCGCCAGAGACGGTGTGAACGCGGTAGGTGCCGTTGGGGACGGCGATTTCCCACGCGCGCGAGACGCCGCCCGGCTGCATCATCGCGAGGGTGTCGAACCGGCGGTCGGCGGACGTCGGTGGCCGCTCGCGGACGTTGGCGGTGTTGTCGGCGCTCCAGCCGTAGGTCAGGCCATCGCCGCGCGGGCCGTACGCCTGCCCGGAGTCGACCAGGTACCCCGTCGGCGCGGGCGAGCCGGCCGGCTGGAAGTTGACCATCGCCGAGAACGCCAGCATCCGCCGGGGCTCGCAAGCCTCGACGACTGCCGCATTGATGATGCCACGGGCTGCTAACGACCGAGAACGCAACACGACCTTCCTTGGCCCCTCGACTGTGCGGTGGAGGGGGCGATCATAGCGACGCCCCGAACCACGTCCAGCATGATTGCGCTACGGCGGCGCGAAGGGCGGACTCCCTCTCTCGAGGCCGCCCTCGGTGACCCTCCGCCGCATGCCACGATCGGCCGTGGGAGAGGGCGGGGGTGAGGGGCTCTTCGAACGAAGGTTGCGCCACTCGCCAGTCGACAAGACCCCTCACCCCAACCCTCTCCCCGCCGCGTTCTCGCCTCATGGCGAAGGGGATCCGCGGTCGCGGCTGGGAGAGGGGGGCAGATCACGCATAAGGACGCCGCGTCTTCACCCGTCGTTTATGCCTCCCGGTCCACCGCGGCGGCGATCCGGCGGATCGACTTCATCATCTCGGCGAACTGCGGGTGCGTGATCGACTGGGCGCCGTCGGTCAGCGCGTGCTCCGGGTCATTGTGCACCTCGATGATCAGGCCGTCGGCGCCGGCGGCGACGGCGGCGCGGCACATGCTGTCGACGAGGTAGCTCTTGCCCGTGCCCTGGCTGGGGTCGATGACGACCGGCAGGTGGCTGACGCGGTGGAGCTCGGGCACTGCCGCCAGCGCGAGCGTGTTGCGTACGTACTCCTCGTAGGTGCGGATGCCGCGCTCGCAGAGCATTACGTTCGGGTTGCCCTTGGCCATGATGTACTCGGCGGCGAGCAGGAACTCTTCGAGTGTCGCGCTCATGCCGCGCTTGAGCAGCACCGGCTTGGGCTGTTCGCCGCAGGCGCTGAGCAGGTTGAAGTTCTGCATGTTGCGGGCGCCGACCTGCAGGACGTCGGCGTACCGGCTGACGACCTGCACCTGGTCGACGGCCATCACCTCGGTGACGACGCCGAGGCCGGTCTCCTCTCGGGCCAGCGCGAGCAGCTCGAGGCCCTTCTCGCCCATGCCTTGGAAGGCGTAGGGGCTGGTGCGGGGCTTGAACGCGCCGCCGCGGAGGCCGGTCGCGCCGGCGGCCTTGACGGCGTGGGCGGTCTCGAGGAGCTGCTGCTTGTTCTCGACGCTGCACGGGCCGGCGATCACCTGCACCTTGCGGCCGCCGACGCGGTTCTCGCCGATCAGCGGCACGAGCGACCGCTCCTTCTTGACCTCCTTCGACGCCATCTTGTACGGCGCGAGGATCGGCACGACCTTCTCCACCCCGTCGACGGTCTCGAGCGCGGACCGGTCCTTCATCCGGTCGTTCCCGATCACGGCGACCACCGTCCGCTCGGTCCCGACGATCACGTTCTCTTTCAGGCCCATTTCTCTCACCAGTTGGATGACGTGGTCGACCTGTTTCTGCGTCGACCCCGACTTCATGACCACGATCATTGGAAACCTCCGCGACGGTTAAGGGTGGTGGCGAATCGCCAGAACATTGGGCGCTCCTCGAAAGCGAGCAGTGATCAAACGAAACAAGCCCCAGGACCGGTGTCCTGAGGCTTGGTGTCTTCTAGGCCGAATGGGATCGCGCTCAGGACGCGGAGTCGGCGGCCGGGGTAAAGTACCCGTAAAACCAAAAGCCGAAACCAGCGAACGAGGCGGCGGTCACAGTCCTTATAAACTAGCGGGCGGTTTCGCATTGTCAATCGCCCAGGGGTCGGGCAATGATCCACGCTCAGGCCGGGACGGGCTCGGCCGCTCGATCCAAATGTCGCGACCGATACAATCGTCCATGTGGTCCCAACCGCAAGCCACGGACGACGAACCGCAAGCCACGCCGCAGCTCGGCGGCGGGCCGGGGTTCTTCGCCGACTACTTCTGGTTTTTGCTGAAGAACCTCGTCGGGTGGGTGTTCGTCCTCGCGTCGTTCGTCCTCGGCCCGGTGCCGGGGCCCGGCGGGATCGTCGTGTTCCTGATCGGGTTCGGGATGATCTCGTTCCCGGGGAAGCGGCGGCTGATCGTCCGGTGCTTCCGCGGGCGGCGGTTCGACTTCACCGGGTGGCGGGTGCACGCCGCCTCCGTCGCCGCCGCTGGCGCGCTGGCGGCGGGGGTGTCATGGTGGTTCATCTGGCGGCCCGACCGCGCCTACGCGGAGCTGCTGAACCCCGCGGCGCGAGCGGAGTGGGAGGCGGTGTACCGGCGGGAGCACCTGTACACCTACGCGGTCGCCGTGCTGGGCGCGTGGCTGGTCGTGCGGGGGGGCCTGCTCTTCGCGAACTGGCTGGTCAAGATCATGCCGAAGATCAGGCGGACGGTGCGGCCGTGGCTGCGCCACCGCGGCGTCGATTTGCTGCCGCCGCGGCTGCGCAAGCGCGTTCGCCAGCCGGACGGGCAGTTCGCCTGGAGCCACCACGGCTCGGCCGAGGGGGAGATACTCCGCATTCACGAAAGGCACACGACCCGATTGAGTAACGCTTGGGACATCGCCCGCCCGTGGCTGAAGCGGTTGATCGGGGTAGGCATCACCGTCGCGATCTTCGCGTGGATGCTCCGGCCGGTCGTGCGCGAGTGGGACCGCGTCGGCGAGCGCGTGAAGGCCATCGACTGGGGGCTGTTCGGACTCGCCGCGGTCATGTTCGCGGCGTTCTTGTTCACGTTCCGCGTGATCGCGTGGCGGAAGATCCTGAAAGGGTTCGGGTACAAGCTGCCGTACGGGCCGGCGACGCGGATCTGGTCGACGAGCGAGCTCGCGCGGTACCTGCCGGGCGTGATCTGGCAGGTGGTCGGGCGCGTCTACCTCGTCAAGCCGTACGGCGTCAGCGGGACGGTCTGCTCGACGAGCCAGATCCTGGAGCTGGTCGTGTTCCTGCTCGCGAACGTGCTGGTTGCGGTCGGGTGCCTGGCGTGGTTCGGGACGAAGATGGACCCGCAGGTCGCGAAGTACCTGTACGCGTCGACCGTGCTGGTCCCGCTGCTGATGCTGCTGCTGCACCCGAAGGTGTTCTACACGCTGCTGACGAAGTACATGACGTGGCGCGGCAAGCAGCTCCCGACCCGGCGGGTGCGCGGGAAGATGCTGACGATGCTGACCGGCTGGGCGATCCTCGGGCTGCTCTGGCAGAGCCTGGCGCTCTGGCTGATCACGAAGGACCCGCTCGGGCTGCCGTACCAGAAGTGGTGGGTGGTCGCGGGCAGCTACTGCCTGGCGTGGTGCGCGGGGTTCGTCGCGTTCTGGGCGCCGGGGGGGTTGGGCGTGCGGGAGTTCGTGTTCGTGACGGCGATGATGTTCGCGCTGCCGCCGTGGGCGCGGGAGAAGTTCGGCGACCGCGACGTGCTGTTCGGGTTCCTGGCGTTCCTCGGGATCCTGCTGCGGCTGTGGACGATCGCGGGGGAGCTGATCCTGACGGGCGTCGCGTACGCGGCGGACTACCGCGGGGCACTGGGCAAGGCGGACGCGCCGGGACGGGCGCCCGCGCTGACGGAATCGTGATACAATCCGTCTGTCATGAGCCCCAACACCCTTCTGGGCGAGCTCGATCGCGACCCGTTCATCCCGTTGCGGCTGCACCTGGCCGACGGCCGCAAGGTGGAGATCCTGAATCCGGGCTTGTGCATGATCGCGAACCTCGCGCTGTACGCCTTCCGCCCCGGCCGCCGACACTTGCTGGCGAGCGACGTCGACGTGATCTCATTGAGGCACATCGTGTCGATTGAGCCGATCCAGTCGGAGCCGGCGGCGTCATGACCGAGCGGTCGTCGCGGCACCTTGTCCCGGGTGACGGATCGGGTAGACGGTCTGGAAGTAGAGCAGCAGGAGCGCGCCGATCCAGGCCGCGAACCCGAGCAGCAGTCCGACGAAGAGCTTCCGGCGCGGCTTAAGCGGCGGAGTTGCCGGCACGTCCGCCTGGTCCGCTTGCGGAGTTGCGGCTCCGCCCGGTTGACGCCGCCGCTCTTCCTTCCCGACGGTCGAGCGCTTGGTCATGACTTGCACTCGATCTTGTAGTTCTGCTGGTCGAAGGCGTCGCAGAAGTTGTAGACGTTGCGGAAGTCCTCGATCGTGTCGTCGTCGGTCTTCTGCATGTGCTTGTTGTCGACCAGGGCGAAGACGATCCGCCCGAAGTCGTACGTCGTCGTGACGCCCCAGCGGCGGAGGACGGTGCCGGCGAGCAGGCCCCACTCTTTGAGCGCGAACTCGCGGAGGCCCTCGCAGAGCTGCTGGCCGGTCACGTGGCGGTCGGCGAGCGGGTCGTCGGCGATCTCGGCGTGGATGCGCTCGACGGTGTGGGCGAGGCCGGCTTGGACGAACTTGTACGCGTCGCGCGGGTAGAGGCCGACCTCGTCGACGATCTCGTCGAGGCTCTTGAGGGGTCCGGGCTCGTCGGTCGGGGGCATGGGGGTTGAGGTCAATATAACAGAACAGGCCGCCGGCGCGGATGGGGGGAAATACCTCCCGCCGGTCACGACTTGGCCGGTTCGACTTTCGGGAACAGCGGGGAGCCCTGACCGACCTTGTGCCCGGCCGGCAGGCGGGTGACGAAGAGCTGCTCGAGCGTCTTGTCCGCGGCGTCGACCCCAAGCTGGGCGAGGCCGGCGGCGGCCTTCTCGGGCAGGATCGGGAGGAGGGCCACCAAGGCGACCAAGGTCGCCTGCGTCGCGACGTGCAGCACCGTGTCGAGGCGGGCGGCCTGGGCGGGGTCCTTGGCGAGCTTCCACGGGGCGGTGGCGTCGAGGTAGCCGTTGATCGCGCGGGCGAGCTCGATCGGGAGCAGGGCGCACTGCTGGAGTTCGACCTTCTGGTAGGCGGCGGCGAGCGAGGCGGGGAGCTTGCGGGCGACCTCGATCAGCGCGCGGTCGACGTCCAGCAGCTCACCGACCGGGGGGAGTAGGCCGCCGCGGTTTTTGTTGACGATGTTCAGCTCGCGGTTCAGGCAGTTGCCGAGGACGTTAGCGAGCTCGTTGTGGGCGGCGGCGAGCTCGGCGTCCTTCCAATCGAGGTCGCTGCCGAACGGGGCGGCGCGGAGCAGGTAGTAGCGGAGCGTGTCGAGGCCGTAGCTGTTGATGACGGTGCGGAGGCGATCGAGGTCGATGAAGTTGCCGAGGATCTTGCTCATCTTCTTGCCGTCGGAGGTCCACCAGCCGTGGGCGTAGACCTGCTTGGGCGGTTGCAGGCCGAGGGAGAAGAGCATGGCGGGCCAGTAGACGACGTGGAACCACATGATCTCTTTGCCGATCAGGTGGACGTTCGCGGGCCAGTAGCGTTCGAAGCGGGAAGACCCGCCCGCTGAAGCGGGCTCGCCGTAGCCGAGGGCGGTGATGTAGTTGCTCAGCGCGTCGATCCAGACGTAGAGGACGTGGGCGGGGTCGTTGGGCATGGGGATGCCCCACTTGAGCGAGCCGCGGCTGATCGACAGGTCTTCGACGCCCTGCTTGATCTTGCTGATCACCTCGTTGCGGCGGCTGTCGGGCTGGACGAAGGAGGGGTTGGCCTCGATGTGGGCCAGGACCTGGGGGACGTACTTGTTCAGGCGGAAGAAGTAGGTGGGCTCGGAGTAGCGGACGAGCGGGCGGCCGGAGACGGCGGACTTGTACTCGTTGGCCTTGGCCTCGGTCTCGGTGACGAATTCCTCTTGGCCTTCGTCGTACCAGCCCTGGTAGGCGCCGAGGTAGATGTCGCCCTTGTCGAGCATCTGCTGGACGATGCGCTGGACGCCGGCCTTGTGGCGGTCGGACGAGGTGCGGATGAAGTCGTCGTGGGTGACGTGGAGCTCTTTCCAGAGGTTCTCGAAGACGGCAACGTTCTGGTCGGCGAGGGCGCGGGGTTCGATGCCCTTGTCGGCGGCGGTCTTGACCATCTTGACGCCGTGCTCGTCGGTGCCGGTCAGGAAGAAGGTGTCGTCGCCGGCGAGGCGGTGGTAGCGGGCGAGGACGTCGGCGGCGAGGGTGGTGTAGGTGTGGCCGAGGTGGGGCTCGCCGTTGGGGTAGTAGATCGGGGTGGTGATGTAGAAGCGTTTGGCGTCGCTCATAGGGGTGGGAGGGGTTATCGAATATGGATGACGGGGGGTCAAGGGAGGGGCTGACGGGGGACTGCCATTTTGGCAAGTGGGTTCGCTTCGCAGTACGGGAGTCGGCTTCCACCACGGAGGCACGGAGGGCACGGAGGGGGAGGAAGTGGGGGGTGGTGGGTTCGTTTCGCAGCTTTCGGGGTGGAGTTGTGGCACTTTGTGGCGCCGTGTGGCGCGGTGGGTTCGTTTTGCAGTTTTTGCTCGTGGCGACGGGCGCCGTCGGGCGGGGGGAAGAGCCCCTCACCCCTGCCCTCTCCCACGGCCGGTGGGTTGGTTGGCGAGGGGGGAGCCGTGGGCGGCCTTGGGAGAGGGAGGTGGCTGTTCGCGCGCATGGTGGGCCTTCACCTAAGGGGGTGGTGTTGCGCGTGGGAGACGTTTACGGTGCGGCGCGTGGGGTGGAGGAGGGGGATTCGCTGGGATTTCGGCGCGCGGGCTCGTCGGTTTTTCGTAAGTAGATGTTGCGGTGCGCGCGTGTCGGGCGCGCAGCGGGGTTGGGTTTAGCGGGCGGGGCGTGTGGGGGTGGGTTGCAGGGTGATGCTGCCGAGGTCTTGGGGAGTCTCGGATTGGTGGTTGGGGATGGGGGCGACCGTGAAGTCGTGGGTGGCGGAAGCGATGGCTTGGCCGCCGAAGCGGGAGCCGCCCATCGAGGTGGGCTTTTCGACGCGGACGCTGAGGACGTAGTCGCCGGGCTGGACGTCGTCGGCGCGGAACGTGCCGTCGGGGGCGACGATGGCCGGGTAGTAGCGGCGGTTTCGGTCTTCCTGCAGGGCGGCCTTCCCCTCGGGGGAGGCGAGCCACTCGCGGGTCAGCTTTTCGCGAGCCTCGGGGGCGAGCTGTGCCCAGTCGGGCGGAAGCTTGCGCTGGGCCTTGGGCTTGGAGGACAGGCTGACGTCGGCGAGGTGCCAGTCGATCCTGGCGGCGAGGTCGGCGGGGGGGGCGAGGCGCCCGACGATGGGGCGGCCGACGCCGCCGAGCTTGATCTCGTGCGTCTTGCCGGGTTCGGCGGTGACGGGCTGGCGCTGCGTCCAGGTGATGGTGGAGCCTTGGGAGTCGGCGCGGAGTTGGAGCTCGATGCCGATGGAGACGGGGCCGGGGGGGACGCGGTCGAGGACGAAGTTGCCCTCGGCGTCGGCGGTGGCGCTGCAGTCCTTGCTGGTGCGGCCGCCGCGCTCGTTCATGGCGACGATCTTTTGACCGGCGGCGGGCTTGGAGCCGACGCGGGCGGTGCCGCGGATCGTGGCCCAGGGCTGAACGGTGATCGTCCGTTCGCCGGGCGCTGCGAACTGGTCGGGCTTCAGTTCGGCGTAGCCGAGGTCGTGGAGGACGAGGACGGTGTACTCGCCGGCCTGGGGTTCGAAGCGGAAGCGGCCGGCGGCGTCGGTTTTGGTCTGGAGCGTGTCGGTGCCGGGGCCGGCTTTGCCGTTCCTGACGGAGACCTGATTCGACTCGGTCTCGAGCAGGATGTCCGCGCCGGCCAGCGGCTTGCCGTCGGCGGAGCGAAGGGTGGCGGCGAGGGCCTTGCCCTTCTTCAGGCGGAACTGGAGCTTGACGTTCTCCTCGCCGGGCGCGATGACGCGGGAGTCGGCGGGGAGGTAGCCGGGGGCCTCGATGCGGAGGGCGTAGCCGTCCCGGTGGTTGGTCTCGGTGTACTCGAAGGTGCCGAGGCCTTGTTCAGCGCCCTCTTCTTCGCGGCTCCAGTGGGGCGTCTGGCGGCCACTGCCCTTGGACGTCCAGCCGCGGATGGCGCGGAACTGTTCGACCGGCTTGCCGGTCTCGTCGTCGACGACCGTGCCGGTGACCTTCAAGACCGGGGCGAGCGTGACGACGTGCTCGGCGTCGCCGGCCTTGAGGCGGACGTCGCTGTTCAGGGCGATGTAGCCGCGGGCGGAGGCGCTGATCGCGACTTCGTCGGCGGGTGCCTCGGTCCAAACGACGCGGCCGTCGGCGGCCGTGGTGGCGCGCCAGTCGAGGATGTCGAGGCCGCGCCAGCGGCCGGCGGAGACGCCGGCGGCGGGGATGGGCTGGCCCTTGGGGTCGAGGACGCGGATGCGGAGCGTCTGCGGGGGATCGAGCCTGACGTCGAGGTCGGCGACGGGCTTGTCCTGCAAGGCGAACTGGGACATGTGGGGGGCCCAGCCGCCGGCCTTGACGATCAGCGTGGCGTGCTGGTTCGGGCGGCAGTTGGCGAGGGTGAAGCGGCCGTCGGGGGCGCTGCGGGCGGTCGGGGCCTTCAGGCCGTAGCGGGTCATGCCGAGCGAGAGCTGCGCGCCGGGGACGGGCTGGCCGTCGGGGGTGAGGACGCGGCCGGCGACGGTGAGGCCCTTGGCCATGACCATGACGGCCGTCTGGTCGCGGAGCTTGTCGTGGGGCGGGAACGGGCGCTGGCCGAACCGCTCGTCGGAGAGGTAGTCGGGGTGGGCGAGGCGGACGTGGGCGACCTGGATGTGGGCGGGGGCGCGGTCGAAGCGCCAGCGGCCGTCGGCGTCGGTCTTGGCGCGGACGTCGTAGAGGGCGGCGCGGGGGCCGAGCGCGATTGGGCCGGCTTGGCGCTCCTCGCCCTTGCGTTGGAGGTCGAGGGCGACCTCGACGGCGGGGATCGGCTTGCCGGCCTCGTTGAGGACGCGGCCGCCGATCGTCGTGGCGCGCTCGAACTGGAGGAGGTACTCGCCGGGGATCGGCTGGCGGGAGCGGAGCGGCTCCCAGGTGACGGTCATCGGGACGTAGCCGTCTTTGTCCGCCCAGACGGTGAGGGAGGTGGAGTCGGCGTCGACGTCGAGCTTGGCGTGGCCGTCGTCGTCGGTGGTCCAGGTGCGGCGCTGGCCGGTGACGCGGGCGGAGAGCTTGACGTCGTCCACGGGGCGGTTGGTGCCGGACTCGACGACGCGGAAGGCGATGGACTTCTGGGCGGGGAAGTCGGGGTCGGCGGCGGGGGCTTGAGCGGTCGCGCGGCGCGGGGCGAGGGGGCTGAGAGTGCCGATCGCGGTGACCCAGACGATCGTGATGAACGCTAGCAGGACCGCGACGGGGCGGGTGACGGGGCGGCGGCGGCGGGCGGGGTCGAGGATGGCGGTGATGCGGTGTTCGAGGCCGGTGCGGGAGGCCATGGCGATCCCGGCGCAGGGGGCGACCGGGGTGGAACGGCCGGCGAGGGCGGCGGCGACGTCGAGCAGCCAGCGGGCGTAGCGGGTGGAGGGCTCGCCGGCGCGGAGCACCCAGTCGTCGCAGGCGAGTTCGCGGTCGACGCGCATGCGGGCGGCGGCGAGCCAGGCGAGCGGGTGGAACCAGTAGAGCGCGCAGGCGAGGCGGGCGAGCGTCTGCCAGAGGACGTCGCGGCGGGCGACGTGGGCGAGCTCGTGGGTGAGGACGGCGTCGAGTTGGGCGGGGGGCCAGGTGCGCCAGGCGGGCGGGAGGAGGAGGGCCGGGCGCAGGACGCCGAGGCAGAGGGGGGAGGCGATGTCGGGGGACTCGAGCAGGCGGGGGGCGTGGCGGAGGTTGAGCGCGGTGCAGAGGGCGGCGAGGCGGACGGGGGCGAGGTCGGTTGCGGCGGTGGCGCCGCGGATCAGGCGGCGGACGATCAGGGTGGACGTGGCGTGGCGGGCGAGGAGCCAGAGGGTCGGGAGGAGCCAGAGGACCGTTAGCCAGAGGGCCGTTCGTTTGAGGGGCCCGTTCCGCGGTTGCTGTGGCGCGGGCGTGGCGGTGGCCGGGGTGGGTTCATGGGGCGCGGTCACGGTGTCGTGCCTGATGAGGGCGGGCGTGAACGGGGGCGGGGACAGGCGGGTGGGCGCGGCCGTCGGGGAGGGGATTGTCGGCGGTGCGGTTGTCGGCGCGTGTTGGGCGGCGCTGGTGGCCAGGGGTGGCGTGGGCGAGGTGACTTCGATGCGGCCGACCCGGTACTCGGGGAGGGTGGCGATCAGGGCGGGGAGGAAGAGGGCGGCGGCGACGCTCAGGGACCAGACGCCGTGTCGGAGGGCGGCGGAGCAGCGGCGGCGGAGGAGGAGGGTGGCGGCGCCGGCGGTGAGCCAGATGGCGGTGAGGCCGCACAGGAGGCGGAGGGCGAAGGCGGCGGCGGCGGTTGGGTCGGTTGGGGTCGTGATGGGCATCGTCGGCTCCCCGGGGTAGAGGGGTCAGGGGTTGCGGTCTCGGTCGGCGCGGTCGATCAGGTCGCGGAGGCGCTGGAGGTCGTCTTGGGTCAGCTTGCCGGCGGAGCCGTCAAGCAGGGCGGCGACGGCGTCGACCGGGGCGCTGCCGAAGAACGTGCGGACCAGGTTCTTCAGCGCGGAGCGGCGAACCTTGTCCTTGGAGGCGACGGGGCGGTAGAGGTAGCGCTTGCCGTCCTGGCGCGACGTCGCCATCTGTTTCTTGACGAGCAGGTTGAGCATGGCGCGGACGGCGGAGTAGCTGGGGGCGTCGGGGAGGGCGGCCTGGACGTCGGTGACGGAGGCGTCGGCGCCGAGGCGGTAGAGGGCCTCGAGGGTCTGGCGTTCGCGCTTCGAGAGGTGGAGGGGGGATTCTGGCACGCGGTCGGGTTCCCTTCGCGAACGTGCTAGAAATTCAGCACGTGCTGAAAAGTTAGCAGGTGGCGCGGGGGCGGGTCAAGGAAAATCGGGAGGAGTTTCGGGGACGGGCGGGCCGACCCCCGCTCTCGCGCGCGCCAGCGGCTCATAGGGGTCGCGGTGGGGTCAGAGGGCGATGCTCTTGCCGGAGTCGGCGCTCTTGTACATCCCGTCGAGCATCTGCATCAGGGTGACGCCCTGGGAGGCGCCGAGGGTGGGGCCGGTCTTGCCGAGCAGGCACTCGCGGAAGTGGCGCATCAGGGCGGCGTGGCCGGTCACCTTGGGGAGCTTGAGGGGGGTTTCCTTGGACTCGCCCTTGGCGGTGAACGCGCGGTGGAGGACGGGGCCCCTGGGGGTGTAGACGTCGACGACGCCGTCGGTGCCGTGGACGCGGCAGACGACGCCGTTCTGGGCGGGGGACTGGTTGAGCGCCCAGCTGACGGCGAGCTCGAGCGTCGCGCCGCCGTCGAAGCGGAGCAGGGCGAAGGCGGACTCTTCGACGTCGTATTTGACGTCGCCGGGGAGCGGGATCTCGAGGCGGCGGTGGGTGGCGGCGTAGGCGCTGAGCGGGCGGGGCTCGCCGAGCAGGTGCCAGCCGAGGTCGAGCATGACCGAGCCGAGGTCGGCGAGCGCGCCGCCGCCGGACTTCTCGCGGTCGGTGTACCAGCCGGTGCCGATCGGGAGGGCGCGGGTGCGGGTCCAGGCGGCGCGGGCGTGGTACGGCTTGCCGGCGTACTCCTTGACGATCGCCTGCTTCGAGGCGAGCTCGGCGCCGCCAAAGCGGCGCTGCATCCCGTAGAGGACGGTGCGCTGGGCCTTGGCGGCGGCGGCGTCCACCTTCTTGGCCTCGGCGGCGGACAGGGTTGGCGGGCGCTCGCAGACCACGTGTTTGCCCGACTTCAGCGCCGCGATCGTGACCGGGGCGTGCAGGTGGGTGGGGAGGCAGACGCTGACCGCGTCGAGTTCCTTGTCGGCGACGAGCTCCTCCCACGTCGCGTACTCGCGCGGGATCTTGAACTCGTTCATCATGTCGCGGCGGCGCGACGGGATCAGGTCGGCGACCGCCATCACGCGGAACCCGCCGGACGCGAGGTAGCCGCGGCCGTGGGCCTTGCCCGGCCAGCCGCCGCCGATGATGCCTACCCGGATCGCGTCCGCCATCGTTCAATCGCTCCTTTTGTGCGGGGGAGGGTGTTGTATGGGCGGGGGGTATTGGACGCAATACGGCCGGGCACGCTGGGGCGGCGTCGGCGTATTAGCCTTTACCTGACGCGACAACTATACTTTCCTCATGTCGACGCCCACGCGTGACCAGTTCGTCGCGCAAGTTATCGAGATCGTGACCAGCCGGTTCCCGCTGATGACCATCGAGCCGGCGGACGACGATTTCGCGGTGCGGATCAAGCCGAAGAAGCAGCGGGGGCCGGGGCACCTGGCGTCGCTCGAGAACCTTTACCGAATGACGTTGCTCGACCCGACGGACACCCGGCACCACGTCGAGCGGTGGGCGGTCGAACTGCTGCGGGCGTCGGAGGGGCACCCGGACGAGGACGGGCCGTTCGAGTCGATCAAGGAGCGGATCATGCCGATGATCCTGCCCGCGGGCGCGGCGGAGGAGGGGTTCGAGTCGGTCGTCAGCCAGCCGCTGATCGAGGGGTTGCGGGTCGCGTACGCGATCGATTCCGACCGGACGATCTCCTACATCGCGAACAAACTGTTCGACGGCTGGAAGATGTCGATGGACGACCTGCACGAGCAGGCGATCGACAACCTCGTGCGGCGGAGCGAGGAGATGCAGGCGAACGTCGCCCAGGACGAGGACGGCAGCATCACGCTGATCATCCTCAGCCAGCGGGACGGGTACGACGCGGCTCGCATCCTGCTGCCGACCTTGCACGAGCGGCTGAGCGAGCACCTCGGGAGCCCGTTCGTGGCGGCGATCCCGCACCGGGACATCTTGCTCTGCTTCCGGAACGAGAAGGAGACGGTCGAGCGGCTGGCCCCGCAGATCGCGGAGGATTACACGAAGATGCCGCACCAGGTGACGGAGCAGTTGCTGCTGGTCACGGCGGACGGGGTGGCGCCGTACAGCGGGTAGGGTGGGGCTCCTGATCGCAGACGGGGGGCGCTGAATGACGGTTGGGGCGTCAGAGTTGGGAGGGGGCTGACGTCCTTGACACGGGTGGGGGATCGCGTAAGATTTTCCCCCTGTCGCTGAAGGCTTGGCGGGTTTCGCCGGGCCTGGTAGCGGGGCTATAGTGAAATGGGATCACGCCACCATGGCATGGTGGAATTCAGGGTTCGAATCCCTGTAGCTCCAGTCTTCGAACGACCCCCCGCACAACTTGCGGGGGGTCTTTTCGTTTGCGGGCACTGAACTCGGTGGCGCGTGCGTCCGAAAAGAGGAAGGGAGGCGCAGGCGGGGGCGAAGGGGTTTACGGTCTTATCCACGCGACGGTCCACCCGCGTTTGTCACACCTGTGACAATGCGTCGGCCAGAACGCTCACCATCCGGTCCCCAAGGTTCCGGCAGTCGGGGTCGGAGGTTTTTATCGGTCACCATGCAGTTCCCCTGATGGCACCGGCTTTGATCTGGGTCTCCCGCGTCGAAGAACTGCCGCGACACGAAGGGAACAGGAGGACTGCAATGCGAGCCAAGAAGAGCCAGTCGAAGAATCAGCAGCCGGTGGGGCCGATCTACAAGGCGATCAAGGCGAAGGCGGCGGCCGCGCCGGCCGCGGAGGACGTGCGGGCGCAGCCGGCGAACATCCAGCCGGGCGAGATCGGGGAGGCCGCGATCGCGGCGGCGACGCTGCGGCAGTTGAACCGGTACGCGGAGGACGTGCAGCAGTTCCTGAACGCGTCGAAGCTGCGGATGCTGGTCAACCGGATCCAGGCGGACGTGTCGGACGGGGATCTGACGGCCCGGCCGCGGATGCGGTTGCGGAGGGAGTAGGGTTTCGCGAAGGGGCGGGGCGGGCGCCGGTTGGCGATCGAATCACGCCCCCACCGCTGAAGCGGTGGGCGTCCGAAAGCAAAAGCGCCCCGGGACGGTTGTCCCGGGGCGCTTCGTTTGGTGTCGGGCGTTGGCGGGGCCGTTCCGGTGCGGGAGCCTACTTGATGAACAGCATCTCGCGGTAGGTCGGGAGGGGCCAGAGGTCGTCGGCGACGAGCGTCTCGAGCTTATCGGCGGCGGCCCGGACGTCGTTCAGCGCCGGGAAGACGGCCTCGCGCATGTGCTTCGCGTGGGCGTAGGGGTCGCTGCCGTCGCCGTGATGGGCGGCGGCCTTCTCGAGGGCGACGATCGACCGGTGGAGGTCGTTGATCGACGAGACCAGCGTGCCGAACGTCTCCAGCCCGGCGGGCTGGGCGGCGCCGGCGGCCTTGGCGGCGGCGATCGACTCGCCGACCTCCTTCTGGTACCGGAGGGCCGCGGGCAGGATCTGGCTCTTGGCCATCATGACCGCGGTGTTGGCCTCGATGTTCAGGGTCTTGACGTAGGCCTCGGAGAGGATGTTGAAGCGGCTCTGGAGCTCCTTCTCGCTGTAGACCTTGTACTTGGTGAACAGCTCGATCGTGTCCTTGCGGGTGATGACCGGGAGGGCGTCGACGGTGTTCTTGTTGTTGGGCAGCCCGCGCTTGGCGGCCTCGGCGTGCCACTCCTCGGAGTAGCCGTTGCCGTTGAACAGGACCTTCTTGCTCTCCTTGACGATCGGGGGGAGGAGTTCCTGGATGGCGGCGGTCAGCGTCTTGCCGCCCTTGACGTCGGCCTCGAGCTTGGTGGCCATCACGTCGAGCGACTCGGCCACGATCGTGTTCAGGACGGTGTTGGCGCCGCTGATGTTGGCGCTGGAGCCGACGGCGCGGAACTCGAACTTGTTGCCGGTGAACGCGAACGGGCTGGTGCGGTTACGGTCGCCGGCCTCCTTGGGCAGCGGCGGGAGCACGCTGACGCCGGTCTGGAACAGGCCGCCCTGCTTGGACGACTTGGCGCCACCCTTCTCGATCTGGTCGAACACGTCCTGGAGCTGGTCGCCGAGGAAGATCGAGATGATCGCCGGCGGGGCCTCGTTGGCGCCGAGGCGGTGGTCGTTGTGGGCCGACGCGATCGACAGGCGGAGGATCTCGCTGTACTTGGCGACCGCGCGGATGACGGCGGTCGTGAACACGAGGAACTGGGCGTTGTCGTGCGGGTTGTCGCCCGGGTTGAGCAGGTTCTCGCCCTGGTCGGTGGACATCGACCAGTTGTTGTGCTTGCCGCTGCCGTTGATGCCGGCGAACGGCTTCTCGTGCATCAGGCAGACCAGGCCGTACTTGTCGGCGGTCTTCCGCAGCACCTCCATGATCAGGTTCTGGTGGTCGACCGCGAGGTTGGCCAGTTCGAACAGGGGGGCGATCTCGTACTGGCTGGGGGCGACCTCGTTGTGGCGGGTCTTGACGGGGACGCCGAACTTGAACAGCTCGAGCTCGGCGTCGGCCATGCAGGCGAGGACGCGCTCGGGGATCGAGCCGAAGTACTGGTCCTCCAGCTCCTGGCCCTTGGGGGGCGGGGCGCCGAACAGGGTGCGGCCGCAGGTGACCAGGTCGGGGCGGAGGTAGTAGAAGGCCTTGTCGATCAGGAAGTATTCCTGCTCGGGGCCGACGGTGGTGAAGACCTTGACCGAGTCCTTGTTGCCGAACAGGCGGAGGATGCGGAGGGCCTGGGTGGACAGGGCGTCCATCGAGCGGAGCAGGGGGGTCTTCTTGTCGAGGGCCTCACCGGTCCAGGAGAGGAAGGCGGTCGGGATGACGAGGGTGGAGCCGTTCGGGTTCTCCATCACGTACGCGGGGCTGGTCGGGTCCCAGGCGGTGTAACCGCGGGCCTCGAACGTGGCGCGGAGGCCGCCGGACGGGAACGAGCTCGCGTCGGGCTCGCCCTTGATCAGTTCGCGGCCGGAGAACTCGGCGATCGCGCCACCGACGCCGTCGGGGGAGAGGAAGCTGTCGTGCTTCTCGGCGGTGATGCCGGTCATCGGCTGGAACAGGTGGGTGTAGTGGGTCGCGCCCTTCTCGAGGGCCCAGTCCTTCATGGCGGAGGCGACGGCGTCGGCGATGGAGGCGTCGAGGGGGGCGCCGTGCTTGATCGTCTTCTGGAGGGCCTTGAAGACCGGCTTGGGCAGGCGCTGGCGCTGGACCTCTTCGCTGAACACGTTGACCCCGAACAGGTCCTTCACGTGGTGCTTTTTGAAGTCGATCCGGTTGAGCTGATGCTTCGCGTTCGCGATCTGCGCGATCGCCTGCTGGCGGACATTCGCACCCATCGGTGGGCTCCTCTGAGAAAAGAAGGTCGGTAAGGCGGATCGCGGCCCCACCCGTCGGTTAGCGGGGTGGTGCGGTCCGAGCGCGGGGACGCGACAGTCTCACGATCAGGCGTCGGCCCGTCAAGTCAACAGGGAAAATCCTCGACTCACGCCGTCTTGGGAAAAGCAAAGGGCGTGCAACTCTGGAAAAGAGCGTTATCGGGCAGGTAAGCCGCGCGCACTTTAGGCATTCGATGGCGGGGGCCCGGAATCTGCCCAAGTGTTGCGCGGCGGGGGAATCGGGTATAGAGTGGCCCGACGGGCGCAAGTCGTGCTTGGACGCAATGTTTCGACGTTTTCACCGGTCGCGCCCGCCGGTATCGGTTTTGAAGAGGTGGTTTCCCCTTTCCCCGGAACCCGAACGCACCGCCACACGGCATCACGGAGGCTCGCACGCCATGACCCCACAGGACGTCCTTAGGCTCGCGCTGGAGAAGCAGGTTCAGTTCATCGACCTCCGGTTCATGGACTTCCCGGGGCTGTGGCAGCACACGACGCTGCCGATCTCGGAGCTGACGACGGACAGCTTCGACCACGGGTTCGGGTTCGACGGGTCTTCGATCCGGGGGTGGCAGGCGATCAACGAGTCGGACATGTTGCTGGTGCCGGTCGCGAAGACGGCGAAGATCGACCCGTTCTTACAGCACACCACGCTGTCGATCATCTGCGACGTGCGGGACCCGATCACGAAGAAGGAGTACAGCCGGGACCCGCGGTCGATCGCGCGGAAGACCGAGGCTTACCTGAAGAAGAGCGGGATCGCCGACACGGCTTACTTCGGACCGGAGCTGGAGTTCTTCATCTTCGACCACGCGTTCTACGACCAGGGGATCAACTTCGCCAAGCACTACGTCGGCAGCCGCGAGGGCATCTGGGGGCGCGGGGACGAGGACCCGTCGAACCTCGGCTACAAGATCCGGCTGAAGGAGGGGTACTTCCCGACCCCGCCGATGGACACGATGCAGAACATCCGGTCCGAGATGGTCGCCACGCTCATCGAACTGGGGATCCCGGTCGAGGCGCACCACCACGAGGTCGCGACCGGCGGGCAGTGCGAGATCGACATGCGTTATCAGGACCTGATGACGATGGCGGACAACGTGATGATGTACAAGTACGTCTGCAAGAACGTCGCCGCCCGCCACGGGAAGGTCGTCACGTTCATGCCCAAGCCCCTCTTCCAAGACAACGGCTCGGGCATGCACGTCCACTTCTCCCTCTGGAACGGGGACAAGCCGCTGTTCGCGGGGAACAAGTACGCGGGGCTTTCGGAGATGGGGCTGCACGCGATCGGCGGGATCTTGCGGCACGCGAAGGCGCTGTGCGCGATCACGAACCCGACGACGAACAGTTACAAGCGGCTGGTGCCGGGGTATGAGGCGCCGGTCAACTTGGTCTATTCGAGCCGGAATCGGTCGGCGGCGATTAGGATCCCGATGTACAGCGAGAACCCGAAGACGAAGCGGGTCGAGTTCCGGTGTCCGGACTCCTCGTGCAACCCGTACCTGGCGTTCAGCGCGATCGCAATGGCGGCGATCGACGGGATCCAGAACAAGATCGACCCGGGCGACCCGCTGGACAAGGACATCTACAAGCTCAGTCTGGACGAGTACGCGAAGATCGGGAGCGCGCCGGGCGGGCTGGAGGAGGCCCTGAACGAGCTCGAGAACGACCACGAGTTCCTGCTGAAGGGGGACGTGTTCACGGCGGACGTGATCCACTACTGGATCAAGTACAAGCGGGAGAACGAGGTGGAGGCGATCCGGATGCGGCCGCACCCGTACGAGTTCTGCATGTACTTCGACATCTAGCGCGAGCGCCGCTCGCGACCGTTCCCGAAAGTCGAGGCCCCGGACGTGCGTCCGGGGCCTTTCACGTGACCGCCGGGAACCCGCTCGGACCCGAGGACGTGGTGGGCAGGGGCGGCGGCGGGGGGACGGTCGAGGGGGCCGATTTGCGCTGCGCCGCGGCGAAGTCCTGGCGGGCGACGAGTTCGTCGAGCGTGTAGCCGGTGCCGCACTCGGGGCAGCGGGACTCGGTCAGGCCGACCATGCGGTAGCCGCACTCGGGGCAGCGGAGGTCGGGGAGGTTGTCCTGCTTGTTGCGGAGCGCGCGGCCGGTGCCGAGCGTACGGAGGGCTTGCAGCCAGATGGTGGCGGCGACCGCGACGGCGACGAGCACGATGCCGACGACGACGATCTCCTGCTCGCCCCGCAGCGAGCTGTCGGCGGTGATGCCCAGCACGGTGGCGACGACCGCGATCACCAGCGTCCAGACGACCGGGCGGGCCAGCGCGTTGTTGCGGGCGCGGCGGAAGAAGAGCCAGGCGACGGCGGCGAGCCACGTCGCGCCCGCGAGGAGGGACACGGACACGATCAGTCCGTCGGACGGGTAGCCGCGGTTGGTGACGGCGGTCAGGTTCGGCAGCCCGCGGCCGCGCGGCGTGTAGGTGTAGACCGTGCGGTTGAGGCCGGGGACAAGGGCGGCGAGGGCGTAGATCGTCAGGAGGCTGGCGCCGATCAGGAAAACGCCGAGGACGACGGCGACGACGGCGCGAACCAGCCAGCCGGCCCGGCCGTCGGCCAAGTCACGCCAGAGGGAGGGGGTGGGGGGGGCGTCGTCGGGGAGTGAGGGTCCCATGGGCCGTGGATGATACCGCGCGCGGCGAGAGGGCGGAAACCAGAAACCCGAAACCAGAGATCCGAATCAATGAGGAATGACTGAAGCCCGAATGACCAAAGCTGCGTGCGTTGGGTCATTCGGGCTTGCGGTTTGATTCGGGATTCTGGTTTCGGACTTCGAGTTTTCGCCTCATGCGGCCGGCGTGGCTAGGAGCTTCTCGGCGCTGGCCATCAGCTTGTCGAGTTTCACGGGCTTTGTGAAGTACTCGTTGGCTCCGAGGGACTCGGCGTACATCTGGTGACGCTTGCCCTGGTTGCCGGTGATCATGATGACGAAGGGCTTTTCGTTGCGGGGCTTCTTGGCTTTGACCTTTTCGAGGACGAGGAAGCCGCTGCGGCCGGGGAGCATCATGTCGAGGATGATCAGGTCAGGGGCGTTCTTTTCGGCGAGCTCGACGGCCTTGTTGCCGTTGTTGGCGGTGTCGATAACGGCGCCGGTGGGCTCGAACGCGGCCTGGATGGTGCTGATGATGTCCTGGTCGTCGTCGACGACGAGAATTCGTTTGTTTTCGAGGGTGCTGCTCATGATGATGAAGTCTCCCGCAAGGTGTTGCGATCGCGAGTCTGATTGTAGGGGTGGTGAATGTCAAGCGTAAACCGAGGGGGTGCCGAATAGACCGGCAGGGGCTGGCTGGTCGTTGTCCATCACACACCCAAACTAGGGAGGTTCGCGTGGCGAACGTCGTGGAAGCGCTCGAGGGCCGGCGGATGCTGGCGTTCTCGTCGGACGTGGTGCTGCGGCTGACGGGGCGTAGCGGAAATGAGGTCGTCGTCACGGACGTGCAGAGCGACCGGGACGGGCACGTCTACGTGAGCGGCGGGTTCGACGGCGTCGTCGACTTCGACCCGCGGCGGAACCACAACTTCGAGCTGGTGAACCAGCGCGTCGGCGAGCCGAAGGACGCGTTCGTCGCGAAGTACACGGCCGACGGGCGGCTGCTGTGGGTGCGGCAGCTCCAGGTCACCGGGGAATCGCCGGACGGGCGGGGGGAGGTCGGGCGGATGGCGGTCAACGCGAACGGCGACGTCGCGCTGACCGGGCGGTTCACCGGCACGACCGACTTCAACCCGCGCCGCGGGCGGGCGCTGATGACCGCGACGGACGCGCGGGACGTGTTCGTGTGGAAGCTGAACGCGGACGGGTGGTACCAGTGGGCGCAGACGGTGGAGAACTTCCGCCCGTCCCCGATCAACGGGCACGGGAACGCAGTGGCGTTCGACGCGGCGGGGGACGTGGTGGCGACGGGGGAATTCTTGTCGGCGGGGGACGAGACGAACGGGGCGGCGTTCGTCGCACGGCTGGCGGGGTCGAGCGGGGAGGTCGCGTACGTGAAGGACCCGTCGCTGTTCGCGACGCGCGGGGTCGCGCTTGCGGCGGACCGCGAGGGGTTCGTCTACGTAGCCGGCCAGCAGACGGGGTCGGAGCAGGACGGGTTCGTCGCGAAGGTCAACCGGCGGGGGAACACAGTCTGGTACCGGACGCTGGGCGACACCGGCGGGCTGGGCGAGGCGGCCCGCGGGGCGCGCGGGGTCGCGGTGGCCCGGGCCGGCGCGGTGTACGTGACAGGCCGGTTTAGCGGGGAGGGGTCGTTCGGCGGGGCGATGCGGACGAGCGTCGGGCTGTTCGACGGGTACCTGGCGAAGTACGACGCAACCGGGGACGTCACGTGGGTGCGGAGCTGGGGCGGGGCGGGCGAGACGGTGTACGGGGAGGACGTGGCGCTGGACAACGACGAGCGGGTGTACGTCGCCGGCCGGTTCACCGGCGTCGTCGACTTTAACCCAGGGGGTGGGACGGCCCAGCGGGACGGGAGCGGCAGCCTGGACTTCTACCTGTCGCGGTTCGATGCGGCGGGGGCGTTCTCGACGGCGACGTCGTTCGGCGGGAAGCGCGGGCGGTTCACGGAGGAGTCGCGAGTGGTCGCGAGCCGGAGCGGCGATCTGTTCGTCGGCGGAACGTTCGGCGGGGTCGTGGAGCTGGATCCGGGGGCGTCGCCGGGCGTGTACGACAGCGCGGGGGACATCGACGGGTTCTGGGCGAGGCTGGCCGAGGAGTGATATAACTGCGGGCTCATCGTTTGGGAGCGTCAACACCGGGTGTGGCGTGGGAAGACTTCGAAGGCGGCCCGCGAGCGGGCCGGCTGAACGAGGCGACGTGGCACCCGCGGTTGAACGGCTAACACGAAGGGAGCCGCGGGTGACCGGACTGGAAGCACTGGAGCAACGGCGGCTGATGGCGCTGGGGCTGGGGGTCGTGGCGGGCCTAGGTGGCGAGGATGGCGACGTCGTGCGCGTGTCGGACGTGGCCAACGACCGCGCGGGGCACGTTTACGTTTGCGGGACGTTCGAGGGGTTCGTGGATTTCGACGTGCGGCGGAACCGCGCGTACGTGCTGGACACGTTCCGGCGGCGGGACGGCGGCGGGTTCGAGCGGTTCGGGGTAGACGGGTTCGCGGCGAAGTACACGGCGGACGGCCGATTGATCTGGGCGCGGCAGGTGCAGTTGACGGGGGACGGGACGGCACGGGTGGGCTCAATCGGACGGATGGCGGTGGAGGGGGACGGGGAGGTGGTGCTGACCGGGAGCTTCGACGGGACGGTGGACTTCAACCCGCTGCGGGGACGGTACGCGCTGACGTCGGAGACGGCGGGGGAGGCGTTCGCGTGGAAACTGGACGAGGGCGGGCGGGTGGTGTGGGCGGCGGGGCTGGGGCGGCTGGTCGAGGGCGGGACGGGGTCGGTCGGGCGGGCGGTGGCCGTGGACGCGGCGGGGGACGCGGTGGTGACGGGGGAGGCGTTTCCCGAAGGTGGGGAGGAGGACGGGGTCGCGTTCGTGTCGCGGCTGGACGGCGGGACGGGGGAGGTGGCGTACGGGCGGGAGGTCGGGTTGTCGACGGGCGGGCCCCTCGCGCTGGTGGGGAACGCGGTGGCGGCGGACCCGGAAGGGCACGTGTACGTGACCGGCGGGCAAGTCGGGGGGCTGGCGGAGGGGTTCGTCGCGAAGGTGAACCGCCGGGGGAACACGGTCTGGGCGCGGTCGCTGGGGGACAGTCTATTCGGCAGCGGGGGCGGGCAGGGGGTGGCGGTGACGCGGCGGGGCGGGGTGTTCGTGGTGGGGAGCTTCTCGGGGAACGGGCTGTTCGCGAACGTGCCGCGGCTGAGCAACGGGACGACGGACGCCTACCTGGCGCTGTTCGACGCGGAGGGGGACGTCGACTGGGTGCGGCACTGGGGCGGGCAGAACGGGGAGGCGTTCGCGGACGACGTGGTGATCGACGCGGGGGGACGGGCGGTGGTGTCTGGCGTCTTCGGGCAGGAGGTGGACTTCGACACCGGGGGCGGGCGGCGGATCCGTGAGGCGGGCGACCGACGGGACTTTTACGTGGCGCGGTTCTTCGCGGACGGCGTGTTCTCGACGGTGGCGACGTTCGGCGGGAGGCAGGGGAAGCCGACGACGCTGGCGGGGGTGTCGGCCAGCCGGAGCGGGGGGGTGATCTTCGGGGCGTCGTTCGACCGGGTGTTCGACTTCGACCCGGGGGTGGGGCAGGCGGAGGTGGACGCAGGGCTCGGGGAAAACGGGGTGTGGGTGAGGTTGGATGAGGTTTAGGAACCAGGAACCAGGAACCAGGAACCAAGAACCAGGGACTGAGGGACTGAGGGACTGAGGGTGCGGGGGGAGATTGGGTGAACGCCAGGCGGTGCGGCGTCCGATAACGATCGGGGGGTGTCGTTGTCCGGGAGGTCGTGGGTGTCGCCGTCGTCGCCGATCGTGGTCATGGACAGTGGGCTGGGCGGGCTGACGGTGGTGCGCGCGTTGCGGGCGGCGCTGCCGCAGGAGGACGTGCTGTACTTCGGGGACACGGCGCGGGTGCCGTACGGGAGCAAGTCGCCGGAGACGGTGACGACGTTCGTGCGGCAGATCATCCAGTTCTTCAAGCCGTACGAACCGAAGCACGTCGTGATCGGGTGCAACACGGCAACGGCGATGTCGCTGGCGGCGGTGCGGCGGGACTTCGACGATCTGCCGATCAGCGGCGTGATCGACCCCGGGGCGCGGGCGGCGGCGGAGGCGGCGGGGAAGAAGGAGTTCCCGGTGATCGGGATCATCGGCACGGAGGGGACGATCCGGAGCCGGGCGTACGAGCTGGCGATCCACAAGCGGCGGTCGCGGGCGCGGCTGTTCGCCAAGCCGACGCCGCTGCTCGTGCCGATCATCGAGGAGGGGCGCGGGGAGGACGACCCGGTGACGCGGCTGGCGCTGAAGCAGTACCTGCTGCCGCTGTACCAGCGGGGGATGGACGTGCTGGTGCTGGGGTGCACGCACTACCCGATCCTGCGGGGGCTGATCCAGCGGATGGTCGGGAAGCGGGTGGCCGTGGTTGACTCGGCCGCGGCGTGCGCCGAAGATGTCGCGCGGCGGCTGGGGGCGGCGGGGCTGCTGCGGGGGGATCGGGCCGAGCCGGGGTCGCTGCGGTGCTTCGCGACGGATAACACGCCGCGATTTTCGGCGCTGGCGGAGCGGTTCCTGGGGGTGGAGGTGGGGGAGGCGACGCTGGTGGGGGTGGAAGAGCTGTACCGGGACGGCGTCGTGAACTGAGCGAGACGGAGCGACGAAGGGGCCGCGAGAGGAGCAGAGGTTGGCGAGCATGGTGCGATCGATCGGAATGCTGTTGGTCGTGGCGGCGGTGGCGGGGGGGTGTTCGTCGGGCTCGTCGTTCACGCTGAACCCGTTGGCGCGGAAGGCGGAGCCGCACCGGGAAGAGCTGACGCAGGCGGAGTGGCGGGCGCTGCGGGTGGAGAACGCGCGGCGGCTGCGGGGCGAGGGGATCCCGGCGGAGCAGGCGACGACCGCCGCGGCCGTCGCCGGGCCGCGGAGCGCGGGGCAGGAGTTTGGGCAGTTCCTCGACTTCCTGGAGTTCACCTTCTGGACGTTCCCGAAGCAGGCGGTGATGTACTACCTGGGGGAGACGCCGGGCAAGTACGCGCGGATGATGGAGGACGACCAGTCGGCGGACGCGCGGCGGACGGGGGTGCTGAAGCTGGTGACGCAGTACCCGTTCGCGCGGCGGGCGCCGTACGCGGAGCGGTACTGGCAGATCGCGCAGGGCGACCCGAACCCGCTGGCGCGGGCGGCGGCGGTGCGGGCGTTAAACCGGTCGCGGGACGCGCGGGTGACGCCGGTCGCGATCCGGCAGCTGGACGACGTGAACCCGCTGATCCGGCTGGAGGCGGCCAAGGCGCTGGCGAACGTGCCGGACGAGAAGGCGGTCGCGGCGCTCGTGCGGCACATGGGGGCGACGATCGAGCTGCGGGGCGACGGCGGGCGGCCGGAGTTGCAGTCGGAGAACCGGGACGTGCGGGTGGCGTGCGCGGACGCGCTGCGGAACTTCCCGACGAAGGACGTGGCGCGGGCGCTGACCGAGGCGCTGCGCGAGAAGGAGTTCGAGGTGTCGTGGCAGGCGCGCAAGAGCCTGATCCTGATGACGGGGCGGGACTTCCGGTACGACGTCGCGAAGTGGCAGGAGTATTTGGCGTCGGCGGAGAAGCCGTTCGGGTGAAGAAGAAGTGGGCAGTCGGCAGTCGGCAGTGGGCAGTTAGGGACGGGCGGCCGTTGCGGGTCGCCTGTATCGTTTATGCGGGCGTTGGCGTTCGAGGGCGGGTTGTCGTTTCAGCCGCGGCGCGCCGAGCCGCGGCGGGAGGAGGGGGATTGCCTGATCAAGGTGCGCCGCGCGGGGGTTTGTGCGACGGACTTGGAGATCACGCGCGGGTACATGGGGTTCAGCGGCGTGCTCGGGCACGAGTTCATCGGGGAGGTGGTGGAGTCGCCGGCCGAGCGGAAGTGGGTCGGCAAGCGTGTGGTCGGGGAGATCAATGTCGTCTGCGGGCGGTGCGACCTCTGCCTGAGCGGGCTGTCGAGCCACTGCCGGAACCGCACGGTTCTAGGCATTTTACGGCGGGACGGGGCGTTCGCGGACTTCGTGCGGCTGCCGGCGGTTAATCTGCACGAGGTGCCGGCGGGGGTGGAGGACGACGCGGCGGTGTTCGTCGAGCCGCTGGCGGCGGCTTTCCAGGTGCTTAAGCAGGTCAAGCTGGACGGGAAGCGGTGGGTGACGGTACTGGGCGACGGGCGGCTGGGGCTGCTCTGCGCGCAGGTGCTGCGGAACGCCGGGTGCCCGGTGCGGGTGATCGGGCGGCACGCGGACAAGATGCGGCTGTGCGACCAGTGGGGGATCCGCAGCCGGCCGGCCAGCGAGATCACGCCGCGGCACGACCAGGACGTGGTGGTGGACTGCACGGGGAGCGCGGCGGGGTTGGAGATGGCGATGCAGCTCGTGCGGCCGCGCGGGACGATCGTGCTCAAGAGCACGGTGGCGGCGGGGAAGGCGGTGAACCTCGCCCCGATCGTGATCGACGAGATCAATGTCGTCGGCAGCCGGTGTGGGCCGTTCAAAGAGGCGATCAAGGCGCTGACGGAGAAGAGCGTCGACGTGACCAGCATGATTCATAAGCGGATGAAGCTGGAGCACGGGGTGGAGGCGATGGAACTCGCCGGCAAGCCGGGCGTGCTAAAGGTGCTCCTGACGATGGATTCGTAGCGCGGGCTACCAGCCCGTGGCGGCAACACGAACGGGAACGCGGGCTGGCAGCCCGTGCTACGGGTATGGCGAAAGACTTGGCCGTCGTCCTGAACAGCGGGAGCATCAACTCGTGCGTGACGACGGCGCTGGCGGCGCAGCGGCACCGGCTGGTGATGCTGCACGCGGAGATCGGCGGGCAGCCGGGAGGGACGCGAGGGCGGGCGGCGTACGACCAGCAGGTCGGGCACTTCAAGCCGTACCGGGAGCACTCGCTGCCGATGCCGTTCCTGGCGGCGGTGCAGGACCCGAAGTCGCAGGCCGCGGCGCTGGCGAGCGACCCGCGGGCGCAGACGGCGAACCTCGGGCCGCAGATGATCGACCTGCTGCCGCTGATCTCGGCGGCGGTGCGGTACGCGACGTTCTACCGCGCGTCCGCCGTCTACCTCGGGTTCCGCGTCGGCGGGAGCGGGGACGAGCTGGCGGCGGCGACCGAATACACGCAGGTGTGGAACGAGATGATCCAGATGCCGTGCGGCCAGCGGGAACTCGAGGTGATCACGCCGCTGCTCGAGCTGGACGCGTGGCAGGTGGTGGACGTCGGGTACCAGGTGAACGCGCCGCTGGAGCGGACGTGGAGCTGCCTGGAGGAGTCGAGCGACCCGTGCTGGGCGTGCCCGGCGTGCCGCGCGCGGGAGAAGGCGTTCCAGCAGGCGGGGAAGGTGGACCCGTTGCGGGTGACGAAGAAGGGGTGAGTCGCCCTGGTTGGCCCGTCGCCGGGTCGGGGGCGGGCCGGGGCGCGCGTCGCGCGGCGCGGGTCAGGTTGGCTGCATCTCTTCTTCGACGTGGATCAGGTGGTACTCGTAGGCGTCGACGAGGGCCTGCCAGCTCGCGTCGATGATGTTGCCGCTGACGCCGACGGTGCCGTAGAGCTCCTTCGTGCCGTCGGCCTTGGTGCGGCGGGTCTCGATCGTCACGCGGACGGCGGCGGCGGTCTCCTCCTTGCTGTTGATCACGCGCACCTTGTAGTCGACGAGGTGGACGTCCCTGATCGCGGGGAGGTGGTTCTTGAGCGCCTGGCGGAGCGCGCCGTCGAGCGCGTTGACCGGGCCGTCCCCCTCGGCGACGCGGTGCTCGGTGGTGTTTGCGACCTTCAGCTTGATCGTCGCCTCCGAGATCGGGGGTTGGCCGTTGGTCTTCAGGACGGAGACGCGGTAGTGGTCGAGGTCGAAGAACGCCTTGTGGCGGCCGATCTCGCGGCGGAGGAGGAGCTCGAAGCTGGCCTCGGCGACCTCGAACTGGTAGCCCTGGTTCTCGAGGTCCTGCACCTTGTTCAGGACGCGGCGGAGCGTCTCCTTGTCCTCTTCGATGTTGAACTTCTTGCCGGCCTTGGTGGCGATGTTGGAGACGCCGGAGAGCTCGGAGACGAGGATCTTGCGGGTGTTGCCGACGGTCTCGGGGGAGACGTGCTCGTAGGTGCTGACGTCCTTCTGGACGGCGTGGACGTGCATGCCGCCCTTGTGGGCGAACGCGCTGCTGCCGACGTAGGGCTGGCCGGTGACGAGGTTGTAGTTGGCGATCTCGTAGACGTAGCGGCTGGCGTCGGTCAGGTGGCGGAGCGTGCCGGGGCGGAGGCAGTCGAGGTGGTACTTGAGCTGGAGGTTGGCGGCGAGGGGGATCAGGTCCATGTTGCCGCAGCGCTCGCCGACGCCGTTCATGGTGCCTTGGGCGTGGTCGGCGCCGGCGTGGATGGAGGCCTGGGCGTTGGCGACGGCGAGGCCGCAGTCGTTGTGGGTGTGGATGCCGACCTTGACGGAGGTCTGCCGCTTCACGGCGGCGGTGGCCTCGGCGACGAACTCGGGCATCGAGCCGCCGTTGGTGTCGCAGAGGCAGAGGACGGACGCGCCGGCCTCCTGGGCTGCGAGCAGCGTCTGGATGGCGTAGTCGGGGTTGGAGCGGTACGTGTCGAAGAAGTGCTCGGCGTCGTAGACGACCTGCCGGCCGGCGCTGCGCATCAGGCGGACCGTGTCGGCGATCATCTTCAGGTTCTCCTCGAGGGAGACGCCGAGGACGACCTTCACCTGGTGGTCGCTGGTCTTGCCGACGATCGTGACGCAGGGGGTCTCGGCGGCGAGGAGCGCCTTCATGCCCGGGTCTTCCTCGGCCCTGACGCCCCGGCGGCGGGTCATGCCGAACGCGCTGACCTTTGCGTTCTTCAGTTTGAGGTCGCGGACGTCGCGGAAGAACTGTTCGTCCTTCGGGTTGGAGAGGGGGAAGCCGCCCTCGATGTAGTCGACGCCGAGGTCGTCGAGTTTCTGCGCGATCAGCAGCTTGTCCTGGAGCGAGAGGTTGAAGCCCTCGCCCTGGGTGCCGTCGCGGAGGGTGGTGTCGTAGATCTCGATCCGGCGGGTCGTCGTCGTGCTCATGGGTCGCACCTGGTCGGGGACAGATCTGGTTCAATAAACGAAAACGCCCTGCCGCGGGGGCAGGGCTCGGTGGTCTTCTCAGACGGACGAACGATCGGCCCTACCCGCGGATTGGCGGGGTAATAATGGTCGGGGCGATGGCGATCGGGGTGTTCATCCGGAGGTCTATCGTAACGAGGCCGGGGGAAAGGTCAAATCCCACCCCCGGCGGCGCGCCCGCCGAGGCGGGCTCGCCAGGGGGCGCGGGGGTGCCTTAAGATCGCCCGCATGCCGCAGAAGATCATCCGGGACCCGGTGCACGACGTGATCGCGTTTCGGGTGGAACGGCCTCTCGACGCGCTGCTGTTCCGGCTGCTGAACGCGGCGGAGTTCCAGCGGCTCCGGCGGATCATGCAACTCGGGATGGCGCATCTGGCGTACCCGGGGGCGACGCACTCGCGATACAGCCATTCGCTGGGGGTGATGGAGACGGCGCGGAAGATCCTGTGCCACGTCGAGGCGGAGACGGGCGTGACCGAGGAGCAGCGGACGGTCTGCCTGGTCGCGGCGCTGTTGCACGACCTGGGGCACGGGCCGTTCTCGCACGTGTTCGAGCGGGTGTCGGGGATCAGCCACGAGCGGCTGACGCAGCGGGTCGTGCAGGACCCGGACAGCGAGGTGCACCGGGTGCTGTGGCAGTACGACCGGGTGCTGCCGGAGAAGGTGGTGGCGTTCCTGCGGGCGGAGGACGGGGAGCGGACGTGGCTGAACGACGTCATCGCGTCGCAACTCGACGCGGACCGGTTCGACTACCTGCTGCGGGACAACCTGATGACCGGGAGCCGGTACGGGGCGTACGACCTGGAGTGGCTGCTGCACGCGCTGACGGTGGACGGTCAGGCGAGGCGGCTGGCGGTGACCTGGAAGGGGGTCAGCGCGGTCGAGGACTACCTGCACTCGCGGTACAACATGTATCGCAACGTTTATTTTCACAAGGTGGTGCGGAGCGCGGAGGGGATGGTGAAACTCGCGCTGCAGCGGGCGAAGCGTCTGGCGGTGCAGGGCCGGCTCGAGTGGCCGCGGCGGGACGACACGGTCTACAAAGCGCTGCTCGGGCAGCGGCTGACGATGGCGGAGTTCACGGACCTCGACGACGTGGGCGTCAACCACTGCTTCAAGCTGTGGACGCGGAGCGACGACGAGGTGCTGGCGCGGCTGTGCCGAGGGCTGCTCTTCCGCGGGCTGTACAAGACGATCGACTTGACGCACGTGACGGCGGACCCGGCGGACGCGGCCGGCCGGGTGGAGCGGGCGAGCGAGGCGGTCCGGCGGAAGGGGGGCGATCCGGCTTACGACTTGTTCTACGACGAGCCGTCGGACAACCCGTACGACACGTACTCGGCCGACGGAGCCGTGGAGACCGACGGGATTGTCGTGCGCGAGCAGGGTGGGAAGCTGACGCGGTTCGGCGCGCTCTCGCCCCTGCCGCGGGCGCTCAACGAGCGGTTGATGTTCCGGCGGATCCACGTGGCGGGGGCGTACCGGGACGCGGTGGCGGGGACGGTGCTGTGACCGTCGCAAGGCGGCACTCTCTCCCAAGACAGCGTATGACGCACGTTTGCCGCTCGAGCCCTTCGGTCGTGGGACAGGGGCGGGGGGTGGGCTGAGCAGTCGATTGAACCAGCGCGCGGCGCAACTGGTTCGTGAAATGCCCCCTCACCCCAGCCCTCTCCCTGCCGCGTTTGCGCGGGGCGGCGAATGTGGATCAACGGTCGCGGCTGGGAGAGGGGGCCAGATCACGGTATTCGGGTGACGCGAGGGCGGGGATCCCTCAAGGCCGTCGCTACGGTTGCTTCGTGAAGTCGCCGGCGGTGACGATGATCAGGTGTTTGGGGTCGAGGTATTTCCTGGCGGCGTCGGTGACCTGGTCGGGGGTCAGGGCGCGGATCTTCTGTTCGAGGTCGGCCTGGTGGCGGATCGTGCGGTCGGCGTGGAGGTCGCGCGCGAGTAGCCCGGCGAGGGCCTGATCCTGAGTGCGGACGACGGTCTGCTGGTCGAGCCATGCCTTCTTCGCGCGGTCGAGTTCGTCGAGGGAGACGCCGTCGGTCGTCAGCTTCGAGATCTCCTCGGCGATCGTGGCCTTGAGCTTGGGCATGTTGGCGGGGTTGACCATGGCGGAGACGGTCAGGTCGGCACGGGGGTCGAGGGGGCTGGCGGTGAAGTAGGAGCGGACGCCGTACGAGAGGCCCTCGGTCTCGCGGACGCGCACCCACAGGCGGCTGGTGCCCGAGCCGCCGAGGACGCGGTTGACCATCAGCAGGGCGGGGTAGTCGGGGTGGGTGTCGGAGATCAGGGCGGACAGGGCGGCGCCGAACTGGGCGTTGGCGCGGTCGGGGGTGTTGATCGCGTGGTCGTCGGCCTGGAGCGGCTTGCCGACGACCTTGATGCGTTCGTACGGCTGCTTCGGCGACCAGTTCGCGAGCGCGCGGGACAGGGCGGCCGTGGCGGCGGGTTCGTCGAAGTCGCCGACGATCACGAGCTCGCCGTGGCTCGAGCCGAGGTACTGGTCGTACAGCGTCTTGACCTGATCGAGGGTGACGGCCTTCGCGCGCTCGAGCGCCTCGTCGAGCGTCGGCTCGTAGCGGACGTCGTCGGCCGGGTAGGGGCGGAGCTTGCGGGCGACGTGGTTGTCGACCAGGGCGGCCGGCTCGGTGCGGCTCTGCTCGAGCCCCGAGATCCGCTGGCGGCGGAGGATCTCGAGCTCGTCGGCGGGCAGGACGGGCTCGCGGAGGACCTGGCGGAGCAGGCTCAGCGCGGCGGGGACGTTCTCGCGCTTGGTGCGGAGGGTGAACGTGGCGACGCCCTCCCCGCCGGAGGCGGCGAGCGTGGCGTTGGCCTTGTCGAGCGCGTCGGCCAGGGCCTGGCGGGAGAGCTGCTTCGTCGCGCGGGTCATCAGGTCGGGGAGGAGCGCGGCGGCCTCGTTGAAGCCCTTGAGGTTTTGCTCGTTGCCGTAGCGGAGCGTGAGCTGGAGGTTGACGGTCTGGCCGCGGGTCTTCTTCGGGAGCAGGGCGACCTTCAGGCCGGACGGGAGGGTCGTGACCCGCGTGCGCGCCTCGATGTTGGCGGGCGAGGGGTCGAAGTCTTCGCCGGCCGCGAGCTCGCCCTTGCCCTTGTAGTCCTTCAGGGCCGATTCGAGGTCCGGCCGCGGCGCGACGGCGACGCGGTCGGGCGTCTTGGTGGGCAGGAACAGGCCGACCGTGCGGTTCGCGGGCCTGAGGTACTTCGCGGCCACGGCCTTCACGTCGTCCGGGGTGACCTTTTCGATCCGGTCGCGGTGGAGGAAGAACAACCGCCAGTCGCCCTGGGCGGCGGCGGCGCTCAGGCTGACGGCGAACTGGGCGGTGTTGCTGAGGAGCTGGTCGCGCTGCTTGAGGAACCGCTGGCGGACGCGGTCGACGTCGGCCTGCGTGACGCCGTCGGCAATCACCCGGTCGATCGCCTTGAACATCGTGTCGCGGACGTCGTCGGGGTCCTGGCCGGCGCGGACCGTCGCCATGACCGTCATCGCGCCCGGGTCGTGCGACGCGCCGGCGTAGCCGGAGAGGGACGAGGCCTTCTTCGTTTCGACGAGGGCCTTGTAGAGGACGCCGGCGGGGGGGTCGGTCAGGATGCGGGCCAGGACGTCGACGGCGGCGAACTCCGGGTCTGCGCCGGACGGCACGTGGTACATCGCGCCCAGGAGCGGCACGTCGCCGACCCGGCGGAGGACGACCGTGCGCTCGCCGTCCTGGGGGGGCTCTTCGGTCCAGGTTTGCTCGAGCTTGCGGTCGGGCTTCGGGATCGCGCCGAAGTGCTTCTGGATCAGGTCGAGGGCCCCGGCCTCCTCGAAGCGGCCCGCGACGATCACGACGGCGTTGTCGGGCTGGTAGAACCGCTTGTAGAACCGGCGGAGGTTCTCGACCGGGACCCGCTCGATGTCGGACCGGTTGCCGATCGTGGACTTGCCGTAATTGTGCCACTCGTACGCGACGGCGGCCATCCGCTGGCTGAGGACGCGCTGCGGGCTGTTCTCGCCCCGCTCGAACTCGTTGCGGACGACGGTCATCTCCGACGTCAGCTCCTCGGCCCGGACGGGGCAGTTGACGAGCCGGTCGGCCTCCATCGCGATCATGAACTCGAGGTTGTCGTCGGTGGCCGGGAGCGTCTCGTAGTAGTTCGTGCGGTCGTCGTTGGTAGAGCCGTTGAACTGGGCGCCGCGGGCGGTGAGGAGCTGGAAGATCTTCGGGTGCTTATCGGTGCCCTTGAACAGCATGTGCTCGAGCAGGTGGGCCATGCCGGTCTCGCCGTAGCCCTCGTGGCGCGAGCCGACGAGGACCGTCAGGTTGATCGTGACGGTCGGGCGGGAGTTCTCGCGGTACAGGAGGACGCGGAGGCCGTTGTCGAGGCGGTACTCGTTGATCCCCTCGACGGACGCCACCTTCTGCGGCGGGGCGGCGAGCGCGGCGAGCGGGAAGAGGAGCGAGACGGCGACCGGCAGGCGTAGGTTGGAAGGGTTCACGAGGGCGGACGATAACGACGCCGCGCCGTGCGTGGCAAGCAATTTCGCGGGAAAGCGGGCCTTAGCGCGGGTCAGAAGTAGGATTGCAGCGGCCCGCGGCGGCGGACGTCGAGCGTGGCGCAGTGGAAGGCGCCGCCGAAGGCGGCGTAGTGCTGGAACGCGCAGGGGATCGGCTTGAAGCCCCAGGCCTCCAGCGCCTTGATCATGGTCGGCTGCTTCCTCTCCACCACGACGCGCTTTTCGTCGAGCATCAGGACGTTCATGCTCAGCCACTTGCCGCACATGCTGGTGACCTTCAGCAGGCGGCCCTCGATCGGGTCGGGCTCGGGGGCTTCGAGGATGTCCCAGTCGTTGAACATCGGGGGGAGCTGTGCGACGTCGAGGTACTCGGGGTTGACCAGGAGTTTGCCGGGGGCCAGGGGCATGAACGTGGTGTCGATGTGCATCGGCTGGCGGCAGCGGCTCTTGATCTCGTGGACGCGGTAGGCGGCGCCCAGGTGCCGGCGGAGCCAGGTGATGCCGGCGTCGTTGGTCACGTTGCTCTTGATCACGAATAGGTCGCGGCCGCAGCGGACGAAGTCGGCGGCGTCGAAGACGGGCTCGCGGTTGTTGATCACGTAGGTGACCGGCTCGCCGCGGGCGGGGACGCGGTAGTCCCGCTCGTACAGGTCGTCGTCGAGCTGGGGCTTGGGGGCGGAGGTCCATCGGGCGCCGGCGTCGAAGTATTCGCGGAGGAGCGAGCGGTAGGCGAACGTTTCGAAGTACCGGCTGCGCCAGGCCATGGGCGTCTCGATGATCTCGTCGCCGACGACGAGCAGGCTGTCGCGCGGGCAGGCGCACGTGAAGCCGCGACTGGACCAGGTCGGGGTGGCGTACTTCGCGTGGAAGTCGAGCGGGTCGGGGCGGCGTACCGTGACGCCTTCGGCCTGAAGGATGTGGACGAACTCGGTGAGCTCTGCCTTTGCTGGCTTGGTCATCACGCCCGGGTAGCGGCGGCCACCGAAGAACGGGTAGACGGCCGCGGTCGCTTTCGGCACGTTGCAGGTCACCGTGATGTGATTCGACGGGATCGTCGCGTCGTCGATGTGGCCGACGAGCACCTCCTCGAGCAGGTCCCACTCGGTGTGGGAGGAGACGGGGCAGCTCGGCGGGGGTTCGGCGGCGGCCGGCTGGAACTGCGGGGCGGTCAGGGTGGACATCGGGCGAGGCCTCCTTCGTGGAGGCTCAACTGTCCGCCGAAAGCGAAGGATCGTGCGCCTCGGGAAAAGGTACGGCAGTGCCCGGGCGATTCCTGAGGGCGTGTCAGGCGTTGAACACTACGCTACCGGAGTTGTCGCCCCGATCCTGGAGGTGGGTCATCATCAGGCCGACGTAGGCGGTCTTGACGATCGGGCGGTCGTGGAGGCCGAGCTGTTCCTGAACCTTCTGGATCGACTTCTCGTTCGTGCCCTCGATCTCGACGAAGCAGCCGAGGTGGGGGAGTTCGTCGAGCTCGATCTTGCAGTGACCGAACTCCCAAGACTGCCGCTTCTTCTCGAACGAGAGCACCTGGTGATAGTTGAGCTGCTCGAGCAGGTCGCAGGCGGGCTGGAAGGCGCTGACGACGAGCTCGGTCTCCTGGCGGCTCTTCATGGCCGAGTGCTTGCGGGGGCCCTTGAAGGTGATGGTGACGGACTCCTCGTCGGTCTTGAGGTTCTTGGCGGAGCGGACGCGAAGGCCCTTGTCGGCGGCGAGGAGCGAGCGGTCGTCGGTGTCGAAGATGACGTTGATCTCGAACCGGTCGGCGATGAACTTCGCACCCAGCTCCTCGAGCCTGGCGCGGACGGGAGGGAGGGCGTCGACTTTGATCTTGGCTTCGATTTCGACGGGCATGAGAGGAGTTCCGATCGGCAGTGGTGAGGGGCTAGCTGGGTGCAACCAGAATGACGAAGCCCGAAATCCGAATCAATGACGAATGACGAAGCTCGAACGACGGCAATCTATTTGACGACCAGCGTGACGAGCTTCTTGGGGACGTAGAGTTCCTTGACCAAGGTCTTGCCTTCGACCCAGGTTTTGACCTGGGGGTCGGTGCGGGCGGTGGTCAAGATGGTGGATTGGTCGGCGTCGGCGGGGACGGTGATCTTGCCGCGGAGCTTGCCATTGACCTGGACGGGGAGCTCGAGCGTGGACTCGACCAGCTTGGCCGGGTCGTAGGTCGGCCAGGGTTCGCGCGCGAGCGACGTGGTGTGGCCGAGGCGGTGCCAGAGCTCCTCGGCCAGGTGCGGGGCGAAGGGGGCGAGCAGCAGGGCGAAGCGCTCGGCCAGCGACCGGGGCACGGCTGGGAGGCCGGTCAGCTCGTTGTTCAGCTTGATCAGCTCGGCGATCGCGGTGTTGAAGCGGAGGGTTTCGATGTCGTCGGCGACCTTCTTGATCGCGCGGTGGAGCTGGCGGTCGAGGGCGTCGGGGATGTTGGTGTCGGCGATACGGGTCGCGGAGGCTGACGATGAAGGCGGACGCGAAGACCCCTCACCCCGGCCCTCTCCCACGGGCGTTGTGCCAGACGGCGTCACGATGACTACGCCGCCCTTGGGAGAGGGAGCACCCTGGTCGGCGTCGTCGGCGTCTTCGTCGGTGCCGACCAGGTTGCGCCAGACGGCGTTGAGGAAGCGGGACATGCCGACGATGTCGCGCGTGTTCCACGGCTTCTGGGCCTCGAGGGGGCCCATGTACATCTCGTAGAGGCGGAACGTGTCGGCGCCGTAGTCGCGGACGATCGTGTCGGGGTTCACGACGTTGCCGCGGGACTTGGACATCTTGAAGCTGCGGGCGTCGACGCGGATCGACGGGTTGGCCTTCAGCACGGTCGAGTCGCCCTTCTTCTCGACGAGCACCTCGTCGATCCGCTTGGCCGACAGCCGCTGGCCGGTCTGCTTGTGGAAGCCGAACATGGTGACGCCGGCCTCGGTGGCCTCCTCGTCCACGTCGCGGACGTCGGCGGCGCTGACCGGGCGGCCCTGGGCGTCCTCGAAGAAGTGGTACTCCATCTCGCCGAGGATCAGGCCCTGGTTGACCAGCCGCTGGAACGGCTCGGGGGTCGAGACGTGGCCGAGGTCGTAGAGGACCTTGTGCCAGAAGCGGCTGTAGAGCAGGTGGAGGACCGCGTGCTCGACGCCGCCGACGTAGAGGTCGACCGGCATCCAGTACGCCTCCTTCGCCGGGTCGACGAAGCGGGTCGTGTTCTTCGGGTCGGTGTAGCGCAGGTAATACCAGCACGAGCCGGCCCACTGGGGCATCGTGTTCGTCTCACGCGTCAGTTGCTCGCCGGCCTTGGTGGTGTAGCGGAGCCAGTCCTTGGCCTTGGAGAGGGGGGGCTCGGGGGTGCCGGTGGGTTTAAAGTCCTCCATCTCCGGCAGCGTCAGCGGAAGCTCGGACTCCTCGATCGGGTAGGCGTTGCCCTCGGCGTCGAGCGCGAGCGGGAACGGCTCGCCCCAGTACCGCTGGCGGCTGAACAGCCAGTCGCGGAGCTTGTACTTGACCGACTTGTGGCCGACGCCCTGGTCTTCGAGGTGGTCCGTGACCTTGTCCTTTGCCTGGGCAGTGGGGAGGCCGTCGATCAACGGGCTGTTGATGGCGACGCCTTCGCCGGTGTAGGCGGCGTCGGTCGGCGGGGTCTGACCGGATGCGGGGGCGACGACCTGCTCGATGGGCAGATCGAACTTTCGGGCGAAAGCGAAGTCGCGCTCGTCGTGGGCGGGGACGGCCATGATCGCGCCGGTGCCGTAGCCCATCAGGACGTAATCGGCGATCCAGACCGGGACCGGCTCGTTGTTGATCGGGTTGATCGCGTACGCGCCGGTGAAGACGCCGGTCTTGTCTTTCGTCTCGGCCATCCGGTCGCGCTCGGACCGGGCGGCGACGGCGGCGCGGTACTGTTCGACGGCCGGCCGTTCCGACGGGATCGTGATGCGGTCGACCAGCGGGTGCTCGGGGGCGAGGACCATGTAGGTGGCGCCGTAGAGCGTGTCCGGGCGGGTCGTGAAGACGGTGATTACGTCGTCGTCGGCCGGGACGGTGTCGTCCGTGGCGGAAACGGGGATGTGGGCCCCGTTGCCGGCGACCGGCGGGACGGCCAGCTCGAAGTCGACCTCCGCGCCGACGCTCCGGCCGATCCAGTTCCGCTGCATCTCCTTCAGCGACTCGGGCCAGTCGAGGGCGGCCAGGTCGTCGGCGAGGCGGTCGGCGTAGGCGGTGATGCGGAGCATCCACTGCCGCATCGGGCGGCGCTCGACCGGGAAGCCGCCGACCTCGCTCTTGCCGTCGATCACCTCTTCGTTAGCGAGCACCGTGCCCAGGCCGGGACACCAGTTGACCGGGACCTCGTCCTGGTACGCCAGGCGCTGGCCGTCGATGACGGCGGCCTGTTCCTCTTCGTTCAACTCGCGCCAGAGGCGCTCGACGCGCACCTCGCCGGCGATCTCCTCCATCCCCTCCTGCGTCGGGTTCAGGCGGAGCGACCCGTCGGGCGCGACGACCAGGTTCTCGTTGACCAGCTCGTTCATCAGGTGGCTGATCGGCATCGCCCGGCGGTTGACCGGGTCGAAGTAGCTGTTGAACAGCTGGATGAAGATCCACTGGGTCCAGCGGTAGTAGTCGGGGTCGGTTGTGTCGACCTCGCGGTCCCAGTCGTAGGAGAGGCCGAGCATCTGGATCTGCCGGCGGAAGTTGTTGATGTTCTCCTCGGTCGTCAGCCGGGGGTGGCGGCCGGTCTTGACCGCGTACTGCTCGGCGGGGAGGCCGAACGCGTCCCAGCCCATGGGGTGGAGGACGTTGAACCCCTTCATGCGGTAGTACCGCGAGACGATGTCGGTGGCGGTGTACCCCTCGGGGTGGCCGACGTGCAGGCCGGCGCCGCTCGGGTAGGGGAACATGTCGAGCACGTACTTCTTGGGCATCCCGCCGGCCTGGGCGGGGTCGAGGGCGGCGAACGACTTGTTCGCCAGCCAGTACTGCTGCCACTTCTTCTCGATCGCGGTGAAGTTGTAAGCCATAGCGGGGGTCGATGATAGCGATGGGCGGGGTGGCGGGAAGAAGCGGGGGGGAGAAACCCGGAGCCGGAAACCCGAAACCCGAAACCGGAAACCGGAATCAATGACGAAGGACGAAGCCCGAAATGGCGAAACGGCGGTTCTCGCAACAGGCCATTGCCGTTTGATTCGAGATTCTGGTTTCCCCCGCCGTTCCTATAACCGCGCTGGCCGAAACTTGGCGAAGTTTTTCCGAAGCTGGGGTTGAGACGCTCCGATAACCGATACAGGTGGTAGACAGTTTGGCAAGGGAAGGTTTGACATGCTGCTGATTGCCCATCCGAAGAGTGAGTCGTCGTCATCGCCGGTGAAGAGCGTGGAGAAGGTGCCGTCGGAGCGCCGCCGCGGGTTCCGGATCCGGCAGAATCGGCCGGTGAAGGTGTTTGAACCGGTCTCGTCGCGGTACTTCGGGGGGCAGACGTGCGACGTCTCGTCCACCGGGCTGCGGATCGAGCTGCCCGCGTCGATGCCGGTCTCGGAGGGGAAGGTGCTGAACGTCCACGTCGGACTGAACGAGCGCGGGCAGGCCCTGGCGAACCGCCGCGCGATGATCCCGGCGAAGGTCGTGTGGGTCGAGCGGTCGGTCGGCGCCGACCACCGGCCGCGGCTGATGGCCGGCGTGGAATTCGTGGCGAGCATCGCCGCGCACCTGGACGCTGCCTAGAATCCTGCTAACCGTACATGCGGGGTCGGTGGTGCCTCCGGCGAGAGGCGCTCCACCCCGACAGGCTTGTCGCTGCGGGCACACATGACCATGTGTGCCCGTTCTCATTTCCGTTGTAAGAGGGCGGCTCGGGATTTCGTCAATATTGAACGGCGGGATTCGTTCAACGTTCGAATTGGCAGGGGTAGGATGTAGGGAGAGGTCACGTCGCCGTCGCCATGGAATACGCCGCCCGCCAGTTCGCCCGCCGGATCCTGATGGTGCACCTCGCGCTATTGGCGGGCGTGGCGGGGATCGTGTTCTTCGCGTCGCGCGAGGTGTACGACCGGACGAAGGCCGAGGCGACCGAGCAGGCCAAGGCGCGGCAGGCGCTGCTCGCGGGGCAGACGGCGAAGGGGATCGAGGCGTTCTACCGGTCGATCTTCAACGACCTGGACCTGCTGCGGCAAGCGGACCACGACGAGGACGAGGACGGCGTCGCGATGACGCCGACGACCAAGCTGGCGGGGCCGCGGCTGGACTGGCGGCAGTTGCTGCGGATGGACGACCAGAAGAACCCGGTGAACGCGGCGGTGCAGACGTTCGTGTCGGGGCTGCTGTGGAAGCAGCTCGAGACGCGGGTGGTCACGCTGTTCGCGGTCGACCGAGGGCGCGGGGGGCGGCGCGGGCCGCCGGGGTGGGAGTCGGAGCGGGGGCTGGCGGTGCAGGTGATCGGGAGCAACGACGCGCGGCTGACGCACCGCGAGATCCTCCCGCGGTCGATGGACTGGCTGCGGGGCGTTCAGCGGCCGCAGATCAGCCGGTACCAGGAGTACACGGTCGAGGGGGAGGCCGTCGGCATCAACCTGGTCTGCGTGCCGGTGTCGGAGCGGAACCCGCGGCTGCTGGTGGCGGCGGTTCCGGTCAAGCGGGTCAAGACGCGGTTCACGGACGAGCTGAACACAACCGGCACCGCTACGAACGCGATTTTGTGCGACGAGGCGGGGACGATCATGATTGGCAGCGGCGGGGCGCTGACCGGGCGGGACGTGGGCACGCTGCGCGACGAGCGGCTGCGCGACCTGGCGGGCAAGTACATCGGCAAGGGGGAGGGGGGCGTCGAGACGATCGAGACGCCGTACGCGCTGGGCGGGCAACAGTTCCCGCCGGGGATCATGGCGGTCGAGCCGCTGAGCATCGCGGGCAAGAAGTGGACGCTGATGGTGATCACGCCGCTCGCGGACGTGGACGCGGTGGTGAACCGCGTGTTCAAGCGGGCGGTGTTCTGGGCGGTTTTCGTCGTCTGCTCGATGACGGCGATTTTGCTGTCGACGGCCGTCCAGCTGATCCGCGCCCGGGTGCGGACCGAGCGGGTGCGGAACGACCTGCTGACGAAGGAGCTGACGCAGGCCCGCGAGATCCAGCTGGCGTGGCTGCCGCGCGAGGGCGTCGGCAGCATCCCGCGGATCGACATCGCGGCGGTCAACCAGCCGACGAACCACATCAGCGGGGACTTCTACAACTGGTTCGAGCTGCCGGACGGGCGGACGGTCGTCACGATCGGGGACGTGACCGGGCACGGGCTGTCGGCGGCGTTCCTGATGGCGACTACGCAATTGCTCGTGCACACGACGATGCTGCGGCTGACCGACCCGGGCCGGACGCTCGCGGAGGTGAACAAGCAGCTCTGCACGCAGGTGTTCAACGGGCAGTTCGTCACGATGCTGGTCTGCGTGATCGACATGGACGCGGGGACGATCGAGGTGGCGACGGCGGGGCACTACCCGCCGATCGTCGGGGTCGGCGGGACGTTCCAGTCGCTGCCGGTCGAGCCGCAACTGGTGCTCGGGGTCGAGAAGGACGTCCGGTACCCGACGGAGCGGTTCGATTTGCCGGCGGGGGCGAGCCTGGTGTTGTACACGGACGGCGTGATCGACGCGCGCGGCCCGGGCGGGCGGCGGTTCGATTTGCGGCTGCTGCTCGAGGCGCTGGACGGGCACAACGAGTCGGCGCAGGGGCTGGTGGACACGATCGTGGGGCGGATCGACCAGTTCCGCGGGCCACTGGACCTGCCGGACGATCTCACGCTGGTCTGCGTGCAGACGGCCGGGGTGCCGGTGATGGAGGGGGCGGAGGCGGTGGGGGTCTAATGGGCGGACTCGTCATGTTACCGCCGCGACGCCGTAGTTGATCCTGTTGCCGCGTGTGGCGGCTGGGCCCGTGCTTTACCCCTGTTGGCGTCTCCCCTAATATCCGTGCCTCGCGGCCGGAGCGCCGGCCGCGCGTCCGGACGCGTATCAACTATCTCTCGAGCGAACTATGTCTCACCGCATTTTCAACTTCAGTGCCGGGCCCGCGATGCTGCCGACCGAGGCGCTGGAGAAGTCGGCCGCCGCGCTGCTCGACTACCAGGGCAAGGGGTTCGGGATCGCCGAGGTGTCGCACCGCGGGAAGGAGTTCGAGGCGGTCAACGACGAGGCCGTCGCGCTCTGCAAGAAACTGCTCGGCCTCGGCGACTCGCACGACGTCGTGTTCCTGCAGGGCGGGGCGACGGCGCTGTTCACGTTGGTCCCGATGAACTTCCTGCACACGTCGGCCGACTTTTTGGTCAGCGGGGAGTGGAGCAAGAAGGCCGCCTCGTTCGCGAAGGGGATCGGCAAGGCCAACGTGGTTGCGAGCAGCGAGGCGAGCAACTTCGACCACGCGCCGCAGCCGGCCGAGTGGAAGATGGGCGAGACGGCCGATTACTTCCACGTCTGCTCGAACGAGACGGTCCACGGGCACCGGCTGCCGCAGTGGCCGAAGCACCCGAACCTGGTCGTCGACGCGAGCAGCGAGTTCATGTCCCGCCCCCACCCGGTCGCGGACGCCGCCCTGGTCTACGGCGGCGCCCAGAAGAACCTCGGCCCGAGCGGCGTGGTGCTGGCGATCGTGCGGAAGGATCTTTATCCGAAACAGAAGAAGGTGCCGACGAAGTTATGGTCTTTCAAAGATCAGGCGGAGAATAAGAGCATGATTAACACGCCGCCGACGTTTGGCGTGTACATTTTGCTCGAGGTCTTCAAGTGGATCGAGGCGAATGGGGGGCTGGCGGGGATGGAGAAGCGGAACGCGACGAAGGCCGCGTTGATTTACGACACGGTGGACGGCTCGAACGGGTTTTACAACGGGACGGTGAGCGTGAAGGAGCAGCGGTCGCACATGAACGTGACGTACCGGCTGCCGAGCGAGGAGTTGACCGACGAGTTCGTGAAGTCGGCGGCGAAGCAGGGGATGGTGGGGCTGAAGGGGTATCGCACCGTCGGCGGCGTTCGTGCGAGCATTTACAACGCGATGCCGGTCGAGGGGGCGCAGGCGCTGGCGAGCTTTATGAAGGACTTTGCGTCGAAGAAGTCGTAAGGGACGCGCGTCGGGTTTGACAGCAAGAATCGCCCACGGAGCTTGTTCCGTGGGCGTTTTCTTTTGCGCCGCGGTTCCCGTTACGCGAGGATCCCTTTTACGATTTCGCCGTGGACGTCGGTCAGGCGGAAGTCGCGGCCCTGGAAGCGGTGGGTCAGGCGCGTGTGGTCGAAGCCGAGCAGGTGGAGGATGGTCGCGTTCAAGTCGTGGACGTGGACGGCGTCGTGGGTGACGTTGAAGCCGAGGTCGTCGGTCTGGCCGTAGGTCAGGCCGGGCTTGGTGCCGCCGCCGGCGAGCCAGACGGTGTAGGAGCGGTTGTGGTGGTCGCGGCCGTCGTTGCCGCCCTGGACCATCGGGGTGCGACCGAACTCGCCGCCCCAGACGACGAGGGTGTCGTCGAGCAGGCCGCGCTGTTTAAGGTCTTTGACGAGGGCGGCGGAGGGCTTGTCGGTGTCGCCGCAGTTGCGCTTGAGACCGGCCTTCAGGTCGCCGTGCTGGTCCCAGGCTTCGTGGAACAGTTGGACGAACCGGACGCCGCGCTCGATCAACCGGCGGGCGAGCAGGCAGTTGCGGGCGAAGTCGGGTTTCGCGGGGTCGGTGACGCCGTACATGTCGAGCGTGGCCTTGGACTCCTGGGACAGGTCCATCAACTCCGGGGCGCTGGACTGCATCTGGTACGCCATCTCGTACGCCTGGATGCGGGCGGCGATCTCCGGGTCGCCGACGTCGGCCAGGGCGAGGTCGTTCAGGCGGCGGAGGGTGTCGAGGCTGGCGCGCTGGGTCTCGGGGTCGAAGCCTTTCGGGTTGGAGAGGTAGAGGACGGGGTCGCCCGTCGCGCGGAACGGGATGCCGGCGTAGACGGTCGGGAGGAACCCGCACCCCCAGTTGCCGGCGCCGCCGCTGGTGCCGTTGGCGCTGCTGAGGACGACGTAGCCGGGGAGCGTCTCGGCTTCGCTGCCGAGGCCGTAGACGGTCCAGGCCCCGAGGCTGGGTCGGCCGAACTGTTGGCTGCCGGTGTTCGCCAGGATCTGCCCGGGGGCGTGGTTGACGGCGTCGGTGTGCATCGACTTGACGATGCAGAGGTCGTCGGCGACCTGGGCGGTGAACGGGAGCAGCTCGGACAGCTCGGCGCCGGACTGGCCGTGCTTCGAGAAGGCGTACTTCGGGCCCAGGAGGGCGGAGTTTGGGTTGATGAAGGCGGCGCGGTAGTCCTTCAGCAGGTCGGCGGGGGGGAGCTGGCCGTTGCGCTTGGCGAGCTCGGGCTTGTGGTCGAACAGGTCGAGGTGGGAGGGGGCGCCGGCCTGGAACAGATAGATGACGCGCTTGGCCTTGGGGGCGTGGTGCGGCAACCGAGGGGCGAGGGGGTTCGGAGCGCCCCCGTTGGCCGGTTTGGCGGCCTCGGCGGCCCGGGCTTGGTGGGTTCCGGTCATCGATGCCAGCGCCATCCCGCCCAACCCGACGCCGCAATCTCGGAGGAACCAGCGGCGGGCCATCAGCTTTTGGGTCTCGCGGACGATCTCGGTTCGGAGGTTCATGGCGTTGGCTTCGCGATTGGGGTTCAAAGCGGGAACACGGGCGGGGCGCCCGTGATACGGGCAACTTGCCGGTGGCACCGCGTTTAGTTCTTCGTCAGGGTCTCGTCGAGGTTCAGGAGGACGCGGGAGACGATGGTCCAGGCGGCGGCGTCGGTCGGGGTGGCGCCGTCGGGGAGCGGGGGGAGCCGGGCGGGGTCGCCGGTGGTGATCTCGCGGGGAGAGAGCCAGCCGTCGCCGATTTTGGCCTTGCGGGAGGCGAGCAGGGCGAGGATCTCGGCGGTCTCGGCGGGGCCGGGGGCGCGGCCGGTGCAGAGGCGGAAGGCGTAGGCGGCGCGCTCGGCGTCGGTGCGGCCGGCCTCGCGGAGGGTTCGCAGGGCGAGGGACTGGGCGGCCTCGACGAAGACGGTCTCGTTCATCGACGCCAGCGCGGCAAGCGGTGTGTTCGAGCGGACGCGGCGGGCGCAGGCGGTGTCGCCGGTCGGCGCGTCGAACGTAGAGAGCACGGGGTCGGGCATCGACCGGCGGCGGAACGTGTAGAGCGACCGGCGGTAGCGCTCGGGGCCGGTGGCGGTCTGCCAGAAGTCGACCTTGAGGTAGCTGAGGGCGAAGAGGCTGTCGGGCACGGGCGGGAAGACGCTGGGCCCGCCGACCTTCGGGTTGAGGAGACCGCCGGCGGCGAGGGCGACGTCGCGGATCACCTCGGCGTCGGCGCGGAAGCGCGGGCCGCGGGCGAGCAGGCGGTTGGCCGGGTCGCGCTCGAGCAGTGCGGGCGTGGTCTTGGACGACTGGCGGTAGGCCGCCGACGTGACGATCGTGCGGATCAGGCGCTTGGTGCTCCAGCCGCGCTCCGTGAAGTCGACGGCGAGCCAGTCGAGCAGCTCGGGGTGACTGGGCGGCGCGGCGCGGACGCCGAAGTCTTCCGACGTTTCGACCAGCCCGACGCCGAAGATCGACTGCCAGACGCGGTTGACGGCGACGCGGGCGGTGGTGGGGGAGCGGGGGTCGACCAGCCACTTGGCGAGCGTCAGCCGGGTCGGCCCGGCGGTGGCGTCGGGGAGCGGGTGGAGGAAGGCAGGGGTGCCGGGCGAGACGGGGCGGGACGGCTTCTGCCAGTCGCCGCGGTCGAGCAGGAAGGTTTGTCGGGCGTGCTCGGGCGATCGCTTTGCGACATTGAGCACCGTCTCGCCCTCGGGGTGCGACGCCCACAGTTTCTCGATCTGCTCGTTGACGTCCTTGAGTTGCGGCTGCGACTGTCGCCATGCAGCGAAGACGACGGCCTGTTGCTCGGGCGTCCGCTGATCCGACGGGACGGCCAGCGCCTCGCGTGCGGGGCGGGGAAGGGGGTCGGCCTTGGGGTCGGGGGCGGTGGTTGTTGCGAGGCGGAAGCGGCCGAGGAAGTTGTTGTGTCGGCCGTGGGCGTCGCCGCCGGCGTGCTTGAAGCGGAGCGTGATCTTGAACTTCGTCCCGTTGGGGTTGCGGATCGGTTTTTCGAACTGCGCGACGACGTGGAGGTCCTGGTGCCGGCGGCCGGGGCCGCGGTCGCTGCCCCAGGCGGTATTCTCGTCGCCGTCGAAGAGGAACGTGGCGGGGCCGACCTTTCGCTTGTCGTCGGCGCCCTTGCGGAAGAACTCGGGGATCGGCTGTTCGGATTGGGCGAAGTCGGCGGTCGCGTTGACGAGCTTGAGCTTCTCGTACTTCGCGTCTTTCACGCCGTCGGGCATCGCCTCGACGATCAGTTCGCTGACGGCGAACGTGCCCTTGACGCTGCGGCCGGGGCCTCCGAACGGGAGGTCGCCGTGGGTCAGCGCGTCGAGGCGCAGGCCGGTGATCTCGGGCTGCTTGGAGGACGTGGTGACCCACAGGTCGCCGTCGCTGGGGCGAAAGCCCAGGGTGAGGATCGAGCGGTCGGGCATCGTCTCCGGGTGGGCGAGCCCGCCGACCCACTCGTGCTCGATCGGGACGAGCGCGTCCCAGGGCGTCGTCACTTTGGCTACCTGCTCCGCCTCCCACGCCGCCAGCCGCTGGGGCCAGTCGGGGGTCTTAGCTTTGACCTTCGCCTCGAGCGACTCGACGCCCTTCTGGATGCGGTCGACCTGCGCGAGATGGGCGTCGTTGTAGACCCAGTTGGTCGCCTCGTAGTCGTTGTTCAGGTAGGCGAGCAGGCGGTAGTACTCGTCGTGCGTGATCGGGTCGTACTTGTGCGTGTGGCACTGCGCGCACTGCACGGTCAGCCCGAGGACGGACTTGCCGATCGCGTCCATGCGGTCGATCAGGCCCTCCATGCGGAACTGCTCGTTGATGATTGCGCCCTCCTCGTTCACCATGCCGTTGCGGAGGAAGCCCGTGGCGATCCTATGGGCTTGTGTTGCGCCGGGAAGGAGGTCGCCGGCCACCTGCTCGATCACGAATTGGTCGTAGGGCAGGTCGCGGTTGATCGCGTCGATCAGCCAGTCGCGCCAGACCCACTGGCTGCGCGGGAGGTCTTTCTCGTAGCCGTCGCTGTCGGCGTAGCGGGCGGCGTCCATCCAGTGGCGGGCCCACTTCTCGCCGAAGTGCGGGGAGGCGAGCAGGCGGTCGACCTGGCTGTCGTAGGCGTTGGGGGACGGGTCGTTCACGAACGCGTCGAGTTCCGCCGGCGTCGGCGGCAGGCCGACCAGGTCGAGCGACAGCCGCCGGAGCAGGACGGCGCGGTCGGCCTCGGGCGAGGGGCGAAGGCCCTCGCGGTCGAGCCGCGCGACGACGAATCGGTCGACGTCGTTGCGGGCCCAGTGGTCCGAGACCGGGGGCGGCGCCGAGCGGCGCGGGGCCTCGAACGCCCAGTGGCCGCGGTACTCGGCGCCCGCGGCGATCCAGCGTTTCAGCGTGTCGACCTGCGCGGCGGACAGCGTCTTCTTCGCGTCGGGCGGCGGCATCACGTCGTCCTCGTCGAGGGTCGTGATGCGCTTGACGAGTTCACTCGTCTCGGGCTTGCCGGGGACGATCGCGGCCGCGCCGGACTTCGCCGGCTTCAGCGCGTGGTCGCGGAGGTCGAGCCGGAGCTTGGCCGCGCGGGACTTTTCGTCGGGGCCGTGGCAGGTGAAGCAGTACTCGGACAAAATCGGCTTGACGTCGCGCGCGAAGTCGACGGGCTGGGCGTCGGCCGCCGACGCCGCGTGCGCAGACACTCCGACCATCCCCACCACCGCCACGATCCGCAAGACGTGCATGCCCGGCATTCTAGTAGTAAACCGCGACGGCTGCATGCGTTGTCCGCCTGAGGTCCGGTAATGAGCAAACGGGTGAGGGGGGGCGCAAGACCCGGCCGCTGAAGCGGGCCTCGCCGACGGGATCAAATTGTATGGTTTGCGCGGGCCGTGTCCGCCGCGACCGTGGCGTGCGCGATGCTGCCTCTCCGCGAGGCACGTTGCGCAACGGCCGGTGAATCGTGCCGGCCTGCTCAGACGGCCTGCGGCGTGAGCCGATCGTGACAGGGAAGGCTGGCGTCCTTATGTGGTTCTCCGAAGTGTTCATCCTGATCGACGTGCGGAACGCGGACGGCAACGGCGTGGACGACATCCTGGCCGCGATCCGGGACACCGGGGCGTCGATTCTGAGCGTGGACCGGGAGCGGAACATGGTCGAGGCGACGGTGATGACGCGGGTGGTGCCGATCATCAGCGCGATCGAGGGGGTGACGTACGTGCGGTCGGTGTTCAGCTACCACTGCGCGGAGCCGGCGCCGGCCGACGCGGCTGCTGAGCCGCTCCAGGCCGCCTGACCGCGCCATGGCCGGCGAGTATGATGCCGGCCCATGAGCCTGCCACCGCCGCGCGCCGTCCTGTCGATCCTGTTCATCCTGGGCGTCCTGCCGATCCGCGCCGCGGAGGCGGACAAGCTCTTCGCCCGCGACAACCTCGTCGCCTGGTGCATCGTGCCGTTCGATGCGAAGAAGCGGACGCCCGAGGAGCGGGCGGCGATGCTCGCGCGGATCGGCGTGACGCGGTACGCGTACGACTGGCGCGCCGAGCACCTCCCGACGTTCGATGCGGAAGTCGCGGCGCTGAAAAAGAACAACGTGGAGTTGACGGCCGTCTGGTTCCCGGCGGCGCTCAACGCGGACGCGCAGGCGCTGCTGGCCGTCATCCAGAAGCACGGCCTGAAGACGCAGCTCTGGGTCAGCCCGCCGGGGTCGCCGCTGCGGGACGAGAAGGATCAAGCGAAGCTGGTGGACGCGGGGGTGCGGATCCTCAAACCGATCGTTGAGGAGGCCGCGAAGCTGGGCTGCACCGTCGGCCTGTACAACCACGGCGGGTGGTTCGGCGAGCCGGAGAACCAGATCGCCGTCCTGAAACAGCTCGGCGCGCCGAACGTCGGCATCGTCTACAACCTGCACCACGGGCATCACCACGTCGCGCGGTTTGGTGCGATCCTGGACCAGCTCAAGCCGCACCTGCTCTGCCTGAACCTGAACGGCATGACGCGCGGCGGGGAGAAGCCGGGGCGGAAGATCCTGCCGATCGGGCAGGGGGAGGCGGATCTGGAACTCCTGAAGATCATTCGTGACAGCGGGTACGCCGGGCGGGTCGGCGTCCTCAACCACACCGATGAGGACGCGGAGGGGCGGCTGCTCGACAACCTCGAAGGGCTTGAGTGGGTGGTGAAGCAGCTGGACGGGAAGGCGGCGGGGCCGGCGCCGAAGCTGAGGACGTTTCGAAGTTCGGAGCCCGTGAAGCCGCAAGCGGTGGGCGCGCGGGCGGTGGACTACTGGGCGGTGGAGGACGCGGCGGCGCGGGAGAAGTTGCCGCTGTACCAGACTATCGCGGCGGCTGCGCCTGAGGAGCTGACGGCGGCGAACGGCTGGCCGCCGGCTGCCGACCACGCGGACTGGTATCGGTCGCATGGGAACGCCGCGTCGACGCGGTATTCGCCGCTCGACCAGATCAACCGCTCGAACGTGAAGGGGCTGAAGGTGGCGTGGCGGTACCGGTCGAAGGACGGGGCCGGCAACATCCAGTGCAACCCCGTGATCGTGGATGGCGTGATGTACGCGCCGACCGTCGGCAACCACGTCGTCGCCATCGACGGCGCGACGGGCGAGGAGCTCTGGCGGTTCAAGGTTCCGGCCGGCCGGCCCGCGCATCGGGGGCTGACGTATCACAGGGGGGACGCGACGATCTCGCCCCGCCTGCTGTTCCCGGCGGGAAGCTTTCTCTGGGCGCTGGACCCGAAGACGGGCAAGCCGATCGAATCGTTCGGCGAGGGCGGGCGGATCAAGATTACGGACTCGGTCGCGGCGCCCGCCGTCTACAAGGACGTGCTGGTCTACGCCGGCTGGAACCGCGACGTGTTCGGCGTCGACCTCGCGACGGGCCGGCCGCGATGGACGTTCCGCACGGTGCCGAAGGCGGGGGAGCCGTTCGCCGAGACGTGGGACAAGCCGCAGGCGGGGGCGAACTGCTGGGGCGGGATGGCGCTGGACGCGTCGCGCGGGATCGTCGTGGTGACGCTCGGCTCGCCGAAGCCGAACTTCATCGGGGTCGGCCACCACGGCGACAACTTGTTCAGCAACTGCGTGCTCGCGCTCGACGCTTCGACGGGCGAGCGGCTGTGGCACTTCCAGGAGATCCGGCACGACATCTGGGACCTCGATTTACCCGCGCCGCCGATGCTGGTGACGGTGGATCGCGCGGGGCGGAAGGTGGACGCGGTCGCGGCGGTCACGAAGATCGGGAACACGCTGCTGCTGGATCGCGTGACGGGGAAGCCGCTGTTCCCGTTCCGCCTGCGCCGCGCGCCGGCGTCGACGCTGCCGGGCGAGCGCACGGCGGCGTACCAGCCGGACGTCGAGCTGCCCGAGCCGTTCGCGCGGCAGGAGTTCAAGGAGGAGGACCTGACGGATTTGTCGGAGGCGGCGCGGCAGAGCGTGGTGGACAAGCTGGACGAGGTCGGCGCGGTCTACGGCTGGTTCAAGCCGTTCGACGAGGGGAAGCCGCTGGCGATGTACGGGTTTCACGGCGGGGCGGAGTGGACCGGCGGGTGCTTCGACCCGGCGACGGGGGTGCTGTACGTCAGCTCTAACGAGATCCCGTGGATCCCGTCCGTCCACCGCGCCGAGAAGCCGACGGTGGACGAGACGAAGGTGCCGGCCACGGCCGGGCGGAAGGTGTACGAGCAGAGCTGCCTGCCGTGCCACGGGCCGAGCCGCGAGGGGCTGGCGGTGAACCCGTCGCTGGTCGGGCTGTCGCAGCGGCTGAAGGAGGAGGAGGTCCGCGCGGTGTTGAAGGCGGGGCGGGGCGTCATGCCGCCGGCGAACCTCGACGACGCACGGACGGCGGAGCTGGTGGCGTACCTGATGGACCGCGACCGCCCAAACGTCAAACCCGTGAGCCGTCCTGAGCGGCCGAGCTACCGAGACGGCGGCTACCCGAAACTACTCGACAAGGACAACTACCCCGGCACCAAGCCGCCGTGGGGTACGCTGAACGCGATCGACCTGAACACCGGCCGGATTGCCTGGCGGGTGCCGCTCGGAGAGCACGAGGAACTGACGAAGCGGGGCGTTGCGAAGACGGGCACGGAGAACTTCGGCGGGCCGCTGGTGACAGGCGGGGGTCTGCTGTTCTGCGCCGGCACGCGAGATTTGAAGCTTCGGGCGTTCGACAAGTCGACGGGTGAAGAGTTGTGGGGGGTCAAGCTCGAGCACGGCGGGTTCGCGCCGCCCGCAACGTATCAGGTGAAGGGGAAGCAGTACGTCGTGCTCCCCGACACCGGCGGAGGGAAGCTGTCTGTGCCGCCGTACCCCGGGGCGGGGCGGCCGTGGGGGGATGGGTACGTGGCGTTTGCACTGCCGTGAGGCGGCGTCCAACGCCCGCGGGTGGTGCGGGTATTCTGCTCGGGAACCAAATCGGGCCGCAGACGTCTGTCGGCTGATTGGCTTGTGACCAATGCCGCGCCCGGTACAGTGACTTCCGCACCCATGATTCGCCGCACCACCTTATCGACATTCCTGCTCGCCGCGGCCGCGTTTTGGCTGGGCGGCGCGGGTCCGGCGACGCGGCCGGCCACCGCCCCCGTCAAGCCGCGCCCGGACGTGGCGGACGCGTTCTTCAACAACGGGCACCTTCCGCGGCTGCGGATCGACGTGGATCCGAAGGAGCTCCGCAAACTCAACGACCGGCCGAGAAACGCCTCCGGTCACGGGGCCCTCGACGTGCGCGCGATCGTCCGCGAGAGCGCGCCCGGTCGGCCCGACGTCGTCTATTGCGACGTGGCGCTCCACCTCAAGGGCGGCCCCGGCAGCTTCCGCAAGGCGGAGGACCGCCCGGCGCTGACGCTGAACTTCGACAAGTTCGTCCGCGGCCAGTCGTTCCACGGGCTCGACAAGGTGTACCTGAACAACTCCGTGCAGGACGGCTCGTACCTGTGCGAGCACCTGGGCAGCCACATTTTTCGCGAGGCGGGCGTCCCCGCGCCGCGCGTCAGTAACGCGCGGGTCTGGCTGAACGGCCGTGACCTCGGCGCCTACGTGCTCAAGGAGGGGTTCGACGGGCCGTTCTTCAAGAAGTACTTCCGCGAGAAGGACGGCAACCTGTACGAGGGGAGCTTCACCGACGTCAACGGCAACCTGCCGGTGCACTTCGGCGACCAGCCCGACCCGCCGACGAACCCGCTGGACAAGGCCCAGGTCAAGGCGCACGAGGCCGCCGTTGCAGCGCAGCGGAAGGCGTCGGAGCTGCGCTGGCGGCAGTTGGCCGAAGCGGCCGGCGAACCGGACCCGGTCAAGCGCCGCGCGCGGCTTGAGGCGGTGCTCGACGTCGACCGGTTCCTGACGTTCCTGGCTTGCGAGACGTTCACCGCACACTGGGACGGGTACGGCGGCAACCGCAACAACTACCGCGTGTTCGACGACCCGCGCACCGACCGCTTCGTGTTCCTCCCGCACGGGATGGACCAGCTCTTCCAGCGGCCCGACTACCCGCTGTACGCGAACGGCGCGATGGTCGCCGCCGTCCTGACGCAGCACCCCGAGGACCGCCAGCGGTTCTACGACCGCATGGCGCACCTCCGGCAGACGGTGTTCACGCCCGAGGGCCTGACCAGCCACATCGAGCAGCGGCTCGCCAGAACGCTGCCGCTGTTCGAGGAGATCAGCCCGGACGCCGCCCGCCAGCACAAGGGCGAGGCTGCCGGTTTGCGCCAGCGGGTGATCGACCGCATCACCGGCATCGACCGTCAACTCGCCAACCCGCCCAAGCCGCTGAAATTCGACTCGAGCGGCGTCGCCAGCCTGTCCGGCTCGGTGTGGGAGACGAAGCTGGTCCAGGGGGAAGTCGTCGCCGACAAGGCCGTCGAGGCGGGTAAATCGCGCCTGCGCCTGACGGCCGCCAAGGCGCCGGGCGGGAACGGGTCGTGGCGCGCCACGGTCCTCCTGCCGCAGGGCCGTTACGCGTTCGAGGGGAGCGTGAAGACGGTCGGCGTGACGGCCGCGAAGGCCGAGAATTTCGGCGCCGGGTTGCGGATCAGCGGGGACAAGACCCTCGCCCGCCTGACCGGGGATAACCCGTGGCAGACGTTCCGCTACGAGTTCGAAGTGGCCGAGGCGTTGAAAGAGGTCGTGCTCGTCTGTGACCTGAACGCGGAGAAGGGGCAGGCGTTCTTCGAGCCGACGAGCCTGAAGCTGCGGAAGCGGTAGGGGCGCCGGCCTGACGCGTTTCGCCCGCCCGCTCGCGGTGCCGGGCTTGGCCCGTCCAACCTGCGGAATCACCTAATCCGCCGCCGCCACCTTGCGCGTCACCGCCCGGTCCAGGGTCTTGATCAGCGTCCCCGCGGTGTACACGCTGTCGAGGACGATCGGCTTCGGCTCGCCCGGCACGTAGATCGCCGTCAGCGGGATCCCGCCCGTCTCCGACAGCTGTTTGAGTCGGCCCCACCCGGGCGCGTCCTCCGCCGTCAGGTCCGCCTTGACCGCGACCACGCCGTGCCGCGCAAGCGCGGCCGCGGCGGCCTTGTCGTGAAACACGGTGCGCTCGATGTACTGGCAGTTCAGGCACCAGTTGGCGGTGAACTTCACGAGCACCACTCCCCCGCGCTCCCGCGCCGCGTCCACGGTCGCGTCGGCGTAGGGTTCCCACTTGACCGGCGACACGAACGTCGCCGCCCACCACGTCGTCGCCCCCACCAGGAGCAGGGCGGTCAGGGCCGAGATCGTCAACCCGCGCGGCCCGGCGCCGTACTGCATCGTCCGAGCCATCAGATAAAGCGCGGCGATCACGGCGACGGGGACCAGCGTCCAATACAGCGTCGCGCCCGTGACGAACCGCCCGGCCGCGAAGAAGACCGCCGCGCCGAGCAGGAGGAACCCCATCATCTGCTTGAACAACTCGGCCCACGGCCCGACCCGGGGGAACCGCCGGGCGACCTCCGGGAACGCGCTCAGCACGACGTAAGGGAACGCCATGCCGACGCCGACCATCATCACCGCCGTCACCCCCATCGCGACCGGCTGCGCCTGCGCCCAGAGCATCAGCGGCGGGAACAGCGGCCCGGTGCACGGGGTCGAGAGGACGGCGGTCAGTATGCCCCATTCGAAGTTGCCGATCAGCGTGTCGTGGCGCGGGGAGATGCCGTAGACGCCGCCCGGCAGGTTGAAGTTCAGCAGCCCGAACATCCACGCCGCCATCACGGCGAGCAGCACGACGATCCCCCACGCGAACCACGGGTTGGAGAACTGCTGCCCCCAGGTGAACTTGTCCAGCACGAGGATGAAGAGCGCGAGCACGCCGAACACGGCGACGATCCCCGCGCCGAAGACGCTCGACAGCACGATCGTCTTCGCCCGGTCGTGCTGCGCGACTTCGGCAAATCCCATCACCTTGATCGGGAGCACCGGCAGCACGCACGGGACGATGTTGAACAGGATGCCCGCGACGAACGCCGCCCCCAGCGCGACCGGGACGCCCCACTGCGGACGGTCGTTGACCACCGTCGTCCCCGCGATCCCGCCTGCCCCCGGACCCCCTCCACCGGCGCCCGCCGGCGCGGGCGGAACCGCCGCTTGGGGATTGGCGACTCCCGGCGGTGGCGGCGAGCCGCGCGAGCCGCCGTCGCCGCCGCCCCGGGTCGGGAGCGCCTTGGTCGTGGGTGCGGTCGTCGCCTTCTTGTACCCCTTGAACAGGTCGGGCGCGTTCACCTCTGGGGCGCCGGCGGCCACCGTCGTTTGCACCGACCACGCCGTCCGCGTCGGCGCGAAGCAGGTCTTGTCGTCGCACACCTGATACCGCACCGACCCCGCCAGTTTCAGCGGCCCGGGCTTCGCGTCCGTAGCGACCTTCACCGGCACGTAGACGACGACCTTGCCCGTATAGACGTTCACCGCGCCCAGCCCCGGATACGTCTCGTCCTCGCCCGGCGGGTACTGCACCTCGCCGAACGCCACGCCCTCGACCGGGTCCAACTTCAGCGTCAGCGGGATCAGGTTGGGGTCCTTCGGCGTGTGCGACTGCGAGTGGAACCCCTTGGCGATGTCGAGCACGACCGCGATGACCGCCTCGCCTCCCGGCTGCACGGACTTCACGCTCAGCTCCGCACTGACCGCGACCCGCGCCCGCTGCGCCAGTGCCGGCAGGGCGGAGCACACGAGCGTCAGAACCAGCATCAGTGAGCGGAGGCGGCAGGCAGTGGTCATGGTGTTCCTATGATGCCGCGATCACGGCGGCTGTTCCAATCCTAGCGCGCTCGTCCGTTCCGCGTTGACGCTGTGCCGGCCGACCCGTAGCATTTCGCTAGGAAACGTCGGGAGACCCTTCTTGCGACTATCGAAGCGGACGGAATATGGCCTTCGGGCCGTCGTGCAACTCGCCAAGCTCTGGCCGCGCAACTTCGTCCAGTCGCGGGACTTGGCCCAGCAGGAAGATCTTCCCAACAAGTTCCTCGAGTCGATTCTCCTCGCGCTCCGGCGCGGCGGTTTTCTGGAGTCGAAGGTGGGCAGCGGCGGCGGTTACCGCCTCTCCCGCGCGCCAAAGGACATCGGCGTCGGAGACCTAATCCGCCGCCTTGAGGGCCGCCTGACCGTCAAAGAGGCCGCCAGCACCGGCGACCAATCCCCCGGCAAGGTCGCTGTCCGCCTGATCAACGACAAGCTGACCGACGCCACCGACCAGGTGCTCGACGCAATGACGCTCGAGGAGCTCGTCGAGCACGTAAACCGGGCGAGCAGCCAGAGCCAGGAGATGTATTATATCTGATGGGCGAGCAATCGACGATGAGGTAGGGAGACGGGGGGATGAGGAGTGCAGTCGTCCATCGCACTCCATGGGCTACCACCCCCTCTGCATTGACGTCCCGCCCCGTTCACCCTTCCCCCCCGATCCGTTATCTTCCCCACCGTGATTGACGCGCTGGCCGTGATTAATCTGGAGAAGGTCGTCGAGCTGATGGACATCGGCTTCGCCGGCTACCTCGTGTTGTTCGGGCTCCTCTTCTCCTGTGGCTTGGGCCTGCCGCTGCCGGAGGACATCCCGCTGCTGGTCGGCGGGATGCTCGTCGGGGCGGGGAAGATGAACCTGGTCGGCGCGGCCGTCTGCGCTTGGACGGGCATCATCGGCGGCGACTGCGTCCTGTACTACCTCGGGCACCGGTACGGCCTGAACATCACGCGGGTCCCGTTCGTCGGCAAGCACGTGACCAAGGCGCGGATCCTCCAGGCCGAGCGGCTGTTCGAGAAGTACGGCGTGTGGGTCGTCGCGATCGGCCGGCTGTTCGCGGGAATCCGCGGCGCGATGGTCGTCGCGGCCGGCACGATCCGGTTCAGCTTCTGGAAGTTCCTCGTCGCCGACGGTCTCGCGGCGCTGATCTCCGGCGGGCTGTTCGTCTGGCTGGGGATGAAGTTCGGCCAGAACCTCAAAACGATCCAGGCGAAGATCCACGAGTACAGCACGCTGATCTTCGTCGGTTTGGTCGTCGGCGGGCTGGCGCTGGCGTTCTACATCTGGTGGCGCAAGCGCGGCCACCGCGGCGCCAGCGAGATCGCCGTCGACACGATCGAGAAGGTCGCCGAGGAGGGCCTGCACCTGCCGCTGGCGACCACGCCCACTGAAGCGAAGAAGGCGGAGTAGTTGTTGAGGGAGCGACGAAGCGACGGAGCGACGAAGGGGAAAATCAGGGCGCGTCTTCGACTTTCCCTCCGTTGCTTCGTCGCTTCCCCCTCCAACGTTGACCGCCTCCGTCTGCGTGTATACCCTTACGCGCCGTACGTTACAGGCCTCACAACACCCCGATTCCCCCGCCCGTCCGGGCACAGGAGACGACCATGCCGTTCACCCTTCCGCCGCTGCCGTTCCCGACCGACGCCCTCGAGCCGCACATCGACAAGCAGACGATGGAGATCCACCACGGCAAGCACCACAACGCTTACGTGACCAACCTCAACGCGGCCATCCAGAAGCAGCCCGAACTCGACGGGAAGCCGCTCCACGAGATCCTCGCCAACAACCTGTCGATCGTGAAGGACGAGATCAAGACGGCCGTACGCAACAATGGCGGCGGGCACCATAACCATTCGCTGTTCTGGGAGATCCTGAACCCGGCGGGGAAGCAGGGGACGACGCCGACGGGCAACCTGGCGACGGCGATCGACGGGAAGTTCGGCTCGTTCGACAAGTTCAAGGAGGCGTTCACCACCGCTGCCACGACCCGCTTCGGGTCGGGGTGGGCTTGGCTGGTCAAGCGGGGGCAGAACGTTGAGGTGATCAGCACGGCGAACCAAGACTCGCCGATCATGGAGGGGGCGTTCCCGATCATCGGCCTGGACGTGTGGGAGCACGCGTACTACCTGAAGTACCAGAACCGCCGTCCGGACTACATCGGCGCGTGGTGGAACGCGGTCAACTGGAAGATCGCGGAGGATCGCTTCAACCGCGCGCAGTGACGGGTGCTCACGGTTAACATCGACATACGCCATCGCCCGGGGCCGCGCGCCCCGAGCGTTTCCGCGCGCGGGCGGGCGGGAGGGGCTACATCTCGTCCGCCGCCCGCACCGTCTCCGGCGGGGTGATGACCGTGTTGTCGATCAGCCGTGTGACGCCGACGCGCGCGGCGATTGCGAGGAGGGTCGGCCCCTCGACCTTCTCGACCGGCTTGAGCGTCTCGGGGTCGACGGCGGCGACGTAGTCGATGTTCATGTGCTGCTCGAGCAGCACCTTCTGCATCGTCGCGGTCAGGCGGTTGGTCTGGCGGACGCCGTCCTTGAACTCCTTGAACGCGGTCATCAGCGCGCGGCTCACCGACAGCCCGCGCTGACGTTCTTCGGGTGACAGGTAGGCGTTGCGGCTGGACATGGCCATGCCATCGGGGTCGCGCAGAGTCGGGCAGCCGATCACGTCGAGCGGCATGTCGAGCGCCTCGACCATGGCCTGGATGACGCGGAGTTGCTGGAAGTCCTTCTGGCCGAAGCAGGCGACGTCCGGCTGGACGATGTTGAACAGCTTGGCGACGACCTGGCAGACGCCCTTAAAGTGGCCCGGGCGGTGCTTGCCTTCGAGGACCGACGTCAGGCCGGGCAAATCGACGACGACGTCGGCGACGCCGGGCGGGTACATCTCGTCGGCGGTCGGCATGAAAACGAAATCGACGCCGGCCTGCTCGCACTGGGCGAGGTCGTCGTCGACGGGCCGGGGGTACTTGGCGTAGTCCTCTTTCGGGCCGAACTGCGTCGGGTTGACGAAGATCGAGACCACGACGTGGGGCGCGTTGTTCCGCGCGTGGCCGATCAGGGACAGGTGGCCGGCGTGAAGGGCGCCCATGGTGGGGACGAACGCGAGGCGGTCGTACTTCGCCCGCAGCGCCCGGGCGTCGGCGATGGTCTTCACAATCTCCATGGGGCCCTTTTCAACACGGGCAGGGGGGTTGTCAAACGAGCGGCGGGTTCAGGTTCGCGGTTCAGGGGAGTTGGCGGAGGAGGGTGAGGACGGTCCGGCCCAGCAGGGGGTGGATGACGGCCGGGGCGATCTGGGCCAGCGGCTCGAGGACGAAGCGGCGCCGGTGCATCAACGGGTGAGGGACGGTGAGGTGGTCGGCGTCGATGATCTGGTCGCCGTAGAGGAGCAGGTCGAGGTCGATCAGACGGGGGCCCCACTTCTCGCGGCGCTCGCGGCCCAGGTCGCGTTCGATGGCGAGCAGGGCGGCCAGCAGGTCGGCGGCAGGCAATGGGGTCACGATCTCGGCGGCGCCGTTGAGGAACGGCGGCGAGTCGGGCGGGCCGCCGACGGCGGGGTTCTCGATCAGGTCGGAGACGCGGGTGACGGTCAAGCCGGGAGTCGCGCGTAGCCCGTCGAGCGCCGCGGTGAGGTTGGCGCGGCGGTCGCCGAGGTTGGCGCCCAAAGCGATGTAGGCGGTCACGGGCATCGCGGGGAATCTAGCACGCGTCGGGTCGGCGATCGACCGAGGTCACCGGCCGACGTCCGCCGTCGTGCTCGTCCCCTCTACCACGACCTCGTGCTCGATGCGGCTGGCCGTCTTGTAGAAGCGGGCGCGGAGGCCGATGCGGTGGTCGGGGTGCCGGAAGACGAGGTCCGGGAGCACCGCGCCCTTGCGGGGGTCGAAGAACAGTTCGCCCGGCCCGTACGTGCGGCCGGCGTCGTCGCGGAAGTAGACGGCCGGCTCGGCGACCCACGACACCTGGCCGCGCGTGTAGCGCAGGCGGTACTTCATGACTTCCACCGCCTTGCGGAAGTCGGGGACCGACGCGAACCGCTTGCCGCGGGTCGCGAGTTGCCCGCACAAGTCGGCCAGGACGTCGTGCCGGTCGATCAGCGCCGCCTCGGCCGTCGGCTGGAGCGCCATCGCGTGCCTCTCGAAGGCCGCCTGGAACCATTCGAGGTTCGCGCCGTAGCTTTCGCGGAAGGCCGCGCGCGGGTCGTCGCCCTTCGCGAGCGCCTTCAGCAGCGTCACCAGTTTCGTTCCGTTGCGCCCGTCGTCGCCGTACGCCATGTAGTGCGTGACCGCCCACGACTGGTTGTACTGCGTCGACCCGGCGTCGGCGTCCGCGGCGAGGTTGCGGCTCCACTGCTCGGGGGAGAGGGACATCAGCGTCTTCAGCGGGATCAGCTTGTTCGTGCGGACGTCGCTTTGGAGTTGGCGAATGCGCCGCTGCGGGACCTGGTTCATCAAGAAGCCCTGACCGGTCCAGATGGCCTCCTCGAACAACTGGCTCATCCCCTCGTTCAGCCAGATCGGCATGTTCGTCCCGACGGCCCTGTACACGAACTGGTGGAACGCCTCGTGCTGGAGCGTCCGGCGGAGCGTGTCGCGCTGCCCCTCCATGTACGCGGCGAGCTGGTTCTTCGCCGGGATGAAGACGCCACCGGTGTTCAGGTAGCGGCTGTGCGTGAAGTCGAGGTAGTCCTGCTTGGCGTTGAACAGGTAGACGTCGATCGGCTTGCGGTCGACCTGAAGGTCGAAGTCGGACAGGCGGCGCGAGTACTCGGCGTACATCGCGTCCATCCGGGTGCCGAGGTCGGCGATCACCGCGTCGTCGAGGTCGCTGTGGATGACGTAGAACTTCGACCGGACGGTCTTGAGGTCCGGGCGCGCCAGGGCGGGGCCGGCGACGCCGAGGAGGGTGAGCAGGACGAGGAGCGCCCGTGCGACGACGTTTCGTGAGACTGCGATCATCGTGTCCGAGAAATCCTCCGGCCCGCGTTTACTTTGCGCGCGGCCCCACTATTATCGTCACCCGTTTCGCAACCCAACAGTATGGAAGAATCGATCTACGAACGCGAGCGCCGCGAGAAGGTGCAGAAACTGCGCGACCTCGGCGTCGACCCCTACGGCGCCCGCACCCCGGACGTCACCCCACTCGCGGCCATCAGGATCCAATACAAGCCCGAAATGGGCCAGGACGGCGGCCCGGTCGTCACCGGCGCAGGCCGGATCATGCTCAAGCGGGACATGGGGAAACTTAGCTTCCTCACGATCCGGGACGAGACGGGCGACCTGCAGGTCGCGTTCGACAAGAAGCGGCTCGACGAAACCGCGTGGGCGGTGAACAACCTGCTCGACCTCGGGGACCAGATCGTCGTCCACGGCCCGCTGGGCGTGACGAAGAAGGGGGAGGTCACGGTCTGGGCGACGAGTTTCACTGTCGCCAGCAAGGCCCTTCTCCCGCCGCCGGCGAAATGGGAAGGGTTATCGGACGTCGAGCTCCGCTACCGCCAGCGCTACGTCGACCTGTGGGCGAACCCCGACGTGATGCGCACGCTGAAGCTGCGCATGGCGGTCGTGGACGAGGTGCGGACGTTCCTGAAGTCCAAGGGCTACCTCGAGGTCGAGACGCCGATGATGCAGGCGCTCGCCGGCGGCGCGGCCGCGCGCCCGTTCGTCACCCACCACAACGCGCTCGACATCCCGCTCTACATGCGGATCGCGCCCGAACTTTACCTCAAGCGCCTGCTCGTCGGCGGGTTCACCAAGGTCTTCGAGCTCAACCGCAACTTCCGCAACGAAGGGATCAGCCCGCGCCACAACCCCGAGTTCACGATGCTCGAAGCCTACGAGGCGTTCGGCTCGTGGGAGACGATGGCCGACCTCGTCGAGGAGATGATCACGACGATCGCCGAGAAGCACTTCGGCGGTCTGACGATCGAGCACAAGGCCGCCGACGGCACGGTCCGCAAGACGATCAACCTCCAGCGCCCCTGGCGGCGCGTCCGCATGGCCGACCTGGTCGAGGAGCGCACCGGCTGGAAGTTCGACAAGCGGCCGCTGAAGGAGGCGTATCCGGAGCTGTCCGACCTGCTGGAGCTCTCGTTCCGCGACGTGAACGACGCCGCCGCGCGCATTCTCGACAAGGTCGCTGCCGACAACGCGGTGATCCGCGCCACGCTGCAACAACTCATGGCCAAGGGGATCGTGCCCGAGAAGTTCAATGCCGCCAGTCCGGCCGAGCAGCTCGTCGAGATCTACGAGAAGGGGATCGAGTCCACCCTGACCGACCCGACGTACGTGACGCACGTTCCCAGCGTGATCATCCCGCTCGCCCGCAAGGCCAAGGACGATCCGTTTTTCGCCGACGTCTACGAGTTGGCGATCAACGGCCAGGAAATCTCCCCCGGCTACAGCGAGCTCAACGACCCCGAAGTCCAGGCCGCCAACTTCACCCAGCAGGTCGGCGAAGACCAGCAGAAGGTCGACGAGGACTTCCTGACCGCGCTCCGCTACGGCATGCCCCCCGCCGGCGGGATGGGCCTGGGCATTGACCGGTTGGTCATGATGCTCACCGGCGCCGAATCGATCCGTGACGTGATCCTGTTCCCCCTGATGAAGCCGCAGGACAAGGACGCGAAGCTGAACGCGGAGCCCGCCAACCCCACGTGAACCATTTCCCGTCCTAGACTACTCTACTGAGCACCCCCAGTGGCCCACCGCGAAACGGTGGGCCACTGGCAACTGACAACTCGCAACCGGCAACTCCCTTTGTACAAGCTCCACCTGATCCTCAAGTACCTCCGCAAGCGCCGAATCGCGTGGGTCTCGCTGCTGGCCGTCACGCTCTGCACCGCGATGGTGCTCGTCGTGATCAGTGTCATGGGCGGGTGGCTGCGGATGTTCCGCACGAGCTTTCACGGGCTGTCCGGTGACATCGTCGTCCAAAGCGACTCGCTCGCCGGCTTCCCTTACTACCAGGACGTGATCGCCGAACTCGAGAAACGCCCGGAGGTCGCGGCCGCCGCCCCGGTCATCCAGACGTTCGGCCTGATCAACATCGGGAACGCCAAGACGACCGGCGTGCAGGTGATCGGGTACGTTCCGGACAAGGTCGGACAGGTCAACGCGTTCCCGAAGTCGCTCTGGCGGCAGTACAACCAGTGGGTCGAGTGGGCCGACGGCGCCGGGATCTACCCCGGCGACCGCCTGCGCCTCCGCATCGACGAAGGCCTGACCGCCGTCCGCGAGCCCAAGCCGCTCCTGACGTTGACCAAGGACGAGCGCGACCGCCTGCGCAAGGCCCAGCCCGACGCCGCGAAGACCGTCGCCGACCTCCGCCGCCAGAAGGACGCCGAGCAGGACGAGGTCAGGAAGGACAACCTCCGCCGCAAGTGGACGGGCGCGGTCGACGCCGAGCAAGCGATCCGCGACCTGCTCGCCGCACCGGAAGGCGCCCCGGCCGACCCCTACGTCCGCAAGGAAATTCGCGACGCCTTCGGCGACGTCATCGACGACTCCGACGCCCGCCTCGCCCCGAATGACGAGGAGCGCAAGATCGCCCGCGAGCAGGCCGAACAGCGCCTGAAGAACCCGAGCTTCAAGCCGTTCATGGACAGCGAGACTTACAAGCGCGCCTACCGCGCCCGCAACCCCAAGGCCAAGCAGGCCCTGGTCGACGAGGCCGCGAACTGGGACGGCATCATCACCGGCACGGGCGTGGTCAACATCCGCAAGGACGAGACCGGCAAGCTCGTAAACCGCCACGACGGCCTCTACTTCATGCCGGTCGCCCTGACCGTCATGGGCGTCTCCGCCACCGGGCAGTTCGACGTCAGCGGCAAGGCCGAGCGGAACTACTGGATCACCGACACCAGCCGCACCAAGGTCTGGCAGTACGACTCCAACACCGTCTACGTCCCGTTCGACGTCCTCCAGAAGGACCTCGGCATGGACGAGCAGAAGGCCGAGCAGGACGGCAAGGAGATCACGATCCCCGCCCGCACCAAGGAGATCCACGTCCGCATCAAGGAGCCGTGGTCGAAGGACACGCAGGCCCTGATCGCGCTCCGCGACCAGATCAAGCTGGCCGTCCGCAAGGTGCTCGCGAACAAGCCCAACGTCAACGCCGACCCCGTCGTCCGCACGTGGGAGGAAAGCCAGTCAAAATGGCTCGGGGCGATCGAGAAGGAGATGGTGCTCGTCACCGGTTTGTTCGGCATGATCAGCGTCGTCGCCGTGTTCCTGATCTTCTGCATCTTCTACATGATCGTCGTCGAGAAGACGCGCGACATCGGCATCATCAAGAGCGTCGGCGCGACCAGCAGCGGCGTCGCCGGCATCTTCCTCGGCTACGGCGCGACGATCGGCCTGGTCGGCGCGGGCCTGGGGTTCGCGATCGGCTACGCGGTCGTCCGCAACATCAACACGATCCACGACTGGCTCGGCAAGGCGCTGGGCGTCGTCGTCTGGGACCCCGAGGTCTACGCGTTCGACACGATCCCGAACACGATGGACCCGACGCACGTCCTCCGGATTCTGTCCGCCGCGGTGATCGCCAGCATCCTCGGCGCACTGGTCCCCGCCGTCCGCGCCGCCCGCATGAACCCCGTCGAAGCCCTGAGGTGGGAGTAGGCACTGCCCGCGATGACGACGACGACGAGCCGTTGACCACCCCCAATTGACCGCCTGATGTCTCAAACCACCTCCCATCCCTCGCCTCCCTCGACCGACCGCGCGGCCACGATCCTGCGCGCCAAATCCGTCCACCGCGCCTTCCGCATGGGCGACAGCACGATCGCGATCCTCAAAGGGCTCGACCTCACCCTCCGCGACGGCGAGTTCGTCGCCATCGAGGGCCGCTCCGGCTCGGGCAAGTCCACGCTGCTGCACATCCTCGGCGCGCTCGACGACTCCGACACCGGCTCGATCGAGTTCGACAACGTCGACTTCACCAAGCTGTCGTCCGCCGAGCGGAGCCGCCTCCGCAACAAGCACTTCGGCTTCATCTTCCAGTTCTACCACCTGCTGCCCGAGCTGAACGTCCTCGAGAACACGATGCTCGCCCCGATGATCGAGCACTCCTGGTTCGGCTATCGCGCGCAAAAGAAAGCCCTGACCTCGCGCGCCACCGACCTGCTCGGCGAACTCGGCATGTCCCACCGCCTCAAGCACCGCCCCAGCCAGCTCTCCGGCGGCGAGCGCCAGCGGGTCGCGATCGCCCGCGCGCTGATGAACAACCCCCGCGTCCTGTTCGCCGACGAGCCGACCGGCAACCTCGACTACGAGACCGGCCGCCAGATCATGAACCTCCTGGAACACCTCCACCGCCGGAGCGGCCAGACGATCGTCATGGTCACCCACGACCGCGCCCTCGCCCGCGAGGCCGACCGCGTCCTGGTCCTCAAGGACGGTAAACTCGAAAAGGCCGAGTGACGGGCGCCGACCGTCAACGTCGCGCGTCCTGCTCGCCTCCGACGCGCCGGGGCGGTTTCCTCCAGACCTCTGCACGGTAACCGGACTCGGCGTGCACCCGCTGCGCCAGCCATTGCATCTCCGCCTCCGTCCCCGTGGCCACGACGCCGGGCAGGTTGCGGATCAGGGCCGCCGACTGCGTTAACGAGAGGCTCAACTCTTGGCGCAGCGTTTTGGCGATGCAAATCTTCGGGGCGCCGGGGTCGGGGACGTGCAACTCCCATTCGCCTTCTTCGGTGAGGACGGCCGCCCGAATATCCTGCGGGGTTTCGCCTCCTCCGTCCGCCTCGTACGCCGAGCCGCAGGACGGACACCGAAAGGACATCGACCACCGCAGCCCGCCGTGACGCCAGGTTTGCCCGACGTGCGCGCCGACCTCGCGACCGCAATTCTGACATTTCTCAACGATTCGAGCCACGCGCCTCTCCTTACCCGATCACGACGGGCCTTAAGGGTCGTCGCGACGGCGCCCCCGGCCGGGCCTGAGCGGTCAGGGCGACGACGAACGAACACGAGGGCGACGGCGGCGGCAGGATTGCCTCACGCCGCATCACATCGTCGTCCGCGTCGCCCAAAGTCTCGGGCTTCCCCGCATCGTACCCGGCCCGCGCGACCGTCTCGCTTCCGTCGTCCCCCCGTCGCCTTCATCCCCCGCCGCAATCGTCGACCAACTCTGACCGCCCGCCGGGCGTTCTCCCCGCCTCCGTGTCCTCTTTGCCTTCGTGGTTGAACCCTCTCCTCCCCGGAATTTGCTTCCTTGCGCGTCCCAGCTTCCGGTAATCTCGCCGGCCTCATCAGTAAGGAGGAGCGGGCCATGGCAGGGAAGAGGAAGGCGGCGAAGTCGAGATTGGCGTCGAAATCGAAGCAGAAGCCGGCGGCAAAGGCGAAACGCAAGCCGACGCCCAAACCCAGATCCGCCCGGCGACCCACCCCGCCCCAGCGACCGCTGAAGGCGGGTAGCAGGCCCTCCCCCAAGCCCAAGCCGAGGCCGAAGCCCACCCCGGGCCGCGAGCCCGCCCCCGCGAAATCCGAACCCGCCGTGTCCGCCAAAGCGGTGCCGAAGCCCAAGGCGGGCCCCGTCCCCCTCGCCGAGCGTCGCGGCCTCTCCAAGCACCTCGATTACGGCTGGCACGTCATCCTCCTCCAGTCGAAGGACGGCCGATCCGCCGACGCCGACGCGTTCCTCGACCGCATGATCGCGCTCGGCCACCTCGGCGGCGCGCGCCGCGACGTCGCCTTCGACTTGTTCGCCGGCCGCGTCCCCCGCCCGATGGGCCCGTGGGGCCTGCTCGTCCAGTTGAAGGGCCACCCGTGCCTCTACTTCGTTGGTGACGGCCTCCGCCGCGAGTGGCCGCGCGAGCTCGCGGCCGACCTGAACATCCGCACCGGCCTGTTTGGCGCCGACGGCATGGTCGCCACCCTCCTCGCCGAGCTCCACGAGGGATCGACCACCCTCGTCGACTTCCGCGGCGGCCCCGCCGTCGGCGACAAGAGTGACCCCGAAGCCGTCTTCGAGCGCGACGGGATGACCGGCATGACCGTCCGCGGCACCCGTCTCACGACCGACTGGCTCCGCCCATTCAAGTCCGTCGCCAAGGCCCATGACGCGATCGCCCGCGAACTGAACGTCTACGTCCCCGTCCTCGCCCACGAGTCCGACGACGGCACGGCCGAGGTCTACGGCTACGACGGCAAGCGCTTCACCCCCAACGATTACGGCCGGATCGACGTCGTCACGTTCGGCAGCGCCGCGACGCTCGAGCCGACCCCCGCCGCGTTCGACCTCGCGAAAGCCGTTCGCGCCGGAGACGCCGCCGGCGTCCGCGCCGCGATCGCCGGCGGCGCCGACCCCCGCTACCTCCCCGACGACGACGACTCCCCCCTCGACCTCGCCCTGCGCCTCGGCCGCGGCACCAGCAGCTACAGCCGCCCCTACGAGGAAGTCAGCCGGGAGCAGCAGCTCGCGGTGATCGAGGCCCTACTCGACGGCGGCGCCCCCACCGACCCGCCCGGCGCCGACCCCGCGATCCACGTCCTCCTCGGCAACGCCGAGCACAGCGACCAGCGCACCACGATCGCCCAGCTCCGCCTGCTCCTGGATCGCGGCGCCGACCCCAACGCGCTCGGCACGTTCCTGCGCGGCGACGGCAACACCCCGCTGCACGTCGCCGCCAGCTACGACTGGCTCGCTGTGATGAAGTACCTCGTCTCCCGCGGCGCCGACGCCACCCGCCCCGACCACCAGGGGCTGACGCCCCGCCAAGCCCTCGAGCAACGAATGAGGACCGCTTATGTCGTCCAACCCTCCAAGGCCTTGGGCAAGCAGATGCTCGACTTCCTCGCCGCCGCCGAGCAGGGAACGGCCGACACCTCCGATACCGACGCCCTTGCCGAGCAGTCCTGGCTGACTTACCGAAAGGAACACAAGGCCTGGGTGGCCCGCGCCGACGCCGCCCTGAAGGCCATCGGCATGGCGCACGCAGAACTCCTTAAGCACCACCGCGGCGAGTAACGCCTGTCACCCCCGTAGCAATCCCCCCGAACCCCGCTACAATTCCCTCCCCGTTTTCCGGGTAACATAACCCACACGCAGGCGCGGACGGCGGCCGGGACGAAACGGGCGTCTGTTTCATCCCGCATCCCTCCCGCCCTCATCCCTGGTGCCCCCATGCCCCTGAAGGTCTGGATCGACGGAAAGCTCTACGATAAGGAAGACGCCAAGATCAGCGTCTACGACCACGGCCTGCTCTACGGCGACGGCGTCTTCGAGGGCATCCGCGTCTACTCCGGCCGCGTCTTTAAGTTCGAAACGCACCTGACCCGCCTTTGGGACTCCGCCAAGGCCATCCGCCTGGCGATCCCCTACTCCCGCGACGAGATCCGTTCCGCGGTCGAGCAGACGGTCAAGGCCAACAACTTCACCGACTGCTACATCCGCCTGATCGTCACCCGCGGCGCCGGCAACCTCGGCCTGAACCCCAACAAGTGCCCCCGCCCCGGGGTGATCGTCATCACCGACACGATCGAGCTCTACCCTAAGGAGATGTACGAGAAGGGGATGGCCGTGATCACCGCCAGCGTCATCCGCAACCACCCCAATGCCATCAGCCCGCGGGTGAAGAGCCTCAACTACCTCAACAACATCCTCGCTAAGATCGAGGCGGTGGATGCGGGGGTGGGGGAGGCGATCATGCTCAACCACGACGGGAACGTGGCGGAGTGTACGGCGGACAACATCTTCGTCGCGCGCGGCGGGACCATTTACACGCCTACGACGAGCGACGGCATCCTTGAGGGCGTCACCCGGGCGGTGATCCTCGACCTTTGCCAGCGGCTGGACATCCCGGCCGTCGAGAAGACGCTCCAGCGGCACGACCTCTACATCGCGGATGAGTGCTTCCTGACCGGCAGCGGCGCCGAAGTCGCCCCCGTGACCAAGATCGACGGCCGCACGGTTGGCACCGGCTCGCCTGGACCGCTGACCCGCAGAATCATGGACGCCTTCCACCGGTACATTCGGGAAGTGGAAGCCTGAAAGGAGCGACGGAGGGGGGGACAATCGTAGGTCCTCCCCTTCATAGCTCCGTCGCCGCGTCGCTTGTCCCCCTTTCCCCCCGCTATTTGACACCCCCACCCCCCGCCGATAGCATTTTCCGCCACTCTACCCCGAAGGGAGTCCTAACATGACCGAGTACGAAAAGTTGAAGCAGCTCGTCGCCGAGGTGGAAGACGACGTCAACAAGGCGATGGGTGGCAACAAGGCTGCCGGCACCCGCGTCCGGAAGAAGATGCAGGACATCAAGTCGGCCGCCCAAGACGTCCGCAAGAAGATCCTGGAAGGCCGCGAGGGCGAGGGTGCCACCCCCGCCAGCACGCCGCCACCCGCCGCCCAGTAAACGCGGTCGCCGGTACATATCGAGTCGCCGGTACATATCGATCGCAATGGAGCGGGGCGAACGTCGCGGTTCGCCCGCTCCCGTTTTGGTTGCCACCTCTTGCCGCCCTATGCCCCCCCAATACATCTTTGACATCACCGGCATCGACCTCGACCGCGTCCTGTTCGACAAGGAGGCGATCCGGGCCGTCAACCCGCAGCGGGGGGACATGGAGCAGCTCGATGCAATTTCTCACGCCGATGGCGAGACGGGGCAGATCGCCGGCTATAAGGACGTTAAAGACAACGAGTTCTGGGTGGCCGGGCATATACCGGGACGGCCGCTGTTCCCAGGCGTGCTGATGGTCGAGGCCGCTGCTCAGCTCGCGAGCTTTTACACGAAGAAGTTCATGGGGTGGGACGGCTTCGTCGGGTTCGGCGGGGTGGACGGCGTAAAATTCCGAGCGCCGGTAACCCCCAACTGTCGCCTGCACCTGTTGGGCCAGAAGACTTGGGACCGCCACCGCCGCGTGGGATGCATGATCCAAGGGCTGGTGAATGGGTCGATGGTGTTCCAAGCCGAGATCATCGGCGCACGCTTCTAACTTGGGAAGGATCCCCGCATGCCCTGCTCGCACCGTTCGATCGCCGCGGTCTGGGTCGCCTTGCTCCTGACCACCCTCGGCGGGTGCAACAGCGTCCAGCGGCCGACCACCCGCTTCAAATCGATGTCGGTCGGCGACGTGACGGCCAAAGGCTTCACGATGAACGTCGACGTGGACGTGGACAACCCCAACGCGGTCGCACTGCCGCTGACGAACGCGGAGTACGGCCTCCGCCTCGCGGGCACCCGGGTGGTCGAAAGCGCCAAAATCCGTCCCGCCGCCAGCAGCATCCCGGCCAACGGGCGGGGAACCGTGACGATCCCGGTGCCGGTGACGTTCGAAAACCTGCTCGCCGTGGGGGACTCAATCCGCAAGGGGGGCGGAGATGTGACGTACGGTCTTGACGCGGGGTTGAACTTCGACACCGGCGTGCCCGTCGTCGGCGTCCAGCGGGTGCCCTTTTCGTACGAGGGGACGCTCAGCGTTAAGGAACTTCTGCGGAAGAACTGGAGTACCATCCTTAACAGTCCGGCGGCTAAGGAGTTGGCCCAACAAGTGCTCGGGGGGATGTTTAACTTCTGACCTGCTCGACGCGGGTCACGCTCGACAGGATGTCGTTTTCCCTCCTTCAACCCCTGCGCGAGCTTCCGTTCGCGTTCGTCGACGTCGAGACGACCGGCGCCAGCGCCGACTTCGGGCACCGGGTTATTGAGGTCGGCATCGCCCGGGTCGAGAACGGCCAGGTCGTCGCCGAATACCAGCAACTGCTGGACCCCCAGCGGTGGATCAGCGCGGGCGTCACCGCGCTGACGGGGATCGGGCAAGACATGGTGGACGGCCAACCGCTGTTCGCGGCCGAGCTGCCGAAAATGCTCGACCTGATGCGCGGGGCGTGCGTGGTCGGTCATAACGTCCGGTTCGACTTGGGGTTCCTTCGCAAAGAGTTTCGGCGGGCCGGTCGGGACATGGTCGAGGCGATCGGGGACGTGCCGGTGCTGGACACGGTTCGCATCGCCCGGCGGCGGTTCGGCCGAGGCGGGAACGGTTTACAATCCCTCGCCCCGCGCCTAGGCGTGCACCCGACGGTGGCCCACCGCGCCTTGGCGGACGTCCAGACGACGGTCGGCGTCTTCGAGCGATTGCTCGAACCCCTGGGCGGCTGGAACCTTCCGCTGTGCGACGCTTATCTGGCACAGGGGGGGAAGATGGGGCTGCTGCCGGCCAACCCGCGGGAGAGCCTGTTGCCGCTGGAACTCGAGGAAGCGCTGGAGATGCGCAAGCCGGTGATGATGGAGTACCTCGATGCTCGCGGGAAGCGGACGCACCGGGTGATCGAGCCGCGGACGATCCGGCGCACGAGCGGCGAACTGATCCTGATCGCCCACTGCCAACTGCGCGACGCGCAGCGGACGTTCAAGCTCGAGCGGATCGTGCAACTCACGCGGGTGGGGGAGCCCGAGCAACCTGCGGCGGTGGACGGGCCGGCGGAGCGGGGGTTGTTTGACGAGGACGCGCGGGGGTGCAACGAGCCGGCCAAGGCGGAGTTCGTCGCGCCGATCGAGACGCCCTCGAGCGGGGAGGTTGTAGCGGAAGAGGGCTGCCCGCCCGTGGTAGATCCGGGCCGGGGAGCGTGATCCGGTGCGGGCGTCCGCGTCACCGGTGCGGGCGTGTCGCGGAGCGGCGCGCTTGACAACGCCGGGGGATCGTCATAACTAATTTTCCATCGTCGCGGAGGCGGTCCGCGGCGGGCCGTCCGTCCGCGTCCGGGAAGGCGACAGGAACGCGCGGTCGCGAGCCGTCCGTACGGGGTCGGCGTCTACACTGAGTCGTGGTTTTCGGAGTGAGGCGGGCGCTGGCGGTGTCTCGACGCGCGGTCCGCGCGTCAACCAAGCGAGGTTGATCACACGTGATATCCGTTTCCCAACTGACCAAGGCGTACGGGCACGTCCTGGCGGTCGACCGCATCAGCTTCGAGGTCGAGCGCGGGACGATCGTCGGGTTCCTGGGGCCCAACGGGGCGGGGAAGTCCACGACGCTGAAGATGCTGACCTGTTACCTGCCGCCCACGAGCGGGACGGCGACGGTCAACGGGTTCGACATCTTTCACCAGTCGCAGCAGGTACGCGAACACCTCGGGTACCTCCCGGAGAACACGCCGCTGTACACCGAGATGAAGGCCGAGGAGTACCTCGACTTCCGCGGCCGGCTGCGCGGGATGCCGCGGGACGAGCGGCGGAAGCGGATCGACTACGTGGTCGAGCGGTGCTGGCTGGGGAACGTCCGGCGGCGCGTGATCGGGCACCTGTCGAAAGGGTACCGGCAGCGGGTCGGGCTGGCGGACGCGCTGCTGCACAACCCGGCGGTGCTCGTCCTGGACGAGCCGACGGTCGGCCTGGACCCGACGCAGATCCGCGAGTCGCGGAAGCTGATCAAGGACCTGGGCGGGGACCACACGGTGATTCTGTCGACGCACATCCTGCCGGAGGTCGAGGCGGTGTGCGACCGGGCGGTGGTGATCGCGAGCGGGCGGGTGGTCGCGCAGGGGACGCCGGAGGAACTGCGGACGAGCCGGCGGATGCAGGCGCGAGTGCTGGTGGAGTGCAAGGGCCCGGCGAAGGAGGTCGAGGGGGCGCTGTCGCGGGTCAGCGGGGTGTCGCGGGTCGAGTTGTTGAACGGGGACGGGGCGTCGGCGGCCGCGGCCGGTGGCGGGGGGGCGTACAACACGTTCGCGGTGCGGCCGCGGGACGGGCAGGACGTCCGCGAGGAGGTCGCGGGGACGGTGATCCGCAACGGGTGGCCGCTCCGCGAGGTGAGGCTCGAGCACGCGACGCTCGAGGAGTTCTTCGTCCAGGTGACCGCCCAACAGGCCCAGGCCAAGGGGCAGAACGAATGAGCACGATGACGCAGGCGCAGAGTCCGACCGTGACCGAACCGTCGTCGAAGGCCGCCGGCGCCGCGCCGGCGGCGCGGCGTCCGGGGCTGATCGCCCGGGCGCTGGTGATCGGGCGGCGCGAGTTGTTCAGCCACTTCGTGTCGCCGATCGCGTACGTGGCGATGTCGCTGTTCCTGGTCGCGTGCGGGTGCGCGTTCTACCAGGACTTCAGCCCCGGGCAGCCGGCGATGATGCGGCACTTGTTCGACTGGATGCTGTGGTTCCTGTGCCTGGTCGTCCCGATGCTGTGCATGGGGGCGATCTCGCAGGAGTACGCGAGCGGGACGATCGAGACGCTGATGACCGCGCCGGTGACGGACACGGACGTGGTGCTCGGGAAGTACCTCGGGTCGCTGGGGTTCATCCTGGTGCTGCTCGCGCCGACGCTGCTGTACGTCGTGCTGATGGCGATCTTCGCGACGCCGCGGCTGGACGTCGGGCCGGTGGTCAGCGGGTACGTCGGGATCGTGCTGGCGGCGTCGCTGTTCGTGGCGGTCAGCCTGTTCTGCTCGTCGCTGACGCGGAGCATGGTGGTGGCGGCGGTGTCGGCGTTCGCGATCCTGGCGGTGACGACGATCGTGCCGTACGTGGTCGGCGCGTGGGCGACGCTGGGCGACTGGGCGCGGGCCGCGGTGAACCAGGGCGTGTACGCGCGGTACGCCGACTTCAGCAAGGGGCTGATCGATCTGGCGCACGTCGTGTTCTTCGTGGCGTCGACGGCGGCGTTCCTGTTCTTCACGGTGAAGGTGCTGGAGATGCGCCGCTGGAAGTAGGGCGCGGCGTTGCCGACGGCGCGGGCGACGGTTTGTGATTCCGCAACGACACAGGGACTGCAATCATGGCTGACCAAGCGAAAGACAAGGCGAGCGTTGGCGGGGCCGGGCCGCAGCAGGGGTTCACCGCCGAGACGCAGCGGCAGCGGTGGGTGAAGTACGGGGCGAACGTCGCGCTGAGCTGTGTGGTCGTCCTGCTGTTGACCGCCGCCGCGGTGTACATCGCCGGGCGGCTGAACGTCCGCAAGGACACGACCGAGGCGGGCGCGTACAGCCTGAAGCCGGCGAGCGTGCGGCTGATCGAGAACCTCCCGCAGAAGGTCGAGGTGGTCGGGCTGTTCAGCAAGGCCCAGCAGGAGCAGGACAAGCGGGTCAGGACCGACGACCCGGCCGTCCGCTACCAGCAGGTCGCCGACCTCCTCCAGGAGTACCAGCAGAAGAGCGGCGGGAAGATTTCGGCGCGGATGATCGACCCGGTGAACGAGCCGTCGAAGTTGGACGAGCTGTTCAACCGGGTCGCGAAGAAGTACGGCAACGACTACGCGAAGTACGAGGAGGTGCTGAAAACCTACCCGACGACGCTGGACGAGATCAACCGGCTGGCGAAGGAGGAGCTGGAGGCGGTGCGGAAGGCGGCGCCGACGATCACGGACCGGGCGATGGCGCGGACGATGGGGTCGGTCGTGCTGACGGTGCAGGTGTTCCCGGAGATCCTGGACACGCTGCGGGAGGACGTGAAGAAGCAGCTCGAGCTGAAGGTGCCGGACTACAAGGGGGCGGCCGACGCGATCGAGCGGAGCCTGCGGAGTCTGACGGACCAGGTCGAGGGGGTGGAGGAGCGGTACAAGGCGGCGCAGGGGGACGCGAAGACGCCGGAGGCGTTCAAGCAGTACATCGGGACCGCGCTGCCGCGGTACGAGGCGATCCGGAAGGCGGCGGGGGACCTGCTGAAGAAGGTCGAGGGGCTGGGGGAGCTCAAGCAGTTGGACGAGCTGCGGCGGAACAAGTCGGACTCGATCGCGGTGCTGGGGGAGACGGACATTAAGGTGCTGCCGCTGGCGTCGATCTACCAGGCCGACAACGCGCGGGGGGGGAGGCTCAAGCCGCGGTTCGCGGGAGAGCAGCAGGTGAGTACGGCGCTGGTGGCGTTGACGGCGAAGGAGAAGAAGAAGGTGGCGTTCGTGCGGTCGGGCGGGCCCCCGCTGACCGAGCCGACGCCGCGTAGCCGCCCGCCGATGGGGGAGGTGGCGGGGCGGCTGCGGGCGTACGGGATGGAGGTGCTGGAGAAGGACGTCAGCGGGACGTGGGCGATGCAGGCGATGCAGATGTCGCAGGGGATGCCGCCGCCCCCGGAGCCGACGGACGAGCAGTTGAAGGACGCGGTGTGGGTCGTGCTGATGTCGCAGCAGGACCCGCGGCAGATGATGATGAACCCCGCCGGGTCGCAGCTGGGGTCGAAGGTGGGGGAGCACGTACGGAACGGCGGGTCGGCGATGGTGATCGTCGCGCCGCGGGCGGAGAAGCCGGAGTTCTTGAAGGAGTTCGGGATCGACGTGCGGCCGGAACTGCTGGTCGTGCACGACGCGGTGGAGGCCAAGGGGGCGGCGACGGACGACATCGCTCAACAGGGGCTGCGCGAGCCGTACGTGTTCGTGATGTCGGAGTACGGCGACCACCCGCTGACCCGGCCGCTGCGGTCGCTGGACGGGCTGTTCCTGCCGATCGTGCCGATGTCGACGGTGGAGGCGAAGGGGGTGCGGTCGACGAGGCTGTTGCCGATCCCGGAGACGCCGCGGCCTTGGGCCGACCCGACCGCGCTGGACGAGATCCAGGAGGGGAAGACGCCGACGTTCACACCGAACGCGGCCGAGCGCCCCGACGTGCCGGGGCCGCTTTGGGCAGGGGCGGCGGCGGAGCGGGACGGGGGGAAGGGGCGGGTGGTCGTGTTCGGGTGCCTGATGTTCGCGTTCGACGAGCACGTCGGGATCCGGGACTACGCGGCGTCGCAGGCGCAGGACCGGCACGTGGCGCGGTTCCCGGCCAACGGCGAGCTGTTCGTCAACGGCGTGTTCTGGCTGGCGAACATGGACACGATGATCGCGATCAGCCCGACCGCGCTGGAGGTGCCGCGGGTGGCGGCGATGACGGACGTCGCCCGCGACGTGACGCGGGTCGGCCTGCTGATCGTCGGGCTGCCGCTGATGGTGCTGGCGGCGGGGACGTTCGTGTACCTGAAGCGGCGCGACTGAGGCCGCCGCGCCGCCCGGTGGCGGCGGGGAGTCGGTCGGGGTTCGAATCGAATCGAGTCGAGTCAGACGGAAAGCCATGAACTTCAAAACCACACTGATCCTGCTGGTGCTGTTGGTCGGCGCGGGCGCGTTCGTCGTCGTCGACCGGGCGCGGAACGGCGGCCGGGAGGCGCCGGAGACGGTCGCGGACAACCGCAAACTGTTCGACGTGAAGCGGGAGGACGTGAACTCGATGACGATCCGCCCGGGCGCGGACGGCGGCGGCAGCGGCGGGGCGGGGAACGAGATCGTGCTGACAATGGCCGCGGACGGGAAGTGGAGGATGACCAAGCCGGTGGAGGCGGCGGCGGAGAACTGGCAGGTCGACGGGCTGGTGCGGGACGTGCTGGAGCTGGAGTCGACCGGGTCGGTCGAGGCGAAGGACAAGGGGCTGGACAAGCCGAAGCTGCAGGTCGAGCTGTCGGCGCGCAACGGGAAGCTGGTGAGGTTCTCGGTGGGGGACAAGAACGCGCGGGGCGACTTGTACGTGCAGGTCGCAGGCCGAAGCACGGCGGACGTGGTGTCGGGGGACGTGTACGACCGGCTGAGCAAGCCGGCCAACGAACTGCGGGACAAGCAGCTGGTAAGCGTGGCGTCGACGGACGTCCGACAACTGACGATCGACCAGGAGGGGCAGAGGCTGGTGCTCCGGAAGGGCGGGGCGGACTGGGAACTGGTCGAGCCGGCGCGGATACCGGCCGACGCGGGGGTGGTGACGGACCTGCTCGGCGCCGTGACCGGCCTTCGGGTGACGGACTGGGTGGCGAAGGACTCGGCGGACGTGGGGCGGGCACAGTTCGACAAGCCGCTGATGACGGTGTCGTTCACGACCGCCGCGCCGGCGACGCAGCCGGCGGCGGCTGGGACGGCGGCGACGACGACGGGGCCGACGTCGCAACCGGGGTGGACGACGATCACGTTCGGCCAGTACGAGAACGTCCGGCAGCAGAAGATCTTCGCCCGGATCTCCGACACGCAGGCGGTGGTCAAGGTGGCGGCCACCCCGATCGAGACGCTGACGAAGAAGCCGATCGAGCTGCGCGACAAGCGGGTGCTGGACGTGAACCCGGAACACGTCAGCCGGTTGTCGATCGTGACCGACCGGGGGGGCGCGGCGGTGGCGGCGACGAAACCCGCATCGAAGACGGAAGTCGTGGTCGAGCGGCGGAAGCAGCAGGCGGCGACGACGCAGCCGGCCGCGGTCGCGGCGACGCAGGCGGTGGCGACCGCCGCGACAAGGCCGACAGCGACGACGCTGGCGTCGGCGGCGACGACGCGTCCGACGGCCACCGCTCCGGCGGCGGCGACGCAGGCGGTGGCGGCTCAGGTGGGCGCTCCGGTGACGCCACCGTCGGTCTGGGAACTGAAGTCCGAGCCGAAGGGCGACGCGGACGACGACGCAGTGAAGGCGCTGCTGGCCGACCTTCATCCGCTGCGGGTCACGAAATATCTCGAGGGCAGCCCGACGACCAAACCGGCCGCGATGATCGTGTTAAGGGTGGAAGCCGTGCCCCCGGGCGGGGCGGCGGCGAACGCGCACGAGGTGCGCATGGTCGACCCGGGGAATGACCAGCCGGTGCGGGCGGAATACAATGGCCTGACGTTCGAACTGCCGCGCACGATCCTGACCAGACTCGAGGGAAACTTTGTCAAGAAACCGAAGACCGACGCGGCCGGAGGCACCGGCGGCGGAAGCCAACTCAGCCCGGACGACTTTAAGCTTCCTGGGGACAAGTAACCGCGCGCTCTCGAACGGGCAGGTCGACGACCCTCGGTCGATCCTGGACGCGTTCGACAACCCGCGGCCGGGCCGCGAGTACGAGATCAAGTTCGTCTTCCCCGAGTTCACCAGCGTCTGCCCCGTGACCAGCCAGCCGGACTTCGCGACGATCACGGTCAGTTACGTGCCGGACCGCTTGTGCGTGGAGATGAAGAGCCTCAAGCTCTACTTCTTCGCGTACCGGAACAAGGGGATCTTCTACGAGGGGGTCGTGAACACGATCTGCGACGACCTCGTCGCCGTGCTGAAGCCGCGGCGGATGACGGTGGTGGGCGAGTTCGCGGTGCGTGGCGGCACCGCCGGCACGGTCACTGTGCACCACCCGGACAAGCCGCGCAGGCGAGTTTAAATCAACCGATAAGCAGGTGTCACCGTCAAGCCGGCCCGCTCGCGGGCCGCGTTGGAAGCGCGCCCCCCCGGTGCCGGGTGGGTGGCCTGTGCCGCGGGGGAGAGGTGTGTCGGATAAACGGGGGTGCCCACTGGAGTTGGGCGTCGCCGGGACGGATTTTAGTAGGTGCTTCCCCGGCATCGGGTCTATAATTGCGGGCGCGGCGAATCCGTTTCGCGGCGCGTTCCGTAACCTTCTCACAACGCCGGCGCTTTCAACGATGATTCCACAGCCGCCTCCGGGACAGGGACCGATCGACCCTCGAGGGGCCTTCGCGCCTCCACCGGCGCCGGGGACGGGGCCGAGCGTGTCACCGCCGGGGGTGGGCGCGCCTGCGACGGGGGTTCATCAGGGGCTCCCCGCGCCGCAGATGTTTTATTCGCAACCGCCCTCGCAGGGGCCGGGGGGTTATCCGCCTCCGCCGTCGGGGCATCCGGGTTACCCGCCACCGCCGCCACCGATGTACCCGCCGCCGATGATGATCCCGCCGGGGATGTTCAAGCCGCAGCGGAGTTTTACGCGGGTGGTGTTCACGACGCTGGCGGGCACGATCCTGGGGTTGTCGCTGACGATCAACTTGTATTTCCTGATGTTCGCGGGGATCGGGGGCGGGCTTGGGGTGCGGGCGGCGGGCATCACGCAGTCGGTCGTAGTGGATGGGGACCCGAAGCAGAAGGTCGCGGTCATCCCGGTCACCGGCACGATCATGGGGCCGACGGCCGACCGGTTCGGGCAGATGCTGGCGGCGGCGGAGAAGGACCCGGCGGTCAAGGCGGTCGTGGTCGAAGTGGACACGCCCGGCGGCGCCGTGACGCCGTCCGACGAGATCAACGCGCGGATCACGCGGTTCCGTAAGGACAACCCGGGGCGGCCGGTCGTGGTGACGATGGGCGGCCTGGCGACCAGCGGCGGGTATTACGTCGCGTGTGCGGCGGACTACGTGTTCGCGCAGCGGACGACGCTGACCGGGAACATCGGCGTGATCATGCCGCGGTACAACCTGAGCAAGCTGGCGAAGGCGTACGGGATCGAGGAGGTCACCGTCGCCGCGCCGCCGGACGGGTACAAGAACGCCGGCTCGATGTTCGCGCCGGTCGACCCGAAGGACAACCAGTACCTGCAGGGGCTGATCCAGGACGCGTACGGGAAGTTCACGGCCGTCGTCAGCGCGGGGCGGGGGCAGCGGTTGAAGGGGAAGGTCACCGACATCGCCAACGGCAAGGTGTACACGGCCGACGAGGCGCTGAGCCTCGGGTTGGTCGACCAGATCGGCTACGCGACCGACGCCTACGACAAGGCCGCGTCGATGGCCCAGCTGTCGAACAAGCACGTGGTGAAGTTCGCGAAGCCGGCGTCGCTGTTCGACATCCTCGGCGGGGGCGCCGAGGGCAAAGGTGGCGGCGCGGTGAAGGTCGGCGCGGACGGGGGCGTGACGGTGAACGGGGTGAACGTGAACGTGGACGCGAACCTGCTGGACGAGCTTTCCCGGCCGCGGCCGTTGTACCTGTGGCGCGGGCAGTGATGCGAGGCGGGCGGGGCGGGCGCGCGAGCGAGGGCGCCCGTCGAGAGCGAGAGGCTTGAGCGGGCGGGCGGTGAGCGATCACTGCCCGCCGTCGATTGACACCAAGCGAGGAACACCATGAGGATCCCCGAGGCGACGAGTTGGGCGCGGACGCTGATGGCCGCGGCGCTGGTGGCCGGTCTGGTCGCGCAGCCGCTCCTGCCGGGCAGGGCCACGGCACAGGACGCGCCGCCGCCCGCCAAGGCGGAGGCCAAGCCCGAAGCCAAGGGGGAGCCGAAACCCGAAGCCAAGCCGGCGGCGAAGCCTGCCGCCGCCGCCGCCCCGGCGTCCGCGCCCGTGCCGGCGGAGGACCCGGTGGAGGTCGCGCTGCGGAAGGCGATCGCGTACCTGTACAAGCAGCAGAAGAACGACAACTGGGAGGAGGTGCAGCGGCGCGAGAGCGACGTGCCGTACGACGTCAAGGGGATGCAGTGGGGCGGGATCACGTCGATGGTGACGTACGCGCTGCTGGCGGCCGGGGAGAACCCGCAGGACCCGCGGGTCCAGCGGGCGATCCAGTGGTGCGCCAAGGCCGACATCATCGGCACGTACGCGATGGGGATGCGGCTGCAGGTCTGGAACTCGATGCCGCTGACCGCCGCGCTGAAGCAGAACCTGAAGCGGGACGCGACGCTGCTGATGAGCGCGCTGAAGCTCGACGGCGGCGAGCGGATGGGCATGTACCACTACGCGCTCGACCCGACGAAGCTCGACTACGACCACAGCGCGAGCAACTACGGCGTGCTGGGGATGTGGGCGGCCGGGCAGCAGAACCTCGAGGTGCCGACGAAGTTCTGGGAGGTCGTGGACAAGGCGTGGCGGCGGAACCAGCACAAGGCGGGGTCGTGGTCCTACAAGAAGGAGCCGGACGACGGCCACCCGGCGACGGTCTCGATGACCAGCGCGGGCGTGGCGACGCTGTTCATCACCCAAGACATGATCAACGAGGGGAAGGGGGGCGAGTGCAACGGCAACCTGGAGGACGAGGCGATCGCGCGCGGGATGAAGTGGCTGGGCGAGAACTACAAGAAGGTGTTCTCCGAGAACCACAAGATGTACGCGCTGTACAACATCGAGCGGGTCGGCACGGCGGGCGGGTTCAAGTACTTCGGCACCGTCGACTGGTATGAGGACGGGGCCGCGCACCTGCTGAAGACCCAGCAGGCCGACGGGTCGTGGGCCGGCGGGCACGGGCCGGTCATCAACACCGTGTACGGCATCCTGTTCCTCGTGAAGGGCCGCGCGCCGGTCATGATGAACAAGCTCGAGTACGCGCTGGACAACGCCGGGGACAAGTCGCCGGCGGCGAACTGGAACCAGCGGCCGCGCGACATCGCGAACCTGTCGCGGTGGGCGGGGAAGCAACTCGAGAAGGAGCTGAACTGGCAGATCGTTAACCTGAAGGTGGACATCGAGGCGCTGCACGACGCGCCGGTGCTGTACATCGCCGGCAACCAGGTGCTGAACTTCTCGAAGGAGGAGAAGGCGAAGCTGAAGCAGTACGTGGAGGGGGGCGGGATGATCCTCGGCCACGCCGACTGCAACGACGGCAAGTTCACCGCGTCGTTCACGAAGCTCGGGCAGGAGCTGTTCCCGGCGTACGAGTTCCGCGAGCTCCCGCCGAACCACCTGGTCTACTCCGCGCACTTCAGCGGCGCGCAGTGGCCGAACAAGACGCTCCGCGGGCTGTCGAACCAGGCGCGGGAACTGATGATCCTGATCCCGGGCGGCGACCCGGCGCGGAACTGGCAGATCCGCAACTTCTCATCCGGGCAGGCGAAGGCGTCGGCCGAGATGGCGACGAACGTCTACCTGTACGCCGGCGACAAGTCGACGCTTCAGAGCCGGTTCAAGGGGCAGACGTACACGGTCAAGAAGAACGAGAAGAAGCCGGCCGACCGGTCGGTGCGGCTCGCACGCCTCGAGTACCCCGGCTACTGGGACCCGGAGCCGGGCGGGTGGCGGCGGTTCGCGAACCTGATGCACAACGAGCGGGGGATCGACCTCCGCGTGGAGACGGTCAAGCTCGGCGAGGGGAAGCTGAAGGCGGCCGACTTCCCGGTCGCGCACCTGACGGGGACGGCGAAGTTCCGGCTGCCGCCGGCCGCGCAGAAGGAGCTGAAGGAGTACGTCGAGGGCGGCGGGACGCTGATCGTCGACGCCGCCGGGGGCCAGAGCGAGTTCAAGGACGCGGCCCGGACGGAGCTGAACGCGGTGCTCGGCGCCGCGGCGGCCGGCCTGGACCGCCCGCTTCCGGCCGACCACCCGGTCTACTCGGCCGGCGGGCAGAAGCTTGCGAAGGTCGGGTACCGGAACTTCGCGCGGAGTGTCGTCGGCCGCGGAAACGTCGGGCCGCGGCTGCGCGCGGCGGACGTCAAGGGCCGGCCGGCGGTGTTCTACAGCCCGGAAGACCTCAGCGTCGGGCTGGTCGGGATGCAGGTCGACGGGATCTTCGGGTACGACCCGGCGACGGCGAACGAGCTCATGGCGCGGCTGGTGATGCACGTGGCGGGGGGCGCGCCGAAGGTCGCCGCGACACCGGCGGCGGCCGCGACGCCGCCGGGCGAGGCGAAGCCCGCTGGCGAACCGGAGATGATGGAGGACGGGAAGAAGGCCAAGCCCGCCGGCGGCGGCGACAAGGGTGGGGCGGCTGCGAAGGGCGCGGGGAAGCCGCGGTGACGGGGCAGGGACTTCGTCACGCGGGCCGTTGCGTCGGAGACGCTCGGACTGGGGTGCCGCGGCCGACCGCGCGAAATGCGTGAAGCCGCAGCCCTCACGAAAACTGGACTATGCCGACCCCGCCCCGGAGCACGAACGGCCGGTCTCCGTCTGGTACTGGGTCGGGATGGCGACGATCGCGGCGTTGTTCGCCGGGGTCTCCGCGTTCGGGTTTTTCCACGGTCGGCACCGGTAGCGGGACGCCGACGAACGAAAACCGCCGGTCGGCGTCGTGCCGACCGGCGGTTTAGAGCCTGCGAATCCTTTCGCAATCTTCCCTGAACTGTGTGCCGCACGGGTTCCGCGTCCCCCCGCCCCGGCGGCGACGGCGGCGCGTGCGGCCGAATGTCAAATCTGCCGCGGCGGCGCCATCGGCGCGACCGCGTGCGTGCTCACCAACTCCTCCAGGAACTCGGCCAGCCCGTCCGCGCCGTTGTGGTTGATCACCCGGTCGGCGACCGCGATCGCCTCCGCCTTCGCGTTGCCCATGGCGACGCCCAGGCCCGCGTTCTTCAGCATGGTCAAATCGTTGACGTCGTCCCCGACCGCGATGATCTGCTCCGGGAGGATCCCGTGACGCCGGGCGACGTGCAGGATCCCCTCCCACTTGTTCACGGCCGGGTCGAACACCTCGAGCACGTCGACGCCGTACGCCGGCACGTGGATGCCGTGGCAGACGATCCGCTCGCCGAACCGCTCGATCAACGTCGCCTGCACCGCGCGCGACACGTCCGGCGTCGCGACGATGCCGACCCGCACGGTGTGCTCGTGGGCGGCCGTCGCCAGGTCCTTCGACTTGTGCACGGTCGCGTGCGTGACCTTCAGCCACTGCGCGGTCGCGTGGTTCAACTCGATCCCGTCGGAGATCAGGTAGTCGACGCCGGCCTGCCCCGTGTCCTGCAGCGCCAGCGCCGCGTGCCCGTGCGACTCGAGCAGGGCGCAGACGTCGCGGGCGAGCTCGGGCTGCATCGCCGTGCGGTGGAGCGTCGTCCGCTGCTTGGTGTCGATCACCATCGCGCCGCCGACGAACACCGCGGTGTCGTAGTGGGCGACGGCGTCGAGCACCATTTGCGACTCGGTCATGTTCCTTCCGGTGGCGAAGCAGACGAGCAGCCCGGCGGCGAGCGCCCGGTGGACCGCCTGCTTGGTGCGCGGCGTGACCTCCCCCTTGGGGGAAAGCAGGGTGCCGTCCAAGTCGATCGCGATCATGCGGTACTGCGGCATTCGTCTCTTACGAGTGATGCGGTGAACTGGTGCGCGTGAAGATAGCGAAGCGGGCGAGTTTTTCAACCTAGATTTCGTCTCACGACGGGTTATTCACACCACCGGTGGTGGTCTGGGCGCGCGCACGGCGCCGGAGAGACGGGGTGAGACGATAAAGGCCCGCCCGCGCGGGGCGGGTGGGCCTGGGGCGTCGTCGGGTTGTCGTCGTGGCGGGCCCGGGACGGTCAGGCGATCAGCCGGTCCTCGGCGGTGACGTCCTTCTGCTCGGCGGCGTTGTCCGAGCGGTGGAAGGTGTCGGGGCCGGCGTCGCCGTAGATCTCGTCGGTCCACGTGCCGTTGCCGATCGGCATCGTCCGATCGAACAGGATCTTCCCGGGCGGGACGACGGTGTGGTCGACGTCGCGGTTGCCGTCGAGGCCGTCGGCGCCGGCGCCACCGCGGAGCGTGTCGCTGCCGTAGCTGCCGACCAAGGTGTCGTCGTCGTCGCCGCCGAGGAGCGAGTCGTCGCCCGCCCCGCCGTCGACCAAATCGTCGCCCGCGCCGCCGTCTAACACGTCGTCGCCACCGGAGCCGTACAGGCTGTCGTCGCCGAACCCGCCGAACGCGGTGGCGCCGATCCCGGGGTCGATCGGCCTGACGGTGAAGCGGGGGGTCACGCCCGCCGCGATCGCCACGGGCGCGGGGCGGTCGAGGTTGGCGGACATGCCCACCAGGTGGATCCGGTCGTCGCCGCGGCCGCCGGACACGCGGACCTCCTCGACCAGCGACAGCTTGTAGCTGCCGACCTTCCGGCCGTTGACCTCGACGATCATGCGGGGCCCCTCGGCGGACCTGATGTAGCCGCGGCGGACGACGATCTCGTCGGCGCGGCGGGTGCCCTCGACGGTCAGCAGTCCGTCGTCGCCGAGCGCCGCCGAGCCGGCGGAGAGCAGTTGGCGCGGCTCGAGCGGCTCACACGCGGCGGGGCGGGCGGGCGAGCCCAGTGACGACGTAGGCGAGGACGACTGGCGCGGGCGGCGGGACATGCGGACCTCCTTTGGGGGCGGGCGGCGAGCGGGGCCGGGTGACGTGACGCGGCCCCGTTCCTCTACACAAAGTTTGCCCGCGAACCGGGCCGTGGGACATGCGACGCTCGGGCGACCGGCCGCAACGGGGCGGACGCGCGGCAAGCTGGGCAGCCGGTGCGGTGTTTGGCGGCGAGAGCGGCGGCGACAACGAAGCCCGCGTCACGCGAGCAGGTCGGTCACGACCCTGCCGAACACGTCGGTCAGGCGGAAGTCGCGGCCCTGGAAACGGTGGGTCAGCTTCTCGTGGTCGAACCCGAGCAGGTGGAGGATCGTGGCCTGCAGGTCGTGGACGTGAACGGGGTTCTCGGCGGGGTGGAAGCCCAGGTCGTCGCTGGCGCCATAAGTGATGCCGGGCTTCAAACCCGCGCCGGTCATGAACAGCGTGTAGCAGTCAGGGTGGTGGTCGCGGCCGACGTTAGCGCTGGCGGCGGTGCGACCCTCGCGGAACGGCGTGCGGCCGAACTCGGCGGCCCAGACGATTAGCGTGTCGTCGAGCATCCCGCGGTTCGCCAGGTCCTTGATCAGCGCGGCCACGGGGCGGTCCATCCCGCCGGCCCGCTTCTGCAAACCGGTCTTGATGTCCTCGCCCGGGTTCGTGCCGTGGAAGTCCCACCCCCAGTCGAAGAGCTGGACGAACCGCACGCCCTGCTCGCACAGGCGGCGGGCGAGCAGGCAGTTGTTCGCGAAGCTCGACGCGCCGGGCTGGGCGCCGTACGCCTCGAGCGTGCGCGGGTCCTCCTTCGAGATGTCCATCACGTCGGGTACGGCCGTCTGCATGCGGAAGGCCATCTCGTACTGCGCGATCCGCGTGAGCGTCTCGGGGTTGCCGAGCTCCTTCGCCTGCATCAGGTTGAGGTCGCGCAGCGCGTCGAGGCTCATCCGGCGGACGCCGCGATCCATCCCCTCCGGGTCGGAGACGTAGAGCACCGGGTCGCCGCCGCTGCGGCACTGGACACCCTGGAACACCGACGGCAGGAACCCGCTGCCCCACGCGCTCTTGCCGGCGCTCGGGAGCGTGCCGCCGCTGACCAGCACGATGAACCCGGGGAGGTCCTGGTTCTCCGACCCGAGGCCGTACGTCACCCACGAGCCGAAACTCGGCCGGCCCTGGCGCGCCGAGCCGGTATAGAGCAGCAGCTCGGCCGGCGCGTGGTTGAATTGATCGGAGTGCATCGACTTGACGAACGTCAGGCGGTCGGCGACCGACGCGAGCTGCGGGAGGACGTCGGACATCCACGCGCCGCATTGGCCGTGTTGGCGGAAGCTCTGCGGGGTGCCGAGCAGCTTGGGGACGCCCGACGTAAACGCGAACGTCTTGCCCTTGAGCAGCGAGTCGGGGCAGTTCTCCCCGGTGCGCTTCACCAGCTCGGGCTTGTAATCGAACAAATCGAGGTGCGGCGGGCCGCCGGACAGGTGGAGGAAGATCACGCGCTTGGCCTTGCCGCGGCCGTGGGCGAGGCGGGGGGAGAGGGGGTTCTCCAACTGCGGGCTGGCGTTCGCGGCTTGCGGATCGGAGAGCGCCGACAGCGCGATCGAGCCGAGGCTGAGCGCGCCCGTGTACTTGAGGAAGTGCCGGCGGGTCGCCAGGCGGGCGCGTTCGAGGGCGGACGTCGAGTGGAGGTTCATCGGGCGGCGTCCTCAGCGCTTGGCGAGCGTTTCGTCGAGGTTCAGGAGCACGTTCGACACGACCGTCCACGCGGCCAAGTCGGCGGCGTCCGCCCCCGCCGGCGCGGGGCCGAGCGGCTTGGTCGCCATCGCCTCGGCCTGCTTCGGGGACTGCCGGTACTCGGCCAGCGCCTGCTCGTGGAGCTTGACGATCCGGCCGACCTCGTCGGAGGTCGGCGGGCGGGTCAGGCACGCGCGGAAGGCGAACGTCGCCCGCGATTCCGGCGTCGCCCCGCCGTCCTTGATCACGCGCCGGGCGAGGCCCTGCGCAGCTTCGACGAAGACCGGATCGTTCAGCGTGACCAGGGCCTGGAGTGGCGTGTTCGTGCGGATTCGGCGGAGCGAGCAGTAGGTGCGCTCCGGCGCGTCGAACGTGACCATCGACGGGTACGGCGCGTTCCGGCGGACGCGGACGTACAAACCTCGCCGCCAGCGATCCTCGCCGGTGTCGGCCTTCCAGTCGGTCGTCCCCCCGAACGCGGCGGACAAACCGAAGTTTGGCTTGGGCGGCTGGCAGGGGGGGCCGAACATCTTCGCGCTCAGCAGCCCGCCGGCGGCAAGGGCCTGGTCGCGGACCTGTTCGGCGGGCAGGCGGACGCGCGGCCCCCGCGCGATCAGCCGGTTGAACGGGTCGCGCTTCGCCAGCGCCTCCGAGACGGCCGACGACTGACGGTAGGCCGCGCTGGTGACGATCGTGCGGATCAGGCGCTTCGTGTCCCAGCCGAGGCGGACGTACTCCGTGGCCAGCCAGTCGAGCAGCTCGGGGTGGGTCGGCAACTCGCCCTGTGTCCCAAAGTCCTCGGTCGTCTCGACGATGCCGACGCCGAACAGTTCGTCCCACAGGCGATTGGCGGCCACGCGGGCGGTCAGCGGATTCTCCGGCGAGACCAGCCACTGCGCCAGCGTCAGGCGGTTCATCGGAGCGCCGGCGGGGGCAGGCGGGAAGACCGCGGGCAACCCGGGGTCGACCTTCTCCCCCTTGGCGAGGTAGTTGCCGCGGAGGTGGACGTGCGTCTCGCGCGGCTTGCCTTCCTTGAGGACCGGCGTGGTGACGGTCAGCGACGTGAGCTGCTGCTCGAGCTTCTTGTGCTCGGCCTCGAGCGCCTTGTACTCCGGTGACGCCTGCGAACGGTAGTAAGAGGCAAGCTTCTCCTGCTGGTCCTTTTTGCGCTCCTTGGCGGGTTTGGCGAGAAGGCCCGCGACGTCCTTCGGCAGCTTCGCGCGGTCGACGGTCTTCTCCCACTCCGCTCGGCCGGCGTCGACGCGCTTGGTTTCCTCGTCGAGCTTCCGCTTCGCCTCCGCCACCTTCGGCCGCAGCGCCTCGGCCGCTTGCTCCGAGCCGACCCGCGGCGCCTCGATGACCGGCGCGTCGTCGCCGCCGTTGCGGTCTTCGGTGTTGTTGAAGATCGCGTAGAGGCCGAAGTACTCCTTGTGGCTGAGCGGGTCGTACTTGTGCGTGTGGCACTGGGCGCAGCCCATGGTCGTCGCCATCCAGACCTGCATCGTCGTGTTGACGCGGTCGACGACGGCGGCGCTGCGGAACTCCTCCGGCTGGGTGCCGCCCTCGGTGTTCGTCAGCGTGTTGCGGTGGAAGCCGGTGGCGATCAGTTGGTCCTGCGTCGCGCCCGGGAGCAGGTCGCCGGCCAGCATCTCGACCGTGAAGCGGTCGAACGGGACGTTCGCGTTCAGCGACTGGATCAGCCAGTCGCGCCACCGCCAGATCGTGCGGTCGGGGTCGTTAGCGAAACCCTGTGAGTCGGCGTAGCGAGCGAGGTCGAGCCAGACCTGCGCCCACCGCTCGCCGAACGCGGGCTTGGCCAGCAGGCGGTCGATGAGCGACTCGTACGCGTTGGAATTCTCGTCCCGCGCGAAGGCGTCGGCCTCCTCGATCGTCGGCGGCAGGCCGGTCAGGTCGATCGACAGGCGGCGGATCAGCGCGTAGCGGTCGGCAAAGGGGCCGGGACGCAGGCCTTCTTTCTCGAGTTTCGCGAGGACGAATCGGTCGACCTCGTTAACCGCCCAGCCCGGCTCTTTCACTTCGGGCGGCAGGGGCCGCGTCGGCTTCACGTACGCCCAGTGCTCGGCGTAGGGCGCGCCCTGCTCGATCCAGGTTCGCAGCGTCTTGACCTGCGCCGGCGTCAGCCGCACGCCGTTCTTCGGCGGCGGCATCAGGTCGTCTTCATCCTCAGTGATGACCCGGCGGATCAGCTCGCTCGCGTCCGCCTTACCGGGCACCACTGCCGTCGCCTTACTCTTCAGCAGCTTGACGGCGAACTCCCGCCCGTCGAGCCGCAGGCCCACCTTACGGGATTCCTCGTCCGGGCCGTGGCAGGTGAAGCACTTGCCAGCCAAGATCGGGCGGACGTCGCGGTTGAAATCGACCGGCGCGTCCGCGCGGGCGCCGCCCGCAGCCGACACGAGCAGCGTTCCGAGGAGCATCAGCCGCAGGAAGGGCGGAAACGACATATTCGGTGATTAAGACGACGGACCGGCGTCGGCCGTTCGCCGCGGCCGTTACTTCCCCGGCTGGGCATCGGCGACGATCTTGTCGGCGAACTTCTTCGGGTTCTTGTTGAAGTTGGCAAGGCACTTGTCGCAGCAGAAGCCGACGGTCTTCTCGTCGACCACGGCCGTGAACGCGGCATCGGCGCCCTTGCCGGATACCGGGCATTTAGTGTTCACCACGTTCGCGGCCGCCTGCGGCTTCGCTTCAGTTTTCTTCTCCTCAGGCTTCTTCTCCTCGACCTTGGCGGCCGCCGCGGGCTTGGCGGCCTCAGCCGGCTTCTTCTCCTCGGGCTTTTTTTCCTCCGGCTTCTTCTCAGGCTTGGCGGCTGCGGCGGGGGCGGCGTCGGCCTTGATGTTGGCCGCGAACTTCGCCGGCTCCTTCTGGAACGCCTTCGGGCAGTTGCCGCAGCAGAAGCCGATCGTCTTCCCCTCGTGCGTCAGCACGTTGTTGCCTTCGACAGGCTTGCCGCTGACCGGGCACTTCGTGTTGATCGGCTTCGACGCCCCGGCCGACGCCGACTGGCTCGCCTCCACCGGCTTCACCACGATCGCCAGCTCTTCCCCTCGGTTGACCACCACGCCCGCGACCGACGTCTTCAGCTTCCCGACGCCCGCGTCGGTCACCTTCGTCTGCCACAGGTAAAGCCGCTTGAGGTTCTTCAGGCCCGACAGGTGCGCGAGGCCCGCGTCGGTCACGCCGGTGCCGTACAAGTTCAGGTACTCGAGCTTCGACAGGTTCTTCAGGTGCGCGAGGCCCGCGTCCGTGACGGCGGTCTTCTCGAGGTGCAGCATCGTCAGCTCGCCCAGGCCCGCGAGGTGGGCGACGCCGGCGTCGGTAATCGCCGTGTTCGCCAAATTGAGCTGCGCCACCTTCGGCAGGTTCTTGACCTCCGCCAACTCCGCGTCGGTCGTCTGCTTGCCCGCGAGCGACAGGTTGACGACCAGCGCGTCGCTATCGTTGGCGAGCTGCATGACCAGCCCACCCTTGGCGGTCAGCTTGGTGACCGACTCCTGCTGCGGCGGCGTGAACGTGACCGGTGCGGCGACCGCGGAGACCGCGACGCACACCGCCAACACCAGCGAACCGAGAACGCGAACGGTCGATTTCATGTGCCGACTCCCGAGTAGCGAAATGAGGCGAAACCCGACGGCCGCGCGAGCGACGTGCCCGAGCCGCGCGAGCCGGTACTATCCCATACTATCGCCCGCACACCAAGGGCGTTGCCCGACCCCAAGAGGACGCGGGCGAGGCCCGCCACACTACCCCTCCCGCCCGGTTGTCCGTAAACTTCCCGCCACCAAAGCCCGCGGAATCTTATGGCCCCTCTACTCGCCGCCGCCCTGACCGTCCTTGGCGCCCTGCTGATCCGCGCCGGCTACGCCGCCACCGCCACCGCCCTCGTCCGGTCGAAGAACTCCGCCGGCACCGTCACCCGCCACCTCATGGACGCCGCCGTCGCCACCCTGGCCTTCTGGGCCATCGGCTGGGCGATCGCGTCCAGCCCATGGAGCGTCCTCGGTCTCCGCCCCGGCGCGATGTTCGGCATCTCCCGCGAATGGTCCGTGCCCGCGTCGGCGATCGCCGCGATCCTGATCGGCGCAGGCGTGCTGCCGGGCGTCTTGGCCGAGCGAGCCCGGTTCTGGCCCGCCCTGATCGCCACCGCCGTCACGGCCGCCCTGATCCTGCCGATCGCGGACCTCTGGCGTCATGGCTGGCTCGGCCGCATCGGCTACCGCGACACCGCCGGCGCCGGCTTCCTCCACCTGACCGCCGCCGTCGCCGCCGCCGTCGCCGCCCGCTTCGTCGGCCCGCGCACCGGCAAGTTCAACCGCGACGGCTCGTCCACCGCGATCCCCGGCCACAGCGTCCCGCTCGCCGGCGTCGGCGCCTTCCTGCAACTGATCGGCTTCGTCGCGTTCGCCGGCGCGGCCTCCGGGGAGAACTTCCCTCGCGCGGCCGGCAACATCCTCCTCGCCGCCGCCGCCGGCGGGCTCGCCGCCGCGCTGCTCTCACAATCGCGTTACTACAAGCCCGACTGCCACCTGATCACCACAGGCGTCCTCGGCGCGCTCGTCGCGATCTGCGCGGGCCCCGACACGCTCCTCAACCCGTTCGCCGTCCTGATCGGCGTCGCGGCCGGCGTGCTCGTCCCGCTCGCCGTCCTGACCATCGACCTCCGCCTCCGCATCGACGACCCCACCGGCGGCGTCGCGATCCACGGCGTCGGCGCAATCGTCGGCCTCCTCCTCACCCCCGTCTTTGCCACGGGCCTCACCTTCGTCGGCCGCCTGAAATACCTCGGCGGCAACCTCGCCGCGATCGCTGCGCTCACGATCCTCGCCGCCAGCCTCGCGTACGCCACCTGGACGCTGCTGAGCCGCTCAACGAAGCTCCGCGCCTCCGAAGCCGACGAGTTCGACGGCCTCGACCTCGCCGAGCACGACATCGGCGCCTACCCCGACTTCCAGCAGACGATGATCAAGTCCTACCACCTGCGCGAGGTGTGAGCCGCGGCGCCCGCCGCCCGCGGAAACGTGCATCGCCGCCGCGTTGCGGTTAAACCACGCGGCATGGCCGCGCCGCCGTCACTTCCCCGAGTACCAGATCCCGCGCCGCCAGTTGTGCGCCCGCAGCTTCCGCTCCAGCTCGTCCGACAGTTCCGGCCCGTCCGACACCGCGCAGTTCCGCCGCGCCTGGTCGACGTTCCGGATCCCGGGGATCACCGTCGACACCGCCCGCGGCTTGAGCGCGAACTTCAGCGCGACCGTCGGCAGATCCCCCTCCGCGTCGCCCGCCGCCTGCCGCACCTTCCCCACCCGCTCGATCGTCCGGGTCAGCCGGTCGCCGGCGAAGTACCGCGACCGGAAATCGTCCGCCGCGAACGCCGTCTGCGGCGTCAGCTTCCCGCCCAGCGCCGACTCGTCCAGCGCGACCCGCACGATCACCCCCACCATGTGCTCCTCCGCCGCCGGCAGAAACTCCGCCGCCGGCTCCTGGTCGAACACGTTGTAGATCACCTGCACCGCGTCCAGCCACCCCCCCCGCATCAGGTCGATCAACGAGTTCTGGTCGTGCTCCGGCGTGCTGATCCCGATCCCGTTCAGCTTCCCCTCCCCCTTGAACATCCGCAGCGTCTCAAGCGCCGCCGGCGAGCGGTTCCACGCCCGCGTCCACGTGTGCAGCTGCACCAGGTCGATGCAGTCCGTCTTCAGGTCACGCAGCGACCGCTCGAGCCGCTGCCGCAGGTACGCCTCCGGGTACCGCTCCTCGACCGCGTCGTACGGCGACGGCGGCCACTCCCCCGGCGCGGGCGGGATCTTCGTCGCCACGTACACCCGCTCGCTCGGGTTGGTCCGCCGCCGCTCGCCCAGCACCTGCGCGATGATCCGCTCCGACCGCCCGTCCCCGTACCCCTGCGCCGTGTCGATGAAGTTGCACCCCAGGTCCAGCGCCGCGTGCAGCGCCTTGACCGAGTCCTCCTCGGCCTGCGCGCCCCACCCGCCCCCGATCGCCCACGCCCCGAACCCGATCGACGAAACCTGCCACCCGAGCCGCCCGAACGTTCGATATCGCATGGCGGCCGAGGATAGCGGAATGCCGGACAAGGATGAAGGCGGACGGATGAAGGATCACTCGGGTCACGACCGGAACGGCATCGCCCCCCACGTCGGCGTCGCCAGCGCCACAACGGCCGACATCATCGTCGTCGGCGCCGGCATCGTCGGCGCGGCGTGCGCCGAGGCCCTGTCCGCCGACGGCCTCTCCGTCACCGTCGTCGACCCACGCGGCCCCGGCACCGGCGGCGCCACCGCCGCGGGCATGGGCCACCTCGTCGTCATGGACGACTCCGAAGCCCAGTTCGCGCTGACGCAATACTCCCGCACCCTGTGGGACCAGTTTGCCGCCACCCTGCCCGCCGACGTCGAACTCGAGCGCGCCGGCACCCTCTGGGTCGCGGCCGACGAGGACGAGATGGCCGAGGTCCATCGCAAACACGCCTTCTACGGCCGCCGCGCCGTCGCGACGGAGATCCTCGACCCCCGCCAACTGGCCCAGGCGGAACCGAACCTCCTGCCCGGCTTGGCAGGGGGCCTCCGCGTCCCGGACGACGGCGTCCTCTACCCGCCGACCGCCGCCCGCTGGCTCATGGAACGGGCCGCCGGGCGCGGCGCACGACACGTGCGCGGGCAGGCGGTGGAGGTCACGGGGAGACACGTACGATTGACCGACGGTTCGACGTTGGACGCCGGCCGCGTCATCCTCGCCGCCGGCATGCATTCGCCCTCCCTCCTGCCGGGCCTCGACGTCCGCCCGCGCAAGGGCCACCTCGTCATCACCGACCGCTACCCCGGCTTCGTCCGCCACCAGTTGGTGGAGCTCGGCTACCTGAAAAGCGCCCACGGCTCCACCGGCGACTCCGTCGCGTTCAACGTCCAGCCCCGCCAGACCGGCCAGCTCCTGATCGGCTCCTCCCGCCAGTACGGCGGCGACGACCCCGCCGTCGAACACGCGATCCTCCGCCGGATGGTCGCCCGCGCGGTCGAGTACATGCCGCGCCTCGCCGGCCTCTCCGCCCTCCGCACCTGGACCGGCTTCCGCCCCAGCACGCCCGACAAGCTCCCGCTGATCGGCCCCGCGCCCCACGATCCGCAGCTGATCCTCGCGACCGGGCACGAGGGCCTCGGCATCACGACCGCCACCGGCACCGCCCGCCTCGTCGCCGACCACGTCGCCGGCCGCGCTCCGGCGATCCCGCTCGACCCTTACCTGCCCGCCAGGTTTGCCCGCCGGGAGGTGGCCCATGCCTGAGGGCGGCCGCATCACCCTCCGCGTGAACGGCCGGTCGATCGCGGTCGACGAAATGACGACCGTCGCCGCCGCGATCCTCGCCGCCGGCGAACGCGCGTTCCGCCGCTCCGTCACCGGCGAGCCCCGCGCGCCCCTGTGCGGCATGGGCATCTGCTACGAGTGCCGCGCGACGATCGACGGCGTCCCGCACCGCCGCACCTGCCAAACCTACGCCCGCGACGGCATGGAGGTGACCACCGATGGCCGCGCGTGAGATTTACGACGTGCTGATCGTCGGCGCAGGGCCCGCGGGCATGGCCGCCGCCAGGGCCGCCTGGGACGCCGGCCGTCGCGTGGCCGTGCTCGACGACAACCCGCTCTGGGGCGGACAGATCGCGCGTGATTGGCCGAGGCACCTCCCGCCCGGAGCCCTGATGGAGTGTATCGAGCGGTTCACGAACAGCGGCTGCGTCCGGCGGCCCGGCACGTCCGTCGTCGCCGCCCCCGAACCAGGCGTCCTCCTCGCCGAACGCGCCGGCGGCGACCCCGTCGAGTTCGCCTACGACCGCCTCGTCCTCGCGACCGGCGCCCGCGAACGTTTCCTCCCCTTCCCCGGCTGGACGTCGCCCCGCGTGACGGGCGCCGGCGGGTTGCAAGCCATCGTCAAGGACGGCATGCCCATCGCCGGCAAGCGCGTCGTCGTCGCCGGTTCCGGCCCGCTGCTGCTCGCGGTCGCCGCGGGGCTGCGAAAGCGCGGCGCACGCGTGCTGCTCGTCGCCGAGCAGGCGCCGTGGGGGCGCGTGATGCGGTTCGGCACATCGCTCCTGACCGACCGCGCGAAGCTGACCCAGGCCGTTGCCCTCAAGGCCCGGCTGATCGGCGTTCCCTACCTGACCTCGTGCTGGCCGACGAGCGCCACCGACACCCCGGCCGGCCTCCGCGTCTCGCTGCAAACCCGCCGCGGCTCGCGCGAGGTCGACTGCGACCACCTCGCCTGCGGCTTCTTCCTCCTCCCCAACCCCGAGCTCGCCGGCCTGCTCGGTTGCCGGATCGAGGCCGGCGCCGTCGCCGTGGACGCACGTCAAGCGACCACCGTCCCCGGCGTCTACGCCGCCGGCGAGGCGACCGGCATCGGCGGGCTCGACAAGTCACTGATCGAGGGCCAGATCGCAGGCCTCGCCGCCGCCGGCGACCTCACCGCCGCCGACCGCCTGAGCCCCCGCCGCGACCGCGCCCGCCGCTTCGCCGCCAAGCTCCGACACGCCTTCGCGCTCCGCGACGAGCTAAAAGCGGTCGCGCGCGACGACACCCTGGTCTGCCGCTGCGAGGACGTCCCGCTCGGCCGCCTCCGCCCGTACCCGTCCCTCCGCGAGGCGAGGCTCCAGACCCGCTGCGGGATGGGCCCGTGCCAGGGCCGCGTCTGCGGCGCCGCCTGCGAGTTCCTGCTCGGCTGGAACGACGCGTCCCCACGGCCACCGGTGTTGCCGGCGGCCGTGGGGACGTTGATGCACTAAAGCCGATGGCCGCGAAATCCGCCGCCACCCGGAGAGGGGCGCGGCGTGTCAACCGCCGCGCGCCCGCGCCTTACTTCTGCCGGCGGCGCCGACGCATCGCCAGCGCGCCGCTCGCGAGCAGCGCCAGCCCCGCCGTCGACGGCTCCGGCACCGACGCGAACGCCATCGCCAGGTCCGCCCCGAACTCGGCCGGCGCCCCGGCGACCGGCTCGGACGGCAGCCCCATCTCGTAGTTCTGCGCCAGCTTGACCAGGTCGTTGAAGTCCACGACCCCGTCGTACGTGAAGTCGCCGCTGTACCACCACGACTGCGTCGTGTCCGACACGGTCGTCTCGTAGTTCTGCGCCAGCCGCACCAGGTCGCTGAAGTCGACCGTCCCGTCCAGCGTCGCGTCGCCGTACAGCGTCGTCCGGACGAGCACGGCCGAGCCGTCCACCGTCTCCGTGCCGAACCCGCCGCCGCCCGCGCCGAGCAGGTCGGACGCCTCCGCGTACCCGACCGCGAGCTTCGGGTTGGCCGCCGCCGACGAGCTGGTGATCCCCGGCCCCGTCCACGCCCCGCCGGCGTACCCGGCGACGATCTGGGCGCGCACCGTCGTGATCTCCGACGCACCGGCCGCGTAGTCCACCGCCAGCCGGTTCGCCGCACCGATGTCCAGCGTCCCGGTCGGGGTCGCCCCGCCCGCGATGTTCAGGTTCGCCACCTTCGACGTCGTACCGGCCGCCGCGCTGGCGGCCGGGCGGATCTGCAGCACGCCGCCGATGTTCACGCCGTTCGTCGACGTGTTCGCCGACACGACCCGCGACACCGTCCCGGTCTGCCCGGCGTTCACGCTCAGCCCGCCGTTCGTCGCCATCTCGACCGACGGCAGGTTCGCGCCGTTCTCCAGCCGGATCCGCCCGTTCGCCGTGCCGCCGACGCCGACCAGCACCTTGTTCGTCAGCACGTTGCCATTGAAGACGGTCGTGCGGTTGTTCGCGTCCGTCCACACGGTCAGGTCGAACGGCCCGGTGAAGTCCTTGACCACCACCCGCCCGTCGTCCACGTTGCGGATCGCGGCGTTCCCCTGCAGCGTGCCGCCGACCTGCACCGACGTGTCAACCTGCTGTTGCACGGTCAGCGTCGAGCCCGCACCCAGGTGGACGTTGGTGAAGTTGACCAACCCGCCCGGCACCGCCGCGACCTCCAGGCCGCGCTCCGACGCCAGCGTCCCGGTGCTGCCCGGCAGGACGTTGATCCGCAGCGGCACCGTGTTCGTGTAGATCGCGCTCGTGTCGGCGAAATCGTCCACGTACCCGTACGCGTCCTCGCCGCCGCCCAGGTTGATCTGGCCGCTGCCGCTGACCGGCGTGCTGTTCGGGTTCTGCCCGCCGAGGAACCGCACCCACGAGTCGCCGCCCGCCGGCACGTTCTGCGTGTTGACCGTCCCGTTGAACACCACCCCGCTCTCCATGCGGACGTGCCCGCGGACGTTGTTGATCGTCACGTTCGGCGAAATCGTGCCGACCAGGCCGATGTCGGCCGTCCCGTTACCCGCCGCGCTCGACACCACGCCGTTCGTGATCGTCGTCGCGCCGGCCGGGCTCAGGTCTTGGAACTCGAACGCGTCGCCCGACCCCCGGTCGACCACGAAGTTGGCCGGCAGCGTCGGGCTCACCACGCGAACCTCGGTGGCGGTGCCCTCGTCGATGTTGAACGACGCACCCGGGCTGATCGTGACCTGGTTCAGGTTGATCAGGCCCAGCGTGCCGTCGGCGGCCCGGCGGCGGTCGACGTAGACCCGCTTGCCGTCCGTCGTCATCCCGCCCTCGACCACGATCTTCATCCCGACGTCCAGCCGCCCCGTGCTCTGCAGCGCGGTGCCGTCGAAGCCGGACGTGTCGATGTTCAGGTCGGTCTTCGTGCCCGACCCGAGGATCAGCCGCCCGACGACCGTGCCCGAAACGACCCCGCCGCTCAGGTTCGTGTTGTTGTTGCCGAACTTCACGTTCGGGCTCACCCCGTGCACGCCGCCGCCCGCGATCAGGTCCCCGCCGATCCGGGTCTCGGCGTTGTCGAAGATCAGGTCGCCCCCGCTGACCTTCACGACGTTCCCCGCCGCGTCGAACGCGTTGTTGAACGTCACGTTCCCGAGCATGTTCAGGCGGTCGATCGCAGTGGTGCTGCCGATCCGGATCGGCGCGGCGTTCACGCCCGCCGCCAGCGCGGCCGCGTCCGCCCTCACCGGGATGTTGATCGACAGCGTCTGCGTCCCGGTGACGTTGACCGTCGCCTGGAAGTGCGGGTCGTCGAAGATCACCGTCGGGGTGGCCGCCGCGAACGTCGCCCCGTTCGGGCCGACGTTGATCGTCCCGCCCGACGTCAGGACGCGGCTCGCCGTGTCGGTCACCAGGGCGCCGCCGTTCAGGTTCAGGTCGCCCGCGAACGTGCGGTTCGTGCCGCGGAGCTGAAAGTTGACGCCCCCGGCGACCTGGTCCAGGTTCGCGACGTTGTCCGCCTCGATCCGCAGCAGGTCGCCGTTCTGCAGGTTCGACGCGTTGAACTGCGTGCCGGTCAGCGCCTCCGAGTGGTTGACCCACACGATGATGTTCGGCTCGCGGGTGATCGTGCCGGTGCCGTTCAGACCGGCGATCGTCGCGAACACGTCCCGGCTGTTGATCTGGAGCGCCCCGCCGGACTTGATGTGGACGTTCCCGTTGAACGCGGTCGACCCGCCGTCGCCGGCCCCCGACGCGCTCAGCAGGCCGCCGGCGTACACGGTCGCGCGGCCGCTGCCCATCGCGCCGTCCGCCCACATCCGCACCTCGGTGCCGTTCGTCACGTGGAAGTGCGTGCCGACGAAGTTCGCGTTGTTGTGCGCGATGTCCACCCGGTTCAGCAGGGTGACGTTCACCTCCGGGTTGCCCGTCGCGTTCACGATCGACAGCGCGCCCGCGCTGTTCGCCCCGTTGCCGAACGTGATCGGGCTGCCGGTGACCCCGCGCACCGCGCTGGCGATCGTGAAGTCGCCGTTCGCCGTGATCACGCCCTGGTTCCACCGCCGGGTGTTCCGGTCATTGCCGATGCCCGCCCACAGGTCCGCCGCCCCGCCGACGCTGATGTCGTACGACGCGTCCACCGGCGTGTCCCCCGACAGCCCGAACAACGCCGTGTTCGGCGCGGCGGCCAGGTTGCCGACCGTGCTCGCCGTCGCCGCCGACGTCCCCAGCGTCTCGTGCGCGATGATCGCGCCCTTCGCGAGCGTCAGGTTCGTGCCGACCACCACGCTCGCGAACTGCGTCCCCTGCCCGCGGAGCACGCCGCCCGCCCGGATGTCGAACTTGTCCGTCGCGACCGGGTCCACGTTCAGGTCGATCACGCCGTGCCGCTTCGCGATCGCCACCGCCCCCATCGCCCCGTTCGCGTTGAACCCGGCCTGCCCGTCGATGATCGCCACGTTCCCCAGCATCGTCGACTGCACGTTCGTGTTGAACGTCCAGTTCGCGCCCGACGTGTTCAGGTTCCACTCCGACCCCGCCGCCCCTTCGATCCCGCTGTAGCTCGAGCCGTTCGCCGCGAGGTTCGCGGTCACGGCCGGCGCGGTGCCGGTGACCGGCGTGCCGTCGAGGATCATCGTGTTCCGCACCCCGTTCACCTCGACCACGCCCAGCGCGACGTGCGTGTTGTTCGGGTCGTAGAACAGGTTCGAGTTCAGTACCGTGCGGTCGAATTGGAACCGGTTGACCACGGTCCCCGTCACCCGCTCGAAGTTCACGTTCGCGTACCCCGTCCCCGGCGCGGCGGCGATCAAGTTCCGCAGGCCGGTGCCGAACGCCACCTCGTCGCCGCCGTTCCCGGTCGCGGCGTGGCGGAGCCGGAGCTGGCCCGTCCCCTCGAGGTTGATGTCCCCCGACCAGTTCCAGACCGCCGGGCGGTTGGCGTTGTTGTCCTCGAATTCAACCGCCTTCGTCCCGCGCACCGTCAGGTTCGTGAACGTCATGTCGCTGTCGTCGAACTTGATCGCGATGTTGCCGCGGACGTTCAGGTGCGACGACGTGAGCGGCGACGGCGCCGTCGCCGCGTCCAACACCAGCGCGCCGCCGTTCAGCGCCCACGCCCCGTTGAACACCAGCGCGTTCTGCAGCCCGTCCAGCCCCCCGCCCGAGCTCACCACCCCCGCCCCGTCCACGTGCCGGATCAGGCTGGTGTTCAGCTGCAGCTTCGTGTCCGTCGTCACCGTCCCCTGATAGTTGACGTTCAGCCCGCGCGTAAGACCCTGCTGCGTCTGCTCGAGCGTGAACGACCCGATCGTCAGCGCCGTCAGCCCCGCGACGTTCGACGCCATGTTCAACGTCCGCCCCGCGTAAATCGGCCGTGCGACCGCCGCCTCGGTGCCCGCGCCAGGGCCCTTGCCGTCGCCCGGGTACACCTGTGCGCCGGTGTCCCCGGTCCACGTCCACACGTTCGCGGTCGTCCAAACGCGGTCGCCGTTCATGTTGTTGATCACGGCCGTCCCGTCGGCGAACGCCGCGCCGCCGACCAGCGACGTGGCCGCGGCCGAGGCCGCGAGCGACAGGAACTGGCGGGCGTTGCCGCGAACGGAGCGACGAGCGGACCGAACGGTCTGCGGGGTGGTGAACGACGACATGTGGGTTCCTCCTGGGTGCCGGATGCGTGCTCCGACGCACGGGCGCAGACCCATGCACGGGTCCCGTCCGATACGCGGCCTGTTTCCGATCCCGAAACGTGTGGGAGCGAGAAAAACGTTTTCCCGTCCGCTTCTAAAGCCCTCGCGAAGCGCCCCTTCGTCCCCAAGACTACCCCAAGTCGTGCGCGATGTGGAACCAGCACCCCATTTTTCGCAAGAAGACTTCAAAACAGCCATAATTAGATCACTGTCATACCTCCGCGCGGAGCCACAATATCTGTAAACAAACCCCTCCACCCTTAAGTCCCTTGACATCCCACCCCATTTCCCCACAATACCTCGCTCTAATTTCCAAAACCTAGAGCAACGGAGAGCGTCCAATGTACGCCATTATCGAAGACAGCGGCACCCAGCGCAAGGTCACCACGGGTGATACGATTAAGATTGACCGCCAAGTGGGTGAGAACGAGAAGACGGTCACGTTCGACCGCGTCCTCCTGGTCGCTGGCGAAGGCGCCCCGAAGATCGGTGCCCCTGTTCTGGCCGGTGCGACCGTCACCGCCGACGTGATCGGCGCGGTCAAGGGCCCCAAGGTCGACAGCATCAAGCACAAGCGGCGCAAGGGGTACTACAAGAAGATCGGCCACCGCCAAAAGTACACCCAGGTCAAGGTCACTGCGATTAACGCCTGACCCGGCCTGCAGATGCCAGACTTCGGAGCAGGGCAGACGGCAACCCCGTCTGCCCTCTCTCTTTGCGCCGCCTCAAGGCACCCCCTGAACCCCATTACTCCGACTCTTTGGGCTCGCCATCCTCGCCGACGAGGAAGATCCGGTCTTTGCCGCTCTGTTTGGCGCCTTTGACCAGCGCCTGGTCGGCGGCCTCGATGAGTTCAGCGACGTCGCGGCCGTCCCAAGGGAAACTGGCGAGGCCGCCGCTGATGGTCAGGACGCCCTTTCCGCTCGACCCGAGACCGGGGAAGTCCTGCGACGCCATCAACCGCCGGAACCGCTCGAACACCAGCCGCGGGCTTTGCGGGGGCTTGGTGGGCATCACCCGCTCCGCGCCCTTCGGGGTGCGCGGGCCTTCCTTTTCCCAGAAGACCACCGCGAACTCGTCGCCACCGATCCGCGCGACCAAGTCGTGCTCGCGGCAGGTGCGCCGCATCAGCGCAGCGGTCTCCTTGAGGATCTGGTCGCCGACGCCGTGGCCGTATGTGTCGTTGTATCTCTTGAAGTCGTCGATGTCGAACAGCAGGAGCGTGACGGGGAAGCGCATCACGCGGGCCTTCTCGAGGATCCGGGTGAGGAAGTGCTCGAAGTAGCGGCGGTTGTAGACGCCCGTGAGCTGGTCGGTGATCGCGAGCTTCTGCAGGCGGTTGTGGCGGTCTTGGAGGCCGGCGACCTTGCCGATCAGGTGGGCGATCTGGGCGAGGAAGTGCCGGGCGGTGTTCGCGTCTTCGTCGGGCGGCACCATCAGGTGCAACTGACCGGTCTCCTCGTTGCCGGCCCGCACGCCGTGCGAGATCACGGCCAAGCCCTCCGCGACATCCGGCGCGGGCTTGCCGGGCGCGGTCAGAAGTAACTGCATGGTCGGTCCGACCAACTCCGAGATGCGCTTGACCGCGGCCCCGGGCGCGTCGCTCGGGTGGTGCAGCAGGGCGTCGAGCACGACGTCGGCCAGCGGCAGCCCGTGCAGCACCTGTGCGGCGCTGGGCGGGGGCGTGACCTTCAACTCCCCGTCGTCGACCGCCCCGCCCGCGGCGTTGCCCGACGGCGCCGCTTCTGCCCGCAGCAGGGGGGTGCCGAACATCTGCTGAAGCTCGCCCGGGCTGGCCGGCGTGATCACGTAGTCGTCCACGCCGAACTCGAGCATCTTGCGGGCGAGCCCCTCGAGTGACGGCTGGCCGAACAGGATCAGGCGGCCGTCGCCGGCGAGGTCGCGGAGCTTGCGGACTGCCGCCTCGGGCCGCCGCTCGATCGGCTCGGCCGACGCGACTACGGTCGTGTACTGGTTGGCGGTGAGTTCGGCGATGCCGTCGAAGTAGTCGTTGACGGCGGTCACCGTCGCCGACGGCACCGCGGCGATCAGCGCCGCGTGCACGTCGCGCTGGGGGTCCGCGATCAACAGCACGCGCTCTTGTCCGATCCGAGCCATACGTCCCACCTTATACGCCACCCCACCCCCGATGTCTGCCGGGAAGTTATCCACACTTGAACGCGCAAAAGCTGCCTAGTCCTCGTCGTCCTCCGGCAGCATCGTGGGCTGTTCCGCCAGCAGCGCCCGCAGTTCGTCGGCCGTCAAGATCGGCTCATTCCCCCCCATTTCCGAATCGTCGTCCGCCGGGGCCGTATCGACCGGCGGCACGACGCTGACCGGCGCGACCGGCGGCCCGACGCCTTCCCCGCCCCGCCCGTACGGGTCGCCCGGCCCACCGGCGATCGCCGTCCGGTGCAGACCGTCCTCCGACAGCAGTCCGTCCGCCCCGAGCCGCATCGCGTCCGCGAGCGCGGCGTGGCGGCCGTCGGTCTGGGTCAGCCAGATGTCGACGTGCGGCCACCGCCGCTTCACCGACTGGATCATGGCCAACTCCTCGCGATAGAAGCTGGCTAGCGAGAGGATGATTGCCCGGTACACCAGCGGCCGCCGGCAGACCTCGGCCATGGCCGAATACGGGTCGTCTATCTCGGCGCAGGCGAACCCCAGCCGCTGAAGAGTGCTCAGCGGCGCAGTGCGGCACGCGGGCGACCCGACGAGGAGCGCCCGCCCGGTCGGGCGAGTCACGGGCATACTGACGCCGGCCATCCCACTCCCGTGCGTAACATCCATCACCCGCGATTCTACCCCGCAAAAAGGGGGAAGCAATTCGCGCAGAAAGCGCCAACACGTTACCCCCGACACCGCAAGGTACTTGCTTGAGGTTTCAAAGCCCCAAGTGCAACGTCCGCCAGCCGCTTCCCAACCACGTCTCGAACGGGATAATTGCCGTCATGCCCACTCGACGACAGTTCCTCGCCACCGCGGCTGCCGCCGCGACGCTACCCTTCTCGACAACCCTCGCCGCTGACGAATCGCCGCAACCCGCCGCCCGACCCAACCGCATCGCCGTATCGACCTACTCGTTCTGGCGGTTCATGCAGAACAGCAAAGTCACCATCGAAGACTGCATCCGCCAGTCCGCCGCCATGGGCTTTGACGGCGTTGAGATCCTGCACCGGCAGATGGACGGCGCGAGTCCGGGCGATAAGACGGACTTCGACAACACCTACCTCCAGTCTTTGAAGCGCATCGCGATCACCGAGGGCGTTGATCTCTGCGGCCTCTCGATCCACCAAGGCTTCGTCTCGCCCGACGCCGACGTCCGCAAGAGGAACGTCGACCACACGGTCAAGTGCATCGAGCTCGCGTACAAGCTCGGCATCCCGACGATGCGCCTCAACACCGGCCGCTGGAACACGACCAAGGACTTCAATCAGCTCATGAAGGACCGCGGCCAGGAGCCGCGCCTCCCCGGCTACAGCGACGACGAGGAAGCCTACAAGTGGGTGTGCGACTCGATCGCGCAATGCCTGAAGCCGGCGCAGGAGTGCGGCGTCCTTCTCGCTCTCGAGAACCATTGGGGCCTCGGCCTGACCCCGGAAGGCGTCCTGCGCATCGTCGACACGGTCAACAGTCCGTGGCTCCAGGTGCTGATGGACACCGGCAACTTTCTCGAGGACCCGTACGCGCGGCTCGAACAACTCGCCCCGAAGACCGTCTACGTGCAGGCCAAGACCTACTTCGGCGGCGGCCTCTGGTACGCGCTCGACCTCGACTACACCCGTATCGCGCAGATCCTCCGCAAGCACAACTACCGCGGCTACGTCGCGCTCGAGTTCGAAGGCAAGGAGGACTACAAGACCGCCATCCCCAAATCCCTCGCCCTCCTCCGCAAGGCGTTCGCGTAGAGCGACCATTTCGAGGTGGCACGGGCGTCCCGCCCGTGAAGTATCCCGCGGCGCAAGCCGCCCTTCGTTTCCTACCCACCCCCCAATCCCCCCGCACGCCAGTGACCCGTATCACGGGCGCCCCGCCCGTGCACGCCTTTTCTCAATCCCGTCCTGCGCACGCCCCTATTATCCTCCACCCACCATGCCCGCCCCGCTCTTCAACGAGTACCTGATGCACTTCTGCGGCCAGAAGAAGACCGCCCGTCAGGCCCAGGCCGTCCTCGACATGATCCTCCGCCGGGGCCACTTCATCCCGTCCCGCTGCCCGCTGTTTGACGATCCCGCGGGCGAGCTCGAGCGGCAGCACCTCCAGGCGTGGGCCAGCATGGTCTGCTTTACCGACCTCCGCTTCCAGGACCTCGAGGCGCACGTGCGAAAGTTCGGCCCGTACGGCATCGCGCTGAAAAAGGACTCCACCCCCGCCCGCCGCGCCCAGCCCGTCCACTACGTGGAGGTCGGCTCGGACATCCAGCGGAACAGCCGCCAGCTGTCCGAAGGGATCCGCCACCTGTTGAACCTCCAGCGCACCGGGAAGCTCGACAAGTCGTGGGACTTCCCGCGGCTGCTGAAGGAGTTCGACGACCGCCGCGTCGCCTCGATGCAGGACATCAAGACCCGTAACGAGAACGAGTGGCGGTTCATCGGCGCGCGGAAGGACGACGTCCTGACCTTCGCCCCCCACGACGTCCGGTTCCTCCTCGTCGAAACGTGGACGCAAGCCCTCCGCTGGAACGCCCGCCTGAACGACCCCAGCGAGCGCCACCTCCACCCCTACGGCCGCGCCGGCGTGACGTCCATCCCCGTCGAACTCCTCCTCGGGAACCCCACCCGCGCGGGAAAGCCCTGACCCGCCTCCCGACCATTTCTGCCGGCTTGCATCATTGCGCCTGGCTTCGTAAATTCCCTCACACATCTCGACCAAGGCGGGTGGACCGACAGACCGACGTGGGAATCGCGGGGGACGACGCGACTCCCGAACCGCGCCCGCGCGCGACACGCGATCCACGCGCGCGACCAGACAGACCCGAACGTTCGGGGAGACGTACACCCATGGGTGTCGAAGACCTGTTCGAAGAGAGCCGGCGGCGCTGCGTCGCCCTCGCCGAGGCCCTCAAGCTCAGCGACCAACGCTTCCACGCGATGGCCGACGCCGCCCCCGTGCTGATCTGGGTGGCCGACCCGTCCCGGAAGTGCACGTGGTTCAACCGACCGTGGCTCGACTTCACCGGCCGAACGCTCGAACAGGAGTCGGGGGATGGCTGGGCCGAGGGCGTCCATCCGGACGACCTCGCGCGCTGCCTCGACACGTTCGTCTCGAGCTTCGACGCCCGCCGCCGGTTCCGGATGGAGTACCGCCTCCGCCGCCACGACGGGGAGTACCGCTGGCTGCTCGACAACGGCGCCCCCTACACCGACCCGGCCGGCCGGTTCGCCGGGTTCATCGGCTCGTGCGTCGACGTGACCGAGATGCGGCAGGCCGTCGACGACCTGCGCGTCAGCCGCGAGCACATGGAGATCGTCCTCAGCGGCGCCGCGGTCGGTTTGTTCTACTGCGCGCTCCCGTTCGACCGCCTGATCTGGGACGACCGCGTCAAGGAGCACTTCCACCTCCCGCCGGACGCCGACGTGACGATCCAGACGTTCTACGACCGCATGCACCCGGACGACCGCGACCGCACCCGCCACGCGATCGACGCGTCGGTCGCGTCCCGTCAGCCGTACGACGTCGAGTACCGCACCGTCTCCGCCGACGGCGAGCGGGTCAAGTGGATCCGCGCGCTGGGCCGGACCTACTACGACCCCGCCGGCAAGCCCGAGCGGTTCGACGGCGTCACGATCGACGTCACCGGCCGCAAGCTCGCCGAGGCCGAGCGCGAGCGCCTGCTCGACGCCGAGCGGCACGCCCGCGCCGAGGCGGAGCGGCTCGGGCGCCTGAAGGACGAGTTCCTCGCGACGCTCAGCCACGAGCTCCGCACCCCGCTGAACGCGATCCTCGGGTGGAGCCAGCTGTTGTCCGCCGGCACGTCCACCCCCGCCGAGGTCACCGAGGGTCTGAAGACGATCGAGCGGAACGCCCGGGTGCAGACGCAGCTGATCGAGGACCTGCTCGACATGAGCCGGATCATCAACGGCAAGATCCGCCTCGACGTGCAGCGGGTGGACGTCGCGGCGGTCATCCGCGCCGCGATCGCGTCGGTCCAGCCGTCGGCCGACGCGAAGCAGCTCCGCCTGCAGACGATCCTGGACCCGCACGCCGGCCCGGTGTCCGGTGACCCCGCGCGCCTCCAGCAGGTGCTGTGGAACCTGCTGACCAACGCGATCAAGTTCACGCCGAGCGGCGGCCGCGTGCAGATCGTCCTCGAGCGCGTCAACTCGCACCTCGAGATCGCCGTCAGCGACACGGGCCGAGGCATCCGCCCCGAGTTCCTCCCGCACGTGTTCGACCGCTTCCGCCAGGCCGACTCCACCACCACCCGCCACGCCGGCGGCCTCGGCATCGGGTTGTCCCTGGTCAAGAACCTGACCGAGCTGCACGGCGGCACCGTCCGCGCGAAGTCCGCCGGCGAACACCAGGGGGCGACGTTCATCGTCTCGCTGCCGCTGGCGGTCCTGCACGATCCGCCGGGTGGCGCCGGCGACCGCCAGCACCCGGGCTCCCAGCTCCAGCCGCCGGCGTCGGAGACCGAGCTGCCGAGCCTCGCGGGCGTCCGGGTGCTGGTCGTCGACGACGAGCCGGACGCGCGCGACCTGCTCCGGCACGTCCTGCAGCACCGCAAGGCCACCGTCCTGCTCGCCAGCGGCGCCCGCGACGCACTGGACCTGGTCCGCCACGAGCGGCCCGACGTCCTGGTGAGCGACATCGGCATGCCCGACCTCGACGGGTACGAGCTGATCCGCCTGGTGCGGGCGCTGCCCCCCGACCAGGGCGGCCGGACTCCGGCGGTCGCGCTGACGGCCTTCGCCCGCAGCGAGGACCGCCGCCGCGCGATGCTCGCCGGCTTCCAGATCCACATCGCCAAACCGGTTGAACCGCCCGAGCTGATCGCTACCGTCGCCAGCCTCGCGGGTCGAACCGGGGTGGCGCGCTGAGATGCGTCGCTGAGCGACTGCCATTTTGGCAAGTGGGTTCGTTTTGCAGTGTTGGAGGCGGCTTCCACCACGGAGGCACGGAGGGCACGGAGGGCACGGAGCGGGGGGAGGTGGGACAGGTTGGCACGTGGGTTCGTTTCGCAGTTCTCGGTGGGGTTGTTGCGCCGTGTGGCGCTTTGTGGCGCGGTGTGGCGGCGGTGGGTTCGTTTCGCGGCGTTCGCGGGGGTGGCGCGGGGCGGTGCGGGGCGGTGCGGAGGGGGAGCGTCCGGCGAGGTCGGACGAGCCCCTCACCCCTGCCCTCTCCCACGGCCGGTGGATTCACGCGGCGAGGGGGCGTCGTGGGCGGCCTTGGGAGAGGGAGGATGTTGGCTGCGCGCATCGTGGGCCTCCACCTATCGGGGTGGTGTTGCGCGCCGGGGATGCGCCGGGTGCGGCGCGCGGGGTGGGAGGTGCGGGTTTGCTGGGGTTTGGGTGCGCGCGGGTATGGATTTTTCGGTTTCGGGTGTTGCGCGCGGCGCGTGTCGGGGGCGCAACAGGGGGTTTACCGCTTGCGGGTTAGTAGCTCGTCGTAGCTCTGTTCGAGGAGCTCGACGAGGCGGCGGACGGTGGCGTCGGTGTTGGCCGTGCGGGCGTCGAGGGCGGGGTCGAACAGGACGGCGGGGAGCTTGCAGCGGCCGAGGTGGTAGCGGAGGAGGAGGCGGGCGAGGATGCCGTTGAAGCTGGGGACCAGCGGGTCGGCGAGCAGGCGGACGTGGGCGGTCGCGACCTCGTGCAGGGCGGCTTGGAGGCGCATCTGTGGGGAGTTGACCCGGCGGACGACTTCTTCGAGGCGCCGGGTGGTCGCGTGGTCGAGGCCGGTGGTGGAGAGGCCGGCGCTGATCGCGACGTACCAGCGGACGACGCCGTCGGTGGTCAGCGGGAGGCCTTCGCGGAGGTCGTTTTCGACGTGGTGGAGGATCGCGGCGTGGTTGCGCATCCGCAAGGCCTGGCGGGAGCGGAGCAGGGGGCGGTCGGTCGGGTTGGGGGCGGGTTCGATCGCGTCGCGGGTCTCGTCGGGGGTGACGTCGAGGCCGTCGAGGATGAAGCTGGCGTAGGTCGCGCGGACGTAGTAGTTGGCGGGGAGGCCGGGCGGGGTGTCGGCGCCAGCGCGGGCGAGCGCGCGGCGTTTCCGTTCGATTCGGCGGAGGAGGGAGGTCCAGTCGGCGCCAGAAATGGAGCGCCCCCCGTTGACCCCGCCGCGGCCGAAGGAGGCGGCGGGGTCAACGGGGGGCGTGCTCGGTCGTCGTCGGAGGGGCATCTTGTTCCGCGTGCCGGTTCCTTCCGAAGTCTTCGAAGATTGCAGGCCCCCCGTGGCGGTTGCCCCGGCTCGGAGCGTCCGGCGGCGAGGGGTTCGCCGCCGGACGCCGCGTGTGCCGCGGGCGCCGGCCGTTGCGGCGGGGGTCAGGCGTGGGCGGCCTTGGCCTTGGCGGTGGCGACGCTGCCGACCGCGGTGGCCGGATAGCTGCCGCCGCCGTCCATGACGGTGCCGCCGAACTCCTCTTCGAGGTTGTAGCCGCGCTCGCCGTGCTGCGTGATGTCGAGGCCGTCGTACTCGTCGGCCTCGGTGACGCGGAGGCCGCAGATCACGTCGGTGAGCTTGAGGAGGATGAACGTGCCGACGGCGGCGATCGCCCAGGTCAGGCCGGTCGCGAGCAACTGGGGCACCAGGGCGGAGCCGCCCTCGAGGAGGCCGAGCTTCTTGGCCTCGACGTACGCGGTGGGGGGGTTGATCGCGTAGACGGCGAAGACGCCGGTCAGGATCGCGCCGAGCGTGCCGCCGACGCCGTGGACGCCGAACGCGTCGAGCGAGTCGTCGTACTTCAGGGCGTGCTTCAGGGTGGTGGCGGCGAAGAAGCAGACGACGCCGCCGATCAGGCCCATGATCAGGGCGGAGTTGGGGGTGACGTAGCCGGCGGCGGGGGTGACGACGACCAGGCCGGCGACGGCGCCGGAGATCGCGCCCAAGACGGTCGGCTTACCGGTTTTGATCCACTCGACCAGCACCCAGCCGAGGGTTGCGGCGGCGGCGGCGAAGTGGGTGGTGACGAACGCGTTGACGGCGAGGCCGCTCGCGTCGAGCGCGCTGCCGGCGTTGAAGCCGAACCAGCCGACCCAGAGCAGGGCGGCGCCGATTGTGCTCAGGACGACGCTGTGCGGGGCCATCGGCACCTTGCCGTAGCCGCGGCGCTTGCCGAGGACCAGGGCGCAGACGAGGGCGGAGACGCCGGAGGCAATGTGGACGACGGTGCCGCCGGCGAAGTCGATGGCGGCGATCTTCCCACCGAGCCACGCGTTGAGCAGGCCGCCCTTGCCCCAGACCATGTGGGCCATCGGGCAGTAGATGAACAGCAGCCAAGCGACCGAGAAGACCAGCATGCTGCTGAACTTCATGCGTTCGGCGTACGCGCCGCAGATCAGGGCGGGGGTGATGATCGCGAACATGCACTGGAAGACCATCCAGAGGAGGTGCGGGATCTTGGGGGCGTACTCGACGGTGTCGGTCGCGGTCACGCCGCTGAGCAGCGCGAAGCGGAACCCGCCGATGAACGCGTTGCCCTCGGAGAACGCGAGGCTGTAGCCGATCAGCGCCCAGACGACGGAGACGACCGCCATCAGGATGAAGCTCTGCATCATCGTCGCGAGGACGTTCTTGCGGCGGACGAGGCCGGAGTAGAAGAGGGCGAGGCCGGGGCCGGTCATCATGAGGACGAGGGCGGAGCTGATCAGGATCCAGGCGGTGGCGCCGGCGTCGATCGGGCCGCCGATCGTGACCTGGACGGCGTCGGGGTCTGACGGGCCGGGGACGACCTCGGGGGCGGGCGGGGTCGCCGCGGCCGGCTGGGTGGTCGCCGCCGCGTCGGCGAACGAGACCGACGCCGTGGTGGCCACGGTCAGGAGAGCGATAAGACACGCTAACAGCGTCCGCCTGGACGCACCGAACACACGCAACATGGCTGGTTCCTCCGCTGCGCCGGCCGGGCCGGCTCGGCGCGCAGTGAGATTGACTCCCCCCGGACGATGCTCAACTTCCACCCCGGCCGACGCGGCCGGGGGCACGGTTCGAACTGGGTGGTCGCCGCGCTCCCCGTTGGGTCGCGGCTAACGTGGATTAGAGGGCTTGCTCGTTCTTCTCGCCGGTGCGGATGCGGACGACCTCGGCGATCGGGTAGACGAAGATCTTGCCGTCGCCGACCTCGCCGGTGCGGGCGGCCTCGACGATCTCGGTGACGGCCTTGGAGGTTTCCTCGGACTTCACGCAGATCTTCAAGAGGATCTTCGGGACGAAGCCGACGTCCATCTTCGCGCCGCGGTAACGTTCCGTGTGACCCATCTGCCGGCCGAAGCCTTTGCACTCGACGGCGGTGACGCCGAGGATGCCGAGCTTGGCGAGGGCGGTCTTCACGGCGTCAAGCTTGTGGGGCTTGATCACGGCTTCGATCATCTGCATGACGAGACTCCTGCGGGTGAGATGAGGGCTGCAGGGGAAAGTCCATTCGTGCCCGACGGCCCCGGGCGGGGGACGTCACGCGGGCGGTTTCCCGATGGCTGAGCTAGAACAAGGTTCATGCCACCGGCCGCGGCGGGGGTGAATTGTCGAGCAGGGTGTGAAAACGGGCCGAAAAATGGGGGGAGGGGCTGCGAACGGGGATTCCACGCTGTTTTCGCGGTTGCCTAGGCCTTGAGCAATCGGGTGACGGGTACGCGGAACTGCGCAGGGACTCAGCGACTGACTTCTTCGAGGACGTGTTCCGCGACGTAAATCGGGACGGTGGTCGCGATCCCGAGGGCGACGGCGTCACTGGGGCGGCTGTCCACTTCTAAGGTCTTGCCGTCCTTGCGGATACGGATGTGGATGCGGGCAAAGAAGGTGTGAGCTTGAAGGTCGTTGATCTCGATGTGATCGATTTCGCCGCCCATAGTCTCGATGACGGTGGCGAGGAGGTCGTGGGTGAGGGGGCGGGGGGTGGGGATGCCCTTGAGGCGGCGGTCGATGGCGTAGGCTTCGTAACTGCCGATCACGATCGGGAACTTGCGCTCGCCGTCTACCTCCTTGAGGACGATGATCTGCTGGTCCTGCATCTCGCTGATGATGATCTTGTGCAGCTCCATCTGGACCGACATCGTCGAGCTCCTGCGGGTGGGGAAGCGGGGCGCGTGTGTAAAAGTAGAAGTGGGTCTGGGGGGTGTCAAGCGGAAAAGCAAGTGTTGGCGGAGTAAGGAATTGGGGGCGTGAGCGGGGGCACGCGGCGGTGAACGGCTGAAACCGCCTGTCGAAAACTTGAGCTTGTGAGGATTTTCACAATGTCGGGCCCTATACTTTCCGCGTAGACACCATGAACACGCACCGTCGAGCCGCCGTTCGGATCAGGTTGCTGATCGTTATTGCCGCCGTCGTCCTTGTGGGGGCGGGGGCGGTGTACGCGGTGCGCAGCTTCAGCGTGCCGCAGGTGCAGGTGACGAAGCTGGTGTCGGGGCCGGTGGTGCAGGCGTTCTACGCGACGGGGACGATCGTGCCGGAGCGAGAGTACTCGGTGCGCTCGAACGTTGCGGGGATCTTGTTCCTGGAGGGCGGGATCGACAAGGGGGTGGCGGTCAGGAAGGACCAGTTGTTGGCGCGGGTCGTGTCGGACGATCTGGAGCAGAAGCTGAAGCAGGCCGAGGCGGACCTGCGCGAGAAGCGGGCGCGGGCGGATGAGGCGACGTCGCCGGTGATCGCGGAGTTCGACAAGCGGGCGCAGGCGCTGGGGGAGATTCTGAACCTGATCCGGGCCGAGCACAAGCGGCTGACGGAGCTGTCGGAGACCGGCGGCGGGAACGTGGTGGACATCGAGAAGGCGCTCACGCGGATGAAGACGACGTGGAGCGAGCTCGAAGGCACCAAGGCCCAGCGGGCGGCGAAATTGCTCGAGGTCCGGAAGGACCTGGAGATGGCGCAGGGGACATACGACATCGCGAGGTGGAACATCGACCAGCAGGAGATCCGGTCGCCGATCGACGGGGTGGTGCTGGACTGGCCGATCCCGAACCGGACCCGGCTGGCGGTGAACGACCACGTGTTGATGCTGGCGGACGTGCGGGCGGAGCGGTTGGTGATGCGGGCGGCGGTGGACGAGGAGGACAAGAACAAGCTGCACGCGGGGCAACTCGTGCGGATGACGCTGTACTCGTTCCCGGAGGACAAGTTCCTCGGGCGGGTGAAGACGATCTACGACAAGGCGGACCCGCAGCGGCGGACGTTCGAGGTGGACGTGGAGATCGCGCGGCCGTCGGGGGCGGCGGCGACTGCGCCGGCGGGGGGTATGGTGGCGGGGAGCGGTTCGGGCAGTGGCGGGACTACGCAGGCGACGACGCGTCCGGATCGGTATGCGAAGTTTTCGGCGGGGATGACGGGGGAGTTGGCGTTCGTCGAGCAGGAGAAGGAGGTCGCGGAGATCTTGCCGCGGCAGGCGCTGCAGGGGGAGTGGTTTTACGTGGTGCGGGGCGGGAAGCTGGACCGCGTGCCGGCGCAGGCGGGGGTGCGGAACGTGACGCGCGTCGAGGTGCTGGGCGGGCTGGACAAGGACGCGGTGGTGATGATCAGCCCGGTGGGGAAGATGCAGCCGGGGGAGGCGGTGCGGGCGCAGTTCGTCGACCCGCGGGTGGCGGCGGACTTGAACAAGCCGAACGTGGACATCTTCAAGGGGGGGTTTTAGCGGGCGGCGGTTGGGGGAGTGGCCGGCGCCGCATCCTGGGCGTGCGATGGGTCTAGCGCGGAGAAGCGTGGCTTTGTCGGTCGCGGCCGGATCCTGTCGGTCGCTAAGGCTCCCTCAGGATGACCGTTGGGAAGGTTTGCGCGGACGGTGAGCGTTATATGCGGTGGTTCATCTCCACGCGGTATTTCTTCGCGCACAAGCGACAGTCGCTGGTCTGCATCGCCGGCGTGACGATCTCGGTGACGATGTTCATCGCGATGCTGTCGATGATGAACGGGTTCACGGACAAGTTCATCGTGGAGACGGTGGAGTCGTCGGGGCACATCACGGTGCACGACGAGCCGCGGGAGACCGAGACGCAGATCCTCGAGCGGTTCACGCCGCACCCGGACGCGCTGCTGGCGATCGCGCGGACGAAGCCGCGGGAACACGTCAAGCAGATCAAGAACCCGACCGGGCTGATCGCGCAGCTGCGGCGGATGCCGGGGATCGTCGCGGCGGCGCCGGAGGTGACGGGGGAGGCGATCGCGTCGTACGGGACGAAGAACGTCAACCTGCAGATCTTCGGGGTCGAGCCGGAGCAGCAGCAGCGGGTGACGACGATCGGCGAGGACGTGACCGAGGGGGACTTCAAGCGGCTGCGGACGACGGCGGACGGCGTGATCATGGGGTCGGGGCTGATGAAGGTGATGGGGGCGAAGCTGGACGACACGGTCGTGCTGACCAGCAACACGGGCGGGCGGACGAACGGGCGGATCGTCGGCGTGTTCGAGACGGGGGTGACGCCGGTCGACTACTCGCGGGCGTTCATGCTGATCAACAGCGCGCAGACGCTGCTGGACAAGAAGAACGTGGTGAACCGGATCGTGCTGCGGACGGACGACTACACGCGGTCGGAGGCGTACGCGGCGCAGATCGAGTCGATCTGCGGGTACAAGACCGAGTCGTGGCAGGAGGCGAGCGCGAACTTCCTGAAGATCTTCAAGGTACAAACGGTGATCACGTACGTGATCACCGGCGCGCTGCTGATCGTCGCGGCGTTCGGCGTGCTGAACATCCTGATCATGGCGGTGCTCGAGCGGGTGAACGACATCGCGATTTTGAAGTCGTTCGGGCTGTCGCGCGGCGACGTGACGCTGATCTACCTGTTCCAGGGGCTGGTGATCGGGCTGATCGGCGCGACGCTGGGCGTGGGGATCGGGAAGCTGTGCGTCGAGGGGCTGCGGCGGCTTCCGATCAAGGTCGAGGGGCTGGTGAAGAGCGAGGGGCTGCTGATGAGCGAGTCGGTGGCGATGTACGTGCAGGCGTTCGTGGCGGCGCTGCTGGTGACGATGTTCGCGGCGATGTACCCGGCGCGGCGGGCGGCGAAGTACGACCCGGTGGAGGTCATCCGTGGCGCGCACTGAGGCAGTTGCGGCGGCGGCGGCGCGAGTGGTGACGGGCGCACCGGTTCACGGGCAGGATGCCCGTGCCACGCCGGTGCTGCTCGAGGCGCGGAACGTGCACCGCGTGCTCGGGTCGGGGGACGCGGCGGCGCACATCCTCAAGGGGGTGAACGTCCGGATCGACCGGAACGAGTACGTGTCGATCGTCGGAGCGAGCGGGTCGGGGAAGTCGACGCTGCTGTACCTGTTGGGGGGGCTGGATCGGCCGTCGACGCTGGACGCGGCGGGGAAGGCGTTTGACCCGGCGAGTCAGGTCTTGATCGACGGGCAGGATACGGCGGGGCTGGACGACACGCAGCTCGCGCTGGTGCGGAACGCGAAGGTGGGGTTCGTGTTCCAGTTCCACTACTTGCTGAAGGAGTTCACGGCGCAGGAGAACGTGGCGCTGCCGATGCTGAAGCTCGGGCGGCTTGGGAACTCGGCGATCATGGATCGGGCGGCGATGCTGCTGAAGCGGTTTGGCTTGGGGGACAAGTGCCGCCGGCGGGCGAACCGGTTGTCGGGCGGCGAGCAGCAGCGGGTGGCGATCGCGCGGGCGCTGGCGAACGAGCCGGCCGTCCTGCTGGCCGACGAGCCGACCGGGAATCTGGACAAGAAGAACAGCGAGCTGGTGGCCGACCTGTTCGGCCAGCTCGCGGGCGGGGGGCAGACGATCGTGATGGTCACGCACGACCCGTCGCTGGCGCAGCGGGCGGCGCGGCGGATCGTGATGGAAGACGGGAACATTGTCAGTGACACCCACGCGGGGTGACCGGGGTGGAACGGCAGGGGGGTGGCGACGTCTTTTCCCGGACGTTCGCCCGGGATTTTGCCCGTTTGAGAAGATGGAAGGGGGGATTACGATCCCGGGACGCCGCGGAACAGGCCGCTGAAAACTTCAGGTCTGTCCTCCGTCGGCCGATAATCCGACAAGGGCCGGTGGCGACAGGCGTTACGGAAGACGTCGCGCGCCGGTCGGGCCTGCCCGGGGCCTTGACGTTCCCGTGGAGCACTTTACTGATGATCGCCATGACCGAGCCTTCAACCCTCGACAATGCCACCGTCGCGACCGTGCCGCCCGTCCCGCAGGCGCAGCCCGAGACGCAGGAGCACGTGTTCACGGACGGCCCGCTGCGGCCGAAGACGAACTGCCTGACCAAGGTGTCGATCGTGATCCCCGTTTACAACGAGGAGGCGACGGTGCAGGACCTGGTGCGGCTGGTCGTCAACGCGCCGCTCCCGACCGGAGTGGACCGCGAGATCATCTGCGTGAACGACTGCTCGAAGGACGGGACGGCGGCGAAGCTGGACCAACTCCCCAAGCTGTTCCCGAACACGAAGTTCGTGATCCGGCACAAGCCGGTGAACGAGGGGAAGGGGGCCGCGCTGCGGGACGGCTTCAAGCTGGCGGGCGGGGACTGCATCCTGATTCAGGACGCCGACCTCGAGTACGACCCGCAGGATTACATGAAGCTGATCCAGCCGATCTGCGACGACAAGGCGGACGTGGTCTACGGCAGCCGGTTCATCGGGGAGCCGCACCGGGTGCTGTACTACTACCACACGCTCGGGAACAAGTTCCTCACGATGCTGAGCAACATGTTCACGAACCTGAACCTGACCGACATGGAGGTCTGCTACAAGGTCTTCCGCAAGTCGGTGCTCGACCAGGTCGAGATCAAGTGCAACCGGTTCGGGTTCGAGCCGGAGATCACGGCGAAGATCGCGAAGATGCGGCCTCGGCTGCGGATCTACGAGGTCGGTGTGGCGTACTACGGCCGGAGCTACGAAGAGGGGAAGAAGATCACGTGGAAGGACGGCGTCAAGGCGATCCTGACGATCATCCGGTTCCGATTCACCAATTGACCCGCCCGCGCGGCCGGCGTGAGACTGCGGTTGTGCCCCCTAAGGTCGGGCCCGGAAAGGCCGATCTAACGAGGGCGGCGCGTCCGGTGTCTACTGGCTACCCGACCCCTGGCTCCTGACTTTTTGCCTGGCAACACATGCGAATCCTGATCTCCGGCGGCGCTGGCTTCCTCGGCTCTCACCTGACCGACCTCCTCCTCTCGCAGGGGCACGAGGTCGTCGGCGTGGACAACTTCATCACGGGCAAGGAGGAGAACATCCTCCACCTGTCGGGGAACCCGAAGTACAAGTTCGTCCGTCAGGACGTGATCGAGGCGTTCGACGTCGACGGGCCGGTCGACCGGATCTACCACATGGCGAGCCCGGCCAGCCCGATCGGGTACGTCAAGCACCAGGTCGCGACGCTCAAGGTCAACAGCCAGGGGACGTGGAACCTGCTCGAGCTCGCGTGCCAGAAGGGCGCGCGCTTCCTGATGGCGAGCACGAGCGAGACGTACGGCGACCCGGCCGTCCACCCGCAGCGGGAGGACTACTGGGGCAACGTGAACCCGATCGGCCTCCGCAGCATGTACGACGAGGCGAAGCGGTTCAGCGAGGCCTGCACGATGGCCTACCACCGGGAGCGGCAGGCTGACACGCGGATCATCCGGATCTTCAACACGTATGGCCCGCGGATGGACCCGTACGACGGGCGCGTCGTGATCAGCTTCATCCGCCAGGCGCTGAACAACGAGCCGATCACGGTCTTCGGCGAGGGGAAGCAGACGCGCAGCCTGTGTTACGTGTCGGACCTCGTTCGCGGGATCAACCTGACGATGGAGGCGGACTTCATCGAGCCGATCAACCTGGGCAACCCGGAAGAGCTGACGATCCTCGACATCGCGCGCGAGGTGATCAATTTGATCCCGGGGACGACGAGCAAGATCGTCCATTTGCCGATGCCGCCGGACGACCCGCGCGTGCGGTGCCCGGACATCACGCGGGCGAAACAGATCCTCGGCTGGCAGCCGACGGTGAGTCGGCGCGAAGGGCTTGGGCGGATGATCGAGTTTTATCGTGAGCGGCTGATCAAGAAGTCGGCGTAAGCGGGGCGGTGGGGCCGTCTCAGCTCTCTGCGGAGGATTCGGTTGCCGGACTCTCCGATGGGTGGTCACGGAGTGGTCACGGCCCGGCCTGTTCGGTATCTCCCTTACTGCGGGCTTCACGCGAAGGGAGAACCAGAGTGAGTGAACGAATTCGGGGTCGGGGCTGCGCGGGGGTTGCCGTCACAACGTGGGTGCTGGCCGCCGGGCCGTCTGTCGTATAGGGGGCCGCGGGCGCTTATTGGAGCGGCGTCGTCACCTGGACGACGTTGCTGTACGCGCTGTTGCCGGCGGCGTTCGTAGCGAACAGCCGGTAGTAGTACTTGCGGCCGGCGGTCAGGCCGGTGTTGACGTAGTTGGTGAAGTTCGCGCCGGCGGCGCCCAGGGCGTAGAAGGTTTTGCCGTCGGTGGAGCGCTCGATCTTGAAGAGCGTCTCGTTGTTCGAGTTGTCGGCCCAGGTGAGCCGAACCTGCGTGGGGGAGAGCGCCACGCCGGCCAGGCCGGACGGCGCGACGGGCACGCCCGGGGGCGGCGGCGGGGGGGGCGGCGGAGGCGGGGGGTTGGTGGGGCCGGTCGAGCCGACGACGGCGTCGGCGACATTGCTGAACATGCTCGCGCCGGCGGCGTTGACGGCGAAGACGCGGAACCAGTAGCGGCGGCCGGTCGCGAGGCCCGACGCGGTGCTGCTGGTCGCGTTCGCGCCGGCGCCGGCGAAGGCGTGGAACGTCTTGCCGCCGTCGGTCGAGCGCTGGATCTCGAACTTCAGCTCGTTTGTGGCGTTGTCGGCCCAGTTCAGTTTGACCTGGGTGCCGGAGACCGAGGCGGCGGTCAGGTTGGTCGGGGCGGCGGGGGGGCCGGAGACGGCCGGGGGCGGGGCGACGATCTGCACGGTGTTGGTGAAGTCGCTCGGGCCGCCGGCGTTCATCGCGCGCACCTTGTACCAGTAGGTGCGGCCCTGGGTCAGGCCGGTCTCGATCGCCTGCGTGGCACCGGCCGCCGTAGAGGCGACTGGGGCGAAGTCCCACCGGTTGGTCGACCGCCAGAGTTCGAACTTCTGCTCGTTGATCGACTGGTCGGACCACTTCAGCGTGACCTTCCCACCGACGGTGTCGACGGCGGCGGACAGGCCGGTCGGGGAGGTCGGGCGGGCGTCGGCGGTCGGGGTGGCCCAGTTTAGGTCCTGCTTCGTGTTGAAGACCGAGCCGGGGATCGGCGGCAGGCCGAGCAGGCTGGTCGCGAGGTTGGCGGACTCGATGTGGCGGATCGGCTGGACGGGTTGGGCGTAGTCGGGGCGGCCGACGCCGGGCTCGGCGCGGGTGTCGGCGTTCATCGCGTAGAGGTCGCCGCCCGGCGCGACGCCCGGGCCCCAGACGTAGAGCGGGACGACGTAGTTCGCGGGGTTGTTGACGTCGAAGTGGGCGGTGCCGGTGCCGCCGTGCTCGGACGTGACGATCAGCGCGGTCTTGCCGGCGAGGGCGGGGGTGGAGTTGATGTAGGCGAGGATCCGGCCGAGCTGGTAATCGATGTTCTTGACGGCGTTGAACTGGGTGGCCTGCATCCAGCCGTCGCGGTGGCCCATGAAGTCCACCTCGGTGTAGTGGAGCATCGAGTAGTTGATCGGCTGGTTGCGCATGCCGGCGAGGAAGCCGTCGGTGATGTTGTTCGATCCGGCGTTGAGCAGGGGGTTGACGTCGATCTTGTCGCGGCCGTTGTCGATGCCGGTGACGTCGGGCGCGCCGCCCTGGAGCGGGGCGGTGTCGGCGTCGTAGCTGTAGTCGAACATGTTGAACTTGCCCTTGTCCACGAACGACCCGGTGCGGAGGCCGTGGTCATGGACGACGTCGAACACGCTGGCGACGTAGGCCTTCTTGTTCGTGTGGACGGTGCCGGGCGGGAGGATGTCGTCGTTGTTGACCCAGTTGTGACCGAGCGCGCCGGAGACGGGGCGGCCGGTCATCATCGCCCACTGGTTCGGGCTGGTGTTGGTGTAATTGATGTCGGTGCGGGCGTTGTCGGTGAACGCGCCCTCGCGGCGGAGCTTGTAGAAGTTGGGGAGCTGCGCCGGGCCGAGGTGAGTGATCGGGTCGGAGCGCAGGCCGTCGATACTGATGTGGACGACGTATTCGGCCCCGCCGGGGCCCGCGAGGAGCCACCGGTGTTCGAGGGATTCGACGCGAACCCCGCCCCCCGCGCCGCCGACCGAACGCCTCGCCGCCGCCGCAGATCTTTCGAAACGCATGCCGCTCCTAAGGAGGTGGGAGAAGTGTGAAGTGATACGACCTTCGGCCGCCGATTGTGACCTGCGCCTGATTGAGGGTCAATGTAGGCGGTGCCGCCGGGGTAACGGACGTCACACCCGTTTCAACCGTTTCAATGTTAGTGAAAGTTGCTTCCGGGAGTTCTATCGGGCGTATACTTTCAGTACCCATTGAAAGGAGCACGATATGACCGCCGAAGCCGCCCCTCTTCCCGCAACCAATGCTAGGCCGACTCAGCCGAACCCGACCGAACAGCTCAGGCTGGTGCAGGATTTATTCATCCGCCGGTGGGGGGAGATGGGGCAGGTGTGGGGGATCAACCGCACGATGGCGGAGATTCACGCGCTGCTTTACATCGTCGGGTTACCGCTGTGCACGGACGACGTGATGGAGCGGCTGCACATTTCGCGGGGGAACGCGAGCATGAGTTTACGGGCGCTGTGCGACTGGGGAATCGTGCGGCGGCTGCACAAGCGGGGTGAGCGGCGGGAGTACTTCGAGTCCTTGGGGGACGTCTGGGAGATGTTTTCCATCATCGCGGCCGAGCGGAAGCGCCGGGAGATGGACCCGGTGCTGGAGACGATCAAGCAGTGCCAGCAAATGCTGGACGAGCAGACGATCGGCAAGGCGGCGAAGAACGAGCCGGTGCAGGTGACGCGGCAGCGGTTGGCGGGGATGGAAGACTTCATGACGGTGACGAACAAGATCTTCCAGGAGTTCATCGGGAACGCGAAGTCGGGGCTGACGAAGGTGGTGAAGGTGCTGTTGAAGGCGTTTTGATCGACGGCGAGGGGTCTGGCGGGAAGAAATCGGGGCGTCGCGGCAACCGTATCCGCACACCGGCCGCACTTTTCGTCGGGCCCGCGTTTCGGGCGTACGATGACGGACGACCGGGAAGTCCGTATTGGCTCGAATGGAGCGCCTGCATGCCCCCAGCTAAGCAGCTGCCGCCCGGACGCCGTTCGTGGTTCGGGCGGCTGGTTTTGTTCCTGATCGTCGCCGGCGTCGCGGTCGGCGGGCTCTACTATTACCAATCGCGGTCCGCGAAGGCGGCCGCGACCACGCAGCCGTCGCAGGCGACGGCGGTCGTGGCGAAGGGGAACATCTTCCAGGCCGTCGCCAGCACGGGGCGGGTGGTCTCGAACCTCGACGTCGAGATCAAGTGCAAGGCGAGCGGGCAGATCATCGAGCTGCCGTACGACGTCAGCCAGGCGGTGAAGAAGGACGCGCTGATTGTCCAGGTCGACCCGATCGACCAGCAGCGGGCGGTACGGCAGGCCGAGGTGGCGCTGGCGCAGTCGCAGGCGAAGCTGGCGCAGGCGAAGCAGAACCTGACGATCGCCGAGCAGACGCTGGCGAACAACCGGGAGAAGGTCGCCGCCCAGATCCGCAGCGCCGAGGCGGCGGCTTCCGACGCGCGGGATAAGGCGAAGCGGCGGCGGGAGCTGTTCGAGCAGAAGCTGACCAGCCCGGAGGAGTTGCAGACGACGGAGACGGCCGTCACCACCGCGGAGGCCGCGCTGCGGAACGCGCAGCTCGCGAAGGACGACCTGAAGACGCAGGAACTCGGTCTGGACGTCAAGCGGGAGGACGTGAAGCTGTCGGAGGCGCAGGTCGAGAACGACCAGATCGCGCTGACGAACATGAAGCAGCGGCTGGCGGACACGACCGTGACCGCGCCGGTGGACGGCGTCGTGTCGGTGCTGAACGTGCAGCGGGGGCAGATCATCGCCAGCGGCGTGACGAACGTCGGCGGGGGGACGCCGGTGATGATTTTGTCGGACCTGTCGCGGATCTTCGTGCTGGCGAGCGTGGACGAGAGCGACATCGGCAAGGTGCAACTCGACCAGGCGGTGAACGTGACGGCTGACGCGTTTCCGGGGACGCGGTTCCGCGGGAAGGTGGTGCGGATCGCGACCAAGGGCGTGAACATCTCCAACGTGGTCACGTTCGAGGTCAAGGTCGAGGTGGTCAGCGAGAACAAGAGCCTGCTCAAGCCTGAGATGACGGCGAACGTGTCGATCGTCAGCGCGAGCAAGCAGGACGTGCTGACCGTTCCGGCAAACGCGCTGACGCGCAAGCAGGGGAAGACGTTTGCGACGGTGCAGAAGCAGGGGGGCGCCGCCGAGGAGCGGGCGGTGGAGACGGGCCTGACCGACGGGCAGAACTGGGAGGTGCTCTCGGGGCTGAGCGAGGGGGAGACCGTGGTGTTCAAGAAGGACGAGCCGCAGAGCCGCTGGCGCGAGGGCGGCGGCGGTGGTGGGGGGCGCCCGCCCGGCGGCCCGATGGGCGGGTTCCCCGGCGGGGGCGGCGGTCGGCGCTGAGCGATGTTGTGAGGTGCGGGCGTCCCGGCTGCCCGTACAGTCCTGATCGAAGAGCAGGCGGGACGCCCGCACCACAAACGCACCTCTCGAGACGCCATGCTCGAAGCGAAACACCTGATCAAGCAGTACCACCTCGGCGGGCAGACGGTGCACGCGCTCGACGACGTGTCGATCCGCATCGAGGCGGGCGAGCTGGTCGCGATCCGCGGGCCCAGCGGCAGCGGCAAGTCGACGCTGATGAACATCCTCGGCTGCCTCGACCGCCCGGACTCCGGCGAGTACTGGCTGGGCGGGGAGGACGTCGCGCGGCTCTCGAAGAACCGCCTGGCGGAGATCAGGAACCAGCGGATCGGGTTCGTGTTCCAGACGTTCCACCTGCTGCCGCGGATGACGGCGCTGGAGAACGTCGAGCTCCCGCTGCACTACGCGGCGGACGCCGACGCGCAGGCGCGGGCGTTCGCGGCGCTTGAGACGGTCGGGTTGGCGGACCGCACGCACCACGAGCCGAACCAGCTCTCGGGCGGGCAGCGGCAGCGCGTCGCGATCGCGCGGGCTATCGTCACCGACCCGGCGATCATCCTTGCCGACGAGCCGACCGGCGCGCTGGACAGCCGGACGGGGGAGGAGATCCTCGCGCTGTTCAAGTCGCTGAACGCGCAGGGGCGGACGATCATCATCGTCACGCACGACGCGGCGGTCGCGCGGCATTGCGACCGGGAGATTTACCTGAAGGACGGGCGGGTCACGACGCCGCCGGCGGTTGCGGCCGAGGAGGTCCCGGCATGATCTTCTGGACGATCCTTAAGGTCGCGCTTAAGAGCCTCCTCGCCAACAAGCTCCGGAGCATGCTGGCGATGCTCGGGATCATCATCGGCGTGTCGGCCGTCATTTCGATGCTGGCGATCGGGGCGGGGACGCAGAAGGCGGTGATCGACCAGTTCTCGGCGTTCGGGACGAACCTGCTGGTCGTCCGCCCGGGGCAGCGCGGGACGGGCGGCGTGATGTCGGGGACGCAGCAGAACCTGACGCTCGAGGACGCCGAGGCGATCCTCCGCGAGGTGCCGCAGATCAAGGCCGTCACGCCGGTCGTCGGCGGCAGCGCGCAGGTCAAGTACTTCGCGAAGAACAGCCGCACGAACGTGCAGGGCGTGGCCGTCACGTACCTGTCGATCCGGAACTACGAGGTCGAGCGCGGCGAGGCGTTCACGGAGATGGACGTGGACCGCAACGCCCGCGTCGCGCTGATCGGACCGGTCACGGCGGACAACCTGTTCGGCGCGCAGGATCCGGTCGGGCAGACGATCAAGATCAACGGGATCAACTTCCGCGTGGCCGGCGTGCTCAAGGGCAAGGGCGACCAGGGGTTCTTCAACCCGGACGACCAGATCCTGATCCCGTACACGACCGCGATGCGGCAGGTGTTCGGCTCGACGACGACCAACGTCAATGCCGTCCGCGAGATCAACATTCAGTCGGCCGACGGCGCCGACCTCGACAAGCTGCAGGCTGACATCCTGGCGCTGATGCGCAAGCGGCACCGCGTCCAGCCCGGGATGCCGGACGACGTCAACCTGCGCAACCAGGCCGAGTTCCTCGAGGCCCGCTCCCGCGCGACCGCGACGTTTACCGTCCTCCTCGGCAGCACGGCCGGCATCAGTTTGCTGGTCGGCGGGATCGGGATCATGAACATCATGCTCGTGACCGTGACCGAGCGCACGCGCGAGATCGGCATCCGCAAGGCGATCGGGGCGAAGGACCGCGACATCCTCCGCCAGTTCCTGATCGAGGCGCTGCTGATGAGCGGTTTGGGCGGGCTGATCGGCGTTGGGCTTGGTGTGGGCACGTCGGAGTTGGTCGGCCGGTTCACCGACTTCGCCACGATCGTGCAGCCGTTCAGCGTCGCGCTGTCGCTGGGCGTCAGCGCGGCGGTGGGCGTTTTCTTCGGTTACTACCCGGCGACGCGGGCGGCCAAGCTCGACCCGATCGAGGCGCTGAGGTATGAGTAGCGGGCGTCTCCTGGCGCGCAGAATACGATCTGGCGTTCTCCGCCTGCTACGGGCCGTCTACCTTCGCCCCATGCCCACCGCCCCCGACTGGTACTACCGCAAGCCGCCGAACGTGAAGCACCGCACGGGCGCGGGCGGCGTCGTCGCGCGCGTGGACGACGCGGGCCGCGTCCTCGTCGCCCTGATCCGCGACCGCGGTGACCACGAGTACGTGCTGCCGAAGGGCGGGGTCGAGCTGGGCGAATCGATCGAGCAAGCTGCCGCCCGCGAGATCCGCGAGGAGGCCGGCTTCCGCAAGCTCACGCTCCTCGCCCCGCTCGGCGTCGGCGAGCGGCTGAGCGGGAAGAAGACGACGTGGCAGACGACCCACTACTTCCTGTTCGTGACAGGTGAGGTGGAGGGCAAGCCGACCGACCGCCGCGACTGGGAAGTCCACTGGCATCCGCTCGACGCCCTGCCGGAGCTGTACTGGCCCGAGCAGGCGAAGATCGTTCACGACAATCGCGACCGGATCGCTGCCCTGGTTCGGCAGGCGGCGCGATAGCGCGGCGGACGGCAGCGGGCGGCAGGGGGCCTGCCGCTAGCCGCCGCCGCAGCCACCCGGTGCTTACCGCTGCCGGACCTTGTACGCCGTCGGCTCCTTCCCGGCCGCGGCGCTGTAGACCTCGGCCACCCCGAGCAGCGGGGCGTCGCCGCCGTGGGCGTGGCGGAGGAAGGCCGTGACGCCGTCGTACGCGAAGTCGGTGCGGCCGTTGACGCGGTCCGCCGGCACGAGGACGCGGAGCGTGTCGCCCGCCAGGACGACCGAATGGCCCGGCGAGTCCAGGTAGAGCGGCAGCCCCGGGTGGGTCGACGGCGTCCGCGGGGGCTCCGCACCTTTCTTGAACTCCTTGACGGCCAGACCGCCCGGCGCCCGCGCGTCCGGGACGAGCACGACCCAGTGGCTGTGGTACGTGGCGCCGTCGTTGTCGCGCCGCCCGTCGTTGTTCTCGTCCCAGAGGGGGGAGTCGTCGAAGTCGGGGTGGCTGGTCACCGCCAGCGCGACCAGCCCGTCCGTCGCGCCGAACCCGATGTCCTCGGGCTTGAGCGTCGTGCGGAACACGTACGCCGTCACCGGCGCGCCGTCCATCCGGCCGAGCGCGTCGGGCTTGGTTCCGCCCGCCGCCCCCTCGACCCGCTGCTCGAAGACGAGCAGGTTCAGGTCCTTGAGGTAGTCCACGGCGACCGCCTTGAGCTTCAGGTCGGCCGTCGCCGCGGGAACCCGTCCAACAGTTGCGGCTGGAGGGGCTTGTCTTTCGGCCGATTTCGCGGGGTCGGCCACCGCGATGCAGGCGACCGTGCCGAGCCCGAGCGAGACGGCGATCGTGGCGGCGGCTAATGTGCGTTTGAGCGTCGAGTTCATGATCGTCCTCAGGGTGAGTGGTAGATCGTGTCGCGATTCGTGCGGCGGCGGCCTTACTTCAGGTCGCTCAGCGCCGCGCCGTAGTTGATGTGGTAGGGCCGGCCGTCCAGTACGAGCGCCGGGACCGACTTGACGCCGGCACGTTCGGCCTCGACCAGGCGCGCCTTGTCCCGGCCCAGGTGAACGACCTCGACGTCGTACCGCGCCGGGTCCAGCGACCCGGCGACGTTCTGCTCGGCGCTGACGCAGACGGGGCAGCCGGCGTGATAGAATGTGGCCTTGCTCTTCATGCGAGTCTCCTCGGGGACAAACCTCTGTGCGACCGTCGCCCGCGGCCCAGTGCCGCGGCGACGAGATGAACATAGGGGTCGGTCCCCGCGGGCCTCAAGCAGGTACCGTTTGGTGCGGTAGGCACCAAACGGTCGCAAATCCGAAGAAACCGGCGGAAAAAATATGCGCGAAATCGGCGAAGAAGCCGGGCCCAACGCCCACGAGATGGTCGAGAGCATCATCGGCTGCAAGTGGTCGCTCCACGTCCTGTCGCAGGTGCGCAGCGGGACGAACCGCCCCGGGGCGATGGTGCGGACGACGGACGGCCTGACGACGAAGGTCCTGAACGAGCGGCTGGCCAAGATGCTCCGCTTCGGGATCGTTGAGAAGGTCAGCTACCCGGAGGTCCCGCCGCGGGTGGAGTACCACCTGACCGACTTCGGCCGCCGGTTCCTCCGCGTGGTGGACGAGGTGGAGGCGCTCCAGCGGGAGTTGTCGGGCGGGCGGTAGTGTGGCGCGTGTGCGCCTTGGGTGCCCGCGTGGCGCACCGGTGGAAGCACGAGCATGCGCGGCATGTTGACCGCGGGTTTAATTCGGCTCGCTTCCCCGCTGCGGGTCCGTAAGATGGCGGCCGTCACCTCACAAGGAGCCCGACCATGTCCGACCGCACCTCCCCGTCCCGCCGCGACCTGCTGCTGACCGCGTCCGGCCTGACCGCCGCCGCGCTCGTCCCTGCCGTCGCCGCCGCCCAAGCCGCCGACGGCGACCACGGTCACGGCCACGCCCACCGGCCCGACGGCAAGTCGGCCGTCGTGAAGAACGGCAAGCTGAATCACTCCGTCTGCCTCTGGTGCTACAAGGGGATGAAGGCGTCGGACATGGCCCCGGTCGCCAAGCGGCTCGGGCTCAAGGCGATCGATTTGTTGACGCCCAAGGACTTTCCCGTCCTCAAGGAGCACGGGCTGGTCTGCTCGATGACGTCCCACCCGCAGATCAACATCGAGGAGGGGCTGAACCGCAAGGAGAACCACGAGAAGCTGCTCGCCGCGCTCCGCGAGTCGATCGAGGCGACGTCGGCGGCCGGGTTCCCGAACGTGATCTGCTTCAGCGGCAACCGCCACCTGAAGCGAAAGGGCAAGGACGCGCCGCTCGAGGGCAAGGTCAGCGACGAGGAGGGCATCAAGGTCTGCGCCGAGGGCCTCAAGCAGGTCATGGCCCTAGCGGAGCAGAAGAACGTCACCGTGATCATGGAACTGCTGAACTCGCGGGTGAACCACCCGGACTACATGTGCGACAAGTCCGCGTGGGGCATCGAACTGGTCAAGGCGGTCGGCTCGGAGCGGTTCAAGCTGCTCTACGACATCTACCACATGCAGATCATGGAGGGTGACATCATCGCGACGATCAAGAAGAACCACCAGTACTTCGGCCACTACCACACGGGCGGCGTCCCGGGCCGGCACGAGATCGACGAGACGCAGGAGCTGTACTACCCGCCGATCATGAAGGCGATCGTCGAGACCGGGTTCAAGGGGTACGTCGCGCAGGAGTTCATCCCGGCGAACAAGGACATGATCGCGTCGCTCGCCCACGCGGTGCAGATCTGTGACGTCTAAGACAGGATCACCGCGGAGACGCGGAGTGCGCCGAGAAGACGGACCCAGTGCGTTAGTTCGTCTTCTCGCTCCTCTTGCTCGCGATCATTCCGGGTTCGCCGTTCTTCCCCCTCTACGCGTGTGCTGCGTCTCTGCGGTGAGCTCTTCTGTCAGCAGCTCGACGAACGCGCGCGACGCGTTAGTGCGGTAGCGGAGCAGGCTCCAGGCGACGCAGAGGTCACGGCGGGGCGGGTCGTCGGCGAAGGGGACGTAGACGCAATTCCCCGTGCGGTCTCTGGCGCGGAGCAGGTCGGGGACGATGGACACCCCCAGGCCCGCGCAGACCATGGCGGCGATCGTCGCGAGTTGCGCGCCGCGCATGACGACGGCCGGGCGCAGGTGCCGCCGCTCGCACAACTGCGTCACCTGCCCGCTCAGGCAGTGCATCTCGTGGAGGACGAGCAGCCGCTCGTCCGCAAGCCGCGCCCATGGGACCCGCTTCTGCCCGGCAAGCTTGTGCCCGGGCGGGACCATCAGCCAGAGCGGCTCGGTCGCGATCCGCTCGACGTGGACGGTCCGGCCGCCGTCGTGGGCGGAGAGGATCGCGAGGTCGAGTTCGCCGCTCGCGACCATCTCGACCAGGCGGTCGGTCACGTCTTCGACGATCCGCAGCTCGACCGCTGGGAACTTCGCCTGCATGCGGGACAGGACGGGCGGCAGGACGAAGGGGGCGATCGTCGGGATCGCCCCGACGGACAGGACGCCCCCGACCGCCTCCTGCCCGCCGTCGCCTTCCTGCACCTGCCGCTGCGCGTCGGCCAGTTGCGCGAGGATCAGCCGGGCCCGCTCGACGAGGCGTTGGCCCGCCTGCGTGGGGACGACGCGCCGGGGGAGGCGGTCGAACAGCGGCCGGCCGATGTCGGACTCGAGCTTCTTGATCTGCTGAGACAAGGACGGCTGAGCCACGCCTAACCGTGCGGCCGCCCGGGAGAAGCTCGCTTCGTCCGCCAGCGCGACCACGTACTTCAACTGATGCACGTCCATATAGGCGCATCCTATGGGCGGCATAGCCCGTTTATCCATTCCCTATGCGCGCGCCCCCCATCTAACGTGGCGGCGTTCGCCCGGTCCGTCGGCGCGGCGTCAGCGTTGGCGCCCCGTGACGGACGCGGGAACCCCACTCCCCACGAAGGAGGATCGTCATGATCCTGCGCATCGACCGGCTGCCGATCGAACTCCCCGCCCCGAAGAAACAGGACCCGGCGTCGGCCGCCAGCGTCCAGGAGCTGCTGGGCGGGCGGTTCGGCGAGATGTCGACGTTGATGAACTACACGTACCAGTCGTTCAACTTCCGCGGCCGGGAGGGGGTGCGGCAGTACTACTCGCTGATCGCGAACATCGCGGCCGAAGAGTACGGGCACATCGAGGTGGTCGCGGCGACGATCAACTCGCTGCTGAACGGCCCGCCGACCGGCAAGACGCCGGGCGCGGCGGACGTGACCGGGACGCCGCTCGGGTTCGGCCAGGACGGGACGGGCCTGCGCGTGCACACGATCGGCACCGGCATGGGCGCGTTCTGCGGCGACTCGGGCGGCAACCACTGGACCGGGAACTACGTCTTCTCGAGCGGTAACCTGATCCTCGACCTGCTCCACAACTTCTTCCTCGAGAACGGGGCGCGGACGAACAAGCTGCGGGTGTACGAGATGACCAAGGACCCGTGCGCCCGGCAGATGCTCGGGTACCTGTTCGTCCGGGGCGGCGTGCACGCGCTGGCGTACGGCAAGGCGCTGGAGCAGCTCACGGGCGTCGCGATGAGCCAGATGCTGCCGATCCCGAAGATCCCCAACAGCATGTTCCCCGAGGCCGCCAAGTTCGAGGCCGAGGGGCTCCACCGCCGCCTCTACCGGTTCAGCCCCAGCGACTACAAGGAGGCCGGCGCCGTGTGGCAGGGCACGCACCCGGAGGACGGCCAGCCGCTGGAGTTCGTCGACGGGCCGCCGGACGGCGGGAAGATGCCGCAGCTCGACGGGATCTCCGAGGCGTTTGCGCCGGAGTACAAGGCGGAGGAGATCTTCGAGATGGCGCAGAAGCTGTACCAGAAGGCGAAGTAGCGGCGTTCGCGCCGCCCGATCCCTCGAGGACACGGGACTGAACGATGACGGCCCCCGCGCGGCGGCACCCGGAAGGGTGCCGCCGTCTTCTTTGCGCGTTGTCCTGTTGTTGCCCTCGTTCCGTGCTCCCTTCGCGTCGTGGGGCTGTCGCGGTATATTCCCGGCTCCGAAGTTCCAAAACGGAGTCACCCCTCTGGAGGAGGAGAAATGTCCCGCAAGAGTCGCGCTCTGTACGTCTGCGCCGCCGTCATCGCCGGTGTTGGCGCCGCCGCCCACGCCGCCCCCGTCACGTTCGAGAACGCCACGACGCGCCTGGTCGTCAACGGGGGCGAGGTCAACAACGGCCTCGTCCCGGCCGGTGGGTACTTCAGCTATACCGACCGCGTCCAAAACGAGGAGACGACGTGGTCGATCGACGCGGTCCTCGTCTTCCCGTCCGGCACGCCGAAGACGGTCGTCTTCAGCAACGGATCGGCCGGCGGCTTCGGCTCGCCGGCGGACCTCGGGAACGGCGTCGCTCGCAGCACCGGCGCGGCCCGCGGGATCAACGTGCAGGCCGACACGCAGCTCGTCGGGAAGGTCGCCCGCACCACGTTCACGTTCACGAGCCCGACCGCGATGGACGGCACGACGTTCGTCTTCTACGCCGAGGACGACCTCGGCGGCGCGTCGGACGACAAGGGGACGTTCACCGGGTCGGTTGCCGGCGGAAACCTCGCGCTGTTCCAGTTCGAGGACGCGGCGGCGAACTTCTACGCGAAGGTGACCGCCCACGACCTCGCCAACGCGACGCTGGCGTCGTTCGGGTCGGGCACGTGGACCGGCTTCGGCACCGCGCTGGAGGCCGGCGACTTGTCGGTCCTCGCCGCCGACGGCTCGAAGTTCGTCACGACCGGCGACCTCGGCCGGGCGATGGCTTTCAACCTGTCCGGGACGACCGCGACCGTGCGGATCGACTACGAGACGGTGCCGCAGGTGCCCGAGCCGACCTGCCTCGTGCTCGCGGGCGTCGCCGCCGCCGGCCCGCTGGCTCGCCGCCGCCGCCGCCCGCGGTAGGCTGCCGAACGGCCGCCGCCCGCGGCGGTATGTCAGGTGATGCCTAATCGCCTGCTCCACAACCGTCTGCTCCTCTGTGCTTTCTGCGTCTCCGCGGTGAGCTGGGTTTCGCGCGCGGAGGACTGGCCGCAGTGGCGGGGGCCGCGGGGGGACGGTTCGTCGGCCGAGGCGGACGTGCCGACCAAGTGGTCGGCGACGGAGAACGTGAAGTGGAAGACGCCGCTGCCGGGCAAGGGGCACGGGTCGCCGGTCGTCGCGGGGGGGCGGGTGTACCTGAACACGGCGATCGAGAAGGAGGGGCGGCGCGTCCTGTTGTGCCTGGATCGGAAGGACGGGCGGGTGATCTGGCGGGCGGACGTGCTAAGCGCGCCGCTGGAGAAGAAGCACGGGTTGAACAGCTACGCGTCGTCGACGCCGCTCGTGGCGGACGGGCGGGTGTTCGTCACGTTCCTGGACATCGCGACGACGTCGGACCCGGGCAGCCCGCCGCGACCGAACACGAAGACGCAGGGCCGGCCGCTGATCGCCGCGTACGACACGGACGGGAAGCCGCTCTGGCGGAAGCATTTGGGCAAGTTCAGCTCGATCCACGGCTGGTCGTGCTCGCCGGTGCCGTACAAGGAAAATCTGATCGTCAACTGTGATCACGATGGTGAGGGGTACGTCGTCTGCCTTAACCGCGCGACCGGCGAGGAGGTCTGGCGGATCGACCGGCCGAACCGGACGCGGTCGTACTGCAACCCGACGATCTTCGAGGTCGGCGGGGTGAAGCACATGGTGATGACCGGGTCGAAGAGCACGGCCAGTTATGACCCGGACACCGGCAAGGAGCGGTGGGTCGTGGACGGGCCGACCGAGCAGTTCGTGGCCGGGATGGTGCAGGCGCAGGGGATGTTCTTCCTGACGGCGGGGTTTCCGACGCACCACACGATGGGCCTGACGCCGGACGGGAAGACGGTGTGGCACCAGAAGGGGACGTCGCTGGCGGCGTACGTGCCGTCGCCGGTCGCGAGTGGGCCGTGGCTGTTCCTGGTGACGGACGAGAACAAGGGGGCGGGGCGGGGCGTGTGCTTCGAGGCGAAGACGGGCGAGGTGCTGTGGAGCCAGCCGCTGGGCGATCACCACCGGCCGAGCGCGGTGCTGGCGGGCGGGAACGTGTATTGGCTGGCGGACGACGGGACGTGCTTCGTCGTCAAGGCGAGTGACAAGTTTGAACTGGTGGCGAAGAACGAGCTGGGCGAGACGTGCAACGCGGCACCGGCGATCAGCGACGGGCAGGTCTTCATCCGGACGGACAAGCATTTGTGGTGCGTGGGGAAGTGACGGGGACGGAAAAAGTGGTTCGGGCGCGGGGGGTTGGAGATGTAAGTTGCTTCTCAGGCGCGGGTTGAAGGTCGGACGCACGGGCGATCGGGAGTGAAAACAGGGTCCTTTTCGGGTCCCGAAGGGGTCCGAAGGAGGTCCAAAGGGGGTCCCGAAGGGGTCCTTGAGAGGTCCCGTCGGGTCCCGCAGGCGGGTTGATCGGCAAGACCGCAAGTAATCGGCCGGTGCACCTCGACGGGTGGGGCGGGTGGGATGTCGGGTCGCAAAGAAGCAGAGAAACAAAGGAGCAAAGGACGGCGGGGAGACGGACGCTGTTGAGAGAGAGTGCGCATCTATCCTAGGGGGCGGTGTTGCGCCCCGGAGACGAAGAATCCGGGGTGCGGGGGGAGGGCGGGGTGGTTTTGCTGGGGTTCTCCCGGGGGGATTTTTCCGGATCGTCGTTTTCGGTGTTGCGGGAGGAGCGCGCTCGGCGCGCAACAGCGGCGCGCCACGCAACACTACCGCGCGTCTGCGATGGCGCGGACGAGTCTTCCTTCGCGTCCGAGCAGGTCGTCGGCGAGGCGGACGAGGCCGGTGTGGGAGAGGGCGGCGGGGCGGGTGGTGCGGACTTCGCGGACGCATTCGGCTTCTGTTCCGGGGCCGCGCCAGGTGGCGAGGCAGATCAGGGCGGCGGCGGGGGCGCGGCTGATCCCGGCGCCGCAATGGCAGAGGAGGAGGCCGTTGGCGTCGCGGATCTCTTGGGCGAAACGGATGATGGCGGCGGCGTCGGCGGCCGTGGGCGGGATCTCGGTCAGGCCGTTCTGCTGGGCCCAGCGGCGGCGGGTCCAAGCGCGGAGCGCGGCGGTCGGGTCGTCCGTGGGAGGGATCTCGACGTCGTCGAAAGCAAGGTCGAGGCGGTGCGGCGCGGTGGCGTCGACGCCGAACTCGCGCGAGCCGTGGATGGAGAGGATCGCCGAGACGTCGGGCACGGCGGGGCCGCGGAGGAACATGGCGGCTTCGGAGTAGCCGAGGATGACGGGGGTCGGGGGGGTCATGGGACAACGGCGGGCAGTCGGCGACGGACGTCAGTCATTCGAGGGCGCCGGATTGATCGCCCGCGATCGTACCGGCCGCGGCGTGCCTGGGACACGGCGGGCACGGCAACTGCTCGACGTGCGTGTCGATGGTTCGCGTTCAGGGGTGGTCGGTGGCGTCGGCTTCGACGCCGTCGCCGGTGATGACGAAGTGGGAGGCGTCGGGGCGGTGTCCGAGGAGGCGCCAGTGTTCGGAGTACTCGCCGCGTTTGGAGTTGCACGGGAAGGCTTCGAGCGCGAATCCGCCCGCGATCTCGATCCGGAAGCCGCCGTAGGGGTCGCCGCGGGCGGCGGTGACGACTGGCGGCGAGGGGCGGTGGTCGTCGAACCAGCGGCGCCGGGCGGCGTCGAGCGCGGTGTCGTGGCGGTTGGGGTCGAAGGCGTCGGCGGGGATCGAGTCGTCGGCCGGGCGGCGCAGGTCGTCGCGGCCGAAGAGGATTCGGGCGGGGTCGATGAACCGCCATGGACATTGGAGGTGGAGGTGGAGGTCGGCGACGCTCACCGGCACGCCGGCGCGGTTGACGATTCGGCGCATGGGGCCGAAGTCGAAGATCGCCATGTCGGCCGCCCGCCAGCAGTCGGAGATCGGCTGGCCGACCAGGGATGAGAGTTCGGCGGTGATGCGGTCGGCGAGGGTGCTCACGGTGTCGGGGTTTGGATCTGTCATTAGGCGTGCGAGGGAGGGAGGCGTGGGATCGTACCAGACGCGGTGCGCGACTGCCGGTGAGAAGCGGGGGGGGCGGGAGGATCTACCGAAGAGCGGCTTGCGCCGCGGGCTTCCACGGGCTGGTAGCCCGTGCTACGGGAGGAGAGGACACGGGCGGGGCGCCCGTGATACGGGCAACTTGGAGAGGGGGAGTGGTTGCGCGGGGGATTCTTCACGGGCGGGACGCCCGTGCCACCTCGGAAAAAAGGACGCCGGCAGGGGGGCTGCCGGCGTCGGGGGTCAGACGGTGACGTGGGGGCTGAGTTGCTTTTCGCGGGTGGCGAGGCTTCTCAGACGATTGATGGCGGCGACGTAGGCCATGGCGCTGGCTTCGAGGATGTCGGTGGAGACGCCGCGGCCGCGGATCTTGCGGTCGCTGTGTTCGAGCTCGACCTGGACCTCGCCGAGCGCTTCCTTGCCCTTGGTGACGGCGCGGATGCGGTAGTCGGTGACGGTGACCTTGATGCCGGTCAGGCGCTGGACGGCGCTGTAGATCGCGTCGACCGGGCCGTCGCCGACGCTGGCGTCCTGGAGCTGTTCGCCGGTGGAGTCTTTCAGGGTGACGGTGGCGGTGGGGATCGCGCCGGAGCCGGTGAAGATCTGGTAGCTGACCAGCTCGAAGACGCCCTTGGTCAGCTCGAGCTGGTCGTCGACCAGGGCCTCGATGTCCTCGTCGAAGACTTCCTTCTTCTTGTCGGCGAGGGCCTTGAACTTCGTGAACGCGGCCTCGACCTGCTCGTCGGAGAGGGTGTAGCCGAGCTGGGCGACGCGGTCGCGGAAGGCGTGGCGGCCGGAGTGTTTGCCGAGGACGAGCGAGTTGGTCGGCAGGCCGATGGTGGTCGGGTCCATGATCTCGTAGGTCTCGCGGAACTTGAGGATGCCGTCCTGGTGGATGCCGGACTCGTGGGCGAACGCGTTCTCGCCGACGATCGCCTTGTTGCGCTGGATCGACAGGCCGGTCAGCGCGGAGACCATGCGGCTGGTCGGGTAGATCTTCGTCGAGTCGATGCGGGTGGTGGCCTTGTAGAAGTCGGCGCGGGTGCGGAGGGCCATGACGATCTCTTCGAGCGCGGCGTTGCCGGCGCGCTCGCCGATGCCGTTGATCGTGCACTCGACCTGGCGGGCGCCGTTCTCGACGGCGGCGAGGCTGTTGGCGACGGCCATGCCCAGGTCGTCGTGGCAGTGGGCGGAGAGGTAGACGTTTTTCGCGTCGGTGTCGAGCTTTTTGCGGATGTGGGCGAAGATCTCGCCGTAAGACTTGGGGGTGGCGTAGCCGACGGTGTCGGGCATGTTGATCGTCGTGGCGCCGGCCTCGATGGCGGCGTGGACGATCTCTTCGAGGAACTCGAGCTCGGTGCGGCTGGCGTCTTCGGGGGAGAACTCGATGTCGCTGGTGTACTCGCGGGCGGCGTGGATCGACTCGACGGCGAGCTTGATGATCTCCTCCTTGCCCTTGCGCAGCTTGTGGTCGCGGTGGATCTTGCTGGTGGCGCAGAACAGGTGGATGCGGCCGCTCTTCGCGTGGCGGATCGCGCTGCCGGCGCGCTCGATGTCCTTGGGGTGGCAGCGGGCGAGGCCAGCGACGGTGGCGCGGGTGATCTCGGAGGCGATCGCGTGGACGGCGTCGAAGTCGCCGTTGGAGGAGACGGGGAAGCCGGCCTCGATCACGTCGACGCCGAGCGTTTCGAGTTGCCGGGCGATCTCGAGTTTTTCGGGCTGGGTGAGGGTGGCGCCGGGCGACTGCTCGCCGTCGCGCAAGGTGGTGTCGAAGATTCGTACCGGGTGGGTCGCGGGGTCGCTCATGGGGCGCTCCTCAGAAGGTCAATGGTCCATCGTCCGGGGTCAATCGTGGGTTCCGGCGGTCGCGGGGTCGTCGCCATGGACGATTGACGGCGGACGATGGACAAAACGAAAAACCCCGCGACCGGTTGGATCGCAGGGTCTGAATGGCCATCTGGGCAGCGTCCCTACGATCAAGCGCAACTAAGAAGGCCCGGGAGGGCCGGCGTAAGGCGCGAGGGTAGGGACTGCTGCTTCATAGGTACTTGCATTAAATCGGCAGGGTGAGGGGAAGTCAACAGTTTAGCCTAGGGAATTTGTGTGTTGGGCGGTGAGGGACTTGTGAGAGTCGAGTCCGACGTTGGTTGGACGCGGGCGGCGCGAACCCTCACCCCGGCCCTCTCCCGGAGTACCGGGAGAGGGGGGCGTACGCGGTCAGCGGGTCAGGGTGCGGGAAAGGAGGGCGGCGAGGACTGCGCCGAGCAGGGGGGCGACGACTGGGATCCAGGCGTAAGACCAGTCGGAGTCGCGCTTGTTGCGGATCGGGAGGACCGCGTGGGCGAGGCGCGGGGGGAGGTCGCGGGCGGGGTTGATGGCGTAGCCGGTGGTGCCGCCGAGGGAGAGGCCGATCGCGAAGACGAGGAGGCCGACGGGGAGGGCGCCGAGGGCGCCCAGGCCGAGCGGGATGTCCTTCTTCGCGGTCGAGCCGAGGTCGAAGGCAAAGCTGGGGTCGACCATCAGGAGGATCGGCAGGATCAGGGCCATGGTGCCGACGGTCTCGCAGAAGAAGGCGTTGGGCGTGCTGCGGATGTTGGGGGCGGTGGCGAAGCAGGCGAGCTTGGCGTCGGGGACGTCGGTCTCGTCGAAGTAGGGCTGGTAGAAGGCGTAGACGAGGCATGCGCCGGCGAAGCCGCCGAGGCACTGGGCGGCGACGTAGAGGGGGACGTCGGCCCAGCCTTTGAAGAACTGGTCGCCGAACTTGCCGGCGGTGGCGAGGGCGAGGGTGACGGCGGGGTTGAGGTGGGCGCCGCTGTGCTTGGCGGTGCAGAAGACGGCGACGAAGACGGCCATGCCCCAGCCGAACGTGATGACGATCCAGCCGGCGCCGTGGCCCTTGGTGCGGGCGAGGAGGACGTTGGCGACGACGCCGTTGCCGAGGAGGATCAGGAGGGCGGTTCCGAGGAGTTCGGCGATGAAGGGGGACATGGGATCCTGGGTAGTGAATAGTCAGTAGGGAAACACGGGCGGGGCGCCCGTGATACGGGCGACTAGGGGGTCAGGAAGTGTTGGGCGATGGTGGTGAATTCGGCTAATTGGTGGGATTGCCAAGTGGGGTCGTGACCTAGTTCGGTGGCGAGGAGGTGGGCGGCGCGGGGGGCGATGGCGAGGGCGGCTTTGGCGTTGAGGTAGAGGGCGCGGGTGCGGCGGGCGAGGGCGTCGTCGAGGGTGCGGGCCATCTCGTGGCGGGCGGCCCAGACGATCTCGGCGGCGATGGTGGGGAGGGCGGGGTGGAGTTGCTCGGCGAGGGCGGGGTCGGAGGCGGCGAGTTCCTGGATGGCGGGGGCGTCGGCGCCGTAGACGGCGAGGGGGCCGAAGCGGGCGGCGGCGTCGGCGTCGCTCGAGTGGCCGTGGACGGGGAGGGTGGCGGTGGGGGAGGGGCGGTCGTCGAGTTCGGCGAGGGTGGCGGCGTGGTCGACGGCGTCCTCGGCCATCTTGCGGTAGGTGGTCCACTTGCCGCCGGCGATGGTGAGGAGGCCGGACTTGGAGATGCTGATCGTGTGGTCGCGGGAGAGGGCGGCGGTGGAGGCGGTCTCCCCGGTGGCTTTGACGAGGGGGCGGATGCCGGTGAAGACGCTGAGGATGTCGGCGCGGCTCGGGGGGCGGGCGAGGTAGCGGCTGGCGGTTTCGAGGATGAAGGTGATTTCCTCGTCGAGCGGCGTCGGCTCGAGGGCGACGGCGGTGATCGGGGTGTCGGTGGTGCCGAGCAGGGTGTGGCCGTGCCAGGGGATGGCGAACATGACGCGGTTGTCGGAGGTGCGGGGGACCATTATGGCGGTGTCGCGGCCGAGGAAGCTGCCGTCGAGGACGACGTGGACGCCCTGGCTGGCGGCGATCATCGCGGGGGCGGCGGCGTCGTCGATTTTGCGGAGGGCGTCGGAGAAGGCGCCGGTGGCGTTAATCACGCACTTGGCGCGGAGGGCGTGGGATTGGCCCGTTTCGGCGTCCCGGAAGGTCAGGCCGTCGACGAAGCCTTCGGGGTCTTTGGAGAGGGCGGTGACGGGGGCGTAGTTGAGGAGGGCAGCGCCTTGCTCGGCGGCGGTTTGGGCCAGGTTGACGAGCAGGCGGGCGTCGTCGAACTGGCCGTCGTAGTAGAGGACGCCGCCGCGCAGGCCCTTGGTCTCGAGGGTGGGGATGCGCTGGAGGACGTCGTCTTTCGAGAGGTGGCGGGACTTGCCGAAGCCGTACTTGCCGGCGAGCAGGTCGTAGACCTTCATGCCGATGCCGTAGAAGGGGGCTTCCCACCACGCGTAGTTGGGGACGATGAAGCCGAGGTCGTGGACGAGGTGGGGGGCGTTCTGGCGGAGGATGCCGCGCTCCTTGAGGGCCTCCATGACGAGGGAGATGTTACCCTGCTGGAGGTAGCGGACGCCGCCGTGGACGAGCTTGGTCGAGCGGGAGGAGGTGCCCTTGCCGAAGTCGGATTGTTCGAGGAGGCAGGTGGCGTAGCCGCGGGCGGCGGCGTCGACGGCGATGCCGACGCCGGTGGCGCCGCCGCCGATGACGGCGATGTCGAAGGGGGTGGGGCGGGAGAGGATTTGGTGGAGGGCTTGGTCGCGGTTCATCGGATCACCTGGGAAGGGTCACCGCAGAGACGCAGAGGGCGCGGAGAGGACTGGGGAGAGGATGGAGAGTGGAGGATAGAGGATGGATGAAGAGGACCGCTGGTAATCGCCCGGGGTGATCCGCTTCCGTCCTCCATTCTCTATCTTCCATCCTCCGTCTTCCTCTTCTCTGCGTGCTCTGCGTCTCTGCGGTGAGTCGTTTCACGCGAGGTCGCGGGCGTTGATTGTCGAATGTTCTTCCCAGTCGCGGGAGCGGTCGAGGGCTTGTTGCCAGCGGCTGGTGCGGTGGGCGACTTGTTCGGGGGGCATCGACGGCTCGAACGTGCGATCGATTTGCCAGTTGGCTTCGACGTCCTTGGGGCTCTTCCAATAACCGACGGCGAGGCCGGCGAGGTAGGCGGCGCCGAGGGCGGTGGTCTCGGTGACCTTGGGGCGGACGACGGGGACGCCGAGCAGGTCGGCCTGGAACTGCATGAGGAGGTCGTTGGCGGCGGCGCCGCCGTCGACGCGGAGTTCCTTGATGCGGATGCCGGAGTCGGTCTGCATCAGTTGCAGGATGTCGGCGACCTGGAAGGCGATGGACTCGAGGGCGGCGCGGGCGATGTGGGCGGCGGTCGTGCCGCGGGTGATGCCGCTGATGCTGCCGCGGGCGTACTGGTCCCAGTGCGGGGCGCCCAGGCCGGCGAACGCGGGGACGAGGTAGACGCCGCCGCTGTCGGGAACGGTGGCGGCGAGGCGTTCGACGTCGGCGGAGGACTGGATGATGCCCAGGCCGTCGCGGAGCCACTGGACGACCGCGCCGCCGATGAAGACGGAACCTTCGAGGGCGTACGCGGTGGTGCTGCCGCGCTTCCAGGCGACGGTGGTGAGGAGCTTGTGCTTGGAGGGGACGGCGGTGGGGCCGACGTTCATCAGCATGAAGCAGCCGGTGCCGTAGGTGTTCTTGGCGAGGCCGCGGTCGAAGCAAGTCTGGCCGAACAGGGCGGCCTGCTGGTCGCCGGCCATGCCGGCGATGGCGATCGGCGCGCCGAAGAGGTCGGGCGTGGTCTGGGCGTAGGGTTCGGAGTTGGAGCGGACCTCGGGAAGGAGGCTGCGCGGGATGTCGAGGAGGCGGAGGAGCTCGTCGTCCCACTGGCCGGCGTGGATGTCGAAGAGCATCGTGCGGGAGGCGTTGGAGGCGTCGGTGACGTGGGTTTGGCGGCCGGTCATGTTGTAGACGAGCCAGGTGTCGACGGTGCCGAAGGCGAACTCGCCGCGGTTGGCGCGGTCGCGGGCGCCGGGGACGTTGTCGAGCATCCAGCGGATCTTGGAGGCGGAGAAGTAGGCGTCGATCACGAGGCCGGTCTTGCGCTGGACGAGGTCGGCGTGGCCGTCGCGCTTGAGCTGGTCGCAGAACTGGGCGGTGCGGCGGTCCTGCCAGACGATTGCGTTGTGGATCGGCTGGCCGGTCTTGCGGTCCCAGATCAGGGCGGTCTCGCGCTGGTTGGTGATGCCGATGGCGGCGACGTCGGCGGCGGCGAGGTTGGCGGTGCGGAGGGCTTCGACGGCGACGTCGCGCTGGCTGTGCCAGATCTCGAGCGGGTCGTGCTCGATCCAGCCCGCTTTGGGGAAGATCTGGCGGAACTCGCGCTGGGCGGAGGCGACGATCCGGCCGGCGTGGTCGAAGACGATCGCGCGGGAGCTGGTGGTGCCCTGGTCGAGGGCGAGGATGGCGGTCACGGGCGGTTCCTCCGTGGGGTTGACGGTGCGCGGGCAGGATAACGCACGCGCGGCGCGATGTGTTCGACAAAACGGCGGCGCGCCAGTCGGCGGGCGGTCTTGCGGCTTGACGAACCCGGGGCGGGCCGCGAATATCGGGCGCTCTCCCCACGGCCCTGTGGCGGAATTGGCAGACGCAGCGGATTCAAAATCCGCCGCCCCTAAAGCGTGTGGGTTCGAGTCCCACCAGGGCCATCCCCGGACGTTGCGCCCGCTTGCACGAGGTTGGAACCCGCCGCGTCGGAGCCCGTTTGCTGGGCTTTCCGCGCGGCCCGCGTATCCGCCTGCAACCTGTTGCGGCCCGTTTCCGCCGGCTGCTGCGCCGGAATTTGCGCCACCTTTTTTCCACGTCCGCCGCGCGGCCTTCGGGGGCTGGTTCCCGCACCGCCGCAGCGAAGTGGTCATCGGTCACCTGCAGGTAGTGGCCCTTCGCCACCCGCTCGGAGTTTCCGAGGCACTCGCAGACGATCTGGGTCGGATTGGACAGTTCGGTCTGCCGCGTCGACCGCAGGTTGTGGAACTGCTTGGGCCACGGCTTCAGGCCGGCCTCATCGGGCGCGGTTCCGTGAGGTTTGCACGGGATGAGCGGGTTCTGTTGGCTGTAACGCCAGCCCGAGCGGTCGTTCGCAGACGGCAGGTGACGGTCGGACGTTGTGCCGGTTGTCCGGGGAGGGAGGCGGCGCCATAATTGGGTCGGTTCGAGGTCACTTCCGAGGGGTCGCATGTCGCAATGGATGGAGGCGCTGGAGCCGCGGGAGCACTTGGCGGTCTCGCCGGACGTGTCGTCGGATGCGGGGCGGCTGGTGTTTACGGCGGTGCGGGGCGAGGCGAGCCGGCCGCAGTGGGTGACCCTTACGAACCGGGGACGGCGGGCGCTGTCGGTCGGCGGGGCGTCGCTGGCGGGCGCGGACGCGGGGGAGTTCGGGTTCCGCCGGCGGGGGCTGCCGGACAGCATTGCCGCGGGGGAGTCGGTGAGCGTGCGTGCCTGGTTCGCGCCGGGCGGGGCCGGGGTGCGGTCGGCGCGGTTGGAGGTGCGGACGGACGACCCGGAGACGCCGGTGCTGGCGGTCGAGTTGCGCGGGCTGGGGACGGAGGGGCGGTTCGAGGGCGCGGAGCCGTCGCTACAGCGGGTGCTGGACGCGCTGCAGGTGCCGGTGGACGTGGGCGATGCCGACCCGGGGACGGGGGTGCTGGACGGGCCCCGGGGGGGCGAGGAGCGGTCGATGCCACTGCTGCGGAAGGCGGGGCCGGGGCCGGTGCGGGTGACGGTCATGGCGGCGTTCACCTGGGAGCAGTCACCGGTGGCGCGAGTGGGATGGTACCGGCTGCGCGGCGGGCGGGCGCAGCGGCCGCTGCTGACGGTGCCGGCGGGGAACGGGCAGGCGCTGCTGCCGCGGGCGGAGGGGGTGCGCGAGTTCGACCCGCGGTCGGTCGTGTTCGGGCTGTACGCGCACTGGCCGAGCGAGGCGCACGGCGGCGCGTACAGCGAGGACTCGATGAACGGGTGGGGCGGGGCGCCGGCGGGCGGGCACGCGGTGCGGTTTTACCCGTTCCGAAACGCGGGCGGGCGCTTGATCCCGGCGACGTACGTGGTGGCGATGGAGCAGGCGGCGAACCACGACTTCCAGGATCTGGTGCTGGTCGTCGAGAACGTGATGCCGCACGACGCCGTGCTGCCGCCGCGGGACCTGAGGGCGGTGGCGGCAGCACCGGGGGCGGTGGCGCTGAGCTGGGCGGACGCGAGCGACAACGAGGGCGGGTTCGTGATCGAGCGGAGCCGACGGAAGAACGGGACGTTCGAGGTGATCGGGACGGCGGGGGAGGGGGCGACGGGATACACGGACGCGACCGGGGCGGCGGGGCGGCGGTACTACTACAAGGTGCGGGCGGTGAGCGGGGCGCAGACCTCGGAGGCGAGCAACCGGGCGGTGGCCGTGTTTCCGGGCGGTGTGTAGCCGGGGAGGGGCGCGGGAGGGGGACGTTCACCTTCGGTGCGGCCGCCAACCGCCGGCGGCCGCAACGCGGTCGTCGTCGTCGGATCGGTCCGTGACCACGTGAGGGTCGCCGACGCGGGGCGGCTGTCTTACCTCGGGTCCGACACACGCTCGCTGCCGACGCGACGCTCGACGGGGTCGTCGATTTCAACGACCTCGTCGCCCTTACGCAACGGTACGAGACCGCCCTGCCGGCGCAAACTGCCGCCACCCCATCGCCGGCCACGGCTCGGGGGACGTCGGCGGTTCCAGAGGCCTGGGCCAAGGCAGAGAGCTGGCATCGCGGACGGTGCCCGCGGGAGCAAGTCAAGCCCGGCCGCCCTTCGCACGCTTAGTGTGCCGCGTCTACGAGGTCCTTGTCCCCGCGGTGAGGCGTTGGCGTCTTACCCGAGGCGGCGGCGGGCGTGGTCGGCCCAGCGGCTGTCGGCGTCGTGGCGGAGGTAGGCGCGCCAGTGCGGCTTGGCCTCGTCGGGGCGGCCGAGGTCGTCGAGGGTGTCGGCGAGGTTGTACCGGGCGCGGGCGTCGTCGGGGTCGGCGGTCAGGGCGCGGCGGAAGGCGTCGCAGGCTTCTTCGGGTTTGCCGAGCTCGGCGAGCAGCGTGCCGAGGTTGTTCCAGCCGGCCGCGAACGCCGGGTCGGCCTCGACGGCCTGGGCGTACCGCTCGAGCGCCTGGTGCTTGCTGCCGAGGGCGCGGAGGACGTTGGCGAGGTTCAGGGAGGTCTGCGCGTCCGGCCCGCCGGCCAGCAGCGCCTCGCGGTAGGACGCGGCGGCCTCCTCGAGGTACCCGTCGCGCTCCTGCTCGACGCCCTGCGCGACCCATTCGGCCGCCGACCGCGGCCCCGGCGCGATCCGCATCCCGCCGCCCGTCGCCGCCCCGGCGGCGTGGTCGGCCGCGTCCTCCCCGCCGCCGAACTCGAAGTGGAGCTGGCCGGAAGGCTCGGCCAAGTCCCCCTCGGCCAGGCGGACCAGCAGCTCGCCGCCGCCGCTCTTCTCCAGCGCCGCGAGCTGCTCCAGCGGCTGCTCGACGTGCGGCAGGAACTTGCGCAGCAGCGCGAGGCTCCGGCGGATCCGCTCGGTCGTCACGCCGGCCGCGGTGAGGTCGCACAGGGTCCGGGCAGCCGCGACCTGTCGGAAGTCGAACCCCCACACGCCGCGGGCGTCGTCCGCCGGCCGCAGCAGCCCGGCCCGCACCCACGCCCGCACCCGCTCGCGCGACACGCCGAGCAGCTCGGTCAGCCCGGCCGTCGTGAACCGCTGCGGGCCGCCGCCGTCGCCGTCAGGCGCGGCCGCTGCGCCGCTCGGATCCAGTCCGATCCGCGCGAGGAATTCCGGCTCGGTCAGCACGACGAGTTCCCCCGCCGTCGCCCGCCGATCGAGCTCTTCCAGCACCGCCAGCCGATCCTCGCCGGCCGCGGCCGGCCTTCCCCACCTGGCCCGCGGCCACGGCCCCGCCCCCACCACCGCGACGGTCGCTCCGCCCAAATCCGCCGCCGCTGCCGCCCCGTGCCGCTCGCACGCGCGGTCGAACTCCTCGGGGTCGAGCGCCGCCAGCCGCCCGACCCGCGCCACCCGCGCGCCGCGGAGCGTCGCTGAGGCGGCGGCGTCACCGGCAGGGCGAGCAGGGGGGTCCCGATAGTCGGCCAACTTAATGGTCATACACCTCCACGACCGCCGGCGCCCGGAGCTGGCCGCCGGCCGTCCGCTCCATGCACCGCACCGCGCAGTATAATCCCGGCTCGACCCACAGGCCCGCGTACTTCCCCGGCTCGACGACGGGGCGGTCGCGCAGGTGCGACCACAGGTACCGGTTCACCCGCGCCCGCCGCCGCGCGTCGAACCCGGTGCCCACCTTTCCCACGCACCGCACCCGCCCGTGCGCGTCCGTCGTCGCCACGATCAGCGCGCCGAAGTCGTCCACCCCCTCGGGCACGAATCCGATCACCACGCAGTGGACGACCTCCTGGCGCTTGATCTTGACCCACGCGTCGGTCCGCTTGCCCGGGAGGTACGGACTCGCCAGCCGCTTGCCAACGACCCCCTCCAGCGACTGCTCGCACGCGCGCTCGAAGTGCGCCTTGCCCGCCCCGACCACGCCCTGCGACAGCAGCACCCGCCGCCCGTCCGCGACCCTGGCCAGCGTCTCGCCCAGCACGTTCCGGCGCTCGGTGCACGGGCGCGACATGATCGGCCGGTAGCGGCTGTAGAGCTGGTCGAACGCGACGAACGTCGCCGGCCGCGCCGCCGCCCCCGCCGCGGCCCGCCCCGATCCGGCGTGGTCGCGGGACTGCAGCGCCGAGAAGTCCGGCTTCCCGTCGGCCCCGAGCACGACGACCTCGCCGTCGAGCAGCGTGCCGGCCGGCAGCGGCGCCAGCGCGTCCGACAGCTCGGGGTATCGCGACGTGATGTCGACCTTCCGGCGGTTGACCAGCCGGCATTGTCCCGCGCCGTCGACGTACGCCATGGCACGCGTCCCGTCCCACTTGATCTCGAACAGGTATTCGTCGGAGTCGAACGCCTCACCGGGCGATGCGAGCATGGGCTCGACGAATGGGGGCAACCGGCCGTGGGCCCCGGCGGCGGGGGTTGCGGCGGCGGCGGCGGCGGAAGTTGGACGGCGGCTGGCCATCGGCTTGTACGGCTACCCCGCGGCGTTCGCGCGCCCGCCGTCCTCGTCGGTATCGGCAGGGTCGGCGCTTGGCGCATCGAGCAGCGGAGGGCGCAGTTCCGTCGCTCCCCCGTCCTCCACTTGCACGCGGCACCCGGTGACGAACTCCCGCCACGCGTCGAGGGCCCGCTGCGCCGCCGCCGCCGGCGTCTCCCCCTGGCCCGCGGCGACGGCCGCCCCGTCGTCGATCCGGCACGCGCACCCCGCCGGCTCGGCGGCGGCCGCGCCCACCGGGCGGCGCCACTTGCGGGTCAGGGCGAACGTCGCGCCGGGCGGCAGGTTCGTCTCCAGCATCCGCCGCGCCTCCTGGTCGGGCCCGGACAACAGGTAGCTGATGGCGACCCGCTTGTTCAGCGGGAACCGCGGCTGGCCGTCCGCCCACCACCGCTCGAACCTGTCCCGCAGCCGGTTCATCCACCGCTCCGCGACCCACTGGTGCTGCGGGCCACGCGCCGCGAGGAGGTCGGCGACCATCTCCACCCCCTCCTCCGCGACGAACTCCGCCGCCAGCGCGTCCACCAGCACGTCGTGCTCCGGGTCGGCGGCCCAGTCGCGGAAATCGGGGGCCTCGGACGGGTCAACATAGTCGGGCATGGCGTACACCTCTCGCGGGGGAACGGTTCGTCGGGACGACCAAGTGGGCGGGCGGCTACGACGTCTTCCGCTTCTTCGCTGGCTTCGCCGCTGCCGCCGCCGGCGCGGTCGCGCTGGGTGCGGTCTGCTTCGGCGGTTTCGTCGCGGGCGCGGCCGCCTTCTTCGCCGCGTCCAGGCTCTTCTGCAGCGCGTCCATCAGGTTGGCGACCGCCGGCACGTCCGCCCCGGCCGGCGGCGACACGACCTCCTGGCCGGCCATCTTCGCCTCGATCAATTTCGTCAGCTTGTCCGTGTACGTGTTCCGGTACGCCGAGAAGTCGAACGCGTCGCGGTTCGCGGCCATCGCGTCGATCAGCGATTTCGCCATCGCCACTTCGGCCGGCGGCAGTTCGACCTCCGGGGCGCCGGCCTCGAATTCGCCGAGGTCCTTCATCTCCTGGGCGAACGACAGCATCGACATCACCAGTAGGTTTCCGGCCGGGCGGACGACCACGACCTGCTCCTTGCCGCTGAACACGACCTGCGCGAACGCGACCCGCCCGCTCTCGGCCATCGCGCGGCGGAGCAGCGCGTAGGTCTTGTGCCCGACGGGACCGTCCGGCAGCAGGTAGTAGTGCTTGCCGTTGAAGTGCGTGGCGTCGAACTGCCCCGGCTCGACGAACGCGGCGACCGTGATCGCCTTGTCGGCCGGCGTGCGCAGCTTGTCGACCTCCTCCGGGTCGACGACGACGTACTGCCCCTTGTCGAACTCGTACCCGCTGACGATCTCGTCCTGCTTCAACTCCCCGTGCACCGGGCAGGTCTTCTTGTACTGCACCCGGCTGTTGCACCCCTTGTGCAACTGGTTGAGCGAGATCTCCCCCCCGCCCGCGGCCGCGGCGGTGTACGCCTTGACCGGGACGGCGACGAGGCTGAAACGGATGAACCCGGACCAGACCGAGCGCGAGGCCATAGTGAGACCTTCCCGGTGGCGCGCGGCCACCGGCGTAGTCCGTCCGTGGAGCTTGAACGTGGGGCAAGTCGGGCCCGGCGACGTCGGCCCGGCGGCACCGACGACTCCCCGCCGCCGGCCCCGCGAGGCCAAGGATACGTAGCTCGTGCCCCGGGGCAAAGCGGTTCTCCCGGGGGCGACAGCGCGCGCGCGTCCTCACTGACGCCGGGCGTACCGCCTGTGACGGCGCCGTCGGGTGACAGAAGCCGAACTGTAATATCCGTCGCGTCCCGGGCGTTCGCGGCGGGCGCGCTGGCACGGCATCGCACCGGGCGCGGAGGTTCTTCCGATCACCCCTTCCCAGCGCCGGCGTTGCGAACGACAATCGGCGGTGGGCCGCGCGGGCGCGACGAGCGATCGCGGCGGCGGCCGACAGGTACTGACTCCGGAGAAGGCACATGAACGATTTCGTCCGCCGGCGGGCCACCGCCGTCGCCGCCCTCGCGCTTTTCGTCGTCTGCGGGCTCGCCCGGGCGGCCGACGTCACCGTCAACACCCAGGCCGGGCCGGTGAAGGTCGAGCCGTTGGCGAAGCTGGAACACCCGTGGGGCATGGCGTACCTGCCGGACGGCCGGCTGCTGATCACGGAGAAGCCGGGGCGGCTGCGGGTGTTCTCGAACGGCAAGTTGTCGGAGCCGGTCGCGGGGGTGCCGGCGGTCGCGTTCCGCGGGCAGAACGGGTTGCTCGACGTCGCGGTCGACCCGGGGTTCGCGCAGAACCAGTTCGTCTACCTGTCGTACGCCGAGCCGGCCGAGTCGCAGCCCGAGGGGACGAAGGACGCCCCCGACCCGCGTCTTGGTGCGAACTTCAAGGCGGATGACCCGCAGATCAAGGGCGGCGCCGTCGCGCGGGGCAAGCTGGAGGGCAACCAGTTGACGGGGGTCTCGGTGATCTGGCGGCAGGTGCCCAAGACGATCGGCCGGGGCCACGTCGGCGGGCGCCTGGTGTTCGCGCCCGACGGCAAGCTGTTCATCACCTCGGGCGAGCGGCAGCGGTTCGAGCCGGCGCAGGACCCGGCGTCGAACCTGGGCGCGATCGTGCGCGTCAACCCGGATGGCTCGATCCCGACCGACAACCCGTTCGTCGGGAAGGGGGACGGCGTCCGCCCCGACCGCTACACGATCGGCAACCGCAATCCGCTCGGGGCCGCGATCCACCCGCAGACGGGCAAGCTGTGGGTGAACGAGATGGGCCCGAAGGGGGGCGACGAGCTGCTGGTCATCGAGCCCGGGAAGAACTACGGCTGGCCGCTCGTCGCGGCCGAGAACACCGTCCACTACAACGACGCCCCGATCCCGCCGCACGCGAGCCGCCCGGAATTCGCGATGCCGGTCAAGGCGTGGACGCCGGTGATCTCGCCGTCCGGGATGATCTTTTACGGCGGCACGACGTTCCCGGGGTGGAAGGGGAGCGCGATCCTCGGCGGGTTGTCGTCGAGGGCCCTGATCCGCGTGACGCTGGACGGCGACAGGGTGACCGCTGAGGAGCGGATCGACATGAAGCGACGGATCCGCGACGTGATCGAGACGCCGGACGGCGCGCTGCTGGTGCTGAGCGACGGCAAGGATGGGGAACTCCTCCGACTGACGCCGGCGACTCCCGCGGCCGCCGCCCCGTAGACTGCGCGGCGGACGCAGGTTATCGAAGAGACGCATCGGCACGGGCTGGACGTGGGTCAGGGTGCGCGCGGTGGTGCATCGCCGCGCGGGGGCGGTCGCGGCGGCGGCTTGCGTCCGCCAGCCCGTCGCGCGTACCTTGTGCGGGCATGCCCCGAAACCCGATGCTGACCTTATCGTTTGCGATGTTGCTTGGCCTCCCGGCGATCGCCGCGGACCCCCCTGCGACGCCCGCGCCCCCTGCGCCCGTCAAGGCGATCGGGAACCCGGTGATTCCCGGGCGGTACGCCGACCCGGAGGGCGTCGTCTTCGGCGACCGGTACTGGATTTTCGCGACGTACTCCGCGCCGTACGACGAGCAGACGTTCATGGACTGCTTCTCGTCGCCGGACCTGGCGGCGTGGACGAAGCATTCGCGGATCATCGACACGACGGTCATCAAGTGGGCGCGGCGGGCGATGTGGGCGCCGTCGATCATCGAGAAGGGGGGGAAGTATTACCTGTTCTTCGCCGCCAACGACATCCAGAGCGACAAGGAACTGGGCGGGATCGGGGTGGCCGTGGCCGACAAGCCGGACGGGCCGTACAAGGACCACCTCGGCAAGCCGCTCGTGGACAAGTTCCACAACAAGGCGCAGCCGATCGACCAGTTCGTGTTCAGGGACAAGGACGGCCAGCACTATTTGATTTACGGCGGCTGGCGGCACTGCAACGTCGCGAAGCTGAACGACGACTTCACCGGCTTTCTGCCGTTCGAGGACGGCAAGGTGTTCCGGGAGATCACGCCGGAGCAGTACGTGGAGGGGCCGTTCATGTTTTTGCGGAACGGGAAGTACTACATGATGTGGTCGGAAGGGGGGTGGACGGGGCCGAACTACGCGGTCGCGTACGCGATGGCGGACTCGCCGCTCGGGCCGTTCAAGCGGATCGGGAAGGTGCTGGTGCAGGACCCGGCGATCGCGACGGGGGCGGGCCACCACTCGGTCATGAAGGCGCCGGGGAGCGACGACGACGGCTGGTACATCGTCTACCACCGGCGGCCGAAGGGGCAGAAGGGGGCGAACGACCGCGTGACGTGCATCGAGCGGATGGAGTTCGACGAGAAGGGGCTGATTAAGCCGGTGACGATCACGACCGAGGGCGTTGCGCCGCGGCCGCTGGGCAAGTTGCCGGCGAAGTGAGCGACGCGTTGCCGGTCGTGGAGCCGAGCTGACGGGGCGGCCGGCGGCCGGGGCGCTATGGCGTCGGCGGCCCGACCGCCGCCGCGCGGCGGAAGCCCCCGAGCGGCATGGCCGCTCGGGGGCGCGAGGGTCTGGTCGGGATGGCGGAGCGGGGGGGCGTCCCGGCGGGGGACGTTCAGGCCGTCACGCTTTCGGCGCCGGTCGTCGTGTCCTTCAGGAAGAGCATCTTGTCGATGTAGGCGACGTCGAAGGAGCCGAAGCCGCCGGTGCCGTCCTGGTTGTCGCCGTAGATCCGGTCGTTGCCGAAGATGCCGTCGTGGGCGTGCAGGTAGTCGCTGCCGGTGCCGCCGACCAGGGTGTCGCTGCCGGCGTCGCCGTAGATCCAGTCGGGGTCTTCTTGGCCGTGGAGCAGGTCGTTGCCGTTGCCGCCGTGGATGTCGTCGCTCCCCTGGTTGCCGTAGACGCTGTCGTGACCGTCGTTGCCGTGGATCACGTCGTTCCCCTCGTTGCCGACGAGGTAGTCGTTGCCGTTGTTGCCGTGGATCGTGTCGTGGCCGGCCTGGCCGAGCAGCACGTCGTTGCCGCCGTTGCCGTACATCAGGTCGTTGCCGCCCCAGCCGTAGAACGTGTTGTTCGTCTCCGACCCGGAGAACAGGTCGCCGAACTCGCTGCCCTCGATGAACTCCACGTCGGACTGGAGGTAGTGCAGCCGCGTGCCGTAGCGGAGGCCGCTGAGCGTGGCGTTGTCCGGGCGGACGTAGACCGCCGCCGTCCAGTTCCGATAGCTGGTCGAGTCCCAGCCGCCGCCGCCGTAGAACGACGACCGCTGCGTCGCCCCCTGCGCGGGCTTGAACACGTCGTTGCCCGCGTCGCCGAACGCGTAGGCGTGGTTGCCGTGGCCGCTGACGTGGAACTCGTCGTTCCCGTCGCCGCCGAACATCGCGTCGTAGCCGCTGGTGGCGTTGGTGTCGGTATAGTGCTTGTCGTTGCCCTTCTGGCCGTACTGCATGGCGTACCCCTTGCCGCTGACGAGCATGTCGGCGGCCGCGTCGTCGGTGGCGGGGCCGTGGTGCGGGTCGCCGGCCCAGTCGCCGTGGCCGTAGAGCTTGCTCTCGCCGCCGCCGCCCTTGAGGTAGTCGCCGCCCTTGCCGCCCATGACGGTGGCCGGGTCGGTGACGGCGTCGCCGATCGTGATCGTGTCGTTGCCGTCGTAGCCGTAGGCGCGGATCTGCTTGACGTACGCGTCGCTGGCGCGGAAGAGTTCGACGTAGCCGCTGTGGCCGCCGCCGACGTACTGCTTGACGACGAGGTCGCCGCCGCTCTTGTCGACGCTGATGCCGTTGCCGCTGGCGTCGCCCCAGACGTAAAGCGTCTCGTGGAACGCGGCGGCGGTCACGGCGAACATCTTGCGGTTTTCCAGATTCTCGAACATCTGCTCTGTCCTTACCTTCGGTTAAACGAACCCGTTCGGGCCGGCACATTGCCAACCACGAGGGAGATCATGACGGCGGCGCGGACGGAGCGATATTGGCCTGTTGGGGCCTGACGGGAAGAGGGCAGGATGCCCGGATCCGGGCAGTCGGGAGCACGGGAGATGGACGAGTCGAAACGAGGGATTGGCGGGCACCGACCGGTAACGATCAGTCGCCGCCGCGCGCTCGCGGCGGGCGGGGCGGCGGCGGCGGCGCTCGCCGGCAGGGCCGCGCCGGCGATCGCGGAAGGTCAGGCGGCCGCCGCCCCTCCCTCGCCCGCCTTCGCCCACCGCGGGTATTACCTCACGTTCATGCGCATGCCGACGTACGGCCTGGGCGAGTGGAAGCGGGCGGTCGACTGCTTCGCTTCGGACGGCATCAACACGCTCGTGCTGTGGATGGCCGGCGGCTTCCGCTCGCGGAAGTTCCCGGAGACGTGGAGGTACAACGAAGAGCACGAGAACGTCCGCAAAGACTTCGCCGGCGATCTTATCAAGTATGCGCAGGGGAAGGGCGTGAAGGTGCTCCTCGGGTTCACGCCGTTCGGCTACGACGGCGCGAACCAGTACACGCTCGACCGCCCGCACCTCCGCGCGTTGAAGAAGGACGGGACGCAGATCGACGAGTTCGGCATCCACTGCTGGGGCTGGAACCTCTGCCCGTCGAAAGCGGAGTCGCAGCGGTTCATGCGCGAGTACGTCCGCGAGATGGTCGCCGACTTTTACCCCGGCGCGGACGGGCTGCTGGTCGAGTCGAGCGATTACGCGATCTGCCACTGCGCCGACTGCCGGGGGCAGGGGGGGCGGGGCGGGTTCTACGAGCGGGAGTTCGAGTTCGTGCGCGCGGTGGCCGACGACGCGCGGGCCGTCAGGAAGGACGCGACGGTCGTCGTCTACCCGCACTACTTCTCCGGCTCGAAGGTGCCCGGGCTCGACGCCGACGCGGCCCGACAGCCGTTCGACCCGCGGTGGTCGCTCTTCTTCACGCCGCACAGCGCCCCGGTCGAGCGTGACCTGATCGGGAAGGCCCGGGCAAGCCTCTGGTCGGACGACGCGCCGGCGTTACACGGCCCCGAGGCGATCCGCGCCCGCGCGATCGCCGCGCGGGCGGCCGGCGTGACTGGCTACGTCCCGTCGCTCGAGGCCTTCTCTTACGTCCCGACGCGGGTGGAGGAGGGACGCCGCGACCAGGTCGGCAAGCGGCAGACGCCGTTCGGCTTCGGCTGGCTGCCGCCCGAGCGGATGCCGTTCGATGAGCTGCCGGTGCGCGTGAACCGCGTCGCGTTCCGCGAATTCTCGCAGGACCCCGCCCTGTCGTTCGACGCCTTCAAGCGGCGGCTCGGGCGCGACGTGTTCGGCGGGGACTTCGAGGCAGCGTGGATCGACGACCTGCTCCTGCTCCGCCGCGCCTTCTTCGAAGGTCGGACATGGTACCAGCCCGCCCCGCTGGCTAGCCCCGACCGCGTCCGCCTCGACCGCGCCGCTGGCCGCCTGAAGCCGCCCGCCCTCGCGGCGCTCGGCGCGATGCTTACGGAGGTCGAGCGCCTGACCGCCCGCCACGCCCATGCCGAGACCGCGGCCCGCCGCGACGCCCACCGCATCGGCCGCTGGCTGCTCGACCGGTGGACCGCCGCGGAGCGGGAACTGCTCAAAGCCACGTGAGGGCGGGCGGAGTCCGCTCCCGACCCGCCCGCGATGACTCTCATAGCCGCCCGCCGCTGCCGATTCGGCCTACGCGGCCGATGCTCCTGCGGAGCGAGGACGGGCTGCGCCCGGCGGTGACCCCTCACTCCCCCGCACGGTGAGGCTCCGCCTCACCTTCCGACCGCGGTGCCGGCGAAGGCCGCAGCCCGCCCGCCCGCGGTTGGACGGGGCGGCGGCGTCCTGGCCCGCGCGGTTCCCCCGGCGGCCGGCCCCGCCGCGCCGCGGGCGTTGCGAACGCGGCCGTCGCGGCCGTAGACTTCGCAGGGGGCCTGCCGCTGCCAAGCCGCGCCGCGGGGGCGCGATCCTTCCTGACCGATGATGCGTGATGAGGCGAACCGCTTGGAACCGTTGATCGCCGACACCACGGCCGACGCGCGGATGGGCGGCCTCGAGCGGTTCCTCGAGCGTTACCTCGGGCCGCGCCGTCCCGAGCACGGCGCGACGGAGGAGGAGGTGGCGTCGGTCGCGATGCCCGCCCCGCTCCGCCGCTTCTTCCGGTTCGCCGGCAGGTGGCGGGGGCCGGGGCAACCGGATGGGGCTCCGTACGCGAACCGGTTCTGCGTCCAGGACGCGCTCGCCGGCATCGTCGACTGCGCACACGCGCCCGGCCTGGAACTCATGGACGGCCGGCTCGTGTTCGTGTGGGAGAACCAGGGCGTGTGGGTGGCCGCGGCGGAGCCTGCCGGCGACGACCCGCCGGTGTGGGTCACGGGGGACTGTTCGCACCGGGAGCCGCGGCGGGTCTGGCGGCAACTCGAACGGCCGCTGTCGCACTTCCTCGTCGGCTTCGTCCTCCAGGAACTCGTGATGGGCTCGGAGCTGGTCGCGGTGGCGCCCGAGGCGCTGGAGACGTTCGGGCGGGCGGGCCTGCCCGTCGAGCCGGTCTGGCTCCGGGGCGAGTACGCGCGGGACGGCGACCGCCCGTCCTACTTCCTCGCCGGCGGGCGGTTCCTCGTTTGCCGGAACCCCGACGAAGGCGACGGCGATGACTGGTACGGCTGCAACGACGTGGACGAAGGCGCGGGCGTGCTGGCGGCGTTGGGGTTGCCGACGCAACTCCTCTGACCCGCGGTCGGCGCGGCGGGCCGCGCGCCCGCCGCCTTGTCGTCCGTCGCGCGCGGTGGGATCATCCGCGGCATGCGGATCAGCGGACTCGTTCTCTTGGCGGCGGCGGTGGCGATCGGTGCGGTGGCGGTCGCGGCAGGGGGGGCAAGGGGGGCCGACCGGACGCAGTGGGGGGAGAAGTCTTCGCGGAACATGGTGTCGGCGGAGCGGGGGTTGGTGGAGACGTTCGACCCGGCGACCGGTAAAGGCGTGAAGTGGCGGGCGCGGCTGGGGACGCAGTCATATGCGACGCCCGTTGTGGCAGGGGGTCGCGTGTTGGTCGGGACGAACAACGAGGCGCCGCGGGACCCGAAGCACGCGTTCGACGCGGGGGTGTTGATGTGCTTCAACGTCGCGGACGGGTCGCTGGCGTGGCAGCTCGTCGTGCCGAAGCTGGAGGGGGATCGGTTCTACGACTGGCCGAAGACCGGGTGGCAGTCGCCGCCGAGCGTCGAGGGGGACAAGGTGTACGTCGTCAGCAACCGGGCGGAGGTGATGTGCCTCGACCTGAAGGGGCTGGCGGACGGGAACGACGGGCCGTACGTGGACGAGGGGCGGCACATGTCGCCGGGGCAGTTGGGGAACGAGCCGGTCTCGCCGACGGACGCGGACATCTTGTGGACGTTCGACATGGTGAAGGACGCAGGCACGGGCGGCATCTATCCGCATGACGGGGCGCACTCGTCGGTGCTGATCGATGGGCCGTACCTGTACGTGAACACGGGGACCGGCGTGGACAACACGCATCGCAAGATCCGCAAGCCGGACGCGCCGAGTTTGATCGTGCTCGAGAAGGCGACCGGGCGATTGGTCGCGACGGACGGCGAGAAGATCGGCGACAAGGTGTTCCACGCGACGTGGTCGTCGCCGGCGATCGGCGAGGTGAACGGCAAGCGCCTCGTGATCTTCGGCGGCGGGGACGGGGTGGTGTACGCGTTCGAGGCGCTCGATCCCGCGGCGGCTGGGGGTGGTGACGCGGCAGGGGGCGTAAAGACGTTGAAGAAGGTCTGGTCGTTCGACTGCGACCCTGCCGCGCCGAAGGCGGATGTTCATCAATTCTCCGGCAACCGGCGGGTCAGCCCGAGCAACATCATGGGGATGCCGGTGCTCCTCGACGGGCGGGTGTACGTCGCGGCGGGCGGGGACTTCTGGTGGGGAAAGCGCAAGTCGTGGCTGAAGTGCATCGACGCGACGCAGACCGGGGACGTGACGAAGACGGCCGAGGTGTGGTCGTACGAGATGCCGTCCCACTGCATGGCGACGCCGGCTGTCGCAGACGGTCTGGTCTACGTCGGCGACGGCGCCCGCACGCTCCACTGCGTGGATGCGAAGACCGGCGCGGCGGTCTGGCAGCACAAGTGCCGCGGCGAGTTCTGGGCGTCCGCGATGGTCGCCGACGGCAAAATCTACGCCGGCACGCAGAAGGGGGACTTCTGGATTCTGGCCGCCGGCCGCGAGAAGCGCGTGCTGTGCGAGGCTGAACTGGGCAAAGGCATCAGCGCGACCGCGACGCCGGCCGACGGCGTGGTGTACGTCAGCACGATGATGGAACTGTGGGCGCTGGAGAAGGCAGCGGGGCCGGCAGCGGCCGTGAAATCTAACCCCCAGTGATCAGGGATGGACATGCTCTGCTGAAAATTATGAACGTGGCACGGGCATCTTGCCCGTGTCTGCGGTGCAGGGTTGGCGGATCGGCGTCCCCTGCCGACGGTAAGCCCCCGCTCATGGGCAGGATGCCCATGCCACGACGGAGCGTTCCACCCGAGCAGAATGGGCACGAACAATGCTAAGCCGGCCGCGTGCGCCGGGCTTTCGTCTGGTTCGTGATCATTCGTGCCCATTCGTGGTTTCCCCTCCGAACGGGCGGGGGCGGCTTACTTCGCCGGCCGCTCCTTCAGGTCCGCCAGCGCGTCCTGCGCCGCCAGGACGGCGAACGCGGTGCTGATCGTCGCGTTGTCCTCCATCCACTTGGCCGTGCCGGTGAACGAGCCGTCCTCTTTCTGGAGGCTGGCGAGCTTGGCGATCAGCTCGGCGCGCCAGTCGTGGCGGGCGTTCTTCTTGTCGACGACGGTTGGCTCGCCGTACACGGACAGGGCGCGGGCGAGCGTCTGGTAGTAGTAGAAGAGGCCGTCCCGCGCGTGCTGCGGGCCGTTGGCGGCCATGCCCGGGTGCTCGTCGAGCGTCCAGTTCGACCGCACCCAGTCCCACGCCGCCTTCACGCGCGGGTCGTCCTTGGTCAGCCCGGCGTAGACCATCGACTTCAGGCCCGCGTACGTCATCGACCCGTACGAGCGGAGCAGGCGGCGGCCGTCGGCGCTCGCGTACTCGCCGGCGGCGCTGCTCCCCTCCCCCGTTCGGCCCGGGTTGTAAATGAAGCCGCCGTCGTCGCCGGCCCAGGGGGCGCGGTTGGTCTCGGAGTGGTTCTGCAGGCGGTTGATGAACTTGACGGCGTTCTGGTAGGCCGCGTCGTCGGGCTTCAGGCCCGAGTCCTTCAGCGCCTCGAGGACGATCGCCGTATTCGACACGTCGGCCGTCCCGCCGCGGGCGCCGCCGTAGTTCCACCCGCCGTACTGCGGGTGGTCGGGGGTGATCTTCTCGCCGTTCGGGCCGGCGATCGCGTCCGTCCACTGCGCCCCCTTCAAGTAGGCGACGGCCTTGGCGATCCGCTCGGTGTGGGCCGGGTCTCGCGTCGCGGCCAGCGCGGAGACGGCGATCGCGGTGTTGTAGTTGGCGAGCATGTCCTTGTAGATGCCGCCGTTGTCGCGCTGCACCGACGCCAGGTACTCGACCGCCTTCTTCGCCGCCGGCGACTGCGGCCCGTGGGCCGGCGACTGGACGAGCCCCTTGAGCACGAGTGCCGTGACGGCCGGCGGCTCCCGGTCGGCCTTCTGGAACGACCCGTTCGCCTGCTGCTGGGTGAGGAGGTACGCGAGGGCCCGGTCGACCACGCGCTGCCCGGCCGCGGCGGCGTCAGGCTGGGCCGGTTGGGCGTGTGCGGCGAGGGGGACGGCTAACAGGACGGCGATCAGCGGCGTTAACGGGCGAGACATGGGGGGCTCCTCGATCTTTGGAGTTCGGGCGGCCGGGCCGGCGGAGTCCGGCGGCAGGCACGCCGCTTGACAGTCGCCAAATCCTACGCGCCTCCGCCGCACGGGCGGGTGCGAAAAAGTTCGCCACCCGGCGGACAAAGTGCAGCCAGCCGAGCCGGCCAGCCGTCACCACCCGCTGTTGTCGGTCTTCTGCAGGTAGGCGAAGAAGCACATCTGCTCGACGCCGTCGCGGACGCCGCGCAGCGAGAACAGTTTGAAGAACCACGCCAGGTCCTGCTCCGTCGGGTCCGCGGGCGGGGCAGACGCTTGGCCGACGATGTCGGCCGCCGGCACGCTCATCACGTAGTCGGCCAGGTAGGCGATGTTCAGCTCATCCGCTGCCTGCGTTGACAACACGAACACCTTGTGCTGGCGGATGATCTGGCGGAGGTACCGCTCGGCCATGACGACGCGGATCTCGTCGAGCGCCTTGAGGTACGCGGCCGCGGCGGCGTCCTGCTTCCACTCGGTCGCCTGCCGCTCGTCCTCCTTGTGCCCGTCGAGTCCGGCATCGAAGTGGGCCTGAAGCCGCTCGTAAAACGTCTCGACCTGCTCCCCGCTCAGCCACCGGACGATCATCACCTCGCCCGGCCGGCGGTGGACGTGGTAGTCGTTCGTCGTCAGGCCCTTCGCCTCATGCAGGCTCAACAGGGCAGCGGCGTCGGCGGCGGACTCGGGCGGCAGGATCGGGCTGTCGGGCGTCTTCGCCTTCTCGAGCCGGGCGACCGTCCGCTGCACGTCGCGGGCGAGGTCGGCGTCGAGCCCCGGCCGCAGCTCGGCGTCGAACTTGCGGGTCCCCTCGAACACGGCGAACAGCTCGGCGTGCATGCGGAACTCGTCGGACTTGTCGCGCGCGCGAACGGCGGGGTCGGCGGGGCGCTCGGCCGGGCTCTCGTTGGGTTCGTCGAACATAGGGCCGGACAGGTTACCCGACGGACGCCGCCGAGTCGTGCCGCGGTGCGCTCGGGGGCGGGCCGGGGGTCAGAGTGACTTGCCGTCCCGCGCGGTCGCGCCGCGGGGCTTGCGCGCGGCCTCCACCGGCAATGGCGATCGTTCCACCGCCGCCGCGGCGGGCAACGGGCGCGCGACGGACGGCCCCGGCGGCGCGGGCGGGGGGGTCGACGCGACGTCGCTCCCGCGCTTCGGCGGCGACCCCGGGACCGGCCAGGGCACTCCCACCTCCGGCCCGTATTTCGCCAGCATCTGCGCCCGCACCGCGCGGAGCAGCGCGGGAACGTCGCGGTCGTCGCCGAACCGGTCGGGCTTTCCGGGGAGCAGCGCCCGCATCGCGTGCGCCTGCGTGATCCGCGGCTCGATCTCGACGGCGGCCCGCACCGCCGCCGTGGTGTCACAGCGGGCGCGCGGCAGCGGGAACTCTTCGGCAACCGCGCCGGCGGCGAAGGGCAAGCGGGCGACCAGCCACGGGCGAAGCACGTCGCCCGCGCACTCGCCCGCGTAGACGTCCGCGTGCCGCTTCAGCGGCTGCTCGCCCGCCCACCAGACCCCCTCGACCGCGCGGGCGGCCTGGTCGGTCTGCTCCGGTTTCACCGCGCCCAGCCGCCGCAGCTCGGCGGCCAGTTCCGCGGTCACCGCCTCATCAAACGGGCGGGCGCCGTCGGCCATCGCCCGCTCCGCAACCCGCATCCCGACCAGGTGGGAGACCGAGTCGTCGTACGCGAACGCCGAGCGCGACTCGTCCAGGAAGAACGTGCGGTAGCCGAACCACGTCGTCACCTCGTGCCACGTCAGCATCAGGTACGCGACCCGCTGCCCCACCTGCCGCGCCGCGGCGGCCGCCGCCTGCTCTCGCTCCCGCGCCGACAGGCCCGGCCATCCCGGCGCGTAATCCAGCGCGACGTGAAACACGGACTGGTCCGGCCCCGGCAGTGCCACCTCGGTGCGGCCGGCGTCGATCGCGACTCGAACCGCGCGCGTGCAGAAGCGGGTGTGGTCGATCGCGATCCGCACGTGTGCCAGGTCGAGAAACCCGGCCCGGGTCGTGTAGATGATCCCCCGCTCCCGCTCGTCCTCCCCGATCAGCCGCGGCCAGGAGGCGTAGCGGTGGCGGCCGAGGTCGGCCGGGTCCGCCGGCGTGTACAGCGTCATCATTCCCGGGAACGGCAGCGCCCCCAATCGGTCCCGCGGCGCGTCGACGGGCGACGAACACCCGCCCGCACCCCCAAACACGACCGTCAGGATGGCGAGTGCGTACAGGCGCATGGGTGAAGGCAATCGGTCGGGCAGCAGGGTATCGCACGGCGCGACCATTTACGGCGTCGCCGCGCGCGCCGGCGTCACGTCGTCCGTCACCAGCTGCGCGGGCGGGGTCGCAGTGATGGGCCGCTCCTTCCACTTGTGGTGGTGGTCCGCCGCGACCGCGAGGAACCGCAGCTTCCCGGCGTACCGCCACGCGTCGAGCACGATCCCGCTCGCCAGTGGCTTGCCGACGTCCGTCACCACGACGACGTTGTGCTCGTCGGTCGGGTGCCCTTCCTTGGCGATCGCCCGCCGCAGTTGCAGCGTCCGCAGCCGCATCGCGCGCAGGCGGATGTACAGATCGTCCGCCAGCTCGAAGCAGAGCCCGCGCTTGTTCTTCAAGCCGAAGACGATCGCCAGGTTGTTGTGCTCGGGCGGCCGCGTCAGGTCGTTCTCGTCGCGGAGCAACTCCGCGTACCGCACCGCCACCCCGGCGACGGCCTCGACCTCGGCCGGGTCCGCCTGCGGGCACGTCCGCGTCATCTCCCGCCGCAGCGCCTCGATGCGCACGTCCTCCGACTGACCCGTCCAGAACCGCTCTTGCTCGACCGTGTCGCCCGGCGCGGGGCCCGTGGCGGAGTAGCACCCGCCGCAGTGTAGCGTGAGGAGCGCCAGCAGGAGGAGTCGGTTGCGGACGGCGGCGTCGGCGATCGGGCGGTTCATAGGCCAAGGGCGGTAGACGAAGTCGATGACAAGCACACCCCGCGGCGCGGGCGAGCCCGCCCCGTCACCGGCCGGCGCGCCGGGGTCTCCGGCGCGCCAACCGGCGCAGCGGTCATGATCAGAGCGGTTGCGGGCCGCACGGGCCCCTCAACAGCATCTCCGCGCGCGTACTACCGCGCTTCCGCCGTGAAGTCCGCCGGGCGGACGTACACGACGCCGCGGTTCTCGACGCGGGCCTGCTGCCACTCCGTCGACCCCGGCGCGCTCGAGAAGTACACGCGCGTCCCGCGCGGCAGCGGGTTCCGCGTCCCGCCCGGCGCCGACACCCACTCCGTGTCGCGCGTCGCCGTGTACGCGCGGTCGTACGTGACCGACGCCGGCACCGTGCGGTCCGTCGTGTCGCGCCGGCCGGCGTTCTGACAGCCCGGCAGCACGGCCAGACCGCTCGCCATCAGCACCGCCACGGCCGCGAATTGGTTCACTCGGTTCATTGCAAGACCTCCGTCCCAAAAGGGGTTTGAGTTTCGCAGCAGTTCACTGCCGCTCGGGCGGTCACGTTACAAGGCACCCGCGCGGCGCGGAACCCACAATCTCGCCTTACCGGCCGAGCCCGCTCTACGCGCATCCCAACGGTGGCGGACACGCGCGACATCACACTCGCGTCTGCTATGATCGCGGGCGTCCGGTCGTGCAGGACCCTTGTCTTGAGGTCGCCGCCATGTCGAATCTCTCCCGGATCACGCGCCGCCGACTGCTCCGCACGAGCATGACCGCCGCCGCGGCCGGCATGCTCCACACCGGCGCGCCCCACGCGTCGGCCGCCGATGCGCCGCCCGCCGCCGTCCACCCCGCCCCGCTGGTTCACCAAGACCCTTCCGTTGAAATCCTCCACCCGCGCGGCCGCGTCCCCGTGTCGTTCATCATCGACGACTCCACCTGCCTCGTGAACATGGGCAGCTACTGCATGCCCCAGTTCGCCGCCGCCTGGCCCAACCAGACGATCTACAAGCGCCCCTGGAAGGACTGGCCGCGCGAGATCCCGGATGCGTTCGTCCGCGAGTTCGGCGAGTGGTGCGCGCACGCCGGCGTCCGCGGCAAGTACAGCCTCGTCCCGTACCCCGCCTGCGTCGGCTGGCTCGACCGCGAACTCCCCGGCTGGTCCCGCGCCGACCTCCAAGCCAGCCTCAAGCTCGTCCGAGACCTGATCCTCCCGAGCTGGGACGTCACGCCGGAGATGATCACCCACACCCGCGTGATCGACCTCAAGACCGGCCGCCCCCTCGAGCCCATCGGCCCCGCCACGATGGAGAACAGCTACCCGCCCGCCAAACAATCCGCCGACGAGCTCGCCCCCTACATCGCCTACGCCCTGCGCATCCTGAAGAACTGCGACATCCCCTGCACCGGCATCACCACGCCCGGCGGCTTCGGCAACAAGTGCAAGCCCGAACTCGCGCTCGCCGTCCGCCAGGCCGTCGCGGACGTGTTCGCCCCCGAGATCCCGTTCTACTTCAAGTACATCAGCCAGGGCGCCGAGAGCACCCGCCCCAAGCTCGAAGCCGTCGAAGGCGTCGGCACCGACGCGCTCAAGTTCGTCGTCAACGTGCCCGCCGGCACCGGCGACGAGTTCGGCGGCTGGGACGGCGACCGCCCCCCCCAGCAACACCTCTACTCAAACGACGACGCCACTGGCGGCCGCATGGTCGAACTGATCCAGCGCGGCGAACCCGCCGTCATGTTCTGCCACTGGGCCGGCCTCTACTCCCACGGCACGAAGGCCGGCTTCACCGCCTGCAAGGCCGCCATCACCGCCATCAACCACCGCTTCGCCGACCAGATCCTCTGGCAAAAGCCCAGCGAAATGGCCCGCCACGCCGCCGCCCGCCACCTGACCCGCATCGACCGCACCCCCACCGGCCACCTGACCCTGACCGCCCCCATCCCCACTCCCGCCTTCACGCTGCGCCTCGCCAAACCCACCGCCCCCCACCCCACCCTGCGCCACCCCGAAGCCAACTTCCCCCCGCTCAAGGAAGTCCCCACCCCCCGCGACCTGCAACCCAACACCTGGCTCCGCCAAGGCCCCACGACCACCTTCTGCTTCGACCTCCCCAAGGGCACGACCACGCTGATCGCCTAACCCCCAAGTTGCCCTACCACGGGCGCCGCGCCCGTGTTTCCTTCGTAGCACGGGCTACCAGCCCGTGTCTTCGAATGAATTCACATGTGGCACGGGCGTCCCGCCCGTAGGTCGCGTACCCGCGACCTCGGACGGTACCCCGTCCGAAGACGCAAGAGCGCAAGCGATCTTCAACCCAGGTAGCAGAACCACCCACGCACCCGCGCGCCGCCGCCGCCGCCGCCGCCGCTCCCCGCCCGAACCCGCACCGCATCAATGGCACCCCACGCCCGACATCACCCTCCCCGCTGTCACCCCTCCCTCGCCGACGCTATAACCGCCCCCGGCACACTTGAATGCGCCGCCGGAGGTGCCCCTCTTGCCCGAGTCGCTCGTCACCGTCGTCCGTTGCCGCCGCTGCACCCGCACCGGCGACCTGTCGCTGCGCGGGGAACGCTTCTGGTGCGCTTGGTGCCAGGACTGGGCGGCGGTCGACGCCGAGAACGTCGAGAACGCCATCATCGACCGGACGGACACCGGCGCCCGGCTCGCCCCGCGGCCGCCGGCGTGGCACCCGCTGCAACCCCTGCGCGTCCCGGCCGGTTGGACGGTCACGTACAACACCGGGCTGTACGAAGTCGAGCCGCTCGACCCGTCCATCCCCGAAGACGAGCGGCGGGGCCTCTTCAAGGAGGACATGCTCACGCTCCGTCACGACCGCGCCAACCGCCTTCTAGACGTCGGCTGGTACCCCGACGCGGACGTGGAGGCCGGCGAGTACGGCCTGCTCGTCTACGCCGGCGACTTCCGCGGCCAACTGCTCCACGAGTACCACGGCCGTGACCGCACCGCCCTCGTCGCCGAGATCGAGCGCCTGCTCGCCCTGATCGCCGACGGCGGGATGTGAGGCGTGATGATCGCCGGTGGCGTGTGCGCGCGGTAACATGGCGGGGCCGGCCGCGGCCACCGGGGAGACATGAAGGGATGATTCATGATGACCGGCACCCCGAACGTTGCGTTCCTAGTAAACCTGTTTCAGCCCGTGTCGCGGAGGTTCTCGGCGCTTCGCGAGAGGCGGCTGGGTGGCTCGTGGTACGAGGACGGGGTGCGCCTCTCCCGGATCGCAGACCTCAGACTCGTGGAGCGAGCGGGCTCGCTTCCGCCGCCGACGGACGACTGGCTCATTCATGGGGATCGCCGGGAGGCGTGCCGCACCGCTGACGTGAAGCGTTTCCCCGAGCCGCCAATGACGATCGGGAAGGCCAGCGATTGGATAGGCCAATTGATCGAGACGTTCGAGTGGGTTCTCTTTCCGTGGGCGGGAACTCACACGTCCCAACTCGTCGGGTTCGCGTCATCGAACCGCTCATTGGTATCGGACTGGGTACACGACGCGGCGGAAGAGGTCGAAGTCCCGGGGTACGGCAAACGCCGCACGTTCGTGTCGGCGTACGGCATCACCATCGGGAACGTGATCCGGTTCCGGTCCGTCCTGGCTTCGGAGCGCGAGAGGGGCACGCTGCTGGAATTGGCCAGCCGAGGCGCCGGACAAGGTTCCATCGTCGTGACCCTGGGCCGGGACGGGTTGAAGTTCCTGGCCACCGCCCCTGCGCCGCAATCGATCCTCCGGGCGGGCCTCGAATTGCTTGAGCCGCTCGGCGTCGGGGGTGACTGCATCTACCGCGCGAACACCGCCGAGGCGGTGAAGGTCCTCGGTCGCACCACGGGGTTCACCGCGTTCCCGGCGGACACGCCGACGACGACGGTTCGCCGTGCCATGCGCACGATCGGGGAACAACGTGGCTTCCCGCTCGCCGCGATCCCCGAGTGCCTCGGCTTCGTCGACCGGCTGTACACCGTTCCGACCGGCCACACCGACGACGGGTACTCGTTGCTCGCGACCGACCACGACGCCGCCATGCTCGTCGATCGAGACGCCGACGGGGTCGGGGTCACGCCGGTAAGCTACTTCTGAGATTACGCGGATCGCGGAAGCCGCCGCGCGCGGGGCGGGCCCGTCATCCGCGGCGGCGCCGCCGCCTTGCCCCACCCGCCCGCCGCGACGCCCCCCGCACAGAAGAACGTGGCCAGCTTATGCCTCGCGGTCTTCCGGGGGGTGCGGTGGGTCTGGGGGAGGTGCAGTAGGAAGGGGACGGCGGTAACGGCACGCACCGCGCGCGTCCTGGCCGTCCCGCGTTTGTCAATCATCGTTTTGCGCGCGCAACCGGTGCCAGCGGTCTCGAAACCGGGGGTGTTATGCCCGCGTTGCCGGCAACGGGCGCGGTTCTTGGGGGATTCCGCGGTCGCAACGGGGGTTCGGCCCGGCAATTCGCCCGTTCGTGCGTTGCGTTGCCGACAACGCGGCCCCGAAACAAGGGTGCGGGCGGCGGAACCGGGCGTTTCCGGTGCGAAACCGGTCCGTTTCGACCCGAAACCGGGCGTCCGCCGCCCCCGTTGCCGGCAACGCGATTCGGCCGCCCCCGTTCAAGCCGCGCGAATGGGCGGTCGGTACGTGCTTCGGCGAGTGGCACGCGCCGGGGGCGGCGGTGCGCGGCCGGATTGATCCGTTCGGGAGCGTCCCTCATGCCTCGACCCGACTTCCTGCCGCGCCGCGACGCCGAATTCAACTCGTGGGTGGCGTGCTTCGTCAACCGCGTGTCGGCGGATCCGCAGCGGTACTCGATCTCGCCCGACGAGTCGGCGCTCCTGGTCGACCGCGCCGCCGAGTTCGACGCGGCGCTCGCGCTGGCCGTCGCCCCGTCCACCCGCACGCGCCCGGCCGTCGCTCGGAAGAACGCGTGCCGCCGGTCGCTCGCCGCGTGCGTCCGACCCCTGGCCCGGCGGATCCAGGGGCTGCGCTCGACCGACGACGCCGTCCGGGCCGCGCTCGGCCTCTCCGTCACGGGCGCGCTCCGCGCGCCCGCCCTCGGCCGGGCCGGCCCGCGCACCCGGCCGGCGCTGTCGGCGAAGTCGCTCGAGGGGCGGCGCGTGCCCGTCCGCCTGTGGGACGAGGGCGCGGCCGGCCGCCGCGGCAAGCCGCGCGGGATCGTCGGGGCCGTCCTGTTCGCGCGGGTGACCTTCTCGGACGGCGGCGCCGACGGCGACAGACACGCCGCGGGCGACGGCGCGTACGCCGGCATCGCCACGCGCGCCGTGCACACCGTCGTCCTCCCGGCGTCGGCCGTGCGGGCGGGCGGGAAGTTGGCCGACGTCTGGCTGACCGCCCGCTGGTTCGACCTCCGCGGCCGCGAGGGCCCCGCCGCCACGCCGGTGCGGGCGCTGGCGATCCCGTAACCGGGGGACGGGGGGAGGGGTGAGACACGGGGACACGCAGGGAACCAGAAACCCGAAACCAGAATGACGAATCAATGACGAAACCCGAATGACGAAGGGCAAAGCGGCCCCCCGCCGCGGCCCGGAAGTTCCGTCATACGAGCTTCGCCAGTCGTCATTGATTCGGACTTCAGGTTTCGTCATTGGGACTTCCCACCCCCCGTCTTCCGCTGGCGACACCCGCCCCCGCCTGCTACGCTGCCCGCGTCGACAACCGTCCACATCCGAGGGGACCCGTGAGCCGATCCGCGATGGAGACCGACACCCGCACCTGGTCGCTCGAGATCGTCGCGCCCGACGGCAGCCGGCGGGTCGAGCCGCTGACCGGCGGCGTCGTCACCGTCGGCCGCTCGAAGGACGCCCGCGTCCGCCTCGACTCCGTCGCCGTCTCCCGCGACCACGCGCAGCTCGTCCCCGCCACCGACGGTGCCGGCGGTTGGCGGCTGGTCGACTCGGGCAGCCGCAACGGCACAATCGTCAACGGGCAAATCGTCCGCGACCGCCCGCTCGCCCCCGGCGACCGCATCCAGATCGGCGGCTTCGAGCTGACCGTGCAGGGGCCGCACGGCTCCTCGCGCACGCCGCCTGCCCACGCCCCCGCCGCCGGCAACCCGAGCACGAGCGTCGTCCTCGTGGAAGCCGCCGGCAAGCTGGAGACGCTCAGCGCCGCCGCCGAGCCGCCGCGCCTCGCTGCGAGTCACTTGGATAAGCTGAACGACTTCAGCCGCGCGCTTCTGGCCCTGCCCGACCCCGGTAACCGCGCGGCCGAGCTCTGCCGCCTGTTCACCGACCTCCAGTTCCGCGGCGACCCGGTCCTGCTCCTGCGCGTCCACCGCCCCGCCCCCGACCGCGCCCCCGCCATCCTCTGGGACGTCCGCCCGGTGCAGGCCCGCCCGGTCCCGCACCGCGAGCCGTACGTCTCCCGCTCGCTGCTCCGCGCTGCCGTCGAGCGCGGCGAGCCGGTGCTCGCGAGCAACGCCCACGGCGCGGCGGCGACCCCGGCGGACGCCGACGTCCGCATGTCGATCGCCGTCAGCGTCATGTCCGTCGCCGCCGTCGCCTGCCCGGTGCGGACGACGCCGGACGAGATCGATTTGCTCTACGTCGCCCTCCCGCCCGAGTGCGGCACGAGCGAGTGGCTGGCCCTGACGTCGCTGGCGGTCAAGCAGTACCAGCTCGCCGAGCAGGCGTGGGACGCCCGCGCCGCCGCGGCCGCCGCCGCCGCGCTGGAGCGCGAGGTCGAGCACGCCGCCCAGATCCAGCACCGCCTGCTCCCCGGCCCGGCGCGGCTCGCCGCGTGCCGGGCGGCGGGCGTCGATGTCGCGATCGGCTTCTACCCCTGCCGGTCGGTCGGCGGCGACTACGCCGACGTCCTCTGCACCGGCGACGGCCGCGTCCTGGTCGTCACCGCCGACGTCTGCGGCCACGGCCTGGCCGCGTCCCTCGTCACCGCCGCCGTCCACACCCTGGTGCACGCCGCCGCCCGCGCCGGCTCCGACGTCGGCGCCCTGGCCAACGCTATCAACCAGCATTTGTGCGAGACGCTGTCCGGACAGACGTTCGTCACGTTCGTCGGCGTCAGCCTCGACCCGCGCGACGGGTCGGCGCAAGTGGTGAACGCCGGCCACCCCCCACCCTTCGTCTTCGCCGCCGACGGCCAGACCCGCCGCCTCCCCGCCGGCGTCAACCTCCCCTTCGGGCTCGACCCCGAACCGCCGCAGGTCCACGACGCCCGCCTCGCCCCGGGCGACGTCCTCGTCCTCTACACCGACGGCCTGACCGAGCAAACCGACGACGCCGGCCAACCCCTCGGCCTCACCGGCCTCGAGACGGCGCTAACCGAAGTCTGCGCCACCGCCGCTGCCGACCCCCGCCACGTCGCTGACTGCCTCTCAAACCTGATCCGCCGGAGACAGTCCGACCACCCCCGCGCAGACGATCAATCCTTCCTGATCGCGACCCGCGCCTGGTGAAACCTGAGTATCAGTCTCACTTGCGCAAATCGTGATTTTCCAATGGTCTACCGCCCGATCCATTGGAATAATCAGCCGTGTATCGGTAACCCAGAAACCCCTGCATCGGAGGCTCACCATGCAAACCGTTCAAGAAGGCCAGTGCGGATTGTGTGCACATTTTGGCGAAGATCACAACAACGACCAGAAGTTGACGCAGATCCGGATGAAGCACCAGGCCCCGGAAGATCTCGTGGATGACTGCGGGCACCCCAAGCATGCGGCGCTCAACCTGAAGGTGACGCCGATCAGCGGGTGCGACGGGTTCGAGCCCGCCGGTGCCTGAGGTCGTCTCCAGAAGCCCAAATACTCGACGTGCATGGCGCTCGCGCGCCATGCACGTTTTCGTTTCGGGCAGGCGGGGGACAGGGTGGCGACAACGGCTCGGGCCCTGTACGGTAACGGTTGGAAAGGAACCCACTTCTATGCCGACCCCGTTCACGTCTCGCCGCGACTTTCTTCGTAGTTCTGCGCTTGCCGCCGCTGGGGCGGTGCTGGTGCCGTCCCTCGCCCGCGCGCAGGAGGCGAAGCGGAACATCCCGATTGCGGTGCAGCTTTACTCAGTGCGGAACGAGCTGAAGGCGGATTACGACGGGACGATCGAACAGATCGGGAAGATGGGATATCAGGGGGTGGAGTTTGCGAGTCGGCAGGAGTGGGAGAAGAAGCCGGCCGAGCTGCGGAAGCTGCTGGATGATAACGGCCTGAAGTGCATGGGGACGCACACGGCCCTGATCACGCTTCAGGGGGATGCGCTCAAGCGGACGGTCGAGCTGCACAAGACGCTGGGGAACCGGTTTCTGATCGTGCCGTCGCTGCGGGCGGACACGGCGGAGGCTTGGCAGAATCTGGCGAAGCAGTTCAACGACATCGCGGCGAAGCTGAAGGAGCAGGACATGCTGACTGGCTTCCATGCGCACGCCGGGGAGTTCAAGAAGTACGGGGACAAGACGGCGTGGGAGATCTTCTTCGAGAACACGAACGCGGACGTCATTCACCAGGTGGACGTCGGCAACACGCTGAACGGCGGCGGCGATCCGATCGCGATGATCAAGAAGTACGCCGGCCGCACCAAGAGCCTGCACATGAAGGAGCACGGCGGCGCGCCGGGGGCGGCGATCGGCGAGGGCAAGGTGGAGTGGAAGGCGTTGATCGAGGCGTGCCAGACGGTCGGTGGGACCGAGTGGTACATCGTCGAGCACGAGACGGGGAAGACGCCGCTGGTCAGCATCAAGACTTGCCTGGACAACCTGAAGAAGATGACCGCGGCCTGATCACGCGGCCGACGCCCTTCGAATGCGTACCCCCTCGGCTTGGTTGCCGTCCGCCGTCGCGTTGCTCGCCCTGACGGGCGCGGGTCTGGCGCGGGCGGACGAGGGGGTCGAGTTTTTCGAGAAGCGCGTGCGGCCGGTTCTCGTCGACCACTGCTACAAGTGTCACAGCGACGGGCAGAAGGTGAAGGGGGAGCTGCGCCTCGACACGCGGGCGGGGACGCTGAAGGGGGGGAAGGCGGGGCCGGCGGTCGTCCCGCGAGAGCCGGACAAGAGCCTGCTGATCCAGGCGGTTCGGTACGGGAATCCGGATCTGCAGATGCCGCCGAAGGAGAAGCTGTCTGACGCGCAGATCGCGGATTTGGTGGCGTGGGTGAAGATGGGCGCGCCGGATCCGCGCGGCGCGCCGGAGGTGGGGGGCGTGGCTACGGAAGCGGCCAGGCCACCGGGGGCGGACGTTGCCGCGGCACGGCAGAAGTTCCCGTACACGCCGGTGCGCGTGCCCGCCGTGCCCGAGGTCAAGAACACCGAGTGGAGCCGTAACGCGCTCGACCGCTTCGTCCTCGCCAAGCTCGAAGAGAAGGGCCTGAAGCCGGCGGCGCCGGCCGACAAGCGCACGCTGATCCGCCGGGCGACGTTCGACCTGACCGGTCTGCCGCCGACGGTTGCCGAGGTGGAGGCGTTCCTGGCGGACGCGTCGGCCGACGCGTTCGCGAAGGTCGTGGACCGGCTGCTGGCCTCGCCGGCGTACGGGCAGCGGTATGCCCGGCACTGGCTCGACCTCGTTCGATACACCGACTCGTTCGACGCCCGCGGCACCGGGGGGCCGATGGACTGCGCGGAGGCGTGGCAGTATCGGGACTGGGTGGTGGACGCGTTCAATCGCGATCTGGCTTACGACGCGTTCGTGCGGCAGCAGATCGCCGGGGACGTGCTGCCGGACGTCGACCGCGCGCAGGGGACGATCGCGACGGGCGTGTACGCGATCGGCAACTGGGGCGGTGGGGACGCCGACAAGGAAAAGCTCCTGACGGACATCGTCGACGACCAGGTTGACCTGACGGGTCGGGCGTTCCTGGGGCTGACGCTGGCGTGCGCTCGGTGCCACGACCACAAGTTCGACCCGGTGTCGACCGAGGACTATTACGGGCTGGCGGGGATCTTCTTCTCGAGCCACATCCTGCCGGACGTCGGGCCGAAGACGAACGGGCCGAACATGTTGCGGATCCCGCTGGCGGCGCCGGAGGAGCTGGCGCGGCGCGAGAAGCTGAAGGCGGAGCTGGCGGCGCTGGAGAAGCGGCCGGCGGCGAACACGTACCCGCTGGCGTCGTTCAAGCCGTTCACGGAGGTGCTGCGCGGCATCCACGGTGTGGCGGGCCTGCACGCGCTCAAGCCGGTGGGCAGCGCCGACACGCCGAGCGCGACGTTCAACACGACCGACCGGGAGGCGGCGTTCGTCACGATCAAGATGCCGGCGCGGTCGATCGCGGTGCACCCGCCGCCGCGCGGCGGGGTGGCGCTGGTGTTCACAGCGCCGCACTCGGCCGCGGGCGTGACGGTCACGGCGTCGCTGGCGGACGCGGATCCGAATTGCGGGGACGGGTTCGACTATCGCCTGCTCCACCGCCGCGGCGATGTCGCTACGCCGCTCCACGCCGAAGCGGTCAAGAACGGCAAGGGTGTGAACAGTCCCGCGAAGACGATCGATCTCGCGCACGGCGACCGGGTCGAGTTGCTCGTGCTGCCGAAGGCGGAGTATTCGTGCGACACGACGGTGATCGACCTCAAGATCGCGTACAAGGGCCAAGTGTGGAGTGCGCGCGAGGACTTTCTCGCCCTCGAGACGCTGGTCAACCCCGCGCCGGATCTCTTCAACAACCAGGGCGTGTGGCAGTTCGTGGCGCTGACGGACGACCCGCGGATCGCCGCGATCAAGTCGGAGCTTGGCAAGCCGCTTCCGGCGACGCACGGGCTGCAGGAAGGCGGCGTTCCCGGAAGTCCGCACGCGGGGGTGCATGATGTGAAGGTGCATATCCGCGGCCGCTACGACCGCCTCGGGCCGACTGTGCCTCGCCGGTTCCCGCGCGTGCTTGCGGGCGAAAGCCAATCGCCGATCACCACCGGCTCGGGCCGGCTCGACCTCGCCCGGTGGGTCGCCAGTGCTGAGAACCCGCTGACGGCCCGCGTCATGGTGAACCGGCTTTGGCAGTGGCACTTCGGGGAGGGGATCGTGCGGACGCCGAACAACTTCGGGCACCTCGGCACGCCGCCGACGCACCCGGAGTTGCTCGACTGGCTTGCGGCGGAGTTCGTGCGGTCGGGGTGGTCGGTGAAGGCGATGCACCGGACGATCATGCTGTCGGCGGCGTACGGGCAGGCGTCGAGCGCGGAGGCGGCGACGGTGCGGGCGGATCCGGAGAACCTGCTGGTGGGCCGGATGAACCGCCGGCGGCTGGACGCGGAGCAACTGCGCGACTCAATGCTTGCCGCGACGGGGGAGCTGACGGCGGCGGCGGGGGGGCCGGCGGTGAAGGACCTGAACAGCCCCCGCCGGACGCTTTACCTGATGACGATCCGGTCGGACCGGACGGGATTTCGGATGTTGTTCGACGCGGCGGACCCGACGGCGATCATCGACAAGCGGACGGACTCGACCGTCGCGCCGCAGGCGTTATTTTTGATGAACCACCCGTTTGTGGCGGCGCGGGCGAAGGCGCTGGCGGGGGAGGCGGGGAAGGGGCAAGGGGCGGACGGGGAGCGGGTGCGAATGCTCTACGAGCGGCTGTTTGGGCGGCCGGCGACGGAGGAGGAGGTGCGGTTGGCGCTGGACTTCCTCGGGCGCAAAGGCGGCCGGGGGTGGGAGGCGTATTGTCATGCGTTACTGTGTGCGAACGAGTTCGCGTACGTGGATTAGTCGGGTTAGATTCTTCACGGGCGGGACGCCCGTGCCACCTCAGAAGACACGGGCGGGGCGCCCGTAATACGGGCAACTTGTGGAGACCGGACTGGCATGCGACGTTCCCGCCGACAGACGCTGAAGTCGTTCGCGAACGGGTTCGCCACACTTGCGATGGCGGATCTGTTCTCGCAGGAGGCCACCGCTGCGCAACATGCGAACCGCGGTCAGCACTCCGGGATCCCCGCCCCCCACCATCCGCCGCGGGCGAAGCGGATCATCTTTCTGTTCATGTCGGGGGGGCCGAGCCACGTTGACTTGTTTGATCCGAAGCCGCGGCTTGAGGCGGATAACGGGAAGCCGCTGCCGTTCGAGCAGCCGAAGCTGGTGCGGACGCGGACGGGGAACCTGCTGGCGTCGCCCTGGAAGTTCAAGAAGCACGGGCAGTGCGGGGCCGAGGTGTCGGAGCTGCTGCCGCACACGGCGTCGGTGGTGGACGAGCTCTGCATCGTCCGGTCGATGGTGGCCGACAACATCAACCACAACGGCGCTTGCCTCCAGATGAACACGGGGGAACAGGCGTTCAGCCGGCCGAGCATGGGGTCGTGGCTGTTGTACGGGCTCGGGTCGGAGAACCAGTCGCTGCCGGGGTACGTGGTGATCTCGCCCGCGCAGCCGGCGCAGGGGGCGCCGCTCTGGTCGAGCAGCTTCTTGCCCGCGGCGTACCAGGGGACGCTGGTGTCGGACCTGAAGAACCCGATCGACAACCTCGGCAACCCGCGGCTGAAGGCGGCGGACCAGCGCGACCAGCTCGACTTGCTCAAGGCGATGAACGCGAAGCACGCGGAGGCGCGGGCGGAGGATTCGCGGCTCAGCGCTCGGATCGAGTCGTTCGAGCTGGCGTTTCGGATGCAGGCGAGGGCGCCCGAGGCGTTCAACGTCGACGACGAGTCGCCCGCGACGAAGGAGCTTTACGGGATCGGCGACCCGGTGACGGACATCTTCGGGCGGCAGTGCCTGATGGCGGCACGGCTCGCCGAGCGCGGCGTGCGGATGGTGCAGGTCTACCACACCGCGACCAGCAAGCGGTCGAGCTGCCAGCTCTGGGACCAGCACGGCGACCTGCGCAAGGAGCTGGCGAACAACTGCGCCGCGACCGACAAGCCGGTGGCGGGATTGATCAAGGACCTGAAGTCGCGCGGGCTGTTGGACGACACGCTGGTCGTCTGGGGCGGGGAGTTCGGGCGGACGCCGACCGCCGAGGGGACGAACGGCCGGGAGCACCACCCGTTCGGGTTCACGATGTGGCTCGCCGGGGGCGGGATCAGGCCGGGCGTGACGCACGGGGCGACGGACGACTTCGGGTGGTACGCGGTCAAGGACAAGGTGCACGTGCACGACTTGCACGCGACGCTGCTGCACCAGCTCGGATTGGATCACGAGAAGCTGACGTACCGGTACAGCGGCCGGGACTACCGGCTGACGGACGTGCACGGGCACGTGGTGCGGGAGATCCTTGCCTGATCGCCCGTGCGCCACGCGTGCGGTCGGTTTACAACCGGGCCGCGCTCCGCTAATGATGCGGGCACTCAATCCAACCAAAGGAACTTATGAGGCTCATCCCGCCGCGCGCGTCGATCGTATTGGCCGGCCTCCTCGTCGCCCTCGTCAACGGCTGCGAGGAGAAGAAGGCGACCCCGCAATCCAGTTCCGCCACGCAGCCCTCGGCCCAGCAGGGGGGCTCGGCCGGGGGGCCGGTGAAGCTGTCGGTCGCGTCATATGACCCGACGCGCGAGCTTTACCAGGAGCTGAACCCGGCGTTCGCCGCCTGGTACAGGAAGACGGCCGGCCAGGACGCCACCGCCGAGACCGACCACGGCCCGTCGGGCAAGCAGGGGCGCGACATCGCGGCCGGCAAGGCGACGGACGTCGCCGCCCTCTCGGTCTCGGTGGACATCGACACGATCGCCAAGGCCGGGCTGATCCCAGCCGACTGGGCGACCCGCAACCCGAACGACTCGGTGCCGTACGTGAGCGCGGTCGTCTTCATGGTGCGCAAGGGCAACCCGAAGGGGATCAAGGACTGGCAGGACCTCGCCCGCCCGGAAGTGACCGCCCTCTGCCCCGACCCGAAGACCGGCGGCGGCGCGCGCTGGATCTACCTCTCGACCTGGTGCCACGCCCTCCGCAAGGCCAAGGCCGCCGGGCAGAACGACGCGCAGGCGGAGCAGGCGGCCCGCGAGTTCACGGCGAAGGTCTACGACGACGCGATCCTCGACCCGGCGATGCGCGGGTCGTCCACGCGGTTCATCCAGCAGCAGACCGGCGACGTCCTGTTCGGGTGGGAGAACGAGATTTTGCAGATCACGAACGACCCGGCGAGCGGCGGGCAGTTTGAGGTCGTCGTCCCGTCCGACTCGATCACGATCGAGGTGCCGATCTCGATCGTCGACAAGGTCGTGGACGCGCGCGGCACCCGGGCGGCGGCCGAGGCGTATGTGAAGTTCCACTTCAGCGACGAGGGGCAGGAGGTCATCGCGAAGCGGTTCAACCGGCCGTACAACGAGGCGGTCGCGAAGAAGTATGCCGACAAGTTGCCGCCGCTAAAGTTGTACCGGTTCAAGGAGCACTTCGCGGACTGGCCGACCGTTATGAAGACGCACTTCGAGGCCGGCAAGGAACTGGACAAGATGCGGAAGAAGTAGGCCGCGACGAATCGTGAGTCGAAAGCAGGAACCTGGGAGCGCCCGTTTTGGCGGGCGCTCCTTGTCATTCCCGGCCCTGCCCGTATCCTCCGCCGTTCCATGGCCAGGCGCGCCCGCGTCATCCCCGGATTCTCGCTCTCGCTCGGGTTCACGGTGTTTTACCTGAGCCTGATCGTGCTGCTGCCGCTGGCCGCGCTGATCCTCCGGTCGGGGACGCTGGGTTGGCCGCGGTTCTGGGAGACGGTGACGGGGGATTGGGCGCTGTCGGCGGCACGCTTCACGGTCGGCGCGTCGCTGCTGGCGGCGGCGATCAACGTCGTGTTCGGGCTGCTGGTGGCGTGGGTGCTGGCGCGCTATACGTTTCCCGGCCGCCGGGCGCTGGACGCGATGATCGACCTGCCGTTCGCGCTGCCGACGGCGGTCGCCGGCATCGCGCTGACGGCCCTCTACTCCGACCGCGGCTGGATCGGGTCGGCCCTCAACTCGGTCGGGTTCCGCTACCCGTGGCCGGTCTGGACGGGGTTCGCGGCGGGGGACTGGTGGCCGCTCGAGTGGCGCGTGTACACGCGGGTCGCGCTCGCACCGCTGGGCGTGGTCGTCGCGCTGGCGTTCGTCGGGTTGCCGTTCGTCGTCCGCACGGTGCAGCCGGTGCTGGAGGACATGAGCCGCGACGTCGAAGAGGCCGCCGCCAGTTTGGGGGCCCGGCGGGGGCAGACGTTTCGCCTCGTGATCTTGCCGCAGATCTGGCCCGCGCTGCTGACGGGGTTCGCGCTGGCGTTCGCCCGCGGCCTGGGCGAGTACGGGTCGGTGATCTTCATCTCCGGCAACCGCCCGGACACCGAGATCGCGTCGCAGGTCGTGATCAAGATGATCGAGACGAACGAGACGGGCAACTTCGCCGACGCGACCGCCGTCGCGTTCCTGCTGCTGGTGATCTCGTTCGCGATTCTGCTGCTGATCAACCTGCTTCAGCGGCTGAGCGCGCGGCGGGTGGCCGCGTGAGCGCCGCCGCGTCACGGCCTCCGGTCGACCCGGTCCTGCCGGCTGCGGGGTTGCGCCCGCCGACCGCGCCCCGCCACGGCGGCTCCGGGACGACCGAGTCGCCGCTCGTCCGCCGGCTGCTGATTGCCGGCGCGGCGGTGTTCCTCGTGCTGTTCCTCGTCCTCCCGCTCGTCGTGATCTTCGCGAACGCGCTGGCCGAGGGCTTCCGCGCGTACCGCCGCGAGATCCTCAACGATCCGACGTGGGACGCGATCAAGCTGACGCTGCTGATGGCCGCGATCGCCGTCCCGCTCAACACGCTGTTCGGCGTCGCGGCCGCCTGGTGCTTGACGAAGTTCGACTTCAAGGGCAAGAGCCTGCTCCTGACGCTGATCGACCTGCCGTTCTCGGTGTCGCCGGTCGTCGCCGGCCTGTGTCTGATGCTGCTGTTCGGCGCGCAGGGGTTCTTCGCCCCGATCACGAACCGCGAGTTCGTGCTCAACTTAGGCATCACGACCGTCGAGTTCTCAACCCGGGTCGTGTTCGCACTCCCCGGGATCGTGCTGGCGACCGTGTTCATCACGTTCCCGTTCGTCGCGCGCGAGCTGATCCCGCTGATGCAGGCGCAGGGGACGGAGGAGGAGCAGGCCGCCCGCGTGCTGGGCGCGTCCGGGTGGCAGACGTTCCTGCGGGTCACGCTGCCGAACATCAAGTGGGGCTTGCTGTACGGCGTGATCCTGTGCAACGCGCGGGCGATGGGGGAGTTCGGCGCGGTCTACGTCGTCACCGCCGGGCAGTCGGGCCAGATCACGCTCCCGCTCCAGGTCGAGCGCGTGTACTACGCCAACATGGTGCGGATCGTGCCGGCGTTCGCCGTCGCCTCCCTGCTGGCGGCGGTCGCGGTCGTCACGCTGGTCGTGAAGACGGCGGTCGAGTGGCGGTTCAAGGCCGAGTTGCAACGGAAAGGGTGAGGCGGAATCCCACGCGTCTCCGCGCCGTCGATGAGCATCGAAGTCCACAACATCACGAAGACCTTCGGCGGCACGTTCAGGGCGCTGGACGACGTCTCGCTCCGCGTCGCGACCGGCGAGTTGGTCGCACTGCTCGGCCCGTCGGGCTCGGGCAAGACGACGCTCCTCCGCATCATCGCGGGCCTCGAAACGCAGGACGCCGGCCAAGTGCGGTTCCACGACGAGGACATGACCGCCGCCGCGATCGGCGACCGGAAGGTCGGGTTCGTGTTCCAGCACTACGCCCTGTTCCGCCACATGACGGTCGAGCGGAACGTCGGGTTCGGCCTGCGCGTCCGCCCCCGGCGGGAGCGCCCGTCGAAGACCGCCATCCGCGACAAGGTTCACGACCTCCTCCGCCTCGTGCAGCTCGAGGGGTTGGCTAATCGCTACCCGCACGAGCTGTCCGGCGGCCAGCGGCAGCGCGTGGCGCTCGCCCGCGCGCTTGCGGTCGAGCCGAGGGTGCTGCTCCTCGACGAGCCGTTCGGCGCGCTCGACGCGAAGGTCCGCCGCGAGCTGCGCCGCTGGCTGCGCAAGCTCCACGACGAGATGCACATCACCAGCGTGTTCGTCACGCACGACCAGGAGGAGGCCCTGGAGGTCGCCGACCGTGTGTGCGTCCTCAACCATGGGAAGATCGAGCAAATTGGCACTCCGACCGAGGTGTACGAGCACCCGGCCAACAAATTCGTCTACAACTTCCTCGGCAACGTGAACCTGTTCCAGGGCCGCGTCACCGACGGCACGGTGCACCTCGAGCCGCAGGGCGCGCCGGCCGCCTCGGCGGCGGGCGGCGCGGTGCCGCCGACCGTGTACGTCCGCCCGCACGACATCGACTTGTCCCGCACGCCGCCGGGGCCCACCGAGCAGGGGGGGGCGAGCGCGATCCGTGCGAAGATCGACCACATCAGCCCCGCCGGACCGGTCGTCCGCGTCTACCTGGTCCGCCACGACACGCAGGAAGTGGTCGAGGCCGAGCTGACCCGCGACCGCTTCGTCGACCTCGCGCCGCAGGTCAACGAGGACGTGTACCTCCTGCTGAAGAACGCCCGCACGTTCACCGAGGACTACTCGATCTGACGGCACGGTACGACCGTGGGAATTCCCACCTTCTCACCGTCTCGCCGATCGGGTGAGATAGCCAACGCGGACGCCCCGCTCCCCGGACCTCATTGGATGGACGCAATCGGCACTGACCCGTCTCCCGCCCCCCCGCCGCCCGCCCGGGCAGCGCTTGCCCCCGCGACGCCCGCCGACGAGTGGACGCGCCCCGCCACCCGCTGGCTCGCCCTGCTGGCCGCGACCGTCATCGTCCTCTACCTCTGCTGGCTGATGCTCGCGCCGTTCGTAGACGTCCTGCTCTGGGCGGTCGTGCTCGTGGTCGTGTTCCACCCCGTCCACCTCCGGCTCGCGGCCCGCGTGAAGTCGCCCAGCCTTGCCGCAGGGATCTCGTGCCTGATCGTGATCGTCACCATTCTGCTCCCGCTGGCGCTGGTGACGGTCGCGGTCGTCCGCGACGCCACGGCAGTCGCGCAGACCTTCCAGGAGCGCAAGGGCGAGCTGCTGGACCCGAACAGCCCGACAGCCCTAGGCCGCGCCCTCCGCTGGGTGGACCAGTACGTCGACATCGACCGCGTCCGCTCCCAGCAGTACCTCGCCCAACGCGCCGCGGCCCTGAGCGGGCAGATCGCCGCCCGCACGTTGAACGTCGTCGGCGGGGTCGTCGGCGTCCTGGTGCAGGTGTTCTTCGTGATCTTCACGATGTTCTACCTGTTCCGCGACGCCGACCAGCTCCGCGCCGGCCTCCGCCGCCTGCTCCCGCTCGACCGCTGGCAGGCCCACGAGGTCTTCCTCCGCACGAAGGAGGTCATCCGCGCCAGCATCTACGGCTCGCTCGTGATCGCGACCGTCCAGGGCACGCTCGGCGCGGTCGCGTTCTGGGTGCTCGGGGTCCCGTCCCCGATCCTGTGGGGTGCGGTGATGATCCTGCTCTGCATGATCCCGATGGCCGGGGCGTTCCTGGTCTGGGTGCCGGCCGCGCTCTACCTGCTGTCGGTCGGGAAGTGGCCGCACGCCGCCGGCCTCGCGGTCTGGGGGGCACTGGTGATCGGCACGATCGACAACGTCCTCCGCCCCCGGCTCGTCGGCGGCCGCACCCGCATGCACGAGCTCGTGATCTTCTTCTCGGTGCTCGGCGGTCTGCAGGTGTTCGGCGTCTTGGGCATCGTGACGGGGCCCGCCGTCGCGGCGATCGCGCTGGCGCTGGTCGAGGTCTGGCGCCGCGCCAAACCGACCACGGCGCCTCCCGCGCCGGCAGTCGGCGCTCGCACCGAAGCGGGAGTTTCCCCCGTGGAGCCGCCACCGACTTCGACGCCCGATCCGGCCCCCGCGCCGCCACCCCCCGCGCCGGTGGACACCGCAGATCCCACCCCCGCGCCGCGCGTCTGCGTCGGCGAACTACGACCCGGGACCGGAACGGGCGACGACGGCACCCCGCGTTCCCCGGCTACCGGCAGTCCGCCCGGCGCACCCTGACGCATCCCCTCGCTCGATCCACGACCGCGGTTTGCGAGACGAGCGCCGGCGGGCCCACCACGGGCCCGCCGGCGCCGATCCACTCGTTCTTCGACCGACGCGCGCGGGCGCTACCGGCGGCCCTTGCCGCCCTTGTCCTTCACGGTGATCGTCTGCTCGACGTTCGTCACGGTGTCCGCCGAGTCCACCGTCGCGACGTCGCCGTCGGTGATCAGCGTCGGCCCGCGCCGCCGGCCCTTCTTGGTCGTCTCGGTGGTCGTCGGCGTCGTCGTTGCGACAGGCGCTCCGCCGTCGACTGCGTCCTTCCCGCCCCGGTCGGCCGCGTTGAGACGGTCGTTCCCGTCCCCGCCGCTCAGCGAGTCGTCCCCCGCCCCGCCGTCCAGGCGGTCGTCGTCCGCCCCGCCGCTCACCGTGTCGTTCCCCGCGCCCCCGCCCAGCCGATCCTCGCCGGCCTCGCCGTTGATCACGTCGTTCCCGCCGTTCCCGTCCGCCCGGTCGTCCCCCGCCCCGCCGTTGATCCGGTCCGCCGCCGCCCCGCCGCTCAGCCGGTCGTTCCCGTCCCCGCCGTTGATCTCGGCCGCCACGTTGAACGGCGTCCGCCGCTTCCCGACCAGCGACACCCCGTCGTTCCCCGCCCCGGCGTTCACAACCACCGACGTGACCGCCTCCGTCACCCGCGTGACCACCGCCTTCGCGTCGTCGCCCCGGACGTCCTCCGTCACGACCAGGATCGCCTTCCCGGCGTCGTCCGTCGCGGCCCGGATCGAGATGTGGTCGTTCCCGCCCGTCCCGGTCACCGTCAGCACGCCACCCGCGACCGAGACCGACAACATCGCCCGCCGCTCGAGAGACTCAACGAACATGAACACCTCCACAAAAATGGGGAAAGGCCCGACGCCTTCATCATCGCCCGACCGAACGGACCGGGCTACACCGATTCCCGTGGCCGCCCGAAACCTGACCCGGGACACGCCCGCCGGCGTCTTACCGTCCTCTCATCTTCCGCTGGCCATCCGCCCGCCCATCCCTAAGATGACCCCCGACCCATGACCCCCGACACGGACCCCTATCAACAGGTGATCGACACCCTCGCCGCGTGCAAGCGCGTCCTCGTGACCACCCACGTCCGCCCCGACGGCGACGCGCTCGGCTCCGCCGCCGCCCTCGCCATGGGCCTCCGCCACAAGGGGATCCACGCCGAGGTGCTCCTGCTCAGCCACCTGCCGCGCAAGTACGCGTTCGTGTTCCACGACAACCAGATCCCCCACCACGACGCCGATGCCGGCTGGCCCGCCGCCCTGTCCCTCGACGCGTTCGACGCGCTCCTAGTCGTCGACACCGGCACCTGGTCCCAACTCCCCGGCCTCAAGGATCACGCCCTCGCCTTCAAGAAGCCCAAGCTCGTCGTCGACCACCACCTGACCCAGGAGGACTGGGCCGACGTCAAGCTGGTCGTCAAGGACGCCGCCGCCGCCGGCGAGATCGTCGCCGACCTGCTGGCCCGGTGGGACGCCCCCATCGACCGCCCGATCGCCGGCGCGCTGTTCGTCGCGATCGCCAGCGACACCGGCTGGTTCCAGTTCTCCAACACCCGCCCGAAGACGATGCGGCTCGCCGCCCAGTTGATGGAGGCCGGCGCCGATACCGACCGCCTCTACCAACTCCTCTACCAGAACGAGCGCAAGGAGCGCGTCGCCCTCCAGGCCCGCGCGCTCGCCTCGATGGAGCTGCTGAAGGACAACCGCCTTGCCGTCATCCGCATCGCGAAGGCCGACTTCGCCGCGACCAACGCCAACGTCCCCGACACCGAGAACCTGATCAACCTCCCCTTGCAGATCGCGACGGTCGAGGTCTCGATCCTGATGACCGAGCCCGCCGACTTCGGCCCCGTCCGCGTCAGCCTCCGCAGCAAGGGCCAGATCGACGTCGCCAAGTTCGCCGAACAATTCGGCGGCGGCGGCCACGCCCGCGCCTCGGGCCTGAAGATCGACGGCGACTTCCAATCCGCCCACGACAAGGTCGTCGCCGCGATGACCGCCGCGATGGGTTAACGTCGCCGGCCACGTGTCAGTCGGTGCGCCCCTCCGCCTCCGACACCGCGACCGGTAGGATCGCCGCCGCGTCCGCGTGTTCTTCATCTACCCAGTCAACGTCGACGTCGTCGTCGTCCGTATCCGCGTTGCCGGCGGCGGACGCCACGTACGGCGCCGGCAGGTTCTGCGCCCGCTCGAGCGCCCGCTCGCATGCGGATTGGTAGCCCGTGACCCACACGATCAGCAGGACGGCCACGAACGGGAGGCAGTGGAGGAGTCGTCTCACGTCACCCAGCGTCGCAGGAGGAAAGCCCCGTGGCGCTTACAATGGCCACGCTGAGTTATAGACGTCGCTCGCCCCCATTTTTTCACGCGCGAATCGTCACCGCCAGTAATAGTGCCACGCGTACCCGAGCTCCGCGGTCTTTCCGCTCTCGACCGTCACCGACCACGTGACCTTCCCGACGCCGTTGAACCGGTTCCACCAGTTCGGCCACGAATACCACCCGTACCACGCCGGGTACGCGAAGCCGGTCGCCGGCGCGTAGGTCGCGTCTTCGAGCAGGTTCGTCCCCTCCTTCGTCCCGCCGTTGTCGGCCGAGTCGACGTTGCCCAGAACGTGCCGCACGACCTCGAGCTCGACCGCCTGCTTCGCGTAGTTCGTCAGGCGGATCTTGCCCGCCATGTCGATCCGGATGAACGTCTCCTTGTTCCACCGCTCGGCGTCCGGCGTCCGCTTGACCTCCTCGTCCTTCTTCTTCACGCTGACGTCGATCGCCGTCGTCACGTCGAGGTCGAGGCTGGCGCCGACGGCGGTGTACGTCATCATCCCCTGCGCGATCACGCGGTCGTTGCTGGTGATCAGCGCCGGCGCCGTCGTGAACGGCGCGTCGGTCGTGTTCGCCAGCCGCACCTTGTGCACCGTCTTCGGCGCCGCCAGCAGCCGCGCGACCTCGGCCTTGCGGTTGTTGTCGAACGTCCGCATCACCTCCGGCGGCGGCGTGACCGGGACGTCCAGCGTGTAGACGTCCTTGTACGCCTCGAGCTCCTCCCCGGTCTGCGTCGGGATGGACTGGATCGTCGCCGAGTACGTGACCGGCTGCGGGTCGCGCCCCGCTCCCGCCGTCAGCGGCATTTCGGTGACCAGCACCTGTGCGCCGACGTTCGCCTCGATCAGCTCGCGCACCGACAGCGCGGTGCGGTCGAGCTTTACCTTCCGCGTCGACGCCGTCACCGAGTGCAGTTTGATCGCCTTGTCCGACGAGTACGGCCAGAACGTTCCGAGCACCGGCTGCGGCAGCGCGTCGATGACGACGTTCCCCGCCGCGTCGGTCGGCATCCGCCCGGCGTGCAGCAGGAACGCGTGCCCGTCCTTGAAGACGGTGACCTCCTTGACCGGCATCTTCGCCAGCGCCGTCAACGCCGTCGCCGGCTCGGCCGCCGCCCGCGCCGCCAGTGCGATGCTCAAACACACCGCCACGGTCCCCCACCAGCAGTTCCTCGCCGCCGACGACGTCGGGCTAACGCAGTGCGATACGTTCATGACCGGTCTCCTTCGCCGCCATTAGACCTTCCGATCGCCGTGTGGGGTGTAAAGGCCTCGTAAAATGCCCGGCCGGGCGCGGTCGTCATCATGAACGCCACGACCGGCTGACGCTGGATGGCGTGACCGCGGTTGGACGGGGCTGGCCCGCGAGAGGACGTCGGTGCCGGAGGCGCTGGGCCAGCCGCACGCGACAGGTTCACCCCGCCAAAATTTCGTTGCATTTATCCCGCGAGAATACTATTGTGAATCGGTAAGCACATCGCCGGTCGAACCAGCCGGTCTCACGTCTCGCAGTCGGTCGGAAACAACAACTCACGCACTCGATCCGGTGGTCGCGCGTGCGCCCCGGCGGTACATTCGCCGCCATGGCGCAACCGACCGAAACGCCCGCGCATCCCACGATGCGCGTGCTGGCCCCGGCGAAGATCAATTTGCACCTGCGCGTCGGACCGCCGACCGCGGACGGGTTCCATCCGTTGCTGTCGTGGATGGCGACCGTCGGGCTCTTTGACACATTGGAATTCGCACCCGTCGCACACGCGGGCATCACGCTACGCTGCGACGATCCGGCCATCCCCGTGGACGCCTCGAACCTCGTCACCCGATGCGCCTCCGCCCTCCTGGACGTTTACGCGTCGTCCTCCCCCTCTCACCGGACCGTCACAGGCATCACGGCCGCGCTGCAAAAGCGGATACCCGTCGGAGCCGGACTAGGCGGAGGCAGCTCCGACGGCGCTTTTACCCTGCGCGCGCTCAACCGGCTCCTCGGCCTCGACTGGCCCGCCAGTCGCCTCTCGGAGGTGGCGGCGAGGTTCGGCAGTGACCTGTCGTTTTTCCTGTTCGGCCCGAGCAGCGTCTGCACCGGTCGAGGCGAGATCGTCCGACCCATCCCGCCGCCCCGGCAGCGGGCGGCGGTGCTTGTCCTGCCGGGGATCCACATGGCCACGCCGGGGGTCTACCGGAAGTTCGACGAGATGAAACTCGGGGAATCCCGGGTGCTGGTTGACGAGCCGGATTGGTCGCACTGGACGGCGCTCGACGCGGAACAGTTGCTGCCGCGGTTGATCAACGACCTGGAGGCCCCGGCATTCGCGCTTCGTGCCGACCTGGCACATCTCCGCGACCGGGCTGCACAATCTTTAGGCCGCCCCGTCCTGATGAGCGGGAGCGGAAGCAGCCTGTTTACGCTGTACGACGACAAGGCCGAGGCCGTCGAAGCGGCGCGGCGTTTGCACGCCGTGTTGGGCGTACGCGTCGAGCCGGTCGACCTGTGTCCGTCGACCCCCGATGTGTGACACTTCGAGATGGGTGAAAGGTTTGCCGCTTCGCCGCGCCATCGTGTGATGGAAGTACGAATTCCCGGCTGGAATCAACGGGATTCCGGGCGGCCTGTAATAAATGCCAACGCCCGCTCGTTATGTCCTACATGACGGCCGGGCGACGCGAAAATCGAAGTCCGGACGAAATTGTCGCGGGTTAGGTTTTGCGCGGCGAGATCGTCTGTAGGTGCGGTTGGCACCGCCTCCCCCCATCACATCTCGGGAGGCGCGCCGGCGGCGCCGGCGAGAGACGGAAGCACATCTGGTGTGACGCACTTTTAACCGAGAGTCCTGCTCTCATTTCGCCACGGGGAGTCGTTATGCGCTTGACCGACATCCGGATCAAACTCTGTGAAAGCCAGAACCAGAACAACCGGCTGAAGGCGTTCTGCGCCCTGACGTTCGACAACACGTTCGTCATCCGCGACGTCAAATTGATCGAGGGGAACGACGGGCTGTTCCTCGCGATGCCCAGCCGCAAGCTCGCCGACCACTGCCCCCGGTGCGGCGACAAGAACCACCTCCGCGCCCGGTTCTGCAACAACTGCGGCACCCACCTCGACGAGAACCGGTACCAGCGATACCAGAACGGCAACGGGAACCACGGAGGGCACGGGCACGGCAACAGCCCCAGCCGCCTGAAACTGCATGCCGACATCGCCCACCCCATCAACGCCGAGTGCCGCCAGGCCATCGAGCGCGACGTGGTTGAGGCGTTCAACGAAGAAGTCGAGCGGTCGAAGCAGCCGGGGTACGTGCCGCCGAGCCTGGACGGCGAGGACATGGACTTCTTTGAATTTCCCGGACAGGGGGGTGGCGGGGGCAGCCGGATGCGCTTGCGCCCGACGGGGACGACGTCGCGTTAACCCGGAAGCGGGCCGTGAGCTGCCCGTACGCGGTCACGCCTCAAGGATCGCTTCCGCGCGCCGCTTCAAGCACCCGTCAGCCGCCGCGACCACGACCTGCCAAACCTCGCGCGCGGGCCACCGGTACGTCTGCCCGGTGACCGGGTCGGTGGCCTCTTGGCGGTCGAGCGTGTACGTCCGCCGCCGCTGTCCCGCCACGAGGGCCACGCGGAATTCGACGTCCTTCGGCGGCCGGTAGTCCGCGACCGCGAGCGGTGAGGTGTCGACCAGCACCGCGTGCGGGTTCTTGTTGCGCTCCTCCTCGACCACGTGTAGCCCCGCCTCGGTCTCCAGTCGCGCCCGCGCGAACGGGGCTCGGACTGACAGCGCCACCCCCAGCACCGGCCTCGGCGTCGAGAGAAACGCTTCGACCTGCTCCGCGGCGACGGTGTGCCGCTGGATCTGCTGCCTCCCGAGCCGCGTGTAGTAGCAGACGAGGACCGCCGCCTCTGGCAGCCCGGCCCCCGCGGCGGCCGTCCCGGGGTCCCGCGCTACCGCTTCGCGATACGCGCGCGCCAGCATGAACAGGTCGGCCGCGGCGCTCCCGTACAGCGCCAGCGTCACCGCGTGCGGGTCCGTCTGATCCAGCGTGAACAGGTGGAGCAGCAACTCGTCCGCCGCCGCCGTAAGGCGCGCAAGCCGCGCGTGGGTGTCCGCCGCCTGGAACGGCAGCGGCGCCCCCTCGTAAGCGTTCAGCAGCAGCGCGTCCTCCATCCCCACCACCTCGCCCCCGAGTCGCTCCGCCGAGTTCGCCACCGCCTGCAGCCGTTTCAGCCGTTCGCGCTCAGCCGGCTCGGCGTATCCGGCGCCGGGGCGGGCCTGCATCTTCGTCGTCCGCCGCGTCAGCGTGAACAATTCGTTCTGCAAGCCCATTGCGGCGGGCGACCGGGCGATCGCCTGCACCCGCCGGCGCAGGGAAGCCACGGAAGCCACGGGGAGGTGGGGAGAGGGGGCGGCAGGGGGTGAACCGTGCAGTGCACCATCTCCCCCTCCCCCCGTCTCCCCCTCTCGCCTCCGCACCGCCCGCACCTCCACCACCAGCCTACTGCCGATCGCGTCCACCCGAGCCGAAAGCGGCGTCGCCGCCGCGGCGTGCTGGTTGATCGCGTCCGCAAGCGGGGCGAGCACGTCGTGTTCGATCCGCCGTTTGAGCGGCCGCGCGCCGTACAGCGGGTCGTACCCGGTCGCCGCGAGGTGGTCGATCGCCGCGGGCGTCGCCTCCAGCGTGAGCCGCCGTTGCCGCACCCCGTCGCGCCGGCGCACCAGTTCCAGTTCGCGCTCCGAGATCCGCCGGATCGTCACCGCGTCCAGCGGCAGGAAAGGCACGACGCGGTCGATTCGGTTGAACAACTCCGGCCGCAGGAACTCCCGTACCGCGTCCGTAAAATGCCCCTTCGCGTGGGATGCCGGCGATGTGGTCGCGCGCGACAGGCCGAACGGCCCCGCCTGGAACTGCTCGGCGCCGAGGTTGCTGGTCATCACGACGACGGCGTTCGAGAAGTCCGCCAGCCGCCCCGCCGCGTCCGTCAGCCGCCCCTCGCCCAGCACCTGTAACAACAGGTCGAAGAACGACGGGTGCGCCTTCTCGAACTCGTCCAGCAACAGCACGCAGAAGGGCTGCTCACGCACCTTGCCGGTGAGCAGACCCTCCGCTTCCCAAGCACTGCCCACGAGCCGCGCGACCGCGGCGGGCGTGGAGAACTCGCTCATGTCGAAGCGCACGAGCCGCGGGGCGGCGTCCGGGGAGGGGGAGAGGGACGACGCGGCCGCTGAAGCTTCCCCGCCGGGACTTGCCTCCGTCCTCGCCCTCCCTCCCGCGCCTTCGCCGCCGAAGAAGTAGTCCGCGAGCGCCTTGGCCATCTCGGTCTTCCCGACGCCGGTCGGGCCGATGAACAGGAGCGACGCGATCGGCCGTCGCGGGCGGTTCAGGGCGGCCTTCACCGTCGCCAGCAGGTCCGTCACCAGTTCGACCGCCTCCCCCTGGCCGATCACGCGCGACCCGAAATGCTCCCGCGCAGCCGCCAGGTCGAGCGGCGTCGCGTCGTCCAGCAGGAACAGCGGCAGCCCGGTCTCACGGCTGAACGCCCGCGTCACGTCCGCGGGCGACGGCGTCGCCGCATCCGCGACGGGGTCGTGCAGCAGGTTCCTCAGAAAGCGTAGCGGCCGGCCCGGATTGGCGGAGTATGTTGCGTACCGGCGGTGCAGCCGCTCGATCGCGTCGATGCTCTCCGCCGAGACCTTCGCGACCCCAGCTTCAGCATTGGTGCGGCGGACATGCTTGTCGGTGTTGACCGTATCTTCCGAAGTGCCGGTACCTTCGTCGGTCGCCACGCGTCCCAGAATCACCCGCACGGCCTCCGCCCTCGGCTCCTCCACGTGCACCGTCTGAAAGGTCGCCAGCAGGTGCGGGCTGCTCCGTTCGATCAGCGGCAACTGCTCGGGCGTGCACTCCGCGACCGCCAGCACTTCCCCCCGCGCGAGGTACGGCCGGAAGAATGCCGCGACGCCCATCTCGCTCCCGCCGGCCTTCCCCACCTCCATCAGTTCGAACAGGTTGCCCAGGTGCAGGATCGCCCCGTCCCGCCGCGCCTCCTTGCACAGCCGTTGGCACCGCTCCTGCCACAAGCCGTACCCGCTCGTCCCCGCGATCAGCCGCGCCCCCGACGTCGCCCAAAACGCCGCCCCCTCCAGCCGGCGCGCCGCACGCTGGCGGAACAGCTCTCCGAACACCGTCGTCTTTCCCACGCCCGACGGTCCGACCAGCAGCACGCTCCGCGGGTTCTGGCCCGCCAGCGCGTCGGCCAGCCGTTCGACCACCCCGTCCGCTTCGTATGCCGGGGGCGTGTTTCCCTCCGTCAGAACCGTCCCCGCGTCCTCGATCACCGGCTTCGCCGACTCGCCGACCGCCCCGCGGGCCGCCGCCACCTGGGCCGGCGTTCGCAGGTTCGGCGTTACGGTTCCCTCCGACACCGTCACGGCGTCCACCCGCGCGAGCTGCACGAGGTCGAACAGCCGCTCCGCCGCCTTCGTCCGCGCCAGCGCCGCCCGCACGTGCTTTAGCACCAACTCATCCAGCGCGTCCTCCCGTGCCGCGACCACCTGAATGCCGACCGCCGGCACGTACGCGACCCACGCCTCCTCCCCGTGCCGCCACCGCAGCACGTCCAGTCGCAGCGTGACCGGCTCCGACCACGCCGCCGACGCCTGGGGCGGCGCGAGCGACACCAGCACCCGCGCCACCGCCACCGGGCCCGCGGGCACCCGCCGGTGCACGTCCAGCGCCGGCGCGTCCTCCAGGATCTGCTTCGCCAGCCCTCGCACCACCGCGCGCAGCCGCTCCGGCTGCGCGTGCAGCGCCAGCAGCTCCGGGAAGTTCAGCGCCTCCGCAAGGTGCAGCCCGCCGCCGTCGAGCTCGCGGTGGACCAGCGTGATCGGCAGGTCGTGGAGGGGCATGGGGGGAGGTAAACGCGAAACCGCCCACCGCGCTGACACGCGGCGGGCGGCTTCCACTTTCCAAACAGCAAACCCGCGACGCTTACTTCGCCGCCTCGATGCTGGTGATCGTCAGCGTGTCGCCCTTCTTGGTCCCGGTGACGGTGGCCTTCGTCTTCGAGTCTTCCTTGCCGAGGAACTCCACGGCCTTGGCCTTGCTGGCCTCGTCGAGCTTGATCGCCTCTTTGCCGGAGATCAGCACCAGGTCGCCGTCCTTCGCGCACTTGATCGTGCAGGCCTTGGGGTGCTTGGAGGCGGCGGTCTCCGGGTTCTCGTCCTTCATCGGCTTGGCCGAGCACTTCGTGTCGATCAGGACGCCGGTGAACTTCTCGTCGGCGGCGAGCGCGGCGCCGGCGAAGGCCAGACCGGCGACGACGACGCCCGCGAACAGTGACTTCTTCATGAGATCCTCCAGGAGGAATGAGAGTGAGGGAGAGAGGTGCCGCCCGGAACAGGACTCCCTGCGCCAGTGCGACCGGGAATGATACCCGACGGTCGAGCCCGCCCGCAAGCCGAACCCGCCCCCCTTCACCGCCCGTCCGCCCCCGATATACTCCGACCCTTCGCACCCCCTTCAAAGGAGTCCCCCGTGGCGGATCAACCGGTCGTTAACCCGTTAGGCCTGCAGGCGAGCTTCGGCTTCGGCGACCGCATCGGCCTCGCCACGCCGGGTCACGTCGAGGCCATGCGGCGCGCAGGGGGGCCGATCGCCCCGATCTTCGCGCAACAGTCAATCCGCGAGATGGCCCGTACGCAGCGCACGCCGGAGCAGGTCATGTCCGACGCCCTCTCCCGCGCCAAGTCCGCCGGCTGGACCGCCAGGCAGGGGGCCGACGCCGACCACCTCAAGACCACCGTCGACGTCGACCGCACCGCCGCCGCCGGTTTCTGCTTCTTCACGATCGACCCGTCCGACCACGTCGACGCCCACGCCGACGACTACACGCCCGACCAACTGAAGCAGAAGTGCGCGGACGTCCGGAAGTCGGCCGACGTCGGTTGGATCGACCGCTACAAGAACCAGCGGATCCAGCTCCAGAGCGGCACCACGTTCGACATGGACGACGCCACCGTCCAACGCGCCGCCGTCAAGTACGGCAAGGCCGTCAACCACGCCGTCTCCCTCGCCCGCCACATCGACTCGGTCCACCAGCGCCTCAACCGCCCGTACGAGATCGAGCTCTCCGTCGACGAGACCGCCCAGCCGACCACGCTCGCCGAGCACTACATCGTCGCCCACCGCTGCCTCGAGCAGGGGATGAAGCTCGTCAGCCTCGCACCGCGCTACATCGGCGAGTTCGAGAAGGGGGTCGACTACAAGGGCGACCTCGCCGCGTTCGAGCGCTCGCTCGCCGACCACGCCGCGATCGCCCGCCTGCTCGGCCCCTACAAGCTCAGCCTCCACAGCGGCTCGGACAAGCTCTCGATCTACACCGCGTTCGCCCGGCTCACCGAGGGCCGGTTCCACGTGAAGACCGCCGGCACGAGCTACCTCGAGGCGCTGCGCGTCGTCGCCCGCGCCGACGACGCGCTCTTCCGGCGCATTATCGAGTTCGCCCTGAGTCGCTACGACACCGACAAGGCCACCTACCACGTCAGCGCCACGTTAAGGGACGGCCCAAAACCCGACGGCCTCTCCGCCGAACTACTCGAAGCCGCCTACATCGGCGACTGGTCCACCGTCCCCGCAAACACCGGCTTCACCGGCCTCGGCCGCCAGATCCTCCACTGCACGTTCGGCTCCGTCCTGACCCACCCCGAGCTGGAGGGCCAGGTCCGCTCCGTCCTCGAAGGCAACCAGAAGCTATACGACGAAGTCCTCGCCGACCACTTCGAGCGCCACCTGAAGGCCCTGACCGCCGGCATGTGACACGGCAAGGCGCGCCCGTCGCGGCGGCCTGCCGCTCTTCCGAGGTGGCACGGGCGTCCCGCCCGTGAGCGGGTACTCCCGCCGCGGACGGCCGGTACTCCGGCCGTTAAGCGAACGAGTCGCGTCCCGTCCGGATCAGGACGCGAGCGCGCCGCCATCCCCCTACGGCTTCGCCCCGCGCAACTCGCCCGCCGCCCGCTCCACCGCCGGCGGGATCACGTCGCCGATCCCCGCCCACACCCGTAGCGACACGACCTCGTCGTACGGCGTGTCTCCCTGGTTCACCAACACCACCCGCGCCCCGCTCTCGATCGCGACCCGCACGAACGACGCCGCCGGCTCGACCGTCAGTGACGACCCCAGCGCCAGCATCAGGTCGCACCGCTGCGCGTGCCACGCCGCCTCGCGCATCTCCTTCGCCGGCATCGGGTCGCCGAAGTTGACGACCGACGAGATCAGCCGCCCGCCGCAGTTCGGACACGGCGGCTGCCCCGCGACCGGCCGGTCCGTCCGGTACCCCGGCCCCCACTTGCGCCGATCCCACCCGACCTCCTCCAGCGAGTATTGCCGGTCGCACCCCAGGCACCGCATCAAGTGCCCGTTGCCGTGCAACTCGACCAGCGCGTCGCCCGGGATCCCGGACTCGCGGTGCAGGTTGTCCGTGTTCTGCGTGATCAGGAACTTCAGCTTCCCCAGCCGGTGTAACTCCGCCAGCGCGAGGTGCGATGCGTTCGGCCGCACCTGCCCCGGCGCGACCTTCCACTTCGGCGGCGGCAGCCCCTTGTCCCGCCGCGTCCACACGCCGTCCGGCCCGCGGAAGTCCGGGATCCCCGAGTCGGTGCTGATCCCCGCCCCCGTGAACGCCACCACGCTCCCGGCCTCCACGATCCACCCCGCGACTGTGCCGACCACCTCGTCAACGGAAAGTTCCTCAGCCTCGGCCATGACAGCACCTCCAACAGCACCGGATCCTCCGCCGGGCCCGCAGCGGCGCGAGCGCCCGATCAGCCGTTCAGGATTTCGAACGGCACGCCCACCCCGAAACCTGACGCGCCACAGTGAGACCAATCGCAGATCGGCCGCCCGCGCACTGACGCCCCTCGTCGACCCGCGCCTTGACCGAGGCGGCGCAGCCGCGGCGAGGCCGCTTCAGCGGCCGGGTCTTCATCCGCCCCACGACACCCGTACAACAGGCGCCCCCCCAAAACCTTTGCGACCGGCATCCCCGCACCGTTACGCTAACGCCCGATGCAATCCCAAGCCGCCACCGTCGCCGACTACCTCGCCGAACTTCCCCCCAACCGCCGCGCCGCGATCGAGGCCGTCCGCCAGGTGATCCTCAAGAACCTCGACAAGGACTTCGAGGAGGCGATGCAGTACGGCATGATCGGCTACCAGGTGCCGCACCGCGTCTACCCCGCCGGCTACCACGCCGACCCCCGCCAGCCGCTGCCGTTCGTCTGCCTCGCGTCCCAAAAGAACGGAATGTCGCTCTACCTGAGCTTCCACATCGACCCCGCCGCCGACGCCGCCTTCCGCGCCGCCTGGACCAAGACCGGCAAGAAGTTCGACATGGGCAAGTCCTGCGTCCGCTTTAAGCGCGTCGAGGACCTCGCCCTCGACGTCATCGCCGACGCGATCCGCAACACGACCGCCAGGTCCTACGTCGCGCAGTACGAGGCCTCGCTCGCCAAGTCCGGCGGAAAACGCCCCAAGACCGCGGCCAAGGCAAAGGCCAAAGCCAAACCGGCGGCGACGAAGACCAAGGCTCCTGATACCAGGCCGCGCGCAAAGTGACTTCACTTCACCCCACGCCCGCCGGCACCGGCTTCCCGCGCGGCTCCTCCCCCTTCGGCCCCGCACGCACCACTTCCTCGTCCTCGCCGCTCTCCTTGTGCGGCGTCGCCACCGGCTTGCTCTCCGCGCTCCCGCGCTGCCTGAGGTAAACCGCCAGCCACACCATCGCCGCCAGCGACAAAAACTCGCTCTGCCAGTTCTGCAAGCTCTCGAACCAGAACCGGCTCGTCCCCATGTACCCCAGCGTCGACACGGCCTCCCCGCCGTGCAGCGCCTGGTCCTCGTTGTACTCCCGCGCCCCGTGCCGCCCGTGCAGCCAGAACGACACGAGGAACAGGATCGCGAACACGATCGCCAGGGAGTTCGAATACAACCACAGCACCACCGCCCCACCCTTCCGCACCGGCCACGGCGCGTCGGGGCGGTCCCGCTGCAGCGCCGGATCGTTGTCCACCGCGTCCTCGTCGTCCGGATCCTTCGACTCCGGCGACCCCTTCTGAAACAGGAACGCCGTCAGCACGACGAACATCGCCATCTGGAGAAACTCGCTCTCCCAGTTCTCCGCCGTCGCCTCCCAGAAGTGGCCGCTCGTCAGGTACTCGCCGAACCCGATCAGCGACTGCCCGTGCTCCTGCTGCGCGTTGTTGTGCTCCCGCAACCCCGTGAACACCTGTCCCACCCAGGTGCCGACGAATAGCCCGAGCAACACGAGCGTCAAACCGTTGTTCCGAAAAAATCGCTTCACGCCACACCTCCGCGTCAGGCAACGCACGTCCGTGTGACAAAACGCACCCCACTCGGCCGTCCGAAGCCGCCGGTCTACCACGCGCCCTTCGACGTCACCTCTATAGCAACCCGCATGCCCAGCGGAGCCCGCTGCCCTACCCCAAGTCACCCCTACCGCGGCCCTGTCTGCCGAGGTGGCACGGGCTTCCGTCCAGTGACAAAGTACCCCTCACCGCGGCGCGTACATCGCCTCCAGAAACGCCCCCCGCGTCGTCTCCCCCGCCTTGTACGCCGGCACCGGCCGCTTCGCCTTCTCCGCCCAGGCACGCGCCGTCCGCTCGTCCACCGGCTTTCCCAACCCCGCCGCGAACCCCTCGAACAACCCGTCCAACCCCGCCCGCTGTGCGACGACAAAGTGCGGATCGTCCAACTTCACGTCGTTGAAGTAAATCAACACCGCCCGCTGCCGCAGCAACTCGTCCTGCAGCTTCTCGGTGTTCACCGCGCGAGACGTAACGTCGTCGCGAATACTCAGGACCGCCGCCACCCCCGCCGCCTGCCCCAGCGCCATCCAGCACGGCTCCATCCGCAGGGTCGAAAACCCGATGTGCGTGCCGCTGACCGGCACGGGCGTCAGCAGGTTGTCCACCTTCTTGGGCACGATCACGCCGTACGGCACGGTGTACGGCCGGGTCGGGTGCGACAAGAACCCGTCCAGGTGGACGCGCCCCGGCTCGCGCTTGCGGTGCGCGTGGCTGTCGAGCGCGTAGTGGCTGGCCGTCACGCTGTTCCGGTACAGCGGCGGACGACCGCCCGCCTTCGTCGGCAGCGCGTCGTGCGCGGTGAACAGATGCTCCCCCTCGATCCGCCTCCCTTCGCGGACGTACACCTGCCGCGGGAAGTTCTGGTTGTCCTCGTACTCCCCCTTGGCCAGCCCCCACTCCCGGCAGCGCTCGCGGAAGTCCTCCGGCAGTTCGGGGTCGTTCTGCGCGAACCAGATCAGCCCCAGCGTGTAGTCGCGAAGCCGCTTTGCGAAGCCGTCGCGCCACGCCCAGTCCGCCGTCGGCCACGGGTAATTCTCCTCCGGCAGATCCGTCGAGATGAACGCCGCGTGCTGGTTGTTGGCGTCGGTCTTGCCGTTCGGCAGCGTGACCATGTTGACGATCCGCCCGATCCCGTCGACCGCCTGCTCCCCGCCGCGCTTCGCGTCCTTGTTCGTCCACCGGTCGAGCCGCACGTCCTCGACCATCGACGCGAACTCGGCGCGGTTGTAGCTCGCCGGCTTCTCCACCGGCACGCGGATCTTCGGGTCGCGCGTCAGGCAGACGCGGTAGTTGAACGCCTGGATCGTGTCGTCCCCCTCGCCGGTCGACCCCTCCCCCAGTTCCGTCGGCTGCGTCCGCCATTGCTTGTACACCCGCCCGGCCAGCGGCTCGTTGTACTCCGCCTTCCCCTCCCGCCGCGTGCGGAACGGCGCGCCGGCCGCCGCCGCCAGGTCCCCCTCGTACGTCGCGTCGACGAACACCCGCCCGGCGTACTCCTCGACCGCCCCGCCGTCCCGATTCGTCACCCGTACCCGTGCGACCTTCGCCCCGTCGAGCGTGACGTCCTCCGCCCGCGCGTCGAACTGCCGCCGCTTCCGCACCGTCACCTCGGGCGCGACCTCCGCCAGCATCTGCTCGAACACCCGCTCGGCCACCGACGGCTCGAAGTGGTACCCGTCCGAACAATCCTTCACCTGTTGCGAGTTCGCCCCGTACGACTCGACGTAATGCTTCTTCACCCGTCCGACGAACTCGAGGAACAGCCCGCCCGTCGCCCCGCGCGTCGCGATGTCCGTCGCCCCCAGCCCGTTGGCCGGCAGCCCCCCGACGTGCTCCGTCCGCTCTACCAGCACCGCCGTGTGTCCCATCCGCCCCGCCGCCACCGCCGCCATGACCCCGCCAGGCGTCCCCCCGATCACGACCAGGTCGTACCGCTGCGGCTCTTGCGCCGTGACTCCCCCGTTGACCAAAGACGCCAGCACCAGCGCGACCAGGAGAGAGAGTCGGTTCATCGCACCATTGTAGGGGCGGACGCGCTGCACACCGAAGGGCTTCGCCACCCGAAACCGGCCGCCGCGCCAGAACCTCCGCGCAGCGGACAAGACCCGCGCCTGCGCACGGGTCAAATCACGTTCCGGCAACCGTCGATCCCGATTCGGCCGTGACCCCTAAAAGTGCCGCCGCGGCCGCGGCGCGCGCCGGTCCGCCGGCGAGGAAGTGCGCGGCGAGGACGAACGCGGACTCGACGACGGCCGCCGCTCGTTCCCCGGCTCGGGCGCGTCCGGCCTCGTCACCCGCGGCCCGGGCTCCACCGCCCCGCTGCCGCCCGGGTTCTGCCGCCCGCGCTCGAACAACTCCTTCAGCACGTCGTTCCGGTACGGGTTGATCCCCCGCCCCGTCTTCGCCGTCTTCACGCCCCGCCAGTACGCCTTACGCGCCCGGCTCCGGGAAGGGTAACCCTTCGCCATACGTTGCTCCTTGGATGTGCGCAGTCGATGTGCCCGTGTGACCGATGAACGACCGTCCCTCTCGCCTCAACGGCGGGCGTGCCTTCGCCCGCAGGACGGTTCCGCACTCCATCGTGGGGAAAAACCCGAGGCCGCCTGGTATCGGCCCGGTGGCGGGACAATCTCCCGTTAACAAAGTGTGTATCGCCAAGACCCCTGCAATTCAAGTCAAAATCCGCGGCGGATCACCCCCGCTCATCTTCCCCAGACCCTGATGGCGTTCGATCAATTCGGTCGCCCCCGTTCGGCTGCCCGATCAGAACGGGTCCGCCTGCGTCGATAAATTCTCGAACCGCGTCGACTTGTTGTTGAACGCCAGCTTCACCGTCCCCGTCGGCCCGTTCCGCTGCTTCGCGATGATCACCTCCGCGATGTTGTCCGGGACGAAGTCCGGCTCGCTCATGCGGTAATAATCCTCGCGGTGCAGCAGCGCGATCACGTCCGCGTCCTGCTCGATCGACCCCGACTCGCGCAAGTCGCTCATCCGCGGCCGGTGTCCGTCCCGGTTTTCGCTGCCCCGGTTGAGCTGCGACAGCGCGATCACCGGCACGCTCAGCTCGCGCGCGACCGCCTTGATCCCGCGGCTGATCTCGCTGATCTGCTGCTGCCGGCTCTCCGGGCCCGGGTTGTCCATCAACTGCATGTAGTCGATCATGATCAGCTTCACGTCGTGCTGCAGCTTCAGCCGCCGGCACTTCGCCCGCAGCTCCAGCGGCGTCAGCCCCGGGGAGTCGTCCACCCAGATCGGCGCCTTCGCCAGCTCGCCCACGACGTTCGCCAGGTGCGCGTACTCGTGCGCCTGCAGCATCCCCTTCCGCAGCTTGTGCGCGTCGATCTGCCCCCGCGAGCACAGCATCCGCTGCGCGAGCTGCTGCTTCGACATTTCCAAACTGAACACCGCGCACGGGCACAGCGAGTCCGCCGCCACGTGCTCGATGATGTTCATGCTGAACGCCGTCTTCCCCATCGACGGGCGGGCGGCGACGATGATCATCTCCCCCCGCTGCAGCCCGTTCATCATGTCGTCGAGCTCGAAGAACCCAGTCTCGACCCCGCGCTGCCCGCGGGTCTCGATCATCTCGAACACCTCGTGCAGCACGTCCTCCATCGGCGTCAACTGCCCGGCGACCTTCCGCTCGGCGATCTGGAAGATCTTCTTCTCCGCGTTCTCCAGCACCATCTCCGCCGACTCGTGCGGCGAGTACGCCTCCCGCAGGATGTCGCTGCTCGCAGCGATCAACTGCCGCAGAAGCGCCTTCTCCTTCACGATCCCCGCGTAGTGCGCCCCGTTCGCCGCGTTCGGCACCGACGACAGGATCGCCGCCAGGTACTCGATCCCGCCGATCTCCTCGAGCACCTGCCGCTTGATCAGCTCCTCGCGCACGATCATCGCGTCGATCGGCCGGTTCGCTTCGTAAAGCTGCTTCAGCACCCGGAACAAGATCTGGTGGTCCGCCTGGAAGAACGCCTCCTCGTCCACCATCTGCACGCACTGCCCGATCGCGTCCTTCGACACGTCGAGCATCATCGACGCCAGCAGGCACATCTCCGCCTCGACCGAGTGCGGCGGCAACCGCTCGAACTGACGCGCGATCGAACTGTCAATTAACTGGGACATGGGCAGCCTTCGAGCAAGCAATCGTAACCGAACAGCGCATTAACAGGCAAACGGTGTCATCGTCCACCCGCCCGCGCCGACTCCAGCCCGAACTTACCCGCCCCTGTCACCCCCGCCCCCGACCGCGCCACCCACGATCACGGTATCCCCACCCGGTCCACAAGACCTGTCGTCAGCACGACCTCCCCCACTCCTCGTCCCCCTCTCCTTCTTCATCCCCCCACCGGCTGCGTCGGATCCCGCAGCGCCTCGCCGCTCCCGCCGGCGCCCGCCCCCGCCACCGCCGCGATCCGCTCCACCACCGCCCGGTGCTCCGGGCAGTTCAGCGCCTCGAAGTCCGTCACCTTCTGGGCCGGCCGCGCGTACCGCGCCATCAGCGCGTCCAGCCGTCGGTTCGCCTCCTCCACCCGCGCCAGCGGCACCTCCCCGCCCCGGACCGCCGCCACCAGCGCGTCGATCGCCCGGTGCTGCAGCCCCGCGTCGTGGCAGATCGCGAACAGGTCCACCCCCGCGTTCGCGCCGCGCGTCACGACCTCCGCGATGTCGAAGTTCGCCGAGATCGCCTTCATCTCCAGGTCGTCGGAGATGATCACACCGTCGAACCCCATCTCCTCCCGCAGAATGCCGTGCAGCACCCGCCGCGACATCGTCGCCGGGTAGTCCGGGTCGATCGGCTCGAACACGACGTGCGCCGTCATCACCATCGCCACCCCCGCGTCCACCGCCGCCCGGAACGGCGGCAGCTCGATCGCCTCCAGCCGCCCGATCGGGTGCGGCAGCCGCGGGAGATCGTGGTGGCTGTCCTGCGACGTGTCCCCGTGCCCCGGGAAGTGCTTCCCGCACGCCGCCACCCCGTTCGCCTGCAGCCCCCGGATCAGCGCCGTCCCCATCGCCGACACCAGCTCGCTCGTCGCCCCGAAGCTCCGGTCGCCGATCACCGGGTTGTCCGGGTTCGTGTCCACGTCCAGCGTCGGCGCGAAGTTCAAATCGATGTTCACCGCCCGCAGCTCCCGCGCCAGCACCCGCCCGACCTCCTCCGCCAGCGCCGCGTCCCCCGTCGCCCCCAGCGCCCGCATCGAGGGCACGTGCGTGAACCCGTCCCGCAGCCGCCGCACCCGCCCGCCCTCCTGGTCGACGCACGTCAGCAGCGGCCGCCCCGCGCGCTCCTTCAGCGCCCCGGCCAACTCCGCCACCTGCCGGACCGACGCCACGTTCCGCGCGAACAAGATGACCGTCGACACCCCCCGGTCCAGCAGGCGCGGCAACTCGGGCGGCAACGACATGCCGTCGAATCCGACGGCGAACATCCGGGCAACGGCGCGGGCCAAATCGGGCATACACGCAAAGCTAACGGCAGGCCCAATTGCGGGCAATGCTCCCCCCGTGCTGCCCCCGTCTCTCGGCCTCCGACGGCAAGACGGCCGGCCGGGCAATCCCGGCCGGCCATTTCCAATTCCTCAACCCCTCAGCAAACGCCTCAGCGCCGCCCCCGACGCAGCCCCACCAGAGCGGCCGCGGCCAGCAACCCCAGCGCCGACGGCTCCGGCACCGGCGGCGACAGCGTCGCCTCGTCCGCATTCACCAGCCCGCCGATCGTGAAGTCGTTCACCAGGATCGCCCCCGACGTCAGCCCGCCGGTGTCGCGCCACCCGAAGTAGAACCCCAGGTCGCGCCCCGCCGCGTCCGTGCCCGTCGGGTTCCCCGCCGGGTCCTCCGCGTCCTTGATGGCGGCCGTCGTCGTGTTCGTGTTGCTGAACGTGTCCGGCCCGACCACGAACGACTTGTTGTCCTGCGTGTACCGCTGGAACAAATTCGACGTCTCTGCGTTCGCGTCGATCGTCGTGTCCCGCCCCAGGTAGAACGCCAACCGCACCGCCGCCGACGTCACCGTGTCCGTGCCGCCCGCGGCGTCGTCCCCGTAGTTAACGTTCCACGTGTAATCGCTGGCGTCCGGCGTCTGCGTCTGCTTCGGCACGAACCGCAGCGGGATCTGGATCGTGTAATTCTGCCCCCCGCGCGTCCCGTTCGCGGTCACCGACCCGCTGAACGTCAGCCCGACCGCCGCGTTCGACTCGTTCCCGTTGTTCGTCTGACCCGTGATCGCGCCGACGAACCCGCTCGGCGTCAAACCCGGATTCGGGTTCACGACCACCGCCGACGGCAGCGGCGTCGCCGAGAACGTGATCGGCCCGCCCCCGTCCCCCGGATCGTACGAGAACCCTTGGATCGTCCCGGAGCCCGTCGTCGTGTCGCTCTGCGTATACGCGAACGTCGTCAGTGCCCCTTGGGCGGACGCGGTCGCGAACAGGCCACCCCATATCACCACTGCCGCACGAAGTGCTCGAACCCTCATCTCACTCTCCTCTAAAATGGCAAATGCGCCTCCCGGAACGGGAGCCGGCGATGTGTTGGCAGAATCTTAACACAGGTTGAACCTGTCATCAACAAAAAAGGTCGCCCCAACGCGCCCTGACAGTGCCCGAACGTCGCCGGGTGACCCGGGGAACCCTCCCAAACGGGGGACGCCTTTGGCGATGTTGCGAGCGCGGCCCTACCCCTTCACCGCCCCGCTCGCCAGCCCCGCTACAAAGTCCCGCTGCAGCACGAAGAACAGCACCACCACCGGCACGATCGACAGCAACGTCCCCGCCATTAAAATCCCGTACTGCGTCTGGTACTCCGGCAAATTCACCATGTTCGCCAAGCCGATCGGCAGCGTGTAGTTCGCCGGATCCTGCAGCACGATCTGCGGCCACAAAAAGCTGTTCCACGCCCCCATGAAACTCAACAGCGTGTAAGCCCCGATCATCGGCCGCACGATCGGCAGCGCGACCTCCCACCACAGCCGAAACTCGCTGCACCCGTCCACCCGCCCCGCCTGAAGCAACTCGTCCGGCACCGCCAGCATCGCCTGCCGGAACAGGAACATCCCGAACACGCTCACCGCCCCCGGCACCAGGATCGCCGCGTACGTGTCGACCCACCCCCAGCTCCGCATCAGGTCGTAGTTCGGCAGCAGCAGCACCTGCCCCGGCACCAGCATCGTCACCAGCATGACCAGCATCAGCGCCCGCCGCCCGCGAAACCGGTACTTCGCCAACGCAAACCCCCCGAGGCTGCTCAGCGTCACCACCACCACCGTGTACGCCGACGCCAGGAACAGCGAGTTCACCATCCACGTCCAGAACGGCTGCCGCCGGAACAACTCGCGGTAATTCTCAAGCGTCACCCCCTCCCCCACCCCGTTCACCTCCCGGTACGCCAGATGATCCCACGGCAGAAACGCGTACCGGAAAAAGTCCGCGTTCGTCTTGAACGTCGCGCACACCAACCACACGAACGGCGCCACCGTCACCACCGCCAGCCCCAGGATCACCAGGTGCAGCGCCACCGACCCGACAACGCCCCGACCTTCGAGAAGGCGCGCACGATCTCTTCTCCCTCCCCTCTTCTCCGCGCCCTCTGCGTCTCCGCGGTGATTCACTCTTCCTCCCTCCCCGCCCGCGACACCCGGATCTGCACCAGCGCCACCCCCAGGATGATCGTCACGAGAAACCACCCCACCGCGCACGCCGCCCCCAGGTCCCCGACGTCGAACCCCTGCTGGTACAAATACATCACGATCGTCAGCCCCGCCCACCCCGGCCCCGCCGCGCTCCCCTGCTGCAAAAACAACACGTACGGCAGCTCGAACAACTGGAACGCCCCGATCGTCGTCGTCACCGTCAGAAACGTCAGCACCGGCCGGATCCCCGGCAGCGTCACGTGCCGGAACCGCGCCCACCGCCCCGCCCCGTCCACCGCCGCCGCCTCGTACAACTCCCGGTCCACCGCCTGCAGCGCCGCCAGGAAGAACACCATCCCCCACCCCACGCTCAGCCACAGCCCCGCCACCACGACCGCCACCCGCGCGTTGACCGGATCCCCCAGCCACGTCACCTCCGCCCACGGCCCGTACACCGCCCCGAGCACCCGCGGCACCAACCCCTGCCGCCGCGACAGCATCAGCATGAAGATCACCGACACGAACACGTGCCCCACCAAGAACGGCGAGAAGAACGCGAACCGGAACAAGTTGCGGAACCGCACCCGCGCGCCGTTCAGCAGCATCGCCAGCCCCAGGGACATCGGGATCTGCAGACACACGAACACGACCGTGAACACCACCGTGTTCGCCACCGCGATCCACAGCAGGAGGTCCGTCACGAAGAACCGGTAGTGCCCCAGCCCGACGTACCGCCGCCCCTCCGCCCCCGCGTACGTGTGCAAACTCATCACCACGCTTTTCGCCAGCGGGTACACCAGGAACACGCAGAACAACACCACGAACGGCGCCACGAACAAGTACGGCGCGTACCGCGCCTGCCAAGCCCACCACCGCCCCCCGGCGCCCGGTCTTCCCCCCTCTCCCGGTACTCCGGGAGAGGGCCGGGGTGAGGGTCTCCCCGCCCCCTCCACAGTGATCACCCGCGCCCTCATTCCTCGAACCTCGCGTGCTCCACCCGCCGCCGCAGGTCCGCCGCCATCCGCGCCAGCCACCCCCGGATCTCCCGCTCCAGCCCCGCCCGGTCCCCCGGGTGCGCCGCCACGTAGTTCCGCCCGTCGACGATCACCTTCGACAAGTACGCGTACGCCATCGACGTCGCCGGCGTCGCGAACCGCGCCGGCACCTCCCGCGCCATCTCCGCGTACAACGCGTCCACCCGCTGCCCGCCGAAGAACGCGTCCCCCGCCGCGTCCGCGCGCTCGACCCACCCCGACCGCACCGCCGGCAAAATGCTGCTCCGCGCCCGCTGCGCCGCCAGTCCCTCCTTGCTGAAGTAAAGCCACTCGATCAGCCGCCACGACGCCCGCGGGTCCTTGGCCCGCCGCGGGATCCCGATCATCGTCCCGCCCCACGTCGACGTCCGCGCGTCCCCCGCCTCGAACACCGGCAACGGCATCATCCGCACCTTCCCGGCCAACCCCGGCGCGAACTGCTTCAGCACGTCCACCCGCCAGTCCGCCGTCATCACCGCGCAAATGTTCCCCTCGACCAGGTCCCGCGCCAGCCCCCCGACCCCCGCCCCCGACAGCGACGACATCTTCGTCGGCCCCGCCAGGCACTCCACGTAGAACGCCACCGTCTCGATGAACCGATCCTCCGTCATCCGGATCTCGCCCCGCTCGTCGATCGGGTTCAGCCCCCGCTGCAACAGCATCGGGATCAAGTGGTCGCCGGATGCGTCCGCAAACTCCATCGCGTGCCGCCGCACCCCCCGCCCCGCCCAGTACGCCTGAAACGCCAGGCACGCCTCCCGAAACGCCGGCCACGTCGCCGCCTTCTCCAGGTCCACCCCCGCCTCGTCGAACAGGTCCTTTCGGTACGTGATCGTCACCGGGTGCACGTCGTGCGGCACACCGAAGATCACCCCGTCCTTGCTCCACAACTTCAGCCGCGCCGCCGACACCTCCCCCAGCCACCCCGACTCCTTCAAAAACTCGTTCAGCGGCAACAACCCCACTTGGTCCACCGGCGGCCGGAAGTACTTCGCCACGCTCCCGATCTCGAGCTCCACCACGTCCGGCACGTCCCCCGACCCCGACATCAGCAACGACAACAGCCGCACGTCCACCGCTCGCGTAGACATCAGATCCACCGACACGCGCCGCCCCGTCCGCTCCCGAAACTGCTCGACCAAGCTCCGCCCCGCCCCCCCCTCCGGCGTCCCCGCGTAAATCTCCCGATGCCCCGGCGCCGACACCCACAACACCAGGTCCGCCCGCCGCGACCCCCCACCCCCGCCTGGCGCAACCACCCGCCACGCCCCGCACACTGCGGCGACGATCCCCATCACTAGAATCGGCCTACCCAGATGAAACGCCATGCCGCCCGGCATTCTCTCCCCCCCGCCAAACGGGCACAAGCAGACCACTCTCCCAGGTGGCACGGGCGTCTCGCCCGTGAGCCGTGTACCCATGGCGGTTGGCCGGTACTCCGGCCAAAACAGCCCGGAGCGCAAGCGATGCCAAGCCATCCACCCCGCCGTCCGAATACAATCACCACCCGTGCGCCACCCGATCCGCGCCGCCGCCGCCGCCCTCCTCTCCCTCTTCTGCGCCGCCACCCTCGCCCGCCCGCAGCTACGTCACCGACGACCACCTCGGCCGCCTCACCCGTTGCCCCGAATGCGGTACGACGCCGTAGGGCGTACCCCCAGCACAGCCTTCACCGCGCACCGCCTCACTACCCCCGCGCGAACCGATGCAGTTCGACCATCACCAATTCCACCGCTGGAGCAGTTCCAGGTTCCTGTATCGGTGGGGCAGACATTCTTGTCTGTCCCGCGTCGGTGAGCGGGGGCCTCCGTGCCCCCCGAACCGACGCGGTCCCGCCACGCTAACCCGAAAAGTGATCTAAAACGGCGCGTCCCCCCCCACGTTCCCGAACACCTCCCCCGTCACATAACTCGCCTCCTGCGACGCCAGCAGCACGTACGTCGCCGCCAGCTCCGCCGGCTGCCCCGGCCGCTTCAGCGGCGCGTCCCCGCCGAACGACTCCACCTGCTTCTGCGGCATCGTGCTCGGGATCAGCGGCGTCCAGAACGGCCCGGGCGCCACCGCGTTCACCCGGATCCCCTTCCCCGCCAACTGCTTCGCCATCGACTTCGTGAACGACACGATGCACGCCTTCGTCTGCGCGTAGTCCACCAGCGTCGGCGACGGGTCGTAGGCCTGGATCGACGCCGTGTTGATGATCGCCGCGCCCGGCGGCAGGTGCCCCAGCGCCGCCTTCGTGATCCAGAACATCGCGTACACGTTCGTCTTGAACACCGCGTCGAACTGCTCGGTCGTCAGTTCGTCGATCGACTGCTGCGCCATCTGGTACGCCGCGTTATTCACCAGCACGTCCAGCCCGCCCAGCCCCGCGACCGCGTCCGCCACCAGCTTCTTGCAGAACGCCTCGTCCTTGATGTCCCCCGGCAGCGGCACCGCCTTCCGCCCCGCCGCCCGGATCAACTCGACCACCTCCTTCGCGTCCGACTCCTCCGGCGGCAGGTACCCGAACGCCACGTCAGCCCCCTCGCGCGCGAACGCGATCGCCGCCGCCCGCCCGATCCCCGAATCGCCCCCCGTGATCAGCGCCTTGCGCCCGGCCAACCTGCCGGACCCCTTGTAGCTCTGCTCCCCGTGGTCCGGCCGCGGCTCCATCTTCGACGCCAGCCCCGGCCACTCCTGCCGCGGCGTCCGGAACGGCGGCTTCGGATACCGCTCCAGCGGGTTCTGCAACCCCGCCGACCCCACCGCCGCACCCGCGCCGGACGCCGGCTGCTGCGCAAGCGCCGCCCCGCCCACCGCCAGTAACGTCGGCCCCGCCGCCAGCCCCGCCCCCGCCTTCACCACGTCCCGCCGCGACAACTCGCTCTCGTTCCCATTCGGATTCATCGACAACATCCTTTCGCCACAAGCCCACACAAATCCAAGCCCGCCGGGAGAGGAACCCATCCGGCCTCGGCCGACACAGCAACGCGACCAACGATTACCGCCGGCCGCCCACCGTCGCGACCTGCAACCCCCATGCCCCGTCCGCGCGCCGCGCCGTCAGGTTTCCCGCCGCCTGAACGACCGGCCCCACTGCCCCCTCTCCCGGTACTCCGGGAGAGGGCCGGGGTGAGGGTTCGCGCCGCTCGCGCCCGACCGACAGGGGGTTACGACCACCTGATGCGACCATCCCGCCGCCGCCCGCACCCCGCGCCACCGTTGACCCCAGCCCCCTGATGCTCGAAACTCCCGGACGACACGTCCGCCGCCCGCACGGGCCTCCGCACCTACGCGGCGCGCCAGCTCATCGATGCCCCAGCGCCCGCGTCCCGCCGCCAAAGACCCTATGCACCCGCGACGGATGCGAGGAAGGAAAGAAAGGACGACCCATGCCCACCCCACCCATCCCCGTCCGCGTACGCCCCCTCGCCGTCGCGCTCGCCGCCCTCGCCACAGCCGCCGCCGGGCCAACCACGCGCCCAGCCACCAAGCCGGCCCCCACCGACGACGGCCGCGCAATCTTCTTCGACACGTTCGACGAATCCTCCCGCGGTCCGCGCGTCCGCAACCGCGTCGTCGACGCGCCCCCCGCCGGCATGGGCTACACCACCGACACCCCGTTCGGCTACGAGTTGAAGAACTGGATCATCGCCGACGCCGAAGCCGACGGCCCCCGCCGGTCCTTCTGGTGCGTCCCCGAGACCGCCGACGGCAAGGTCGAAGCCTTCGCCCGCCAGGCCGCCCGATCCCACGACTCGATCGCGTTCGTCAAGACGCAGCTCCCGCCCGACGCGGCCCGCTACGCGATCGAGTTCCGCCAGTGGTGCAACGACAACGACTACATCGGCTTCGTCCTCGGTGCGTCGAACCCCGAGATGAAGCACGACGGCGTCGAGTTCGGCTACGAGCGGCAGGAGCCCGGCACCGACAACACCGTCGACGCCGTCCACCACCGCGGCGCGCTGGGCAAGGGCAAGATCGACGGCCACGCCGCAATGAAACGCTGGGCCGCCCACCGCATCGACGTCGACCTCGCCGCCAAGCGCGTCCGCTGGACCCAGGACGGCCAGACCCTGCTCGAGGGCGACGCCCCCGCCCTGAACCCCGGCGGCCACTTCGGTATCCGCCAACGCTACGAGCGCGGCACCCGCTACGACGACGTAAAGATCAAAATCCCGCACCCGGCCGCGCCGCCCACGGAGAACCACTAATGTCACCACCCGGCCTACGGTCTTCCGCTTCCCCGGCGGCAGCCGAGAAAGACCCCGACCTCGGACCCTCGCTGGGAACCACCCCCCGCCGCGGCTAAACTAGGCTAGCCCATGAGCCAATCCCCCCACATCCTCCCCAGCCTTCCCAAACTCGCCCGCGGCGCGCAGCGCGAGGCCCTCCCCTACGAGCCCGTCTGCGCGATCTTCCGCCGCTACCTCCACCAGGAGAAGCTGAAGTTCACGCCCGAGCGCGCCATGATCCTCGACGCCGTCCTCCGCAAGGAAGGACTGTTCGAGCCCGAACAACTAATCGACGGCCTGAAGGGCTTAGGCCACAAGGTCAGCCGCGCGACCATATACCGCACCCTAAGCCACCTCCAAGACGCCGGCATCCTGAAGCAGGTCTTCTTCGACAACAAGCAGAGCTACTACGAGGTCATCGCCGGCCGGCAGACCCACGACTACCTGATCTGCGTCACCACCGGAAAGGTCATCGAGTTCAGCAGCGAAAAGCTGCGAACGCTCCGCGACGAGATCTGCCAGGAACACGGCTTCGACCCCCTCTCCCACCGCTTCCAGATCTTCGGCGTCAGCCCCGAAGCCAAAGCCACCCCCAATCCCCCCACCCCCGCTGCTAACAAAGCGCCGCATACGTAGCGAACGTCAGCAGCGCGATCTTGATCTTCATGTTCCAAAACACCGGGTTGGCCAAGCTCATCATCAGGTGTCTCCTCAGTCACCTGTAAACAACCCCCATGCCAACATCCCGAACGCAAGAAAACATCCGACTGACCCGTTAGAACCTGTAGAAACCAGTACATGACGACGTTTGCCCGCTTTAACCTTTGTGAGGGATGTTGTTCCTGGGCTACATTTCTCCATCTTCTCGGTGATAAGTGATGCTTTTTCCCAACATCACCGCTTGGTGTGCCGATAAGTAATAGATATGAAGAGAAACAACGTTTTACCGCACTGTATTCTCTGTCAATTTATTGTCTAAATGGTTTGGGGACGTACTACAGCTCTTGTGCTTTAATCCGACAAATTTTAAACCAGAAAAACGTCTGTTCCTCAAACCCGAAATCCCAACTTACCGTATCCAAACTATGACAAAGTCGAATGTGGCCGCGGCTTCAGCGGAGATCAGCGCGCTGATCCGGGCGGCCAAGGGTGAAAGCTTCCCATACCGCCAAGTTTTAGAGACGATCCAGAAGGCGGTGCCGTGTGCGCAGGCGTTGATCGTGTCGAGCCTTCCGCGCGGGGGGCTGCAGATTGTGCAGCCGTCGACTTGTCCGGAAGTGTTGGTCAAGATTTACAACCGGGACCTTCACGTCGAGGACCGGTTGACCTGGCAGACTATCCTGTCGGGGAAGCCGGTGAAGGGGTCGTCGGCGTGGGGTTCGGATTACGAGGGGAGCCGGTACGTTCAGGAACTGCTGGAGCCGACGGGACTTCGGTCGTCGGCGGCGGCGATGCTGAAGGCGCCGGTGCTGGCGGGGTATCCGGGGGCTCTGCACCTGTATCGCAAGCTGGGTGAGCAACCGTTTTCCGATGCGGAACTGGAGCAGCTCGGCGAGCTGGCGGCGCAGCTGGACGAGGCGCTGGACGAGCTGCGGGCGTCGCGGCACCCGGCCGAGGCGCCGGGGTCGGCGTGGACGCACTTTGCGGCGGTGCGGCAGGTGGCGTTCGACCGGGCGGCGAAGCAGCACCTGCCGACGCTGGGGCAGCCGCTGGACCAGCGGCTGATGCAGCAGATGGCGCAGCACGCGCACCACCGGTTGCAGCACTTGAACGGGGACGGGATCCCGGCCGACCGGCTGCAGCTCCCGGACAGCCGCGGGGACCTGTGGATCTTCCGGGCGGTGACGTTCAACCGTTACCCGGCGCTGGGGGACGGGCCGTTCGTGTTCTTCTGCCTGCAGCCGGAGAGCTGGGAGTGGGACGCGGTGCGGGTGGCGGACGTGCAGGCGGACCCGGAGATGAGCCGGCTGATCCCGGCACTGCACTTCATGCACGAGGAGTTCGGGCGGAGCCCGACGCTCGACGAGATCTCGGCCAAGGCGCATTTGAGCCCGTTCCACTTTCACCGGCGGTTCACGGACCTGGTGGGGCAGACGCCGAAGCACTTTTTGCTGGCGTGCCAGATCCACAAGGCCAAGGATCTGCTGGTCGAGCGGAAGAAGGAACTGAGCGAGATCGCGAAGGAGTGCGGGTTCGCGCACCAGAGCCACTTCACGAGCCGGTTCAAGCAGGCGACGGGCCTGACGCCGACGCGGTGGCGGCGGCTGGCGCACGACTTGGCGAAGCCGCCGCGGGTCTAAAGCGCGGGGAGCGCGTCGCGGTGGCGCGGAGACGGCGGAGACAGGAATCAATTGGCCGCGCGACCTTTTGGTCGCGCGGTTGCTTCATAAGGACGCGGGTCACGTGGCATCCTCGACCCCACCCGCGGTGGTACGGGAGGCTAGGCAACCTCGCTCGTCACGCGCGCCCGCGGCGGCCGCAGGTCGCAAGTCCGGCTAGTGTGAAGACCAGAGCGGCACCGGCGGGTTCGGGGACGCCGGTGACGAGGAACGCCTCGTCCGGCCGGCCGTCGTGCGTGCCGTACCCGAGGATGGCTGTGCCGTCGTCGGAGATGTCGGTGACCGAGTGGAGCGTCCACCCGGTCAGGTCGACGCCGATCGTCGGCAGGTACGCGTTCAGGTCGACCGTGCCGAGGGCGGGCGTCCAGAGGAACGGGCGGTACGCGGCGGCCGACACCAGCACGTTCCCGACGACCGCGTTCCCGTCGCCGCTGACCGCGGCGGCGAACGCGGCGGCGTCCGCCGGGACGCCGGCCGGCGCCGGGATCAGCTGGGTCCCGGTCGCGGCGGTCCACCGGAACGCGACGTTGTCGGCCCCGTCCGTGCGCGATGCGCTGTACCCGACGACGGTCGACCCGTCGGCGCTCAGGCCGATCCCGGTCGTCCGCGTGTCGCCGGCGAGCGGCGCGATCGGCTGGAGGCCGCCGGCCGCGGTCCACCGGAACGCGCGGTCGCCGGCCGGGGCGGCGGCGAACCCGGCGACGACCGACCCGTCCGCGCTGACGTTGTTGGCCAGGGACTGCGTGCCGCCGGGCAGCGTCCCGAGGTCCTGGAGCCCGGTCGCGGCCGTCCAGCGGAACGCGTGCAAGCCGCGGACCGTGCCCGTGTCCGTGTTGGCCTGCCCGACCACGACCGCGCCGTCGGCGCTGACGTCGTACGCGAGCGACTGGGACCCGCCCGGCAGGTTGCCGAGTTGCTGGAATCCGCCCCCAGCCGACCAGCGGAACGCGGTGAAGTCGGTCGCGCCGTTGTCGCCGTACCCGACGACCACCGACCCGTCCGCACTGACCGCCGAGCCGCGGGAGTTGGTCCCGCCGGGGAGGCGGCCGACCTCCTGGGTGCCGGTGGCGGCGGTCCACCGGAACGCGGCGCCGTACGCGTTCCCGCCGAACCCGGCCTCGCCGGTGACGACCCGGCCGTCGCGGCTGACCCGTTGGACGTCGATCCCGGCCTCGGCGGGCGCGGGTAGGACGGCGGTAATGGCGGGCGCGGCGGTCACGGCCGGCCCAGCGGTCGCGAGGGCCGCCGCGACGGCGGCGGCGGCGACCCGCACATGACGCCCGGTGGCGGTGACGGCGTACGCAGATTCTGGCTTCGGACGGGGCATCTTGCACTCTCCCAAGGTAAAGGTTTCGGCGGCGGTGATCGGGGGACGGAGGACGCGACGGTCACGCGCGATCGACGCGGCGAGCCTACCGGGCAGACCGGCGGCGGCGGCGACGCCGTGTGAGGGCGGCGGCTTGCCGCCTTGCGTCTACGCGGGGCGGTAAGCGCTACCGGTCGGCGAACGGGCTTGACGCGGCGCGTCCGCGGCGCCGGCGCCCGAGCGCCCCCGCGAGTCCGAGGGCGAGCGCGCCGAGGCCGGCCGGCTCGGGGACGCCGGTGACGAGGAAGTAGCCGGACTGCTCGGGGCCGCGGGCGGCCGAGACCAGGATCGCGGTGCCGTCGGCCGAGACGTCGACACCGCCGGTCAGCCGCCAGCCGTCGAGGTCGACGCCGCGGGACGCGAGGTACGCGTTGAGGTCGACGGCGCCCATTGCGGGCGTCCACAGGATGGCGCGGCTCCCGTCGGTGTAGTTGGCCGTGCCGACGATCGCGGAGCCGTCGGCGCTGGCCTCGTCGGCGAACCCGCCGAGCGCCCCGGCCGGGAGCGGGAGGGCGGTGATGCCGGTGGCGGCCGTCCAGCGGAACGGGACTTCCGTGTCGACGCCCAGCGTCCCCCCGGCGTCGTACCCGACGATCGTCGACCCGTCGGCGCTGACGCCGAGGGCGGCGGCGTACGTCTTGCCGGGCAGGTGGCCCAACGGCTGCATGCCGGTTGCCGCCGTCCAGCGGAAGGCTTCGGAGGTGGGAAGGACCGCACCCCCGTTGGGGGTGAGGGAGGCCCCGGCGGCGACGGCGCCGTCGTCGCTGACCCCGTACGCGGTGTCCCGGTATCCGCCCGGGATCGGGCCCAGGGACTGCAGCCCCCCGGCGGCCGTCCAGCGGAAGGCCACCGCCGCCGTCCCGGTGTTGGCCTCGCCGACGACGACGGTGGCGTCGCGGTTCGTGGCCAGGGGGATCGAATTGCTCCCGCCGGGGAGGGCGCCGAGGTACTGGTAGCCCCCGGCGGCCGTCCATCGGAAGCCGAGGAAGCGGCCGTCGAGCGTGCTGACGTTGCCGACGACGGTCGAGCCGCCGGCGCTCACGGCGATGCCGCTGGAGGCGTACGTGCCTGCCGGGAGGCCGAGCGGCTGGGTGCCGGTGGCGGCCGTCCAGCGGAACGCGCCGGTGTGGGCGTCGTTGCCGCTCCCGCCGAAGGACGCGTCGCCGGTGACGGCCGTGCCGTCGGGGCTGAGGCCGTAGGCGACAAGGCCCTCCTCGCCAGGGGCGGGCAGGATGGGGAGCAGGGCCGGGGCGGCGAGCGCAGGGCCGGCGATCGGGACGACGGCGAGCAGGGCCACCCCCAGCACCCATGCTCGGTCGCTGCGGCGGGCCGTGACAGGAACGGTCGGTGTCGCACGAATCATTCTTCCTCTCCCAAGCTGGAATTGGCAATCGACGGGTCCTGCGAGGTGTGCAGTCCCTTCCCCGGGACATGCGAGATCCGGGCGGCACGGGTCCCACGAAATGGGGATAATCGGCGGAGCGGTCGGCGCGGGCGGGGCTGGCAGCTGCCCGGCCCGGCGCGGTCACGGGGCGGGCGTGGTCGGTCGGGTCGCCGGCGCGGCCCCGAACAGGTCGCGGGCGGGGACGACGTACAGCGACTGCCAGAACTCGGGCCGGGTGCGGGCGGCGGACGCCTCGGCGCGCGCGAACGTGGCGCGGGCGGCGTCCAGGCGGCCGGCCGCGCGCTCGACGACCGCCTTCAGGTAGAGCGTGCCGCCGGCCGGCGGCGCGTCGGACCGCTCGGCCCGCTCGATCGCCGCCAGCGCGCCCGCCGCGTCGCCGGTCTGGTAAAGGCCGGCGGCCAGCGCCACCCACAGCCCCCCCATCCGCGGCCACCGCTCCAGCGACGAGCGGGCCAAGCCGACGGCCGCGTGCGGGTCGCGGGCCGCCGGTTCCGCGGCCTCCACGAGCAGGCGGGGCAGCATCCACGCGTGGGCCGCCGCGTCCGGCGCCGACCGGCCGAGCCACTCCCCCGCCCGGCGGGCGGCCGCGTACGCCTCGACGGCCTCGGCGCGGCGGCCCTGCCGCCACCGCACGTACCCGGTCGCGCGGCCGACGAGCAGCGCCCGCACGTGCAGGTCGATGTTCGCCGGGGCGGACGCGAGCGCCTCGCGGACCGCGTCGCCGGCCTCGCGGAGGGCCGCGTCGGCCTCGGCGAGCCGGTCGAGCGCGATCAGGGCGGTGGCCGCCTCCTCCAGCCCCCGCGCCAGGCGGTCCGCGGCGTCGGCGTCGCCCGGTCGGCGGGCGGCGTGGGCCCGGTCGAGCTGGGACCGGCGGCGGAAGCTGGCCAGCGCCTCGTCGTGCCGGCCGGCCCGCTGCAGGCACGCGGCGAGTTCCAGCCGCGCGTCGGACGCGCGGAGCGGCCGCGTGGCGTCGGCCGGGTGCTCGGCCAGCAGCCGCTCCTGGATCGCGACGCCCTCGGCGGCGAGCGGGACGGCCTCGGCGGTCCCGCCGGTCGTCGACAGGAACGCCGCCGCCATCGTCAGGAGCCACGCATGGTGGCTGGCGTCGCCCGGGTCCGCGCGGTTGCGCTCGTACGACGCCCGCTCGTGCGCCATCGCCTCGCGCATGGCCGCCGTCGCGTCGGCGACGTCGCCCTGGTCGCGGCAGACCTCGAACAGCATGAAGTAGTAGTCGGCCAGCCGCTGCCGGTAAACGAGCCGGTCGGCGAACCGCTCGGCGAGGGGCCGCAGGCGGTCGATCGCGGCCCCGCAGAGCCGCCGCGCGTCGTCGGGCTGGTTCACCTCTCGGCGGGCCGTCGCGGCCGTGAAGTAGGCTTCGGCGACTTCGGCGGTCGCCCGGGCGTCGTCCGCCGGGTCGGCCGTCAGCGCCTCGAGGTTCCCCGCGATCCGCTCCAAGACGTGGCGGCGGAGGACGTGCGCGTCCGCCGCCTGGCGGGAGTCGCCGCCCGCCAGCGTACGGACGAGTTGTGCGACCTCGCGGGCGCGGGCCAGGTGGGCCTGGGCCCGTTGCCGCTGGGACGACTCGGCCGCCCGGGCGGACTCTGCGACCGCCCGGGCCTCGACGGCGCGGTCGCGGGCGTCCCGCTCGCGGAGCAGGAGGTGGACGCAGACGCCGAGGGCCGCGAGGACCGTGGCCGCGACGGCCGCGGCGGCCCCGGCGGCGAGGCGGTGGCGGCGGAGGAGCTTGCGGGCGCGGTAGCCGACCGACGGGGGGCGGGCCGTGACCGCCTCGTCCGCGAGGTGGCGGGCCACGTCGTCGGCGAGCTCGCCGGCCGACCGGTAGCGCCGGCCGCGGTCCTTCTCGAGGCAGCGGACGACGATCCAGTCCAGCTCGCCGCGGACCTGCGCGCCCAGCCGCCGCGGATCGGTCGCGCGGCGGGCGGCGACGGCGGGCAGGTCGTCGGCCGTCGCGGCCAGGCGGGTGCTGGGCGGCGGCGGGTCGGTCTCGCGGATCACCCGCTGCACCTCGGCTAGGGGGCGGCCGCCGAAGTCCCGCGGGTCGAACGGCGGCCGGCCGGCCAGGAGCTCGTACAGGATCACGCCGAGCGAGTACACGTCCGTGCGGGTGTCGAGGTCGGGCGACCCGTCGGCCTGCTCGGGGCTCATGTACGCCGGCGTGCCGACCAGCTGGCGGGCGTCGGTCATCAGCGTCCGGTCCGCCAAGTGGCCGGCCGCGGCGGCCGTGGCCTTGGCGATGCCGAAGTCGATCACCTTCGCGTGGGGCCGGCCGTCCCGGGTGGCGACCAGGACGTTGGACGGCTTGAGGTCGCGGTGGATCACGCCCTTCTGGTGCGCGTGCTCGACCGCGCGGCACGCCTGGGCAAACACGGCGAGCCGTCGGCGGACGTCGAGCCGGTGGCGGTCGCAGTACTCGGTCACCGGGACGCCGTCGACCAGCTCCATCACGAAGTACGGCCGGCCGGCGTCGGTCGCGCCGCCGTCGAACACCCGCGCGACGTGCTCGTGCTCCATCATCGCCAGCGCCTGCCGTTCGGCCTCAAACCGGGCGACGACCTGCCGCGTGTCCATCCCCGGCTTGATCAGCTTCAGCGCGACCGCGCGGCGGACCGGCGCGAGCTGCTCGGCCCGGAACACGACCGCGAACCCGCCCTCGCCGATCTGCTCGACCAGGCGGTACGGGCCGACTTGGGTGCCCGGCCCGGCCCCGCCGGCCGCGGCCCCCGCGGGGAGCCGCAGGAGGCCGTCGGCGGCGTCGTGGGCGGCCAGCAGCGCCTCGACGCGGGCCCGGAGCGCGGCGCCATCGCCGGCGGCGCCGCACGCCCGGTCGAGCACGGCCGCCCGGTCGGCGGCCGACGGCGCGGCCAGGGCCCGGTGGAAGACGTCCTCGACGCGGTCGGCGGCCTGGGCCGGTGTGGTGTCCATCCGGGGGGTCATGCGAGATCAGTCGGCCGGCCGTCCCATCATCGCCTCGACCAGCCACGCCCGGGCGTACAGCCAGTGCCGGTGCGCGGTCGACCGGGAGACGCCGAGCGCCGCGGCGGCGTCGTCGAGGCCGAGCCCGGCGAAGTACAGCAGCTTGACCAGCTCGGCCTTCGGCGGGTCGACGGCCGCGAGGCGGTCGAGGGCGGCGTCCAGGGCCAGCAGGTCGTCGACCCGGTCGCACGGCGACTCGATCGCAGGGAGTTCGTCGCGGTCGGCGGCCTCGTCGAGCGCGACCCGGCGCCGGCCGCCGCCGCACTTGAGCGTGCCGCGGCGGCGCGCGTGCTCGACCAGGATCCGCCGCATCGCCTCGGCGGCCGCGGCGAAGAAGTGGCCGCGGCCGTCCCACGGCCCGGCCCGGCCGCGGGTGAGCCGCAGGTACGCCTCGTGGACCAGCGCGGTCGCCTGGAGCGTGTGCCCGGCCCGCTCGGCCGCCATCTGCTCGCGGGCCAGGCGGCGGAGCTCGTCGTACACGATTGGCAGCAGGTCGGCCGACGCCCGCGCGTCCCCGCCGCTGATCGCCGCCAGCAACTGCGTTGCGTCCGACATGCGGGGGATGATAGGCGAAACGGATAGACTTCCTAGTGACAGACTGCACCGGGTCCGCAACGTCACTGCCCGGCCGACCTGGCCGCTCGACACGAAGCCCGGGCTGGCCGGACGCGCCGCCCGCATGTCCGCGCTCTCAACGAACAGCGCCTCGGCCCCGCGCGTCGTCAGCCTGTACTTCCGCACGACCAGCACGGCCGCTGCTGTCGGCTGGTTGTTCGTCGGTGGCAGGGCGAGCGGGCGGCGGGAGAGCGAGGGGTTAGTCGTTCAATCCCGTTGCGGTCGCCATCGGCTGGCGGGTGGTGGGGCGGCGTGGCAGGGGGCGTATAATGCGGGCGGATGAAAGGTGCACTGGTTCAACTCAACGTGTCGAAGGGGGGAATGCCGAAGCTGCCGGTGTTGATGGCGCGGGTGACGCGGGAGGGGGTGGAGGGGGACTGGCAGAAGAACCGGAAGTATCACGGGGGGCCGGACCGGGCGGTGTGCCTGTACTCGGTGGAGCTGTATGACCGGCTGCGGTCGCTGGGGATCGATTTGCAACCGGGGGCGGTGGGGGAGAACTTCACGGTGAGCGGGGTGGACTTTCAGCGGCTGAAGAAGGGGGATCGGTTGCGGGTAGGGGGGTGCGTGGTGGAGATCACGGACGTGCGGGTGCCGTGCGGGAGCTTGAAGAAGTGGGACGCGGACTTGCCGGAATTGATCATGGGATACAGCGGGTGGGTGGCGAGGGTGGTGACGGAGGCGTTCGTGCGGCCGGGGGATGAGGTGGAAGTCCTATGATGGGGCGGCGCGACCGTCACCCGCTAACCTTACGGCGGCGGCCGGTGTCTGGCTGTGTGAGGACTGTTAACTTCGTGAGCTTTGCCATGAATCACCCGTTGAACCTGCGTCGTCGAGCCTCCCGAGTTGGATCGAAGTCATGCGTGACCGATGTGGGCACGCCGGGGAGTGCCGGGCGCGCGCTTGAGGCGCTCGAGGAGCGGCGACTGTTCTCGGCGTTTCTGCGCGGGGACGTGTTGATCGTCGAGGGGACGAGCTTCGGCGACGCGATCAACATCGTGTCGCGCGACGGGGAGATCCGCACGTCGGTCAACGGGGAGCGCGACTACTGGGACCCGGCGGACGTTGCGGAGATCAACGTGTACGGGTACCGCGGGGCGGACGACATCGAGATCTCGAACGCGATCCTGATCAACAGCCTGATCGACGGCGGGCGGAACAACGACACGCTGCTCGGCGGCGGGGCGGACGACTCGCTGTACGGGAGCACCGGGGACGACTCGCTGCTCGGCGGGGATGGGAACGACCGGATGCTGGGGCTGGCCGGGTTCGACGACTTGTTCGGCGAGGCGGGCGACGACACGCTGCTGGGCGGCACCGGCGATGACCTGATCTACGGCGACGACGGGAACGACGTGCTGAACGGGCAGGAGGACGACGACCGGATCCTCGGCGGCCGGGACGACGACGCGATCCTGGGCGGGGACGGGAACGACGATTTGTTCGGCGAGGACGGGGCGGACACGATCGATGGGGAGTCGGGGGATGACGACCTGAACGGCGGGCGGGGGAATGACGATTTGTTCGGGGCGGCGGACGAGGATCTGGTCCTGGGCGGCAGCGGGGACGACGTGCTGGACGGGGGGACGAACGACGACACGCTGAGCGACGGGTCGGGGTTCGACAGTTTGTACGGGGCGGACGGGAACGACGAGTTGGACGCGCTGGACGGGGAGGATGACGACCGGCTGTTGGACGGGCCGGGGCGGGATCGGATCTTTTTCGATCCGGGGGATTATACGGGGTAGGAGGAACTCTGGTTGCGCGTGCGCGCCGTGGGTGGGACGAGCGTGTTTGCCTCGAGTGGAAGAGCGGCTTGCGCCGCGGGCTTACATGGGCTGGAAGCCCATGCCACGGGAAGACACGGGCGGGGCGCCCGTGGTACGGGCAACTGGTGGAACGGGGGCTTCCGCGTGGGGGGGGCTCCACGGGCGGGAGGCCCGTGCTACTTTGGGGTATTAGCCTAGGCCGGCGCGGACGGCGATGGCGGCTAGTTCGGCGACGTTGCTGGCGTTCAGTTTGCTCAGCAGGTGGGCGCGGTGGTTGTCGACGGTCTTGACGGAGACGTTCAGGGAGCCGGCGATTTCCTTGCTGGTTCGGCCGGCGGCGAGGAGGCCCATCAGCTCGCGCTCGCGGGGGGTCAGGCGGTTGATGCGGGCGAGGGCGTCCTGGCGGGCGGCGTTGGTGGCGCGCTGTTGTTCGTCGCGGCGGAGGGCCTCGCGGACGGTCTCGATCAGGATGGCGTGGTCGACGGGTTTCTGGAGGAAGTCGACGAGGCCGAGCTTCATCGTGCGGACGGCGGCGGGGACGTCGCCGTGGCCGGTGACGACGATCACCGGGACGTCGGCGCCGCCCTGGCGGAGCGTGCGGAGGAGTTCCTCGCCGGTCGTGCCGGGCATGCGGAGGTCGAGGAGGACGCAGCCGGGGGCTGCGGGGTCGAACTTGGCCAGGAACGATTCGGCGCCGTCGTAGGTGCGGCAGGCGAGGCCGTGGGCGGTGAGGATGGCGGCGGTGGAGCGGCAGACGGCGGGGTCGTCGTCGACGATGTGGACGGTGGGCGTGGTCATGTCGAACCTCCGATTGGCAGGACGAACTCCAACGTGGCGCCGCCGCCCTGGCGCGGGTCGTTGTTGCGCGCGGTCATGCTGCCGCCGTGGCTTTCGACGATCGAGCGGCTGATGTTCAGGCCCATGCCGAGGCCGGCGGGCTTGGTGCTGTAGAACGAGTCGAAGACGCGGGGGAGGTCGTCGGGCGGGATGCCGGGGCCGGCGTCGGTGACGCGGACGATCACGCGCTCGAACGAGGCGACGGTGGCGACGGTGACGGCGCGGCGGTCGGGCGGGGCGTCAACCATCGCGTCGACGGCGTTCTGGATCAGGTTGACGAGCACCTGCTGGACCTGGACGGGGTCGATGCGGACGGGGGGGAGGTCGGGGGCGGCGTGGAGCGCGGCGCGGACGCCGGCGCGCGCGAGCTCCGGGCGCATCAGCGCGAGGCCCTCGGCGACGACGGCGTTGACGTCGGCGCTGACGAGCTCGGGGCCGCGCTTCTGCATGAACCCGCGCATGCGGCGGACGATCTCGCCGGCCCGCTGCGCCTGCTGGTGGGCCTCGGCGAGGAGGTCGCCGGCGGCGTCGGGGGTCAGCCTGCCGGCGCGGCGGAGTTCGAGGCCGGCGCCGGCGAAGTTGGCGATCGCGGTCAGCGGCTGGGTGATCTCGTGGGCGAGGCCGGACGCGAGCTGGCTGAGCATCGTCAGCCGCTGGACGTGGGCGAGCTCGGCCTGGCGGAGGCGGACGGTCTCCTCGGCCTGTCGGCGGCGGTCGACGTCCATGACGACGCCGCTCATGCGGACGGCGTCGCCGCGGTCGTCGTACACGAAGCGGCCGCGGGCGGCGACCCAGTGGTGCGACCCGTCGGGCCAGACGACGCGGTACTCGTGTTCGTAGACGGAGCGGGAGCGGCGGGCGGCGTCGATCGCGCGCTCGATTCCGGGGAGGTCATCCGGGTGGACGCGGCGGGCGAAACCGGCGTAGGTGCCGTCGAACTCGGCGGCCGAGATGCCGAACAGGCCGGCGTGGTTCCCCTCCCAGACGATCGGGCCGCCGCCGGCGAGGTCCCAGTCGAACGCGCCCATGTGGCCGGCGTCCATCGCCATCGCGAGGCGCTCCTGGCTGCGGCGGATCCCCTCCTTGGCCTCGGCCTCGGAGAGGGCGATCGCGGCGAGGTTGGCGAGGGACTGGAGGAGGGCGGAGCGGCCGTCGTCGAACGCGGCGGGGTCGCGCGCGAACGCGGTCAGGACGGCGAGGACGCGGTCGGGGCCGATTAGCGGCACGCAGGCGGCGGCGCGGTGCCCGCGCGCCACGCACCAGTCGCGCCACGCGGCGGCGCGGGGGTCGGAGGCGGCGTCTTGGATGACGACGGGCTTGGCCTGGTCTACGGCGAGCGCGGCGGGGCCGTCGACGGTCGCCGGGCCGTCGCCGCCGGGCGGGCAGCAGGACTCGTCGCCGCGGACGACGCGGAGCGTGACGCCGGCGCCGGCGGCGGGACGGCCGGCGCGCGCGCCGAGCGTGGTCAGGCAGGCGGACGCGACGCCGAGCCGCTCGACGACCAGGCCGCACAGGTACTCGGGGATGTCCGACGGCGACAGGCCGAACAGCAGGGCGCGGGAGACCTCGTGCAGGAGGGAGAGGTCGTGCAACTGCCCGAGGTTCCGTGCCTCCATCGCCTTGCGCGGGGCGACGTCGCGCATCACGACCATCCGGGCGGGGCGGCGGTCGAGCTCGACGCGGGCGGCGGAGACCTCGGCGTCCAAGACGGTGCCGTCGATGCGGAGGAACCGCTCTTCGGCAGGTTCGAGGCGGGCGGCGCCGTCGTCGAGCGCGGCCATGCGGGCTCGGATCGCGTCGCGGCTGTCGGGGTGGACGGTCTGCCAGACCGGCGCGCCGGTCAGTTGCTCGGCGGAGCCGGCGCGGAGGAGCTCGACGGCGGCGGGGTTCGCGAGCACCATCCGCTCCCCCTGGGTGACCACCAGGCCGAACGGCAGCGCGTTGACGAAGGTCTCGAACCTGGCCTCGCTGGCGGCGAGGCTGCGGTCGGCGCGGGACTTCAGCACGGCGACGAGCACCGCCGACGTGGGGAGGCTGAGCAGGATCACGATCAGGCGGACGCGGTTGTCGGGCGAGTAAGTGAACGGGTCGTTCGGCTCGGAGTAGATCCACGCGATCGACAGGCAGAGCAGGGGGGCGGCGCCGGCCGCGGCCCAGATGCCGCCGAGGAAGCCGCAGCAGGCGACGGTCAGCACGTAGAAGACGCCGGGGTTCGGGACGCGGACGACGTGGCGCGAGAGGTAGGTGAAGGCGAGGATGACGATCAGCGCCGCGGCCGCTCCCATGCCGGCCCTGGCGAGGGCGGCGCCCGCTCGAATCGGTCTGGCCTGGTCGTTTGGTCGCACCGGCGCGCGCCAGCTTAAGCCGCGGGAGGGAAAATGGGTATAGCGGCGTGCCGCCCGGAACGCGGGACGACTTGGGGCGGTCGCGATTGACAAGCCGCGCTGCCAAGGTTGAAGTCCGCCGCCATGAACCGCCGCTTTCTTGTCGTGCTTCTTTGCCTAGCCTCGCCGTCCTGCGCTCTCGCCGATGACTGGCCGCAGTGGCGCGGGCCGGAGCGCACCGGGCACGTGCCGGCCGGCGCTGCGGTGCCGGCGACGCTGCCGCCGGCGCCGACGGTGGTGTTCAAGGCGGCGCTCGGCAACGGGCTGGCGTCGCCGGTCGTGGCCAGCGGCCGCGTGTTCATCCTGGACGTGGAGGACAACAAGGAGATCGTCCGCGCGTTTGACGCCGGCACGGGTCAGCCCGTCTGGTCGGCCCCGCTGGACGCCGCGCACAAGGACAGCCAAAGTCCGGCCGGGCCGCGGTGCACGCCGGTCGTCGACGGCGGCCTGGTCTACGCCCAGTCCTGCCGCGGGCAGCTCGCGGCCTTCGGCGCGGCTGACGGAAAGCCGGTGTGGCAGGCGAACTTCGTGAAGGACTTCGGCGCGTCGTTCGTCGGGGAGAAGGGGCAGGCGCAGGGGGCGGTGCGGCACGGGTACAACGGCTCGCCGCTGACCGACGGCGGCCGCCTGATCGCGCTCGTCGGCGGCAAGGAGAACGCCGCGGTCGTCGCGTTCGACAAGGCGACCGGCAAGGTGGTCTGGAAGGCGCAGACGGGCACGCCCGCTTATGCGCCGCCCGTGATCGCGACGGTCGCCGGCCGGCGGCAACTGCTCGCGTTCATGGTTGAGGGGCTGATGTCGCTCGACCCGGAGGATGGCGAATTGCTCTGGCAGGTGCCACTGAAGACCGCGTTCGGCCGGCACGTCACCACGCCTACGGTGATCGGCGACACGGTGCTCGTCGCCAGCCACCAGTTCGGTCTGACGGGGATTCGAGTGACGAAGGACGGCGACGCCCTGAAGGCGGAGCGCGCGTGGACGAGCAAGGAGGCCGCTATCAACTTTTGCAGCCCGGTGGCGGTCGGAGGACACCTCTACGCGCTGGGGCCGCAGAAGAACCTGATCTGCGTGGACCCGACGACCGGCAAGATCGCGTGGTCGAAGGAGGGCTTCTCCGTCGCCGCCGCCGGCAACGCCCACGCCGGGCTGCTCGTCATGGGCCCGAACCTCCTCGTCCTCACCGATGGCGGCGCCCTCGTCCTCGTCGCCGCTGACCCGACGGCGTACAAGGAGGTCGGCCGCACCCAGGTCGCCGGCACCAACTGGTGCATGCCCGCTTATGCTCAAGGCGTCCTCTACCTCCGCGACCAGCGCGACTTGTATGGGGTGCGCCTCGTGCAGTGACCCGGGTCGGCCCTAAAACTGCGGTCCGGCTTAAAACGGGTATCAGCGGATGGGTAATTTTACTCATTCGCGAATTTGACCCGGGAATACCCTTGCCTTCGGACGGGAAGTTACGGATACTGCCGGTTCGGGTCGGCGGTACACCCCGAAGAAGGTTCCCCCCCTTCCTTCTTCAATCGCCGGCCCTTTTTCTTTTTACGGTGGATGAGGGCTTGGCCAAGAGGTGCGGGGCGACCTCGGGCCGACGGCGGGATGGGTGGGGCGGACGTAACGTGCTGCTGCGCAACAGGCCGGGACGGAAGCCAACTCTTCGGAGGGTGGTTGTCGGGCTTCCACTGGTCCGGTGGTTTGGCATACACTCCGCAGCCATGAACCGCATGACCCTCGCGCTACTGGCCGTCGCCGTCGTCGTTATCGCCGCCCCGTTCGCAGCCCGCGCCCAAGCCCCGGCCCCGCCGCTCGCCCCCGGGCAGTGGCCGGCCGAGAAAGCGAACGCCTGGTACCAGCAGCAACCGTGGCTGGTCGGGTGTAACTTCGGGCCGTCGTCGGCGATCAACCAACTCGAGATGTGGCAGGCGGAGACGTTCGACGTCGCCGGGATCGACCGCGAGCTCGGCTGGGCGAACTCGCTCGGGTTCACGAGCGTGCGCGTGTTCCTGCACGACATGCTGTGGCAGCAGGACAGCAAGGGGTTCCTGGAGCGGATGGAGAAGTTCCTCCAGATCGCGGAGAAGCACAAGATCGGCGTGATGTTCGTGCTGTTCGACGCCGTATGGGACCCGTTCCCGAAGCTCGGCAAGCAGCGCGACCCGAAGCCGGGGCTCCACAACTCGGGGTGGGTGCAGAGCCCCGCGCTGGAACTGCTGAAGGACCCGGCGCGGCACGACGAGCTCAAGCCGTACGTGCAGGGCGTCGTCCGGCACTTCAAGGACGACAAGCGCGTGCAGGTGTGGGACGTCTACAACGAGCCGGACAACCGGAACAACTCGTCGTACGGCAAGTTCGAGCCGCCGAACAAAGGGGACCTGGCGCTGCAACTGCTACGGAAGTCGTACGGGTGGATCCGCGAGGTCAACCCGTCGCAGCCGATCACGTCGGGCGTGTGGGTGGTGCCGAACTTCACGCAGCCGGGGAAGATGCGGCCGTGGGAGCAGTTCCAGCTCGAGAACTCTGACGTGATCAGCTTCCACGCGTACGCGAACCTCGACGAGACGAAGAAGTGTGTGGAGTCGCTGAAGAAGTACGGGCGGCCGATCCTGTGCACCGAGTACATGGCGCGGCCGCAGGGGAGCAATTTCGAGCCGATCCTGCAGTACTTCAAGGACGAGAAGGTCGGGGCCTACAACTGGGGGTTCGTCGAAGGGAAGACGAACACGATCTACCCGTGGGACTCGTGGAAGAAGCCGTACGACAAAGAGCCGCCGGTCTGGTTCCACGACATCTTCCGCACGGACGGCACGCCGTACCGCCCGGAAGAGGTCGCGTACATCAAGAAGGTGACGGGGAAGGCGAATTGACGGTCTAAGCCGTCATCCTCAGCGCAGCGAACGATCTAGCGGCGAGGGGCGAGGCTTTGTCGCTCGCCGCCAGATCCTTCGGTCGCCAAGGCTCCCTCAGGATGACTCCCGGGGCGCACGTGTGCCGTCGTAGGAGGCTTTATGCTGCGCCGGAGTTGCGTCGCGACGATCCTCCTCCTGCTCGCCCTCCCGCTCCGCGCGCAGCCGGCGTTGGCCGACCTCAAGCTCTGGTACGACAAGCCCGCGACGAAATGGGTCGAGGCATTGCCGATCGGCAACGGCCGGACGGCGGCGATGATCTTCGGCGGCACGGCCGAGGAGCGGATCCAGTTCAACGAGGAAACCGTCTGGACGGGCAAGCCCCACGAGTACCACCGCGACGGGGCGGCCGCCCACCTGCCGAAGATCCGCCAGCTCCTGTTCGACGGCAAACAAAGGGAGGCCGAAGAGCTGGCGATGGCGGAGTTCATGAGCGTTCCGCTGCGGCAGAAGGCGTACCAGCCGCTGGGCGATCTGGTGCTGCGGTTCGATGGTCACGAACGGGCGACGGACTACCGGCGCGAGCTCGATCTCGACTCCGCTTACGCTGCCGTTCGGTACAAGGTAGACGGCGTTACGTTCGAGCGGACGGTGCTGGCGTCGTACCCGGACAACGCGATCGTCCTCCGCCTCTCGGCTGACAGGCCCGGGCAACTCACGTTCACGGCGAAACTGGCGTCGCCGCACACCGCGGCCGACACCGGGTTCGTCGGGCCGGACACGCTGACGCTTTCGGGCGTCGTGGAGGAGGGCGGGATCGCCTACGCGTCTCGCGCGCGGGCCGTGGTCGAGGGGGCGGGCACGGTCACGGAGCGCGACGGCCGGCTCGCGGTCGACAGGGCGGACGCCGTGACCTTCTTCGTCGCCGCCGCCACGAACTTCAAGCGGTACGACGACGTCTCGGCCGACCCGAAGCAACGGTGCGAGGCGGCGCTGCGGGCGGTGTCGGCGAAGGCGTTCGGCGACGTGCGGGCGGCCCACCTGAAGGATCACCAGTCCCTCTTCCGCCGGGTGTCGATCGACCTCGGCCGCACGCCCGCCGCCGATTTGCCGACCGACGCGCGCCTTCGGGCGCTTCAGCAGGGGGGCGACGACCCCGCCCTCGCGGCGCTGCCGTTCCAGTTCGGCCGCTACCTGCTGATCGCCAGCAGCCGCCCCGGCTCGCAAGCCGCGAACCTCCAGGGGAAGTGGAACGACCAGCTCACGCCGTCGTGGGACAGCAAGTACACGGTCAACGTCAACACCGAGATGAATTACTGGCCGGCCGAGCCGGCGAACCTCTCGGAGTGCCACGAGCCGCTGTTCGATTTGATCGCCGACTGCGCCCTGACCGGCGCGAAGACCGCGAAGGCGCACTACGGCGCCCGCGGGTGGGTGCTCCACCACAATACCGACTTGTGGCGCGGCACGGCGCCGATCAACAAGTCCAACCACGGGATCTGGCCGACCGGCGGCGCGTGGCTGTGCGAGCACCTCTGGTACCGCTACCAGTACACCGGCGACCGCGAGTTCCTCGCGACGCGCGCGTACCCGCTGATGAAGGGGGCCGCCGAGTTCTTCGCCGACGTGCTGGTGAAGGACCCGAAGACGGGCTGGCTGATCAGCGCGCCGTCGAACTCGCCGGAGAACGGCGGCCTGGTCGCCGGGCCGACGATGGACCACCAGATCATCCGCTCCCTGTTCGCCAACACGGTCGCGGCGGCGAAGGTGCTCGGCGTCGACGCCGACTTCGCCGCCAAGCTCGCCGACCTCCGCGGCCGCATCGCGCCCAACCAGGTCGGCAAGCACGGGCAACTCCAAGAGTGGCTGGAGGACAAGGACGACCCGAAGAACGACCACCGCCACGTCTCGCACCTCTGGGGCCTGCACCCCGGGAGCGAGATCACGCCCGCCGACCCGAAGCTGTTCGCCGCGGCGCGACAGTCGCTGGTCTTTCGCGGCGACGGCGGCACCGGGTGGAGCAAGGCGTGGAAGATCTGCTTCTGGGCCCGCCTGCTCGACGGCGACCACGCCCACCGCATGCTGCTCTCCCAGCTCGAGCTGATCGAGAGCACGCAGACGAACATGAAGAAGGGGGGCACGTACCCGAACCTGTTCGACGCCCACCCGCCGTTCCAGATCGACGGCAACTTCGGCGCCACGGCCGGGATCATCGAGATGCTCCTGCAATCCCACCGCGACGCGATCGATTTGCTGCCCGCGCTCCCGAAGGCGTGGCCCACCGGCTCGGTCAGGGGCCTGCGCGCCCGCGGCGGGTTCGAGGTCGACATCGAGTGGAAGGATCGCAAGCTGGTCGGCGTCACGCTGCGCTCGCTGCTCGGCAACCCGTGCAAGGTGCGGTTCGACGGGCGCGAGGCGGACGTGACGACGAAGGCGGGCGAGCGACTGACCCTCGACGCCTCGCTGGCCCGCAAATGACCGCCGCTCCCGCGCAGACCTCCCCATGCCCCACCTCCTGCTCGTCAGCCACAACCCGCTTTTGACCACCGGCTACGCGCGGGTCACGTCCACGCTCGCGCGGGCGTTTGTCGCGGCGGGGCATCGGGTCACGGTGCTCGGGCTGGGGTACCAGGGGGAGGCGCATCGGGAGCCGTACCGGGTGCTGCCGTGGGAGTCGACGGAGTCGGCCGGGGAGTTGGAGGCCGCCGTCGATGGTGACCGGCCGGGCCTCGTCCTGACGATCGGCGACCCGTGGATGTTCGAGTGGCTGCCGGCGCTGCCCGCGCGGCGGCGGGTGAAGTGGCTGGCGTACTTCCCGGTGGACGGCCGGCCGCTGCCGGCGGCGTGGGCCGAGTGGTGCCGCGCGCCGGACGACGCGGTCGTGTTCTGCGACTTCAGCCGGGGGGTCGTGTCGGAGGCGACCGGCCGCTCGCCGTACGTGATCCCGCACGGCGTGGACACCGGCACGTTCCGCCCGCTCGACAAGGGGTGGGCGAAGGCGCGGGTCGGGGTCGACGGGCGGTTCGTCGTCGGGACGGTGGCGGCGAACCAGCAGCGAAAGAACCTGCCGGCGCTGATCCGCGCCTTCGCCGAGTTCGCGGAGGGCAAGGACGACGCGATCCTGTACCTGCACACGCAGATCGCGCCCGGCGGGTACTGGGAGGTCGACGAGCTGGTGCGCCGGTTCGGCGTCGAGCCGAAGACCCGGGCGACGCTCAACCTCGACCCGCGCCGCGGCGTGCCGGACGAGACGCTGGCGACCGTTTACAACAGCTTCGACGTGTTCGCGCTGCCGACGATGGCGGAGGGGTTCGGCCTGCCGATCCTAGAATCGCAGGCGTGCGGGGTGCCGGCGCTCGTGACCGATTTCTCCGCCTGCCCGGAGCTGGTTCCCGAGGCCTTCTGCCGGCTGCGGGTGGCCCACACGCTGATCATGGCCCGCAACTTCGATCAGGCGGTGGTGGACGAGCGGGATCTGGCCGACAAGCTCGACCGCCTATACCGGGACCGGCGGGAACTGGCGCGGCTCGCCTGTGCGGCGCACGCGTTCGCGCGGGCGTTCGCGTGGGCGGAGATCTGCGAGCGGTTCGTCGGGCGCGTAAGGAAGCTCGTGGGCTAGGGCGCGTTCGCCCCGACGCCGCTCGTCACGGCCCGCAAGCGGGCCGGCCAAACGTTGGCGGGGAGCCCCGGTGTGTGCGGGCGCTCTAGCGGTCGCCTCCGCGGGGCGAAAACAACCATCAACTGGCTTGGTTTTGTGTTGCTTTTGCCATTACGACCGGCCCAGAATACCCAGGGTAACGTACACGTCTGGTCACTCATTCCCAGGGAGGTCGCAATGACCCGAGCACATCTCATGTCCGGCGGTCGGTATCCGGTTCTGCGGGCGCTGGGGATCCTGTACATGGTCGGCGCGCTGGGGGTGCTTTGCTACGGCCTGTACTGGACCGGGTGGGCGTTCTTCGTCGCCCCCGGGAGCATCGGCGAGCGGTTCCAACTCGGCCTGTCCGGGTTGGCCGCGACGTTCTTCGCGGTCGTGACGATCCTGGCGATCGCCGAGCTGATCAAGCTCGTGATCGACATCGAGCACAACACGCGGATCTCGGCGGTGACGCGGGGCGGGGCGACGGCCTCGGCCGACGGCAACGGCGGGACGATGACGGCGGGCGCGGACGGTCACACGAACCGGCTGAACAGCCTGGACGAGGAGAGCGCCGAGGCGGCGCTGCTCCGGGGGCATTGAGCGGACGTTTCGGCGCGCGCGCGCGCGACTACGGTGGCAACACCGCCTGCCACGCCGGCGCGCTCGCCAGGTGAAACACCGCGTAGGCGATCGCGCTGAGCGGGAGCGCCAGCATCAGGAGCCAGGCCGCGCGCTCGCGCCCGGCCCTCTCCTCGATCGGCGCGGCGACCATGACCGTTAGGCAGACGCCGCCCAGCCCGACCAGGACCGCCCACTGCGGCCCGGTCACGAGCCACTGCTCGTACTCGCTTCCGGGGGACGCCAGGCCGCGGAGCGCGGCCCGCCCGAGCGTGAGGCTGTAGTAGCGGACGGCGGCGTGGACGTACGTCACGCCCAGGAGCGGGATCGCGACCAGCGCGACCGCGACCGCCTTGTGCCCGGGCCGGGCCCGCTTCCACCACACGCCGCGCTGCGGCGGTGGCGCGTAGTCGACCGGCACCGTGTTCCGGTTTGGCATGGGGTTGACCCTTGCGGCTTTAGAAGCCGGTCCGCTTGAACTGCTTCTCCAGGTCCTTCAGCGTCAGGCGCAGCGTGGTCGGGCGGCCGTGGGGGCAGTTGCTCGAGCGGTCGACGAGGTCCTTGCGCGCGATCAGGGCGGCGATCTCGGCGGGGGTCAGGCTGTCGCCGGCCTTGATGGCGGCCTTGCACGACATCATGTCGAGCAGCTCGTGCAGCAGCGCCTCGTCGTGGAGGTCTAGGAGTTCCTGTTCGCCGCGCTCGAGCAGGTCGGTGACGAAATCGCCGGGGTCGAGCTTGGACAGGAACGTCGGGAACGACTGGACGGCGACGGTGTCCGGCCCGAACGGGGACACCTCGACGCCGAGCCGGGCCAGGAGCGGCTGCACCTGTTCGAGCAGCGCCATCTGCCGGCCGGTCGCGGGCACCGTGTGCGGGATCAGCAGCCGCTGCGACTCGAGCGGGCCGCGGGTCACGCGGGCCTTGAGCTCCTCGTACATGATCCGCTCGTGGAGCGCGTGCTGGTCGATGATCAGCATGCCGTCGGGCGTCTCGGTGACCAGGTACGAGTTGTGCAGTTGGATGGCCCCGACCGACGGCCCGCCGGCGGGGAACGCGGGCGCGGTCGCCGTCGCGTCAGAACGGTCACCCGCCGCGCCGCCCCCTTCGGTCGTTTGCGGTTTCGCGGACCCCGATTCGGCGCCCGCCGAGTTCGGGGCGTTGCCCTGGCCGATCCGGGAGAAGTCGAGCGCGGGGGCGGGGCCGGGTTGCGCGTGCAGTTGCAGCGGCGCCGCCGGCGCGCCGAGGTTCGGGGGCAGTTGCTGGAAGAACGCGGCGAGCGTCGCGCGGACGTCCGGGCGGTCGGCGGGGTCGAAGTTGTCGGCCCGCATCGGCACGGCCGACGGCGTCAGGTCGCTGCCGAGCAGCTTCTCGCGGACGCCCGACAACACCAGCCCGTGCACGCGGCCGGAGTCCTTGAACCGCACCTCGATCTTGGTCGGGTGGACGTTCACGTCGACGTCGCCGGGCGGGATGGTGATCAGCAGGACGGCGGCCGGGTGGCGGCCCGGTTCGGTTAGGCCGCGGAACGACTCGCGCAGGGCGTGCTGAACGAACTTGTCGCGGACGTGCCGGCCGTTCAGGTAGAGGTACTGGTACTTCGCGGTCGGCCGGGCGAGCTCGGGTAGCCCGATCAGCCCGCGGACGCGGAGCTCGGCGTCGCGGACGTCGAGCGGCAGCCGCTGCTCGTGGAAGTCGTCCGGCCACGCCGCGAGGAGCCGGGTCGTCGTGTCCGTGGCGGGGAGGTCGAGCCCCTTCTTGCCGTTGTGCGTGACGCGGAACGCCACGCCCGGGTGCGGCAGCGCGAGCCGCAGCACCATGTCGTTCACGTGGCCGTACTCGGTCGACGCCCCCTTCATGAACTTGCGCCGGGCGGGCACGTTGTAGAACAGGTTGCGCACCTCGACGACGGTGCCGACGTTCCCGGCGGCCGCCTGCGGGTCGCTGACGACGCCGCCGCGGTTGGCGACCTCGTAGGCGGCGTCGGAGCCGGGCGTGCGGGACGAGATCCGCGCGTGCGACACGGAGCCGATCGACGCGAGCGCCTCGCCGCGGAACCCCATCGTGGAGATGTTGAACAAGTCGTCGTCGTCGCGGATCTTGCTTGTCGCGTGCTCGGCGAACGCCAGCGGCAGGTCGGCGACGGGGATGCCGTGGCCGTCGTCCGTGACGCGGATCAGCTCGCGGCCGCCGTCCTCGATCTCGACGAGGATGGACGTGGCGCCGGCGTCGATCGCGTTCTCGACGAGTTCCTTGACCACCGACGCCGGCCGCTCGATCACCTCGCCGGCCGCGATGCGGTTTACGAGCGACGGCGACAATTGCTGGATCCGACGGCGGTTCTTCTCCGGGGACGTCTGCTGCACGGGACGATTATAGGGAACCGTCCCCATCCACCAAACCCACCGTTAGCCCGGCGTGGACACACGCCGGGGACGCTCTCGAACCACGAGTTGCGACCGCCCGCCACGAACGGCACCGGTCGCTTTGCCCCGCGCAACCTCCCGGCCCGCGGTCACGGCCGCGGCCCGCCCGCGGTCAACTGCGTCGGCGCGCCGACCGCCGACGCCGCCTCGACGCCCGTGGTCGCCGCCGCCGGCGACCCGCCGCCCGGGTGCTCCTCGTCGTCCCCGTGCCCCGGCTCGGGTAGCCAGTGCGTCAGGATCGCGCCGATCAGCACGTAGACGCCCGCGACGATCGCCCCCATAAAAGCCATTCGCGCGGGGTCGGGCTTGCCGCCGACCTGCGCCAGCGTCAGCGTGAAGAACGCCGCCGCCGTCCCGATGATCCGGCCGCCGATGTTCGCGGCAAACCCCTCGCCCGTGCCGCGCAGGTGCACCGGGAACACCAGCGGGATGTAGTTGCCCCAGAAGCTGAACTGCGCGACCGTGAGGAACCCGGCCACGAACATGCCGATCTTGATCGGCGTCAGCGTGTCGGCGTTCAGCGACGTCGACACCCACCAGAAGAACGCCGGTACGAACAGCAGCGCCGGGATCTGGAAGACGCGCAGCAGCGTCCGCCGGCTCAGGATCACCAGCGCCAGCAGCGCCAGCGCGACCCGCCCGGTCAGCCCGCCGTACTCCTGCCAAGTCGTGACCTTTGCCGTCTCCTTGTCCGTCGCGTTCATCGCGGCGTCGCGCCGCTGGTCCGGCGACAACTGTTTGCCCTCGGCCCTGGCCTTGGCCGCCTCCTCGGCGACCGCTTTGCCGCGGATCTCCGCGACCTGCTTGTGCCCGCCCTGCGGGGCGCCGAGGATCTGCGGCATCTGCTGGATCGCGCCGAACGCGATCCCGTAACTCGACGCGAACACCAGCGTGGTCACGATCGTCGTCTTCCGCAGCGCCGGACTGAACAGCTGCGCCACGCTCGCGCGCTTCAGCGTCCCCTCGGTGCGCTTGCGCTGCCAGACCGGCGACTCGGGCAGGAACGGCCGGATGATGATCAGCGGCAGCGCCGGGATCACGCCCGAGATCAGCGTGTACCGCCACGCCTCGTGGCTGCCGTGGATCGCCGGGAGCGAGCTGGCGAAGTTGGCCGCCAGCACGTTCGCGTACGCGACCATGATCCCGCCCAGCGACGAGAACGCCTGCGTGTACCCGAGCACCTTCTCGCGCTGCCGGGCGTTGGGGAACAGCTCGGCCAGCCACGCGACCGCCGCCACGAACTCGACCGACACGCCGACGAACACGCCGCACCGCAGGATCAGGAGCTGCCACAGGTTCGTCGCGTACCCGGCCGCGAACGCGCTGAACGCGTACAGCAGGATCGACCACGTCAACACCCGCCGCCGGCCGAGCCGGTCCGTCAGGTACCCGCCGAGCAGCCCGAAGATGCCGCCGGCGATCGCGGGGACGAAGAACAGCGTCCGCGCCCAGTTCGTGTACGCCTCGGTGCCCGGCACCAGCCCGGCGAGCGAGAACATCGCCGGCTTGATGATCAGCGGGAGCATCAGCAGTTCGTAGATGTCGAACGCGAACCCGATCGCGGCGATCACGCAGATGAGCCACTGCACCCCCGTGAGCCTCGGCGCGGACCCCTCGGAACCCAGCGGCGGCGACGTTTGCGTCATGTGCGGTTTGCTCCTCTGCTGACCGGGCGCGCGGGTCGCGGGCCGGGGACGGACGCGCCGGCGCGACGTCCACACTACCCCACGCCGCGGCCGGCGTTGGAGGGCCGAGTGTAGTCAGCAGACCCCGTCACGCAACTGAGCGGGGCCCTTCGCACGCGCGAGGGTGCGGCCGCCGCGCCCTAGCGGGCCGCGGTGGGGCGGGTCGTGGGCAGCGTCGCGGGGAGGGGGGCGGACGACCGCCACCAGTTGTCGCCGGACGGCTTGCCGCGGACGGCGGCGAGCACGCCCTTGGCGTCGCGCTCGCGCTTTTGTTCGGCGACGAACTCGGTCGGCTTCAGGACGACGCCGCCGGCGACGATTGAGCCGTTGGTGTAGTTCACCACGGTGTCGGCGGTCCGCGGCACCGGCATCTTCGTGACCGGGTAGGCGCCGTCCGCGTTCAGCCAGGACAGGTCGGTGCCGCTCTTCTTGTCCAGGCCGTCCTTGCGGATCAGCGCGGCGACGACCGACACGTCGGCGACGTTCTGCAAATCGGCGTACGCCGGCACGACCGTGGCGAGCTGGGTCATCCGGGCGGAGAAGTTCTTGGCGAACGTCTTGGCGGTGTCGGTCGCGCCCTTGGGGTCGAAGCTGAACTCGCCGGCGTAGAGCACGAGCCTCGGGCCGCGGAGCTCGAACGCGTCGCCGTCGGCGGAGACCAGGAGCGGCTCGTAGCTGCCCTCGAACCAGAACCGGTTGGCGGCCGGGCGGCTGGCGTCGACGGCCGACCCGACGCCCGGCACCGGGATCGGCTCGAGCCCGGCGCACTGGCGCTTCATCAAGTAGTCGGCGGCGACCGTGACGAACTCGAGCCGCGAGTCGGGCGGCGCGCCGAACGCGGTGACTTTCTGCGGGCCGATCGCCTCCCGCATCGCCTTCATCCGCGCGCCGCGGGTCGCGGACGCCATGTCCTTCATGACCTGGTTGCTCTTGTCCATCGCGTCGGCCGGCGGGTCGATCCGGCACCCGAGCGGCTGCCGCAGCCGGGAGCGGTCCGCCGACCACTGGAGCGCGACGACGATGTCCTCCAAGTGCATGACCGGGCGGCCGGTCACCTTGCCGGTGGGGGACAGCTTGTTCTTCGCGTCGAACGGCTCGGCGGGGCCGGCGATCACGAGGTCGTCGGGGTAGACGAACACGTAGCGCAGCTGCGTCATCCCGGACAGGTAGCGGAGGTTGTCGGGGATCTCCTTCTTCTGCTCGATCAGCGATCTCGCCTCGGCCAGCGCCTTGGTCAGGGAGACGTAGACGATGGCGGGGGTGGCGGGCGGGGCGGACTTGCTGGACGCCTGCGTGAGGGCGCGGGCCCGCAGGCGTTGGGCGGCGACCATCTCGGTCGCGTCCTGCTGGCGCATCTCGACGTGCCCCTCGGCGCTGATGCGGACGCCGGCGACGTTGTTGACCGGCGGGACGAGGATCTGCGCCCCCGCGTGGTGCGAGGCCGCCGCGAGCAGGAGCGTGAGTAGGACGGCCGGTGCGGTGATTCGCGTCATGCTTTGGTCTCCTCGATCGCCCCCACCCATTCGACGGACGGCCGCCGCCCGCACGGGACACGCGGGCGGCGTATTTCGCGATCTTTTGCCACCGCGGGGGGCGGTGTCAACGTTTTTCTGGCGCCGGGGCGGTCGCGGGGAGCGTCGTGGGGCGGGTCGCCGGGCGCGGGGCGCGGCCGCCGAACATCATTTTCTGCCAGTAGGGGGCGTAGCCTTGGCTGGTGCCGGCGAGCTGGGCGGCGACGGACTCGCGGCGGCGCGTCAGGAAGGTTTCGGGGTCGGCCTCGGGCGCGGCGGTGGGGGGGAGCGACCGCGGCGGGACTTGTGCGAGTTCGTGGGCCTTTGCGACCACGCCTTTGATCGTCGCGGTTCGCGACTTGACCGCGTCGGCGGAGAGGACGAGGTCGGCGGCTCGCCTGGCCTCGGCGAGGTAGGCCGCGCGGTGGCGAGGGATCGCGAGCACCCGCTCGGTCAGGCGGTTGGGCTTCACGTAGGGGTGGAGCAGGCTGAGGTCGGCTTGTTCCTTCAGGGTGCCGACCCAGTCGAACGTGCCGAGCGAGAGGTTCAGGTCCCAGGGGAGGAAGTGGGCCCTTTTCGTTTGCGGGTGGACGTAGACGTAGAAGTTGTGGCCGGTGGAGAGGAACGAATCCATGTTGCCGAGCAGGGCGTTGGTGGCGACGAAGCGGAGGAAGGAGGGGACGTCGAGCAGGGATTCGAGGTCGCGGTCGAAGGTCGCGTCGTCGGCTTGGTGGATCAGACGGGTCAGGTCGATCCAGCGTTGTGCGAGCTCGGGGGGGGCTTCGGTCTTGGGGCGGTAGATCTTCTCGTACTTGTCGAAGGTGTCGCCCCGGTAGGGGAGGTTGAACGCGTTTTCGGGCTTGAGGAGCAGGCCGTCGGCCGTGCTGAAGTGGCGGCGGAGGAACGACTTGTTAACCTCCTCGACGATCGTGTAGAGGCCAGCGAGTTTGCGTTCGTGGAGCTTGTCGACGGTCAGGTAGACCAGGGCGTAGGCGGTCCGAGGTGCGGGGACGCCGGCGTCGCGGAGGATCTGGTAGGAGAGCGCCTCGCGGGCGAGGGTGGGGTCCATCGCGTTGTTGTGGAGGTTGAACCCGGAGAGGCCGGCGAGCGACTGGCCCTTGGCGTAGCGGTCGAAGTCGAGCTTGAAGGGTTTCTTGACGCCCTGGCCGGTCATGTAGGAGGAGTTGCCCTTGAAGCGGAGGCCGACGTCGGCCAAGGCGACTCCGTCGCATTCGAAGGCGGCGTGGACGTAGGTGTACTGATAGCCGAACGGGCTTTCGTGCGGCTCTTCGGCGGTGGCGGGGCGGGTGGCGGCGAACAGTTGGGCGAGGCCGCCGCGGCGGGTGGGCTGCATCTGGTCCCAGGCGGGCCGGGTCAGCTTGAGGTGGACGGTGTGGAGGGCGTCGGTGCGGAGGAAGTGGTCGGACGGGGCGGTGGTCGGGCGCGCGGCGGCGCAGCAGAGGAGGAGCAGGGGGAGGAGCGCGCGGATCAGCATGACTGGCATACGCATGAGACGGAGGCGTTGTAGTCATATTGTGCGGGTGTGCGTGGGGCCAGGGTGGGAAAATGTTGTGGGGCCGGGGGTGGGGTGGGGGTTAAGTGGTGCGGGCTACACGACTAAGAGATTTGGAGGGGGTGCAGAAGCGGGTCCTTTCCGGGTCCCGAGGGGGTCCCAAGGAGGTCCAAAGGAGGTCCCGAAGAGGTCCCAACGCGGTCCCAAAGAGGTCCCGAAGGGGTCCCGTCGGGTCCCGGTACCGGTTGATCCGCGAAACCGCAAGCGACCTACCCGGCGGGGCGGCGGGCGGGGCGGCGGGGACAAAACGAGGCGCGGAGACGCAGAGGGGCGGAGAAGCAGAGGAAGGCGAAGGTCGGTATTCGGTTGGGAAAGAGCGTGCGTCTACCCAAGGGGGTGGTGTTGCGCGCCGGAGATGAGAGTTTGAGTGTGGGGCGGGGAGTTGGGGTGATTCTGTTGGGGTTTTCGGGCGCGGAATTTTTCGGAATGTCGTTTGGGGGGTTGCGCGGGGCGCGTGTCGGGCGCGCAACAGCACGGGGGTTCCGCTCGCTACGCGTTGGTTAGTCTTGCTTGCGCATGGTGGGGCGGGGGGCAGGTTTGGGTTTGGTGGGGGTGGGTTTGGAGATGGGGGAGACGGGGGTGGAGGGTTGGGCGGAGGCGGTGACGCGGTCCGTCGGGAGGGGGGAGGCGGCTGGCGGGGCGTTGAAGAAGCCGAGGTCCTGGGTGTTGAAGCGGGGGAGGTTGGGGAAGATCGTGGGGAGGTTGGTCTCGGGCACGCCGAACCACTTGGCGAGGGTGGCGGCGTACTGGTCGACGCTGAGGGTGGGGATCCAGCGGCCGGTGTCGGTGTCGTCGCCGGCGCCGATACCTTGGTTGGGCTGGCGGTTGATCGCGTAGGAGGGGAAGGTGCCGTAGAGGCGGCCGCCGACGACCCCGTCGCCGAAGATCAGGTGGTGATTGCCCCAGCCGTGGTCGGAGCCGGTGGTGCCGTTGACGGGGAAGGTGCGGCCGAAGTCGGATGCGGTGAAGCCGACGACGGAGTCGGCGGCGGTCATCGCGATCGTGGCGTTGCCGCTGGATCGGAGTTGGTTCATGGCGGAGTTGAACGCGTGGATGCAGCGGCTGACCTCGGAGAGGAGGTTGGCGTGCGCGCCGGTGAGGGGGCTGCCGTTGTTCTGCCCGGAGTGGAGGTCGTAGCCGCCGACGGAGCAGAAGAAGACCTGGCGGGAGTGTTTGAGGACTTTGCGGCCGGCGATCATGCGGGCGACCATCTTGAGCTGTCGGCCGAGGGTGGTGTTGGGGAACGGGACGGTCCAGAACTGGACGGTGCTGGAGGGGTCGGCGGTGGGGGAGATGGCGCCGTTCATCTGCTCGAAGTTCTTGACGGCGCGGTCGGTGGCGGTGGCGTAACCGACCTCGTAGAGGTTGGCCTGCGGTGTGGTGGGGGTGGCGGGGGTGAGGGAGAAGTCCTTGAGGGCCTTGAGGCGCTGGTTGAGGTTGAACGTTTCGCCGCTGGTGCCGCCGGCGAGCCCGGGGGGGCCGCTGGTGCCGACGACGTACTGGTTGACGGCGTCGCCGACCTCGAACGTGCAGGCGTTGGAGATGGCGACGGACATCGAGACGGTAGCCTGATCGTTGTAGGTGGAGTGGAGGAGGTCGGCCATGCGGCCGCCCCAACCGGTGCGGGAGTCGCGGTCGGAGAGGGAGGTCTGCCACTGGACGACCTGGTCCTGGTGGGAGAAGAGCTGGCTGGGGACCTTGATCAGGCGGCCGCCCCGGCGGTTGAACTGGACGCTGGTGATCGGGTAGAGGAGGGTGCCGACGTTGCAGAGGACGGCGAGGTTGCTGGTCGGCGAGTTGAACATCGCCGCGAGGTGGGGGCAGGACGGGTGGAGGCCGTAGGAGTGCCCGTCGTTGAGGACGGCGTTCCCGGCGCGGCCGGTCAGGGGGATCAGGCCGGTCGCGGGGTCGCCGGTTTTGGGGATGGCGAGGACGCCGCGGGCGGCGGCGTAGGCGTTGTAGCCGTAGTTCTCGGTGGCGGGGACGTCGTCGGTCTGGACGATCAGGTTGTTCGCGTCGTTGCCGCCGTTCATGAAGATGCAGATCAGGGCCTTGTAGTCGGCGGGGGCGGCGGGGAGGCCGTCGGCGGCGGCGGCGTTGATCATGCGGAGGTCGCGGACCATGGAGGCGGACGCGATCATGCCGACGCCGGCGCAGGCGGCGCGGCGGAAGAGGTCGCGGCGGGTCAGCTCGGACTGTTCGTCGGTGGGGCGGCGGCGGTTGCGGCTCATGGTGGGGGCTCCGGGAGGGGCTAGTTGCTAGTTGCTGGTTCCTAGTTGCTAGTCAGAAGCGAGAAGTCGGAAGCGAGAGGTTGAAACGACCGTCCGGGGTTATTTCTGGGCGGCGAACTGGGGGGAGGCGGCGACCAGGTAGGAGAGCCACTTGGCGCGCTTCAGGGTGTCGGAGGTGGTGGTGTAGTGGGTCTTCAGGGCGGTCTGCATGTTGGCGGGCATTTGGCCGGCCATCAGGAGGCGGTTGAGGTGGTTGACCAGCGCGTCGCCGGTGGGGGCGCTGGCGAGGCCCTGCTCGAAGGTGAGGCGGAGGCGGACGTCGCTGCCGTTGCTGCTGGGGCTCATGGAACCGAGGTCGACCAGGCCGGTTTTGAACAGGTTGGCGGTGTTTATCGAGGTGTTCTCGTTGAGGATCTGGAGCTCGGGGGCGTTGAGGGGCTGGAGGAAGGTCTGGCCGTTCTTCGGGTTGGTCAGGCGGAGCGAGAGGGTGAAGTCGGGCTCGTAGAAGTTGAAGACGGTGTCGGCGTCGTAGGGGGTCTGCAGGAACTCGTTGTTCGTGCTGGAGAGGCGGAAGTACTGGGGGTTGGGGGCGACGGCGTTGGACGTGAAGTGGAACGCGCGGATCACCTGGGCGAGCTTGAGGACGGGCTCCTTGAGGCGGCCGTAACCGGCGTTGCCGACCAGGGTGGTGGTGCGGGCCTCGTAGTCGGTGAGGATCGCGCGGACGACGGCCTTCATGTCGCCGCGGGTGCCCTGGCCGTTGTTGCGGAAGACTTCGGCGACGCGGTAGATGTAGCCGGGGCTGGGGTTGGAGGTGACGAGGCGCTGGATCAGGCGGCGGGCGATGAACGGGCCGACGTTGGGGTGGTTGAAGATGTTGTCGAGCGCCTGGTCGAGCTCCTGGTTGGCGAGCGTCGAGTTCATGGAGGCGGCGGCGGGGATCACGAAGCCGTTCAGGAGGGTCTTCTTGACGGTGGCGTGGTCGCCGGAGCGGACGGTCATCGGGTTGACGTACGAGGAGTTGGAGGTCCTGGTCGTCTGGGTCGCGGAATCGTACCACTGGTAGGGATAGAGGGTCGGGTTGGTGTTCCAGCCGGTGAAGACCTGGGCGAAGTTGGAGATCGTCTCCTGGTCGTAGGTCGGGATCGGGGAGCCGTTGGCGTCGAGCTTGAGGGTGCCGTCGGGGTGGAGGGCGTTCAGGCCGATCGAGAAGAGCTGGAGGATCTCGCGGGCGTAGTTCTCGTTGGGGGGCGGGGAGGTGGCGGACGTCTGCTTGCGGCTGCCGCGCATGTTCAGGTACTGCCCCATGATCGGGTGGAGCGTGACGTCCTTGAGGACCGTGCGGAAGTTGGCGAACGCGTTGTTCGCGAGCATGTCGTGGTAGCTGAGGAGGCCCATCGGCTGGCCTTCGATGGCCTCCTCGTTGCGGGAGACGACGAAGATCTGGCTGTAGGCGAAGGCGACGCGCTGGCGGAGTTGGTCGGGCTTGGTCAGCGCGATGTTCCACCAAAGCTCGGTGGTCGAGCGGCCCTCGAGCGGGTAGAGCGGGGTGACCTGGAGGAGGCGGGGCTTGATCAACTCGACCATCGAGGAGGTCGGCGTGTTGAACTGCTTCTCGAGCCACGGGTCGATCCCGAGGTTCTGCAGGCCGGGGATCGTGAAGTCGTGGGGGTGACCGACGGCGGGGTTGTCGACGGCCGGGTTGCGGGGGGCGGTGTCGTCGGGGAGGGCGCCGAACGAGGCCTGGGTGAGGAAGCGGACGGCGTCGGCGTCGGACAGGGGGCCGCCGGGCAGCGGGGGGGGCGGCGGGGGCGGTGTGAAGGTGGTGGAGCCGGTGGCGAAGTTGAAGTGGCCGCGGATCTCACCGTCGGGGTAGGTGACGGTGTGGATGTTGATGTAGAGGCGGCCGGCGTGGAGGGCGTCTTTCAGGTCCTGGATCGTGGTGTTGCCGACCTGGGCGAGGGTCCAGGTGTAGGAGCCGTCCTCGCCGGGGGTGGCGGTGTCGATGTCGAAGACGATGCCGCCGATCTGTCCGGGGTCGGCGGGGCCGTGGATGTGGGCGGCGGTCTTGTTGGTGGTCAGGTTGGAGTAGCCGAAGCGGAGGGTGGCGGTGGTCTCGGCGGCGTCGACGACGAGGGTGGCCCAGCCGGTGGCGGGGGTGCTGACCGCGCTGCTCTCGGGGCGGAGGGTGGCGACGTAGAGCTTCTGGGCGGAGCCGACGGTCAGGATGAAGCTGTCGGTGGTGACCAGGACGCCGTCGGAGACCGTGACGGTGAGCGTCGCGGTGCCGGACATCGGCCCCTCGGGGTTGGAGCCGGGGGTGACGGTCACGGTGCGGGTGGCGCCGGCGCCGCCGACGGCGATGGTCGGGGTGAGGGTGGGGTCGCTGGAGGTGACGGTGACGGCGAGGGAGGCGGGGTCGGACTCGGCGTCGCCGACGGTGAAGGCGATCGGCGGGGTGGCGGCGCCGGCGGCGGTGGACTGGTCGGCGATGTCGGAGAGCGTGGGCGCGGAGTTGACGGCCGGGGCGCCGACGGCGGTGTTGATCGCGAGCTTGACGGCGGTGAGGTCGGAGGCGCCGACGGCGTTGTTGCGGTCGACGTCGTAGCGGAAGTTGGCGGCGACGTTGGCGGGGGTGAGGGCGCCGGCCTTGAACTTGGTCAGGTTGATGTCGGCGACGGTGACCGACCCGCTGCCGTTGACGTCGCCGGCGAGGACGCGGAACGAGACGGTGGCGGCGGGGAGGGTGCCGCCGAGGGGGTTGGTCGCGGCGACGTTGGTGAGGGCGAGGGTGACGGTTTGCGCGTTGGCGACGGCGGTGAGCGGGATCGACATCTCGGCGCCGTTGAACGTGACCGCGCCGCGGGTGGCGGCGCCGGCGGTGACGGCGGCGGTGCCGACGTTCACGGGCTGGTCGAATTGGACGACGATCGTCATGCCGGGGGCGGCGGAGCGGCACTCGATGCCGCCGGCGCCGGTCTGGGGCATCGGGATGTCGCAGGGGACGCCGCCGTGGGTCATGCGGGACACCACGCGGGTGACCGCGGGGGCGGCGAGTGCCGCCGGGGCGGTGGCGAGCAGGGCCAGTGCGACGAGTGAGAGCAGCGCGGACTGCGACGGCAGGGCCCTCGCGGCGGGTCGGCGGGTCATGAACGTTCCTCCCGGGTGTGGATCACGGTGTAGGGGCGACAGCTTTGGGGCGTTCGGTGATCAGAGTTGGGCGCTGGCAAGGCCCGCGACGGCGACGCGAAAAGGAGGGGAAGTGCGGGTCGCGAGACGGCGTCGGTCGAGGCGCTGCCAGACCTGATGGTCGTTACAAACTGCGCGAATGGGACGGTAACTTGGGGCGCGTGGCGGTGTCAATCGTTTTGTTGCGGAAGGGCAACGAAATGAGGTTTCGGTTGTGGAGGTGCGCGAGACTTCTCACCGAGTTCTCATGAGACGGGTTACGGAGGGGGGAATGGGGAGGTTCGGCGGGGGGAGGAATTTGGCGGGATGGAGTGCGCGGTGGGGCCGCGATTTCCTCGACGGCGCGCCGGCGGGCGGGTGCGGTCTGGTTGCGTGGGGGTTCGTCCGCTGAAGCGGATCTCATCGAGGGTTGGGCCGTCGGCGAGCCTTCTCCGATGGCGCTGGCGGAATCGTCGGCGTGCAAAGTGTTGTGGCGCGGCGTAACATGCCGCGCATGCGGCGCGGATTGGTGATCGCACTTGGCGGGTTGGTGGGGTGCGCGGGGGGGATGGCGGTGCTTGCGCAGCCTGCGCCGGCGCCGGTGGCAGCGGGGGACGAGCGGCCGGTGGCGATGGACTTTCCGGCGGAGGGGATCGAGCTGCGGACGCTGGCGGACATCGTCACGCGGCAGTTGAAGATCCCGATTTTGTACGACGAGTCGATCAACGGGAAGAAGGTCGTCATCCGCGTGCCGGTGGACGTGCCGCAGGGCGCGCTGCTGGGCGTGCTCCAGAGCGCGCTGCGGATGAAGCAGATGGCGCTCGTGGATGCGGACCAGCCGGGGTGGAAGCAGATCGTCGCGGCGAACAATTTGGCGGCGGTGGCGAAGCCGGTGCCGGAGGGCGCGCCGGCGGGGGCGGCGGGCGGGTCGCCGATCATCCAGGTGTTTAACCTGAAGCAGGCGGACCCGGCGCGGGTGGTGGAGGCGGTGCGGCCGTTTCTGACGAACCCGGGCGGGCAGATCCAGCCGGTGGCGGGGCAGCGGACGGTGATCATCACGGATTACCCGTCGAACGTTGCGCGGGTCGAGCAGGTGCTGAAGACGCTGGACGAGGGCACGGCGGGCGGCGAGGTGAAGTTCATCGCGATCAAGAACGCCGAGCCGGGGGTCGTGGCGACGACGGTGCAGCAGATTTTGGCGAGCAAGGAGGGGGCGGCGCAGGGGGCGGGGCCGGCGGGGATTGTCATTACGCCGGACGAGCGCACGGGGCAGGTGGTGGTGATCGCGCCGAAGGGGCGGATCGCGGAGGTGGAGGAGCTGATTGCGGGGGTGGACAAGCCGCTGGATCTGCCGACGAAGGTGTATCGGTTGAAGGCGATCGCGCCGGACCGGGTGGACCGGCTGGTGAAGGGGCTGATCGGGCAGGCGGCGGCGAAGCGGTCGTATCAGTCCAGCATCGATAGGGACTCGCAGTCGCTGGTGGTGGTGGCGTCGGAAGACGTGCACAAGAAGATCGACGCGCTGCTGAAGGAGCTGGACCAACCGGTGGCGGAGGGACAGAGCCCGATCCGGTTCTACAAGTTGAAGAACACGGCGGCGGCGGACGTGCTGGCGACGATCAGCAGCTTGATGGGGGATCAGGCGAGCGTGGTGACGCCGGCGGGCGGGGCGGGGGGCACGGGGGGCGGGTTTGGGCGGTCGCTGCTCGGGCCGCCGGACGCGCCGCTGGATAACCGGCTGCCGATCCGGCCGACGTCGGGGATCCAGCCGCTGGGCGGGGCGGACACGATGGTGGCGCCAGGGAGCGCGATGAACCGGGTGCGGCCGGATGATTTGGGGCCGATGAGCACGATGGGTGCGGTTCGCGACGGGTCGGGGATGGCCGATCGCGGGAACGGGATGACCGGCGGCGGCGGGATGGCGGCGAGCGGGGGGATGACGGGCGGCCGCGGCATGACGGGCGGGGGGATGGGGGGCGACGTCGAGGGGGAGGAGGGCGGGTCGGGGCGGGCGAAGAACGCGACGGTGACGGCGGACGTGAACACGAACAGCATCATCGTGATCGCGCCGCCGGCGATTCAGCAGTTGTACGAGGGGCTGATCGCGAAGCTGGACACGCGGCGGCCGCAGGTGCAGATCGAGTGCACGATCGTGACGCTGGACACGAGCGACAACTTCTCGTTCGGCGTGGACGTGTCGAAGCTGGGCGGGTTCCAGAACAGCAGCCTGCTCGCGCTGTCGTCGTTCGGGATCAGCACGGTGAACGCGGCGACGGGGCGGCTGACGCCGGTCAACGGGACGGGCGGGACGCTGGCGGTGTTGTCGCCGGGCGTGGCGGACGTGGTGATTCGGGCGCTGCAGAGCAACTCGCGGGCGCGGTTGGTGTCGGCGCCGCAACTGCTGGTGAACGACAACGGAAAGGGGAAATTGCAGAGCGTCAGCCAGGAGCCGTTCGCGGAGATTTTGGACACGAGCACGACGCAGAGCCGCACGGGGCTGGGCGGGCTGGCGCAGGCGGGGACGACGATCACGGTCGAGCCGCACATCAGCGAGGACGACTACCTGCAGCTCGCGTACAGCATCGAGCTGTCGAACTTCACTGGGGCGGGTCGGCAGGGGTTGCCGCCGCCGAGCCAGAAGAACTCGGTCGACAGCACGGTGACGGTGCCGGACGGCAACACGATCGTGGTGGGGGGGCTCAAGGTGCGTAACTTCCGCGAGTCGAAGGACACGATCCCGTTCATCGACCAGATCCCGTTCGCGGACTGGGTGTTCGGGAGCCGGACGAACAACAACACGAACCAGACGCTGTTCGTGTTTATCCGGCCGGTGATACTGCGGGACGACAAGTTTGAGGATCTGAAGCATTTGTCGGACCGGGCGATGAAGGACGTGGGGTTGCCGGCGCGGTTCCCGAGGAGCATGCCGATTCCGATCAAATGACGTGAGGGCGAGTTGCCCGTAGCGTGGGCGTGCCGCCAACGACTCGATCCGAGGAAAAAACACGGGCGGGGCGCCCGAGATACGGGCAACTCGGGTGGCCGCGGTTTTGGTGGCTTCGTCCGCTGGTTCCGTCTCGGCGTACTGTTGAATATGACCACTGCGATCGATCGGATCCGGGCGGGGTTGGCGGAGTTGGTGGGGAATGTTGCGCAGTTACCGGAGCGGGGGGGGTTGGCGGCGCTGGTGGGGGCGGCGGTGGCGGCGGGGGTTTCGGCGCGGGCGGTGGGGCGGGCGGTGGCGGGGGGGTTGAGAATCGAGTTTGTGGAGTCGCTGGGGGCGTGGCCGCCGTCGGCGGAGTTTCTTAACGCCGTGCCGATCGCGTTCGCACGGCAGCACAAGGTGTTGGGAATGATGGGGGAGGGGGACAAGCTGCTGCTGGCGATGGGGGACCCGGCGGCGGGGCTGGAGCAGGTGCAGGTGGTGGGGCGGTTTTTGAACCGCGCGGTGACGCCGGTGTTCGCGCCGGCGGAGGTCGTGCTGACGGCGATCAACGAGGCGTACCAGCAGCGGACGGGGCAGGCGCAGGCGTTCATCGAGAAGCTCGATCGGAACACGATCCTCGACGAGGTGCGGCGGATGGGGGCGCGGGACGACCTGCTGGATAACGCCAGCCGGGCCCCGGTGATCAAGCTGGTGAACCTGATGCTGTTCGAGGCGGTGAAGTCGGGGGCGTCGGACGTGCACGTGCAGCCGTACGAGGAGCGGCTGGTGGTGCGGACGCGGGTGGACGGCGTGCTGTACGACGCGTTCGCGCTGCCGAAGGACGTGCAGGAGGAGGTCGTCAGCCGGGTCAAGGTGATGGGGCGGATGAACATCGCGGAGAAGCGGCTGGCGCAGGACGGGCGGGCGACGGTGCAGATCGGGGACCGGGTGGTGGACCTGCGCATCGCGTCGCTGCCGACCAGCTTCGGCGAGCGGGTCGTGATCCGGCTGCTGGACAAGAGCCAGCAGCTTTACGACCTGGCGGAGATCGGGATGGACCCGGCGACCTTGGCGCGGTGGCAGGAGCTGGTGGGGATCGAGCACGGGCTGGTGCTGGTGACCGGGCCGACGGGGAGCGGGAAGAGCACCACGCTGTACGCGGCGCTCAAGCGGATCGACAGCAGGCAGAAGAACGTGCTGACGCTGGAGGACCCGATCGAGTACCAGCTCGAGGGGATCAGCCAGACGCAGGTGAGCGACAAGAAGGGGATGACGTTCGCGAGCGGGCTGCGCAGCGTGCTGCGGCAGGACCCGGACGTGATCATGGTCGGCGAGATCCGGGATCGGGAGACGGCGACGATGGCGATCCAGTCGTCGCTGACCGGGCATTTGGTCTTCAGCACACTGCACACAAACGACGCGGCGAGCGCGGTCACGCGGCTGTTGGACCTCGGGATCGAACCGTACCTGGTGGCGAGCAGCGTGGTCGCGGTGATGGCGCAGCGATTGGTGCGGAAGGTTTGTGATCGGTGCGCCGCGCCGTTCGCGCCGGACGCGGCGGAGCTGGAGTGGCTTGGCGTGACGCGGGAGGAGGCGGGGCGGATGCGGAAGGGGGCGGGGTGCCCGGCGTGCCGGGGGACGGGGTATCGGGGGCGGCTGGGGACCTTCGAGTTGCTGGCGGTGGACGAGCGGGTGCGGCGGCTGGTGCAGGCGCGGGCGACGGCGGCGGAGATCAAGGAGGCGGGGGTGGCGGGGGGGCTGCGGACGTTGAGGGACGACGGGGTGGCGAAGGTGCTGGCGGGGCTGACGACGACGAGCGAGGTGGAGCGGGTGACGATGCGGCCGGAGGAGGGGAACGGGGAAGGGACTGAGGGACTGAGGGACTGAGGGACTGAGGGACTGAGCGACGAGCGACGAGCGACGAGCGACGAGCGACCAAGGACGGGGCGGCCCGTCGGCCGCGGGGGGCGACGCGGCGGCGCGGTGCGTTGTGGCTTTGGGAGGCGACCGGTCATCTGCCGCGCGACACGGATGGGGTACGACGTTCACATCACGCGGCGGGCCTGGTGGGCGGACGAATTGGGGCCGTCGATCACGGCCGAGGATTGGGCCAGCGTCGCCGGGAGTGACGCTTCACTTCGCCATTCGCCCGGGAACGGCGAGGGGCACTATGACTACCTCGACGGGGACGGCTGGTTCGCGTTCAGCAGCCGGGGGGACGTGTACACGAAGAACCCGGGCGACGCGACGATGGCCAAGGCGCACGAGCTGGCGGCCAAGCTCCGAGCGAAGGTGCAGGGGGACGAGGGCGAGGTGTACCTGCCGAACGGGGAGCGCGTCGGCAACGAGGTGCGGGAGGTGGCTTACTACCCATTCTGGCTGTTGTTGCTCTGCCTGTTCTCGGTCGGGTGCTTCGTTGTCGTGCTGCTCGAGATCGGTACGCGGTGGTGACGGATGGTTTCAGGGGCATCGTCGGCATGCGAGCGGCTCGCGGCGCGGAGGGAATTCGGGAACCCGCGGGGCGGCCGGGCGTCGGATTGGGCATGAATCGAGACATCTTCCGCGCGGCGCTGGTGCTTTGGGTTCTCGTGGCGGCGTTCGCGCCGTTAGCGGCGGTCGCGGCCACGCCGGAGGAGGAAAAGCGGTTCGTGGCGGCGGTGCGCAAGGCGTTCGAGGAGCGGAAGGGGGCGGGGCTGGTCGAGGTGACGTGCTGGGACCGGGTGAGCGAGAAGACGCGGAAGGGGTCGGAGGGGATGTACGGCGAGCTGGTGGGGCAGAAGGACGTGGTCTGGGAGTTCAAGCTGGTGGATGCCGACGCGAAGCAGGAGAAGCCTCGGGTGGAGGACGGGGTGGAGCACCGGGCGAATTTGCCGATCGTGAAGCAGCTGGACATGACGTTCCGCGACAAGGACGGGAAGCGGATCCTCGGGGTCATCGGGTTCGCGGTCGGGGAGAAGGATGGGAAGTTGATGTTGCTGTCGTCGGCGCCGGTGAAGTGAGGGGGGAAGTTCGAAGGACGAAATCTCGAAATACGAATGAAGCCCGAAGGGCGAAGGGCGAAGGTCGAAACCGGGGGGATCACGGCGGGCCGGGACGGCCGGCACGTGAAGCCCTCTAGTTTCGGATTTCGTCCTTCGAGTTTCGTGATTGATTCGCTCGTCAAATTTCGCCCTTCGGGTTTCGGCCGAGTCGTCCCCGCCGTAAAATCGACCGGCCACTCATGCCGGTATTTGCGTACAAAGCTTTGGACACCGTGGAGCGCGGCGAGCGGAGCGGGACGATCGCCGCCGACACGCCGCGGCAGGCGCGGGACCTGTTGCGGCAGCGGGGGCTGGTGGTGCGGGACCTGTCGGCGGCAGCGGGGGGGGCGGGCGGGGGTGCGAGCGCGGGGCGGCGCGGGCGGCGGGCGTCACGCGGGGTTCGGGGGCAGGTGACGTCGTTCGTCCGCGAGGTGTCGACGCTGCTGGCGGTCGGGGTGCCGCTGCTGGAGGCGCTGGAGACGTTGGCTCGACAGCACACAGGGCGGTTCCAGACGATCCTGCTGCTGCTGCGGGATCGGGTGGCGGGGGGGGCGTCACTGGGGCAGGCGATGCGGGAACATCCGGGGGTGTTTGACGAACTGGCGGTGAACATTACCGAGGTGGGGGAGGACGCGGGGACGCTGGACTCGTCGCTGGAGACGCTGGCGGATTTTCGGGAACGCTCGGAGCAGTTCAAGGGCCGGATCGCGACGGCGCTGATTTACCCGGTGATCGTGCTGACGCTGGCGGTGATCGCGAGCTTGTTTCTGATGACGTACGTGGTGCCGCGGATCCTTGAGCCGCTGATCGAGCAGGGGCAGGAGTTGCCGCTGCCGACGCGGGTGGTGAAGGGGTTCAGCGACTTCCTGCTGGGGTGGTGGTGGCTGCTGGCGGCGGTGGTGGTCGGGGTGGCGGCGGGGCTGGGTGCGGTGGTGCGGACGCCGCGGGGGCGGATGCGGTGGCACCGGTTCGTGTTGAAAGTGCCGATCGTCGGTGACCTAATTCGCAAACAGGCGATCGTGCGGATCTGCGTGGTCGTAGGGACCTTGCTGAAGAGCGGCGTGGTGTTCGTGCGGGCGGTGCAGATCGCGCAGCGGTCGACGTCGAACCTCGTGCTCCGCGAGGCGCTGGTGGAGTGCGAGCGGGCGATCAACGCGGGCGGGGACATTGGGGAGGCGATCGCGCGGAGCGGCGCGTTTCCGCCGATGGTCGTGCAGGTGTTCGCGGTCGGGCAGCAGAGCGGGCGGCTGGAGGAGATGCTGGAGCGGTTGGCGGTCACGTACGACCGGCAGGTGCAGACGGCGGCGGCGCGGCTGACGGCGGTGCTCGAGCCGGTGATGATCGTGGGGCTGGCGGTCGTCGTGCTGTTCATTGTCCTGGCGACGGTTTTGCCGATACTGGAGGCGGGAAATGCGGTGGGATAAACCAGAAGGCCGAAACCAGAAATCCGAACCAATGACGAAGGACGAAGCCCGAATGGCGAAACGAGCGAATCCTTCGGGCGTTGAGGGTTGCCGTTTGATTTGGGCTTCTGGTTTCGGGCTTCGGGCTTCCCGCCGGTCGGGGTTCTCGCTGGTCGAGATCATGGTCGTCGTCGTGATCATCGGGTTGCTGGCGGGGGTGGTGACCTACGCGACGACGGGCATGCTCGACAAGGCGAAGCGACGGAAGGCGGCGGTCGACATCAGTTCGCTCACGGGGGCACTGGACATCTACTACGGCGACCACGGGCGCTTCCCGTCGAACCAAGAGGGGCTTGCGGCGCTCGCGCCGCAGTACGTGAAGGTCGTGCAGAACGACCCGTGGGGCCGGCCTTACCTGTACGTGCAGCCGGGGCGTGGGGGGGCGTATGACGTGATCAGCTTCGGGGCGGATGGGCGCGAGGGGGGGACGGGGGCGGACGCGGACATCACGAACACGGATAAGGAAGTGGCGGCGGTGAAGAAATGAGTGGTCGCCGGCGCCATCACGTCGGACGGTTCGCGTTCACGCTGATCGAGACGATGACGGCGCTGGTGATCCTCGGGCTGCTGGCGGGGGCGGTGGCGTGGACGTTCGCGGGGCCGCTGCGGCGGGCGCGGGGGGCGGAGGCGGTCGAGCAGGTGCGGTATCTGGACGCGTCGACACGGGACGTCGCGCGGCGGTTTGGGCGGGCGGTGGAGATGCGGTTCGATCTGGCGGGGGGGGGGCTGGAGCGGCGGGGGGCGCGGGTGGGGGACGGGGAGGCGACGTTTCGGGCGACGGTGGCGAGCCCGTGGCGGATCGAGGCGGTGCGGACGGAGGGGCGGCGGGCGGAGTCGGGGGAGGTGGCGGTGGCGGTGTCGCCGCTGGGTTTGTCGCCCACGTATGCGGTGAAGCTGGCGGGGCCGGAGGGTGCGGACGGAGGGGCGGCGCGGTGGGTGGTGGTGAGCGGGCTGACGGGGGAGGTGCGGACCGTCAATGATGATGCGCAGGTTGAGTCCATCTTCGCGCACGTCGCATCGCCCGCGGGGGCGGCGGCGCGGCGTGACGCTGATTGAGATCATCGCCGGCTTAATCGTGTTGGCGGTGCTGGTCTCCGCGATCACGATCGCGCGGGGCCGGTTCATGCGCCAGTGGGGGGAGGGGCAGCGGCGTCTGGATGCGGCGGCGGCGGTGGACCGGATGCTGGCGGGGTGGCTGGGGGGCGAGGGGGCCGACAACATCCCGGTGCCGGCGCGGGGGCTGCTGAACGGGGTGGAGGGGTGCACGTGGCGGACGGAGTGGGTGCCGGACGCGGCGGCGACGCGGCTGGGGGCGGGGAAGGTGCGGCTGGAGGTGTTCCAGGGGGCGGGGCGGTTGATGGCGGTGGAGGTGCTGAAGCATCGGCGGACGCGCGCGGATGCGGCCGCGGCGGATCGGGCGGAGCCGGGGCCGGGCGAGGGGATGGATGGGGGGATGCGGTGAACGGGCGGCGCGTGGGCTTCACGCTGGTGGAGATGCTGCTGGCGACGGTGCTGGCGGCGATCATGATGGGCGGGGTGTTGACGGCGGCTTCGACGGTTGCGCGGGACCGGCGGCGGATGGAGGCTCGGCAGGCGGTCGGGCACGAGCAGGGGTTGGCGGAGCTGGTGCGGCGGGACCTCGCGAACGGGCTGGCGATCGTCGGGCCGGTGACGCCGGAGGGGTTTGAGTTAGTTGGGCACGGGGGGATCGACCCGCGGACGATGGTAGCGAATCAGCGGTTGTGCCGGGTGGCGTATCGCGTGGTGCGGCGGGGGGGTGGCAGGGCGGGGGTGCTCGTGCGCGAGCAGGCGTACCTGGATGATCCGATTCGGCGTGATCCGTGGCGGGAGGTGGTGGCGGTGGGGGTGACGCGGGTCGGGCTGACGTCGTTGGCGGCGGAGGGGGAGCCGGTGCGGGTGTCGGAGGAGGTGGTGGAGCGGCTTCGGTCGCTCCGGGGGGGTGTGGCGGAGGTGGGGGCGGTGCGGGTGCCGGCGCGGGTGCGGTTGCGGGTGGAATTTGGCGAGGGGGTGGTGGATCGGGAGTTGGTATTGCGATGACGGGACGGCCGCGTCAAGGCGTTGGAAACCAGCGGCCCTGGGGGCACGCCGCTAAACGCGCGGATGGGCCCGGGCGGTCGCGCGGGTATGTGCTCGTGATGGTGCTGGCGCTGCTGGTGTTGTCGGCGTCGTTGCTGGTGGCCGTGAGTCGGACGGCGGGGCGGACGGCGATCGCGGGGCGGGTGGCGGTGGAGGATCTGCAGAGGCGGTGGGGGGTGGCGAGCTGCCGGAAGGCGGTGCTGCCGTACGCCGAGCCTATGCTGGCGGCGCTGGAGCAGGAGCGGCGGCGGGCGGTGGCGCGCTTTGACATCACGGTGGCGCTCGGGGGGCAGCGGTTCGATATGACGATCGCGGACGAGCAGGCGAAGGCGAACGTGAACGCGATTTTGGCGGAGACGGACGTGACGCTCACGGAGTCGCGGCTGCGGCAGGGGCTGGCGGGGTCGGGGCTGGCGAACCGGGTGAAGCTTCGGGCGACGGTGGGGAAGGTGGTGGAGGCGATTCGGCCGGCAGCGGCGACGCAGGGGGTGACGCCGCCGCCCGAGACGCCGACGGTGGCGGCGTGGGGGCAGGTGTTCGAGGGGGTGCCGCCGGCGCAGCTGATGCGGGCGATGCCAGGCGGTCGGGTCGCGGCGCTGGACTTGCTGACGTGCTGGGGGAGCGGCGCGGTGAACGTGCGGCGGGCGCCGCAGGCGGCGCTGGCGATGGCGGCGGGGCGGTCGTTGACGGGGGCACAGATCGCGCGGCTGATCGACGCGCGGGACAAGCTGTGGGAGCGGCGGCCGGGCGCGGGGGGGGATACCGGGTTCGACCGGAGCCCGGCGGAGGCGTTCAAAGAGCTGATGACGAAGACGGCGGGGCAGTCGATCGCGAACCGGGGGGCGGTCGGGCTGACGGAGGGGTCGCGGTGTCACTCGCTCTGGGTCGTTTCGCGCAGCGGGCGGCGGGACTGGTATGATGGGTTCGTGCGCGACACGACGGACGAGCAGCGGCCGGTGGTGTGGGCGTTCGAGTGGTGACGGGGACGGAAGAGAAGTCAGTAGTCAGTACTGAGTAGATAGTAGAAGACGGTGGTCTTGAACGTTCGGAAGGCTAATCTCGCGCTGTGGACGTCGGCGGCGGCGCTGGCGGGGGGGGCGGTGGTGTGCGCGCTGGTGGGGGTGTTGTGGCCGGTGGGGGTGGAGGTGCGGGAGGCGGCGGATGCGGTCGGGGGGCGGGTAGGGCCGGCGACGTCGCGGGCGGTGGGGGATGTGGCGATGCGGCTGGACGCGCTGGAGCGGGTGACGGGGCTGGACCTGCGGAAGCCGCTTACGGGCGCGGCGGGTGCGACGGCTTCGGCGCCGGCGGCCGAACCCGTGCCGATGGCGGGGGCGGGGGCGCCGTTCGTCCTTGTTGGGACGATCGGGGAGTCGCTGGCGCTGGTGCAGACGGCGGCGGGGGCGGTGGAGTTGAAGGGGGTGGGGGATCAGGCGAACGGGGCGAAGATCGTGGCGATCCGGCCGCAGCAGGTGGAGGTGGAGGTGGGCGGGGCGCGGATGACGATCGCGAAGCCGCGCGAGGGGGGTGGCGGGTGAAGGCGGCGGCGGCGACGGTGGTGGAACGGGGTCCTTACGTGCTGTTCGCGGGGGACGAGGCGTGGCAGGTGCGATCGCCCGCGGGGGTGGACGACCTGCGGCTCGAACCCAAGGCGAGCGCGGGTGCGATCGCGTCGCAGGTCGCCGAGGCGTTGCGCGGGCGCGGGTACCAGGGGCAGGGGGTGTTGCTGGCGCTGCCGTCGGCGTGGTGTCTGTCGGCCGTGCTAGCGGTGGGCGATCTGCCGCGGCAGGACCGGGCGGCGATGGCGTTTCGGCTGGAGGAGAAGCTGCCGCTGGCGGCGGAGAACTTCACGGCGGATTTCGTGCTGACGGCGGACGGGGATCGGGCACTGGGCGTGTGCGCCTCGAACGAGCCGCTCGTGTCGCTGGTGCAGGCGCTGGAGTCGGCGGGGGTGGCGGTGCAGTCGGTGACGCCGGCGGCGGTGTTGGCGTTGCAGTCGGCGATCGAGGACGAGGAGGGGGACGCGCTGGTCGTCTGGGGCGAAGGAGACGGGGTGAACGTCTTCTCCGTCGACGGCGGTCGGCCGGTCGCGTGGGCGCTGGTGCCGGCCGAGGCGCACGCGGTCGGGCTGCAGATGGACGTGGCGGCGATGGAGCTGTCGGGGCCTCGCCTGCTCGCGTACGACGTCGCCGCGGAGTTGGCGGAGCAGCTCGGGGGACCGGTGGACGTGGTCGGGCGGACGGCGATCGACGACGTGGTCGCGTCCCGCGCGGGGGACGTGCTGACCGGGGCGCTGGTGCCGTGGGTGGAGTTTCGTCGCGGGGCGCTGGCGATCGACGACCCGCTGCGCGTCGTGCGGCGGCCGTTGAACGCGGCGCTGGCGGCGGCGGCGGTGCTGTGCGTGGTGCTGGCGGGCGTGTTCCTGTTCCGCGGGTGGCGGTACGACGGGCTGGCGCGGCGGTACGAGGCGGAGCTGGCGGAGGAGTTCCGACGGGAGTTCCCGGGGTGGGCGGTGCCGGCGAACGTGCGGCGGGTGGTGGAGAGCGAGCGGACGAAGGTGGTCGGGGCGGGGACGTCGGCGGTGCCGGCGGAGGCGCGGGAGTCGGCCCTGAAGGTGCTGCACGACGTGCTGGCGGCGCTGCCGGCGGACACGGGGATGAGCATCGAGCAGTTGGCGGTGAACGACACGTCGCTGCAGATCGACGGCCGGAGCAGGTCGTCGGCGGACGCGGACGTGCTCGCGGCCGCGGCGCGGGCGGCGGGGATGGACGTGTCGCCGCCGCAGACGCAGCGGCTGCCGGACGGCGGGTGGAGCTTTGTGGTCCGGGGCAGTAAGGCGGCGCGCGCGCCCGCCGCCGCCGCCAGCATGGGGGGGAACTGAGCATGGCCCGCCGTCGCACGCTGCTGTTGTCGACGCTGCTGCTGGTCACGCTGCTGACGGCGGTGGTCGCGTTCCTGCGCATGGGCCGCCTGAAGGAGGCGGCGGAGTCGGCCGGTCAGGAACTGGTGGACGCGCGGCGGGCGATGGCGGACATCCGCCGGTGGCGCGCGTCGCCGGGGCGGGCGGCGGCGGCGTCGATGGAGTCGCCGCAGCTCGCGGCGAAACTGCGCGAGGCGGCGACGGCCGCGGGCCTGGCGGCGGAGCCGGGGATGGAGCCGGACGACAAGCCGGTGCGGCTGGGCGAGAGCGACTACAGCGAGCTGCGCGTGTTCCTCCGGTTCGAGCCGATGACGCTCCGGCAGCTGACGACGTTCCTGGTCGCGCTGGGGCGGATCGAGCCGAGCGGCCGGGTGCAGTCGATCGAACTCGCGCCGCCGGAGAACGTGGGCGCCCCGATCCCGCCGGGCGTGGGCGCGAACGGCGAAGACGTGTGGCTGCCGAGCGTGCAGGTGAATTTCCTCACCTACACGCCGCGGAAGCCGCAGCCGTGAGTGCGGGCGCGGGCGATGGCGGAGGAGGCGCGGCCCGGCGCGCCGCGCGGGTGGATTCGCCGCACCGGCCCCGGCGAGTTATCATTTTGCGAGCGATGACGCGACCCCTGTTGATCCTCACCTTCGCCGCATTCCTGGCCGGCTGCGGCAGTTCGGGCAATGGCCCGACCGTGACGGCGACGCCGACCGGGCCGGACACGCCGCTCGCCCGCCGGCACAACGACTGGGCGTTCGCGCTGCTCCAGCAAGGCAAGTACGCCGACGCCGAGCAACAGCTCCGCAAGGCGATCGAGGCGGATGTGATGTACGGGCCGGCGCGGAACAACCTCGGGCTGGTCTTCTTCCACCAAGACAAGCTGTACCCGGCGGCGTGGGAGTTCCAGAACGCGATCCGGCTGATGCCGCACCAGCCGGAGCCGCGGAACAACCTCGGGCTGGTGTTCGAGCGCGCGGGGAAGATCGGGGAGGCGGTCGAGGCGTTCGAGAAGGCGCGGAAGATGGAGCCGGACAACCCGGAGTACATCGGGAACCTGGCGCGGGTGCGGGTGCGGCGGGGCGACCGGGACGACGAGACCAAGAAGCTGTTGCAGGAGCTGGTGTTCAAGGACACGCGGCCGGACTGGCGGGACTGGGCGCGACAGGAGCTGGTGCACTTCCACAACCGGCCGGTGGAGCCGGGGCCGGCGGCGACGACAATGCCGGCGCGGTAGGGGTGGGGGGGTTGCTGGTTGGCGAAGCGGGATCGCGTCGATTCGGGGGGCACGGAGGCCCCCGCTCACCGACGCGAGACAGGCAAGAATACCTGCCCCACCATTGCGCGGCGGCCGCCGATCCGGCGCGAGACAGGCGAGGATGTCTGCCCCACCGTTGTGGAGTAGCGAGTAGCCGGTAGCGATTAGCGGCCCGCGCGTGCGGTCAGACCAGCGGGTGCTGGCGGAACATGCGGTCGAGGGCGGGGGTGAGGAGGCTGACGATCAGGAGGGCGAGGTAGGGGCCGTAGGAGATCGAGACGTAGAGTTGGAGGCCGGCGGCGAGGACGCCGACGAGCAGGCCGTAGATGACGCGGGCGCGGCGGGCCATCGGGCGGAGGGCGGGGGCGGTGGCGAGGAAGAAGGTCATCAGCAGGAGGGGGCCGGCCATGATCTCGTAGTTGGCGAACGTGACGGCCTTGGCCCAGCCGACGGTCTCGAAGCGGGGGCCGGTGGGGGTGATCACCTCGTGGGTGCGGAAGATCAGCCACCGCCAGTCGGGGCCGGTCTCGCGGATGAAGAGCGGGACGGGGAGCGTGACCAGGGCGGTGAACGCGCCGGCGAACACGCAGAGGGGCACGCGGAAGTCGATGATGCCGCGGTAGAGGAGGAACAGGCCGCCGATGATGACGGCGACCGCGCACGCGCCGCCGATCGGGCCGGGGTGGCCGCCGATGATCAGGTCTTCGAGCGGGGGCATCTCGTCGCGGAGGAGCGCCTCGAGGCTGAGCCAGGAGCGGCCGGGGCGGCGCTGGCCGGACGTGAACGCGAGCAGGCGGGCGCCGGCGGGCTCGAGCGTGAACGCGTCGGCGCCGTCGAGCGGGGGGGTGCGCAGGTAGCCTTCCTTCATGTAGGCGTGGGCGGGCAGTGGGGGCGGGGCCGCCTTGGCAAGGTCGCCGGTCAGGCCGCGGTGCCGCTGGAGGACGGCGGTGGGCGTCATCAGGGCCTCGAACGCGACCATCAGTAGGAGGAACGTGACGACGACCGGGTGGACGCGGCCGGAGCCGACGCCGCCGAGGAGCCACATGAGGACGACGAGCAGGATCGGGGCGGCGACGACGATCGGCCAGAGGTCGACGCGGCCGCCGCCGCCGCCCGGCGGGGCGGCGGCGCCGAGCAGGTGCGCGGGGAGCATCAGCCAGAGGAGGCCGGCCGACCAGAGGGCGTGGGCGACGTGGAGCTGGCGGCCGCGTGCGCCGACGCGCCGCCAGACGGCGAGGGCGAGCAGGGTGGTCGGGAGGACGATCGCGAGCATCGCGAGGGCGCGCCAGCCGAAGAGCAGCAGGCCGGTGACGGCGGGGAAGCCGGCGCCCGTCGCCCAGGTGGCGTAGAAGCGGGCGAGGTCGACGCCGCTGCGCAGGGCGACGCGCGGCGGGACGCGGAGCTCGCCGCCAGGGGCGGCGGCGTCGCCGGGGGACAGGGAGACGGTGGTGCTGGGGGAGGCGGCGTCGCTCAAAGCGGGGGCGATTATCGGAGGGCGCGGCGGTGGGAGCAAATGCCGGATTCACCGCGGAGACGCGGAGGGCGCGGAGGGAGCGGTTGCGTGGCGAAGGCGGGATGATCGCGCATCGCCCTAGGGCGTCTGGGTATGCGAGCGCGGGCGGCGTGAACCCTCACCCCGGCCCTCTCCCGGAGTACCGGGCGAGGGGGTGCGGCATCTGCGATTGCCCCGGGGGTGAGGGCTACGGCGTCGGGTTCTGGATGAAGGTGATCAGGTCGGCGACGTCTTGCGGTTCCAGGGCGGACTCGAAGCCTTGGGGCATGAGGGAGTGGTTGGTGCTGACGAGGGACTTCAGGCCGGCGCGGGGGAGCGGGTGCTCGGCGGCGTCGAGCGTCTTGATCGTAATGCTCGCGGCGGACTCCGCGATCAGCAGGCCGGTGTGGGTTGTCCCGCCCTCTAATGTGGCGGTGTAGGCGAGGTAGCGGGGCTCGGCGGAACGGTCGGGGTCGAGGATGGCGGTCAGCAGGTTCTCCTTGGTCCAGTCGCGGACGGTCAGGAGGTTGGGGCCGAGCTCCTGACCTGCAGTGGACTGACCGACGCGGTGGCAGGTGGCGCAGTGTTCGCCGTAGAGCGCCTGGCCGCGCTTGGCGTCGCCGGCGAGGGTCAGCGCGGGCTGGTAGTCGTCGATCACCTTCTGGCGGTCGGCGGACTGGGCGGACTGGGCGTGGTGCTCGTTGGCGGCGGCTTTCACCTTGGCCGACGGGTGGTTGAGCAGGCGCTGGCGGCGGGAGAAGTCGAGGGGGACGTTGGGCGTGGTTGCGAGCTTCAGGGCCCACGGCTCGCGGGAGAGGAGGACGTCGGCGGCGGCGCCCTGCACGTTGGGCGTGAGGCTGGCCCAGGGGGCGAGGAGGAGGTCGGCGACGGCGGGGTCGGCGGTGCGGGCGGCGGCTCGGATCGTGGCGAGTTGGACGTCGCCGGGTTGGCGGGGCGTGAAGAGCGTGCGGAGGACGGCGAGGTCGTCGGGGCAGCGGTCGGGCTGGCGGCCGAGCAGGTCGAGGGCGGCCAGGCGGGGGGCCGGTGCGGTGTCGGCCGCACCGGCGGTACGGCGGGCGTCGTCGAAGAGCGCGTCGAGACGGTGGAGGCGGTCGCTGAGCGCGTCCGGCGCGGTGCTTAACTTGTCGAGTGACGTCTTGGACGCGGCCAGCGTGTCGAGCAGTACGGCGGTGGCGCGGAAGTCTTCCTCGCGGGCGCGGCCGGGCTCGGGGGCGGGGCCGAGGAGCGTGGCGATTGAGGCGCGATCGGCGGTGGCGACGGCGGTCTTCAGCAGGGGGGGCCAAACGGGGGACGTCGGACTGGGCTTCGTCGCGACGAGGGCGCGGAAGTGCGGGAGGGCGGAGCTGACGATGGCGGCCGTACTGGACGGGTCGGCCGTGGAGCGGGGATCCGCCGCCAGCCTGGCGAGGGCGCCCGATGCGTTGGGGCTTGTGCTTTGGCCGAGCGTGTAGGCGAGCTGCTGGCGGACGAAGGGGCTGGGGTCGTCGGGGAGGTGGGCGATGGACTCGACCGCGTCGGGGCTGTCGCGCAGCCACGGCTCGAGGAGGCGGCAGGCGTGGAGGCGGACGGCGGCGTCGGGGTCGGCGGCGGCGGACTTGAGGGCCGTGATGTCCGGGCGGGCGCCGTGGGTGAGGGCGGAGAGGGTGTAGAGTGCGTGGAGGCGCGCGAGCGGGCTGGCCGACTCTCTCGCGAGCTTATCGAGGAGCGGGACCGCCTCGGCATCGAGCCGCCAGTGGAGCAGGCGCTGCGCGAGGTCGCGGGTGTGGCCGGAGGGCGATTCGAGGGTGGCGACGAGGTGCGCGGTCGTGAGCTTGGTCAGGTTCGGGATCGGGCGGGGCTTCTTGCCTTTGGGGTAGACGCGGTAGATGCGGCCGCGGTCGTCGCCGTCGCGGTAGAAGGGGGCGAGCTCGCTCTTGCCCTGGTCGTTCAGCCAGTCCGGGTGCTCGATCATGAAACGGTACATGTCGACGATCCAGAGCGCGCCGTCGGGGCCGGTGCGGGTCTGGACGGGGCGGAACCAGGGGTCTTCGCTGGCGAGGAAGTCGGCGCCTTTCGCGCCCTCTTGGCGCGTCGCTTTGAACGTTGCGCCATCTTCGCTGAGGACCTGGTGCTGGACGAGGTTGTGGACCGGGGAGCAGATGAAGGCGTGGAGGGGGTTCGCAGATTGCGGATTGCCGCTCGGGGAGTGGAAGAGCAGGTCGTCGCGGTAGATGCTGATCCCGCACGCGCTGGTGAAGTGGCCGTGGTGGTCGAGGCCGATGTAGCGCTTGGCGAAGGGGCTTTTGGGGTGGAGCGGTGGGAGGGGGAGCGGGAGGAGGTGGACTTGCGCGTCGGGGTACGTGGCGTGCGGGTTGCGGGTCAGGTAGCGCGCCTCGAGCGCGTAGTGGAAGAGGGGGCGGGCGTTGTGGGTGCCGAACCAACGGCCGACGTCGTCCTGCTCGCGACCGAACTGGGACATGCCGGCGACGAGCTCCATCTGGCCGTCGTCGGGCCGGATGCGGAGGTCGTGGTTCTTCAGGTCGAGGGTCTGGCCGGTCTTGGTGGATTTGACCAGGCCGGCGCTCAGGCCGCTGGCGCAGTAGACCCAGTTGTCGAGGCCGAAGCGGAGGCCGTTGACGCGGAGCTGGGGGTTGCCGGTCTTGAAGCCGGTGAAGAGGACCTCGGTCTTGTCGGCCTTGCCGTCGTTGTCGATGTCGCGGGCGAAGAGGATGTCGGGGGCGGCGGTGATCAGGACGCCGTCGCGCCAGACGAGCAGGCCGGTGGGCATCGCGAGGTTGTCGAGGAAGAGGGAGGACTGGTCGTAGACGCCGTCGTGATCGGTGTCGGTGAGGATGCGGACGCGGCCGCCGGGCTTGCCCTTGCCGTCCATGCCGTAGGGGTAGTCGGCCATCTCAACGACCCAGAGGCGGCCGTCGGGGGCCCAGTCGATCGCGACGGGGGAGGCGGTCAGCGGTTCGGCGGCGACGATCTGGGCGGAGAGGTCGGGACGGAGGTGGAGGGATTTGAGGGAGTCTTCGGGAGAGCGGGGGTCGGCGGTGCGTTTAAATTGTGTGTTGCGCGGTGGGGCGTTGGCGGGGGGCGAAGAGCCCTCACCCCTGCCCTCTCCCACGGCCGACGCGGGGCGCGGCGAAGGGGGGTTGTTGGCGGCCTTGGGAGAGGGAGTCGGCGCCTGCGCGGCGCTGTAGTGGGCCTGGATTTCGTCGGCGGTCAGGGGCTTAGTGTAGACGGCGACTTCGGCGAGTTTGCCTTCGAGGTTGGCGAAGTTGTCGCAGCGGCCGCCCAGGAACAGGCTGGTCGCGGGGGAGGTGGGGGGAGCTTGGCCGGTCAGTTCCGGTTGGCCGTTGAGGTGGGCGGTGATCGTGTCGCCGGTGCGCGTGAGCGCGACGTGGTACCAGGTGCGGGGGTGGAGCGCGGTTTTGCCGGTGAGGATCTGACTGCGCTCGTTGCCGGTGAAGAAGATCAGTCGGCCGGCGTGGGCGCTGTTGTCGTGGGTGCCGCCGACGCCGAGGTGGTCGCCGGGGGCGAGGTCGTTGTTGCCAGACGGGCCGCGGCTGAAGAGGTAGGCGGTGACGGGGCGGGCCGTCTCGGCCAGGCCGTTCCAGAACCAGAACTCGACGGTGTAGTTCTTCGGGTCGAAGCGCTCGAGGTCGGCCAAGAGGCGGCCGCCGGCGAAGTGGGCGGCGCGGGTGGGGGTGGCGTCGGCGGTCAGGCCGGTGGCGCCGGGGCCGGGGAGGTGGAAGACGACGCCGGCCTCGTAGGTGGCGGTGGCGTTGTTCGGGGAGGCGTCGTACGCGCGGGGACCGGCCATCTCCGCCAGCCGGTAGTAGGCGGCGGGGTTCGACGCGAGCACCGCCTTCGCGTACGCACCCGCCGGGTAGACGACCGGCCGGCGCGGCTTGCCCGTCGCGGCCTCGAGGAGCTTGAGGGTCGCCTCGACGATTTTCGGCTCGGCCTGCGGCTCCAGTGCCGCCGTGCGGGCGGGCCAAGTCGTGTAGCCGCCGAGCTTGTGCTGCTCAGGCGGCGGGATGTACCCCTCGCTGCCGTTGGCGAGCGAGACGTTGAACGTCGTCGGCAGGGGGCTCTGGGCTTTGATCTTCAGGCCGGTCAGGGCGAAGACCTCGTTGGGCATCGCGGCGATTGCGATCTGGCCGACGCGGATGGCCTGGAGCTTCAGCTCGCGCTCGGGCTCGGCGTGGAGGAGGATCGCTTCGCGGGCGTAGACGTCGCGCTGGTTCTTCGGCTTCTTGTCACCCAGCGCCGCGACCTTCTCCTTCGCCCACGCGAGCCGCTTCTCATCCGGCACGCGGCGGCGGAGCTTCAGTGTCGTCTCGCGCATCGAGATCGGCGCGTCGTCGGTGTGTCGGATGGTGGGGTAGACGCGGGCGACGTGGGCGACCATGGCGTCGGCAAACTGGTCGGCGTTGGGCCGCTTCGGCGGGGCGGGCTTCGAGTAGTCTGCCAGCCATAGGTCGCCGCTCGTCCCCTGGCTCATCGCGCCGACGAACGCGTCGTCGCCATTGACGACCTTGGCGACCTTTGCGGCGAAGCGGCCGAAGTAGTCGGCCGACACGGGCGACGACCCGACGTAGTGCATCGAGTAGTTCGCGAGCAGCGCGAGCGGGCGGCCGTCGGGGTGCTGGATTGACACGAGCGACAAGCCGGGGTCGCTCGGGCCGGTCGGACCGATGGCGTCCGGCGAGAGGTGGCCCGGGTGCATGTTGGCGCGGACGGTCAACTCGCCGAACGGGTCGTTGCGCATCCGGTCGGGGCGGAAGACCCAGCGGCGGACGGCGTTGTGGTCGGGGTCGTGGACGACGGCGTGGCCGATCTTCGCGGGGGCGAGGCGCTTGTTCGCCTCGGCGATCGACCGCGCGAGCAGGTCGGGCAGCGTGTTGACGTACTTCGGGTCCTCGTCGGTGCCGAGCGCGCCCATGGCACTGGGGGCGCTGTGGGTGTGCGTGGCGGAGATCAGGATCTTGTCCGGCGCGATGCCGGTGAGCTTCTGCGCTCGCCCTTTCGCGTCGTCGAGCAGTTCGCGCGGGAGCATGCAGGAGTCGACGATGACGAGGGCGATCCGCTCGCGGCCGTCGTCGAGCACGGTCGCGCGGGCGAACAGCGGGTCGACGACCTTGGTCGCGGCGACCTCGGTGAAACCGCCGTTGACGAGGACCGGGAACTCGGTGGGGGTGACGTCCTGCGCGTACGCGCCGGCCTTTAACGCTCCTCGCGCGGGAAAGCCGAACACGGAGGCCACGGAGAGCGCTGAGACGAGGAGGAGCGGGCGGAAGCGGGCGGCGGGTGCGGACATGCGGTTCCTCGGCGAAGACGTGGGGCGTCCCGCGGAGTATACCGCCGGCCGGGGGTGGTGTTCATCCGCGCGGGTTCGTGCTCCCAATCCCGCGCTTCGGGCGGTCGTGTGCCGACGCCGCGTCAGCTCCTGTCGCCGCAGACCTTCTTCAGGTAGCGGATGCTTTCGCTGGCGATCTTCTCGGCGCCCGGCTTGAAGTCGAAGACTTCGACGCTGAGGTAGCCGTCGTAATCGACGTCACGCAGGGCCTGGACGATCGGCTCGAACTTGACGTCGCCCATGCCGGGGCCGAGGAGGTTGGGGTCGTTGGCGTGGAAGTGGGCGAGGTGCTTGGCGCCGTCGCGGATCACCTGCGGGATCGGCTTGACCTCGCTGCTCATCGCCTTGACGTCGAGGTGGAGGCGGAAGTTGGGGTGGTCGATCTGCTCGATCAGTTCGATCCCGTCGGCCGCGGTGTTCAGGAAGTCGGTCTCCTTCGGGCCGAGCGGCTCGATCGCGAGCGTGATCCCGTGCCGCTGGGCGAGGTCGAGGCAGGGCGTGAAGACCTCGCGGGCGTACCGCATCGCGTCGTCGCGGGAGACGTCGGGGAGCAGGTTGCGCGACTTCGGGCTGCCGATCACCATCACGCGGCCGCCCAGGTCGGCGCAGAGCTGGGTCAGTTGGAAGAAGTAGGCGGACGTGTTCAGGCGGATCTCGGGGTCGGGGTGGGTGACGTAGAGCTGCTTGTCGGAGACGACGTTGGCGAGCAGCCAGTGGAGGCCGAGGATCTCGACCTCCATGCGGTCGGCGATGCGGCGCATGGCCGTGCGCGTCTCGGCGGTGATCGCGCCGACGTGCGGCGCGACCGTGAACGGCGCGACCTCGATGCCGTGGTACCCCATCTCGCGCGAGAACGCGCAAACCCGCTCCCACGGCCAGTTCTCGAAGATCTCGTTGCAGATGGCGTATTTCATAAAGTGTGGGCCGTATGGACGGGCAGGGGAAGCGGGCCGCCGGTCTTCCACTGCCGACGCCCGCTGCCGACCGGTTCACCCCTCACGTCCCTCGCGGCGCCGGCTGGGCGTTGCCGGCGGGGACGACGGGGAATGCGGTCGGCACGGGCTCGGGGGTCGGCTCGGCGTCGTCGACGGGGAGCGGCTTGCCGCGGGTCTCGGGGGCGAAGGGTAAGGCCGCCAGGCCGATCAGGAAGATCGCGCACATGGTGATCGCGCTGTAGCGGAGCGGGAGGACGGACGTCTTGTCGGCGGTGGCGAAGAGGGTCGTCAGGTAGGCCGAGAAGAAGCTGCCGCCGGCCGCGGCGAACCGGCCGAGGTTGTAGCAGAAGCTCGTGCCCGTGCTGCGGAGGCTCCCGGGGAAGAGCTCGGGCAGATAGATCGCGAACCCCGCGAAAGGCCCGAGCTGGGCGGCGCCCATCAGCGGCATCATCCAGTAGGCGTCGGTCGGGGTCGCCATCTTCCAGTACGCGTACACGGTCACCACGAGGGCGGCGGTAAACCCGATCGCGAACGCCGTCCGCCGGCCGGTCGCGGCGGCGACCTTGGTGAACAGCCACATCCCGACACCCGCCCCGATCATGTTCAGCAGGTAGGCGAGGTTCTTCCCGTTGTCGACCCGGGCCTTGACCTCCTCGGGCTTGATGATCCCGGCCCTGGCCTGGGCGGAGAAGTGGTCCCGGAAGACGCGGTCCTGCAGGTCGACCGCGTACTCGCCGATCGCCCAGAGCCCGATCACGCCGGTCGACGCGATCAGCGACCCGACGATCAGGTTGCGGCGCCACCGGGTCGAGCGGAGGAGGTTCTTGTAGGGCGCGAAGATGCTCCCCTTGGGGAGTTGGCCCGCGGCCTTCAGCTTCAACCAACTCTCGGGCTCCTTCAGCTTCCGGAAGCTGAAGACGACCATGATCGCGGGCGTGAGCCCGATCAGGAACATCCACCGCCACCCCTCGCCGGACTTCAGCACCTCGTTCTTTTCCAGCGCGTCGATCAGGTACTTGATCCCGACCGCCAACACGTTGCCGACGGTCGACAGCACCTGGAGCAGCCCGAGCGCCTGGACGCGGGCGCCGCTCGGTACCGTCTCGGCGATCAGCGCGACGGCCAACCCGAACACGCCGCCCACGCCCAGCCCGGTCAGGAACCGGCAGATCGTGAAGTCGAGCCACGAGCGGCTGAAGTAGCTCAGGCCCGTGAAGACCGAGTAGATGAGGATCGTGAGCATCAGCATCTTCGAGCGGCCGAACTTGTCGCCCAGTGCGCCGAAGATCATCCCGCCGACGCCCCAGCCGATCAGGAACCACGCGGTCACGACCTTTCCGAACGCCTGGATGTCGGCGGGCAGCTTGCCCGGGGGCTGGAGGGCGGTCAGGGCGGGGATGCGGGCGAGGGAGAAGAGGCGTTGGTCGAGGCAGTCGAACATCCACGCGCCCGAGGCGATCAGGAAGACGAACCAGTGGTAGCCGCTCAGTTGCCGCCACCACGGGAGGCCGGAGGTGTCGGCTTGCGAGGGCGGGTCGAGTTGGATCGGTTGGGCCATAGCGTGGTTCCGGGAGGTCCTGATGAACGAAGTGCCAGACGGCCTGATGAGTCGGGCTCAAGGATAGGGGTTTCCCCGTCCCCATTCCAGAGGGAGGGGCGTCCGTGTCGACGGGCTCAATGCGCGTCGGGGAGGAGGGGCCCGGCGAGCTGGCGCATGAAGAACAGCCGCCCGGGCATCGTCGGCATCCACGTGCTGGGGAGCCACGGGGTCGGGGCGTGGCCGAGCGTGATGCACAGGGAGGCGGACTGCCAGCTCGCGCCGCGGTCGGGGTAGACGCCGTCGGCGCCGCCGATGCAGAAGTCGGACTGCAGGAACAGCCCGGGGCCGATCGTGTTGGCGAAGCAGGGGATCAGCGTGAAGCGGGACATGAACGAGTGGAGCGCGTTCTGCTCGACGGTCAGCGGGTGGAGCGCGACGCCGAGGCGGTGCGTCTGCTTCTTCCACGCTGCCGCGGCGTACTCGCCGGCGAGCTGCGGCTCCCAGAACGCGATGTGGCAGACGCGGCCGATGCCGTAGACCGTCACGAGCCTCGCGCCGCCCTTCTTCAGCGCGGCGATCTTCCCGGCGTACGTCGGGAGGTTGGCCCGGGTGGCGAAGTTGCGCTGGTCGGGCGGGACGGTCAGCTTGCCGAGCGGCGTGAAGAGCGCCTCCTTCATCGCGTGCTCGAAGCCCCCGGGCTGGTCGCCGGGCATCGTGTTGCCCTTGGCGTCGGCCCACTCGTCCATGTTGAAGGTGGTGACGTGGTCGCACGGCGTCCTGCTCGCGCGCAGGCGGTCGACGACGTGCTTGTACATCCCCATCGGGCCGACCGGGAGGATGATCGCGAGCGGCAGCCCGGCGCGGCGGGTGGACTCGACCTGATCGGCGATCGCACGGCCCATCTGCTCGTCCATCGCGGCGACGGAGTCGACGGGCGTGGGCTTGAAGGCTTTCGACCAGCTTTGCTTGGGCGTCGTGAGCTGCTTGAGCGTCATCGCGCAGCAGGCGTCGATCTTCTTCAGGTCCCAGCCGCGGGGGTAGAAGTCTTCGAGGAGGGAGCCCTTCAGGGTCGTGAGCATCGAGAGGGACTTGGCCAAGGACGTTCCTCCGGTGGGTTTGACGGTGGTGCGGGACGCGGGCACGGCGGTCAGCGGATGCCGAACAGCTCGTTCAGCAGGTCGTTGTCGGGGTACGCGTGGCCGAGGTGTTGGACGAAGACCTCGGCGAACGGGCGGTCGATCAGTTGGCCGCGGGCGGCGTCGTGGCGCTTCACGGATTCCAGGTACTCGTCCATCCCGTGGTGCGCGCGGAGCCACTCGCGCTGGCTGGCGTGGGCGGCGAGCATGCGGAGCTTGGTCTCGTGCTGGTCGGTCACGTTGACCGTCGTCGTCGGCGTGGCCGGGCGGCCGAGCGAGTCGACGCCCTCGATCGGGTCGCAGTAGTACAGGTGCGGGACCTTCGAGCCGGGGAGCAGCGGGAAGGCGGAGATGTTCGGCGCGCCGTAGACGAAGCTGGCCGCCCGGGCGAGTTTGCTGACCTCGACGTGGTCCATCATGTAGTCGTCCTGCGCGTGGGTGAACACGAGCTGCGGCGCGATTCGGCGGAACAAGTCGATCGCCTTCTGCAACGTCGGCTTGTCGTACACGACCAGCCCGTCGCGCTCGTCGAGGCAGTGGTAAGTGGCGCCGATCATCGCGGCGGCGCGCTTCGCCTCGTTCGTGCGGGTCGCGCCGATGTCCCAGCGGGTGTCGGTCATCGTCCCGCAGTCGCCGGGCGTGGCGGTCGCGACGTGCACCTGCCAGCCGGCGTCGGCGAGGCGGATCAGCGTGCCGGCGCAGAGGATTTCGGCGTCGTCCGGGTGGGCGAGGAAGGTCAGGACGGTCTTGGCCATAGGCGGCACATCCTATCGGGCGGCGCGGACGCGGGCGATCGAGTCGGTGGCCGTGCACCCGGCGAGCCTTCCGGCGTGCGTGCGGGCGCCGGCGCTCGCGAAGCCGCCCGGGGGGTGCGCTCTCGTCACTGCGGGACGTGTCGGCCCGGCTTCAGCAACTCCACCTTCACCCGGTCGGAGGGCAGCAGCTTCCCCGCGTTGATCCGCTCGTCCGGGTCGAACGCGTCCTTCACGTGCTGGAACGTCGTCATCGTCGCCCGGTCGAACTGGTACGGCATGATGTGGAGCTTCTCTACGCCGACGCCGTGCTCGCCGGTCACCGTCCCGCCGACGTCGATGCAGTACTTCAGCGCCTCCTCGGCCGCCAGCAGCACGTTCTGCACCTGCTGCTCGTCCCGCTCGTCGTACATGAAGATCGGGTGGACGTTGCCGTCGCCGGCGTGGAACACGTTGGTGATCGCCAGCCCGTACTCCCGGCCGATCGCGTCGATCCGCGCCAGCACCTGCGCGAGCATGCTCCGCGGCACGCACGCGTCCTGCGTGCAGTACGAGTGGCTGACCCGCCCGATCGCGCCGAACGCCCCTTTGCGCGCCTTCCAGAGCGCGGCCCGGCGGTCGGGGTCCTTCGACAGCTCGGTGCTGGCCGCGTTGTTCCGCTTGCAGACCTGCACGACGTCGTCGAGCTGAGCGTCGAGCAAATCGTCGATCCCGTCGATCTCGATCAGCACCAGCGCCTGCGCGGTCTTCGGGAAGCCGAAGTGGAACGCGTCCTCGACGAGCTGGATCATCCGCCCGTCCATCATCTCCATCGCCGCCGGCAGCACGCCCGCCGCGATCACCTCGCTGACCGCGTTGCACGCGTCGGCCGTCGTGTCGAACACCGCGACCATCGTGCGGAAGCTGGTCGCCTTCGGCACCAGCCGCACCCAAAGCTTCGTCACGATCCCGAACGTCCCCTCGTGCCCGCAAATCAGGCCCGGCAGGTCGAAGCCGCCCTCCGCCTCGTAGCACCCGTCGCTCCCGCCGACCTCCACCACCTCGCCGTCCGGCAGCACGACCTCCATGCCGAGCACGTGGTTCGACGTGACGAAGTCCTTCAGCGTGTGGATGCCGCCGGCGTTGGTCGACGCGTTCCCGCCGATGGTGCTGGCCCGCTGGCTGGAGGGGTCGGGGGCGAAGTGGTAGGGGTTGGCGATCGTCCGCCGCCCGTGGTCGGTCGTCCGTTGATCGGGCTGACCGGCGCGGGCGGCCTCGGGGTCGCGGGCGGGGGAGGTCTGCGGCGTCGGGTCGGTCGCGTGGATGTCGGCCGTGTGGATCCGCAGCGGGAGGGCGGCGACCGCGTCCGACAGCGCGAGGTTCCGGCACCCCGCCTCGACGTGCGCCACCCGGTTGTCGAGGTCGACGCTCAACACCCGGTTCATCTTCGCCGTCGAGACGACCACGCCCACGTCATACGCCACGCACCCGCCGGCCAGCCCGGTGCCCGACCCGCGCGGGACGATCTGCGCGTCGTGCCGCACGAGCGCTTGAACGACCTCAACGACTTCCTCCGTCGTGATCGGGAAGACGACCGCGACCGGCCGGCTGTGCGCGATCGTGAACCCGTCCGACTCGTACACGAACAGCTCGGCCGGGTCGGTGATCACCCGGTCGGCGGGCAGGAGGGCTCGCAACTCTTCGATCAGCGCGTCCGCGGGCATGCGATGAGGTTAACGATCGGCGCCGGCGGTGTCACCCCGGGCGAGGTCACGCCGCGAGGCAGCCGCCCTCGGCGCGGGGGTACGTCACCCTGTCGTGTGCACGTTGTGCATGTTGTGCACGTTCCCAGGGGTAGGGTTGGGGGTGCCGTCCCTCGTGTGCGACGACTCGCGCTTCGCTGCGCGCCTCCCCCTTTTTCTTTCTCTTAATATAACGACAGAAGAAAATACAACGAAGCCCGGGAGGCGGGTGGAGGCGGCCGACCCCACCCCCTTCCGGAACATGTGCACAACATGCACAACCTGCACACGACAGGGTGTCGCGGTCGCGCAATTTGCGTTCGAAATGCCCCCTCACCCCCGCCCTCTCCCACGGCCGGCAGTGTCGTTCGGCGAACGGGCGTCGCTGGCGGCCTTGGGTGAGGGAGGAGGCACTCGCAGGGTGCTCACTCCCTCTCCCGAGGGCGTCGGTTGACGTAGTCCGCCAGGGAGATCGAACGCCCGTGGGAGAGGGCAGGGGTGAGGGGTCTTCCCGAGCATCACACCGCGCGACGTCGCAGGCCCTACGACGCCCGCCCCCGCCGCCCCCGCCGCAACAGCGCCGCCGCCGCCGCCGCCCACACCAGCGCCGTCGGCTCCGGCGCGACCGGCACGAACCGCAGATCGGTCTCCGGCGAGAACGCCGCGAGCGTCCGCCCGAAGTGCCGCTCTAGGATGCCGACGTCGGCCGCCGTCACCAGCCCGTCCAGATCGAAGTCGCCGAACGCGTACCCGCCCGCCTGACCGAGCCGCGCCTGCACCAGCGCCCGGTCGGCGTCGTTCACCGTGCCGTTCGCGTCGACGTCGCCCGGGAGTGTGCCGCCGACGTCCGCCACGAACACGCCGCCGAAGATCCCCTCCTTGAACGACGCCGCGAACGCGACCTGCCCGGCGTCGTTCAAGCCCGTCGCCCGCCCGTCCCCGGTCGCCGCCCCGACCAGCAGCTCGATCCGGTCGATCGTCCGCGTCGCCCCCTGGCCGACCTGGAGCGTCTGCCCTTCGCGGGCCACGAGGCGCGTGCCGTGGATCGGGTCGTAAACCCACAGGCCGACGTCGTTCGAGAAGTCCACGCCCGGCCCGTCCACCGTCGCCGTGAACGCCACCTGCCCGAGATCGTTCAAGGCGTGCGCGTAGTCCGACGGCCAGGCGAACGTGACGCCGTCCGGCGTGCCCGGCGCGTGATCGCCCGTCCGCGCGACCAGCGTCAGGCTGTCCGCGTCGCCGCCGATCCACAGGCCGCGGCCGTTGGTCGTCGTCGAGACGCCCGGGCCCGAGAGCGGAGACGAGAAGGAGACCGTCCCGTTCCCGTTGATCAGCGGGTCGTCGATAAACGGCCCGAACTTCGCGCCGGTCGCCCCGGGGGCGTCCGTCCCCGCGCGGGCGATCAGCGACAGGCTGCCGGCCGTCCCCGCCCAGATCCCCTCGCGCTGCTCGAACGCCTCGCTGAAGTCCAAACTGCCGTGGAACGCGACCTTCCCGCCCCGGCCGATCGCCGGGTCCCCGAACCGGGTGAACTTGCTCGCCGTCCCGGGGGCAAGCGTGTCCGACCGCACGACCGGCTTGACGTCCCCCGCCGCCCCGGCCCACACGCCGTCACGGTTGTCGAAGTTGGTGCCCGGCCCGGTGACGGTCGCGCGGAACGCGACGACGCCGGACGGGTTCAGCACCGGGTAGTCGATCGCGTCGAAGAACACGTCGGGACCGAGCGTCGGCGCCGCGTCCCCCGCCAGCGCGATTTTCGCCATCCCCGCCTTCGACGACCCCGCCCAGATGCCCCACTTCCCAGCGTTCGGGAACGTGGACGTCCAGGCGTTGTAGGCGATCGTGCCGTTGTCGGCGAGCAGCACGGGGTTCGAGTTGGTCCCGAAGCTGCCGAACGTCCCCCCGGTCGGATGCCCGACGAGCGGGTCGCCCGGCAGCACGACGCTCTGGAGCACGCCGCCCGGGTTGGCGAACGCGCCGGTGCCGCCCGTGCCGGGCGACGGCACGCTATAGCTCGACGAGTAGGCGACCGTCCCGCCCGCGTTAATCGGGATGACGTCGTCGGGGATCGAGAACGTGCTGCCCGCCGGCAGGTCCGCCGGCCCCAGGTTCCCCGGCGCGACCGCCGCCACCTGCCCCGGCAGGCCGGTGTAGATCCGGAACCCTTCGGCCTGCGACCGGAACGCGACCGTCCCGCCCGCGTTGATCGACGGCGCCGAGAAGAACACGAACCGCCCCCCGATCGGCTTGGGCGCCACGTCCGGCAGTTGGTCCCCCGTCCGCACGACCGGGTAAATCGTAAGTTCCGCCGCCGCGGCGAGCGGCCAGCAAACAGAGGCCACCGCGGCGGCAGTGGCAGTGACGAGCAGCGTCCGACGGCGAACAGGTCCCCGATCCCGCATGACGAGTCCTCCCAGGTTGAACCGATCCAGAAGTGAGCCCAAGGTCTGTCATGGACAATCAGCGGAACTGTTGACGGGTTACACCCCGCCCCCGTCGTCTTCGGAGGGTCCGCTTCAGCGGACGGGATTTTCCCCGCCCAAGACCCCGATCAGCCCACTCCCCGCACCCTCACACCACCCGCCGCCGCCCCCGCCGCAGCAGCGCCCCGACCGCGACCACCCCCAGCACCGCCAACCCCGGCTCCGGCGTCTCCACCGCCAGCAGGTCCACGCCCGGCGCGAACGCCGGCACGCTCTTCCCGAAGTTCCGCTCGAGGATCTGGAAGTCGGCGAAGTCCACGAGCCCGTCGGCGTTGAAGTCGCCGGTCGCGAACGTGCCCGGCCGGTTCATGTGCCCGAGCACGGCAGCGAGGTCCGCGTCGTCCACCGTCCCGTTCTGGTTCGCGTCCCCCGGCAGCACCCCGCCGACGTCCGCGACGAACACGCCGTAGTTGATCCCCGACGTGAACCCCAGCGTGAACGCGACCAGGCCGTTGTCGTTCAGCGATGTCGCCCGCCCGTCCCCGCTCGACGCGCCGGTGCGCAGCTCGATGCTGCTGATCGTCCGGGTCACGCCCAGCGACACCGGGACCGTCTGCCCCTCCCGGGCGACCAGGCGCGTCCCCCTGATCGGGTCGTACACCCACAGCCCGTTGTCGTTCGACGCGGTCACGCCCGTCCCGGTCACCCGCGCGGTGAACGCGACCTGCCCGAGGTCGTTCAGCGCGTGCGCGAAGTCGGTCGGCGACGCGAACCGGACGCCCTCCGACGTGCCGGGGGCGGCGTCGCCCGTGCGGGCGACCAGCGACAAGCTCGCCGCGCTCGTGCCGATCCACAGCCCCTTGTTGTTCGCGCTGGTGATGCCGGTGCCGGTCAGGCGTGCCGCGAACGACACGGTCCCGGCCGCGTTCACCAGCGGCTCGTCGAGCGACTGGAACCGCGCGCCGGGCGCCCCCGGCGCGTCGGCCGTGCTGCTCGTCCGCGCGATCAGCGTCAGGCCCGCCGCCGACGACCCCGCCCAGATCCCGTCCCGGTCGAAGATCGGCGCCGCCGTCTCGAGCGACGCCTTGAACGCCACCTTACCGGTCGAACTGATGTCCGGCGCACCGAACCACGCGAACTTGTACGCCGTCCCCGGCGCCGCCGCGTCCGACCGCACCACCGGCCGAACCGCCCCGGCCGGCCCCGCCCAGATCCCGTCCCGGTCGTAGAACGTCGTGCCGCTCCCCTTCACCGTCGCGCGGAACGCCAGCGTCCCGGACGGGTTGATCACCGGGTGGTCGATACGGTCGAACACCACGTTCGCCCCCAGCGTCGGCGCCGGGTCGTCGGCCAGCGCGACCTTGACGGTCGCGGCCTTGGACTTCCCCGCCCAGATCCCCCACTTGCCCGCGTTCGGGAACGTCGACGTCCACGCGTTGTACGCGACCGTCCCGTCGTCGGCGATCACGACCGGATTGAAGTTCGTCCCGAAGCTGCTGAACGTCCCGCCCGCCGCGTGCCCAGGCAGCGCGTCGCCGGGCAGCACGACGTTCTGGAAGACCCCCGCGGGGTTCGCCCACGCCCCGCGGCGTCCGCCGGTCGAGGCCGTCGGGTCGTCGTAAACCGACGTGAACGCCACCGCCCCGCGCGAGTTGATCGGCACGTTGTCGTCGAACAGGTCGAACGTGCTCCCCGGCGGCAACCCTGGCGCCGGGTCGCTCCCGGTCGCGACCCGCCTGACCATCCCCGGCGTCCCCGTGAACACCCCGAATTCCGTCGTTTGCGATCGGAACGCGACGATCCCATTCCCGTTGACCGACGGGGCGGCAAAAAACGTGAACTCGTCCGGTTCGCCGGCGAGACCCCCGGGCACCGGGTCCCCCGTCCGCACGACCGGGTGCAGCGCGAACGCCTGAGCGGCCGCCGGCACCGCCGCGCCGGCAACGACAAGCGCCGCCGCGGCGAGCAGACGCCGGCGCAAGAAGAGTTCCGTTGTCATCGAGATCTCTCCCACAACCTGACCCACGCGAACAATCCGTCCCAATATATAACAGATCAACGCGATTCGAAATCGGTTACACGGACTGTCGTGAGACGTTTAACCCCCGTTATTATCAGCCCTTACCGCCCGGTTCGCTCGCGGGTTTGACAATTGCGCGGCACGCATCAGAATACCCCAACTTCTTACAGAGAAAGGACCTCGACATGGCGGAAGAAATTGAAGGCCAAACGCAGGCGGGTCAGGCCGGTGGGCAGAACCAGGTGCAGGTGCTCGTGGACGAGCGGGACATGAAGACGGTTTACGCGAACGCGTACCGGATTCACACGGCCGAGCAGGAGGCCGTGGTGGATTTCGGGTTCAACATGCCGAATCCGAACGCGCAGGGTGGGCAGCAGCAGGTGTTGCTGAAGGTGACGGACCGGGTCGTGATCAGCTACGTGACGGCGAAGCGGTTGGCGCTGTCGCTGCAGCAGTTGGTCAAGCGCTTCGAGCAACAGTTTGGGGAAATCCCCGTGATGCCCGGTCAGAAAAAGTGACGCTGGCGTAGCGGTCGTCCTCGAACAAGTCGATCGTGAGACGCGTGCCGGCCCGCCGCCACGCGTCTCTTCGCTGCGCGGCGTGGACCGGAGACAGGTTGGACACGATCGCGGCGTCGAATTCGAAGCGCCGGCAGGCGTCGTCGTCGAGGATCGGGATGCCGCGGTAGTTGCGGCCGTGCGCGCCCAGTCGTGGGTCGGCGATCGCGACGACCTCCAGTCCGCACTTGCGCGCGGCGAGGTAGTAGGGCAGCATGTTCTTGCCGAAGTCGACGAACAGGACGCGCTTCAGGCCGTGCTCCTGCGCGGCCCGCGCCATGCGCAGTTCGGTCTCGTTGACCCGTACGAGCTTCTCGAACGTGGCGTCGTCTACCGGGCGGCGGTTGCTGGGGCGCATCGTCCGCAGCAGGCCCGACAGCAGGCCCCGGTAGTAGGCCGTCTCGTGCCCCTTGGCGAGCGCGATCAGGCGGTAGCGGCGGAGCCAGTCCTTGGCGAACGGCAGCACCCAGCGTTTCGGGAAGTAACGGGTGATCAGGACGAGGTTGTTCCGCACGTCCAGCGCGGTCACGCGCTCGCTCGACCGGGCGGTCGGGGACTTCAGGTGGGTGACGTGCAAATCGTCGAAGGTGCGGATCTCGTAGCCGTGGGCGAGGAGGCGGAGCGAGAGGTCGTACTCCTCGGCCTGCATGAAGAAGTCGTCGGGGAGGCCGCCGACCTGTTCCAGGGCCGTGCGGCGGAAGCCGGTGCCGCAGCCGATGAAGACGTTGGGGTAGGCGGAGCACTCGCGCGAGCCGTCCGGGAGCGTGACGTTGAAGACGGCGGCGCCGAGCTTCGGGTCGGCCTCGAAGTGCCGCGTCATCCGCTGGACGGCGCCGGGGGCGGGGTAGGAGTCGTCGTCGAGGAACACGACGTAGCGGCCGCGGGCCGAGCGGATCGCGAGGTTCTTCGACACCGGGCCGGCGTTGTACTCCTGGTGGAGCAGGTGGATCATCGGGTAGCGCTGGCGGACGGCCTGGGAGGTGCCGTCGGTCGAGGCGTTGTCGACGACGATCAGCTCGTACTCGTCCTCGCGAAGGCCGCAGCGGCCGACTTGTTCGACGGTCTTCAGCAGGACGTCGCGGCGGTTGAACGTGGAGACGACGAAGGAGACGAGGGGGCGGGGGGTCAGGGCGTTCTTGAGGGGCGGGAATGGGGCGGGCGCCGGATCGGCAGAGGGGGGCGCGGCGCCGGTGAGTTCGAGGGAGACGGCGGCGTGGAGGCTGCCGCGGGGGGAGGGGCCGGTGAACGAGTGGGTGTTGAGTTCGAACGCGTCTTTCATGGCGGTGGTCCGGGTGGCGTGGTCAGGCGGCGGTCGGCACGGTGACGGGGCGCAGGCCGCGGAGCGTGCAGGGGCGGGCGGGGTCGAAGTCGTTGCAGGCCAGGTTCTTCTCGGGCAGGTCCCACTTGGCGAACAGGGCGGCGTTGTCGCGCTCGCCGTGCGGGTTGTCGTCGGCGCGGCGGTCGTCGGCGCGCTGCTCGTGGTCGACGGCGCAGCCGTAGGCGGGCACGACGCGGAGGCCGGCGTGCCAGGCCTTGAGGGAGAGGTCGGGGTCGGCGGCGAAGAAGTAGTAGCGCTCGTCGAAGTAGCCCAGCCGCTCGAACGTCTCGCGGCGGCCGACCGGGAAGTTCGCGTAGAGCGTGCCGCGGACGTGGCAGAGGCGGTAGACGCGTCCGTGTTGGGTGGTCTCGTAGGCGACGTTGCGCGTCGAGTTCCAGTGGTGGAACAGCGCGACCAGGGCGACGTCGGGCGGTTCGTGGTCGATCTGGTGGACGGCCCGGTCGAGCGCCTCGGGGAGCGGGCGGGCGTCGTCGTTCAGCCAGCAGAGGTTGCGGCCGGTCGCGGCGCGGAAGCCCTTGTTGGCGGCGCGGACGAACCCTTCGCGGCGCTCCTCGCGGATCACCTTCAGGCGGTCGCCGAGCGAGTACCTGGCGCGTTCGAGGACGGTCGGCGTGTGGTCGGTGCTGGCGCCGTCGACGACGATGACCTCGTGGCGGCAGCCGGTGGTGAAGGCGATGGCCGCCAGCGCGCGTTCGAGGAGGTCGGCGCGGTTGCAGGTCGGGAGGACGATCGAGAGGTCGAGCGGGTCGGGCATCGGTCAGGCCGCCTTTCGGAATTCGAACGACGCCAGGGCGTGTTCGTAAGCCTCCCCCAGAGCCGTCAGCATCGGGTCGCCATCGTCCGCGTCCGCCGCGCCGGGCGAGGCGAAGCGGGCGGCGAACGTCTTCCCGTGCGGGAGGGCCGGGTCGGCGGCGTCGCCGTGGACGACGAGCGCGTCGGCCAGCACGGTGGACAGGAAGGGGGCCGCGCCGTGGACGGTCAGCACGACGGGGGCGTCGATCTCCATCATCTCCCGCGCGTCGGCGGGGAAGTGGACGACCTGTGCGCCGAGCTGCCGCATCACGCGCAGCTTGGCCTGCTGGTGGCCGGCGAGCAGGTCGCCGCCGACCTTGGGGTGGCGGTCGAGCAGGGGGGCCCAGTCGGCGACCTCGCGGCCGGCGAAGAGCGGCCGGCGGGCGACGACGACGTCGGTGCGGGCGTCGCGGAGCGTCTCGAAGCGGGCGTGGTTCTCGGGGCGGGTGAAGAGCACGAGGCGCTCGGCCGGCGACGCCCCGCGTTGCAACGCGCGCACCAGCGTGGCGACGTACGCCTCGAGCGCGGGGGCGGCGGGCGGCAGGGTGTCGGCGTCGACGGCGACCCTCATACCGCCTCCCGGAGCGTCCTCTCCTGCGGCGGGAGCGCCTCGAGCGCGCCGCGGAGCTCGTGGGCGACCCGCCGCTGCTGCGCGGCGGTCAGGCCGTAGAACATCGGCGGGTTCAGGATCGTCGCGGCGACCCGCTCGGTGACCGGGCACGGGTCGTGGGCCAGGTGCTGGAAGATCGGCTGGTCGTACAGGGGCAGCGGGTAGCACGACCGGGTCTCGATGCCGCGCTCCTTGAGGCGGGCGGCCACCTTGTCGCGCCCGGGGACGAGGCAGGTGTACAGGAAGTGGCTGTTGTGGGCGTGGGCGAGGCCGGGCGGGGAGTAGAGGCCGAGCGGGGCGAACTCGCTGTGGTAGCGGGTCGCGAGCAGGCGGCGGTCGGCGAGGAGCGCGTCGAGCTTGTTGAGCTGCGCGAGGCCGATCGCGGCGGACAGCTCGGTCATGCGGAAGTTGAGGCCGAGCTCGACGTGGAAGTACTTCCGCTGCGGGTCCTCGCCCTGGGAGCGCATGATCCGCAGCCGCCGGGCGGTCTGCTCGTCGTCGGTGAAGAGCATGCCGCCCTCGATCGTGGTGATTGTCTTGGCGGCGTGGAAGCTGGTGGTGGAGACGAAGCCGTAGGACAGGGTGGGGCGGCCGCCGTAGAGCGTGCCGATGCTCTGCGCGCCGTCGAGGATCAGCGGGATGCGGTGCTTGTCGGCGATCGCGGAGAGGCGGGCGTAGTCGCACGGGTTGCCGCCGTGGTCGGTGCAGAGGATGGCGGCGGTGCGTGGGGTCAGGCGCTTCTCGACGAGCGACGGGTCGAGGCCGAGGTTGCGGGCGTCGACGTCGACGAAGACGGGCTTGGCGCCCTGGATCACGAGGACGCTGGCGGTCGCGAGGTAGGAGAGGGCGGGGACGATCACCTCGTCGCCCGGCTGGACGCCGGCGACGCGGATCGCGAGGTCGAGGGCGGCGGTGCCGTTGTTGACGGCGACGCCGTACTTCCGGCCGGCGCGGCGGGCCATCTCCTGCTCGAACCGCTCGACGCGGGGGCCGCTGGAGAGCCAGCCGCTCTTCATCGTCTCGACGACGCCGTCGAGTTCCTCGTCGCCGACCGCCGGGCGAGCCCAGGGGATCTTCTCCGGCGCCGCGCCGTGGACGTGTTTCGCCTCAAGCCGCATGGGTGTACTCCCTCGCCGCCGCAGCCGCGGGCGCGGACCAGTTGTAGGACGTGTCGAACGTATCGCCGGTGGTGAACCCGGCCTTGACGAAGAAGTCGGCGGCGTCGTGGTCCTGGCCGTCGGCGACGACCCGATCGATCTCCAAGTGCCCTCGGCCGGTTTGCACCCAGACGCGGTCGTCGCAGCGGGTGATCGTTCCGGGCGGGTAGGACGACATCGTGCCGCCGAAGCTCGAGCGGTAGATGCCGATCGGGTGCCGGCCGATCGTGGCGCAGGCGGGCGGGGTGAAATGCTGGTAGGCGCCGGCGACGGGGCGGCCGAAGTCCATGGCGCGGACGAACGCGTCGATCCGGGCGGCGGACTGCCGCCAGTCGATCACGCCGCCGAACGGGACGTCCGGGCCGAAGAGCTGGTTGCCGGCGGGGTCGGTCGAGCGGAGGTGGTCGTCGCCGCGGGCGAGCTTGCCGACGGCCTCGACGGCGGCGGTGGAGGCCGCCTCGCTCAGGCGCAGGTAGAGGTCGTAGGCGTTCTCGGTCGGGTTGAGCGCGACCGGCCGGCGGTGGAGCACGGCGCCGTCGCAGTATGCGGGCGTCATCTGGTGGACGGTGACGCCCCAGGCGGACTCGTCGTTCAGGATCGCCCAGCGGAACGGGAAGTGGCCGCGGTAGCGCGGGAGCTGGGACGTCGCGACGTTGAACGCGCCGATCGTCCCGAGGCCGAGGAACGGCATCTGGATCTGCCGGCGGTAGAAGACGCTGAGCACGACGTCGGGGCGGTCGGCGAGGCCGGGGCTGATTTGGCCGGCGGTCGGGTCGGTGGAGCAGGGGATGGCCAGGCGGAGGCATTCCTCCTCGACCGACGGGAGCCAGTGCTGGGTCGTGCGGTGGGTGAAGCAGCCGGAGACGTGGTGGCCGGCGTTCCGCAGCGAGCGGATCGCGGCGACGCCGGCGTGACCGAACGCGAAGAGCAGGACGTTGAGCGGGCGGGTCAGCGTGCGAGACTGCGGGTGAAACATGGGGCGGGACTCCTTTCCCACGAGTGTTCTGGCGCGGCGACGGGCGGCGCGCGTCTCCTACGCGGCCGCGGCTCCGTTCGACCGTGACCGGGCGGTCAGGTCGGCGGCGATGAAGTCCAGCATCCGCCGGCTCACCGCCTTATAGGACAATCGGCTCAACACCCGTTCCCGCATCGATTTTGTGAGAGATTCCCGGTCGTCGGGCCGCGACAAGAAGTGACCGATCCGCTCCTGGAGCCGCGCCCGGGAGTCGAAGGACACGTGTTCGTATTCGGGCCAGAAGGCGGGCGAGCGGGAGAACTCGAGGTCGTAGCCGTGGCCCATATCGTCGACGAGCGGGATCCCGAGCTTGAACGGGTCGAGGCCGAGCGTGCGCTGGAGCTGGCCGAGCAGCTTCAGGACGTCCGGGGTCGCCCGCCGGAGGAGGTCGTCGTCGGTCTCGACGCCCTCGCGCAGGCACCACTCGTAGAGCGGCTTGTAGACGCGGTCGATCACGTCGCCGGGGACGTAGCGGACGAGGAAGAAGCCGCCGGACGCGAGCCCCTCGAGCAGCCGCTGGTGCATGATCCCGTGGGGCATGGCCTGGAGGTTGATCCGGGACGCGCGGTAGATCGTGCGCAGATCGCGGGCGTTGTCCGCGGGGCCGCGGGCGAACTGGCGCAGGCGGGGGTGGTTCTCCCAGCCGTTGCCGTAGATCCGCAGGTCGGCCCCGGTCTCGGCGGCCCACTCGAGGGCCTGGTGGCGGAACAGGGCGTTGTTGATCTTGTAGACGAACAGCTCGGTCAGCCGCTCGAGGCTGTCGGGGCAGGGCTCGGATCGCGTCGCGGCGCACGCCTGCTCGATGACGGCTTTCACGTGCAGCGGGTGGGTGATGCAGTGGCCCTGCTCGTAGACGGCGCGGAGCCGCTCGAACGCGTCGCGGAGCAGGGGGCCGGCCTCGGGCACGTTGTTCGTGACCGCCTCCTGGAGCAGCACCTCGGCGGGCTTGCTGGCGTGGCTGACGTAGCAGACGTCGCACTCGAACCGGGCGCGCTCGGCGGGCGTCAGGTCGAGCGGGGCGAAGCGGTCGTCGTTCACGCCGACGTTTGCCCCCATGAAGCGGGACGCGGGGTAGCCGAACTTCGTCGTGCACTCGACGCGGTTGTAGCCGATCGCGTAGTCGTAAGGCTTCTGAGCCGCGCCGGCGGACGCGGTCTGGATGTTGGGCAGGAAGTCCTGCACCCACATGACGGCCGGGCAGTTCTCCGGGAGCCCGCCGAGTTCGGCGCGGTAGTGGTCGATCAGCAGGATCAGGTCGGGCCGGTAGGCGACGGATTCTTCGGCGAGCACGAGCGTGTTGAGCTGCTCGTGGTCGGCCTCCTCGATCAGGAGCCGCGTCTGGTGGCCCATGGATTCGAGGGCGGCGAGCCAGTCGCGCATCGAGTGTTGGAGGAAGGTGGTGAAGCGGGCGGTGATCCCGAGGACGCGGAGCGGCGGACCGCCGGGCCGGAACTTGGCCGCCAAGGAGCGGTCGGTGGCGCCGGCGTAGAGGGCTTTGAGCTTGTCGGTCGCGGCGGTCAGGCGGGCGCGGAGGGCGGCGTCGACGTCGGCGGTCAGGCCGTCGAGGTTCTTGCCGGCGGGCCAGACCCGCGGGTCGAGCGTGATCGACAGCCGCGGCACGCCGAGCCGCGGGTCGGCGAGGATCGCCTGCCGGAGCTGTGCGTAGGCGTCGGGCCCGACGAACAGCCGGACGCGCGGGTCGGCGAGCAGGGGGCGCCAGTCGTGGAGGTGGGTGGCGATCCACAGCTCTTCGATGTCGTGCGCGAGCAGGAACAGCGGGGCCTTGTGACCGGGGCGGCCGGGCGACTCGGGCGGCACCTCGTGCAGCAGGTGCCACAGCCAGCCCTGATCGATCCCGGCGACGAGCACCGGGTCGGTGTACTTGCCCGTCGGACAGAGCTTGCCCAGGACGTGCTGCGCGCGGGGCGGCGGGACGTGGTGCGGGATCACGTGGGCGGTCTGTCCGTCGAGCCGGGCGATCCGGAGCTGGTCGTCCGGGGCCTCGAGGACGAGGGGCAGCGCGGGGCGGTGGTGCCGGAGCAGCTCGGCGAGCGCGGAGGCTCGGGACGCGAGGGCGGCGCAGTTGGCTTGGAACCGTTGGTCGAGCAGGTCGAGTCGTTGCCAGTTCACGAGGCGAGCCTCCGCGCCTGGGGCGCATTCAGGCCGGTCGCCGCCGGCGGCAGGGCCATCCCGTCGAGCAGGTCGTCGGCGGTGATCGGCTGATTGCCGACCCGCTGCACCTCGAATCCGGCGGCGACCGCGCCGAGGTAGGCTGCCGCCTGCACGGAGCCGCCGACGGCGAGCGTCAGGCTGGCGGCGGCCAGCAGGGCGTCGCCCGCGCCGAGCGGGTCGATTGCGTGGCCGCCGAGCGCGGGCAGGTACTCGCTGCGGAGGCGCCGCTCCCACGCTTCGTCGGCACCGCGGGCCTGGTAGCGGTCGAACACGATCAGCCCCTGCTTGCCGAGCGTGACCAGCGCTTGTTTCGCGCCGGTCTTGGAGAGCAGGCCGTAGACGATGTTGTTGATGCCGGTCGAGTAGTCGTGGAGCGTCTCGCGGACGTCCCGCTCGCTGGGGCAGAGGAGGTCGACGTCGCGGAAGTGCAGGAGGTTCGAGCGCATGCCGCTGACGTCGGCGGTCAGCACGGGGACGCGCTTGCGGAGTACGGGCAGGGCGCGCTCGAGCACGCCGGGCGTGATCACGCCGTAGCCGAAGTCGGCGAAGACGACGCAGGCGGCGTCGTCGGCGGCGCGGACGATGCGGTCGGCCAGCGCCTGCTCGGCCTTGGCGTCGAGCGCGGTCGAGCCGCCCTCGTCGACCTTGAGCATCTTCGTCAGCTCGGCGAGGTAGCGCCGCTTGAGCGGGAGCTGTCTGCGCGAGTGGACGCCGGAGACGGTGACGCCGCGCTTCTTCAGCCGCGCCTCGACGGCGTTGGTGGCGTCGTCGTGGGCGAGCGCGGTGACGAGGGTGGGCGACGCGCCAAGGCCGGCCAGGTGGAGCGCGATCACGCCGGCGCCACCGTCGTAGTCCTCGGTCTTCAACTGCCGCAGGGCCATCATCGGGGCCTCCGCGGCGACGTTAGTGGGCTCGCAGAAGTGGTAGCGGTCGAGGACGTAGTCGCCGACGACGACGACCTTGGCCTTGCGGAAGTCCTTGACGAGCTGGAGCAGGCGCGGGCCGTCGAGGTTGTACTGGTCGAGGTAGCGGCGGACCTTTTCGTCCTGGAACGGGGCGGCGGGCAGGCCGCCGATCAGGGCGGTGGAGGAGTAGATGACGTCCCCGGACGAGAAGACGACGCGGCCGCCGTGGCGGGTGACCGTGTCGCGCTCGGCGAGGAACCGCGGGTCGTTGTTGGTCTCGTACTCGCGGCCCTTGACGTAGACGTCGGGGCGGAGTTCGTCGAGGAGCTCGACGGCGGTCGGGTGCGGGTTGACGTAAACGTGGTCGACGCACTCGAGGGCCGCGAGGCTTTCGGCCCGCAGGTCCTGGGGGATGAACGGGCGGTCCGGGCCCTTGTTCACCTGGGGGTCGGCGGAGACTGACACAATCAGGATGTCGCCCTGCGACTTGGCGAACTGGAGGTAGTGGATGTGCCCCGGGTGGACGATGTCGAAGCAGCCGTGGCAGTGGACGACCACCCTGCCGCGGGCGCGGGCTTGGGAGCGGACGGTCGACAGGCGACCGAGGTCGCAGACCTTCGGGCTGATGGCGGGCATTGGTTCTCCACAGCGCGCGGGGTGCATGTTCGCACGCTGTGGACCGCTATCGGCCGGGGCGGGGTTTAGTCGTTAGTGTTTATCGGACGGCTGCCCGGGCGTCCGGGCGGCCGGGGCTAACCGCGGGTGCTGCGGTCGCCGGCGTCGGGGGTGCCGCCCTTGCCGCCGGTGCGGGGGTGGCGCTGTTGCTGCGGGTCGTGGATGTCGGTGGGGACCTGGTCCCAGCCGAGCGGTTCCTCGTCCTTCATGGAGTGGTCGGGCTGTTCGGCCGGCATGGGGCGGCCGGCGAGGTCGACCTGGTTAAGGGGCTGGCCGCCGCCGCCCGTGCCGCCGGGGTCGTCGTGGGCGTTGATCTGGCGGGTGCCGGTGTGGATGTTGCTGGCGGACTTGTCCCACTCGTCGCCCTTGGGGTGGTCGTCGGGGCGGTCGGCGTGGTCGTCGCGGCGGGTGGGGGTGGCGCGGCCGACCGGGCTGTTCAGGCTGCCCATGCCGGCTTCCTTTTCCGGCTTGGCACGCTCGTAATTGGTGGCCGGGTCCGGGGCCTGCTGCGGCGAGGACGGGCGGTTCTGGGACTGGCCGGGGTCGGGCAATTGGGACATGGGCGGTCTCCTGTTCGTCTCAGGGAACACCTTAGTCGCCGGTGCGCGATCTTGTGAAGGTCCAAACCCGCGTGGCCGGTCACGCGTTGGTCAGGTTGACGTCGCCGCCGGAGTCCATCTTGATGACACCGCGCTGCCGCTTGACGGCGATCACGCGCTGCTTCAGGGTCTCGAACAGCGGGCGGGGGTTGGGGATCCCGTTCATCGTCAGCTTCGGCGTCGTGTCGTCGTGGGAGATCACGGTCAGGTTGCCGACGCCGAGCAGGCGGTCGAGGAACGACTGCTCGAACCGGATGTCTTCGACGTGCCAGAGCTCGAGTGTGTCGATCTTCTTGCCGAGGATGCCGCGCTCGTAGTCGATCCGGTAGTTGCTGATCCGGTAGCGGACCGACTTGACGATCAGTAGGGGGATCGCGAGCAGGATCAGGCCGACCAGGACGCAGCCGAGCGTGACGATCCAGTGGGGCCAGACGTGGTCGCGGTGGAAGACGCGCCACAGGATCGGCGCGGCCAGCAGCAGGAGGCCGAGCAGCCCCCAGAGGAAGATCGCGCCGATCGCGCCGCGCACCATCGGGGAGCCCTGGTAGTAGATCTCCTCGCGGTCGTCCGCCTCCTTGTGGGGGCGGTGGTCGGCGGGGATCGACGACGGCGACGTGTCCTGGCTCATGTTTGGTCCTGGCTTAAGGGTAAACTCAGTCCGAGGTCGACTCGGCCAACTGTTCGATCCGCGACCACATTGGATCGGGCACCGGCACCACGCTCAGGCGGCCGATCCGCAGCAGGTCCCAGCCTGCGAACGCGGGGTCGGCCTTGATGTCGGCGAGCGTGACCGGGTTCGGGAGCTTGCGCTTGGGCTTGAGGTCGACGACGACGAGTTTCTCGTCGGCCTCCTTGGGGTCGGGGTAGGGGTTCGAGACGACCTCGGCGACCCCGACGGCGGCCTTCTCGTCACCCGTGTGGTAGATCAGGGCGAGGTCGCCCTTCTTCATTGTGCGGATGTGCTTGAGCGCGAGGGCGTTGCCGACGCCGTCCCAAGACGTCTTCTTGTCCTTGACGAGCTGCTCCCACGGGTAGCAGTCGGGTTCGGTCTTCAGCAGCCATCGCGCCATGCCCGGGTTTCCTTCCCTTATTGCTGCTCGGGAACCTACAGGCGAGGCCCGGCGACGCGCGCCCCGCCGCCCGCGCCACCGCCCGCCCCGCCGGCGGAGATCTCGGCGAGCGGCTTCTGGATCTGTTGGGTGATCTTGCGCATCAGGTCGTAGAACTCGACCTGGGCGAGGTGGAGCGCTTTCATCTTGATGTGCGAGGCGATCCGGGTCTGGAGGCTTTCGAGCTGCTGGTGCTGGGCGTCGGTCACCGGCATGCCGGACTGCTCCTGCCGCATCAGGGTTTCGAGCTGGCGGTTGAAGTCGGATACGAGGCGGCCGGCCTCCGGGTCCTCGCCGACGGACTTCGCCGCGGCGCGGTAACGCTCGTACGACGGGTGCTCCTTGACCATCAGGCCGATCTTGTCGGCCGCGTCGAGAATCGATTGCGTGTCTGCTGCCATATGGGTCGTGCCTCGGTAAGCCGGTCACTATAATCCCGGGCACCCGGCTGTCCAACGTGGAGAATGCTTGCCGGGCGCCTCACGAACCGACGCACGCCGATGGACGCCAACCGATACCACCGCCAGACGTTGCTCCCGCAGATCGGCCGCGCCGGGCAGGAGCGCCTCGCGGCCGCGCGCGTGCTGCTGGTCGGGTGCGGCGCGCTGGGGACGACGCTGGCGGACCAGCTCACCCGCGCGGGCGTCGGTCATTTGACGCTGGTGGATCGCGACGTCGTCGAGTTGACCAACCTTCAGCGGCAGACGCTGTTCGACGAGCGCGACGTCGAGCAGCAAACGCCGAAGGCCGTCGCCGCGGGAGCGCGGCTGCGCGCCGTGAATTCCTCGGTCACGCTCGAGGCGATTGTCGCCGACGTGCACGCCGGCAACATCGAAGGCCTCCTCCGCCCGAGGTTCGATTTGATCCTCGACGGCACCGACAACGTCCAAACGCGCTACCTGATCAACGACGTGTCGGTGAAGCACGGGGTCCCCTGGGTCTACGGCGCCGCCGTCGCGACCGAAGGGCGAGTGATGTCGATCATGCCGGGCGCTACGCCTTGCCTTCGCTGCCTGTTTCCGACGCCGCCCAGTCCGCAGGAGCTGCCGACCTGCGACACGGCCGGGGTTTTGGGGATGGCGACCAACATCGTCGCCTCGTATCAGGCCATCGAAGCGATCAAGATCCTGACGGAACAACGGCCGACCGCGGCGCTTTGGAGGTTCGACTTCTGGGCACCGCGCACACACGCGGTGCCTACGGTCGACGCGCGGTCGACGACGTGTCCCTGCTGTGTCGAACGCGAGTTCGAATGGTTGGATGCCGCGGTGAGCGACTCCGCGGCTTCCCTCTGCGGGCGCGACGCGGTTCAGGTGCGTCCGGCGGGAAAGGTGGAGGTCGGTCTCGACCGACTCGCCGTGAAGCTTGGCGGCTTGGGCGACATTCAGCGGACGCCTTACCTCGTCCGCTGCCGCCTTCGCGAGCCCGCGGGCGTCTCCCTCACCGTTTTCCCAGACGGTCGGTGCCTGATTCACGGGGTGACCGATCTGGGCCGGGCGAGATCCATTTATGCGCGGTGCGTTGGATCCTGATCCGGGGTCAACTTGATCAATCTCCTACTTCTCTCTAGCATTCGTCGGGCTTGTGAACACCGTCTTCGAACCATCTACCGCGCGGTCGCGCTCCGTGCTGGAGTTGATCGGGAACACGCCGCTGCTGTCGTTCCGGCGGGTGTCGCAACACGTTGCGCCGGCGCGGGTTCTGGCGAAGGCGGAGTGGTACAACCCGGGGGGGTCGGTCAAGGACCGGGCGGCGTTGTCGATGATCCTCGACGGGGAGCGGCGGGGGCTGCTGACGAAGAACAAGATCCTGATCGACGCCACCAGCGGGAACACCGGAATCGCGTACGCGATGATCGGGGCGGAGCGCGGGTATCACGTCAAACTGGCGCTGCCGAAGAACGCGAGCCCCGAGCGGAAGCAGACGCTTCTGGCGTACGGCGCGGAGCTGGTGCTGACCGACCCGACCGAGGGGACGGACGGGGCCCAGCGGTACGTGAAGGAGCTCGTCGCGCACAACCCGGAGCGGTACTTCTACCCCGACCAGTATAATAACGACGCTAACTGGCGCGGCCACTACGAGACGACCGCGAACGAGATCTGGCGGCAGACGGGCGGGCAGGTCACGCACTTTGTAACCGGCGTCGGCACGAGCGGGACGTTCATGGGGGTGACGAAGCGGCTGAAGGAGTTGAACCCGGCGATCCAGTGCGTGTGCATGCAGCCGGACGGGCCGCTGCACGGGCTGGAGGGGATGAAGCACATGGCGTCGGCGCTGGTGCCGGGGATCTACGACCCGTCCATCGCGGACGTGCACGCGGACGTGGCGACGGAGGACGCGCACCGCATGTGTTTGCGGCTCGCGCGCGAGGAGGGGCTCCTCGTGGGCGTGTCGAGCGGGGCGAACATGGTGGCGGCGCTGCGGGTGGCCGAGCAGGCGCGGGGGGAAGCGGTGGTGGTGACGGTGTTCTGCGACTCGGCGGCGAAGTACCTGTCGGAGAGTTTCTGGCAGGAGGCGGATGACGAGGCGCAGAATTGGCCGTGAGTCGAAGAGGGAGGCGGCAGGCGGCAGGCGGCAGGCAGACGTGGAAGATGAATAAGCTAGTCCTGACGAGTTCGCAGGTTCGGCAGATCGAGGAGGAGGGGGAGGCCGCGTACCCTAACGAGTGCTGCGGGCTGATGATCGGGCGGGATTTGTCCGACGGCGCGTGCACGCGGCGGATCGTGGAGCGGCTGGAGCGGATGCAGAACGTGTGGGACGAGGCCGAGCAGCGGCGGCGGTTCGCGATCGACCCGCTGGCGCTGATGCGGGCGGAGAAGGCGGCGTCGGCGGACGGGCAGGCGGTGCTGGGGTTTTACCACAGCCACCCGGACCACCCGGCGCGGCCGAGCGAGACCGACCGGCAGTACGGGTGGCCGTTCTACAGTTACGTGATCGTGTCGGTCGGGCAGGGGAAGGCGGCGGAGATGACGAGCTGGGTGTTGCAGGAGGAGACGGAGTCGTTCGCAAGGCAGGAGATCGAGGAGGGGTGACGGGCGGCGGGGGCGGCAGCCGGCGGGGCGGGGGGAGGTCAGAGTTCGGTGCCGAGGACGGAGAGGGGAGGGGCTGATTTGAGCCGCGCTCGGAGCTGTTCGGCGTTGCGGACGTAAATCGTGTTGCCGCCGGCGGTGTTGATGCCGGGGATCTCGCGGAGCTCGCGTTCGAAGGGGGCGTACTGGTGTGGCTTGAAGTTCAGGTCGAGCATCGTGCGGTGGAGGGCGGCGTCCTCGTAGCCGTACCGCGCGCCGCTGCCGTTGAGCTCCATGAGGACGGCTTGCAGCGTGTCGGACTGGAGCAGGCGGCGGGCGCCGGCGATCACGTCGGTCTCGAACCCTTCGACGTCGATCTTGATCAGGGCGGGGGCGAGGTCGGGGGCGAACTGGTCGAGGGGGACGACGGGCACCTGAATCGTGGCGAGGGCGCCGGCCGCGGCTTGCTGCTCGGTCGGGCTGGCGACGTGGTTGACGGTGTCGAAGCCGGACGTGAAGCGGACGGTGCCGGGCTCGCGGCCGACGGCGGTGTTGTGGGCCTGCACGCGGGCGTCGAGGGCGTTGAGGCGGATGTTGTCCTGGAGGTGTGCGAACGTGGCGGGGACGGGCTCGAACGCGATCGCGCGGGCGCCGGCCACGGCGGCGGCGAGGACGGTGTAGGAGCCGATGTTGGCGCCGACGTCGACGAACGTGTCGGTCGGGCGGAGGGCGTGGCAGACGAGGGCCATGTCCTCGAATTCGTGGAGGCCGCAGTAGATGTTGCCGGTGGCGCCGGCCATGCCGCGGTGGACGCGGAGGCGGGCGCGGCCGGCGAACGGGACGACCCGCGGGCCGGGCCGGAGGCGGGTGGCGATCTGCCAGCGCAGGAACCGGGCGACGGCCCGGGCCTTGTGGCGGCGGTTGAGCGGGTGGGTGGTGATGAAGCGGACGACTTGCACGAGCCCCATGGGCGAGATCCTCTGCTGGCCGCCGGTGTCTAGTAGAGTCGGCATCGTATGCGGCGGGCGGGCGGTGGCAAGGCGCGGGGGATTTGCGGGTTGCGGCGGCGTGCACTATCGTCGGCGGCACACCACCAGAGACAGGAGACGCATATGCCGCTGAAGCCGCACGGGAAGATCTACGACAGCATCACGGACACGATCGGCGGGACGCCGCTGGTTCGGCTGAACCGGTTGATCCCGGCGGGGCAGGCGACGGTCGCGGTCAAGTGCGAGTTCTTCAACCCGCTGTCGAGTGTGAAGGACCGGATCGGGCTGGCGATGGTTGAGGCGGCGGAGCGGGCGGGGAAGATCGACCGGGAGACGGTGATCGTCGAGCCGACGAGCGGGAACACGGGGATCGCGCTGGCGTTCGTGTGCGCGGCGAAGGGGTACAAGTTGATATTGACAATGCCGGAGAGCATGTCGCTGGAGCGGCGGCGGCTGCTGAAGGCGCTGGGGGCGCAGGTGGTGTTGACGCCGGCGGCGGACGGGATGCGCGGGGCGATCAACAAGGGGTTGGAGATCCTGAAGGAGCACAAGAAGTCGTTCATGCCCCAGCAGTTCGAGAACCCGGCGAACCCGGAGATCCACCGGCAGACGACCGCGGAGGAGATCTGGGCGGACACGAACGGGCAGGTGGACATCCTGGTCGCGGGCGTGGGGACGGGGGGGACGATCACGGGGGTGTCGGAGGTCATCAAGCCGCGGAAGCCGAGCTTCAAGGCGATCGCGGTCGAGCCGGCGGCGTCGCCGGTGATCACGCAGACGCGGAATGGGGAGCCGGTGAAGCCGGGGCGGCACAAGGTGCAGGGGGTCGGGGCCGGGTTCGTGCCGGCGAATCTGCACCTGCCGGTGGTGGACGAGGTGGTGCAGATCACGGACGAGGAGGCGTTCGAGTGGGCGCGGCGGCTGGCGAAGGAGGAGGGGATCTTCGGCGGGATCAGCTCGGGCGGGAACGTGGCGGCGGCGGCGAAGGTGGCGGCGCGGCCTGAGAACAAGGGGAAGCTGATCGTGACGGTGATGTGCAGCTTCGGGGAGCGGTACTTGAGCACGCCGTTGTTTGAGGACGAGGCGTAGAAGCAGTTGGCAGTTGTTAGTTGCCAGTTGCCAGTTGCCAGTTGTTGGAGCGGATCGATTGCGGGTGTGGCGCCAGTGGCGCGCTCCCATTCGGGTCGCGGCTAAACGAGGAGGCGGGGGCAGCGCGGCATTTTCATATGACGGAACCGAAGGCGACGAATGTCACGTGGCACCACGGCGCGGTCACCCGCGCGGATCGCGAGCGGTTGTTGCGGCAGCGCGGGGTTACGGTTTGGTTGACGGGGCTGTCGGCGAGCGGGAAGTCGACGATCGCGACGCTCGTGGAGCAGCGGTTGGTCGAGCGGGGGCGGCTGGCGTATCGGCTGGACGGGGACAACGTGCGGCACGGGTTGAATAGGAACCTGGGGTTCTCGGCGGAGGACCGGGCGGAGAACATCCGGCGGATCGGGGAGGTGGCGAAACTGTTCGCGGACGCGGGGGTGATCACGCTGGCGTCGTTCATCAGCCCGTATCGGGCGGACCGGGACGCGGTGCGGGCGCTGCACGGGGCGGGGGATTTTGTCGAGGTGTACGTGAAGGTGTCGGTGGCGACGGCTGCGAAGCGCGACCCGAAGGGGTTGTACAAGAAGGCGATGGCGGGGGAGATCAAGAACTTCACTGGGATCGACGATCCGTACGAGGAGCCGGAGCGGGCGGAGGTGGTGATCGAGACGGAAGCGATGACGCCGGAAGCCGCGGCGAGCCACGTCATCCAGTACCTCGAGTCCCAGAATTACCTCAGCGCCCCGGCCGCCGTGACTTGACTCATCTCTCATCCCTCCCACCTTCATCCCCGATGTTTGTCGACCTTCATTCACACTCCACTGCGTCGGACGGCACGTTTGCGCCGGCGGACGTTGTCCGGTTGGCGCACGAGGCGGGGCTCGTGGGGTTGGCGTTGACGGATCATGACACGGTGGCGGGCTTGGGGGAGGCGGCGGAGGCGGCGGCGGCGCTGGGGATGACGTTCGTGCCGGGGATCGAGATCTCGGCGGTACCGCCGGTGGAGAACGGGACGCTGCACATCCTGGGGTATCGGGTTGACCCGTCGAACGCGGTGTTGCAGGAGATGACACGGCAGTTGATCGACGCGCGGGACAATCGGAATCCGCGGATCATTGCGGCGCTGCAGGGGCTGGGGATTGACGTGACGATGGAGGAGGCGGTGGCGCAGGCGGGGGGGGGCGTGCTGGGGCGGCCGCACATCGCGGCGCTGATGGTGCGGAAGGGGGTGGTGAAGACGATCAAGCAGGCGTTCGACGAGTACCTGGGGCAGGGGGGGAAGGCGTACTTTGACAAGGAGCGGCTTTCGCCGCGGGACGCGGTGGCGCGGATCCATCAGGCGGGGGGGCTGGCGGTCTTGGCGCACCCGGTGCAGTTGCGGACGACGAACGATGCGCAACTGCTCACCGTACTGAAGGATCTGGTCGACCTGGGGTTGGATGGGGTCGAGGTGCTGCACAGCGACCACGGCCCTGACGAGGTCGAGAAGTACGACCGGTTCGCGGGCCGCTATAATCTGCTGAAGACCGGTGGGAGCGACTTCCACGGGACGAACAAGAAGGACATCAACTTGGGCGTGGCGGGTGGTCGGAGGGTGCCGCGGGAGTGGATGGACGCGATGCTGGAGAGGGAAGTGAGAGGCGGAAGCGTGAAGACGTGAAGGGTAAGAGGACGACGCCGGTGACGTTTCTCGTTTTTTGGATTGGACTTTCGCGTTAGACGCACATGAGTACGACTGCCCTTGGACAACTGGATCTTCCGGGACTGAACGCCATGTTCGAGCGCGCGACGCCGCAGAAGGTGGTGGAGTGGGCGGTTGCGCAGTGGGGGGACGAGGTGGTGACGACGTCGTCGTTCGGGGCGGAGTCGGCGTTGATGATCCACCTCGCGGTGCAAGTCAAGCCGGACATCAAGATCGTCATGGTGGACACGGGGTACTTGTTCCCGGAGACGTGGCGGCACATGGAGGCGCTGCGGCGGCGGTTCGAGTTGAACGTCTGGGTCTACCGGACGAAGCACGACCCGATCGGGTGGCTGAAGGAGCACGGGGAGGGGGACCCGGCGTGGCGGACGGACGTGGACCGGTGCTGCGCGGCGAACAAGAACGAGCCGATGGAGCGGGCGATGGCCGAGCTGCGGCCGAGGGCGTGGTTGCGCGGGATCCGGCGGAACCAGGCGGACACGCGGAAGGCGGCGCAGTTCGTCGAGTGGTACGGGCGGTACAACACGTACGCGGTGTCGCCGCTGCTGTCGTGGTCGACGAAGGACATTTACCAGTACATGAAGCAGCACGATCTGCCGTACCACCCGCTGTACGAGCAGGGGTACCTGTCGATCGGGTGCAACCCGGCGAGCTGCACGCGGGCGGTGCAGGCGGGGGAGGAGCCGCGGGCGGGGCGGTGGTCGGGGACGGGGAAGGTCGAGTGCGGGCTGAACATGGGGTCGTTGGATTCGTCGCAGCTTTAAGTCTGCTCCGGCGGACGCGCACCCTACAAGTCAGATAGGATCGCGCGTCGAAACGCGGGGTGGGTTTATAGTCGCCGCAGGGGGGATGGGAGGGCACAATATGGGCATGTCGATGCGATGCACTAACTGCTCGACCGTGATCCCGCATCATGCGGCGTATTGCCCGACGTGCGGCACGGCGGCGCCACCGCCGGTGGAGGCGCCGATGGCGGCGGGGGCGCACCCGTCGCGGGCGCCGATGCCGGCCGCGGGGAAGGTGTTCGTCACCGCGGGGCTTGCAGGTGGCGCGATGCTGGCGATGGGGGCAACGACGGGGAGCCGGTTCTTCCTGATAATCGGCGGGGCGCTCCTGGCGTTGGTTGTGCTGGTCGCGGTGGTGGGAGACGTGATCTTCTGACGGCCGCTGCGCCGTACGCTAATCCGGTGTGGCAGGGGATCGCGGTGACCACCCCTCGGGCGCTCAGGCCCCCAGCCGGCCCGCCGCGGCCGGTCAGAGCAGCGCCCGCGCCTTCACCAGCGCCTCGACGAAGAAGAACTCGCCCCACATGACCGACTCGTCCACGCCGAGGCCTTTGTGGATGTGGTAGACGCCGCGCTTGAGGATCCCCTCCCAGTGGCTGTCCCCGTTCGCCAGGTAGGGGGGGCGGGTCAGCGTCGCGACCGTGCCGAGGGCAAATTCCTCATACGCGCGGGCCCGCACGCGGTCGTGGGTCAGCCGCGCGAGGTTGAACAGCCCGACCGCCGCGATCGCCGCCGCGGACGAGTCGGGCTGCGTGACGCTCAGTTTCCCGTCGGTCGGCGCGTCGTAGTCCCACGGCGGCACGCCGTGCTCGGGCGTGTTCGTCAGCCAGTACTCGGCGTGGTCCTCGGCCTCGTTCAGGAACCGCCGGTCGCCGGTCAACTCGTAACACGTGCCGAACCCGTACAGCGACCACGCGAGCCCGCGGCTCCAGCAGGAGTCGCCGCGGTAGCCTTGGTGGGTCGTCTGGCGGAGGAACTCACCGGTCTTCAGGTCGAAGATGCCCTCGTGGGACGTGCTCCCGTCGCCGCGGCAGATCGTCCGCCGGGTCGTCAAGCAGTGCTGCATCGCCCGGCGGCGCAGCTCGTGGGCGTTCAGGTTCTCGGTCGTCACGTCCGCGGCCGCCATCCGGTCGGCCGCGTAGAAGATCACGCCGACGTTCATCATGATGTCGATGAACAGCGACTCGTCGGAGATGAACGACCGCAGGTACTGCCCGTTGGCCTTGAACCGAAGCGCCAGCACCTGCCCGGCGCGGACGACGACGTCCTGCAGCGCCTGGTCCGGCCGCCCCTCGCGCACGGTCGCCTCGTACCACCGCTTGTGCGTGCCGTGGTAGAAGATGAAGCCGAGGTCGTGGACGTCGCGGTCCTCCTTCCGCTCCTCCAGGCCGCGCGAGTACTGCTCGGCCTTGCGGCGCCAGTACTCCGGGTCGTCCGCCGCTCCCGCTTCGAGGAACAGCCACATCATCCCGGGCAGGAACCCGTCGCACCACCGCGTCCAGGCGGGCTTGTCGTGCCGCCACTTCCCGTGGTCCGTGTAAAGCGGGTAGAACCCGGGGTAATTCTCGATCAGCCCCCGCACCTGCCCCTGCGCGAACAGCAGCGCCCCGTCCACCTGCGTCTTCAGATCGTCCGACATCGTCGTGTGGTCCTCTCGCGAAAGTGACGGCGCGCCAGTCTAGTGAGCCGGCCCGATTTTGCGAGATGTCGGGCTCCGGCGACGACCCGAACGCGAGCGGCGCCCCCGAAGGCTCGGGGGCGCCGCGTCATCTTCAGGCGGTGGAGATCCGGCGCGCGTCCGACGCCTATTTCGATTCCACGATTTTCCACACCTGCGTCTTCGCCTTCTCGTCGGACTTCTTCTGCACGACCTTGTCCTCCGCGTCGACGTCGAGCACCAGGCCGCTGTCCTTGCTCTTCAGCCGCCGCTCCTCGCCCGAGCCGTCCCACCCCCACCGCTGGTTGGCGTTGTCCTCGGTCTTCTCGTCCCACTGGATGATCTGTCCGCCCTCGTCCTTGGAGTTCTCGAACACGTCGAGCACCTTGCCGGTCTTTCGGTTGGTGACCTTATAGTGCTCTCCGTCCTTCTCGAGCTTCCACTGCCGGGCCTCCTTGGCCTCGTCCTTGGCGACGACGACCCGCGCGCCCGCGTCCTCCGAGTCGTCCGCGAGCGCGAGCACCTTGCCGGTCGGCACGTGCACGATCTTGACCCACTTCCCCTCCTGCTGCGCCCCCGCCGTCCCGGCGAACGAGAACGCGACCGCCGCAACGACGCCCAGCCAAATCGATCGAACCATGAGTGAACTCCTTTCCGAAAGCAGAACCCCCGTCGCGCAAACCCTACCCAATCCCGGGCTCGCGGCATAGCCCCGCTCCGGCCGCTTCAACAAGGCACAACAAAGACTGGTCGGTAAGAAACGAAGAAGCAAAGCAGCAGAGGAACTGGAAAGGGAGCTTCTCCCATGTCTCAGTTTCTTTGCTGCTTTGGTTCTCTGCGACCCGTCTTCAGAAACGCGGCGGCCGGGAACTTACGCCTTCAGCACCCCGTCCACCACCCGCTGCACCGCCGCGATCTTCTCTTCCGCCGTCGCGCGGTCCGGGGCTTCGGCGATGATCCGCATGATCGGCTCGGTGTTGCTCGGCCGCGCGTGCACCCAGGCGCGGTCCCAGTCGATCCGGATGCCGTCCTGCGTGTCCACCCGCTCGCTGGCGAACGCTTTCTTCACCGCCTCGACCGCGCGGTTCGCGTCTTCCCGGCGGCACTCGAACTTCGTCTTGACGATCTCGTACCGGGGGATCTCCGCGACGAGCTGGCTGACCGTCTTCCCTGACTCGGCCATTAGCTGGAGCACGTACGCCATGCCGACCAGGGAGTCGCGCCCGGGCACGATCCGGGGGTCGATCACGCCGCCGTTGCCCTCGCCGCCCATGACGGAGCGCTCGCGGATCATCGCGTCGACGACGTTCGCCTCGCCGACCGACGTCCGCACGACGCGCCCGCCGTGCTGGGCGGCGATGTCGTCGATCATCCGGCTGGTGGACAAGTTCGCGACCACCGCGCCCGGCCGCTTCGAGAGCACCAGCTTCGCGCACAGCGCCAGCGAGAACTCTTCGCCGATGTACTTGCCGTTCTCGTCGACGATCGCCAGGCGGTCGGCGTCCGGGTCCTGCGCGAAGCCGACGGCCGCCTTCTGCCGCCGGACCTCGTCCGCGAGCCCGGTCAGGTTCTGTTCCGTCGGTTCGGGCTCGTGCGGGAACTGCCCGTCGGGCGTGGCGTTCAGGTGGACGACCTGGCACCCGAGTTTGTTCAGCAGCGTCGCGGTCGCCACGCATCCCGCGCCGTTCACGCTGTCCAGCACCACCTTGAACCGCTTGGTCGAGACGCCGAGCACGTCCACGTAGTCGAGCACGCGCTTCACGTGCAGCGCGTGGGTCTCGGTGTTGCGCTTGGGGGCGACGAGCTTCTCGACCCGCACGTAGTCCGCCGCCTGCGCGTCGTACAGCGCCTTGATCTGCTCGGCCGCGGCAGGGGGGAGCGCGACGGCCTGGGCGTTGAGCAGCTTTAGGCCGTTCCACTGGATCGGGTTGTGCGACGCCGTCGCGATCATGCCGGCGTCGGCGCCGACGTGTTTGACCATCATCGCTACGCCCGGGGTCGTGACGACGTCGAGGTCGGTCACCTCGATGCCGCTGGCGGTCAGCGCCGCCGCCGCCGCGTCGCGCACCCACGCCCCGCTCGGCCGCGAGTCGCGTCCGAACACGACGCGGAAGAACTGACCGTTCGCCGGCTTCTGCGTCTGCTTCAGCCACGCCGCGAACGCCGACGCCATCCGCATCACGACCGCGGGCGACAGCGTCCCGCCGATCGTCCCGCGCATCCCCGACACGCCAATCATCAACGCTTCCATGTGAACCTTCCCGTGCAGAACGGACTCGTTTCGCCGCGCCCTAAGGGGGCGCACCGCGGCCGGTACTCCCTTATCGGCCGCGCAGGGCGGCCGATTATCGGTTTGCCCGCCTCCCCCGCAACCCGTATCATCTCGCCGGTGGAACGCCCCCTCCCATCCCCCCGCCGCCGCGCCTGTATTTAGCCCGGCGTGACCACACGCCGGGGAACACCCTCGCGCGCCGCCTCCCATCCCTCGCCGTCACCCGTCCCCACACTCACCCGGACCGCCCATGACCCGCAACGACCTCAACCACCGCCTGCCCGACATCGTCCAAACGCTGGTGACCAGCGTGATGGCCGAGCCCCGGATGAAGCACCTCGACCGCGTCTTCCTCCCCAGCCGCGACGCGATCATCAAGTGCATCGACCTGCTCCGCCAGATGGTTTTCCCGGGCTACTTCGGCAAGCAGGGGATCACGGCCGACAACCTCGCGTACCGCCTGGGCGAACTCTCGTTCGAGCTGACCGACCTGCTCTACGACCAGGTCCGCTGCTGCCTCCGCTACCGCGAGGGGATCACCGACGAACACAACGGAAACGGCACGAGCCATCGCGCCGGTGCCGACGGGAACGGCAACGGCCACGCGCCCGCAAAGCCCTGCGACCCCGCCACCTGCGACGCCGAGGCCGCCCGCATCGTCTCGGCCTTCTTCGATCGCATCCCCGCGGTGCGCGACACGCTCGGCACGGATGTGCAGGCCGCCTTCGACGGCGACCCGGCCGCCCGCTCCACCGACGAGACGATCTTCTGCTACCCCGGATTGTTCGCGATCTTCGTCCAGCGGTTCGCCCACGAGTTCTACAAGCTCAACGTGCCGCTGCTCCCGCGGATCATGACCGAGCACGCGCACAGCCGCACCGGGATCGACATTCACCCCGGCGCCGAACTCGGCGAGAGCTTCTTCATCGACCACGGCACCGGCGTCGTGATCGGCGAGACCACCGAGATCGGCAAACGCGTCAAGATCTACCAGGGCGTGACGTTAGGCGCACTGGCGCCCGCGTTCGGGCAGGCGCTCCGAGGGCAGAAGCGCCACCCGAAGATCGAGGACGACGTCACGATCTACGCCGGCGCCACCATCCTCGGCGGCAACACGGTGATCGGCGAGGGCGCGGTGATCGGCGGCAACGTGTTCATCACGACCAGCGTCCCGCCGCTGAACCAGGTGAGCGCCGAAGCCCCAAAGCTCAAATACCGCGACCGCCGCCCGAAGTCCGCGCGCAGCGAGGTCGTACTCGACTTTCAGATCTGAAGCTGACCCCGCATTCGCATAGAGCGCCCACGGTGCTTGCACCTTGGGCCGCGCCCCGGCGCGCAACCGTCCCACCCGTCCCCACCCCGCCCATGTTATCGGGCGAACATTTTTTGGGCGCAACCCCAATCCGTGGGGTAATCTACGACTGTCCGGCCTGTCGGCTCTGACAGTGGGTGTATATGCGTTGGGGAATGCTCTTCGTTCTCGGTGCCGTGGTCACCGGCTGCGCGTCTCGGCCCGCCGCCCCGGCCGCCCCCGCGCCGGTCGCGCAGGAGTCGGAATCGGTGTATGACCGCGCCACCGTCGCCGGCGCGCTGATGTACGACCCGCCGGTGGTCGCAAGTGCCCCGCCGACCTCGATTTCGCGCGCGGGTCGGGCGACGGAGGCGTTCGCCGGTTACGAGGAACTGACGGCCACGTATTACTACCTCCGCCAGGACGACCGGCAGCTCAATCACGGGAGTTGGAGCAACGACCGCTTCGAGCGGCAGGCGATCACGCAGCGCCAGAGCGTGACGTACCGCTGATCGGTCTCATCTCATTTGCGGTTCGGCAGTTGGAGAGCAATTCACGTCGCGAAGAGGGACGAGGCCTGCCGGCACAGGTTCGTCCCCAGTTTGGGCATTTCTTGCTTGACTGTAGCGGCCCCTTCGCTTCTACTTTCTTGGTAAGTCTGTTGCCCGTCGCATCTTATCACGGGGTTGAGGACCTTATGGCGACCATCACGAAGAAGGAATTGATTGACCGCATCGCCGACGGCACCGGCCACCGCCGCGTGCAGGTGAAGAAAGTCGTCCAGCAGTTCCTCGACGAGATCATCGGCGAGTTGGGCAAAGGTAACCGCTTGGAGTTCCGCGACTTCGGGGTGTTCGAGACGAAGGTTCGCAAGGCGCGCAAAGCTCAGAACCCGAAGACGCTTGAGCCCGTCGAGGTCCCCGAGAAGCGCACGGTTAAGTTCAAGGTGGGGCGACTGATGAAGCAGAAGCTCGCCGGCATGACCGGCGCCGCGATCGACGACGAGGCCGGTGACATCGACGAGATGGACGAGGAAGGCCACGAAGAAGATCACGATGAGGGGAACGGAAACGGAAACGGCACTGGCACCGGCACGCCACCGGGGTAGGACGGTTTCGCGAAGCCAGGGTCTCTAAAGCTGCCCCACCGCGTGTGCGCCCGTTCCACTCCCGCAGGGCGGCTTCAGGGCGCTGTGGGTCGATCGCCTCTGTTTGCCATGCCGTTCGACCCTGCCGAGTTTGAACGATTCATACAGTCCGACCTGACCCGGCGCGCGACGCAGCACCTCCTCCGCACCCGCCGGATCGTCCGCCACGACTCCCCCACCGCCGCCGTCATCGACGCCGTCACCTACGTCGATTTCGCTTCGAACAACTACCTCGGCTTAACCCACCACCCCACCGTCATCAACGCCGTCCGCCGCACCGCCCGCGAAACCGGTGTCGGCAGCGGCGCGGCTCCGTTGATCACCGGCCACTCGCCCCACCACGCGATCGCCGAACGGACGATCGCCGATTGGAAGGGGGCGGAGGACGCCGTGCTTTTGCCCAGCGGCTACCAAGCCAATCACGCCGTCGTGCAAACGCTGATCGCACTGGGCGAGCGCAGGGAGGGACAGGGGGCACCTGGGGGTGGCGTTCGCTTCCTCATCGACAAGCTTGCGCACGCGTCGCTGCTCGACGCCGTCCGAGGCGCGGCGGCCGAATTCCGCGTCTTCCCGCACAACGGTTTGACAAAGCTCCGCCGCCTGCTCGCCTACGCCCCGCCAGATCAGCTCCAGGTTGTGCTGACCGAGTCGATCTTCAGCATGGACGGCGACGCCGCTGATCTCCGCAGCCTGGTGGCGCTGAGGCGAGAGCACCCGTTCCTGCTGGTCCTCGACGAGGCCCACGGCAGCGGCGTTTACGGCCGTGACGGCGCGGGCTACGCCGCCGAACTCGGGCTAGCCGCCGACGTCGACGTCAGCGTCGTCACGATGTCTAAAGCGATGGGCTCCGCCGGCGGCGCGGTCTGCGCGTCGAAGGCGTTCTGCGAAGCGGTCGTGAACTACGGCAGGGCGTTCGTCTATTCGACGGCCGTCCCCGCCCCGACCGCCGCCGCCGCGACCGCCGCGATCGCCGTGATGCGCCTCGAGCCGCAACGCCAGGCCCGCGTGCGCGAGCTGGCCCAGCGGTTCCGCAATTCAGTCGCTCGATTGGCGGTCGAGGTCCCCCCCGGGGACTCGCCGATCGTCCCCATCATCATCGGGGACGAGGCGCGGGCTCTGCACGTCTCCGCCCGCCTCGCCGATGCACGCCTGCTGGTGCCAGCAGTGCGCCCGCCGACCGTCCCGAAAGGGGGCAGCCGACTGCGCGTCACGCTGTGCGCCGAGCATACGGACGACGAGGTCGCACGCCTGGTGGATGCGCTATCGGGAGTTTTGGGCCTACGCGGGTAACTCGCGCATTCAGAAGTGCTGCGCCCGGCGGGCTGTGTCCGGGGCGATGCGCCGTGCGCCTACCTCGCCGCCACGACCGGCGCGGGCACGCTCATGTCGGTCGCGCGCCGCGACTCGGCAGCCTGCTCGCAGCGGGCGAGGGTGCGGCTCACCAGGTCAAAAGACGGTTCGGCGGGGGTGGAAAGGTCCAGGAGGTGAAGGATCTGCTCGACACGCGTCAGCCGCTGCTGAAGTTGGGCGCTCGGGGCCGCGCTGTAGCAGGCGGCGCTCGAACCTTGCCCGGTGTTGCCCGATTCCAACAGCAAATCTACCGCACAACTGTCATCGTTGCTCAGTCTCACAGTCATACTTGCCCCGAACTCTCAGTGTGACCGCCGACCTCATCGTCGGCGGTTAAAGGTTGTGTTCCCCTAGACATCTATCGAGTTGCGTAACGATTCGCAACAAATTTCACGGACTTGACAGACGTGTTCGACAATCCTACGGCGCCTTACCCCGCGCCGGTTCGCTGAATCCGATTTTTCCACCGGTCGGCGAAGTAGGCGACGGCGGCGTGGAGACGTGATTTTACGGTTCCCAAGGGGATGCCCAGTATGTCGCTAATCTCTTTGTACGGAAACTGATGGAAGTAGGAGAGCAGGAGGATCTCACGGAGGTGCTCCGGCATCCCTTCTACCGTGTTCTGAACAACTTTTTGCAACTCTTCTCGTTCCATCGCCTCGCCGGGCATTGGGTCGCCGGACTGCATGAGGTCGATGAACTGGCCGGACTCGTCGTCGTTCGAGTTGATCGTGGCTTGGAGCGGGTTGGTGGGGCGGCGGGCCTGGGAGCGCATCAGGTCGCGGGCCTTGTTGGCGGCGATCGTGAAGAGCCAGGGGCGGAAGCGGCGCTGGAGGTCGAACTGGTCGGCGGACTGGTGGACCTGGAGGAAGGCTTCCTGAAAGATGTCCTCGGCCGCGGCGCGGTCGCCGAGGAAGCGGACGAGGAAATGGAAGAGCTCGCGCTGGTAGCGTTCGACGAGGGTCGCGAAACTCGAGCGGTCGCCGTCGCGGTAGGCGGCGAGGAGCTCCTCGTCGGTACGGTCGGCGAGGCGGTTGACGTGCGCCGGGCGCGCCGGGGCGGCGCCGTTGGCCTTCTTACCGTTGGCGGCGTGGTCGGCACCGTTCGGGCGGTCGTCGTGACCGTTGCCGTTGCCGTGGCCGTTGTGCGGCTTATCGGCGTCGGTGGCGGCCTTGCTGGCGTCGTCGGCGCGGTCGCGATTGGTGGAGGAGACGCTCATTGAACCTCTGTAGCAAACCCGTTATGGTTCGAACGGTCAAGGCACAAAACGCACGTTCACCCGGCCGATCCGGGATGAATTCAGGCAAACGACGGACCGCCGGGCGGCTACCATCGTAGAGATTGTATGCTTAGCGATCCGTCCATTCCGACCCGGGTCGATTTTTTCGGCCTGTCGAACGCCGACTTTGACACGTTGGTGAAAGGCTGGGGCTGGCCCAAGTTCCGCGCCGGTCAGGTGCGCGAGTGGGTCTACCGCCGCTTCGTCGCCGATCCTGAGAAGATGACCAACCTGTCCAAGGCCGACCGCGCCGGGCTGGCCGAGCGGGTGTCGTTCGCGCCGGGGACGGTCGTCAAGAACCAACTCAGCAGCGATGGCACGCGCAAGCTGTTGATCGCCTGGGCGGATGGGCAGCAGGCGGAGACGGTCATGATCCCGGACGGGGACCGCCGGACGGCGTGCGTGTCGTCGCAGGTGGGTTGCCCGGTCGGGTGTAAGTTCTGCGCCAGTGGGCTGGAGGGGGTGAAGGGGAACCTGACCGCCGCCCGGATCATCGAGCAGATCTACTGGCTGAACCACTTCCTGCAAACCGACCGCGATTCCGTGGGGCGGGTGACGAACGTCGTGTTCATGGGGATGGGCGAGCCGCTGGCGAACTACGCGAACGTGATGGCCGCGGTGCGGACGATGCACGATCCGGAGGGGTTCAACCTCGGCGCGCGCAGGATCACGATCTCGACGGTGGGGGTGCCGCCGAAGATGCGGGATCTGGCCCACGAGGGGCTGCCGATCAACTTGGCCATTTCGCTGCATGCGCCGAACGAGCCTCTCCGGAAGCAACTCATTCCGTGGGCGGAACATTTCCCGCTCGACGAGATCATGGACGCGGCGAGGTTATATTTCGATGAGACGGGGCGGGAAATCACGCTGGAATACATTCTGCTGGCGGGGGTCAACGACCGGCCGGAGCACGCGCGGGAGCTGGTGAAGGTCTGCCGGACGATCCGGGCGAACGTGAACCTGATCCGTTACAACGAGGTCAGCGGGCTGCCGTTCGGGCGGCCCAAGAGCGACGACGTGGTCGAGTTTCAGGAGATTTTGCGGCGGGGCGGGGTGAACGCGCACGTGCGGAAGTCGCGCGGACGGGACATTGATGCGGCGTGCGGGCAGTTGCGGCGGAAAGCGGGGGAGCAGCAGGGGGTGGGGACGGCGGCGGGGCGGTTGACGGTGTTGTCGTAGTCGTTGCACGCGGGAGATTCGGGCCCTATCCGATTCCCTTAGCCGCGACCGCCCCGCACTCGGGGCAGCGGTGCGGCGTGGCGCGGAGGTCGTAACCGCAGGCCGCGCACATGTGCGGGAGCCGAACCCGGCGCCACCACGTGGCCGCCCGGTAGGAACTCACGGCGAAGACCACCACGCATCCGGTTAACACGATCCACGGCGAAACAGTTAGCATCTCCGTGTCGAGCCGGCCGTGCCACCGATCGCGGATGGACGGCAGTTGAGCGACGTTGAATGAGCGGCGGCCGTTCGTTCGCAGGTCGACCGAATGCGCGGACGGGGCGCCCTCGTGGGCCGCGGGTAGCCCGAAGCCTTCCAGGCGAATCTCCAAAAGGTCGGCGTGGGTCACCAGGGCGTCGCCGTCCGTCGTGAAGAGCCCGGTTACGAAGGGTCGCCTGTACAACTCCGTCAGCAGGAGGTGCGCCGCGGCGAACCGGCCCGGGTCCTCCAGCAGTTGCAGCAGCAACGGCGCGACCGCGTCCCTGCCCACGCGGGAACACACTTGGCCGGCAGGGCTCTTTCTCGGAACGCCCGCGTCGAAAATTTCTGGAGTGTACCTCCACTGCGCGGAGCGCCCGAAATTGTACGGGTCTACGAGCCTTCGCCCGAACGACAACCGCATCGGGATCTCGTCATTGGATAGCGCTTGCAGGGTCGCGCGATCGCCCGCCGTCAGTGCGCTCGACGCGGCCGGCGGCCCCCGAAGAACGAGTTGCCCCCGCTCGTAAGAGACGCCATAGCGCGGCCCCAGCACCCGAACGCTGAATGTGGCGTCAGCGCTTTGACGGGCCTTCGCCCACGAAGAAACAGTCACTATCCCTAAGGCGAGGGCAAAAACGGTCACCGCACCCCAGACGGCCAAGCCGAGTGACCGTCGAACGGACCACGCGATTTCGATTCGTCGGCGCATTTTCGTCGAAGTGTCACGGTGTCGCCATGATCGTACCCGTCGATCAGGACAAGCAGAATACCTGCGTCCCCTGGTTGGAGCCGGTTGAGTGGCCCCCAGAACACACGTTTATGCTGATCCGGCCATCGGGCCGATAAATCCGCTTTCGTTTGGGAGCGAACATGATTGAGCGGATTTCGGCTTTGGTAGTCCTTCTGAGCTTCGCGTTCTTGACGACGGGGTGCGCGACGCTGCGGGGGGATACGCAGAAGATGAAGGTCGAGACCGACCCGGCCGGGGCGACGTTGACGGTGGACGGGAAGCAGTACACGACGCCGGTCGAGGTGCCGTTCAAGCGGAAAGAGGCGCACAAGGTGTCGGTGTCGAAGGCGGGGTATCGGCCTCTGGTGTTTAACCTCGAGGCGCAGTGGGACGGGGCGTCGCTGACGGACCTCGCGGTCCCGGGCGGGAGCGCGCTGCTGGGGCTGTCGGTGATCACCGGGTCGGACAAGAGCTTCAAGAGTTTGGCGAAGATCACGCTGGAGAAGTCGACCGAGCCGAACCCGACGCCGCTGGAGGTTTACCAGTTCGAGGGGCGGTTGCTCACGAAGGCGGACTACGACAAGGCGGTGGCGGACCGGGCGGCGAACCAGACGTTTTATCGCGAGCCGTGATCGGTACAATCCGCGGCGATGTCGAAGTCATTGGTTAGCGAAGTGTTGAAGACGTGCGCAACCCACGGAGCGAGCTCCGTGGGCACTCGCGTGCGCGGGGTGCGCGGCCGCCACGCGGGCTTCACGATGGTGGAGCTGTCGGTCCTGATCCTGATCTTCCTGCTGCTGCTGAGCATCTTCATTCCGTTCATCCGCAAGACGCGGGAGACCGAACACCGGGTGCGGTGCCAGTCGAATCTCCGGGCCATCGGGGCGGGGCTGCAGAACTACTCGAAGGCGAACGGCGGGGACTTCCCGCGCGTCGTCCACAACGCGGCGGAGCCGGCGGTGGGGTATTTCGCGTACACGGGGCCGTTCGCGGAGAATCCGTTTGTCGGGGACGGGCGGGTGTCGGCGAACGACGTGACGGCGTCGCTGTGGCTGCTGGTACGCGGCGGGTACGTGCAGCCGGCGAACTTCGTCTGCCCGAGCACGAGCGACTACGCGGACACGCTAACAGATGCGGCCGACCGCGAGATCGACCGCGCGCGGCGGTCGAACTTCCGGCGGGCACGGAACCTGAGCTACTCGTACGCGAGCCCGTTCGGGACGGCGCCGGGGTATCGGTTCAACGCGAACCTGCTGCCGGGGGACTTCGTGGTGGTCGCGGACATGAACCCGGGGAAGTCCGGCGGGAGCGACGTGACCGCGCCGGCGGCGGACGCGCCGCCGCTGGAGCTGGCGAAGGCGAACAGCCGGAACCACGGCGGGGCGGGGCAGGCGGTCTTGTTCGCGGACATTCACGTCGAGTGGCGGCCGACGCCTTACACCGGGTGGGGGTATTACACGACCAAGACGGTCGGGGACAACATTTACACGGCGATGGCGGAGCGGCCGCTGGCGGAGCAGTCGGCGCCGACGATGACGGTGAAGGGGTTCGTCGGGCCGCAGTACGGGCCGGCGTGGAAGGCGGATAGTTATCTGGTGCCGACGGAGGAGCAGGATCGGGAGTGAGGAGGGATGGGGAGCTGGGGAGCCCGTCGCTTCTCCGTATCACCCTGTCTCCCGATCACCCCACCGCTGCCCCCTTCCTCAGGTCGGTTGATCTGTCGGGCGGGGTGTCTAACATTGGGGATCTATGGCGAAGACACCCCCCCGCGAGGTTCTCGGGCGGCTTGCTGCTGCGCGCCCGTTGGAAGAGTTGGCTGGACACTTGCGCGCGCAAGGGGCGGCGACGGCATCGGGGTTGTGGGGGTCGTCGGTGGCGGCGGTGTCGACAATTCTGCGGCGGGCGTTGAATCGGCCGCTGCTGGTCGTGTGCGGGCACATCGACGAGTCGGACGACCTGGCGGATGACATCGAGCTGTTCTCGGGGCGCCGGCCGGAGGTGCTGCCGGCGCTGGAACTGTCGGGGGCGATGGGGGGGCAGTCGGAAGAGCAGGTGGCGAACCGGATGCAGCTGGTGTTCCGGCTGGCGCGGCCGGCGGCGCCGGTGTCGGTCACGGATACGGGGAAACCGGTGATCGTCGCGCCGGTGCAGGCGCTGATGCAGCCTGTGCCGTCGAAGTCGCAGCTCGAGCAGCTCGTGCGGGAGCTGCGGCCGGGGATGACGCTCGAGCCGGAGAAGCTGATCGTGTGGCTCTCCGAGCACGGGTACAACCGGCTGGAGCAGGTGGAGGTGCCGGGCGACTTTGCAGTGCGCGGGGGGATCATTGACGTGTATCTGCCGGGGGAATTCGACGAGTCGTCGGAGGAGGTGGGGCTGACGGTGCGCCTCGACTTCTTCGACGATCAGCTCGAGTCGATCAAGCGGTTCAGCATGGACACGCTGGGGAGCCAGGGGCCGCTGGAGTCGGTGCGGCTGATCGATCTGAAGGGGAAGCTGGACGACCGGGAGTCGGTGAGCCTGTTCTCGCACCTGCCGGAGGAGACGCTGGTCGTCTTCTGGGCGCCGCTGGAGATCGCGGAGCAGGGGAAGGCGTACCTCGATCGGTTGCCGGAGAACGTGAAGACGATGTATCCGCTGTCGGCGCTGCTGAAGCTGGCGGAGCGGTTCACGCGGCTGGAGCTGTCGCAGTTCGACCAGGGGAGCGTGGCGATCCAGCCGCTGGTGAAGGGGGCGGACGTGCCGCACGTGCGGCTGCCGGTGCGGAGCGTGCAGAAGTTCGAGACGGTGGCGAAGGAGGCGCTGCGCGAGCTGGGGGAGATGGCGAAGAGCCACGTCGTCACCGTGTATTGCGAGAACGAGGGGGAGGAGAAGCGGTTCGCCGAGCTGCTGGACGCGGAGCAGCCGGGGTTGAGGGGAAAGCTGACGCTGGCGAAGGGGTATCTGCACCACGGGTTCGTTTGGGGGGAAGACGGCGAGGCGGGGCCGGACGGTGACCGGAGGGTTAGGGAAGGCCAGACAAGAATGTCTGCCCCACCGGGGGGAGATCGGCCCCTCGCGTTTGTCGCGCACCACGAGTTGTTCCACCGGTACGAGCAGCGGCGGCGGGTGAAGAAGGTCATTAACTCGAAGCCGGTGGACTCGTTCCTGGACCTGAAGGTCGGCGATTACGTCGTGCACGTGGCGCACGGCATCGCGAAGTTCACCGGGATGCAGACGATCACGAAGGAGGGGCGGCAGGAGGAGTACCTGACGCTGCGGTTTGCGGAGAACGCGTCGCTGCACGTGCCGGCGGCCAGGATCAATTTGATCCAGAAGTACATCGGCGGGTTCCACGGGCACCCGCAGTTGTCGAGGCTGGGGTCGAACGCGTGGGAGAAGCAGAAGGCGCGGGTCTCCGAAGCGGTGATGGACCTGGCGGCGGAGCTGATCGAGGTGCAGGCGGCGCGCGAGGCGGAGGCGGGCACGGCGTTTCCGCCGGACACGGACTGGCAGCGGGAGTTCGAGGCGGAGTTTCCGTACGAGCCGACGGACGACCAGTTGACGGCGGCGGAGGACATCAAGCAGGACATGCAGAAGCGGCGGCCGATGGACCGCCTGCTGTGTGGCGACGTCGGGTACGGCAAGACCGAGATGGCAATGCGGGCGGCATTCAAGGCGGTGGAGAGCGGGAAGCAGGTGGCGGTGCTAGTGCCGACGACCGTGCTGGCCGAGCAGCACTACCGCAGCTTCAAGGAGCGGATGGCGGCGTACCCGTTCAACATCGAGTCGATCAGCCGGTGGAAGAGCGGCAAGGAGGCGAAGGACATCACGAAGCGGGCGACGGCGGGGGAGGTGGACATCCTGATCGGCACGCACCGGATCCTGTCGGAGGACGTCAAGTTCGCGGACCTCGGGCTCGTGGTGATCGACGAGGAGCAGCGGTTTGGCGTGACGCACAAGGAGCGGCTGAAGCGGGTGCGGAAGACCGTGGACGTGCTGACGATGTCGGCGACGCCGATCCCGCGGACGCTACACATGTCGATGGTCGGGCTGCGGGACATCTCGTCGCTGACGACCGCGCCGCAGGACCGGCGGAGCGTGGTCACCGAGGTGATGCCGTACGACAAGATGCGGATCAAGACGGCGATTTTGCGCGAGCTGCAGCGGGAGGGGCAGACGTACTTCGTGCACAACCGCGTGACCAGCATCCAGAGCGTGGCCGAGGAGATCCAGGCGATGGTGCCGGACGCGCGGATCCTGGTCGGCCACGGGCAGATGGAGGAGGGGGAGCTCGAGGAGATCATGGTCAAGTTCATCCGCCACGAGGCGGACGTGCTGGTCTGCACGACGATCATCGAGAGCGGCTTGGACATCCCGAACGCGAACACGATCATCATCGACAACGCGGACCGGTTTGGGCTGAGCGAGCTGCACCAGTTGCGCGGGCGCGTCGGGCGGTGGAAGCACCGGGCGTACTGCTACCTGCTGCTGCCGCCGGATCGGCCGGTGACGCCCGTGGCGGCGAAGCGGCTGAAGGCGATCGAGGAGTACAGCCACCTCGGCGCGGGGTTCAAGATCGCGATGCGGGATCTGGAGATCCGCGGCGCGGGCAACATCCTTGGGCCGGAGCAGAGCGGGCACATCGCGTCGGTCGGGTATGAGATGTACTGCCAGTTGATGGAGGAGGCGGTCCGGCAGTTGAAGAATCAGCCCAAGCCGGTGCTGCCGGAGGCGCACGTGGACATTGGGCTGACCGCGTTCATCCCGAAGACGTACATCCCGGCCGACCGGCAGCGGATGGACGTCTACCGCCGGCTGACGCGGTGCACGGATTTGGAGAACGTGACCGCGCTGCAGAAGGACATTACGGACGCGTTTGGCGAGCCGCCGCGGCAGGTGGTGCTGCTGCTGGCGCTGACGGAGATGAAGCTGCTGGCGGGGCACTTCGGGATCGACCGGGTGGTGAAGCAGCCGCCGGACGTGATCCTGACCGTGCGGGATGCCGCCAAGGCGTCGTACGGGTTGGCAGGGGCACCGGGGTCGCTTCGCGTGGTGGACGAGAAGACGGTCTACTTCCGCCCGCCCGCGACGTACCTGGAGGCGGACACGCTGCTGATGGTGATGCGCAACCTGCTGAAGGCGGCGTGGGACCGCGAGCAGCGCGGCGAACCCGCGCCGGCGCCCAAGCCGCAGCCGAAGGAGGTGCTCAAGGCGAGCGCGGGGGGCGTGCGGGCGCACCGGCAGATCAACACGCCGAACATCGGCGAGGCGGCGGCGAAGAAGGCGGAACCGAAGGCGCCGGCGAAGCTTCTGCCGACGAAGGTGATGCAGCAGCTCGAGAAGCTGACGTCCCTCCGCGACCAGGGCATCCTGACCGACGCCGAGTTCGCGGCGGCCCGCGAACGGATCATTGCGAACGCGTGAGGCTCAGCCCTTGCCCATCCACGCCATGGCCGCGCGGGAGACCGATTCGCTGTTCCGCGCGAGATCGACGACGTCCCCGGCGAGCCTCGGGCTGCTCAGCAGGCGGGCGAGCGCGCGGCACGCGAGTCGTCGGGTGGCCCAGAGGCCGCGGAACTGCGCACGGAGCCTGCGGGCCCGCAGGGGGGTGCCGCTGCGGACGGAACGCTCCAAGGCCTCGGCCGCCAACTCCGCGCTTCGGATGGCGAGGCCCATCCCTTCGCCGCCGATCGGCTCGAGGGCGGCGGCGGCGTTGCCGAGCGGGATGACGTTGGGCGGCCAGTCGCGGCGCACCGCGAACCGCGGCAGGGGGGAGGCGAGCCAGTCGCCGGTGCGGCAGGCGAACGCGAACCGGCGGGCGAGCGCGCGGTTCTCGGTCAACACCTCTCGCCAGAGCGCGTCCAGGTCGCCGTTGAACCGCTGGAGCTTCGTCCCCGGAACGCTGAAGGCGACGTTCGCCCGGTCGTTCTCGACCGGCGCCAGGCCGACGTAGTGGCCGGCGACGCCGAACAGTTCCACGGCGTCGCGGGGGGCGTCGACGTTCGCGAAGTGCGCTTTGACGCCGAAGTCCGCGGTCGGGCCGGGCCGGTCGGGGAGGAGCGTGCCTTTGCCGTCGGCTATGAGCACGTGCGCGGCCGTTAGCGTCTGGGTCCGGTTCTCGGCGAAGTGGCGGACGGTCAGTTCGACGGTCGGGGACGTGCGAAGGCGCTCGCACCGCACCGGTTGGAGGACGCGCACGCCCGCGTCGCGGGCGGCGTCGAGCAGGGCGGCGTCCATCGCGCGACGGGAGAGGCCCCACATCTCGCGCGGGAGCGGCAGGGAGGCGTATCGGCCGTCCGGGGCGTGGAGGATCGTCCGGGCCAGCCGGGCGGGGTGCAGTGCGGCAAGGCGGTCGCGGAGGTGGAGGCGGCCGAGCGCCTCGAGCCCCAGCGCGCTCAGCGACTCACCGCACACCTTGTCGCGCGGGAAGCGTTGTTGCTCGATCAGCGTGACGTGCCACCCGTGCTGTGCAAGCGCGTACGCGGCGACGCAGCCGGCGGGGCCTGCGCCGACGATGATGGCGTCACTCGGCATGGCGGATCGTAGGCGGGTCCCGGAAGCAACACCGGCAAGCCGCGCGGCTTGCCGGTGTTGCTCGTTCTGTTTCTTCACGGGCGGGACGCCCGTGCCGGATCGGGTCAGACGCCTGCGGTCTGGGCCGGCTCGGCCGCGCGCTGCCGCAGGGTGTCGAGCTTGTCCTTGACCTCCTTGGCGATGCCGCTGTTAGGGAAGTCGCGGACGATGTGCTCGCCGATGCGGACGGCCTCGCCCCAGCGGTGGTCCTGGACGGCGAGCGCGAACTGCGTGCGGAGGTCGTTGATCTTCTCCTTGAACAGGTTGCGGACCGTGTCCTGCATCGCGTCGGCCTCGGAGCGGGTCAGGTAGAGGTCGAGCTTCTTGAGGATCTCGATCGCGCCGTCGTTGTCCTTGCGTTTCAGGGCGTCGTGGAAGCTGTCCTGCAACTGCCGCTTGTGGTTCAGCCGGCGGTTCTCGATGTCCTGCGGCAGGGCCATCACCTGGGCGTCGTTCTTGTAGACGTTCATCAGCCGCTCGGCCTCGCGGAGCGCGTCGCTCCAGGCTTCGGCGCGGCAGTGGCGGTCGATCACGCCGACCGCCTCGTTGACCTGGCGGCGGACGATGTCCTCCTGCGCCCGGTGGATGTCCTCGCGGAACTTCATCGCCTCCTGCCGGTAGCCGAACAGCCGCTCCATGTCGTCGGCCAGCACCAGCGCGGCCTCCCAATCGCGCTTGGCGATGTCCTCGCGGATCGCCCGGCGGAGCGCGTCGCGGTCCTTCTCGCGGTAGGCGACCAGCTTCGCGCGGTCGCTCAGGGACGAGTTCTCGTTGACCTCGTTCAGGATGACCGACATCGCCTGCAACCGGTCCCCCAGCGCGGTCGCGAATTCCTCGTTTCGGCGGGCGGTGGCGTCGCGGGCGGCGGTCAGCGCGATCGCCAGCGGCCAGGTCGTCAGCACCAGCAGCAGCCCGATGCACCCGGCCGCCAGCATGCTCCACTCGCGCCGCTCCGGCGGCTGCACGGCGAGGAAGATGCCCACGCCGAACACGGCCAGGGCGACGACCAGGACGACGGCGTACATCCAATTGACCGACGCGGTGTTGCGCTTTTCCACGACCACCTCTCGCTCAGAGAAGAAACGACGATCCGGGGCAGCCTCGTCGGGCCCTCAATGTTGAGCTTAGCCGTGGGTTTTAATTCCTGTCAACGTCCGGCTTTGGAACGCACAGCCGGCACGAGCGGCGGCAGGGGGGTGGGCGGCTTCTCCGGCACGGGGGGCGGTGGGGGCGGCGGCAGCAGCGCGATCCGCACCGCGATCTCCCGGACCCTCCGCTCGCGCTCCGCGCCGATCACGCGCAGAACCGCCCAGGCGCTGACGATGGCGAAGATCACAACGAGGTAGTCCACCACAGTCCTGATCGGTCTGCGCGGGCAGGGGCGCTGAGTAAGGAATGTCTGATCGAGTCCGATAAATGGTACGGCGCTCGCAGTGCCACCCGACGCGGCCCACCGCCGCACCGGTACGCGGTACCTGACAGCCCAAGACCGTTCTCACGTGGAGCAACGCAATGCACGCCCGACTCGGATCCTCTAAGAGGCTCGTTGGCTTCGGCTGCCTATTGGCGCTCAGTGCCTTCTCCTGCACCAGCACGAGAACGAGCTCGGCCGACGCCCGCCAAGCTTCCGCGTCGGAACCCCCCAACCAGCAGACCTCGCTCGCCAAGGCCGACCCGCAGATGAAGGCCGTGCTCGACTCCCACGCCAAGCTGTCGGCCAAGCCGATCGAATCGCTCTCGCCCGCCGAGGCCCGCCGCCAGCCGTCGGCCACCGACGGGGTCTACCAGCTCGTCCAGGACAGGGGTGACGCCGCGCCTAAGCGGCTCCCGCAGGTCGGCAAAGTCGAGATGCGCACCGTCGCCGGGCCCGGCGACGTCCAGATCCCCGTCCGCGTCTACACGCCCAAGGGGGACGGCCCGTTCCCCGTGATCGTCTACTACCACGGCGGCGGGTGGGTGATCGCCAATCTGGACACGTACGACCCGTCTTGCCGCGCGCTGTGCGATCAGGCGAAGGCGGTCGTCGTGTCGGTCGACTACCGCCGCGCCCCGGAGAACAAGTTCCCCGCCGCCCACGAGGACAGCTACGCGGCCCTCCAGCACGTGATGCAGAACGCTGCCCAATTCGGCGGCGACCCCGCCCGCGTCGCCGTCGTCGGCGAGAGTGCGGGCGGCAACCTCGCGACGGCCGTCTGCCTGATGGCGAAGGAGCGGGGTGGCCGCATGCCGGTCCACCAGGCGCTGGTCTACCCGATCGCGAACTACGCGTTCGACACCCCCAGCTATCGCGCGAATCAGAACGCCAAGCCGCTGAACGCCGCGATGATGCGCTGGTTCTTCCAGCACTACCTCACCAGCCCGAGCGACGGCGAGAACAAGCTCGTCTCACCTCTCCGGGCGAGCGACGCGGACCTGCGCGGCCTCCCGCCGGCGACGGTCGTCACCGCCGAGATCGACCCGCTCCGCAGCGAGGGGCAGGCGTACGCGGCGAAACTGAAGGCCGCCGGCGTCGACGTGGCCCCGCAGGACTTCGCCGGCGTGACGCACGAGTTTTTCGGCATGGCCAACGTCGTCGACAAGGCGAAGGCCGCACAGCGGTTCGTCGTCGGCCGGCTTCAGCGGTCCTTTCAAAATGCCGCACGCTAGGTCGCGCGCGCTCCCGCTTTAGCCGTTCGTCCACCCTCAGCATCCGACCCGCAAGCAAGAGACCCCCTCATGAACCACCACCCGATCACCCCCGTCGCCCGCCGCGTCCGCCTGCGCTCCCTCGCGGCCGCCGCCATCGTCGCCACCGTCGCCGCCGGATGCGCCCAGCCGACGGCGCTCGTTCAGTCCGGCAGGATCGAGACGAAGACCGGCGCCGCCGCCGAGCAGGGTGCCGCCCTACTCGCCACCGCCCGCGGCGGCCCCGCCCAAGGCAAGCGCGACCCGCGCCTCCAGACCGTCGCCTTGTTCGACGGCAAGGCGATGCCGACCGGCGTTACCGTCTCCCGCGCCGGCCGCATCTTCCTCTGCTTCCCGCGCTGGAACGACAAGGTGGTGAACACAGCCGTCGAGCTGAAAGACGGCCAGCTCGTTCCCTTCCCCGACGCCGCCACCAACCAGTTCGACCCGAACAACGCGGGCAAGCACCACCCGACCGACCACTTGGTCAGCGTCCAGAGCGTGGTCGTCGACGGCCGCGACCGCCTGTGGCTGCTCGATCCCGGCAGCGTGAACCTCGCTCCGACACTCCTTGGCGGCCCCAAGCTCTGGGCCTACGACCTCGCCACCGGCCAGCGGGCGAAGACGATCGGCTTCCCGAACGACGTCGCGCTCAAGACGACCTACCTGAACGACGTCCGCTTTGACCTCGGCCGCGGCCCGGAGGGGACCGCCTACATCACCGACAGCGGCGCGGGCGGGATCATCGTCGTCGACCTCGCCAGCGGCGCGTCCTGGCGCCACCTCGACGACCACCCGTCCGTCCGCCCGACCCCCGGCCTCCGGCAGCAGTCCGAGGGGCAGGCGTTCATGGAGCGCAAGCCGAGCGGCGAACAGGCGTGCCCGGACTTCCGCTCCGACGGCATCGCGCTGTCGCCCGACGGGAAGACGCTTTACTACACCCCGCTCGCCAGCCGCGACGTCTACGCCGTCCCCACCGATCTCCTCGCCGACCGCAACGCCGACCCGCAGCGCGTCGCCGCGGCCGTCCGCAAGATCGCCACAAAGCCCAGCGGCAACGACGGCATCATCTGCGACACGCAGGGCCGCATTTACACCACCGACTTCGAGGACAACGCCATCCGCCGGCTCGACCCGGCCACCGGCAACGCGGAGGTCATCGTCCAGGACGAGCGCCTGCTCTGGCCCGACACCCTCGCGTTCCACGGCAGCGATCTGTACGTCGTCAGCAACCAGCTCGCCCGGCAGCCGAACTACCACTTCGGCAAGGACGAGCGGCAGCCGCCCTACGCACTGTTCAAGGTTTCCGTCGAGGGCCGCGCCAAGGACGGCCGGACCCGCTGACCGGCGCGCGCGCGACAACCTACACCCGCCGCCCGAGCACCGCGACGTACCCGCCGTCGCGGTACTTCTCCGGCGCGGGCGGCGCGGTCAGGTCGGTGACGAGGCTCGGCAGCGTGTCACGGTCGACCAGCAGCATGAAGTTCGGGTGCCGCTTCAGAAAAGCGTCGACCCGCTGGCGGTTCTCCTCGGGCCAGACGCTGCACGTGCTGTACACGAGCAGCCCGCCCGGCTTCACGAACGGCGCGGTGTCCGCGAGGATCTCGTCCTGCAGCTTCGCCAAGGACTTGAGGTTCTCGGGCGACTGGTGGTAACGAGCCTCGGGCCGCCGCGCGAGCACGCCGCTGTTGCTGCACGGGACGTCGGCGAGCACGCGATCGAACGTCTCCGGCTGCGCCCCGGCGACGTCGCGGAGCCACGCCGCGCCGTGCACCTCGACGTTGTTGATCTGCCGGCGTTCGAGCAGTTGCTTCAGCCCGGCGCAGCGCTGTTCGGCCGGGTCCATGGCCACGACGCGCCCCTGCTCCCCGACCGCCTCGTGCAGTTGCAGCGTCTTGGTGCCCAGGCCGGCGCACCGGTCTAAGACCGTCTGCCCCGGCTCCGCCTTCACGAATCCCGCGACCGCGGCCGCCGTCGGATCCTGCACCTGCGCCACCCCACGGTTCGCCCAGTCCGCCAAGGTCGCGCGCTTCGCCCCCTCGACCACGAGCATGCCCGGCTGCTCGTGCCGCGTGATCGTCAGGCCGGCGGCCGCAAGCGATTTGGGGTCGACGTCCGCCGCCAGCCGGACAATCGTCGGCGGCTCGGCCTGGTCGTGCTCGCAGATCAGCAACGCCTTGTTCGGGCCGAAGACCTTCGCGAGGCGGTTGAACACATCCGGCGGATGCGACAGCACCAGCCGCGCGAAATCCGCCGGCTGCTCGCGGGGCGGCAGGGGGGGCGGCGGGGCGTCGCCGCTCGTCGCCTTGCGAAGCACTGCGTTGACGAACCCCGACGCCTTCGACTGCCCGAACCGCTTGGCCTGCTCGACCGCCTCGTCCACAGCCGCCGACTTCGGGATCCGCGTCAGGAACCGGAGCTGGTACAGCCCGATCGCCAGGATCTTCTGCACCGCCACGTCCACGCTCTTCAGGTTCCGCCCGGAGTACTGCGCGACCAGGTGCTGAAGCAGGAGCAGGTTCTTCGTCACGCCAGTGACGATGTTCTCCGCTAGCGCGAGGTCGCGCGGGTCCGTCGGTGGCGGCGCCGGCCGCAGCTTCTTCAGCGACCCCGCGGGCCACCCCGGCAGGCGGCGCTGGTCCAGTTCCCTCAACGCGTAGTCACGCGGCTTCATGCGATGGACTCCAGGCGCAGCCCGGGATCCCACCGGTGGCCGTTGCGGTAAGCACTCAGCGGCATCGGCCGCTTCCCCTCGGGTTGGACTTCGACGATCTCCACGGCCGCGTCGCCCGCCAGCACCGTGCCGTGGTTAGTGATGAATCCGCCCGCGCTCCCCCCGCCGTGGGCCCTCCGGGCGCGGACGAGCGTCAGCCGGTCGACCTCGCGGCCGTCGGGCTCGATCAGGCGCACGCGGCACCCCGGCCACGGGTGCATCCCCCGAATTTGCCGCGCGACCGAGTCCGCCGGGCGATCCCAGTCGATTCGGGTGGCCTCCCGACTCAGCTTCACCGCCCGCGTCGCCAGCGCCTCATCCTGCGGCGTTTCCACCGCCCGGCCCGTCGCCAACTCCTCGACCACGCGGAGCATCAGCGGCGCACCGTCCTGCGACAACCGATCGTGCAGTTCACCCGCTGTCTCCAGTTCTTCGATGGTTAGTCTCGACATGCCGAGCACGGCGCCGGCGTCCATCCGCTGCGCCAGGCGGATGATCGAGTTCCCCGTCTCCGCCTCCCCGTCGAGGATCGCCCAGTTGATCGGCGCGGCGCCGCGGTACTTCGGCAGCCGCGACGCGTGCAGGTTGACCGCGCCCAGCCGCGGGTGGTTCGTGACGGTGTCCGCGATCTTCTGCCCGAACGCGATGACGACCATCAGGTCGGCAGGAGGGAGCGGCTCCCCGTTGATGTTCGCCGTGCGCGTGACCGCGAGCCCGTGCTCGATCGCGAACTGCGTGATCGCCGTCGGCGCCAGCTTCCGCCCCCGCCCCGCGGGCCGGTCCGGCTGCGAGAACACGTGAACGATGTCGTGGCCGGCCCCGCGCAGCGCGGCCAGCGTCGGCAAGCCGAACTCCCCCGCGCCCGAAAAGATGATCTTCAACCGTGTCGCCATGTCCGCGTGTGGGGGAGGGGAAAGGATGGAGGAATCTCGTCCGGACGGGGACGGTCTAAGCCCCTGTTATCCTCGCTTCTTCTTCGCCCCCGGGTGCTCGTCGTCCCACTTCTGCTGAAGCTCCTTCAGCACCCGCCGCGCCGCCAGGCGCGCGACCGGGCCCATGCGGTCGATGATCATCGTGCCGTTGAGGTGGTCGGTCTCGTGCTGCCAGATCCGGGCGACGTAGCCGCTGGCCTGCTCCTCGAACGGGTGGCCGTCGAGGTCCTGCGCCTGGATCTTCATCGTCTTACTCCGCCAGACCTTGGCGTTGATGTTCGGTAGGCTCAGGCATCCCTCTTCGCCCTCTTCCTCCCCCTCGGCCTCGGTCAGCACGGGGTTCACGTACGCCCGGTCGTCCCCGTCCTCGCCTGTGGGGTTGATCACGAACAGGCGGATGTTCAGCCCCACCTGGGGCGCGGCCAGTCCGACGCCGCGCGCCTCCCGCATCAGCTCGAACATCCGCCCCGCCAACGCCTTGAGGTCCGGGCCGAACTCGGTGACCGGCCGGCTCATCGCACGCAGGCGGGGGTCGGGATACTTGACGATTTTCAGGGCGTTGACCATCACGTTCGAAGGCGGAATCAGGTGTCGTGGGGGCGGTCGGTCGGTTGACACGTCCGGCGGCCGCCGTCTAGACTCAACATGCTGTCCCCACAGAGGGATACGCGAGGGAGGGTAGAGTGGTTTGGGGCGTCTGGCAAGGCGACTTCTTGCAGCAGGGATAACTGTGGCTGAGAAATATCAAGCAATCTCCGACGACGAACAGAAGAAGGCCGTGACCTTCTTCGAGCGCGGTCGCACGGTCGCCGCCACCGGCAACTACGATTACGCGATCGAAATGTACATCCAGGGGCTCAACGTCGACCCGGAGAACGTCCAGGCCCACCAGGAGCTGCGCGAGATCTCCCTCAAGCGGAAGGTCAGCGGCGGCAAGCCGATGGGCATGTTCGGCAAGCCCAGCGTCAACAACAAGGACGACAAGCTGAACATGCTGAACGCCGAGAAGATCCTCGCGTTCGACCCGGGCAACACTGACTACATGGAGGTGATCTTCCAGAACGCCCACAAGGCCGGGTTCTTCGACACGGTCATGTGGGTCGGCCCAATCCTCCAGAAGGCCAACACCGACCAGAAGAAGCCCGACTTCAGCAAGTACATCGTCCTGAAGGACGTCTACAAATCGATGGCCCGCGACGTCGCCACCCCGCCGGGCATCAAGGCGGAGATCTGGAAGCGGGCGACCGACGCCGCCCAGCACGCGGTGCGCTTGAAGCCCGACGACATGGAGTTGGAGCGGGAGGTCCGAAACCTGGGCGCCGAGCACACGGCGAGCGTCGGCAAATACGATCAGGGCGGCAACTTCCGCGACAGCATCCGGGACCGGGCGGCGCAGGAGAAGCTCCAGGCTCAGGACAAGGGCGTCCAGGAGTTGGGCGTCATGGGCAAGCTGATCACGGCCGCCGAGGCCGAGTACAAGGCCGAGCCCAATGAGCCCGGCAAGCTGATCAAGCTCGTGGACACGCTCGAGAAGACCGAGAACCCCGAATACGAGGGTCGCGCGCTCGAGCTCCTTCAGGAGTGGTACGACAAGACCAAGCAGTTCCGCTTCCGCAAGCGCATGGGCGAGATCCAGATGCGGGCGCTCCGGCGGATGGAGCAGTCAGCCAAGGAACTCGCTGCCGCCAATCCGGGCGACGAAGCGGCCGCTGCCAACCTTGCACAGATTCGAACCGACAAGAACGAGTACGAGTTGCAAGAGTACCAGCTCTGGGCAGCGAACTACCCGACGGACATGACGTTCAAGTTCCAGGCCGCCCAGCGGATGTTCGCGTTAAAGCGGTTCGAGGAAGCGATCCCGTTCTTCCAGCAGGCGGAACAGGACGCGAAGTTCAAGAACCAGGCCCGGATCCTGCTCGGCCGCGCGTTTTATGAGCTCCAGTTCTACGACGAAGCTGTCGAGACCTTGGACGGCCTGATCAAGGAGTATCAGGCCCGCGGCGACGACTACTCCAAGCAGATGCACTACTGGTCCGCCCGCGCCCACGAGGACCGCGGCGACAACGAGGTCGCGATCAAGCTCTACAGTGCGATCGTCCGCATGGAGTTCAACTACAAGGACGTCCAGCCCCGCATCAAAAAGCTCCGAGCCATGTCGGGCGGCAACGCGCCTCAGACGTAGCAGGGGGGGCGAATGAAACGGAGAAGGCGAGAGCCGGGCTCACCGACTCTCCGGGTCAATGCTTCTCCGGCTCGATTCCCCTCCCCGCCCCTTTACATTCGACCCGATTTCCTTAAAATCCCTCCCCCTTGCACAGCGTGACCCGCTGCGCCCGATATCGACCTTAGGAGAATTCAGACCGTGGCCCATTCATTGTCCGCGAAGAAGCGAGTTCGCCAGAACGAAAAGCGCCGCGCCCGCAACCGCGCCCGCAAGACCGTCGTCCGCGATCAGGTGAAGGCGTTCAATGCCGCCTTCACCGCCGGCGACGTCGCCAAGACCGAAGAAGCACTCAAGGCGACCGTGATTCGCTTGGACAAGACGGCCGCCAAGGGCACGATCCACAAGAACGCCGCCGCACGGAAGCGCAGCCGGTTGACCAAGCGGCTCAACGCGCTCAAGGCCAAGGCCGCGGGCGGCGGTACCAAGGCCGCGACCGCCTAATCGCGGCCGTCGTTCGCCTCGATCGCCTGGTCGATTCCCGCGCGCGGCAGGGGGGTTGCAGCCCGCGCCAGATTCAATAGATACCACGGCATCCGGCATTAGGCATCGATCGTCAGTCCGGGCGGCAATTCGGCCGTTCGTACCGCGGCGGTCGGTACCCGATGCCGGATGCCGTTTTTGTTTACACCTAGCCCGCCGGACCCTTTCCCGGGAAGAAAGAGCAGCACCGCCATGGCCGAGCCGTCCTCGACGAGCAGCGTGATGGAGAAGATCGTCTCCCTGTGCAAGCGCCGCGGGTTCGTCTACCAAGCCAGCGAGATCTACGGCGGCCTGAACGGATTCTGGGACTACGGCCCGCTCGGCGTGCTCCTGAAGAACAACATCCGCGACTCGTGGTGGCGGAACATGGTAGAGGCCCCGCCGATCGGCCCGGACGGACACCCGGTCGACATGGTCGGCGTCGACACCGCGATCATCCAGAACCCCAAGACGTGGGTCGCGTCCGGCCACGTAGGGGGGTTCAGCGATCCGATGGTCGACGACCGCGAGACCAAGCAGCGCTACCGCGCCGACCACCTCGTCTGCGCCCCGGCCAAGGTCAAGCGGAAGAACGGGGACGTCCAGGACCTCGGCTGGCTCGCCGTGCTGTCCGGCGACGACGCGCCCGACTTGTTCGTCAAGCGCGCCGACAAGCTGGCTCGCAAGACCGGCGGCGGTGAGGCGCTGCCGCCCGAGGCGCTCGTGCCGTTCACCAAGCTGTCGGCCGAGCAGCGGGCCCTGGTCATGGGGCCCGACGCCACCCAGCCCGGGACGCTGACCGAGCCGCGCGATTTCAACCTGATGTTCAACACGCAGGTCGGCGCGATCCAGAGCGAGGATTCGAAGGCCTACCTCCGCCCGGAGACCGCGCAGGGCATCTTTCTGAACTACAAGAACATCGTCGACACGACGCGCGTCAAGGTGCCGTTCGGCGTCGCGCAGATCGGCAAGAGCTTCCGCAATGAGGTGACGCCGCGCAACTTCATCTTCCGCAGCCGCGAGTTCGAGCAGATGGAGATGGAGTGGTTCTGCCACCCGGACGACGCCCGCACGTGGTACGAGTTCTGGAAGGCCGAGCGGATGCGGTGGTGGGAGTCGCTGGGCGTGAAGAAGGAAAACCTCCAGTTGCGCGACCACGCCGCCGACGAGCTCAGCCACTACTCGAAAATGACCGTCGACATCGAGTACCGGTACCCGTTCACCGCCCCCGACTTCGGCGAGCTTGAGGGCATCGCCCACCGCGGCGAGTTTGATCTGACCCAGCACCAGCAGCACTCCGGTCAGAAACTTGACTACTTCGACCAGGAGTTGCAGCTCAGGCTGAAGGAGCAGGGGGCCTCGGCTGACGAGATCAAGGCCAAGAGTCGCTACATTCCCAACGTGATCGAGCCGGCGAGCGGCCTGACCCGCGCGGTGCTCGTCCTGCTGTGTGAGGCGTACGCCGAGGACGCCACGCGCCCGAGCCCGGTCTACATGAAGTTCGACCCGAAGATGGCGCCGATCAAGGCGGGGTTCTTCCCCCTAGTCAATAAGGACGGCATGCCCGAGATCGCCGAGAAGCTCTACCTCGACCTCCGCAAGTCGTACATGTGCGAGTACGACCCGAAGCAGTCGATCGGCAAGCGGTATGCCCGCATGGACGAGATCGGCACGCCCTACTGCTTCACGATCGACGGCGACACGCTAAAGGATCAAACCGTGACCGTCCGCGAGCGCGACACGCTCAAGCAGGAGCGGGTTTCGATCGACAAGGTGCGCGCGTACCTTTCTGAAAAGCTTGGCTGACCCCGGGTCGGGATTGGGACGCACAAGCGGTTTTCCGGCCACGGCAGGGGGTCTGGATGCATTCTCTTGCGTAACACGCAACAAGTGCTGACGTTGCGCGTTGTTAGAGGAGAACCGAAAGCCGCCGGCTGAAAACCACGTCTACCCTTATAGTGTCCGCGCCCCGACAGGGGGGTTCAAATCCTCGGCCATGTCACGTCAGCTCGACATCCTCGCGTTGGAGCCGTTCCACGGCGGCGCACGCCGCGCCATGCTGGAGGCGCTCGCCCGCTGTAGCCGCCACCGGTGGACGATCCTGAAGCTGCCGGCCCGGCGGATCGAGCGGCGGCTGATGGTCGCGGCGACGTGGTTCGCCGAGCACCTGTCGCGCAACGGCGTCGGCGACGTCGACCTGGTGTTCAGCAGCGAGGCGCTCAACCTCGCCGACTTCCTCCGCCTGCGGCCGGACCTGGCCAACAAGCCGTCGGTCGTCTATTTCCACGATAACCAACTCCCCGACCCGTTGGACGGACGGCTCGACACGCCGACGGACCTCGTGAACCTCAACAGCGCGATGGCCGCACGGGAGATCTGGTTCAACTCGCTCTACAACCTGCGGACGTTCCTGAGCAGGGCGTCCGGGCTGGTCTCGCGCCATCCCGAACTGCAGACGCGCAGCCCCCTGCCCGGGCTGACCGGCAAGGCGCAACTCGTGTCGCCGCCGATCGAGCTGACGAGACTTCAGGAGGCGGCGGCCGCCGCTTCGGCGACGCGCGACTGGGCCGAGAAGTCGATCCTCGTAGACACGCGCGACGCCGACGCCGCGGTGCTCGTCGAGGCGCTGTCGCTGCTGGCCGCCCGCAAGGATCCGCCGACGAAGGTCACGCTGATCGGGAAGCTCAAGGGACTGCCGGCGAGTCTGCGACCGACCGTGCTGGCGGAGCGTGACGAGGCCGCGCACGTCAAAGCGCTGTTAGAGTCGAACGTGCTGATGAGCGCGCGGCCGCGGACGGCGAGCGACGATCTGGCCGTTCGCGCGCTGGCGGTCGGCTGCCTGCCGGTGGTGCCGGAGACCGGCGTTTATGCCGAAGTGCTGCCCGAGGTGCTCCATCTGACCTGCCTGCACGACGGCACGCCGGCGTCGATCGTAAGCCGGGTGCTCGACGCCTGGGACGCCGACCGGGACGGCGGCCTGCAGATCCATCTCGACGAGACGCTGGCCCCGTACGACGCGATCGGCGCCTGCCGTGTGATCGACGAGCGGCTGGACGCGCTAGCCACGCCCATGGCGTCACCGCCGCCCGAGGCGAAGCTGAAACTGAGCCGCCCGGCCCGCGACGCCGCCGCCGTCGTCCCGTGAGCCGGTTCTGCGCCCAATCCCAGCCCCCTGCCAAGGTCCGATAATCCGTGTTATGTTTAACTCGCGAGGGTGACGACCGGGCGACGCGCGGAAGGCGGTCGAACGGACCCTAAATAGACCGCAGAGCCACCGCCGCTGTCGCACCGCCGAACCCGGCCGCCAGAGCGAGGCTTCGGCGGATCGGGCGGCGGCAGGACGCGGCGTGGATCTGGACGCGGGTGGTGGACAGCGGGCAGGTCGTGCGGACGTTGGGTGGGACGACGCCGTGGCGGTGGGCAAGGGCGCTGAGTACGACGGACATCAGGCCCGCCGCTCCCAGGCTGTGACCGATGGCGCCTTTGTGAGAGTATAGGCAGGGGGATGACGCCGGGGACGAATCGGCCAGCGCGGCCTCAATCGCGGCCAACTCGACGGGGTCGTTAGCGACCGTGCCGGTGCCGTGGGCATGAACCAAATCGAATCCCCCCGTTGGCGTCACCTTATTAATAAGGTGACGCAGAAGCCGTCCGTCCGGGTCGGTGGCGGTCAGGTGGCTGGCGTCGCCACCCACGGCGAACCGATCAATCGCAACGTTCCACGGCGAGGCCGCGGCATCGTTCGGGAGACCGGATTCCTGCGCCGGGCCGCATAGCGCCTCGACGCAGAGGGCGGCGGCCGCCTCGCTCATCAGGAAGCCGTCGCGGGATTCGTCGAAGGGGCGGCAGCCGATCTCCTCGCGCGGGAGCACGCCCAGACGGCGGAAGCTGCCGAGGAACAGCGGGTGGACGCTGGCCTCCGCGGCGACGACGAGCACCCGCTTCGCCTCGCCCGCGCGAACCATCATGACGGCGCGGGCTAACGCCAGCAGGCCGCTGGCACACGCGGCGGAGACGGTGAGCTTCGGCCCGCGACCCGACAGCGCGGTGGCGATGTCCGCGAGTCCGGTAACGTCCGGCAAGTTTGCGGTGCGACCGCCCGCCTCGAACCCCCCTCCTTCACATGCCGTCCGGGACATATGTTTTTGCAGGGGGGCCGGAGCGGTCAGCCAATTCTCGATCGAACCTTTGCTGGTGCCGACGATCGTCGTGAAACTCTCGGCGTCGTCGTCGCCGTCGCGCCACTTCGCGTCCGCCAACGCTTCGAGGGCCGCGCGGCGGGCCATCTGGATCACGCGCGCCGGTGAGCGTTCGTACTCCCCTGCCGCCCGGGCGTGATCGGTGATGAACCGCCCGGCGAGCAGCGCGCTCCACGTGGACGCGGTGGAGTCGCCGAGCGGTGTCACCAGGCCCGCGCCGACGATGACCGCCTGCGGCAGATCGAGGCCCGCGGCGACGGGTGACAGCGCGCCCCCCGCGGAGGTCGCTCGTTCGCGTTGGGTTTCGGAGAGAGTTAACGGCTCGACGCTCATGGGGCTACGCGGAGGCCGCGCTGCCAGCGGCCTCGTGCCGGCACGCGCCGCGACAGCCGTCCGCCCCCCCTGCCGTTCCGTCTGGCGTCGCGCAGTGGTCGGGGCGGCCTTCCTTGAACGGCGGCCGCATCGTCAAACCCATGACGCCCAGCATGGCACGGTCGGCGTCGTAGTCGGCGCACGGCACGGCCTTGGTCAGCATGATCCGGTTCTCGCTGGAGAAGACCGAGTTCGCGCCGGCCATGAAGCAGAGTGCCTGGTCGGCGAATGACATCTGCGCCCGCCCGGCCGAGAGGCGGACGACCGCGCGGGGCATCAGGATCCGGGCCATCGCGATCATCCGCACGGTGTCCCAGATCGGGACGTCGGCCGCCTCGGCCATCGGGGTGCCGGGGACTTTCGAGAGGACGTTGACCGGCACCGACTCCGGGTGCGGGTCGAGCGTGGCGAGCGTGTGCAGCATCGAGCAGCGGTCGGCTGGCGTCTCGCCGAGGCCGAGGATCCCGCCGCAGCAGACGGTGACGCTGGTCTTGCGGACGTTCGCCAGCGTGTCGAGGCGCTGCTGGAACGTGCGGGTCGTGATGATCGTCTCGTAGTGCTCGGCCGACGTGTCGAGGTTGTGGTTGTAGGCGTACAGGCCGGCGGCCTCGAGCTTCTTCGCCTGCTGCTCGGTCAGCATTCCCAGCGTGCAGCAGACCTCGAGGCCCATGGCGGTCACGTCGCGGACCATGTCCAGCACGCGGTCGAACTGCGCGTTGTCCCGCACCTCGCGCCACGCGGCGCCCATGCAGACGCGGGTCACGCCACTGTCCTTGGCGCGGCGGGCGATCTCGAGAACCTCGTCCTTCGGCATTAGCGGCTGGGCCTTGACATCGGTCTGGTAGCGGGCGGACTGGGAGCAGTACGAGCAGTCCTCGGGGCAACCGCCGGTCTTGATCGAGATCAGCTTGCAGACCTGGACCTCCGACGCGTCGTGGAACCGACGGTGCACCTGGGCGGCGCGAAAGACGAGCTCCATCAGCGGCGCGTCGTACAGCGCGCGGACCTCGTCGAGCGTCCAATCGTTGCGAACCCCGTCTTGCTTCATCGTCGTCGTCGTCGTCATCAACCCATCATCCTCGGCTCAAACGAAGTTGCCACCGATAACGCCAGTCGCCGCCGATCGACCTTCGCCGCATCGGTGGCCAACGGTGTCATCGGTGGCAGGAAATCTCGTGCGACCCTGGTCGCGCGGCGCTACTGGGCGAAGGCGTCGGTGACGGCTCGCACCTGGCGGGGGCGCATCACGCGGGTGCGGTTGTCGAACGTGAACACCGCCATCAGGCCTGTCCGGTTGTCGACGACGTACAGCGTGTCACCCCCCTGCTGGTTGGCGGCGGTGATCAACTGGTAGTCGCGGTCCTTGACGGAGAACGCCGCCTCGGCCGGCTTGCTCGGGAGCAGGCAGGCGACGAACAACAGGGCGGCGGTGATCGAGAGCAGGCCGATACCGAAATTCTTCTTGTCCATGGGTTTCACCTTGGCAGTGCGGATCGAGTGCGGCTGGAGGCAAACGCGGGGCTCAGCGCGGCTTGACGCGGCCGGCGCCACCGCCGGTGTTGCCGACGCCCTGGCCGGACTTGAAGACCTGGTTCAGGTCGATCTTCGGCATCGGGGCGAGTTGGTTGCTCGTGTCGTCGTAGGTCATACCGGACAGCTCACCCTTGCTGGTGTCAAGGATGAACACGACGCCGGTGCTGATCCCGGTCACGGTCGCGGGCACCATGACGTAGTCCGACGGGCGGCCGGCCTGGGCGTGCGCCCGCTGCTCCGGGACGAACCGGTTCACGGCCACGACCGCCAGCACGACGTTGAGGGCACCAAGGCCCCAGAGGATTCCCGACTTCATAGATGCCTCCGCAGTTGGGGAAGGGGATCAGGCTCAGTCCAAGTGTGTCCGCTTCGCGTTCTTAAACAGGCTGGTGATGACGATGAGCGACAGCACGCACACCATCATCCACGGCAACACGCCAGCCCCCTGCTGCGCGAGGCGGACCGGGACGGGGAAGCCCTCGAGACGGGCTTCGAGAAGCGCGGTCTCCTCGTCCTCCTTCGCGGCCCACGCGATGACCGGCGCGACCAGGAGGGCGAGCGTCATGTAGAGGTGCAGCAGGCGGAACTTCATGGTGGCCATCATAACCAGCTTTCGATCGGGCGGGCAAGGGAGCGAAAGTCCTCCGCCGGCAGGCAGACGGTCTCCCACTTCGCGCTCCGCCGCCGCATGTGGTCGCGGTACTCGGCCAGGTCGACGCCCATCAGCAGGTACCACCGGTCACGGAACTCGAACATGCCGGGCTCGGCCGTCAGCGGCGGGTCGATCCAGTAGACGAACCCGAGCACGGCCGTGAACCCGTCGCCGAACACCTGCTCCCACTGGAGCAGGTCGCGGACGTCCGCCTCCGTCGTCCACGTCTCGAACCCGCTGCGCTTCGAGCGGTTGCGGAGGCTGCGCCCTTTGACGTCGATGAGGAGCCGGGGTTTCTCCTGCGGATAGACAACGAAGTCGAAGCTCTTGAGCCTGGCGTTCGCGAACAGCGCCCGCTTGGCCTCGTCGACGGCGACGTACGGGATCCGCTTGTCGCGGAGGAAAGCCTCGAACGCAGCCTCATAGTGGACGGAGCGGTCTGCCATGGCTGAGGAGGGAAGCGAAGGGCCAAGGGTCGGAGGCGCGAGAAGGTCGGCCCGCGCCGCCCGCTCCGTGTCCGTGCCCAACGACCTCGGCAGTTTACCGCCTCAGCACCGGCAGGGAAACGGCTTTGCCGTTGCCGCCCGCGCCGCTCCCGTTCTTCAGGCCCGCCGCCAAGTCAACGTTCGGGCCGAGTAGGTTGGGCCCCCCTGCCGCCGCCATCAGCATCGGCATGAGGTTCGGCCGGCGACGCTTCTTCTTCGGCTTGAGCTTTGGCTTCGCATCCGTCTTCTCGCCCCCTTTGTCCGCCCGCGCTTCGCGCTCCTTCGCGCGGCGATTCTTCGCCTTCCGCTCCTCGTCCCACTCGTTGGCGTACTGCTCGAGCTGCTCGGCCGAGCTGAACAGAACCTGCCAATCATATTCCCCGCCGTGGTAGTCGCAGTTGTCGGTGGAGTACTCGCGGCAGATCTGCGGCCGCGTGTGGTAGATCCCGCACCGGTTGTCGGGCTGGAGGTGCTTGCAGCGGGAGTAGACGCCCAGGTACCACTTCTTCTTCTCGATGAACGCGAATGTGTTCTCATGGATCAGGTACCAGCGGACGTCGTCGAACTGCCGGCGGGTCTCGGGCTTGTCGATCTCGAGGACGAAGTACCGGCAGCACAACGCGGAACACTGGTCGCACAAACAGCCCTTGCTCATAAGGGGCCCCAGCCTAGCGATCGGCGCGGGCGGACGCCAAGGAAATGTGCCCGCGCGTCAGTGCGGACACGGGGGGCAGAGCGACTTGGCGAGGAAGGGGCGGACCGCGGGAGGGGACGGCCTTCCCCCTTCGTGGCTTCGCGTCTCCGCCGCTCTGCCCCCGCCTTCCCCCCTCCAGCCCCAAACCCTATCCTTCCCGCCATGCGCATCATCGCCGGACGCTTCCGCTCGCGCGTGATCCTTCCGCCGGAGTCGGACCAGACGACCCGGCCGATTACCGACCGGGTCAAGCAGTCGCTGTTCGACATCCTCGCCCCCCTCCTCGACGGCTCGGTCGTATACGACTGCTTCGCCGGCACGGGGTCGATGGGGCTGGAGTCGCTCAGCCGCGGCGCCCGGCGGGCGCTCTTCTTCGAGGCCGACCGCTCCGCGCTTCAGCGGTTGAAGAAGAATGTCGCCACGCTGGCGGTCGAGCGTGAGAGCACGGTCGTGCCCGGCGATTTGTTCAAGTACTTCCACTCGACGCCCGTTCCCCCGCCGGAGGATTTGGCGACTGTCGTCTTCCTCGACCCCCCCTACCGCTTCCTGCGCGAGCAGCCCGAGCGGCTGCGGTCGCTGGCCGAGCGGCTCGCGCTGCACCTGTCACCGGACGGATACATCGTCTTCCGCCACGACGCCAACGACCGCCTCGACCTTCCGGCGCTGGCGCGGGCCGACGAGCGCACGTACGGCGGAATGTCCCTCGAGTTCTTGCAACGCCCGACTCCCCCTGCCCACTCAGCCCCCTCATAGCTGCGAGCCAGCGCCGCGCCGACACCCCCGCCCCCAACCGTGACTCCACCCGTGTAACACATTACACTCCGCGGCGTCATTCCTGACGCTGGTGAGGTGAAAGGACGTGACATGGTTGGTGGATTTCGCGCGCTGGACCGGGTTCTCCGCGGGGAGGCCACGCGCCTTCCCGCGCTGCGGGCAGGCACGATCGACATCCCCGCGGGGCTGCTGATCGGGGTCCTGATCCTTCTGGGCATGATCGCGGGGGCGTGTACCGGCGCGTACGCGGTCATCACGCGCCACCAGCAGGACCCCCAGAACGCCCTCTGGGGGTGGGAGCAGCTGCTGGCGACGACCGCCAAGGTGCCGCTGCTGTTCTGCCTGACGCTGGTCGTCACGTTCCCGTCGCTGTACGTGTTCAACGCCCTGGTCGGGTCGCGCCTGAGCATGGCCGGGATGTTGCGGCTGCTGGTCGCGGCGCTGTGCGTGATGATGGCGGTGCTGGCGTCGCTGGGGCCGATCCTCGCCTTCTTCGCCGTCTCTACCACCAGTTACCCCTTCATGAAGTTGCTGAACGCGATCGCCTACGCGATCGGCGGGTCGCTGGGGTTGTCGTTCCTGTTGCAGACGCTGCACAGGCTTACGGTGGCGCAAGGGGAAGGGGCTGATGCGAACGACACGACTCCCGAGCCCCCCCTGCCCGCCGGGGGCGATGAAGCTGCGGGGCCGCCTCCATACTCGGAAGCGACCCCCGCGTACCCGAGCCCCGGGGCGCTCGAACGGATGCGCGAGCTCGCGCCCGACCCGCGCGTCCGGACGATCTTCCGGATCTGGGTAGTCGTGTTCGGACTGGTCGGCGCGCAGATGTCGTGGGTGCTCCGCCCGTTCATCGGCGATCCCGCGGCCCCGTTCACGCTGTTCCGCCCGCGGGAATCTAACTTCTTCCAAAGCGTGATGGACGCGATCCGGCGGCTGATGGGGTGGTAGTCCCCCCCCGCCTCGCCAACCCGGGGTCTCCACATGTCTTCACTCGTTTCGCAAGCGGGCGACCTGCTGCGCCCGGCCACGCCGCGCCGGCCGCGGCCGCGGACGCTGGTCGCGATGGTCATCCTGTTCGGCCTCGCGTACGGCGCGTTAATGGGATGCTTCTACGGCGAGGGGCAGTGGCCGCGCGGGTGGCAGGCGGCCTACTCGTCGGTGAAGGTGCCGCTGCTGTTGCTGCTGACGTTCGCCCTCGCGCTCCCGAGCTTCTACGTGCTGAACATGCTCGTGGGCGTCGCCGGCGACTTCGCCGAGGCACTGCGTGCGCTGCTCGCAACCCAGGCGACGCTGACGGTCGTCCTCGCATCGCTCGGGCCGTTCACGATTTTGTTCTACGCCTCCACGACGAATTACGACGCTGCAATCCTGTTCAACGCGGTGATGTTCGGCGTCGCCAGCCTCGCCGGGCAGCGGGTGATGAAGCGGTGCTATGCGCCGCTGATTGCGCGGGACTCGCGGCACCGCACGATGGTACGCGTCTGGATCGTGATGTACGCGTTCGTCGGGATCCAGATGGGATGGGTGCTCCGGCCGTTCATCGGGCACACGGGCGCCCGGACGACCTTCTTCCGCGAGGGGGCTTGGGGCAACGCCTACGTCGAGGTATGGGACAAGGCCGTCGAAGTCGCCAGCGGCCGGGCCGGGATACGGTAGCGCTCGCCCGACGCCGCGTGGACGCGCCCGGCGGCACCCCGCCGCGTGAGGTCGCCGAGGGGCCGTGAGGAACGTCGGCACGACCGGCCGGTGCGACTTGCAACATAGGCGTTTTGGGTTACAAACGGTCCGGACGCGGCCCACGGATCGGGCCGCGTCGGCGCATCAGGTCTGGCCGCTTCCGATGAAGTTCAACCTCATCGACAAGATCGAGTCCGTCTCCGACACGAAGGTCGTCGGCGTCAAGCACGTCTCGCTCGCCGAGGAGTACTTGGCCGACCACTTCCCGTCGTTCCCGGTGCTCCCGGGCGTGATGATGCTCGAGGCACTGACGCAGGCGGCGGCGTGGGTGCTGCACCGACGGAGCAACTTCGCGAAGTCGGTCGCGGTGCTGAAGGAAGCGCGCAACGTCAAGTACGGCAACTTCGTCGCCCCGGGCAACTACCTGCGGGTCGAGGTCGAGTACCTGAAGGAGACCGAGGCCGGCGCGAGCTTCAAGGCCGGCGGGACCGTCAACGGAAACGTCGCCGTCGCCGCGCGGATCGAGCTGGCGTACTTCAACCTCGGCGACAAGCAGCCCGCCCTCGCCGGCCTGGACGCGCGACTGATCGAGCACCACCGCCGGCGGTGGGAACTGATCGCGCCCCGCGAGGCGAAGGTCTCACTCGCGGGCGCGGCGGAATGACGGACGGCCACGACGGCCACGCAACAAGGACGATTCCCATGGCAACCATGACTCGGGACGAGATTTACGCGAAGGTTCAGGGGGTGCTGGTCGACGCGCTGGGCGTGGACGACGACGAGGTCACGCCGACCGCGTCGCTCCGCAGCGACCTCGGCGCCGAGAGCATCGATTTCCTCGATATCACGTTCCGCCTGGAGAAGGCGTTCACCGCCGACCCCGCCAAGCCGTTCAAGATCCCGCGCGGCGACCTGTTCCCGGAGAACCTGGACAACCCCGAGTACGTCCAAGGCGGCAAGCTGACCGACGCCGGCCTCGCCGAGGTCAAGCGCCGCCTCCCCCACGCCGACCTCGCCCAACTCGAGTCCACCCGCGAGCCGGCCCTGATCCCGGACCTGTTCGCCGTCCAGGACATCGTCGACTACATTGAACGGAAGATGGCCTGAGAGGGTTCAGGATTCGGGGGTTCAGGGTTCAGGAAAGAGACCGGCGGTCGATGGCCTCTTGTCTTCTTCCTCCCCTGCTGAACCCCGAACCCTGACCACTGACCCCTTATGCGCTGGATCTGGATCGACAAGTTTGTGGAGTTCACGCCCCGCACGTCCGCGACGACGGTCAAGAACGTCTCGCTGGCCGAGGAGCACCTCCACGACCTCTACCCCGACTTCCCGATCGTCCCGCACTCGCTGATCGTCGAGGGGTTCGCCCAGACCGCCGGCATCCTGGTGGGCGAGGCGCGCAACTTCGCCGAGAAGGTCATCCTCGCCAAGGTCTCGCGGGCCACGTTCCACCGCCTGGTCCGGCCCGGCGACACGATCCAGTTCCGCGCCCGGGTCGACCAGTTGTCCGAGCAAGGCGCCTCCACGTCAGGCAGCGTGACCTGCGGCGACGACCTAGTGGCCGAGATCGAGATGATGTTCAGCCACATCGACCAGAACATGGCAGGGCTGGAATTCCCCGAGCACAACTTCGTGTTCACCGAGCAGTTCACAGAGCTGCTGAAGGGGTATCGGGCGGGCGGCACGGTCGCGATCTGAGCGGAGTTTTCCCCGTGCCGTTCCTGTCCTACTCTTCGCCGGGGGTCGCCTAGTCGAAATCGGACGGCCGAACCGCCGCGATCGCCTATGCGATCGGCATCGGCGTCGTCTTCCTGGTCGGCGTCCTGTTGCTGTTGTATTGCTTCGCCACCGGCGGCGGATCGACTAGCGGTGAGCGGGCGCCGGCCCCGTCTTGCGTCAAATGAAGGGCGGGTGTAGGGTTCGACGGTTCGAGCGTCGACCGGGGGTAAAGCACGTTACACATGCCGGCTCCGCGCTGAGGCGAGCCCCGCGTTAGCCCTTTCGAATCCCATGCGAAGAGTCGTCATCACTGGTGTCGGGGTCGTGTCGCCGCTCGGGATCGGGGCCAAGGCCCACTGGGACGGCGTCCTCTCCGGCCGCTCCGCCGTCCGCCAGATCACCGCCTTCGACCCCGCCGGCTTCCCCAGTCAGATCGGCGGCGAGGTCCCGCCGTACAAGATCGGCGACCACGTCCCCAAGAGCTACCGCAAGGCGACCAAGGTGATGGCCCGCGACATCGAGCTCGCCGTCATCGCTGCCGACGACGCCTTCAAGGACTCCGGCCTCAAGAGCGCCGCCTACACCGACTCCCCCGACTTCGACGGCACCCGCTTCGGCTGCAACATCGGCGCGGGCCTGATCTCGTGCGAACTGAACGAGCTGACCGCGGCCCTCACCACGTCCCGTACGGACGAGTCCCCCAATCGCCTGGACCTGAAGAAGTGGGGCAAGGACGGCATGCAGCAGCTCACGCCGCTCTGGCTGCTGAAGTACCTGCCGAACATGCTGGCCTGCCACGTGACGATCGTCCACCAGCTCAAGGGCCCGAGCAACACGATCACCTGCGCCGACGCCAGCAGCCACCTCGCGATCGGTGAGGCGTTCCGCACCGTCCAGCGCGGCGACGCCGACCTCGCGATCTGCGGCGGCGCCGAGTCCAAGCTCAACCCGATGGGCCTGATCCGCCAGACGCTCGTCAAGCGTCTGACGGAGCGCAACGACGCGCCGGGGGAAGCCGTCCGCCCGTTCGACGCCGACGCCAGCGGCACCGCGATCGGCGAGGGCGGCGGCCTGCTGATCCTCGAGGAGTACGAGCGGGCGACGGCGCGCGGCGCGAAGATCTACGCCGAACTCGTCGGCTTCGCCGCCTCTCAGGACACGCACAAGATCGTCGAGCCTGCCCCGACCGGCCACTCCTACGGCAAGGCCGTCCAGAAGGCCCTCGCCGACGCCAACCTCCCGCCGACCGCCGTCGACTTGATCGTCCCCAACGGCCTCGGGATCGCGTCCCACGACCGCGCCGAGCTCGCCGGCCTGACGGCCGTCTTCGGCGGCGGCCTCTCGCGCGTGGCGATGTCGCCGATCAAGGGCCAGATGGGCAGCATGGCCGCCGGCAGCGGCGTCGACGCCGCAACCGCCGTGCTCGCCGTCGCCAACGCCACGATCCCGCCGGCGATCAACACCCGCCGCGCGATCGACGGTCACTCCCTGAACGTCGCCCCCGAGGCCCGTCAGGCGCCGGTCAACGTCGCCGTCAGCAGCGTCTACTCCCTCGGCGGCCAAAACGCGGCCCTGGTGTTCAAGAAAGTCTGACCTCGACGACCGTGCCGCCGCCGCCGAAAGGTCATCCTGAGGGAGCCTTAGCGACCGAAGGATCTAGCCGCGAAAGGCAAAGCCACGTCCCTCGGAGCGGAATGGAAAGTGAACGGCTCACTCTCGAGAGTGAACCACTCCAGATGAAGCAGTTCTTCGTCTACATCCTCTTCAACCCCTCGCGCACACTCTACGTCGGCGTCACAAACGACCTGGTTCGCCGCGTACACGAACACCGCGCAGGGAAGGTGGCGGGCTTCACCGCGAAATACAAGGTCAACCAACTCGCTTACTACGAGATCCACGCCGACCCCGCATCGGCAATCGAGCGCGAGAAGCAGATCAAGGGGTGGACGCGGGCGAAGAAGGTCGCCTTAATCGAGGAGGCCAATCCGAATTGGGACGACTTGAGCAACCACCTCGGACGGCGCGACGAACCGGTCGCCCCTCCGACGCGCTCCGGCGAGCCGAACGGCTTCGCCGCTCGCGGCCAGATCCTTCGCTGCGCTCAGGATGACGGTCTTACGCCGTCGCAAGCTTCTGTCCTTTCGACACCACGAACGCACGAACCGTCGGCTGAACGCGCCGCCGCTTCAATAACGAGACCATCATGAACCGAGTCGTCATCACCGGCATGGGTTGGATCACCCCGATGGGGCACGACGTCGAGACCGTCTGGCGGCGGTTGCTCGCGTCCGAGTCCGGCATCGACCGCACCACCCTCTTCGACGCCTCCACCTTCCCGACGACGTTCAGCGCCGAGGTGAAGGACTTCCGCCTCGCCGACCACGTCCCGGACGTCGGCCCGCACAAGGACGCCGGCCGCAACACCCAGTTCGCGCTCGCCGCCTGTCTCCAAGCCTGGCGCGCCGCCGGCCTCGACGCCGCCACGCTCGACCTCGATCGCGTCGGCATCTACCTCGGCAGCGGCGAGGGGTCGCTCGACTTCGACGCCTACACGACCGCCGCCCTCGCCTCCTGGAAGGCCGAGCTCGGCCAGATCGACGCCGTCAAGTGGGCCCAGGTCGCGCTCGAGCGGATGCGGCCGGTCGTCGAGCTCGAGCAGGAGCCGAACATGCCCCTGTCGCACCTCGCCCTGCTGACCGGCGCCCGCGGCCCCGCCATGAACTGCCTGACCGCCTGCGCCGCCTCCACCCAGGCGATCGGCGAGGCGACCGAGATCCTCCGCCGCGGTGACGCCGACGTCATGATCGGCGGCGGCGCCCACTCGATGATCCACCCGTTCGGCGTCACGGGCTTCAACCGCCTGACCGCGCTCTCCACCCTCAACGAGGACCCGCGCCGCGCCAGCCGCCCGTTCGACGCCAACCGCGGCGGGTTCGTTCTCGGCGAGGGCGCCGGCATGGTGATCCTCGAAACCCTCGACCACGCGATCGCCCGCGGCGCCAAAGACCGTATCCTCGGTGAGATCGTCGGCTACGGCTCGACCGCCGACGCGTACCGCATCACCGACCAGCACCCCGACGGGGCGGGTGCCGTCGTCGCCATGACAGAGGCAATGCGCGACGCCGGACTCACCCACAAGGACGTCCAGTACATCAACGCCCACGGCACCGGCACCAAGGAGAACGACGGCAACGAGACCGGCGCGATCAAGAAGGTGTTCGGCGACGACGCGAAAACCGTCCCCGTCTCCTCGATCAAGTCGATGATGGGCCACCTGATCGCGGCCGCCGGCGCGGTCGAACTGATCACCTGCGTCCTCGCGCTCCGCGACCAGGTGCTCCCGCCGACGATCAACTACCAGACCCCCGACCCCGAGTGCGACCTCGACTACGTCCCGAACCACGCCCGCAACGCCGCCGTCCACGTCGCCGTCAGCAACTCCTTCGGCTTCGGCGGCCAGAACGACACGATCATCGTCAAGCGGTTCAGTTAACGGCCTGCCGCGCGCCCATCTGCCGACTCACGCCGGGGGCGGCGCGTCCTTGGCATCAGCGACCACAGCACGGCTTGGGATCCCGCCCGCGGACATGGACGCCGGGCCCCGTCGTCGCACACATCAGACGCTCGGTTTCGCAGACATCGGCGCGGGACTCGCCGTGACCTGTAAATCGACGCCACCCCCCAACCCCTAACCCTTCCCACGGCACCGTCACCCACCCTATTTGCCCTGCTGCCGCCGGAATCGTAGGTCATGGTAGCCGATGACAAACCGGCCCCGCGGCTCAACCACGGGCGGCGGACGCCCGAAGGCCTAGAAAGGCGCCCTCCGCGCCGGCAGAAGGCCAATCCCGAGCGGGCGCAGGAGAAAACCAAACATGATCGCCAAACCCACTCGCAGCGGCTTCACCCTCGTCGAGATCCTGATCGTCGTGATCATCCTCGGCATCCTCGCCGCAATGGTGATCCCGAAGTTCGCCAACGCCAGCCGCGAGGCGAAGTTCAGCAGCCTGCTGAGCAGCCTCCAATCGATACGCGGCCAAGTCGAACTCTACATGCTCCAGCACGGCGATACCCCCCCGGCCCTGACCGGCGCCGACTGGACCGACCTGACCGAACAGGGCCTCTACGGCACACAGGCCGTCGGTCCTTACCTCCGCGCCGCCCCGGTCAACCCGCTCAACGGCTACTCCAACGTGCTCGTCGTCGCCGCCGATCAGGTGGGCGGTGACGCCGTCGCCAGCCCGGGCACCGGCTTCGTCTACAACTCGACCAACGGCAAGCTCTGGGCCACCAACACGCTCGCCAACCGCGTGTTCAACGAGGTCAACATTGCCGACCCGGCGAACTGACACGGCCCCGGCCGCCCGCCCCACCTAACTCCCGTCGACCCGGCGCCTGCTCGCCGGGTCGTCCGCGTCCCGCGCCCCGAGGCCATCCACACATGCACATGCCGCGGAGGCGACGTCGCCCCCCGTCCGCTATGATTAGCACCCCCGAAAGGCAGGTGCCCCCATGGCGACGGCAACAGCTCCCCCCGCGACGACCGGTCCCAGAACCCCCTCCGACTCCGCCTTCCCCCGCCTGAGCGAGGAAGACCTCCACGCCCTCGCCGCCGTCTCCACCTGCCAGAAGTACGCCGACGGCGACGTCGTCTTCCGCGCGGGCGACGCCGACATCGACCTGTTCGTCGTCGAGCACGGCGGGCTCGAGATCCAAAACCCCACCGCCGGCGGCGCCGTGATCGTCACCCACGGCCCCGGCGAGTTCGCCGGCGACATCGACCTCCTGACCCGCCGCCCCGTCATCGTCACCGCCGTCGCCCGCGGCCCCGCGACCCACCTGCTCCGCATCCCCGGCCCCAAGCTCCGCGAGCTCCTGAACCGCGTCCCCCGCCTCGGCGAGAAGCTGATCGTCGCCTTCCAGGTCCGCCGCGACATGCTCTCCCAGGCCGGCGTCCTCGGCCTCCGCGTCGTCGGCCCCGGCGCCTGCCGCGACACCACCGTCGTACGCGAGTTCCTGCACAAGAACTTCGTCCCGTTCACCTGGTGGGACTCGACCTCCGCCGAGGGCCGCGCCGCCCTCGCCGACTGGGGCTCCCCAAAGCGCTCGCCCGTCGTCGAGTGCGGCGGCGGCCGCGTCCTCGTCGAGCCCTCCCTCCGTGAACTCGCCCACGCCGCCGGCGTCTGGCGCGACTGCCCCAACCAGGCCGTCGACCTCGCCGTCGTCGGCGGCGGCCCCGCCGGCATGACCGCCGCCGTCTACGCCGCCTCCGAAGGTCTCTCCACCGTCGTACTCGACCGCCTCGGCCCCGGCGGGCAGGCCGGCGGCTCGTCCAAGATCGAAAACTTCATCGGCTTCCCCGCCGGCCTCTCCGGCACCGAACTCGCCACCCGCGGCGTTCTCCAGATGCTGAAGTTCGGCGCGCGCATGGCCGCCCCCGTCGCCGTCGACCGCCTCGACCCCGCCCCCTCCCCCCAGGACCACCACCTCCTCCACCTCGACTGCGGCGCGACGATCAGCGCCGGCGCCGTCCTCGTCGCGACCGGCGTCAAGTGGCGCCGCCTCGACGCCGACGGCGCCGACCGCTTCGAACGCGCCGGCGTCTACTACGCCTGCACCGCCGTCGAGGCCCTGATCCACGACGCGACCGACGTCGCCGTCGTCGGCGCCGGCAACTCCGCCGGCCAGGCCGCCATGTTCCTCGCCGAGTGCTGCCGCAACCGCCAGGTCCACATGCTGGTACGCAGCCGCCTCGGCCCCGGCATGTCCGACTACCTCTCCGGCCGCATCCGCTCGACCGCGAACATCACCGTCCACGAGGGCGTCGAGATCGCCGCCGTCCGCGGTGGCCGCAACGTCGAGTCCGTCGACCTCAAGGGCACCGGCCCGTCCGCCGGCCGCACCCTCCCCCTCGGCGCCGTCTTCGTCTTCATCGGCGCCGAGCCGCACTCGCGCTGGCTCCCCGACACGATCGCCCGCGACAAGCTCGGCTACCTCCTGACCGGCGCCGACGCCGCCGCCAGCGGCCGCTGGCCGGCCGCCACCAACCGCGAACCCTGCCCGCTCGAGACGACGATCCCCGGCGTCCTCGCCGCCGGCGACGTCCGCTCCGGCTCCACCAAGCGCGTCGGCTTCGCCGTCGGCGACGGCTCCCTCGCCGTCACCTGCGTCCACCGCCTCCGCGCCCTCCGCGGGTGACCCGTGCATCACCCGCGGCATGCCCACTTCAGTGGAGCATGTCTTCCTGTCAAGGAGCGTCGGTCACGCCGTCAACTTCACCAGCCACCCGTCCACGCCCCCCGCGCTCGTCCGCGACTGCGTCCCCGCCCCCGGGTCGAAGTCCGCCGTCCCAATGAAGCTCCCCGCCGCGAACACGTTCCCCGCCGCGTCCGCCGCGACCGACGCCGCGAAGTCGTTCTGCGTCCCCCCGACCTGCCGCCCGTACACGAAGTCTCCCGCCGAGTTCAGCTTGATCACGTACGCGTCGAACCCGCCCTTCGACGGCAGCGTCGTCGTCCCCGCGCCCGGGTCCAGGTCCGGCGACCCGCCGTAATACCCCGCCACGTACACGTTCCCCGTCCCGTCGAGCGCCAGGTCCACGTCCGTCCCGCTTTGCACGTCCTTCGCCCGCCGCAGCCCCGTGTCCCCCGCCGCGTTCAGCTTCCAAAGCCACGTCCCTCGGTTGACCGCCCCGTTGTAGTCCCCCAGCGCCCACACGTTCCCCGCCGCGTCCACCTCGACCTCCGACGTGTCCACGTCGTCCCCGGTGCTCCCGGCGTTCCCGTACGTCTTCGCCCACGCGAACTTCCCCGCCGCCGACAACTTCGTCACGTACGCGTTCACCCCGTTGAACTCCGCCGACGTCGTCACGTTGTTCTTCAGCTTCCCCGGCCGCAGGTCCGCCGTCCCGCTGAAGTCCCCCGCGATCACCACTTCCTTCGTCGTCGGGTCCACCGCCACCCCCCGCGCGCGGTCCTCGCCCGTCCCCCCCTGCTGCGCCGCCCACCCCAGCTTCCCGGTCTCCCCCGACAACTTGAGCGTCAGCGCGTCCGTCCCGCCGCCGCTCGTCAGCAGCAGCCGCGTCCGCCCCGGCGCCGCGTCCACCTCGCCGTTGAAGTCCCCCGCCACGTACACCTGCCCGTCCCCGTCCACCTCGATGTCCCGCGGCGAGAAGAACCCGCCCCCGCCGATCTGCGACCCCCACACCATCTGCCCCGCCGAGTTCAGCTTGACCACGAACCCGTCCTGCGCCCCCTCGCTGGTCAGCACCAGCTTCGCCTTCCCCGGCGCTACGTCCACCGCCGCGCTGAACCGCCCCGCCACGTACACGTTCCCCGCCGCGTCCGCCGTCACGTTCAGCACCAGCACTTCCGGGTCGTACGTGACCGCCCACGCCAGTGCGCCCGACGCCGTGTACTTCGCGACGAACAAGTTCGTCCCCCGCCGGCTCGTGCGCAGGTCCGTCCCGGCCCCCGGGTCGAAGTCCACCGCCCCGGTGAACTGACCGCTCACCACCGTGTTCCCCGCCCCGTCGACCGCCACCTCGTTGTACGAGTCCGTCCCCGCCGCCCCGCCGACCGGCACCACGTACCCAAAATCCCCCGCCAACAACGCCCGACGCTCCAGCATCTCAAACATGCGCAACGCTCCCAGGGTGTGAGTCAGAACTCTCCGCATCGGCAAAACCACATGCCGACCTCAACCCCCCGCAACCAATTCGAAAAGATTGTGCTACGCCCGCATCCGCCTCACCCGCCCCGGTGTCATCGGCCGGCCCGCGTCCGCGCTCGCGCACGCCGCGAAACAAACCGCCAAGGCCTCCAGGTTCCCCCGCGCCGAGTTCGACGGCTCACGCTTCTCCTCAACCGCCCGCAGCAACTCCGCCATCGTCCCCAGGAACCCGTTCTCGAACCAACTCCCCTCCAGCTTCGGCGACGCCCACCCCCGCTTGGTGTGAATCGTCACCGACTGCTCCTGCAAGCTCGGCCCCGTGCTGACCACCGTCCCCTTGCTCCCCGCCACGTACGCCCGATCCTCCTTCCCGAACCGCACGTCCGCGTCGAACACGAGAGACCCCTGCCCCCCGTCGAACTCCACCACCGCCTGCCCCAGCAGCCCCGGCCGAACCTTCTGCGACGAGGTCCGTGCCGCCGACGCATACACCCGCGTCGCCCGCCGCCCCGCCATCACCGCCGCCAGCACGTCGAACCAGTGCACCCCGAAGTCATACAGCACCAAATGTCGCACGTCCTCGAAATGCGACCCCTCCACCCAGTTGTGATCCCAGTGCACCTCGAAATGGGCCGCGAACACGTCCCCCAGCAGCCCCTTTCGCACCGCCGCCAACGCGTACGCGAAGTGCGGCGCCCACCGCCCGTTCTGGTTCACCGCCAGCCGCACCCCCTTCCGCTCCGCCGCCTCCACCAGCCGCTCCCCCACGTCCAGGTCCGTCACGAACGGCTTCTGCGACAGCACGTGCTTCCCCGCCGCGATGCAGTCCTTCAGGATTCCCACCCGCTCCGCCGGGTGCGTCGCCACGTCCACGACCTCCACGTCGTCGCGCCGCAGCACGTCCCGGTAGTCCGCGTACACCGCCGCCCCCGGATAAAACTCCCGCCGCCGCGCCTCCGCCTTCTCCACCGTCGGGTTGCACAGCGCCACCACGTCATACCCCGCCGCCCGGTACGCCTTCAGGTGGTAAATCGTAATCCCACCACACCCAATCAACCCGATCCCAGGCCTATACCGCCTCGGCCCTTTCGGCAAATAACCCAACCTCGGCGCGTCGACCCGCCTCCCCCCCGCCGCCCCCGATAACGAATAATCTCGCGCCTTCGCCATTCAGCCTTCAATCCGACGTCGGGCATTCCTGCCCGTCGTTCAACCGGTGGGGCAAACATTCTTGTCTGCCCTTGAACAACCTTCCGCTCGCCCGCGGCCCTGCTCCTGTCTCCCGTCCCCTCCACCCTCTCCTGTCCGCCTACTCCCCCAAGGGGACAGTCCGTCCCTCCCGCGCGCTCACCACCGCCGCATCCACGATCAATTGCCCCACCCGCGACACCTCCACTGAAAGCGGCCCCTCCACCCCCACCCCCCGCTCGATGCAATCCATCACGTACTCCACCGGATTCCGGAACGGCGGCCGAATCTCGTCCACCGCCACCACCTCCCCCTCCGGCCTCCCCCGCGTCTGCACCCGGATCGTCGGCTCGTAGTCGTAGGACGCGATCGTCCCCTCCGTCCCCACGATCACGAACCCGCACTTCGGCTGCGGCTGAAACACCCACGGGTCCGTAAACGTCCCCCACCGCGTCTCGAACTTGCTCAGCCCACGCCGATACCGCGCCACCGTCACCGAGTGCTCGTCCACCTCCAGCCCCTCAGGCCGATCCACCACGCACGTCACGTCGATCGGCGGCTCCCCCCCGTGATACCACGTCCCCAGCGTCGTCCCGTACCCCAGGTAATCCTGCAACGACCCGCCCCCGTGCTCCGCCTTGTAAAACCACGACGACGGCTTCTCCCGCGCGACCTCCTCCGGCGTCACCTCCGCCTTGTCCGCCCGATGAAACAGCGGCCCCCGATTCCCGTCGTAAAAGTGCACCTCGGTCACGTCCCCGATCCGCCCCTCGTCCACCAGCCGCTTCGCCGTCCGGTGCGCCGGCACCCAAGCCAGCGGCCAGTTGATCGCCAGCAGCTTCCCCGTCCGCCCCACCGCCGCCGCCATCCGGTCCGCCTCCGCCACCGACGCCGCGAACGGCTTCTCCACCATCACGTTCACCGCGTACTCCGCCACCCGCTCCGTCCACTCCCCGTGCCGCGCCGTCGCCGGACACAGGATCACCAAATCCGGCCGCGTCTCCTCCAGACACCGCCGATAATCCGTGTAAGCCCGCCCCGCCGGAATCCCGAACTTCGCAGCCGCCTCCCCCATCCGCTCCGCCCGCTCGTCCGACACCCCCACCACCTCCACCCCCGGATGCTCGTGCGCCATCCGCAGCAGATCCCCCATGTGAAAGTGATCAAAGTTAATCCCGACAACCTTCCGCGCCATCCGAACCTCCCACCCCCCGCGTCCCAACGTAGCACGGGCTACCAGCCCGTGTATCCCGCGGCGCCAGCCGCTCTTCACTTCCGAGGTGGCACGGGCGTCCCGCCCGTGAAGAATCGACCGCGCAACCCACTTCCGGCACCATCAGTTGCCCGTATCACGGGCGCCCCGCCCGTGCTTCCTCCCATCACCCCGCAACCCTCGCACGAACATCACCTCCCCACCCCCCACCAGCCCACCGCCACCGCCACCAACCCCACCCCCACACTCCCCGCCACGTACATCACCGCCCACCCCACCCGCCCCTCCCGCATTAACCCCACCGCCTCCACACCGAACGCCGAAAACGTCGTAAACCCACCCAAAAACCCCACCATCACCGCCAGCCGCACCCCCTCCCGCACCCCCCCGCGCGCCATCACCCCCGCCGCCACCCCGGCCAGCCCACACCCCACCACGTTCACGCAAAACGTCCCCCACGGAAACCCACCCCCCACCTGCCGCTGCACCGCCGTCCCCACCAAATACCGAGCCACCGACCCCACACCCCCCATCACCCACACAATCAAAACATGGCCCATGCGCCCCATCCTACCGCCTCGCCCCCCGGGCTTCACGTTTACTCCCCTCCACCCGGTGCGCCGTCCAGAGGCCATCGCATGTGGGCTCTTACCCCCTGGCCCGGTACTCCGGGAGAGGGTCGGGGTGAGGGGTCGCGCCGCCCGCGGCCGCCCCACAAGGGGTACGACCGCACATGCGATTGACTTGGTGCGCCGTCCCCACGCCGTTGCCCGTATCGCGGGCGCCCGGCCCGCGCTCTTCGCGTCCACCACGCCCCGCTTCCCCCGCCGAACTACTCAGCCCTAAACCGCAACCGCCGCACGACCTCGTACACCACCTCCGGATCCTGCTGCGCCAAGTAGCTGAAGTGCATCCGCACCACCCCCCCGCTCACTTCCAACTCCTCCATCCGCGGGGGAATAGGAGAAACAAACCGCGGCTCGTCCCACTCCTGCGCCACCACCGCGAGCGGCACGCCCGACGAAACACACCACGTCGCGCGCCCTCCCGAAATCTGCGGCAGCCCCGCCGCGTCCAACACGCCCCGCACCAACTGCCCGACCGAGAGTCCGTCCAGCAACTCCACCTCCCGCGCGTGCGGCGCATCCCCATCGTCCCCCGCACAAACGCTGTCCCGTGTGAAGTACACCTTCATACCGTCCTCCACCGTCAAACCCTCTGACCACAGTCCCGCGATCGCTCCGCAAGCGGCCCTTCCCGAGGTGGCACGGGCGTCCCGCCCGTGAAGGAATCAACCGCGTCACGCGCCCCCGAAACCCAGACTCATTGCTCTCCCGGCTCACCAAATCACTTTCGCCGGAGTCGGCCCCCAGATCCCGGCGGCATCGCCCCCGCAACAACCGAGCACTCGACGCTCTCACCCGCCACCGTCCGCCGCCTCCCCCAACCCAGCCGCCGCAACGCGCTGGGCACTCAACGGCCCACCCCACGGGCATGCCGCTGCAATGCCGGCACTGCAACCCCGCCGCTCCCCCCGCCCGATCAGCGCAACGATCACCCCATCCCGCAGCAACGCCACCGCCTCCCCGTCCGCCGACCAGCGGAACCGCCACTCAAACCGACCCGGATCGTCCACCGCGACATCCCCCGCAGTAAACCGCTTCACGATCGCAGGCGGCCGCGACCGGTCATCGTTCTCCACCTGTTCCGTCGGCGCGAACCGGTTGTACACCCACACGTCCGCCACCGGCCGAGACTCCCTGCCTACCGTCAGATAAAGCCACCCCGTACGACCGTCATCCTCAAGCACGGCGTAGCGCCGAGACACCGGATGCTGCTCACTAATAAACGGCCCCAGGTCAGGCATCGCTACCCCAAGGCATTCCAATCCATCGCGCGTCGACACGGCGACCTTTCTACCTTGCGGCGGACGCGCCGTCGTCACCCGCCCCACCGTACAGCAGGTCGCTTGCGGTTTCGCGGATCAACCCGCTCCAACCCGCCGCCCCCATCGCTTCGTCGCCCCCCGCAACTTACCCGCTCCCGCTCCGTCTGTTACCATGTCCCGCGCACACCATCACACCGCGGGGTACCCCGATGAACCGCCTCCGTCTCGTCCTCGTCTCCCTCCTCCTCGCCGCCGTCGTCATCGGCGGCGCCGCCTACTACCGCTACAAAAACCCCCTGGCCGTCGCCACCAATCCCTCCCCCGCCAGCCAGCAGGCCACCGCCCCCACCACCACCCAGGTCGTCAAAAACAAACCCGAGAAAGGCCCCGCCACCCAGCTCCTCGACATCGTCCGAGCATCCGACCCGAAGTACCCAACCACCCAGCCGCTCGACACCCCGCTCGACCTCCGCTACGCCGCCCGCATCGTCCTGAACGACCCCGTCCACCTCGACAACCAGGGCAACCTCTGGATCACGCGCGCCGACGCCCCCGCCAACTTCAACTTCCTCAAGGCCTCCGCCAGCCCCACCGCCACCCACGTGGTCCGCGACGAAGTCGTCTTCGTCCAATGGGCCGGCACCGACAACAACCTCTGGCTCCCTAACCTCGTCGTCCGCGACCCCGACGGCGACGGCTACGCCCTCGTCGACTACACCGGCCGCCGCCCGCTCGACGACCCGTTCGGCTTCAAGTGGGACAAGGCCCTGATCCTGCTCGCCCCGGTCGGCGCCAAAAGCCGCATCGTCGTCCCCACCGCCAGCGGCGTCTGCGCGTTCACCTTCGACCAGCCCCCCGATGCGATCCTCCAATCCCACCACCCACTCTTCGACCCCAGGCTCGCCCCGGACCGCGCGATCCAGCTCGTCTTCGACGCCGACGGCGTCATCGCCTACGCCACCAGCGCCGACGGCGCCCGCGGCGCGAAAGGCGGCGGCGCGGTCGCCCGCTACGCCCCCCTGCCCGCCCCGAAGGGCGCCCCGACCACCGCCCGCGAGTTCGCCTGGAAGACGCTGGCCGGCTGGCCGCAGTCACTGCTCCACCTCGTCCCGTTCCGGGACGGCTCGGTACTCCAGATCAGCGCCGCCGACCACGAGGAGAAGGACAAGGTCGCGTTCTCGCTGAACACGATCACCGCCTCGGTGATCGACGAAAAGGAAGTCCACAAGCTGATCGACGACCTCAGCTCCTCCAACCCCGACAAGCGCGAGCTCGCGTTCAAGGGCCTGACCACGTTCGGCAACGGCATCGCCCCCCTGCTCGAGCAGGCCATCGACGTCGCGACCCCCGAGGCCCAGATCCGCATCCGCCAGCTCCTGAAGAACAAGATCGAGCCGACGCTCGGCAGCATGTCCCTCGTCGACGGCCGCATGCGCGTCGTCAACCGCCTCCCCGACGGCGGCGTGATCTTCCACGCCGAAGCCGGCGTCGCCATCCCCCGCCCCGACGACACCCCGACCTACGTCACCCCCGCCTGGCTCAGCATCCGTCCCGGCCGCCCGGTCGAGCTCCTCCCGCCCGGCCTGACCACCGACCTCACCCCCGGCAAACAGCAGATCATCGCCTGGGCCTACAACGACTACGTCGTCCTCGACCCCGTCATGGGGCCCCAGTGGTACCTCGGCAACCGCCTGAACCCCCTGCTGGGCAAACCCCACAAGTCTTTCACCCAATTCTCCGGCATCGATACCACCGGCCGCTGGATCTTCCGCGAGCCCCAGACCGCGCGCCCCCAACAGACCACCGCCGACGAACTGTTCAAGGCCATCGCGACGACGAACATCGCCGGCCCCCAGCCCGTCACCGCCCCATCAAGCCCTGCCACCACGCAATCGACAACCGCTCAGCACTCAGGGCTCAAGACTCAGCACTCCCCCCGCACCCTGATCATCGATCCCCGCCTCCCCGACCCCACCCCCCGCCTCCCCGCGTGGCAACTCCCCTCGTCGATCGGCAAGATCGGCTGGGACAAAGACAACTGGCCCGTCATCTACATGGACGTGAAGCCCGACCCCGTCCCCTGGGCCCTCGAGGACGGCGCCTGGCGCGTCATCGACCTGAAGAAAGGCGAGAAAGTCTTCACCGACCCCGCCGAACTCCCCAAGCCCGTTGCCCCCCCCACGACGACCACGCCCACAACCACCGCCCCAGCCACCACCTCCGCTGCCACCACTCAAGACTCACCGGGCCCCGCGCAGGACCTGCTCCTGACCGCGCCCGACGGCACCCGCTACTTCGGCGGCAACGACGCCCTCCGCGTCACCCGCCCCGACGGCACGTCCGTCACTTGGCCCCTCCCCGGCCAAGCCGCCGGCTCCGGCGCTCCCACCCTCCTCCGTACGAGCGACAACCTCCTCTTCCTCTTCAACACCCCCGGCCGCATCGTCCGAATCCGCCCCACCCCCGACGACGCCGAACCGTTCACCCTCGACGCCGTCTTCACCCGACTCGTCCCCAACGACCCAAACCCCATCCGTATCTGGATGGACCCCGCCGACCGCATCTGCATCGCCCACGGCGGCAACCGCATCACCGTCCTCTTCCCAATCGGTCGCATCCCCCCCGCCATCGTCGGCATGATGGGCCGCGACGACCTCCCCCCCGAAGACCCCGACGCCGCAAAGTGACCCGAAGACCGCGCAAGAAAAAACCCCGCGAGTGTGGGTGAACACCCGCAGGGCAAACCTTGGAGCACCAGTTTTAGCCTTCAACGCCTTGGCGTCCCCAGCAGTAGCCAACATAGCTCCATCGAATGAGAGGAGCGTGAGGCGAGAGAAAATCCAGTGCCCCCTTCCCGAAAACGGCCCGCATCCTCCGCCCAAAGTGCGCGCAAAAAAAACCCCGTAGGCGTGGGTGAGACCTACGGGGCAAGGAGGGAAGAAACACTTTGCAACAGACTTACGCTCAGAATTTGGAGAGGTTCTTAGTTTAGTCTGATTTTTTTATTTGATCGACCCTATTCTTGAAAAGACTCTAGGATTTCTTCCACTTTTTTCGTTAAACCTGACCAGTTAACATTGCCTGATTTATTAACTGTAATGAAATCTCCCAAAAGTAACAGGCTCGTAACCCCGTTGAGGGCGAAGAGTTTAGAAGCAAGAGGGTGGCGTTGGCCTTCGGAGGGGTTGAGGAAGCTGATCGGGTTGTCGGAGATCGGGCGGTCGAGGAGGAACTTGACCGCGTTGGGGTTGGGGGTGGGCTGAACTTCGGTGACTTTGAATCCCATTGGGGTCGGAATGTTACTGTCGGGGGTGGGGGAGAGGAAGGGGCAGGGGGTGAGGTGCATGGCGATTCCGGCCATAATTTTGCGTCTCATAAGTTTTTCATGAAGATGCCGGTATATTCGTTACAGGTGGAACGCGCTTAAGTAACGCCCGGATTCAAGGTTACGGTTGCGGTGGGGGTTGGGGTGGTGGGGGTGTCGTCTGATAAAACTAATCTGGATAATCTTGGAAACTGCGGTAGGATTCGGCCGATCTTCTCACCGTCCGTAAGGGTACAACCCACACGGGGCGTACCGTCCGCAAGGACAACTCGGAACGAGGGCCAAGGGGCAATCCGTAACCACGGAGGAACGGGAGATGTCGTTTAGTTGTGCTTCCCGGGTCAACCGGTCTGTCGTTGGTCGAGAGGGTCGTTGGGGGCGGTGGGGGAAGATCCGGTCGGTGCTGGCGGGGGCGGTCGCGGCGGTGACGCTGGGCGCGTTGGCGCCGGTCGCGTCGGCGCAGTACCCGAACCCTGACTTCTTCCCGATCGGCGTGCACTCGCAGCCGTGGCAGAGCTTCGACAAGTGGAAGGGGCGGGGCGTCAACACGATGTTCCAGTACGAGGCCGCGCGGAACGCCCAGGGGGTGCCGACGGTCTCGATCCAGAAGTGGTCGAGCGAGGCGGCGGGGAAGGGGCTGTACTACGTCCGCGAGCCGTCGGCGAACCCGGCGGACGACCTGTCGGAGAAGAACCTGATCGCGTGGGCGCAGAAGGACGAGCCGGACCTGATCAACCACGACCCGCACCCGCCGCGGAACATCGACATCTACCAGAACTGGAAGGCGATCGCGCCGAGCAAGCCGGTGTGGATCAACTTCGCGGGGCCGAGCATCACGGTGGGCGGGGCGGACTACACGCAGTGGGTGAAGGCGGGGGACTGGGTGGCGTCGGACTGGTACCCGATTAACTGGGCGCGGTACAACAACATCGGGTTCACCGGGCAGGCGATCGACAAGCTGCGGGCGGACTCGAAGGGGGTGCCGAAAAAGTACATGGCGTACATCGAGACGTCGTGGCAGCGGCTGGCGAAGAGCGAGCGGGGGCCGACGGCGGACGAGTTCCGCGGGTCGGTGTGGCACGCGGTCATGCACGGGGCGAACGCGATCATCTACTTCCCGCAGGTGGTGCCGGACCGGTCGATCGGCGGGTCGTTCTCGTACGACGGGACGCCGCCCGAGGTCGAGGCGGAGATGAAGAAGGTCAACGGGCAGTTGACGTCGATGGGGCGGGTGCTGAACGCGCCGCGCGACCCGTCGGCCCGGCGGATCGCGCCGTCGGTCGCGAACGCCGCGATCGAGGCGACGTGGCGGGTGATGCAGGAGGGGGACTACTTCCTCGTGCTCAACCAGTCGCGGAACACGCTCACCAACATTCAACTCACGCTGACCGGGCTGCCGGACACGGTGACGTCGCTGGCGGTGCTGGGGGAGACCGAGAACGGGCAGCAGCGGTTCGAGACGCTGGTGAACTCGCGGATCACGGACACGTTCCTGCCGTTCCAGGTGCACATCTACAAGACGAACGGGCTGACGGGCGCGCCGGTGTTCGCGGCGGTGCCGGAGCCGGCGGGGGCGGGGCTGCTGGCGGCCGGCGTTGCCGGGTGGATGCTGCGGAGGAAGAAGCGCGTCGCGTAACGGTACACGATGAGGTCGAGAGTGAGATTTCGTTCTCATCCGCCCCCTCCCGATCGGGAGGGGGCTTTTTTTGGCGCGGGTGGGGCGCGACTTGGTCACGAACCTTGTCTTCGACTGCGCTCGGCGCCGGCGGTGCGACTTGCCCTTGCGAGAGCGGGGGTGTCGGAGTCGCGGTCATCGTGCAATACTTTGATTACTGAGGGCCCCAGAATGAGCCGGCCGGACGATCCGAAACTTCATCACCCCGCCTTAGACGTCCTGAGGGCCTTCTGGGGGGCGATGTGGAAGTGGGAGTCGAACCTACTCCGGGAGCGGACCCACTTGGATACTTCATCCCAAGGAATGGCCGAGGATGCAATCTACGCAGCATTGTCGAGGCAGCGAGCTGAGGCGAGGGACGAGCTGGCGGCAATCTTTAATCGCTATTGTCAGGCTGGCTCAAGTGCGAGGCGGGTGAAAGACGTGCTTCATTGCGGCGGCGAGGAGCCTGATTACAACCCCGACAAGGAGGCCATACTCTCCGTGATCGACCGGGGTGACAAAGTGATTGTTGAAACTCAGATGACCCACCAGCTATGCAACAGGCTCAGGTACGAGCTGGTCAAGGTGAACGGTGATTGGAAGATCCGTGACAACCGAAAGTTCTACGCCCCGCACTGGGACAAGTGGATGAGGCAGGACCTGTAAGGCGCCTCAACGGGCTGTAATCGTTCCGGATTGACGGGGGAGGAATGAAGGATGAATCGGATCAGGGCGGGGGCGGCACCGGCGTTTCGCGAATCGAAGCGTGCGCGGGGCGGGATGGCGGGGATGAGGTAGAGCTCGCACGGCCGGGGCGCGCGGGGCCGCCGCTCCATTAACGCGCACGCTTGAGTTCGGCGTGCCATCGCTGGCGGTGCCTTCTGCAGACGGCACCGGCCCACTCCGCGTATTCCTTGTAGTCGGCCGGAATGTGGCCATTCCACCGCTGGGCCTCGGCGCGGACCGGGTAGGTTTCGGGCGGACCGTCGAATTCGGGATCGAAGGTGAATGGCGACGGCACCGGGCCCGCCAGCCCTTCGGTGGCGCTCGGCGGCACGGTGCGGATTGCCTCGGCGAGCAGGCCGTACTCCTCGCGGGTGAGCGAGAACGGCTCCCACTTCGCGCCCGGGCCCATTCCGCCGCCACCGCCGCCGCGGAGGAGAACTTGGTTGAGCAGGTGAAACGGCGGAAAGACGCCGCACGCGGCCACGAAAACGTGAAAATCGTAGACGAAGGCGAGCAGAGACGTTTCGGTTGGTTCCCAGGAGCTCCACACGCCGCCCCAGGTCTGGTAGCGCACGCGAGGGAGCTTGGCTTGAACGTCGGACGCCGGAGTGTTCTGCGACATCACTGGTTGTTCTACCCCGGGATGGGCGGATTGCCATCCGGGCGGGGTCGGGGCAGCGTATCCGCGGAACCTCGGGGCGGCGGGAGTGGGTGGAATTCGGCTCGTGAGTCGCCGCGGTTAGGTGTGAGCAGGAGGATTCGGGTCGGCGACGGGACGGGTACGAACGGGGCCCGGGGTTCCACGCTGTGCGACCCGGCCCGCAAGCGGGCCGGCTAAACGTCGGCAGGTGCGTGCGGAGTGTGAAGGCGTTCGGGCTACCGCCTCCCGTCGGCCGCGCGGACGACCCAGAGGACGAGCGCGACCAGCACGCCGAACAGCACGACAAGGGCCACGTTGTTCGCGCGTCGTCCGCCGATGCGGGAGCCGAGGTAGGCGTGTCCGAAGCAGACCGCGAGCGCCGGCGGCGACGGCACCCCAAGCCCACCACGCGGTGAACTCGGCCACGCGGGCGAACCGCACCAGGTAGCCTACGCCGGCAAGTCCGATCGCCCCGAGCGCGACCAGGCTGTTTCGCAGTCCGACGCGGAAGGGTCGTGCGACGCGCCCCTCGCCGAGCGTTTCGGGGTGCAGAAGTTGGCCGGTGGGTGGTGGGGGCATGGGAGTGGTTAGCCGGTTAGTCTAGCGCGCGACGGGCGGAGTTGCTAGACGAGGTGGCGTACACGGTTTGCAGTTCGAATCCGGGGCGGCGCTCTGGTCGCTGATGCTCCCGGCGCTCTGCCCCGGCGTGACTGTGGGGGGAAGCGCAAATGCGCTCGAACAGATCCCCCGGGGGGTGACTTCCTGTGCAGTCCGCGATCGCGGCCCGGTGGCCGCGGGCGTCGCGCGGACGACGATTCCGTCCGCTGAAGCGGACCCTACGCAAGACCCGTTCTTAACGTGCGGGGCGTTGGGGGACTGACGTTCACTGATTGTAGATGCGGGCGAGGCGTGGCAGGTGTTGGGCGGTGGCGTCCATGTCGTCGAAGTCCCAGTCTTCGCCGGACGGCGTGGGGGGCGTTGGCGCGGTGGTTTCGGGGTAGGGGAATTCTTTGCCGGTGACGCTTTCGTAGGCGCGGGTAGGGGCGGACAGGAGGTCCTCGCATTCGTGGAAGTCGTCTTCCGGGTCGGCGAACTTCGCGAGCGTGTCCGGGTCGGCCACCGCGGCTTCGTAGGCCTTTTGGCCTTGGGCGATGAGCCAGCCGCGGAAGTAGTAGAAGCCGTCGTCGGAGCATCCGCCGTTCAGGAGGTAGGCCGCGCCCCAGAGCTTCCACGAGTACGCGGCGTTGACCTTGGATTCGAGGATCGCGTGGAACGATTGGATCTCGGCCGGTGACAGTTGGGTGAGCTGCTCGTAGACGCCTTCGGCGATGGCGTCGGTGTCGCCGTCGGCTTCGGATCGGGCGCGCTTGATGACCTTCCAGAATGCCGGGTCGTCCATGTTGCCTCCACTGAGTCGCGACATTATCTCCTTTGCGTCGGCGGGCGACTGGTGTAGACCGAGTATATCCGATGGCCTCGCCGCGCCCTCACTTGCCGGGGCGGGCAACTTTGCGGGGGGGATCGGCGTCAGTAGAGTTTGGATGATGGCGATGGCGTACCGGCGGCGGGATTTCCTGTTGGGCGTCGCGGCGGCGGCGGCGGCGGCGCTGACGGGCGGGGGAGCGGTGTCGGGGGACTTGGGGCGGGCGCCGGATGGCGGGGGTGGGCGGGGGGAGGGTCGGAAGCGGCGGGCGGCGGCGGAGGCGGTGGACGCGTTCTTTGACAGCGGGCCGCTGCCAACGTTGCACCTCGAGCTGGACCCGACCGAGTTGCGGCGGCTGGAGGAGGAACCGAAGGCGTACGTCCGCGCGCACGTGCGGGAGACGGCGGCGGGGGCGGCGGAGGGGGTGTACTGCGACGTGGGCGTGCACCTCAAGGGGGGGTTCGGGAGCGTGCGGCCGGTCGCGGACAAGCCGGCGCTGACGCTGAACTTCGACAAGTTCGTCGCTGGGCAGTCGTTCCACGGGCTGGACAAGGTGCACCTGAACAACGCGGTGCAGGACGCGTCGTACCTGCGCGAGAACCTGGCGGCGTGGGTGTTCCGGGAGTCGGGGGTGCCGGCGCCGCGGGTGTCGGCGGCCCGCGTGTGGCTGAACGGGCGCGACGCGGGGGTTTACGTGTTGAAGGAGGGGTTCGACGGGCCGTTCTACGACCGGTTTTTCAAGGGGGGCGGGGGCGGGGACCTGTACGACGGCAACTTCGCGGACGTGGACCGGGGGATGGCGGTGCACCTGGGCGGGCCGCGGGCGGCGGCGGTCGACGGGCCGGACGTCGACCCGACTGACGTTGAGGCGGCCCGGCGGCGCGCGGCGGAGCTGAGCGAACGCCATGAGAAGGCCGCGGCGCGGTTGCAGGCGCTGGCGGACGCGTGCCGGGAAGTGGACCCGGGGCGGCGGAACGCGGCGCTGGAGCGCGTGCTGGACGTGGAGCGGTTCGTGTCGTTCCTGGCGTGCGAGACGCTGGTCGCGCACTGGGACGGGTACGGGACGTACCGCAACAACTTTCGGGTGTACCACGACCCGCGGGCGGACCGGCTGGTGTTCCTGCCGCACGGGATGGACCAGGTGTTCCAGCGGCCGGAGCACTCGCTGTATGGGAATAACGCGGTGGTCGCGCTGGCGGTGACGGTGGACAACCCGTCGGGCCGGCGGCGGTACCTGGAGCGGGTCGCCGAGATCCGGCGGCGGGGCGCGTTCCGGACGGACCGGGTGACGGCGGAGCTGGCGCGGCTGGCGGCGCGGGTCGAGCCGCTGTTCGCGGAGTTGGGCCCGGAGGCGGTGGCCGCGCACGCGGCGCGGACGGCGGCGCTGCGGCGGCAGGTGGTCGAGCGGGGGGAGGCGGTGGACCGGCAACTAGCGAACCCGCCGCGGCCGGTCGAGTTTGACGCGGCGGGGGTGGCCGTGCTCGGGGGGTGGAAGCCGGTACGGCTGGACGACGGCGGGGACGCGGCGTGCGACCGGTTTGAGGAGGGGGGCGCGGCGCGGCTGCGCGTGACGTGCGGGGCGGCGGGGGGTGGGACGGCGTCGTGGCGGACGAGCGAGCTGCTGACGCCGGGCACGTACACGTTTTCCGCGCGGATGCGGACCGAGGGGGTGGTGCCGCGGCAGGCGGTGGCGGACGCGCTCGGGGGTGGGGGGGCGTGCCTGCGGGTCAGCGGCAGCCGGCGGACGGCGCGGTACGCGGGGGACACGGACTGGCGGGTCGTCGCGTACACGTTCGCGGTGACGCAGCCGATCCGGGAGGTGACGTTCATCTGCGAACTGAGCGCGGGCGCGGGCCGGGCGGTGTTCGACCCGGCGACGACGACGCTCCGGCGGCACGGGGCGGCTGGCGGGGGGTGACGGCGGGCGGTGACGGGTTCGCCGCGGGGCCTCGGGGGACGCGGAAGACATTGCCGAGGATCCGGCGGCGAGTAACGGGGCTCCGCCACCCGCCGCCGAATCTTTTCGGTCACCTTGTCGGACGACGCGCCTTGCGCGAGGGGGGGCGGTGCGCGGGAGGCGTCATCGCCGCTTTGTTCGCCGGCGCGTCAGGGCGACGGTCGCGGCGACGGCGAGGGCGCCTGCGGTGGCCGGTTCGGGGACGGGGGCGCCGGCGGCGATGCCGCTGAGGGCGAAGACGAACGTGTTGCCGGCGCCGCCGTTGTAGGTGAGTTCGATCGCGGCGATCGGGCTGTCCTGGTCGGTGAGGACGACGTCCGACTGGTACAGGCGGGGGTTGGTGCTGCCGACGCTGTCGGTGCCGCCGTTGGGGTGGACGCGGCCGCCGGCGAGGATCGCGGCGCCGCCGCCGTTGAACCAGTCGGGGGCGGCGACGCCGGTGATGACCTCGTCGGGGTCGCCGTCGGCGTGGATGATCCGGACGTTGAACGACCCGCTGCCGTTGCCGGTCGAGGTCAGGAACGAGAGCGCGGCGTAGGCGGCGGGCTCGTCGAGGGCGAGGCTGGCGGCGGTGTTGGCCGTGTTGAGCAGGATCGCGTTCATCCCGGTCGCCGAGCCGAGCTTGAACGTGTGGGCCCCGTCGGCGGCGCTGGCGACGGTCTGGCCGGCGGCGACGCCGGTGTTCGGGTTGTCGGCGACGTACCCCTTCTCGTAGAACGTCGCGCCGCTGGCGGTGTCGGTGCCGTTGTCGAGGTTGGCGGTGACGGCGGCCGGCACGGACGTCGCGCCGGCCTCGACGATCGCGTCCTGGTTCCAGCCGGTGGCGGCGATCGGGGCGTAGGTTCCGGCGGTGCTGTCGAACTTGAAGTTGGAGACGACCTGGGTGGCGGAGAGGCCGCCGGTCGCGCCGGTGAAGCCGACGTAGCCGGTGCCCGCGCCGAGGACGGCGGGGATGTCGACGGTGTCGGAGCGGGAGTGGATGCGGCCGGTCGAGCCGTCGCGGATCGTCGTGGTCAGCGTCGTTCCGTAGTAGGAGAGCTTGACGTCGACGGGGTAGCCGCCGCGGATGTTCGCGCCGGGGGTGGTGAAGAACGTCGGGGCGACGCCGTTGGTGGCGACCCCGTACCCGCCGTTGAAGATGTTCAGCATGGCGGCGACGCTGGGGGAGACGGCCGGGACCGCGGCATTTTCCGAGCGGTAGCCCATGGCGCCGCCGGGCGTGCCGAGGGCGGCGGTGCCGCGCGGGTCGTTCTGGACGACGAACGCGACGCCGTCGGCGCCACCGCCGGGGGCGTCGAGGTACGTGAACTGGACGACGAAGTTGTTGATCGCCTGGCGGGTGCTGGCGAAGCCGCTGGTGGCTTGGCCGTTGATGCCGTTGGCGGTGATCTGGAACGTCGTGTTGTCGGAGTAGTAGCCGTTGCCGGGCGTCTGCGTCGGGTCCTGCACGGTCGAGTTGACCGGGGCGAAGTCGCCGAAGTTGATCAGGCCGGCGGACGCGCGAGGCGCGTGGAGCGTGACGGCGGTGGCGGCGCAGGCCAGCGCGAACGTCGCGCGGGCGGGGCGGGGGTGACTCGTAACGGTAGTCGGACGGGCGGACATGTCTCACTCTCCTAAGGTTGGAAGGCGGCGAATCGCCAGGGTTCTTGCGAGCGTGCGCGGCACGCGGGGGCGACCTTCGGCCTACAGCCGCGGGTCGAAGTTCTCCTTCTTGTGCGCGGTGTCGCGGGGGATCGACTCGGCGTGGCCGTCGACGAACGCGGCGTTGCCGCGGCGGTCCGGGTTGGGCACCCAGCTCCAGCCGCCGAGGTGCGGGCTGTCGGGCGTCCTCCGCTTGCGGTCGTGCCGGATCGCGAGCAGGTCCACCCCCTTCTCGGCGACCGGGTACTCGCTGAAGTAGTTTCCGAGGTGGGGCTCCCAGCGGCCGTCGTTGATCGTGCGCTCGTCCTCCTCGACGAGCATCACCTTCTCCGAAGCGTTCTTGACCTGCTGGATCTTGGCAACGCCCTGCCACCCGCCGTCCGTCGTGAAAAACCGGTTGAACGCGTAGCTGAACTTGTACGGCCCCGCGCCGCCGGCGCCGGGGCGGTTCTCGACGTCGTCCGACGGGCAGACCAGCGCCTCGACCGACGCGAACTTGTTCATGTAGGGCGCGAGCGCGGAGTCCTCGATCGGCCGCGGCGCGTCCCAGTAGATCCAGCCGGACGGCTGGTTCGGCATGCCGCTCTCGGGGAAGCGGCCCTTGTTGGCGTCGCAGTACATCTGGAACGCCATGCCGAGCTGGCGGACGTTGCTCAGGCACTTCACGCTGTTCGCCGACTCGCGGGCCCGGGCGAGCGACGGGAGCAGGATCGAGATCAGCAGCGCGATGATGCCGATGACGACCAGCAGCTCGACGAGCGTGAACGCGCGGCGGCGGGCGGGGCGGCCCGGGGAACTTGGACGACTTGTTTCGCGGGCGTGGCCTGGGGTACGCATCGGGACGACTCCTGCAACGGCCGGCCCTGCGCACCGTCTCCGTCGGCTCGGCCTTGCGGCGCGGCTGGGGCGGTGCGGGGGTCGGGATGTTTGGGAGCGCGTCTCGAACAGACGGCCGGGTCGCGCAGCGTGCGCCCGTCGGCCGGTTGGTTGGTGGCTGACGGGGGGCAGTATCGCGGGCGCGGCGCGCGGGGGATACCGCCGCTTGCGGCAATAACTTCGGCGAATTCGTCAAAGCGGGCCGCGGCGGAATTGACGTTTCGTTGCGGGTCGATGACGAACCCGCGGCGCGCGCCTACGATGAGATCGCCAACCCCGCCCGCGCTGTTGCCGTCGTCGTTGTTCCCATGATCGATCTATCTCAGAGCAGTCGGAGCCCGGCCCGGGGCGGGTCGGGGCGCAGGGTGGCGTTTTACGTGTCGGAGCGGTCGGAGTACGCGTCGCGCGTGCTCGAGGGGGTGTTGCGGTACGTCGACGACCACGTCGGTTTCGTCTTACGCGATTTCTGGGATGACGTGACCGATGCCGCGCGGCGCGCGGCCGTGCTCGCGCGCGCCGCCCCGTGGTCGGACTGGGCACCGGCGGGCGTCGTGGGCATTTTACCTCACGGCGCGGAAGCGGTGACCTGGGCCACCGCCGCCGGCGTGCCGGTCGTCTCGATCGGGAGCGACTTCCGCGACGTGCTGCCGACCGTGAACGTCAGCGCCGACTCGGTGGCGGAACTGGCGATCCGGCATCTGTTGGGGACCGGATATCCGAACGTCGCGTTCGTCGGCGTGCGCGGGTACACGGCCGTCGACCACCGGCGCGCCGCGCTGGAGCGACATTTGGGGGAGTTGGGCCGCCCACTGCTGGCGTACGGGCTGGAGAACAACCCGTGGCCGGGGTTCTATCAACTGGAAGAGCGGGCGGCGGCGGAGGCGGGGCTCGAACGGTTCCTGCGGGAGGCGCCCAAGCCGCTGGGCGTACTGGCGACGACGGACCACGCCGGCCGCGTCGTCTGCGCGGCGTGCCGCCGACTGGGGCTGGCGGTGCCGCAGGAGGTCGGCGTGCTCGGGGTGGACAACTACGCCGCCGCCCGGACGTGCCTGCCGCCGCTGTCGAGCATCCACTCGCCCGGCGAAGACGTGGGCTACGCGGCCATGGAACTGCTCGACCGCCTGACCCGCGGGAAGCCGGCGGGCCCGCCCGTCGCGGTGGCGGCGACGAAGCTCGTCGCACGTCAGTCGACGGGGGCCGGGAGCGGCGGCACGGAATCGGTCGTCGTGCGGGCCCTCGCGCTCATTCGCGAGCGAGCCTGCGACGGGCTGGCGATCGAGGAGATCCTCGACGACCTGACCGTCTCGCGCTCGACGCTGGAGCGGCAGTTCGCCGCCGTCGTCGGCCGCCCGCCGGGGCAGGAACTCCTGCGCGTCCGCCTCGCGCGGGCCAAGGAACTGCTGCGGACGACCGACCTGCCCGTCTCCCGCATCGCGGCCATGACCGGCTACGAGCGGTCGAGCAGCTTCAGCGAGTTCTTCCGCCGCGAGGCGGGGACGTCGCCGCGGGCCTACCGCAAGGGCGGAGTCGAAGTGGCGAGTGGTGGATAAGCCGGATCACCGCCGCGACGCAGAGATCGGAGAGGAGCGGAAGCCGACGAGCTACCAAACCGCACGAACGGGCGGGAACCGGAGCGGGAACGTGACTTCGTCGAATGCCTGCCCGGACTTGCGCACTCGCCGTTCACTGCTCTTCCCTTCTCCGCGCCCTCCGCGTCTCTGCGGTGAACCTCTTCGACTTCGCGCTTAGAACCCCACCTGCAGTCCGACGCGCACGTACGGCCGGTCGCCGATGTCGGCGACCTTGTCGTCGTCGCTGGTGTCGAAGCCTTCGGTCAGTTCCTGGCCGAACGCGTAGCCGAGGGCGGCGAGCAGGTTGACCCGCTCCGTCGGGGTCCAGCGGAAGCCGACCTCGGCCCGGCGCTGGAAGAAGAACAGACGGTCGTTCCCGTGACGGAGCTGCTCGGAGTGGAACGAGTTGCGGCGGGAGTCAAACGACGCGTACACGCCGAGCGTCTTGCGGGCGGGTAGCAGGTCGTAGTCGATGCGGAGGGAGAGGTCGTCGGGGATCAGGTAGGTGGCGTCGATCGACAGGCGGTCGATCGGCTCCCAGTGGATGCTGGCGTAAGGCACGCCGACGCTCAGGAGCAGCTGGGGCTGGAACGGCCCGCCGGTGACGGACGGGTCGGGGTTGCCGAAGATCAGCTTCTGGTAGACGAGGCCGGGGAGGGGGACGTCGGGCTTGAACGAGCGGTTGCCGTCGTAGTCGATGACGAAGAGCAGGCCGTCGGTCTTGTTGAGCTTCTTGCCGAGGATGAACGAGGCCTTGCCGTACCAGGCGTTGCCGTCGGAGAAGAAGTCGTCGTCACCGGCGGGGCCGCCGGACGCGCCGGCGTAACCCGCGCCGAGCGTCAAGGCCCCCTGCCAGCCGGCGACCTTGTCCTCGTAGACGCCGAAGCCGACGGCGAACGAGACGTCGAGCAGGCTGGTGGGGATGCGGTCGTCGTCGGTGTCGAAGTGGAGGTAGGTCGCCGACGCGCCCAGCCGCGGGTCGAACTTCTGCGCGGGCGCCAGGCGGTAGCGGGCGGTGATGTCGATCAGCGAGAGCTGGTAGTCGTCGCCGGTGTCGGTGTTCCCCTCGTTGAGCGCGGCGGCGAAGCCGTTGACCTCGAGCGGCACGCGCTCCTGGAACGGGCGGAGCATCAGGTCGATGTTCGTCTGCGCCAGCGCGGGCAGGGAGAGGATTAATGCGAGGATGGAGGACAGGGGATGGAGGATGGAGCCGCGGGGGGACGGAGTTGCAGTCCGGTGAATCATGGTGGGGGAGAATTTAGCGGCGGCTTTTTCCAGGTCAAAGGGCGTCGGTTCGATCCGTTGGCGGGCGGTGCGGTGGACGCGCGGCAGCGCTTTGCCACCGATTCCACCGATGCACACCGATTCAATCCCTCTTCAGCGGTGGCCCGCGCGGCAGACGAAGACAGTTACAGATGACACAGATAGCCACGGATGTAGAGAAGGCGTGGGTCCGCGCTCGCCATCTGTGTTCATCTGTGCCCATCTGTGGCCGCCTTCCTCCCGCCGCGCTAGGGTCGGGGTTTGTTTGACCGGGTTGAGGTCGCTTCTATAATGCCGCCCGATTCGTCCGCACGTGGGATGCCCCTCGGCCGTCTCGGGAAGGAGTCTGTGGGTGCGCTGGAGTTGGATCTGCATCTTGGCGGGCGCGGGGCTGCTGGCGGCGGCGGGGCGGAGTTCGGGGCAAATCACGGGGGCGGGGGACGTCGCGAACGACAATCTGATCATGCAGGCGACTCGGGCCACGACCTGGACCGATGAGGGGACGAACGTCGTCATGCTCGAAAGCGCGGCCGGCCAGCAGGTCGCGCTCGACGTCGACCGCACCCGCATGACCGCCGACCGCGCGGTGGTCTGGCTCTCCCCCGTGAAAGGCTCTTTGCTGCAAGAGCAGGAGGCCCAGATCGCCCTGCTCGGGAACTACACGCTCGACCAGCAGGGCCAGGTCCGACAGAGCGGCGACCGCCTGCTCGTGACCGCCACCGTCCGCGGCGTCATCCGCGTCACGGCTGCCGAGCGCGCGGTCGGGCGGCAGGACAATGCCGAATTCTACCAGGCCGCCAAGGCCCTCCGCCCACCCCCCGCGACCGCCACCGGCGCCGAGCTCGACTCCTGGCTCACCGGCCCGATGCCCCCCCCGGGCACGGCCGCCGCCACCACGCAAACCACCCAACCCGCCGGCCGGCCCCGGCAGCCCGTCTCCTTCAGCGCCGAGCGCGTCGACACGCCGACAAACCCCGACGGCACCCCCGCCACGCCCGACGGCTTTGTCGCCGTCGTCGTCACCGGCAACGTGAAGCTGTTCCAGCGACAGGCGGACGGCGCGATGATCGAGATGCAGGCCGACCGCGCGGTCCTCTTTACGCCGCTCCGCCGCCTGCGCGACCTCGAGGCCGACAAGCAGTACACCCGCATCGAGGAGGCGATCACCGCCGCGTACCTCGAAGGTGACGTGCGGATCGTCAACACGCCCGCCGGGCGCCGACCGGTCGACCAGCGCCTCTCCGCCAACCGCGTCTACTACGACTTCGAGACCGAGCGCGCGATCCTGACCGACGCCGTGATCCACTCGGTCGAGCCGCAGCGGAACATCCCGGTCGTCGTCCGCGCCCGCACGATCCGCCAGCTCTCCAGCGGCGAGTACCGCGCCGAGAAGGTCAAGCTCACGCAGAGCAGCTTCCACACGCCCAGCTACGCGATCGGTTTAAAACAGGCGTACATCCGCCAGGTGGACACCGGCAACGAGCAGTACGGCACGCTGACCAACTTCGTCGGCAAGGGGATGACCCTCGACTTCCAGGGCACGTCCCTCTTCTACTGGCCGGTCATCGGCGGCGCCTTCACAGAGCGCGGCGCGGCGTTGCGGAACATCGAATTGGGCAGCGATAGTCGGTTCGGCTTCGGCGTCCGCACCGACTGGGGCCTGTACGAGCTGCTCGGCAAGCTGCCGCCGCGCGACTTCGACGCCGAGCTCTCGCTCGACTACTTCGCCGAGCGCGGCCCCGCGGCCGGCCTCGACGGCCGGTACGGCGGCGGGTTCGTCACCGAGCAGACCAAGCAGCCGTGGGCGTTCACCGGCAAGTGGGAGGCGTACGTCGTCAACGACCACGGGGAGGACACGCTCGGCCGCCGCCGGCTCGACGTCCAGCCCGAGCAGGAGATCCGCTACCGCCTCTTGTGGGAGCACCAGCACTTCTTCCCGGACAACTGGCAGGTGCAGTTGACCGGTGCGCTCGTCAGCGACCCGACGTTCCAGGAGGAGTGGTTCCGCACCGACTGGTACAACCAGCGGCCGCTCGACACCGCGATCTACCTCAAGCACCAGGAGCAGACCGAGGCGTTCACGCTCCTGTACAGCATCCAGCCCAACGACTTCGTCACCGCCGCCACGCTCCAGCAGGAGCAAACGGAGGTCGAGCGCGTCCCCGAGCTCTCCTACCGCCGGATCGGCGACACGATCGGCGACAGCGGCCCGACGTTCTTCAGCAACAATGTCGTCGGCGGCTACCGCTTCCAGAACAGCTCCGCCCCGCTGACCCCCGAGCCCGACGGCGACGGCGGCCAGGGCTTCCGCGCCGTCGACTCCCCGGGCCTGCCGTCGTTCGGCCAGACCGGCGGGCCGACGCGCGTCACCTACCGCGGCGACTTCCGGCAGGAGCTCGACTGGCCGGTCTCGCTCGGGCAGTTCCGGTTCGTGCCGTACGTCGTCGGCCGCTACACCTGGTACTCGCAGAGCCCCGACCCCAACGAGTCCAGCAACGACCGCCTCTTCGCGGGCGCCGGCCTCCGCGTGAGCACGGCGTTCTGGAAGGTCGACGACACCGCCCACAGCAAGATCTGGGACGTCAACCGCCTCCGCCACGTGATCGAGCCGGAGGTCAACGTCTTCACCAGCGCCCAGTCCCTCGGCCGCGAGCGCCTGCTCCAGTACGAAGAAGGAATCGACCAGATCAACGACGTGACCGCTCTTCAGGTGGCGCTGCGGCAGCGCTGGCAGACCAAGCGCGGCGGCCCGGGGCGGTGGCGGAGCGTCGACTTCCTCACGCTCAACGTCGAGGGCAACTTCTTCCTGAACGCCCCCCCGGACGACGAGCTGAACCCCGTCGCCTTCCGCGGCCTCTTCTTCCCGTCGATGCCCGAGGCGAGCGTCCCGCGCAACAGCGTCAACGCCGACGCGATCTGGCGGGTCAGCGACACCACCGCGATCCTCGCCGACGCCCAGTTCAACCTCGACGAGCGCAACCTCTCGACCGCCTCGATCGGCCTAGCCGCCAGCCGGGGCGAGCGGCTCAGTTACTTCCTCGGCCTGCGCTACATCGACTCCGGCGAGTTCACCCGCTTCGGCGCCGGCGGCGCGCTGCAGGAGCGCGACCTCCACTCGGTCGTCGCGACCGCCGCGGTCAACTACCAGATCACACCGAAGTGGAACGTCGCCGCCCGCCAGAGCTTCGACTTCGGCGAGCGCGAGCGGGTGCTGTCGAACTACTCCCTGATCCGCCACTTCGACCGCTTCTACGCCTCGGTCACGTTCCGCGTCGACTACATCGGCGAGGACAGCGGCATCTTCGTCAACGTCTGGCCGGAGGGTCTGGGCACGGCGGCCGGCGGGGCGGAGCGGCTGGCCGAGGTGTTCCGCTAGACCGCTGCGCGGTGCACGCGTCATCACCGGCTTCCGGTCTGGCAAAGATTATCGCCACCGATTTCACCGATCGGCACCGATAAGACGGATTCTTATCGGTGCCGATCGGTGAAATCGGTGGCAACCGGATTTTAAGCTTTGCGTCTTCCTTCGTGCCTTCCCGTCTTCGTGGTTGACCCTTCCCCTCGTCCGCCTACTCGTCGGTCACGCACCCTTCGCTGGCGCTTTTCACGTTCTTGACGTACTTGTAGAGCGTGCCCCGGGTGACCTTGTACGGGGGCTTCTTCCACGCCGAGCGGCGCTGGGTCAGCTCGGCCTCACTCACGAGCAACTCGAGCGTGTTCTTCTCGGCGTCGATCGCGACGCGGTCGCCCGTCCGCGCCAGCGCGATCGGCCCGCCCTCGATGGCCTCGGGCGTCACGTGGCCGATGATGAAGCCGTGGCTGCCGCCGCTGAACCGACCGTCGGTGATCAGGGCGACGTCGTTCAGTAGGCCGTAGCCGGCCAGGGCGCTCGTGGGCGTGAGCATCTCCGGCATGCCGGGGCCGCCCTTGGGGCCTTCGTAGCGAATGATGATCACGTCCCCCTTGACGATCTGCTTCTGCTCGAGGCCCGCGAGCATGTCTTCTTCCGAGTCGTAAACCTTCGCCGTCCCCTCGAACCGCGTCCCCTCCTTGCCGGTGATCTTCGCGACCGCCCCCTCCGGGGCGAGGTTGCCGCGGAGGATGCGGATGTGGCCGTCCTTCTTGATCGGGTTCGAGAACGAGTGGACGATCGGCTGGCCTTCGGTCAGGCCGGGCAGGTCCTTCACGTTCTCCGCCAGCGTCTTGCCGGTGACGGTCTTCTGGCTGCCGTCGATCAGCCCCTTCTCGATCAGCAGCTTGATGACCGCCGGCACGCCGCCGACGCCGTGCAGATCTTCCATCACGTACTTGCCGCTCGGGCGGAAGTCGCTGAGCAGCGGCGTCTCGTCGCTCACCTTCTGCCAGTCATCGATCGTCAGTTCGACGTCGAACGAGCGGGCCATCGCGATCGAGTGGAGCACGGCGTTGGTCGACCCGCCGAGCACGATCGTCAGCCGCATCGCGTTGACGAACGCCTGCCGGGTCGCGATGTCGCGGGGCTTGAGGTCGAGCTCGAGCAATTTGCGGATCGCCGCGCCGGCGCGCACGCACTCGTCGATCTTCTCCGGCGCGTCCGCGGGGGCGCTCGAGGAGAACGGCAGCGACAGCCCGAGGCACTCGATGAACGACGCCATCGTGTTCGCGGTGTACATCCCGCCGCACGCCCCCTGCCCCGGGCAGCTCTTTCCGATGATCTCCTTGCGCTCGGCCTCGTCGATCCGTCCGGCCAGGCTTTGGCCGTACGCCTGGAACGCGCTGATCACGTCCAGCTTCTCCTCGGTCCCCCGCACCTTGGCGCACCCCGCCCGGATCGACCCGCCGTAGACCATGATCGACGGCCGGTTCAGCCGGCCCATCGCCATGACCGTGCCCGGCATGTTCTTGTCGCACCCCGGGAGGGCGACCAGCGCGTCGTACCACTGCGCCCCCATGATCGTCTCGATCGAGTCGGCGATCAGGTCGCGCGACTGGAGCGAGAAGCTCATCCCGTCGGTGCCCATCGAGATCCCGTCGGAGACGCCGACCGTGTTGAACCGCATGCCGACCATGCCGGCCGACTCGACGCCGCGCTTCACGTGCGTGCCGAGGTCGGCCAGGTGCATGTTGCACGGGTTCCCGTCGTACCAGACCGCGCCGATCCCGACCTGCGGCTTGTCGAGGTCGGCCCAGGAAAGGCCGGTCGCGATCAGCATCGCCTGCGACGCCCCCTGGCTGGCGGGCTGGGTGATGCGCGAGGAGAACTTGTTCAACTTCGTGGCGGTCGAGGAAGTCATAGTCGTTCGCGGTTGCGGGTCGTGCGGCGTCGCCGGGTTCACACCGGCGCGAAAGACCGGCAGTGTAACAACTCGGCGGCCGGTACGCACCCGGGCGGGGGGAAGAGGGATCAACCACGGAGGCACGGAGGACACGGAGGACACGGAGGACAACGCGAACGCGGGGCGGGACGGCGGGGGCGGCTATTTCGTTTTGATTTGGGTTTCTGTCGTTCGGGCGCGACCGCCGAAGCGGCTCAGAGGACGAGTTTGCCTCTGTGCCCTCCGTGACTCCGTGGTGGAAGCTCTTCCGACTGCCCTGAACAGGTCCCCTGTCAGATTGCGGGAAGATCCCGGGGACGACCCGGGTTCCCCCTCGCGTAGCCCGGCCGGATAGAGCGACGCGATGTACGCTGGCGCCGCCGCGAGTCGGGAGCCTCCCCCCTCACCCGAACCCGAAGGAGTCCGAGCCATGTCGAGCAAGCAGACGATCGTCGAGTCGTTGGAGACCCGCACCCTCATGAGCGCCACGCTGGCCGACGGTCTGCTGACCGTCACCGGCACGGACGCCGCCGAGACGATCCGCGTCGAGCAGGAAGGCTCGCGGATTTACGCCTACGTGGGCGACGTCCGCGACTCGTTCCGCGCCTCCCGCGTGCAGACGATCCGCGTCGACGCGCTCGGCGGCGACGACACCGTCCAGATCGAGGTGAAGCGCAACAGCCGGATCCAGGGCGGCGCCGGCGACGACACGATCTCCGGCGGCTCCGGCCACGACACCATCGACGGCGACCAGGGCACCGACGTCATGTTCGGCAACAAGGGGAGCGACACCAACGTCTGGGACCCCGGCGACGGCAGCGACGTGGTCGAGGGCGGCAAGGGGTTCGACGCCCTGCTCTTCAACGGCTCCGACGGGGCCGAGATCATGGACGCCTCGGCCAACGGCGACCGCCTGAAGTTCTTCCGCAACCTCGGCAACATCAACATCGACGCCGGCTCGACGGAGCGGCTGATCGTGATTGCCAAGGGCGGGGCGGATCAGATCACGAACAACGATCTGACCGGCACGCCGGTCACGCACGTCGAGGTCGACGCTGGCGACGGCGACGACGTCGTCAACGGCGGCAACCTAAGCGAAACGCTGTTCGGCGGCGCCGGCAACGACACGATTGACGGCAACAAGGGGGACGACGCCATGCTCGGCGGCGACGGCGACGACCTCCTGATCTGGGACCCCGGCGACGGCAGCGACCTGAACAACGGCGGCAACGGCGACGACGTCCTCCGCTTCAACGGCAGCAACGGCGACGAAGTCATGACGATGTCCACGATCGCCCGGAACCAGCGGACGATCTTCACCCGCGACCTCGGCAACATCCGCCTCGACGTGCGCAAGATCGAGACCGTAGACGTCGAGGCCAAGGGCGGCGCCGACAAGATGATCATCAGCGACCTGTCCGCCGGCACCGTGCGGACGGTCAACGTCGACCTCGAGTCCGCGACCGGCACGAACACCCCCGACGACAGGGCCGACTTCGTCCAGGTGCTCGGCACCAGCGCCGCCGACACGGTCACCGTGACCGGCGCCGCCGGCGGCCCCGCCACGGTCGCCGGCCTCGCCGCCACCGTGAAGGTCGCCAACTCGTCCGCCACCGACGACCTCCTCGCCGTCAGCGGCCTCGCCGGCAACGACGTGATCGACGCGTCCGCCCTCCAGGCCGGCGTCGTCAAGGTCATGAACCTGTCCGGCGACGGCGGCAACGACTCGCTGCTCGGCAGCCGCGGCGTCGACGAGATGTTCGGCGGCAACCAGCACGACTTCGCCGACGGCAACCAGGGCGACGACCGCGCCGTCATGGGCGGCGGCGACGACCTCTTCGTCTGGGACTCGGGCGACGGCAGCGACGTCGTCGAGGGCCGCGCCGGCGCCGACCTGTTCCGGTTCAACGGCAGCAACGGCAACGAGGTCATGAACGCCCAGGCCGACGGCGGCCGCATGAAGTTCTTCCGCGACCTCGGCAACATCAACATGGACGTCGCCGCCTTTGAGGAAATGGAAGTCTTCGCCCTCGGCGGCGACGACGAGATCACGATCGGCGACCTCTCCGGCACCGGCATCGGCGCGGTCTTCGCCAACGGCGGCGCCGGCTCGGATACGATCATCCGCTCCTCCGCCAACGGCATCGTGACCGCCGTCGAGTTTGAGACGGAAAAGCAGGAGAAGTGAGCAGTCGCCGGTGGCCGGTCACCGGTCGCCAGTGACAGGCCCGGAGTAACGGAGTAAGCGGCGGAGCCGGCGGCCCCTGGGTGGGGTCGCCGGTTTCCTGCGCCGTGATCCGGCCCCCTCGCGCAGTCGTCCGGCCCCGGCCCGGCCCTCACCCCCGCCCTCTCCCCGCGGCGTTCGTCCCGAGCGGCGAACGCCGCGGAGGGACGTCGTCGGGAGAGGGAGGATGCGGGACGGCGGGGCGAGGGCGCGCGGCCTTCCGGCGAGTCAATCGCGCCCCGACCGCTTAAGCGATCATGCGCCACGGGCCCGGTCGTCGGTCAGTCGGCGAGCCCCGCCTGCACCACAACCGCCTTCACCAGCGCCGTCGCGCTCGCCGGCGTATACCCGTGCACCCCGTCCACCGGATGCCCCACCAGCCCCACGCTCAAATCCTCCGGACTGAACAACACTGCCGCCCGGCCGTTCACCAGCACCGCCCGCAGCCGCGGCCCCTTCGCGTTGCTCAACGTCCGCTTCGCGAACGTGCGATACCCGATTTGGTCCGCCGGCACGCCCAGCGTGGCGTACAGGGAGTGCTCGACCGGCAGCACCTGCGGCTTCGCGCCGCCGCCGATCGCCGTCACCTCCGCCTCCAGACCCGCAGCCGCCTCCGCGTCCCCGCCGGCCGCGTCCACCAGCAGCGTCCCCCCCGCGTCCACGAAACCCTTGAGCTCCGCCCGCTCCTCGTCCCGCAGCTTCACCTTCCCGGTTCCCGTCAGGTGCGCGATCTTGTACCCACCCTGCCCCAGCTTCCCGTCGCCGAGCTTGACCGGCTCCGCCGCCAGCCCCAGTTGATGCTCGTTTGCTAGGATCGCCCCCATCCGCCGCCACCCGCCCGGTTCCGGATCGGGGTTGTGCGCGTGCATCAGCCGCGCCACCTTGATCGTCCGCCCCGGCGGCGTCGCCGACCGCGGCGTTACCACCCAAGACTCCCCCTTGTTCCGCAGGTCCCGCCGCTCGTTCGCATAAAGGAACACGTTCGCCATCAACTCGAACGCCCCCTCGTGCCCTCCGTACGCGTTCGTCTGCCAGTACCGCGCGGGGTCGCCGCTCGGGATCAGGAGCATCAGCTCGCGCACGCCGTTCGACAGCCCCTGCACCCGCGGCGGGTTCTTCCACCGGGCGCGCGAGAACAGGTTCTCGTAGATCAAATGCCCGCTGGGCAGGTCCCGAAACTCGTACGCCGGGAACAGCTTCGACCCCAGCTTCGCAAAGCTGACGGCGAACTTCGGGTCCGAGCAGTCGGCGTGCCCGACGATCAGGCCCCCCTGCTGCACGAACCGCTGCAGCTTCTCCTCCTCCTGCTTGCTGAACGAGAGCGGGTGGTTCCCGGAGACGAACAGGATCGGCGCGTCCAGCAGTTCCTCGGCCGGCGCCTTCAGGTTGACGATCTGCCAGTTGACCTCGCGCTCCAACTGTCGCGTCATCCACCGCGCCAGATTCGCCACGTCGCGCGGCCGCTGGTTCCAGTTCGCCGGCTTGGGCGTGTCCCCGGCCCGGTCCAACACGTACTCCAGCTTGTTCATCACCAGCGGCGCCCGCCCGCGCACGAGGAACAGCAGCGCGAAGCACGTGTCCGACACCGCCTCGCCCCCCGCGCCCCACGACCCGTCGCGGTTCTGGCTCGCGATCAGGTTCGTCGCCCCCTGCTTGTACCAGTCGACGTTGCCGAAGTACTTGTGCCCGCCCGCCAGCCCGATCCGCTCGATCCCGTAAAGCGTGTAGTACGGGTGCCGCCCCCCCAGCGCGCCCACCGACTCCGGCTGCCGCAGGAGCCACGCGATCCCCCGGTCCACCGCGTCGTTCCGCCGGTTGCCGTTGCACTCGGCCACCGGCGGGTTGATCCGGTCCTGGCAGAGCAGCAGCGTCGCGACGCCCGCCGCCGTCATCGACGCCGTCGCGGGCATCGGCCGCGCGAACGTGTTCGAATATGACCACCCGCCGTCGTCGAACTGGTGCCGCCGCCACCCCGCGTCCTGCTCCTTCCACCACGCCGTCGGGATCTCCGCCCCGCACTGCTCCGCCGCCCACAGCCCGAGCACCGCGAACTGGCTCGCACTGTGGTCCGACCCGGTGTCGCCCGCCGTGTCGGCCAAGTACCGGAAGAACGGCCGGCTGCGGGCGTCCGTCCGTTGGTTCTTCAAGATCAGGTCACTGTCCTTCTTCGCCAGATCGAGGGACTCCTTGCGGTGCGCGTTCGGCATCGCCGCCCAGACCAGGGCCCGCGTGCCCAGTGCGTAGGTGCCTTCGATTTCCGCCTCCTTGAGGAACTTGATCGCCGCCGCCAGCTTCGGCTCCGCCGGCGCGTCCCCCGCCGCCAGAAGCGCGTACGTGCAGAGCGCCGTCAGCCCGCCCCACTGGCTCGAGTTCTGGATGTGCGTCAGCGTGATCTTGTCCCCCACGTCCGGCCTGCCCCCTCCGACGCGCTGCGGCAAGTCCCAGTTGCCGTTGGCCTGCACCGCGTACAAGTACGCCTTCGCGGCCGCGACCGCCTGCTCCACCTGCTTCGGATCCGGACCGGCGGGTGGCGGCTCGGTCATCGGCGCGTCCGGGTTCTCCAGCGGGTTCGCTGCCGCCGCCGCCCGGGTTAGCCGGTACGTCGTGCTCCCGCTCTTGAACGCCAGCACCTCCCCGTCGAACGCCGCCGTGAACAGGAACGTGTTCGGCCCGTCCGTGAAGTTCCCCGTCAGCCCCTTCCCGTTCCTCGCCGCGATCAGCGGGAACGTCTTCGCCCCCAGCCGCACCGCCCCGTCGTACCGCCCCTGGCCCGCGGCCCCGGCGTTCGCGGTCAACGTAAGCGTCAGCCGCGCGTCCTTCCACGTGCCTGAAAACGCTTCGCCCGGCGGCGGCGGCTGCTGCCGCTCCTGCGCCACGGCGACCGACGAAACAAGGCAGAGCAGGACGGCGCAGCGGGGGAGGCGCATCGGGGGCTCCGGGTGGGGGTGGGTTTGCGGGTGTCCGCCTATTTCACCGCGGGTTACCGGCCGCGGCAACCATCATCCGCGCGGAAATCAGCGCCTGCGACGCGACCGGCACCACCGCCACGCCACCCCCGGAAAGCAGCGGCGGCCGCACCCCGGCGAGAGGGCGCGGCCGCCGTGATCATCCTGGGAAAGGACTTACTACTCGCTGCTGACTGCTCCCACTCCCCCTCACGGCAGGATGGTCATCCGCACGCCCGTCCGCGTCCCCTGCTGGTTCAGCGAGTCCGCCACACGCGCGCCGAGGCTGTTGAACACCAGGCACTCGCCGACCGTCCCCGGCCGGCCGGTGATCGCCACGCTCAGCCCCGGGCAGTTCTCGACGATGATCCGCTTGATCGTCCCGACCTTCTGCGTGTTGATCTGCAGCTGGTTGACCGTCGTGCCGGTGATCGACACGTTGCGGATGATGATCGTGTCGTAGTCGCCGTCCGTGATCAGGATCGGGATCGCCTGCCCGGTGTGGATCTTGATGTTCTCCAGCGTGACGTTCATCGCCACGTCCTGCCGGCCGGCCGCCCCGGCGATCCGGATGAAGTCGTTGTGATACCCGGGCGTCCGATAGACGTCCGAGATCTCGGTGTTCCGCACCGTGATGTTCTGGTACGCGAACGCCTTCTGCCCGGGCACGAGGTCGGTCACCGCAATGTTCAGCCCCTTGTGGTCGATCGGGATCTTCGAGATCCGGTACCCGTCGACCGTCAGTGACTTGTCCGCCGCGTTCCCGGGGCGGAAGTTCACCTGGCTGGTCGTGAACTTGTTGTACCCGGTGAACGGCGCGGCCGCCGGCAGCGTGACCGGCGCCTTCGGCGGCGTCGCCGCGAACAGGTTGGTGTGGGGAACGAACGCCTTCCCGATCGTCGGCGTGCTCCAGCGGAACTGCATCACCGCGCTCCCCGACGTCAGCACGTACTCCATCCGGACGTCGTGCCGCCCGGCCGTCAGGAACACCTTGCCCGACACCTCGCGCTTCGCGTGGTCGCCCCAGTCGTCGATCACCAGCTTCCCGTCCACCCAGAGCCGCGCGCCCCCGTCGCTCGTGATGTGGAACGTGTGCTCCTCGGACCTGTTCGCCAGCACCTGCCCCTGCCACCGCGCGGCCCACGTGTCCTTCCCGATCACCTCGTGCGGCGACGACGTCCCCCAGTCGTACTGCACCGTCGCGTCGTACCGCGTGACTTGGTTCCCGCTAAAGTCGGCGTTGTTGTAGAACGTCGCCAGCAGCCCCCGCGTCCCGCTGACCGGCGGCACCGGCGTTGGCGCGGGCACCGGCGCGGGAGTTGGCCCGGGCGCCGGCACCGGCCCCTGCGACGCCGGCGGCACCGGCGTGTTCGAGAACAGGTTCGCGGCCGGCACCACCTGCTTCGCCGTCCCCGCCCCGCTCCAGTGCAGCTTCATCACCGCCCCGTGCTGGCGGTCGAAGTACTCCAGCTTGATCGCGTACCGCTGCCCCGCCTTCAGCGACACCACCCCCTTGTCCTCCTTCGGCGCGTGCTGCGTCCAGTTGTTCACGATCAGCTTGTTGTCGACCCACAGGCGGACCCCGTCGTCGCTCGTCGTGTGGAACGTGTACGCCTGCGTCTTGTCCGCCACCACCTGCCCCGTCCACCGCGCGCTGAAGGTGTCGCCCGCCAGGCCCGCGGCCGGCGAGCCGGTCTTCCAGTCGAAGTTGACCGCCGCGTCCACGCGCGTCACCGACTTGCCGGTCAGGGTCTCGTTGTCGAAGTACGTCGCCGTCAGGCCGTTCCCGGCCAGCAACAGGCGGTCCTCGATCGCCTCCATCGCCGCGCGATGAACGGCGGGGGCGGCGGCGACGGCGCGGCGCCTGAACGTGGCCAGTCGGCCGAGGCGGTGCTTCAACAACGAGTAGATCCCGAGCATGAACATCCTTCCCGGCGGAACGATCTGCCGTGAATCTCGCGCGCACGCCGCGCGGGGAGACCGCGTGGGAGGCGCGAGGGGGTGTACGCGAATGATTTGGAACGACGGGTCCGCGGCGGTGAAGACTTGCACCGCCCGCCAGGGAAGGTGACGCTCGCGCCGTGACTAGCGGCCGGCGAGGTCGGGGCGCGCCGGTCGTGAAGACCGTGCGCCCGAGGCCCCCGCGATCGCAAACGGCGCGATCGAAGAATGCCTCTGAACGCGACCGCCACACTCGGGAAGGAAGGCGGCCGCTCGAATCCCTGACTGCTGGACTAACGCCCCGGCGAGATCACCCACGCCGGGACGTTCAACCCTTTTATGGACATCCGGATGCGTGTCAACGACTGTTGTGAGATTTTTTTATCGGATCCAGCCTCACGTGCGGAAAACGGGGGCGGGGTCGAAATCCCGCACCCAGAAAACCTCCCGCCGTCCCCGTCGCGCTGCGTCCGGCCGCGCGCGTCATCCCCACCCGAACCAGAACGGGTACCCGACGACGCGGGTTGTCACCCAGCCCGCCACAAGTCCCGCCAGCGCGTACCCGATCCCCCCGCCGGCCACGCCCGCCCAGACCGTCGCCCGCACCCACCGTATCCCCGCGTGCACGCCCGCCACCACGCCCACGAGCATCGGCCCGAAGTTTCCCGCGATCACCCCCCACCCGCCCGCGCACCACGGACAGTGCGGCCCGCCCGCGTCGTGCATGTTGCATTGCCCCGCCCCGTGCCCCAGCGAGCACCCGCACCGGAACATCGCCCCGCAAAGCGGCAACAGCGTCACCCCGGCCACGACGGCCGTGACACCCATGCTGATCCAGAACACCGCGCGCGGCCGTCCCATGCCCATGGCATACGCCCCGCGTCCCGCCGAAGCAACCGCGCACGCCCGCGCCCCACGGCTCGGGACGCCGCCCGCGGTTTCGCGAACCCCCGTGCGTCCCCCGCGCAAATGAAAACCGGCCGCAGGTTCATCACCCGCGGCCGGCCTCGTCTTCAATGTGATCCCGAGAAGGCGACTACACCTCCACGACCTCGTTCGACTTCGACTTGCCCGCCTTCTTCCGCGCGTTCTCCGTCAGGTGCTTCTTCCGCAACCGGATGCTGGTCGGCGTCGCCTCGACGAGCTCGTCCTCCTCGATGTACTCCAGCGCCTGCTCGAGCGTCATCTTCCGGGCCGGCTTGAGCATGATGTTCTCGTCGCTCCCGGTCGTGCGCATGTTCGTCAGCTTCTTCGCCGTCGTCGGGTTGACCGGCATGTCGTTGTCCCGCGCGTTCTCCGCGACGATCTGGCCCTCGTAGACCGGGTCGTTGTGCTCGACGAACATCGTCCCGCGCTCCTGCAGGTTGTTCAGCGCGTACATGTTCGCGTTTCCGCCGGTCATGCTGATCATCACGCCGTTCAACCGCCCCGGAACGTCGCCGCGGTTCGGGGCGTACTCGTGGAAGTTGTGGTGCATGATCGCCTGGCCCTGCGTCGCGGTCAGCATCCGCGTCCGCAGCCCGATCAGCCCGCGGGCCGGGATCGTGAACTCCAGGTGGACCTGGCCCTCGCGGTTGTCCATCCGAACCAGCTCGCCCTTGCGGTTGCCGACAAGCTCCATCACGCCGCCCATGTTCTTCTCGGGGACGTCGACGACCAGATACTCGATCGGCTCGAGGATCTGCCCGGTCTCCTTGTCCTTCTTCATGATCACGTGCGGCTTGCTGATCGACAGCTCGTACCCCTCGCGGCGCATGTTCTCGATCAGGATGCCCAGGTGCAGCAGGCCGCGGCCGCTGACCTTGAACGCGTCCTTGTTCTCGGTCTCCTCGACCTTCAGGGCGACGTTCGACTCCAGCTCCTTCATCAGCCGCTCGCGGATGTTCCGGCTCGTGACGTACTTGCCCTCCTTGCCGACGAACGGGCTGTCGTTCACGCTGAACATCATCGTCAGCGTCGGCGGCTCGATGTCCTCGGGGTCGAGCGGCTGCGGGTTGGCGTAGTCGCAAACGCTGTCGGCGATGTCGACCGACTCCAGCCCGATCAGCGCGACGATGTCGCCGGCCGCGGCCTCGTCGGCGTTCTTCCGCCCGAACCCGTCGAACACCTGCAACTGCTGGATCTTCGACTTCACCTGCGACCCGTCGCGCTTGACGATCGTCGACTGCTGGCCGCTCTTGACCTTCCCGTTGATGATCCGGCCCACCCCGATCCGGCCGACGTAATCGTTGTACTGGATCGAGCTGATCCGGATCTGCAGCGAGCGATCCGGGTCGCCGTGCGGCGCCGGGATGTGCTTCAGGATCGCCTCGAACACCGGCTTGATGTCGGTGCCCTTCTCCTCCAGCTTCCAACTCGCGGTGCCGGCCCGGCCGCTGGCGTAGATCACCGGGAAGTCCAGCGTCTCGTCGTCCGCGCCCAGTTCGACGAACAGGTCGAACACCTCGTTGAGCACGCCGTCGGCCCGCGCGTCCTGGCGGTCGATCTTGTTGATCACGACGATCGGCCGCAGCTCGTGCTGGAACGCCTTCTTCAGCACGAACCGCGTCTGCGGCATCGGGCCCTCGGCGGCGTCGACCAGCAGGAAGACCCCGTCCGCCATCGACAGCACGCGCTCGACCTCGCCGCCGAAGTCGGCGTGGCCCGGCGTGTCGATCAGGTTGATCTTGATCGTGTTCCCGGTGATCGGGTCGAGGTAGTTGATCGCGACGTTCTTCGCCAGGATCGTGATGCCGCGCTCCCGCTCGAGCGGGTTGCTGTCCAGCATCGTGTCCTGGACCTGGTTGTCGCGGAAGTTGCCGCTCTGGCGCAGCAGCGCGTCCACCAGGGTCGTCTTGCCGTGGTCGACGTGGGCGATGATCGCGACGTTGCGGATGTCGTTACGCACGTTGTTCATTATTGCGAGTCCTTCGTCGGCGGTCACCCGAAAAGATTCTAAGACCGGTTCCCGCCTCGCTTTAAAGCGGGAATCGACGCAACCGCCTGACCTGTGGGGGTATACGAGAAGCAGACCAAGATAATGGTCCGCCCACTATTATACAACGTCGGCGGCGTCACGAAGTTTGCGCAAAGTGCAGCGCAACGCGGCCTTTGTGATCCCCCGCCACTAAACCCCAAGTCGCGGGTCGTCACCTACTCCCGCCTTGACCGACCACGCGTGGAACACGAACCGACGACCGACGTCGACGCCGCCCGACGCGGAGACCGTGCCGCTCAGGCACGCCTGCTGCGTGCCCTGCAAGACCCTTGGTACCGCCTCTGCCTCAGCCTGCTCGGTGACCCGGATCGGGCGCGGGACGCCACCCAGGAAGCGGCCCTCCGGTTCCTCCGCCAACTGCCCGAGTTCCGCGGTCAAAGCCGCCTCAGCACGTGGTCGATGGGCATCGCGATCAACGTCGTCCGCGAGTCCCGGCGGACGACCGGACGCAGCCGGCAGCCCGGCGAGGACGTCGTTGAGGCCCAACCGAGTCCGGCCGACGGCCCCGAAGAAGCCGCCAGCCTCCGCGAGCAGCGCGACACGGTCCGCGCCCTCCTCGCGCAGCTCCCCGACCGCCAGCGCGAGGCCGTAGTCCTCCGGTTCTTCGAGGACCTGTCGGTCGAGGAGACCGCCACCGCAATGAACTGCGCCCAAGGCACGGTCAAGGCGACCGTCCACCAGGCCCTCCGCACCCTTCGCAAGAAACTCGAGCAACTCACATGACCCCCCTCCGCCACCACCTCGATCAAGCCCGATCCGCGCACCACGCCGCCACCTACGCGGGCGACCTCGCAGCCGACGTGCTCAGCGACCCGGCCGCCGACCGCAGCCGCTGGCGAATCGGCGTTGGGCCTGCGGTCGGCGCGTCCGCGCTGATCGCCGCGTCGATCGCGGTACTCGTCTTCCTTCGGGCATCCGCCCCGCCCGCGCCCCCGGGCGCACAGCCGGCCCATTCCGATGCCGCGGTCGTCCAGTTCGGCGTGCCCCGCCGCCCGGAGATGCCGCGCAACGTGCCGATCGTGCCGCCATACCACGAGCTGAGCTCGATCCCGGCCAAACCCAGTTTCCCGTCCCGACACGAAGCGCTTTAGTCCCCGCCAGCACACACGGAGTCCGCCATGACCGTTCGAACCGTGATCGCCGCCGCCCTGCTGCTCGCCTCGACGAGTTTCGCCCAGAACGCGCTGCCGCGCGGCGGTCCGGGCGACCGGCCCGACCGCCCCCCGCGCGGCGACCGCCCCGGCGGCGACTTCGACATCCCGCCCGGTGACCCGCGCGGCGGCCCCCCCCGCGGCGGCCCCGGTGGCGGTGGGCACCACCCGCTGATGTTTCAGGTCGACCTGATGCGCGGCTGGCTCGACCTGATCGACCGCTACACCCGCCTGTCCCGCGACCCGGTCGCCGCGGGCGTCGCCGCGGTCGTCAGCGCCGAAGACCTCTTCCAGGGCAAGCCGCCCGAGGAGGCGATCGCGTTCTTCAACAAGATGCTCGAGGAGGCTAAGAACGAGACCGTCAAGCGGGCGATCCGCATGCAGCTGGCCGAGCTCCACGGCAAGGCCAACCAGACTGATAAGGCCCTCGAGCACCTCCGCGTGCTGATGACCGCCGCCACCGCGACCGACGCCCCGCCCCCCCCGCCGCCAGCGCCCCGGCAACCGTGACCGCCGTGTGAGTCACCCCTGCGGCACCATCTTCCCGACGCCGAGCAGCGTCGCCTCGTTGACCGACACGAACTTCCACTTCCCCTCCCAGTCCCGGTGAAGAAGCTCGTCCAGCCCGTCGCTGACGCCCCCGGTCACGTAGACCTTCGGCAGGAACTTGGTCCCGCCGGCGGCCAGCAGCGGCAGCCGCGCGGCGCTCGCGGTCGCCAAGGACTCGATGATCGCGCTGAGCATTTGCTCGCGGGTCGTGGATAGCGTGAGGCCGGTGAAGGCCGCCTGCTTCTGCTCGACGCTGGTCCGCTCCCCCGCCAGGTAGGGCTCGAACCGCACCGACGACGCCGCCGGCCGCTTCGCCAGCTTCGACATCAGCGTGCGGAACTCCGGCACCGTCAGATCGGCGAACAAGTTCTCCTTCGCCCAGACCAGCGACGACCCCGCGCTCGCGATCGTCGAAACCGACACCCACCGCCGCCCGACGCCCACCGCCCGCGTCAGCAGCTTCTCGTGCGGCCTGGGGCGGTCGGTGCACAGCGCCAGCACGTCGGTCGACCCGCACACGTTCACGAGCTGCCCCGGCTCATTGCCAGCCAGCAGCATCGCCGCGCTCCCGTCCATGCACCCGACCAGCATCGGCGTCCCGTGCGTCAGGCCGAGCGTCTCGCCCGCCTCCCGGGTGATCAGCCCGCCGACGGCGTCGCCGTCCATCAGCTGCGGCAGCTCGTGCTCGCCGACGCCGACGACCGCCATCAATTCCTCGTTCCACCCGTCGAGCGTCAGCGTCGAGTAGACGCCGGTGAACGACGCGTTCGACGGGTCGATCACGCGCGAGTGGGTCATGAACCGGTGCAGGTACGTGTTCAGGTGCCCGACCAGGTCCGCCCGCTTCATCACCTCCGGCGCGTTCGCCCAGTACCACGCCCACGTCGTCGACGAGATCCCCCCCGGGAACGGCCGGTTCCCCGCCAGCTTCAGGTGCCGCGCCTTGCCGACGCGCTTCTCGATCTCGACCGCGACCGCTTCGCTCCGCCGGTCCTGGTGCGTGACGACCGGGGTCAGCGCCTTCCCCCTCTTGTCCATCGCGACCCACGACGGCGCCATCACCGTCAGCCCGATCGTCTCGACCTTCTTCGCCGCCGCCCCGATCTGCCCGATCGCGTCGGCGATCGCCCTCATGATCTCCTTGGCATCGACCTCGACTTTTACGCCGTCATACTTCGTGTCGAACCGCGCCTTTACCACGCGCCCTGACACTTCCCCGCCCTTCAGAACCGCAGCCTTCACCGACGACGACCCGACGTCCAGCGCAAGTACCTTCATGGTGTGATGTCTTGTGTAGGGTCCGCTTCGGCGGACGGCCTTCTTCCTCTCGAACCCGATCCGTTCGCTGGAGCGAACCCTACGACAACGGCCGCAAAAGGGAAGGGGCGGGAGCCGCTATTGACGACGCCCGCCCCGGTGTCCGCGAGGCCGCGAGCCGCGATCCGTCGGGCGGCGCTACTTCGTCCGCGCCTTGCCCTCTTCCTGCAGCACCTGCTGCCCGCCCGGCTGCCACTCCTGGTGCCACACGCCCGGCTTGTCCGTCCGCACGTACGTGTGCCCGCCGAAGTAGTCGCGCTGCGCCTGGATCAGGTTCCCCGGCAGCCGCGCCCGGCGGTACGAGTCGTAGTACGCGAGGCTCGCGCTGAACGCCGGGGTCGCGATCCCCTGGGCGACCCCCAGCGACACGACCCGCCGCCACGCCGCCTGGTTCTTAGCGATCGCGTCGCGGAACTTGTCCGCCAGCAGCAGCGTCGGCAGCGTCGGGTTTGCCCGGAACGCCTTGGTGATGTCGTCGAGGAAGTCGGCCCGGATGATGCACCCGGCCCGCCAGATCTGCGCGATCTCGGCCAAATTGATCCCGTACGCGTGCCCGAACTTCCCGCCCCCCAGCTCCTGCCCCTTGTCCACGTTCGGCTTGGGCAGGTTGGCCGCCGCGAGCATCGCCATCCCCTGCGCGTACGAGCAGATCTTCGAGCAGTAGAGCGCGTGGCGGACGTCCTCGATCAGCGCCTTGACGTCGCCCGACCACTTCGCCGGCGCCGGCCCCGGCAGCACCTTCGACGCCGCCTCCCGCTGCGGCTTGATCATCGAGATCGCCCGCGCGTCCACCGCCGCCGCGATCGTCGGCACCGGCACGGTCATGTCCAGCGCCGCCTTGATCGTCCACGTCCCGGTCCCCTTCATCCCGACCCGGTCCTCGATCAGCTCCACCAGCGGCGTGCCCGTGCCGTCCGGGTCCGGGAAGTTGATCACCTTTGTGGTGATCTCGATCAGGAAGCTCTTGAGCTCCCCCGCGTTCCACTCCTCGAACACCGCCTGCAGTTGCTGATTGTTCAGCCCCCCGACGTTCTTCAGGATGTCGTACGCCTCGGCGATCAGCTGCATGTCGCCGTACTCGATCCCGTTGTGCGCCATCTTGACGAAGTGCCCCGCGCTCCCCGCCCCGCAGTACGTCACGCACGGCGCGCCGTCCGACGGCGCCTTGGCCGCGATCTTCACCAGCACCGGCTCGAGGTGCTTGTACGCCTCGAGGTCGCCGCCCGGCATGATCGACGGCCCCCACAGCGCCCCCTCCTCGCCGCCGGACACGCCCATCCCGAAGAACTTGATCTGGCTCTGCTCGAGCTCCTTCGCCCGGCGGTCGGTGTCCGTGTACAGCGAGTTGCCGCCGTCGATCAGGATGTCGCCCGGGTCGAGGAACGGCTTGATCGACTGGATCGTCGCGTCGGTCGCCCAGCCGGCCTTGACCATCAGCAAAATCCGCCGCGGCCGCTCGAGCAGCTGTACGAACTCCTCGATCGTCTTGCCGGCCTTGAAGTTCTTCCCCTTCGCCGGCCCGGCCATGAAGTCCTCGGTCTTCGCGTACGTCCGGTTGAACACGGCCACGGGGAACCCGTTCCGCTCGATGTTCTGGGCGACGTTCCGCCCCATCACTTCCAGCCCGACGACGCCAAACGCTTGACCGGCCATGACCGTTTGTCCTTCCCAATGCGGTTTCAGTTGACGAGTATCGGCGGCCCGGCGCGATCGCCGGCCGCCGCGCGCCATTGTGGAGTTTTCGCCGCCGTTCGCAACGCCCCCCGCCGCAACCCGTGGCACCCGCACGCGCCCGCATCCCCTCGCCCCGTACCACCTCCCGTGGCCGTCGCCCCTCTTCCCCCCTCGCCCGGTACGCCGGGAGAGGGCCGGGGTGAGGGTTCACGCCGCCCGCGACCACACGACCAGGCGTGGGGCGACCCCACGCGGCCGCCCCCCCACCCCTGCTCACGGCACCCGCTTCGCCGCCGCCCCGGCGGCAGCCCCCGGCGGCAGCGTCACCGCTGGGTCAACCTGCCCGTCATTCCACCGCAGCGGCGCGACCCACACGCCGCCCGCGTACACCCCGTCGTGCGTCACGTGCCATTTCCCGCCCGCATCACGGACGACGCTGTGGCCCCCCTCCAGGAACAACCCCTTGTGCGGCCCGTGCTCCTCCACCGTCCCGAAGTCGAACGGCGACTTGCTCCGGAACAGCTGCCGGTAATGAAACCGCGACGCATTGCTGTTCCCGACCGGCCCGGCCAGCAGGTACCACCAGTCGCCCCGGCGGACGACCGTCGGGCTGTGCAGGAAGGAGTGTTCCGGCCACGCGTCGGTGCGGGTGCGGGTCAGCACAACCTTGCGGTCCCGCCACGTCGCCTGCGGCCGGCGGTCCTCGCGCCACGCCTGCACCTCCTCCGCGGCGACCGGCGCCTTGCCGAACGCCTCCCCCTCCACCGTCCACCCGGCGAACGTCCCGGACTCAAAGTCGAACAGCACCCGGTCCGGCACGGCCAACGCGGTCGCAGCCGCGGTCGCGCACATCGTCAATGTGAGGAGGCGGGCCAGATTCATCCGGTCGATCCCTTCGCGCAAGGAACGTGAACCAGACTTCGAGATTCTGCCGCGCACGGATGACCCCTCCGGGTCACACCATCACTTCCCCGGCACCAGCGCGTAAAACCCGCCGCCGTCGCGCTTCAGGAACCCCTTCTCCGCCAGCTCCTCCCAGATTTCGCGCCCGAACCCGGCCGGCGGCTGGATCGCGGTGATCGTGCTCTTCGCCCCGGTCAACGGCGAGTGCCCAAGCCGCGAGTCCTCGTCGAGCTGCGTCAGCTTCAGCCGCTTGCGAAACGCCTTCAGCGCCTTCTTCAGTTCTTCTTCGGTGGCGGGCATGGGAGGCTCCTGCTGGTCTGTTCGGTGGTCGAAGATTCCGTCCGCCGAAGCGGACCCTACGAGTGCGTTCTCGTCAATCGTCGGCGCGCATGCCGGTTTGCGACGCGCGCGGCGCCGGCACCTCGCCCGGCGCGAACGCCACGACCGACGACTCCATCGCCGGCACGCTCGCGTGCCCGATTCCCCCCGCGATCAACCGGCTGGCGAACGTCTCCGCCTGCAGCTCGTCCCCGTGCACGACGAACGCCGCCGTCTGCGGCACCAGCGTCGGCTTGAGGAACCGCAGCAACTCGTCCGCGTCGGCGTGCGCGCTCAGCCCGTGGATCGTCCGCACCTGGCACCGCACGTCGTACCACCGGTCGTAGATCCGCACGCGCGACTGCCCGTCCTGGATCCGCCGCCCGAGCGTGCCGTGCGGCGTGTACCCGACGAACAGCACCTGGTCCTCCTTCCGCTCCACCGAGTGCTTCAGGTGGTGCAGGATCCGGCCGAACTCGCACGTCGGGCTGCTCGCGATGATCACGCACGCGCCGGTCTGCCCGTTGATCTTGCGGCTCTGGTCGGCCGTGCTAGCGAACGTCACCCGCGACAGCCCGAACAGGTCCTTCGATCCGATCAGGTCGCGGGTCTCGTCGTCGTAGTTCTCGCGGAACTGGCTGTGCGCCCGGCTCGCCTCGACCCCCATCGGGCTGTCTACGAACACCGGGATCGGCGGCACCGCCCCCTCGGCGATGAACTTCTGCACGTACCACAAAATCGTCTGCGTCCGCCCGACCGCGAACGACGGCACCAGCAGCCGGCTGCGGTCGCGCACGCACTGCTTGACCGCCTCGAGCAACTGCGGCGCGACCTGCTCCATCGGCGCGTGCCGCGCGTTGCCGTACGTGCTCTCGGTGATCACCAGGTCGACTGGGCCGGGCAGCGGCTCGGGGTCTCGTATGATCGGCGTGCCGTACCGCCCGACGTCGGCCGTGAACAGCAGCGAGCGCGCCTTCCCCCCTTCCGTCCACTCGAGCACGACGTACGCCGCCCCGAGGATGTGCCCGGAATCCCGGAACGTGAACGACACGCCGTTGCCCAGGTCCGTCCGCTCCCCGTACGGCACGTGCCGCACCGCGCCGAACAGCGCCGGCAGATCGGCCGACGTGTACAGCGGCTGCACCGGCTCCTCCCCCGGCGCCCGCTGCCGCCGGTTCAGGTATGCCGCGTCCTCCTCCTGGATCTCCGCCGCGTCGGTCAGCACGATCCGCGCGACCGCCGCCGTCGCCGGCGTGCAGTAGACCGGCCCGCCGTACCCCGCCCGCGTCAGCACCGGCAGCTTCCCGCAGTGGTCGAGGTGCCCGTGCGACAGGATCACCGCGTCCACCTTCGCCGCGTCCCGCGGCAGCCACTGGTTCAACCGCCGCCCGACCTCCCGCGCGCCCTGGTACAACCCCACGTCCAACAGCAACCGCAGCCCGTTCACCTCCACAAGGTGACACGACCCGGTAACGGTGCGGTCCGCGCCGCAAAATTGGATGCGCATGAGGGGTGAGGCTAACAACACCCCCCGCGTGCAGCAACCCGGAAGGATCGCGGGTACAGTTTATGGCGTGATACACCCAGACCACACCAACTCAACGGCGCCACGCCGCTGCATCCGGTGCGGCGAACTCAAACCGGCCACGCAAATGCACCGCACGAGGCACCGCGTCTACGGATACTGCAAGCCGTGCCTGTACCTGGCGCAGATGATCCGGTGGAACCGCCGGAAGGCCCGCGCGGTGGAGTACCTCGGCGGACGCTGCAAGGCCTGCAGGTTCGCGGGGCACCCAGTGCTGGTCGATTTCGACCACCGTGACCCGACCGCGAAGCAGTTCGGCTGGAACAAGCTTCGCCTACGATCCTGGAAGGCGATCCGGGCGGAACTGGACAAGTGCGACCTCCTGTGCGCCCTGTGCCACCGCCTCCGACACCTGAACCCAAGCCTCTGGCCAGACGTGACGCCCCCCGAAGCACCCCACTAACCCCAGCAGGGCTCGAACCTGCAACCTGCGGCTTAGAAGGCCGCTGCTCTTCCAATTGAGCTATGGGGTCGACGCCCCGATCATAAGCCCCCCGGAAGGCGAATGCCACCGCCATCGCCCCCTCACTCCGCCGCCCGCACCACCACGTCGTCCCCCCGCGCCCCCACGTCCTCCGCCCCGTCCGCCCCCACGCTCCGCAGCACGTATCCCGACCCCGTCGACCGGTACGCCAACGGCTTCCCCGTGAACGGGTCCTCCGGCTCCTTCTGCCCCGCGCCCAGCAGCGCCTTCAGGCTCGGCGGGTAGACCTCCTTCTGCGACCGGTACGCCGAGAGCGCCAGCGCCAACTCCGTCACCGCCCGCTCCGCCGCCAGCCGCGTCTCCCGCCGATACCCCTGCGATACCGACGGCAGCGTCAGCGCCAGCCCCCGCTCCTCGAGCGGCACGAGCGCCCCCTTCCACCCGTCCACCTTCCGCTTCAGCGCCGCCGCTTCCGCCGTCACCGCGGCCGCCGCCGCCTCCCGCTCGGCGAACGTCGCCCGCTGCCCGATCGCCTCCAGCCGGTCGTACCACGCGTTCACCGTCCGCATCGCCGCGTCCCAGTCCTTCAGCGCGCCGCCCACCGCCGGGACGGCCATCCGATCGGCCACGTTCGCGCCCGCCATCGGCATCATCAGCTTGAGCGCCTTGTCCGCTTCCCCCGCCCCGTGCACCGCACCGTGCTGGAGCAGTTCGAGCAGGAACCCGCGCTCGCCGAACGCGAACGCCTCCGACATCGGGCGCCCCGCCGGCGCCGCCCGCAACTCCGCCAGGATCGCGTTCGCCTGCCGCTCCGAAAGCCATCCGCCCGCCGCCGCCGTCCGGATCGCCTCCAGCCCCGCCCCCTCGAGCCCGATGGCCACCAGCTTCTCGATCATCGTCGCCGAGTTCGTCATCAGCCGCCCCAGCCGCACGACCGCCACCGCGTCCCGCGCGAACCCGTCCGCGTCGTCCCCCCCGAGCCGCAGCATCGCCCGGGCGCGCAGCCCCAACACCACTTGCCGTACCTCGCCCAGGTGCGGCAGCAACACCGCGACCAGGAAGTCGTCCGGCCGCTCCCGCACCAGCGGCAGGTAGTACCCGCTCCGCCGCGACGCCTCGACCGCCAGATCCAACTGCTTTCCCACCGACCGCAGCCACTTCGCCGCGTCCGGAAACTCCTTCTCGGTCCACGGCCCCGCCGTCGTCCGCTCGTCCACCGGCGCGACCAGCGGTGCGTCGTCGCCCCCCAGGTCGGCCGCCGCGTTACCCCCCGGCACGCCCAGCACCGCCCGCACCCGCGCGTAGTGCGCCTTTTGATTCCCCCGGCCCGCCCTGATCGCGTCCAGCAGCGGGATCGCCGCGTTGTCCGCCGCCGCGATTCCCTTCCCGATGCGATCGTTCATCGCCCCGACGTAATCCACCGTCCCGTCCCGCCGCACCGGCCGCACGAAGTACGTCGTCTCCTCCGACATCGTGAACCGAGGCGACGGAGCCGCCGCCGCCGGCATCGTCGCAGCCGCCGGCCCCGCGACCTCCGCCGCCCCCGCCCCGCCCGCCGCCACCAGCCCCAGCACCGCAAGTCGCATCCACCGCATCGGAACCTCCGTTCGCCGCCGCCCCGCCCATCTGACGGAGCCCGCCACCCCGCCTTGCACCCTATCATTCCAGACCCGCGCGCGGAGCGCCGGCGGCAACCCGCAAAACGAAAACGAGCGGCCCCGTCACCGGGACCGCCCGCCATTCTCAAGTTGCGACCGACCTCACACCCCCATCACCCCCGCGATCGGCGTGTCCGTCACCGCGACCATGTCCGGCCCGCCGATATCGTTCACCAGGATCGGCTCGATCACGTTTTCGTCCAGGCCCGCAGCATCGTCCACGATCACGTCCGCCACCGACCCGTCCTCGTTCAGCGCCAGCCGCGACGCCGCCGGCGACTCGTCGTCCGCGACCAGCATCGCCTCCGCCTCCGACGGCGCCGGCCCGCCGACAACCTCTTCGACGTTCACCGCCGAATCGTTCAAGTCGAAGTCGCGCCGATCAGTCCCGTCCCCGCCGTCGAGGTCGTCCTCCCCCTGCTCCTGGTTGAAGAAGACGTCGTTCCCGGCCTCGCCGTCCATCGTGTCGTCGCCGAGCCCGCCGACCAGCGTGTCGTTCCCGGCCTCGCCGTTCAGGTAATCGTCGTCGAAGTCGCCGCTGAGCGAGTCGTCCCCGGCCCCGCCGAACAGCGTGTCGTTCCCGAACCCGCCGTTCAGCGTGTCCAGCCCGTCCCCGCCGTCCAAGTTGTCGCCGTCCGCCTCGCCGGTCAGCACGTCGTCGCCGTCGCCGCCGGCGAGCGTGTCCGCCCCGGCGCCGCCCAGCAGCGTGTCGTTGTCCGCGCCGCCGTCCAACCCGTCCGCGCCCGCCCCGCCGTCCAGCGAGTCGTCCCCCGTCCCGCCGAAGAGCGTGTCGGCGTCGTCGCCGCCGACCAGCTCGTCCGCCCCGGTCTCGCCGCTCAGCTCGTCGTTCCCGACGCCGCCGCTCAGGACGTCGTCGTCGCTCCCGCCGTCGTCCGGCGTCGCGTCCGTCCCCTCGCCGCCGTACAGTACGTCATCCCCGGCCTGCCCCTCGACGCTGTCGTCGCCCGACCCGCCGTACAGCGTGTCGTCGTTCCCGCGCCCCTCGATCGTGTCGTTCCCGCCGCGCCCGTCGATCACGTTCGCCTGGTCCGACCCGATCACGTAGTCGTTCGCGTTCGTCCCGATCACGTTCTCGACGTCGACCCGGACGTTGTCCATCTCGGTCGTCGTCCCGTCCGACACCCCGTCGTCCGCCAGCCCGTCGATCGTCACCTGCAAGTACGCCTCGGCCGGGATCTCCCCCTCGACGTCCTTGTCCGAGTAGTCCGCCGTGTCCACCCCCGCCCCGCCCGTCAGGTCGTCGTCCCCCGCGCCACCCTGCAGCGTGTCGTCGTCGCCGCCGCCGTTGAGCGAGTCGTCGCCCGCGTCGCCGAAGATCGTGTCGCTGCCGCCCAGGCCGTTGATCGTGTCGTTCCCCGCGTCGCCGATGAACGTGTTATCGTTCCCGTCGCCGGTGATCGAGTCGTCCCCCGTGCCGCCGGCCACGATCTCCACGTCCGTGCGGACGTTGTCCCCCTCGCCCGCCGCCCCGTCGTTCGCCACGTCGTCCAGCGTCAGGACCAGGTCCTCCTCGCGCAGCGAGTAGTCCACGTAGTCGGTCCCGTCACCGCCCGCGAGGTCGTCCGCGCCGAGCCCGCCGTCCAGCGTGTCGTCGCCGTCGCCGCCGTCCAGCGCGTCGTCCCCCTCGTTACCCGTCAGAAAGTTCCCCTGCCCGTTGCCGGTCAGCGTGTCGTTACCCGCCCCGCCGGTCAGGTCCTCGACCGTGCTGTCGATGTTGTCGTTCTCGCCCGCCGCGCCGTCGTTCGCCACCCCGTCCAGCGTCAGCGACACGTCCGCATCCCGCAGCGAGTAGTCCGCCACGTCCTGCCCGTCCCCGCCGGTCAGCAGGTCCGCCCCGCCCTCGCCGTCGAGCAGATCGTCCCCCGCGCCGCCGTCCAGAGTGTCGTTCCCGTCGCCGCCGAGCAGGAAGTCGTCGTCGTCCCCGCCGGCCACCGTGTCGTTCCCCTTCCCGCCGTCAAGCGTGTCCTCGCCGGCGTCGCCGAACATCTGGTCGGTCCCCTCGTCGCCGACCGCGTCGTCGTCCCCCGCCCCGCCGCGCACCGTGTCGTTCCCGACCCCGGCGTTCAGCGAGTCGTCCCCGTCCCCGCCGTCGAGCGAGTCGTTCCCGCTCCCGCCCAGCAGCGTGTCCAGCCCCTCGCGCCCGACCAGCCAGTCGTTCCCGTCCCCGCCGATCAGCGAATCGTTCCCCGCCTTGCCGCCCAGCGTGTCGTTCGCGCTCCCGGCGCCGCCGTTCAGCACGTTCGCGGCGTCGTTGCCGTTGATCACGTCCGCGCCGGTGCCTCCGGTCAGGTTCTCGATGTCGTTCCCGAGGCTCTCGTTCTCGCCCGCGCTGCCGTCGTTCCGCACCCCGTCCAGCGAGACGTTGACCGCCGCCGAATGCGACGCGTACGTCACCGTGTCCACGCCGTCCCCGGCCACGATCGTGTCCGTCCCCAGCCCCCCGTCGATCGTGTCGTTCCCCTTGCCGGCGTTGATCGTGTCGTTACCCGTCCCCCCGTCGATCGTGTCGTTCCCCTCGTCGCCGACCACGTTGTCCGCGCCGTCCCCGCCGAGCACCGTGTCGTTGCCGATCCCGGGGTTCAGGCTGTCGTTGCCCGCGCCGCCCTCGGTGCGGTCGTTACCGCTCCGCCCGAGCAGCGTGTCGTTCCCCGCCCCGCCGTACAACGAGTCGTTCCCCGACGCCGCCCCGCCGTCCAGGGAGTCGTTCCCGTCCCCGCCGGTGATCGTGTCCGCCCCCGCGCCGCCCGTCACCTTGTCGTCGCCGATCCCCGCGTCGATGATCGCCCGGATCGTCACGTTCGCCGCGAAGCTGATCGCGTCGTTCCCGCCCAGGCTGGTCACCTTGATCAGGTTCACCTGCCCCAGCGCGAAGTTCCGCGTGACGTTGTTCTCCTTTACGACCAGGTTCGAGCCGCTCAGGCTGAACTGGACGTTGTCCGCCGCGTTCGAGCCGGTGACGTTCAACGTCCCGTTCGAAAGCGTGGTCGACAGGAAGACGCGGTTCTCCAGCCCCTCGATGAACTTGTTCGACATGGTCCCTCTCTCCTCAACCTTTGGACGGCGGCACACCCACTTGTCGCGCGCTCAGATGGAACGGCGGGAAGTCCCTCAACTAAATCACAAGCTCAACCGTTTGGCAAGGAAATCCGTGGCCCGCCGAACCCGCGTGAACCTGCACAAACTGGGACGCCTGTGACGCCCGCGCGCCCGAGTCCGACCCTCGCCCGCCACCCCGGAATCGGGTACACCAACCACCCGCAGCCCACGTACACTTGAGGAACAAACCATGCCCACCCTACGACCCCAAACCGTCGCCACTGCCGCCGCCGCCCTCGTCAGCCTCCTCGCCCTCCTGACCCTCGCCGTCGCCGAGGAGCCGAAGAACGACGCCAAGCCCGCCGCCCCCGCCGCGACCGAGGAACTAAAGCTCGACCTCCCCAAGCCCCTCTTCGCCGGCACCCCCAAGAACCTCCCGCCCGGCACCACCGTCGAGAAGCCGACCGGCAAGCCCCGCCCGCCGTTCCTGGTCCCCAAGGGCACGCAACTCCTCTCCGCCGGCAAGCCCGCCAAGCTCAGCGACCCCGACCCCGTCGTCGGCAAGCCCGAGCAGGTCACCGACGGTGCCAAAGAGGGCGGCGAGGGCAACTGGATCGAGATGGGCCGCGGCCCCCAGTGGGCCCAAATCGACCTGGAGAAGCCCGCCGAGATCCACGCGATCGTCCTCTGGCACTTCCACGCCGAGCCGCGCGTCTACCGCGACGTCGTCGTCCAGGTCGCCGACGATCCCGACTTCATCGAGAACGTCCGCACCGTCTTCAACAACGACCAGGACAACTCCGCCGGCCTCGGCGTCGGCAAGGACAACGAGTACTTCGACATGGCCGAGGGCAAGATCGTCCCTGTGAAAGGCGAGAAGGCCCGCTACGTCCGCTGTTACTCCAACGGCAGCACCAACGACGACCAGAACCACGTCATCGAGATCGAGGTCTTCGGCAAGCCTGCGCAGTGACGCCCGCTCGTCGCCCACAGACGTCATCCTGAGGGAGCCTTAGCGACCGAAGGATCTAGCCGCGAACGACAAGGCCACGCCCCTCGAAGCCAAATCCCTCGCAAGCTCAGTTAGCCTCGTAGGTCGCTACCCCGAACGCCGACCAACACCTTCAGCCCCCAATGCTCAACCGCTGGCCCTATTACCTCACCCTCCTAGCGATCTGCGCCGCCGCCCTCGCCTTCCGCCTCCCGCGCCTCGCCGCCCGCCCGATGCACAACGACGAGGCCGTCAACACCGTCAAGTTCAACGACCTCTGGAAGTCCGGCCACTTCAAGTACGACCCCAACGAATACCACGGCCCGACCCTCTATTACCTGACCCTCCCCGCCGCCCGCCTGTCCGGCGCCGCCGACTTCGCCGCCACCACCGAGGCCACCTACCGCATCGTCCCCGTCGTCTTCGGCGTCGGCCTGATCCTCCTGCTCCCGCTGCTCGCCGACGGCATCGGCCGCGGCGGCGTCCTCTGGGCGGCGCTGTTCACCGCCGTCTCCCCCGCGTTCGTCTTCTACAGCCGCTACTACATCCACGAGATGCCCCTCGTCTTCTTCGCGCTCGCCGCCATCGCCTGCGGCTGGCGCTACCGCCGCTCCGGCAAGCTCCCCTGGGCCGTCACCTGCGGCGCCATGGTCGGCCTCTGCTACGCCACCAAGGAGACCTGGGTCATCGGCCTCGCCGCCGCCGCCGGCAGCGCCGTCACCGCCGCCACCATCTGGCGGCTGATCCTCAAGCCCGTCCACCACGGCCTCCACCTCCGCGGCCGCGCCTTCGCCGCCGCCGCCGCCTCCTTCACCGCCGTCTTCGTCCTCCTCTTCTCCGGCTTCTTCCAGGACCTCCGCGGCCCCTGGCAGGCGATCCTCAGCTACTTCCACTATGCCGGCCGCGCCTCCGGCAGCGTTCACGACCACCCCTGGTACCACTACCTCCGCCTCCTGACCTGGTACCGGCCCGCCGGCGCGCGCGGCCCCCTCTGGACCGAAGGGCTGATCGTCGCCCTCGCCGCCTTCGGCTTCCTGCTCGCCGTCTTCCGACGCCACCACCCGCACCCAACAACCGCCGCCGCGGATCACCCCGCCCCGGCCACCCCTGCCGCGCCCGGACACCACCCCTTCGCCGCCTTCCCCCCGTTCGTCCGATTCATTGGCTTCTACACGCTCCTGCTCACGATCGGCTTCTCCGTCATCCCCTACAAGACCCCCTGGTGCCTGCTCGGCTTCCTCAGCGGCATGATCCTCCTCGCCGGCTTCGCCGCGGCCCAGCTCGTCCACCTCATGCCCCACTCGACTCTGAAGGCCGCAACGACCCTCCTGCTCCTCGCCGGCGTCACCCACCTCGCCTGGCAGGCCGACCGCGCGACGAACAACTTCGCCGCGCGCGCTCCCGCCCAGCTCGGCAAGTTCGAGTCCAGCCGCTACAACCCCTACGTCTACGCCCACACAGGCAACGACATCTTCACCCTCTCCCGCCGGATGGCCCAGATCGCCGAGGTCGCCCCCGCCGGTCACAAGGTGCACGTACAGGTCGTCACCCCCGACTGCTGGCCCGTCCCCTTCTACCTCCGCGCCTTCCCCCACGTCGGCTACTTCGCCACCCCCGCCGACACGAACCTAACCGCCGACGTCCTGATCGGCTCCGAAGACCTCCTCTCCCGCATCAACGCCGACGCCGCCCCGCGCCGCTACACCCCCACCTCCTTCGGCCTCCGCCCCGGCGTCGTCCTCTGGCTCTGCGTCGAAGAATCCCTCCAGGACCGCCTCCGCACCCTCTGGCAATCCACCCCGCCCAAACGCTGACCAAGCACCCCGCGCACCCGGTGCACCCGCGGGCCCACAGGAGTCATCCTGAGGGAGCCTTAGCGACCGACAGGATCTAGCCGCGACGGCAAAGCCACACCCCTCGAAGCAACCCTGCTTAGGAAGCTGTTGCGCGCCCGACACGCGCCGCGCGCAACACGACTTACGAAAAATCCGCCCCGCCGCGCGCGAGATCCCAAGTAAACCCCACCTCCCACCCCGCGCGTTGCGCGAGCCGCATCTCCGACGCGCAACACCACCCCCACATACGGAGGCCCACGCTGCGCGCAACCACCTTACCCCCTCTCCCAAGGCCGCCCACGACGTCCCCTCGCCGACCCGACGCACCGGCCGTGGGAGAGGGCAGGGGTGAGGGGTCTTCCCGATCCCCCAAACCCCCACCCCCGCCGACCGACCCCACCGCCTGCGTGCAACCGAATGCAACCGAATGCAGCCACGGACGCAAACTGCGGAACGAACCCACGTGCCATCCTGTCCCACCTCCCCCCCTCCGTGCCCTCCGTGCCTCCGTGGTGGAAGCCGCCTCCAACACTGCGAAACGAACCCACTTGCCAAATGGCAGTCGCCCTCCCCCGACACAGGCGTCCCGCACTTTCCCGGACCTCCACCACCCCTGCCGGTCATGCCGTCTGCGCCGCCTGGCACAACTGGGCCAACCTCTGCCCGTGCCGGCAGCCAAATAACGCATCAAACCGCTCCGCTACCCGTCAACGCCCCTCCATCCCGCGCCGATCCTCCCCCTGACCGGCGGCGTCCGCCGGCGCCCAGCACGTCCGATAGTCCCGCCCCGATCAGGGCTCCCACCAGAGGGTCGAGATGTTCTCTTCGAAGCGCGTCCGCCGAAGCAACCTTTCGCCGTCCCGCCCCCGCCCCGCCGCGATGGAAACCCTGGAGCTCCGCCAGCTCCTCTCCGGCGACCCGTGGGGCGAGCAGGCGAAGCTGATCGGCCAGGACCGCGCCGCCGCCAACTACCCCTCGATCACCGGGGCCGGGACGTCGATCGCCATCATCGACTCCGGGGTCGACTACCGCCACCCGTCGCTCGGCGGCGGGTTCGGCCCGGGCCGCAAGGTCGTCGCCGGCTGGGACTTCACCGGCAACGACGCCGACCCGATGTCCGACACCAACGCCCACGGCACCGGCTCGGCCGGCATCGCCGCCGCCGCCCCGTTCGTCCACAACGGCCGCCGCTACCAGGGCGTCGCGCCCGGCGCCAACGTCATCGCGCTGCGCGAGCACAACACGGCCGGCGTCAAGGCCGCCCTCGACTGGGTCCTCGCCAACCGCGCGAAGTACAACATCGTCGCCGTCAACATGGTTGACTTCGGCGGCGGCTCCGCGCTGATCTACCGCGACGTCCTGAAGTCGCTCGCCGCCGCCGGCGTGTTCGTCACCCACCCGGCCGGCAACCGCGGCGCGTCCGTGCCGGTCGGCCGGGCGCTCGACCCGAACGACTTCGCCGTCGGCTCGGTCAACCTCGCCGGGCAGGTCAGCAACTTCTCCCAGCGCGGGGCCGAGCTCGACCTGCTCGCGCCCGGCGAGAAGGTGACGCTCCCGTACTACGACGTCGGCTCGAAGCAGCACATCTACGTCGGCGACGGCGACGGCACGAGCTGGGCCTCCCCCGCCGCCGCCGGCGCCGCGGCCCTGATCAAGCAAGTGGACGCCGCCTTCACCCCCGGGCAGATCATGAAGATCCTGCAGGACAGCGGCGCGAACGTGTACGACGCCGCGACCCGCCGCACCTACAAGCGGCTGGACGTCAACGCTGCCATCAAGCTCGCCTACGCCCGCCGCGGCGACCCCCAAGCCCCGCTACCGAGCGGCCCGGTCACCGTGCCCCAGCCCGCTCCGCAGCCGAAGCCGACGCCGAAACCGACCCCGAAGCCGAGCCCCAAACCGGTCGCCAAGCAGACGCCCTTCTCCGGCACGCCGATCAAGGTGACCGGGCCGACCACGATCCAGGCCGAGGACTTCGACGCCGGCGGCCAGGGCGTCGCGTTCCACGACACCGACGCCGCCAATCAGGGCCGCAGCCCCCACCGCAAGGACACCGGCGTCGACGTCCAGGACGCCGCCGCCGCCAAGGGCGCCCGCTTCGTCGGCTTCTTCCGCACCGGCGAGTGGCTCGAGTACACCGTGACGATCACCAAGGCCGGGAAGTACGACATCGGCGCGCGCGTCGCGTCCCTCCGCGCGGGCGGCCAGTTCCACCTCGAGATCGACGGGGTCGACAAGACCGGCCGCCTGACCGCCCCCGCCACCGGCGGCTGGGAGAAGTGGACGACCGTCACCAAGGGCGCGGTCACCCTGACCGCCGGCACCCACGTGATCCGCCTGAAGGGCGACGCCGTCAGCAAGGCCGGGTACGTCGCCAACGTCGACGCGATCACGCTCTCGCCCACGCGGGTCACGACCCCCGCGCGGACCCGCGTCAACGCCACCGCCTTTTCCGCCCAGAGCGGCGTGACCAAGACCGCGTCCTCGGTCGCCAGCCTCGACGCCGGCGACTGGGTCGCGTTCCGCGGCATCGACTTCGGCGCGGGCGGCTCGACGTCGTTCGACGTCACGCTCGCCTCCCGCCGCGGCGGCAAGCGGATCGAATTCCGCCTCGGCTCCCCGACCGGCGCCGTGATCGGCACGCTCCGCACCCCCCGCACCGGCGGCGCGTCGAAGTTCCGCACCGCGACGATCGACGTCACCAAGCTGACCGGCATCCAGGACGTCTACGTCGTCGTCACGGGCGGCAAGGGCGCGGTCAACCTCCAGGCGCTGAAGTTCGCGGCGTAGTCGAAGCCGCCTCAGCGGGCGCGTCGGCGCACCGCGTCCTCCATGTCCGCCAGCGCCGGGAACTCGCGCCGCCACGACTCGACCGCCGCAACGTCCACCTCGGCCGAGATCAGGCACTCGTCCGACCCGGCGTCGGCCAGCACCTTGCCGTGCGGGTCGACGATCAGGCTCCGGCCCGAGTACGCGTGCTTCGGGTCGCTGCCGCACCGGTTGACGCCGATCACGTACGCCTGGTTCTCGATCGCCCGCGCCTGGAGCAACGTCACCCAGTGCCCGTCGCGGCGGCTGGGCCAGTTCGCGATCACCGCGAACAACTGCGCCGCCCGCCTCCCCTGCCGCGTCGCCACCGCCTCGCGAAACGTCTCCGGGAACCGCAGGTCGTAACAGACCAGCGGCGCCACCGTCATCCCGCCCCAGTCGAAGCAGCGCACCGCCGAGCCGCCGGCGTAGTGCTCCCCCTCCTCGCCGAGGTTGAACGGGTGGATCTTGTCGTACCGGCAAAGCTCACGCCCGTCGGGCCCGAACACCAGCGCCTGGTTGCGTCCCTTGGCGTCTGCGTCCGAGTTAACCACCCCGCCCAGCACGTGAACGCCGTACTCGCGCGCCACCGATTCCAGGAACCGCTCCGCCGGCCGCTCGCCCCCCTCGCGGATCGCCGCGACGTTCATCGAGAACCCCGTGGCGAACATCTCCGGCAGCACTACCAGCGATCCCGCTGGCGGCTGCCCCGCGTCGAGAAGCCGCCGCACGCGCTCGAACGTCGCGGCCTTGTCCTCCCAAACGATGTCGAGCTGAACGCCGATCAGACGCATTCGGCACACCCTACACGACGGCCGGTCAGAAGTCCTCGATCCGCAGCTTCACGTCCGCCGCCGCCCACCGCTGATCGAGTTGCTCGCGCACCTCGTCCGCGTCGTAGTGCTTACCGCGGGCCTTCAGGCTCTCGGCGAGCCCGAACAGCGACCGCGGGTTGTTCGGCGACCGCACCAGGTCCTCGCGGAACACCTTCTCCGCACCCAGCGCGTCGCCGGTGCGGAGCAGGTGCGCACCCAGCGCCTCGCGCGGCGGCCAGGGGAACGCCGGCGGCTCGTCGTACGACAGCGTGTCGCCGACCTTCACGGCCAGTTCGAGCTGCCGCGTCGCGCCGGCGGCGTCGCCGCGGGCGGCGAGGATCTTCCCGTTCAGCAAATGCTCGGCGATCTTGAACACCGTCGCGCCCGTGTTGTTCCCGAGCGGGAGGTCCTTGGCCCGCGCGGCCTCGGCGGCGAACTTCTCCTGTTCGGTCAGGGCGGTCCCGACGTCCTTCAGCGACGCCGCCGCCAGCCCGCGGGCGAAGTGCCACGCGGCCCGCGTCGCGTGGTCCTTCGCCTTCGGCTCGGGCCACTTCGCGATGTCGCCCCACTTCGCCTGGCGGGCGGCGAGCAGCACGGGGACGGCGGCGTACGCCTCGAACGTCGGCGCCTCGGCGACCACCGGCTCGAGGTGCTTCGCCATCTTGCGCGACGCCTCCTCGGCCTCGGCCGACCGCCCGGCCATCGCCGCGGCCACCGCGAGGAAGTGCAGGTTGTGCGTGTAGTACATCGCCGGGTACAGCCCGCCCCCCTTCGGGGCGCAGCAGCTGATGTAGCGCTCGTCGACCAACGCGGCGTCGGCGTTCGCCTTGATCGCGCGGTCGTAGTCGCCGACCCGGATCCAGATGTGCGCCGGCATGTGCACCAAGTGTCCCGACTGCGGCGCGAGCTTCGGCAGCCGCTCGGCCGCCGGGATCGCGCGCTGCGGCGTGGTCGACGCCTCGACGGCGTGGATGTAGTAGTGCAGCGCGCCGATGTGGTTCGGGTTCCGCTGCATCACCCACTCGAGCGTCGCGACGATCTCTTCGGTCCCCTCCTCCGGCTTCCCGTCGGGCGTGTACAGTTTCCACGGGCGGAGGTTCATCGCGCTCTCGGCGTAGAGCGTGGCGGCGTCGAGGTCCTCCGGGTACTTCTTCGCGACCTCTCCCATCGCCACCTTGTAGTCGTACGCCGGCTTGCGCCAATCGGCCTTCGGGTCGGCCGGGTACCGCTTTGCGAGCGCGTTGATGTACGCCTTCTCCTTGGCCGTCGCGTGCGCCGAGAGGGCAAGTGCCTTCTGCACCGCCGCGTACGCGTCCCGCGCCGCCTTCTCCTCGATCTCCGGCAGATTGATGTTCGGCCCGAGGACGATCGCCCGCCCCCACTGCGCCATCGCCAGCTTCGGGTCGAGTTCGGCGGCCTTCGCGAACGACCGCTCGGCCTCCGCGTGGTTAAAGCCGTAGAGGTAGGCCATCCCCTGGTTGAAGAACTTCTGCGCCGCCGGGTTGGCCGTGGAGACCGCGTGGTGAACGGGTCCGAGCCCCTCCACTAACTTCGCCGGCCGGTTAGCCGGGGACTCCGAAACCGCGCCCCCGGCGGCGTCGCCCTTGCCCGTCTGCTGACAACCCGCGACGACCGCCAATGACAAAGCCGCGCCGATCGTTCCGATGTATCGCATACCCAAGCTCCTTCTGTGTCTGGTACGCAACCCGACTCAGCCTGCTCATATTCCTCGGCCGAGTCAAACGGAATATGCCCTGAACAGGGCCGTCGGGCCGGGGGATTGGCGGGGCCGCGGTGCGGTTTATCGACCGCCGGTCAGGGGAGGCGGGAGTTTTGCGACGACGGCGATTCACCCGGCCCACGTCGAGCGGTCGGCGCGTGCCGCGCCGCACATTTGGTCGGCCGGACAAGCTTAACAGGACCTTCCATGTTCTCTCGGTCCCTCACGGTCACTACGGCGGCGGCGGCCGCGCTCGGTCTGGCGGGGTTGTGCGGCGGGTGCAGCAGCGGGACGGCCCAAGCGTCCAAGGGCGACCCCAACGCGCTGTTCCTGACCGACACCGCCCACTCGTCCAACAGCGAGATCGCGCTCAGCCAGGTGGCGCTGGAGCGGGCGTCGAACCCGCGCGTCCGCGAGTACGCGCAGATGATGGTCCGCGACCACCAGCGGGGGAACCAGGACCTGATGACGGTCGCGCAGCAGAAGGGGATGGACGTGCCGAAGCGGCCGGACGAGCTGCACGCCAAGATGGCCGCCAGCATGCGGCAGATGAGCGGGGAGCAGTTCGACCGCGAGTACATGAGCGCGATGGTCGCCGACCACGCGCGGCTGGTGTCGAAATTCCAGGACAAGGCCGCCAACGCGCAAGACCCGCAGGTGCGGGCGTTCGCGGCGTCACAGTTGCCGGTCGTCCAGATGCACCTCGACCACGCCCGCGAGATCAACCGGTCGCTCGGCGGCGCGTCGACGGTGACGGCCCGGCCGTCGACCGGCGGCGCGGCGATGCCGGCCGGTCACAACATGTCGCGCTGAACCGCCGCGCCGTTTGATCCGGCCATGTTTGCGCATCCTTCGTGGCGCCCGCGCGGGCAGGAGACTTGTCCGCGCGCGCGTTTTGACGCGCCCCATCCCCCGAGGGGTGCGTCGGACGCCGTCCGCTCGGTCAGGCGGACCGGGTGGCCGGCGGCTCGGTCGCAAGCCACCTGAGGAGTGCGTCGACGTCGATCGGCTTAGGGAAGAACCCGTCGGGCCGGTGCGCGGAAACCGCCAGGTCCACCGGCGCGCCGACCGCGGCCGTCAGCAGGGCGACGCGGGTCCGCATGCCGCGGCGGCGGATCTCGGTCAGCACCGTCGTGCCCGAGCCGTCCGGCAGCATCAGGTCGAGCAGCGCCATGTCCTGACCGTCCAGGCGAAGCAAGCAGTCGGCCACGCCTTCCGCGACCGTCACGACGTACCCGCACGCTTCGAGCAGTCGAGCGAGGCCGACCCGGATCAGGCGGTCATCCTCCAGCAGAAGCACGTGCGCAGCCACGCTGTCGCCCTCCGACGCCGCGACGTGAGGCGGCCGCTCCGGTGAACCCACTCCACAATCCTGACACGAACGGCAGAGTCAGGGTGGTCGGTTCCGAACTCCCTTACCCCGCCGATCGTCCCCCGGATCCGTGGCGTGATCCGAAATCCGAATCCGCATGAGGAGTGGGGCAGGGCGATCGGATCGGCGGCCGAGTGGCGGCCACCGCACAGCACCCCGTCGGGCGCATCCCGCCTTCCCCGTCATCTCCCACGGAGGATCCTCATGTCGAAATCGCGTAAGTCCCGTTCGGTTCGCGACCTGTCCGCCGTTCGGGCGCCGGCGGCGCCGCTGGTCGAGCCGCTGGAAGACCGCAGGCATCTGTCCGTCACGCTCACGGGCGGGGTGCTGAGCGTTGACGGGACGCCCGGCGGCGACGACGTCCGCTTCGAGGCCCGCGCCGGCGGGACGTCACTTCGCGTGCGCGTAAACGGCCGCGACCAATCGTTCCCGATGGCGGCCGTCAACAGCATCAAGGTTCGTGGGCTGGCCGGGAACGACCGCATCAGCTTCGAGGACGACGCCGCCGGCCGCGTCGCCAAGCCGACGTCCATCGATGCCGGCGACGGCCATGACCGCGTCGACGGTTCCGCCGGCCCCGACACGATCCTCGGCGGCAACGGCAACGACCGCCTCGACGGCCAGTTCGGAAACGACTCGGTCGACGGCGGCGTGGGGAACGACCAGGTCGAGGGCGGCGCCGGCAACGACACGCTCCTCGGCGGGGCGGGCAACGACGTTCTGGACGGCGACAGCGGCAACGATCTCGTACAGGGCGGCGACGGCGCGGATCGGATCAAGGGCGGCCCGGGCGTCGACTCCCTCTTCGGCAACGCCGGCAACGACGACTTCAGCGACGACGACGCCCGGTCGGAGATCAAGGACCTTTTGGCCGAGGATCGGGGCTCAAACGGCGTCGGTAGCGGCGGCTCGGGCCGGAGCGGCCGCGATGACGACGACCGCAGCGGCAGCAACAGCGGCCGCCGCTGATCCTCCCCGTCGACCTCCTCTCGTTGTCCTCCCTCTGTCTTCGCTTCCCTTGGAGTCCACGCCCATGCTGCACCGCCCGAACCGTTCGCGTCGCCGTTCCCCGAAGAAGACGTCCCGGCTCGAGGCCCTCGAGTCGCGCCGGTTGCTCGCCTCCACCGTCTCCATCCCGGTCGCCCCCGCGCTGGACGGGCAGGCGAGCACGGAGGACGTGATCGACACGCCGTACGGGTTCGGGCCGAACTGGTTCCTCGACGCGTCCGGGCGGACGTTCTTTGCCGGCACGCCCGAACAGGTCGACGACACCCGCGGGGTGATGGAGTTCCCGATCGCCGGCGTGCCGGCGGGGTCGCGGATCGAGTCGGCGGCCCTGAAGTTCCACGTCCAGGACTTCCGGGTCGGCTTCGAGGGGTCGCTGCCGTCGGTCGACTTCGACGGCTACGCGGGCGACGGCCAGCTAAAAGTTCAGGACGCCTGGAACTTCTCCCCCCTGTCGTCGCCGGCGCGGATCGCCAGCGTCGGCACGGCCGGGCGGGGGGAGTACAGCGTCGCGCTGAACAAGGTGTTCGTGCAGTCGCTGGTCGGGCGGGCGTCGCACTTGGGGATCGTCGCCGGGAACGGCGCCGGGACGTGGATCCACACGGCCGAGGGTGCGGCCGCGGCCAAGGTCACGCCGCCGACGCTCGTGCTGACGTTCACCCCCCCTTCCGCGCCGGTGCCGCCACCGGCGCCGCTGCCGTCCGGGTCGATCGCCGGGAGCATCTTCCTCGACGCCGACGCCGACGGCGCCCGCGACGCGGGGGAGGTCGCGACCGCCCACTTCCAGGCGTTCCTCGACGTCAACCGCAACGGCATGCAGGACCACGACGAGGGCGGCGCGGAGACCGACGACCAAGGCAACTTCCGCTTCACCGGGCTGGCCAAAGGCACCTACCGGGTCGGCGTGGTCGTGCCGACGATCCAGCCGGGCTGGCGCCAGACTGGGCCCGCGGCCGCGCGGTTTCGCGACGTCACGCTAAGCGGCGACTCCGCCAGTGCGACCGTGACCGGCTTCGGCCTCCGCTCCGACGCCAACGTCGTGATCGCCGGCACGCTGTTCGACGACACCGACCGCGACGGCGTGCGCGACGCCGGCGAGCAGCCGGTCGGCCGCCGCCGCGTCTACCTGGACGTGAACAACAACGGGTTCTTCGACACCGACGACAGTGACGGGTTCATCGTTGAAGAGCCCAACACGTACACCGACCAGGAAGGGCACTACTACTTCTACACGGCCGACCCCGGCACCCAGCGCGTGCGCGTGCTGCCGCTCGCCGGCGTCCGCCAGACCGGTCCCGCCGGCGGCGCGCACGTCCTGACGCTGGCGGCCGGCCAGGCGGCGCGCGGCCGCGACTTCGGCAGCGTCAGCGACTCGACCGTCCCGCCGCCCCCGCCTCCGCCGCCGCCCCCCACGCCACCGAACACGATCAACGGCCTCGTCTTCGAGGACGCCGACGCCGACGGCGTCCAGGACGCCGGCGAAAAGCCGCTGGCGAACGTCCGCGTGTACGTGGACGCGAACAAGAACGGCAAGTGGGACGAGGCCGCCGGCCTGGAGGACGAGGACGAGTATTGGATCATGACCGGCAATGACGGCCGGTACCGCCTGACCGGGCTCTTCGTCGGCCTGGACCCGGGCGCGTACCGCGTGCGGGTGGACCTGTCGTCCTCCCTGCGGCTGACGTCACCGGTCGCGGGCTTTTACGACGTGACGGTCGTCAACGGGCAGGCAGTGACGGGGACGAACTTCGGCGCGGTCAAGACGAGCACGCCGCCGCCGCCGCCTGGCGGGTCGATCGCCGGCACGGTCTTCGCCGACACCGACGCGGACGGCGTCAAGGACGCCGGCGAGCGGGCGCTGGCCAACTACACGATCTATCTGGACGCCGACGGCGACCAGGTATACGACGCGGGCGAGCGCGCCGTGACGACCGACGCCGACGGCAACTACGTCTTCACTTCCGTCGCCCCCGGGAGTTACCGCGTCTGCGAGGTGATCCCAACGGGCTGGCAGGCGACGGTCCCGTCGAACGCGTACCGGGCGGTGACCGTCACGGCGTCGCAGAGGGTGACCGGCCAGAACTTCGGCAACCAGCTGAAAGCCGTGACGCCCCCGCCACCGGCGGCACCGAGGAAGGCGTCGATCAGCGGCGTCGCGTTCGACGACGCCAACGGCGACGGCGTGCGGCAGGCGAAAGATGCGGCATTTAGCGGCCGCCGCCTCTACCTCGATTTGAACAACGACGGCAAGCGTCAGCCCGGTGAGCCGAGCGTCCTCAGCGACCGGCTGGGCATCTACCGCTTCAACGGCCTCGCCGCCGGAACCTACCGCGTCCGCGCCGACCTGCCGCCCGGCTGGCGCGCGACCGGCGTCGTGCAGCCGATCGCGATCGCAGCCGGCCAGGCCGCGGCCGACCGACACGTGGGCCTGACCGCGCCGGCGTCGATCAGCGGCGCCGTCTTCCGCGACGACGACGGCAACGGCGCCCGCCAGGCGGGCGAGGCCGGCCTCGCGAACTGGCGCGTCTTCCTGGACGCCGACCGCGACGGCGTCCACGACAACAACGAGGCCAGCGTCCTGACCGACAAGAACGGCAACTACGCGCTCCGCGACCTCACACCGGGCGCGTACACAGTGCGGGTCGTTCAGCAAAACGGCTGGAACCGCACGACGCCGACGGGCGGCAGTCACGCGGTCGTCGTCGCCGGCGGGGAAGACGCCACCGGCCGCCTGTTCGGTAAGAGGCGGATTCGGTGACGCGCGCAGGCGATAGCGGGACGGCGCCCGATCCACCCGCGCGGGCAGATCGGCCGCCGTCGTTCCTGTCCCTCAAGTCGGGGCGGCGGGATTTGAACCCACGACCTTCTGCTCCCGAAGCAGACGTGCTGCCAAGCTGCACCACGCCCCGATCATCGTTCACGTCCAGCGCGGCGAAGAGGACTCGAACCTCTACCTTGTGGTTTTGGAGACCACTGCTCTGCCACTCGAGCGCTCGCCGCGTTCGATCTCGCCTTCGCCCTCCGATGTGGCGGGTGGGGCTCGAACCCACGACAGTCCGGTTAAAAGCCGGAGGCTCTGCCAACTGAGCTACCGCCGCGCGTCGCGCCCCGCCGAAGGGGCGCCGATGCAGTCACCGGGAACCGAACCCGGGCCGCTTGGTCGAGGGCCAGGCATCACTGCCACTAGACGATGACTGCGTAGTCGAAGGGTGCGCCCTTCGCGCCGTTTAGGCGACCCGGTTGCGCCCCGCTTTCCCCGCCGTACGGCACGGGTCTGCCGCGCCATCAAGCGGCCGGCGGCCACCGCGGCTCGGCCGCGCGCCGCGGTTCTCGCGGGGGCCAAGGCGTTGGGAAGATGGGCGGGCATTTGATCATGGTCCTGTCGCTCGCGGGAAGATACGGCTACGCCCTCCCGCCTCTGACAAACGGGACGCGTTTCCTCGACCCGGCCCCGAAGATGTCCCCGCGCGGCTACGTGCGTCGGCCCAGCCCGTTTGACGAAAATTAGGGGTCCGGGTACATTCTGCGACCCCCGACAGGGGACCCTCCGTAGTAAATATCTGGTTTCAAATCTCAGAAGGACGAGGAATTCATCATGCGAGCGAGCGACATCCGCCGCGGTCAGGCGGTCATCATCGACGGGAAGCTGTTCGTGGTGACGAACGCGGACCACAACACGCCGGGCAACCTGCGGGCGAAGGTGCAGTTTAAGTTGCGGGACGTGAACAAGGGGACGATCCAGGACAAGCGCGTCGGGGCGACGGACGACATTGAGACGACGACGCTGGACAGCCGGCAGGTCGAGTACCTGTACTCGGACAACGACGGGCACGTCCTGATGGACTTGGAGACGTACGAGCAGGAGACGATCCCGAAGGAGGTGTTCGGGGACGACATCCTGTTCCTCAAGCCGAACACGCAGCTCACGGCGATGTTCCACGAGGGGAAGATCGTCAGCTACGATTTGCCGAAGACGGTCGACCTGGTCGTCAAGGACACGGCGCCAGGCATCAAGGGGGCGACGGCGACGAACCAGATGAAAGACGCGGAGATGGAGACCGGGCTGAAGACCCGGGTGCCGCCGTTCATCGAGGTGGGTGAGACGCTGCGGATCAGCACCGAGACGCGCGGGTACCTGAGCCGGGCGTAAACCGCTGCAGCCGATCGGATTTCGAACGGGTCGAGACCTCGTCTCGACCCGTTCTTTCTTTAGTGGGTGAGCGTGGCGGTGGCGGGGGCCACCGGCTGCTCCTCGTGGTCGTCGTGGTTTTCCTTGAGCGGGACGAGTTCCCTGATGATCTCGCTCAGCACGCGGATCTGGGATTGCGTCGCGTCGATCGGGAGGATCTTCTCGTCGGGGTAGTAGTCGAGGACCGGCTTGGTCTCCTTCTGGTAGACCTCGAAACGGCGGCTGATCACCTCGTCGCTGGCGTCGTCCACCCGGTTCTCCTTCAGCGCGCGGCGGCGGAGGCGCTCGACCATCTTCGCCTGGTCGGCGACTAGGTGGATCACCTTGAGGACGTCGATCGTGTCCTCGAGCAGTTTGGCCTGGGCGACGCTGCGTGGCAGGCCGTCGAGGACGATGATCTCGCTCTCGGAGTGGAACTGGTTGATCATCTCCATGCCGCGGAGGTACTGCTTCCAGATCGTGATCGTCAACTCGTCCGGGACCAGCTTGCCCTTGGACGTGTAGTCCCAGACCTGGCGGCCGGTGGGGGACTGCAAATCGAGCGAGCGGAAGATGTCGCCGGTCGAGGAGTGGAAGAAGCCGGGGATCGCGCCGAGGATCTTCCCCTGCGTGCCCTTGCCGCTGCCGGGCGCGCCGAAGAGGAGGATGGTCTTGAAACGGTGTTGATGGGTCATTCGCGCGATCTCCGCGGGGTGCTGCGTGTTTATCTCCTTAAGATTATGAAGGATGCGTTGGTCGGGGCAAGGCCGAACTCGGTGGGCGACATGGATTTGTGAGGTCGCGCCGTTATCGGACGTGCCGGGGCGGGAACGTCGACCGGCGTGTGCGTCGGTTGCGACAGGTTGCCGGGTGTTCAGCGTCGCGAATGCTCACCCAAGGGTGAACGGCCGCCGCGCGGACTGGCGGGTTCGGCGCGCCGCAAACTGGAGCGCCAGACCGGCGACGAGCAGGCCGCTGGCGGGCTCGGGAACGGCTGCGAACACGGCGCCGGCGGTCTCGAGGCTGGGGGGCGCCGAAAAGGTGGCAAACGCGGTCTCGGGGGTGGGCGATTCGGTCACGCCGGAGCCGGCGGGCGTGACTAGGACCTGTTCGGGAGTGATGTCGCCGAAGAGGTGTTGGAGGTACGAACTTGCGGCGAGGGACGCGGGGTCGGTCGGGTCGAAATCGGGCGGAGTCCCGTCGAGCGTGATCAGCATTCGCTGCGCGTCGTTGTCCCAGCGGGTGGATGCGCCGGTCGCGACGTCGATGACCGCGGAGTCGTCGTCGAGCAGCACGCCGTACGCGTCGCTGTCGGACAAGTCCGTGACGTGCAGCGTGACGCTCTCCCCCCTGACGATCCTGCGGAAGTACCATTTGCGGTCGACGGAGCCGAACGTGGATAGGGGAAGGACGTAGTCCGGCTCCGAGCGCCCCGACGTGCCGACGGGCCGGCCCTTCCGACCGTTCTGCGCGTAGGAGTAGCGATCGATCGTAGAGCCCGTCTGATTCCCTGCGACGCCTGCGATCGGGGCGAGGGCCGGGCCGGGTGCGCCGGGCGGGGCCGCGGTGTCGGACGCGTTGACGACGGGGCTTTCCGCTGACCGGGAAGCGGTGGCGCGCCCGGCGTCGGCCGGCCTCGCACCGGCGGTGGCCGAGGAGTTGTGCTTGCCCGGCGGGGGCTCGGGAGCCTTGGCGGCGTGCGCGGTGCCGCCACCGCCTCCACCGCCGCCGCCCATCTGGCTGTTACTCTCGACGGGCTCGCCCGGAGGAACGCTCGGGACGGGTTCACCGGTGACCGGGTCGATCGTGCCGGGCGCGGGGGCACCGGCGGGCGCGCGTCCCACGGGACCCCGGGCTTGGGGTGCCGAGCCGAGGGCGCGGGCGGGGTCGAACGCGTCACGGATCCACGTGAGGGCGTCGATGCCGAAGGGGGGGGTGTCGAGGCGGTCGGCGCTGGGCGCGGGCGGTGCGGCTTCGACCGTCAGGCGTGCGCGAATCGGCCTGGAGGGGAGGGCGGGGGCGTCTTCGGCGAGCGGATGCCGCTCCACCGGCCAAGTGTCGGCGATGGCGGGCCCGGCTCCCGGGAGGCTCGTCGGCTCTGCGAGGGCCTCGGCGAACCGGGCGGCGAGCAGGCCGATCACGCCGATCCCGAGAACGATCAGGCAGGCGGCGACGGCCGTGGCGATGCGGCGGCGAGCACGGGCCATCCGCAGGATCGTGGTCACGAGGGCGCGGGCGATCGGCGTGAGCGTGCCTCCGCCACATACGGCCGATACGGAGACGGCCAGTTGGGCCGGCGCGGCTCGGGTGGCCCGGGCGAGGAGGGTGGCGGCGAGCGCCACGGCGGGCATGACGATCCCGCGCCGCTTGAAGAAGTGCCGGAGCCGCTGGACCGCGCGGGTGACGCGCTTGCGGGCGGTCGGCTCCTTGACGCCCATGGCCTGGGCGATGCGGGGGAAGTCGCGGGCCTCGTAGTAGCGGAGGAGGAGGGCCTGGCGGTCGGTCTCCTGGAGGGAGGCGATGGCCTCTTCGAGCTGCGGAGCCATCGCTTCCCAGGCCGGGTCGGCCTCGGGAGGGGCGGCGCAGGCGTCGGCGGCGACGGCGGCGCGGGCCTCGTGGGTGCGCCGTCGTGCCGCCTGACGGCGGGCTTCTTTTGCGGTGAAGCGCATCGTGTTGAACAGCCATCCGCGCAGGACGGTCTGGTCCGGGATCGAGGACGCGCGGCGGGCGAGGATGGCGAAGACGGCCTGGGTCACGTCCTCGGCCAGTTCGGCGTCACCGACCTGGCGGACGCTGGCGGAGTAGATCCAGGCGATGTGGCGGCGGACGATCACCTCGAACGCGTGCGCGCAGCCGTCGGCGGCGTACCGGCGAAGCAGCCGCAGGTCGTCTATCCCCTCCAACTCGCCCCGGGAGTTCGTTTTCGTCACGAATCAACGTTCCCAATCCGGATACGACTTTCGAAGCACATGGCCCTGTCAACGTAACATGCCGCGGAGGTCGGATTTGGGACGCACGATTCTCGGAAAACAGGGTCAGGCCTCTTCCTGCCCTTTCAGTTTGGCGAGGACGGAGAAGTCCTCGAGGGTCGTGGTGTCGCCTTTGACCTCGTTACCGCTGGCGATCTCCTTCAGCAGGCGGCGCATGATCTTGCCGCTGCGGGTCTTCGGGAGGGCGTCGGCGAAGCGGATCTGGTCGGGCTTGGCGATCGAGCCGATGGCCTTGGCGACGGCGTCGGTCAGTTCCTCTTTTAGCAGGTCGGAGGGCTGGACGCCAGCCTTCAGTGTGACGAACGCGGCGACGCCCTGACCCTTGAGTTCGTGGGGCATGCCGACGCAGGCGGCCTCGGCGACGGCCGGGTGACCGACCAAGGCGGACTCGATCTCGGCGGTGCCGAGGCGGTGGCCGGAGACGTTCAGGACGTCGTCGACGCGGCCCATGATCCAGAAGTAGCCGTCGGGGTCGCGGCGCGCGCCGTCGCCGGTGAAGTAGAAGCCGGGGACGTCGCTCCAGTACTGCTTGGCGTAGCGGTTGGGGTCCTTGAAGATCCCGCGGAGCATGGCGGGCCAGGGCTTGCGGACGACGAGGAGGCCGCCGCCGTTCGGCGGGACCTCTTTGCCGTCGGGGGTGACGATCGCGGCGTCGATGCCGAAGAACGGGAGGGTGGCCGAGCCGGGCTTGGTCGGAGTGACGGCGGGCAGCGGCGTGATCATGATCGCGCCGGTCTCGGTCTGCCACCAGGTGTCGACGATCGGGCAGCGGGCGTGGCCGACGACCTGGTGGTACCACATCCAGGCCTCGGGGTTGATCGGCTCGCCGACGGAGCCGAGCACGCGGAGGGAGGAGAGGTCGTGGCGGTCGACGAACTCGCGGCCGGCGCGCATGAACGCGCGGATCGCGGTCGGGGCGGTGTAGAAGATCGTTACCTTGTGCCGCTCGATGATGTCCCAGAAGCGGCCGAAGTCCGGGTGGTTGGGGGCGCCCTCGTACATCAACGTGGTCGCGCCGTTGGCGAGCGGGCCGTAGACGACGTAGGAGTGGCCGGTGATCCAGCCGACGTCGGCGGTGCACCAGTAGACGTCCTGGTCGTGGAGGTCGAAGACGTACTTCGTCGTCAGGTAGGTGCCGGCGAGGTAGCCGCCGGTCGTGTGGATGATGCCCTTGGGCTTCCCGGTCGAGCCGGAGGTGTAGAGGATGAACAGCAGGTCCTCACTGTCCATGGCCTCGGCGGGACAGGTGGTGGACTGACCGGCGACGAGGTCGTGCCACCAGACGTCGCGGCCTTCGACCCAGCCGACGTCGCTGCCGGTGCGCTTGAAGACGACGACCTTCTTGACGCGGTCGGTCTTCTTGAGGGCCTCGTCGACGTTGCGCTTGAGGGGGACGCCTTGGCCGCGGCGGTAGCCGCCGTCCGCGGTGATGATGACGTTGGACTCGGCGTCCTCGACGCGGTCGACGATCGCCTGCGAGCTGAACCCGCCAAAGATCACGCTATGGGCGACGCCCAGGCGGGCGCAGGCGAGCATGGCGACGGCGGCCTCGGGCACCATCGGCATGTAGATCGTGACGCGGTCGCCCTTCTTCACGCCGAGCGTCTTCAGGCCGTTCGCGAACCGGCAGACGTCGTCGAGCAGTTCGCGGTAGGTGACCCGGCGGACGTCGTACGCGGGCTTGCCGGCGGTGGCGCGGGGGCTGTCGCTGGGGTGCTCGGGTTCCCCCTCCCAGAGGATGGCGGTCTTGTCACCTCGGCCCAACTCGACTTGGCGGTCGAGACAGTTGTAGGCCACGTTGGTCTTGCCGCCGACGAACCACTTCGCGTTGGGCAGGTCCCATTCGACGACCTTGGTCCAGGGGGTGGCCCACCACAACTCGCTGGCGACGTTGCCCCAGAAGGTGTCCGGATCGTCGATGGACTGGCGGTACATCTGGTCGTACTGGGCGCGGGACTTGATCCAGGCGGTCTCCGCGAGCGCGGCGGGCGGCGGGAAGACGCGGGTCTCGTTCATCGTCGACTCGATGCCGGTGGGCGTGGGTTGTGTCATGGGCGTGACTCCTCCGAGATTGCGTGGGACGGCGGACGGTGTGATCGTAAACGGGGTGGCGGGGGATGTCGATTCAAGTCGTTTCGACGCGCGATGTGGTATGGATACCGACATGGTGAGAAGCGTACCGATCGCCCTGCTCGCGTTCGTGATCCTGAGTTGCGACAAGGGCCGGCCGCCGCCCGCGGCGCCGCCCCCGGGCGCGGCGGACGTCGTCGGGCAGGTGCGCGACGGGGGCGTGGTGGTCCCGACGCAGCAGTTGATCCGTCCGGCCGGCGAGTCGGTGGAGTTCTTCGGGCGGCCCGTGGATTTGGCGGTGTCGCCGGATGGGGGGACGGTTTACGTGAAGGAGCGGCAGGCGCTGGTCGTGCTCGACGCGGCGACGTGGCGGGTGCGGCAGACGTTGGCGTACGGGCCGGGCGAGGGGGCGACGATGTACGGGATGGCGGTCTCGCGCGACGGCGGGACGGTTTACGTCACCACCACGGGGCAAGGGCTGCGCGAGGCGAAGGTGGCGGGTGACGGCGCGCTCGCGTGGGGGCGGGTGATCCCGCTTCCGGGGCGGGACGCGAAGACTCCCTCGTACCCGTGCGGGGTGGCGATCGGCGGGGACGGGCGGCGGGCGTACGTCTGTTTGTCGATGAGCAACACGCTCGGCGTGGTGGACCTGGAGAAGGGCGCGCTGGAGGCGGAGGTGCCGGTGAGCGTCGCGCCGTACAACGTGACGCTCTCGCCCGACGGGGCGGTGGCGTACGTCAGCAACTGGGGCGGCCGGCGGCCGGTGAAGGGGGACAAGACGGCGAAGACGGCGGGGACGGACGCCGTGGTGGATCACCGGGGCGTGGGGGCGTCGGGCACGGTCTCCGTCGTTGACTTGGCGGCGCGGAAGGTCGTCAGCGAGATCCCGGTCGGGCTGCACCCGGCGGACATGAAACTGGCGGCGGATGGGCGGCGGCTTTACGTGGCGAACGCGAACTCCGACACGGTCAGCGTGATCGACACGGGGGCGCGGACGGTGGTCGAGACGATCCCGGTGCGGCCGGACCCGACGCTCCCGTTCGGGAGCGCGAGCAACGCGCTGGCGCTGAGCGCGGACGGGCAATGGCTGTTCGTCGCCAACGGCGGCAACAACGCAGTGGCGGTCGTGAAGCTGAACGGCGACGGGCGGAGCGTCGTCGAAGGGTTCATCCCCGCGGGCTGGTACCCGGGCGCGGTAGCCGTGGCGGGCGATCGGCTGGTCGTGGCGAATGTGAAGGGGCTGGGGTCGCGGAAGCCCGGGCCGGATCAGAAGGGGTGGGCGGTGCATCAGCACCTCGGGACGGTGCAGAAGGTGGCGGTGCCGGGGGCGGACGCGCTGGCCGGGTACACGAAGCGGGTGCTGGCCGACTCGCGTGTGCCGCAGGCGTTGGCGGCGTGGGAGCGGGCGACGTCGGGCGTGCGGCCGCGGCCGGTGCCGGCGCGGCTGGGCGAGCCGTCGGTGTTCGAGCACGTCGTGTACGTGATCAAGGAGAACCGGACGTACGACCAGGTGTTCGGCGGGATCGGGAAGGGGCGGAGCGAGCCGTCGCTGTGCGTGTTCGGGCGTGACGTGACGCCGAACCACCACGCGCTGGCGGAGCAGTTCGTGCTGCTGGACAACTTCTACTGCAACGGGGTTCTGTCGGCGGACGGGCACGCGTGGTCGACGCAGGGGACGACCGTGGACTACCTCGAGAAGTCGTTCGGCGGGTGGGTGCGGAGCTACCCGTTTGGCGACGACCCGCTGGCGGTGGCGTCGAGCGGGTTCCTCTGGGACAACGCGCTGCTGCACGGACGGTCGTTCCGCAACTACGGCGAGTTGGCATACGCGAAGCTGACGCCGGCCGACGCGACGTGGGCGGACGTGTACGCGGACCACGTGCACGGGACGCGGAAGGTTGCCTCCCTGAACGAAACCGGGCCGGCGTTGCTCGAACGGTACTCGTGCCCGGACTACCCGGGGTGGAATCTGAAGGTGCCGGACGGGCTGCGGATGAACGTGTTCCTGAAGGAGTTCGAGGAGGCGAAGCGGAAGGGGGAGTGGCCGAACCTGGTGATCGTCTACCTGCCGAACGACCACACGAACGGGGTGGCGGAAGGCTCGCCGACGCCGGCGGCGATGGTGGCGGACAATGACCTCGCGCTCGGCCGGCTGATCGAGGCGATCAGCCACAGCCCGTTCTGGCCGCGGACGTGCGTGTTCGTGACCGAGGACGACCCGCAGGACGGGTTCGATCACGTCGACGGGCACCGATCGCTGTGCCTAGTGGTCAGCCCGTACACGAAGCGCGGGCAGGTCGTTAGCCAATTCTACAACCAGACGACGGTGCTGCACACGATGCAGCGGATGCTCGGGCTGCCGCCGATGAACCAGCATGATGCGATGGCGCCGCTGATGCACGAGTGCTTTACGGAGAAGCCGGACCCGACGCCGTACATGGCGCTACCGAACCGGGTGCCGCTGGATCAGATGAACCCGGGGAAGGCGGCGCTGCGGGGGGCGGCGCTGGAGCTCGCGCGGGAGAGCGAGCGGATCGACTTCTCGCTGCCGGACCGGGCGGACGAGGACACGCTGAACCGGATCGTGTGGCACGCGGTGAAGGGGGTGGAGGCACGTTATCCGGCAAAGTTCGCGGGGGCGCACGGGAAGGGGTTGAACGGGCTGAAACTGAAGCCGACGGACGAAGACGAGGACGACGAGTGATCGGAGTCGACCGGCGCGGTAGATTCTTCCCGCGGGGCGGTCGCCGGTGTAGATTACGCGGGCACTTCACTGGAGACCTCGCGCATGTCCTACAGCCGTTCGAGCCGTCGCCGATTTCTTCGAACGTCTGCCGCCACGGCGGTCGCTGCTGCCGCGGGGGTGACGATCGTGCCGCGGAGCGCGATCGGGGCCGACCCGGCGAAGCCGGCGCCGAGCAACCGGATCAACATGGCGTTCATCGGGGTCGGCGGGCAGGGGCGGTACGACATGGGGAACTTCCTCGGGCACAAGGAGGTGCAGGGGCTGGCCGTGTGCGACTGCGACGCGTCCGAGCGCGACAAGGCCAAGGAGCAGGTGGAGAAGAAGTACGCCGAGCAGACGAAGGCCGGGACGTACAAGGGGTGCGCGGGCTACAACGACTTCCGCGAAGTGCTGGAGCGCAAGGACGTCGACGCGGTGATGATCGCGACGCCCGACCACTGGCATGCCGGGATCTCGATCGCGGCGGCGGCGGCGGGCAAGGACATCTACTGCGAGAAGCCGCTGTCGCTGACGATCGGCGAGGCGCGGGCGATGGTGGACGCGGTGCGGCGGTACGACCGCGTGTTCCAGACGGGCAGCCAGCAGCGCAGCCATGGCCCGTTCCGGCACGCGTGCGAGCTGATCCGCAGCGGCTTCATCGGCAAGGTGCACACGGTCTACGTGCGCGTGTGGGGGCCGGCACGGGAGTGCGATTTGCCGGGCGAGCCGGTGCCGGCCGGGTTGGACTGGGATCTGTGGCTGGGGCCGGCGCCGTGGCGGCCGTTCCACAACGGGATCATCCGCGGCGGGTTCCGGCCGTTCCGGGACTACTCGGGCGGCGGCGTGACCGACTGGGGCGCGCACCACTTCGACATCATCCAGTGGGCGCTCGACATGGACGCGAGCGGCCCGGTCGCGTTCTATCCCTCGGACGGGAAGGACAACCCGTGCCTGCGGTACGAGTACGCGGGCGGGCCGACGGTGTGGCACCTCGACGGGCCGGGCGAGAAGGAGATGATCCGCCGGATGCCGGTGCCGGCGACCGGCGGGAACGTGATCTTCTTCCACGGCGACAAGGGGTGGATCGAGGTCAGCCGCGACCACATTCGCTCCGACCCGGCCCCGCTGGCCAAGCGGCACGTCATGCCGGCGGACGTGCACCTGTACCGGTCGCCGGGGCACACGCAGGACTTCGTGAACTGCGTGCAGGCGCGGCGGCGGCCGATCTGCGACGTCGAGGTCGGCGCGCGGACCGTGACGGTCTGCCACCTCGTCAACATCACGTACTGGCTCAACCGGCCGATCCGGTGGGACCCGGCCGCCGAGCGCGTCGTCGACGACGCCGAGGCCCAGCGGTGGACGGACCGCCCCAAGCGTGCGCCCTGGCACGTCCACGCCTGATCTCCCAATCAGCAACGAGCAACAAGCAACTCCCTCTTCCCGAGGCTTTCATGAACCGCATCCGCAACGCCGCCCTTTCCGCCGTCCTGTTGTTCTCGCCGCTCGCGCCGGCCGCCGACGCGCCGACGCCGGACGAACTGGTGAAGCAACTGGCTGAGGGCACGGCGCCGGCGAAGACCGCCGCCGACTTCGAGAACGCGTACGCGCAGGTCCTGCCGTCGCTGATCGCCAAGCCGGAGGGGGACGACGCACCGCTGCAGAAGATCGCGTTCCGCGCCAGCAGGCCGGGCGCCGAGGCCGAGCGGGCCGCGCTGGGGAAGGTGCTGGCGGCGAAACTGAACGGCGCGGCCGCGCCCGTCAAGGTGCTGCTGCTGCGGCACGTGGCCCGGGTCGGGCGGGAGGAGACGGTGGCGGCCGTCGCGGCAGTGCTCGAGGACAAGGACGAGCAGGCGAGGGAAGCGGCCCGCCGCGCGCTGGCCGCGAACCCGACCAGGGCCGCCGCGGACGCGCTGCGGGCGGCGGCGGAGAAGGCGGAGGATCCGAAGTGGAAGGGGGCGCTGATCGGCGCACTCGCCTACCGCCGCGACCCGGCCGACGCGGCCGTGTTCGCGAAGGCGGCCGCGAGTTCGGAGGAGTCCGTGCGGGTGCCGGCGCTGGGCGCGCTGGCGCGCACGGGGGACGCGTCGGCCGCGCAGGTGATCGCCGCCGCGCGGGAGACCGGGAGCGACGCGGCGAAGGCGGCGGCGCACGACGCCTATCTGCTGCTGGCCGACCGGTTGGCCGGTACCGACCAGCGGCCGGCGGCGGCGCGGATCTACCGCGAGTACCTGTACTCGCCGCACCGGCAGCGGTACGCGGCGATCGTCGGGCTCGGGCGCGCCGGGGCCGAGGAGGACGCCGCGAAGATCCTCAACGTGCTGGCGGAGAAGGACGCGCAGGCGAAGGGGGCGGCGCTGACGGCCCTCGCCGGCCGGCCGAGCCCGGCGATCGCGGGCACGATTCTCGAGCGGCTGACGTCGGCCGACGCGGCGGCCAAGCCGTGGCTGCTGCGCGCCCTGGTCGACCAGCGCGACCAGCGGGCGAAGCAGGTGCTCGCCGACGCGGCGGCGGACGCGGACGAGACCGTCCGCGTCCAGGCGATCACGGCACTGGCGCGGCTGGGGGACGCGTCGGTGGTGCCGCAGTTGGTCAAGTCGGCCGGCGCGAAGGGGGAGGAGCAGACGGCGGCGCGCAACGCGCTCGAGCTGCTGGCCGCCCCCGGCGTGGACGAGGCGCTGCTCGAGCGGCTGGGGCAGGGGACGCCGGCGGAGCGGGGCGAGGTGATGCGGGCGCTGGGCGCGCGGCGGACGGCGGCGGCGGTCGACCCGCTGTTCGCCACGTTGACCGACGCCGAGGCGGCCGTGCGGTCGGAGGCGTTCAAGGCGCTGGCGCTAATCGCCGAACCCCCCGCGCTGCCGCGGCTGCTCGACGCGCTAATCGCGGCGAAGGAGGACGCGGACCGCGACAACGCCGCCAAGGCGGTGGTCGCCGTCGCCCGCAAGCAGGACGACGCCGACGCGCGCGTCGCGCCGATCCTGGAGCGGGCCGAGAAGGCCGAGGGGCCGGCGCGGGCGACGATCCTGAACGTGCTCGGCCAGCTCGGCGGCGACAAAGCGCTGGCCGCGATCCGGGCGGCCGTGAAGAGCGAGGACCCGAAGACGCACGAGGCCGGCGTCCGCGCGCTGACCGCCTGGCCCGATCCGACCCCGCTGAACGACCTGCTGACGCTCGCCAAAGAGGAGACGAACAACACGCTGGCGATCCTCAGCCTCCGCGGCTACGTGCGGCTCGCGGGCCTGCCGAGCAAACGGCCGGCCGTCGAGACGGTCAGATTGTTCCAGGACGCGCTGGCCGTCGCGAAGCGGCCGGACGAGAAGAAGCAGGCCCTCGGCGGCCTGGGCGAGGTTAAGGACGTCAAGGCGCTCGAGGTCGTCGCGCCGTTCCTGGCCGACGAGGCTCTGGCCGGCGAGGCGTCGGCCGCGGCGGTCAAGATCGCGCGCGACCAGTGGGAGAAGAACCGCGACCTGGCGAAGTGGGCGATGACCGAGGTCGGGAAGGTCGGCAAGAGCGAAACGCAGAAGAAGGCCGCGAAGGAGATCCTCGACAAGATCGCAGCGAAGGAGGCGGAGAAGGACAAGGAGAAGGCGAAGAAGGAGGCGGAAAAGAAGCCGGCGTGAGGCGCGGCGGGGCCGCGTCAGCGGCCGGGGCTTTGTCTCCGCTCAGGGAGTGCTGAGGCCTGCACAGGACGGCGGATTCTCCCGTGGAAGCGGCCCCGGGGACAGGCAACGTCTCACTGGTCGCGCCAAACGGCGGGGTCGAGGCGCATCTGGAAGCGATCGCCGGGGTTGATCCTCTCGGTCGTCGAGAACGGTCTGGCGGGAGTCGATCGTCGCGGCGATTCGCGCCACCGCTTTGGCGAAGTGGCCCACGGCCGCTATCCGACTCGAGAGTGTCGGGACTCGGAAGGGCGCGTCTGGCTCGCCGCCGGCGCCGCCGCCAACGTGCCCCTCTCCAATTCTGCCACCGGCGGGCGTCGACGCTGAACGCCAAGTTCTCAAGCCGACCGCAGCACTTCCGCCGGTCGCGCCGCCAGCGCCCGCCCGCTCGCCACCAGCCCCGCCACCACCGCCAGCACCGTCGTGAACACCACCGCCAGCGCCGTCTCACCCGCCCGCGGCGCCCACGGCACCTCCATCACCTGCGTCAGCGCTCCCCACGCCAGCGCCGCCCCCGCCAACACCCCGACGACCGCCGCCACCACGCCCGTCAGCGCGTACTCGACCGCGAACACCGTCGCCACGTCCCGCCGCGTCATGCCGATCGTCTTCAGCAGCGCGACCTCCCGCGCCCGCCTCGCCTGCGTCGCCGCCACCGTCCCGCCCAGCACCACGGTCCCCGCGACCACGATGAACGACCCCAGCGACCGCACCGCCAGCGCGAGGTTCTCCAGCACGGCCAGCACTTTCTCCATCACGTCCCGGATGTGGATCACCGTTACGTTCGGGAACGCCCTCACGATCTTCGCCTGCACCAGGCTCAAATTGCCCGGCGGGAACCGCGCGACCGCCACCCGCTGCTGCGGCGCGTCGTTTAATGGCCCCGGCTCGGCGAACAGGAAGAAGTTAATCCCGAACGTCCGCCAGTCCACCGTCCGCAAGCTCGTCACCGTCAACTCGACCGGCACCCCCTGCACGTCCAGCGTCAGCTTCGACCCGACGCCCACGCCGAGGTCCCGCGCGAACCCCTCCTCAACGCTCACGCCGCCTGCCCCCGCCTGAGCCGGCGCGCCGGCGTTGAACGCGCCCGCCGTCACCAAGTTCCCGCGCGGCAGCGACGCCCCGTACGTGATCCGCTGCTCGCGCGTCAGCGTCCACCGCCGCGGCCGCGGCCGGCCGTCCGGTCCCCCCTGCTCGCGCCCGCCACCTCCGCCGTCGCCCGGGCCCGCGTCCTGCCGCCCGGTCAGTTGCTCGACCGGCGTCCCGTCGATCGCCGCGAACCGCGCCGTCACGATCGGCCGCGCGTCGATCCCCACCGCCCCCTCCTGCTTCAGCAGCGACTCGAGCTGCGGCCACTGGTCGGGCTGCACGTCCAGCAGGAACGTGCTCGGCGCGTCCGCCGGCAATTCCGCCTTCAACTGCCCGCTCAGGTGCCGCTCGACCACCCGCGTCGCGAACACGAACGTCACCCCCAGCCCCAGCGCCACAATTGCCCCGACCGTCGCGGCCCCCGGCCGCGCCAGGTGCGTCAGCCCGTGCCGCAGTCGCACCCCGCCCGCGTCCCTCGGCAGCAGCCGCGCCGCCCGGCTCACCCCCGCCGCAGCCAGCGCCAGCACCGCCACCGCCCCCACCAGCCCGCCGGCGAACATGCTCCCGTACTTGACCGAGTCCGCCTGCGTCGTCGCCGCCAGCCAGATCCCACCCAGCACGACCGCTGCCGCCGCCGCCCGCGTCCCCCACCCGCCGCCGACGGGCTCGGCGTCCCGCCGCAGCACCCGCACCGGCGGCACGTGCCGCAGCGCGATCAGCTGCGGCAGCGTGAAGATCAGCGCGACGAACACCCCCAGCACCAGCCCCCTAAGAATTGCCGCCGGCTGCAGCGGCCGGATCAGCTCCGCCGGCAGCAACCCGCCCAGCATCCGCGGCACGAGCCAGTGCAGCGCCGTCCCGACCGCGGCCCCGAGCACGCTCGCCACCAGCGCCAGCACGACCACCTGCGCCATGAACAGCCCGACCACCTGCCACGGCGTCGCCCCCAGGCACCGCATGATCGCCACGTCGTCCATCCGGCTCGCCAGCCACGCCCGCGCCACCTGCGCCACCCCGACCCCGCCGACCAGCAGCGACAACAGCCCGACCAGCCCGAGGTACCGCCCGATCCGCTCGAAGCCGCGCCGCAGCGCCGGCTGCGCCTCGGTGAATGTTCGCACCCTGTACGACTCCGCCCCCGGCAGCTCCGCCTCCAGCCGCCGCCCCAGCCGCGCGACGTCCTCCGCCGGCGCCCCCTCCGGCAGCTTCAGCAGCGCCCGGTACTCCACCCGCGCGCCGCGATCCAGCAGCGCCGTCCGCGCCACCCCCTGAGGCGACAGAAACACCCGCGGCCCCAGCGTGAACGACAGCTTCAGCTTGTCCGGCTCCTCCAGCACAGTCCCCGCCACCCGGAACGGCGCCCCGCCGATCGTCAACTCCTCGCCCACCTTCACGTTCAGCCGCGTCAACAGCTCCGGCGCGACGACCACCGCGTCCTTCGCGAGCAGCTCGCGCAGCGGCAGCGCCGGGTCGAGCCGCAGCGTGCCGTAGAACGGGTACGCCCCCTCGACCACCTTCAGCTCCGCAAGCTGGCTGGCGTTCGGGTCGCGCGTCGACAGCACGACGCTGACGAACTCGCGCACGTCCGCCCGATGCACCGCGCCACCCCCCTGCCGCCCGCGCTCGGCCGCGAACTTCCCGAGGATCGTGTCCAGCTCCGCCGGCAGCGGCCGCCGCCCCTCGACCGCCACGTCCCCGGCCATCAATCGGCGCCCCTCCGCCCGCACCCCCTCGCTGACGCTGGTCGACAGCCCCGCCACGACGACCACCGCCGCCACGCCCACGGCGATGCACGCGACGAACAACCCGATCCGCCCGCGCGACCGCCGCGACTCCCGCGCCGCCAGCCGCGCATAATCTTTTAATCTCACCGTTCACCCCCGCCCACCGCGACCGCCGCTGCCGCCGCCACGCCCTCACTCCCGTCCGACACCACCCGCCCGTCGCGCAGCCGGATCACCCGATCCGCCAGCCCGGCGAGCCCCGGGTCATGCGTGACCATCACCAGTGTCGTCCCCTGATCCCGCCGCAATTGCAGCATCATCTCCAGCACGACCCGCCCGTTCTCGCCGTCCAGGTTCCCTGTCGGCTCGTCCGCCAGCAGCACCGACGGATTCGGCGCGAACGCCCGCGCCAGCGCCACCCGCTGCTGCTCCCCTCCGGACAACTGCGTCGGGTAATGGTGCCCGCGATCCCCCAGCCCCACCTTGGCCAGCAGTTCCCGCGCCCGCTCGCGCGGCGACTTCGTCCCAAGCAGTTCCAGCGGCAGCATCACGTTCTCCGCCGCCGTGAAGTTCCCCAGCAAATGGAACGACTGGAACACGAATCCCAACTTCCGCCGCCGCAGCAGCGCGAGCTGATCTTCCCCCAACGCCTCGATCGCCTCCCCGTCGATCCGCACGCTGCCGGACGTCGGCCGATCCAGCCCCGCCAGCAGCGCCAGCATGGTTGACTTCCCGCTACCCGACGGCCCCATGATCGCCGCGAACTCCCCCCGGCCGATCGCCACGTTCACGTCGCTGAGCACGGTGATCGTGTTCGGCCCCGAGCGGAACTGTCGCGTCAAACCGCGGGTCTCGATCGACGGAATACTGGCTGCTTCGTCCATGCTCAGGTTTCTCTCGCGCTCGCGGGCGGCGTATGATTCGTGTCCCAATCTGCGACGCCGCCGCCGTGCTCAATTTGCGCGGCGGCGACGGATTGTAGTCACCGGAGCAGGCAGATGAAGCCGACCGTCCTCGTCCTCTCGATCCTCACCGCGATAATCGCCATCCCCGGTTGCGACCGCGACGACAGCCGGGCCGCTCAGCCCGCCGCCGCGCCCCATGCGCCCCCCGCCACGACCACGCCCGCCACCGCCGACGCCCCGCGCGTCGTCTTCCTCGGCGACAGCCTGACCGCCGGCCTCGGGGTCGAAGCCGCCGAGGCCTTCCCCGCCCTGCTCGGCCAACAGCTCATCGCCGAAAACCTTCCCAACCGCGTCGTGAACGCCGGCGTCAGCGGCGATACGACCGCCGGCGGCCTCCGCCGACTCGACTGGCTCCTCCGCCAGTCCCCCGACATCCTCGTCGTCGGCCTCGGCGGCAACGACGGCCTCCGCGGCCTCGACGTCCGCGCGTCCGAGGAAAACCTCCGCGCCATCGTCCGCCGCGCCCGCGACGCCGGCGCCGACGTCCTCCTCCTCGGCATGCTGATCCCCCCCAACTACGGCCCCGAGTACACCACCCAGTTCCGCGAGATCTATCCCAAGATCGCCCGCGAGTTCGGCGTGCCCCTCGTCCCCTTCCTCCTCGAAAACGTCGGCGGCGACCCCCGTCTCAACCAGCCCGACGGTATCCACCCCACCGCCGAAGGCCATAAAGTCATCGCCCGCACCGTGCTCCCCCACCTGCGCCCCCTGCTTCGATCGCGCGCGGAAACCAGCCCTTCCACGCGCCCGACCACCGCTCCCTAGCAAACCCACGCCGGGGCAGAGCGACGGGAGCATAAGCGGCCAAAGTGCCGCCCCGGATCCGCCCGCGCGGGGCCGGCACGCCCTACACCCCGCCCGGCAATACAGTCACCCCGCGCAGCCGCCCCTCCTCCTCCCGCAGCAGGTACACCAGTTTCCCCAGATGAAACCCCCGCACCGGCGCCCCCGGATCCGGAAACCCCTCCGGCACTCGCCACTCCGGCGCCTCCACCTTTCCCATGGCAGTCCCCCGCCCCGCCCGCAGATCCCCCACCTCCCGATCCGACAACTCACGGCTCCCCGCCCACGGCAACAACTCCCGCCCCGTCACCACCACCGACCGCCCCTCGCCCGGGTCCGTCCACGGCCCGATCGCCGTCCGATGCAGCCCCGCCAGGTGCGCCCCGCACCCCAACGCTCTCCCCAAATCCCGCGCCAGCGCCCGCACGTAATACCCCCCGCGCACGCTGATCCGCAGCCGGCTCTCGCGCGGCAGCTCATGCCCCACCCACCGCGCCTCGTGCAGGTAAACCCTCGACGGCGGCAGCTCCACTGCCTCCCCGCGGTGCGCCTTCTCGTACGCCCGCTCCCCACCCACCCGCTTCGCACTCGTCGCCGGCGGCACCTGCTCCCGCCACCCCACGAACCCCGCCAGCGCCTCGTCCAACCGCCCAGCCGTCAACCCCGCCGCATCCCCCTCAAACGTCGGCCGCCCGAGCAGATCCCCGTTGTCCGTCTCCGCCCCCCACCGCACGGTCGCCTCGTACACCTTCGGCACCGCGTGCAGATGGTCGAACAACCGCACCGCCGACCCCACCAGCATCAGCAGCAGCCCGTGCGCGAACGGGTCGAGCGTCCCCCCGTGACAAACCCGCACCCGCCGCCCGGGCGCATGCGTCGCCGCCACCGCCTCCATGGCAGACCGCACCAACGAGAAACTCGTCGGCCCGACCGGCTTGTAAAGCAAGTGGATCCCAGGACGCATCGCCCTGGATTTGAAAGCGGCTGGGGTCGCGCGGCAAGCCTACTTGTTCTCGTCCGCCGCCCCGGTCGCCCCGCCCTTCTTCTCCGCGGCCGCCGTCAGCGCGTCCAGCTTCTTCTGCAACGACGCCTTCTCCATCGCGAGTTGCGCCGCCTGCTCCTTCGCCCGGTTCGCCGCCTCCACCGCGCTGTTCGCCGCCCGCTCCGACTCCGCCGACTTCGCCCGCGCCGCCGCGACGCCGTCCTCCGCCGCCTTCAGCTTGACCGCCATCTGCTCGACCTCGTCCTGCGACTTCCGCGCCGCCGCCAGCGCCGCCTGCGCCTTCCCCAGCTCCCCCTCCGCCTGCTTGGCCTTCGCCTGCGCCGCCTCGCTCTCGCCACGTAGCTTCGCGACCTCGGCCTGCAGCTTCCCGTTCGCCTCGGTCGCCGCCTCGAGCTGAGCCTTGAGTTGATCCCGCTCACCCTGAGCCGCCTCGACCTGCTTGCCCAGTTCCGTCACCCGCCCTTGGAGCGACACGGTCTCTTGCTGCGAGGCCTGCTCCATCCGCGCGCGATCCTCACCCCCCGCGCACCCGCCCGCCACGAGCGCCAACGAGAACATCCCGACGACCGCGATCGATCCGACCTTCATTGCCCGAACTCCTTGGTTTGTCAGTTGGACGCCTGTAAATTAATGCACGACCGGAATGGCCGCAAATCGGTTCGGCCCGCTTCCGACATCGGCCGGATCGGGAGCTTCGCGTTACCGCAAACTCCGCGTTCAGGAGAATCCAACCGGTACAGGCGGCCTCACCTTTGCAACGGGTCTGGGTCTTCCGGGTATCAGGGAAAACTCCCGCACTTGTCGGGGGCCCGTCGACCCCGTATTTTTCTGATCATGCGACCGGCGCGTCGCGAAGGAGCGTTCTGATGAAGGTGATAGCGAAGCTGGCGACCGTTCTCGCAGTGGTCCTGCTGCTCGGCGGCTCTGCCGTCGTCGACGCCGCCGCCAAACCCGCGAAGGGCGACAAGGCCGCCAAGAAGGCGGATCGCCGCGGCGAGGTCGTGAAGGTCGACGGCACTAAACTGGTGATCAGCAAGGACGCCAAGGAAACCACCATCGAGACCAACGAAAAGACCGTTGTCATCGTCGAGGACAAAGAGGTGAAGATCGCCGACCTCAAGCCGGGCCAGAAGGTGCGCGTCAGTCCGGAAACCGGGGTTGCCGAGAAGATCGAGGTTCGCGCGAAGAAGGACGCGAAGTAGTTGCCGCGACAGCCCAAGGAGAAAGCCCCGCCGGCGCACCGCGCCGGCGGGGTCGCTTTTTCCAGACCCCCTCGCCCGGGGACGAGCCGTCCGGACGCCCGCCTGCCGCCCATGGCCCGGCGCTGATCCTTTCCCGGGGCCCCTTCCAATGCCCCCCGCGGCGCATAAGATTCGCTGCTCAACTAAACACCCATGGCAAAAACGCTCAACCTCTTCGGCGCGGAAGCGACCCTCTCCACCAAGGCCGGCGACCACCGGATCTACCGGCTCGACGCCCTGACCAAGGCCGGCGTCGGCGACGTCGACAAGCTCCCCTACTCGATCAAGGTGCTGCTCGAGAGCACGCTGCGCAACCTCGACAACTTCGAGGTCTCCGAGGACGACGTCCGCCGCCTCGCCAACTGGAGCCCCGCCGGCAACCCGCCCAACGAGGTCCCGTTCAAGGTCGCACGCGTGATCCTGCAGGACTTCACCGGCGTCCCCTGCGTCGTCGACCTCGCGTCGATGCGCGCCGCCATGAAGCGCGCCGGCGGCGACCCGCAGAAGATCAACCCGCTCGTCCCCGTCGACCTCGTGATTGACCACTCCATGCAGGTCGACGAGGCCGGCACCGCCGTCGCGTTCCGCAACAACGCCCGCCTCGAGTTCGAGCGCAACCGCGAGCGCTACGAGTTCCTCAAGTGGGGCCAGAAGGCGTTCAACAACTTCGACGTCGTCCCCCCCGCCACCGGCATCGTCCACCAGGTCAACCTCGAGCACCTCGCCAAGGTCGTCTTCACCCGCGACGGCGTCGCCTTCCCCGACACCCTGGTCGGCACCGACAGCCACACCACGATGATCAACGGCCTCGGCGTCGTCGGCTGGGGTGTCGGCGGCATCGAGGCCGAGGCGTGCATGCTCGGCCAGCCGATCTACCTCGTCACCCCCGACGTCGTCGGCTTCAAGCTGACCGGCAAGCTCCCCGAGGGCTCGACCGCGACCGACCTCGTCCTGGTCATCACCCAACTGCTCCGCAAGTTCGGCGTCGTCGAGAAGTTCGTCGAGTTCTACGGCGAAGGCCTCGCCACGATGTCCCTCGCCGACCGCGCGACGATCGCCAACATGGCCCCCGAGTACGGCGCGACGATGGGCTTCTTCCCCGTCGACGACCAGACGATCAACTACCTCCGCCTGACCGGCCGCACCCCCGAGCAGATCGACCTCGTCGAGCGCTACTGCAAGGAGCAGGGCCTCTGGCGCCAGAAGGACGTCGAGCCCCAGTACACCCAGTCGCTCGAGCTCGACCTCTCCACGATCCGCCCGAGCCTCGCCGGCCCCAAGCGCCCGCAGGACCGTGTCGACCTCCCCAACGTCGCCACCAGCTTCCGCGACGCCTTCAAGGACGCGCTCGCCGTCCGCAAGGGCCCGACCACCGATCCGACCTCCAACTCCCCCGCCGCCGCGACGGCGGTCGGCGGGTCCGCGGGGACGGCCGTCCTCGAGGAGACCGCGACCCAGCTCGAGAACGGCGCCGTCGTAATCGCCGCCATCACCTCCTGCACGAACACCAGCAACCCCAGCGTGATGATCGCCGCCGGCTTGGTCGCCAAGAAGGCCGTCGAGGCCGGCCTCCGCGTCCCGCCGTACGTCAAGACCTCCCTGACCCCCGGCTCGCGCGTCGTCACCGACTACTTCGAAAAGTCCGGCCTGATCGAGCCGCTCTCCCAGCTCGGCTTCTTCGTCGCCGGCTACGGCTGCGCGACCTGCATCGGCAACTCCGGCCCGCTCCCCGAGCCGATCCAGCACGAGATCGAGGCCGGCGACTTGACCGTCGCCGCCGTCCTGTCCGGCAACCGAAACTTCGAGGGCCGCATCAACCCGCACGTGAAGGCCAACTACCTGGCCTCCCCCCCGCTCGTCGTCGCGTTCGCCCTCGCCGGCCGCATCGACGTCGACCTGACCAAGGAGCCGCTCGGCGTCGGAACGGGCGGCAAGCCCGTCTTCCTCAAGGACGTCTGGCCGACCCAGCAGGAGGTGAACGAGACGATGATCTCCTGCATCGAGCCCGCCATGTTCCGCAAGCAGTACGAGAACGTCGGCACGAAGAACCCCGAGTGGAACGAGATCCCGGTCCGCGGCGGCGAGCTCTTCGAGTGGGACCGCAAGAGCACCTACATCCAGGAACCGCCCTTCTTCACCGACCTCTCCCCCCAGCCGTCGCCGATCCACCCGATCGCCGGCGCGCGCGTGCTCGTCATGGTCGGCGACAGCGTGACCACCGACCACATCTCCCCCGCCGGCAACATCAAGAAGGACAGCCCCGCCGGCCGTTACCTGATGGACAACGGCGTCACCCCCGCCGACTTCAATCAGTACGGCAGCCGCCGCGGCGCCGACCAGGTGATGACCCGCGGCACGTTCGCGAACATCCGCCTGAAGAACCTGCTCGCCGCCGGCACCGAGGGCGGCGTCACCCGCTACCTCCCGACCGGCGAAGTCATGGCGATCTACGACGCATCGCTGAAGTACAAGGAGACCGACACCCCGCTGATCGTCCTCGCCGGCAAGGACTACGGGATGGGCAGCTCGCGCGACTGGGCCGCCAAGGGCACGTTCCTGCTCGGCATCAAGGCCGTCATCGCCGAGAGCTTCGAGCGCATCCACCGCAGCAACCTCGTCGGCATGGGCGTCCTCCCCCTGGTCTTCCAGAAGGGCGAGAACCGCCAGACCCTCGGCCTGACCGGCGAGGAGTCGTACGAGATCGTCGGCCTCGACGACACGCTCAAGCCCATGCAGCGCGTCCAAGTCGCCGCCACCACCCCCGACGGCGGCCGCAAGGAGTTCACCACCGTCTGCCGCATCGACACGGCGGTCGAGCTCGACTACTACCGTAACGGCGGCATCCTCCAAACCGTTCTCCGCCGCATCCTCGCCGGGAAGTGAACCCGGTCATTGAAGGGTGTGCATCGGCACATCGGTTGCGCTCGCGGAAGGAAGCGTGCCGTCCTGCGCATGGTGCGCGGGGATCCTCACCACTCCCTGAGAACACGCAGGCGCTCCCCTCGCTAGCGCGACCCCGCCGCGACGGGTTTCGGCAGAACCACAATTGTCGTCTACCGCCGGCGGCCGGATCATTCAGCCGCCGACACCGCACGGCGACAAGTTCCGCAACTTCGGCCGGTCGACCCGCCGGTCGCCGGTCGAGAAGCCGTGGTGGGCCCGCGTGTCCGCCGTCGGAGCGAGCGCGGGGGCGGGGTCACTTCTCCGCATCGCGCACGCTCAGCTCATAGCAGTGGGCCGCGCTCCCCCGGTCGTTCGCGTCGATCACGGCCACGTGGTACGCCCCGTCCGACGGCGGCGTGAACCGGAGCACCGGGTCCCGCGCGTCGGGGCCCGCGTCGTCGGCCGTCGCGAGCACCCGGCCGGCGGCGTCGTAGACCGTCAGCGCCGCGTCGAGCAGCGACCCCTTGCCCCGCGCCGTCAGCTCCACCACAACCGTCTGTCGCGCCCGGCCGCCGATGCGGTAGACGTCCACGTCCATCGGGTTCTCGATCGCGCCCAGCATTGCCTTCCCGGTCGGCAGCTCCTGGGCCGCCTTGAAGCCGCCGTTGGGCTCCTTCTCCTCGACGGTCGTCGTCGGGTCGGCCACGCGGATCGCGAACGGGGGCGTCGCGCCTGCCGGCGTCGTCGCGACGACGCTCAGCTCCGCGCCCGGCTTGACGTCAGCCGGCAGCTTCAGCTCGACCTGTAGCTCGGCGTCGCCTGCCCGCTTCGCGTCGAACGGCTTGGGCGGCTCGGACTTGCCCTTCCCCTTGATCGCGGCGGGCACGGCGGCCTTGTCGGCGGTCGTGACCGCGACGGCCGACGCGTCGGCCAGCATCTGCCCCCGGAACTTCAGCACCTTCGTCGCCCCGGGCAGCACCGCCAGCGCGCTGCACGTCAGGATCGCCGGCGACTCCTTCTTGTCGTCCTTCTTCTCCTGCCCGACCGCCGGCGTCGTCGCCACCGCCGCCAAGGCAAGTGCGACCGCCCACCGGCCGCCCCGCCCGTCCCGCGTGCCCCCGGTCACGTGAACAGCTCCTCGATGTTCGCCCCCTCGTCCAGGATCTCGAGCGGCCGCCCCTCGGGCGTCTGGATCTGTTTCCGCGGGTGGATGCCCAGGGCGGCGTAGATCGTGTACGCGACGTCGGCCGGGCGGCACGGGCGGTCGGTCGCGTACGACCCGGTCTTGTCCGTTGCGCCGATAATCTTGCCCGGGGTCACCCCCGCGCCGGCGAACAGCATCGACCCGGCCTTGCCCCAGTGGTCGCGCCCGACGTCCTTGTTGACCTTCGGCGTCCGCCCGAACTCGCCCATGCAGACGACCAGCGTGTCCTTCAGCAGGCCCCTGCTCTGCATGTCGTGGATCAGCGCGCTGAACCCCTGGTCGAACACCGGCAGCTTCTTCTCCAGGCCCGTCCAGATCTTCGCGTGGTGGTCCCACCCGCCGGAGTTCACGGTGACGAACTTCACCCCCCGCTCGACCAGCCGCCGGGCGAGCAGGCACGACTGCCCGAACTCGTTGCGGCCGTAGGCGTCCCGCAGCTTGTCGTCCTCGGCCGCGATGTCGAACGCGCTCTGCGCCTCGGTCGACGTCACGATCTCCGCCGCCTTCTTTTGGAACTCGTCGTACGTCGCGATCTGGTCGTTCCCCTGGATCCGGTGCGACAGCGTGTCGACCGCCTGCAGGAGGTTCTTGCGCCGGTCGACCGCGCGGCTGGTCAACTGCTCGAGCCGGGCGAGGTCGCGGACCTTGAAGTCCTTCTGGCTCGGGTCGCCGGCCTTGAACGACTCGTACCGCCCGCCGAGGAACGCCGACTTGCCCAGCTCCCAGGTGAACGAAGGGTTCCGCGGCACCGCGACGTACGGCGGCAGGACGCCAGCGAACCCCGTCTCGTGCGCGACGACCGCCCCCATCGCCGGGTAGTCGCCGAACGGCGAGCCGAACCGCCCCGACATCACCCAGTTCGTCGCCGTCTCGTGGTGGTCGTTCTCGTGCGACTGGCTGCGGACGAGGCAGACCTTGTCCATCGTCTTGGCCATCTTCGGGAGGAGCTCACAGACCTTGAGGCCGGTGACGTTCGAATCGATCTGCTTGTACTTCCCGCGGATCTCCTCGGGCGAGTCCGGCTTCATGTCGAATGAGTCGTGGTGGGAGAGGCCGCCCCCGAGGTAGACGAGGATCACCGACTTCGCCCGCGCCGTTGGGGCGGCGACGGCCGGCGCCGGATCGCCCGCGCGCGCCTGCGACGCGAGGAACCCCGCCGTCGACAGCCCGAACAGGCCGAGCCCGCCGACGCGGAGGAAGTCGCGGCGCGACGCGCCGTTGCACAATCGGGAACGCTGCCGGCCAAGGGACACGTCAAACATGTCGTCTTCCTCGTAGCACGGGCCAGCGGCCCGCGTCTTCCCTACAAACCGAACACGCCACGGGCTGATAGCCCGTGCTACCAATCTTCAATGGTTGAACGCGAACTCCTTCGAGTTCAGCAGCGCCCAGAACAGGTCGCGGAACACCTCGTCGCGCGGGTCGCCGGCGGCCAGCGCGTCGGTCACGGCCTTCGCCTCGGCCTCCGTCGGCCTGCGACAGACGGTCGCGAGGAACAGGTCCTCCGTCGTCTGAGCGTCGTTCCCCTTACGCTTCAGCACCGCCGCAAGCCGCCCGTCACCCGACCGCAGCTTGTTCTTCAGCTCCTCGCCGTTGTTCAGGTACAACAGCTGCGGCAGCGTCACGTCGCCGCTCTTCTCGCAGGCGCAGGCGGTCACGCGGTCGCTGCGGCCGAAGATCGTCAGGAAGTAGCTGTTGACGCCCGGCTCGGGGAGTTGCACCGCCCGCACGCCCGCCGGGTACCCGGGGAACGAGTCGGGCACGCCGGTCGCCGCCGCGATCGCGTCGCTGAACACCTCGGCCGGCAGCCGCCGGGCGTAATAGTGGGAGTAGAACTTCTGATCCTGCTCGTTGCCGGGCAGCGTCGCCGACGAGAGCTGGTACGCCCGCGACGTCATCACCAGCCGCATCAGCGCCTTGAGGTCGAACCGCTCGGCGACGAAGTGCGCGTTCAGCGCCTTCCACAGCGCCGGGTTGCTCGGCGGGTTGCTCGACCGCAAGTCGTCCACCTGCTCGACCAGCCCGACGCCCATGAAGTGCCGCCAGACCCTATTGACCATGCTCCCGCTGAACGCCTCGTTCGACGGATCGGTGATCCACGCCGCCAGCGGCTCGCGCGGGTCGTGGCCCGGCTGGAACGTCTGCTCGCGGCGGTCCAGCGCCATGGCCGCCATCGCCTTCTTCGTGCGCGGCTGGGTCACGGTCGGCGGTTTCGCGCGGGCGTCGGCCAGCCGCTTGTTCAGTTCCTCGACCCGCTTCTTCTGCTCCGCGATCTTCTTCTGGGCCGGCGTCGCCTTGTCGTCCTTCTTCTCCGGCGGCTTCTCGGCCGCCCGGGCCTTCTCCGCCTCCGCCAGCGCCTTCTCCGTACGCTCGATCTCCTTACGGACCTCCGCCTCCTCGCGCGACTGGATCGTCAGCGTCGTCACGCCCTTGTCCGAGTCGACCCGCTTCATCTGCACCCGCGAGAAGAACGCGACGAACCGGTAGTAGTCGTCCTGCGTGAACTTCTCCAGCGGGTGGTTGTGGCACTTCGCGCACCCGATCCGCGTCCCGAGGAACGACTGCGCGACCGACTCCGCCACCTCCGACTCCGCCACGTTCGTCTTCTCGCCGATCGTCGTGATGTAGTACCCGACCTCCGGCCGCGCCTGCGAATCGCCGGTCGCCAGGATCACGTCGCGTGCGATCTGGTCCCACGGCCGGTTCGCCGCGAGCTGCCCGCGCACCCACGCCTGGAACGACCGCACCCCCTTCGCACCGCGGACGTCGTGGTCCCGCTCCTTCCGGTTCTGGAGCAGGTCGCACAAATTCATCGTCCAGAAGTCCACCCACTCCGGCCGCGCGAGCAGGTCGTCGACCAGGCGCGCCCGCTTGTCCGGCCGCGGGTCGGCCACGAACGCCCGCACCTCGTCTGGCGTCGGCATCGTCCCAATCGCGTCCAAAAACGCCCGCCGCACGAACGCCGCGTCGTCGCTCGGAGGCGACACCGGGATCCGCAGCGCCGCCAGCTTCGCGAATACGTGCTCGTCGACCGCGCTTTGCTTCGCCGCGTACTGCGACCCTTCGACCGCGGCCGGGTGCGGCATCGTGAACAGCAGCACCTCGACCAGCCCCTGGAAGTGCACGCGCACGCCCGCCTCGCCGTGCCGCAGCGACTTGACCAGCCCGTTCTCCGAGACCGACACGGTCGTCTCGTCGTTGGAGAAGAACTGCGCCAGCCACGTTACGTCCGCCGACCGACCGTCCGGCCAGTGCGCCTTGACCGAGAGCTGCCGCGTCTCGCCGACCTTGACCGTCCCGCCGCCCGGCGCGACCTCCAGCCGCACGGCGTCGGCCTCGGTCGCGTCCGGCCCGGGCGCGCGGTTCGCGACCCACTCGGTCATCACCTTTGCCGCGCGCGAATCCTTGTCGAACCGCCGTCCCCCTTCGTGTGCCACCTGCCCCGTCCCCTTCAGCACGATCAGGCTCGCTTCCGGCCTAGCGAAGTCGACGCGCCGGCCGTTGACCTCTTTCACCAGCCAGTCGTAATCCCACTCCGGCGCGTACCCGCGCAGCGACAGCCGAAACCCGTTCTGCCCCGACAGCTTCCCGTGACAACCCCCGGAGTTGCAACCGTACCGTGTCAGCAGCGGAATGATGTCCTGCCGGAACGAAGGCCCAACGTCCCCGGCGATCGGCGCCACGGCCGCAGGCGGCCCGGCGGCGACCGCGCCGCGCCGCCCCCAGGCCACGACAACCGTCAGCGCAGCAACCACCAGCACCGTGCCCCCGAACGTAACACGGCGACCGGCCGAACGATGATTCCGCGAACGCCCGAGAGGTGAGGTGGTCGCAAGCATGCTTACCGGTTCCTATCGCCACTCGTGTGAGACGTTGAACGCAAAAGGCCGACCCGCCGCACGCGAGATCGGCAGCACGCCGCTCCGCCGCCCAAGAAAGGTGCACCGGATCTTTGCGCCGGGGCGGCAAACCCCGCACACTCTTCGGTTAAACCCCCACAGGCTAGCGTTGGTACGGGCTTTGACATGCCCCGGGGCGATATGGAGCAACGTGTGGTGACAGCGTCGGAATCGAGCGCGGGCGCCCGGATGTGGGTGACCGTCGCCGTCCTCGGTCTGGCTGCGGCGCTAGGGTACAGCCTCGGGATCGACCGGCACCAGAAGGTGCCGGTCGAGCAACCACACTTTGAGATCCCGCTCGATGCAAACGCCCTGTACCAATTGAAGGTCGCCGGGGTCCGCGCGCGGGAAGCGGGGGACAGCGCTGCTGCCGAGTGGTTTGACACGGTTATCAACATCCAGAAGGACCGGCTGGTCAAGTGGCGGCCGGCGGGAGCGAAAGACGGCGAATCCGCCCGCTGCCCCGCGGCGCCGTCACCGTTCGCGTCGATACGGGAGTAGCGGGATGCGTTAATGCTCCCCCTGCGTCGTTGACAGTTCAAGATCGTCGAGATACCAGGCCACCTTCGCGTCGGCGGTGCTGCAGAAGCCGAGCCAGTCCAGCCGCCTGAACTCCGACGACTTGATCCGCAGCTTCGGCTTCTCGATCGACCTTGCGCCCTCGCCGCGCGGCGTGATCGTAATCCCCCAGGAACCGCTCGAGTCCTTGCCCACCCCGCAGCGAACCTCGATCCGCACCCACTGCCCGATCGGCACGTCGATCGGGCTCGTGCCGGGCGCGGTGAGCTTGCCGTCGGTGATCGTGAAGCTCGGACCGACGTGGTACTTCCCATCAGCCTCAGTCTGTCGCCACTCGTGGAACACGACCGCCCCCGGCTCGAGCCGGAGGTCGAACGCGAGCGTCGTCACCCCCGCACTGTGCGCCGGCTGGTAGTAGAAGTGCGGGTTGTACTTCGCGGCGAGATCTGACGCGTCCGTCACCTTCAAGGACTTCTTCCCAGCCGCCGCGTGCGTGTCGCTCACCGCGATGTTGTCACCCTTGTTCTCGACCACCAGCTTCGGGCCAGGCAGCTTCGTCGCGTTTACCGCGTACCCCTCGAAGTCCTCTTTGAACGTCATCGGCGCCGGGGGCGGCGCGGGCGGCTGCACCTGAAGGGCAGCCGTCGCGTAGTTCCGCGCCAGGTTCACCCACGCCGGATCCCCGTACACCCCCGCCCTGCTGGGGTCGAACGGCTTGAACCCGAGCTTCAGCGCGGGCGACTCCAGCTTCAACCTGAAGTCCTGCTTCGCCGGATCTTCAAACATCGGATCCACCACGACCGACCCGGCGTCCTTCCCCGCCTTCTGCCACGCGTCAAGCGACGCGCCGTCGAAGGTGAGCAGCACCCCGGCGTCGCCGCCCGGCCACCCCGGCGCGTCCGCGCTCGGGCCCTTCCCGTCGGCAGCGGTAACCTGCCAGTACACGTTGTTCCGCATCACCACCTTGTCGTCCTTCCACCGCCCGTCGAGCAGCTTGCCCGTCCGGTACGCGACGACGTTGTTCTCGAACGTAAACGACACGTGCGGTTCCGCGCGGCTGCGCTGCACCTGGTGGTTCAGGCTGTCCACGAACACGTTGTTGCGGATCACGTTCTCCCGCCCGTAGTGCTGGTGGAAGCTGCCGGTCTTCGTGCGGTAGACGACGTTATTCGCCATCGTAATCCCGCTCGACCCCTCGTCGGTGTACAGTCCCCACCCGCCGTAGCTGTAGGCGTACACGTCGTGGATCACGTTGTTCGAGACAGTGGTCCCCTCGCTCGGCCCGAGCGTGTAGACGCCGCCCATGTCTGAGAGCACCCCCTGCCCGATGTGGTGGATGTGGTTGAATTCGATCGCGTTCCGCTTCGCGACCGACTTGCCGTACCCCCAGACCCACCCGACCGACACGCCCGTGTAGTAGAAGTCGGCGATCTCGTTGTGCGTCACGCGGTTGTCGGGCGAGTGCCCGATCAGCACGCCGACCGCGTCGGGCCAGATCCGCCCGCCGCCGCGGAGGATGTTATTGTCCACGGTCACGTGGCTCGTCGCCGTCAGCTCGTTCGGGGCCTTGGTCTCCCCGATCCGCACCGCGCCACACCCGAGGTCGTGCACATACGACCGCACCAGCTGGCAGTCGCGCACGCCCGACCGGAACCACACGCCGTAGGTCGGCACGTGCGCGACCTCACAGTTGTCGATCGTCACGTTCCGGCACCCGTCGAGGTTGACCGCTCCCGGCATGGAGACGGCCGCCTGGCTGTCCCCCTGCCCGGTCGGCGGCAGCACCCACTGCGCGTGTTTGAACGCCAGGCCCCACAGGCTCACGTGCTCGACGAACTGCTTCTCCGCCGGCCTGCCCTCGAACCGGACCAGCTCCGTCACGACCGGCGCCACCACCTCCGCCGAATCCGGCCTCTCCCCGTCGCGCGGGCGGTACTTCAGCGTCCCGTCGCGATCCAGGAACCACTCGCCCGGCGCGTCGAGCGCCTCGCGGAAGTTCTCCAGGTGGTACCGTTGGCTCGGCTCGTCCTGCCCGTACGACCGGTGCGTCGGGGCGGTCAGCGTCAGCACGTTCGTCGCGGGGTCGAACGACTGCACCCGCCCGCGCGCGGTGTCCCACGAGTTGTAGAACGACACCGTCACGTCGTTCAGCCGCTCCTTCGGCACGCCCGCGATCAAGCCGATCTCCGCCTTGCGCATCTTGAACGCCCGCCCCGCCTGGTCACCGCTCACGAGCTTGGACGCGACGTGAAACGTGTGCACGTTCGGGTGCCGCGCCCGCCGCGCCCGCCGGCCGTTCACCCAGAGCTGCTCGAAGTACCACGCCCCGTCCCGCACCTCGGGTACGACGGTCGTCCACAGCCCGTCCGCCGTCTCCTTGAATCCGGTGATCTTCCGCCCGCCGCTGAACACCGGCCTCGCCGCCGGGTCGGCCGACTGGTAAACGATCGGCGCGTCCGCCGCCCCCGAGTCGGCCGGCGTGAACACGACCGGCCCGTCCAACGCGTACGTCCCCGGCTCGACCAGCACGGTCACCGGTTCGCGCAGCGCCCCCTCGCCCTTCAGCCGCCGAACCGCGTCCCGCGCCCCCTCGAGCGATGCCAGCGGCCCGTCCCCCTTCCCCACGTCCGGCCTCGCCAGGTTTCCCGACCACGCGTCGTTCCCGTCGGGCGCCACGTAGAACGTCGCCGCACGCGCGACGCCACCAAACAACACGAGCACGACCACCGAGAGGCGAAACGGATGCATGCGGGTCTCCTGTGATCGCGTGTACCGGTGCGGGTGTGCGACGGTTGAACGTGCAGCGCGACCGACCCCGGGGCCGGCGCATCGAGTTGATCGGTCGCGGCACGGGCATGCTGCCCATCAACGGGGTTCTCGGCCGGCGGGCGACGCCGAACCGGCGGCCCCGCGCGCCGAACCCGGGCAGGATGCCCGTGCCCCGTCCGCGCGTTCCGGCGGACGAGGCGTCAGTGCCGGCCCGCCGCCTCGATCTGGTCGAGCGCGCGGAAGAGGCTCGGCACCGGCGTCCGCCGCTTGTAGTTCCGGTCCACGGATTTGAATTGCACCGCCCGGTCCGCCCCCATCACCACCACCGCCGGGTGCGGCAGGAACGGCGCGGCCCCGGCGAAGTTGTTGCGCACCCCGTACCGCTCGATCACCGCGCAGTCGGCGTCGCTGCACAGCGGGAACGCCAGGCCCAGTTCCCGCGCCAACCCTGCCGAAGTCGCCGCCGGCTCCGGGCTGACCCCGATTACCGTAGCCCCCCGCTCGACAAACCGCGCGTAATTTGCCTGAACCTTTCCCAGGTACCGACGGCAGTACGGGCACCAATGCCCGCGGAAGAACACCAGCACCGCCCCCAGCGGCCCGACGCTGTCCGACAACGTCAGCGCGCCACCGGCGTGCGTCGGCAGCGTGAAGTCGGGCGCGAGAATGGGCGAAGCGGTCAGCATCACGGCCGCGGAGTATAACCCGCCGGCCCGGCCCGCCGAACCGAAATTCTCGCCCCGCGCCCGCTTCACAGCGGATTAAGGTTCTCGCGAGGTCCGCGCCCGTGCCCCGCGCAAGCGAACGCCCTCCCGCGGCGCGCCGCGGGAGGGCGTTTCAGTCGTGTGATCTGGGCGGCGCGCCTCTCACCCCTGCAGTTTCGCGGGCAGCCGCTTGATGAACGGGTCGTCCTTCCGCTCGCCGAACGCCTCTTGGAACTCCTTTTTCGCCTCGGCCAGCTTCCCTTCGTCACCGTTCAGGTACTGGCCGTATAGCGAGAACATTCGGGCGATCCGCGCCGAATCGCGCACGTCTTTCAACTCCTTCGCCGTGCCGCCGGTGTAGACGCCGAGGAACTTCTCCGCCGCCGCCTCGTACGCCTTGTTCGCCTCGGCAAGCACCTTCGTCCGCTCGTCCTCACCGCCGCCGGCGGTCAACCCCGGGGGCGGCGTCAACTGCACGTCCTGCACCTGTTTGGCCACCTTCTGCCGTGCCTCGAGTTGCGCGGCGTGAGACGAGTGCAGGTTCGCCACAGCGTTGTCCGCCTCGGCCTCCGACAACTTGAACAGGTGCGGGCTGAACGTCGACCGGAGCTGGTCCCACGCCTTCTTCTCCGGCGCCTGGGCGAACTTCTGGTCGTTCCCCCACTTGCCCAGTTCCGTCCCCAGCGTCCGCGCGTCGTTCGCTGCCGTCGCGCTGTGCTTGGCCGACTTCTGGAACTGGTCGACCGCTTTCGCCCGCAGGTCCGCCGACCGCTTGTTCAGCTCGTCGAGCCGCGAGCCCAGCCCGGTAAGCTCCTCGTTCAACTTCGCGACCTGCTGCTTGAGCTGCGCGATCTGGTCGCCGCGCGCCTTCCAGTTCGCCTCGACCGTCGACCTCTGCTCGTCGAGGCCCGCGACCGCCTCCGTCGCCGTCTTCTCCCGCACCTGCTCCAGCGCCAGGTCGCGCTCGAGCGGCAGCAGGGCGGCGGACAGCTTGTCGATCTCGTGGCCCAAGTTCCCCGCCTTCCGCCGCCCCTCGTTCGCCTGATCGAGCAGGCCCGCCGCCTCCTTCCCCTCGGCCTTTCCGGCTTTGTCCGCCGCCGCGTCGGCCTCACCGACCGCCGCGTCCTTCTGCTGCGTCAGCTGCGCGACCTGTCCCTTGATCTTGTCGATCTCCCCTTGAAGCTGCCCGACCTTCTGCTTCGCCTGCTCCGCCGCCGCCTGCTGCTCCGCGCGCTTGTCCGCGATCGCCTTCTGCGTCCCGTCCGGCTTCGTCGCCTCGATCGCCCGGATCGCGTCGTTGTACCCCTGCACCTGGCCGGCCACCCGCGACATCTCCCAGAGCGTCCGGTTGACCTCAGGCGATACCGACGCCAGCTCCCGCGCGTACCGGTCGCCCGCCTCGAACTCCGCCTGTGCGAGCGCCGAGTTCGCCCGGATCCGGCTGTCCGGTGACGCCGCCCCCTGCGCCGCCGCCGCGCTCAAGTCGTTGATCGCCGAGGTCAAACTCTGCGTCGTCGGGTTCCGGCGGTTCGCGGTCCCCTTTTTCAAACTCTCGGCGACCTTCAGGTCCGCCCTCCGCTGCTCGCTCTGCATGTTGTCGCACGCGGCCGACGTGAACAGCAGGCCACCGATCGCCAGCGCGAGAATCGACCGCCGTTGAGACGAACGCTTCATGGAGGGGTCTCCCGAAGAGGGTGTGGAAGTCAAGGGTGTGGCGTCCATTAAGACGTATCCGCCTGAGTCGCGATTGTGACGATCCCCGCCGGTTTAGTCAAACTGGAGTTGGGGAGGTGTCAGCCTGCGTCTGATCGCCCTGCCCCTGGCCCAGTCGTGCCCTACGTGGCGCACGTCTCACAGCTCAGCCGGACGCCGGAACAGCGAGCGGCGGCCCGAACCCGTCCGCCCCAACCGAACCCCAACCCGCGCCGAGCTTTGGCGATTTACACCGCCTTGGGAAACGGGCAGAATGCCCCCTACACTGCGGGCAAGTCGCGCGCGCGGCAGGACGCCGCGCGCCCGACCCGACCCGCACAGGAGCGCACGCGTGAACCAGTTCGGCCTTCCAACGTTCCCCGGGGGGTTCGATCAACTGCCACCGCACCGGCCGCCGCCGCTCCCGCCCCGCCCGACCGAGCCGACCGGTGGCGCGTCCCGCCCGTTCCTGTTCATGCTCCTGATCGTCGCCTGCGTCTGCCTCGGCGTCCTGTTGAACTGGGGTGTGCGCGAGCGGAACGCCCGGACCGCCCTCTTCCAGCGCAACGCCGACGTTGAGAAGTCCTACGTCTTCGTTCTCGCCAAGCGCAACGACCTCGCCACCTTCCTGACCGACCCCCGCACCAAGCTCTTCCGCCTCCCCGGCCGCAACGAGGCCGTCGGCACCTCCCTGACCGTCGCCTGGCAGGAGGAGACCCGCACCGGCGTGCTGGTCGGCCAGCGGATGCCGACCCCACCCGACGACCGCACCTTCGCCCTCTGGCGGTTCGGCCCGTCCCACGACCCAACCCCCTGCGGCGCGTTCGGCTTCAACCCCGGCGGGACCTACTACGACTTCCGCGCGGCCGACGGCGAGGGCACCAACGAAGCCCCGTCCGGCACCGCCGGGTTCGTCGTCAGCCTCGAGCCGCGCGGCGCGCCCCTTCCCAACCGACCCGGACACGTCGTATACGAGACGCCTTGACCACGACCCGCGCACCGGTGGCCCGGCCGGCCCCGGCGCGCCACGCGACCCGTCGGTCGCCCGGTGACACGCCCGCGGCGCCCTTACCCTTCGGAGACGTCATGCCGACCATCACCCTATCGGACGCCAACTTCGGCAGCGTGCAGCGGCAGATGCAGCGCCTGATGGAGCAGATGCAGAAGAACTTCTTCAACTTCTGCCCCAGCGAGACCTGGACCCCCAACGTCAACCTCTACGAGAACGACACCGCCTACGTCGTCTGCGTCGACCTGGCCGGCGTCGACAAGGAGAAGATCGCCGTCGTCGTCGCCGACCAGAAGCTGACGCTCCGCGGCGCCCGCCTCGTCCCCACGATGCCCCAGAAGGAGGAGGACGACCCGTCGTCCCCCCACCCCCACGCCGAGAAGCTCCGCGTCCATGTGATGGAGATCGACCACGGCCCTTTCTGCCGGGAGGTCGAGCTCCCCGCCGACGTCGCCCAGGACCAAATCAACGCCATCCACCGCAACGGCCTGCTCTGGATCGAACTCCCGAAGAAGTGACTCCGGCGGGTCGGGACTGGCAACGGGCAACTCGTAACCGGCAACTACCATGGCAGATACTCAAGTCATCGAGCGCACCCCCGAGTCGACCGTCGTGCGGATCGGCGGGAACGGCCAGCAGGTCAGCATCGCCAGCACGCTGCCGATCCTCCCGATCCGCAACGTCGTCGTCTTCCCCGGCACCGTTATGCCGCTCAACGTCGGCCGTCCGAAGAGTAAGAACCTCCTCGACGAGGTCATGCCCGGCGAGAAGATGATCGGCGTCGTCGCCCAGAAGCAGGGCGACGCCGAGGACCCGTCCTACAAGGACCTGAACACGGTCGGCGTCGCCGCAACGATCCTCAAGCTGTTCAAGCTCCCCGACGGCAACCAATCGATCATCGTCCACGGGATCACACGCTTCCGCCTGATGGAGCTGACCCAGACCGACCCGTTCCTCCAGGGTCGGATCGAGGTCCTGGAAGACGCCGCCCCCGCCGACCCCAACGCCGAGGTCGAGGCCCTGGTCAACTCGGTCCGCCAGCAGGCCAACCGCGTGATCGAGCTCTCCCCGAACACGCCCGACGAGGCCGCCCAGGTTCTCAACAGCATCACGAACCCGTCCGCGCTCGCCGACTTCCTCGCCGCCAACCTTCAGGCCGACGCCGGCGAAAAGCAGAAGATGCTCGAGGAGCTCGACGTCGAAAAGCGCCTCCGCATGGTCGCCGGCCACCTCGCCAACCAGCTCGATCGCCTCGAGCTCCAGAACCGCATCCAAAGCCAAGTCCGTGAAAACATCGACAAGTCCCAGCGCCGCTACTTCCTCCAGGAGCAGATGAAGGCGATCCGCAAGGAGCTGGGCGAAGGCGACGCCAGCGGCCAGAGCGAGGCCGAGGGCCTGCGCGCCAAGCTCGAGGCCGCCAACCTGCCCGAGCTGGTCCTGAAGGAGGCCCGCCGGGAGCTCGCGCGGCTCGAGTCGATCCCGTCCGCCTCCCCGGAGTACGGCGTCGTCCGCACCTGGCTCCAGATCGTCAGCGAGCTCCCTTGGGCCGTCACCAGCGAGGACCACCTCGACCTGAAGGAGGCCCGCAACATCCTTGACCGCGACCACCACGACCTCGACAAGGTCAAGCGCCGCATCATCGAGTACCTCGCCGTCCTCAAGCTCAAGCAAAAGAACCGCGCCCCCGCGAAACCCGATCGCCCGTCAGCCACGGCCGCCACCCGCGCGACCGGCTCGCCGGGCGCCGGCGCCGCGCCCGTCTCCGACCCCGGCGAGCCCGCGGTCGAGGAAGACGCAAAGGTCGTCCCCGGCAACCCCGGAGAGGAGAACGTCGGCGGCGCCGGGGCGATCCTCTGCTTCGTCGGCCCGCCCGGCGTCGGCAAAACCTCCCTCGGCAAGTCGATCGCCGAGGCCATGGGCCGAAAGTTCATCCGCGTCGCGCTCGGCGGCGTCCGCGACGAGGCCGACATCCGCGGCCACCGCCGCACCTACATCGGCTCGATGCCCGGCCGCATCATCGCCGAGCTCCGCAAGGCGGGCACCCGCAACCCCGTCATGATGCTCGACGAGATCGACAAGCTCGGCGCCGACTTCCGCGGCGACCCCGCCTCCGCCCTCCTCGAGGTCCTCGACCCCGCCCAGAACCACACCTTCACCGACCACTACCTCGACGTCCCCTTCGACCTCTCCAAGGTACTGTTCATCGCCACCGCGAACACGATGGACACGATCCCCGGCCCCCTGCGTGACCGCATGGAGGTCATCGAGATCCCCGGCTACACCCAGGCCGACAAGCTCCACATCGCCAAGCAGTACCTCGTCCCCCGACAGCTCGACGCCAACGGCTTGACCAAGGCCCAGGCCAAGTTCAAGGACGACGCCCTCTCTCAGGTCATCGAGGGCTATACCCGCGAGGCCGGCGTCCGCAACCTCGAGCGCAACATCGGCTCGGTCATCCGCGGGATCGCCGCCGAGATCGTCGGCGGCGAGACCAGGTCCAAGACCGTCAGCGTCCCCGACGTCGAGACCTACCTAGGCCCCCGCCGCTTCGAGCCCGAGCTCGCCCAGCGCACCAGCGTCCCCGGCGTCGCGACCGGCATGGCGTACACACCCGTCGGCGGCGACATCCTCTTCATCGAGGCCACCCGCATGCCCGGCAAGGGCTCGATCACCCTGACCGGTCAGATCGGCGACGTCATGAAGGAGTCCGCCACCGCCGCCTGGTCGCTAGTCCGCTCCCGCTCCCAGCAGCTCGGCATCGACCCGAAACTGCTCAGCGACTGCGACATCCACGTCCACGTCCCCGCCGGCGCCATCCCGAAAGACGGCCCCAGCGCCGGCGTCGCCATGTTCACCGCCCTCGCCTCCCTCCTCCTTAACCGCCCGGTCAAGCACGACCTCGCGATGACCGGCGAGATCACGCTCCGCGGCCTCGTCCTCCCGATCGGCGGCCTCAAAGAGAAAACGCTCGCCGCCAAGCGTGCCGGCATCCGCCAGGTCGTCATCCCCAGCCGCAACCGAAAGGACCTGCCAGACATCCCCGAGGAGGTCCGCAACACGCTAAAGTTCCACTTCGTCGAGAACATTGACCAGGTGCTCGAACACGCGCTCGGCGCCGCCCCCCGCCGCGCCGCGTCACCCTCGGCCGGACGCCCGAAGACCGCCAAGCCCGCGCGCGCCCTCACCAAAACCCCCCGAAAGGTTGCGACACGACGCCGCTGAGCGGTTATGATGACGGACCGGGCCGTACGCAAACGACAGCGGGCACCGCGCGCCGCACGCGCGCCTTCGGGAGCCGAGGAGCAGGGACACACATGAGCGACATCTTCCGCCGCCAGCACATCGGGGACTACGAGGTCATCGAGTTCGTCACGCCCTCCCTGATGGACCCGATCCTCCTCGAGAACACCGCCCAGGCCCTCTACAAGATCATCGACGAGGAAGACCAGCGCCGGATCGTCATGGACTTCGAGAAGGTCCAATACCTGTCCAGCCAGGCGATCGGGATCGTCCTCGCCATGAACAAGAAGCTCGGCACCCTCAAGAATAGCCGCCTGATCCTCTGCTCCGTCGGCCCCAAACTGATGGACCTGATCAAGCTGACCCGCCTCGACCGCCTCCTCACCATCAAGCCCACCCAAAAGGAAGCGGTCAACGTCACCACGGTCTGACGCGCCCTACCAATCCCCGCGCGCCCGCAAACCCCACGGAACTCGTTCCGTGGGTTCCCCCGCCACCCCGCGCCCTCCATCCGCCGCGCCGCATCGCGGGTCGCTGGCGGTTTAGCGACCCCCACCACGACACCCGCCGTCATCCTGCGCCACCCCTGCCCGGCGAATCAACCACTGCCGTATTCCCCCGCCTCCCCTTATCATGCCCCACACATGCTCTTAGCCCTCTCTTTGCACGACCTCGACCTCCGCCTCAACGGCTGGGCCAACGGCCTCCAGTGGCCCGTCGAGCCCATGATCCGCCTCGGCCTCGCCGCCGTCCTTGGCGGCTTGGTCGGGCTCGAGCGGGAGGTCCGCGGCCGCCACGCCGGCTTCCGCACCAACATGCTCGTCGCCCTCGGCTGCTGCCTCGCGATGGTCGTCTCCGTCTCCTTCGCGTTCCACCCCTGGCCCAAGCAGCCTGGGGACCACGTCGACCTCCAGATCGACCCCGCCCGCATCGCCTACGGCGTCATGACCGGCATCGGCTTCCTCGGTGCCGGCGTGATCGTCAAGTACGGCACGACCGTCCACGGCCTGACCACCGCCGCCGCCATGTGGTGCGTCGCCGCCATCGGCCTCGCCTGCGGCATGGGCCTCTACCTGATCGCGCTGACCGCCGCCGTCGGCGTGATGACCGCCCTCTGGCTCCTCGACCACGTCGAGCGCTTCCTCCCCAAGATCCGCTACCGCACGATCACGCTCCGCCGCCCTTGGCACCCCGGCGTCGTCGCCGACACCGTCCGCATGATCGAGGAGCAGGAACACCTCGACGTCCGCGACGCCTCCTTCGAGCGCCGCGGCGACGACCTCACGACCGTCGAGATCCGCCTCGGCATCGCGTTCTCCAGCAAGAAGCGCTACTTCAAGTTCGAACAGGACCTCGACCGCCGCGACGACTGCCAACTGATCGCCGCCGGCCAGGGATAGCGACAGCGCGCCTGCGACCGCCCGCAGTAGCTTTGCCCCTCAACGGGAAACAGGGCCCGCGACCTGCCGCCGACCGCGAGGCCCGCCGCCGCAACCGCCGACCGTCGCCTCCCTCTACCCCGTGCCGGTCGCGCGCGGAGCCGCCGCCGCCGGGTATAATCCCGCGAGACCCCTACCAGGACCGCCCCATGCGCTACGTCTTCGGCCTCGTCGGCATCCTCGTCACCCTCGCGATCATCATCGTGTTCATGAGCGAGTACCAGCTCCCGGCCGTCCGGCAGGGCCTCCAGGCCAAGAAGGGCCTCGAGGAGCAGTTCAGCATGAGCACCAGCGGCGGCCTCGCCGACGCCAAGGCGTCGATCACGCTCGACCCGGTCAACAAGGGCTCCCAGTTCCACGGCCTGCTCGTCCAGGCGATCGCGCCCGGTGGCCCCATGGGGGCCACGTTCGGCCTTGCGCCGGGGGACGTGATCGTCGGCACTTCCGCCCTCCGCTTCCAGGGAGTCGCTGACCCCGACCTCGCCACCGACATGATCTTCGAAGCCAAGACCCGCAAACAGTCCCTGATCGTCCTCCGCCCCACCAACCCCGGCACCCCCGACAGCCCCACCAACGAACTCCAACTCCCCCCCCGCTAGCGATCGCCCTCCGCTTAACGGCATGCAGAAGGGCCCCGACCCCAGTCCCCGGAAACGCTTCCGCGCATCGTGCCGCACCACCCCCCCACCGATCCCGCCCGCCGCCGCGCCCGCACCGCGCGCTTCGCCGCCTGGATCGCCCTCGTCGTCCTCCTCCTCCCCGGCCAACTCCTCTGGCTCTACCTCCTCCGCGACCACCACCTCCTCGCCCGCGAGCCCCTCCTGATCGGCGGCCAACTCCTCCTCGGCCTCGCCGCCGTCGCCGTCCTCGCCCTCCTCAAGACCACCCCGCCCGACGCCATCCGCCTCCCGACCGCCGTCAGCCGCCACGCCGTCGTCGCAGGCTGCGCGCTCCTCCAACTCGCCGCCGTCACCCTGCTCGCCCCCCTGACGTCGAACGACGTCTTCCGCTACCGCGCCGACGGCCGCGCCTGGCTCGCCGGCGTTTCCCCCTACACCACCCCCCCGCGCGACTTGCCCCCGTCCGCGGACCCCGCCGACGCGCTCGTCCCCTACCCCGACTGGCGCACCGTCTACCCCCCCGTCTCGCAGGCCGTCTTCGCCGCCGCGCGCGGGCTTGACGACCACCTCGTCCGCCCCCGCACGGACCGCCCGCCCGCGCCGCCGGCCGTCAGCGGTCGCACTGACGGTGCAGGCGGGAGTGCGACGACGCGGGAGGTGGCCGGCGACACAACCGCCGCCCCCGCCACCGCCTGGCGCCCCCGCACCCTCGACTTCGCCGTCCGCCGCCACACGGTCGTCTTCCGCGCGGCCTTCGCCGCCTTCGCCGTCGCCGCCACCGCCCTGCTCGTCGCCACCCTCCGTCGCGCCGGCGACAGCCCTTGGTGGGCCGCCGTCGTCGCTTGGAACCCCCTGCTCACCCTCGAGGTCGGCGGCGCCGGACACCAGGACGCGCTCGGCCTCTTCCTCCTGGCTTGGACGCTCCACGCCACCCGCGCCCGCCGCTTCCGCGCCGCCGGCATCGCCCTCGCGCTCGCCTGCGGCGTCAAGCCCGTCGCCGCCCTCCTCCTCCCCTTCCTCTGGCGCAAGGCCCACGAGACCGACGGCTTCCGCGGCGGCCGCCGCATGCTCTTCTGCTTCCTCGCCACACTCGCCGCCGCCTTCGCCCCCGTCCTCGCCTGGCAACACGGCTACGCCGGTTGGCTCGACACCCTGGCCCGCTTCGGCCGCGCCTGGGAGTTCAACGGCCTGCTCTACGAGGCCGTCAAAGCCCTGCTCGGCGACGGCGACAACGGCCGCCAGATGGCCCGCGCCAAGGACGCCGCCCGCCTGCTCGCACTGCTCGTCCTCGTCGGCGCCGCCCTGTTCCTCTGGCAGTCCCGCGCCCGCGTCGCCGAGGGCGGCTACTGGCTGACCCTGCTCCTGCTCCTGTGCGCCCCGGTCGCCTACCCGTGGTACCTGATCTGGCCCCTCGCCTTCGTCCCCCTGCTCCGTGGCCCCCAGGGATTCGCCGCCCTCGTCTGGGCCGCCACCGCCGCCGCCAGCTACACCGCCTGGCGCACCGCCGACTGGCTCTGGGCCGTGCCCCCCGCTTGGACTTTGGTCCAGTACCTCCCCGTCCTGACGGTCCTGGCGGTCGAGGTCACCCGCCTCGCCCGCGTCGTCCCCTTAGGCCGCGCGGTCGAACGTGACGCCGCGTCCCCCGCCGAACCATCCCGCCCCTGACCGCCTTCTGCCTTCGACCCCGTGCCGCCGAACAAGGGGGCACGGCCCGGATCGGACCCGGGTTCGCCCGCCGGCGTTCAAAATACCTTCTCGCACAGCCACGCCGGCGCAGAGCGCCAGGAGCTCCAGCGACCAGAGCGCGGCCTCGCACTGCCGACACTGCACACGGTGTATGAACACGCCCCGGCCGGCCCGCTACGCCCCCCCCGCGCGCCAACCCGGCGTGCGCGGCGTACGGCCCAGAGAACCCCACCCACGTCCCGCCTACTTCTCCAGCGTGAGCCCCCCGCCGCGCCGATCGTACTGCAGCTCCTTCGCCTTCTTTCCGTTCGGCATGACGAACAGCAGCGTCACGTCCTTCATCTCCGCCCCCTCCAGTTTCGGAAGCGACGGGAGGGCGGCGGCCGCGTTGTACTTCGCGAACAGCTTCTGAGTCCCGCCATGTGTGACCAGCGCGAACACGCCGTTACACGGGAACATATCGTTCGCCTCGTCCGAGATCGTGATCTTGTTCAATTCCTCGGCCCACGCCCACGGGTCGACCCCCTTCCGCGGGGTCATCCGCACCTGCACCATCCGGTGCCCCTCGGGCACCCCGAACTCCGTCACCGTGTTCCCGCCCTTCGCCAGCTCCGTCACCGCCGCCGCCGGGTTCGCCGCGTCGATCTCCAGCACGTCGAACTTCCGCCCCGCCAAGTGCCCGGCGACCGCGGCGGTGGCCACGTCCCCCTCCGACTCCGGCCCGCCCGCGCTGACGGGCACCGGCATCCTCGTCGTCACCGTTAGCACCGGGTCCGCCAGCGGGGCTACGTCCAGCCACCCGTTCTCCTTCGTTGGCCCCCCGGTCGGCGCGGCCGGCTCGGCAGACGTCCGCCCCGCGTCGGTCGACGCCGTCGGCTGCTGCTCGCCCGGCTTCAGGTCCTCCTTGTAGAACTTCACCTTCCGCATCGGGTAGAACTTCTTCTCCTCCGGCGGCATCCCGACCTTCACCGGCACGTCGTCCAGCGACAGCCGCACCCGCTTGACCTCGATGAACGTTTCCGGGGCGAGCGCGAACCCGTCCGCCCCCGGCTTCCCGCCCGGGCCCGGCCTGGCGTTCGGGTTCGCCACGAACACCGCGTCGTCCAGCTGGAACAGGAAGTGCGCGCCCCGGTCGCCCTCGGCGACGTTGATGAAGATCGGCGTGTCCGGTTTCGCCAGCCACACCTGCCCGAGTTGCACCGTCCCGACCGGGTAGTTGTTCGCCCACCCGTCCCCCGACTTCGTCACGATACGCACCGTTCCCGGGCTCAACCGCACGACCTTGTCCGTGTCCGCCGCGTCACCCTTGAACATCACGGTCACGCTGACCAGCTTCTTCCCCGGCGCGGCCTTCAGTGGCTGCTTCACGTCCGGGTTGTAGATCGCCTCGAACTCCCCGGTCGTCTTCTTCAGCGGCTGTACGATCACGTTCGCCCCGACCACCTCGACCTGCGCCGACACCTTATTCGTCGCCGAGTGCCGCGCGCCTGGCGGCACGCCCACCCGCTGCCCGAACATCTCCTGCAGCAGGTCCGGATGCACCGACGCCAGCGGCCTGGCCCCCGCCAGCGACCCGCCCGAGCTCAGGCGCCGCGCCGCGCCGAGCACGATGTCGTCCACCGGCAGCAGCAGCGCCTGCGGTTCCTTCTCCAGGTCGTCGTTCTTCAGCTCGTTGATCACCATCCGGTCGATCCCCTGCCCCAGCTCCGTCGACACCGTGACCGACCGGGGCTCGGTCACCAGCGGGTACCGGTGGTAGCCGAAGATCGACGCCTCGAACGGCATCGACTGGAACGCCACCGCGATCACCCCCGTCGCGAACACGCCCGCGACCGCCCCGCACACCGCCCCGCCGATGCTGTCCACCAGGTGCGGCAGCCGGACGTTCCCCGGCACCAACTTGTCCAGCACGATCCGGCCGACCAGGTACACGAACACGAAGATCCCCAGCATGCACACGCCGGGCGCCGCGTCGTTGAACCCGCCGCCGCTCACCGTCTCGGCCAGCGACTCGTAGTGCCCGATTGCCAGCATCGCCGCGAGCACCGCGAGCACCGCGGAGATCAGGCCGCTCAGCAGCCCCTGCATGTAATGGATGTACGCGACCAGTGCGACCAAGAGGATGACGGCGATGCTGAAGATCATGGGCGTTACGTGGGAAGGGGGTTGTCAAACACAAACCGGGCTCTCGACGCACGACGGCGAAAACGCTCCACGCTCGGTCAGGTGCCGGTGCGGCGGGCCGGGGGCCTTGCCCCGCCCGGCGCCGCGGCGGGCTTCGCGCCGCCACCCGCCGAAGGCTTCGCGCCCCCACCGGACGGCCGCGCCGCGCCACCGCCGCCACCGCCACCCCCCGCGGGCGCCGCGCCGCCGTCCTCGCGGAGCACGCGCAGCATCTCCTGCACCGACGTCTCCCCATCGATCACCTGCCGCAGCGCCTGCTCCTGTAGGAACCGCGACCGCTGCTTCTTGAACACCGCCTTGAGCTGGTTCACCGACCCGCCCGCCGACACGATCTGCTTCACGTCCTTGTCGGCGTCCAGGATCTCGTACACCCCGAACCGCCCCTTGTACCGTAGCTCCTTGCAGAAGTCGCACGGCACGACGTTCCCCTTCGGGTCCCGCATCGGCTCCTTCCGCGGCATGTACAGCGTGTCCACCTTCGACGGGTCCAGGTTCAGCTTCCGCACCGTGTCCGGGTCCGGGGCGTACGCGACCTTGCACGCGTTGCACAGCCGCCGCATCACCCGCCCCGAGATCACCATCCGCAGGTGCTTCATCGCCGTCGCGTCGTCCCCGACCAGCTTCCGCCACTGCTCGAGCGCCTGGAACGTGCTGCCCGCCCGCAGCCCGACGTACACCCGCCGCTCCTCCCCCGCGAACTCGACCAGCGTCTGGGCCGTCTTCGGGCTCTCGACGGACGACACCATCAACAGCTCGGGCGCCTGGCTGGTCACCCACGCGACCTGCTTGTACTCGTCCTCCGGCGTCGCGTTCGCCGGGATCGGGTTCTGCGAGATCCCCTCGAGGTCCTCGTCCGGCGCCCGCTCGACCGTGTGCATGTGCGTCAGGAACGCGTCGTGCGCCCGCAGGATCGCGTAGAGCAGCGTCGTCAGCCCCGCCGCCTTCGGCGCCGACACAAGCACGATCCCCCCCGGCTCGTTGATCAGCTCCTTCATCTTCGCGAACTGGTCGTCCGACATCCCCAGGTCTTCGAACTTGATCGTGTGCCGCTTCTTCGGGTCGATCAGGATCTTCAGGAACTCCCCCGCCGCCGACCCTGCCGTCTGCACCTCCACCTCGTGCCGCGTCGCCCCGAGCGCCGCCCTCAGCTTCCCCTTCTGCGGCTTCCGCCGCTCGTTCAGGTCGAGCCCGGCCAGCCGCTTGAGGTACGACACCCCCGCCTGCGATGCGTCCAACGCGATTGCCGGCGCGTTGTACGGCACCCCGTCCACCTGGTACCGCACCTGCGCCTGACCGTCCGCCGGCGCCATGTCGATCCGCTCCGCCCCCCGCGTCAACGGGTCGGCCAGCAACTGCTGCACCGCCAGGAACCCCGGGGCCTCCGGGTCCTCCGCGGTCGGCGGCGTGATCACCGTCCCCTTCTTGTCCATCAGCGCCACCTCCCCCGCGATCGCCTGATGCTCCTTCGTGCCCCCCTTCCGCGCGAACGACTCCCTCAGCGAATCCTTCAGGTCCGCCAGCCCGACCTTCTTGTTCCGGATCGCCAGGTACGTCCCCACCTCCGCGAGGAACAGCACCAGCAACACCCCGAACGCGATCCAGAAGTTCGGCAGCACGAAGAACAGCCCGAACGCCAGCACCGCCCCGCCGATGAACCCGAGGTTGATCGGCTCCCGCGGGAGGAACGCGGCGTCCGCGTCCTTGTCGATCCACGTCAGCATCCGTGCCCACACCAGGAGCAGCAGAACCACGGGAATCGCCTTCCAGTAACTCACGTAGCCGCCAGCTTCGACCGCAGCGGCGAGCGGCAACAGGGACAATGCCATCATCGATCCTCTTCCAGGTGGTCTTCCGCCGAGTTGTTACGGACCGCCAGTGTACCCCGAACGCGCGGCGCACGCCACGCTCCCGCGCCGCCGCAGCCGCCCCGTCCTGTAAGCGCAATCGCGTTCAACGCCCGACCGCCGCTATTATTCCAGCGGGATCCGCGCGTCGTCCGCCTCCCGCCGCGGCGCGACCCCGCCGCCCCCCGCCGCCGCCGGCGGTGGCGCGACCGGCGTCTCGATCGTCTGCACCTTCCGTGACCCGACACCCCCGAGGTCGTCGTCCTCGTCCATCACCACCGGCCGCCGCCGCGGCTTCGGCACCTCCCCCGTCAGCGGCACGATCACCTCTTTTTCGCTCTCCCCCCGCCGGATCACCTCGAACGCGTTCGCGAACTCCCCGGTCAGTTCTCGCAGCGACAGCCCCCCCGTCGACAGCACCACCAGCACCAGCGCGACCAGTTGCAGCAGCCCGTTCAGCCCCCGCACGAACCCCCAGAACTTCTCGCTGGTGAAGATCCCCGCCAGCGAGTGGAACAACAACATCAGCACGATCATCCCGAACGCCGTGTAGAACTGCGCGGGGTTCTTCACCAGCCGCGGATAAAGAATGCAGACGAAAATGAACGCAACGATCGCCGTCGTGACGCCTTCCATAGGCCCGCCACGATACCGCGCCGCGCGTCACGCCGGAATGAACTTCCCCGCCCGCCACTCGAACCGCACGTCCGTCGCCGGGCACCGGTACGCCACCCCGCCGTCGATCGCCCATTCCGCCTCCAGCAGGGCCTCGTCCCCCGCCGACTCGAGCACCGCGTTCACGTGCACCCCTGCCACCCCCCGGTGGTGCTCCGGCACCCGGCACCGCCGCACCATCAGCGTCCCCAGCGCCGGCTCGCGCCGCCCGTTCACCAGCACCACGAACTCGTCCGGCGGCATTGACACCCTGGCGGCAAACGTACTGTCCTCACACTCCGCATACCGCCCGCGTGCGAACGGGCACGCCACCCCCGTCAACCGGCAGACGCCGCCGTCAAAACTGCTGCATTGATCCGAATATCCCACGTCGGCCATGACATGCTCCCAGAAATCCGGGCGGCCGACGCACTACCCCGTCCCGCGACCCCTCCCGTGAACGAGAAGTGCCGCGTCGCGCTTTAGCAGTTCAGGCCGCAAGCTGCCGACGAACCCGAACAACCGGTTCGCCTCATCAAATCGCCTTCGGCGGCAGGACACCGCCACAAATTGTCGCCCACCATTCTAAACCACCCTTCGCACCCGTCAACCCGCAACCCGCACCGCCGGTCGGCGCGTGTTCTGTTCCATTCCTCACCCCCCCGCCAACTCCCGCGTCACCCGCACCTCGAACGACTTATCCGCCCACCCGATCCGGTTCCGCAACCGAGGCCACCGCCCCCGCACGTACTCCCGCATGTACACCGTCCCCGGCACCTCCCCCGTCCGCTCATAATCGTCCACCGGTCGCACGATCACGTCCGGCACCTCTCCGCCCGTCCCCGACCCCTCCGCCGGCAGCAACACCACCCGCCACCTCATAAGATCCACCGGCGGCATCCCGTACGGCGCCGGGTCCGCCACCACCCCGATCGTCCGCGCCCCCTTCGCCCGCAACTCCTCCAGCCGCCGAGCCGCCGCCACCCGCGACGACGTCTCCCGCGACCACGACTCCTCCAAAAACCCCGCCACCAGCGACGACGTCTGCAACCCTGCCATCACCACCAGCAGCCCCAGCCCGATCGTCGGCACCCACTTCCCCCAGTCCAGCGACGACACCCACACCACCGCCGCCAGCATCACCAACACGTCAGGCAAAATCGCGAACCGCGCGAACTCCCCCGGCTTCCCCGCCGTCAGCCGCACGAACTGCACCAGCACGATCGCCGCGGGGACGCTCAGCAGGATCGCCGGCGTCGCCGCCCCCGCCCGCTCCGCCCACCACTCCCGCCGCGTCAGCAGCACGATCACCCCGACCGTCCCAACGGTCGTCACCAGCATCGTCGCCCCGTCCCGCATCAGCCGCCGCGCGTTCGTGAACGCCCCGACGTCCGACGACTTGCCCGTGATCGCCTTCGCCTGCGCCAGCGCCCCGAGGTTCTCCCGCACCACCGTCGGGTCGCGCACCAGGTTGATCGGCACGTACGGGTTCGTCGCGCAGTACACCGCCGCGCCCACCGCGATCGCCCCGACCGCCCGCCGCGCCCGCGTCCCCCAACCGTCCGCGCGCAACATCGTCATCAGCGGAAGGACGACGAACGCCACCGCCGCGCTCAGCACCATCCCCACCGCCAGCCCACACGTGGCCCCGGCGATCACCCACCACCGCCGCGCCCCCGTCTCCACGTACCGCGTCCCCGCCAGCACCGCCAGCAGGATCAGCACCGCCCCGGCCAGATGCGGCTTCGCCTCGTGCGCCGCGTTCACCACCACCGGCATCAGCGCGAATAGCGCCGCCGCCACCCCCGGCACCACCACCGACCCCGGCGACCACCGCTGCGCGAGCCGCCACACCGCCCACACCCCCACCAGCCCCCAAATTGCCGAGTACCCCCGCGCCGCGACGTAAAACCGACCGAACGCCTCAGGCCGGTCCAGGTAGTAGCTCAGGTCCCCCCGCAGCTCGACCAATCCGAGCACCGACCCGAGTTTCAGCAGCCCCCCCACCGGGTAGATCCACAGCCCCCCGTACTGGTACATCCGCGGGTCCCCCTTCGTCTTCGGCATCCGCGCAAGCGCCCTGAACGTGACCATCTCGTCCGGCTGCGCGGAATACAACCGGTACCGCAACACGATCTCCGCACGCTGCCCGTCCGTCTCGTTAACGGATAGGATTCGCGAGCGGTCGGTGATTGGGTTCGCGTCCGCATCGGCCGCGTGTTTCGGATCCAGCGCCCACCCGCCTCCCGCCGCCATGATCTCCGCCGCCCCCCACGCCTTTGCCCCCTCGCCAAACAGAAATCGATCCGCCTCCCGCGAAGGCAACCCCCATCCGATCCCGGCAAAAAACACCCCCGCCGCCAGCAGCAGAACCGCCGCGAACACCGTCCGCTCACGTGCGACCGTTGTCATGGACGCCGAGTTTACCGCGCCCGGCTGGCATTCGGGGCCCTGGGGTCCTCCCGAGAGGGCGCTTAAGGACGCGGCCCAGCCCCGGCCCGTGAAGCATCGGGTTGGTCTCGGCTAACTCGATGATACTCTCGGTGCTCGGGTCAGTAACTCGAGCCAACCCTCCTGCCAGAGCCACACATGCCGGCGCGGCAAACGATTGGTTTGCCGGGCTCGGCAATTTCGTGCGCGCAACAACGTTGTTTTCCCGCCCCCCTCCAGCGGCAGTTTCGTGTCCAAAGTCTTGCCGCCCCGCTGCGGCCCCGGAGAAAGGACTGATCGGCCGCCCGGCAGTCGTGGCGACCAGCAGGCAGGCTACACAGCCGAGGTGGGCGCGGACGGCCGTGGAACATTCTCCGTCCGATCCGGAAGATTGACGGGCGTCGATATGGATTTTAACCTTCTTACAACAACTGCGATGACGAACAGTTAAGCGACAGCAGTCCGAACGATGGCGCGCTTCGCACGCACTTCGGTGCTTTCCGGCTTACAACCGAGGCGCATTTCCGGCATATAATCCCAAACCACGCGCGCGGCGAAGGCGGCCGCGGTCGGTGTTGGTAACCCTCGCTCGGCAGGTGACTTTAGAAGGACGCGACGCCGCCGGGCCGATAGGACATCTGACCATCATGGAACAATTCGATTTCGCGAAGTTTGACTTCATTAACCGGTCGAATGCCGAGTACGTCGACCTCCTCTACAGCCGCTACCAGGCCGACCCGCGGTCGGTGGAGTCGCACTGGGCGGCGTTCTTCGCGGGGTTCGAGGCGGGCGGGGGGCGGCAGATCGTTTCGACGAACGGGCCGGCGGCGCCGAGCGGGTATGAAGACCTCGTGCACGCTTACCGGGAACTCGGGCACTTCGTCTCGCGGTTGGACCCGCTCGGTCACAACCGGCCGGCGCACCCCCTGCTCGAGCTGTCGGAATTCGGCCTGACCGTCAACGACCTCGACCGCCAAGTCGGCAACGGCACGTTCCTCGGGCAGACCGACGGCACGCTGCGCGACCTGATCGAGAAGCTCCGCGCGACGTACTGCGGGAACATCGGCGTCGAGTTCATGGAGATCTCGGACAAGGCCCAGCGGGAGTGGCTGATCCAGCGGATGGAGCCGGTGCTGAACCGCCCGCCGGTCAGCGCCGAAGAGGCCAAGGCGATCTTGTACCAGCTCGTCGCGGTCCAGGGCTTCGAAGAGTACTGCCACACGAAGTTCATCAACAAGAAGCGGTTCTCGATCGAGGGCGGCGAGGCGGTGATCCCGCTGATCAACGCGCTGATCGAGACCGGTGTCACGCTGGGCGTCGAGGAGATGGTCACCGGCATGGCCCACCGCGGGCGGCTGAACGTCCTCGCCCACGTGCTGAACAAGCCGTACGAGATGATCTTCGCCGAGTTCGAGGAGCGCGGCGCGAAGGACATGCAGGGGGACGGCGACGTCAAGTACCACCTGGGGTTCTCCAACGACCGCGCGGTCGGCGACCGCAAGATCCACCTCGCGCTCAGCTTCAACCCGAGTCACCTCGAGCTGGTCAACCCGGTCGTCGAGGGGATCGTCCGGGCCAAGCAGTACTACCTGCGCGATGACAGCCGCACCCGCGTGGTGCCGCTGCTGATCCACGGCGACGCGGCGTTCACCGGCCAGGGGATCGTCCAGGAGACGCTGAACCTGTCCGAGATGCCGTACTGGCGGACCGGCGGGACGATCCACGTGATCATCAACAACCAGATCGGCTTCACGACGATGCCGAAGCAGGGGCGGTTCACGCCGTACCCGACCGACATCGCCAAGGCGATCCAGGCGCCGGTGTTCCACGTGAACGGCGACGACCCCGAGGCGTGCGTGCACGCGGCCCGGCTGGCGGTCGCGTTCCGCCAGCAGTTCCACTGCGACGTGATGATCGACGTCTGGTGTTACCGCCGCCACGGCCACAACGAGACCGACGACGCGTCGTTCACGCAGCCGCTGATGTACAAGGAGATCGACGCCCACACCCGCCCGCGCGAGTTGTACGCCCAGAAGCTGATCGCCGAGGGGAAGCTGGCGGCGGGCGAGTTCGAGGAGATGAAGGAGAAGGCCCGCGCCCGGTTCGACAAGGCGCTGGAGCGGGCCCGCGAGGACAAGCCCAAGCAGGCGATCACCGCGTTCGGCGGCATCTGGAAGGGGATGACCAAGGCCGGCGCCGACTGGTCGGCCAGGACCGAGATCCCGCTCGACCTGATCCGCCGGATCGGCGAGCGCGCGACCACCCCGCCGCCGGACTTCCACGTCAACCCGAAGATCCAGAAGAACGTGCTCGACACCCGCCGCCAGATGGCGCACGGCAAGCTGCCGGTCGACTGGGGGTGCGCCGAGATGTTCGCGATGGGCAGCCTGCTGCTCGAGGGGACGCCGATCCGGTTCGTCGGGCAGGACGTCCAGCGCGGCACGTTCAGCCACCGCCACGCGTGTTTGCACGACGTCGTGACCGGCAAGAAGCACTACCCGCTGGCCGAGCTCGACCCGCAGAACCAGGCCCCGATCATCCTGGTCAACACGATGCTGTCCGAGCTCGCCGTCCTCGGGTTCGAATACGGGTTCAGCTCGGCCGACCCGCGCAACCTCGTGATCTGGGAGGCTCAGTTCGGCGACTTCGTCAACGGCGCCCAGCCGATCATCGACCAGTTCATCGTCGCTGCCGAGAGCAAGTGGCAGAAGATGTGCGGGCTGGTCATGCTCCTGCCGCACGGGTACGAGGGGCAGGGCCCGGAGCACTCCTACGCCTACCTCGACCGGTTCCTCGCGCTCAGCGCAGAGAACAACATCCAGGTCGTCCAGCCGTCGCTGCCGAGCCAGTACTTCCACCTGCTCCGCCGGCAGATGAAGCGGACGTTCCGCAAGCCACTGGTCGTGATGACGCCGAAGAGCCTGCTCCGCATGCAGGCGTCGAAGCTCGAGGAGTTCACCGACCGCGGCTTCCAGCTCGTGCTCGACGACCCGACCGAGCCGGCCCCGCAGCGGGTCCGCCGCGTGCTGCTCTGTTCCGGCAAGGTCTACTTCACGCTCGACGAGGCCCGGAAGAAGCACAACCTGGCCGACGTCGCGCTCGTCCGGGTCGAGCAGCTCTATCCGTTCCCCGAGAAGGAGATCCAGTCGGTGTTCGCGAAGTACCGCGGCGCGACCGAGATCGCCTGGGTGCAGGAGGAGCCGGAGAACCGCGGCGCGTGGCGGTTCATGGACAACAAGCTGCGGAAGATCCTGCCGGAGAACCGCGTGCTGACGTACTACGGCCGCGAGGAGGCCGCCAGCCCGGCGACCGGCGCGCTGAAGATGCACGAGATCGAGCAGAAGGAACTGCTGACGCAGGCGCTCGAGCTGCCGGCCGAGGCCCCGGTCTCCCCGGACAACGCCGCGGAGCGGGCGGGCGGGTCGAGCGTGCCGCTGGTCGGCGCGCCGAAACCGGCCGCCAACATGGCGACCGCGGACCGCGGCGCGTCGGTTTCCGACTGACGCGGCCACGACGCGCAGCGCCATAGCGCGCGGCGGCGGCTGCGCCGGCGACATCGAAGAACGTCCCCGCCGGCAAGCCGTTCGCGGCTTGCCGGCGTCGCTTCGGCGGCCGGCCCGCGTTGTCCGCCGCGCGTCCCGGTGTTACAACCGCCCGCTCGCGCACCCGCGCGCATACGATTGAACAGACAACTAGAGGAACTCATGGCAACTGAAGTGGTAGTCCCCGGGCTCGGCGAATCGGTCACGCAGGCGGTCCTGCTCAAGTGGCACAAGGCCGACGGCGAGGCGGTCAAGATCGACGAGCCGATCTGCGAGCTGGAGACCGACAAGGCGAACGTGGACGTGCCGTCGCCGACCGCCGGCGTGTTCCGCCGGGCGAAGGACGAGGGCGAGACCGTCCGCGTCGGCGAGGTGATCGCCCGGATCGACGCCGCCGGCGTCGCCGCCGCCCCCAAGCCTGCCGCCGCCGCCCCTACGGCGACCACAGCGGCGGCACCCACTCCCGCACCGGTGGCGGGCGCGGCGCCCGCCGGTGCGTCGCCCGTCGCCGCCGACAAGCTAGAGGATCTCTCGCCCGCCACCCGCCGTATCGTCGCCGAGAACAACGTCGACCCCGGTCAGATCCCCGGCACCGGCCGCGGAGGGCGATTGACCAAGGAGGACGTGCAGAAGTACCTCGACAGCCGCGGCCTCGGCGGAAACGGCGCCCAGGCCGCGCCGGCGCCGACCCCGACCCCGACCTTGACCGCAACGCCGACGCCGCCGGCACCGCCGCCCCAGCCCGCCGCTCCCCCGCCCACGGTCACCGCTGCGAAACCGTCCGCCAAGGCCGCCGCGCCCGGGATGACGTTCGACGCCCGCGGCGAGCACCGCGCGCCGATGAGCAAGATCCGCCGCCGGATCGCCGAGACGCTGGTCAAGGCCCAGCAGACCGCCGCCATCCTGACCACGTTCAACGAGGTCGACCTCCAGGCCGTCACCGACATCCGCGCGAAGTTCAAGGAGCAGTTCGAGAAGAGCCACGGCGTCGGGCTCGGGTTCATGTCGTTCTTCGCCAAGGCGACCGTGCAGGCGCTGAAGGACTACCCGCACGTGAACGCGTTCATCGAGGGGGAGAACTTCGTCTACCACCAGCACGTCCACCTCGGCATCGCCGTCAGCACCGACCGCGGGCTCGCCGTCCCCGTGCTCAAGCACGCCGACCGGATGGGGTTCGCGCAGATCGAGTCGGAGATCAAGCGCCTGGCGACGGCCGTCCGCGACGGCAAGCTCGGCCTCGAGGAGCTGTCCGGCGGCACGTTCACGATCACGAACGGGGGCGTGTTCGGCTCGCTCCTGTCCACGCCGATCCTGAACCCGCCGCAGAGCGGCATCCTCGGCATGCACACGATCCAGAAGCGGCCGGTCGTGATCAACGACAAGATCGAGGTGCGGCCGATGATGTACGTCGCGCTCAGCTACGACCACCGGATCGTCGACGGCAAGGAGGCGATCGGGTTCCTGGTCCGTATCAAGCAACTGCTCGAGGACCCGACGCGGCTGATGCTGGAGATCTGAGCCGGCGCGGGCGCCGCAGGGTCGTGGGCCGCTTAGCGGGCCCGGCGAGGGGGTCCGTGCGCGCTGCGCAGGGTCGGGTCGGCGTGGGTGACGCCGGCGCTGAACCGCGGCCGTGCCGTCCGCCCTCGGCCGCGGCGGGCGTCCGCGCTGTGTGACGTCTCGCCGCGGGCGGGATGTGGCTCACCGAATCGTCACTTGTTCCTCGGACCAACCCATAGCCTTCGTCACCGCCTGGGGGTAGTCCCAGTCGGTGGCCTTCTCCCTCCCGTAGATCACCACCCGCGACCGCTCCGCCGCCATCGCCGCGGCCGCGGGCATGTCGAGCGCCTTGAGGACATTGAGGAAGTGCGGACCTTGAGCGTGGGACCGCGGGAGGTCGTGCAAATCGAGTCGCACGACGCCCGATTCGAACAGCGACGCGTAGAGCGCGACCCCCGCCGCCCGCCGCTCGGCCTGCAGCCACAGCGGGGCCCGGCCGATTTGCGGGAGCGACCGCACGGCCTGCACGGCCCGGCGGACGTCCCAGACTTGCATCCCTTCGAGCGTCTGGCCGAGCAGCGCGTAGCGCCGGCGGATGTGGGTGCGCTCCTTCTCGTCGGCGGTGTACGCCGCCGGTCCGACGCCGCGGGGTGCGACGAATGCCATCGCCCACTTGTGGTCGTTGAGCATCTTCCGCGTCGATTCGAACGTGGCGTTGGGGTTGGCGGCACCCCCGAGCTTGGGGAACGCGGACGCGGTCTCGGCGAGCCACTTCTCCCAAGCCGCGTCGTCGAACACCGTCAACACCGTCAATTCCGGGTTTGCAAGCTTCTCATGCTGAAGGACGAACAACCGCAGCGGGACGTGATGCTGGGAGGTGAATTCGTAGGTCGCGAGCGTGACGCCGTGGGCGGTTTCGGTCGAAACCGGCCTCACGTCGAGTTGGCCCGGGTCGGTGGGCCAGCCGCGGAACGACTTCTCCTTCAGTGCGGCCATCCAGCCGCTCCGCGTCCGCTCCCAATCCGCTTTGTCCGACGGCACCTTCGGCGGCGGCGCCTGCGAGACGAACGCTTCCTGGATCTTCGTGTTGACCTGGTCGGCCGGCAGTTCCTTGAACACCTTGAGCTGCTCCGGCTGAAACAGGGTAGTCGCCAGCGTTTCGACCGGCGACTCGTCCGTCTTAAAGTGGCGGTTGAACCAGCGAAACGCGGGCACCTGCAGGTCCTGCGTGTCCTTGTGCGGGCCCTCGGTGACCGTCAGGCCGAGGGACTTCGGCGACGACTTGGGGAGGTCGTACACGCTGCGGGTCTGCTGGTGGATGCGGTAGACGCCGTCGAGCGGGAAGATCGGGTCCTTGTCGGTGTTCTGGATCAGCAGCGGGCGCGGGGCGATGAGGGCGGCGACTTGGGCGTAGTCCCAACGGTAGGTGTTGACGTGGTACATGCAGTCGCAGTGGCCCTCCACGACGCCGTCCACTACGTGGTTGCGCAAATCGGTGATGCCGGCCGTGGGGACGGCGACCTTCACGCGGTCGTCAAGGGCGGCGAGGTACCACGAGTAGGCGCCGCCGCCCGACCGGCCGGTCACGCCGAGGCGGGCCCTGTCGATTTCCGGGCGGGTCTCGAGGTAGTCCAGAGCGCGAATCGAGTTCCACGCCTCGACGCCGGCCGGCGTGTAGCCGCGCGAGTGCCACCACCACATCTTTTCGCGGTAGGTGCCGTGGTGGATCCCCTCGATCTCGCCGAGTTGGAGCGTGTCGATGACGAGGCAGGCGTAGCCGTTGCGCGCGAACCACGCGCCCCAGTGCTGGTAGCCGGTCTTGTTGCCGTAGGAGACGCCGTCCTTCTTAACCAGCGAGTGACCGCAGACGTAGAGGACGGTCGGCGCGGGCTTGCCGAGGTTCTTCGGGAGGTAAAGGTTGCCGGTGACGTACAGCCCGGGCATCGACTGGAAGTGGAGCATCTCGACGGTGAACTGCGGGTGGTCGAGCTTGCCGGTGACGACGGGCTTGAGGTCGGTGCGGGGCGGCATCGGGTCGAGGCCGAGCATCTCGGCGAGTTGCCGGCGGTACTCGGGCCGCTTGGTCGCCCACGCGTCGGCCGTGAGGACGGAGGCGAGCGGGGATGCCTTCGCCATGGCCGCCGTTTCCGTCCGAAAGTACTCGCGCAGCATCTCGTCACCGGGCCCGGGCGGGGCGGCAGCGGGCGGCTTGTTCGCCTGAGCCGCTGCGAGGACGGGCACGAACAGAGCAACTGCGATGAAGAGGCGCGGCAGCGGCAGATCGGTCATCGGTTTCTCCGGCGGGACGAGCGATGCATCGGAGGCGTTCTTGCAGTTTTACCACGCGGCGAGGATTATCGTTGGGGTGAGGTCCCCCCTGCTGTCGCTCGCCGCGCTGTGCGCCCTCCTCACGTCGCCGACGCTCGCCGACTGGCCGCAGTTCCTCGGGCCGACGCGCAACGGCGTCTCGGTGGAGAAGCTCGCGCCGTGGCCCGCCGAGGGGCCGGAGATCCTGTGGCAGCACAAGGCTGGCAGCGGCTGGAGCGGGCCGGTGGTCGCCGGGGGAAAGGTGCTGTTCTTCCACCGCGTCGCCGACAAGGAGACGCTGGAGTGCCTCGACGCCGCCACCGGCAAGCCGCTGTGGAAGGGCGAGTACGACACCGCCTACCGCGACGACTTCGGCTTCGACGACGGCCCGCGCGCGACGCCGGCGGTCGTGGACGGGTCGGTCTACACGTTCGGGGCGGACGGCGTGCTGGCCTGCTGGGAACTGGCGACCGGGAAGCGGGCGTGGCTCGTGGACACGCGGCGCGAGTTCAAGGCCGACAAGGGGTTCTTCGGCATGGTCTGCTCGCCGCTGGTCGAGGGGGACGCGGTGATCCTGAACGTCGGCGGGACGGCCGGCAAGGGGAACGGGGCGGGCGTGGCGGCGTTCGACAAGTCGAGCGGGCGGCTCCTCTGGCGGGCGACGGACCACGAGGCGGGGTACTCGTCGCCCGTCGCGGCGACCGTCCGCGGCAGGCGACACGTCTTCTCGCTGACCCGCGCCGGGCTGGTCGCGCTTGAGCCGGCGAACGGGAGCGTGTTGTGGGACGTCCCGTTCCGCGCGCGGTCGCACGCGTCGGTGAACGCGGCGACGCCGCTGGTCGTGGGCGAAGCGATCTTCGTCACGGCGAGCTACGGCGTCGGCGGGAAGCTACTGACGTTCGACGAAAAGCGGCCGGCCGAGGTCTGGGCGAACGACGAATCGTTGTCCGCGCACTACGCGACGCCGGTCGTCCATGAGGGGCACCTTTACGGCTTCCACGGCCGGCAGGAGCAAGGGTGCGACTTCCGGTGCGTCGAGCTAAAAACGGGGAAGGTCAAGTGGAGCGAGAACGGGTTCGGCGCGGGCGCGGTGGTGCTGGCGGGTGGCGAGTTGCTGATCCTGCACGAGAAGGGCGAGCTGATTCGCGCGGCGGCGACGCCGGACGCGTTCAAGGTCGTCGCGCGATCGCAGATCCTCGGGCCGGACGTCCGGGCGTACCCGGCGTTGTCGGGGGGCCTGTTCTTCGCGCGGGACAAGGAGAAATGGGTGTGCGTGAACCTGAGGGCGAAGTGACTACCGACGACGGTCTCCCCGACGTCTGCGTCCCGCTGGCGGCGGTGCCGACGCCGGCGATCGTGATCGACCTCGGCGTCGCCGACCGGAACCTACGGCGGCTGGCCGACTACGCGAAGCGGCACAAGATCAACCTCCGCCCGCACACGAAGACGCACAAGTCGGTCGCGCTCGGCCGGGCGCAGCTGGACCTGGGCGCGATCGGCCTGACGGTCGCGAAGGTCGGGGAGGCCGAGGTGATGGCCAACGCGACGGGGGACCTGCTGATGGCGTACCCCGCGGTCGGGCCGACGCGCGCGGCGCAACTCGCCGAACTGGCGGCGGGCGGGCGGACGATCCGCGTGGCGTTGGACTCGGCCGCCGCCGCCGACGGCCTGGCGGACGCCGCCCGCGCCGCCGGCACGACGCTGGGCGTGCTGGTCGACCTCGACGTGGGACTTCACCGCACGGGCGTGCAGACGCCGGCCGAGGCGCTCGCGCTCGCGCAGCACGTCTCGGCCCGGGGCGGGCTCCGCCTCGACGGGCTGATGTTCTACCCGGGGCACGTGAAGGACGGTGGGCCCGAGTCCGTCCGCGAACTCCGGCGCATCGACGCGCTGCTCGGCGAGACGATCGACCTTTGGGCCAAGCACGGGCTGCGGGCCGAGATCGTCTCCGGCGGCTCTACGCCGACGGCGTACCAGTCTCACCAGGTCACGCGGATGACCGAGGCGCGGCCGGGCACTTACGTCTTCCAGGACATGAACGGCGTCCATGGCGGGTACGCGACGCTCGACGACTGTGCCGCGCGCGTGTACGCGACCGTCGTCAGCACCGCGGTCCCCGGGCAGTTTGTGATCGACGCCGGCACCAAGACGCTGACGAGCGACCGGTGCGGCCCCGCCCCGGACAGCGGGCACGGGTACGTGGTCGAGTACCCGCAGGCGAAGATCGTGAAGCTGACGGAAGAGCACGGCCAGGTGGACAGCCGCGCCTGCGACCGCACGCCGAAGGTCGGCGAACGGGTCACGATCGTCCCCAACCACATTTGCCCGTGCGTGAACCTCCAGTCGACCGTCTACTTCGCCCAGGGCGACCACGCGATCCCGACGAGCGTCGACGCGCGCGGGAAGGTCGTTTGACTCTGTCCGCCTCCGCCGCGTCCTGGCGGTGAACCTTTTATGCCGCGACTGGTCTTCGATTCGCATCTGGATTTGGCGTGGTGCGCGGTCTCGTACAACCGCGATCTGACGCTGGACGTCGAGCCGATCCGCGGCCGCGAGCACGGGATGACGGACGAGCCGAGCCGGGGGCGGAACGTGCTGTCGCTGCCGGAGCTGCGGCGGGCGGGGGTGGGGGTGTGCGTCGGGACGTTGCTCGCGCGGGGCGGGCCGGGGCAGGCGGTGCCGGCGGCGGGGTACAAGCGGACGGATCTCGATCACGCGGCCCCGGCGATCGCGTATGCGGCCGCGCACGGGCAGCTCGCGTACTACCGGCTGCTGGAGGCGCAGGGGCACGTGCGGATCATCCGGACGTCGCCGGAGCTGCGCGAGCATTGGGCGGCGTACGCCGCGAAGCCGCAGACGACGCCGCTGGGGTTGATTTTGAGCATGGAGGGGACGGACCCGATCGTCGCGCCGGAGCAGGCGCGGGAGTGGTTCGACGCGGGGCTTCGGGCGGCGGGGCTGGCGCACTACGGGCGGGGGCAGCACGCGTACGGGACGGGCGTGCGCGGGCCGCTGAGCGCGGCGGGGATCGAGCTGCTGCGGGAGATGGACGACCTCGGGATTACGCTGGACGTCACGCATCTGTCCGACCAGTCGATGGCGCAGGCGATGGACTACTACGACGGGCCGGTGCTGGCGAGCCACCACAACTGCCGCGCGCTCGTGCCGGGCGACCGGCAACTGACGGACGACCAGATCCTCGACGTCGTGAAGCGCGGGGGCGTGATCGGCGCGGCGCTGGACGCTTGGATGCTTTACCCCGGGTGGGTGCGGGGGCAGACGCAGCCCGACGTGGTGACGCTCGGCGCGGTGGCCGACCACATCGATCACGTCTGCCAGATCGCCGGGAGCGCGGCCCACGCGGCGTTGGGGACCGACCTCGACGGGGGCTTCGGGAACGAGCAGACGCCGGGCGACCTGAAGGTGTACGGTGATCTTCAGAAGCTGGGCGACCTCCTCTCCGCCCGGGGGTACAGTGACGCGGACGTGGACAAGGTGTTCCACCGCAATTGGCTGGACTTCTTCCTCCGCGCGCTGCCGCGGGCGTAGGGGTGGACGTTTACGCGCTCCCCCGCGTCCGGGACGACCGATAGCATTCGCGGTCATGCGAACTTATTGGCTCTCCGCGCTCGCGGCGGTGCTCGCGCCCTGCCTGGTGGTTGCCCAGCCCGCGCCGCCGGAGCCGCTCGGCATCGGGCTGGAGGGGTATCCGTACCCGCACCCGGTTCGGTTTCTGGAGTTCGAGGTCGAACGGCAGCCGGTGCGGATGGCGTACATGGACGTCGCGGCGGCCGCGGCGGCGCCGAACCCGGCGCCGGTCGTGCTGTTGTTCCACGGCAAGAACATGGCCGGGTACTACTGGCGCGACACGATCAAGGTGCTGACGGACGCGGGGTACCGGGTGGTGGTGCCGGACCAGGTGGGGTGGGGGCGGTCGTCGAAACCGGACGTGCGGTACACGTTCGATTGGCTGGCGGCGAACACGGCGGCACTGCTTGATCACCTGAAGGTGCCGCGAGTGGCGGCGGTGGTGGGGCACTCGACGGGCGGGATGCTGGCGGTGCGGTTCGCGCGGACGTACGGGGACCGGGTCGGGCGGCTGGTGCTGGAGGGGCCGGTGGGGATGGAGGACTACCGCCGGCTGATCCCGCCGCCGTCTGATGAGGCATTGTTCCGGGGGGAGCTGGCGCTGACGGCGGAGCAGGTGGAGAAGGTGTTCGTGGGGTACTTCGCGACGGATCGGCCGGACCTGTACCGGCCGCTGGCCGAGCCGGCGGTGCGGGTCTTGCGGAGCGGGGAGTACCCGCGGTGGGCGCGGGCGTCGGCGTCGGCGTACCAGATGATCTACCAGCAGCCGGTGCGGCACGAGTACGACCTGCTGACGATGCCGACGCTGATCGTGGTGGGAGACAAGGACCGGACGGCGCCGCTGAAGAATCTGGCGAAGCCGGAAGACCGTGAGAAGCTCGGCCGATTGCCGGAACTGGCGGCGGAGGCGGTGAAGGTGCTGCCGGCGGGGAGCCGGCATCTGGTGATCCCGGCGTGCGGGCACATCCCGCACCTGGAGACGCCGGACGTGTTTCACAAGGCGGTGCTGGAGTTTGTGGGGGGCCGGTAGAGGTGGGTGGGCGGAGTGGTGGGTTCGTTTCGCAGTTTTTGGGGTTGGGTGTTGCGCCGTGTTGCGCGGTGTTGCGCTTTGTGGCGCCGCGGAGACTGCCGTTTTGGCAAGTGGGTTCCTTTCGCAGTACGTGTTTGAGCGGAAGGTGGGACAGATTGGCACGTGGGTTCGTTTTGCAGTGTGCGTGTTTGGAGGGAGGGGGACCGGGTGAGCGCGTGGGATGGTCAGAACCGGTGTCGGTCGGGTGGGCGCGGCGTAAACCCTCACCCCGGCCCTCTCCCGTTGTACCGGGCGAGGGGGCGGAGGTGCGTGGATGGGAGGGTGTGACACGTGATCCCCCTTTCCGTTGCCGGGGGCCGCGCGGCGGTGGCGGGCCCAGCAGTGGTACGGGTGGGGGCGTGGTGGAGTTCGGTGCGCGGTTAGCGGGAGGTGGGGGGTGTGACGCCGTCGATCGTGCAGGTGGGGAGGGCGGCGCGGAGGTGGCGTTCGCCGGCGGGGGTGATGGCTGTGCCGGCGATGCGGAGGTCGCGGAGGGTGGTCAGGGTGGCGAGCGTGGGGACGGATTGGTCGGAGAGGTTGGTGTCGCGGAGGTCGAGGCGTTCGAGCTTCCTAAAGCGGGCGAGGGTGGGGGCGGCGGCGTCGGTGAGGACGGTGGCTTCGAGACTCAGGGTGCGCAGGTCGGCAAGGGGCGTGAGCGTGGCGAGGTCGGCGTCGGACAGGGGGACGAGGGAGCAGTCGAGGTCGCGGATCGAGCGGGCCTGGGCGAGGGCGGCGAGGCTGCCGGCGTCGAGGGGCGGATGGGGGGCGAGGGTGACGGCGCGGAGGCGGTCGAAGTAGCGGCGGAGGCGGGGCGGGGTGAGCTTGTGCCAGGTCGAGTCGGTCTGGACTCGGGACTGCCCGCCGAGGGCTGCTACGACTCGGGCGGCGGTGCGCTGGCGGGTGTGCTGGGCGCGGAGGTGCCAGACGAGGGTGAGGGTGGGGAGGGCGATGGCGAGCAGCAGGACGGCGGCGCGGCGGTAGGAGCTGGCGCGACCATGTGTGCCGGGGTGGGCGTAGGGGAGTGTGTGACCGGGGCTTGGGGTCGTCACGTTACTCACCATAGTGGGGGTAGGGGATCGAGCGGTCCCGAGGGTCTGCCCCGGCGGGACGGGTGACGGGGCTGACGACGCGCAAGCCGGTGAGCTCGGCGCGCGGCACGCCGTTCCCGTTGAAGTGCGTCGACCCGCTGTTGCCGCGTATGCTCTGCGACCCTTCGTTCGCCTCCTGGCCGTACAGGTAGTGCGGACGGCGCGAAGCCGAGCGTAACTGCGTCGCGTCCGACTCGACGTCGCCGCCGCGGACGGTGAAGTAGTGGCGGTCGCGGTTCGGCCGCCAAGGGTCGACGGCGGTCGCGGAGTGGTACGGCCCGTCCCAGTCGTCGAGGACGTATTCGCCCACGTTCCCGAGCATGTCGTACAGGCCCAGCGCGTTCGGGCGCTTCGAGCCGACCGGCCCGGGCGCTGGCGAGGGGCCGCCGAACGACGCGAACTCGCCGAGGCGCGCGGCGTCGGTGCCGAACGGGTAGGCGGCGTCGGAACCGGCGCGGCAGGCGAACTCCCACTCCGCCTCGGTCGGGAGGCGGTAGTAGCGGCCGGTGCGAAGCGTCAGCCAGCGGCAGAACTCCTGGGCGCCGAACGCGGTGAGGGTCACGGCGGGTTGCAGCTTGTCGTTGCCACCCCGGAAGATTGGCACATAGGGCATGCCCGAGGGGACTGGCTTCACGGCGCGCTCTGCCGCGGGCGACAAAGGCAGTTGGCCAAAATTTGTCCGACCCGTCTCCGCCTGTCTCGATTCCGACAGCCAGCAATGGATGAGTTCCGCCGTCACCTCGTGTTTGCCCATCCAGAACGGGCTGACGGTGACTTGGCGGCGGGGGAGGTCGGTGTCGGGGTCGCGGCCGGGTTCGTTCTCGGGGCTGCCCATCCAGAAGGTGCCGCCGGGGATGTAGGCGAGGTCGAAGGAGACGGTGGTGTTGGAGAGGCGTTGGGTGTGGGTGTCGCCGGGCTTGGGGGGCGGGGTGGGGCCGGTGGCGAGGCCGTGGTCGTGGCGGGCGAGGGCGAGGAGGAGGAGGGCGGTGAGGGCGGCGGAGGCGGTGAGGGTCAGGGTGGTGAAGCGGCGGTCGGTCATCTAAGGGTGGTACTGCGGGGGGTGGGGGAAGTTGGGGCTGTTGGTGCGCGGGAAGACCCCTCACCCCTGCCCTCTCCCACGGCCGGTGCGGTGCGCGGCGAGGGGGCGTTGGTTGGCGGCCTTGGGAGAGGGGGTGGGGCGTTGCGCTAAGTCATTTTCTGTGCGGCGGGGGGATGGAGAACCGGCGAACGACGTGGCTTGGTCGTTCGCCGGTGGATCCTTCGCTGCGCTCAGGATGACGCCTTAGAGCGTCAATTCCAGAGGATCAGGCCGGGTTCGAAGGGGGTGGCCATGTCGGGGTTGCCGGGGAGGACGCGGATGGCGAAGCCTTGGCGGCCGCTGGTGCGGCAGTCGATGCGGCCGACGTAGAGGTGGCGGCCGGGGGCCATTTGCTTGTTGTGCTCCATGCTGAGCGTCTGCGCGTCGCCGATCGCGCCGCTGGCGGTGATCGGGCCGGCGTAGAGCTGGACGTGGACGTCGCGGGGGTCTAAGTCGCCGAGGTCGACCATGGCCTCGACCTGCATGGACTGGCCGACCTTGAAGTGGCCGTTGCCGCTGGTGTGGACGCCGACGATGCGGACGCCGGGCCACTTGGCGCGGAGGCGGTCCTTGGCGTGGGCGAGGGCGATCGAGCGCTTGAGGTTGTCGGCGGCGAGGGCCTCGCCGCGCTTGGCGGCGGGGAGGTAGAGCTTCTCGGCGTAGTCGCGGACCATGCGGTTGGTGTTGAACACCGGGCCGAGCTTGCGCATGCAGTTCTTCATCCGCTGGATCCAGGCGCGGGGGACGTTGTCGACCGTGCGCTGGTAGAAGAGCGGGACGACCTGCTTCTCGAGGATGTCGTAGAGGGCGACGGACTCGATCTGGTCCTGGTAGTTGGGGTCGGCGTAGTCCTCGCCGTGGCCGATCGCCCAGCCGACCTCGGGCTCGTAGCCTTCGACCCACCAGCCGTCGAGGATCGAGCAGTTCAGGACGCCGTTGGCGGCGGCCTTCATGCCGCTGGTGCCGCTGGCCTCGTACGGGCGGCGCGGGGTGTTCAGCCAGACGTCGACGCCCTGGACGAGGTAGCGGGCGACGTTCATGTCGTAGTTCTCGACGAACACGAGGCGGCGGCGGTACTGGGGGTTGCTTCGGGCGAAGTTGACGATCGTCTTGATCAGCTCCTTGCCCTCGTGGTCGGCGGGGTGGGCCTTGCCGGCGAAGACGAACTGGATCGGCCGCTTGGTGTCCTCGAGCAGGCGGCGGAGGCGGTCGGGGTCGCGGAGGAGGAGGGCGCCGCGCTTGTAGGTGGCGAACCGGCGGGCGAAGCCGATCGTCAGGGCCTCGGGGTCGAGCACCTCTTCGGCGGCGGAGACCTCGTCGTAGCCGGCACCTCGCTTGGTGAGCTGGGTCTTGAGCGTCGTGCGGGTCCAGGCGACCAGGCGCTCGCGGCAGCGCTCGTGGGCGCGCCAGAGCTCCTCGTCGGGGATCTGCATGACGCCTTCCCACACGCTCTGGTCGGCGGCGTCCTCCATCCAACTCGGGGAGAGGTAGCGGTCGAGCAGGAACTGCAAATCGGGGCTGAGCCAGGAGCGGACGTGGATGCCGTTGGTCACGTGGCGGATCGGCACCTCGTCGGGCGGGACCTGCGGCCAGAGGTTGTGCCACATCTTCCGGCTGACGTCGCCGTGGAGCATCGAGACGCCGTTGAGCTGGTCGGCGAGGCGGATCGCGAGGACGGCCATCGAGAAACCCTGCTTCTTGTTGCCGACGTCCTCGCGGCCGAGCGCGAGGAAGCCTTCCTCGTCGAGGCGGAGGGTGGGGAAGTAGCTGCGGAAGTACTTCAGCATCAGGTCGGGGGAGAAGAAGTCGATGCCGGCGGGGACGGGCGTGTGGGTGGTGAAGACGTTGCTGGCCATCACCATCTGGCGGGCCTCGTCGAAGGACATCGCGGCGTTGCTGCCGTCCTTGAGCAGGACGCGGATGCGCTCGAGCGCGAGGAACGCGGCGTGGCCCTCGTTCATGTGGAAGACGGTGGGCGCGACGCCCAGGGCCTCGAGCGCGCGGACGCCGCCGATCCCGAGGACGATCTCCTGGCGGATGCGCATCTCGGTGCCGCCGCCGTAGAGGCGGCTGGTGATGTCGCGGTCGCCGGGGGCGTTCTCCTGGAGGTTGGTGTCCATCAGGTAGAGCGGGATGCGGCCGACGTTGGCGCGCCAGACCTGGCAGAAGACGGCGTTGTCGGGCATGTCGACGCGGACGTGGATCGGGCTGCCGTCGGTGTAGCGCATCAGCTCGACGGACAGGTTGTAGAAGTCCAGCTCGGGGTAGGCCTCCTGCTGCCAGCCGTCGGCGGAGAGGTACTGCTGGAAGTAGCCGTTGCGGTAGAGCAGGCCGACGGCGCAGAGCGGCATGCCGAGCTCACTGGCGCTCTTCAGGTGGTCGCCAGCGAGGATGCCGAGGCCGCCGGAGTAGATCGGGAGGGACTCGTGGATGCCGAACTCGGCGGAGAAGTAGGCGACCTTGGTGTTGGCCTCCTTGCCGTGGGTCTGCTGGAACCAGCCCTCTTCGTCCATGTGCTGGCGGAACGCGTCGTGGACGCGCTTGAGGTGGGCGAGGTACCCCTCGTCTTTGGAGGCCACCATCAGCTTCTGCTGGTCGATCGCGCCGAGCAGCTTGACCGGGTTGTGGTAGACGCCTTCCCATAGGTCGCGGTCGAGGCGGCGGAACAGATCGACGGCGTCCGGGTGCCACATCCACCAGAAGTTGCGGGCCAGCTCCAGCAGCGGCGCGAGGGCGGGCGGCAGGTCGGGGAAGACCTGGAACGTGCGGACGGTGGGGGTGACGAAGTCGGCCATGTCGGGGGAAACCTTTCGCGAGAAGTCGGGGTGGCGGGGCGGATTATAGGGGTTAGGCGTAATGCGCCAACTCGGTATCGGACGGATCGGGGGGGCAGGTTGAACGCGCGGCCCGCCCCGCGCGGGCGGGCTCCGTGTCCGGACCAAGGGCGTCTGGCTAACGACGTCCGAGAAAACCGTCCGCCGGTCGGCTGGGGCGCCCCGGCGCGCGACTTTGGGCGGCGCGCGCGAAAACTCGGCACGGGGCGTGCGGGAGTTCGAATCGCGCCCCGCGCTTGAACGCTCACCTCGGCTCGCTCGCGGATCAGCGGGCGAGGGGGTTCGGAGCGCTCTCGCGATCACCGTGCCCGGCCTGGCCGGCCTTCTCCGCGCCCGTTGCGTCTGCGCGGTGCACACTCTTTTAGCCCCGTGCCTCGATCCGCTTGACGTAGAAGAGCGAATCGGTGGCGCGCTGGCCGATGTAGTGGAGGCTGACCGGGTAGTTCAGGTGGCAGTCGTTGAAGAAGGTGAAGATGCGCTCGCCGTGTTTGAACTGGCGCTCGAGGTTGGCGTCGACCTGGTCGGTCAGGTCGGCGGGGATCAGGCGCTGGCGGTCGTAGTCCCAGTGGGGGTCGATGCGGACCAGGAGGTGGGCCTCGTCCCACTCGATCGGGTAGCCGTGGATCAACCCCTCGCCGGTGTCGGGGGTGTAGAACCAGAAGCAGAGGAAGCGATCTTTCCAGACGGTGCTGGTCGCGTTGTCGGCGCCGGTGATCAGGCGAGCGTGGCTGGTGCGGATCGCCTGCCCCGAGAGGGGCTTGGCGACCCAGACCTTGCGGGCGGCGCAGTCGTACAACCCGACGTGGGGGTACTTGCCGTTGAAGCGGTCGGTGCAGAACTTCGGGTTGACGCGCGGGCCGGGGGCCGCGGCGTCGTCGGGGGGTTCCTTGCGCTTGCCGAAGCCGAACATGGGGGGAGCGGGCCTCGCGTCGTCAGCGGGTGGTTCGGCGAGGGAGCTTAGGGATTTGGCGCGGGAACTCAACGGGCAAGCGGTTGCCCGTGGCCGGTCGTCGGCTGCGGGTGAAGCGGGCCGCGGGTCAGCAGCCCATGCCCTTGAAGACGATGAAGGCGATGACGGCGGCGCCGAAGCTGCCGCTGGCGAGCCAAACGATCAAGGCCTTGCCGGCGGCCGCGCGGCGGGGGCGATTGGGGGTGTCCATGGGCGGGATCCTTTCGGTTAAGTGTTCCGACCTGGGCTGTATTGCAAGGGGCGTACCAAGCCCATCCGGGACGGGGAGATGCTGAATTCTGAAGGATGACAGGGGAATTTCGCCGGGCTAGACCCGGGCTACTTGCCGCGGGCGAGGCGCTTCAGCCACTCGTCGGCTTCATCGTATTGGGGGAAGCGCCGCTCGTCGGCGTAGAAGGCGCGGGTGTGGGCGAGGCCGCGGCCGTTGACCCAGCGGATGCCGTGCTTCTTGTGCAGCAGTTCGTGGAACATCAGGTAGTCGACGACGAACTGGGGGACGTGGGGCTGGTCGAGCGTGCTGCTGACCATGACCCAGTCGCGGAGGTGGTCGTAGTGGCCGAACTTCCGGCGGGTGAAGGATCGGCTCCAGGAGAGGCGCGGGCGGGGCATGCGGCCGTCGAAGTGGGCGGCGTTCACGCGGTCGAACGAGGCGGCGAGGTCGTGGGTGCCGCCGCGGGTGGAGTCGACGACGCCGCCGAGGATCTCGAGCTCGGTCAGGAGGTCGGCGCAGGGGCGGTCGCGGAGGCGGTCGACGATCCGTCGCTTAACGTCGCGGTCGTGGGTCAGGATGAGCCGGGCGACGTCGGCGAAGCCGGGGGAGTCGAACCGCACCATCGGCGTGGGCAGGAGCAGTTTGCCGACCCCGGCGCGGGTGCGCAGGCGGTAGAGGTGGCGGGTGGGGCGGAGCTCGATGACGTAGCGGGTCGGCTTGGCGGAGGGTGGGGCGGCGGCGATGAGCGCGGCCCGCGCGGCGCCGACGGCGGCGGCGTACAGCGCGAGGTTCGCCGGCACGGCCGCCCACGCGAGCCATCCGCGGAGGTCGCGGGTGGCGGCGGTGAGTTGGTCGGGGGAGACGTTCTGGCGCTGGATGGTGCTCTCGATCCGGCGGTGCGTCTGGTCGAGCGCGCGGGCGATCTCGGCGACCTCAGGCGGTGACGGGTCGGCGGCGAGGCGGGCGGTGATGCGGTCGACGAACCGTGAGAGGCCGGGGAAGCGGATCGTCCCTTCGGCGGCGATCGGCGGCGCGGCGGGCGCCGACTGCCGCACGGGGAGCGCGTCCCAGTCAACCGCCGTCAGGTATTCGTACGCGCGCTTGGACGGCGTGGCCAGGTTCGACGGGCGGGCGCGGCGGTCGTGGAGGATCTGGTCGATCTGCGCGACGGCCCTCGCGACGGCGGCGCGGAGCTGCGACTTGCGGGCGGGCACCACCCCCCTGCCGATCTCGCGGCGGACGGTGTTGGCGAGCCGCACGAGGCCCTGGATCCGCACGACGGGGCGGGGCACGGCCGTCAGGCCCCCATGTCCGAGCGGGCGTCCTGGAGCCGCACCAGCGCGCTGGCGATGCCGGCGACGCGCTCGTTGGGCCGCAGCCGGAGGCACTGCATGACGATGTTCGAGAGGTCCGGGGGCACCTGCGGGTTCAGGTCCATCGGCGAGGGGTACTGCTGGGCCTTGACGATGTGGCGGTCCTCCTTGTTGACCGTCATCAGCGTGGGGACGCGCTGGTGCGTCAGGGCCCAGTAGAGGCTGGCGCCGAAGTTGTAGACGTCGGTCTGGTCGCTGAGCGGCTTGCAGCGGGCCTGCTCCGGGGCGATGAAGCTGGGCGTGCCCTGCACGCGTTCCTTGACGGTGCCGATCTTGGCGGCCTGGCCGAGGTCGATCAGCTTCACGCCGCCGTCGGACGTGATCATGATGTTGCCGGGCTTGGTGTCGCAGTGGACGTAGCCGGCCTTGTGGATCTCCCAGAGGCCCTTGGCGACGTCGATGAAGACGTCGGTGATCCGCTTGATGTCGGTGTAGCGTTTCTCGTCGAACGGGACGCCGTCGATCAGCTCCATGGTCATCGCGACTTCGGTGATCGGGCCGAAGAACTTCTTTACGGTTTTGAGATCGACGACTTTGCGGAGCACCGGGTGCTCACACAGCTTGCTGACCTCGAACTCGTTCTGAACCTGCTCGATGTACCGCTGCTCCTTCTCGTTGCGGCGGACGACGTGCTTGAGCGCGTAGACCTGCCCGCCGGATGCGGGGTCGCTGACGGCGTAGATGATGCTGGCGGCGCCGCGGCCGACCTCGGAGATCACGTCGTAGCCGAAGAGCTGCTTGGGGGTCATCGGCGGGCTCCAGGCCGGTGCAGCGGCGGCGGCGGATTCGGTGATGCGAATGTCAAGGGTGAGTGCCTCCGGGTGTGTTCGTCAGCGGTCGGACGGACATGATACGCGCCGGGGGGCGGATGTCGAAGGTGCACAGGGGTTCAGGACAGCGCTTGCGACGCGGCGCGTACGGGATCCACCTTCACTGCGGGCCGGCATTTAGCGGTCGCACCGAGGCTTGCAGGTGGCCGCCGGCGGCGGTCGGCAAGGCGGGATATCGGCGACTCCCTTGTTCTAGGCGAGTATACCAAGGCAGCGCGGGGCCAATCACCAATGGTGCGGCTCGAACGCACGCTACACGCCGAGGATCCAGCCCTCCTCGGTGCGCGCTAGAGCCTCGGCCGTCGCGTCGCCGCGCAATCCGTCGCGAAGGGTGAACCAAGGTTGGAGTTCTCCGGTGGCGTCGGCGTCGCGGGCCCACGTCCACATCGCCCGGACTTGGCCGCGATCGCGGACCGGATCCGGCAGCGGCTCGCGCACCGACGGGTAGATCTCCGCGTGGAGGACGGCGACGTCGCCCAGATCCCACGGGCCGATGTCGGGCGCCCAGCCGGTCTCGAGGGGCCAGACTCTGGAGACGGCTGCGAGCTGCGGGTGGGTGCGGAGGTGGTGCAAGCGGGGGACGCCGACGAGGATCTGGCTGCCGACCGAGCCGGTCCCGTAGAGGCGGAACGGGTAGTCGGACTTCGCGGCGACGTCGGCGTGGCGCATCCGTTTGATCGTGCGGCCGTCGGCGGCGCGGAATGGCTCGGGCGGCTGACGCTGCGGGACGTGGGGGTGAGCGTGTGGTTTCGCCGTGCACCAGAACGGGCCGCGGGCGGCGGGCGTGGACATCGCCGCGTTGAGCCCGTCCGCAACTGCGAACCGGTTGCTGCGGTTGTTTCTCCGGAGGCCCGGCGCGGTGCCCACATCATCCCAGACGTTAGCGGCGAGGTAGTCCCAGACGCGCCGCCACGGTGCGGCGCTCTGGTTGGCCCCGGGAAGTTGTGCGGCGAACCCGGAGGGGTAGGCGTAGCCAAAGTCGAAGCAGACGAGGACGCGGCCGGTCCCCGTTGTCGCCACGTCGAGGAGGTACGCCTCGATCCAGTTCGTGGCTTCGGTGCGCGACGCCGGACTGCGGCATACGGGCTCCACGTCGGTCGCCTGGCCCGAGGCGATCCAGATGCAGTCCTGCTTGTTGCAGGCGCGGCCATTGCGGGCCGACCAGTCGACCATTACGTAGTGGGTGAAGAGAGGCATGATGCTTGGACGGTCAGGAGGGGGGCGGGAATCCCCCTCGTCGGCCGAGGCGGCTGAGGTGGCTGAGGTGGCGGCGGAACCAAGTGAACAATGTCACAACCACCGCCCCGAGAAGTCCCCACTTGATGCAGGCGAGGATCAGGGCCTCGCGCCGTTCCGCGGCCCTGCGCCGGTCGTGGTCCTCCGGCGATTCAAGCCCTTTCGGATCGACGGTGGCGACGGGGAGGAGGACGGAGTCGCCGGCCCAGGCGGGGCTGCCCACGATGACTGCGCTGGTCGGCACGCTGCCGTCGGTCGCGCCGGCCACCCTGTAAATGTTGTCGCGTTGGGTGCCGCAGAACGGGTTCTGGACCGCCTCGACGTGCAAATCCCCGAAGAGGACGAGCTGCGCGCCGCGGCGCTTTTCATTCAGCGTGTTGCCCTTTCGCATCTCTTGCTCCGGCGAGCTCACTACGAGTCTCGGCAGGTCTGAACCGCCAGGGTTCGTATCGCCCATAACGGCGATCTCGGCGCCCAGCGTGGTGTCCCAACGGTAGCCCAGTCGCGCTGCGGCCGCGTCGGGATACGGGTTGGCGACGCTGTATCCCAGGTGCAGTCCGCTCGGGAAATTGGAGACCGCGGTGGCCGGCTTGCCGCCGAAGTCCCACGGGATTAACGCAGACGTGGTCGGGCAAACGAGGATGCTCGGGTCGAGCTCTTGCGTGCGGACCAGGAGGAACAGGGCGGCGGTGACGTCGTTGGGCGCGGGACCGCCGAGGGCGAAAGGGTCGGCGGCGGCGGAGCCGGTGAACTGCGTGGGCGGCGCGCCGGGCACGTGTGTTGTCCGCGGGTACTGCCCGCGATTCGCGGTGGCATACAGGAGCAGCGATTCGCCGAGGACCCGAAGGTTACTCCCGCAACGGAGGCGGAAGGAGACACTCCGTGCCATGTCCAGCGCCGGCGCGGCCATCGCGGCGAGGAGCGCGAGGGCGGCGACGCACAGGACGACGTCGGTCAACGTGAAGCCGCTGCGGCGACGGATGGGCATCGGTTCGGACACTACTCTACCACGTCCGCGTGCCGGGCCGGCTCACGGATACGGCGCGGCCTTGGGCTGATCCCCGGGAAGCTCCAGCGCGCCGACCAGATCGGAGAGGCGCGGGATCTTCTGCTTTTCGAGGTAGGCGTTCAGACCTTCGCAGATCCTGTTCGGGGTGGCGGGGTCGACAAAGAGGGCGGTGCCGATCGCGACGGCGGTGGCGCCGGCGAGGGTGAACTCGACCGCGTCCTGCCAGTTCTGCACCCCGCCCATGCCGATGATCGGGACGTTCGCGGCCTTGGCGACGGCGCGGTAGACGCGGGAGACCAGGTGCAGCGCGATCGGCTTGATCGCGGGGCCGGAGAGGCCGCCGGTCACGTTGGCGAGGCGCGGGCGGCGCTTGTAGATGTCGATCGCCATCGCGGTGAGCGTGTTGACGAGCGACAGGACGTCGGCGCCGCCCTCGACGGTCGCGCGGGCGGTTGCGGTGATGTCCTCGACGTTGGGGGAGAGCTTGACGATCAGCGGCTTGTGCGGGAGCACCTTCTTGACCTCGGCGGTCAGCTCGCGGAGGCGTCCGGGGTGGGTGCCGAAGGTCAGGCCGTCCTTCACGTTGGGGCAGGAGACGTTCAGCTCCACCGCGGCCACACAGTCGAGGCCGTCCATCGCGGCGCAGGTCTGCGTGTAGTCGTCGAACGAGTGCCCGGCGACGTTCACGATCACCGGGCAGGGCATCTTGCGGAGCTGCGGCACCTTCTCGGACAGGAAGCGCTTCAGGCCGACGTTCGCCAGCCCGATGGCGTTCAGCATGCCGGCGCGCACCTCGACGATGCGCGTGGGCTCGTTGCCGGGGCGTTCCTCGGCCGTGATCGACTTGGTCACAAAGGCGCCGAGCTGTGACAGGTCCATGAAGTCGGCGTACTCGAACGCGTAGCCGCAGGTCCCCGAGCAGGTCATCGTGGGGTTGGCTAGGCGCAAACCGGCAAGCTGAACAGAAAGGTCGGGCACGTCGGAGGTTTTACGGATGGGGAAGGGATTTACAAGCACACGCCGGCGGGGGATCGAGCGGGGCCAGGTCGTTCGGGATTACGACCGTTTGCCCGCTCACTACATGCACGTTCTTGCGTTAAGCTATGGAGCATGTTCCTGCTGCGCGACTTGCCCAAGTACGAGTGCATCCGACATTTGGCCGAGCGGTACCCGCAGGTCGACCCGCGGGCGGTGGAGGCCTTCTTGGTGCTCTGGCGGACGGCGACGGACACGTTCAGTGCGTTCGAAGCGTTCCTTCAACAGCACAAGATGTCACAGGGGAAGTTCACCGTCCTGATGATCCTGAACCGCGAGCCCGAGCAAGGGGTGAACCCGTCGGAGCTGGCCGAGCGGGCGGGGGTGACGCGGGCGACGATGACCGGCCTGCTCGACGGGCTGGAGCGCGAAAAGCTGATCAGCCGTCAGGGCGACCGGGCCGACCGGCGGCGGGCGGTGGTGCGACTGACGCCCACGGCGATCGAGTTCCTCAAAGGGATGCTGCCGGACTACTACACGAGCCTGCACGAGCTGATGGCGGACCTGACCGAGGCGGACAAGGAGCAGTTGACCGGGCTGTTGATGAAGATCGGGAAGCGGCTGCCGCAGGTGCGGGATTGGACGCCGTCGGAGCGGCAGAACCCGGAGTGAAGCGAGCGGTCGCCCGAGGGCACTACTGGTTCAGGTAGACCTTGTGCCGCGGGCGGCCGCGGAGCATTTCGGCCTTGCCCCAGGCGGTGACCTTGGCGAACTCGGGGCTGTGGATGAACTTCTCGAACGACTCCTTGGTCTCCCACTGGCTGAGGATGACGTACGAGCCGACGGAGGCGACGTCCTCGTAAAGGTGTGACTCGACGTGCCCGGGGAGCGACTTGAGGTGTTCGAGGACGCCGAGGAAGCCCTTCTCGAATTCCTCTTCCTTGCCGGGTACGACGTCGTAGTGCATGCCGATGGTGGTCATGGGGAGAAGTTGCCAGTCGTTGGTTGCGAGGTGCCGATCGGACCGGCGCGGGCGCCGGGGACGCGGCCGATGGGTTGCAGTCGCCGCGCGGACGCTACCCTACCACAACAAGGCCTTCCCCAGAAATACCGGCCCGTCCGTGCACGCGAGTTTGTAGATCCAGTCCTTGCCCGCGAACGCCTGCCCGTCCCGCTGCGGGTCGCGGCGCAGGCGGATGCAGCAGGACTGGCAGGTGCCCATGCCGCAGGCCATCGCGCGCTCGACGGCGACCTGGCACTCGACCTGGTGCAGGGCGGCGATCTCGGCGACGCGCTTCATCATCGGCTCGGGGCCGCAGGTGTAGACGACGGGCTTGACGCCCTTGCGCGCGCCCATCGGGAAGAAGCGCTCGAGGTAGCGGTCGAGCGCCTGCGTGACGAAGCCCCGAAAGCCGTAGGAGCCGTCGTCGGTCGTGATGACGGCGGGCAGGCCGTGACGGGCGAACTCGGCGACGTTGTAGAGCGGGTCGATCCCGTCGACGGTCGGCGGCGGCGCGTCGTCGGTGATCGTGAACGGCAGCAGGTCGCGCGAGAGCGCGCCGCAGAACGCGATGCCCTTGCGGCCGGCGAGGCGCTGGGCGAGGTAGAGCATCGGCGGAATCCCGACACCGCCCCCGACGAGCAGCGCGACTTCGTCCTTTGCCGGGAGGCGGAACCGGTTGCCGAGCGGGCCGAGGACGTCGACCCGGTCGCCGGGCTTCAGGTCGCTCAGCCATCGGGTGCCGACGCCGACGATCCGGTGGATCAGTTCGAGGCGGACGCCGTCCGGGCCGTCGTGTCGTCCGGCGAGGGAGAACGGCCGGCGGAGGAACGCGCCGGGGCTGGTGAGCTCGGCGCCGAACGGATCCGACTCCGCAGCGGTCGGCGTGGGGTCGGCGAGCTGAGGAACTCGGCCTTCGATCCACTCGAGCTCGCGCTCGACGCTGACCGGCTGATCGGCGTCGCGGCAGGCGACTTGGAGGAACTGCCCGGGCTCGGTCGCCGGGAACGTCGGGACTCGGAGCGCGAGGAGGTAGTGCTCGCGGCAGAGGAATCGGTTCTCAAGGACGTCGGCGAGGAACTGGTCACGGGCCGCGGGGGCGAGTTGCATGAGCGGCGAATTCTACGGCGACCGCGACGGGAAAAGAAGGCCGGCGCGAGCGAGAGAGATGAGCTCGGGGAGGGCGTCTACAAAAAAAGACTTCCGGAGGGGTGGCTCCAATCCACCTCCGGAAGTGCGCCACGGCTATACAGCCGCTAGAACACAAGATTTGGGGTCGACTTCCTTCGTTGAAGCGACGGGGGTGACTATACCGCTGCCCCAATGGGGTGTCAATCAAGAGTCCGAGCGATTTGCGAAAATCTTACTGTTATACAACCTGTTGTTTCCAAATAGTTTACGACCACACTACGGGTGGCGTTCTGCCGCGGTCGGGGCTGCTTGTGGAGGCCTGTTTTTGGCGCGGTTTCGCGGTCGATTTTGAGCGTAAATCGTGCTCGATTAAGGTCTCCCGTTATGGCCGGTTCGGACGGGGTAAAAGTGGTGCGCGTGGCGATCGGAATCGTCATCGCGCGAGGGCGCGTTTTGATCTGTCGTCGGAAAAAGAACGACAGTTTCGGGGGCTACTGGGAGTTTCCCGGCGGGAAGATCGAGGCGGGCGAGAGTGGCGAGCAGGCGGTGGCGCGGGAGCTATACGAGGAACTGCTAATTCGGGTCACGCCGGTGCGGGCGCTTGAGGCGATTGATCATCGGTACCCGACGGCACGGGTGATCCTGTACCCCTATGTCTGCCGGCACGACGCGGGCAATCCGGTGGCGATCGCGGCGGCGGAGTTTGCGTGGGTCGAGCCGGCGGCGCTACGGGCGTACAAGTTTCCCGGCGCGAACGCCGGCCTGCTGGCGACGGTGGCGGCGCCGAGGTTCATCCAAGGGGCTTTCGCGGCGTCGGGTATTGATTTGCCGGCCGACGGCGCGTAAATTAACCGGCGCCGGGCCATTAGCTCAGTTGGCTAGAGCGCAGGTATCACACACCTGAGGTCACAGGTTCGAGCCCTGTATGGCCCATGTTTGTAAATCGTAGGCCGATCGCTAGTTAGCGTACCCGCCCCACCCGGCGGAGCGGCCCAAGACGCCCTTGAGAAAACGGAGGATTCCGTTTTCCCGGCCTCTTTGGGAGTTCCGTCCGATGCCCAAGCTCAGACAAAACCGGGTCCCCGCCTATCGCCTGCACCGGCAATCCGGGCAGGCGATCGTCAGTTTAAGTGGTCGCGACTACTTGCTCGGCGAGCACGGGTCGAAGGACAGCCGCGAGAAGTACGAGCGCCTGATCGCCCGCTGGCTTGAGGGCGGGCGCCGCCTGCCCTACCGCGGCGGCCCCGGCGACGCGGTCACCGTCTCCCGCCTGGTCGCCGAGTTCTGGGGGTGGGCGAAGACGTACCATAGAGATAGGTGGGGCGAACTGTCCCCGGAGGCCGGGCACTTCAAGCGAGTGCTGGTCTGGCTCCGCCGGCTGTACGGCGCGACGCCGGCCCCCGAATTCGACATCCTCGCGCTCAAGGCGATCCGCGCCGCGTCGATCAAGCCGCACAAGGGCAAGGGCGGCGCCCAGCGCCCGGGCTGGTCGCGGCAGTACGCGAACGCGCAGATGCGGCGGATCGTCCGCGTGTTCAAGTGGGGGGCGGAGAACAAGCTCGTGCCCGGGTCGGTGTACGTCGACATCGGGGCGATGGCCCCCCTGCTGAAGAACAAGACCGACGCGCGGGAGAAGCCGCGGGTGCGGGCGGCCAAGGAGGAGGTGATCAAGGCGATCCTCCCGCTGGTCGCGGCGCCGGTGGCGGCGCTGGTGCAGTTGCAACTGGTCGCCGGGTGCCGGCCGGGCGAGGCCGTCATCATGCGGCGGGCAGACGTCGACACGAGCGTAAAGCCGTGGGTCTACCGGCCGGCGTACCACAAGCTCGAACACCACGACATCGAGCGGGAGATCCCGCTGGGCCCGCGGGCCAGGGCGGTGATCGAGCCGTTCTTCAAGCCGGACATCGACGCGTACCTGTTCAGCCCCGCCGACGGCAAGGCCGACCGGCGGGGCGTGCGGTCGCGCGCGCGTAAGACCCCGCTGTCGTGCGGGAACGTGCCCGGGTCCAACGTCGCCCGGCGGCCAAAGCGCGAGCCGGGAGACCGGTACACGGTCGGCAGCTACCGCCGGGCCGTGCAGCGCGGGTGCGAGGCCGCCTTCCCGCCGCCGGCCGAGCTGGCGAAGCGGAAGGTCAAGGGGGTGAAGGGGCAACGGTGGGAGACGCGGGCGGAGTGGCGGGCGCGGCTCGGCCGGGAGAAGTGGGCCGAGCTGGTCGCGTGGCAGCGGGAGCACCGGTGGTGCCCGCTCCAGGTCAGGCACACGTTCGCCAAGCGGACGCGGAGCGAGCACGGGATCGACCACCTGCAGACGGTGCTCGGCCACCGGGTTGGGTCGCTGATCTGGGAGGTGTACGCCGAGGCAGATCACGAGAAGTCGGCGGCAATCGTCGAGCAGGCCGGGTAGGGCGTTCAACTACTTGAGCAGGGCGCACGGCTTCAGCCTGTGGACAACCTGTCCCTAAGGCCAAGGCCCGTTGTGGCACCGCCGGCCTTACCCTAACATGCACCGACCATTCGGAGCAGGCCCCGACTGATCATCGGGGCCCGCTGGCCCGGGCGGGCGCGGTGTGATTCGCCTCCGCCGCCCCGCCTGGGCTGGCCCGTTCTGCATGAGAGGCGAAGATGGATGACCTGCAGTTTCCGATCTATGGTATTCGCGTCCGTCTGAGCGACGCCTTTGACGCCGTCTCAGCGTGCCTATCGCTCGCGAGCGACTTGCGGCAGGCCGCGTACGGCATCTCCAGAATGGGGCCGCTCAACCTCCACCAGGGGCTGCACCGGCTGGCCGAGAAGATCGCCCAAGCTAGGGAGTGCTACTCAAGAGTGGGGGGCGAACTGCGCGAGGCGGCCTATGGCTGCACTGACCTCGACGCAGTTGTCGAAGCCGCGAACGCATACATGCCTCCACCCGAATCGGCGCACGACGGGGCGATCGCGTGGGCGTCGAACATCCGCTGGGCTGCGAACCGCGTGAAGGGGCCTAACGAGCAGGAAGACTTCCTTGAGCCGGGGATCCTCGAACGAGTATTCGTGACCACTGAGGAAATCCGGGATTGGTGGGTGCGAGCGGCGCAGCCGCACCTCGCGCAATCGCACATGGCCGACGTCGACCGCCTGCGCGCATACATGCTTCGCGAGACGCTGGTTGTACACCGCACGTCCGGGGCGATGACGCAAGACCCGCGGCGCGACTGGATCCCGGCCCACATGGTCGGTCACGAGCCGGTCCGGGCAACGGCGACGCCCACCCTCCTGAAGTTAATCGACATGCTGGGGGACGCGATTCGCGAGACCCGCGCCGAGCACTTCCCCGACCTCCCAAATTATGACGCGAGGGACGAGGCCTGGCGCACCATCGAGCGGCTCGTGGCGCAGGCGTGGGCGAGCTTCGGCGAGCAGATCGGGGAGGACACTATCCGTATCTGGCGGGACTGCACGAGGGCTCGCACCGTGTGGCGGGAGTTCGAGGAAACGCTACGGGACGCCCGCATGGCGGCCCTGCGCGCCCAGTTCGCCGGCGTCGGCACCGCCGCCATCACGTTGCCGGAGAAGTCGACACTGGCGCTGCCGCCGGTAGAAGTCCCACAGACGGGCCCTCTGGAAGACGGCGCAGGAGAACCGACTGTCGTGACGCACGAAGACCTGGCCGAGGCGCAGGCGAAGTGGAACGCCTTCATCTCCGAGCACGGGACCGCGCCACCGCCGGGTTTGACCATCGCTCCGGTTGGGGATGACGCCGTGGACGCGATACACGCGTGGCTAAGGGCTGACGCGCGCGTTCACGCGGCGTACGACGCCGCAGGCCCTTCGGACGACATGGACGACGGACACCGGGAGAGGGTCCGGGTGGCGATAGCCGAAGCCGAGCCGTTGCTGACCGCGGCGCGCGAACTTGCCGAACGATTCGTCCGCGCCTGCGACAGCAAGGGCATCGAGGTCGACGACACGCGATCGTGGGTGTCGCTCGGCTGCACTAACAGCGCGGGCGCCGAAGCGGCCGCCGACGAAATCCGGAAGGTGGTCAAGGCGGAGCGCGCGAGGCGGCCCGAGGACGACGCTCCGCCGGTCAATGAACAGTATGCCGCGGACGCGGCCTCTTTGGCAGAGCAGCGACGGGCCAGCCTGATGCCCCCCGACGAACCTCTCGAAACGACGGCGAAGCGCCTCCGGAACCTGATCAATGTTTGGGCGGATACCTTCGCGCTGCTAAAGGCGCCCGACGACCAAGCCCGCGAATTGGATCCGGCGTACGCCGAGCAGTTGCTTTGGTGGGTGCAGGTCAGGGACCTGGGAGAGGTGTTCTGCGAGGCCGCGGAACGCGCGGGCACTGACGTGAGTGCGGTGCGCCAGATGGTGGAGATCAATCATCCGACCTCGATCGCGGACGCGGATCAGGCGAAACAACTTATTGATTCCCTACTTCCGGTCGGACCCAACCACGAAGGGCGTGCTGAGGCCGGGGACTATGAATTGGGTCCGGGACGCTGCGTCAAGCGGGGTGACATCGAAGTGAACACCCTCAGCAAGACAGACTTCACCATCGTGAAGGAGATGCGGGGACGACGTCACCGTCCTGCGTCGGACTTCATGTCGCCGAAGACCGGCCTCGTATGGAAGCGCCGCTACGCCGCGAACGAGGGATGCAGGAAGATCATCCGCGCGGCGCTGATCCGCCTGAATCAGAAGATGGCAGAGCGGAAGCTTGGAATCTCGTTCAAACTCGAGGGGGACGACATCATCAGGGATGACTGAGCCGCGCACGGGATGCGCACGGGGTCGCGCACGGGTTTTCTACGAACTTCGTACGAGAACCGTGCGCGGGGATCGGCAACCATGTCGGCATGACGGCCGATGTTCAAGACCTCATTTCACAGGTGCCGCCTGCCGAGGAGATACGGCTGCGGATCCAGGAGAAGACCCGCGAGATCGCGGTGCTTCGATCCCTTTTCCGGGCGGCGAGGAAGATCGAGCGGACGCGGGCTGAAGAGCAGCAGCAAGAAGAAGGGCGTGGGCCTGGGGCGGTGACATCATGACCCGCGCCGCCAGCACCGTCCTACACCGCCAGCACGCCGCCACCCTCGACGGCGAGGACGACGACCTCGACGTGCCGTTTCCCGTTACCGAGTTGCCCGGTAAGCCGTACGTGCACCGCCGCGGGGGCAAGCGGGTCCACAAATCGAGTGCGATCCGGTGGTGCCTGTACGGCATCAAGGGCGGGTCCGTGAAACTCGGGAGCTTCATGTCCGGCGGCGCACGCTGCACGACCCGCCGGCTCTGGGAGCAGTTCGTCGTCGCCTGCACGGGCGAACAGGCGACGCCTCCCCCTCAGGTCAACCCGCGTGACCACCGCCGCGCCGAGGTCGAGCTCGACCGCCTCGGCATCGCCTGATCCCCAACCCGGAGTGGCGAAAAGTAGAACTCGACCAGTGGAGCGCCAACCAAGCGTGATAAACCATGGTTCTTCCTCACCGCATCTGCGACGTTCTATGTCGGCGCACCTCAAGACAGGAGTTCGAGTGACCCCTTGGCAAGAAGAAGGCTCCCCGGGGGACGCTGCCGCGTGGCGGGCGCGGGCCGGTGACCTGGCGGCGTGGGCGATGGCGCGGCTGGTGAACCGGACGGACGTGTGGGGGCAGTACCTCCCTCTCGACCGGCGCGAGCGGAAGCGCGGCGGCAAGACGCTGGTCGAGACCGCGGTCACGGCACCGCCCGTCCGCGCCCGCGGAAGGGTCGCCCTGTCCCTTGAGGTCCTGGAGCGGCACTTCCGGGGGGACGACCCGGGTGACGTCGTCGGCGTCCACGCGACGTCGGCGGACGGGACGTGCCGGGCGATCGGGTGGGACATCGACGCGCACGACGGCGACGGGCGCGACCCGGCGGCGAACTGGCGGGCCGCGGAGCAGTGGTACCTCCGGCTGACCAGCCAGGGCTTTCACGTGCTGCTGACGGACTCGAACGGCAAGGGCGGGTATCACCTGCGCGTGATGCTGGACCGGCCGGTGCCGACGGCGCGGGTGTACCCGTTCGCGCAGGGCGTGGTGTCCGGCTATGCGGCATTCGGGTTCGGCGATGCGCCCGAGACGTTCCCGAAGCAGGCGGCGCTGCGTGGCAAGAAAATGGGCAACTGGATGCGGCTGCCCGGTCGGCATCACACGCGCGACCACTGGACGCGGGTCTGGGACGGCGAGCGGTGGTTGGCCGGGGCGGCGGCGGTCGAGTTCGTACTGAACCTGCCGCCGTCGAGCGCCGACCTCGTGCCCGAACCGTCGGCCGACCCGGGGCGGGCGGCGACGACGCCGGTCGCACCGCAGGTCAAGCCGAAGCCGCAACGGGTGGCCGCGGCGGACGGCGCGCGGGTGAGCGACCGGGATGTCGCGGTGCAGTGTTTGCACGCGCTCGACCCGGGGCTGCACTACGACCGGTGGGTCGAGATCGGGATGGCCCTGCACGCGGTCGACGACTCGCCCGCGATGCTCGACGAGTGGGACCGGTGGAGCCGCCGGGCCGCGGATCGGTACACGCCGGGGACGTGCCGCGAGAAGTGGGGCACGTTCGAGCGGGGTGGCGGCCGCAACCTAGGCTCGCTCGTGTACTGGGCGCGACAGGCCGGTGGGCGGGTTCGGTTCCGGCCCGGGCGGGCGACGACGGGCGCGGCGGGGTCCGCGGAGCCGGGGCGAGACGAGGACGAGGCGGTGCGCGACGAGGACGGGGACGAGTCCGCCGCCGAGCGGGCGATCCGGGACGCGATGGTGGACGCACAGGCGGCGGGCACGGCCGACCCGATCTTCGACGCCGCACCTCACTTCGCCGACCTGACCCCCGCGCAGTCCGCGAAGATCCGGGCGGAGCTCAGGGCGTGGAAGCTGGCGGCCGGGATCGATTTGGACATGGTCGACCTCCGCACGGTGGTCAAGCACGCGCGCGGGCAGGCGCGGGCCGAGCGGCCGCCGGTGGTGCGGGCGGCGGCGGAGCCGGGGGATACGTACCGCATGACGCCGGCCGGGATTGTCTGGAACCGGATGACGCAGGAGGGCGTGGCGGAGGTGATGCTGACCAACTTCGAGGCCCGCATCGTCGCGGACGTGTTGGTCGACGACGGCGTCGAGCGGACCCGCGCGTTCGAGGTCGACGTGGCGCGGGGCGGCGACCGCCGCACGCTCAGCCTGCCCGCGGCGCGGTTCGACAAGATGGACTGGGTGTCCACGGAGCTGGGGACGGGGTGGGTGGTGCACGCGGGGAGCGCGGTGAGGGATCACGCCCGGGCGGCGATCCAGATCCTGAGCACCGACGTCCGGCACAAGGTCGTCTACGGGCACCTCGGGTGGCGCAGGGTCGGTGACGAGTGGCTGTTCCTGCACGCGGGCGGGGCGATCGGGCGGGACGGGCTGCGGACGGACGTCGACGTCTCGGTCGGCGACGCGCTGGGCGGGTACTCGCTCCCCGACCCGCCGACCGGGCCGGGGCTGGCGGAAGCCGTCCGGTCGAGCCTCGGGATGCTCCACGGGCTCGGGCCCGACCGTGTCGTCGTTCCCCCCTACTGTGCCGTCTGGCGGTCGGTGCTGGGCGGGTCCGACTTCTCGTCGGCGATCATCGGCCCGACGGGCGCGTTCAAGTCCGAGCTGGCGGCACTCAACCAACAGCACTTCGGCGCCGGGATGGACGCGCGGCACCTGCCGGCGAACTGGAGCTCGACCGAGAACGCGCTGGAGGGGCTGGCGTTCGCGGCGAAGGACGTGCTCTGCGTCGTCGACGAGTTCGCGCCCAACGGGTCGACGGTCAACGTCCAGCAACTGCACGGCAAGGCCGACCGCGTGATCCGTGCGCAGGGCAACCACGCGGGGCGCCAGCGGATGCGTGCGGACGGTGCGCTCCGGCCGGCCAAGGCCCCGCGCGGCTTGCTCCTGATGACGGGCGAGGACGTCCCGAACGGCCAGAGCGTGCAGGCCCGCCTGTTCGTGACGGAGGTCGGGCCGGGTGACGTCGTCCCCGATCGGCTCACCCAGTGCCAGCTCGCGGCCGCCCGCGGGGATTTCGCGGCAGCGATGGCGGGGTTCGTCCGGTGGCTGGCTACGCCCGCGGACCTGTCCGAGCAGTCCGATCAGCCGGCTCAACCCGACGTCGGCCGACCCACAACTGATGGCGAAGACGGCACTTGCCCGCGCGGTGGACAGGATGGACGGATTGGCCTGATCTTTCGGAACAGGGGCGCCGACATCCGGCACCTGGGCGCGATCGGCTTTGGCGGCGGCCATGCGCACCGGCGCACGTCCGCCGCGGTCGCGAGCCTGGCGTACGGGCTGACGAAGTTCCTGGAGTTTGCGATCGACGTGGGCGCGGTGTCGGAGGCGGAGGCGGAGGGCGTCTGGCAACGGGCTCGGGTCGCGCTGTCCGCCGTGGCGGACGGCCAGAGGATGGTGCAGGCCCAGTCGGACCCGGTGACCCGGTTCCTCGAACTCCTGGGGGCGGCCGTCGCCAGCGGCGAGGCGCACGTCGCCGCGGTCGACGGTGGACTGCCCCCGCAGCCGGGAGCCTGGGGTTGGCGGGCCCGGACCGACGGGGCCGGCCTCGCGGTACGGGACGGCTGGCAGCCGTTCGGGCCGCGGGTGGGGTGGGTCGAGGGGGAATACCTGTACCTCGAACCCAACGCGTCGTACGTCGCCGCGTTCCGCCTCGCCGCGGGAGGCGAGGGGCTGGCGATCAAGGCGAGCACCCTCAGAAAGCGCATGGTCGAGCGCGGCGTCGCGATGACGGAATCCGAGGAGCAGACGACCGTGCGGAAGATGATCTGCGGTCGTCGGCAGAGGGTGGTTAAAGTCTCTACACGAGCCTTGTCTGTTAAAGGAGTCCAATCAGTCCAGTCAGTCCAACCGACGGATATTCAAGGGGAATATGAGGCGGTGCCGTGGACTGGAAACTGAGGGACGGAGGGGGAACGCAGTCCAATCCGTCCCTGTGGATCAGGGAGAAACGGCGGGTGGCGGGCCTTCGGGGTTGGCCTGACGATACGCTAGATAAACCGTCCGGAGCACGGCGTTCAGGGCCACGCGGGCGGGATAGCTCTCGGCATACCGCTTCGTCAGCGTGGCCCGGTCACTCCCGTCGATGTACTCGATCGACCGCGGCGTCGCCGGACGGGCGGGATCGTCGTCGTCCTCGTCGGGGTCATCGGGCCTGATGGGCGCGGTCATCAGGGCGAGCAGGTCGGCGGGAACCTCCCGGGGCACCGAGGCGAGCGCGGCCCGGCCCACGACGACGTCGTCGCTGACGAACTCCTCCATCGGCGTCTCGACGACGTACCGCGCGACCCGCGGCGCCCCGCCCTCCCCGCCGGTCCGGTCGTACACGTGGATCAGCCACGGCTGGACTACGTACGTCGTGTTCTTGTCCCAGTCGCGCTCGGTGCCGCGGGAGTAGAGGCCGAACACCTCGTACGGACGCTCCCAGATCCCGGTGCCGCCCAGCGCGCCGAGCGACGCCAGGGCGTCCGCCGGATCTGCGACCTCGCCCCAGACGGGGTAGCGGACGTGGCGCGCCCGGGCCGCCCACGGGAAGCGCAGGTCCGACGCGTACGCCCACGCGCGGCCGCCGCGCCGGACGACGAGGCCGAACCAGTAGTCGCCCTCGCTGTGGCGGGGCAGCCGCTCGACGACGACGAGGCGGTCCGCGTCGCGGCCGTGGGCGAGGATGCGGTCGATGAGCCGGTAGGCGTCGTCCCACCCGAGCCGCGCCCGGACCCGCGCCTCCGCCCGTTCGACCCACGGGACGAGTTGCTCGTCGTACGCGGCGTCCCGCAACAGATTGCGGTCGAACGTCGGCTCCCACCCTGCCCGGTCAACAGGAGCGCCCCGGCCCGGCGGCAGGCCGGCGAACCCCTGAGGACTCGTCGGCGCCGTCGGTCGGGCACACCCCGCAATGGCCGTCACGGCGACGGTGAGGAGCAGGAGAATCGGATGCGTTAGTCGCTTGGTGTCCGGCATTCGTCGCATCATAGCAGACATCGCCGGCGGCGTGGTTTTCGCTTCGTTCATATGCCTGACCCTGCTACAATCGCGCTAAGCTCCCCGGGCTGATTTCCTTCATGGCGGGGCTCAAGGATTTACATGGCAGTCGCGGCGTTTGGGGGTGAGGTTGTGGCTTGGCCGGGGGAGCGGGCGGAGGGGGTGGTGCGGCGGGTGGTGGGGCGGAAGCGGCACCTGTTTCATCACTTCCCGGACCTGGACGAGGACGACTTGGTGCAGGAGGGGCTGGCCGCGGTGCGGGCGGCGTGGGCGGGGTTCGACCCGGCGAGGGCGGCGTGGTCGACGTTCGTTTATACCGTGGCGGCGCGGCGGTTGATCGATCTGTGGCGGCACCGGGCGCGGCGGGCGGCGCGGGAGGCGAAGGTGGCGGCGCCGGGGGGGGAGCGGGTGGTGCACGACGAGCCCGGGGGTGACGACGCGGCGGGGGGTGCGCTGGACGCGCTGTCGGCGTGGGCGGACGCGGCGGACGCGGGCGACCGGGCGGACGGGCTGCTCGGCGGGCTCGGGGACGACCGGACGATGGAGGACTGGGCCGGCGTCGTGTACCGGCACGCGGTGCGGACGTTCCCGCCGCACGCGAACCGGACCGGGCACAAGTGGTACACGGTGCCGCAGGTCGTCGCGGCCGTGCTGGTGATGCGGAGGTACGGGCTGACGATGCGCGGGGCCGAGGCGCTGTTCCGGGAGAGCGCCGACATGCGGGCGGCGCTGCAGCTCGGGCGGGTGCCGGACCACTCGTGGTTCGGGCGGGCCGGGCGACTTGCGACACGAAAACTGCACCTGTTCCGGCGGGGGCGGGGGTAGGCGCCCCCGCGGACGCGTCGGTATCGCCCGCGGACGGGCCAAGGTACGATCGGCAGCACCCATGGCGCTCCGGGATTGCCACCGTTCGCTGCTCGCCGCCGTTCTCGGCGCGGCCGGGTTGTCCGGCGGCTGCCGGGAGGCGGCTCGGTCGACGGTCGCGGATTCCGGTGGGCACGCTGCGACTACGACGTCCGCCCCGGTCACCGCGTGGCCCCCACCGCCCACGCTCGCGACCGCGGTCGGAGGCCTTTCCCGCGGGCCCGGCCGTCCCCGCGCGCCGGGGGACGCCAAGGGCGTGGGCGGCGCGCGGCCGCCGGCCGACCTGCCCGACCGGGACCGGCGCGTCGCCCGCCTCGACGAGCACCTTCGCGGGCTCGGGGGTCGGGCGCGCGACGCGCGGGCCGTGGTCATCGACCACCTGTACGACCGCGGACGTCATGCGAACCGCCCGCCCGTGCTCTGCCATCTGGCGTTCGCCGTCGAGCCCGGAGGTGCACCCGCGCTCCCGCCCGACCTGCAGGGGAGCGTCGTGACCTGCCCGCCGGCCGTGTGGGCGCTGATGGCGAACGACGTCGAGGCGCTGGTCGGCGGCGGCGGGACGCACGGCAGGTTGCTCGACTTCGGGGCGGCCGCCCACTCCCCGCTCGACGTGGTGCTCGTCTCTTACTTCGACGGCGGCGGCTGGCGGACGTGCGCGCTGCGCGGGGCCGAGGACTGGTACGGGACGTGGGGCGCGGCGTTCGTCGCCCGCCACCGGGAGGTCGAGCCGCTGTACCGGGTCGCCGCCGCGGCGATGTGGTACCTGCCGCTCGGGCTGGAGCCGGCGGACCTAAACCTGTGGGGGTACATGGAGGTCGACCGGCGGGTCGAGGCCGCGGGCCGGGCCGCGGGGCTCGCCCCGTGGGAGCGGACGCCGTTGCGGGTCGTGCGCCGTGATGCAGACAGGGGGACGTGATGTCAGTCGATTCGGCCGAAGTGACCCCCTCCGACGTTGGGGCCGCGTACTGCCGGGGGTGCGGGTACGCGCTGCGGGGGCTGGCGGCGGGGGGCGGGCGGTGCCCGGAGTGCGGGCGGGCGTTCGACCTGGCCGACCGGCGGACGGTCGCGCGGCGGCCGCCGCGGCTGCGGCTGCGGCGGTGGGCGTGGCGGGCGGTGGTCATCGCGCTGGTCGTCGTGACCGTCGCGGGCGCGGGCGTCGGATGGCTCTGGCAGGACTGGCGCGGCGAGCAGGCCGCGGTTGCGCAGCTCCGGGCGGCGGGGGCGCGGGTGAACGTGCTGCCGATCGGTCCGGGCTGGCTGCGGCGGCACTGGCCGGTTCGGTGGACGTACCTGTTCGACCGGGCGGACCAAGTGGAGTTGTGGGACGACTTCGAGCTCGACGCGGCCGACGTCGACTGGCCGACCCTCCGCCACCTCCGCGTGTTCAAATCGATCCGTTGCCGGGTCGGGGGGCCGGTCGTGGCACGGTTGCGGGGGCTGAAACACCTCGAAACGGTCTTCCTCAACGGTTCGCCGCTCGACCCGCCCGGGCACGCCGCCCTTGCTGGGATGCCCACGCTAACCGACCTCTGCCTGATGGCTACGGGGACGACGGACGCCGACGTCGCCGCCCTCCGCGGACTCCGCCGGCTCCGGGAGCTCACCTTGGCCGGGAACGATGTCGGCGACCCGTGCATCGCTCACTTGGCCGGGCTCGGCGACCTGGCGACGCTCAGCCTGTCCAACACCCTCGTCACCGACGCCGGGCTCGCGACCCTGCACCGGTTCCCGTCCCTCCGCGAGGTCAACGTCCGCGGGACCGCCGTCACCGCCGACGGGGTCGGCAGGCTGCGGGCCGCGCTGCCGAACACTCACGTCAAAGCCCACATTCGGTAGCCCCGGCCCCGCCCGCGCGCGGGCAGACATATCTGGGGCACGGCAGCGGGGAATGTCGCTCCGGTGAACGCGGAGCGGCGGGTTTAGGTGGGGCAACTTGCGACAGGAAATCCCGAATGTTCCACCCCGCCGAATAACGGGGCGTGACGCAGCCCACCAAAGCGAGTCCGCCGCCGTCTGACTCCTCTGCTGTCGATGGGCCGCCTGTGCCGCCTTCCCCGGCGTCGTCGGCGGTCGGGCCGGGTCGGCCGCCGGTGGAGCATCGGTTCAAGCCGGGGCAGTCGGGGAATCCGAAGGGTAGGCCGGCGGCGGGGGCGTCGGTGCGGGAGTGGGTCAACGTGATGGCGGACTGGCCGCCGGCGGACGTCGAGGCGGTGATGGTCGACCCGGCGGCGCCGGTCGCGAAGCGGGCGGCGGCGCGGGTCTGGCTGGACGCGGTCAGCCGGGCGTGCACCGCGGGCGGCGTGCCGATCGCCGGGGCGGAGTTCGACCGGATCTGCGACCGGACCGAGGGGCGGCCGAAGCAGTCGATCCTGGCCGAGATCGCGGTGCCGGGGGCGGTGCGGATCCTGACGCCGCTGACCGCCGGTGCCGCCGCGGGGGATGCCGCTGCCGCCGACGGGGAGGGCGAGGGGGGGGCCGATGGCGGGGACGCCGACGATCTGGCTCGGTGACGCGTTCCTCCCGCTGCTCGACGGGACGCTGCGGGACCGTTTCGTGCTGTTCGAGGGGCCGCGGGGGACCGGGAAGACGCGGGCGATCTTGACCGTGATCCTGTGCCGGGCGCTCGCGCACCCGGGGTCGCGGTGGATCCTCGGGCGGTCGACCCGCACCCGGCTGTCGACGTCGGTGCTCAAGACGCTGGAGGAGCAGGTGTTCCCGGCGTTCGGGATGGCGGTGCCGGGCGGGGCCGGCGTGCACAACCGGAGCGAGTACGTGCTGCCGAACGGGTCGCAGCTGATCCCGATGGGGCTGGACGACCCGAGCCGCACGCAGTCGGTCGAGTGCGCGGGGCTGTACCTGGCCGAGGCGGTCGAGATCCCCAGGGCGGACGACGCGACGGCCCTCGCGGGCGCGATGCGGCAGGCCGTGCCGGGGCTGGCGTTCCACCAGGCGATCGTCGACTGCAACCCGGGGCCGCCGGGGCACTGGCTGAACCAGATCGCCGAGCCGGTGCCGAAGAGTTGGCGGCGGGTCGAGGCGCCGGCCGACTACCAACGGCTGCTCGACCACGGACGAAGACCTGCTCCCGTTGGGCGGTGGAAGCGGGTCGTGACGCGGCACCAGGACAACCCGCACTTCTTCGACGTCCGGCGGTGGCAGTGGACGCCGGCGGGGCGCGAGTATTTGGCGACGCTCGGGTTCCTGACCGGGCACTTGCGGCGGCGGTGGCTGGACGGGGACTGGGTCAGCGCCGAGGGGACGGTCTACCCGGAGTTCGACGAGGCGCGGCACGTGGTCCCGCCGTTCCGGGTGCCGGACGACTGGCCGATCTACTGCTGGTGGGACCCGGGGTACGACCACCCGACCGCGATCGTGTGGGTCGCGGTGGCGCCGAACGGGTGCTACTACCTGTTTGATGAAATCTACCGGGGCGGGCTGGGCGTGGCCGACCACTGCGCGAACGTGCGCTTGCGGAACGCGGGGCGGACGGTGCGGCGGTACTACGCGGACCCGCAGCACGCGTTCAGCAGCACCGCGCAGAGCCCGAAGTCGATCGCGGCCCAGGCCCGGGAGGCCGGGATCGTGCTGGTGCCCGGGCCGCGGTCGATCGACGTCGAGGCGGGCGTGAACGGGGTGCGGCAGCGGCTAATCGACGACCGGCTGAAGGTGTTCGCGACGTGCCGGCACACCATCGACGAGTTCCAGAGCTGGCGGTACAAGCGGAACGCCAAGGGGGAGCAGCTCGCGGGCGACGACCAGTTCGAGGACGCGGACAACCACGCGATGGACGGCGTGCGCGGGCTGGTCGCGCTGAATCTCAAGCCGCTCGGGCAGGCGGGGGTGCGGGTGGAGGCGGAGGGGTGAGGCGTGAGGCGGTCACCGCCGGTCGGGCTCGTTGTCCTCCATCACGACGCGGAACCCGACGTGGTACGTGTACCACAGCCAGTCGGCGTCCTTCGCATCCTGCGGGTCCTTCTCGGCCCAGTCGGGCGCGTACCGTTCGCGGGCCGCGCTGTGGACGTCCTTCGCGTCGTCCCGGTACGACCCGCCCGCGAGCAGCCCCTTGTCGTCCGTCGGGTCGCGGACGACGTACTCGCCGACGTTGCCCAGCATGTCGTACAACCCCCACGGGTTCGGCTCCCGCTTCCCGACCGGGTGGCGCTTGTCGTGCTCCTGGTCGGTCCGGCCCGCGGGCTCGTCGCCCGCGTTGCCCCGAAACCACGCGGCCTTCGCGAGCGCCGTCGCGTCGGGACGGATCGGCCCGCCGCCGGCCCGGGGCCTGGGGGGCGTTCCGGCTGATGCGGGCCGCTTCCCGCGGATGAACCGGGCGAGCGGCACGTGGT